>Ga0209061_1000003_pt1 | contig 1202148 bp, 1088 predicted proteins | sample Coa_R1_10_FD_187157 | JGI IMG/M metagenome (GOLD analysis project Ga0209061, IMG submission 187157) | Surface soil microbial communities from Centralia Pennsylvania, which are recovering from an underground coalmine fire - Coalmine... | ecosystem: Environmental > Terrestrial > Soil >...
CGATGTCGGCTCGTCACATCCTGGGGGTGGAGTAGCTCCCAAGGGTTCGGCTGTTCGCCGATTAAAGTGGCACGCGAGCTGGGTTCAGAACGTCGTGAGACAGTTCGGTCCCTATCCGCCGTGGGCGCAGGATACTTGAGGGAAGCTGACCTTAGTACGAGAGGACCGGGTCGGACGCACCGCTGGTGTACCGGTTGTGGCGCCAGCCGCATCGCCGGGTAGCCATGTGCGGACGGGATAACCGCTGAAAGCATATAAGCGGGAAGCCCACCCCAAGATTAGGTATCCCGGGCAATCGCCCCTAAAGGCCCCTTCTAGACAAGGAGGTTGATAGGTCGGAGGTGGAAGCGCTGTAAAGCGTGGAGCTGACCGATACTAATCGGCCGTGCGGCTTGACCACTAGTTCTCGCCGGACTTCTAGGATCAATCAAAAGTTCGTAAAGACTACCTTCGAAGATCCCTTATTCAGTTGTCAGAAATGTTAGAGACACAACTTTCCGGTCGTCATAGCGGAGGTGAAACACCCGTTCCCATCCCGAACACGGCAGTTAAGCCCTCCAGCGCCGATGGTACTGTGACCTTTGCGTCACGGGAGAGTAGGTCGCGGCCGGGAAATGAAAAGGCGGCAGGATCAGTCACGGCCCTGCCGCTTTGATTTGCCCGCCATCAACAAGACGATCGCAATGTTTATCGGCACCTAGCGCCCGTGCCAGACCTTGTGGGCAACCTCTGCAACCAGTCTCAGTTTCTGTTCCTGGACATCCTCGTCAACCGGATTCCCTCTGATGCCCGAAGCGAAGCCACATTGCGGGGAGAGTGCAAGTTGATCGAAGGGGAAAAAACGGGCTGCCTCTTGGATACGCGCCGTCAGCGTCTCTTTGTCCTCCAACGCTCGACGCTTGCTTGACACCAAGCCCAAAACCACAAGTTTGTCTCGGGGTATATCGGCTAACGGCTCGAACCCTCCCGAGCGGGCGTCGTCATATTCCAGTAGCAACACTGAAAAGCGGTTGGCACGAGGAAAGACCACTCTCGAAATCGAGGCGTACCCACCACGACTCAACCAACGCCCGTCGTTGTTACCACGACATAAATGCAATCCGAAATTTACGCCTGGAGCATCGGCGAGCGAGTTGAGGAGGTCCACTCCTTCGGTCAGGACGCGGCTCGGGTCTATGCCGTTGCACTCAAAGACCTGGTGGCGAGCCGTTGGGTCAATGAGAATTGCTAACTCTGGAGCATCGATTTGGATATGCTCACAGCCCATTCGCACCAGCTCGGAAATCTCAGCCCGGATCACGCTCGCGCCGTCAATAAAAAGCTCGAACGGATCCTTGTAGTGTGGGCGCGCCAGAGTTGGCGACCAGAACATCAACAGCATTAGCGGGCTCGGCAATGTCACCTTTAGGGGTTTCGCCGTGCGGGCGCGCGCGTAGGCGTACTCCTCACAAACCAGCGAGCGGAGACGGCGCAGCTTGCCTGTAACTGCCAGTCCGAGCGACAACTCAACAACACTTTCATCGCTTTCGTGCCACGGCTGTCTGATACTGAGGTCGCGTGAAAGACCCTCCGTGGTTTCCAGCAGAGAGCCAAGAAAGCTCGCGCGCCGTTGCTCACCGTCAGTCACCAAGTCGATGCCGGCGCGTTCCTGGATCGTCAAAGCCTGGTCCACAGCCCAATCTTCGAGGCGCTTGAATTCAGGTGCAGACAGTGCGCCTTGACGCAGTTTACGTCGAGCTTCACGCAGTTGTGCCGGTCGAAGCATGGAGCCGACGGTTTGAGCACGGTGGATAGCGAGGGTCATTTGGGCGAATTTTTCACCTTATTAGACCAGCCGAAAAGGCGGCCAATAGCCGTCTGCTGTGCTTGGCTCAATGTTTGGGTTCAATTCTTTTGCCGTAAGTGACCTCGCCTTTATCCACCCGTAGACTGAAACCACAATCGGGGTTGGTGCATGCCCACGCCTTAAAGATTACAGAGGCGCCTTCCTGACCATAATCAGACAGCGGAATAAGAGTGCCATTGTTGCACTTTTGGCACTTCGGCAGCTCCATCACCAGCGCCTCCTCAACCGACTGGGTGTCGGTAACTATCGCAAACGTATCGAACGAGATCCTTTAAATCAAATCCCAACGCCATCCCAGCCATCTCCTGGATTGGACGGCTTTTTAGACGGACTCTCATTACCTCGCAGCCATGAGGGTGGCGGCCGCAATCGATTCGAAGCCCGTTTGTGAGCGCGAATCCGAGGCCAGCATTCAAGCTTCATATAGCGGATGATAAACTGGTAAAGAAATGGACGGGCTTGAACCATCGTTTATCATTCGTGAAGCACGTCCAAAAGATCATCGCTATCTACTCGAGCTCGCACGCGAGCTGGATTCGATCAACTTGCCCGCTGACTCGCGAGCCATGCGGGAGGCGATCCAGTGTTCGGTGCGGGCTTTCCGCGGTCGCATACGCGATCGTTCTCGAGCGCGGTTTATCTTCTGTGCTGAAGAGCGCTCGACTCACCGAGTCGTCGCTGCCTCTATGATCATTGGCAAACATGGAACCCCTGCCGCGCCACATTATTATCTCGAAATGGACAGCGACGAGCGATATTCCCACACGTTGCGCAAGTCGTTTCGCCATCCCTATTTGCGACTCCGATATTCGATGGACGGACCGACCGAAATCGGAGGACTGATCGTGACCGCTGCGATGCGTGGCCATCCGGAACGGATCGGCAAGCAGATTTCGTGGGTGCGCTTTCTCTATATAGGGATTCATCGTAAACGTTTCGAGGACCGAGTACTGGCGGAGATGCTCGCGCCGATGCTGCCCGACCACGGTAATATTTTCTGGGATCACTATGGGCGATCGGTGACCGGCTTGTCCTTCCGAGAAGCTGACATTTTGTCGACGCGCGATAAGGAGTTTATTCGAGCATTGTTCCCCGATACCCCGCTGTACATCTTTTTGCTGCCAGAGGAAGTCCGCGCTTCACTTGGGGCGGTGGGCGAGAATACTCGCGGCGCAGTGCGATTACTCGAGCAGGCGGGAATGAAATTCCTCAACCACATTGATCCGTTCGATGGCGGGCCCTATTACGGTGCTGCCACCGACGCACTGCTTCCCGTCCAGCAAGTGGCTTCCTATACAGTGGAGGTCGGTGAGCCCGCACCGGAGCGAACTCGGCCGTTTTTGCTGGCTTGTGAAGAGCGTGGCTTTCGGGCAGTCCGAGCTGAGGCTCAAGTGACCCGTCCCGGGCATCTGATGGTCCGCGCGGGTGCTTTGCGCGCGCTACAGGTGGCGCCACGTGCCAAGGTTAGCGCGGTTCCGCTCCCGTAGTGCCCGGGTCTCAGGTGCTTCGATCCTGAGCCAGCAACAATTTGGCTATAGTCGCCGGCTCAGGACGACTGACCAGTACTAATTGGGTACCCAGGCTAGCGCTCGGATCTCGCCGAACTCGCGCCGGTTCTTTTGCCAAGTCTCGCCCCCGTCCGTACTGGTATAGAGGTAGCCATGTATGCTCGCGGCCACCACTATGTTGGGATCGGCGCGGTGAGTCGCTATCCAATAGATTACAGAGTTTGGTTCGACCGGCAGTTGGCATGCACTCCAGGTCTTGCCCCCATCCACGGTGCGTTGAATGGCGCCGCGCTTGCCCGGAATGAAGTCCCCATTGCCGACGAACATCACATTGGGATTGGCAGGATTAACGGCAACACCACGGCAGTATGAAATCGTGTCGCGTTCTGCGAAACGTGGGAAGGCATGGAGTGACCAGTGCTGTCCTTCGTCGGTGCTGGTCCAAATGCCATCCGGAGTCGTGGCCACAATTTTGCGGGTTCCGTTGGAAACAACTGCGAGGCCATGAATATCCTGATTGATGGGTTTATCGCCCAATGGCGGCAGATGCGTCCACGAAGCTCCATCGTCGCGGCTGACAAAAACGCCGTCAATCTCAACGCCCACCCATGTGACACGGGAATCATCCGGGTCGATAACGATGTTGGTGACTTTGGGAGGCCCCGCGAAGCATTCCTTAGCTATCGGAATTGCGAGTTTTTCCCAACTTCGCCCAGCGTCCCGGGAGCGAAACAAATTGGGTGGCTTTGTCCCTGCCAGCAGGACCTCAGGATTTGCCGGATGCCAGGATGTCGACCAAATTTGCATTCCGTCCATTGGAGAATCGACCAATTCCCAAGTGGCGCCGTTGTCGTGGCTGCGGTACAGGCCGGCTTCAGAGCCAGCGAGAAGATGATGCGGATTGTGGGGTGAGACCGTGAGCGAGCGAATCTGAATTTCGCCAGGTTCGTGATGAAAGGGGACGGCCATCTTGCTGCGCCGCCAATGCTGACCGCAGTCCGGGCTGAACCACACACCGGCGCCCACCGTTCCGACGCATATGGTAAATCCCGCCATAACCTGCTCCTTGTACTCCAATTGTTAGAGGCGTCTGTCGCAACACCTCCGCATCCGACGTTCTGAGATGCTCGATGCTAATGATATCTTTTCCGCTGCTCGCCTGGTTCACTTTGGATTTATAGGTCAGGTGGAGTTATGCCACAAGTCGGCTGCTGGTCACCCAGAATTGTCGCAGTCTCAAAGTTTTGCGCCTATGGCCCGGCTTGCTTGGGAATCGCTGGAATGTGTCACTGGGGAGCTCGCCACTGTTCAATAGATGCAAAGCGCAATTTGCAGCTCTCAGACCATCTGCAAAATTTCGACAGCAGTACCCTATAACAAATTCCCCCTAGCTCAGTGGCCTCCGGCTTGCTGTATAAGTTGGTTGCTCGCTGTGACCCCCGAACGCGACGAGCAACCGCAGAGGCGCTGGCCCACTTTCCGCGTTGTCCTGTCCTCCCGTGGAAGGTTGAGCCGGCGCCGAACAGGCACCTGAACAACAGGACCAATCGAGCGACAGACTTGGATCACAACTCGAGCAGAGCGCGATAGAAGCGAATCGCACCATCAACTTCAGAGAGGAGGTTGTATTCATTGGGTGCATGAATAACGCCGGTCGAGGGACCAGGTCCAAAGACGACAGGGACGATTCCGGCGCTCGAATAAACCCCTGCTTCCGTGCATCCCGCTTTGACACCGCTCTCCACTGGCAGCTTCGCCTTCGCCAGTGCGGCCATGGCTAATTCCACGGTTTCACTGGCCGCCGGGCTTCTGAAACCGGGATTGGTGCGTCGCTCCCGCAGGCGAATAGGCTGGTGCAGAACGGACAGTTCTTCAAAGATTTCATCGACAGCACCGCGGACCTTCGCGAGCGCAAGGGAAGGAGGCGGCCTCAGTTCGAATTCAGCCACTATGGATTTGTTGCTCGAACGAATCAAACCGAGATTGTAGGTGAGAGTTGGCGAAGTATAACCTGGCTCGGCTGCGTCAAAGAGGTTCGACAGTTCGTTGAGGCGGCGGAGAAGAGCGCTTAGAACGGTAAAAACCTGATTGGGTATGAATTCGGGCGCGCTAACCGTGGTCGGTTCGACCTGCGATAGGCCCGGTGCGGCAAACACAGCTTGCCCAGCCACTGTGACTTCGCACCATGCCGGCACCTTGTTGACAGCGTCGCCGCCGGTAATGCTCGCGGCGTGCAGGTCGGGATTCTGACTGAGCATCTGCAGTGCCAGTTGGATTGCATTTACGCCAAGTGCGGGCGTGCTGGAATGGGCCGCCCGTCCTTCGAAGACGAGTCGGTATGTCGGGTAAGTTGCAAGGTGCAGCTTTTCCGGCTCAAATTGAATCTCCAGCTCGAATACCATTAGCCCTTTATGAGCGGTGACAACCTGCAGGCCGGAAGGCTCGCCGACGAAGGCGAGTGCGCCCTTGGGTAGAATGGCAGCACTGACGATCTCCTTTGCACCCACCAAGCCGTGTTCTTCACCGAACGTTGCGACCAGGTAAATGTCACGGTGAGGAGTTCCACATTCGATCAGCGCAAGCGCTTTCGCCACGAAATCGAGTTTGGTATCGGCCGCACCGAGGCCATACACGCGGTCACCCTTGAACTCGGCGACGAAGGGGCCGTGCGGGCATTCGGTCCATTTGGCGGCTTCCCCGGGCGGCACCGTATCGAGATGAGTATTGAAGACTAGCGGAGGCCGATTGTGTTCGCGTCCACGAACCAGGCAAACAAGATTGACCTGAGAGGGGGTTTCGGACGCAGAGGTTAACAGGCGGGCCTCAATTCCACGAGGTCGCAGCAAGTCGAAGGCGCAAAGTTGCATAATCTCGCGTGTGCCTTCGCTCGTAACGCTGGGGCACGCGATAAGGCGCCGGCACCATTCAAGCGTCTCTGGATCCATGTTGATTTCTCCCTGCTCAGGAGGTTCGACCCTGGCGCTCAACCAAATTATTTGACGGCTCGATGGATGGCCACGGTTCCGAAACCGACCAGCTTGTAGCCGACCTCAGCGAAACCCGCCTTCCGCATCATTCCAGCTATTTGATCGGCGTCAGGATGAATGCTCAACGAATCGAAGAGATAGCGGTACGCACCGTAATTGCGGGCGACGAGCATCCCGAGCAGCGGTACGAAGCGGCCGATGTACAATCCGAAAAAACCTCTTAGTGGTCCGCGCGGCGGAGTAAGATCGAGCGAAACCAGCCGTCCACCTTTCCTTAAAACGCGCCACAGTTCGGCAAGCGTGTCGCAGAGTCTCTCGACGTTTCGCAGCATGAAACCGTTCACCACGCAATCGAAACTGCTGTCCGCGAACGGCAGGCGCATCGCATCGGCGCCAATTAAGGTCAGGTGGTCGCCGACACCAGTACGCTCAGCCTTGGCCTTGGCCGCTCGCAGCATCTCGACGCAGAAATCAGCACCGACTGTCATTCGCGCTCCCTGTCTGACCAGCTCGCATCCCAGTTCACCCGTGCCGGTGGCGATATCTAGTGCAACCGCACCCTGTGGCTGGGCCATCTCCACAGTCAGACGCCGCCATCGACGATCCAGACCCAACGTCATTAGTGAATTCACCGCGTCATAACGGGGCACTATGGACGCAAACATTTCGCGTATCTGGCCAGGTCGCGGATGGGGTCGGACGTCGCACACCTCACTGCCGGTACTCATTCAATCGGCTTTCACGCTCGTGACTCGAAGTCGCATGCACTTCTAGCTTAGCAAATCCATGCCACGTTTCCCTCTGGCTAATTTCGATCCAGCGGCGCTGCGCCGGATCGCTTGCTACACTTGCTGCTGTGAAGACCAGGAGGCGCAGTCGGTTGGTGCAATTTTTCGAGAACCACAAGGGTAATATAGCCTTGTGCCTGTCAGTGTTGCTGTATCTGAGCAGCTGGCTGGTTGATTGGATCGATCGCGGCGCGGCCCAAATCATAAGGGCAGCGGGTGAAGCCTCCCTGGTGGGAGGAATTTGCGATTTGATCGCGCTGCGAATGCTCTTCGAGCAGCATTGGTACCTGCCCAACTCCGGGGTTTTGCAGCGCAACAAACAGAAGTTTATCGACGGCATCGCCGATCAGATCGAGCGAAAATGGCTCACACCGAAAATGATCGGCGATAAACTCCACGAGCTTAAGCCTCTGGAAAGGTTGGCGCGCTATCTTAGCAACGCGTCGCTCAAAATGCTGGTGCGGGAGGATCAGCTCGAACGAATTTGCAATGAGATCGCTTCTTATCTCGAGCCCGAGGCTGTAGTCGCGTTGCTAGAGCGGATGACATCGCGAGTGAGGTCAGCGCGCGCTTTGGATCGGCTCAAAATTGCAATCATCAAAGTCGTGGCGCGTCGAGAGTGTCAACATCTCAGACAACGGATCCGTGAGTTGCCTCACGACGACCATCTCATCGCGATTGCTGATTCCGCCATTCACGATATTGGTGCAGCGCTGCTGAATCAGGACAGCGCGATTCGAAAAACGGCCGACCATTGGATGGAGGCAATAGTGAGCGAGGTAGTTGAACGCAGCCGGGGCGAGATCGCTCGGATGGTGCGACAAAACCTCAGCCGCCTGCGCGATGAGGAGATTCGCGAGCAAATCGAGAGCCGCACGAGAACCCATCTCGACTGGATCCGTGTGAACGGCGGAGTTTTCGGCGCCCTGTTAGGCTGCCTGTTTGCTTTACTAAGTGCCGCCCGCAGCGATTTTCAGGCACTTTGGCGATTCCTCAGCTTTTAACGGATTGCGCATCATGATGGCGCGGGTGGTCATTGTCGGGGCAGTCCGAGGCCTGGACCAATTGACCTACGAGGTTCCCGCGCGGCTGGCGAACCAGCTACGCCCTGGTCACCGAGTGTTGGTCCCGCTGCGTTCTCGTCGAGTCACCGCAATTGTCACCGAAATCGGTGAAAGTCTAGACAGCGGTGGCGCCTCTCTCCAGCCAATTGTCGAATTGCTGGAATCGCGGCCGCTTTTTGACCGGCCACACTTGCAGTTGATCGAGTTCCTCGCCAGTTACTACATGGCGTCTCTTGGTGAGGCATTTCGAAGCGTTCTGCCTTCCCTGGCGCGGGTTGAGTCGCGGCGCGTATATCGGATCGCCAACGCTCCCCACGCCTTGGCACGCGCCGCCCTTAACAGTCTTGAGAAAAAGATTATCGATGCTTTGGAGAAGCGTGCGATGACTTTCCGACAGCTCGCCCGCCTGGCTGAGCGCGAAGCAATCAAAGAGGCGCTCGACCGCCTACAGGCGGAGGGCTGGATTACCACCAGGGAGGCGACCAGAGGAAGGCATCGCGCGCTGGCTCGTGACGAGGGAACGAGCTGCGATGCGTCGGAACGCGGCGACTCCCAGGCAGACTCCGGTTCGCGCGTGACCTTTGATGCGACGCAGGAGATTGAGCTGTCAGGCGAGCAGGCGGCGGCGGTTGCAGCCGCCACACCCGCGATTGTCCACCACTACTTCGAGCCATTTTTGCTATTAGGTGTTACCGCAAGTGGCAAAACCGAAGTCTATCTGCGGCTCACAGCCGAGGCGCTCAAGTCTAATCAGCAGGTTCTTGTACTGGTTCCCGAGATTGTTTTGGCCGATCAGCTGGTGCGGTCATTTCGAGCTCGATTTGGTGAGCTGGTGGCGGTTGCTCATAGCGGTCAAAACATTGGCGAACGATGGGCCAGCTGGATGGCTGCGTTAGAGGGTGCGGCAAGAATAATGATTGGTCCACGTTCGGCCATTTTCAGCCCGATCAATGCGCTCGGACTGATCGTGGTCGACGAAGAGCACGATGCAGCCTACAAACAAGAGGAGGGTATCCGTTATCATGCGCGAGACCTGGCGGTTGCGCTGGCTCGCTTTGCAAACTGTCCTGTAGTGCTGGGTTCGGCCACGCCGTCGGTGGAGTCGTACGCCAACGCGCGGCGCGGCCGGTATCGCCTTCTGCAGCTTACGCGCCGCATTCAACAGCGCGAACTGGCCCCAGTTGAGATCATCGACCTCCGTCAACATCGCGTGGTCCCCGCCAAGCCACATTCAGCGCCCGGGAATTCGGAAGCTGTACGCCAAGCAAGTTCGCCCGCACCAGCCCACGAAGATGACTGGGGGCGGTTAGCTTCCCTGTGCTCCATCAAAAAGGGTCGGCAAGCGCTTCATTCCGACGCGGCGTCTGCGGAATCATTGGTTGACGACCTCCCACTTTCGCCACCGCTTATCAGGGCCCTGCGGGATAACCTGGCGACGGCGGGACAGAGTCTGCTTTTTCTGAATCGGCGCGGCTACCATAACTTTTTGCAATGCCGTTTCTGCGGCAGCGTAATTACCTGCAGGAACTGCAGCGTCAGCATGACTTTCCATTGGCAAGGTCGCATGCTCCGCTGCCACTATTGTGGAGCAGCCGAACCGGCTCCCGACAAATGCTTTGACTGCGGTGGCTTTGGCCTCGAAGGACAAGGTTATGGCACGGAACGGCTGGTTCATGCGCTTGCCCGCCTTTTTCCGTCAGCACGAATCGCACGCGTCGACAGCGATACGAGTGGAAGACGCGGAGCCCGCAACGCGATTCTCCATGGTGTCGAAGCCGGGCATATCGACATTCTTGTCGGTACGCAAATGATCACCAAAGGTCTGAATTTTCCCAATATTACGCTGGTTGCAGTTGTACTGGCGGATCTGTCGCTTAATATGCCCGATTTTCGTTCGGCCGAACGTACTTTTCAGTTGCTGACCCAGGCCGCCGGCCGTGCCGGGCGAGGAACGCGGCCTGGACGCGTGCTGATTCAGACGTACGCACCGCACCATTACAGCATTCGCGCTGCGCGCGACCAGGACTACGCGCGGTTTATCGCGCGCGAGATGAAATTGCGTCGAGAATTGCTATACCCGCCTTTTGCTCAGATGGCGCTGGTCCGAATCGAGGGCAGTGATGCCGCGTACGTCCGTCAGCACGCGACTCGGATTGCGCAACAGATAAGCGCTCGCTCCAAGCCCGAGACGATGAGGGTGCTGGGACCGGCCCCAGCTCCAATCGAGCGCATCAAGCAACGATATCGATGGCAGATCCTGGTGAAAGCGCAGGAACGGAGTGATCTGCGCGCGGCTTTGCTGCCAGCGCTATCAAATCGGGCCCTCGATGGTATACGCGTTAGTGTCGATATCGACCCTGTCAGCATGCTGTGAGCATCATAAGCAGAGGCCGGGGCTCGGCTGCCGACTTTACGAACCGGGAAGGTTCGCCTGGCTCGGACGGCAGCTCGGTCCTCACCTTGAGGTCTTATCGTATGTCGTGAGCCAGAGTTCGTTGGGATGAAAAGATCAGCAACCTCTCTCCGGACTGATGGTCAGCCATCGACGGCGATTACCCCACGCTCCCGGACCGGCATCGAAAACACCGGCGCAAGCCTCTCCACAGTGGTTGCACCGGCCGTCGGTCGTCAGGTTCCAGCGCGTTATCTCGTACCAGTCGCGGCCGATTAGGCATGATCCGCACTGATGGCAATAGGTGCTTTGACCGATTTCGTCATGAATATTGCCAGTGTAGACGTAGTGTAGGCCCACGTTTCGTGCGATTGCGCGCGCCCTTGCAAGCGTTGCGGGTGGGGTGGGCACCCGATCAAGCATCTTCCAGTCGGGGTGAAAGGCGGTGAAATGAAGAGGTACGCTGGCGCCAAGATTTTCCAATACCCATGCACTCAGCGCCTCGATCTCGGCTGGTGAGTCGTTTTCTTCGGGGATAATAAGCGTAGTGATTTCGAGCCAGACCGCGGTCTCATGGCGAAGATAGCTCAGGGTATCCAGCACGGCGCTGAGCGAACCGGTGCAAAGCCTTTTGTAGAAGCTCTGCGTGAATCCCTTCAAATCAATATTGGCTGCATCGATGTGACGATAAAGCTCGCGACGCGGCGCGTCACACATGTAGCCTGCGGAGACGGCCACGGTTCTTATGCCCGAAGCACGGCAGGCGTCGGCGACATCGATCGCGTACTCGGCGAATACGACCGGATCGTTATAAGTAAACGCCACCGACTGGCAACCATTTCGAATGGCGGCGTTCGCGATGGCCTCGGGGGTGGCATGTTCAGTAAGCCGATCAAACTCGCGGGCTTTGGAAATGTCCCAGTTCTGGCAAAATCGACACGTCAGATTGCAGCCTGCCGTCCCGAACGACAACGTCGCGGTTCCCGGCAGGAAGTGGTTGAGCGGCTTTTTCTCGATCGGGTCGATGCAGAAGCCCGAGGCACGGCCGTAGGTAGTCAAGATCATGCGCCCGTTGTGGTTTGCGCGAACGAAGCACAGGCCGCGTTGGCCTTCGTGAAGCTTGCAGAACCGTGGACACAGATCGCATTGAATTCGGCCCTCGCCCAGCTGATGCCAAAAACTTGCCCCGAACAGACTTTCGCTCATCGCACAAAGTGTATTTTAGCGGATTGCGACGGCGGTTGCGCCTTAGGTGGATCGTGCGAGGCGCCGCCGGAATGCGCTCGCGTTTTTTGGATGTCCGCAGTACGAACAACCGATCCGGATTGCGTGCGAAATGTGCGACGGCATTACTGTGAGTCGAAGCGCTAAATGATCGCTTTGTTCCCCGCCAGGCTAATTTTGTAACATCCCACGGGCTGGTAGCATCGGACATACGCATAGATCGCAGTCACTTTGCTCATGAAGGAGATCAGGTTGGGTATCCAGCTTCCGGCACCACATCGCGTGATTGAGCTCACGATGGAGGACGGTGCAGTCATCCGCGTCCGGCAACACGGCAATCCGGACGGTCCGCGGCTCGCGTTGAGTCACGGCAATGGGCTTGCAATCGAAGGCTACTTCCCCTTCTGGCGCTATCTGGAGGATCGATACGCCCTGTTTCTGTTTGATTTTCGTAATCATGGCCAGAATCCTCTAAGTGATTTTGCGCATCACAACTGGCCGCAATTCATCCAGGATCTCGAGCGAATTTTCGCATCGATCCAGGAGAATTTTGGTGCCAAGCGAACCGCGGGAGTCTTTCATTCGCTTTCGGCGGTTGCCGCAGTCATGCAGACTCAGCAACTGGGGCCGCGATGGGACCCGTTGGTCCTGTTCGATCCGCCGTTCTATCCTCCCGACGGTCATCCGATCCGCGAAATGCAGAGGGGCAACGAAGATGAGATTGCGTCGCGGGCTGAGCGTCGAACTCCCCAGTATCAAGACCCGATGGACTTGGCGCGCCAATTTCAAAAGCGTTTTCCAGGATGGGTACCGGAAGCGTACGAGTTGATGGCCCGTGCAACGTTGCGATTTGAGGCCGGCTCTCATCGATGGGTGCTCGCTTGCCCACGCGAGTACGAAGCCCATATCTTTCGTAGCAACCGTGAAACCGCCACCTGGCGACGGATGCGTGAGATGCCAGTGCCGGTCAAGCTCATCTGTGCCGATCCTATCGGCGGGGGGCCACCTGCCCTCATCGGCCGGGCACTTGCGGCTGAGGCCGGAGTCGAATACGAAGCAATCCCCGGAACTTCCCATTTTTTGCAGATTGAACGGCCGCAGGAATGCATTCGTGCGATGGAGAGCTTTCTTGTCAAGCAAAAGTTCCTCCAGTAAAGCTGGTAACGTGTTGGCTTCAAGACCTGCCGGACATGGCGCCCCTTTCGCATTCTCAGCGGCGCTAAATGGCCGTGCTCCCAGCCGTAATCCGGGAACCGTAATATCGGTTTCGAATCTTCGTATTCAGCGCGAGATAGTCATTCTCGAAGCGATAGATTGGGCGGTACAAAGGGGCGAGCACTGGGTGATTCTCGGCGCTAACGGTTCAGGAAAGACCTCGCTGCTCAGCGCGCTGACCGGATACACGCCGCCAACGGCGGGTGAGATATCCGTGCTAGGAGAGAAATACGGCAAAAGTGACTGGCGTGAGCTTCGCAAGCGTGTCGGAGTCGTCAGCTCGAGTATTTATCAATTGATGGAAGGTCACCAGACGGCGCTCGACGCGATTGTAGGCGGACGCCACGCGGTGATTGGAAAGTGGGGTCAAGTCAGCGCTGCCGAAATGAGGCAGGCGGAAAAGCTCCTGCGGATGATCGAAGCTGAATCGATACGCAATCGGCCCTGGCGAGTATTATCGCAAGGAGAGCGGCAGCGCGTATTGATCGGCCGGGCTTTGATGGCGCGCCCGGAGCTGTTGATTCTGGATGAACCGTGTGCAGGACTCGATCCGGTTGCCCGTGAACGCTTCCTGCAGTTTCTCGGCCGATTGATGCAGTTGCCGAACACCCCGACCTTGGTGCTTGTTACCCATCACGTCGAGGAAATCATTCCCCCCTTCTCGCACGTACTGCTGCTGCGAAAAGGGACAGTTGTTGCAGCAGGTCCCAAAAGCAAAATCTTGACGTCCCGCCTCCTGTCGCGAGTTTTCGACGCCTCGGTTCAGCTGCGTCACCAACGCGGGCGCTATTCAATGGCGGTAAGCGCGAGTGCGGGTGTCGTAGTCTGATAACGGTTATGTCTCGATTTGTTTCGCTGCCGAGGTGACGAGGCAGGCCCCCGTCGCAGCCTAAGTCTGACTGTTCGGCGCGTGAAATAACGGCCGACATGTATCATCTGTGCACCTTCCCGGTACGTCCACGCAAGTGGCAGTGCATCATTGAATCGTCTAGACGGAATCAATTCAAAGAAGTTCGCCTCTGACCTGTGGAGCCGTTCGCGTAAGAATATGACTCGCAATGCTCAAGCAAATTAGCTATTAACCAATCAATGTGGAGCGAAAATCTACTTCGGCAATTGTCTCAAAGTGAGACTTCTGGAATTGGCATAGCGCTTGTTTGTACAGACTGAACATTGGCCGTGTCCAGTCAACTCCGAGTGTCCATTTTTTAATCAGTAGGGAACAATCGAGCGTTAGTCACGTTGGGGAAGAGACATGTTTAATGAAGATCCTACTGCTTCAACTCAGTTGCCCATGCGGATTTTTCTAGTTGAAGACAACCCCGAACATTCTTTCATTGCCGTAAAGGTTTTGCAGCAATTGCTTGGTGAGGCCAGCGAAGTCATCGTCGCGGAAAACGCTCATGAGGCGCTGGCGCTTATCGGCCAATTCACCGAACACGATCATCCCGACTTGATATTGGTCGACCTCCGGTTGCCGGACAACGGTGGTTTTGAAGTGCTATCTGCGGCACGTGCCCATGAGGCGTGTGCGCAGGTTCCAGCATTTGTCTTGACAAGTTCCTTGTATGACAAGGATGTTGCACAGAGCTATCATCTCGGTGCGGCCGCTGTGCTGTGCAAGCCACTGTCACGGGCCAACCTTAGGGAGGAGCTTATCCGCGTCGGGAAGCTGGCACCGCGCGCTTGCGTGCGCACTACTTTCGCTCAATAACGCTATCGTTCCTAACGCCGTCGGCGCGAGGCTCGACTTAGACGACTTCCAGTCCAGGCTGAAATGATAGTACGATACTCCGCGTCACAATGACGCACGCCTGGAAGGTAGCACTGTCGCACGGCCGGAAACTGCTTAGCACAATTATTCTAGGTGTCGCCCTGCCGACGTTGGGGTTTCCTAGATCGGTCGGCTGCGCCGCCGTTCCCACGAATCCAATCGGCGCCAGCCCCCACAATTGGACGACTCAAGCTAAAGCCGAGATCAACGCTGGCGAGGTAAAGGCGCTCGTCGTCCTGCCGAGTTCGCGCCTGATGAGTGGCGAGCAGGTCGAGGTCCGAGTCAATATTGAAGTCGCCCCCGGCTGGCACATCTACGGGAGCCCCCTGCCGGAGGGTTATACTCCGACCAGTGTAACTTTTGATACCGATTTGCTGGTAGAACAGCACCTGGAATTTCCGAAACCTACGCCGATTAGGTTCGAGCTGCTCGATGAGACCCTGCCCGTGTACCAGGGACGATTCCAGGTTTTCGGCAAGCTTAGGCTACGTCCCCACCTCGTTAGTGGCGAGCACAATTTGAACGGCACTCTCAGCTTTCAGGAATGCAATGAGAGTCTTTGCAAAATGCCCCAAAGCCGACGCTTTACCATCCCGCTCTGGGTCGATTCAGTGGCGGCGCACTCGAGCTGACCCTGCGATGCAGCTCTGGATGCCTGGCTCGAGCTTCATGAGCGATGTTTTCGAGCAGGCCTTAGTGAGCAGTGGGAGACGGTATCGGGGCAGCGCCTTGCTCGGCTCGTGCCTGAGCGCGGATAGAGGGTGGCACGAAGCGGGCATCGAAGATCTTTTGTTGACTTGGAGTCAAGAGTGCGCGTATCCGTCGATATGCATCAAAGAAGATCGCACGTCTTTGTTGTTCGAATGCGTCGTGCGCAGCCTCGATTTTGCCCCGCGTCTCGTGCATGACGGCACGGATCTGGTCTAATTGTGTCGGGGTCAGTTCGAGCACGCGGGCCATCCGTTGAAAAGGACGCTCGCCCGGGAGCGGCAGCCACCCATAACGGTAGCTCAGGGTGGCACTTCCGAAACCGAGTATCAAACCAACCACAAGTGCAATCGCAAGGGTGAAGCTGTTCTTGGCTTGCAAGCAGCGATTCTCGCCTAAGGTTGCCCTGTCAGGCCGTTGTTCTCCAACTGCATTCCAGTGTCAAAAGCAGACCCGGCTCAATGATAGTTGTCGGTGACTTCGGTGCTCGTGGTTATAATAACGGGCGTTGCTGATTCCTGGGCTAACAATCCATCCATAACTGGGTAGCTGGAGATCTCTGCGTTGACGTTGTCTGAGGCTATGACATCCTCGAAGGTCGTACGGGACGGAACAGCAAAGTACACTGCAAGCACAGCCGCTGCAGCCACTACTAAGGCGGATACTAGATGACTCAGTCGAGAACTCAGCAAGGGGAAATGAGTCATGGATAGATCGCCCAACGACCGAGGCTGTCGATGATTACCTGATCTGGTCGGCTCCAGTTCTGAATCAGGTTCGGACAATGAATACAGTACGGGAGCGGTGAGAGCGAAGGCCCGAAACGACCGGTCGCAACTCGGGCACCCCTGCAAATGGCTGAGCAGCTCGGCGCGACGGGACGGGCTCAGGGTCTTTTGCCACAGGGAGACGAAATCGTTCCGTGCATTGAAACAGTTCATTTTTTAACGCTTCGCCGCTGCTGAAATAGAATCGATTCGGCCTGCTTGCGCAGGAACTGGCGAGCCCGAAAGGCGCGTATTTTGACCTTGGCTTCACTCCAGCCCATTACTTGCGCAACTTCTTCGACGCTTAATCCCTCACTTTCCCTCAACACCATCACCATCCGATCGTCGGGTCGCAGAGAATCCAGAAGCCGATGAGCGAGCATATGAGCAGCGCGGCGTTCCTCGGCCGCTTCAACTATCTCTTCGGGGGTGGAATGTTCGACCAATTGCAACCAGTTCGCTTCGGTGCTGGTGAAATCTGCGATTAATTCCTCTGGTTTGCGTTGGCGCCGTCGCAGCTCATCATAACATACGTTGGCGACGACCGCTCGGAGCCAGCCGAGAAACGGCATCTCGGCGCGATAGGTGGAAAGGCCAGCGAAGGCTCGGATGAAGCTCTCCTGGACCAGATCACTCACCTGTTCGCGGTCGGAAAAGAAGCGCTGACAAAACCGCTCCACCCGCGTGCGATAGCGCGACGCTAGTTCCCCGAAAGCCGCCGTATCGCCGCGTCGAGCCTCAGCAATAAGCTCGGCGTCCGACCGATCGGCTTCGCTCCAATCGGTTAGCTTTGAAGACAAGGCCGCCAGCATAACCCAATTATCGATACGCTGAAAAGACGACAAGGTTACGTCCCTATGAGTCCGGCGAGGGCAGGCGAAGACCCGCTCGCGCCAGATCGTCCGGCGTATCCAGGTCTAGCAGGACCCCAGGATCATCCAAATCTACGTAAAGGACCCGAGTCGGATCCGCTTTCAGCACTGCTCGTGCACCAATTTCTAATGGTGCTCGGTCCAGTTCGGCAAACACTGAACGGTCAAATAACACCGGGTGTCCGCCGCGGCCATTGTATCGCGCGACCAGAATCGGTCTGTGCGATAGCTCGTACTCGTCGACCAGGCGGCGAAAGGTCGTGGCGCGCACAGTCGGATGATCAACTAAATGCACGATGACGGCATCAGTGTCGGCAGCGACGGCCCGGAGGGCGCAGCGAATTGAAGAAAGTTGACCCAGACGATACTCGTGGTTCTCGACTATGGTGAGCCGATCGTCCGCTGGAAGGGCGGCCGCCACGGCATCACGGTGCGCACCTAAAACGATAATCAGACGCGCGACCGCGGACAACATCGAGGTGGTGATGTGGTTCGCAAAGGTTTGCCCGTTAATCGGCAGGAGCGGTTTTGGAAAGCCCATCCGCCGAGACTCCCCGGCGGCGAGCAGAACACCTTCGATTCGCTTCGCTTTGGGCGGCTTTCCTGAACGTGATACGGGATAAACCGGCGCTTTTGCCATGATAATCACTCAAGCTACCATCCTGCTGCGTTGCTCCGGTCAAGCAAGCCTGTCAGCAGCAGGTCTTGTAAGATAGTGGTCCCGGATCGGGTTCCCAACCCCAGGGACGCGGCCCCCACTCGGGGCGAAACAGCTCACCTCGCTTCACCGTCAACACTGGGAGCACTGCCTGATGAGCGGGCAGGCTCGCCCCGAGGACGTCGTAAACGATCCAGTCGCCCTCGACAATTTTCAAGACTGAAATGTCGGCCTGCCTACCCACTCTCAAGCTACCCAGGCGCTCATCCAGCCCGATTGCTTTAGCGGGATTCGCGGTACACATGGTGACTACCTGCTCGAGGGTAAATCCAAGTGCCAGGAAGCGGGTCATCATCTCAGTCATGCTGTGCACGGTCCGCAACCTGCCCGGAATGGTCAAATCGGTACTTATGCAGTGCGGAAGCAAACCCTGGTCGATAATGCGCCGGCCGATGTCGAAACTGAAATTTGCCTGCCCATGTGCCGTGTCAAACCACACCCCCGCTTTGGCAGCCTCCCAAGCTTCCGGTACTAACCGTCCGTTGCTATCGATAACGCCGCCCGGATTAGGGGTGAAGTAGTGAGTGAGGATATCGCCGGCTTCGAGCAATGGCAGGAGGCGGCGGATAATCGTTGGGTCATAGCGCTTCTCGGTGTCGCCGATATGGACCATCAGCTTTATTCCACTTTCGCGGGCGGCGCGCCTGGCAAGTCGGGGCATTTCCATTCCAAATATTTCCAGCGCCGGCGAGACCATCCGTGCTTTGATTCCGCGGATGAGACCCTTATAGCGATCGACAACCCGCAGAGTGCCGTCGAAATCGATACTGCTCTCGGCGACGATATCAGGTATGGTCGCCAGGCCCGTCTGACAGATGTGCAAAAAGGGGATAATTTCCGTCTGGCATTGCGGGATGATGTATTTCGGAAAGCCGCCGAAGGTGGCGCAGCCGGCACTACCCGCGTCGACGATAGTGGTGACCCCCGCATAGACCCCTCCCTGGTCAGGATGGACTCCCAATCTGGTGAAGCCCTCGAACACGTGGGCATGGAGATCGATGAGGCCCGGGGTGACGATCGTCCCCGGTACCGCGACGACGCGGCGCGCCATCTCTGGTGCCACATCGGGCTCGATGGTGGCGATCTTTTCTTGCTGAATACCGATGTCAAGGTTGCCGCACAGGCCGACCGATGGGTCTACAACTCGGCCACCTTTGATTAACAGATCGTACATAGTCTTCCTCGCAGGTTTCCCAGAATAATCGTTGACGGTGGCGTAGCTCGCGATTGTGAGGTTTCCGATGGGTTGGGCTTACTGTACCGAGACATGTTAAAAGGCAAGGCGCAGGTCCACGGGGAGGCAAAAATGAAGTTTGGCCTACTTTATAACACAGATTACTATCCTGAGGTTCACGGCTCTGCCTTACGATATTACAGTGATATTCTCGAGGAAGCTCAGTACGCCGAAGAACTCGGTTATCATGCGGTTTGGTTCGGCGAGCATCATTACTCTGGTTATTCTTTCGGCGCGCCTGCGGTGATCGCGATGGCAGCTGCCGCGCGAACCAAGCGTATCAAGGTTGGCACAGGAGTATCACTCATCCCGCTCAACCATCCATTACGCCTCGCTGAGGAATACGCGATGCTGGACGTATTAAGCGGGGGACGGCTCGAATACGGGATTGGACGCGGTTTTTTGAACTACTCGTATCAACTTTTTGGAGTTAATCCCGACGAGAGTCACGACCGATATCGCGAAGGCGCGGACCTCATCGTTAAGGCTTGGACCTCAGACGGTGTCTTTTCTTTTCGCGGCGCGTTTTGGCAGCTCGAGGATTATTCCTTCTTTCCCAAGCCGCTGCAGAAACCACACCCTCCAATTTTTGCCTCAGGTGCGATCACGCCCGAAAGCTACGAGTGGGCCGGTAAACGGGGACACCATTTAGGCACAGCGTTTTTCATTCCAGCACCAGAGATGGTCAAGGCCAATATTGCTATTTACCGCGACGCCTTGCGTAACAGTGGTTACGACCCCGCCACGCGGGAGATTGCCGGCGTCTACCAGATGTATTGCGGCGATTCATGGCAGGAGGCGCGAGAGCACGGCGGTATGCACGCGTTGCAGTATTATAGGTTCTTTGAAGCGCTCGATCGCCGCAGTGCGCATGTGTCGGCCACTTACGAGCGTTACAAACGTGGCGTGGGTTTTAGCCGCTACAGCTACGAGGAACTTGATGCGATGCGAGTCCTGCTGATCGGTGAACCCGAAACCTTAATCGAAAGGATACGTTGGTCGCGGGAATTTTATGGCGCTACCTACCTAATCCTGGAAGTCGCGCAAGGAGGCGAGCCGCACGCTTACGTGATGCGCTCCCTCGAACGGTTCGCGAAATATGTAATGCCGGCATTCGCTTGAGAGTATGTCCATGGGCCGGCTTTGCGCTGGTTGTGATTTTTCACTTCTCGATGCTCGATCAGCCGCGGTCTCGCCATCCAAGCGTCCGCGCGATCACTTTGGTTACGGCCGTTAACCTCGGTACCCACGAGGTGGTGGCCTAGGATTTCCACCAATTTGCCCCTGGCGCAGTGATGGGCAATATAATTTCGATCGCTTGGCTAATCTGTTGCCTGATGAGAGAGAAGGTTCGATGGATAAAGCATTGGCCGGGGTTCGAGTGCTGGATTTGAGCCACGTTCAAGCGGGTCCGAGTTGTACGCAGATTCTGGCTTGGCTGGGTGCCGACGTTATCAAGATTGAATTACCCGGACGCGGTGATATCACGCGTTCGCAACTGCGAGATTTGCCCGATGTCGATAGCTTGTATTTCACCATGCTTAACTGCAACAAACGAAGCTTGACTCTCAATCTTAAAGCCGACAAGGGCAAAGAGATTCTGACCCAGTTAATCGCACTTTCGGACGTGCTGGTCGAAAATTTTGGCCCGGGCGTTCTGGATCGCCAGGGTTTTTCCTGGGAGCGCATTCGGCAAATCAATCCTCGTATTATCTACGCTTCGATCAAAGGGTTCGGTCCGGGACCGTACTTACACTGCAAAGCCTACGAGACCATTGCTCAGGCAATGGGCGGGGCCATGAGCACGACCGGGTTCGAGGACGGTCCTCCCACCAGCACAGGCGCCCAGATTGGCGACTCGGGCAGCGGGATTCATGCGGTCGCTGGAATCCTGGCTGCGCTTTATCAACGGACCCATACCGGCCGCGGGCAGCGCGTTGAGATAGCGATGCAGGACGCGGTTCTTAATCTCTGCCGTGTCAAGATCCGCGACCAGCAACGCCTACAACGCGGGCCGCTGCCGGAATACCCGAACCGCACCTTCGGTGATGAAGTGCCGCGTTCAGGCAATGCCTCTGGCGGTGGGCAGCCGGGTGCTGCGTTGCGTTGCCGACCCGGCGGTCCCAATGATTACTGCTATGTGATTATCCAACCGCAGATTTGGCCCGCTCTGGCAACCTTGATTGGCCGTCCAGAGCTGGCGGACGACCCTGCGTTCAGCACGCCTGAGGCCCGTCTCACTCATCTGGATGAGGTGTTCGGCATAGTCGAGCAGTGGACCATGCAACGCTCGAAATATGAGGTGATGCGGGCGCTGATGGAGGCCGACGTCCCGTGCGGCCCGGTAATGTCGACTAAGGATTTGATCGAGGACGAGTCGCTCGCCGCGCGCGGCATGATCGTAACCGTCGAGCATCGCGAGCGCGGCAGTTTCAAGACCGTTGGGTGTCCGCTGGTCCTGTCGGACAGTCCGGTCGAGATCAAATCGTCACCCTTGTTGGGAGAGCATACGCACGAAATCCTCAGGGAATTGGGGCACAGTGATGATGAAATAGAGCAGTTGCGCGCTGAGGGTGTCATCTAGAAATTCGTTGGCTCGCTTCAGGGTTAACGGCTAAAGCGGCAGTTACGGCTGGCGACGGTAACGAAAATGGAATTCGGTATTTGCTTTGATACGCATATTAACAAGTGGGATCTGATCCGATACGCCGAAGAGCTGGGCTACGACAGCGCCTGGGTTCCTGATTCGCAGATGATCTGGTCGGATTGCTACGCAGTCATGGCGCTGGCGGCCCAGGCAACTCGCCGGATCAAGATCGGTACCGGGGTGGCAATTCCCGGGACGCGGATTGCGCCCGTTACAGCCCATTCTATTGCCACCATCAATCAGCTCGCGCCTGGCCGGGTCTTCCTCGGTATCGGCACGGGCCACACCGCGATGCGAGTGATGGGGCAGCATCCGATGCGGATCAAAGACTTTCGCGAGTACCTCAGGGTGGTCCGAGCACTGCTCAGAGGCGAGGCGGTCGAATACACCTACGGCGGCCGTACGCGCGAAATTCAGTTTCTTCATCGCGATCGGCATTTCATCAATTTGGAGCAGCCAATCCCGATCTACGTGGCCGCCAACGGTCCGATGGCCTGTCAGGTGGTAGGGGCCTACGGCGACGGATGGGTAACCGTGGTGGGTTCGCCTTCCGAGGTAACGAGACAGCTGAGCTTAATTCAAGAGGGGGCGCGCCAGGCGGGCCGCACTTTGCCGCAGCCCTTTCCGGCCACCGCCTTGGTTGGAGGCTGCGTCCTCAGGCCGGGGGAGAAGCTCACCGACGATCGTGTCATCGATGAGACCGGCTCGATGGTCACCGCGATTCTGCATTTCGCCTACGAAATCTGGAAGGATCTCGGGCAGCGACCAGAGCTGATACCGCCATACTTCGCCAACAAATGGGAGGAATACATCGCGCGGGTGGAGGATTTCAGTCTGCCTCCCGACAAGCGCTTCCGACAGATTCACGATGGTCATTGCACGTTTCTACAGCCCGCGGAGCGTAAATTTGTTACGCCCGAGGCGATAAAGGCAACTTGCTTGGTGGGTACGCCCGAGGAGATTGTCGAGCAACTCCATCAATACGAGCGAGTTGGGATCACCGGCGTTTGTTTGCTGCCGCCAGCTGATTTTCAACGTAAAGTATTTCGTGATTTCGCTGAGCTGGTGATGCCCTTAGTGCGGGCTTGAGTCGCTCATCTCCGTCGTTGACACGGATGGCGGCTGTTTTGCACAACTGAGTCAGTACTCCAAGGAGGTAAGGGCAATGGCGGACTACCGGATCGTCTCAGCGGATTCCCACTTCGTTGAACCACCTAACATGTGGTCAGAGCGGATTGATCAGCGTTTCCGCGATCACGCTCCTCATACCGTCAAGAACTATAAAAACCGAGAGGGCGAATTCTTCGTCTGTGAGAACATTCAGCCAGTGGCGGTCGCCGGGTTTTTCGGCTCGGGCAAGAGTGCCGAAGAGTTGCCACAGCACCTAAAACGCGGGTTTGAGGCGGCGCCGGGTAGTGTCTGGGACCCCGCTGAACGGCTCAAGGAACAGGACCGCGACGGCGTCAGTGCTGAAATTCTCTATACCTCGATGGGTATGTTGCTGTTCGGCCTTGACGATCCAGGCTTGCGTAGCGCTTGCTTCCGGGCTTTCAACGACTGGGCGGCGGAATATTGCAGTTACAATCCCACCAGGTTGATTGGCACTGGTACCATCACCCTTGAGGATGTCGAAGAAGCAGTAAAGGAACTCGAGCGGTGTGCCAAAAAAGGCTTGCGTGGAGTCTTGATCTGGGGCTCTCCCCCGGAAGACAGACCTTACGGTGACCCGGTCTATGACCGTTTCTGGGCCGCGGCCCAGGACCTCGAGATGCCGATTTCGTTACATATTCTGACTGGCCGGCGTGGTACCCGATTTAGCCGCCGTCACGTCCTGCGTGGTTACATGACGTTGCCACATGAGATCCAACTTTCTTTCGCCGATCTAATACTGGGCGGGGTCCTCGAGCGATTTCCGCGCCTCAAACTGGTCTCCGCGGAAAATGACATTTCGTGGTTGCCTCACTTCTGCTATCGCCTCGACCACGCCTATGACCGGCTGCGTTATTTCGAAGACAGCACTCCCCTTCCGATGAAGCCGAGCGAATACATGAAGCGCCAGGTGTGGGCGACGTTCCAGTTCGAAACCGAGAACGTGGGCTTCACTGCCGACAAATACGGGCGTGACAAGCTCATGTGGTCGTCGGACTATCCTCATACCGACTCGCCCTGGCCGCATTCGCGTGAGTTTATCGAAAGGGAAATAAATTCGGTCAATGAACAGGATAAACGCGCCATTGCCGGCGAGAATGTGCTGCGTCTGTATGGAGTAACGTTGAACTGAGCCTCGATCATTCCCGCGTGTAGTCTGCTTCGGACAGCTGCTCTCATCGTCGGCGGGCCGATGGAAGGTAGCGGATACGCGCGGGATGAGGTGAAAAAGCGGCTGTTATCTTACGAAAAACCCGCCGTCGACGACGAGATCTGCCCCTGTCATGAAGTCTGAGGCGGAAGAGGCCAAAAATACCGCGGCTCCGACAATTTCCTCCGGTGCGGCAAAGCGACCCGCCGGAGTGCGCGTGACCATCTCCTTATAAAGCTCCTCATATCGAGGGTCAGTCCGGATCCAGGCCGTCATTTCAGTCGCAGTCCAACCCGGCGCCAGGGAATTTACCTGGATTCGATACGGTGCCAGTTCAATTGCGAGACAACGGGTCAATTGCAGCAGGCCGCCTTTGCTGATGGCATACGAGGGGAATATCGCGGTGCCCTTGAACCCGGCGATGCTCGCGACGTTAATAATCTTGCCGCCGTTGCCCCGACGGATCATCGACTGGGCTGCATATTTGGACAGGAGAAAACAAGCGGTCAAATCGGTTGCCAGGACTGAATCCCAATCTTCTTCCGTATGATCGAGCAGCCCCTTCAACACTGCGAAAGCGGCATTGTTCACTAGGATATCAATGGGACCCAGACGACTTTCAACTTCGTCCAAGGCGGGTTTTAAAGCTTCTCGGCGCGACACATCAACGCTCAACGCGATTGCCTGACCGCCTTGGGCTTTGAGCTCGTCCAGAGTCGAAGCATTGCGGACGTTGTCACGTGCCATGATGGCGACAGCAGCACCTGCGTGAACGAACCCGAGCGCGATGGCTCTCCCAATGCCCCTGTTGCCACCAGTTACAACTGCCACTTTACCGTTCAATTGGAACGCCATGCTCATTGCCGTCCGGTTCACCGATACTTTTCTCTAATCACATTCAAGGGTGGGTTCATACAGGTCACTACATCCGAAACAAATAAGGGATTCGCTTCGACGGTGTGATAAAACCCGTGGACAGGGCTGTTTGACAGCTTAGAGATGGCTTCCCAAGCGCTCAGAGCCTTTGATCCTGGACAAGGCTTCGACCCTGGCAAACGGCGGAGGAGCCTGGGTGACCAATGCGAGAAGCCGGAGCCTCAAGTCAGTAATCGACATAAGATAGAAGGAGAACTGAATCCTGCAACCCGGACGCGGGAAAATCAAACGTCGAGCCCCTTCACAGCTTTATCTTAATGGTTGTGTTAAGGCTTGCTTTTGTCAGGCGGCGTCCACCGGTGCCCGGCATTTTTCCGCTGCTTTAATCGAGCAGTTTCACCTCGCCAGTTTTCAGTATGTAACGGGCCGCACGGATCAAGAGTTGCCCGCTGCCCACCTTTTCCTCCATACCCTGCTCATGAGCGAGCTTGTGTGCCACCAGAATTGCGTTGTCCTGGATAGCATTCGATAGTTCATCCCCAGGCTGCCGCCGAGCCTGCTCCACCGCCGCGTAGATATTGGTAATCATGGGGCCGGCCTCAGGGTCGGGATAACGGTTTACGGCGGCTGAGACCGCACCGCATTGGTCGTGCCCAATGACCATGACCACTTTGGTATCCAGGTGGTTCACCGCAAATCTGATGCTTTCCAGCGCCAAACGGTCGTAGGTGTTTCCTGCAACTCGAACGACAAACAACGAGCCAATCCCTTGGTCAAATATGATCTCCGGCGGTACCCGCGAATCGGAACATGACAGGACGACGGCTAATGGCTGCTGGGGCGAGTCCGAGGGCCGCTGATGCGGGTGCAGAGCCTCATTGCTAACATATCTTCGATTGCCTTCTAGCAATACCTGCAGAACGCCAGCTGGAGATGTTCCCACTTGATCTTGCTCCGCGTTTAACTATTCCGGTTGTTGAGGCCATTAGCAAATGCCGCAACGGTAGCGTTGCCGGGCGTTTGACTCGAAATTGGTTGACTTCGCTTCCTGGTTATGGGCGAAATTCTGACCGATGGCGAAACTGGCCTCATGGATTATTGGTCTAGGGTGCCTCTTACTCCTGATTGGATGCATCGACACGCTTGCAAAGGCCAACCAGCGGCAACTTGAGCGCCAACAGGCTGAACTTGATCAGCTTAAAGAGCAGGTCGCACGGTTGCAAAATCAGCGCCCCACTTACAGCTACTCTTTGCCTCCCGCCTGTGACTTAAAGATCCTGCAGGAGGCGACGCGCAAGGGTGGGGAACGATTCGCAGCCGGAGAGTTCGATGCGGCGCTTGGCTATTACCAAGACGCGCTAACTGCTTGTCCTGGCAACGCCCAGGCCAATTTGAACATGGCGCGCACTTATGAGGCCTTAGGCGACCGGGCGCGGGCCCTCGAGCACTACCGGAGAGCGGCGGATGCCAGCGATGCCGATGCTGATTCGTTGAGAGAAGCCCGTTCCGCTATCAATCGACTTGGAAGCTAAGAGTGTTTAAGCGGCCGCCACGTTGACAAAGCCCAAACCAGTGATTACCTAGCTCTCAGTACAGTGGAGCATGCCTTGCGGCGCGAAAGTCGCGTCAGGCACGCGGTCGGAAACGCTATGCCTATCTACGAATACAACTGCAAACGATGTGGGGTATTTGAAGTCACCCAGCGAATAACGGAAAGCCCGCTAACGACATGCCCGACCTGCAACGGCGATGTCCATCGTTTGATTTCGCACACCTCGTTCGTGCTGAAGGGGAGCGGTTGGTACATTACGGACTACGCGCGGTCGAACGGCAAGAGCAAATCCACTAGCGACTCGGGTGCGGAGGCGAGTAACGGCAGTTCAGGTGACAAAGCTTCGGCTCCTTCGTCGGATGTTGCAAAGTCAAGTGCGGCCGGCGAATCGGGGAAAACTAGTTCTGATAGAGGGTCCGCGGCGAAATCCGCTGATTAGCGGCGACCCAGATTTGAGTCGACAGGCACGCGCGTTGATAAACCCCTTTCTGCAGCTCGGCTCTGACCAGCGCTAACTTCGTGTTCCAACAGGCCGTGTGGTGAGAGGTGACCCATGCGGGCTCTCGTGCTCGAGTCCGTCCCAACCGTCCGAAGGGATTATCCCGATCCAAGGCCGTCAGCCACGGAGGCGCTGATTCGAGTCCGAATGGCCGGAATCTGTGGGACCGATCTGGAATTAGTCCGAGGTTACATGGGTTATCGAGGGATTCCTGGCCATGAGTTCGTTGGTGAAGTTGTGGCGACGAATTCAGCCTCACTCATTGGTAAACGAGTTGTCGGCGAAATCAATTGTGCATGCGGTAATTGTGACCTGTGTGTGGCAAATCTTGGGCGTCATTGCCCGAATCGTACCGTCCTAGGAATCCTAAGACGAGACGGAGCTTTTGCCGATTACCTGTTACTTCCCGAGACCAATCTCATCGAATTGCCTGATAGGATTCCTGACGAGCTCGGTGTGTTTGTTGAACCAATAGCGGCTGCTTATGAGATCCTTGACCAGATTCATCTTGCCCGTAATGAGAACGTTCTGATCTTGGGCGATGGACGCCTCGGCGCGATTGTAGCTCTGGTTCTATGGTCTGAAGCTTACGATCCAACCATCGGTGGGCATCATATCGAGAAGCTCAATCTGCTTTCCGCACTCGGCCTCAAAGTTCGGTTGGAGGACGATCTACCGGCGAGTTTTGATACGGTGATCGATTGCACGGGAGACCCCAAAGGCGTTAAACGAGCGCTTGAACTAGTTCGGCCTCGGGGACGCATCGTCCTTAAAACTACAGCGGCTACGCCCACTGAACTCAATCTTGCCCCCGCCATCATCAACGAGGTCACTATCATTGGCTCACGTTGCGGCCGGTTTGCTCCAGCGGTGGATGCTCTGTCGTCGGGTCGAATCGATCCCCGACCGCTGATTTCGGCGGTATTTCCACTCGATGACGGCCTTGCTGCGCTCCAGGCGGCCGCTGATCCGCACAACTTCAAAGTCTTGCTCACCATGAGCTCCTGATTGCAGCTGCTTGGGATGAACCGCAAATTGACCATGAAATCTGGTCTCCCAAGCTGCTTCACTGTGCCCGCTTAAGATGCGAAAGAGCGATCGCCACGCACGGCACTCGTCGATTATTGTCGGCGTTGACACCGGCGGGACCTTTACCGACCTCGTCGCGCTCGTAGCCGGCAAGCCAAGGGTTCATAAGGTATTATCAACGCCGGATGATCCAGCCCGCGCAGTGCTCGAAGGCATCAGGGCGTTGCTCGCAGGAAACGCTCCAAATTTCGTCACGTACAGTTCGACCGTTGCGACAAATGCCTTGCTGGAAAAAAAAGGCGCCCGGGTTGCTCTGTTCGTGGATGCCGGCTTTGAGGACCTGATTGAAATCGGCCGGCAAAATCGCTCGCAGTTGTATTCCCTGGCACCATCGCGACCTGATCCTCTCGTGCCGCCCGACATGCGATTTGGCGTACGCGGAAGAACCTACTTCGACGGGTCCGTGGCATCGCAGCTGGATGAATCCGACCTCGCGCGCATTCGGCAATTGGCTGAGCAGTCAGGCGCGCAGGCGATTGCGATCTGTCTCCTTCACTCCTACGCCAACCCCGAAACTGAACGGAAAATAGCGGGAATCCTTGAGCCGCTGCAACTTCCGCTATCGGTCTCCCATCGGATTTTGCCGGAGTATCGGGAATACGAACGGCTTTCGACTACAGTGGTTAATGCGTATGTCGCGCCAAAGATGGTCGCGCATCTGCGTCATCTCGAACAGGAGTTCAAGGATGTACGCTTGCGCGTGATGCAGTCCAACGGCACTGCTGTAGCAAGCTCAAAAGCGTGCGACGAGCCTGTACGGACGCTGCTCTCCGGCCCGGCCGCCGGCGTGGTGGGTGCCATCGAGTTGGCGGAGGCGATCGGCATCGACCGTTTCATCACCTTCGATATGGGTGGCACTTCAACTGACGTCTCACTTTTCGAGCAACGACCCCGGATCCGAACTATTAGTTATCCCGGCGGCTACCCGGTGCGGATCCCCATAATAGACATTCACACTGTTGGAGCCGGCGGAGGCTCCATTGCTTCGGTTGATGCCGGAGGCTCGTTGCGCGTGGGTCCTGAGAGTGCCGGCGCCGATCCTGGGCCAGCCTGTTATGGACGCGGTGACCAGCCCGCGGTCACTGATGCGGATCTGATAGCCGGAAGACTACTTGCCGACAATTTTCTGGGCGGCCAGATGCGTCTGCACACTGAGCGGGCGGCCCAAGCAATTCAAGGGCTTGCCCGAGCGATGAAGACTGACGTTAAGAGCGCCGCACGTGGCGTCATTCGGGTGGTGAATGCCAGTATGGAGCGCGCCATCCGTGTGATTACCGTGGAGCGGGGCTTTAATCCGCGCGACTTCGCGCTACTGGCTTTCGGCGGGGCCGGTCCGATGCATGCGGCCGAACTGGCACTTGAACTAGGGATGCGGCGAATCATATTGCCGCGCAATCCGGGACTCCTTTGTGCGTGGGGGGCACTGAACGCACCGCTCGGTCGTGAGTATTCATTGACGGTGCGCGAGGACGTTCCGGTGTTGCACCGGTTGCGATCACGCGCTGCTCCGATGATCAGGCGGGCGAAGGCAGAATTGCTTAGTGACGGTGCGCGTCCCGGAACTATTCGCTATGAATTGTCTGTCGACATGCGCTACCGGGGCCAATCTTATGAACTCGAGGTCGCGCTCCGCCCTGGATTTGTTGAAAGGTTTCACGAGGAGCACCGGCGCAGATTCGGCCATTCAGAACCACGCGCCGAGGTCGAAGTTGTAAATCTGCGACTTCGTGCGCATGAGACAAGAACCCCGCTTGCGCCGCCCCGCGCGCCACGGCAGTCAGCTCCCGCTGCACTTGGTAGCACGCGTGTTTTGGTTGATAACTCTTATCGGCGGGTCCCGGTCTATGGGCGTGACACTCTCGGTGCGGGGACGTGTCTAAATGGCCCGATGATTATCGTCGAAATGAGCTCGACGGCCTACGTTCCGCCCGAGTTTTCGGTACGATGCGACGATTGGGGCAGTTTGCACCTAGAGGTTCGCTAAGGCGAATTGTATGAGGCTTCGAACAGGCTTACGTGGACGTCGCTCGACGAATTCGAGTCGCCAGCGATTGGACCCAGTGGAACTGGCCGTGATGAATAATCGGCTAGCGGCGATTGCCGAGGAGATGGGAGTGGTCTTGGGTCAAACCGGCTACTCACCCAACATTAAAGAGCGTCGTGACTTTTCATGTGCAGTGTTCGATGCGGAGGGCGAGCTGGTGGCGCAGGCAGCCCATATTCCGGTTCATCTCGGGTCGACCCCGTTGTCGGTACGAGCCGCGGTCGAGCGCCTCAACCTTGGCCCCGGCGACGTGGCTGCGCTTAATGATCCCTTCGCAGGCGGTACCCATCTGCCCGACGTGACGGTCGTCATGCCGGTTTTCCTGCGTGGGCAGAAGAAACCTTTCGCGTTCGTCGCCAATCGCGCGCATCACGCCGACATCGGCGGGATGGCGCCCGGTTCGATGGCACTTTCCACCGAAATCTACCAGGAAGGATTACGCCTGCCACCGGTCAAGATGATAGTAGGGGGGCAACCCAACCGGGATATTTTCGAGCTCTTCTTTGCCAACACCAGGGTTCGGGAGGAACGGGAAGGCGATCTGCGCGCTCAGCTGGCGGCTCTCCAGGTAGGCGCCGAACGGACTGTAGAGTTGGCTGAGACTGCTGGTTACGCGCAAGTTGGTGCAGCGATGGAAGAACTTAAGAACTATGCTGATCGCCTGATGCGTTCAACGCTGCGTGCCCTCAAGCCCGGTACTTACGAAGCCCAGGACTTCCTTGACGACGATGGATTTGGTACTGGGCCGATTCCGTTGCGCGTCGCGATCAGAATTAGAGCGGGACGTGCGGTGATCGACTTCACCGGGTCGGCTCCCCAGGTACGCGGTTCGGTTAATGCAAATTATGCCATTACCCTGTCGGCTGCTTTTTACGTAATGAAGTGCCTGGCTCCCGAAACCGTCCCAGCAAACGAGGGTCTAATGCGTTCGATCCGGGTGATAGCGCCGCCGGGCACCATCGTTAATGCTCTCCCGCCCGCGGCAGTAGCCGGCGGAAACGTCGAGACCTCGCAGCGGATTGTTGACGTGCTATTTCGGGCGATGGCTCAAGCTGCTCCCGATCTGATTCCCGCGGCCAGCTCCGGTTCAATGTCGAACCTTACCATTGGGGGCTACGACACTTTCCGCTCCAGACACTTCTCATACTATGAAACAATTGCGGGCGGTGTCGGCGCGGCACGCGGTCATCCGGGAGCATCCGGGCTCCACACCCATATGACCAACACTCTCAACACCCCGATAGAGGCACTGGAAGCCTATTATCCAATGCGCATTACGGAATATCGGGTCCGGCGAGGCTCAGGGGGGCACGGTGAATACGACGGTGGCGATGGGCTGGTGAGGGAAATTGAATGCCTGGTCGAATCCAATGTCAGCCTTCTCAGTGAGCGGCGTGTGACCGCTCCCTGGGGACTCAACGGCGGCGGCGATGGCCAGGTTGGAATCAACTACCTGATCCGCAAAGGAACGCCAAGCAAATTACCCGGCAAAATCAACATGCAGCTGGCACCCGGCGACCGGATACGAATTGAAACGCCGGGCGGAGGTGCCTGGGGACCCCCGAAGAAGGCTTGAGACCTGATACCAGGTGGCTCCGAGGATTTGAAAGGTCGCCTGGCGGACAAGTGAAGGGGAGGCAAATCCACTCTCACAAATCCGCAGCGCGCAATAGCCCGTTTCCTCATGCCACCGACTACGGAAGGTTACCACGGATCTGACTCGTCAGTAACACCCAAGCCATGAACCGTGCTGGTGCCCTCAACCGTGAATGCGTGGCTCCCCGGGCCGGATTCGAACCAGCGACCCGACGGTTAACAGCCGTCTGCTCTACCAGCTGAGCTACCGGGGAGCACCCCCTGAAAATTCAGAACCTATTTCGTATCTGTCCGGCGGGCTCAAAGCAAGAACTGCAAAATGGTTCAGGGCAAGTGATCCGAATCCTCGGCAAAATTTTCAGCTATCGGCGACCCCATCATTACCATACCATAACGAATCGTCGCAGCGAGCTTTTCGATTCGTTCGAGTAACTCCTGATGAGCCGCCACTGGAGCTGTGATGAGTTGCTCTGCTGCACGGATCAGGCTTTCGCGCATCAAGCTCAGAGCGCGTTCGGCGCTGCGATGATTCTCGGTCTGCCGCCGGGTACGTTCCCGCGCAGCCTTAAGCTCCCCGATCTCGATGATCTGCGCCATCGCAATTACTCTTCGCTGGGTCGCATTATTGGCGATCAAGCGTGTCGCCGTCTAGGGCGAGCTCATCTGAATTTCTCACCGGTCTCCCGCTTGCGCTGCAGAATCTCGCGGCCATTTTCCCCAAACCACAGAATCTGTCGTGCAATTCCGTTCAGGATGTCCAGTTCGCGCGGCCGAAGCCCGGCGCGACCCAAAATGGCGCGGAGCGCAAACATGATGTGGTCCGGATTGTCAGCAGGAAGAAAGCCAATCGCGACGAGGGCCTTTGCCATCCGCTCCAGCATTGCGTTCACTTCCGCACTGAGCGCCCAACGTTCTGCTGCCTGCACTTCGGGTGGTGCGCTAGCCGCAAGCATCAGCTCATAAGCCATGATCATTACGGCCTGGGCCAGATTGAGTGAAGGATACTCAGGAGCTGTTGGAATGGTTATTAGACGCTGGCACAGCTTAAGCTCCTCGTTGGTCAGACCGCAATCTTCCGGACCGAACACGATCGCGACGCGATTTGTGGAGCTTAATCTCACCAGCTCCGGCGCGGCGGTGCGGATCGGCCTTGCCTCGCTGCGATAGAGTCCTTTCCGGGCGGTCGTGCCGACGACCACGGTGCGGTCGTCGAGGGCAGCACGGAGATCGCTATGAATCCTGGCTGTTGCGAGAACGTCTCGGGCGTGGACCGCCATTATCTCGGCGACGTTCTCCGAGCGAGCGGATTGCTGCGGCCAGGGGTTTCTGCCGACATTTGGCCTGCGGCATTCGTCGGTGACAATTCGTAGGTCACTTATCCCCATGTTTTTGAGGGCACGAGCACTTGCTCCTATATTGCCCGCCGACTTGGGTCTAAACAGCACGAATGCGAAGTTGTCCAGCGCCATTCCTGATCGTCCCTATTTGAATGCAGCTTGCCGACGGATTTTAATCGTATTCCTGAGACGCACGCCTGTGGTCTCGTGAAAAAGCGCTCAACTGACGGAAGCCAAATGAAAATAGTTTCGTTCGGTGATGTGCACATGGCAACGCGCAACCTGGCACGGATGGGCCAGGTCTTGCGCGATACCGATTTGATCATCATCTCCGGGGACCTGACCAATTTCGGCGGTGTCAGCGATGCCCGTAAGGTCCTCGAGGATGTACGGCAGGCTTGTCCGCGGGTACTTGCCTTACCCGGTAATCTCGACCACCGCGAAGTTGTGGCATTTTTGGAAAGCGAGGGTGTTGCTCTCCACGGCAAGGGTGTCGTGGTCGATGATATCGCCATCTTCGGTTGCGGTGGCTCTAACATTACGCCCTTTTCCACTCCCATGGAGCTTAGCGAGGAGGAAATCTACCAGACGCTTGCGAGCGGCTATTCGGCCGTGCAGGGCCGACGACCGGTAATTATGGTCTGCCATACCCCGCCGTTTGAAACCAAATGTGATCGGATCATCGGTGGCAGGGCAGTTGGCAGCACGGCAGCTCGCCGATTCATTGAGGAGGTCAAGCCGGACCTCTGCATCTCGGGCCACATTCATGAATCCGCTGCGATTGATAAGATTGGGCCTACTACCGTGATCAATGCAGGACCCTTTAAGGGCGGGGGTTACATTGTTGTTCGTACTGAGGGCGCACATCTGCAAGCCGCGCTTGAGTTTCTTTAAGTTGCCCCGATTCTCTGTCTTCGCTCAATCGCTTTGCGTATGGGCAGGAAAAACTGCGCATGGGTGGCCTTTGATACTGAAAAATTTTTTTAAATTGGTTTGCCGGTTTGGGCTGGGGAAAATGTGATACTCTCCAGCGGCTGATCCGCCGGCAAATCTACCGGAGCTTCCAGTCGATTCAGGCTTCTGGTTCCTTGTCTTTTCTGACTTCTTCTGGCAATCGAAAGGATCCGCCGGTCACACTAATTAGGTGACCCCGCTCCGGTTGAACCGGCTCGCCCCGCTCACTATCGTAAGCAAGACGGGTTGTGGCTCCTGAGTTTTAACGCTTAGAGGTCTGGCCAGGATGAATTGCGGCATCTACCCTGACGGAGATGACTGTGGCTCGAATTGTTCCGAGACAACTTAAGCTGGTGCACACCTCCGACGTTCACCTTGAGAGTGACACCTTCGGCTCGGGCCCACGGGGCGACCGTTTCCGCAATGCTGTTAGGCGTGCGTTTGCTGAAGTGATCGATGTTGCCAACCGCAATGGCGCCGATCTGTTGTTGATCGTTGGCGACCTTTTCGATTCGAATCGCATCAGCGACGAAGCATTTCATTTCGCGATGAACCAGATCGCGCGCGCCCGGATGCCAGTTGTGATGATTCCAGGTAACCACGACGCCCATGACGAGCGTTCGATCTATGCCGCTGTTTCCCCTGCCTTGTTGCCCGCGAACCTTCACCTGATCCTCAACCCGAACGGCACGCTCGTGGAATTCCCCGATCTGGCTGCCCGTGTGTGGGGTCGAGCCCTGGTTGAGCATTCGCCTGAATACCGGCCGCTATCAGGGCTGCCGGAACCCCTGCCTCACTTCTGGAATATCGGGCTGGCACATGGGCTCTTCACCGAAGCTGAAACCAACCGATCGTCTCCCATCACCGCTGCTGAGATCGCCGCCAGTGGTTACGATTACATTGCGCTCGGCCATGTTCACATTTTTGGCGACGTATCGCAGGGATCCACCCGAGCCTTCTACTGTGGCACGCCGGCGCCACTTTATGCCGGGTCCGAAGGAGGATGGGTATTAGAGGCTACTTGTATCCCTGGTCAACTGGTGCAGGTGCGGCGGGTGGCGATCGGCGACGCGGTCTTATCGGCTGACGTTTTCACCGGCTAAACTGCCTCAAAACGAGCTTCCACCTTGAATTCAAACGTTTTCGGGAAGCGGCTTCAGCCAGCAGCCACCCATGCATTCTTCATCTCCTGGGGTTCTGTTGCCTACGACTTTCTTTCAGGTGTGGCCCCTGCATGATCCTCCGGAGCGCGATTCTCTGGATGCACGTGCTATCCGGAGTTCTCTGGGTAGGCCTTTGTGCGACCTTTGTTCTGGCTGCCGCAATATCAAGCGGTCGATTCAGTGACTCATCTGCGTTTGACATCAGTGTTGTGGCACAAATCAATCGGGTTTGTGTGCTTTTGGCGTTGGCGATCCCGCTTACGGGAGTAGCTAATCTGTTCTTCGTCTTTAGGCAGTATGGCCACCTATCAGCGCAGTTCGTTGCTATCGTTCTAGCGAAAATTGGTCTGCTCGGGTTGATGAGCCTCGCGTTGGGTATAAGTTTAAGGGCGGTCAGGAGACTGAGACCGGCCAGTAGCAACCGGGCGGCCAACTCGCCCCAGGTGGCTAATCTGCGCCCCATCGTCGCAGCCTATGGAGTTATCGTCGGCGCTGGAATAGTTGCCTTGGGGTTGGGTTTGTGGCTCTCAGGAAGCTGAATAAGCAAAGGATTGATCTTTAGCGATCGCTCGCAAATTAAGTCGATGAGCTGCTGGAGCACGGGCGGATGGCGCAACCAGCAAGGATCCAAGTGGGTGAATTTACCGTCGTATTTCTAAGCGACGGGATCTGGCGCAATGATGGTGGATGCATGTTTGGGGTAGTGCCGCGTGAACTCTGGCAACGCGAACATCAACCGGATGACAAGAACCGCATTAGGCTCAATCTGATTTGCCCTCTGATTCTGAAAAACAATGACGCAATTCTGGTGGACACCGGAATTGGTAACCGTCTGAAGGACGTGGAACGCAAAATCTTCGACCATGGCGATGGGTACCTAATCACCTGTCTTCAGCAGCTCGGCATGGAGGCCGGAGACATAACCCACTTGGTGCTATCGCACCTCCACTTCGATCATTGTGGCGGTCTCGTGCGGCGCCAACCTACGGGCGAGCTGGTTAGCGCATTTCCCAGGGCCCGGATTTTTTTACAAAAAGGTGAGTTTGAGGTCGCACAGAATTCGACCAATGAACGACTGCGTGCTGCTTATCGACACGTTCGGGAATGCCTGGCACCGGTTGCCGCGATGTTGGAGCTGATTGATGGTGATGTGGAGGTGCTGCCTGGCCTGACCGCGATCGTCACCGGCGGTCATACCGAACGTCACCAGGTAGTGCAAGTGAACTCTCTAGGGCAAACGTTCATGCACTTGGCAGATATCGTGCCTACGGCTTCGCATATGCGCGGGCCATGGAATCAAGCCTATGATCTTGATCCGCTGCGCACGATGGATCAAAAGGCCCGTTACTTGGGCCGAGCTGTGACGGGACAATGGTGGATATCGTTTGCCCACGATCCCTGGGCTTATGCGGCACGGATCGTGAATGATAATGGGAAGCTGGTCGTCGCCGAATCTGTGCCGGCGGCGCCGGGACCGGATCAGTGAACAGGTATCTAGAAATGGTCGCGACTGATTTGCAGTCCTACACTCATGTCGCGTGCTGAGGCACCGTTGCGCCTCAATTGAGGAAAGAAGTTGCTTTGTTGAGGAAAAACGCGTTATACTCCGTCGGGGATGCGCTTAAAGCATAGCACGCCCGTCCACCCGGATTCCTCTCCCAAGTTCACATAAGGTGAAACAGGCTTGTCTAACCAAGGAGTTAGCTGATGGCCGAGTTGAGTACGTTTGAGCAAGTAATCAAAGCGGACCGCGCAGCCCGCGAGGCTAAACAGTGGCGCGGGACGCTGCTCGATTATCTCGAACTGGTCAAGAAGGACCCGACGATTACGAAGATGGCGCACGCCCGGATTTACGACATGATCATCTCCAGCGGGCTGCGCAGCATCCATGACACTGATGACCCACGCACCAAGCGGCTGTACAAAGACGAGCCGATCAAGGTCTATAACTTTTTTGCCGACGAATTTTTTGGCATCGAACGGACGATCGCTCAGATCGTCCGCTATTTTCATTCTGCTTCGCTCAAGGGTGAGGAGAGCCGCCAGGTATTATACCTGATGGGTCCGGTTGGTTCAGGGAAGAGCTCGCTGGTCGAACGTATTCAGCGTGGCTTGGAACAACTCGAGCCCTTCTACGCAATAGAGGGCTGCCCGATGCACGAGGAACCGCTGCATCTCATCCCGCGTCATTTGCGGCGCGAATTCGAAAAGATGCTGGGCGTCCACATTGAAGGTGACTTATGTCCGGTTTGCCGCTACCGACTTAAAGAAGTCTACGGCCTGCGCTATGAGGAAGTCCCCGTCGAAACCAGAAACTTCTCCAAGCGCAACCGCATCGGCATAGGTGTTGTACCACCCGTCGACCCTAACAATCAGGACACCTCGGTGCTGATTGGTTCCGAAGACATCTCAAAACTTGACCAATATTCCGAGGGTGACCCTCGTGTCCTCGAGTTAAACGGCGCTCTTAACGTTGGTAATCGTGGCCTGGTCGAGTTTATCGAAGTCTTCAAGAACGAGACCGAATACCTGCACGCAATGATTACGGCCACTCAGGAGAAGGTCATACCCGCCCCGGGCCGCCATGGCATGGTTTACGTAGACACTTGCATAGTTGCTCATTCCAATGAAGCCGAGTGGCAGAAATTCAAAGCTGACCACACCAACGAGGCCATCCTGGACAGAATCGTCGTGGTCAAGGTGCCTTACAATCTTCGACTTTCTGAAGAGGTAAAGATTTACCAGAAGATCATACGTAACTCTGACTTTCGGGCACATGTCGCTCCTCACACCTTGGAACTAGCCTCGATGTTCGCCATTCTGTCTCGCCTTGAGCCGACTTCGAAGTGTGATCTGATGACGAAATTGCGGCTCTACAATGGAGAGGAAGTAGTCGAGAAGGGTCGGACGAAAAAAATCGACGTACAGGAGCTTAAAGAAGACGCCAAGCGCGAGGGAATGAGCGGGATTTCGACGCGCTTCATCATGAAGGCGCTCGACAACGCCCTCTCGGACAACGTCTCGGGCAATTGCATCAATCCCATTAATGTCCGTGAGGCGCTTATCTCGATGAGCAAGGAAGCGGATCTCCCTGACGATACTCGCAAGCAATATCTGGAATTCCTCCAGGACACCCTACACAAGGAGTACCTCGACATCCTCGAAAAGGAGATAACGCGAGCCTTCGTTTACTCCTATCAGGAACAGGCGGAGTCGCTCTTTCAGAACTACCTCGATCATGCCGAAGCTTACGTGAACAAGACCAAGGTGCGTGACCGCAACACCAAGGAGGAATTGCCGCCAGACGAGGGCTTTCTCAAGTCCATAGAAGAACAGATCGCCATCATCGGTTCAGCTGCCGACGGTTTTCGTCAGGAGGTAATCGCCTATCTCTGGGCGACTTCTCGGCGCGGTGAGAAAATTAGCTATCGCAGCTATGAGCCGCTCAAGGAAGCCATCGAGAAGAAGCTAATGACCTCGGTGCGTGACATCTCGCGCATCATTACTAAAGCGCGAACTCGCGACGAAGAACAAAGCGAAAAATACAACGCTATGGTCAAAAACCTGCTCGAAAATGGCTATTGCGAGTCATGTGTCGATGTGGTGTTGAAGTATGCCGCTAACAATTTATGGAAGGACTGATACAATCATAAAAGCGGCGCCAAAGCATTAGACGCAAGCCGACGTTCCCTTGGACTCGTGGCGCCATGCTTGGTCGGTCTTCTCAGGCAGGGGCAAAGCGACCATAATTACATTTCCCGACCGACTCTGCGAACCTGGTACCCCACGATTGACTAAAGTATCCGAAACCGGATTTCCAACGAGCTAGCGGCCCGCACGTCAGCGCAATCGAGCGGTGCGTATGGAGCTTGCGCAACGAGTATAATGGGCTTTGAACCGGGTAGGTATCATGACTCACGAGACTATTTTCCGGGAATATCGGCCCTCTGACGCTGAGCGGTCGGACCGCTCCGCTGGCGACCGTCTACGCCACCGCGAGAAGGTGCGCGAGTCTATTCGAGAGAATATCGCCGACATCATCGCGGAAGAATCGATCATCGGTAAAAATAAGGACAAGGTAATTAAGGTCCCGCTTCGTGGGATCAAGGAATATCGTTTCGTTTATGGCGAAAATGCCCCGGGCGTGGGCCAAGGGGACGGTGATGCCAGGCCCGGCCAAGTCATTGGTAAAACCGGTCGAGCGGCTCAGGGTAAAGGTGACGGACGCGCGGGAGACCGACCCGGGGTCGATTACTATGAAACCGACGTCTCGCTCGAGGAGTTAATCGAGATCATGTTTGAAGATCTCGAACTTCCCAACCTCGAGCGTCGCGCCTTACGTGAAATCCCTTCCGAGCGCTCCGCCAAGCGAAAAGGGTATCGTCACGTCGGCATTCGTGTCCGCCTAGACAAGCGCCGAACCGCTCGCCAGCGAGTGATGCGGGCGTTGGCCACAGGGCGCAAGCAGGATCTAGCCCAAGTTGAACCGGTCGAGCAGAGACCGGACGAAGGTCAGGAAGGTGAAGGCACGCCAGGCATGTCGCCGATACCGCCCGGGCGAGTCAAGCGGCGCTTCCCCTTCCATCAGGATGATTTGCGCTACAAGCACCTGGAAGCCGACACTCGCGAAGATTCCAATGCTGTGGTCATCTGTATCATGGATACTTCCGGATCCATGGACACGATGAAGAAGTATTTGGCGCGAAGTTTCTTCTTCCTGCTCTATCAATTTATTTCGACCCGGTATCGCAATGTTGAGATTGTCTTCATCGGTCATCATACCGAAGCCCGGGAGGTCACCGAGGAAGAATTTTTTCATAAGGGCGAGTCGGGTGGGACGTTCATCTCGTCCGGATATCAAAAAGCGCTGGATATAATCCAAGAGCGTTATCATCCCTCGTTGTGGAATATCTATGCATTTCATTGCTCCGATGGTGACAATTTCGACTCCGACAATCCCGCAGCATTGAGGACTGCCAAAGAGCTAGCCCAGGTTTGCAATTTGTTTGGTTACGGCGAGATCAAGCCGCTAGGTTCGCGCTACTACGAATCCTCGATGCTCAATGTTTTCCGACGGCTCGACGAGCCTAACTTCCAGGCGGTGTTGATCGAACGCAAGGAGGACATCTGGCCATCCTTCAAGGCCTTTTTGTCCAAAGATCGAGTTAAGGAATAAACTGCTTCATCACTATCCATCTACTGGCGGATTTGGACCGGCAAAATGGCTAATTATGAGATCAGCGAGCTGGTCGAATGGGACCGGCGAATCCGCGAGAAAGCGGCGGAATTCGGTCTCGACTGGTTTCCGCAGGAGTTTGAGATTTGTGATCACAACGGCATGCTGGGGTACATGGCCTATTCAGGCATGCCGTCTCACTACCCGCACTGGTCTTTTGGCAAAGCTTACGAAAAGCTCAAGACTTTGTACGATTACGGGGTCAACGGCTTGCCCTATGAGATGGTGATCAATTCCAATCCGGCGATCGCCTATCTCATGCGGGACAACACGCTGTTACTGCAAATCCTGACAATGGCCCACGTGTATGGCCATAATGACTTCTTCAAGAACAATTTTACCTTCAAAACAGCGACGCGACCTGAGCTCACGATCGAAGTGTTCAAGGCGCATGCGATGCGCGTGCGGCGCTACATCGAGGATCCGTCAATCGGTCTGGAGAAGGTTGAGCGGATTCTAGATGCAGCCCATGCCCTCTCATGGCAGTGCCGGCGCAATCTTGCAATTCGTAAGCTGAGCCGTGAGGAGCAGGTGGAACGGGCAATCGAAGCCGCTCAACCTCGGCCTGATCCGTTCCAGCGTCTGCACGGTCGTCCCGAATTCAAAGAGCCCGAAACGCGCAAAGTCCCGCTTGAGCCCGACGAGGATGTGCTGCTTTTCATTCGTGACCACAATCCATTCCTGGCAGAGTGGGAAAAGGATCTGCTCACCATCGTGGACGAAGAGACGAAATTTTTTCTGCCCATGATGGAGACCAAGATCATGAACGAGGGTTGGGCCAGCTACTGGCACAAGAAGATCCTCGAGGCGCTCGAGCTGGACCAGGGGCTCCATCTCGAGTTCATCGTGCGTCACAATCAAGTGCTGCGGCCGATTCCCGGCTCTATCAACCCGTATCATCTCGGCTTCAAAATTTGGGAGGACATCTATCGGCGTTACACTGAACCGACCCCCGAAGAAATCGAAAAATACGGGAAGCCAGACAAAAGCGGAACCGAGAAGCTGTTTGAAGTGCGCGAGGTCGAACGTGACACTTCTTTTCTGCGGCGCTATTTGACTGAAGAATTGATGCGCGAGATGGACCTGTTTCAGTACGAGGCGCGCGGTGATGAACTGGTAATCGACAAGGTCTCTGATGAGGAAGGCTGGAAACAAGTCAAAGAGACTCTGATAAAAAACGTTGGCACGGGCTCGATTCCTGTCATCAAAGTCGAGGATGCCGACTTTGGCCACAACCGGACTTTGTACCTCAAGCATTACCACGACGGGCGTGACCTGCTTTTGGAATATGCCGAGAAGAGTCTGGCTTTCGTCTATCGGTTGTGGGGCCGCGAATGCGTGCTGGAGACCACACTGCAGGGTAAACGCTCGCTACTCTGTTATAACGAGCGTGGCTTCTCGATGCGTGCGCTAAAGTAGGCCGCACTCAACCGCGTGCGGTAATTTGATGGTTTTCTACGGTCCGAAGTTCGAGCAGGGGCTTCGGCTGTTGCTCGAGGCCATCACGGAAGCCACGAACGCTCCTAAGCCTCCTCTTTCTCCAGCGGCGATGCATGAGGAACTGGCTGAGCTGGCCGGTTTGCGAGGCCGCCCGGCATTCTATCCGTATTTGGGTTCGGGCATCGGCCGCGGTGCGCGGGCGATGCTGGCTGATGGCCGTTGGGTGCTCGATTTGGCACTTGGCATCGGCGTTCATCTCTTTGGCCACGGCAATCTCGATCTGATCGCCACAGCGCTTCGCGCCGCGGCGTCTGACCTGGTCATGCAGGGAAATCTCATTTTCAACCGCGAATATAACCTGCTGATGAAAACGCTAATGGCGCATGCCCCAGCCGGAATGGCTCATTGTTGGCTTTCGCTATCGGGTGCCGATGCCAATGAGAACGCTCTGAAGCTTGTTCGCCAGAAACGCGATGGGCGGCCGGGAATCATCGCGTTTCGGGGATGTTTCCACGGGCGGACCAGTGCGATGGCCGAAATTACCGATCGGCCCGACTACCGGATTGGGCAGCCGCGCACCTTCCCGGTAACCTATATACCTTTTTACAACCGCCACGACCCGGACTCTTCCGCAACGGCATTGAGAACGCTGCGTCAAACGATCGCGCACACCGGTGACCAGACTGCCGCGATGGTTGTGGAATTGGTTCAAGGAGAGGCGGGGTTCGTAACAGCTCCTCGCGAATTCTTCGTGCCGCTGTTCGAGGAATGTCGTGCCGCCGGAATTCCCATATGGATTGATGAGATTCAGACTTTTGCGCGCGTGACTGAGCTATTTGCAACAACGCTCCTTGGCCTGGCAGAGTATGCAGACGTTATCACGATCGGCAAGGTCTTTCACGGCAGTGCGGTCCTGTTTCGAAAGGAATTTGCCCCGGACCCGGCCCTGATCTCGGGGACCTATTCGGGGGCTACGGTTCCAATGGCCGTCGCAAGGCGTATTATTGAAAAACTTACAACCGAGAACATACTAGGGCCGCAAGGGCGTGAGTCTCAGCTGGAAAGACTTACTCGTGACCATCTGGAGCGATTGTCTCGCTCAAGGCCTGGTGCCGTCTCCGAGGTGGACGGGGTTGGTGCGATGATCGCTTTTCGTGTTGGCGATGGCTCTATCAATCGTACTCGCGAGTTCATCAAGCGCTGCTTCGACTCAGGTCTGATACTTTACTTTGGCGGTCACCAACCGACTTGTGTGAGGCTGTTCCTACCTGCCGGAATCTTGACTGAGGAAGAATTGGCCGAGGCCTTTCAAATCATGGAGCGGTGCCTCGCTTAGCTGCACGTCTCCCCAGCTTTCAACATAAACTACTGGCGCGACACGTCGCGTCGGTTGTGCGCACCGGAAAGGCCCTGCTCTCGGGACAACCGATAGTGGTTTAGCAGGCCGGTTACGAGCAGTGCGGTACCGAGTAAGGAAGCTATTACGCCGAGCAGGCCGCCAACACTCGCCAGGTTTTGCCCCGCGGTTTCGACTACCAGATCGGTGCCAAAGGTCAACAAAATTCCGCCAAAGAAGACCAGAAGGTCAGAAAAAAATCGCATCTCCTCCACCCGCGCATGAAGCTGATTGAATTATGCCACACACCATCCGGGACGACGCCTGCGGCGCCGCGCTCGTTGTGTTGCGACTCTTCGCCATCGTTCATGTGACTCGGTTCAGTCTGTGCGGGCGTCGGAGGTCTCCTAAGGCCCGACAAATTTGCCTTCGCCACAAGACATGGGTGACGGGGTTATCAGCCAAGCGCAACTTTTACATGTGCAGTCGTACGCTTTGGCTAGAACTCCCGCCTTGGACTAGCTTAAGCGCATTTAAGGTTAACATTGGCCGTTTAAAGCAACTAGAAAGCAACCGCTAAGTGGTGGCACGTGCATTGCGCTTAGGAGGAAACAAACACCTGCGGATCCCGAGCAACTCGGTCGCGCTTGTCTGAACAGGGTTTTGCAGAGAGGCAGGGGTCGACTTGTTTCGAGCTCACCCAACATGAGCGCGATGTAAGCTCGAGGCCAGTGTCTTAAGCTTTCGATTCAAGAGGTATGCGATGAATTCCAGTCACGAAAAGATTCTCGAGAACCTAGACGACGATCCTGTGCTCCGCTTCGAATTCTATGCCATGCGGACCCACAATGTACTCGATGGCGAGCGAGCACTGATGTTCGCCGTCCTGGTAGATGCGCTCGATACCTACGTAAAAACCCGTAACGCCAAAGGCCATCGCAAGCGCGCCGAATTCAATGAAGTTGACAACTGGATTCGCAGTCGCAGCACCAACAGCCCTTTCTCGTTCGAGAATATCTGCGAGAGTTTAGGCTTTAGTCCCGATGCTATCCGCTATTCGCTGAAATCGCCCCGATTTCACGAGCGGAATACTATCCGTCATTTCCGTCATGTCGCCTCAACGGGCGGATTGGGCCCCGCCTCAGCGGTGTTGCCGCCGATGCAAAACTGACCCAGGGTCGCCGATTGAAAATTGACCCACCCCGGCATGGGGTACTCCGAAGCGGAGGACCATATGCTGGTGGCGGAGCAAGCGGTGGAGATCCGGGTCTTGAGACGGCAGGGCAAGAGCATTCGCGAGATCGCACGGATGCTCGACGTGTCGCGTAACACAGTACGGCGCTATGTGCGGGGCGAAGGGCTGCCGCGGTACGAGCGTGAAGCGCGGCCAAGCAAGCTCGACCCGTACAAGAACTATATCGATGAGAGAGTAAAGGCTGCCGCTCCGGACTGGGTTCCGGCGACGGTGCTGCTGCTCGAGTTGTACGACAACATGCGCACCGTGGTAAGCGATCGGGATCGCTACGGGCCGGGGCTGCATCGCTATAACCGCACCTTCCTAGACTTCGCGCATCATCACGGCTTCCTGCCGCGGCTGTGCCGGCCGTATCGGCCCAAGACCAAGGGCAAGGTCGAACGCTTCATCGGTTACATTCGCGCGAGCTTCTACGTTCCGCTGGCGAGCCAACTCAGTCCCGAAGGACTCAAGGTCGATCGCGACACCGCCAACGCACGAGTCGAAACCTGGCTGCGGGAGGTCGCCAACAGTCGTGTGCACGCGACTACTGGCGAGGTTCCGTTGGTACGCCGCGAGCTGGAGCGCGAGCGTCTGCAACCGATGCCAACTCCATGGCCGGGTCTGATTCAGCCTGCTCGCTCGAAACGTCCGGCACCGATGCCGCGCGGCTACCAGCATTCACTTAAGGTGTACGAAGAACTGATCACGGCCGCCGAGGTCGGATGAACATCCAGCATCAGCGCGTGGTTGAGCTGTGCAACGAGTTGCGACTCGGAGGCGTGGCCGCTCAGTACACTATGCTGGCGCAGAAGGCGGCCGAAAAACACACTTCGTTCACCGACTTCGTCGAAGAACTCTTGGTCGCCGAGAGGGAGTCACGGCGGGCACGGGCCCGCGAGATGTTCGCGCTCATCGCCTGCTTCCCCGCGATCAGGACGCCGGATCAGTACGACTTCAACTTCGCCACTGGCGCGCCGCGCAAGCAGATCATGGAGCTGGCGAGCCTCGCCTTCGTCGAGCGCGCTGAGAACGTGGTGTTCCTCGGACCGTCGGGCGTGGGTAAGACTCACCTGGCGATCGCTCTCGGCTATCTCGCCACGCAGAGGGGTTACAAGACCCGCTTCTTCAGCGCCGCCGATCTGGTGCTGATGTTGGAGGCGGCGCAGCGTCAGGGCCGCTGTCGCCAGCTCATGCATTGCGCGGTCGATGCGTACCCCCTGCTGATCATCGACGAGATCGGCTATCTGCCGATGAGCCGGGAGCAGGCTAACCTCTTCTTCCAAGTCGTGGCGCACTGCTACGAACGCGGCTCGATGATCCTCACCTCGAATGTCAGCTTCGGCAGTCGGGATAGCGCCTTCGCCGGCGACGGCGTGCTCACCGTGGCCATGCTCGACAGGATCCTCCAGCACTCAATTATCGTCAGCATCAACGGCGAGAGCTTGAGGCTCAAAGACAAGCGCAAGGCTGGACTGCTAGCCGCTCCAACCAAACAGAAGCATTTACCTCGGAGATTAACGCGTTCGATACTCGCAGCTTCAGGGCTTCGCGGGAGGCGGCGGTAAGCCGATTGACGCGTTGTCGATCACATAGCGCCACTTGCCGTTGGATCTGTGCAGCAGTTCGGTGGTTCGCACGCGCGCGGTCGTTGGCTTGCCATCAGGCCCGATAATAGTGCTGTCCCACATCCCGATATTGATGATGTAGTCCTTCCCGATTGAACGCGAGTCCGAACTTATCTGCTTAAGTGAGGACTTTGCGGCGCCCGAGCATTCTGTCTTGATCACTTTTGCGATGGCCGCTTTGCCAGTCGCAACCTCGCCTTCGATGGGCCAGATGAGGACCGCGTTGTCTTCATACAGATTGAGTGCCGCAGGAACGTCACACGCGTTGAAAGCGTTCCCGAAGGCATCCGAATGAGCCTTCACCACTGCTGCAGGATCAGCCAACGCCGACCCGGCGCACATGAGGATTGTCGCAAGGCAAATGACCACTCGCTTGTCCATTGCACCTCTCCCTTCGCCGGCAGGCGGCGCAAGCGCACGAAGTTTTGCATATTCAACACAGGGCGGCGAGGGGGAAGGTCCCCCTCGCGCTCCCCCTGATCAGACCGCTCCACGTGGGTCAGTTTTACTTCGGCGATCCGAGCATAGATGGGTCAACATTCAACTGGCGTTGACAGCGGCCTAAAGCCGATGCAAACCCCGGTTCGGCATGAGCCGACAGCTTTACACATGAGGTTCCGACGGCAGAGGAGCATACAGCTAATGGTGTGGCGTCAGGCCGCCCGAAGCGCTCTGTCGGTGCAGTTTTGGTCGTCCGTTGAAGGCATAGAGCAGAGGGTCCCCAAATCTCTCATTTCTCAATTTGAATTCGCCAACCATCGCTACAGCTGGTGATTTGCAGGATCGCATAACCTTCGGCTTCCGCGGCGCGTGGTATATCTCGCACACCTCGCGGGTCATCCAGCAGAAGCTCGAGTTGTTCGCCTTTTGCCATCTGCTCCAAGCGGACTTTGGCGTGCGCCCAGTTGAGCGGGCATTTCATGCCTCTGAGATCGAGTTTCTCCGCGTGTGCCACGCTTTCCAAACTAGCATAGCTAACGCCAAGACACGGCAGACGCGCGGCAAGCCGCAGCTATTCAACGTTGGAGGAGCAAATCAGCCTTACTTTGACGGCCCGGCCAGGCGCTGAACATACCGCTGCAATATCTGCCTCATTACTTGCTCGCTTTGCGCACCAACGAGTGGGTAATCTCCGAGGAAAAAAGTCGGAACTCCGTCGACTCCACGCTGTTGGGCAGCAACCGCGTTTTCCTGCAAGCGGTTGCGATAGCGTCCCGATTCAAGAGCAAGGATTAGTTCTTTACCATCGAGACCGGTCTCGGCGGCCAGTTCGGCGAGTACGCCTGAACTGCCGATATTGAGATTTTCCCTGAAATAGGCGCGGAAGATTCGATCTTCGAATACTTCCGCTTTGCCAAATTCCCTGGCAAACTCTGCTGCCTCCAGTGCGGAGCGAGAATTGGCCAGTAATTCGGGTGGCTTTAGCTCGAGTCCCACGGCTTCGCCCAGAGCCGCGATACGCTGCCATACTGCACGGCGGGTTTCGGCATCGATTGCGGGCCTATATGCCTGGGCGCTCATTCCCTCGGCGGGCCATTCCGGATGTATTTGAAAGCCTTTCCATTCGATGTCGAAGCCGAATTCGGGTTGCAGTCGACGCACCGTCTCAAAGCCTATGTAGCAAAAAGGGCATATGAAATCCGCGAACATAATGAGACTGGGAGCCATTTTTTACCTCGGTGTATCAAGAAAGCACGTACAACCCGGATGTTAGGTGTGTTAGTTTCATCCAGCGAAATGCGCTGCCCGCCGATCCAGGCATTGGGCGACGTTAATCTGGGGACTCTACATGATTCTCGACAACTTGAACATTGCAGGCAAGGTGGCCGTGGTCACTGGGGCTGGTCGCGGACTCGGGCGCGCCATGGCCCTGAAGTTAGCGAGCTGCGGCGTGGACATAGTGGCCGCCTCACGCACTCGGTCACAGCTGGAGGAGACGGCCGGACGCATACGTGAGCTGGGTGGACGCTGTCTGACGGTGCCGACCGACGTCGCGGTATCAGAGCAGGTTGATGCAATGGTCGCAAAAGCATTGAGCGAATTCGGCCGGATAGACGTGCTTATCAACAATGCCGGTGGCGGAGAAGATCAATTGGGTAAACCGCTCGATCAGATCACTGATGCGGAATGGCGCCGCGGCATCGATATAAATCTTTCAAGTCAATTCTACTGCGCCAGGGCCGTAATCCCGCACATGGTGGCCCGTAAAAGTGGCAAGATTATCAATGTTGCATCAGGTTACGGGTTGAGGGGCGAGAAACATAACTATATGTATGCGTGCGCAAAGGGCGGCGTCATCCAGCTTACACGCTCGCTGGCCCTTACTTATGCGGGAGACAATATCCAGACGAACTGTATCGTCCCCGGAATCTTCCCCCATAACGAGCGCTTAATGCAATTCTTTAAGGGTGGCAAGTTTATCCCTATCGGACGAGTTGGTTATGACGAGGATCTCGGACCGCTGGCTGTCTTCCTGTCTTCAGATGCCTCGAACCACATCAATGGCCAGCTCATTGTCATCGACGGCGGCGGCTTGGCCGGTGGAATCGCACCGACCGGCGTCATCCCTCAGCTGGGCTGATAGTACAAGCCCGGCTGACCTACTCGAGGTTCGAAAATGGTGCGGACTGAAGCAATGAATGATTTTTTGCTGTCTGGTCGGCGCGCTCTTGTTGTGGGCGCTGAACACCCCGTCGGACGGACGGCTGCCGTGGCGCTGGTCGAGGCGGGCGCCAAGGTCTTGTTGGCATCGCAGGACCCAGATGTCACCGATGCGCTTGAGATCACCGTCAAGGCTGTCAGCGATGCAGGACAGCCTAATCCGCCGGTGCATATGCAGAGTGCCGTTCTACGAACAGATAGCAAAACTACGGTTGAGCTAGCCGTCAAGGAACTGGGCGGGCTCGACATCCTGGTAACCGCCCTCGACAAGCCGCTCTACGCTCCGGCCGAGACCATCGATGATGCTGCTTTGGAGCAAGTCTGGGCCTCAAATTTCAAGTCGGTCTGGTACGCGTCGCAGGAAGCGGGACAGGTAATGCTCCAGCGCGGGGGCGGGGTAATGGTTCACATCAATAGCGTGATGGCCGAGCGAGGGGTACCCAATGCGACCCTCTACTGTGCAGCCAAAGCCGCGGTGTTGAACCTGGTGCGTTCGCTGGCACTGGAATGGGCTCGACGCAATATCCGAGTAAACCTGCTTGAATGCAGCTGGCTCGACGTACCCGACAGTCCTGCAACTCAGGAGGGTGAATTTAGCTCGCGTCTCGTCAGATATTTGCCGTACCGTCGGCTGTTGAAACCGGATGAGGTTGCGGGAGCTCTTCTTTATTTGGTGTCGCCGGCCTCGGCTTTCGTCACGGGAACTTCTATAGCAGTAGATGGTGGTCTGCTTTGCCGTGTGTGAGCGAGCGAAGGGCTGTGTCAGGACTCAATAACCTCAGCCCGAATCTATCACATTGAAGAGGTCACGGCCCTCAACTCTTCGCTTCAGATTCTCCGCAAAAAGCCCGCATGCCAGATCATAGTAATGAGTCGAGCGGCCGGGCCGTTGCGGTATGAAACGTCAAGGTTACGTTGGGCATAGTTGAAAGAGGACAGCTTTCGATAGGTGGAGCGCAGCGGCACACCTATGCCGACGCGGTGCTCCCAAAACCGTGATGCTGAACTGGAGTTGGGTGGTCTTCACGGCGTTCGTGCTGGCGGTCGCCGGCGCGGCCTATATCCGCTTACGCTGGCGTCGCTCGCCGCGAGCGTACCGCGCGATGATGGGGTTGGCCGTGTGCTACTTCGTCGCCGGCGCGATGGCAGGGGCGTGGGTCCTGCACTTGGCTACTCCGAAATCCGTCGAGGTTACCTCTATAAACTCAAACCTGCCCACGCCGTCTGCCGCAGTCGGTGCGCCCTTCGCGCCAGCGTCAGCCATCTACTTGCCGAACAGGTATACCGGTAAGGTCGTTAGCGTCACCGATGGCGACACGATCGATGTGGCGCTTGCCCCAAACGGCATGGTGCGGGCCGTCCGTCTCCAAGGAATCGACGCTCCGGAGCATGGTCAAGCGTTCGGTTCGCAATCGACGCAGCACCTGAGCAAGATGCTCTGGGGCAAAACCGTCAGGCTCGATTGCGAAAACGAACGGTCCTATGGGCGGCTTATCTGCAAGGTGATATTGCCGAACGGCGAAGACGCGGATCTCGACCAGGTGAAGGCGGGAATGGCGTGGCACTATAAGCAATACGAGGACGAGCAGAGTCCGGCCGACCGAACAGCTTATGCGGCCGCGGAGTGCGCGGCGATGAAAGCGAAAATCGGATTGTGGAGCGATCCCCATCCGGTGCAGCCACAAGATTTCCGTCACGGCACTGAATCGCCTCTTCTCCTCGATGCCAACGGATGTCGCACCGGCAGCGAGCCGACAAGCGGACCGGTGCTTGGCGACGCTAGCAGCCACATTTTCGAATGGCCGGGATGCCCGTACTATTCAGCTATCTCGTCAGACAATCGCGTCCCATTCCCGAGTCCGCAGGCCGCTGAGCAGGCGGGTTACCGACCTGCCCACAACTGCCCGTGAACATGCGGAGGATGATCGCTAGTTGCGCAGAGTCAAGCGCTCACGCCGTTTGCGACCCCGCGCCTACTGCGCATACCTGATGACGGTTAGGCAGACTCCAGCCGGGATCGCGACGTAAGAAAGGGTCCCGTTTGAGCGCCGCCACTTCGATGCCGAATGCCCGGGCCAGTCCCGCTACAGCTTGCCCAATCGAGCCATGGCCAATTATTCCAAGGGCTCTACCACAGAGCGAATGGTACATTGTTCGGACTTCTTGATGAGTCCACTGACCCGTTGCCTGGGCTTCTAAGGAAAGTTTCAGGCCACGGCAATGCTGCAACATTGCACCCATCACATATGGGCGAGCCAAGGCGCCCAAGTCACTCTGCAGCAGATGAGCGACGGCGGCGCTAAACAGGTGGATCCATCGGCGCGCGGAGTCATTCCCTCGAGCTTTGGGATTGATATGGCCAACCAGCACTTGGCAGTCGCGGACCACCGGGTCAACCGCGGTTGGGAAGTACGGGCTTCCTGTTTCATACGTGATCTCGGGGTATATTAGTTCAATGCCTGGCGCAGACCGCTCAATGACCCGGCATTGTCGATCGGTGAACGGCAGGGGTGCATCCGATCTTCATGAATCTTCCGCTAACAGAGTGATGGATGCTTTACAACAACTTGCAATTGATCAAGACAGCGCTGGTGTTCCGGTTCAACGGGATATTTCCCATCCACAAAGTGCCACGGGGAGCAGTCAGCTTGGCGAGCTGTGCAGCAACTCGCTCGCGCAGAACCGCAATCCAGCGCAGCTAGAAGCACGATTTAACGAATGAGCCTCACAAAAATTCCTACTCACACGGATAATATGATGCTGAGTTACAAGAACTCGCCCGGTAGGCACGTGTCATATAGTCTCACATCAGGCCAACCAGTTTCGTGGCAGGGCTGCGCGACCCGGCTCCCTAATCGTATCCAGTTTAACGAGCAATTGTGACCCGTCGAATTAAATCGCGGTTGTTCAACCGTTGCGCGACAAAACCGCCTCATTTCCTGCTGTCACCGACGATCTCGACTGTTTGATGACAACCGGCAATTTCAGCGTCTGGAGCGAATCAGACACGCTGCTGACCGTAGCGCTCCGGGGCGATTGGCAGCTTCGAGGTCATCTCCCCTCCCCAGAAGCCGTAATCGTGGAAATCTCGACCAAGCCGCCGGCCAAGCTGAAGTTTGTCGCGGAAGAGCTGGGCAAGTGGGACAGCGGTCTCCTCATATTTCTGAAACCGATAGTCGATACTTGCCGGAACCACCAAGTAGAGATCGAGCTGGCTAAGCTCCCTCCTGGGCTCAGCCGGCTGGTCCAGCTCTCTGAGGCAGTCCCGGAGCGAGAAGGTGCGCGAGCCATTAAGCGGCCTGAACCTTCGTTTCTGGAAAGAATTGGCCGGCGCGCCATCGCTGTCGCTACATCATTCAAGCGCTTTTCCGCCTTTTTGGGGTCATTGACCCTCGCCTTTATCAAGCTGGCCAGTGGCAAAGCGCGATTTCGAAAAGTGGATCTTTTTCAAGTGGTTCAGGAGACGGGAGCCAATGCCCTTGGCATTGTCTCGCTTATTAGTTTTCTTGTCGGCGTCATTCTCGCCTTTATGGGTGCGGTACAGCTGCAGCAGTTCGGTGCGGCCATTTACGTTGCTGATCTTGTAGCGATTGGAATGGCCCGTGACATGGGTGCGATGATGACTGCAATCATTATGTCTGGTCGCACTGGTGCTGCATTTGCCGCACGTCTGGGGACCATGAGAATCACCGAAGAGATCGACGCGCTGACCACAATGGGCATCTCACCGTTGGAGTTTCTGGTATTACCACGCTTAATGGCGTTAGTCCTGATGATGCCTATCCTGTGTTTGTACTCGGACCTGATGGGGATGTTGGGTGGTGCAGCGGTCGGATTCACAATGCTCGGAATACCACTGCCGCTCTATTATAGGGAGACAGCGGCCGCGCTGACTCTTACGCAGATTTTTGGGGGTGTCTTCAAGGCTACGGTCTACGGCGTATTAATTGCGATCTCGGGCTGTTTTCGCGGTTTCCAGTGTGGCGGGAGCGCGTCAGCGGTTGGTGATGCTGCGACCCAGGCGGTCGTCACGAGTATCGTCCTGGTGGTCGTGGCGTGTGGAATGTTCGCCGTGATCTTCAAAATTCTTGGGATTTGAGCTCGGCGAGGAACAGCAGTTGGCAGACGGACTAAAAGCACCTCAACAACGCCCGGCGCACATTATCGTCAAGGATCTGACGATGGCGTTTGGCACTTTTGTGCTGATGCACGATCTGAATTTTACGGTGCATCGTGGCGATATTTTCGCGATCATGGGTGGCAGCGGATGCGGCAAGAGCACACTTCTGCGCCACTTGATCGGCCTGCTTGAGCCTGCTCAAGGGGAGATTTTTTATGGCGACTTCAATTTCACTAGTGCCGATCCTGAGCAGCGCGAGCAGATGTTGCGACGTATCGGCGTGCTATATCAGAGAGGGGCGCTGTGGAGTTCCATGACTCTCGCAGAGAACGTCGCTCTTCCCCTGAGTCAGTTCACTGACCTTAAGCCAGCCCAAATCCGAGAAGTGGCGCGCTTCAAGCTGTCGCTCGTCGGTCTCGCCGGCTTCGAGGATTACTACCCCAGCGACATCAGTGGTGGGATGCAGAAGCGGGCCGGACTCGCGCGCGCGATGGCGCTGGATCCTGAAATCCTGTTCTTTGACGAGCCTTCTGCAGGCCTCGATCCGATTAGCTCACGACTGTTGGATGAGCTTATCCTCGAACTGCGCGAAAGCCTCGGGGCAACCATCGTGATCGTGACACATGAGCTGCCGAGCATCTTTGCAATCGCCGATAATTCGATCTTCCTGGACGCAGAAAAGCGCACAATGACCGCCCATGGAGATCCTAAAGATTTGCTCGCGCATTCGACCAATTCGACGGTGCGCCGGTTTTTGACACGTGGCCAGGAGGGCGAAACAACGCGTCAGTTCGATGGTTAAAAAGAATAATCCTGCAGCAGTGGGTGCGTTTGTGATTGGCGGCATTGTTATCGTTATCGGCCTGGTTGTCATTCTTGGCGCAGGTAACTGGTTCACGCACAAGGACCGATTCGTCTGTTTCTTTAGTGGAAGTTTGAATGGTCTGAACGTCGGTGCTCCGGTTAAGTTCAGAGGAGTGCGGATAGGCTCGGTTGCATCAATAATGGTCAATCTTCCAGGGTACAGCCCGACCCGTTCGATTACCCCCGAGAGCGCGGAGAGACTCAGGCTTCCGGTAATTATCGAGCTGGACCAAAAGGAGCTTACCTCACTGGGTGCCAGCGGCGATCTTGCTCACGGAAAAGGTTTGCAGCATCTGATCGACGTGGGATTGCGGGCTCGGCTGGCAACTGAGAGCCTGTTGACCGGACTTCTATACGTCGATTTGAATTTTTTTCCGGACACTCGGGCTGAACTGGTTCTAAAGCCCGACAATAAGGCTTACCGTGAGATCCCGACCCTCCCCACGCAGCTCGAACAGATTCAGGAAGCTGCCATGCGGGGGCTTGGCAAGCTCGACCAAATTGATTTCGCAGCCTTGGTCTCGTCGCTCACCGAAGCCGCGCAGTCGGCTCGAGATTTTGTTTCCTCAGATCAATTGAAGACCGCGGTCGTGGCCTTGGGCAGTGCTGCGGGAAGCCTGAGCACTACGGCGAGGGCCAGCAGCGAGACGCTGGCTAAGCTCAGTGGCAATCTCGATCCCCTGATTATAAGTTTGAGAGAAACCTCTGAAAGTTTGCGAAAAACCTCCGAAAGCGCGATGGGTGCGATGCAAGGAGCGCGGGCCGCTTTGGTCAACTTGCAGCAGGTAGTGGACCCAGACTCCCCGTTAATCTACCAGTTGACCCAGGCCGCCGGCCGCCTGGGAGAGGCGTCTGTTGCCATGCGCGAGCTTGCCTCCGATCTGGATAGAAATCCCTCGATCCTCATCCGCGGTCGGGCGCAGCCAGACCCGAACCGATGAAGGCCAACGTGCATTATCGAGCGGGCTTCTGGTCGCTCGCAATTATACTCTACGGCTGCACCATGCTTGCTCCAGTACCTGACCATTCCCGGTTCTACGTCCTGGCTTCCGACCCGATACTGCCCCGTGCCGCCCCGACCATCAACCATGACCTAACCCTTGGTGTTGGCCCGGTCCTCATTCCTCAGTACCTCGACAGGACGGGGCTGGCCACCCGCATAGGAGCGACCAGGGTTGAATATTCGAGCGTTGATCGCTGGGCCGAGCCTCTCAACGAGTGCTTTCCAAGGGTTCTAGCGCGTGACCTGAGTCAGGCTCTCGGCACCGACCGTGTGGTACTTTTTCCGTGGAACAGATCTTTGCAGGTCGACTATCAACTTGAGATAGATGTCGACCGATTTGATATCGATTCCAGCAATCAAGCGGTGCTTGTGGTCCGCTGGCTAATCAAGAATCCCAGGTCGGCTCGCATACTGGCCTCGGGAAGCAGCCGTCAAACGAGACCGGCTGGAACGGATGGCGCTAGTCGTACCGATGCGCTGAGCCAGGCGCTCGGTGGTCTGAGTAGGGAACTCGCCGACGAAGTAGCGGCTGCAGCAGGCAAACAAAAATATAGCTAACCTGTGCGTTGCGTCATCCTGCTGGAGACTCTGCCGGCGGTCTGACTACGCTTTCGGCTGGATATCCATCTAGCGCAAGCCATTCAGATCGCCGTGGTACAATCGCACCTCTCCAGACCTGAGCAAGGCTTGAGTTGTCGCGCAGAATGGCCGGGTTCACAATTTGAGCGGGACTGACTCTTTGATTTCCCCGAGGGGCGTTGGCGTATGCGTGGTTCCCCTCCAGAACTGTACAGCTGCAAAATGGACGAGGCAGGTTCGGAATTAGCGATCGCAGCCACTAATGAGAAGCAATCGGCGCGGACCGCAACCGGCGAGCCGCTCCCCCTTGCCATTAAGCTGATATACGGCGCACCGAATCTGGCGTTCGGTGCAACTGCCATCCCGATTCTCATCAACATGCCGAAGTTCTACGCCGACGTGGTCCGAGTACCGCTCGCCTATCTGGCAGTCGCAATTGCGGCCACCCGCTGCCTCGACGCGATTATTGATCCCTCGATCGGCTTGATGTCGGATCGCACGCACAGCCGATGGGGGCGCAGGCGTCCGTACATCTTGATCGGGGCTCCATTGGGTGGTCTCGGATTCTGCGCCTTGATGAGTCCGCCCGCTTATTTAAGCGGGTTGGGTGGTGCTGTGTGGTTCACGGCTTCGAGCATGATCTGTTCGTTCTTCTTAACTATTGCCCTTCTCCCCCATTATGCCTTGGGTGCGGAATTGTCGCTCGACTATCACGAGCGCAACAGTCTGTTTGGGGCTCGTGAGGGGTTTGGCGTCCTGGGGACTATTTTTGCGGCCGGCGCGCCTGGTTTGCTGATGCAACGCTTCGGATGGGGCGAACGGGAGGTTTTTTCGCGGCTTGGTGCCTTTTTCACAATTGTCCTGGTCGGCTTGTGCTGGATGATGGTGTTGGTCATCCGAGAACGGCCGGAATTTGCGCGGCAGCAGCCTAATCCATTGGTTCCCGGCATAAGGCGCGCTTTGCGCAACCGACCGTTTTCAATCCTTCTAGCCAGTTATATCGCATACACGATAGGGTCGGGGATGGGGCCGATTCTGCTACCGTTTTTTATCTCTTATGTCCTGCAGCCACCGCATCCAGAGTTATGGCTTTCGGTCGTTTTACTGGCTTATCTAGGAATCGGGTTTTTCTTTATACCGGTCGGGGTGTTTGCAGCACGGCGTTGGGGTAAATTGCCAACCTTGGCCATCTGCTACTTGGTGGGCATTGGGGCGGGCTTACTGACTTTGGCGACGGTTGGACCGGGAGACACCACCCGCTTTCTCCTACTCGCGATAATGGCCGCTACTGCATTCGGTGCGGGCGGGTTTCTGCCGCAATCGATGCAGGCTGAGGTTATCGATTACGACGAGTTGCATACGGGCAGGCGGCGCGAAGCCCAATACGCCGGTTTCTGGAGCATCTTACCGAAACTGGCGGCAATACCCAGTGCGGTCCTGCCGATTGCGCTGCTGGCCAGGTTGGGGTACGTTCCCAACGCGGTTCAGAATGCTCAGGTAATCGACGCCATCCGCATCCTTTATACGCTCGGTCCTGCGGTCGCCGCAATAGCGTCGTTGGCCATTGTAAGTCGTTTTCCAATTAACGCCGCCAACCACGCTGAAATCCTCAGAGGCATTGAATCCCATCGGCGAGGAGAAAGCGCTGTAGACCCCCTGACAGGGTACGACCTGCCGCCTGCCTCTAGCGGTGCTCTTGCCGACGATGACAACTCGAGCTCTTGGTTTCTCGACAATTTTTCGCAGCGCGAACTGCAGTGCTTTCTTGACGGCTCGCCCATGGTGGTGAGATGGAAAGTGCGCGGCGCGTTCGCCCTTTCACTTGCAGCCTTTCTTCTTATGTGCTTCCTGGTTGTGCGAAGAGCGGGTACGGTTGGCGACGCAAGCGCGACAACTTCGCTCTACCTGGTGGGCGCAGGCTTCGCCCTGGCAATCTCACTGTTCCATTTCTTACGACTCGGGCCCGCGAGACGTTTGACCCAAGAGGCGGTTTCAAAGGCGCTGGTACGGTCGCACCTGGAAAGTTGCCGCCTGGGCCGCATTTGAGTCGGCGACAGAAGTAAGCGTTTCGACAGGAAAACTTGACATCACCCGTGCTAACCATATAGTGGACTTATCAAGTCGAGAATTGACTCCTCGGACAGTCCGCATTTGACACGGCCAGTAATATGCCTAATATTAGACTTGAAAGGTCCACAAATGGCGGTTAGAAGTGCGAACTCGGGCCAAAGGCATGCGGCTTTTCAGTCCACCTCAAAAGTTGTCGCTTCGGACGCTCGATAAGAGGAGATAATGGTCAAGCTACCCATCTACATGGATAATCACGCGACGACTCCCGTCGATCCGCGGGTAGTCGAGGCGATGTTGCCTTATTTCACCGAGAAGTTTGGCAATGCGGCTAGCCGCAATCATAGCTTCGGGTGGGAAGCGGAGGAGGCGGTTGACAAGGCACGCAACCAGATTGCCACGCTGATAAACGCCAAGCCCAAAGAGATCATATTCACCAGCGGAGCCACCGAGTCGGATAATCTCGCGATCAAGGGAGTTCTGGAGTTTTATAAGGACAAGGGTAACCACATAGTTACCTGCGTGACAGAACACAAAGCCGTCCTTGACAGCTGCCGCGCCCTGGAGCGCGCCGGCAGAGCGACCGTTACCTACCTGCCGGTCGATCGCTATGGAATGGTGAATCCCGATGACGTGCGGCGGGCGATTACCGACAAAACCGTGCTGATCACCATCATGTATGCAAACAACGAGATCGGCACGATCCATCCAATTGCCGAAATCGGGCGAATTGCCAAGGAAAAGGGCGTTATCTTCCATTGCGACGCCGTCCAGGCTGTCGGCAAGATTCCAGTCGATGTCGAGCGGGACGGAATCGACTTGTTATCGTTGAGCGCGCACAAAATCTACGGGCCTAAGGGTGTTGGCGCTCTTTACGTGCGTTCAAAAGGACCGCGGGTCCGGATTACGGCGCAGATGGACGGTGGGGGACACGAGAGAGGTATGAGATCAGGCACGCTCAACGTCGCTGGCATCGTCGGGCTTGGCAAAGCGTGCGAGATTGCCAGGGCCGAGATGCGGGACGAAGCAGTGCGGCTAACTCAATTGCGCAACAAACTCCAGGCGGGAATTTTCGAACGACTTGATGACGTCTTTCTGAATGGCCATCCGACTGAACGTCTACCGGGAAATCTTAATCTGAGCTTTGCGTATGTCGAAGGCGAGTCGTTGCTGATGGGGATTAGCGATGTCGCCGTCAGCTCTGGTTCGGCATGTACATCGGCCACCCTCGAGCCATCTTATGTCATACGGGCACTCGGCACGGATGACGAGCTGGCGCACAGTTCTATCCGCTTCGGCCTTGGACGTTTCAACTCCGAGGAGGAGGTCGATTACGTGACCGATCGCGTCTGCTCTGAGGTGAAGCGGCTCAGGGATATGTCGCCGCTATACGAGATGGCCAAGGAAGGCATCGACCTTAAGTCGGTTAACTGGAAGACCGACTGAGCGGTGCGCCAACAGTCAACGAAACAACCGGCGGAATGACTGGCTGAACGGAGCGTCACAGCAATGGCTTATTCGAGCAAAGTAATTGATCACTATACGAATCCTCGCAACGTAGGGAGCTTTCCGAAGAACGAGGCCAATGTCGGAACAGGGGTGGTAGGTGCGCCTGAATGTGGCGACGTAATGAAGTTGCAGCTGAAGATCAATCCCGAAAACGGCATCATTGAGGATGCGCGCTTCAAGACCTTTGGGTGCGGCAGCGCCATCGCAAGTTCCAGCTACGTGACTGAACTCGTCAAGGGAAAGCGGATCGAAGAGGCAATCGCCATAAAGAACACCTCGATCGTCAAAGAGCTAAATCTGCCTCCCGTTAAAATCCATTGCTCGGTCCTGGCAGAAGACGCAATCAAGGCGGCAATCGCTGATTGGCGTAAACGGCGCGAGCAGGCTTCGGCGGTAGTGGAGAAAAAGGCCGAGGAGGCCTGAGGCAGTGGCTGTCACACTATCTGACAATGCCGTCAGCAAGATTCGGCAATTAGTAGCACAGAGGCCGGAGGCGGGACTGCGGGTCAAAGTAGTGGGCGGCGGATGTTCGGGTTTGCAATACCGAATGGAGATCGATTCAGCCAAAGAGCGGGATAAGGTGTTCGAGCGTGACGGCGCCCGACTGATAGTGGATAAAAAAAGCTTCCTATATCTTAATGGTTCCGAACTTGACTACGCCGAAGAACTGATGTCCTCGGGCTTCCGCTTGGTCAACCCGAATGTCAAACGCACTTGCGGCTGCGGCGAATCTTTCACCGTATGACCAAGGCGGCTAGCGGCTTGCTCCCTGCTGATTATGGTTCAATGCCCTTCATGCGCGCGGTCGCAGCAGCCGCGCTTGGTATGCTCGCAATGTGGAGCTCCACTTGCCGTTGACCTCGATTTCTTCGCGGCGCTTGACCTGCCGCGGGTTCTGCAAACTGATAACGCTACGCTCGAAGCCAATTATTACGACCTCGGCCGCCGTATTCATCCCGACCGCTTCGCCACCGCCCCATCTGAAATCCGCGATGCCAGCCTGCGAGCAACCGCGCTTTTGACCCGAGCGTACAGAACGTTACGCGATCCTGTCAGCCGCGGTCTGTACTGGCTCGAACTTCATGACCATAAGCTAGCGGAAGACAACAAACAGGTGCCGCCTGACCTCGCTGAGCTGGTTTTTGAGGTGCAGGAGGAGCTGAGCGAATTACGTGCTTTGCGTCAACATAGCAGCGATGAAGCGCGCCAAGGCCTGCTTAAATTAAGGTCGAGGCGAGCTAACCTTCAAGGCTTACTGGATGAGCTCTATGCCGAACTCTTCCAGAACTTTGCTGCGTTTGATGCCGGCGGCGGGCGCGACCGAGAGCAGCTATTTGCCGAATTGAAGACGATTTTGTCCAAAATTGCCTATCTCAAGAGTCTCGTGCGCGACGTAGATAACGAGTTGCGCTGATTCATCCGGTTTATTTTCATCCGAGCCAACAATAATGAGTCGAATTTTCGGTATAGACCTTGGCACGACAAACAGCCTGATCGCCTTTATGGACGGTTCCGAGCCGCGGGTGATTCCTGACCCTGAGAGTGGTAACTGCCTGCTCCCCTCCGTGGTCTCGATCAGCCATAACGGGGTCATCCAGGTCGGGTACCCGGCGATCGAATTAGAGTTCGCTCAAGATTTCGATGGTAAAGAACTGAACCCCCGAACACCACCTTCCCGACCGTTCGAGGGCGTCGTGGTCCGCTCAGTAAAGCGATACATGGGCTTGGGGGGGGACGATTTGGCGCCCGAAGATCGCCAAAGATATTCGTTTGCTGACCTCAGCGGACCAGTCGTGCGCTTCAACGTCAATGGACGGTCTTATACGCCATCGCAGATCTCTGCAGAAATCTTAAAAGCGCTGAAGCGCAGAGCTGAGGCCGTGATGGGCGAACAGGTCACCAGAGCGGTCATTACGGTCCCCGCTTACTTCAATGACGGACAGCGCCAGGCGACCAAGGATGCGGGTCGTTTCGCAGGCTTGGAAGTCGTTCGATTGCTCAATGAACCAACTGCGGCCTCGCTTGCCTATGGGTTGCAACGCAACTCCGAAGGCAAGGTTGCCGTTTACGATTTTGGTGGTGGTACGTTCGATATCTCGCTCCTAAACATCAAAGGTGGGGTGTTCGAAGTGCTGGCAACCAACGGCGACACTCATCTCGGCGGAGACGATATTGACCGAGCCTTGGTCGACTGGCTGCTGAGCGATTGTCCAGAGTTAAAGCAGAATCGACGAATCTGGAGTTCTGCTCGGCGCATAGCGGAGGCGGCCAAAAAAGAGCTCAGCACGGCCGATTTCACGCGACTTGAGCTTGACCTGGGCGAACGGCACCTCGTGAAGGACCTGTCACGTGATGAATTCGAGCGAATCGCTGAGCCGATAGTCAATCGCACGCTCGAATGCTGCCGGCGGGCAATGGACGATGCGCGTTTGACTCCCGATGACATTGACGAGGTCGTCTTGGTCGGCGGCTCAACGCGTACACCACTGGTTCGTGAGCGAATCGCGGAGTTTTTCGGCCGTCAGCCGCTATGTTCAATCGATCCCGACCAGGTTGTTGCGTTAGGGGCGGCGGTACAGGCCGGGGTACTTATGGGAACACAGTCGGACGTGCTGTTGCTCGACGTTGTTCCTCTCTCGCTCGGTATTGAGACAATGGGCGGTGTGATGGAGCGTTTAATCCATCGCAACACGACCATCCCGACCAGTGCCACCGAGATCTTCACCACGGCTGTCGACAACCAGACTCATGTTGATGTTCACGTTCTCCAGGGTGAACGGGAGTTGGCTCGCGACTGTCGGAGTCTGGCACGTTTTAAGTTGGGCCCGATCGAGCCCCAGCCAGCGGGTTTGCCCAGAATCGAGGTGACTTTTCTAATTGATGCGAATGGGATTCTCAACGTTACCGCCCGCGATCAACGCACCGGCCGTGAGCATTCCGTTGACGTCAAGCCCTCTTACGGGCTCACCGAAGACGAGATTGAGCGGATGCTGGAGGAATCGATTGAACTCGGAGAGGCTGATATTGAACAGCGGTTGTTGATAAACGCGCGCAATGAAGCCACGCAAATCCTGACAGCGCTGGCGAAGCAGCTTAAAGATTATCCTGATCTTATCGAAAATGAGGAACGGCAGCGAATCGAGCAACTCGCCGCAAAGCTGGAATCGTCCCGTTCAGGTGAGGACCGTGAATTGATAAACCGCCTGGTTGAAGAGCTCAATCAGCTCAGCACCCCCTTCGCCGAACGAATCATGAATCATGCTATCAACCAAGCGCTCCAAAGGAAGTCGGTCGAGGAACTGTCCTGAGCTTATTTACCACCCGATCATGAGCGAAGCCGAATCTGAGGCGACTCGTATTCAATGGAGGAGACTAAATGGGACTGAAGTGGGACCAGCCCGAGGATATAGCAGAAATACTCGCTGAGAATCATCCTGGACTTAACCCGCTCGACGTCCGATTCACTGATCTGCGTCAATGGGTGATTGACTTGGATGAATTTGACGATGACCCTGCGGCGTCGAACGAGGCCAAACTCGAGGCCATCCAGATGGCCTGGCACGAATTATACGAAGAGAATGAGCAGAACAGTGAAGAAGACAGTGAATAATTCTTCGAATCCAGCGTCAGAGATTTACTAAGGAGGTGTGGGGTGGAAGCGAGGTTAGCTGAGGGAGAGAAAATGCAGGAGAAAGAAACATTGGACGAAAGGCTACCGGGTTTGTTTGAGCCCGATACTCTTTTGCCCATCCAGTACTTCGAGGCGATGCGCAAAAAGCATCTGCTCGAAGGTGAGAAACGTCTGATTTTGAGTGTGCTCGAAGACGCTGTCGAGTGCTTTATGAAGTGTATCGACTCGCCGACGAGCAAGGGGCAGCGCCTGTTTCGCGATGCCGACGAATGGATCAACCTCGAAGACAAGCAGTGGGTATTTTCATTTGATAATGTCTGCGAAATGCTCGATATCAATCCCGAGTATATGCGTCGGGGACTGAGACAGTGGAAAGAACGTCGCATGCTGGCAATGCAGCGGGCGGCCGAAGCCCGCGCAAAACAGCAGTCCAGCGAAGCGGCGGGAGCTTCACAGTTGCCCTCGACTGGGACGGATTCTGACCTTGGAAAGGCGCCGAGTCGCAACTCACCGGTTTTCAAACAGCGCTCGGCGGGTCGCAAAACCCTGCCTTCGAGCAGCCATGGCGCCTCGCGAAACCTAAGAAAGGTGCACGCATGAAGGACGGGCGCGTGCTCCACGCGCCCGCCGAGCACGAGCTTGACGGGCCTGATGCCCTCTCTTGCAGCCAGCTTCGCAGTTGGTCCATCGCGACTCACAGCCGTCAGGCCAGCAGTGACGGTTACCAAAAAAATCTCTCGAGCGTGTCGCGAGAGCACCAGGGGCGTGGCCCATTGTTATGATCGAATTCGAAGCATCTGCCAGCCCCGGCGGCACACATCAGCCTAATCACTGAGGCGCGTAGCGCCGACAAGATGCGCGGCGCCTACCAGAACCACCGCGCCAACCGTGGCCATCGCCAGAAAACCCAATGCCCCGCTTGTTTCGATGCCGAGCCTGTTAAACATCCAGTTACCGATTATGGCACCGATCAGTCCGAGTACGATATCCGCCAGAAGGCCATAGCCTCGTCCGCGCATTAGCTTGCCGGCGAGCCATCCCGCAACAAGACCAATAATGACGGCACCGAAGGGGCGCACCATCTCTTCTCCTTCCGTGTTCTTCCTCGGTCTCGCTCAAGCGGCCAGACCAGTCTTATCGAAACTCCCCTTGCGAAACGGTTTCGACCTCGCAATTCAGCAAACTATCCGTTCCGGTGCCGTATAGACGTTGAAGTTCGGCTCACGCACGAAGCCGACCAGAGTCATACCGAGTTGCGCGGCCAACTCAACAGCAAGCGAGGATGGTGCGGAAACAGCGCACAATATTTCCACGCCAGCAGCGGCTGCTTTCTGCACGATTTCAAAACTCAACCGGCCACTCACCATTAGAGCGTTGTTGCTGAGTGGAAGTCCGTCGTGCAATAGCGCGTAACCATTGACTTTATCAACTGCGTTGTGGCGTCCGACATCTTCGCGCAGAACCACTAGTTCGAGATTTGAAGCTCCTTGCCTGTCAACAGGCTTCGAAACCGAGACGATGCTTGCCGGCGACCTGATGCGGCGAGGAAGCTCTACGCGGGTGGTGTCGGAAGCGAGCTTGAACAACGCTGCAGCATGCAGTCCGCCGGTGATACCAAAAACGGTCTGCGCCTCTCGCATGAGCATTGGCATTCTGATCAGGCCTTCGGGATTAATCCGAGCTTTGCCGCCAAGCGGGGGAATGCGACGCTCGAGCGCTTCGATGCTGCTTTTTCCGCAGACACCGCAACTGGATGAGATGTGAAAATTTCGTTGCAGTCGCTCGCGAAGTCCTTCTGCCGGTACGTTGAGAATTACATCGAGAGCGTTTGGGTCCGGGTGACCGTGGGAATCTCGCAGCCTTCGGATTTCGCCCAACTCCCGGCGCGAGTTAATAAAACCCTCCGCCAAAAGAAACCCTGCGGTTAATTCCTCATCGTGGCCCGGCGTCCGCATAGTCAGCGTAAAGCGCCGGCCGCCGAGCCGGATTTCGAGCGGCTCCTCGGCAGCGAGATGATCCAACTCTCGAGAGAACGCGCCGGCGCGCCACTTTAGGGCGTGACAGTCTTTGACCGTTTCGTTCATCGTGTTCTAGGAGCGCCGCCCCGCCGCGCTAGTGCCAAACCAAAGGCCTCCTGGCATCACTTGGTAGTGATGCAGCTCGAATCGCGGACCCCGCTCGACGGTTTCATTCAAGGGTTAAGATGGCCTCGCGAACGAGCTCTTTAAGTCGAGGAGTTGCTTCTGCCCCTTGGCGGGCGTGTTCAATTATCTCGCGGCGCATGCGTGGCTCCCAAAAATTCTTAAGATGCGTGGCAATCGAACTAATCGCTTCACTGCGATCGGGCAGAGCTTCGTAAAAGCTGCCGATGTCGTTGGCCATCTTGACCAGGCGGTGAATGTCCATCGCCGCTCGCCCCAATTCATTGATGGCTCATTTCCGCGTGGTGCGCCGGCTCAGGGACTCTCCGCTCCGGTCTTCGCGTAGTCGGCAGAACTTGGACCGCAGTTACCTTGTATTCCGGGCAATTTGTTGCCCAATCTGAATTTTCGGTCGTTACCACGTTGGCGCCAGTCTCGGGATAATGAAATGTGGTGTAGACGACCCCTGGTTGCATACGGTCAGTAATCTCAGCGCGCAGCACGATCGAGCCGGCACGGCTCGACACCTCGACCCAATCATTGTCTCGAATACCGCGCTGCTCCGCGTCATGCGGGTGAATTTCGAGGCGATCTTCCGCATACCAGGTTACGTTTTTGGTGCGCCGTGTTTGGGTGCCAACGTTGTACTGTGTCAGCACCCGGCCGGTAGTCAGGATCAGCGGATAGCGTGGCGAGGTGCGCTCCTCAGTCGGGATATACTCAGTCAGCATGAAGCGTCCCTTGCCGCGGACGAACTGCCCGACATGCATTACCGCTGTGCCATCGGGAGCGTCGTCATTGCAGGGCCATTGCACGCTGCCGAGTCGCTCGAGCTTCCCGTAGGATACCCCGGCAAAGATCGGCGTCAGCCTGGCGAGTTCGTCCATGATTTCAGATGGATGAGAATAGTTCATCGGATAGCCAAACGCTCGTGCGAGTGCGCAAGTGACTTCCCAGTCTTCCATTCCTGCAAGTGGTGGAAGAACCTTACGCACTCTCGAGATCCGTCGCTCAGCGTTTGTGAAGGTGCCGTCTTTTTCGAGGAAAGACGAGCCCGGCAAAAATACATGGGCGTACTTGGAAGTTTCGTTCAAAAAGATGTCGTGGACGATGACGATCTCCATCGCGGCCAAGGCTTCAGCCACGTGTTGCGAATTTGGATCGGACTGCGCGATATCCTCACCCTCCACGTAAAGTCCCTTGAAACTGCCGTCAAGCGCCGCGTCGAACATATTTGGAATTCTGAGACCTGGTTCCGGATCGAGCTTGACACCCCATTCGCGCTCGAACGCGGCGCGGACCTGAGGATCGGAGACATGGCGGTATCCCGTGTATTCATGCGGGAAGGAACCAACGTCGTTCGAACCCTGGACGTTATTCTGTCCACGGAGAGGATTAATGCCGACCCCGGCCCGCCCGAGATTGCCAGTGACCATCGCAAGATTTACCATCGCCAGAACCGCGGTTGTCCCCTGGCTGTGCTCGGTCACGCCGAGGCCATAGTAAATGGCCGAGTTGGGCCCCTTCGCATAGAGACGTGCCGCGCCTCGAATCGACTCGGCCGGGACTCCGGTTGTCTGTTCAACGCTTTCCGGTGAATTGCGTTTTTGCACGATGAATTCGCGCCACATTTCGTACTCACGCACGTCGCATCGTTCTCTGATGAAATCCTCCTTAGCCAGCCCCTCCGTCACCACTACATGCGACATGGCGTTAAGCAGCGCGACGTTCGTACCTGGCTTTAACTGTAGAAAGTAATCGGCCTCAACATGCGGCATGCGCACCAGCTCGATGCGTCGTGGATCGACGACGATGAGATGCGCACCTTCCCGCAAGCGCCGTTTCATAATCGACGCAAAAACCGGATGGCCCTCGGTCGGGTTGGCGCCAATTACCATTATTACGTCGCTGGCCCGAACCGAATCGAAATCCTGCGTGCCAGCCGGCGTGCCGAGCGCGGCTTTCAGTCCGTAACCGGTTGGTGAATGACAGACCCTGGCGCAGGTATCGACGTTATTGTTGCCGAAGCCGGCGCGCACCAGCTTCTGCACCAGGTACGCTTCCTCGTTGGTACAGCGGGAGGAAGTGATCCCACCGATCGAACCGCGTCCATATTTCGCCTGTACTCGTTTGAGCTCCGAGGCCGCGTAGCGAAGGGCTTCCTCCCACGAGACTTCCTGCCAGGGATCGCTGATACGTTTTCGAATCATGGGTGTACGGACTCGATCGGGGTGAGTCGCATAGCCCCAGGCAAAGCGGCCCTTCACGCATGAATGGCCAAAGTTGGGCAGTCCGTTCTTGTTCGGCACCATACGCACCACTTGATCACCGCGCAGCTCGGCCTTGAAAGAGCACCCAACCCCGCAATAACCACAGGTTGTGATGACTGCCCGTTCGGCCGGCCCCGTTTCGAGCACGGACTTTTCCATCAGCGCATCGGTGGGACATAACTGCACGCAGGCCCCGCAGGACACACACTCTGATTCACTGTAATGCTGATGCTGACCAGGCGAGATGACCGAGTTAAAGCCACGCCCATCGATGGTTAAAGCATAGGTACCCTGCCGCTCATCACACGCTCGGATACAACGCGAGCAGAGAATGCAGCGAGTCGGATCAAAAGTGAAATACGGATTCGAGTTATCGACCGGCAGAGTCAGATGATTCCGGCCGCTGGAACTATACCGGACATGGTCGAGGCCAACCGCCTGCGCCATCTTATGCAGTTCGCACTTGCCGCCAGCTTTGCATTCGAACGGGTCGAGCGGATGGTCGGACATGTAAAGTTCCATGACGTTGCGTCGTAGCTTGGTCAGGCGCTGACTTTGAGTACGGACCCTCATTCCGGGCTCAGCCAGCGTTGTACAAGATGCGGGCAGACCATTGCGTCCCTCGATTTCGACCAGGCAGAGTCGGCAGGACCCGAAGGCTTCGAGCAAATCACTTGCGCACAGTTTCGGAATCCAGATGTCGGCCAATGCCGCAGCGCGCATCACCGAGGTGCCTTCGGGTACTTCAACGGTTCGGCCGTCGACTTCCAGCGAAATCAGCTTGTCCGATTTGCGTTCCGGGGTCCCGAGATCCTTATCATCGATTGCTAGCATTTTGTATGACCTGGCATGTTGCAGCGCGCCCTTCACGCGCGGCTTTTCTTGAGCAGAGAACAGTTGAGGTTGCGCGAAAGTACCCAGTTCACAAAATGGTTTTCAGCCGCCGGAGCTTGGAGGCAGTCCGAAGTCCTGGGGAAAATGCCTTAATGCACTCATCACTGGTAGCGGTGTCAGTCCACCCAGTGCACAGAGCGAACCCGCGCTCATCGTATCGCACAAGTCTCGAAGCAGCTCCAACCGCGAAGCCTTTTCACCATCGCGTGCTACGACTATTTCATCAATAATCTCCATTCCACGAGTCGAGCCGATTCGACAGGGCGTGCACTTGCCGCACGATTCGAGCGCGCAGAATTCCATTGCGTAGCGTGCCTGTCTGGCGAGATTGACCGACTCGTCGAATACCACGATGCCGCCGTGTCCAACCAATCCTCCCTGTGCCGCCAGTGCTTCGTAATCGATGGGCTGATCGAGTAGAGATTCGGGGAAATAGGCGCCTAACGGACCACCCACCTGTACCGCTCGAAGTGGCCGTCCACTGGCGGTCCCGCCTCCGTAATCATAGATGATCTCCCTGAGCGTGATGCCGAACGGCTTCTCAATCAGCCCCGGGCGCTTCACGTTACCCGCCAATTGAATTGGTATGGTGCCGCGCGAGCGGCCTACGCCATATTCCTTGTAAAAAGCGCCTCCGCGCTCAACGATCAGCGGTACCGAAGCCAGTGTGACCACATTGTTGATTACTGTCGGGCGGCCAAACAGGCCTGCTATTGCAGGCACTGGCGGCTTGAACCGCACCATACCGCGTTTGCCTTCGAGGCTTTCGAGCATCGCGGTCTCTTCACCACAAATGTACGCACCCGCCCCCATCCGCACTTCCAGCAAGAACCGCCTGCCCGTGCCTAAAATATTATCTCCCAGATAACCCGCCGAGACAGCAGCGTTTATGGCCGCTTGAAGTGTATGCAGTGCGTCAGGGTATTCGGAGCGCAGATATATGAAACCCTCGGTCGCCCCGGTGGCTATTGCGGCAATGGTCATCCCTTCAATCAGCAGGAACGGGTCACCTTCCATGATCATGCGATCGGCAAAGGTGCCCGAATCGCCTTCATCTGCGTTCGCCACGATGTATTTTTGAGATGCACTGGTCTGCAGGGTGGTGCGCCATTTAATGCCGGCTGGGAAACCCGCTCCGCCGCGCCCGCGCAAACCCGAGACGACTACTTCTTCGACGATTTGTTCGGGTGAAAGGGCTAAAGCCCGTTCCAAGCCACGGTAACCGCCATGGCTGATATAATCTGGCAATGAATACGGATCGACAATTCCGACTCGACTGAAAGTCAAGCGCTCTTGAGACTTCAAATAAGGGATTTCATCGGCCCTTCCTAAAGCCAACCGATGATTTCCGCCATTCAAAAAATCGGCGTCAAATAGCGCAGGGATATCGGTCACATTCACTGGCCCGTAGGCGACACGCCTATCCGATAGTTCGACCTCCACCATTGGTTCAAGCCAGTAGAGCCCACGAGACCCGGTACGTACTAGCGACACTTGCTCGCCGCGCTTTTTGGCTTCCAACTCAATCGCCCTGGCAACCGTGTCCGCGCCGAGAGAGCGGGCACCTGAATCGCGCGGAATGTAAACACGAACTGTCATAAGAGGTTTTCATCCAGCTCTGAAATTGCCGCGTCGAACCGTTCAGGCGTGACGCGACCGAGCAGTTGTCCATTTATGACGACCGCAGGCGAGCAGGCGCAGTTCCCCAGGCAATAGACTGGTTCAAGCGTGAAGCTGCCGTCTCCGCGAGTATGCCCGAAATCACATCCCAGCCGTCGTTTGATGTGTTCCGCCAAGCTGACCCCACCCATTGCTTGGCATGATTCGGCCCGGCAAACCTTTATGATGTTGCGCCCTGGAGGATCACGGCGAAAATCATGGTAAAAGCTCAAGACGCCATGAACCTCTGCTCGACTAAGATTGAGAACCTCGGCAACGATAGGGACACACTCAGCCGGCACCCATCCGAGCTCGTCCTGAACCCGCCGAAGCACCGGCATCAATGCGCCAGGTTTATCCTTGAGCTCTTGTGCGATCGCCGCAACCTTCGCTTTGTCCCAACGAGTAGTGCTCATCCACGGAACTCGATGCGTCCATTTTTGCGATGCAGCTAGCAGCAATCCGAATTGGATATCCTGCTCGCGCCCAAGAACGAGCGTCATCCATACGAACTTTGCCGTCAAGAGCCGCTGCTAACGCCCCAAGGTCTCTGTATGTCACGAAGCGGCTAGCACTGGTCTGACCCTCTAGACATAGGTTTTTAGCGGAGGCATGCAGTCTTTGCATCGGTGTCAAGCTCGCCGCGAACTCGTTCCCCAGGTGATTTTTCAAAATGCCAGGCGCAGTTCATAGTGCCGCTGCCCGAAGGAGACCAAACTGATCCTGCGAGACTGGAACCTAGTGTCGCAATGTGGGATTGGACAAGTTCTCCCGGGCAAGAGATAACCTTCCGAAACCACACCCGGCTTGTCTAGACGTTGCGAGGGTACATTCTTTTTACACTGTAGTTCTGTCGACTCGGGCGAAATAAACCATTCATAGGTCGTCTAGAGTCAAGGTACATGACTTGCGTAGGGCATTAAGACGTAGCCCGTGTAACGTTTGCCTCTGTCTAACGTAGGAATGGTCACCTGTTCCGTGCTTTTGGTCTGAACGGATCGCTGAAGAACTGGGGCTGGAGTGGGAAGCATCGCACTCATATCCCCGGCTTCGGGCAATCGTTGGCCGGGATTCGCAGTTCGGAAAGGAGCGGAGGAAAATGGTCCCAGAATCGAAAGTTATTACGATCGGCGAGTTGTGCCAGTATCTTCGCGTCCATCGGTCGACTGTTTATCGGTTGTTGAAGAAAGGGCAGTTGCCCGGTTTCAAAATTGGCAGCGACTGGCGGTTTAATCGAGAGGCCATCGATCGGTGGCGATTGCAACAGAATCCCACGGCCGACCAGTCATCCAGCAAAAGCGCAGCTTCGGCCGATCATCCGGCCGATTAGCGCACAGTCTCTGAGCTCAAGCAGGCTTAATCCGTTATCGACAAACGACATTTCGGATGGGCAGCCCTCAACGGCAGCCGACTACCCATCAGCGCTGGTCGGCAAGTCATTCGCTGCAGGGAGGAAACCGAGATCGTCAGTAAGTGCGGATGCGCCTGCTGCCTGTTCGCTTCATGCCAACTCAGAAATTAAGAGACGACCTTGCGCTTCGCACGTAGAGCGCCATACTCTGAAGAATCCGTAGGCGATGTGTGGGCCTGGCGCGAACGGCTACGATGGGCTCCGGAATGAACTCACCCAGTAAGGACGTGCCTTAACGCTGGCGTTTTGCGTCTTTTTTGACGATCGCCTAAGAGAAAAAACGGGCCCGTTGGCTGCCGGACGGATTCGGAGCGAGTCTTATGGCGTGGGTGTATATCGAAGATCTGGGCCGTCATATTGGTGAGGAGGTCACCCTTAAAGGTTGGCTTTACAACCGGCGCTCGAGTGGCAAGGTGCATTTTCTGCTCGTCCGTGATGGCACGGGTATTTGTCAATGCGTTGCGTCGCATGCCGACATTGGGCCCGCAGCTTTCGCAGAGGCCGATCACCTCAGTCAGGAAACGTCATTGGAAGTGACCGGTGTGGTTCGGGAGGATAAGCGCGCTCCCGGTGGACGCGAACTGGCGGTGAAGCACTTCACCGTCCACGCTCCATCTGCGGATTATCCGATCACTCCTAAGGAGCATGGGGTAGCCTTCTTACTGGACTTGCGTCACCTATGGGTGAGGTCCGCCCGGCAGCATGCGATCCTGCGTGTGCGCAGCGAAGTCGAAGCGGCTTGCCGGGACTTCTTTCACGAACGTGGCTTCATACTGTTCGATGCGCCAATACTGACGCCAACTTCATGCGAAGGAACTACGAACCTTTTTGAAATCGATTACTTTGGCGAGCGCAAAGCATATCTTACCCAAAGCGGGCAACTTTATGCTGAGGCTGGAGCATTGGCGTTTGGCAAAGTATATTGCTTTGGCCCTACGTTCCGTGCCGAAAAATCGAAAACCCGCCGCCACCTCACCGAATTCTGGATGGTTGAGCCGGAGGTCGCTTACTTCACGCTCGACGAGGATATGCAACTGGCCGAGGATTTTGTCTCGTATATCCTTACCCGTGTCCTTCAGCGACGTCGCGATGAACTGGTTGCGCTGGATCGTGACCTCAGCAAGCTGGAGCGTGCGTCGGTGAAGCCGTATCCGCGCATTACTTATGATGAGGCAATTGACCGACTTCGCGCCAAAGGATTTGAGGTCAAATGGGGAGACGACCTCGGGGGTGACGAGGAAACCGCTTTGTCCAGCGACTTTGACACGCCTGTCCTCGTTCACCGCTATCCTGCCCAGTGCAAGGCCTTCTACATGAAACGCGATCCACTACGGCCGGAAGTTGCCTTATGTGTCGACATGCTGGCACCAGAGGGATATGGGGAGATTATCGGAGGTGGGCAACGCGAAGACGACTATGACCAGCTCAAGCAGCGTCTTATCGACCATAAACTTCCGTTAAAGCCGTTCAACTGGTACCTCGATTTGCGCCGTTACGGGTCAGTGCCACACGCGGGTTTTGGCATGGGAATCGAGCGAATGACCGCGTGGTGTTGTGGGATCCATCATATCCGCGAGGCGATTCCCTTCCCTCGCATGATGGAAAGGCTCGAGCCGTAATCAACCTTAAACGACCTGAGGGGTTTCGAGGTGAGATCTTCTTCAGAGTCCGGCAGGTTGGAAGCCGTAAAGCGGTTTGCACCGCAGGTTCAGAATGTTTGACGCAGGTGCTCTCAGCGGCTTGCGTGTACTTGATTTGGCTGATTATCGCGCCCATCTCTGCGGTCGCTTATTGGCTGACATGGGGGCGGATGTCATCAAGGTGGAACCGCCCACCGGCGATTCGGCTCGGCGAATTGGCCCGTACGTGAATGACACGCCGCATCCTGACCGAAGTTTGTTCTTTTGGTTCTATAATCTTAACAAGCGCTCGCTGACGCTTGATCTGATGGACCCCGAGGGGCGCGAAATTCTCCTCGCCCTGGCAAAGTCGGCTGACCTAATAATCGAAAGTTCGCAAGCCGGGAAGCTGGACGTACTCGGGCTGGATTGGAGCACCCTTCATGGAATTAATCCAGCTCTGATCTTGTTGTCGATAACACCGTTCGGACAAACCGGGCCTTACAGAAATTACCAAGCAGATGATACCGTCCTGACCGCGTTGTCGGGCATGTTGTACGTGAACGGGTCACCCGGCCAAAGACCGGTCCGGCCGCTGGGCTTACAGGCATACCACAGTGCCGCCTATTACGGTGCGATTGCGGTAATGTGTGCCCTTTTCGCGCGTGAGCGTCAGGGTGAGGGCCAGTGGATTGACGTTAGTATGCAGGAGGCGGCAACGGCTGCAGTCGAACACGTTGCCGGTAGTTTTTTCGGGGAGCGCCGGATTGAACCCCGTCGCGGTACGTTGCACTGGAGTCGCTATTTCCGTGTCGGCAAATGTCGCGACGGGTATATCTTGCACTGTACGCTCGGGGATTGGACCTCGCTGGTGGAATGGGTCGCCGCTGATGGCAAGGCGCGGGATTTAACCGCTCCTGAGTGGCACGATGTGCTTTATCGCGCCGAGCATGCACCCCATCTATTCGATGTTCTTGACGACTGGGTTAGAGATTACAATCGAGACGAACTGGTGGAACGTGCCCAGGCGCTGCGCCTGCCTTATGCGACTGTCCGCGCCCCGGAGGAACTGTTCGATGACGAGCAGCTCAAGGCTCGGGGCTATTTCGTCGAAGTCGAACACCCTGAATTGGGGCGCACCTTTCGCTATCCGGGAGCACCCTACCAATTTAGCGGGACTCCTTGGCGAGTGTATCGCCGACCACCGCTGGTGGGCGAGCATACAGCCGAAATTCTTCGAAACGAAGTCGGCTTTACGCCGGATCGCGTTCGGGCTTTAGCCCGGGCAGGAATTATCTAGGTTCGTCGTGTTACCCCTCGCAGGAATCCGCGTCCTTGACTTCACTTGGGTGGTCGCCGGGCCGGTCGCAACCAGAATACTGGCAGATCACGGCGCGGAGGTCATAAAGCTTGAGCGGAAGCCCGGTCCGCCGGGCGAGAGACAGCGGGGCCTACAGGGTGATCTTCATCGCAACAAGCTTTCTATCGCCGTCAACATGGCCCATCCACGTGGCTTGGAGATTGCCCGGCGGTTGGCAGCGAAGAGCGACCTTGTAATTGACAACTTCTCCGCGCGGGTGATGCGTAACTGGCAGATGGATTACGACAGTCTGGTGCAGCTCAAGCCCGATATCATCTGCATCAGCATGTCCGGGTTTGGCCATGTCGGACCGCGTGCCAGCTACGTCAGCTATGGCCCGACGCTCCAAGCGCTGAGTGGCTTTACGCTATTGATGGCTGAGGACAACGGTGAGCCAGCGGGCTTTGGCTATTCCTACGCCGATATGGCGGCCGGATTTACCGGCGCGCTTGCCGCCCTCATGGCCTTATGGCACCGCGAGCGGACCGGCCGCGGACAGTTCGTTGACCTCTCCCAGTTCGAAGCCTTGGTAAGTTTGATCGGTCCGGCAATGCTTGATATCTCGGTTAATCAAAGAGCCCAAGAGCCGCCGGGATACAGTTCGCAAGAGACACCAGCTGCCCCTCACGGCGTTTATCGCTGCCGTTCCCTTCCTGATGATAACGATCGGTGGCTTGTGATAAGTGTTCGCAGTCAAAGTGAGTGGGAACGCTTGGTTCAGGCGATGGGCTCGCCCGAATGGGCCCGCCACCCTCGCTTCCGCACGTTGTTTTTGCGGCTACAAAATCGGCGGGAACTTGATCGGCACGTCGAGTCATGGACCATGACTCAAAGTGCCGAGGACGCTATGGCGCTTCTCCAAAAAGCCGGCGTGGCAGCGGGATTGGTGTCGAATGGTATGGATATTTGTGAACGCGACCCCCAGCTGCAAGCGCGAGGTTTTTGGGGAACCGTGACATTGCCCGACGGAACCCAGACAAAGGTAACGGGCGTCCCCATCAAGATGTCGGCAACGCCAGGCTCGGTTCGCACTCCGTCTCCCCACATTGGATCTTCGAATGACTATGTGCTCGGTGAGCTGCTCGGCTATAGCGATGCCGAACGTCACCAGCTGATCGCCGAAGGTGCCGTGTGGCCGTGACAAAGCGCCGCGGCAAAGAGTCCCTGGGTAACGGCGAAAAGAACTGAGACCCTGAAACTTTTCCGCGGTCATGCCTGCAACCATCCGCATTGGAGCTTCCGGATTCAGCTACAAGGAATGGCTCGGCGGTTTCTATCCACCCAGGCTGCCCGGTTCGGAAATGCTAGCCTATTATGCGCAGCGCCTTCCCACGGTCGAGATCAACTACACTTTTCGCGCCCTGCCGCGGCGCACACTACTCGAAGGGTGGGCGGCCAAAACACCAGCGAATTTTAGGTTTGCGCTCAAGGCGCCACAGCGAATCACTCATTTCGCGCGATTGCGTCAAACTACCGACACACTCAACTATTTTCTCCAAACCGCCAGTGCCTTGGGTGAACGTCTAGGCCCGATTTTGTTCCAGCTACCACCGGACCTGAAGCGGGATGATGCTCTGCTGGACGACTTCATCGCACAAATCGATGGCAGTGCCAGGGCCGCATTCGAGTTTCGTCATGTTTCCTGGTTTGCATTCCCAGTGTTCGAAATAATGCGTGCTAAACAGGCGGCATTGTGCATCGCTGAGACGGAAAAACTGCTGTCGCCGATGGAGGTTACCGCGCCCCATGTCTATTTGCGGCTGCGCAAGGATAACTACGACGAGACGTCCCTTAGTCACTGGGCGAGTCAGATAAAGCTGCTTGCGGAATCGACCCAGGAAATCTTTGTTTACTTCAAACACGAACTTGCTGCGCCTGAACTGGCCAAGCGTCTTACACTGCTCATCGAGTACCACTGATTGCCAAAGGGTATGCTCTCTGCCGGTAAATGCTCCTATGAGATTCGCCTGAATGGCGAAGTCGTAGCGGTGGAGCACAGCAGTTTTGATCCGCCCCGAATTGTGGCCTCGCGGCGGTCTGCAGACGGTCGCAACGAACATCGCCTCGAGGCATTACTGGACGCAGCTCAGCAAGTGCATCGGCTCTCCCTGTTCTATTCAGACACACTCTTTAGGCGCAAAGCGACTTACGAGGTCGTCGATGATAGTCTTCGCGGCCGCATCAGCGGAGTGGCAGGCGTCAATGAGATCGCGGTTAAACTAGGCCGCTTTCGCGAGGTTGAGGCGGCAGGATTTCTCATTTTTCGCGCTTTAATAATTAGCCACGTACGTGAGCGGCAGAATGAACGTTGGACCGGGCGCGTCGCGGTCATAGATCCGAATACGCTTGTGGCGACCTCTGTTAAGCAGAACTGCACCCGCCAGAAACTCTCGTGGTACAGTTGGACCTATGAGCCCCGAATGGGAGACCGAGAGGACATCGAGCTGGACGAAGCCGGCCACGTTATCTCGTGCCGCGATAATCGCGGCACTACTTTTCGGTTGCTAAGTGACGTCACTCAAGGTTAGGCGGCAGTGCTCCGTTCACGCGGCAAACCTTTCGCGTGGCATCTTGCAGTCACCGTCGAACTGGGCTCCCTCGTTCAGTACGAGGCGTGGTGTTGTCAGGGAGCACCTTAACCTTGCAGTAGGAAGTAATTCAACTCGCTCGCGTGCGACAACCTCTCCGGTCACCTGCCCGCCAATTGTCAGTCGAACGGCGGCGATGCGGGCCGTTACTATTGCCCCGGGTGCAATCAGAATTTCATCACCGGTAATCTCGCCTTCAGCCTCACCTTCGATTCTGGCCGGCTCCTTGAAATTTAACTTGCCGGAGACTTTGGTCCCTTTGCTGATGCAAGATTCAAATTTCCCTTCAGGATTCGCTGACATCGCTGTTGCCCCCATTGCCAATTGTGGGATTCAACTCTGTCCGGAAAGCCGTTACGAGGCAACGACTTCGAAAAGCAATTTTCCACCACGAACCGTTCGGTCGAGTAGCACCCGGAGGAAGTCCATGGGTACCGTCCTGCTAATTGTCGGTTGTGCGATGCTGTTTGGGGCAGTGTCGGGTTGGTCGGAAGGCAGTCGACTAGCACCGCTGCCGCAGGCCAAACCAGCCCCGGCGCCGATTCAATCAGGCGTTTATGGCTTTTCGGGCGGCAAAGTGCCGGGCGCCGACTTTGCCGAAGGGGTCATAGGTGAATGCATCTGGATCTTTGATCAGACGAGCAAAAGACAGGTTGCAAAAGGGACTTGTAGTGAACGCGATCCCGGCAAATTTCGCGTCGTTCTAAAGCCCGGCCGTTACATCGTCCGAGGACCCGGCGGTGATCAGCCGATTGAGCTCAAGTTCGGTCAATGGGTTAAAATCGAATCGATCACCCTGCTGCCGGCCGGACCCTAACCCGCTGAACACTAGTTGTTTGTTTTTTGCCGGTCATCCTTTGGCAGATGCCACCATCAACGAGGAGTCCTGACTACAGGGTCTAGTTTTTGGCTGCTTGGGAATCAACCACTCCGGTCAGAAAGGCATTTTGGGGACGAGCCGAGGCAATTTCGCTCAGCATGGTGTGTGAAAACACATCAAGCAAGACCCGCTGACCCTCTTCCCACACGCGAAACATTCGGCAAGCCGGTTGGAGATTGCAGGCACTGCTGCCGTCAACGCAAACGTTGAGAGTGATCGGTCCTTCCACAGCTTCGATCACATCCCGAAACGAAACTGTCTCGGGTGGGCGTGCAAGCTGGTAACCACCCCCCGGACCCCGCCGCGCACGAACGAGGCCGCGTCGCATAAGATCTCGAATCACCTTTTCCAGATAATATTTGGGGATGTGCTCCTCGCGGGCAATCACACTGCCCCGGGCTACGCCGTTGGGATTGTCTGCAAGATGGATCATGGCCCTTAGCGCATATTCGATTTTGCGCGGGATCTGCATCAGGCTCATGTCAGCCCTCCGGCTAGCCGACTCGAAGATGCGGCCTTCGCCTTGTGTCGTTCATTGCGCCGAATCAGCGCCCTATCACCCAGGATTCGCTCGACGTATTTAACGAGCATGTCGCTCTCGACGTTCACGGTTGAACCCACGTCTTTGTGGCCAAGTGTGGTCATCTTGAGCGTATGAGGTATGAGCGCGACGTTGAACCGCCGGCGACGAATATCAAATACCGTCAGGCTTACACCGTCTAGGGCGACTGAGCCTTTCTCGACCAGGTATCGGCTCTCAGCCGCGCCAACTTCGAAGGTATAGAGTCGCGAATCGCCCTCGGCCTTGATTGAAACGATGCGCCCGACTCCGTCGACATGGCCGGAGACCAAATGGCCTCCGATCAGCTTGTTAAGAGTCAAACAACGTTCTAGATTAACCGGGTCACCGGGCTCCAAGGATCCGAGAGCCGTCCGCCGCAAAGTCTCCGCCGATACGTCCATTACGATGCTGCCCCGCGCTTTACGAACCACGGTCAGGCAGCATCCACTTACCGCGATCGATTCGCCGATCGAGATCTCGGATATCGGCAGCGAGGTGCGAATATTCAGAACCGCACCTTTCGTGGAATGCTTGATGTCCTCGACGGTTCCAAGATCTTCGATAATACCGGTAAACAACGCGGGTCCCTGTGCTGAAAGCCCAAAAGAAATCTTACTTTTTGGCTTACTCAATCGCAACCCAAACAAGAGGTCACGTCGGGCTCACGATTTCTCGGGAAGCCCCCAGAAAATTCCAATTTTCAACCCGAATGTTGTGTTCGCAACGTGCTCTTCGGGGGAGCGGAGACAATGAGAGCCTGCTCCCAACTACGCGAGAGTTCAGCTCAATTCCCAACTGGGGCCAGCTGAGCATCCGCCGGGGTCCCCTCATGTGGAGCCTCGCGAATGCCTTTTGAGTGCGAATGTGACAGCGTGAGCCGGGTTTCTGCCATTGATTTAACCCGTTCACTTTCGGCACGCGGGTTGTGAATGTACAGGACCTCGCCCCGTGGACGCCCTTGCGAGTGAGCCGCTGGAGCGCGCATCAGGTATCGGGCTTCCCGGAAATGGTCTGAGTACTGTCGCTCAGCGTTATAAACACTGTTGAACTTCCATAGCATCTTCAGGAAATTGGTCTGCCCCTTAATCGCCAACCGTGCCGCCAGCAAAGCAACGTCCTTAAGACCCTGCCATCCCAGATGCTTGCGGTTAATGACGCCCTGAGTCTTGACCAATTCCTCGTAGAAACGACGCAACGGCAGGCGAGTCGGCAGAACTGCGTGCTGGATGTCGAACAGCCGATAGTCCAAAGTGGTCAGTTTGCGCGACTCGGTAAGCCAGGTTTCAGTGCCAGGGTAGGGCGTTGCTACGGTGATGTGGACAACTTCAGGGATTTCCAGAGCCCATTCGCGAACGATCTCAAACTGTCGTTCATCCCAGGATGGGTCGGCGATCAGGTTGATGGCTACGGTCACCCCGATCTCGCGGGCAATTTCGAGCGCTTTGAAATTAATGTCCGGAGACGAGCGCTTGCGATGCAGCTTCAGACCTTGCTCATCGATTGCTTCCAGTCCAAGGAACATGTATTCGAGTCCCAATCGGCGCCAATACTGAAATACCTCGCGGTTGCGGCAGAGCACGTCCGCTCTGGTTTCCAGGTAATAAGCTTTCTTGATTTTGCGTTTTTCCAGCTCATGACCGATTTCGAAGCCATGTTCTGGATGAATGAAGGCGACGTCATCAACGATGAAGACGTTGGGTTCGGCTATTGAACGCAGGTCCTCGGCTATCGCGGGGGCGCTGGATTTTCGATAACTCCGCCCATAAAAGGTCCATGCGCTGCAAAATGAACAATCCCATGGGCAGCCGCGGGTAAACTCGATTGATGCGCAGGGGTCGAGCACGCCGATGAAATACTTGTGGCGTCGGCGCGCCAAATCGCGGGCGGGAAAGAAGCGGTCCAGATCTTCCAGTAAGCGTGGTGGCGGACCTTCCCCATCACGACTCAAGACTCCTGGCACTCGCGAGAGCCTGCCACCGCCAAAAGCTTCAAGCAATTCGGGGGTTGCTCTCTCACCCTCGCCCCGAACTACACAATCGAGGGCATCGCTATGTTCCAAGAGGTCCGCCGCTACGAACGAGGCGCTATGACCGCCCGCGAAAATCAGTGAATCCTTGAGCATACGGCGGGCGCCAGCGGCCAGTTCCAGCACCTCTGGTACGTTCGCCAGGTAATTGAGGGAGAAGCCTAGCGCGTCTGGACGCCAGCTTTGCAGTAACCGATAAAAATCGCGATGGGAAAAAATCTGAAGATCGAGAATCTGCACCTGATGGCCCGCCGCGCGCACCGCTGCGGCGACTCGCTCCATGCCCAGGGGTTCGAGCCGCAAATAAATCTCGCTGTACATCAGCGGACCAGGATGAACGAAGAGAACCCGCATAAAGTGTCTGATCCTTGATTCACACCTCTATGAAGTTCGGCCGCTCATTAACTCCTAGTGGTCGATACATTTCTGCCACAGCGAAAAGCTCGAACGAGTTTAGCCGATGGGGCGAAACACGCCAACCTACCATTGCACCATCTCGCCGGTGGGTCTCTCGGCTGATTTGATTTCACTATGAATCGAGTAACGAACTCAGTACAGTTAAGGGTTCTCGTCGCCCAGCGAGTTGGATTGCGCGACGCACCAATTGTTCACGTTCGAGTTTTCGAGAAGCCGCTTCGACCAGCGGCGCCGGGATTCCTAACAGCGCGCCAACCGAGCGTTCACAGCCGTATCCGGCGATCTCAAAGTAGCGCCGAACGATCAGGTAGGCGGCCTCTCCAGGCTTCATCCTGCGCGCCGCCCTCAGCGCTCCAGGCCAACGGTGTTCGACTGTATCCCAGACGTAGGTAAATGGGTCGTAGCGCTCTTCAACCTTTAAAGCGAGGAAATTTTGCTGCAGCTCCTGCATCGCGCGATCGAATTCGGGCCGCAGCTTGGGTTGGGCAAAGCCCGTGGCAAGCTTGAGCAGCCTGGTCTCGCTCGGCCCATTTCGACTCAGTACGTCCATCACCAGCTTGGCGCAACGCGAGAGAGTCCCTCGCTGATAAAGCTGCTGGTAATTCAACCTGCTTAGTCGTAAGCGGAGAAAACACGGGAGCAGCTCGAGGGCGATAAAACTTGGCCGACCCGCCAGCACCTTGCCATAGTAAACCGCGCCTTTGGCCGGGAGACTGTCTTTTAGGCGCCACGTCAGCACGGTCGCCGGATCATGTTGAATATGGTGCGGAAGTTGGGGCTCGCGGCGTCCCTCGATAGCCTCGCGTAAACAAGGCACACCGAGGCCCGCGCTAAATGCGGTGCAGAAACCGGTCTCATTGATGAAGCGCAAAGCGGCATTTTCACTGGTGACTCGGCGCTGAGGAACACGTCGAAAACTATGGTCGCGGTAGCTCTCCCACGCGTCGGCCATCGTTCTCGGTGGCAAAATCCCCGAGGGCGAATTTCGGCCGCGACTGGCGGCCGCTGAGGTGTTGACGGTCCGCATGGGCGATAGATTCTGACTAGGGCCACGCTCTCCAAGCAAAAACCTGAAGATTACAGCCCTTCCGGTAGCGAGGCTCGCAAATTATCCGCGAACCTGCCAAGCTCCCGGCTCCATCCGCAAGCTTCGCCGGCGACTCTTTTTAGCTTTTACAACGGCTTTCTTACGGTTACCATGAGAAGCGTAAAGACACGCGGTGAATTGATGGCGCAGACGAAGCTAGACCTCTTACTTGAGCGCTTTGCACAGCACGATCGGATTGCCCTGGCCCGGCTTATCACCCTGGTTGAGAATCGAGCGGCACAAGTCAGCAGTGTAATGGAACGGATTTACGCCCAGACCGGACACGCTTATATCATTGGGGTCACCGGAGCGCCGGGTGCTGGAAAGTCCACCCTGGTTAATCGCCTCATCACGAAGTACCGCTCCCAGGGAAAGCTTGTGGCGGTGGTAGCGATCGATCCGTCCAGTCCCTTCTCTGGCGGCGCTGTACTCGGCGACCGCGTGAGGATGACCGATCACTATAATGATGCCGGCGTCTACATTCGCAGTCTCTCCACCCGCGGCTACCATGGTGGCCTCAGCCGTGCCGCGCGGGAGATCGTCAAGCTGCTGGACGCCTTCGGGTTTGACATGATCATTCTCGAAACTGTCGGTGTAGGCCAAACCGAATTGAGCGTGATGGATCTTGCCGACACGACCCTGGTGGTCACGGTACCCGAGGGTGGAGATGGTGTTCAGGTCATGAAGGCCGGCCTGAATGAAATTGCCGACCTTTTCGTGGTTAACAAGGCCGATCGCGACGGCGCCGACCGGATCAAGGCTGAACTTGAGCTCAGTGTTCACTTAAGACCCGCTGGCGGATGGCGCCCGCCCGTAGTGATGACGCAGGCTTCAGCAGATGTCGGTATCGATGCATTGATTACCCAGATTGAGCGTCATCGTGCATATTTAGCCGAACATCGCGACGCTGCCCGTGAAAGCGAGCGGCGAACGCGGGAGTTCATGGAAGTGCTCGCATCGGAAATCGAAGAACGTACGACCCGCGCGCTAAGGCAGGGGGCGGTCAACGGTGCTCAAAGGCTGATTGAGGGGGTTCGCGAAGGAACCCTCAACCCCTACAGCGCTGTCCGCAAGGTGGTGGAAGATCGCCGCATACTTTCGGCATTATTATCGAGTGAGCAAGAGCGCGCCGAGCAGGAGTAAAGCCGTTGGCGAAAAAACCTCGCGCAATGCAAGCGGATCACCTGTCAAAGCAAGCGTTGTCAGGAGGCAATGGTCGCCTGTTCGCGATCGGCGACATCCACGGATGCGCTGACGAACTTGCAACAATGCTGGCGACGATTGCCGCGGCTCGCGGCGATACGGTGGTATTCGTAGGCGATTACGTCGACCGCGGACCCTCCGCCCGCGATGTGATCGAGCTGCTGCTCGACTATCGGGAGGGCGAAGCTGAATGTATTTTCCTCAAGGGCAATCACGAAGATATGATGCTTTCCTTCCTCGGACTGCCCGGTCATTACGGAGAATCGTTCCTTTTCAATGGCGGAGCACCGACGCTGGAGAGCTATGGAGTGCCCGATGGCGTGGGCGAGCGCGAGCGGGCTTTGGAACGCATTCCACCCAGCCATCTCGATTTTCTGAACTCGCTCGCGACCAGCTATCTCCGCCCGCCTTATTTGTTTGTTCACGCCGGCATCTCGCCGCTGCGTCAACTCGAAGAGCAGAGTGTCGAAGATATGCTCTGGATTCGTGAGGAGTTTATTTTTCATACCCATCAGCTCGGCGCTACCGTCGTCTTCGGCCATACCCCAATGCGTACCGTAATGGTCGACCTGCCATACAAGCTCGGGATCGATACAGGCCTGGTCTACGGCGGCAAACTGAGCTGTGTAGAACTCAATGAGGGTGTGCTTTATCAGCTCGCACGAGGCAGCCGGCAAGTCAAAGCGCAATCAGTGGCAATCCGCTGAAGGAGCCACTTTCTTGGCCCAGCCGCTCTCGTTATTCTGATGGCTTTGTGGCGGCGTAGCTCAGTTGGTCAGAGCATGCGGCTCATATCCGCAGAGTCCGGAGTTCGAGTCTCCGCGCCGCCACCCTAGAACATCGCTACCGGCCTTCGCATGGATATCTACGACCTGGTCAGCCCAATAGATTTCCGTTATTACGGAGCGGACAGCTCCTTCTTTGAGCGTCTCCGACCGTACGTTTCGGAAAGCGCCTTCTTCGAGTACCAGCGACGGGTTGAAACTGCGGTGATCGTCGTCTTCCGCGAGCTTGGGTGGTGTTCGCCAAAGCATGCGGATGAGATCCTCGCCGCCTTTGATGCGGTGACCGCGGCCGAGGTCTACGAGGAAGAGAAGCGTACAGGTCACATAGTTCGCGCGCTCGTTAATTGCGTGAGCCGAAAAGTCAGCCCTGAAGCGGGCAACTATGTCCATCTGTTTCTGACCTCCAACGATACGACTGATACCGCGACCAGCCTGCGATTTCAGGAGCTTTTGCGTGATGTGATCCTGCCGGATCTGCTTGACCTATTAGGAACGTTGATCGAGCTCGCCGAGCTACATGCTTCAACACCTCAAATCGGACGCACGCATGGTCAACATGCGGTGCCGATAACCTTCGGTTTTGCGATCGCGCTGTATGTTGATCGCCTCGGAGGCCGGATTCGGATGCTCGAGACCAGCCGGCAAAATCTGCGCGGTAAGATCGCGGGTGCCGTCGGAGCCTATAATGCCCTTTCGTTGCACCTGCCCAAGGCTGCCGTTCTATTCGAAAAACTCGTCCTGGCTCATCTCGGCTTGCAGCCGGCCCCAGGCAGTATCGCCAGCCAAATAGTTCAGCCAGAATTTGCCACCGACATGGGCTATGCCGTTCAGTCATGTTTCTCGGTGTTGGCAAACCTTGCCGACGATTTGCGCCATTTGTGTCGCAGCGAGATCGGCGAGGTGCAGGAAGGCCAGTCGCCTGACACGGTAGGCTCTTCTACGATGCCGCATAAAATCAATCCCAAGAGTTTCGAAAATGTGAAGAGCCTCTGGAAAGCCTACATGCCGCGAATGGTGACGATGCTGATGGATCAGGTATCGGAGCACCAGCGTGATCTCACCAATTCTGCGTCTCAGCGATTTCTTCCCGAGTTAATGACCGTTTTTGATTACTGCGTCGTTCGCTTGAACCGCTCGATCAAGCTGATGCGGGTTGATCAAAAGGCCATGAAGCGGAATCTCGAATTTAGCGAGGAACAGATCGTTGCGGAACCCTTGTATATTCTCTTAGCCTTGTATGGTTGCCCGCATGCCTACGAACGCGTGCGCAAACTCGCCAGAGAAGCGCGCGAGCAGGGAAAGGCCATAATGGAGTTAGTGCAGCGAGACTCGGAACTACAACATTATATTGCTCGGATGCGTCCTGATCAGCGAGAGATCCTCGAGACTCCCGTCAAGTACACCGGACAATCCTATTCAAGGACCATGGCTGTATGTAAACATTGGCGTCAGCAAGCTGAGGACTTACGCCGGTCTCTAAGCCAGGAGAAACAGGCTCTGAGTGATATAGGGCCGGCCAATCTTCGCACCCTTTATCAGTCTCTGACGGCTGTCGAGCAGAGTGACGTGTCTCCAAATGACCTCTGCTCAACTGACGATCGACCCCGTCTCATCGCAGACTTGATCGCGAGTCAAGCCAAGTAGAGCGTTGATGTCGAGCCTCAAATAGACCTCTCGGAGTTCTACCTTGGCCTTGCGACCTGATTTCCGAGGCAACGCCACACGCTGAGACCGAGCGGTGAGAGTTCGCAGGTCTAGGCGCGAGCTCGTGAGAGCGATGCCGAGCCAAGGGCGTGAAAATAGCGAGCACTGCCAACGCGATGTGAGTTATTCACCGAGGTGGCCTGCCTTGGCTGACTGCCGCGACTGTGCGTCGCGGCAGCAGGGTTAAGTCAACGCAGCCACACCGTGCGAGCCACCGCTATCCGCCAGTTGCTGTGTCAACTGGACTGATCGGTGGTTCTGAACCGCGACGGCGAACCGCCGCGCCTGCAATTAAAAGTGACTTGCGCCGTCACCGCTCCGGTGCCGCATTCTCGAGCGTTGCGGCTTTTGATACTGAAAAGCGGTTTGGCACTGAGGGCATGTGCCCTGCGGCTGAAGATGTCCTCCCCGTCGGGTCAACTTGACGTAGCGGACGGCTCCGTCAGAGCAAAGATGACCGGCGACCGGGAAGTCATATACAGTGCGAACGGCGGTTGGATTTGTCATTGCTTACGCTAGCGCTCCCTCATGCACAATATTCCTTGTGAGTTGACGCCAACTGGATTGCTGGCGCGCGAACAGTTACACGACAAAAATAGTGATTTCGCCACCGCGATCAATATTTTTTCGACTGCTAACTGCACGAATTTTTTTCGGGCCGAGACCGATGTCCTCTGACAATGCCCGCGGGCTCTTTGGCTAGGAGTGATTGTTCCGTGAAGCGTCCAATAGGCACCTTGCTCATAGCAAACCGTGGTGAGATTGCGATGAGAATTATCCGCAGCGCCCGGCTGCTTGGCATCCGTTCTGTCGCAGTCTACTCAGAAGTTGACTCCACCGCCGCGCACGTTACTGCAGCCGACGAGGCAATACCGATTGGGCCCGCAGATCCGGCAGCTAGCTACTTGAATGCCAGCGCACTGATTGCGGCGGCGCGCGAAAGTGGCGCCGACGCCATTCACCCAGGCTACGGTTTTCTATCAGAACGCCCCGACTTTGCACGTGATGTTGAGAAGGCGGGGCTTATTTTCATCGGTCCACCTCCTGAGGTGATGTCAATAATGGGAGACAAGATCGCAGCCCGGCAACTTGCCCAGCGCGCTGGAGTACCTGTAGTCCCCGGCTGCGACGCGGTAGATCTCGAAGGGGCGAGAGAGTTCGGTGCCAAAGCTGGTTATCCGCTTCTGGTAAAAGCAGCAGCTGGCGGGGGTGGACGCGGTATGAGGGTGGTCGAGCGACCTCAACAGCTCGCGGAAGCGCTCGACGCGGCCGCTCGGGAGGCTCAGGCGGCGTTTGGCGACGGTCGCTTATTCATAGAAAAGTATTTGGCGCGTCCACGCCATATCGAGGTCCAAATTCTCGCAGACCATCATGGCAATCTGGTTACACTAGGCGAGCGCGAATGCTCAATCCAGCGGCGTCACCAGAAAATAATCGAAGAGTCGCCGGCACCGGAACTAGCCGAGCGACTTCGCGACGCCATGATTGACGCGGCGCTCCGGCTGGCGCGTGCAGCTGGCTACCGTAACGCCGGCACTGCTGAATTCTTAGTCGACGGCGAATCGTTCTATTTCCTCGAGGTCAACGCAAGGCTACAGGTCGAGCATCCTGTAACTGAGATTCGATTCGATCGCGACCTGGTCGCAGATCAGCTTCTGATCGCAATGGGGGAGCCGGTCAGTGAGCCGCTTACACCAAGAGGGGTCGCGATAGAATGTCGAGTCAATGCCGAGGACCCGAGAAATGACTTTCGTCCTGCCAGTGGAACAGTCCTTCAACTTGCGTTACCCGCTGGCCCAGGGGTTCGTGTCGACACCCATCTGTTGCCCGGAACCGAAATCCCTCCTTATTACGATAGTCTGATTGCGAAGATCATTTGCTACGGCGCCACTCGCGAGCAGGTGCGGCGGCGGATGCTCGTCGCCCTTGGTGAATTTTCATTGCTGGGAGTTCATACTACTGCGGACTTTCTGCGCAGCGTGATTGCGAGTGAAATGTTCGCGTCTGCTCGCCTGTCCACCAACTTCGTACCCGAATTTCTGGCTAGTTCGAAAGCCAACAACGACGATCTCGCCGCCGCGCTGATCGCAACCGCATCAGTCCTTCGCGGCGGGCACAAGGCGCTCTCATTCGCGTATGCGACTGGTGAGTCGGCGGTAGATCGTCCGCATTCCCCCTGGCTTGAACTGACCGGTTTCGAGCTCTGGCGTTCCAATTCCGGATAGGGATGTCCTAATTGTCTTAGTCAGAATCAAAACCACGAGCGGTCTAACCCGAACGAGAGAGGCGGCAGAAAAAAATTGAAATTGAAATTGTCAGGTTACGCAGGTGAGTTCGATGTTGAGCCAACTGCCAGCGACGGGGACCTTTTGAGGGCGCAGATAAAGGGAAACAATATCGAAGTTGCTGGCAGCGTTGAGATGACGCCCGCCGGCGACCGAATCGTTCGGATTGGTCGACGGGCGGTAAGGGTCTTTGTCGCGCGTCAGCGCGGCTCGATTCTGGTGGCATCCGGACCCGCACAGTTCGATTTCATTCCAGTCGAAACTCGCAGCGCACGTCGGGTGACCGGCTTGGCGACGCCGGAAATCACCGCTCCGATGCCGGGAAAGGTGGTCAAACTGCCAGTGACGGAAGGTCAGCAGGTCAAGCCTGGTGACGTCCTGGTAGTGCTCGAGGCAATGAAAATGGAGACAGCTCTCCAGGCGGAAAGTCCGGCCGTGGTCCGACAAATTCGTGCACACGTTGGCGACATGGTCAGCGACGGAACGGTACTACTGGTACTTAGCCCGGTCCCTTCTCCAGCACAAGTCGAAGCTGGTCCTCGAGACCCGTGAGCCATTCTTCGAAATCCATATCGCGCTCGACTGTAATCTCGATTTTCCCGCCAGGAATCTGCCGTATCCTTCCGGGACGCTCCGGACGGAGCGGAATTACCAAGGCCTCGCGTGAAATACCCAGTGCGTCTGTCACTGCAAAAATTCGTTCAATGTGCCTGAGCGTAATTGCGGTCAGCAAAATCGCTCTCCTCTCGAAGCGCGATTCGGCCTCTTTACATATAGCGAGACCGACCTAATCTCAATATAAGCCGTCAGAGTGAGGATTTCCTAAAGTGTATGGGACAATCAAAAAGATAATGAGGGACAAGGGCTTTGGCTTCATCGTTCCTGATGATGGCAGCGATGACATCTTTTTCCACCGCTCCCGATTGTCGCCCAAGCTCTATTTCGAGGATCTCCGTGAGGGCGCCGAGGTTCAGTTCGACGTGAGGCCAGGGGAGAAAGGCCGACAGGCATTCAACGTCAGACTCCGCTAACGCCGGTTTCGTTGTCCGTCGCCCCCACAACCATAGAATCTGGCCTACCCGACCATGTAAACTGCGGAGTACCCGTCGTCAACCGAAAGCGGCGCCAATCGGTGCTCGACTGGAAAAGGGCGAAGTTCCGGGCTTTTGTGCCATGCCAGCGGGAGTAGCTTGCCTGGTTTCCCAGAACTGGATAGCGGAGAGTTCGGACTAGGTAAGAACCAAAAGCGGTTTGCATGCGGTTGTTCTGGCAGCGGTCAGGGCCAGAGGCTCGCATCAAATGGGCCGCCCCGTCCCTGCTTACGGCCATTTTCATTGTCTCGCAAACACGGGGGCCTGCTGACAGTCATCGGTTGATAAACTGGCCGGCTATTTGGGCGGCGCGTTTCCCAAATGACGCAAAGGAGCAAAACCATGCAGAAGCAATCGTTTCGCGTTGCCGTCCCTGATTCTGTTTTGGACGACCTGCGCCAACGCCTGGCCAGAACCCGTTGGCCAATAGATTTCGCCAACGAAAACTGGGCTTATGGCACAAACCGCGATTACCTGGAGGAATTGGTCAAGTACTGGTTAAACGCCTACGATTGGCGCAAACATGAGCGAGAGATAAACACATTTTCTCATTACAAGGTGACGATAGAGGATGTCCCCATCCATTTCATTATGGAGCACGGCAAAGGACCGAAGCCGATTCCGTTGATCCTTTCCCACGGCTGGCCCTGGACTTTTTGGGACCTAAACAAAGTTATTCGCCCTCTAACCGACCCTGCCTCCTTCGGTGGCGATCCTATCGATTCGTTCGACGTAGTCGTCCCTTCTTTGCCGGGATTCTGCTTTTCGACCCCGTTGACCAAGCCGGGCATCAACTGGTGGCGAACGGCCGATCTATGGTTAACGCTGATGCGTGATGTGCTGGGTTATGAGCGATTTGCCGCCGAGGGTGGCGATTGGGGTGCCTTGGTAACCGAACAATTGGGCCATAAGTATCCTCAGCACCTAATTGGGATCTACTTATCATTGTCAATTCCGATGGATTTTTTCTCCGGGCGTTCCTTTCGGGACGCTGACTACGGCTCCGATGAGCAGGCCGCACTCGCTCGTACTAAAGAGGCCGCTCCTCATATCGTCAGTCACGTTGCGGTTCAGACCCGTGACCCTCAGACCCTCGCCTACGGTATGCACGATTCCCCGGTTGCATTGTGTGCCTGGATTCTCGAACGCCGCCGTGCCTGGAGCGATTGTGGGGGAGACGTGGAACGCAGGTTCTCGAAAGACGAACTGCTGACTCATATCATGTTGTATTGGGTCACTGATTGTTTTGTGACGTCGGTTCGTTACTACTATGAAGCGCGCAACCACCCTTGGAAACCAGAGCACCAGCGTACACCGGTGGTGGAAGCGCCGACGGCGTTAGCGATCTTCCCCCGCGAGCTGTTAATCCCACCCCGGAAATGGGCCGAGAACTACTTCAATTTGAAACGGTGGACGCCGATGACAGCAGGAGGGCACTTCGCACCGAGCGAGGAGCCGGAACAACTCGTTTCTGATATTCGTGCCTTCTACCGATCCTTCCGATAAACGTTTGACTACTTCGTCCTCAGTCACCGACCGACAGACGGCAGCCAGTGATATGATCTTTCGGTTGTTCCCGTGGGCATCCCGGCATTTAAAGTTACGCCCTTCCTTATGCTTATCGTCATTGAAATGATGCGAAGCTGGCGCCACGAGCAGGGCGGCCAATTAACCGCGATGGCTAATCTGGCCAACCCGTCGACGCTTAGTAATAACCCCGCGGCGAGAAGCTTCTCCTTCTCGAGCCAGTCACGCCGCCCTACAGTTTTAAGGCTTCAGACGCGCATCGGTTAAAGCATCGAGGTGGTGCTCGCTATTGCCTGCTAGTTTCGGCAGTCACTCCTGAATCACCATCCGGATTGCTGAACCCAGCTCTTCGGTCGAGGAACGTCCGCCCAGATCAGGCGTAAGCGGAGCTCCTGGTGATTGCAACACGCTCTCTATCGCGCGAAGAATGCATTGACCAGCTTCTACTTCGCCTAAATGTTCGAGCATCAGCGCGGCCGACCAGATCTGGCCAATTGGATTAGCGATGCGCTTGCCAGCAATATCGGGTGCTGAACCGTGCACAGGCTCGAACATGGAAGGGAAGAGCCGCTCCGGGTTGATGTTTGCGGAGGGCGCGACGCCAATAGTTCCGGCGACGCCCGGGCCCAGGTCAGACAAGATGTCTCCAAAGAGATTACTGCCGACGACTACACCGAACCGTTCGGGCGAGAGTACAAATCGTGCTGCCAGAATATCAATGTGGTATTGGTCAGCCTCGATTTCCGGGTATTCCGCAGCGATTGTCGCAAACCGTTCATCCCAGAACGGCATCGAATGATAAAGGCCGTTCGACTTGGTAGCCGAGGTTACACGCTTGCGTCCAAGGCGACGTGCCAGCTCGAAGGCATAGCGAATGATCCGATCGGTTCCCCGTCGCGTGAAGATAGCCTCCTGTACTACGATCTCGTCAGCTGTCCCGGAATGGAGTCTTCCCCCGATTTGGGAATACTCGCCCTCAGTATTTTCGCGCACGATCCAGAAATCGATGTCGCCTGGTTTCCGATCTCGCAGCGGCGAGCGGATCCCGGGCAGTAGCCGAACCGGCCGAAGGTTAGCGTATTGTTCGAACTCCCGCCGGATAGGTAACAAGAGGCCCCACAAAGATATGTGATCGGGCACACCGGGAAAGCCAACGGCGCCGAGAAAAATCGCGTCATGGTCACGAAGGCGTGCGATGCCATCGGGGGGCATCATGCGGCCCGTCCGCTTGTAGGTCTCGCAACTCCAGTCAAAGTACCGAAAGCGAAAACCGATGCCGAATTTGGCGCCAACTGCTTCCAGCACTTTGATGCCTTCGGGGACAACCTCCTTGCCGATCCCATCTCCGGGAATGACAGCGATATGGTAAGCCATTGTTTCTAGGTTTCAACGCCTAAAAGCTTGAGTAGGCAGCTGCGTAACTTAACCTTTACGCTCCCATTCCAGTGCGAGTTTGGTCATTCATCAGGGCACGGAAGGAGAGCAAAGAAGCCCCTTCTCCGCGGTCACCAGTGGTACTTAGATCAGGAACACCCCTTTGCCGGTTGTTTGAGTATCGAAGAGTCGGTACGCCTCGTCGGCCTGCTCCAGGTGCCATCGATGGGTGAACAGGTCGGCGACCGGAATACGTCGTTCGGCAACGAATTGGGCGCACTCGGCCTGTCCCACTGTTGAAAATGTCCAGGAAGCCACAATCGTGAGCTGTTTGCGGAGCATATCAGGACTGACATCGATCGTCACATTGCTTCCCTCACCTACAAAACAGACCGTGCCCCATGGACGGGCGGCTTTTACTGCTAACAGTCGACCCTCGGGACGCCCAGACGTATCGAGCGTCAGATCGGCGCCGCGACCATGGGTTCCATCTTTGACCGCAGCCAATGGGTCGTCGATGCCGGCGTTGATCACCAGTTCGGCACCGAAGCGTTTGGCGAGTGTCAGTCGCTCCGAGCTGAGATCGAGAGCGATCACCCGTGCGCCCATTTCGACCGCGAACTGAGTTGCAGATAAGCCCACCGGTCCTTGGCCAACAATCGCGATTGTGTCGCGACCGGAAAGGTTAATGCGCCGCAGAGCGTTGAAAGCAGTTCCCGTTCCGCAGGCTATCGCCGCCCCGGTTTCAAACGAGAGGCCCTCGGGTAAAGGTACCAAAGTCGCGGCCGGCACTTTCATATAAGGAGCGTGTCCGCCATGGTGAGTTACGCCGTAGATTGCTGCGCCTTCTACACACATCTGTGACCACCCCGTGCGGCAATGCTGGCAAACACCGCAACCAAAGTAGTGGTGCACCATGACTCTGGCTCCCACCTCTGCCAAGCGCCGATTCACGCCCGGCCCGACCTCGGCTACAACTCCGCACGGCTCGTGACCCGCAATCGCCGGAGCTGACACCGCAAAACCCAAAGCATTTTGTGAACCGGTTGCACGATAGACATGCAAATCGGACCCGCACATCCCGGATGCTTTTATGGCTATCACCACCTCGCCGTGACCCGGGGTAGGGTCAGGGAACTCTTGGAGTTCGAGTTTGCGATTACCGAGAAACACTACACCCTTCATGATCGTGCCTCGACCGATACGATGCGCCTGGGTCGGTACGTACTGCGATGGCTATGGGACGAGCTCTTAGCGTGTCGCTGGCACCGGCCGAGCGCGTGCACTCAATCGAATAGAACAATCGTGTGGGACGGGCATGCTGCAGCAAATTAGCTCTCGCAGTGTCACCTGGCGCCCTCACTTGATGACGTCGCGTATTCAGGAGTCGGGTCTCGTCGTCGATGCAATTGCGTCCAGAAGTCTTCAGAATTGTCGAAGGTGGTTGAAAGCTCGGGCGCGCGAACGTGGATGGCGTCAAGGCCCACACTATTCTGAACAAGGTCACGACAGGTTCGGGCCGACAGAGGAGAAAAGTGCTGCCTTGGTCTAATCTCGATGTCGACGAGTCCAGTACAACCGCACGCCGGAAAGCGCGGCATCATAAATCCCGAAACACATGGTATCGCTGTCGCGTCGCCGACTTCGAAACGGGCCCAGGAGTCGCTCACTCGCCGCGCAAAATTGCACATGTGCTTTTAATGAGTTTATTGCGCGAATCTCACGCGACCAGTACCGAACGGCGGTTGCCTCAGTAGAAGTGCCGGTGCACAATCGACATCCAGCTGCCGGCTAGAAGCGGAGACTACCAGTAAGTCGCGTAAATCGTCGGCCATCAAGGGATTCCAGCGACCGAATCGACTCGTGCTAAGCTCCTCCGCCCGTCCGATCATCAGAGCCGAGGGTCATCGGACTTGCTTCAGCCGCATCGGGCCGCGCCATGTAAGCGCGGCCCATCGCTCTATCTGACCACACGAGCTGGCTCAGGCCGTTGCTCTCCCATTGCGCAACAGCTTGCCCGGGGTCGCGCCAGTGCACTTATTCTCTTCGAAGATCGGCTGACCATTTACCATGATCCAGCGATATCCTTCGCAGCGTTGCACGCGACGCCATTCATTAGCCGGGATATCGTGAAGGATTTCCTCTGGCAACGCCCTAAGCTTATTGAGGTCGTACACGACGACGTCGGCCGCCATGCCTTCGCGCAAGATGCCGCGGTCCTTAAAGCCAGCAGCCCACGCTGGCAATCCGCTGAGACGGAAATGGGCCTCTTCGAGTGAAAGCGCGCCAACATCGCGAACCAGCCATGCCAGGACTTCGGTGGGGAAGATTCCGGGGGTGATAAACTTGATATGTGCACCGCCGTCGGAAACGCCGGGCATCATGTACGGCGCGGCCAATAGCTCACTGTACAGCTCCGCGCGGGCATTGGTGACCGGTCCCGCCCACTCGGTGTGTAGGTCGTCTTCCACGGTCAGGTCGAGCATGGCGTCGATCACATGCTTGTGCTCGCGTTCAGCGATCTGTTCGACGGACAGGCCTTCATATTTCTCCTTCAGGTCGGGCCGCCGGACCTTGCGGGCAATCCACTTAGGCAACTCGCCGAAGATCAGCGACAGGGTTTCCATACCGCCGTTGTCGTATTCTTGGCGCATCGCGGCGCGGATCTCGGGTTTGCGAAGCTTCATCTTGCGCTCTTCGGCGCTCCCCAGAGTGGCTTCTCGCCACGCCGGTACACTATCGAAGAGATTCCAGTCTTCGAGCGTCATTCGAACCGGGGCTCGAGCGGTTACTGCCTGACCGAAGATCCGCAAACCCTTGGCGTTGGCATCGCGTAACCAGTTGAGCTGCGCGCGATGCGATTCCGGATGCTTGTCGACGATCAAGACCGCATTGTACAGGAGTGGCCGACCGCTCACGCTTGCTAGATGCTCGAGGAACCGAAAATCGTCATCGATGCCGAAAGTTGACTTGCTTGCACCTGATTGAGTGAATTGAATGACCCCCGCGTTTTTCTCGCCAAGGTATTTAGCCAATTCGATGTAAAAGTCGTCGGGCAAGATGTCGGTAATCATTGGGGTGCCATCAAAGTCGCGCTGGACCGACGCACGGCTTTCCGGCACCAGGCGCTGGGACGACCATCCCATAGCTCCGGCGTCCATCGCTTCATGCAAGATGCGTTTAAGCTGGAACATTTCCCGTTCGCTGGGAAATTGCTTTTTGGCCTCGTCGAAGCCTCCCATTATGTAGGCAAGTGCTGGTGCGGTCGGCAATAAGTGTCCCAGGTTGATTCCGAGCGGCATTTTCGACAGGTGGTCCATGTACTGCGGGAAGGTTTCCCAATCCACCTTCATCGAAACCCTCATCGGTTCGAGTGGAATAGACTCGTTGCGTGACAGGGCAAGCATTGCACGGTCGACGTCACGCGCCCTGACTGGGGCAAATCCGAATCCACAGTTACCGATGGTTAGTGAAGTTACACCATGCCAGCTGGCAATTGTGCAGTAGGGATCCCAATGGATTTGCGCATCATAATGAGTGTGCAGGTCGATGTAACCAGGCGCGACGATTTGACCAGAGGCGTCGAGGACTTGGTTAGCGTCACTGCTCTTTAGTCGGCCGATCTGGGCAATCTTGCCATCTTTTATGCCAACGTCGGCCTTGTAACGAGGCACACGCGTGCCGTCAACAATCATTCCGTCTTTTATGATGGTGTCGAACTCGGCCATGATTCACACCTCCCACGGTCAGCTGGGGCGCTCGAGCGGCGGTGTCGCGCCTCCAACAATTAGCAGCGCTACATCAATTCAAAAGCCCTCCTAATCCTCCCTCTTAGTACCGGAGCAATCTCGATGTCAATGTTGAAGGAGGAGATGGCTCAGTCGCAGTTATTCCCGTGGCTGAAGGTGTGGAGGTGGGCCTTATGGCCAGCCAGCGCCGGCGATGGGGACCTCCATAATGTCGATTCGAGCACTCTTTTTGGCGCGACATTCATCAGGATTGATACTGTCTGAGAGCAGGACGAAAAGCGTTTTCCGGGCGCTGCCGCCTAATGCACATGCGATGGGCATCGAATCGCATTCGATCTTTTCCTGGATCTTGCCACCCTGCGCCACGTACAAAAGCTCGCGGGTGAGGGGTGATGCGACCCACAGCCCATTGTCTGCGTCGAGGGCGATTCCGTCCGGCACCGCATGACCTAACTCGGCCCACACTGACCGATTGACTAGCGAACCGTCTTCCTCAATCTGGAAGGCGGTCAGCCGATGTCCGAGTGACTCGCCAACGATCAAGGTGCGCTGGTCGGGTGTAATTACTGTTCCGTTGGGGAATTCCAGGCCGGTTGCCACTACGCGGGCTGTACCATCTGGCTGTATAAGCACTAGTTCCGCAGGTTTTTGAGCCCCGCCTGAAAAGAGATCGAACCCGAAATTGCCCACGAATGCGCGGCCGCGTCCGTCCACGACCATGTCATTGCAGTAGTAAGAGGCCAGGGCGCTAATGTCAGCGTGAACCTCGAGTTTGCTGCCTGCATAGCGCATCACTCTGCGGTCAGTCATCGAGACGATGAGCAAGGTTTCATCGGGTAACCAGCCCAGTCCCGATGGCCAGGTTGGCACTTCGACAATATCTTCCACCTGCCCACCTAGATCGACCGTCCGCACCAGGTGAGCATGCATATCGGAGAACCACAATTTGCCCCCGTGCCAACGCGGTCCTTCGGGAAAAACCAGACCTTTGAGCAATGGTTCGAGTTTGGCCATCTTGCTTCTCCCAAGACTTATTTTTGGCCTGGCCATCCCGCTCCCGTTCCGCTACCGACGCAAGGGCGGATCGTTGACATCGGTGGCCTGTACTGTCTCCGATGTCGTCGGTCAGTCTATGTTACGAATGGCTTCATTACCCGGGTTCACCCTGGGGTAGGCGTCGATAGGTCAATCCAGGGCGCCACTGGAGCGGAGTTGGTCAACCTCCTCCTTCGTGTAACCAAGCAGCTCGATTAGTACTTCGTCAGTATGCTGGCCGATAGTTGGCGCGGCAGAACGGATCCTGCTGTCGCTGCGGCTCATTCTCCACGGGATACCCGCGTGCTGGCGAACGCCGACTTCGGGATGGTCAAGATAGACGAAGTAATCTCGAAGCCTTAGATGCTCGTCCTCTTCTGCTAAGTACTTGTTGTCGGCGACCACTGCCGCTGCGATTCCAGCCCGTTGCAGGTTAGCCGCTAGCTCATGTGCGTGCTGATTTGCCGTCCAACGGCCGATAATTGCGTCGAGCTCATCCTCGTTTTGCTTGCGCGCCTGCAGCGTGGCGAATCTCGGATCGTCAGCGAGCTCGGCCTGTCCCATTATGTGCGCTAGTTGGCGCCAATCGTTGTCGTCAGCACAAACCAGAGCAATGAATTGGTCAATGACGTGACCGGCGATTCGTTCAGGGCGATCGAGGCATCGATATATTCCGTGCGGCGCCATGTGCGGATCGGAATTGCCAATGCGCTCCGCTTCGCAGTTGTTAAAGGTGTACTCGAGAATTCCTTCAGGGAGCAACGCCATGGCGCACTCCCACTGGCTCATGTCAATGTATTGCCCCTGTCCGGTCTTCGCTCGGTGATAGAGGGCGGCCAGTATGGCGAAAGCGCCATGTACGCCGGCATTAGGATCCGCGTAGCTGAAACCGGTATGCATCGGCGGCCAGCCCTTATAGCCAGTTAGTGCCGAAAATCCCGAAAGAGGTATCTGCGCCGGACCGTAAGCGACGTAATCTCGATAGGGGCCGGTATCGCCATAGCCGGATAGCGAGATCATGATGATATCGGGTTTGATTCGCTTTAGCGCTTCGTAGCCAAAGCCCATCTTTTCCATAACGCCATGGGCAAAATTGTTGGTGACCACATCGCTTTGAGCGATTAACCGGCGAGCGACTTCGCGCGCGGCCTCATGCCGCAAATTGAGCGTTACTGAGCGCTTTCCCTGGTTGTATTGATTGAAATATCCCGAACGATTGAGTCCGCCTGGCTTTCCGTCCGGCCAAGGTGGCAGCACGCGTGTGATACATGGCCGGCTGGTGCTCTCGATCCTAATCACGTCGGCGCCCAGATGCGCCAACTGCAGAGTGCAGTAGGGACCAGCCCATACCCACGTGAAATCTGCGACACGGACTCCGGCAAGTGGCGCTTTAGCCATTTAGATCACACCCGCTCTGGCAAGTTCGCGCAGTTGCGCACTGCTGACGCCCAGCCGTTCCCCGAAAATCTGCGCGTTGTGCTGCCCGAGCGTTGGCGCCGGGAGACGGATCTCCCACGGGGTGGCGCTATACTTAACCGGGGCGCCCGGATAGATGTGAGTACCTGCCACCGGATGGGAGATCTCGACGAAGAAGCCACGAGCTTTGAGATGTTCGGAGTTCAGTAGGTCGCCCATGGTTGAAACGGGAGCAAATGGGACGCGCCTCGCCTGCGCCTTCTGGTAGAGGTCGAGCACCGTTTGTTGCGAGCAGTACTCTTCCAGAAAAATTTTGAGAGCCTCCCAGTTCTCACCCCGTTTCACGCGGTCGGCAAAGATCTCCTCTCGCGCCCAATCGGGACTTCCCATTACCTCGACAAACCCACGCCACTGATGCTCTTCGATGCAGCACACATAAATCCAACCATCCTTGCATCGGATTGATTCAACGGGCTGGATGGGCTTCCGTCCAAGTCGGGTCGCGATTAGTCCCATGTAGGGCCAGTATTCAAAGGTTAACTCGAGTTGCGACACGAGCGATTCCTGCACTGAGACGTCAACATGCTCGCCCTCACCGTCGCGCATTTGGGCGATCAAGCCACCCATCGTCGCAACTGCGGCGTGGACACCACCTTGGAACCCAGCCTGACTGCCAAACGTTTTAAGCGGTGGTAGTTCGGGGTGGTCGGGTCCCGCGCCGTTGAGTACGCAGACCCCGCCAGCGCTCCAAATCGTCAATTCCTCCGCGCGCCAGTTACGGTGAGGACCAGACAAACCGAAAGGGCTGATAGAAGTCATGACCAGGCGTGGGTTTACCTTATGTAGACGTTCATAATTCAGGCCAACTCGATCCATATCCGGAGGCCACACGTTGTGAACAAACACGTCGGCTTGTTCGACTAGTCGCTCCAGAAGACGCATACCCTCGGGTCTGCTGATGTCGAGCGTGACCCCATACTTATTGGTGTTAAGGTAAAGAAAAAGGCCGCTCTTTTCGGGATGGAACGAATGCCCTGGAAATGGTCCGCGCAGGCGCGCCTTATCACCGCTGAGTGGGCGCTCGACTTTGATTACTTCCGCACCCAGATCCGCCATCAGCTTGGTGGCGTATGGTGCCGAAACCATTTCACCAAGTTCAACGATCCTAAGATTCGATAATGCTCCCGGCATGCCTCGTTCCTGCCTTATCCTGCGCTAGCCCCCGGGGTGCGTAAGGCTACCACGGGAGTAGCGACCGCTCCAAGATCCGTCCACAGCATCACTCCCGTGAGAGCATGCTACCCACGACCGATGAACGGCATCTTGGTCGCCATGATCGTCATGAACTGAACATTCGTGTCGAGTGGCAGCCGTGCCATATAAGCAACGGCTTCAGCGACGTGTTGGACGTCGAAAGTTGGTTCGGGCGCAATGATGCCATTTGCCTGTGGGACGCCCCGTGCCATTCGCCTGGTCAGCTCCGTTTCAGCGTTGCCAATATCTATCTGGCCGCAAGCGATATTGTATTTGCGACCGTCGAGTGAGGTCGACTTGGTTAATCCTGTGATTGCGTGTTTGGTCGCGGTGTAGGGAGCGGAATCGGGTCGGGGGGCATGAGCCGAGATCGAACCGTTATTAATAATCCGGCCACCAGGGGGCTGCTGCGCTTTCATTATTCGAAAGGCCTCCTGCGTGCATAAAAACGCACCAGTGAGATTCGTATCGACCACCGCTTGCCAGCGGTCAAACGGTAAATCCTCTAAAGGCACTGCCGGAGCGCCGATTCCAGCATTGTTGAAGAGCACGTCGAGCCGTCCCCAGCTCTCACACGTCTTCACAAACAAATTGTGCACTGAGTCCGGGTTGCGAACATCAGTTGGCACAACCAAAGCTGGCGAATTAAACGAGCGACCTTCAGCCGCAACTTGCTCGAGCAGTTCGCGTCGACGGCCGGCGAGAGCTACGGCATACCCCTCTCGCATAAAGGTCAATGCGACAGCCTTCCCAATACCACTACCTGCTCCTGTAATGATCGCCACTTTGTGAACCATTCCGGTACCTCGAACCTCGTCAATCAAATGTGGATAATACTTTCCCCAACCGATCTTGGGTTACTTCAGCGATCGGGTCGCTGCAACCGTGCCGCAACATCTAATGAAGCTCGCTGAGGATTCCGCTATAAGTACGACAATCGCGGCGCTCAGCCGTGCGACTTACAGACAATAAGGGAGCCGGCGCAATAGGATATGGCTGCATTACCGCTATCTCGCTTCAAGGTAATCGATCTCACCCGAGCGCGCGCCGGCCCCACGGCTGTCAGGCAACTTGCGGATTGGGGCGCTGACGTCATAAAGGTCGAGGCGCCTGAGGAAACCGCTGAAGTCGGCTCTCGAAACAGTCCCGACTTTCAGAACCTCCATCGCAATAAGCGCAGCATCACCCTTAATCTGAAACATCCGCAAGGGATCGAGATCCTGAAACGCCTCGTTGCGCAGGCGGACGTGTTGGTCGAAAATTACCGGCCGGACGTAAAATTTAGGCTGGGCATCGACTACCTGCGGCTACGCGAGATAAACCCGCGCCTCGTTTACGCTAGCATTTCCGGGTTTGGCCAGGACGGTCCGTACAGAGACCGACCAGGGCTGGATCAGATTGCGCAGGGGATGGGTGGTTTGATGTCGATAACCGGCCTGCCAGGACAAGGCCCAGTCCGCGCTGGAATCGCGGTGGCCGATGTCAGTGCCGGGGTCTTCTGCGCAATGGGCATTTTAATTGCGCTGCTGGAGCGGGAGCAGTCTGGTCAGGGCCAGTGGGTGCAAACATCGCTGCTGGCCGCGCAGATTGCACTGCTAGATTTCCAGGCGGCGCGATGGCTACTTAATCGAGAAATACCTGAGCAGGCTGGCAACAATCATCCCACAGCAGTTCCCACCGGAGTGTTCGCCACAGCCAACGGACACATAAATATAGCAGCATCGGGAAATGACCTGTTCGGACGTCTATGCAAGGCGCTAAAAGCGGAGCACTTGATAAAAAATCCTGATTACTCGAGCGGAAGAGCCCGGCTCCGCAATCGAGACCAGCTTAATCAGGAAATTGAGAAAATCACACGGACCCAACCGTCTGAACATTGGATCGATCGCCTCAATGCGGCGGGGGTGCCCTGTGGCCCGATATACCGGATCGACCAGGTCTTTGCTGATCCACAGGTTCAGCATCTGCGTATCGCCCGCGAGATCGACCATCCTACCCTCGGACGCCAGCAGCTCCTCGGCCAGGCGGTCGAGCTGAGCCGTACTCCATGGTCTCTGCGAATGCCGACGCCGGAGAAAGGCTCAAGCACCGAATCTGTTCTGCGCGAACTCGGCTATGATGCCGAGGCGGTCGCGCAGTTGCGGAGCAGTGGCGTCATTTGACGGGTTCCACGAACGATCGTCCGCCAATTCCAATAAATTTTTCGTATTTGCCTGATAAAGTGGGACTGTCCCCCGATGGCCGCCGGCAACTCAAACACAATTAGGTGAACCACAATCATTTTTTAATCCAACCTTAACAGCAAGGCTCGGCGTTTGTTCATCGCAGGCGCTACCATGCTCGCAGCGATATGACACTCACGAATCTCCCAAAGATGGCCTCTCCGATGTGGTCGAAAGTCACATTGGTCAGCTTTGCAAGGAGCTTCAACGCTTGAGGAAAGGATACGGAATGCGAAAGCTTGGGCTATCCGTCGCAATGCGGGTCGGCTTTGTCCTGGTATTAGTCTTGATGCTCAATGAAACAGGTCTGAGTCGATTACTGATCAACGGTGCCGGATCAACATTTGGCTACCCGATTTACTCTAAATGGTTTGACGATTACACGAAAGTTGAGCCAGAGGTTCGCTTTAACTATCAATCGATTGGTTCCGGCGGTGGCATAATGATGCTGCGCAATCGCACTGTGGATATTGGTGCCAGCGACGCTCCACTTAATGACGAACAGCTAAAAGCCATGCCCGGTGCTGTCTTACATTTTCCATCGGTACTGGGTGCAGTGGTGCTGATGTACAATCTCCCCGAACTGAAGGCTCAGAATATCCGATTGAGCGGTCCGGTGATCGCAGACATTTATCTTGGGCGTATTACCAAATGGAGCGATCCTAGAATTGTTAGTTTGAATCCTGGCGTGCGCTTTCCTGCTGAGCCGATTCAGGTGGTACATCGATCCGATGGCAGCGGAACCACTTATATCTTCTCGGATTATCTGAGTAAGGTCAGCCCTGACTGGCGTAGCCAGGTCGGGCGTGGTACGGCTCTAAGATGGCCTGTGGGACTCGGTGGCAAAGGCAGCGAAGGCGTGACCGGTCTTGTGCAGCAAACGCCGGGTGCCATCGGTTACGTCGAACTGACCTACGCCCTGACCAACCACATCCCAGTGGCGACGGTCTTGAACCACGATGGCAAATGGATAGTGCCCACCCTTGACGGTGTAACCGAAGCGGCGTCGGGTGCTTCGGCCAACATGCCAGCGGATTTCCGCGTGTCAATCACTGACGCTCCCGGTCCACGTTCCTATCCAATTTCCTCATTTACCTGGCTTTTGGTCTATAAGGTCCAAAAAGATCGGGCGACTGGACAGGCAATTGTCAGGTTTCTCAGATGGGCGCTGACTGACGGTCAGAAAGACGCGACGTCTCTCAACTATGCTCCCTTACCCGAGACGGTGATTTCCCGGGAACTCAATGCTCTGTCGACGATCATTATTCCCGCGAGCTAGGTAGGATGGTGTCTTCCAGCTGGTTCCCATGTGCTAACCAAGCGGTGGTCGTCTTCGCTGGGGCCTTGGGCGTTCGCGACGGTTCGGGGGTAGGGCGTCTACCACCAGTGTTCAAGGCTTTACGCGGATCGTGAATCACGCGGCCCAGTAAACTGATGCCGGGACGCCTGTGAGGCCACTAATCACCAATCAGGTGAAGACGCCCGAATTGCGGAAGCTGTCACGGATTAGTCGAACGCCGCAAAGAGGATTACGGCCACGGGCAAAATATTGGCCCAGCTGCGAGCTACGAAGCATCAAAACGATGTGGAGCAACGGGCGAGTGATGGCGGAAAAAACTGACGGCACGCTTTACTGATGCGGGGTGACCGAATCTTCGGCAATGAGCGTGCGCAGATCTTGACGCTTGAAGATGCCCGCCGCTGCCCGCGTGAGGCCAACGGAGAGAACCTGGCCGGGGTCGTCGTAAATCTCAGTTTCGTCTTGCGGAACCACGCCAGCGACCGGAGGAGGTGGGTCGTCATAAGTGGCGTCACTTTCACCCTGCCAGAACGGAACGTCGAAAGGTGCTTTATAGACCACTACGTCCAGCGCGACCTCGGCAGTAGCAAACCATGTCGCTCCCCCAGGGTTGTCAGGTCCACGGTGCTTATCTACCCAAAAGCGGGCGATCTTGGGATAGATTACGTATTCAGCCTGGCGGGAGCTCAGGGCCTCGCGTAGAGGCACATTCGAGGTAAAGGACATCATTCCGGCTTCCCTCGCGGCTTGGGCGATTGAATCCTGCACCAAAGGTTCCAGGCGCGGACCATAGAGGCGTTGAAGGATTTCGCCGCTTTTGTCACGAACCACGCCGATTGCCGGATTTCCGTTGTTGGCCGTATGAGCGGCACCCGAGTTATCCTTGAAATCGCGTGCGTCAACTGCGCTCAAGACCATCACACGCCGCTTGGGATACGTATTCTCATACCCTTTGACCAGGTATGGATAATACTGCAAAGTCTGGACGGAGCTCAGCGGCTCCATTCGTTCGCTGGTGGAAGCGCACGAACTGGCCAACATAACCAAGACAAATCCCGACACGGCGCAGCTGAGAAGCTGCAAAAGCTGCTCGATTGGGAGCCGTCTGCAGCCGCTGTCATCCCAGGGCGCGTTGCGCGAGCGGCCGGTGACCAGATGCAAAGAACTTTTACACGGAGTGTTCAAGCGGCTGGCCAGTCTAACTTTGCGGTGCTTGAGTGCGTTCACGGAACAAAAACAGCGTCCCACCCACTTCGACGCGATCGCCACTCTTTAAAGCATATCGCCCGTGCACTGGCTGGCGATTAACAAAAACCTGAGCACCACTGGTCGGGCTCACGAAGAAAGTTCTGCCCTCGTTGCGAAAGATCGCATGACGCGCGAGCACTGTCGGGTCACCGAACAGGCCGATATCGCTTTCCTCCGCCCGTCCAACGACCGTTACGGGTTTCGTGAGCGGATACTCGCGTCCTTCGCGAGCGTTGCGGCTCTGACTCCGCACGACCATGAGCCATCCGCGCTTGAGCAATTCGCTCACCAATCCGATGAAGAAACCAATCAGTGCACCTAAGATAACTATGGCGATCGCGCGACCGAAAGCCTGGGGGAAAGTAACCGTCAGGGCCTGGTAGCAAAGGCCACCCAGTGCTCCACCCACCATTCCCCCGATCGCACCGTTGCGACGTCGAGCGTTAGAGCGGGTGGCGGAGCCTACTCCGAGTCCGACCAGCAGTCCGCCCACACCCCAACCGAGGATTCGCCCGTTGAGACCGCCCAGAACATCGAACGCTGCTTCGGCAAGCACCAAGGCCACAGCCCCCCCAAAAATCCCGATGATTGCGCCCCATTTCACACCACGCGCGACTTGCCGCCATTGGCCGACGCTGAGAGCCTCAATAGAGGCAAGAAAGGAAGCGATGAATAGACCAACAATTGCCCCAAGTATGAGATCTCGGGCCCAGGGGCTTCGAATACCCATGAAAGGCTCAGCCGCGGCCCATGCGCCCAGTCCACCGAGCCCACCCGCTATCGCATAAAACAACAGCTTCTCGCGAGATACGTTGGTAGCCATTCCCTCAATTGTGTGGGGCTATCTCACCGTCTCAATCAGCATGAGTTTCCCAGCTGCCAGACTGGCCGGTGTTGGAGTGGAATGTACCGCTGAGCAAATCGCGATCGCGTCGTCCCTCGAAGAAGAACGTATCCGCCCCGTAAGGGACTTCGAACTGGAGTCGATTACCGCGGACGAAGCCTTCCAGCGGGGTAACGCCATAGCCGCTCAGATGTACTACCATCTCACCGTGTAAAAAACCGTTAGGCTGCGGTCGCAGGCGCAGTTCCATCGGTAGGGAATCATGGCCGGCTAAGCCTTGAATTGTACCGCTGGCGAGCAACGGCATCTCGAGTCCGATTGCGTTGGAAGACGGGGCGCTGCTCGCCACTGTCCCCCCGGCACCGGCATAAGGAATGCCAGCGTCATTGACAACGGTGAAACTCTTCTTGGCGAAGTACTGGCCGTTAAGATAAAAGTTGACAGTGTATTTTCCGGGCAAAAAGGCACCGCCTGCCGAGTTTCCAACTCGGCCAGTGAACACCACGCGCGGATCGTTGGCGCTGACCACCTGTACATCCTGAACGCTGCCAAGCGTACTACCGTCCGGCGCCACGTATGCCGCGTCCACCTCATAGCGATTGCTATTCAGGCCATAGAGGCGATTGGTAAAGGTCACTCGCCATCCAACGAACAAAACTTTCGACAGACTAAAGACAGTGGTCGGTGAGGAGAGAGCGGTTCCGTCCTTGGTGGTGTTGAGAAAGACAATTTGTTGGAGTTGCAGCGGCCGACGCATTCGTTCCTGCAGCATCGCAATTCGCCGAGCCTCTTCCTCGCGTCGAGCTTCTGCGGCTCGCGCTGCGGCGGCGGCTTCAGCTTTGGCACGGGCTGCAGCCGCTTTGGCGGCGAGATCTTCTGAGACTGAAAATTGTTGTTGCCCAAGTAACTGGTCGGAGGAATACAGCGCGATTTTGTAATTACCAATCGCGACGCTGCCCGTATCAGGCATCATCGCCACTCCACTGAAATCAACGGCGGTTTGAGCAGGCCCTATGAACTGCTGATCGTCGCTTTTCGCGATCTCGACGCCTTTGGGATCGAAAATTCGAGCTTCGATGTGACTCTGTTGACTGTCTAAACCGGCCAATGCATTTTTAAACGACGCTTGCCATTTCAGATATCGATTGCTTGACAGTTCGGTATCGGTGAAAGTGGTTCTGGGCCCGCTGACTGGTTCGCCCGAGCGCGTGGATAAACAAAGTGACAGATTCTTGAACACCAAGGGTCGAGCGCGGGCTTTCGCGATCAGCTCGGCACGCTTCCACGGCAATTGGTTGATGTATTCGGTTACCCCCAATTGACGTTGCAGGTCAGGATCGTTGTAGACATAGGTCGCGCCGAACGCGATACCTGCAAGCACGATTAGAGTTGCCAACCACCCGGCAGCGCGTCGCATCGCGCTCTTCTTCAGGTGCGGGAGGGGTGGAGCAAAGTCATCGTCTTCTGGCGGTCTGGGCCGGATGGTCAGGCCAGCAGTCCCACCGCGAGAACTCACCTGGCGAATTCCAGTACCCAATCCGCGCCCATAAAGCAGCATGTCGCGGAATTCCTGGACATTCGCAGGGCGGTCGGCCATCTCGTAACTAAGTGCGCGATCGATCGCACCAGCCAAATTACTGGAGACACCTGGTCGCAGCTCGCGTACTGGTGGAAAACTGAAGGGCGGGAATTTTTCCGGGTCGCGACCCGTCAGAATGTAATGTAGTGTGGCGCCCAGTGAGTAGAGGTCGCTGCGCGGATCGGCGATTCCTTGATACTGCTCGGGCGGCGCAAAGCCGAGCGTACCAATCATTGTGCCCTTACGCTGCGCCTTGAACAGGCGGGCTATACCGAAATCGACCAGTACAACCCTCCCGCTTGAGGTGAGCATCACGTTCGACGGCTTGAGATCACGGTAAATAATTGGTGGTGTCAAGCCGTGTAAGTAGCCCAAGACATCGCACAGCTGGCGCGCGATGTCGATGACCAATCCTTCCGGCAGGGGCCCGCCACGCGCCACCAGCTCTTCTTCCAGGTTTCGGCCCTCGACATATTCCATCACCAGGTAGTGACGGTTTTGGTGGTCAAAGCGGTCGGTGATAGCCGGAATCGCCGAGTGCTTCAGCTGGGCGAGCGTATCGGCCTCGCGCGCAAAGTATTCGTTTGCTTCCAGACGCTGCTGGGGATCGATGAAATGGTCGACCATCTCTTTGATGGCACAGGGGCGGTTGGACAGGCGTTGGTCACGAGCCAGATAGACCCTGCCCATTCCGCCGCCACCCAGCAGACGCTCGATCCGATATCGTTGCTGCAAAATGACCCCGGAACCAAGGGGTCCGGAAGAACTAGCCGGTGGCGACAGGGCGGTTTGGTTGGTGTCGGACATGGGGGTTCAATGGGCTGTTACAACCACCACGGAGATATTATCGGTGCCTCCTCCAGCATTTGCCGCTACCACCAATTCGAGCGCTGCAGATTCCGAATCGGAATTGCGGCGCAGAATTTCCTCAATCTGCCCATCCTCGACATGCGTTGTCAGTCCGTCACTACATAGCAGAAGCCGGTCACCACGCCTAAGCCGCATCGAGATTGACTCGGCGCCCGCTGGCCCGGTGGCTCGAGCCCCAAGCGACCTCGTAATCACGTTTTTGTGTTCGTGATGACGCGCTTCCTCGGGTGAAATCTGGCCGATCTCGATCAGGCGCTGAACCAATGAGTGATCTTTGCTGAGCTGTCGCAAACCGCGCCCATCAAAGATGTACGCGCGGCTGTCACCCACCCAGGCAATAGCCGCCTGGGGTGGAACGATCAGGGCGGCTACCGCGGTGGAGCCCATATTGCGAGTGTCAGGGTGGCTAGCTTGGTAAGCGACTATCTTTGAATTGGCCTGTTCGAGGGCTTCTTGCAAAGTCGCACTTAACTCAACGTTTGCTGAGCCGGCCAGCTTCTCTTCAACATAATCCTGGATTGTCTGGATCGCAATTGCGCTGGCGACTTCGCCAGCTTCTGCCCCACCCATTCCATCAGCGATCGCGTAAAGGAACGTTTGCCTGGGGCTGACCAGAGAATCGTGCCTACATTCGAATGCCAGGACCGAATCTTCGTTGTGCTCGCGCACCCTGCCGACGTCGGTCAGCGCTGCTGCTTGTACACAGACGGTGGATGCCAGTTTCACCAGTTCGTTTTTAAAGGCGTCGACGTTCGGCCATCGCGCAGCGGGGTCAAACTGCAGGGCACGCCTGATGGCGCGCTCCAAGGCGGGAGTTACGACGTGAGGGGGATAAAAACGAATCGGACCGGCTTCCTCACGCCAGCTTTCGCTGTCGAGCCGCTCACCTGTGATGCAGCTGTAAAGCAGAGCCCCGATCGAGAAGATATCGGCCCGTTTGTCGGCCTTCTTGCCACGATAAATTTCAGGCGCAGTATAGCCGTCATTGAATATTGGCTCACTCTGCAATTCATCATCGTTGCTGATATAGTCAAGACTCGTCAGTTTAACCCGATGATCAGCACCATAAGCCACGGAGTCCGGGCAGATGTCGTTCACCCTCAGGCCCCGGCGATGGATGAAGCTAACTGCCTGACAAATTTGAATCGCGAGGTGCAAGGCCTCGCTTTCCTCCATTCGCAACCCGCCGCTACGCCGTGAAAGCGGCTGGAGCTCCTCATCGGGATACACCAGATACGCGCGGCCGCCTTCAACAAAGCCTCCTATCGCTTTCTGAAACGCCGGATGATTGAGCGTCATCGAGAGTGCCAGAACTCGACCAAAGACGTCGCCCAGGTCGTCACCTCGGCGGAGTTGATCATTGTCTTCATCCTGAGCCGACGAATTGCCATCAGGAGTAATCTTTTCCGCCTGCGGAGCGGGCTCCAGAGCGAGGGTCTCATGCGGCGCAGCGCTGGCGGAATCGGCTTCGTCAATTGCTTCAGTCAGTAAGTGGAAGCCGGCATCATCGCTCGACTCAATTAGACCGGCATTTTGCTCACCAGATGAAGCAGTCGTAGACTGTCCATTATCTTCGGGTTGTTTGCCGGTAGCACTGTCAACGTGTGGAGGCTGCAGGTCATGCTCGCTCGAACCGTGTGTCGGTGCCGAATCGGCTGGACGGTTCAACCGTAGTTCTGCAGTTTTGGCTCGCGGTCCCGCTGGGTCTTCGACGGCTGAGTCTTCGGCGGCGCTGTGGCCTGCGAATTCTGACAAGGGTCGAGCTCGTTCGCGCAACTGCACAAGCTGCTGGTCGTTGATGCGGATCGCGCGATAGCGATTTTCAAGCGCGGTACTACTGAGCAGTGCTGTGATGCGATACCCACCCGCGAGCTGAGTATCGGGCGCCAGCGGTGCCAGCAAATTAGTTGTCTGATGCTCAACGCCCGACGCCAGGCCTTGGCCGCAGCGATCGCAGAACTTGGCGTCGTCGTCAGTGTCCTGGCCGCATTCGGGACATGTAATCATGTTCTAAAGCTGTACTCCCAATCGCCTAGACCCAAGTTCAGCTAATCCTGAAACGAACGCATTGCGTGCCTCTCAAACAACCTCAGTCCGCCGCACACAATTCTTCGCTGATACCCGCCAACCACGCTCAGAAACGACGAAATTCAAGCTTAACACCACCCAGAACCAGTTCGTCCCGATCCCGCAGTTTGTAGAGTTGATCACGTCCGAGACGGCCACGGCCAACCACGTAGGTGCCGTTGATGCTGCCTAGATCGCGGACGAAAAAATCGTTTCCTTGCTTGATGATTTCGGCGTGGCGTCGCGAAATCCAGTCGGTTCCTCGCCGCAATTTTGACAAATCAATGTCGACGTGCTCTGTGCTGCCACCGCGCCCGAGCACGAGCCGATTGCCCGATACTTCGAATTGCAAGCCATCTGCAATCGCGAGTAACCTGGCGCCGGTCGCCTCCGCAGCTTCGTGTGGTGTAAATCCGTTACGGCTGGAAGCCACTGGCGGGAGCGCTGAACCCTGCGGGCCGACGATGGCTAAACGCTTTGGGTTTGGTGCATCGTCCTTAGCTGCTGACGTATTGACCGCTTGAGCAGGTCGCAGCGGCCCCGCTGTCGCTGCCGATCTCATCGACGCCAGCGCTGCGGCCACCCGCGCGAGGACCTTCCCCGCTTCGCGTGATCCGCCAATCTTAACCCCGAGCGACCCTGCAGACTTTCTCATTCCGAGATCTTTCGTCTTCGAGCTCGGCGAGAGGTTTTCTGCGGCGACGACACCGGAGGTTTGGGAACAAAATGTGGAGGGTCTATCGGGGCGGGAAGTCTGAGCCGAAGAAACCGAACAGGCATCGTTCTTCGCCGTGATCCCCGACGGTCTCGGAACGTTCCCGGGCAGAGCCGGTGGAGACGGTGGGGTCGCCAGCGACCTTGGAGTGGGTGTCTGGGACAATCCGGCAGGGCGAGCGAGCGTGACTGTGGCTGTCGAGCCTGCCGACTTTGCCCCTGTCGAAATCAGAGGGTTCGCGGCTATCGCATTACCCGGAGCTGGTTTCGGCAATAAATCCCTCATCGCGAGCGCTGAGGCCGGTCGGAGCGCCATGTCCTTGTTGAGCGCGGCCATTACCACCTGAGCAGTCTGAGCCGAGACGTCAGGCGCGAGCGCTTTAAGTGGTGGGAAGCTGAACGGCGCCTGTAACTGGGGATCGCGACCCGTTAGCAGGTGATGCATTGTAGCAGCGAGCGCATACAGGTCCGAGCGTGGCTCCATCTGGCCCAGGTATTGTTCCGGTGGCGCATAGCCGACCGAACCAATCTGGGTTCCACGTCCCCCTGGGGGCAAAAACCGGGCGATACCGAAGTCGACCAGCATCGCACGCCCGTGATGATCGATCATGATATTAGCGGGCTTCAGATCGCGGTAAATGATCGGCGGTTGTTGGCTATGCAGAAACTGCAAAACATCGAGCAACTGCCGCGCCATTTCCAGCACCACCGGTTCGGGTAATCGCGCGCCCGGACCCATTTTATCGAGCTGGTGCTGAAGGTCGCTGCCCGAAACATATTCCATCACCAAATAATGACGGCCCTGTTCGTCAAAATAATCGATTATTTGTGGGATGCTTGGATGTGATAGTCGGGCCAGGACACTTGCCTCGCGATGAAAATCTGCGATTGCTTTGCGTTCCTGGATTCCATCGCCAACTATCATCTCCTTGACGGCAACCGGCCGATTTGCGAGTCGAGTATCGTTGGCGAGGTAGACCCGTCCCATCCCGCCGATACCCAGCAACTTATGGATTCGGTATCGGCCATCCAGCAGGTGTCCGATGGCAAGTGGCTCGCCGGTGTTCATACAGACGGCTTGAAACTCTCGCCGATTACGGGGCACCGTCGCCCAGTTGGGCGCCCGTTAGCAACCGTCAGGAAATCGGGCTGATGGACAACTTCAAGAACGTCTTACCAATGATGATTTCGTCGCCGTCTTTTAAATCCACAGGGTTGCCCGGCTGCAGCCGCGGCTGCCGATTAACGTAGGTTCCGTTCAGACTACCGATATCCTCGATCGTGATACGACCGGAATCGATACGGATTAACGCATGTTTGCGGGAAACTTTGGCCTCAGGGTCATCGGCGTCTAAGTCGACCTCGGGAAATGCGCCGGTTTCGGGGTCCCACCGTCCCACCAGATTATTGCCCGGTTCCAATTCGAATTCCTGACCGCGCCGTCCCCCTCGAATTATAGATAGCTTGGCCTTGAACGGCGCCGCACCGGTAGGTGCGACCGTAGCCGCAGCTGAGTGCGTCTCACTTGCTCCGGCAGATGGTTCAATAACCGCCACATGTTCATTCGAGGGCTCGGCCTGAGAGGTTGCCGGAGCCCCGGCCGCCGCTGCCGGCTGAACACCAGCCGCACCGGGTTCTGACACAACGGCCTCGGAAACACCCGCCGCCTCGTTGGCTGTGGTGGCTTCAGCGGTCCCGACAGACGCTGAGCTCGGGGCGGGTGGTGGCTGTTCGGCGCTGCCATGAGGACCGGGCGCGACAGATTCGAGCTTGGCGCCGCATCCATCGCAGTAGTCGAGACCATCCATGTTTTCGTAGCCACACTCACTGCATTTTATCATTGGTGCAAATCACCTCCCGGTCTGGAGAACGCCGGGTCGCGCTTCCCGTCGAGTTATCCCCACGCATCAGTCGGAAATCGACATTACTACTATTCGCCTTTCTGCAAGTCCTTCAAAGCCTCAGGATCGAGCATCTGGGTTTTGCGCACAACGGCCTGCGCCTGGAGCAGCGTGGTTTTGGCCGCTTTGGTTTGCAAGGTTTGCGTCTTTTTAACCTGATCCATCAGGCCGACCAGCGCTTGGGTTGCCTTGACATTGCCAAGCCGTTGGGTGCCCTGGATCGCATTGGTTAGCAAGCGGGTGGCTCGATCAACGTTACCCACCTTAAGCTCCTCTTCGGCTCGGGATTGGAGCTTCGCGATCGAAACCTGATCAACCAGGTTCATCACACGCGCATTGCGCCTGCTGGCAAGGGTGCGGTCAAGTGAGTATTCGACGGTCACGTCGGCGCTGAGACTTCGCTCGCCGCTTCCCGGGACTTCGTAACGAAAGGCCGACTGAGCGATTCGCACGGGTCCGGGTCGCCGAGGTGGTAGCACCAAGGTAAGCAGGACTGAACCCGGGACATTCGCCTCCAGGTCGCCAATTTCATAGGTGACTCTGCGATCCTCAAGTAATGGCGTGCCGAGGCTATAGATCTCAGGACTGGCGCGAAAGGCCTCGCGGATCTGCACGCCTTGGGAAAGAGTCACATCGATTTTGCCATTGCGCACCGTTACCGCGCGCAAGCCAGACAATTCGTCCTCGAAGATACTGGGTATTTCCTCGGGGTTTCCGATAAAGTGATACTTTCCATGAGAGTCCTGCGCGATGCGCATCAGGAGCTTCTCATTAAACTCGACTCCCACACCCATCGCCGAGAACGACATCTGTTCGCGATTTTGATTCGCCAGATCGATACAAGCGGTCTCCTGGTAGGTTTGACCGTCAGTTAACACCAGCACACGGTTCAAGCGATCGGAGGCGAGGTTACGTTTGACTTGTTCGATCGCCGCAAGCATCCCCAGCGCCATCTGGGTGCCGCCACCGATTTCCAGCAAATCGATGTCGTCCAGCGCGCGACGGACCGCTGCCCGATCGTGGATCTGATCCGGCTGAATAATCACTTGGGCCTTGTCGGCGAATGCGATGACAGCAACCCGGTCTTCGGGCGCAACGTTGTCAGCGAGAAATTTTACGGCTTCGACCACATACTCGAGCCGCCGCTCATCGTACATCGACCCCGAACGGTCCAGCACTACTCCCAGGTTTAAGGGTAAGCGTGCGCCGTTGCTACTACCACCTTTCGCCACCGCCTCGAGCAGCGCGTAGACGACAAAGTTCTCAGCCGTCGAGAGCACGTATTGACTGCTTACCAGTGCGTCAAAACTCAGCGGTTCGGCCATTCGTTACCTCTTGGACACAATTGTAAGTGCACGGCCGGAAGCTTAGCAACATGGCATCGTTTTTTGCATATGGCTGGATAAGCCGCTTTTAAAGTAGTGCGCCGCATCTTGCCCCTATAAATGAACTCCCAGTGTGAGAATCGGTCCAATCCGAGCAAATAGATTACTGCGCCCGGGATCTTTTGCCCACTGTCGCGGGAGCGACTCCTAACGCTTGCAGGGGGGCATACTCGCGACTCGTCACCACGATCTCCACCTCCAGCGCGGGGCTTGCGGCTGCCCATCAGAGCATTGCAATCCGTGAAAAATTCATGTCAAACCATGTTCGCGCGCTTTGTGTTCGAGGGCTATTGTCTCTTCAGCTTACAGCGGGTAGAGAGGAGCCACCTCAAAAAAACGCCGCAAGCGCCAATTTAGCAGGATTGCGCTACGGGTCGAGATGAAGTAAACGGGAATTAGGATGCCCGAGACGCTGGTACGGCGCGTTCGGATGATGATACAAATGCCGTTTCGAGCAGCTGCCGGAAAGCTACGGTACGATAGCGGCCGGCCACGGAGCGCGACTCGGTCGAGGTTTGGATTGGACAATGTCGACTAAATGGCTCACCGAGCGAGCATCCAGACGCATCCCCCCTTTGCGTTTGGAGGACCACCTCGATCCTATCCAGTATAGCTTCGTGGCCGACAATTCGGGAGGATAGGCTTCGAAATTTTCGGTATGATTTAATTCGTAGGACCAATTGAATGGGGCTTTGCGGGCCTATAACCTGCGCGACGGCAGCTCAGCTGCCTGCGCCTACTTATACAGTTGTTGCGTAATGGCCGACGGTGCTTTCGAGAAATCCGACTGATCGAAACTGACTACTCCTCGGCCCACCGCCCCAAAAAGCGCGGGGAGGAAACGCGTCCCAAAATGCTAACGCTGGACCAAAACTACTTGAAGCGATTGATGGAGAGCTCGCCGGATATCATTATTGCCGTCGATCGCGAAGGAACGATTATCTACTACAACGATGGCGCTCGACGAGTGTTGCGCTTCACCCCCGAAGAAATCATCGGTCAAAAGGTAACCCGGATTTATCGCTCGTTGGACGACGCACGCCAGGTGATGAAAGCGCTGCGTGAGTCACCCGACGGTGGGCGCATTTCCAGTTTCGAAACGGTCTTGCGAGACAAGGACAACGAGGAAATCCCGGTAGCCATCTCGGGCTCGCTCATTTATGACGAGCAGGGCAACGAAATCGGCTCGATCGGTTTCGCACGCGACATTCGCCGCATGCGCCAGCGGGAGCAGCTAGCTACGGCCGGAGAGATCGCCGTCAGCCTCGCGCATGAAATCAATAATCCCTTGGAAACCATTACCAATCACTTGGAACTGCTCACTCATTCGGTCGAACATCACCTGACGCCCGCAGAGCTGGTGGTCGAGACTGAACGGCTCGGTGCGATTCGCGCTTGTATTGGTAGAGTCAACGCCATCGTTCGCCGGCTCGATGACATGACGCGTAAGGGTGTCTACGAAACTCGAGACTACCTAAAAGGCAAGCGCATGGCCGACTTGGCTCCGCGCGCCGAGCCAGAAACGTCAGAGTGCCAGCTCGCGGACGGCCCCCTACAGGAATGGCCGTTGGCGGGAATGTCGGTGCTTGTTTTGGACGATGATGTGTCGGTGGTGAACTCCCTCGCTGACGTCTTGAGAGCCGAGCGCTGCGTTGTGCATACCGCAACCGTACCAAGCGCGGCGTTTGGCATCCTGCGCAACATGAAGATTGATACCGTTATCTCTGATGTGGTGATGCCCGAAATGGACGGTTATGAGTTCTACTTGCGGGTCAAGGAGGAAATGCCGAACCTGCCAGTAATTCTCATGACCGGCTACTACTACGACAAAGACCACATAATCAAGCGCAGCCGCATGGAAGGACTGGAAGGTGCAATCTTCAACAAGCCGATCAACCCCGCGAAACTGCGCGAATTGTTAACCATCGCGCGCAAGAAAGTAATGCCGCCGGCTCGAATGCGTCAGCCGGTGATGCAGTCTCCACAGGCGGCGCCGCGTCCCTAACGCTGGTTTCGCGTCCACGGTTACGCGGTCCTTGCGCGGACGTTGAGTCCGCGGGTCAGGTGGCTCACCGCCCGGACCGGCGGCCCGCTTCCATAGTCAACCTGACAACAGCCGAGCCGAGAGCGACGTCGCAGGCGCGGCAATTACGGACGACCACGGCCCTTCCTGTACGATGCGGCCATATTCGATGATTGCCACTCTGGTGCAAAGCCGTCGGAGAATCTCAGGTCGGTGGTCAACGGCGATTAAAGTAAATCCCAAGGCCGCATGCCATTCCCGAAGCGCTTCGACGAGTTCATCTGTAGTAGCGCGGTCCAGAGCCGTGAACGGTTCGTCGAGCAGGACTACCGGTGGCCGGCGGACCAGCATCCGCGCCAGTGCGACGCGTCGAGCTTGCCCACCTGAGATGCTAACGACGGGCTCGTCCCATATGCGCCGAAGATCGAGCCGCTCCGCTAGCTCGTCGATCCACTCTTTGGCACCGTTGGGGTTGCGCTTATGTAAGGAGAAACAAACGTTTTGGCCAACGGTTAAATGTGGAAATAACCAGTCGCCCTGCGTCAGATAGGCAAGCGGACGGCGGTGCAGTGGCAAATTGGGTGGGTACAGTTGCGTTGCGCCTAACGATATCCGCCCCGCATCCGGGCTCTCAATTCCGGCCAGACAAGACATCACGGTGCTTTTGCCTGCACCAGAAGCGCCGAACAGCCCAAATCGATCTCCAGCTCGCAGGTGGAGGCGAACATCGACCGTGAACGCGCGGCGCTGTTTGACTATATGCGCTTCAAGCACTGACATTCCGTCTCTGCGCCAGCAAGTGAATCAACCAAGGCAAGGGTAACGCTGTCAGCAAAAAAACGATCAGTAGGGGCAAGACGGCTGGCATCCCAGCATCCTGGAGATTTATCCAGATCTGAACCGGCATGCCGCTCGGATAATAAGCCGTGACAACGACAGCACCAAATTCTCCGAGCGCACGCACCCAGGCGATGCTCACCGCTGCCGCCAGGCCCAACTTAGCCAGCGGAAAAGTAACCCGCCAAAATACCTGAAGCGGGGTCGAACCCAAGAGGGCGGCAACCTGCTCCAGCTCCCTAGGGACGGCCGCCAACGCCGCACGTGCGGCGAGAATATAATAGCCGATGCTGGCGTAGACCTGAGTCGTGGCAAAGGCCAGGGGACTGTTGCTGGTGGGTATACCTACCCGCAACAGCCACGCGCCGAGCGCCGTCTGAGGGCCGAAGGCCAAGGAGAGGAGAATGCCCAGCGCCAGTGGTGGCATCAACACGGATAGCAACACCGCCGCCTCCCACACGATACGGTCGCGGCAGCCCGACCTGGCGAGATAATAAGCCACCGGAGTTCCTACGGCGACATCAACCGCCAGGGCAATAGCGGTAAGCGAAAGTGAGTTCCACACTGCTGTAGCGGTCGAACCGGGGATGATGCCGTCCCATTGCCACCGTCCCACGCGGGCGCCAAGACCCGATAGCGGATATAGCAAGGCCAGCACAAACACAAACATGCCGAACCGTGACCACCAGGTGGACTGCACGACGACTAAGGGGTTAGGATTGGCTCGTTCGCGGCGCTGTCATAATGATAGCGAGAGAAGATGGCCCGGGCCTGACGACTCTGGAGCCATCCCACAAAACGATTGGCAAGCTCAAAATGAGGCGCGTCCTTCAGTACGGCTGCGTAAAAGACCAGTGGTGACGGATGGAGCGTCTTGCCGTTCAAGTTCACCGTTGCCTTTTGATATTCAGTCTCAAGCGAAGCGTCTCCCAGATTGATTTCCTTCGGCAGCCGCACGAAAGGCAGCCCTAGGGCGGACGGCTGAGTTTTGTAGGCTGAACTTGCATCCAGCTGTCCAGCCTGTAGACGTCCCATCACTTGAGCTTCCTGAAAGATCTGGCGTGGATTGACCACGGAGCCGAGAATTTTTGCCGCGAGGCCGGGCTGATGATAGTAGTTCTCGGCGAGCTGCATCGTAAAGATGATATTTAATCCTTGCGGATCGGTATTTGGATCGGTGCGTCCAAACCGCAGCCCGGGTGATTCCAGGATCTGCCACCACGGCTCGGCTCCGGGCCTGTCGGCCTTCATTAGCCGTGACGCATAGCGGCTCTTTGGGCTATAGGCGATGACCATCTCAGTCCGCGCGATCGGCAGCGCCTTTTGAGCCTTTCCCGCCCTCAATACCGCGCGCATTGGAGCAGGCGTAACTGCGATGAAAACGTCGGGCTGGATGCTTCCAGCTACGATTAAATTCGCCAATCCGGTCGAACCCTGAGCACGCCCTTGCAAATCCGCGTTAATGGCTTTAGCTACAGCTGGTTTTATTCCTCCGTCCATCAGAGAACCCATCGAGCCGGCATACGCCACCTGTAACGGGAAAAGACCAGCGTGTCCTGCCAGTGGGCGGATCATGAGGCAGACCAGAACCAGGAGCACGATTGTCGGCACGCCTTTGGGTAGTGAGGCTTGAGAACAGCGACTGTTCAAAAAGTAGCGCATGAACCTGATTTGTGTGATGCGAGGCATTTTTAAAAGCTGCCTTTTTATGCCATTATAGATGTTAGATGACAAGGGTTATGTCAGCAATTGGCGAGCGTGTCCGCAATGTGCGTGTGTCGCGCGGTCTCACTCAAGTAGAGCTCGCGCGCCGCGCCGGTATCTCACGTCAGGCCCTCGGTGCAATCGAGGCTGGACTTTATCAGCCCAGCGTCACGGTCGCGCTCAGTCTGGCACGCGAGCTCGGCGAGACGGTCGAAAGTCTGTTTGCCGCACAAGATGAAGAGCCCTGCGCGCGGATCGGTGTGTCATGGTCGGATCCCGAAGCGGCCTCGGTCCCGTCGGGATGCAAAGTTGCCCTAGCACGTGTAGCCGGCAGGGTTGTGGCAGTACCGCAACCGTCGGCGCGCCTGTGCCTTTCTCCTGCCGCCGGGCTCGCGGACCGCGTTTCGCCGAGACGCGCGGCCGTTGCGACGTATTGGTCGCGAGCGGAGATCGACGGCACTCTCCTGATCGCGGGATGCGACCCCGCCGTCGCAATTTTAGCCGATTGGTTCGCGCGGCGCCGGGTCCCGGTAACTGCGGTTGCCCTGCGCTGTTCCAGCAGCAAAGCGCTTTCCATTCTGGCTAACGGTGGCGTCCACATTGCCGGCGTTCATCTGCGCGACCCCAAGAGCGGGGAATACAATTTATCGTGGGTTCGCAATGCGATTGGTCGCAAGCCCCTGGTGATGGTGAATTTCGCCCGCTGGGAGCTGGGTCTTGCCGTGACCGCGGGCAACCCGCTCAATATTCGAGGATTTGCCGATCTGCTGCGACCACGAATCAGGATTGTAAATCGAGAAAAGGGTTCGGGAGCGCGCCTGGCTCTCGACGAGGCCTTGAGTGAGCTGACAGTAGAAGGGCAACGCATCATCGGTTACACCCGCGAGCTGCCTGGCCATCTCGAAGTTGCCCAAGCCATCGCGTCAGCTCAGGCCGATGCGGGAGTAACGATTAGAGTCGCGGCGGAAGCTTATGGGCTTGCGTTCATCCCCCTACGACACGAGCGTTACGATCTCGTCGTGTTCCGCGATGAATCCGAGTCAGGGCCGGTTAAGGCAATGTTCGACGCCCTGAATTCGCGACGCTTTGCGCGTGAGGTTTCGCAACTGTGCGGCTATGACACAAGCGAGATGGGCAAGGAGCTAGCACGGATCAACTGTTGACTCGCGGGCTTAATTACTCCGACCCGAGCGGGTCAGGATCACTTGGCGCAAAAGTTTCAATCAAATGCGCCGAACCCTGCAACGCGGTGGGCAGCTCCGGAGACAGGGAAAAAGCAACGCGCCGGAAGTTGACTAAGCCAAGGAGTGGCACGGCGAGAAGTGAGCGGTAACGGTCTACGCGAAGCAGGCAGGCCGTGCTTCGGTGAGTTGGTTTGGGACAGTCAGTTCGATCAGCGATGAGCTGCTGGACCCGCCACGAAGGTTGCCGATGACCCAGTCAGAAAATGAGTCTCGAGCAGATAGTGCTCCTTCGCTTGCCGGATTCGAACATGACCGTGCTCGCTGAGTGGGAACAACCGTGTGCTGAAGGTTTTTTCGTCTCAGTCGCTTTTCGCGGTTCCGAGCCGGTCTTCTGCGCATAGCTTATCGCAACATCGTAAATTGGAGAGTGGCAAAATGCCAGCGAGCAACGCTCCCGGTGACACCAATGGCACATCCCGGAATTTTCGAATCATTGGAACGCGGCCGATTCGTCATGATGGCGTGGACAAGGTAACTGGCCGTGCAAAATACGGTGCTGACTATGCGTTGCCTGGAATGCTTCACGGCAAGATCCTGCGTAGCCCGCATGCTCATGCTCGCATCAAGCGAATCAACACCGCCGAGGCGCTCAATCTCCCCGGCGTGTTCGCCGTGATTACCGGTAAGGATCTGCCGGAAATAGCCAGCAAGACCGAGCAGGTTGGCGAAGGGGCAGTCAACGCGCGCTATTTATCGATGAACATCATGGCCCGCGACAAGGTCTTGTATGATGGCCATGCGGTCGCGGCGGTTGCGGCCATTGACCGCCACACGGCTGAGGAAGCGCTGCGTTTGATCGAGGTTGAATATGAAGTGCTGCCGCCAGTGATGACGGTGGATGAGGCCATGCGTCCGGAGGCACCAATTATCCTCGAAGACCTGCGCAATAAAGCAGCCGGTTCAAACTCACCGACCAACATCGCTAATCATCTTCAATTCAAGCGGGGTGATATCGAGCAAGGGTTCAAAGATGCCGATTATATAATCGAGCGGGAATTTAACACCGCGATGGTCCATCAGGGCTACGTTGAACCGCACAACGCGGTCGCGGTGTACAACAGCGATGGGCATGCGACCATTTACTGTTCCAGCCAGGGCCCCTTCGCGATTCGCTCGCTAACGGCTCAGGTTCTGAAAATGCCCGAAGGGAATATCAAAGTGGTGCCGGCGGAGATTGGTGGTGGTTTCGGCGGAAAATTAACTGCCTATCTTGAACCGATCGCGGTGCTGCTTTCGAAGAAAAGCGGTCGGCCGGTTAAACTGGTGATGACGCGCGCCGAAGTCCTGCGAGCTACTGGACCGACCTCCGGCTCGAAAATTCGCTGCAAGCTCGGCGCAACCAGAGAAGGGAAGCTGGTCGCGGCCAAGATCTGGATGGCCTACGAAGCGGGCGCGTTTCCGGGTTCTCCCGTAGGTGCGGGTGCGATGACCATTGTCGCCCCGTATAACATCCCCAATCTGCTGATTGACGCCTACGACGTTGTCGTCAACCGGCCCAAAACCGCTGCTTACCGGGCGCCCGGGGCGAGCAATGCTGCGTTTGCTTCAGAAACAATCATTGACGAATTAGCTGAGCTTTGCGGGATCGATCCAATCGATTTCCGCATTATGAATGGTGTCACCGAGGGCAGTCCGCAAACCGCCGGGCCACCATTTCGTCGCATCGGTTTCATCGAAACCTGCGAGGCGATCAAAAAAAGTCCCCACTATCAATCCAAACTCGAGGGCGCGAATCGTGGGCGCGGAGTCGCTGCCGGTTTCTGGTTCAACGCAGGGCTTCAGTCGTCCGCTACCGTAAACATTCACAGCGACGGTACAGCGAGCGTGGTCACCGGCTCGGTCGACATCGGTGGATCGCGTGCCTCAATGGCAATGATTACCGCCGAGGTATTGGGGCTCGACGTAGATGATGTAAGACCAGTTGTCGCCGACACCGATTCGATTGGACACACCGATGTGACCGGCGGCAGCAGAACTACGCTCGCTACTGGGCAGGCAGTCTACGAAGCAGCGCATGACGCCTTGCGCCAACTCAAGGAGCGCGTGGCCAGGCTCTGGGAAAAGAAACCCGACGAAGTTACTTTCGATGGCCGGGTCTTTCGGGCCGGGGAAGGTATCTCGCCGATGACGGTTAAGGAGTTGGCCCCGCGATTGGCGCGAACCGGCGGTCCGGTTGTTGGCCGTGCCACGGTTAATGCCCGCGGGGTGGGTCCGGCGTTCGCCGTGACGCTGGTCGATCTCGAAGTTGACCCCGATACCGGCAAGACTCAGATCCTGCGTTGTACCGTAGCCCAAGATGCCGGACGCGCGATTCATCCCAGCTATGTTGAGGGCCAGATGCAGGGTGGAACCGCACAGGGGCTCGGTTGGGCGCTGAATGAGGAATACATTTACGATAGCAAAGGCAACTTGAGGAATTTTGGACTGCTCGATTATCGCATGCCAACCTGCCTGGACTTGCCCATGATTGAAACCAAAATTGTAGAGGTGGCAAACCCGGGTCACCCGTTGGGCATCCGAGGGGTAGGCGAGGTCTCGATCGTGCCCCCTCCGGCAGCTGTGGCAAATGCCATCTACCGTGCGGTTGGGGTGCGGATGACTAAGCTGCCAATGTCGCCGCCGCGCGTCCTCAAAGCGATTCTCGAGAAGACGATGCCGAACGAGCACCAGGCTGCAGCTGCAGACTGAGGCCACTCTCGAGGCACCTCCTGCAGCTTGCGTTGCCTGCCGCGGACCGCGCCAAATTAACTTCGAGCTCGCCGAGCGTGGTACGAAACGACCTAGGCAGCGGGCATCGGCGGATCAATCGGAACTGCGAATGACGAGGAATCGCTGGCCTCTTGGCTTGAGCGTGCAACACAAAAGAGCACCGCAGTTTTATGCAGCACAGGTTTCGAGAACGGGGGTTGTTCGGACACCCAGCTGTCTGCGACAAGCGCGTGATCGCCAGCGAAAAGCGCCTCACGTCCGGCGAGCGCAGGCACGCCGCGGTACTAACCGGTTGAAGTTACCCCTATACACTGGAATCGACCGCCGCGGGTAGGATCGGGCGCATTCCGGCTGCTGTCAGTAAAATTCCGTGAAACCATGCGTCTGAAAGACACGTCCTAAGGCCGCCTCTTTGTCAGAAAGGTTAGATTCTCGATGGAATGCAGCTGAGGCCAAAGGCTCTGCTGCGATAAAGCGAGGGATTATTTAACTCTTCCCTTGCAGGAAAATGTTAAGAGTATCGACCTCAACGAGTTAGTCGTTTTATCCCACCTCTGCCACGGCGCTGCACTTGTTACCCTTCCGGGACGGTGCAAATTACCGCGCTCAAACGACGCCGCCCCCACATGGCGCGTCAGCTATGTTGAAACTATTCGATAGGTTACGTCGCCCCACGATGGCCCGTGGCCGCAGAACAGACACCTGAAGCGCGAATCGGGCGAAGAGCCGCGCGCTCCGGTCGTGCTCCCCTAACTGTTTTTCGGTTACCGTTGCTCCGGACAGCGCGGGGTTTTCGAGTCGAGGAAGCGCAGTTGAAGCTGATGGCATCACCATCATTGTCACTCCGGTTCAGGTAAAAGACATAGTTCTTGTCAAAAGCTTTTTTTTATGGCATTACTCCACAACCTATGCAAAGATGCTCGCTCAGCCTTCTTCGCCAGCTTTTGATCGTTTTAGTTGCGTTAAGCCTTTTAGTTTTTGGCATGTTGACCTCGAGCCGGGCTGACTCGTCGCCGAATCCTGCGCCGAGCGGCTCAGGACTTCTGTCAGCCATCGAAAATTATTTCCTCGACTGGTTTCCACGGGTCTCCCGTATCCAGAGCGAACAGCCGCATTGGGTTACGCCTGTGGTGACCGTCACGCCTCGGTTAGAAGAAGAGCTTCGTTACGACCAATTCTGGCAAGCGAACGCTTTTGGGCAGGCGACCGACAACTTTGGCGGGAGTAAAGGTTTGGAATTGATCCCGTTTCAAAACACCGAGATCATCCTGGGCGTGCCAGCTTGGATCGCGCACAACGGTCGGATTATTCGTCCGACCAAGAAAAAGAAGCCGGCCACTGACGGCTGGGCTGACGAGACTTTTTTGATCAAATACCGGCTACTCTCGGCTAATGAGGAAAACGGCAACTATATTGTCACCGCCTTCCTGGGGTTTAGCGTGCCAACTGGTGACGATGGCAACAGCAACCATCATGCTATCTTCACGCCGACGATTGCCGCCGGCAAAGGGTGGGGCAACTTTGATATCCAGAGCACAGCGGGCATCTCTCTGCCCAACGGAGGCTTACAGCGACTGGGAATGCCCCTGGCTTGGAATACGACTTTTCAATACCGAATACTTAAGTACTTGTGGCCCGAATTTGAGGTGAACTATACTTGGTGGCCAAACGGCCAGCGTGAAGGTGAAACGCAGGTCTTTTTGACCCCCGGCATAGTGATTGGGCGAATTCCGGTGTACGAACGAGTCGGAATTACCGCCGGCTTCGGCTATCAGATCGCGGTGACCAAACGACCCGCGTATAACAATGCGGTTATCCTAACCGGGCGTATTCCCTTCTGACCCATAGCCAGCCGATTCGCGAGCTAGGATTTGCGGCGCACTGAGCTGCGGTGTTGTGCGGACCCGACGCGGTGGACAAGCTGAGCGGCTGGGACGAGACCATGCCAGGCACCCAAGCTAAATCGAGCTAACCTTGACAAGCTCGTACGGGAGTTCTCTTATCAAAAAAACGTCTACTGCGAACACACCGATCGGGAGCCCATCACAATGGCTAGAATCGATTTCTCGAAGATTCCGCAATTCGCGCAACTGCCAGTCAAGCCCGATGCGCCGCCTGACTCCAATTGGGGCGTGTTTGGCGACGATGACGAAATTGGATGCATCAATTTCCTTACTGAGGAAGGAGTTGTCGAAGCCGCGAGACTGGTGCAAAAAGGCAAGGTTTTCCGTCTTGATACGCCGATCAACTATGCCAGTCCGCCGCTCTTCGACCGGGAACCAGTTCGTCATGTAAAGAAAAGTTTCGAAAGTTTGGGTCTGCTCGGCTACGATGACGTGCTCGATAGTTACAACACCCAAGAGGGCAGTCAGTGGGACGGGCTTGGCCATGTCGGCAATCTGACAGCCAGAGCCTTCTATAATGGTACAAGCAACGATGAAATTAAGCGCGGCAACAAGCTTGGCATTCACAACTGGGCGGCACGTTTTGTTGGCCGCGGCGTTTTGATTGATGCTTTTCGTTATCGGCAGGAAAGCGGTCGGCCAGTGAATCCACTGCGCGACGAACGCTATAGTTTGGCCGATCTCAAAGCGGCGCTCGACGCTCAGCAGACAACTTTGAAGCCCGGTTCCATACTACTGGTCCGGACGGGATGGATGGGAGCCTACATGGCGGCCACGGCTGACGAGAAACGTGCCATGGCTCCGCTCAACAAATTAAAATCCTGCGGTATAGAGAGCAGCCGCGAAGTGGTGGCCTGGCTATGGGACAATCGCGTCGCAGCAATCGGCACCGACTGCCCGGCGGTCGAACCTTGGCCGTGGGACTTTCGCGATTCCGGTGCGCTGCATTACCGTACCCTGTCGTTGCTGGGACTTCCGCTGGGCGAACAATTCGTGCTCGACCCCCTCGCCGCCGATTGTGCGGACGACAAACGTTACGAGTTTATGCTGGTTTCAGTCCCGCTACACTTGGTGGGTGGCATTGCCTCGCCACCCAATGCGGTCGCGATCAAATGAACCCGAAGGCCGGAAGCTACCTCATCGGGTTAGGAAGCTTCCGGCCTGTTGATCTTCCCATCAAAGCGCGAGGGATCAGTACGAGCGATTTCTTTTGCGTAATTCCTCTTCGCGATAGCGCCGATAGAGAATGCTCCATTCGGCGCTGCCCTCGACGACACCACGTTTGAGCGAAGCAATCTTTTTGCGAACGGCCAAGTCTATGGCGTCGCCACGCTCTACCCATTCATTGATGAGCTCTCGCGCATGACGGAGAGCAACTTGAAAATTGGGGATTTCCGCAAGTTTTTCATCACGCAGCCGCACCAGCGACTCGCGTGCCAAATACAGCATCCTCGCGTCCGTCAATTTCATGATGCGACCCAGAAGTAGCGGCAACTGAGCGGCAACTGCGGAAATCTACAGGGTAAACCCTTGCTTGGCAGCCAGACGCTGACGAATACCAGCCTGGAGCCGGCTTCGATCGATCCCTGGGTTTTGCCGCGCCAGCGCTTCAGCCTGCCGCTCAGCCTCTTCTTCGATCCGGCTCTCCTGTTCGAAGTTCGCCGACATCATCTCGACCACGCAGGCCACTAGTTCCTTCTCGTCGGCGAGGGGCCGAATGGCACCTCGCGCGATTAACCCGTGCACGAGATGGGTGGCAAGCGCGTCAATCTGCTTTTCGCTAAGCATAAGGGTCAGAACTCTCCAGAGCTTAACCCGATTGAGCCGACGTGCCTTTCGATTTTGCTTTTCAGCTCAGGCAGGGGCGGCGGCGAAGCGGTCACCGTCCCCGCGCAAGATTGCATCGAAGCGCAATCCGCCGAGGTACTGACGGCGCGCCTCCTCGTCAGTAATTCCGCCGCGTCTTACGTCGCGGCGTCTGATTTGCCACACGCCACCCAGCATAGGATGGCGCCCTTGGCGATAGCTAAAGAAGTAATATACGAACTGTCTTACGGTCGAACGCCGGCCCTCGGCAGACAGCCCGCGCCCGCCGGCGACCGTCAAAATTGTGTGCAGTAATCGGGGCAGGGAATAAAAGCCGCGAAAAGCGTCGCGGTAGGCCCGCAGCCACGAGTCAGTATCAAGCTTATCGTGTCTCAATGTGACATGCTGTGAATCCAGGTTGTTGAAATCCCAGTCAATGATCGCGCCTTCGTTGCGATAGCGTACTTGGTCCTCGGTCCCAGGAAGCGGGGTCATAATGAAGAAGGAGACGATGTCGAAACCAATCTTCTTTAGGGTTCGCGCGGCGATTCGACCGCAGTCGGCTGCGTCAAAAGGAAATCCCAGCATGTAACCAGCATGTACCGCGACACCGACACGATGCCAGTTCTCGACTACGCGGTAGTATTTCTCGATCACTCGTCGACGCGCATCTTCAAGTTTCATGCGGTGCTGGCGATCGTCGGTATTCTGATACTTGGTGGCGAAGTTCAGGTTATCGGGGTTTAGTGATTCAATTCCAACAAAGGCCTGGTAGCATCCGGCGCTCGCCGCCAGTTCGACGAAGCGGCGACTGCGCCGATGTTTGGCGCTTTCGGTCTCTCCTTCAGCGAGATTGGCATAGCATGACGCGTCAACATCGACCTGCATCATAAAGCAGAGTTGCGGGAACTCGCGCTTTACCGATGCCAGACCCGTGAGGATCTCCTCCCAACGCGGACTTCGAAAAAAATCATCATCGACCAGAAACAAAGAGTTAATCCCGTGGTTCTCCACTGCGTCACGTACCCATTGCACCACCGCCTGCGGTTCCCGCGAGCGCATTGTGCGACCCATCACGTTCTTGACACTGCAGTAGGAGCACGTGAAAGGGCATCCACGTGACGTGTCCAGGGTGGTCATCGCCGGATTAAAGAATCGCGTCAGATACCGATCATCGATGTCGGGCAGCTGGGCTTCGCTGATTACCGGCACCATGATATCGTCCTGCCCGGTTTTTGCGCGGATTCCCTCTACCACGGAATAGTTAAGTTTGAGCTCGCCCCGGAGATAATCCTCGATGATCTGAGGCCAGAGGGTTTCGGCTTCGCCGACCACGGTCGTGATGCCGCAACTGTTAAGAAACTCGCGCGATTCGGGGTAACCACTGACGTGAAAGCCCCCCATCATGGTGGTAATTCCCTGGGCCACGAACTGTAGACCGAGATCGCGGCCACGCGGATACTGGTTGGATTGCACGCCGGCCAGTCCAACCAGGAGCTCCACTCCATCTTCGCGGGCCTTTTCCTTGATCGCTACGATGGTTTGAGGACTCACCACACCATCGCAAATCTCATCCCAGATCACGGTCTCGAGACAGACGTTACGTTCCGCGGTCAACCGTCGACTTAGGCTTTCATTGAGAGCCTTCAATACCGTCAGGGTGTTGTTCGGTTGAATGCCGTATCGGAAAAACTGTACATAGCCCTCCTCGTCGTAGCGGGAGGGCTTAATGAAGTAAACGCGAATCGTGCGGCAGGGCTCCGCCGGCAAACTCTGATCGGACCCGACCGCTTCGCGAGCCGTTAATTGGAGCCTTTTGGGCTTGGTATTGCCGTAGCGTTCCGTCCCCACGACCCGATAAAGAATGCCGGCCGCTAACAGAGAAAAGGCTACTAGAAGAGCAAGCAGAACGACCATCGATAATTCCTCTCGACAACCCCTCTTATCCTAGCAGTAAACACGGTCTAACCGAACGGTCAGAAACGAAGTTATGCGGCGCGTTGCGGTGAAGTCAATGTGACATGGATTCGCCCTGCTATCCCCTGTTCGTGAGGCGTGGGAGCCTCGAGATGCACCACGCACCAAGTTGGGCTCGGATCAGCGATACATCTCCAACAGCTGAACTAGGCCTAGATCGCGGTAGCGCTCAATTAAGTATCCTTTAATCTCTTGCACACTCGCCATCTGCATTACGTCGTGGGCGATATGGCGAGCGGTCTGATAATTGGTCCCTCGAATAACCTTGCGCACCACCGGGATAAAAAGCGGACTGAGGCTCAGTTGGTCAAGGCCCATCCCCAGCAGCAACAGGGTTGCCATCGGGTCGCTTGCCATCTCGCCGCAGATCCCGACTTCCTTACCCGCACCCCGAGCTACATTCACCACCTCGGCGATAGCTGAGAGCACCGCGGGGTGAAGTGGCTCGTAAAGGTGAGCGACCTTGCGGTTATTCCGGTCTGCGGCCAGTAGATACTGGATCAGATCGTTGGTCCCAATGGAAAAGAAGTCGGCCTCACGGATTAAACGCTGTGCTAACCACACCGCCGAAGGGACTTCGACCATTATCCCGACTTCCACTTCGGGATTGTGTTCGAGGCCTTCCTTATAAAGCTCCGCCTGCGCTTCGGCCAATAATTCTCGGGCACGGCGCAACTCTTCGAGGCTGGAAATCATCGGGAACAAGATGCGTACCTCGTGATGGGCCGCGGCGCGCAAAATGGCTCGCAACTGTACCTTGAAAATACCGGCCATTTCGAGCGAAATTCGGATTGACCGCCAACCCAGGAAAGGATTGTCCTCTCGCGGAACCCGCAGATAGGGAGGATACTTGTCAGCTCCGATGTCGAGTGTACGAATAGTAACTGGGCGCTTTCCGACCGCCTCGAGGAAGCGATTGTAAAGTGCCAACTGTTCGTTCTCGTCGGGAAAGTCCTCGTAGGTTAGAAACGAGAACTCAGTTCGTAAAAGTCCGATACCCTCGGCTCCGTAGCGCAGGGCCACCTGGACGTCCGGTAGTAGCGCGATGTTTGCGAGCAGGCGCACTCGATGACCGTCACGCGTAGTGGTGGGTTCGTCCTGACCGACCATTAGTTCGCGCCGAAAGGCGTCGTACCGCTTGAGAAGGATCTGGTACTCGCGCTCGATTTCCGGGCTGGGATTGGCATAGACGATGCCCGAATTACCGTCGAGTACGACATTATCTCCTTCACTGACGGCTTCCATTAGATGTTCGACGCCGACCACCGTTGGGATCTCGAAAGCCCGAGCCAGCAAAGCGGTATGAGACGTCACGCCGCCAGACTGGAGTGCGATGCCGGCCAGATTTTCGTGGGAGATTAGCGTCATTTGCGAGAGAGTTAGTTCTTCTGCGATGAGGATGGTTGGGCGCGAGAAGACCGGCCCGCCCTTACGCTCCTCCTGTCGCAGATGGCGCAGGACGCGATGTCCGACGTCGCGGAAATCGGTAGCCCGCTCTCGCAAATAGCCATCGGCTACGGCCAACATCTGGGCGCTCAGCTCATCAATCACTCGGAAAAGCGCACTTTCGGCCGCGTAGCCAGATTTGATAGCTTCGCGGATTCGCGAGATAAACTCCTCGTCTTCAAGGATTAGCCGGTGCCCATCAAAAATCTTAAGGTCCGCCTCCGGCATCAGTGGCGCCATTCGGAACTTTAACGCACTAAGCTCAGCCCGTGAGCGTGCCAGCGCTTGTTCCAGCCGTTTCAACTCCGCGTCCGGATCGCGACTCTTCAGATTGCGGTCGATTGTAAGCAGGAAGGTACCCACGATATGCGCTGTCCCATGGGCGAATCCGGGGGCTGCAGGAAGTCCAACCAGACGGGGCCGGCGAATTTTGACCGGCGCTGCGAGCCTGGTCGTCCCGCCAACCTTTTCGTAACCTTTTAGTTGACGGTTTGCTTCGATCATTCGGCGCCGGTACTCGTCACGCTCCTTTTCCTTGGTCGCGAGAGTTTCGCGCAGCTGGAAATGGGAAAGAATTTGGGCCACTTGCGCGGCTGCGGTGCGCAATAAGCGAACCTCGGCGCGGCTGAATCTACGCCGGCGCAGTGTTTGGACCGTCAATACCCCAAGCGGCTTTTGTCGACCCTCCTCGATGGGTACCGCCACAAAGGTGTGGTAACGCTCTTCCCCAGTCTCGGGAAAGTACTTATAGCGCGGGTGGCTCATCGCGTCGGCTACCACCACCGGCTCACCTGATTCCAGTGCGAGTCCGACAAGCCCCTCGTTGATTTTCATCGACACGCGGCCAACCGACTCACGCTCCAGTCCAACGGTTGCCCTTAATACGAGCCGCTCGCGCTGGGGGTCGAAGAGATAGATCGAGCAGACCTCAACCTCCATCCCTGTGGCGATAGTCGCTGCGACTCGGTCGAGAGTTTCGCGCAGATCGGCAGAGTGATCACCGCCGATTCCTGAAATATCTTCGATTAGCGCGAGACGATCCCGATTGGCAGCCATGACGAAGGAAGCAAGCAAATTCTAGCCCACACGGTTGAGGCTTCACAACCTCCGGCCCGATCTATCGGTAAGCGAAACCCTTTCACATAGACATGCTGAACACCCAAAAGTATTTTTTGGTGGTATCGGTGCGTGACGGCAATCCACAAATCGGCGCGAATAGCAAGCTACTGAACGAAGACCGAATTGCCCATGATTGGTATCGCTTCGTGCTCTCCTTTCCTCCGCAATTGGTCAGACACTATTCGAAGCGATTCGGCTTATCATCAGGTGCGATCGTACTCGACCCGTTTTGTGGGACCGGGACTACCCTTGTCGAATGCAAGAAGCTCGGTTTTGAGAGTATCGGCATAGAGCGCAATCCAATAGCCTGGTTTGCAAGCCGCGTAAAGCTGGATTGGCAGGTTAATCCCGACGATCTCATACGACATGCTACTCGGGTCGCGAAGAACGCGGCGCAGCAGCTTCGCAAGCAGGGATTCGCCGCAGATTCGTCCTCCTCGGCGGGGTCCCGATTATCAGCTTCAACTTTGAAGACCTTGAGGCCGGCTGCCGCCAGCCTTTTGCTGGCCGATTCGATCAGTCCGGTGCCGCTCCACAAAACGTTAGTCCTTCTGCAAAATCTGGATCGAGCTCGCGACCCGCGACTCGACGGCCACGAGATCCTGGCTCTCGCCAAGACGCTCGTCTCCGACGTCGGCAACCTGCGTTTTGGACCCGAAGTCGGCATTGGTCGGCGGCGCCGAGATGCCGACGTTGTTGGCTGCTGGTTGAAGCGAATCCGCACAATAGCGGGGGATCTTCAGCAGCTACGGCAACTGGCGAACGTGCGTTCCCGCGTTTATCTGTCGGATGCTCGCCGGGTATCCGGCACAATCGCCGAGCATTCTGTTGATGCTGTCATTACCTCGCCGCCGTACCCCAACGAAAAGGACTATACACGGGCGACTCGGCTGGAGTCGGTAGTGCTTGGCTTTATCAGGAGCAAGGATGAATTACGTGCTCTCAAACAGGAGCTCGTTCGCTCCAACACCCGCAATGTTTACAAGCAGGACGATGATGATCAGTTGATCCCCGAAAATTCCGAGATTCGCGCGATCGCCAACGAAATCGAGCAAAGAAGGATTCAGCTCGGAAAAACTTCGGGCTTTGAGCGCCTGTATGCGCGAGTCACGCGGCTGTATTTTGGCGGGATGGCAAGGCATCTTCACGATCTGAGGGCTGTCCTCAGACCTGGCGCTCGCTTGGCGTATGTTGTCGGGGATCAGTCCTCTTATCTGGGCGTGATGATTCGCACCGGGCGGCTGCTCGCGGATCTAGCCCGGTCGGTCGGATATACAGTTGAGGGCATAGAACTATTCCGCAAGCGATTTGCCACCGCTAGCCGCGAGTTGTTACGCGAAGAGGTTGTATTGCTACGCTGGCATTGATAAGAGCCGCCGCTGGAGTTCTTCTCTATTCGCCCATCAGGAACGAGTTTTTCTCCTTTTCCGCATCGGCCCTCCTAGCTTAGACACGGGACAATGATAGCGGACCAAGGATTAAAGATGCTCTTTAACCGAACCGACAGTTGAGGACCGCAATCGTCGCCGGTCGGATGGTGATATCTTCAAGGAGCGTCGGGGACCTGTCAAATTCAGCGATGCTCCTCGCGATTGGCGCCAAACACCCGAACGATGGCGGCGGTTGAGCGTGAAGTGCTGCGTGCCAGTGCCAATAGCTCGCCGCGCGAAATGACCTTGAACAGGCCCGCATTCTTGCGCCTGACATGGTCGAGTGCACGCGAATCACCCTGGCGAATCCGTTTTTCAAGCGCCGGATCGATAACGCTTTCGGGTAAAGCTGCTAGCGCCGCCCGCATGCTGATCGGGCGTGGAGCCTCGCCGCGCTGGAGATCCGCGATAACGTCTTGAAAGCAGCGGGCATGACTGAGCGAAAAGGCGCCACTGCGCGTGCGCCGTAGTTCAAATAAATGTGCCGCAGTGTTCAGTGCGTTGCCAATATCGCGGGCGAGAGCGCGAACGTACATTCCGGACGAACACACCAAGCAAAAGCTGATGGCATCGTCGCCGGCTTTTTCAAGTTGAAGCGACTTGATCGTGACGCGGCGCGGGGCCGGTGGTTCAATCTGACGCTCTCGACGAGCAAGTTTATACAGCGGCACACCGCCCCGCTTGATCGCTGAAAAAATCGGCGGCGTCTGCTCGATAGTACCTCGAAACTGACCGGCTACCCGCTCGAGCAGCGGTTGGTCAAACTGCGGTACCGGCGCGGTTCGGGCAATCGGGCCGGTCGAGTCCAGCGTGTCCGTTTCGATACCCAGCCGAATAAGGCCGGTATATTCTTTTTCACCTTCCTGCAGAAAAGGGGCGAGTTTGGTAGCTTCACCGATGAGAATCGGCAGTACGCCAGTGGCAAATGGATCAAGCGTTCCCAGATGACCCACGCGGGTGTGCTTGCCAAGGCCTGCCTTGATTTGCCGGACGATCTCAGCCGAAGTTGGACCGGCGGGTTTATCGATCACGATGATTCCGTTCATGGGCTTGTTGGGAGTTGGTTCCTGTCGCCGCTTAAGCGCCTCTCCCTGCTGTGCCGTTATCGATTTAAAGTTACAGTTTAATGTCTATGGCTCTAAAGGCCCAGTTGGCGAAGGCAGAGCCCCACGGTGCTGGCGAGCTCCAGCCGACCTCTCCAGAATTACTTGTCCTAGGCGCGATTGTCCCTGCGACTCTGGCGCTGGTCCTGTTTTTCTTTCATCTCGGTACTTACGGCTTGTGGGAACCGGATGAGGCTCGTTACGCGGAGATCGCACGTGAGATGATCGCTTTACACAACTTTATCGTTCCCCACCTCAATTATGTGCCATATGTCGAGAAGCCGCCGCTCTTGTACTGGCTCACCGCAGGATCGATGCGGCTGTTCGGCGTTAACGAATTCGCCGCAAGATTCGTCAATGCCGCTGCCGCGTTCGTCGGAGTGATGACCACGTATCTATTGGTATTGCGTGCGTTCGATTGGGGACGCGCCGTACTCGCGGGTGCGATTTTGGCGACGAGTCCCCTCTACGCCTTGATGGCTCAGGTATTGACCACCGATATGTTACTTACGGCCGCGGTCACCATTGCGATTTTTGCGTTTTTCCTGCAATGGCGCGACGGCGGCCATTGGTGGGTAATATCTGCTCTAGCTGTGAGTGTCGCAGTATTGACGAAGGGGCCCATCGGCGCTGTTTTGCCGCTGACGAGTGGAACCGTATTCCTGTGGCTCGAAGGTCAATGCCGCGGTGCGATCCGACGCTTCCACCTAGTTGCAAGCCTGGCAATCGTTGGACTGCTAACTCTGCCTTGGTTTATTGCCATCACCGTTCGACAGCCCGACTTCCTGCAATTCTATATTGTCGGTGAGCACCTGCGGCGCTTTTTTGAGCCTCACTACAGCCATGGCGAACCAATTTACTATTACATCCCGATATTAATCGGAGGTTTCCTGCCGTGGAGCCTCGCGCTCTGCTTTATTCCGTGGCCTGCGCTCGCGGCTAGCGCGGCGCGGCGCTTCTGCTTGATCGTCGGAGCCACGATTTTTTCCTTTTTCTCGCTTTCGAGCGCAAAACTCGTACCCTACATTCTCCCCGCGTTCCCGTTCCTAGCGGCGGCGGTCGCCGACGGTCTGGCGATGCTCGTTACAGACAAAGGAGATGAAACTGCGCTCAAATCCGAGGTCTATCCTGGGAAAAGAAAGCGCTTGGTTCTCATGAGCGTATTGCTGGCCGTAGGCGGAGCCGGTGTCATCCTCATCGCCGCTCAATCAGACCGGTTCAAGAGTCCCTACCTTGAAATCCTTCGGTCAATTACTTATCTGTCGGGCACGACAGTTATTGTTGCCGCCACAATCTCCGCGGCAGCGTTCTGGATGAACTTTCCCAAGACCGGCCTGACCTTTGTGATCGGGGGGGCGGCTGCAACGTTGACGCTTATCGGTTACGGCCGGATTAGAATCGAGCCGACGCGCTCGTACGCAGCGCTTGCGCGTAGCATCGCCCGCCAGGCGCCGACGGCGCGACTCATATGCTACCCGCGCTTCATAGAATCGCTGCCCTTTTACTGCCGGCGACGCGTGATTTTAATTGGCGCGAAGACTGAGCTGGCTTATGGCGCAAAACACTCGCCAGATGCCTCAGATTTCTTCTTCGACAGCCGCGAAGATCTGGTCCGGTTGTGGAAGCAGCATACTGATACCGTTCTTGTGATTGACCGGCAAGCATTGCCCGGCATACAGCAACTGCTAGGCCGCTACAAAGTAGTCGCTTCGAACGCGAAAAAGCTCGCATTGACTCGCGCCGTACAAGGGTCGCATTCATAATCCATGGCCGATGTCGGAACCACCTAATGGGGCCTGAAGATCATTTCGACGCCGGGCAGGCGCCGGGACGAGACTCGAACGCTACCCCCGCTTCCTACCTGCCAGGGGGCAGCGCACCATCGCGTCGCTGGTCGCTGTTTGCAATCAAACTCGCGGTCGGAATTGCACTCCTCACATTTATCCTGTGGCATTACGACTTACACTCGGCCTTCGAGCTAATGCGTCGCGAACGTCCCGTGTTCTTTGTGGCGACAGTGGCATTGTACGTCGGCGGTCAGGTTATGTCGGCTTATCGCTGGCGGATCCTGGCAGCACTCAATGGACTCCATGGATGCTATTCGGAATATCTGGCCTACTATTTCGTTGGCATGTTCACCAACATATTCGTTCCGGGGTTAGTGGGCGGCGATGCCATGCGAGCGCTTTACCTTGGACGCCGCCATCGGCGGATTGGGCCAGCCGTCGGGTCGGTGATGGCTGATCGGGGAGTTGGGTTGCTGGCGCTGCTTTGGCTGGCGGCAGTTGCCGCAGTGTGTAATAGGCGAGTGCGGCTGCCGCCATCAGTCATCCATTTAACCGCGGCTATGGGCGCGACGTTACTTTTGGGCTACATCGCTTCGCCCTGGCTCGCGCGGCGGATTGCCACTACAGATCGCTTGAAGCGATTGCTCGCACCGGTACTTCCGTATCTTGAGCGTCCGCTCGCATTGATTCCCGCAATCGTTCTCTCGACACTGCTGCAACTGGCGTTGGCAACCTGTCAGTACCTGCTCGGATTGGGTTTGAAGCTCGATATTGCACTGGCGACGTTCATTCTAATCGTTCCAATCACGAATGTGATCGCAAGCCTGCCAATTACAATAAATGGTTTGGGAATGCGCGAAGCCGGCTATTTGTTTCTGCTGGGAATGGCCGGGGTAAGTAAGGAGCAAGCCGTCGCCCTCAGCATACTCTATTTCGCCGCGTCATTGGCGGGTGGCTTCACTGGCATCTTTGCGTTTCTTACTACTCCGATACCGGACTAGCCTCGTGTCAAGATCTCCTTTACGCGGCGTGCGATGGCGCTCGATGGCATGGAGGTCAGATCGAAGGGAGCGCGCTTATCTTAATCCGCGGTACCACTCGGCAATCGCCTCACCGACCTGGTGGGGTGAATCTTCCTGAACGAAATGCGCGCCGGCGACAGTGACTTCCCGTTGATTTGGCCACTTTCGGCAAAAGTCGCGTTGCCGGCCGATGAGAATCGAGCCGGGTTCGGCGTTCACGAACAGTTTTGGGATGGTCGCGTCCTGGCTGAGCCACTGTGAATACTCGCTAACGATTGCGGCGACGTCCGCCGGCTGGCCGTCAATAGGGATCTCGCGGGGCCAGCTCAGCATAGGACGACGTGACTCACCGGGTTCCTTCCATGGGGCGCGATAAGCGAGCATTTCGGCTTCGCTCAATTCGCGAAGCACTGCTCGGGGTAATATACGCTCGATAAAGATGTTCTTTTCCAGTATCAGCTCGTCGCCCACCGGGCTACGCATTAGCTGAAAAATATTGCGTGCATTATCAGGCCATTCATCCCACTGCAGTGTGGCGACGATCGCCTCCATATAGGCCAAGCCCTTCACCGCGGCTCGATGACGACAGGCCCAGTAGAAGCCCAGGGCTGAGCCCCAGTCGTGCACTACCAGTGTTACATTCTGGGTAAGCCCCAGCGCCTCAAACCAGGCATCAAGAAAACGCGAGTGATCGAGGAAGCGATAGGAACCGTGTGGAGCCTTACCCGACTGGCCCATTCCAATCAGGTCAGGTGCAAGACACCGCCCAAGTCGCTCCAGATGGGGAATCACATTACGCCAAAGATACGAAAAGGTTGGATTTCCATGCAGGAAAACAATCGGATCTCCCTGACCGACGTCGATGTAAGCGAATTCAGTTCCACTAACCGCAACTCGCTTGCGGGGATAGGGATCAACCGCAGATATTGTTTCTCGCTTCATTACTGACTTTCCCTATGGTCGGGCACTCGGAGCTTAGGTCCCCAGTATACTGATGCGCACGTGCGATTGCTCGATCTGACGCGCTCGGGCAGTATCCTCGATGATGACGAGCCAGTGGGGTAAACAAAATGGCGCAGCGTAGACGAAAATTTTGGGGTTGGGGTTATGAAGATCAGGGGCCTAATCCGGAGCAGCAGAAGAGATTGGCCGAGCGAATGGCGCAGCGCTTTGACTTGGGTGAGCTTACCATCCTGCCGCATCCGACCGAAGCAGAGCTCAACTTGCGCCCACCCAGGGTGAAGCCACCCGACTCCCTCGCAGCGATCTTCTCAGCAACCACCTACGAACGTGCGCTGCACTCCTATGGTCGTGGGTTTCGCGACCTGGTGCGCGCCTATCGGCGCTATTATCCGAATCCGTTTGATCTGGTGGCATATCCTCGAGACGAAGAGGATCTCGTACGAATTCTTGAATGGTGCGATCGGCAGAAAATAGCCGCTTCGCCATATGGCGGCGGCTCAAGCGTGGTTGGTGGAGTCGAGCCACCTGAGGACGGTGATTATTGCGGTACTGTCTCTATCGATTTAGCAAAGCTTAACCGAGTGCTGGAGGTCGACCGGGCCTCGCGCGCGGCGCGTATCCAAGCCGGTGTGCTGGGTCCATCATTAGAGGAGCAACTTAGGCCACACGGGCTAACCTTGCGCCATTTCCCCCAATCGTTTGAGTTCTCGTCGCTCGGCGGTTGGATCGCGACACGCTCAGGCGGCCACTTTGCTACGCTCTACACGCACATTGATGATTTCGTTGAATCTCTGCGGATATTGACACCGAGCGGTCTGATTGAATCCCGCAGGCTCCCCGGTTCCGGAGCGGGTCCGAGCCCGGACCGGTTGTTTATCGGTTCTGAGGGGATCTTCGGTATCATTACCGAAGCCTGGATGCGCCTTCAGGAACGTCCCACATTCCGAGCCGGCGCATCCGTGCCCTTCCCGGATTTCCTCAGCGGCGCCAAGGCAGTGCGTGCTATCTCGCAGGCCGGACTCTTTCCCGCGAATTGCCGCCTGTTGGATCCGGGGGAGGCACTCAACGCGGGTGCGAATAACGGTGAAGCCGCCGTTCTCCTGCTGGCGTTCGAATCCGCCGACCATCCGCTGGAACCATGGATCAAGCGCGCCCTCGAATGTTGTGCTGATTTTGGCGGGCGTGTCCCCGAGATTGCCTCAACGAGTCGCAGCCCGGTGGGCCTGCGCGAGGGCGAGGCTGGTGCGTGGCGTCAGGCGTTCCTTAATGCGCCATACCTCATGGACACCGTGGCCGCTATGGGAATGGTGAGCGATACCTTCGAGACCGCCATTACTTGGGACCGCTTTGAAGAATTTCACGGTAATCTGATGGAAACAGCACGGCAGGCCGTGACACGGGTCTGTGGCCGAGGGACGGTTACAGTGCGCTTCACACACGCCTATCCTGATGGTCCCGCGCCATATTATACGGTGTTGGCTCCTGGGAAGCGCGGCGCGGAACTGGAACAATGGGACGAGATCAAGTCGGCGGTCTCCGACGAATTGATTAGGTTGGGTGGTACCATTACACATCACCACGCCGTTGGCCGCTACCACCGTCCGTGGTACGACCGCCAGCGACCCGACGGCTTTGCCCGGGCTCTCATCGCAGCCAAACGCGCACTCGATCCGAACGCAATCCTGAATCCCGGCGTTTTAATCGACCCCTGACGTAGCCGAGGAATTTACCAAAAGATCGCTTCGGACCCGGAGATTCCGCGCGTCGGAGAGTTCGATTCCACGTTTGTCCGCAGCCAAGTCGAAAGCTGACATTCCGACACGGAAATTGGCAATCTTCGATTTGATTGCGACTCGGAGGAAGATTCAGCCGTCAGTGGCGAGGCTCCTCAGCTGATGAGTTGCCGAAAAGCCTCTAGTCATCAATCCCAAGTTGGCGTCGTGCCGCCTCGCTCATTCGATGCGGCGTCCAGGGCGGCTCCCAAACAATTTCGACGTTTGCACGTTCGCACTCAGGCAGCCCCAAGAGCTTCTCCTCAATTTCGGTGGCAATCATCGATCCCATCGTACACCCGGGCGCTGTCAGAGTCATTTGTACTGTCACGGTGTCACCGTCAACCGCGACACGGTAAACCAGGCCGAGATCGACGATATTAACTGGAATCTCAGGGTCATAGCATTCGCTCAGAACTTCATAAACGTCCTGTTCAGTTAACATAAGCTCAATCTTATCGTACTCGAAGCACGAGTCCGATGGACCATTGCGAGGATGCATTCGACGGGAACTTCGGAGCGAGTCGTCACTTGGCAAACCTCGGCGGATCGGGTTCACTTGATCAGAGAAGGATTGCTCGGGTAGCGCGCAGGAGGTTGTATGCCCGCTAAAGAAGATCTCTACGATCAGGCGGTGGATCTGTACGCTGACGAAAAATATGACGAGGCTATCGAAGTGTACAATCGGGCGTTGGAAATTGACCCTAAATTCACCGATGCGGTACACGGCCTCGCGATGTGCTATCAGGCCAAGGGCGATCTTGACGCCGCAATCGAGTTGACCAAGCGCTACCTCGAGCAGGAACCCGAAGATATTCTAGCCTTTACCAATCTGAGCATGTTCTATCAAAAGAAAGGCATGATAAAGGAAGCCGAGGCTGCTGGCGCTGAAGCCCGGCGGCTTGACTGGAAGCGCCAACTCAAGGAAGCCAAAACGCAAAAATAGCCAGCTGCGCAACTCACCAATCGCAACCCTGTCCCTTCCGGCGAAAAGCGGTCCGCAGTTTGCTCTGTCGCAGCAGGAGCTCAGTAGAGGGTGAGGCGCGATGATTGGTCGCTGTGCGGGAGTTTTGATTCCGCTGTTCTCAGTTCGTTCAGTTCACGATTTCGGGCGCGGCGAGTTTGGCGGACTCATCCCGATGGCCGATATGGCCCTCGCGATGGGTCATCGTCTTCTGCAACTTCTACCTATCGACGAAGTTGCACCTGGCGAGACAAGTCCGTACAGCGCACTGAGCGTCTTCGCTCTCGATCCAATTTATCTTTCACTTCGATTGCTACCGGGCATCGACCCACGCGACTGTGACGCGATTCGTAAGACAATCCGTGGTGAGGACCGACCGACTGACCCAGCACGGCTGCGGCGGGTCAAGGATAGGCTGCTCCAGGCGTCTTACCGATATTTCAAGTCGGGCGCCGACCGCGAGTTAGGTGTCCAGTATCAGGAGTTTGTAGAGCTGCATCGCGACTGGCTCGATGATTACGTCTTGTTCAAGGCACTCAAAGAGAAATTCGGCGAGGCGAAATGGGAGAGTTGGCCTCCGGCGCTGAGGGATCACGAGCCTCAGGCGCTGGCCGCGGTTTCCAAGACCTTGAACGAACGGCTCTCGATGCTGAAGTACGTGCAATTCCTGGCTCATCGGCAATGGCGCTGCGTACACGAGAAGCTGCTGGGGATGGGAGTTTTCATTGGCGGTGATTTGGCCTTTTCTCCCGGGCGCGAAAGCGCCGAGGTTTGGGCCAACCGTCAGCTCTTCAATCTTGAACGGGCAGTGGGTGCGCCTCCTGACGCATTTTCAGCTGTGGGTCAGCGATGGGGATTGCCGAAGCCTGACTGGCAATATATGCGCGCCAGCAATTTCGAATTTCTGCGACGCCGTGTGCGTCATGCCCGGGAACTTTATGACGTGCTTCGCCTTGATCACGTCGTCGGCCTTTGCCGTACCTACAACTACCTGCTTAACGATACTGTCGACGGCGAATTCGATCCTCCATCCGAGGCTGCGCAAAAGATTCAAGGCGAAGAGATCCTGAGAATCATCCTTGCTGAGGCTGGTCCAATGCAGATCGTGGCTGAAGATCTCGGGGTCATTCCTGGCTTCGTGCGAGAGACTTTGGCTGCGCTCGAGATCCCCGGCTACAAAGTACTGCGATGGGAAAAAAAGCGCACCGCGAATGAAGATGGCGGTTTCGTTAACCCGGCCCACTATCCTCGTGTCTCGTTGGCAACGACCGGAACCCACGACACCAATACCTTGGTTGAGTGGTGGGCGGCGCTAAGCGAACGCGAACGCTCGCAGTTGATGGAAGCGGTGAATCGCGAACCCGCAGGTCGCAGCGACGGTGTGCTCGACGAAGCTCGGCTCGACGCCATCCTGGAATCGGTATACGCGTCGCCCGCGCAACTGGTGGTAACGCCGATTCAGGACCTCTTCGGTTGGAACGCTCGCATCAACGTTCCGGGTACGGTCGGGACCGCGAACTGGAGTTGGCGGCTGCCGTTCGACCTCGAGACCGCAATGGCAGACTCCCGCGTGCAAGCGCGGATGGCGCGGCTTCGCGCGATTTGCGAACGAACCGGCCGTTTTGAAGCTATACAGCCATCGATTTCCGGTAGGTTGTAGCTCACCGGCCGAGGGTTCGCAGTTCCCGCTCGGCGAGCTCGAGATCAGCATCGACCATCATGTTGACCAGCTGCGAGAAATTGACTTTCGGCTGCCAGCCGAGGACGCGGCGCGCCTTGCTCGCATCGCCCATCAGCACGTCAACTTCCGCTGGTCTCAAGTAACGCTCGTCCGCCTCGACATACTTGCGCCAGTCCAGCCCGACGCGATCAAACGCAAGCTCGAGAAATTCCTGCACCGAATGATGTTCGCCGGTTGCGATAACGTAATCGTCAGCTTGTGGCTGCTGCATCATCAACCACATCGCTTCAACATAATCACCGGCAAAGCCCCAGTCGCGTCGTGCCTGGAGATTTCCAAGCAGCAGTTTGTCCTGCAGGCCTAGTTTGATCCGAGTAGCGCTGCGGGTGATTTTACGTGTCACAAAGTTTTCGCCGCGCCGCGGTGATTCGTGGTTAAAGAGGATGCCGTTGGTGGCATAAAGGCCATAAGCCTCGCGATAATTCACCGTCTGCCAGTGCGCGTAGCATTTGGCGCACGCGTACGGGCTGCGAGGGTGAAACGGCGTCGTTTCCCGTTGCGGTAGCTCAACCGCTTTGCCGAACATCTCTGAGGAGCCCGCCTGATAAAAGCGGACTGAACGTTTGTGCCGTACGTTGTGGTCGCGAATCGCTTCGAGCAACCTGAGAGCCCCCAGGCCAACCACGTCAGCTGTATACTCCGGTTGATCAAACGAGATGCGAACATGCGATTGCGCTGCTAGGTTATAGACTTCATCCGGGCGCACTTGCTCGATGATCCGACGAAGCCCGGTAGCATCACCCAAATCTCCGTAATGGAGCTGCAGTCTCGAGCCATTCGTTCCGTAACCCCGTCGCAGATGATCGATACGCCCTGTCGCAAAACTCGAGCTGCGCCGCACCACACCGTGGACTTCATAACCCTTGCTCAGGAGCAGCTCGGCCAGGTAAGACCCGTCCTGACCTGTAACTCCCGTTAGCAATGCAACTTTAGCCATCCTACCAACCCGACCGCTGGATTGATTGATAATACCGGCTCGTGCTTTTCAGCAAAATGGGTCATTTCCCCAGATGGGTGGGGCGACCATAGGCATCTTGGCCAGCAGGTCGAGCGTCGTTCTCGAGACCTGGACCGGCTCCCGTCGTGCCGCAGCAGCCGCTCCACTACCAGACCAACGGCACCAGCCGGTAACGGACACGCTGACAATACTGATCATAACCGGATAGATAGGCGCAAAGGTAGCGCTCTTCGTCCCGCAACCGTGCAATTAGAACCGCTAAGAATGGTGGGGCCAGCAGCAGTCCCCAAGCGGAGACAAGAGCAATCGGGGTAGCGACGAACAAGATTAGCCCGGCTAAATACAGCGGATGCCGAACCAGCTGATAAGGCCCCGTGGAAATCACGCGTTGCCCAGCTTCGACCCGGATTGTTCCTGCCGCAAAACTATTCTCCCGGAAGACGAAAAAAATCATGACCAGCGACAGCACCAGCAGTGCATCGCCGACGAGCGCGACCGCCGCGTGCAGGTGTGACCAGTGAAAGCGGTAATCGAGCCCAGGGACGATCAAGACTGCGAAAAACAGTAAGGCGGCAACGGTTTGAATAATCTTTTGCCGGGTGCGCGCTTCGGCTCGCGGACCCGCGGCGACTCGGCCCTCGATCAGATGGGGATCATAACGAAGAAAGTACAGCGTGATCGCGCTGACGCCGACTGAGAACAAAATCCAGTAAGCCCAACCCGGCCTAAAGCTCAGCGATCCGGCTGGCACAAAGATTAGAAGCCCCATGACAGCCTGAAGTTGAGTAAGTCCAACCAACGCTCTGCAAGGCAGTTTGTTCATCGATTCGGCGAAGCCAAGAGCTGGACGAACGCCTCCTGGAGTTTGGGGCCCGATGCGCGTGATTGGTGGCAGGGACGACCCGAAAAGATTGGACCGGTCTTGGTGGTTTCGGCGCCGTGTAGGAAATCGCCGGACTCGATGATAGGCGGCCGTTCAGCAGGCTGGGCGGCGTAGAATTAGTGGATCGATTTTTCGCGGAATCAACTTACCGTCGCCAAGCTGACCGAGCATTTTTCCATTTGCGACGATTACCTTACCGCGCAGCAGCGTCATGACGGGCCATCCGGTCGCCTCCCATCCCTCCCACGGACTGTAATCGCTGACGTGGAAATCCTCGCGCGTCAGCTTCTTTTTGAACGAAGGGTCAATTACGCAGAGATCGGCATCACTGCCAGGTGCGATCACGCCTTTACGTGGATATAAACCAAGGATGCGCGCGGCATTCGTCGATGTGACCTCAGCGAAGCGCTGCAATGACATGCCTCGCTTGACTACTCCCTCGGTATAGACAATGCCCATTCGCGCCTCCGCACCGAGATTCCCGCCGGTGACGTCGTCAATGTTGCGGCCTTTAAGCTTAATCTCAAGTGAAGTCGGATATTCGTCGGTCGCGGTAGTCGACAGCCCATCGCGGATTAAGCCTTCCCATAACGCCTGGTTATCCTCGGGATATTTCAGCGAAGGATAAGTGTGGTAACAAAAGCCACGTGGCTTGCGATAATCCTCGGCATTGAAACACGCGTAATGGTGCAGGGTTTCGGCGTAAATCGGTAGGTTGTGACCACGAGCTTCGACGACAGACTCCACTCCCTCGCGCGCCGAGGTGTGCACGAAATAAACTGCTGCGCCAGTTGCTGCGGCAAGCTGGATAGTCCGGGTGAAGGCGAGCTTTTCCGATAGTTTGCTGTGCACTAAATGAAGGTTCGTACCATCGACCAGTCCTTGTTCCTTGAATCGCTCATAATTGAACTGAACGATGTCATCGTCTTCGGCGTGAACCGTCACGATGCCCCCGTGCCGCGCCGCTTGTTCCATGGTTCGTCCTATCCGCCCGAAATCGAGTTTGAATGGGCGTCGTCCGGGATGTGGCGGAAGCACTTCGTTGGTAAAGACCTTAAAGCTCGGAAAACCCTGCTGAATGGCATCCGGGATCTGATCAAAAACCCGAGCTGGTAAGGCTCCTCCCAGCGCGATATGAAAACTGTAATCGACGTACGATCTGTCCTTCCACCGTTCAAGCCTGCGGCTTAAGGCCGTTGCGATATCAGTCCCAGGATGGACGAAGACGAAGTCCAGATGAGTGGTGACGCCACCGAATGCCATACCGTAGGTGTCGTCCTCTGGCCCTAAAGTAAAGAGCCGCTCGTTCGGCTGCATGCCGATGAGGCTCGCCAAATGTGCGTGCGGTTCAATGCCACCCGGCACCACGATCTTGCCTTTGGCATCAATAACCCGATGCGCCTGGATGGCCGGCTCACTAATACCCACCGATACGATTTGCTCGCCCTTGATGCCAATGCTCCAGTGGCCGACGCCTTGGGGTGTGACTACCTCTGCACCTTGGATGAGGACATCGAGCATAACTTTTCCCCAGACTCTGACTGGACGAGACAAGCCCGTCCTCTAGTTCAAGACAGCGCTGAGCGCTCCGCGAAAAGTGACCGCGATGCCGAATTGCCTGGCGTCGATTAACTACGATGGAGAAGAGGAGGAGGGTGGTTCGGCGGTTTTGCGTCCGGTAATTGCGTGGAGTTGGCCGCGACCGGGGGCGGGTCGCCCTCGTGTGGCGTTGCGCGTCGGCAGCATGGTGGTGCGCGGCGGACGGCGCCATTGATTACGGCTGCTCCGTGTGCCGCGATGGCGCTGACCAAACCATTCGAGCGCTGCGATAACCCCCGCAAGCGGAACCCCGAAACCGGCTAAACCCCATATAGTATCGGTCACTCCAAAATAGCTTACTGATAATGCTCCGACGGGTATGCCGCCCATAAAAGCCAGCACCCACCAGAGCACAACGAATCGCCGGGAGCCTTCGTCGCCAGCCATTCGCGCCTCCAATCGAACTGCACCTCGCGGGGTTATTATGTTCCTTTACACCAACATTGGCCGCGAGAAAACTGCCGGGGGCCTCCGTTTAGTTAAATGGTAAATTTTGCAGTCCTACGCTCGTGCTCCAGGCACCGATTATCCGTCACAACTGCGAAATAAAAAAGCGTTGGTCAACGATCGATGGGGGCACGTCAACGATTGTCGACGGATCGCTAAGCACCACGACCGAGCGACGAATTGCAGGTCAGTAACGAGGGGCGACGGTTCGCGCTGGCTGCTCGGGGCCACCTAATCGGAGATATTTTCCAGCATTCGCTGAAAATTGCGAAGATCCGCCGAGCGTCCCGCCGCGATCATCAAATCCCCGGCCCTCAACGGCTGGTCGGGGGCTATGACGCTGAAGCCCGAATCCGGCGAGGCGGCCGCCTGGACGGCGAGAACGCTTACGCCGAATCGTGCGCGCGGATCAAGTTCACGCAATGTTTTGCCATCAGCGCAGTTGGGTACCCGTAATCGCGTGACGCGGTAACCGCTCGCCCAAAAGATACTCGGGTTACGAGTGGCGGTTGAACTGAGTGATACGGTGACGCGATTGAACGCCTGCACAATGTTCCTACGGCTCACCAGACCGGCGAACTTGCCGTGATGAAAACCCAGGCGCTCGACCACTGGCAATTCCTCCAGCCCCTCGTATTCCATTATTTGGAGGGCCTCATCGAGACTCGAATCGAGGGCCAAGACCGGGGGATTCTGGCGGCTCAAATCGTATGCGTTAACCAGCGGTCCAAGTTCGACCCCGCTAGCCAAGGCCGAAAGCAGGTCGCGAGTCACAATCAGCCCTGCGAGACGATCATCATTGTCGAGCACGGGCAACGTTGACTGCGAAGTGTCTCCGGCGATGCTCAGAACCGCGTTCACCGGGGCGTTGGCGCGAACTGTCTGCACGTCCCTGGTAATCACCGAGGAGGCTGGGAGCTGGGCGAGAAGACGGCGATCGTGGCCGATCTCCAACGACTTTCCCTGCTTGACCAGTGCGTAAGTATCGATCGACTCACGTTCGATACTATAGGCAACAATCAGCGCCGTAACAGTGGAGATTATCGCGGGTAAAGCCAGCACAGGATCCAAGCGGGTCATTTCAAAGAGCAACAACATCGCGGTCAAGGGAGCATGAGTGACCCCGGCCAAAAAAGCCCCCAACCCCACCAGCGCGTATGAACCGCGCGGGCCCGTCAGTCCTGGCAACAAAAGATTGCAATACTGGCGGAAAGCGCCGCCGGCCATGGTGCCGATAAAGAAGGTCGGCCCAAAGATTCCTCCTGGTGCTCCACATGCCAGCGACGCTGAACTGGCAAAAAACTTCGCCGCCGCCAGCGCAGTGAGCATCCTAACACCCAGCTCCCCTTTAAACGCGCGCTCTATTACAGGGTAACCGTCGGAGAGATTGTCAGGCAGGGCGATGGCGATGACCCCAACCGCGGTGAGCCCAAGCTCGAGCTTAAGCCATTTATGCAGTCGGAGGCGATGAAAGAAGGCCGAGCATGCGTGAAAGAACCTGATGTAAGCGGCGGCGAGTGCGCCGAGCAGAGCGCCCATTACCGCATAGGTGATTAGCTCCCAATAGCTTTTGATCAGAAAGGGCGCCGGATGAAAAATAGCGATGTCCCCGAACAAGCCGCGTGAGGTGACCACGGCGCTGAAAGTGCTGACCAAAACCAGAATCAAGTTTGCCAATTCGGTTTCGCCTAGCAGCACAATTTCGAGGGCGAACATCATCCCGCCCATCGGTGCATTGAAGGTGGTCGCGATGCCGGCTCCAGCCCCGGCCGCGATGAGCATCTTGCTGCGAACGGCTGATAGGCGGCGAGCTTGGGCAATGGCCGAGCCGATCGCTCCCCCGATTTGTGCGATCGGCCCCTCTCGGCCGACTGACGCCCCACATCCTAGTGACAAGGCGGCGCCCATGGCCTTAAGGAATATCCACGATCGATGCAGCCGGGCGTTGCCGAGATTAACCATCTCAAGAAAGTTGGGAAATCCATAGCCGAGCACATCGTCGGGGAAGAAATAGTCGAGCGCCAGGATCAGAGCGCCCCCGGACATCAGGAGTACCGGTAATGTAAAAGGCGTTCCGCTCCCCAATCCCAGGAGCTTGGCTTCGAGGTTCAGGAAAATCCATCGGCACAGGCGAATCAGTCCGCGGAAAGCGACATTACCCAGTGCGGCGAGAATACCTGTAATCACCGCAAGCAATATCAACTGCAGGTACTCGACCTGATCGGTCCGCAGCGATAATGGCTGGTCGCGGATCAGCTGCGCGGCTCTGGCTGTTAGCCCGCCTGGACCCGGCGACGAGTTGTGGGGAAGGGGAGCGCCAGGCTCGTTAGGGCTTGGGACTTGGACCGGCATTAGAGGGAAAGAAAACGATGCACAACGTGGAGGAATTCGTTCAACTGATCGTGATGAACCCAATGGCCAGCATTTCGTATTGTCACCAGTTCAGCAGTCCTGAAGGCGTCCAAGCGACCGTCGCGCTCCCAATCGCCGGCCCAGGATGCGTCGCCTCGCACCAGTAAAACCGGGCAGCGGATTCGCGACCAAATCTCCATCGCGTCTTTCAGATTAAACAGATAAGGCGAAGTCGCCCTGGTGTAATTGTCGTATTTCCACGAGTACGTGCCATTCTCGTTGCGGCGGACGCCGTAGACAGTGAGGTGGCGCTGCAATTCCGGTGTTAGGTGGGGGTTGGCTTCGCGCATTCGTGCCATCGCCGCTTCCAACGAGGGGTATTCGCGCGGCTTGCGCTGTGCGAGGGCCAGCATATCGATTATCCAGTGCTGCATGCGCTCATGTGCCGGTGTCTCTCGAATCATCGCTCCCGGCGGCCCCAGCCCTTCGATCGCAATTACTGCTCGCACCGATTCGGGGAAGACCCCCGCTCGCTGCAAGACCACGCCCGCGCCGAGCGAATGCCCGATCAGCACGGCAGGGTCTTGGGGGCCAAGCGCATTGATTAGCTGCCCGAGGTCCAGCACATGGTCGGTGATCGAGTAACTGCCGCCAATTGACCAATCAGAGTCTCCATGGCCACGTAGATCGGGTGCCACGACGTGGAAATAATTGCGCAAGTCCAGCGCGACAAAATCCCAACTCCGGCAGTGGTCACGGCCGCCATGAACCAGGATTGCGAGCGGCTTGTCGGAATTGCCCCAATCGACGTAGTGCAGCTTCAAGCGCTGCGAATAAAAGAAATGAGAGGTTGGTCCGATTATATCCGCCATCTAGGCGCCTCCAGTTGCCCGCTGTTGCAATGACACTCATCCTATCTTCACAAGTGTAGCCCATTCGAGCCTGCAAGCCGGCCTGCGGCCGGCTTGCCCAGCGGAATGAGGTTTGATGGATTTGGGAATCAGCTAGAGAGCCGCGAGAACGTCGTCCAACGCGGCTCGGAGGCTTCCGACAATGTAATCAATCTCTGCCGGACCAATAACAAAGGGTGGCGTTATCATCACGCCATCGCCACCGGCAGCCCCCGCCATTCCACTGGTTGGGTAAACAAACAGGCCATTTTTCAGCGCGGCGCCTACTATTCGGTTGGTGACACGCAGTTGGGGTGGGTAGGGCGTTCTGGCAGCCTTGTCACGGACTATTTCCACGCCCCAAAAGAAGCCGGTACCGCGGATGTCACCGACCATCGGATGTCCAGACAGCTGCTCTTTCAACTGCGCCCCCAGTTGAGTGCCCATTTGGGCAACGTACTCGACCAGGTGCTCGCGTTCCATAATTTCCAGTACCTTGTCAGCCATCGCGCAGGCCAAGGGATGGGCACTATAGGTGTAGAACATAAAATCAGCGCCGGCTTTCTCGCATTCCTGCACCAGTCCTTCGGCAACCGCGACCATTCCCATCGGCACATAGCCGCCGGTGAGGCCTTTGCCGCCAATCAGTAGATCGGGCGTGATTTTCCAATGGTCCACGGCGAAGCGCTCGCCGGTACGGCCGAAACCGGTCATTACCTCATCCACGATGAGCAGAATTCCGTACCGCCGACAGATCTCAGCTATCCTCGGCCAATATTCTCTGACCGGAGGCACCGCACCCCCGGTAGCGCCCATCATGGGCTCGGCGATGAAGGCTGCAATTGATTCCGGACCGTGTTGAATGATCGTGTCTTCCAGCGTGGTGGCACAGTCGAGACTGCACCCAGGGTAGGTCCTATCCCAGGGACACCGATAGCAGAATGGTGGCCCGATATGCGGCCAGCGCAGCAGCACGTGTTCGTAGTCAGCTCGCCGCCCGAGGTTGCCACCGACCGACAGCGCCGCCAGAGTGTTGCCGTGATAGGAAAACCAGCGGGAAATGATTTTGTGCCGTTGTGGCTGCCCCTTCACTTTGTGATACATGAGGGCGAACTTGAGCGCCGCCTCTACTGCCTCGGAGCCACCACTGGTAAAGAAGAACCGGTTGAGGCCGGGCGGAGTCCAACGCGCCAGGCGCTCCACCAACCGATTGCGCGCCGCCGATGTCCACACGGGTACGATGTAGTTAAGCCGCGCCACCTGGTCGGCGGCGAGCTGCGCCAGCTCTTCCCGCCCCTGACCGACGTTGACCACCACCGCACCGCCACCTGCATCAAGGATTCGGCGGCCATCGCTTGTAAACAGCCACGGACCTTCGGCGCGCTCAATGCAGAGCGGCTCGTAGGGCCCGTGGAGGAACATCGATGATTGCCCGGCCATCGTGACCTACCTGATGGCACCGGCGGCACGCCATTGCGCAATATCCTGCGACGCGTAGCCCAATTCAGCCAGGATCGCGTCGGTGTGCTCGCCTAATTTGGGTGGCAGCAAGCGAATCGAGCCGGGGGTCTCGGACAACTTGATTGAGATACCAACTTGTTTAACCTTTTCACCGGAAGCCGTCTCGACTTCAACAATCATATTGCGGGCGCGAATCTGCGGATCATTTTCGAGTTCATCGAGGGTCATCATGCGCCCCACGCAAATATCTGCTTGAGTAAGTATATTCCACCATTCATCGCGTGTTTTCGTTTTAAAGATGCGGGCGAAGGTATCGAACATCTCCGGCCACTTGTCACGGTCATACTGGTGGCCGATGTACTGCTCGCACTTCAGTGCGCGACATAAGTTACCGTAAAACCAAGGCTCCATCGAGGCAATTGTGATGATCTTGCCGTCGCGGGTTTCATAAAGGTTATAGAAGGGAGCGCCGCCGTCACCCGGCTGAGTGCCGCGTTCGGGCACCTTGTGATTGGTGAAATAAGTGCTTAGCGCCTGTGCCAGCAGCAACATCACCCCATCCAGCATCGCAATATCGACGTACTGCCCCCGCCCGGTTTGAGCACGCGCGATGAGCGCCGCCAGGATTCCAATGGTCGCATGCATGCCGCCCCCTGCATAATCCGCGAGCAGATTAAGGGGGATGGTTGGGGGCTGGTTCCTGCGCCCGATCAGGCTAAGCGCCCCGGCCTGAGCGATGTAGTTCAGGTCATGTCCGACCAGGTCCCGGTACGGTCCGGTCTGGCCGAAACCGGTCACCGCGCAGTAGATTAACCGCGGGTTAATGCGCGACAACACGTCATAATCGATTCCCAGGCGCTTGGCAACGCCCGGCCGAAATTCCTCGACCACTATGTCGGCGTCGCGAGCCAGGCGGAGATATATCTCGCGCCCCACCTCGCTTTTGAGGTTAAGACCAATCGAGCGCTTGTTGCGGCCGACCGCGTTGGTGGGAGCATAGCTCGGGCGCGGTGCCTTCACATCCGCGGTCCCAGCCTGGGCGGCGCGTCGCCCGGTCGGCTCACCCGGTTCTTCGACTCTGATGACGTCCGCGCCCAGGTCCCCCAGGATCATCGTACAATGAGGTCCGGGTGCGAGCTTGGTCAAATCCAGAACTTTTATGCCGGACAATGGGGCAGACCCAGCCATTTCCTCTCTCTTCTCCATTGGCCAATTAGATACGCTGGCAGAAGAACTCTCTTGTGTCGGTCGGTCCGGTCCTCGGACCTCACGATCCTATACCGCAGCGGCCCGCACTCGCGCCAGCAATGCTGCCAGCGAGCGAAGACCGCTTAGCATGTGTACGCCGTACCAATGAAGATCGCGGCCATTGATCAGCACTACCCGCCGACTAAGTGGCGGTGGTAACAGCGGTTTTAGTTCTTCCACGTCTTTAGCGCGAAACTCATACGGTTCATCCGGTAACAGCACAAAATCAGGTCGGAGTGCGATTGCCTCCTCAATCGTGGTGCGCGGGTAACGCTCACCAGCCGAAGCGAAGACATTATTAAAGCCCAGCAGGCGCAGAACGTCATGGGCATAGGTATCTGCATTAAAGCTCATCCAAGGGTTCTTCCAAATTGGGCAAAACGCACGAAAACGTAGTTTGGCCCATGGCCCAAGCTCTGTTTCGATGACACTTACCTGTTGCACGATCGCGCGGGCCATGGCGTTGGCCTGCGGTTCGCAGTCGAGCACGGTACCCAATCTTAGTATGGATTCCACCGCCGACGCGATCTTCCTCGGATAAGTGGTAAAAACCGCGAGACCGCGCGCGCGCAGATGTTCGATATCTTCTCGCCGATTTTCTTCCGCATTGGCAATCACAATGTCGGGAGCCAACCGTGCGATGGCATCAACGTTCGGGTTCTTGGTCCCGCCGATCGTGGTAATCCTGGATGCCTCAGGCGGTGCTATACAGAAACGCGTAACGCCAACGATTCGCTCGCCCAGCCCGAGGCCGAACAAAGTCTCGGTCCAGCTCGGCACCAGCGATACAATTCGCTGCGGCGGGCGCTGCAACTCCACCCGAAACCCCAATTCGTCAGCCACCTGCAACCAGGTCATAATTCCATGATTATAGGTCACCGGTTCGAAGCCGGCATCGACCTGAGGCCTGAAAATCACGCCACAGCAGCGCCAGGCGACAGGCTTCGCCCAAAGAACTGGTGCCTGCTACGGCGAACGGTTGTGTCCTGCCTATCCATTCATCCGAATTCGCCATCGCTGCCACCTGGAGCATCGTCCCGCGCGCGACGCCGTCACTTGTCAGCGGCGGACTGAGGGTCGTCAGTCCCTGGGCGTGATGGTTCAGCGTCGCGCTCTGGGACAACTCTTGACGGCCATCCCGTTTTTAGTGAACGGCACCGAAATGACAAGAGCCGATTTTCCGCGGCCGAAGCTGTCCGGCGCCACCAGAAGCGGGTAGCAAGCGGGGGACCTTCAAACGAGCATCGAACTTTCGCTTCCGAGGGCGAGAGTGGTGCCGCTGTGGTGGGCTGGCTTTCGATATGTTTTGTGAAGCTCAGAGACTCGGGACCGCAGGGCGAATCGCACCTGCTCAGTCACTCCAGTCAAACTCTCGACGAACCTGATCGAGGTATCTACTGCCGGTCGTTTGCGCGACCGGGGTCCCTAGCACTTTAAGACACTCTTGGTTGTAAATTAGGCCAACCAGAGTTTCGCGCTTTACAGTCATGTCGGTCAGCGCGTAGCTGTCCGGGGCCTTCGCGGCCGCGCCGTCAATAGCTCTGCGCAGCGACGGATTTAAGTGATCACTCGCCGGGATACCCAGAAAGTTATAGGCACAGTCTTCACCGGTCACATGTCGCGATGTGAGCGGATAGCTGATCTCAGCGTCGCTGGGTGAGACCACAGTCCGACTCAACGCGCAACCTCCCAGCGTCACAAAGAATGTCGCCAGGTAAACTTGGAGTTTGATTAAGTTCATATTTTGTAAGGCCTCGAACACCGACTGTCTTCAGGCGCCGACTCCTTCGAAGATGGTGTGTTTGAGCAAAACACAGGCCATAAGAACTATCGCTCAAACCCTGCCTTCGCGTTGCAGATCGGAGCAACTCGAATCGTGTTCAAGTCAGCTCAGCTGGCGCCAATTCGGCAGATCATGTCGGTAAGCAGCGCCGCCGACGTTCTGGGTTAACCGTGGACCGGTCACGTCGTGTCGAAAGCGGCGCTTTTATGCCGCTGAGTTTGAGCGAGGCTCCTCCCGTGTCGAAGGCTGAAACGTTGCCGAAAGCACGCTTTAAAATGTCGGCCAATTTTAAAATCCCTAATTTGTCAGGCCAAAGAATCGCAACCATTAGCCGAAAGTTAGAGACTGTTTAATCGCCCTGCTCTGCAATTACGAGCCGTTTCGGCGACGTTTCCTATCGCTGGGAAAGCGACGGATTAGTGGCCCGTTCGACGGCGAGCCCCTCGTTTCTCCATTGCTTCATACCGCCCCTTAAAACCAGCACTTGCCGAAACCCGGCGTCTTTGAAAAGTTGGGCGGCCTTGGCCGAGCGTCTATCGGTTTTGCAAATAAAGACGAAAGGCATGTCCTTCATTGCGGAAAAGTTGTGTAGCATAGGCGCTAGTTCTGACAGCACGATATTCCGGGCACCAGGGATATGACCCAGCGGTCCGTCAAATTCGTCCGGAGCGCGCACATCGATGAGGACTGTTGGCGGTCCATTTTCGAGCCGACGCTTCAGCTCGGTAGGGTCGATGAAATCGTCCGCTGCGCGCAGCCGGCGGACCAATCGCGGCAAGAAGGTCACGGCAGCCAGCAAACCCAGTGCGATTAAACTGCTCCGCACCGCACTAAAACTCCCGGCCGCGGCCTCACGCGCAGCGTAGCCAAGGTAGGTGTAAGCGACCGCACCCGGTGTCATGAACACCAAAGAAGCCAACAGGTATTCGGTCACCCGAATACCGGTAAGGCCGAAAGCATAGTTCACCAGGTTGAACGGAAACAGCGGGACCAGGCGCACGAAGGCGACAAACCGCCATCCTTCCGCTTCAACCCCGCGCATCAGGCTTGTTAGGACCACACGCCGCCTCAGCCAGCCAGAACCGATATATCGGGCAAGTAGAAAGGCCAGTGTCGCTCCGCAACCAGCTCCGGCGAGATTCCATAAGCTCCCCCAGGCCGGGCCGAACAACGCACCGCCCACTACCGTAAGCACCGCTCCGGGGACGAAGAGGACCGTGGCGACAGCGTAAAGCAGAACGAAAAGAATCGGTGCCCAGTGACCAAACCGTTCGAGCTGCCGCTCGAGCGCTGCTGCTCGCAGCAGCTCGCGATGCCATGCAAGCCATGCGATCGCGCTCGCCAGCCCCACCAGGAGAACCAGCCGGAGAGGAAAACTGCGCGATTTCACGCCGCGCTTCTCCCCGTGATGGCGTATGCACCTGCAAAACCTCGGAACGGCTGCCACAGCATCCGGTCAATCCGCAACTCGCGTGGGTCTCGAAACTGTTCGAGGCCGATGGTCATCTGCTCGTGGCCGGCGGTCGGCTGATCTCGATAGGTTCCAAGGGCGCGATCCCACCAGGACAGGTTGAAGCCGAAATTGCTGTTGGTCTCGCCCACGACAGCAGAGTGGTGGACGCGGTGCATATCCGGCGTCACCACCATCCATCGCAGATAGCGGTCGAGTCTCGCGGGTAGGTGAACATTGCTGTGGTTGAACATCGAGCTGGCATTCAGCCAAACCTCGAATATGACGACGCTAATCGCCGGCGTTCCGAGCGCGACCACAGCGCCAAACTTGATCAGCGTCGAGAGCACGATCTCGATTGGATGGAAGCGCACCCCCGTGGTCAGATCGAAATCGAGGTCGGCGTGATGCATCCGATGCACCCGCCAGAGCGCCGGTACGGCGTGAAACATTACGTGTTGGAGATAGATTGTCAGATCGAACATAATCAGCGACCCGACGATTTTGGCAATCCCCGGCACCGACAAGCTGCTCAAGAGACCCCAGCCGCGGCCCTCGGCAACGAGCGCGAGCCCGACGGCGTTCGCAGGCAAAAGCAGCCTCGTCAGGACGATGTTCAAGGCCGCAATCCCTAAATTGCTGGGCCAGCGCGACAATCTTGAATAAGTTCGTTTCCGTCGCGGCGTTAGCACTTCCCACCACGCCATTGCGGCAAAGACTAGAACGAATGCGCTTAGCCGTATGGCGGTTTCGTCGAGCGGGTGCACGTGCTCTTTCAAACTTTCAATTGGTTTATTGAATGAGACTAAAATCGGTTATCGAGCAAGTCAAACTCGATATCGCCCAACACCGGGCGGGTTAACTGCCGAACCTAAGATTTGCGAGCAGTGCGGCGATTCTTTCTGCGGCGCAAGCTTCGGCTCACCAAACCCGTCCGTCCCATCCAGTGAAGTTTCAGGCGCGGCAGCGTCCCGAGCGGCGGAATCGTGCGGATTTCGATTTGGAAATTTTGGCAATCAGTGCTGGGCAAGTCGCTCAGGACTGGTTCCCAGCGTAATCTGCCGCGGCATTTGTCAAACGCTCGTTTTCAAGGTGGGACCGGACGGCAATACGGTAAAAGCCGCGACCACATCCAGGTAGGGTGGCGAGATTTCGAATCGCGATTCCTCGACTCTGCAGATGATCGCTGAATTCTCTTCGAGCGTTCTCGTGCGAGACCGAAACCATCACGAAATTCGCGCTCGAGGGAAACACTTTGATGCCGAGTCGACGAAGGTTGTGCTCGAGGAGCGGACGTTCCTTTGCGATTAAAGCGCGGGTGCGCGTAATAAACGGCTCCGCCACATCGAGGCAGGCGAGGGCGACCTGCTCGGCTACCGTGCTGATCGACCATGGTTCGAGCGCCTCGCGCAGGCTCCGCACGACCTCCGGGGACCCGAGCAGGTATCCGAGCCGCAAGCCCGCGATGGCAAAGATCTTGGTCAGCGAGCGGAGCACCAACAGCTTTGGAATTGAGCCAACCAGCGCGCAAACTGAACGCGGGTCATCGGCGAATTCGATAAATGCCTCGTCAATCACGCACCACGCCTCGTGCCGTGCGCATTCCCGCGCGATTTCGAAGGTTTCGTCCAGTCCAAGCAGGGTTCCAGTCGGGTTGTTAGGCCGGCCCAGAAACACGCCGTCGGCCCCTGCCTCGAGCGCGTCGCGCAGTTGCCTGAATTCCAATCGAAACTGGTCTTCCGATTTCAGAACGATTGAAAGCGGCGTTGCCTGCGCTGCCATCAGCGCGTTCGCGATCTCGCTGAACGTGGGAATGACCACGAATGGCGAGCGCAAGCGTAGCACGCTGGCAGTCAGGTATAGCAGTCGGGTGCTGCCGTTGGCCGCGATTATCATTGACGGATCCAGCTGGAGCCAGGCGGCGATTCGCCGTTCAAGTTGATACGCATAAGGGGAGGGGTACGTCGAGATGCGTCCGATCGCGTCGTGATAGGCCTGCACCGCCTCGGCGGGCGGACCCAGCGGATTGAGACTTGCGCTGAAATCGACACAGCCTGTTTGCGGGTTACCGCCGTGGGTGCGATCGAATGGAATCGGCTGCAACAAGGTTCCCTTTTTCAGCCGTCCCACACCCAGTCGACAAGCGCGCGTATTAGGATCAGCGCGAGGAGCGTTAGGCCGGTCGCGGCCCACATCAGGCTGCGCGCAGTCCGAAGCGCCCGCAGGTCGAGTGGCATCTGCGGATAGCCCATGCGCGGTCGAAACTCGATCTCGCCGCCATAATACGCTTGCCCCCCCAGTTCGACCCCGAGCGCTCCGGCCATCGCGGCCTCCGGGTAGCCTGCATTCGGACTTTCATGCTTGCGAGCGTCGCTCAACAGGACGCGCAGGCTCTGCAGACCCCGTCCGGTCAGCAGGACTGCTCCCGTCGCGATTAGCGTCGCGGTCAAGCGGGCTGGTATGAGATTCGCGAGATCATCAAGCCGCGCCGCACATCTGCCAAAATAAAGGTAACGCGCGTCCTTGTAACCGATCATTGAGTCCAATGTGTTAATTGCCTTATACATCATCGCGCCCACGGGCCCGGCCAGGAATAGGAACAACAAAGGCGCGACGATGCCATCGTTGGCGTTTTCCGCAACCGATTCAATAGCCGCTCGAACGAGACCATCGCGGTCCAGGGTTTCAGGGTCGCGACCTACCAGTGCACGGATTGCGCAGCGCGCCGCAGCCTCGTTCGAAATTGCCAAATGCCGTTCAACGGTCCTTGCCGCATCATTCAGGCCACGCGCCGCCAGGGTGGTCCAGGCGATTAGAGTTGCCGCCAGTGCCCCCACTACCGGGGCCATGGCCTGCAAAATCGCGACGAGCACCCAAGTGGTCGCCCCCGACAGACCAACAACCGTGACAGCAAGCAAGGCGCCACAGATGATGTCTTGCCGGGGATTGTCGCGACGAAGAAAGCGTTCGCCAATTGTAATCGCGTAGCCTATCAGCTTCACCGGATGGGGTAGCCAGAGCGGGTCGCCGCAGACAAAGTCGAGGATCACGGCGGCGATTATCAACCGAGTTGGCAGGTGGAGAGCGTAACTCATTGGCACGAATCACCCTGGACGAAATGACTCGCTCATATTGCTCCAGCACAGAGGCAGGGCCAGTTAGTCAAAAAGGCAATTGTACCGACTGGCCACTGGGCGGCACCGCTCGCGCTGCGGTTTCCCGTCTACCTGTCAGGCTCGTTAGCGCAGCCAAAAGCCGTCCGCCGCAGCATCCTGGGGAATTAAGCCCCTGTGACTTGTCGCCCCGAGATTTCGTTGCCACTGGAAGAATCGACGAGCGCAGCGATGTTGGCGGCTGAGCTTTCAGCTCAATTGAGGAGACGAAAACAACACCTGGTTCAAAACTCGATTCCCTTCTGCGCTCGCACGCCGTTGGCGTAGGGATGCTTGACGGCTCGCATTTCGGTAACCAGGTCAGCCAGCGCAATCAGTTCCGGATGAGCGGCTCGTCCCGTGAGAATAACGTGAAGACCCTCACGCCGTGCTTTAAGAGCCGTGAGCACTTCTTCAAGTGGGACGAAGCCATAATTAACCACATACGTAATCTCGTCCAGCACGACCAAGTCAAAGTCGTTCCCCAGGAGCCATTGACGCGCCACCTCCCAGGCGGCGGCCGCCGCCGCGCGGTCGCGGGCAGGATCTTCACTTTCCCAGGTAAAACCTCGTCCCATTGTCAGCCAGGTTAAATTTGGGGTATTTTCACCCAGTCTGCGTTCGCCAGTGCGCCATTTGCCCTTGATAAACTGCAGCATCCCGACGCGCATGCCGTGTCCGAGGGCCCGGAATGCAATACCGATCGCAGCCGTGGTTTTGCCCTTGCCGTTGCCTGTGTTTAGCAGAATCAATCCCTGCTTGCGCCTGAGTCTGTCCATCGTGAACTGCTGCGGGACGTCCCACGTCTTTTCCCAAAGAGATAACCCGTGGTTATTCCCAGAATCAGCCAGAACATCAGCATGCTCGCGAGCGTCCGCAGGATAAAAACCCGGTCGAGAGCTGCCAGCTCCCGCGATGACGTTTCCGCGGGGGCGATTGGCAGCAAGGTCCTGAATACAATTGAAGGCAGCGCGACAATCATGATGCCAGCAAACTTTGCCGCGCCTTTGGCCTTACAAATCAGCACCAAACCGACTATCGCAGAGATAGCCGCAGTCAGCCAGGCGACTTGCCTAAGCAGCAGCGGCGCCAGCTCCATTCCGGGTGTTGCTGGCGGTACGATCATCGCCGGCGCGGCCTGAAAAACCGCAAAGCCGGCGGCGCCAAAACCAAGGCCGGCCAGCCATCCCTCTTTGCCGCTGCGTGCATAGGCGCCAGTCAGGATTAGACCGAATCCGATTCCCACGAATGCGTCACCGAGCAAAGTCGATAATGAACGCATGGGTTCGCTCGCCAATGGGTCAGCTGCCGATTGTTCGCTCGCAACCCGCTCGAAGGTTTGCGCCTGGCGGATCAGGGGCAAGGTCAACGACCGCTGAACCAGGAAGAGGCATGAGCCCGCGAACAAGCCAGCCAGAAACGCAGTCCAAATCGCGCGCGCAATCATGCGCGATTAGTGACACGGAAATCCAGCGGCGTGCCGGACATCGTGCGCTGCCGCATGGAGAAGATCGGAATGTGAAAATCCCACGACGAAGATTGTCGCGCCGCCTAGCATAATTGCCACCATTGCCGCAATCATCGCCCTTGCCGCGGTCCCGATGCGGACCTCCGTGTGGTTGCGAGCATTCTCGATGCCTGAGATCGCTGAGCCAATGTTCACCATCTTTCCTCCTCGTTTGCGACCCGCTGGGCGTCCAGCGGGGATTCACTTGTTTGTCGTTGCGCGCGCACGAACGCAAGCCCCCGCCATAGCTTCCGCCAGGTTGGGGTTCGATGCCCAGTGCACATGCACATAAGAGGCGATAACGTTGTTCAGGCTGAAACCCTCTTCGAGCTCAGCACCGTTGCGGGTGCGTCGAATTGCAAAAGCGGGCGCGACCTTCGACGACAAGGATTCGATCCTCGAATATCGGAATTGATGGCCACGAAAACCAAGCCCGGGACCGAAAATGGAGTTGTGCAGAGTCCGGCCTTCAACGTAGCCCAGCGCCTGCAGACGTTCACACATGATGGTACGTGCTGGCACGACGTCGCACATCCGATAGGTCCGGGCATCCAGAGTCTGAAGTTCCCGGCACAAATACATCAGGCCGCCGCATTCGGCGTAGACAATGCCACCGCGCGCCGCAAACTCCGCGATCTGCTCTCGCATCGCGACATTGCGTTGAAGCTCGGCCGCATATGTCTCAGGATAGCCCCCGCCAAGATAGAGGCCGTCAACCTCTGGCAAGCGAGTGTCATGTATCGGTGAGAAGCGAATTAGGCGCGCGCCCGCACTCTCAAGCCGCGCAAGATTGTCCTCATAGTAAAAATGGAAAGCCTCATCATAGGCGATGCCGATGGTGCATCGGCTTGTGCGCCGCGCTGTTGCTGTCATTGGGATAGCCCCGGGCAGGGGCGGCGCTTTTGCGGCAATTGAGATTATTTTGTCGACCTCGCACCATTCGTTCACCAGTGCGCCCCAGCGCGAAAACAAGGCATCAACCCCGGCCAGCTCCTCAGCTGTGCGCAGGCCAAGGTGCCGCTCTGGGAAAGCTGCCGACGCCTCATTGGGCAACCCGCCAATTACTGGCGGACGCGCCGACGCTTCGCGCAAAAGCTCCAAGTGCCCTTTGCTGCCGACCCGATTGGCAATTAGCGCGCTGACCTGCAACTCGGGGTCAAACTCGGCGAACCCGCGTCCCACGGCTGCAACTGAGCGAGCCATTCCTGAGGCATCAACCAGCAGCAGCACGGGTGCGTCGAGCCATTTCGCGATTTCGGCTGTGGATCCGCTTTCGTCAGTAGCCGACGCACCATCAAACAAGCCCATCACGCCTTCAATGATCGCTATATCGCTTTCAGCCGCCGCCCGTACGAAAGTGGCGGTCACTGCCTCCCGGCCCATCATCCAGCCGTCGAGATTGTGCGAGCGGACACCGGCCGCGCGTGAGTGGTAAGTTGGATCCAGGTAATCCGGGCCGCATTTGAAAACCGCAACCTTCAGGCCCCGCGAGCGCAACGCGTACACAAGCCCGACCGTAAAGGTCGTCTTGCCGACGCCGCTCGCCGTGCCTGCCACGACCAGGCGTGGTATTCGGATCTCAAATGGCATCTACCACCTCGGCGAGCCTTTCGAGTGATCGCCCTTAGCCACTTCATCGAGGTCTCGGAGCGCGCTCGCCAACTGCACGTTCGGGGTTTCGTTCCAGCGGTTGCTGAAGACCAACTCGGATAGGGCAAGCCTCGGCAACCAGCCCACGGCTTCGAGCATTGGCCGGTCAGTGAACTCCACCGGATAGCCAACGCACATGTACCCAATCACCATCACATGGTCGGGGATTGCAAGAATTTGCGCGATCACCTCAGGTTTCAAAATGCTTACCCAGCCGACACCGATCCCTTCGGCGCGGGCTGCCAGCCACAAGTTCTGAATCGCCGCACAAGTACTGTAAATGTCAGCGTTGTACATCGTGTTGCGGCCGATAATCGCTGGTCCGAAGCGCTTCCTGTCACAGGTGACGCAGATGTTAATGGGCGCATCGAGAATACCCTCGAGCTTCAGGGACAGATACCGGGCTTTGCGGTTTCCTTCGAAACCGTCGGCTGCGCGCAACCTTTCGGTGTCCACGTGGTCGTGGATCTTGCGGCGAATTTCGAGGTCATCGACCACGATAAAGTTCCACGGCTGCGAGAAACCGACCGATCCCGCGTGGTGCGCAGCCCAGAGAATTCGGGCGAGCACGGCGGGTGGGATCGGGTCGGGTCTGAATGACCGGACATCGCGCCGGCACGCGATTGCCTCGTACACGCCCTCGCGCCACTCGGGCGGAAATGCGCCGATGTCTACCACTTGAATGTCTCCTTTGTGCGCTCCTTTGGTGCAAGATCGCACGCGTCGAGCCGGCGAAAAGCCTCGATCGTGTTGGAGACTGCGGCTTCAACACTGCCGGCCGGTAAGCAAAGCACGTTCTGTGCCCCATGACGCCGAGCCGTCTCTGCAATCGTAGGACCAATTGCGAGCATGGGAACAGCAGAAAGCAACGTTCCACTTACTCTGGTCAGCAGCCCGCGCGCTGCGCTGGAATTGGGAAGCACAATCAACTCCGGAGCCTCCTCTTCTAATGCGCCTCTCTTAGACTCGCGCTGACCAACAGGCGGTCCTGGTAAAAAGGCCGATTCAAGCGGTATGTCGTTCGCTGGCTGCTCAACCAAAGTCCCCGGTCTCTCGACCACCCGGGCACCCAAAGCGCGCAGACCCGCGGCGATCTTCGAAGGTCCCCGACCGGCAAGAGCGACGAGCACACGGCGCCCCCTGAGCGGCAGCTTTTCCAGCCATCGGATTCGGTCATGCAGTGTAACCACGCTGCCTACGATAACCAATGCGGGATCGGCCCGGCGCTCGACCCCGACCTTGTCGGCGAGATCGGCCAGTGTACCCGAAATCACAAGCTGCTTCGATGTGGTGGCTGCTGCAATATATGCCGCAGGTGTTGACGGGTCGCAACCTTCGGACACCAATCGGCAAAGGTTCTCTCTCAGTCGATGAGCAACCATATAAAGGACTATAGTCCCGCGCGAGCCCTGGCCCATTGCTGCCGCCCGATGGCCGGTCAGCAGAGTCACGCTGGACGCATGGTGGCGATGCGTTAAAGGGATTCCGGTGTAGGCTGCCGCGCCCACGGCGGCCGACACGCCCGGAACGATTTCAAATGGAATGCCGGCTTCGGCTAGTTCCTCGGCCTCTTCCGCTCCGCGACCGAAGATTAGTGGGTCGCCAGACTTCAATCGGACTACTGCGCGCCCCTCGCGAGCACGCTCGAGCACGCGGGGATGGAGTCGATAAGCGATCGCTCCGCGCCCATGCCGGCGTCCAACGGCAATCAGTTCGGTGCGCCGCGGAACGAGCGCCAGGATCTCGGGCGATATCAGTTCGTCGTGGGCGACCGTTTCAGCCGACCGAATCAATTCAAGCGCACGCAAAGTCAGCAGCCTCGGGTCGCCCGGTCCAGCCCCAACCAGATAAACGATGCCCCGTGCGGACATTGGTGCTATTCCGCTCTGACCTTTGCCTTGCGGAACCGATGGCTGAAGTCAGGAGCATACAGGCGCGAATCGGCAAAATCGTTCGCGGTCAGCGTACGCCCCACGATGATGATCGATTGACTTTTGATCCCCGCTTGTCTGACCTTGAGCAAAATGTCTCCGAGCGTTCCACGCACAATTTTCTGCTCCGGGCAGGTGGCCCTGTAAACCACGGCGACCGGGCAATCTGCGCCGTATTCGGGAATCAGTGACTCGCAGACCTCACGCAACAACGTGACACTGAGGAATAGCGCCATGGTAGCGTGATGGCGGGCAAGTTCGCCGAGCTTCTCGCGCTCAGGCATCGGCGTTCGCCCTTCGGCCCGGGTCAAAATTACGGTCTGGCTCAGTTCCGGCAGGGTCAGTTCACGGCGCAATGCCGCGGCGGCGGCGCTGAAGGAGGTCACACCGGGCACGACCTCGTATTCAATTCCGAGCTGCTCCATACGGCGCATCTGTTCTGCAGTTGAACCAAAAATCAGCGGGTCCCCGGTATGGACCCGGGCGACATTCTGGTTGGCATCGCGAGCGCGCACCATCACCTCGGTAATTTCATCCAGTGTCATTCCGGAGGAGTCGATCACTTCAGCATTGGCCCGAGCCATCGCGATTACCGCGCGCGGCACCAGCGAGCCGGTATAAAGCACTACCGGACAGGATGAAATCAGCTCAGCCGCGCGCAGCGTCAGCAACCTGGGGTCCCCAGGGCCCGCGCCAATGATGTAAACCTTCATCGTTCTTCTTACAGACAGCGCAGCACCGTATCGCGTACGATCTTCCAGATGGGCGCGGGTATCTCACCGAGCCAGCGGGCTTCAACCGGCCGCTCCGTGGGAACCGCCTCCTCTCCGCTCGGATCGATAACGAGCCGCCAGAGCCGCTCGCTGACCGAGCCATTGCGCTCGATCAGCAGTCGTTCGGCGAGCGTCGCTGCAAGCGATTCACCCTCCAGGTCGAGAGTCAGGCAGGGCGGAGTTATCTCGACAGGCCGCCGCGCCGTCAACGCAACATAGGGCCGTTTGAGCGCATCGATCGCTGCGGGCGGCTCGAAGCCCACCGCTTCGAAATCGCATGGCTCCTTGGTATTGCCGATAAGAAAGAATCTGCCGCCGGTTTCGGCGAGAATCGCGCCGGCCAGTCGTCCCACCCGCGCCATCACTCAACCTCCGTCTGCTCGGATGTGGATTCCAGCACCAGCGAACGCCCCGGCCGTTGACCCGGCAGGAGCTCGCCCTGTGAAGTGTATTTGTTCGAATAGCCACGCGGCGTGACCATGTAGCCTTCGAACACAAACGTGTTGCTCGATCCCACGATCACCGTGGTGAGCATCCCGATCTCATAGTCAAGAAAGTGATCCAGATCGGTGAGCACCGTCCGCTGAAGTTTCCGATAGGCGCTCTTCACCAGAGCAACCGGCGTCGTCGGCTGGCGATACCTTCTGATGATTGAATGCGCTTCGACGATCTGCCGCGTACGCCGGCCGCTTGCCGGATTGTAAAGTCCGATCACGAAATCGGCCGCCGCCGCCGCTTCGATTCGCCGCGCGATGAGAGGCCATGGCGTCAGCAAATCCGACAGCGAGATCGCGCAGAAATCGTGCACCAACGGCGCGCCCATCAGCGCGGCGCACGAACTGAGCGCGGTGATGCCGGGTATGATCCGGAGCTCGGGCGAGTCGCCGCGCTTCCATCCAATATCGCGCAGCACCTCGAACACTAGACCGGCCATTCCGTAAACTCCGGCATCGCCTGACGAAATCAAGGCGACCTTGGCGCCGGCTCGGGCGCGTTCGACGGCGGCGCGCGCCCGGGCAATCTCCTCCGTCATCCCGCTCCGTACGATCTCTTTGCCGCGGATCAGCTCAGCCACCAGCTTGAGATAGGTGGTGTACCCGACAATCAGCTCGCTGTCGGCAATCGCGCGAGTAGCGGCAGGGGTCGCGTGGTCCTGCGCTCCGGGACCGATTCCAACGACGGACAAAACGCCCTTCACCTCAGGCATTGCCAACCTCCATCCTGCGCTTTGGAAATGGGATGCGCGCGATGGCGACAGTCATCGATCTTCCCGCGCCGGGCTCGGTATAGACCTGCTTGGGAACGAGCAGCCGTTCGGCGCGCGCCCCGAGCAGCGCTGCAGGTTCCGCTACACCGCGTGTACCGACGTGACGCCGGACGGTTTCGGAGGGATTCTCGATCCCCTGGACGGCGTCGAGCTCCTCGGCCGAATGGACCTCGAGCGGCCATCCGTGCCGTTCAGCAAGCGCCAGAATCGCTGGTTCGTCACACTTTTTGTCGATCGTGACGAGCGTCTTCACCGCCTTGAGCGAGAGCCCATGGGTCTCGAATGCCTTGGCCACCCCTTTCTCCACCAGCTCTGGCGGCGTATTTTTGTCGCAGCCGATTCCCACCACCAGGCTTCTGGGGCGATAGATCACGGCGTTCTCCCAGTGGCGCGGATGGGTCTTGCGAAAATCGCGGTCGGTGGCCACCAGCAGAATCTCGAAGACGTCTGGATCGACATCCTCCAATGCCGTTGAGTAACGCACGCCCGGCGGTAGCGGCCGGTCCATCGGCCACCAGTCGGGCTCTCCCGTCTCCTGCACGAACATGACCGGCGCGGCGTTGACCACGGCTGCGCACCCGCGCGTCACGTTGCGATCCGGATCGTCAAGCGTCCAGCCCAGTTCCCGGCCGAGGATGTCCACGGTGAGCGTGCCGATGGCGTCGGATGCGGTGGTGATCACCGCCTGCGCGCCCAGCGCTGCAGCGACCCGCTCGGTGAAAACGTTGCCGCGGCCAACGTGGCCCGAAAGCACCGAGATCGCGAAGCGCGCGGCGTCATCGACGCAGACCACCGCGGGGTCGCTCTTTTTGTCGCGAATCAGCGGCGCGAGCAACCTCAGTACCGCGCCGATGCTGACGATAAACACATGGCAGTCATAGGCGAAAAACGTTTCCGCGAGTGCCGGTCCCATCGGCAGCTTGAGCGCGAGGGCGTTTGCCAGTTTCGGCTCCTGGCGCGCCGTCGCCAGCAGTTTCTCGGAGACGTAAGTGTCGGCGTTGGTGAAGGTCTCTGCCAGCCGGGTAGCGATTTCGAGCCCGTGACGCGTGATGGCGTAGATTGCAAAGGGCTTGCGTGGCATTTTGCTTCGACTTACCGCTGGGCCAGCGCGGCGTTGGGCGAAACTTCCCCCGCAAGCACGCCGCTGCGCTCACGGCGCGCGACCACTATCATCGCGAAGCAGTCGCCGCGCTCGCCGCGGACCGCCCGCAGATCGGTCGTCACTTTCTGCTCCGGCATCGTGGCCTTCGCCACGTAGGCTGCCTTGTGCAACAGCCCCGTGCGCTCCAGCGCTTCGATGACTTTTGGCATCTCCGAGCCGATTTTCATCAGAATGGTGGTATCGAAGGTGTTCAGTATGGTGACCAGATCCGTGACCCCGTAGTTGGCCGGAATGATTGCAATTCGCTCGAGCCCGTCGGCGAGCGGAGCGCCCAGCACGGCGGGCACAGCCGCGATCGATGAGACCCCCGGCACCACTTCGACCCGAATCCCTGGCCATCGGCGCGGCGCCTCCCCGAGCAGATAGCCGAACGTGCTGTAGAGCGAAGGATCGCCTTCGGTGGCGAATGCAACCGAGCGGCCGCTTTTGAGTCGTTCGCCGATTTTGGCGAAAGCGGCGTCCCACGCCTGGCGCAGTCGCGCCGGTTCTTTGCTCATCGGAAAGGTTAGAAAAAGGCGCTCTTGATTGCTCCTTTTGCCGACAACCGGTTCGATTATTCGCCAGGCTGTCGACGAACCGTAGTCTGAGCTCCGCGGCAGGGCGATGACGTCGACGCGCTGGAGCGTTTCCACGGCTCGTAGGGTCAGCAGGTCAGGCGCGCCAGGGCCGACACCGACGCCGTACAGCGTTCCATAGTTCATACCGAACTGCCTCCGGCTGAGGGTTTTTCCGCAGCAAAGATTTGGATCGGATTGAGTGCTTCGAAACGCAAATAACGAGCAAGCGGCTGCGCCCGTGCGACCTGCAGCAGAGTTACCTCCGGAACGATCCCGCGTTTGCGCAGGGCGGTGTGAATCTCTGCGGAGTTTTCCAGCGTGATTGCGTTGGCTACCAGCCGGCCTCCCGGACGTAACCGCTCCAATGCGGCTTCGACGATCTCGTCCATGCTTCCCTTGCTTCCCCCGACGAACACCGCGTCGGGGGCTTCGAGGTCGGCAAGTGCCTCGGGGGCACGTCCGGCGACCAGCTGGACATTGTCGATAGCGTGGGCGCGGAGGTTCTCACGGCACAGTTCAATTCCTTCGGGATCCAGTTCAATGGCATAGACGCGTCCCTGTGGTGCCAGCATCGCCGCCTCTATCGACACCGAACCGGAGCCGGCTCCAATATCCCAGACCACACTGTCGCAACGAATGCGCATCGCGGCCAGCGATAGGAGCCGCACCTCACGTTTGGTTATCAGGCCTTTTTTCGGTACGCGCTTGGCAAAATCATCCTCGTGGATGAACGGGATGGCCGGTGGCGGTCGCCAGCTCTGTTCTTCATTGCGCACGAGTACCAGAAAATTCAGCGGCCCAATATCCGCGCAGTTGGCCAACTCAACCACCGAGAATGCCCTGATCCGCTCGTCCGGCCCGGCGAGATTTTCGCACACCCAGGCGCGCCAGCCGACCTGACCGTGCTCCAGCATCGCACCAGCCAGGCGCTGAGGCGTGTTGTCCGGATCGGTGAAAACGCCGACCTTCGCACAGCTTCTTAGTCGCGTGACAAAGCCCTGCGAGCTTCGCCCATGCAGCGAGATGAAGACCGCGTCATCCCACTTCATCCCGATGCGGGCGAACGCCAATTGCATCGAACTCGGATGGGGCAGCACCTCGACGTGCTCGGCGCCGAGCCGCCGGATGACTGTCGCGCCGATTCCAAAGAACATCGGATCGCCCGAGGCCAGAATGCAGACGTTGTTCTCGTTGGCGGCTTCGGCGATGCGGTCGAGCGCATGCGCGAGCCCATTCTTGAGCACGATCCTTTCGCCCTCAAATTGTGGGAAAAAAGCCAGGTGACGCTCGCCGCCCGCCAGCACATGTGCCGCCGACACTGCTCCCATCGCGCGGCTCGAAAGCCCGGCGCAGCCGTCGTCGCCAATTCCCACGATGGTGATAGGACGCAACTTCATAGTTCCTTCTCCTTGGCAAGAAGGAGCAGAGCGTGAATTATCGCCACGGCAATCGCGCTGCCGCCCTTGCGTCCCCGCGCGACCACATACGGGACGTCTAGGCCGAGGGCGGCCTCTTTGGATTCCGCTGCCGAGACGAAACCCACCGGCACCCCGATCACCAGCGCGGGGCGAAGGCCTTCCCGCTCGATCAGCCGCACCGTCTCCACCAGCGCCGTCGGAGCATTGCCGATCGCTGCGATCGCACCGTCGAGCAGTCCCTGGCGCCCAGCCTTGCGCATCGCCTCGATGGCACGGGTACTGTTATTGGCTTTGGCTGCGGCGATCACGTCATCGTCGGAGATAAAGCAATGCGTCGCACAGCCGTAAAATTTCAGGCGCTCCTCGTTGAGACCTGCGCTAATCATCTTGACATCAACCACGATGGGAGCGCCCCGGCGCACGGCAGCGATCCCCGCGCTGACCGCCCGGGGATGGAAACGCATCAAATCCTTGAACTCGAAATCGGCGGTAGCATGGATGACACGACGGACGATCTGCCACTGCGCGGGGTCGAACCCATGCCCTCCAGCCTCGCGGTCGATGATGGCAAAACTGCCCTCTTCGATGTTGCGGCCCAACGCCGTCATCTGACGCATATCGCTCATGTCGCTTACCCCAATCTGTTGGCGTCTGGCGGATAATGGCCGAGCAAACGGCCCTCGAAGTCCACCATCCAGGCCTGAACCTCAAGGTCGCCGCCTGCGTGACGCGTTCCGTTCTCCACCACGCGCCGGCAGATGAGCGAGGCGATGGCGAGTTTTTCCGCCGAGCAGAGCTCCAGTACGCGGCGTGCGGTGGAGGCGGCGCGAATTTCGCGGCACAGGTTGTCATTCGCGCCCAGTTGCGAGGCGAGGCTCGCCAGCAACTCCATGTTTACTTCGGAACCGGCGGCATGGGTCTGCATCCGCCCGTCCGCCATCTTTGACAGCTTGCCGATCATTCCCACAATAATCGCCCGCCTAATCGCCCGGCGCTGGCAATGCTTGAGCGCGGTTCCCACGAAGTCGCCCATCTGAATAAAGGCGTCCTCCGGCAAGTGCGGGAACAGTTTCATCGCGTATGCCTCTGATTTCCCGCCGGTTGTCAGAATGAGCTCGTCAAGGCCGCGCTCAGCGGCAACATCGATCGCCTGCACCACGCTCGCGCGGAAGGCCGCAGTGGAATAGGGGCGCACGATTCCGCTGGTGCCGAGGATTGAGATTCCGCCAATCAGGCCAAGCCGGGCATTGATCGTCTGCTTTGCCATCTCCTCCCCGCCGGGGACGCTTAAGGTCACGATCGCCCCTCGCCAGGGGCTGCCGACCAGCTCCTCGTCGACCATCTCGATGATGTTCCGGCGCGGCGCCGGGGTAATCGAGGGACCGCCCACTTCTAGGCCCAGTCCGGGCTTGGTCACCACCGCGACCCCGGCGCCGCCGCACACCTCGACGCCCCCCTCAGCGCGCAGCCTGACCTCGGCGACCAGTTCGGCGCCGTGAGTGCAATCCGGATCGTCGCCCGCGTCCTTGATTACGCTGCAAACGGCGGCGCCGTTCGCGCTTTCGCAGCGCTTGAGCGCAAACGTGACCTTCATCCGGTTGGGCAAAGTGGTTTCGATCTCGGTCAACGACGTGCCCCTGACCAGGCAGCGAGCCGCAGCCTTGGCCGCAGCCGCGGCACAGGCGCCGGTGGTGAACCCGGTTCTGAGACCTCTTCGGTTGCGCGGTGACACGTCGATTTCAGCCATCAGTGAGCCGTGACCCTGAGATCGAGATGCGTCGCTCTGGGTTATTAAAGAACGCCTCGAGACGAATTCGGTCGGCGCTTACACCGACGCTCGCCAGGTGATCGCGCAGCGGGTAAATCAACGCTCCATCGCCCGCCAGATAGACCTGGTCCGGCAGCTGCTTCGTCACCAGCCGATCGACCAGCGCACGAGCCTGCACCGGGCGTTGGGGATGTCCGGGCGGCGGTGCGGCAATCACCTCGAAAGTAATCCGCGGCGCCGCTATGGATTCGCGGGCGAAGGCGGCCGGGATAAAGTAATCGTCCGCTTCGACGAACCAGACCACGGTCGTATCGACCGCCGACTCGCGGAATCGCCGTCCGCGCAGCAGCCCCAGCGTGGCCGTGATCCCGGTGTCGGTCGCGAAGACCAGCCGCGGCCCCGAACCTGCCTCGGCCACGAATTTTCCCCACGGCCCGCTGAAGGGCAGCTCGGCGCCAACGGCGATCCGATGCATAAAGTTGGAGCCAGGCCCCTGGCCGATACGCCGCACCGCCAGTTGGAACTGCGACTGTTGAGTGTCACTCGAAATGATCGAATAGGCACGTTTGGCCAGTTTGCCGCCGGCAAGCTCGATCCCTGTGTTAACGATAATGTACTGGCCGCCGACAAACCCCAGCTCGCCGCGCGCCATCGCGAGGCTGAGCAGCCGCGCCTGCGGTCCGATCGATTCCGATTGAATTACGCGCGCCAATCGAGCTTCGGCCATCTTCAGTCCACCGGGTAGATTTCGTGTACGAAGTCGTGCATCTGCTCGAGGTCGTGGAAGAGACGGGTCAAAGCCTCAAGCTGGTTGGAAAGATCGAGTTCGACTTTCTTGGCTAGGATTATGAGGCTCCGCAAATAGGCGAGCTGGGGATCTTCCGGGCTGGCCGCCGCCACCCGCTCCTCGAGCGATGTCACTGCCGCCTCGTAGAAGCGGCACAAGCTGTTCAAATCGCTCGCTTCGCACATCGAATGGAGGACCCCCGACCGAGCCCTGGCCTCGCCCAGTTCGGCGAGTTCGTGCTGCCGCGCGGCTTCGTCCTTGACCCCGAGGAGCCGCATCAGCCCAAGCCGCAATGCCGCTATCTCATGACAAGCCATTTCATTTCGCCTTCATTGCATAATCGCATCGACCAACCGCGCCACCAGCCGGTCACCGACCAGATGACAATCCACCAGTTCGTGCGCGTCTGCCGGGGTCACGCCGCGGTACCAGATGCCATCGGGATAAACCGCTACGGTTGGCCCCTCGCCGCAGCGACCCATACATGAGGTGCGGGTGATTCTGATTTCGCGTTCCCGGCCGGCGCGGCGCAGCGCCCGGCGCAACTCAGCGATAAGCGCGATACTGCCGCGCGCTGCGCAGTCAACATTTCCGCAGACCAGGACGTGTCTGCTCATCGGCCGATGGGCGTGCACGTGCGGCATGGCCTGGGCGTGCGTTTCCATATGGCGGGCGCTCCATAGCAGGGAACGGAATCCACCGACCTGCTCGGTGATCGCGCCGATCGGCACCCGGTACTGGCAGTTATCACAGGGTAGCGGGGCGCGCTCACTTAGAGCTTCGTCCAGCCGCTCGTCGAGAACCTCGAGCAGCTTCGAATGGATGCCGAGATGGGGCGCAAGAGTGGTCTTGATCCAGGGATGGTGAGTGCGGAACTCCTCGACCGCGGTCTCAAGCTGCGCGATCAGACGGCCGGCAAACAAAAAATATGGAACCACCAGAATCTTCTGCGGACGTGCCCGCGCGATTAGCTCGATCACTTCGCTGAACAGTGGTCTCGTGATGCCGATGAACGCCGGGGCCACCCAGGCGAAGTCGTGTCCTTCTCCCAGAAGCCGGGCCAACTTGAAGAAGTCACCGTTTGCGTCGGGGTCACTGGAGCCCCGTCCGACGACTACCAAGGCAGTCCGCCTGGCATCGACCCCACCGTCGGCAACTTCCATCGCTCTTTCGAAGGCCAGCTCTGCCATCACGGGATGGACGCCGAGCACGCGAGCGGCGGTAAAGCGGACTTTGGGAAACCGCCGCCGCGCCGCAGCCAGCGCTAACGGAATGTCATTCTTCACATGACCCGCAGTGAACAAAAACAAAGGTGCGACGACCACCCGCTCGTTGCGGGTCGCCAACGCGTTGAGACCATCGGCCAGCGTAGGTGCGGCAAGTTCCACGTAGGCGCGCTGGACCTCGAACTCCCGCCGCCGCTCACGGACCCGATCGACCAGCCCCTCGAACTCCGCGTTCGCGATGGCCTCGCGGCTCCCGTGACCGACAATCAAAACGCCCGCGCGTGCCATCTTGCGGCGGCCGGCGCTGAGCTGGGCGATACTACGTTCCGCGACGCGGTATCGATTCCTTCCCGAAGGTGTTGCAGCATAAAAAACCCTCGTTTCGCATGGAAACGAGGGTCGTCTTTGAGGCTGAGGCGGGCTGACGGACACTCCGTTTCCACGCGGAGTCTTGCGTCCGATCGTTTTGGGTAGGTCTCCTGGCTCGTGGTTTCAGAGGGTGCTTCCACCCTCATCGCCGCCCTTTCGCCTTCCCCAGGTCAAGTCGACCTCAGTGGCTTCTACAAAGAGCGGCTTCCCACATACAGTGGCGGGACCGCGCCGGCCTCTCACCGGCTTCCCTGTTATGCCCTATCGGGCACCCAAAACGGTCAAAACAACGTCGGCATTACTAGCGAACGCAGACGCCCCCTGTCAAGGCGTCGCGGAAAAGGACCAATGTGCGAGCTAAGCCGGCGCATTCAGGCTCCGGCCCCGTGAATCCGATGCACGGAGCGACGATCGCTTGCCCCGGTTGCCTCCTCTGACACAGAGTGGATCTCCACTCGGCTGTGCACGGCTTCGGCCACAACGCCCTGGGTGAGGTTCACTCCTTGTTATTGAAAAGCGTCGTTTTGTGATAAACGAAAACCTCGTTGGATGTGAGCGATTTGCTTCCGCCGATGTGTTCTTCCAGCTGGTCTCGGTGGCTAAGAGCGCGGTTCGATCAGCATTACCAGTAGCGAGAGTCCCGGCGCAGGGGGCGAAGTCTTCGGGGATGAGCCGGTGCGATCCTCGACCCGGCTGCTCCATCATTCGATCACGATGAATATCAGAAGGAGAGAGCTTCAGGCTCAAGAAAAAACTCAAGCTCGGTCTGCTTCAAGCCTGGGCTCGAAGCGCCGGCGGCCTCATGATGAGCGTGGATTTTCACGCGGAGCGGCGAGGGGCGCTGACCCGTCGCGCACCCCCCCAACACACCGGGATAACCGGAGGGTGGGAGTTTGAATGATACTTGGGGAGCAATTTCAGATGATATCTGGAAGGTTGTCCGTAACCCACCACGATAAGGGGACTCACGGCTGGAGCTTAGCCGAATCCGCCGCGCGAGGGGAGAAGCGTTGACTTGCGGGATTCCCGGTGAGAACATGCGATTCGAGCATGTTCCGTCGGCCGCTGTTCATAGGAGTGCTCGCTTTGACCGCGGCTGTACTCGCCATTGTGGGTCACGCGGGCTTTGAGGAACGCGCGGGCGTTCTTTCTTCGCCCAATGCCGGCTGGTTAACAATCCAGGCCGACGAGATCTCGCCTGATGCTGCCAGGGCGTTTACTTTCAAAGATGCCGCAGGCAAGAAGCTGCGCTTTCTGCTTGCTCGCGACTCCCGAGGCCGCCTCTACACCGTCTTCGACGCCTGTGAACAATGCTTCAAGTTTCACAAGGGCTATACCATATCCGGCCATTACGTAATCTGCGGCTATTGCGGAAATCGCTATCGGCTAAGCGAGATAGCGAAAGGGCAAGCTTCGTGTGTGCCGGTGACGTTGGCACACAGCGAAGCTGGAAGGACCGTAAGAGTTAGCGTTAAAGACCTGGAACGCGGCCGAGATCTTTTCTAACACCTCGCGGCAATGATTATCTCAAAGGCGGCAAGCACGAAAACAGAGCGGCGCGTTCTTTGCGCGGTTCTGGCCTGCATGCTGCTGCTCGGGGGTTTGCCGCTGACGGTTGGAATAATCCCGGTGCAGCGTTCAGAAGGACCATCTTGGACACTCAACATCTGTCATCCGCTACAGAGCTTCGTGGAAGCGTCCGGAACGCCGGTCGCCCGCCCAGCAACGGCTCTGCTGAGGGTGGCTATGGCCCCACAGGGTTACGCCCCCGAGCTGGTGGTACATAAGTTCCCGAACCTCGCGATCGCACCCGATTCCCCGCCCCCGAAGGCGCTCATCTAAGAGCGCTTTTTCCAGAAACAACCTTCACTCTTTGACGCGGCTGCCGCGTAGCCGTGCGGCGCGCGGCGGTGTCGGCGCGGCCCGTGTGGGCCCACCGACGCGGGGAGGAAATCATGCAGCCCAATTGCAGGAGTGTGCTGGGTCGCACGATCGCGCCCAGGAAAATTGCGAGGACGCTGATAGTGCTTTTAACCGTTTCTCTCATTGAACTGTCGCCCAGCTTGGCGCGTGCGTGTGCCTGCGGGTGCGGTGTCTTCGAGGTAGCGACTCCGTCACTGCTGCCCAGCGGGGCGGGAGGAATGGTGTGGACCGAGTACGACTACATGAATCAGTACATCAACTGGCATGCCACCAAGCCTGCCTCAGCGGGCCGCAACAACGATAAGAAACTCGCAACTAATAGAGCGATGAGTTGGCGCGGCGCGAGAGCGCAGCCTATCAGGGCGCAGGGGAGCGTGGGCGCGACTTCGCCGCCTTCATGGCGCAGCTAACCGCGTCAATGGGTCGTTGAAGGAGCAGTAGAGCTCGGTGATGAAACTCGCACCAGGGCTGAGCGTTGCCATTGTGGCGATGGCCGCCGTTTGGTTTTACCTGACTAACGGGAAAGCGAGGCGCACCACCGATACCGCACTCACGCGGATCGAGCTCAAGGTGACTGCGCACGAGTGGTGGTGGGAATTTGACGAACCCGAGCTCGGGGTCAAGGCTGCAAATGAATTGCATATCCCCGAAAAATGAACAGTGCGTCTGGAGCTAACCTCGGCTGATGCGCTCCACAGCTTCTGGCTGCCATGAATGGAACAACGGGTCGACGTGGTTCCGGGCAGGGCACGCACACTGCTTGTTACCGAACGCATCGAGGCCGGCTCGACGGTTCATGCGACGTATCCTGCGGTTGCGGCTGCGTCTGTCTGCGATTTCGTGTGATCGTTAGCAACGGGTTGGAGTTTCGCCAATGGGTAGAGAGACAACGAGGTGTTTTCACAGCGCCGCCACAAAATTCCACTCCCTCCTGTTCTGTGAGCGGTCCGCCAGGGAAAGCTCCATCTCCAACCGCCGCCGAGAGATGGGCCGCGATGCTTTTGGGAAGAAGTGGAACTCAAGGCGGGTCGCGTTTTTCGTTGCCCTGAGCCTGACCCTCGCCCTGAGCGCATGCAGACCGAGGAGTGAGATGATGCCGCCGGGCGCCTTCGGCCCCGGCAGCCGGGAAAATTGTCTGCCCAGTGTGAAGCTCGTCGACCAAAATGGCAATTCGGTCAATCTTGCCGACTTGAAGGGCCGTCTGGTGCTGGTCGATTTTATCTACACGACCTGTCCGGGGCCGTGCGAGCTCATGACCGCAAAGCTGAGCAAGGTGGCGGATAAACTGGAATCGGAGTTGGGGAATCAAGTCGAGATTGTCTCGATTACGCTTGATCCCGAACATGACGGTCCCCGGCAACTGCTCGATTTTGCCAAAGCGCAAAACGCCGGGCGCCCGGGATGGTTGTTTCTCACCGGCGAGCCTCAGAACGCGGGGAATGAGTATTTCCGCCCTACCGGTTCGATTCACCCGATCCGAACGCGGCAATCACGAGCGTCTATGTGACGAAGAGCGCATTTGACGGCGGCGCGGTTCCAAAACGCATCGTGCTCACGGTCCAGGAGGAGGCCTAGCGGCTTCGAGATCGCGGGGAGTCTTGGCTAGCGAACAGCAACCGGTAACGGCTGACGAGGTGGGGGCATTTCAACGGTGCATTGTCGCCTTTTTTCCCCTCAATTCCGCCTTACACACTCGATACCGCGAAACCGCAAAACACGGCCATCAACTTTGAGGATGTAGAGTTTTGTGTTGCTATCTCTAATACAGGAAAGGCGAGGCCATGACCTCGCGCCGTCCGCGGAGAGGATGCATTGACCTGCGAGAAACTGCTCACACCCTGGGGAAAGTGGAAATCGATCGACTCCTACCATCCATTGGTATGCCACATGATCGATGTCGCCCATGTGGCGATTACACTTTACCGGCATTGTCAAGCAAAGTTCAAAGCACAGGCGTCGTCGATGCCCGAGGGGTGGTTCGGATTTCTGATCGGACTCCATGATCTCGGAAAAGCCTCGCCAGCGTTCCAACTGCATACAAGCTTTTCGCCCCCAGAGCATAAGACCGTTCGCGATCGGCTAACTAAGGCGGGCCTATCCTGCCCCCGATTGCGGGCTCCCCAGGCGCATGGAGCGATAACCGCAACCGTCCTGCCCGAGATCCTGACAGAGCGCTATGGGTTTTCGCCTGAGGCGTCCCGACTCTTCGCCCGCATTAGCGGTGCCCATCATGGCCGTTTCGCGACAAGCAGCGACCTCCAAGGGGTTAAAAAGGCCGGCGCCAGCGCCATCGGAAATACAGCCTGGCAGGATCTTCGGACAGCAATCGCTGGCGTCCTGGCAAAGATCGTTGGCGTACCCGAGCGTCCGCCGCCGATACCCGATGGCGCCACCGCGATAGCGCTCGCCGGATTCGTTTCCGTGGCCGACTGGATCGGATCGATGGAGAACTATTTCCCGTACGCCGTCGTGCCCGGCACCGACCCCGGCACTCTCGCCCCTGACAGGTACGCTGTCGAATCCGCACGGCATGCCGAATGCGCCGTGCGTGAGCTTGGATGGCTTGCCGACGCCGCCGTTTCCTCCGCGACAAACTTCGAATCCCTGTTTCTGCATATCGCGCCCAACGCGCTCCAGTGCGCAACGATCGAAATGGCATCGGACCTCTCGGGGCCAGCGCTGTTCATCGTTGAAGCGCCGATGGGCGAGGGAAAGACCGAAGCCGCGATGTACCTCGCGCAGCATTTCGCCACTCGGGTCGGTCAGCACGGATGCTACTTCGCGCTTCCGACCCAAGCCACGAGCAATCAGATGTTCTCGCGGGTGCGTGTGTTTCTTGAAAAAGCGCGCGTCGGCGAGGTCAACCTTCAGCTTCTTCACGGTCACGCCGCTTTATCGGCAGAGTTTCAGACGCTGCTCGCAAAGGCCGAGGCGAACCGCCCCTCCAGGATCTACGGTGAGGCTGAAAGCGACTCCGAGAACAACGTCCTCGCGTCAACGGTTGTCGCGGCAGAGTGGTTTACTTACCGCAAGCGGGGGCTTTTGGCTCCCTTCGGAGTCGGCACCGTGGACCAGGCGCTGATGGCCGTCCTGCAGACGAGGCACTACTTCGTTCGCCTCTTCGGCCTCGCAGGCAAGACGGTCGTCATCGACGAGGTCCACGCCTACGACGCGTATATGGCGACACTGATGGAGCGGTTGCTTAAATGGCTCGCATCGCTAGGCTCGTCGGTCGTGCTGCTCTCCGCGACGCTGCCATCCGTCCGACGCGAGGCCTTGGCCAGGGCTTATATGGAGGGACTGGGCCACGAGGAGCGCGCTCTCGCCGCATCATCGTGTCCGCCTTATCCGCGCCTCATGTGGGTGAATGCGCACGGCCGGAATGCACGCGGGATTTCCGTGAGCGAGCGCTCACGTCGTCGTATCGCTCTTGAATGGTTCGACCCGGTATCTCTCGGCGAGTGGCTTGCCTCGATACTCGACGGTGGCGGCTGCGTAGCCGTGATATGCAACACCGTGGACCGCGCACAAGAAGTGTACCGATCGCTGAAGCGTTTCTTTCCTAACGCCGCGGATGACGGCGAACCGGAATTAATGCTCTTCCATGCGCGCTACCCGTTCGAGCAGCGCGATCTTCGCGAGAAACGCGCGCTGGTGCGTTTCGGCAAGGAAGGTGCGTCCGTCGATCTCGGCGAAGGTAACGTTCGCGAGGTCAAGCGCCCCAACCGCGCGGTAATCGTCGCAACCCAGGTCATTGAACAGAGTCTCGACCTCGATTTCGACCTCATGGTGAGCGAGTTCGCGCCCGTGGATCTGCTCCTTCAGCGCGCCGGGCGGTTGCATCGCCATGAGCGCGCGCGCCCCAAACACCTCGCCGCGCCACGGATGCTCCTGCTCACGCCTGGGCTTCGCGACGGCGTTCCGGACTTCGGCGGCGGCACTGAGGCGGTATACGATCGCCATATTCTTCTCCGCTCATGGATTGCGATTGCTGACTGCAAATTCGTCGACGTTCCGGGGGATGTAGAGCAGCTCATAGAGTTCGTTTACGGCGAGAACGTTGCCTGCCCCGAAAACGCCTCGGAATCACTCCGGAAGGTCTGGACTGAAAGTGAGTCTAACCTGAGAGCTGAGCGTCGCAAATACGAAACTGCTGCCAAGAAGAATCGGATTCCAGCTCCCGACGACGAATCATTGTTCGAAGAGAACGCCAGCCTCGACGAGGACAATCCCGACGTGCATCCGACCCTTCAGGCGCTGACCCGTCTCTCCGAGGGTCCTGCGGTGTCGGTTGTAGCACTTGAAGCGGATGCTCTTTCCTTCGATCCGGATCGCGAGCCGAGCCGTGACGAGACGATCGCATTTCTCCGGTGCGAAGTCCGAATCACCCATCGCAGCTTGGCTCCGGCGCTTTTGAAGGATGAATCGCGCCGCCCGCGCGGGTGGCGGCGCTCACCGCTTCTTAGCCACCATCGGCTGCTCAGGCTCGACGCGTCGGGGCGCGAGCGGGTTGGCGATTTCGAAGTCCTTCTTGACCCAGAGTTGGGTGTCGTAATCTCGCGGATCGGTGAAAAAGGCGATGCGAACGAATTTTAACCTGCTCGATGAACCTTGGGTGCCGTGTGTGATGGCCGACGGCAGCGCGCAGGAATTGAGCCTCGCCGACGCGCTGCTCCGTGCACACGAAGTCCGCGAGCTCTTCGATGAATCGCCTTTGGTCACTGTTGCGCTCCATCGCCTGTTGCTCGCGATTCTTCATCGGAACTTCGGGCCTGCGAGCATTGGCGAATGGTTCGAGCTGTGGCGGCGGGGGCGATGGAACAAAGAGACGCTCGATGCGTACTTCACGCGATGGCACGAACGGTTCGAGCTGTTCCATCCCGAACGGCCGTTCTATCAGGTGCCGGAAATTGCGGGAGCGGGCGCGCAGCCAGTTTCGATCCTGTTTCAGGAGCTCTCCAGCGGCAATAATACCACCTTGTTTGATCATACCTACGAGGGTGCGCCACCGGCGCTAACTCCCGCACACGCCACACGAGGATTGATAGCTCGGCAGGCGTACTCCGTTGGCTTCGGCAAGAGCTCGCCGTTTTACTTTTCCGATTCGCCGCTGATTCGCGGTTTTTCGATCCTGGTTACGGGTGACAGTCTGTTTGAGACCCTGATGCTGAACCTCGTACGCTACGACGGCGATCACCCCATCCCGCGAAGTCGGCGCGAGGATCTGCCGGCGTGGGAGCAGGACAACCCCGAGCAGCCGCGTAAAGACGGCACTACACCTGCGGGTTACCTCGATTACCTGACCTGGCAAAGCCGGCGAATTCATCTCTACCCGGAGATGGCGCGGGGACGTTTGGTCGTGAGGCGCTGCCAGCTTCAGCAGAGCCTCAAGCTCGCGGACCCGGCCCCGCTCGATCCACTCAAGGCTTATCGCCGCGATCCAAAGCGCGGGCCTGTTCCGGTCTCGTTTCGTGAGGACCGGGCGCTATGGCGCGACAGTCACGCGCTTTTTGAAGCTGAAGAGCTGCGTCCCCGAATCTTTAACTGGCTCGCGCAACTCGCCCAAGGCCCCGATGCGGAATCGGTAGACCTCAGGCCAGTCTATCGGTTCGCCGCGTTAGGGCTCGCGACCGACGAGGGGAAGGCAGCAAGCGTCACGTTATGGCGCCATGAGCGCTTGCCGCTGCCGCTTGCATACCTCCAAGACCATGAACTGCTGGGCGATCTTGGAAAGGCACTCGCGTATACCGAGAAGATCGGGCAGGAACTCAGAGCTGCGTCGTGGACCTTTGCCAAAGTTCTTCTGACACCCCCCAAAGAAACCGGGCTCGTTCCACGGCGCGAGGAGATCGAGCCGATAGCCCGAAGCCTCGCACCCGAACGCAGGTTCTGGCCGGTACTCGAATCGCGGTTCCTGAGGTTGATGACGGAATTGCCCGGGCTGGACCCAGCCGCGCGTGAGGACAAGCTTTTTCAATGGCGGGCCGAGGTGCGGGCCGTTGCGCGCAAAGCCCTCGAAGAGACGGTGCGCGATCTGAACGCGAGCACCCGCGAACTCAAGGCCGTCGCCGTGACCGAGCGCGCGTTCAACTGCAATCTCAGGCACACGCTTGAGGCGGAGGAGACACTATGAATTCGGATCGGATCGCGGCGGATCGTGCATTCCTAGGCTTTCTTGAATCGTTGCTTAAACGCGACGACCGCGCGACTCTCGCCGCGTTACGCCGCAGCCTGGGACGCAATCCGGCGGCTGCCAAATACGCATACCCGTACGTTATGCCAAGGGTGTCGCCGAATCTTCCCGCGCGAGAACGCGACCGCGACGAAAGGATCTATCTGCTCGTCGCCGGGCTCTTCGCCTTCCACCAGATTTCATGGCCGAGGAACGATTCGGAAAAAGCTTACACCAACCTGGGCGCTTCGATGGAGAAGCTGGCCATTGCCACCGAGAGAAAGAGCGTTGAGCGCAGGATGAGCGCCTTGCTCGCCTGCTCATTCGACGATCTGCATGAACATCTGCGTCACGCGATCAGCCTGCTCAAATCAAAACAGGTTCCCGTCGACTGGGCCCGCCTGATCGACGACCTCAGATGGTGGAACACCGACGATCGTCGCGTGCAGCGTGAATGGGCCCGAGCGTTCTGGGCGAGCACGCCTGAGGGCAGCGAAGAAACCGACCCAGCGGAGCAAACGGGGGAGGAAAACTGATGTTCATTGAACTTCATCTGCTTCAGAATTTCGCACCGTCCAATTTGAACCGTGACGACACCGGCTCGCCCAAGGAATGCGAGTTCGGCGGCTATCGGCGTGCGCGTATCTCCAGCCAGTGCTTCAAGCGTGCTATCCGGATGCACTTTCCGGCGCTGCTTCGCAAGGAGGAACTGGCAACCCGCAGCAAACTTGTCGTAACGCAGAAGGTCGTTCCTGCGCTAGTTGGGCGAGGACGAGACTCCGAGCAGGCCCGCATAGCAGTCGAACGCGCACTTGGCGCCGTCAAGCTCAAACTCGACGACGGAAAAACGCAATACCTGCTGTTTCTCTCCGCAAGCGAGGTTGCTGCGCTTACGGACGCGTGCGACCGTAACTTCGACGTTCTCCTTAGAGCCGCTGGCGGAAACCCAGGAAATAAAAAAAGCAAGAACGAAGCGCGAGCCGAGATCCCGTCCGAAGTACGCAGCGCGGTCGAAAGCATCCTCGACGGCGGCAAAGCTGCCGATCTCGCGCTCTTCGGACGAATGCTCGCCGATCTGCCCGAGAAGAACATTGACGCGGCCGCGCAGGTCGCCCACGCGATTTCGACCAATCGCGTCAGCCCCGAGCTCGACTACTTCACAGCGGTGGACGATCTGAATCCCAAGGAAGAAACCGGCGCAGGCATGATCGGAACCGTCGAGTTCAACTCGGCCTGCTTCTACCGCTACTCCAATGTCGATCTCGCGCAACTCGCAGGCAACCTGAAGGGCGATATTGAACTTGCGCGCCGAACGCTTGACGCCTTTATCCGCTCGACGATCGAGGCGGTGCCTTCCGGCAAGCAAAACAGCATGGCCGCGCACAACCCGCCCTCGTTCGTAATGGCCGTGGTGCGCGAGGCGGGGCTGTGGTCACTCGCGAACGCCTTTCTCGATCCGGTCCGGCCGGACGAGGATGGCGATCTAGTGCGGAAATCGATAAGGCGGCTCGCTCAGCATTGGGGCGCGCTCACGAAAATGTACGGAACCAAAGGCATCGTGTACCACGGCTTTGCCGCGCTTGAAGATGGCGAAATCGAGCATCTGGGCCAGCCGGTCGGTAACTTCGACGCGCTTGTCGAGGCCGTGATGTCGAAGGCAAAGTTCTGAAAGGAGCGCGGTAATGGCCACGCTTTTGCTCCGGCTTTGCGCGCCGATGCAGTCCTGGGGAACGCAGAGCCGCTTCCTCGTGCGCGACACCGGACTCGAGCCCTCGAAAAGCGGAATTATCGGGCTTGTTTGCGCCGCGCTCGGAAAACCGCGCGAAGAACGCGCCGGCGACGGCTTTCCCGCGCTTGCCGAGCTGGCATCGCTCAGAATGGCCGTGCGGGTTGATCGCCCCGGCTCGGTTCGGCTCGATTACCATACCGCCGGAGGCAGCAATGCGAACGAGAAGTACGGAGTGATTCGCGCCGATGCGAGCGGGCTCGGCCCGGTGGTGTCGCGGCGCTACTACCTGGCGGACGCTGAGTTTCTCGTCGGGTTGGAAGGCCCGGAGGGTATTCTGCGCACTATCGCTCAAGGCTTGGAGAAACCGCGATGGCAGATCTTCTTCGGGCGCAAGTCGCACGTTCCATCCGCGCCTGTTCTGCTTCCGACTGAATATCCCTGGCTTGGCGGATGGCGCGAGCAGGGCCTAGAGCAGGCCATAAGGGAGTGTCCGTGGCTCGGCGAACTGGATCGCGCGCGGCGCTACCAAAGGCCTGAACAACTACGCCTTGTTATCGACGATCCTAAGGGTTCCGAAACCAGGCGCGATGTGCCGCTAAGCTTTTCCGCGCGAAGATTCGGCGTCAGGCGAGTACGCGCCGATTGGCTTTACCCTCAGGAGTCGAAGCTTAAGTGAGATGATACTCTCAAAGCTTGTGCTCAATCCGCGCTCGCGCGACGTAGTGCGAGACCTCGCCGACTGCCAGGAGTTACATCGCACCATTCTCTCCGCCTTTTCACAGGCTTCCGGACCCGCACGTGCGCAATTCCGGGTGCTGTTCAGAATCGACTATCTGCAAGACGGAACGCCCGTTCTGCTAGTCCAGTCGCGCCCACGTCCGGACTGGTCGAAGCTTCCGCGTTTCTATCTGGCACAGCCCGTCGATATCAAAGATGTCTCCCAAGCTTACGCAGCGGTAAAGCCGGGCGCGACGCTGCGCTTCAGACTTCGCGCCAACCCAACCCGCAGAATCGACACGAAATCCGGTCCCGACGGCAGGCGGCGCAACGGAAAGCGCGTCGAGCTCAGAACCGAGGCGCAAAAACTGGAATGGCTAAGGCGTAAAGGCGCGGCCCATGGCTTCGAGGTCCTCACCGTGCGCGCCTCGAACGAAGTCCTCAACGTACGCGTCAACGATGAGGGCAAATTGCGCGGCTACCGGGTAAGCGGGAACACGCGTGACAAGAAGGCACTTACCTTCGCGTCGGCCATCTTCGAAGGTGTTCTCCGTGTGACCGACGACAGCGCTTTCAAAGCCGCTCTGGAGCAAGGTATCGGTCCGGCTAAGGCTTACGGATTCGGAATGCTGTCGGTCGCACCAGTTGCGCGATACTAAATTAGGATTACGCCATCGTTTTTAAATTTCCTTTCGATAGCTACATCCATCTATAAATAGTTTTGACGCTCACCGGCGCCGAAAGGGAGGAACTGTGATATGCAGGACCTTCATATCCTGCCAAAGGTCCGCGACAGCCTAAGCTATCTATATGTCGAACACTGCCGGATCGACCAGGAAGCCAAGGCGATCGCGATCCACGACCAACGCGGACGTTTTCCGGTACCGTGCGCGGCGTTGACCCTGCTGATGCTGGGGCCGGGCACGACCATCACCCACGCCGCCATCCGCGCCCTTGCCGACAACGGATGCCTGGTTGCGTGGACCGGCGAAGAAGGTGTCAGGATGTACGCGTTCGGAACCGGCGAGACCCGCTCCGCGCGAAATCTTCTTCGCCAGGCCTGGCTCTGCACCCATCGCGCGCTGCGAGTCGGAGTCGTAATGCAGCTTTATCGTATGCGCTTCGAAGAGCCGCTCGATAGCGGGCTTACGCTCGAACAGGTGCGTGGGATGGAGGGCGTGCGGGTGCGTCAGGCTTACGCGCGAGCAAGCGCGGAAACAGGGGTGCCATGGTCCGCACGTTCCTACCAGCGCAAGCAATGGGGCAGCTCCGACCCGGTGAATCGGTCGCTGTCGGCCGCGAACAGCTGCCTTTACGGCATCTGCCACGCCGCGATCGTGTCAGCAGGTTATTCCCCCGCCCTCGGCTTCATCCACACAGGCAAGATGCTCTCCTTCGTGTACGATGTGGCCGACCTTTACAAGACCGAAATCACGATTCCAGTCGCGTTCCGCGCGGCGGCCGCAGGTGCCGACAATATCGAAACGCGGGTGCGAAGAGCCTGCCGCGACGCCTTTCGCGAGTCGCGCCTGCTTCAGCGTATTGTCCCCGACATCGACCGGGCGTTGGGAGTGATTCCAAGGGATCTCGGCGATTCTGACTTTGACAGCGACCCGGCTGCTCCTGGTTCACTATGGGATGATCAGCAGGGCGAAGTCGCGGGCGGGCTCAACCACGGCGATGACTCCGGCAACGATTCTGACGGAGGAAACCGCTGATGGTCGTCCTCGTAATGGAGAAAGTACCGAGCAGCCTGCGCGGAGAGCTGACGCGCTGGACGCTCGAAATCAAGGCGGGAGTCTTCGTCGGAGCGCTGTCGGCAGTCGTGCGCGACCTCTTGTGGGATAGAGTCAAATGGTCGCTCAGGAGCGGCGGGGCAATAATGATTCATAGTGACAATTCCGAGCAGGGGTTCGCGATTAGGTATTGGGGTGAGACGTCAAGGCGGATCGAAGACTTCGAAGGCCTTTGGCTGGTGGGAGTCGAGGAAAATCAAGCATAATTTTAGTGTTGTCCCCGCGCACGCGGGGGTGAACCGCCGCCTTACCGCAAGCACCGCAAGGTGATTTTGTTGTCCCCGCGCACGCGGGGGTGAACCGGATTCAAGTAGAATCACTTGAAGTCGGCGCTTGTTGTCCCCGCGCACGCGGGGGTGAACCGGGCCAGGCGCGCAACGCGATGGCCCGCTTGAAGTTGTCCCCGCGCACGCGGGGGTGAACCGCCTGTACAATGCAGTGTGAATTTCGCGAACTGGTTGTCCCCGCGCACGCGGGGGTGAACCCGGTTGAGACGCCATAGAAAAAGACGTCCCAGCGTTGTCCCCGCGCACGCGGGGGTGAACCGCGAGACGGCGAGAATGGTCGCGACCGACGGGCGTTGTCCCCGCGCACGCGGGGGTGAACCGATTGCGGGCTGGTGGGTATGGGCGGTGTGCACGTTGTCCCCGCGCACGCGGGGGTGAACCGACACTAATCGCATTGTCGCCCGACAGTGCGGAGTTGTCCCCGCGCACGCGGGGGTGAACCGCGCAATACCACCGCGCGCGTCTCAACCGAGCAGTTGTCCCCGCGCACGCGGGGGTGAACCGATACCGGCGAAGTAATGGCGGCGTTTCCCGCGGTTGTCCCCGCGCACGCGGGGGTGAACCGGCATGTTCCCCGATTTGGTTGAATGAGGATAAGTTGTCCCCGCGCACGCGGGGGTGAACCGTGGGAGCAGGGCGAGGCGGATCCGGACAGCATGTTGTCCCCGCGCACGCGGGGGTGAACCGCGCGCTCCGCGGGAGTCAGTGCGCGCGGCCTAGTTGTCCCCGCGCACGCGGGGGTGAACCGCTTCTGTCAGGCATAGGCGGAACGAAAATTTCGTTGTCCCCGCGCACGCGGGGGTGAACCGTCAAGCTCAAGCCCAAGCCAAGCGCGTCTCGGGTTGTCCCCGCGCACGCGGGGGTGAACCGCCCTGCTGAATCAGCTGTTGAACGATGGTGGGGTTGTCCCCGCGCACGCGGGGGTGAACCGGAGTGATCATGCAGGTACATCCGCTAACTTGCGTTGTCCCCGCGCACGCGGGGGTGAACCGCTCACGCCAAGCCCAAGCCCAAGCGCCTAGCCGTTGTCCCCGCGCACGCGGGGGTGAACCGCTCGGAAGTTGTCCCCGCGCACGCGGGGGTGAACCGCTGGATCGTGTTGCTTCTGCTCGGAGCCTGATGTTGTCCCCGCGCACGCGGGGGTGAACCGGGGACAGATAGGAATTTATCAGGCTTTGTATGAGTTGTCCCCGCGCACGCGGGGGTGAACCGAACAACTGCGCGCCGCGACTCTCGATAAGTTCGTTGTCCCCGCGCACGCGGGGGTGAACCGGTCTGTTCCCTGATCTTGAAGACTGGATTCATGTTGTCCCCGCGCACGCGGGGGTGAACCGAAATAAACCTTCCGCCCTGGTCCAGGTGGCTCGTTGTCCCCGCGCACGCGGGGGTGAACCGCGGAAGACAGTCACACTGCATGGTATCCACATGTTGTCCCCGCGCACGCGGGGGTGAACCGGAAGCGCAAGGAATGGCTGGAGGCATGGCGTCGTTGTCCCCGCGCACGCGGGGGTGAACCGAAGGGGCGATTCAGAAGCGCATACTCAGGGACGTTGTCCCCGCGCACGCGGGGGTGAACCGATTCGGACCAGAAAGGAGAATTGCCAGGGAACGTTGTCCCCGCGCACGCGGGGGTGAACCTCGCACTCCGACCGGCGAGCTTGTTCATCTAAAGTTGTCCCCGCGCACGCGGGGGTGAACCGCTTGCTCAGCGGAAGTCAGCGGCCGGACGTGCGTTGTCCCCGCGCACGCGGGGGTGAACCGTACTCGAGCGAATAACCATCCGCGCCCATTTCGTTGTCCCCGCGCACGCGGGGGTGAACCATCAATGGGCGATCAGATCGATACGGGCAGGAAGTTGTCCCCGCGCACGCGGGGGTGAACCGGCAGGCTCACTGCACACGGCCCTGTCCACGGTGTTGTCCCCGCGCACGCGGGGGTGAACCGGATCCTGCACCGGCCCGCCGGTCAGCCCGGCAGTTGTCCCCGCGCACGCGGGGGTGAACCGCTGATGGCTTTGCCGATTCCAAAGACCGAGGAGTTGTCCCCGCGCACGCGGGGGTGAACCGGTGACCATTGTTAGGAAGTCGAACGTCGAGGCGTTGTCCCCGCGCACGCGGGGGTGAACCGCGATCGTGGTGTTTTGGGCGATCGGTATTGGCCGTTGTCCCCGCGCACGCGGGGGTGAACCGCCCAGGAAGTCCAGTGTGGGTAGTCGTCGCTAGTTGTCCCCATGGTTGTTTCTCACCGGCGAGCCCCAGAACGTTGAGCGCGTCATGGCACCCTTCAAGGTGCAGCGCCGACTTGAGCCCAACGGAATGATCGATCACGTTATCGAGTTCTTTCTGGTTGGCCGCGACGGGCGCGAGCTTCGGCAGTACAACCCGAATGAAGCCAGTCCTGAGGTGGTGGCCCGCGATGTGAAAGGATTTGTCAACCGATGAACACCCATCCTGCGAATCTTATTAGTCCGGCTGTACAGCAGTGGGCATGTTTCGCGTTCATTCATTATCCCGCCGTCTGTGACCGAGTGCGTCATCTCAGGCCGGCGCACTATAGGAGGCACCTTCTTTGCGTTTGGTCGGACTCAAATTGTGGTGGCGAGTGCTGAACGCACTCGTGGAGTTGCCGCGCCTGCCGTATCTGGGACAAATCCTGTACCTGTTTGTTCAGATTCCGATGACCGCAAATGCGGCTCCAATTGCGATGGCCCATACCGTGCTCTATTCGTTCTACGCTTGCGCGGCGCATCCGTGGGAAATATCGCCGACTGAAGACCAGACGTCGGGCGGCCTTCTGATGTCGGTGAGAGAGGGCATCTACGTCAAGTCCGTAATGAGTGTCATTTCTTGGCATTGGGTGCTTAACGAGCCGAACGAGAGCTCGCTCCCGGCGTCAGCCAACGACGGGCAATAGGATGGCGTTTGCAGCGGCGAGAGAGTTCGGCCACCAGCTCGCGAGCCTGTGCCTGCTCGCCGCGCTGTCGCTTGCGTGCGGGCTTGTATTAAACCGGTTTCGCTCCGCACCGCTTCCGCTTTTGTACAGAACGCCGGAACAGCGCCTTGAACGACAACTTTCCGAACTGGTGAAAAATCCGCCCTTTCGAATCACGCTCGAGGAGACCATCGGCCTTGGGGATTTCCAGCGCGCGGTCGCGGACCGTCGGACGCTGGTTCTGGACGCCCGTCCATCTCCATTTTATGAGGAGGGTCACGTTCCCGGCGCGTTGAATCTCTCTCGTGAGAATTTCGCGCGTGACTTTCGGCGCCTGCAGACCGTTCTCCGCCACGCGAAGGAGCGGCCAATCGTCGTCTATTGTTCCGGTGGAAGCTGCCATGACAGCAAGCTCGTCGCTGGCGCGCTCCTGAGCCTTGGCTTCACGAGCGTCAAAGTGTTCACCGGCGGATGGGAGGAATGGAAGAATGCGGGACTCACGGTCAGCCGTCATCCTTAGAAAAGATCCACGGCGATGGCGACTCTTGATCTCGCTGATGGCCAGAATCAGTCTCGGTGCAATATTTATCTACGCTGGCGCCACGAAATTTGGCGACCCGCTCGCGTTTGCGGATTCCATCGCCTCGTTTAAAATCGTGCCCAACGCGCTTGTGAGCCTGCTCGCTCTCGGAATACCGCCGTTCGAGACGATATGCGGATCGCTGCTCGTCATCGGATTATGGCGGCAAGTCGCGGCGCTCGGGGCGTTGGTCGCGATCGTGACCTTTACCGTCGCACTGCTTAGCGCTCTGGCACGAGGACTGGTCGTCGATTGTGGTTGTTTTGGGTCGGGGCTCGTGTCCGTAACCCGGATGCGCCTCGACCTCGTTCGTGACCTGGCCATCGTGATGATTGCGGCCTTGGTCTACGCCGATTCTGGAACTACACGCGCATGAGCGGGAAAGTCCGGCGCGCGGTGATGATGGCATGCATCGGAAAACTCAACGAACCTGGGGAATCTAACGCAGAGTTACTCGTGCTCAAGGCGCCGAGCGCTGCGGCGCGGTGGTAATCGGGGGACCGAGTCTGAGGCCGAGATCGTACCGGCCGCAGCTCTTTCCAGGCTGCCGAAGGTGAGACCTGTCGTTTTGGCGCTTGGTCCTGCTCCCGAAGGATTGCCCGTACGCGCTGGCGGGAAAACTTCCTAAGCTGAACGTTCTGATCCCGTGTGAGCGAAGTTGAGGTGGATGTTGCGGCGCGTCATTTCGCCCTACTGTTCGGGCAATCAGAAGCCGACTCGTGGCAATGATTCGGAGCGCCGATGCTGCGCGTCACACGATCTTTGGAGTGCAAGAGGGTTGACGGCGAGGACTCTACGTCGGAGTCGCCCTCGCGTTGCGATCGATGATTTCAATGAGCCGAACGATTCAGCGAAGATCTTGAGGCTCCGGCCGAAATAGCGCCCGGGTCACTGATTGCGAAACCCATCTGGTGGCGCCAGCATCAAACCGGCGCGAAGCCATTGGGTCAACTATATCGCTCGTGCGAATCTTTGCCCTTCGAAGAAGAACTCTCTAGAGGGCGGCGCCTAAGAACTCAAGGCAGAAGGGCGAGAGCGCGGCCTCGCGGCTGAGCGCAACAACCCACGCTTGGTATGATACTGCTAGACAAGTTCGTTACGGGGAATCTCAGCCGGAAGACTCTCCTGTTGCTGAGCTCGACCATTTTCGTATTGTATTTCGGAACACTTGCGCTCGCCATTCGGTTGTTTCCCGGGCCGTACGACTGGCGCCGCAAATCAATCTCAAAATTGCTCTACCCCGAGAACAACCCCAGGTTTCACTTCATTGCATCATTCGGCATCGTCGTTACAGGGCTGCTCCTCATCCCGTTCGCTGGCTATATCAGTAGGCGCCTTCGGGACGTTTCGCCAACTGCGGCTAATTTCGGCGCCGGCGCGCTTGCGGTCGGCGCCTTTTGTCTCATCCTTGCCGGTCTCATTGTCTCGCATCCTTCCCACAGGGGCTTTGCTCTTTCACACGCCCACGAGGTGCTGGCGCGCATTTCGGCCTTCGCCATCGCTGGAGGCATCTTGGCGTTCTATGATTGTGCACTTAGAGCAAATTTCAACGACAACCACGGAAGGACACTGCTAGTGGTATGGAGCATCCTGACGTTGCCCGCGGTCTTGATCGCTCTGCTCAGGCTTGTAGCGGCTGCGCGGTTGCGGTGGTCAAATCCGATATACAGCGCGTTGAAGAATCCGGCCCTCTGGCATCTGGGGTTCTGGGAGTGGATCGGCTCGGCCGCGGCGTTTCTATTTTTAGTCAGCGCGGTACTTTTATTGCCGGAACATTCTTGTCCATAGCGACAGCTTGGCGCCGGTTTACCTCGCAAGGGTGCCGGGAAAACCTCATTTGGTTCTTGACGTGAGATAGGTGGATGAGTCAGTCCAATGCGACGCGCTCTCTGCAGCCTGTCGAGCGGCTAACATTTCGGCGGGCGGTTGACGGACTTTATGGCGGTGGCGGTCATTCGCGAGAAAGGGCCACATGCCCCAACTTCGATCGCTCCGCCGGCTTGTCCTGCAGGCCAAGGCGGGATCAAAGAGCCTATCGAACCATCAAGGTAGCACGCTCACGACCCGGGTCCGGTCCGCATGACAGCCTCTATGGAGTCCGGATGCAGCCGTTCGAACGCCGACGCTCTATCGTAGTCTTGAGCCAGGCCGGTCATAATCCTGGTTCATTTTTATCGGCTGCTTATTTGTGATATAAGTTGCACTGTATGGCAGACGGGAGCCATGCAGCGCTACCGCGAGACATTGGTCAGCGTATTCGCCGACTACGTGGCAAGCTTGGCTTGACCCAACTCGCCTTCGCCGAGCTGATAGGCGCCTCGTCCTCCGCCGTCAACCGCTGGGAGAATGGACAATCGCACCCCTCGCCGCTCGCCTGGCAGCGGATACTTGCCGCGGAGGAACATGGCTTGGACGCTTTGCTACCGAAGGCCAGCGCCCCCGGTCTGAGTCGAAACGATGCCCGCGGAACGCCGACTGATGTAATTCCTGGTCCCGATTTTTCCGCCAATCCTGAGATCGTCCGTGCGGTGGCCGAGGCCGAGCGGCTTTCCTACGGCTACATCTTCAACCCCGCCTTCGCAACCGAAATCTCTCGTATCGATCCGCTGCCGCATCAGCGCATCGCGGTCTATCAGCACATGCTGTCGCAGCCGCGGCTTCGCTTCCTGCTGGCCGACGACGCCGGCGCCGGCAAGACCATCATGGCCGGCCTTTACATCCGCGAGATGCTCACCCGCCGCCTCATCCGCCGAGTGCTGGTCATACCGCCCGCTGGTCTGATCGGCAACTGGGAGAACGAGCTGCGCAGCCTTTTTGGCTTGCGCTTCAGGATCGTCACGGGAGCGGATGCCCGTGCGGGTAACCCCTTCGCAGATGCGGATGGTGACCTCGTAATCGTGAGCGTCGACACGCTTGCCCGCGACCGGATGGTTGCCCGGCTGCGCGAACCCGAAGTCGCGCCGTATGACCTCGCGATCTTCGACGAGGCGCACAAGCTCTCGGCGCGCCTCGAAGACGGACTCACGCTGCGTCGCACCGAACGCTATAAGCTGGCCGAGGCGCTGGCCGGAGTTCACTCCGTCGATTCCGACTTCCGCCTGCCCTGGAGTTGCCGCCACCTGCTGCTGCTCACCGCTACGCCCCACATGGGCAAAGACTTCCCCTACTACTGTCTGTGGCGACTGCTCGAACCCGAGGCGCTTTCGACCAAGGAGGCTTTTGACGCCTATCCGCCCGACTCGCGTCGGCAGCACTTTATCCGCCGCACCAAGGAGGAGATGGTGCGTTTTGACGGCTCGCGCATCTTTCCTCCGCGCAAGTCGGATACGCTGAGCTACGAGCTTTCCCAGGGCGAGGTGAGCGAGCAGACGTTGTACGACCAGACCACGGACTACATGCGCGAGTACTACAATCGCGCCCGGATCCTGAATCGGTCGGCCGCGCGCCTCGCGATTAGCGTTTTTCAGCGCCGGCTCGCCAGCTCGACCTATGCGCTGATGCGATCGTTCGAGCGGCGACTCGCAAAACTCGACGCTCTTATCGAAGATGTGCGCGCCGGACGCCTCACCACCGAGCAACTGCTGTCGCTGCAGGAACGCCTCCGCGTCCGCGATATCGAGGATGACAAGACCGCCGACGAAGAGGAGGCCGAAGACGGGCTTGAAGAAAACGAGGCGGCCGAGCTCGCGGCGATGGCGGGCGTGGTCGGCGTCACTCTCGGCGAGCTTGAGGCCGAGCGCAACCAGGTGAGCAATCTGCTGGCTCTCGCGCGCCAGGTCTATGAACGCGGCGAGGACTACAAGTTCGCGAAACTCCGCGAAGTAATTCGGGACCCGCAATGGCGCGATCAGAAGATCCTCGTCTTCACCGAGCACCGCGATACGCTGGACTTCATCGTGCAGCGCCTCGAAGCAATGGGCTTTGCCGGCCGCGTCGCCCGGATTCATGGCGCGATGGACTACCTGGAGCGCCAGGAGCAGGTCGCTTTTTTCGACCAGCCAACCGCTGACGGCGGCGCGGCGTATATGATCTGCACCGACGCCGCCGCCGAAGGCATCAACCTGCAGCGCGCCTGCTGGCTGATGATCAACTACGACATCCCGTGGAATCCGGCGCGCCTCGAGCAGCGGATGGGCCGTATCCATCGCTACAAACAGACCCACGAGGTGCGCATCATCAATCTCGTCGCCGGCCGCACCCGCGAAGGCCGGGTGCTCAAGACTCTCCTCGACAAGCTCGAAAAAATCCGCAAGGAGCTCAACTCCGACAAGGTCTTCGACGTGATTGGGCGGCTGTTTGAGGGAATGAGCCTCAAGGACTACCTCGAAAGGTCGGTCACCGATCAGGGCGCGACTGAAAGCGCTACCGAAATAGCAGGCAAGCTCACGTCCGAGCAGATCGAGGCCTTCAAGGAGTGGGAGCGCAAGCTCTACGGCGACGGCGGCGAAGTCGCCGCGCGTCTCGACACCGAGCGCGCGATCGTCGCGCGCGAGCAGCTGCGCCGCCTGCTTCCCGGCTACGTGCGAAGCTTTATCGAGAGGGCCGCGCCGCTGCTCGGACTGCGCATCGAGGGCGACCTCGACGGCGTATTCTCGTTCGCCGAAGCGCGTCCGCGCGCGCTCGAGCCCTTCTGGCCGATTCTCGAGGACTACCTGCCGGAGAGCCGCAACCGCTTCATGCTCCATAACCCCGGCGATTCAACCGCGGCGATATTTCTCCATCCCGGCGAGCTTTTCTTTGACACAATTCGGGAGAGCGTGGTCTTGCGCTTCTCCGCTGATGCGCTCCGAGGCGCGGTCTTCATCGATCCGACGGCGGCAGCTCCCTATTTCTTCCACCTCGGACTGATTCGAATCGTGCGCAAGGTCGATCAGGATTTTGGCGCGCTCCGCACGGAAGAACCGATCGAGTACCGGCTGATCGGCTTGCGGCAGGATAGCGCCGGCCGGATCGAGGAATGCCCGGTCGAGCATCTGCTGTTGCTGCGCGGCGGTCCGCGCGGAATCCCGCTCGCCGTGCGCCAGTTGGCGGCGCAGGCGCCGACCGCGATCGAGCTTGCCACCCACTTCGCGCGCGAACAGATCGCCGCGCCGCTTGCCGAGCGCCATCGCGCCGCGATGCTTGCCAGCCTACCCGAGCGCGAGCGCTTTATCGAAGCGGGCTACCGCTACGAGGAGGACGCGCTGCTGGCGCAACGAGTACTTACAGCCAACCGGGCGCGCGAAGGCGACACCCGCGCAGCGGCTGAGCTTGAGCGGATCAAGAATCGCCAGCGCTCGCTTGAAGACCTGAAGCAGCAGGCGCTCGCGGCGCTCCGGCATGAACCGGAACTCGTCGAGCCGCGCGCGATCGAATTCCTCGCCCATGCGCTCGTCGTCCCCTCATCCGACCCGGAAGATCGCAAGCGCCACGACGCCGAAGTCGAAAACGTCGCCGTCGGCATTGTGATGGAATACGAGCGGGAACAGGGATGGACGCCGCGCGATGTATCGACCCCGCCGCTCGCCCGCGCGGCCGGCCTTACCGACAACCCCGGCTTCGATATTCTCTCGAATCGTCCGGCCTTCGGCGCGACCAGCCCGAAATCGACCGTCTTCGAGGAGCGCGCAATTGAGGTCAAGGGGCGCGCCGGCGTCGGTGACATCGAGCTTACCGAAAATGAATGGAGCCGCGCCTGCAACCTGCGCGAGCGCTACTGGCTTTACGTCGTTTTCGATTGCGGCACGCCGAGCCCGCGGCTCTTCAGGGTGCAGGACCCGTTCCGCCAACTGCTCGCCACTGCCAAGGGCGGCGTGATCATCGACGAAGCCGAAATCCTCAGGGTGGCCAGCGCCGTTTGAGCTATGCCGTCAGCCCTTTATCACCCGCAGGCCGAGATGGTGCTCGAACGGGTCGAAATCGCGGTCGCAATGCAGCAACTCAAGGCCATTGGCGATGCAAAATGTCGCGATCAGCGTGTCGATCGTCGCGCGGATGGTGACGCCTCTTCGCCGCAGGAGCCGGTAATTCCGCGCCGCCGCAATCGCGATTTCGCGGTTCACCATCGGGGCGCACTCGAACGCCCGGAAGCGGGCGTGCCGCGTCGCGCTCGGAGCGGAATCCGTGGAGGACTTCCCCGAGGATCAAATCCCCGACCAGCAGTCGTCCCGAGTCCATCAGACGATCGAGCAGATCGGTCTCGGCGCTGGCCGCGCCGTTGAAGTAGTCGATCCAGACCGAGGAATCGACCAGGATCATGCGCCGACGAAGCGGCTCCGCCGCATCGCTTGCAAGTCGGCCTGCCAGCGGAGCTTGCCGCGCAACTCGCGCATCTTCGACTGCTGCCTGATGGTGACCAGCAGTCGCAAGCCGGCTTCGACCGCCTCCCGTTTGGTTTTCGCGCCTGACGCGCGCATCGCGCGTTTCATCAGCTCGTCGTCAATCACGATATTGGTCCGCATCGCGACATACCTGATGTGTATGCTAGGTGCGCATCATACACATCGTAAGCCGTGGCGGCGCGCGCCCTCGAGGTCAAAGGCCGCGCCAGCGCGGGGGACATCGAACTCACCGAAAACGAATGGAGGTGGGCCTGCAATTTGCGCGACGAATTCTGCCCGTACCGGGTTTACGACTGCGACACGCCGACCCCGTGCCCTTGAAAGTGCGTGGTTTGCTTACAAACCTTATAGCGACTGCAAAAGGCGACGTAATCGTCGAGAACGAATAAGTCTTGTCGCAGGCGGAGGAAGCCCAATGGCGGTATCGACCGTGCGAGAAGCTTTTGAGCAACTTCTAAGTCGCATCGAACTCGACGCGACGCGCGTGGGAGTCGCCTCTCAGCGTTACAACGCCGTTAAGTACCGGATCGAATCGAACCTTCCAGGTAAGCAGGTATCACAAGTCGGCTCGTTCCAAAGAAAGACCAAGATAAGGCCGCGCGACGAGAACACCAATCTCGATATCGACGCGATCGTTTCGTTTGGGGAGGCCCGGAGCTTCGCGTCCTTCGGACAAGCAATGACTCCCCAAGTCGCGCTCCAGATAGTCCGCGAGGCCTTGGTCGCAGACAAGACTTACCGGCTCATGAATCCAGATTCTGACGCGCCTACGGTCGTTCTCGAGTATGCTGACGGATTCAAGATTGAGCTGATTCCGTGTTTCAAAGACCTGACTGGAAGTAGCCCTCGAGATCATGGCCCGGCTTGCTATCTAATCGGTGCCCCAAGTGGGCATTGGGTTCGCGCAGACTACGATTATGACGCTAAGCTCATCACGGGTCTGAACCAATCAAGCGAGATCGCCGCGACCTTGGTACCCGCGATCAAGATGATCAAGGCCTTTTTTCGCAATCTGCCCGTCGGCTTGAAGTCCTTCCATGTTGAAATCCTGTGCGCAATTGTTCTGCCGCCGGCGATCCAGCGTTGGACGGCCCAGCGTTTCAATTGGGGTTATCAGCATCTTCTCGCACGCTTTCTGAAAGAAGTTCGCACCCAGCTAGACAAGCCAGTCTCGCTGCCAGGCAGCTACTCTGCTCCAGTTGATTCTGGGCTTTCTGCAGCCCAGCGTCAGCGAATTGGCTTGTGGTTAGAAAAACTTGGAGAAATCGCGTGGCAGAGCTGCGAACTCGATGACAAACACAACGACACCGCGGGTGCGCTGCGTTGCTGGCGTTGGCTCTTCGGGGAGATATTTCCTAGCTGACCAATGGAAAACAAGCCCGACAGCACGTCGCACTTGGTCGAAGCGTGCAAGACCATTGAAGAAAACTGCCTCTACAACGCGCAGGCGCATTTCGAGATCGCAGCCCGTGCCAGACGACTAAACATCTTCCTCTTGATAGCCCCGGCGGCGTTAGCGGGTTTGGGCGGTTTATTCGTAAGTCTCGATCTATGTGCTGTCGCCAACAAGGCGATTGGAGCTCTGACCGCGATTCTTGGAGCAGCGGCTACAGTGTCCGCCTCTCTCGGGGCTGACCGCAGGGAAGACCGTCACAACCAAGCCGCAAACCTTTTCACCGCGCTTAGGCATGAGTCGCGAGCTCTTTACGAGGCTTATGCCAGCGGCCTGTCGCGCGACGCCTTTGTTGCGGAGGTCCGCCGTATAAGCGATCGATACAACACCCTGGTCCAGGCACTGCCGCCTACTGATGAGTGTGCATTTGAGCGCGCTAAGAGAAAGATCAAGTCTGGCCGATTCCTGACTGATTTTCGGGAACACCGAGAGCCGGACAAGGAGTTGGAATGAACGACAGTCCCCGACTGATCGAGCGGGCGTTTCCCCTCAAGCAGGCGTCGCTGGATTCTGTCCATGAGAAGAATGTCCGCCATGGACATATCTCGACGCTCCATATCTGGCCGGCGCGGCGGCCGCTTGCCGCATGTCGCGCCGCGCTGATCGCGACGCTGCTGCCCGATCCCGGCGACCCCGAAGAGCGGCGCAGGCTTATCGAGCGCATCGGCGGGCGCGTCGTCCCAAGGATCGAAAAGAAGAAGGTCAACGGCAAGCCGGTCGAAGTCGAGCGCGAGGAAACCGTCGGCGGCATCCTCCATTGGGGACGCGAATCCAGCCCCGACCTGCAGTTCTTCCGCGACGAAATCCGCAAAGCCTACGGCGGACGCGCTCCGCGCGTGCTCGACCCATTCGCCGGCGGCGGCGCGATCCCGCTCGAAGCGATGCGCCTCGGATGCGAAGTCACCGCGATCGATATCAACCCGGTCGCCTGGTTCATCCTCAAGTGCACGCTCGAATATCCGCAGAAGCTCGCCGGAAAGACTCGCCCGCTGCCCGATTTCGCGCTCAAGGACCGCGAGTTCATGGAGGCGTTCCTGAAGGCGCGGGGACTCAAGGGCGCGACGCTGCAAACGCAGCTTGAGCGGATGGGCCTCGGCGATGACGCCGCCAGCGAGAATCCCGCCAAGGTCGAGCCGGGACAGAACGGCGGCTTCGGTTTCGACGGCGACGTGAGCCTCGAGGCCGACCTCGCGTGGCACGTGCGGGCGTGGGGGCGATGGGTGCTCGCGCGAGCGCGCGGCGACCTCGAACGCTTCTATCCCACGATCGACGGCAAGCCGACCGTCGCCTATCTCTGGGCGCGGACGGTCAAATGCAAGAACTGCCGCGCCACGATTCCGCTGCTCAAGACCAAATGGCTCTGCAGGAAGGACAACAAGCGCGTGCTGCTCCGGGTCGAGCCGAACGCCGACCGGACCGGTCCCGTCTTCAGCATCCTGAGCGGCAACGACGCGGCGACCCAGGGCGGCAACGGCGCGCAACGGCGCGAACACGACAGGAAGATCGGCGCGGGCACGATGTCGCGCGCGGGGGCGACCTGCGTATGCTGCGGCCTGCCGTCGATGACGATGGAGGATATCCGGCTCGAAGGAAAAGCGGGGCGGCTCGGCGCGGTGATGACGGCGGTCGTGGTCGATGGTCCCGACGGCAAGGAGTACCGGCTGCCTACCGACGAGGAAATCCGGCTTGCGGCGGAGGCGGAAAACGAAGTCGAGCGCGTCTTTGCCGAGATTCCGTTCGGAATACCAGATGAGCCGACGCCAACGCAGAGCCAGTTTTCTGGCGTTGCCAACTACGGATTCATGAAGTGGAGCAAGCTCTTCACGCCCCGCCAACTCCTCGCGCTCGGCACGTTCGTCAAGCACACACGCTCCGGCTCGGTCGCTATGCGCGAATCGGGATATGACCGGGAATGGCTAGAGGCGATTCGTGGATATCTTGCTCTCGGGGTTGATCGACTGGCCGATCGCGGCAGCACGATTTGTTCCTGGACTGTTGGCTGGGACAAAATCAGAAATACTTTCGTTCGTTATGCGCTACCAATCACGTGGGATTTTGCCGAAAGCGTAACAACTGTCGACAGCTCAGGCGGCTACCCTGGCGCATGCGAATGGATAGCCCTCCAGATTGAACACTGCCAGAGTGCCAGTCGCAATTCGCCCGTTCCAAATGCACTTCGAGCTTCGGCGATTGAGGCAAGCAACCAACAGTTCGACCTTATCCTTACTGATCCTCCGTACTACGACGCGATTCCGTATTCCGACTTGATGGACTTCTTTTACGTATGGCTGCGCCGGACGCTTCACGGACTCTCGCCTGAGATCGACGAGGCTTTCCGCGAGCCGTTGGGGCCAAAATGGAGCAGTGAAAGGCAGGACGGCGAACTGATCGACGATTCGAGCCGGTTCGGCGGCGACAAGACCGCATCGAAGAAGGCCTACGAAGACGGAATGTTTCGCGCCTTCCAGGCCTGCGACCGCGCGCTCGTTGCCGACGGCCGGATGGTCGTGGTCTTCGCGAACAAAAGTCCCGACGCGTGGGAAACGCTGGTGAGCGCCATCATCCGCGCGGGGTTCGTGGTCGATGCGAGTTGGCCGATCCAGACCGAGATGGGTAACCGCACACGCGCGCTGTCGTCCGCTGCGTTGGCTTCGTCCGTCTGGCTCGTCTGTCGCAAGCGGCCCGAGACCGCCCGGCCCGGATGGGACAATCGCGTGCTCGACGAGATGCGCGAGAACATCCACACCCGCCTTCGCGAATACTGGGACGCCGGCATCCGCGGCCCCGACTTCGTGTGGGCCGCGACCGGCCCGGCGCTGGAGGCCTACAGCAAGCATCCGGTCGTCAAAAAGGCGAACGAGCCGGGCGCAGTGATGGAGGTCTCGGAGTTCCTGCGCGCCGTCCGCCGCATCGTGGTGGATTTCGTCGTCGGGCGCGTGCTGAGCCATAACGGCGAGGCGACTGCCGTCAGCGGTCTCGACGACGTGACGACCTACTATCTGCTCCATCGCCACGATTTCGGGATGGACGACGCGCCGATCGGCGCCTGCATCCTCTATGCGATCTCATGCGGCCTCTCCGACCACGATTTGGCCGATCGCTACGAAATCCTCCAGCGCACCGGCGGCCAGCCAGAGCCGGACGAAGACGAAGAGCCGTCCGCCGACGCCGAGGCGGAAGTCGAAGAAGGCAGCGGCAGCAAGGTGCGGCTGCGGCCGTGGCACAAGCGCGTCCGCAAGACCATGGGCTATGATGGCGACGGCAGGCCGGCGCCGCTGATCGACCAGGTGCATCGCCTGATGCATCTGTGGCGCGCGGGCGACGTAGTGCGCGTGGACGAATACATCGACGCGCGCGGGCTCCGCCGCAACGCGCTGTTCTATCAGCTCCTGCAGGCGCTGATCGAGCTGGCGCCCGCCGGCAGCGAGGAACGCTCGCTGCTGGAAAGCATCAGCAACCACATCTCCGCCCGCCCCGTATCAGCAGAGGAACGACAAGCCGCACTCTTTAAGCCGTTGCTGAAAGATAGCAGGGCAGACAGGGGGACCTAGAGCCGCATGATGACGCAGTTCGAGGTTTATTCTGACGAACGACTTGAGAATACGAGCGGCGAAAACCTTTTGCTTTTGGGTGGCATTGTATGCTCGCAGGCTAGACGTGATATCGTTCAGGAGAAACTTTGCCGCGTCCGCATGAAGCACGGGTTGGCGAGAGAGCTTAAATGGGGCAAGATTTCCAAGCGCTATCTTCCCGGTTATAGGGAATGGCTTGACTGCTTCTTCGATGATCCCCACGCCAGATTTACCTGTCTTGTAGTCGACCGCAAAAGTGGCGCGTGGAACCGGTTTTGCCGCTCCCCGCAAGGAGCGAGATCCAAAAGGTCCAGCAGCGTTTTTTGCCAATTTCTTTGGGACACGCTAAGGCCAATTGGGGACGATGTACGGTGGACAGTGTATCATGACAAAGGGTTTTTCCGCCGACCTACATTGCTAAAGCAACTTGAATTTATCATCAACCGTACTAGTCATGAAAAGCTTGAGACCCGGGTGGTCCGTCGAGTCAGATATAGTGAAGAACGCGACTCCAAAAACTGCGACTTGATCCAGCTCGCCGACGTCATACTCGGGTGTTTGTCCTGTGACTTGACTGTAGCGCCATCCTCCGAAGCCAGAAGGGAGATTTTTGAGCATTTCAAGCTACGATTAGATTGTGTCCCCCAAACTCGAAGCGGAAAACCCAAGTTGGCGGGGTATCCCTGGGTTCCGCCTGACGAATACTCCAACAACAGGAGGCAAATGGCTAGAGACTTGAACAGGAATAAATCTACGAGGCGCTGGCCTTTGCCACCTAGGCCGTAAAAGGCGACAGCCTGGCGTGAACGAAGAGGCTCACAGCAGCTCGAGCACCTCGCGGAGCGCCGCGGCGACGCGCGCCATGATCGCATCGTCGAGGTGCGCGAGCGGACCCTCGACCAAACGTCGATTGTCGATCGCGCGCAGTTGATCGATAAGCAGGTCGGAGGCGCGCCGCAGCGACGCCTGCGCGGGCACGCGGATGCGCAAAGGCTCGGCATCGTCGATGAGATTCGTGGTTAACGGAATGATTAAGGTCGAAGGATGCCCGGCGTCGAGCAGCGCCTGCGCCTGGACGATCAGCACCGGCCGCGTCTTGCCCGGCTCGGTGCCCCGGCGAGGATTTAGATTGGCGAGCCAGACCTCGCCGCGCTCAGGCATCCGGCTCGCGCTCGATTCTCGCGAACTCGGCGTTCACCCGCATGCTTTCCTTGCGGACCTTCCGCGACGCGGCGGCGATCCGCCCGGCGCGGGTGCGGGCTTCGGTCTCGCGGTTCATCCGCTCGACGGCGCGGCGGATGTATTCGGCGCGGGGGATGCCGAGCGCCCTGGCGCAACGGTCGCTGGTTTCGAGCAGCTCCTGCGGCAGTTTCAGCGAGATCGATTCCATGCTATGCCCGTCGAATATCCCAGTAAGGTATCCTAGCACAATATGCGCAACCTTAAGGTGGAAGGCAAACCAGCCGGCGAAAGCTGTTTCCCAAAGCCGGAAGAGAAAAACGGGTCGAACGCGCAGTCAAAGCCGTGCGCGAGTTCTGCGGTTCGTTCGCATCCAGGGTTGACCTTGAAACGGTGAAGTGGATCGCGCAGGACGCGGATATCCTCGACATCTGATATGGCTGTTCAACCCCTCGGTCAGCTTCCCGCGGGCTCGCCCGTGGTTGTCGATGCCAATATCTTCGTGTATTCGGCCAAGGCGACCTCAAACGAGTGCGCCGAGCCTCCTGGACGATGCGCTCGCCGGGAGGGACGAGGAGTGACAACGTTCGAGGCCCTCGCGGAACTCAATCACCGCCTGATGCTTGAAGACGCGCTCGCCGCGGGAATCATTCAGCGAGGGAATGCAAGCAACTTGCGACGGCTCCGCAAGTCGATACCAAATCTGAAAGTCTATTGGCCGTCGGTGGAGAAGATCTTCAGCATGAACCGGATGATCCTCAAGCTTGACGAACTGTGGTTTCGCCGCGCCCAGGTTATGCCAGAGCGGCACGGCCTGCTGACCAACGATTCGCTCGCTGACAGCTACGGCATCAGCTGTCTCGCCAGGCGCGACGACGATTTCAACGACGGGCCGTGGCTGACCGCCTACAAACCGGGGGACATTCCGTGAGCAAACTCGCGTGGACGCCGTGGCATAAGGTCGTCAAGATCCGGCCGGACCTGAAATCGGGGGAGCTTTCGCTCAACATCTTCGCCGCCGATCTCTACGACGTGGCGATGGGCAAGGCGAAGCCGGTCTATCAGGACGCACGCGAATTCTTCTCGCTCACCTATCCGACCTTCAATCTGCGCGAACTGGCCAAGGATGTAGTGCTGCGGCTTCTGGGCAAGAGCGAGAAAGCCGTCCGCCAGCTTGAACTAACTTACGGCGGCGGCAAGACCCATTCACTCATCACGCTGTGGCATCTGGTGAATGATCCGGACAAGCTCCCCGATTTGCCCGCCGTCAAGGAATTCATCGAGCATATCGGGATGAGGCCGCCCCGGGCGCAAATCGCCGTGCTGCCGTTCGACAAACTCGACGCGGAAAAGGGGATGGAGGTGCGGGGGCCGGAGGGCGAGCTCAGGTGGCTTAAGAATCCGTGGAGCGTGATGGCGTTCCAGCTCGCCGGCGCCAACGGCCTCAGATTGCTCAGCGCCGAGGGAACTGAAGAGGAACGCAAGACGCCGCCGGCGGAAAACCTGCTGGCCGAGCTGCTCGCATTGCCGAGCCGCGAGAACCTGGCGACTCTCATACTGATCGACGAGGTCCTGATGTTTGCGCGGGCGGCGGTCGACCTCGATCCCGCGTGGAACGACCGGCTGCTGAACTTCTTCCAGTATCTCACCCAGGCGGCGACCAAAGTGGAGCGCTCGGCGGTGATCGCGTCGCTCCTGGCGACCGATCCGCGCAAGAGCGACACGCTGGGCAAGCAGATCACGAGCGACCTCTACAACATCTTCCGGCGCGAGCGCGAAGAAGGCGTGCAGCCGGTGCTCAAGGACGACGTCGCCGAGGTCTTGCGCCGGCGGTTCTTCGTCGCGGATTCGATCAGCAACCGCGAAAGCTTCCGCAGCCATGTGGTCGCGGCGCTCAAGGGCATCGCGGAACTGGACGATCAAACCCGCAAGGATGGCAAGGCCGCGGAGCAACGGTTCGTCGCGAGCTATCCCTTCCACCCCGACCTGATCGAGCTTTTCTACAGCAAGTGGACTCAGCTCGAAGGCTTCCAGCGGACACGCGGGGTGCTGCGCACCTTCGCGCTGGCGCTGCGCGAGGCGGAGCGATGGGACGAATGTCCGCTGGTGTCGGCGAGCAGCTTTCTTACCGAGCCGGGCAGGGGCGGAATCTCCGAGGCCGCGCGCGAGCTGACGACCACGGCGGCGACCGAGGAATACGAGGGTCGGAAACAGGAGTGGACGGCGATTCTCGAAGGAGAGCTTGGGAAGGCGCGAGACGTTGAGGCGGAAAGTCCCACGCTCAAATTCCGCGAGCTCGAACAGGCGGTGTTCGCGACCTTCCTGCATTCGCAGCCGATCGGCCAGAAGGCGCTGACACGTGACCTGATGGTCCTGGTGGGCGCGACGCGACCGGACAAGATCGAGCTCGAAAAAGCCCTGATGCGCTGGAGCGAGGTATCGTGGTTCCTCGACGAAGCCGGTATCAGCGACGTTGATCGCGGCAGTGGAGCAGCGAGACAACTGCCCAGATCGTGGCGGCTGGGCTCGCGGCCAAATCTGCGCCAGATGCATTTCGACGCCTGCCAGCGGATCTCCGCTGACATAATTGAGCAGCAACTTATCGACCAGATAGGCAAGCTGAAGACTCTGACGGCGGGAGCGTCGGCCGCGGGAGCCGAGGTCCACAATCTTCCCAAGCGCCCGAACGATATCGAGGACGACGGCGAGTTTCACTTTGCGGTTCTCGGTCCGCGCGCCGCTTCTGACTCGGGCAAGCCCAGCGCGGAGGCGAAGCGCTTCATCGACGAGACCACCGGACCTGACAAGCCGCGGAATTACCGCAATGCGGTGGTGCTGGCCGTGCCCTCGCGCGACGGAATCGAGGCCGCGCGCAATCGAATCCGCGACTATCTCGGATGGGAAGAAGTCCGTAGCCAGCTTAAGGAGCAACTAAAGGGGCAGGAGCTCGACCCGATCCGCGAGGCAACCTTGTCTGCAAACATAAGCGCCGCGCGAGCAAAGATCGCCGAAGCCATCCAGCAGGCCTACTGCATCGTCGTGACCGTTTCGGAGAAAAACGAGATTCAAGCGTTCAAGATCACGCCTGACGGGCCGTCGTTATTCGCCAGGATCAAAGAGGACAGCCGGTCGCGCATTCAGGACACGGCGATAAGCGCCGAAGCGTTGCTGCCCGATGGTCCCTATAATCTGTGGCGAGCGGGAGAAACCTCGCGGCGGTTGAGAGACCTGGTCGGCGCCTTCGCGCTTTCGCCGCAGCTTCCCAAGATGCTTAACCGGCGTGCCATTTCGGACACGCTGGTTCAGGGCTGTAAGGCAGGACTGTTTGTACTGCGCGTCGTCCGGCCCGATCGCTCCGTTCGAACCTTCTGGCGGCAGGAACCGGACGAAGCGGCACTCAAAGATCCGACCCTTGAAGTGGTTCTCCCCGAAGCGGCGGAATTGGCCGAGCTTTCTGCTGACCTCCTCATTCCAGGCCGGCTGCCCGGTTTATGGCCGGCGGCGAATTTGACCTTCGGTGATCTCTGCAAATATTTCTCTGGCGGCTTCGTGGTGAAGATCGACAAGGGCGGCTACGAAGAACCGCTCATCGTACCCAGCGCTTCCCGCGAAACGCTGACCGCCGCGGTCGCAGAGGCGGTCAAGCAGGGCAAATTATGGCTGACTTCCGGACAGGCAAGTATCCTGAGTGAAGAGATTCCGGCAGGTCTTTTAACCGACGACGCGAGGCTTCAATCTCCGCCAGCGCCGATTCCGGCGACGGACCTCACGCCGGCTAATATGCCTGAGGTCTGGACCGACGGCGTGACCACCGCTCTTGCTGTATCAGTCGCGCTGTCAAAGAAGGCCGGCATCAATCTGCCTTGGGCGACGGTTCGCGATGCGATCGACGGCGCGATCCGCGCACGATTGATCGAAGTGGCGTCGGACTCCGCACCATGGCCTTGTGAGTTTGCCTCCGCTCAAAACACGAAGCTTCGCGTTGTGACGGCCTCCGGGAAGTCACCAGAACCGCAATTCAAGCTTCAGCCTAACGTGCTGGTGGCGGAAGCCGAGCTTCGCCCGAACGAGATCCAGGACCTGGCCGATCAGCTCTCCGACTTAAGAAAGCTCGCCGGAAATGCGGCGCTGAGATTTCGCGTCCGTCTGGAACTCGACGGGGGTGGTGCGCCGCCCTCCCAAAACGTAGTCGACAAGCTAAACGAGCTGCTGGCCAAGGTCTCGAGCTCGCTGTCCTTGAGGTAGGCAAAGCGACAGTTCGTCGAATTTGGCGGGCTTCCCCTCTGGAATTTGGGATGCTCTCTGCGGCTGCCGGATGGTCGCTTCATCGGCTTTTGCCCCTGGGGAGGGAAAAGCCCTAGCTCGAAATAATCACGTCTTATTTGTAGTCATCTATTGTTAATCATTAAAAATTGTGACCAGTTTTAAGGCATCTTCTCGTCTGCTTCTCCACGTTGAGTTATGAGATGACGGGCGCCGTACCCGGTCGGGAAGACCAGCGGTTATATCTGTGCGCAACCCACGTGGCGACATTTTCAGCCAAGGCACTACCGTTTAGCAGGGCCAGGCGCGCCCCGTTCCGCGATTCCGACAGCTGACCGTGCGAGCCTGCATAATACGGGCAAATCACCTTTCTTACGGCAACCGCGTTCTCGTAAGATACGGTTATGGAGGCTCTGAGATAACCGCGCCGACCATTGCCGCTCGCGATATCATAGTTGCCGAGAACCAGCTCGAGCATAGCAGTGTTGGAATTGAGGTCGGTCCTGACGTGGAGGGAGTGCTTATTCACGACAATCGTTACGTGAAAGTTTCAGAACCCGTCAAACTATGGTCCCGCAAGGGCGTTTTGATTTTCCCGGGCTCTTAAAGCCCGAAACGCAGCCAAGAATCCTCAGTTTCCCGCCAAAGTGTCCCTGCCGGAAGAAATCCGGATGGCCGCCCAGCGAACCGGCGAGTCCGACACCCACCCGCTTTAACCAATCAGAGAAGTGAAAAATCCTTCGGAGTTTTGGAGAAATACATTATAGGAACCCGTTGGGCCTGGATGAGTTCTTAGATGCCGGATAGTTGCCACCGGGGCCACATTGCGACGGTTACCGAGCGGATACTTGAGCGGAGACTTAACCAGCTTCTTTCGTGAGTGGCTTGCAATGGGCCTGGATGACGGGCTTGCACAGCGCAATTTTTATGACCTGCGGGGAGCCGAATCTTCACCAACGCGCCTGGCACGAGCTGAAGGCTGACTCGAATTGCTCCGAAGATTTATCCATCTGCGGTAGGACTTTCCAGCGAGGGGTGCATCTCAGGGGACAATTCGCAGCCCGCACCTCAGGAGGAATGGGCGCTGTTTCACGACATAACCCACGGGAGCCGCGAATGGCATAGGCCCTGTTTTCTGGGCGACACCGCGACCACGGTCCACCTCGCGCATCAAGAGGACTTTGACGGGGAATCACACTACGAGGCCTCTGTCCGGATGTTTTGTGGTCTTTTTACTCGCGGGGTCCTCGACTTCTCAGCGTTCCGGCGGGGCGTGCAGCTATTCAAGCACGAATCCGAGCCGGAATCGTTTTTTCATCGGTCATTCTCTGATAGACGCTGATTGTGCACAAAAAGAAATCTGACTAAACAAAAGGTGCTGCTCTAATAAGGCGCGTCGAAAGAGGATCAGTGAATTTCCTGAGGACTTGGTTCGCGCAGGATACGAAGATGCAAGTGCAAGAGCACCTCGCTCCGCAAGCGAATGTGGTTGTCCTGGAGCACCCGGACTTTTTCTGTACCGGTCAGTAAATCATCTTCACATGCGGAGATTGGGTTACGCGAAGCCAGGTTCCCCTGTGACCGTCTGATGAGGGCACTGTTGCGATCGATTTTGGAGGAAGCACTGGATGCGTGAAGGCGGGTAGTGGTCTACCAGGCGCAGCGATTGGCGCGCATACTACCGGCGCTCCCCCGGCAAATGACAACGAGCGTCGAATGGTTGTTGAAAAAATGAGGCTTTTCGGGGATTTGGATGTGCGCGTGGACCCCTGGCAGGTCGACTACGGTGCAGAACTGCCAATCGTGCCTGAAGAGGAACGGTTCGACGAGGAGATCATCCTTGACATTGAGGTTTCTCCCGACCAGTGGCAGCCCCTGACTCCTGCCTCAGCCAACCCCATCAGGCGGCTCGTTTTCGTTGACGGGGTGAGGCGAATCGAGGCGCGGCTTATCGTCCGCCGCGGCGAACATATTTGTCACGGAGCGTTCGGAAGTTACGCAGTCGGCTGGGTGTCGGCGCTAGCGAACGTGGCAACATGCGGCGAGCCTCGCGTCGATCGAGTTGTCGCCATCGGTTCAGGTGAGCAGCTTCCGCAAACTGTCGCTCCGTTGCCGACGCTGCTCTATCGACCGGTGAGCACGGCGTCGCCGGACCCCGACGGTCCGCTGCACGTGCTGCAGGACGAAATGCGCGGAGCTGAGGAGCGGCTGGGCCGCGAGCTCGCCAACGCGGATGACACATTGGTCGTTGCCGATGGTCCTCTGACTTTCGAACAACCTCTCAGAGGCGCCGCTGTTGGCTACATCAAGCGGTTGTTCAAGCTTTACTTGCCGACCGAAAAACTCGGATTGATGGCGCGACTCGGTGCAGGTGAACGCACGCCGATATTTGCCCTGCGATCAAGTCACCGGTTCGCGCGGTATTCCTGGTTTTTGCGACTTGCGCCGGCCGGTCCCGGTGACTCCGAACTTACAGGCATCGTGAGACTGGAGGTTGCTGAAGCCGTGGGTGCTGACGCCGCACGCCGCTTGGCGGATGCAACCGCCTTGATGCTTCCGCGCTTTGCGCCGCGCCGATGGCGCGATCCGCGAAGCCCGCAAAATCTGCTGCCTATCGGGGCCCTGGAGTCTCATTTGCGTCGCCACTTGGGCGATCCGCGTCTTATCCGGCGCCATATAGAAACGCTGATAACGGAGGAAGCGCGACATGCCGGACGGTAACGACAACGATTCGTCAGCGCGGTACGGAGCCGCACGGCAGTTCCCGGAAGACGCCGCTCTGGTTCTTGGGTCTCTGGACGCCACGCCCCTTGAATTTTGGGCCGGCGTCAGCGAGAACCGACAAATCGAACTTGATGATCTGCTGGTAGTCGAGACGCGTACCCCGCAGGGCCAGGCGGTTCGCTTCTATGGCGTGGTGGACGCTGTGCGCAAGCGCTATGAAGGAACGCAGTTCGATACGGATGCTTTCCGCGCTGCCGCCGGCATTTTGCCTGTCGACGTCTCTTACGCTGCCCACGTTCAGGTCACACGGATTGAGCCGGAGATCTTCGTCCCACCTCACCCAGGTGACGCCGTCAAAGTAGTGCGCGGCGAGGAATTTCAGCGCGCACTCTATTTCGACCGGATGGAGCGACCTGTCGCAATTGGTCTGACGCGCACAGGCGAACCAGTCTACGCAAACCTTGAATTTCTCGACGGCAGCCGAGGGGCTCATGCCTCGATTAGCGGGGTTTCGGGCGTTGCCACCAAGACCTCATACGCAACTTTCCTTTTGTATTCGCTGTTTCACTCCGATGCACTCGGGACCGACGCGATCAACTCCAAGGCACTGATCTTCAACGTAAAAGGCGAGGATCTGCTCTGGCTCGACCGCCCGAACAGGATGCTGAGCGAGGAAGCGCGCGCGCAGTATAGGCGACTGGGTCTGCCAATTGGCGCGTTTCAAAGCGTTGGCCTCTTTGCGCCGGCAAGGCGCCGAAGCGAGGTTCCGATGCCCGACACGGGCGGCCGGCAGGAAGGCATACTGCCTTATCTTTGGACCGTGCGCGAGTTTGCCCGCGACCGGCTCCTGCGTTTCGCCTTCGCGGAGGCCGAAGACGCACGCGCGCAAGTGTCCTTCGTTATATCGCGCGTGGAGCGAGCGCTGGAACGACTGGCGGTGCAAGGTAATCCGGACGACCCTACGATCGAAATAGATGGCCGACGCATCGCTCGCTTCGATGAGCTTGTGGAGGTCCTCGATGGCGAAGCGCTGGAGACAATGGTGGAGGCACCGGTCGCCCCGGGCACGCTAGACGCCTTCCGGCGCCGGCTTCATTTTGCTGCACAGCACATGGGCCACCTGGTAAGGGGTGATCCGGCGGCCCGCGATCGCTCCATTCGCTGGGACAACCATCAGGTTACCGTCATCGACATCCATACGCTGCATTCAACCGCTCAGATGTTCGTCGTTGGCGTGATTCTCAAGCGGATGATGGAGGAGAAGGAGGCGCACGGTACGGCGCGCCCGCTCATTTTCGTGGTCCTCGATGAGCTAAACAAGTACGCCCCGCGCGAGGGCTGGAGTCCCATTCGTGACGTATTGCTCGATATCGCCGAGCGCGGCCGGTCGCTTGGCGTTTCCCTGTTCGGCGCTCAGCAGACTGCCAGCGAGGTCGAGCGACGAGTGGTGGCGAACGCTGCTCTCAAGGCCGTCGGCCGGCTTGATGTGGCTGAATCTGAGCGAAGCGAATACGGATTTCTCACGCGCGTCGCACGACTACGTGCCACGATGCTGCAACCCGGCAGCATGATCGTATCGCAGCCGGAGATTCCCACGCCAATTTTGTTGCGGTTTCCCTTCCCGGCGTGGGCGACCAGAGAGCGCGAGGCTGTTTCCGCGGGACCCGAACGTGATCCGTTCGCGAGGATCAGAGACTAATGCGCATCGTTCACACCAGCGACTGGCATGCCGGCCGAATATGGAAGGGTAAGGATCGACTCGATGAACTCCAGGCCATTCTCGATGAGCTTGCCGGGTTTATCGAGCGTGAAAAGATCGACATCCTTCTCGTATCAGGAGACGTGTTCGACAGCGGGGTGCCCGCCGCGGCGGCGGAGCGGGCTGTCTTCCGCTTTTTCCGGCGTATGGGTGCGACGGGCGTCAAGACCGTCGTCATCGCCGGCAATCACGATTCTGCTGCGCGTCTGGAGGCATGGGGGACGCTAACCGAACTGGTCGATGTTTATGCCGTCGCGCGTCCGCGCCCCGCCGATCGCGGTGGCGTCATAAGCTTGGACACGCGCTCTGGAGAACATGCGATCATAGCGGCTATCCCCTGGGCGCCAGTGCGGGACATTGTAACTGCACTCGAATTGGCTGTGGACGAAACAGCAGCGCGTCAGAGGTATGCCGACTGGATGAAGCTCATCGTCGATAACCTGCGCCGCAGCTTTCGTCGCGACGCTGTTAACCTGCTCATGGCGCATACGCATCTGGATGGAGCCCAGTTCGGCACCTCCGAACGGAGGGTGCATCTGGGCGAAGAGTGGGCTGCGACGGCGCAGGTCCTACCTTCCGAGGCCCATTACGTCGCCCTGGGTCACATCCACAAACCGCAGCGGATCGAGGCAGCTCCATCACCCACATGTTACGCGGGATCGCCGCTGCAGCTCGATTTCGGCGAGGCTCGCGAAGAAAAATCCTTCGTCCTGGTCGACGCACACCCCGGTCGTCCGGCGCAAATCGAGCGCATACCTTATAGAAAGGGTGTTCCACTCGAGCTGGTTGAGGCGCCGCTTGCCGAAATTGAACGACACGCCGATGCTCTGCGCAAGGCTGGATGGCTGCGTGTCACGGTACCGCTTACCACGCCCGATCCAGACATTAACGGCAAGGTGCGTCGTCTTTTACCAAATGCGCTGGTGGTGGAGGCCAAGCTGCCCCAAGAGGACGAGCAGCAGCCGGAGGTCGATCGCGCATCGCTTTCACCGGCCGAGTTGTTCCGGGCGTACTTTCGCAACAAACACGGCGCCGAACCCGCGGACAATCTTCTGGAGATGTTTAAGGAGCTACGCCGCCAAGCTGAAGGGAGCGACGAATGAGACCGCTGTGGCTACGGATTGAAAATTTCACCTGCTTTCGAGATCCCGTCGAGCTTAGCTTCGAGGGGCTAAATCTCTTCGCGATAACCGGGCCCACGGGTGCCGGCAAATCGAGCCTCTTGGATGCCATGATCTTTGCGCTCTACGGCAGGGTTCCGCGCATTGGTGGGAAAGGACTGAGCGAGCTGATCTCGCTCGGCCGCGATCGCATGAGCGTTGTGTATGACTTCGCGCTGGGCGATCGGCGCTTCCGCGTGACTCGCGCTATTCGGCGCAAGACCGGAGCCGCACAGGTACAACTGGACGAAATCGGTGCAGGTGGCGAGGTGCCCGTTTGCAGCGGAACGCGCGAAACCGACAATAAAATCAAGCAGTTACTTGGTCTTGCCTACGAAGCATTTACCCAGGCAGTCGTCTTGCCTCAGGGACAGTTTGCGAATTTCTTAAAAAGCGCCCCGGCTGACCGACGCGAAATCCTGCGCGACCTCTTGCGCCTACAAATTTATGAACGGATGCGCGAACTCGCCGCGCGCAAACGCGACGATCTCGAGAACACCGTTGGCCAGCTCGAAGACCGGCTGGCCAAGGACTATGCCGGCGCGACAAGCGAAGCACTCGAACGGCGGAAACAGCAGGAGCGCGAACTCGCCGATCAGATCAGGAAGCTTGAGGAGCAACTTAGATGTCAGGAGGATGAACTGAAGATCCTAAGGCGCCGGCGTGACCAGACGCGCGAACTCGAAGAGAAGCGCACGTTACTGGCGCAGCTCATCAAAAAAGAACCCGCGATAAAAGCATCCCAGAAGAAAATGGATGCCGCGCGGCGCGCAGCGCCCCTTATACCCTTGGTCGAAGTCGCGGCGGGCGCATTGGAGCGAGTAGAGAAAGTGCGGCAGGACGCGAAACGTGCAAAAGCCGAACGCGATGCCGAACAAGTTGCCGTTCAGAATCTGAAATCAAGGCTGGACTGCGCAGCCCGTGAGGCGGAAAAGCTCCCGGAATTGCGCAAACAGGTAGGTGCGCTGGACCAGGTCCTGGGTCAGATGAGAACCCGAGACTCGCTTCAGAAACGTTTGAAAGAGACAGGGGACAAAGTCAGTCGGCTGAACGATGAGCTCGAGGCCGCAAAAAAACGGCAGAAGAACGCCGCCGCAAAGTTGGAGCGCCGGCAAGCCCTGGTGACCAGGAACAAGAAAGATTTGGAATCGATCGGCTACGACCCCGAGATCGATCATGCGCTTGATGCTGTTCGGAATGACGCGACGGCCCTCGCTTCGCTGCGTGAAACGGTGGCGTCCAAGGCGGCAGAAGCTGAAAGCGCTTCCGAGCGGGCCGAACGTGCGCGGGAGAATTTCGCTCAGAGCAGAGTTGCCTTGGAGAAAACTAAAGAACGATTGAAGACAGCGACGGAGGCTCTAACCCAGGCCCAGGCGGACCTAGACGCGGCGCGCCAACGGGACGCGGCTGCGATTTTGCGCCGCCAGGTGCGTACGGGCGAGCCATGTCCCGTATGCGGTCAGCCAGTGAGCAAGCCTCCACCGACCGTGCCCGCGACGCGTCTAGATGAGATCGAACGCAGGCTCGACAAGGCTCGCAGGGACGAGGCCACCGCACGCAAAGCAGCCGATGAAGCACGCGCTGCCGAAGCAGCGGCCGGGGTAGCGGCCAGCGAAGCACGCAGCACCGCTGAAAAAGCTGCCGCAGATCTGACAAAGGCACAGCAAAAAGTTGAAAGCTCCGAGCGTGAACTTGAGGCAAAAGTCGCAACGCTGGTCGCCAACGAGGAAGGCGACACCATTGAGCGCAAGATCCTCGCCGGTGTTGCGCGCGTCGCTAAGCTTCGGCGCCGCTACGAGGAAGTCTCCAATGCGTTGGCCGAAGCACAAAAGGCCTATGACCGGGAACGCGGCAATGTAGACAAGGCAAGAGGCGAGGTTAACACGTTGACCGCGTTGCTCAGTCAGACTCAGAGTGAGTTCGAGCGGCTACAAGACGACATCGAGCGCGTCAACTCAGACATCGCAAAAGTGACGCAGGCGCCGGATCCCAGGGCGGAACGGGAACGGCTGATTGGGATATGCACCGATCTGGAGGACGCTCTCAATAAGGCGCGCCAGGAACATGGTGCCGCCGAAAAACGACTTTCGGCTGCCGAGACTAAAGCGGACGAAACGGAGAAGGCGGTACGCCAGGCCCTGCAGGATGCCGAAGAGGCCCAAAAGAAGGCTCGGGCGGCGGTTACCAAAGCCGGTTTTCAAGACGAGGCCGCTGTGAAAGAAGCGGGACTTGCCGAAGCTGAAATCGCTCGTCTCGAGGCAGAAGTGCGTGACTGGACCCAAGAGCGCGACGCCGCTGCCAAACGCGAAAAGGAACTCTTGGACGAGCTCGGAAGTGAGTGGGTTTCCGCGGAAACGCTGCAGCAGCATGAAGCTGTCTTCTCGAACTGCAAAAAAGCACATGAGGATAAACTCACTGAGCACGCTCGTTGCGGCGAAGAGATTCGGCATCTCGAGGAGCAGGTAAAGCGGGCGGTCGAGCTTGCCGCTGAACTCAAGAAAAATCGGGGGCTTCATACGGTCTACGCGCGGCTCGCGGATGACTTGCGCGGCGACCATTTCCAGAAATTCCTTCTCGAGGAGGTGTTTCGCGATCTGGTGCGTGGCGCTTCGGAGCGGCTCTGGAATCTGACCGAAGTTTATCGGCTCGAATGGCGGGATAGCGCCTTTTACGTAATTGACCATGACAACGCGGGCCAGAGACGGGCTGCCGACACGCTTAGCGGTGGTGAAACCTTTCTTGCCTCGCTAGCGTTGGCGTTGGAGTTAAGCGAACAGGTTCAGCGCGCTTCCGGCGCAGTCCCGCTCGATAGTCTGTTTATCGATGAAGGCTTTGGCACACTTGACCCCGAGACCCTCGACGAGGCGGCCGAAGCGATCGAGCGCCTGCCGGCGGGCGGGCGAGTTGTGGGAATCATCACACATCTAGACGAGCTTAGTTCTCGCCTTCCTGTTAGAGTGCGTGTCACGAAACGATCCAACGGGTCGCAACTTCAGATCGACGCCGCCTAGGTTAGGACTGGAGAAAGCGAGAACTATTATATGACGTGCCAAACCCCGACCCGTGAAGATACCTTGTCTGTCCAGGGACGCGGTCGCACGCCTTCCTTGTAGACAAATACTTAGAGACTCCGACCGCGGCAAATGGTCGAAAGGGCGGCTGAATATATTGGTGCGATAGTAATCAGCCGCCGTCAGGAACTGCCGTCGTCACTTTCATCCTGGATAAATCAGCCGGCCGACCACGGCCTGCAGGTTTTGCAAATATGGACGAATTTGTGCGGTGCGTCCGTAGTTGCGCGCTCTCTCCCATTCGGGTTTCCTGGGGATGCCACCGTCACTCAGCTCGTAGACCGCCAGAAACCGTGGGTCACCCTCGACAGCCAGATAGCGGCGGGCGCAATACACACCTGGTACGCCAACCAGTGCCGGGATATGGTCCTCATTGTACCAGGCAGTGAACTCCTTTTCGTGCTCGGCAGGCGTATTCAGGCGCACCGTCAGGACGAATTCCGCTTCTTTAGCCGGCCGCTGACCGTAAGAAAAGATCTGCCTAAATACACCGCGTTGGGTGTTACGGAATAACGGTAACATCCTGCGCGTCCAGGGTGTTGGGTTCTCGCGTACTCTGAGAAAAGCCTCGCTCTTCACCACGTTCTCGTCGGCCAATTCGTAGATTGCGATATATTTAGGTGTGCCATCAGCCGCCTGATAGCGCTTGCCGCTGAGAAAACCCTTAACACCAAGTAATTGCGGGATATGCTCGGTGTTGTACCATTGGTTGAATTCCTCCTCCGCCTCGGGTGCCACATCAGTCCATACAACCAGCAGGCCCGTTCCCGTTTCGGTAGGCATTTTTAAATCTCCTTATCCGAATTCAACTGCCCAATGCCGGTGGCGGGTGCGCGTGTCAGGACAAGGGCGAAGGTGCGACCGGAGCGTCTCCGCCGCGGAATCTCCATCAGGTTGCGCACGCGCCGGCCAGACTGCAGAGGGCGACACTGCGTCGCCCTTCGCGCAGATCATTACGGTCGAAGCCGTTGGTCAGATAGGCAAATGAAATGCCGCTGGCTGGATCGGCCCAGGCGCATTGGCCGCCAAAGCCGGGATGGCCGAACGCTTGGGGTGAATTGGTGCGGCCAAAGCCGCGCAAATTCGCCCTACCGTCATCGCCGGCAATCACGATTCCGAGGGCGCGGTTTGCCAACATCCCCCGGTCGGGATCTTTCATCGACCCAGTACGGATTCTGCATGCTTCGCGCAACATTTCGGGCTGCCAAATCTGCTTGCCGTCGTAGGCACGGCCCTGATTCAAGAGCGCCTGGTAGAAGAGCGCCAGGTCGCCCGCCGTGGTAATACCGCCGCCAGCCGGCGAGCCAGCTTGGCGGGTTTCCAGGTCGTTAAATTCCACGATAGCTGCTTCATTAATCGCTCCCATTGAGATTCGTGGCGGGGTGACTCCAAGTTTCTGGTACTCCTCGGGCTTTGCCGGTTCGCCCACCCAAACCACATCTGCCACTCGCTCGTTAAGTGCGGGTGGAATGCCGACCCTCAAGTCAGGTAAACCGAGCGGTTCAGCGATCCGAGTTCGGACAAACTCTCGATAGTCGAGGCCGCTAATCCGCTCGATAATCTCCGCGATCGGCCAGAAGTTGGCCGCGATGTGGTAACGGAATTGCGCCCCCGCCGGGTGATCAAGGCGCCACTGTGCCAAGCGTTCGAGTCGGCGTCTTTTATCGCCGAACTCTTTTTGCCATCCCGGGGCATTTGGGATCGCGGAGGTATGTGTCAGCAAATGGTTGACAGTTACCTCCTCTTTGCCGTGTTCACCGAATTCCGGTACGAACTTGACCACTCGGTCTTCGGGGCTGAGCTTGCCCTCTTGGATGAGAAGCCACGCCGCGGCAGAGGTAATCGCTTTGGTGCAGGACATGATGATGAAGAAGGTGTCGTTGGTTGCCGCGCGGTCTTGTCCGCCCTGAATTGCGTGGCCGTAAGTGCGCATCGCGCCGATTTTGCCATTACGCGCGATGGCTAGTTGACAGGCTGGCAACAAACCCTCCTTGATTTCGCGTTCGGCGCGGTCGAACAGAGCCTGCACTTTGTCAGGATTCAACCCGATTTCCTCCAAGCTGTCGGCGAAAAAATGAGGCGCTGGCATCGTGGTACCTCCATTCGGTTCGGCATCTGCTCACAGCATAACGACTTTGCCGGGTCAAAGTCGAAGGCTCGAGCACCACTGGCAGTTCAGCTTAATGACATTGCCGGAGAGATCTTGCCTACAGCCGCTCGATCATGCGGTCTGAGCAAGAACTCTGCTCCACCGGTGGATGGGGCAGCGCGTGACACAATACATAAGGGCGACACTACTCGGGGGCTCCCGCGACAGTCGGCCCTGTGACGCTCGGAACTCACTTTTGACCCTGGCCGCGCCAATTCACGGTTAGCGGATTTCACGTCGAGCCCCTTGACCGTTCTCTGATCGCGCGGAATGTGCTCAGATGGTAGCCGCTTCCATCCACCACGACATTAACCGCTCCGTCTTCATCCGTCCGGAACACTTCGACGCCGCCGTCCTTATATCGTTGAATAACTTCCGGCGCGGGAAAGTCGAATCGGTTCAAATAACCCAGTGAAATCACAGCGACCTTGGGATGGACCGCCTTGATGAATTCGGCAGTTGAAGAGGTGCGGCTGCCATGATGTGGCACTTTCAGTATGGTCGCATTAAGATCAGCACCCGAATTGACCAGCTGCCGTTCTCCCTTAGCTTCGAGATCGCCAGGGAAAAGAAAAGCATTTTGCGCGTAACCCAGGCGCAGTACCATTGAAGCGTCATTGTGGTTAAGTGGTGCTATCCCGTGCGGTGGGCCCAGACAGGCCACTACGACGCCCGCGATCGTAACGGACGGAGACGCCGAATCACATAAGTGGTGTCGAGCACCGCTTTGCCGAACCGCCTCAAGCAGCTCCTGATAGCTGGCGTCGGGACTATACGCGTCAGTAGTCCAGAACTCAGTGGGAGAAAAGTTGCGCACTACGAAAATCAAGCCACCGAAGTGATCGCGGTCGGGATGGCTCAAGGCGATATAATCAACATGCAATATTTTATGCGCCCAGAGATACTGAGCAACGATCCTTTCCCCCGGATCGAAGGTTCCTCGATATTCGCCGCCCCCGTCGATCAGCATTACGCGGCTGCCGGGAAAACGCACGACGGCTGAATCACCCTCACCGACCGAAAGGAATGTCACTCGTAGCGCAGGATTCAAATAGCGCTGATAGAGCGACCAGGCTCCATCGAAGAGGAGCGCGACCAAGAGCATCGCTGCCAGAAGGCCGCGACATTGTGACCAGATGTTACGCTGGGTGCTCTCAATGCCAGCATACTTTCCGGCACTTTGGTAGCGAGCATACTGGCGCCGAAAGGTTCCAAGCACCTCGGCTCCCGCCAGTGGAGCACTGAGCCAGAGCAGGATCAATCCATAGGCAATGAGCATCTCGAATGGGGTTGGCGTGAAGGTCCGAACCCAGGCGCCGGGCCAACCAGCAAACCAGCGTGCGAGCACCGTGCCAGCGGCCGCAAATTTGCCGGCGACAATCAGAATCGTGCGTGCCAGGGGCTCGTAGATGAAACGGCAAGCAGCCGCGACCAAACCGCCAATAACCGCGCCAAAACCCATGATTGGGACCACAACCGGGTTGGCGACCAGCCCTACCAACGAAAACTGGTTGAAATGGAAGGCGGTTAACGGGGCTGTTCCGACCATCGCCCAGAACGAGACGGCGACGTACGAGCCGAGCCACTCCATGACTAGAGCCGGCTGCGAGCGCTCCCCGCGCGTACCCAGAGGGTTAGCGTAATGCCACCGCCACCAGGCCAAAAAGCGCCTCATGCCGAGAATAATCACCGCGACCGACGCGAACGAGAGCTGGAAGCCGATATCAGCGGTCGACCCTGGGATAGCGATGCAGATAACCATGGCGGCTAGTGCGAGGCTCGCCAATAATTCCTGTGCTCGGTCCAACACAATTGCCAGCGCAAATGTCACCACCATGATCAATGCTCGGGTGGTCGAAACATGACCTCCAGCAATCGCCGCGTACCCTGCAACCGCTAACGCGGCCGCGGCCGCGGCGATTTTATTCGTGTAGCCGAGCGCACTGAGGCGGGCGAATGGCGTGAAAAGTAGTCGCACCAAAAAGAAGACGCTTCCAGCAACAAACCCGAGGTGCAGGCCCGAAATGACCAGAAGATGGGCCATGCCGGTTAATGCAAAGGGCTGACGGAGGCGCTGGTCGATTTCCCCGCGATCGCCGATGACCAGTGCGCGCATTTCGGCGCGCTCAGGGGGCGCGAGAGTTCGGTCGATGAACGCTCCTATCTGATCGCGTATTGATTGTAACGCGCCGCCGGGAAAAGCGCGTCGGTGACCAACGATCCTGACGGGCGGCATCGGGGCACTTCTGGAAGGTATCGCAATCAGGGTGGCGGCGATACCTTGCCGCATTAACCAAGCTTGATAATCGAATTCATTCTCATTGCCTTGGTTGCGAGGAAACCGAATTTTGCCAGACACGATTACCTGATCGCCGACGCGGAGAGCGCAAGGCCGCAGCACGGTAACCCGCACGCGGCCCCTCACCGGTCGCAGGGCAAATGTGGAACGAGCACCTTTCTGAACGTCAACAAACAGGTACGCGCGGTTGTCTGGCTGATTTTCCGGTTCTCGTGTTATCCAACCTTCCAAGGTGACCCGATCCCCGTCGGAAAATCGGCGCAAAGTCTGAGGGCCCGACTCGGGTTCCAACAGATCGTGCAAGGGCAGTGTCGCCGCCGAGACGAGGCCGACCAAGGCGGCCAGCATCCCTAGCGCGCGCAAACGGAGCAGAAACAGGCAGGCACAAACGATTACTGCAATGAGGGCCATCCACAGTGGCACGAATATATTCAGATTGCCCAGAGCATCGCCGCCAAGAAGCGCCGCCGTTGTTAGATACAACGGTGGAGTTCTGAGCAGCAGCAACTCCAAGGGCTTTGGGATGGCTCGCTCCAGCGACTGAAATCGATGCGTGTCAGGCGATGAGTCATCACCGATCGCCACAAAACCTTCCACCGCGGCCCCGCCTCCGCGTTTAGTGTCAAGCTCAGCAACTCCAGACTCTAACGGTTTCAAACCGACATCGTCACTCCTGCCGGGAGCAAGCATGTTCAAAAGCAAGTGTGCTTTCAATTAAGGCCAAGTAAGTGGTTGATTACGCAGTTTACTTGACTTGTCCAACGGCCCAAGTGCTTGCAAAGTTGGGAAAACCGAATCTATAGTTCTAGCCATTCCTGGACCACTTCAGCCGGACATTCAGAGACAGGATTAGCTATCTGCGCTCACCAAGGCGAAGAGCCGTGTCTGGATTGTCTGGCGTTGCTGGAGTCGTGGATCTGTGCAGTGGAACAACGGCGGTGGAGGTTGATGAGATGAATTCGAAGATGATGGCGGTTCTGTGCAAAGCTTCACCACTGTTGGCGGGCGTGGTCTTGTGGCCGCTGCTGGCCGCGGCGGAGTCGTCCCAGGTGCAGTCCTTGGGCATGGTTCAGAGCGCGACGGCCTCGGCAACCTCGGCTGCGACCAACATTTCATCCTTGTCGCCGGCGCCCGGCGGTGCGCCGGCCATAAAGTCGTCAATTGACGGGCTCGAGGGGCTGACGCCCGCACAGCGCCGCGTATATAAGCGCGCGGCATCAGCTTTCTCGTCATTCTGTCACGATTGGGAGCGGCTGCTTCATGAGAGAGAACTTAATAATCTGAACCATCTGACGTGGCGAAAAGAGGGTGGGTTGGAGAAGGCGACTTATACCGGTTATGGCAAGGTCGAGAGCTGTGAATGCAAGCCATCGAAGGAAGGACTCCCAATTGGCAAGATACGGTATTCAGAGAGGATTTACGCTATTGCGGGCAAGACAATCGACGAAGCTCGCCACGCTGTGCCCAAATTAACTCAGGAGACCAATACGCTCGAGATTTTCTCCTGGGATAAGGACAGATGGTTTTACTGATTCGAAGGTTGAAATAGCTGCGAGCCGCTGACTTACTTTGCCAGCGATCTGATAAAAGCTAACAGATCATCAACCTGATGAGCACTGAGCTTATCTCCGAAGGCGGGCATAACGTGAGACTTTCCGTTAGCTTTTCCGCCCTTGGTAATCATCGAGATGATGAAGCTATCTGTGAGTTCCCGATTGGTTTCCTTGTCCGTCCAGTCGTCCGGAGAGACCGCTGACTGAAGCTTAACCAGGTCGGGCCCGTCGCCCTTGCCGTGGCTCCCATGACATCGGGCACAATTCGCAGAAAAAATTCTCGCACCCCGTGTCACACTGTCGTCTGCAGCATATAGAGCGGTGTGAGCCAGAAGAGTTGAGGCAGCGACAACACCGAGCCACGCAAGGCCTATCTTAAAATAGCGACGTTCAGCCTGAAAGGGCTGAAATGCCGACCCGGTCGATTGAACGAATTTAAAACGAACGCGCGGCATGGTCGGTCGACCCGCCGCGCTATTTTATCGCCTTCGGACTGACTTTGTCGTCACTGCACCTGTATCGACTTAACGTAATTAACCAAGCTATTAATTTTCTGGTCAACTTGAGCCTGGGTTAAACCGGGACCCATGATACCACCCGCGCCCGAGGCAGCTCCGGTTCGCATCCTGAAAGCGTCACCCCAAATAGGCATCTCGCGCGTGCCGTGTGCCGCCGATGTCTTGGTCCCGTCGATAAAATCCCTCACTTCCTTTTCGGGGAAGACCCCGCCATTGTTCTTCGCCAACAGCGTAAGATTGGCCGGCTTTTTCTTAAGCGCCGGAGCCACAGGCCCATCGCCTTTACCGTCCATGCCATGACATTGAGCACAGTAACGACGAAAGTCCAGTCTGCCGCTGGTCACTATACCACTTGGTCCCATCTCGACCTGCGCTAATCCTCTTCCTTCAGTAAACCCGACGAGCGCGCCGCCCAGCACCAACACGGACGCCAGAGTCCAGAGACAACGATGTATGAGCGCCATTTTACCTCCCCGCGTCGTGACATTCTGCGCCCGAACCGTTACCACGTCTTCACTGTGGCGTCAATGTCAGTTTGCAAGCCGGGATCCTGGGTAAAGAGACTGTTCAGAAGCTAAAAAGGCACCAGGAGTCACAATCTGCTCGTCATCCTGTAGAAGGGCGTTACGAGCTCCAGTTAAAGTAAAGTCATTGTGCAGCACGATAAAGAAAAACTCGCGCTAGCGATAGTCGAGCGGCTTCGTTCCGCGGGTTTCGCGGCCTATCTCGCGGGGGGCTGCGTGCGCGACCGTATTTTGGGGTTGAAGGCCAAGGACTACGACGTTGCGACAGACGCCCGGCCCAACACCGTTGCCAGTCTATTCGAAAACACAGTCAGCCTCGGAGCCAAGTTCGGGGTGATGGTCGTGGTGCTCGAAGGGGAGCAGTTTGAAGTCGCAACCTTTCGAGCCGACGCCGACTATGTAGACGGAAGGCGTCCGTCAGCGGTTCGCTTCGGCACCTTGGAAGAGGATGCTAAGCGTCGTGATTTCACCATCGGTGGGATGTACCTGGACCCGCAAACGGGCCGCGTCATTGATCTGGTTGGCGGGATGCGTGACCTTCGCGCGGGCGTCATCCGGGCCATTGGTGACCCGGACTTGCGCTTCGCCGAGGATCACTTACGAATGCTTCGCGCCATCCGTTTCGCGGCACGTTTGAACTTCTCCATAGACCCATTTACCTGGTCGGCTATTCAGCGCAACGCCGGCAAGATCGGCCAGATCGCGGCGGAGCGTATTGGTGAAGAGCTTACGATGATGATGACCGAGGGCGGCGCGGCCGAGGGACTCGACCTGCTGGTCGACAGCGGCCTCGCCTCGGTCATTCTTCCCGAAGTACTGCCTCTGCGCGGATGCCCTCAGCCGGTCAATTATCATCCGGAGGGCGATGTTTATCGCCACACTCGATTGATGCTTTCGATGCTGCCTCAGGGCTGTGCTGAAACTTTGGCCTTTGGCGCCCTGTTTCACGATATCGCGAAACCTCAGACACTTAGGATCGAAGCCGACGGCAAAATGACCTACTATGGCCATACAGAGATTGGAGCCCGGGTCGCGGCTGAGGCACTTCAGCGGTTGCGGCGGCCCCGCGCAGTGCAAGCCCGAGTTGCCTACCTGGTACATAATCATTTGCGCATGATGATGGCACCGCGCATGCGGCGTTCGACGCTCAAGCGGATGCTGGCCGAGGAAGGTTTTTCCGAACTGCTTGAATTATCTCTGCTCGATACGCTGGCAGCAGGTTCGGCACTGGGTTTCTACCACTTCTGTCGACGTGCCATGGCGACCATGGGGGCGGCCGAAATTCATCCACCGCGCCTGATTACCGGTGATGATCTGATTGCGCTTGGTTTCGAGCCGAGCCCCCGCTTCAAAAAAATCCTGCGCGAGATCGAGGATCATCATCTTGATGGTACTCTCAAGACTCGTGAAGAAGCATTACACTACGTTCGGATGCACTACACCCCTGAGCAACCTGCCGAGAGCTAGGTAGCGACGACGCTCGACATCCGATCACAGAACCGCGATAAGGTGCTAGCTGCCAAGTCGATAACCAAGCAGTTCGGGCGAATTCGAGCGCTAGCCGGAGTTGATTTTGTCGCCTCGAGGGGCGAAATTCATGCCCTGCTGGGAGAAAACGGGGCGGGGAAGAGCACTCTGATCCGGATCCTGACAGGGATCTTACGGCCCGATTCCGGCCAAGTCACGCTTAACCGGATCCCCCTACAGGTTGGGTCGGCGGCGACCGCACTAAGGCGCGGAATCGCGGCCGTTTACCAGACGCCCATGCTCTTCGAGCGCATGACTTGGGAAGAAAACCTCGCCCTTGGACGCTTGAATCAGCGCAGACTCGATTTTGTCCAAGTAACGGCGGAAGCCCAGGCAGTTGCAGCCGACCTGGGCTTTACATTGCCGCCCCCGCGGACGTTGGTCGAGGAGCTTTCAGTTCCCGAGCGGGTGCGGCTCGAAATTCTCCGTGCGCTGCGTTCCCATCCCCAGGTACTAATTCTCGACGAACCTACCAGCATTTTGTCGCCGACCGAATTGCAACCTTTTTTGGCTCTGCTCTGTCGGTTGCGCAGCCAGGGGCGCACGGTTGTCCTTGTGACCCACAAGTTGGCCGAAGCTCTGGCGGTTGCGGACCACGTCACAATTTTACGCGCGGGAAAAGTAGTCGGCGAAACGGCAGCCTGCCATACCAATGAGGCTGAACTGGCGCGCTTGATGATGGGAGAGGACCGACCACGCCCATCATCCGCCCCTACTGAGCGCCGGCAACCCGGGAAGCCCGTCGTGCAACTTCATCAAATCACGGTCCGGTCAGCCGACCGTCTGGTGCTCGACAGGGTCTCACTGACTCTACACTCCGGCGCTATCGTCGGAATCGCTGGCGTCGAACGTAACGGGCAAGAGGAGCTGGTCGAAGTCATCGCCGGTGTGCGATCGGCATCTTCCGGTTCGATTGTAGTTGCCGATCCCAATTGCGATCGGCGTGAGGCAATAGCCATTGTTCCGCAAGACCGTGACGGCGATGGCCTGATATTGGAACTGTCATTATGGGAGAATCTGTTACTTGCTCCTCGGCTGCGCCGGCGCCTGGTCTCGCGACATGGATGGATCCGGCGTGCAAGCGCGATTCAATTGTGTGAGGAAATAATCAGCCTGTTTAACGTCCGTGCTTACAGCGCAAAAGTGCCTGTTGGATCGTTATCCGGCGGCAATCGCCAGCGATTCCTGATCGCGCGGACGTTGGCGGCAACCCCCGCCGTGATTGCGGCCTGCGATATCAGTCGCGGGCTTGATTTCAGTGCCGCGGCGGAGCTGCGGGCCAGATTATGCGAATACGCACGACGCGGCGGCGCCGTTCTGCTGATTTCAGCTGATCTCGAGGAACTGTTCGAGTTGTGCGATCGACTCTACGTCATCAATCGTGGGCGTGTAGCGGAGGTTCGGCTCGGGCAACAAAATATGGCCGAGATCGGGCTGATGATGGCGGGGCACTTTGCCGACGAGACCGAATCACGACCGGAAAAGTAATAGGGTGTGCCCGCAACCAAGGCAATCAGGCAATAACCGATGAAGGGGTCACTGGCCCGAACACTGCTCGCGCTGGCTCTGGCGGCAGTTCTGATCTGCATAATGCTGGTGGCGCTTGGAGCCTCGCCGATTAATGTCGCCCTGGCGTTCTGGGAGGGCGCTTTTGGCACCTGGCTCGCGCTGACTGACACATTGACCAAATCTACCCCATTGCTTTTTTGCGGACTCGCCATCGCTGTAGCCTTCGAAGGGGCACTGTGGAACATTGGCGCGGATGGTCAGCTATTGGCCGGGGCGATGAGCGCCGGCGCTTTGGGACCAATGCTAAGCGCCTGGCCTCACCCTTTGGCCGTCCTGGCAATGCTGCTCGCTGGCGCGGGCGGTGGCGCTTTGTGGGGAGGAACGGCTGGATGGCTGCGTGCACGGAGGCAGGTCAATGAAGTCATCTCCACAATCATGCTGAACTTTGTCGCCGCGCAAATTCTAAGTTGGTTGGTTCATGGCCCTTTGATTGAGCGATCACATGCGTACCCGATTAGCCTGCCGATTGCGCCTGCCGCTGAGTTGCGCCTTTACTTCCGTCCGAGCCGCCTGAATTTCGGCATGTTGCTGGCAATTTCCTGTGCAGCTGCTTGTTATGCGTTGCTCTACCACACTGAGAAGGGACTCGAATTGCGCGCGATGGGGCGCAATCGACGGGCTTGCGAGTTCTCGGGGATCAACACCGCTGAGCTGACCGTCTGCGCGATGGCATTAAGCGGCGCTCTGGCGGGATTGGGCGGCGCTACCCAAGTCACCGCAATTACGCACCGGCTATACGAATCATTCTCGCCTGGGTGGGGTTATGAGGCGATTGCGGTCGCCCTTATCGCCCGTCTGAATGCGTTGGCAATGGTGCCATCCGCGATCGTATTTGGCGCGCTCGATAATGGCGCTCAGGCAATGCAGCGGACACAGGGTATATCACCGGTTCTCGTCCAGGTAATCGAAGGCGCAGTTATCATGGTTCTGCTGGCACTCGACGCAACCGGCCGCCAGGGCTTGGGACGGACTCTCAAAGGTCCCATGAGCCAGGCGAAGAAGGCCACCGACGATGTCTCTGTCGAATCTGTAAGCCAACTGGAAGCTTGGCGATAGGGGCTCCTGACATTCAATTGAATTCGTTTGACAGCGGAATTTCCAAGGCGTTGAGCTTCACTCAGCCAGAATCCGGAGGTTGCACTCCCGGTGCTTTTTCCCGAATTCGATCACTTCCTGCTCCATCGCAGAGGGACTTTCCTCGGGCTCGCTGAGCATCAATTTCCGAGCTTTCGCTGGATCGATGCCGTCAGCCTCGATTGTAAGGTTGTGGTCATCGCACATGATAAAGGCCATCAGCTGTCGCTCCTGGGCACCGAAAGGTTACCCTAACCGGCAAGTGCTTGCCACCCACTTGACCCGCTTATTTGGGAACTCGATTCGCTTCTTTGTAAGCAGGCTTCGCGTTATAGTCCCTCCTCGCTTAAACTCTGATAAGCAGCCCGAAGATTCGGGCGCTTTAAGCGCACGGTGAGACGGAGAGTACATGACTGACCAGCTGAATCGTATTGAGGAGAAGCTCCGTGTTGGAGAAACGGAGCTGGTGGTTATCAAGGGAGGCAGCGGCCGACCGCTGCTGGTGTTTCATGGCGAGTTAGGGGATCCGGGCTGGCTTAGCTGGCATTCAGCGCTCGCCGCCGAGCGCACGCTGTGGATTCCGCAGCATCCCGGTTTCGGAAGATCGCCTCAGGTTGATTGGATAATGGATATGCGCGATCTCGCCTCATTCTACGCGAGATTCGTGCGTGAGCAGAATCTGGCCCCGGTAGACGTGATTGGGTTCTCGCTGGGCGGTTGGTTGGCAGCCGAGATGGCCGTACAAAACTCCGCCCAATTTGCGCGGATGATTCTGGTCGGGCCTACTGGCCTGCGTCCTCCTCAGGGCGAGATCATGGATATGTTCACTGTCACCGCGCGTACTTACTTGAACAGAAACGTACTCAACCCCAACACTAACCCGGAGTTCAAGAAGCTGTTCGGAGGCGAGCAAACCCCCGCGCAGTTTGAAGCCTGGGAGGATGCGCGTGCCCAGACCGCTCGTCTGGCCTGGAAGCCATACATGTTCAATCAGGCGATGCCGCATTTGTTGGAAAATGTGGTGGGTCTGCCGACGCTGCTCATTTGGGGAAGAGAGGATCCGGTCGTGCCATTGAGTGCGGGAGAGCTGTATCACGCTAAAATCGTTGGCTCGCGTCTGGTCGTATTAGACAATTGCGGACACATGCCGGAGGTCGAAAAGGTCGAAGAGTTCGTGCGCGAAGTACGCAACTTCCTCAAGTAGAGGGAACAGATCAGGCTGGGGCGCGGAAAGCGGTGCGAACCAGCGTGGAATCATGAACCGTTGTTCTGATAATGAGGATATAATTAATCTCGTAATCGTATCCGGCGGTTGCGCCGATGAATAAGCTTTAGATTCGACTTGGGAGTCGACCATATGCACATTATGTTCTTTACCGAGCGGGCCTATCACGGAAACCCAGAGGTGCTCGAAGACGAGATCCTGAAGCGCCGCAGTTTTTTCGGTGTGCCCAATAAGTTCTTCGATGCCGAAAAAGGAGCGCAGCTGCTCAACGAATATATCGACGAGAAGGTTTACTGTGACGAACTGGGTTTCGATGGTGTGATGCTCAATGAGCATCATGGCACGCCGTTCTGCATGGGAGCCGTAATGGATGTAGAGGCTTCCGTCCTTGCCCGAGTCACGAAGAGAGTCAAGATCGTGTTGCTCGGCAATCCCACTCCTGTGGTCTCGAATCCTCTGCGGCTAGCTGAAGAGCTGGCCATGATCGACATGTTGTCCGGCGGGCGCTTGGTGCCAGGGTTTATCCGCGGTGCCGGGAGCGAACAACTCTTCAACAATGCCAATCCGGCATATAATCGCGAATATTTCGACGAAGCGCACGATTTCATTATCCAGGCATGGACACGTCCGGGACCTTTCCGATTCGAGGGCAAACACTTCCATTACCGGTTCGTGAATCCATGGGTGCTACCTTTGCAGAAGCCCCATCCACCGATCTGGATACCAGGTCTCATCAGTCCGGAAACGGTGGTTTGGACCGCCAATCACAAGTATCCCTATGTTGCGCTTGCGACGATGCTTAAGCCGACGCTCGAGCTGTGGAACATGTACGCGAAGATCGCTGCCGACCAGGGTTATCAGGCTGGACCGGAGAATTTCGGCTACTTACAACCGGTCTTCTGCCATGAGACTGACGAGAAAGCCGAAGAGTTTGGGAAGGCATTTCTTTTTGGTGGCGGCTTCTCCCATTTTGCCCGGCCTGAATGGATGTTCCCGCCCGGATACAACTCAAAGGAGGCAACTCGCAGATTAGCCAGTCAGTTCGCCAATCCGAATCTTCCCGGACGATCGACCATCGACCATGATCCCGAGAATGATGACGAAGTGCGCGAACTAAAGCAGCGTTTGTACAACAGCTATGCTGATTGGCAGAAACAGGGTCAAATAGTTACTGGCTCGCCGAAGACCTTGGTCAAAAAGCTCCGGTACATCTTCGAGGTACTGCGCCCTGGCATCTTCTCGTTTTGGCTCGACGGTCCAGTTCCGCTAAAGGATCGCAGAACCTGCGTAAAGTTATTGGGCGAAGAAGTAGTGCCAGCCCTCCGTGAGATTGCCAAGGAAATGGGTCTTACTTCCCCCTTCGAGGTCAAGCCTGGCTCTCGGCCGCTGCCACCTTCGGGCAAGTATGAACCCGTCGGCAATGCCGAGCTGCTGGAAGCTTCTGCATAAAAATCTTCGATGCGAGGGAGCAGCGGTTACCCGCCGCTCCCTCTTTGTTGATTTCCTCGCTGTGTACGAATGTTTTTGCAGACCAAGTGTGCCCAACTTATTCAAGCTCGGTCTGACCCAGCGGGCGGTTAAATGCCCCAACACCCGATGCTCGAGCCCATGGTGGCGTTGCGCGTGGCTGAGTTTGCCCATATGCCTGAGTGCGCAACGATAAGCTCGAATTGCAGGCGCAGGTCGATCGCTGGCATTAAGCGGGGCTGGCGTTGTGGTTTGTACCAAGACCCGCGCCGGCTCGCATCGAGCACCTTGTGCCGCGAAGGTCTGTTATGTCCGGCGTTTGGGAGCGGGTGAACTCGGCGGCGTGTCCTCATCAGCGACTTCCAACTCGTGGCCGCTGCTGGTGGTAACTTTGGTGGACAGCTTGGCGCGCAAATGGGCTTCAACTTCTGCAGCGATTTTCGGATTGGACTTAAGGAAATCACGCGCGTTCTCGCGTCCTTGTCCAATCCTTTCACCGTTGTAAGAGTACCAGGCGCCTAATTTTTCGATCACATTGTGCTCGGAGGCCAGGTCCACGAGTTCGCCTTCCTTGGAGATTCCGGAGCCGTAGAGAATATCGAATTCAGCCTCTCGGAAGGGCGGGGCAACCTTATTCTTGACGACCTTCACCTTGGTTCGCGAGCCGATCACTTCGTTATTGGACTTAATCGAACCGATGCGGCGAATATCTATCCGGACCGAAGAATAGAACTTAAGCGCATTCCCTCCGGTAGTGGTTTCGGGATTGCCGAACATTACGCCAATCTTCATCCGAATCTGATTGATAAAGATGACGATCGTTCGCGACCGCGCGATGATCGAGGTCAGTTTGCGCAGAGCTTGAGACATCAGGCGGGCCTGTAAACCCATCTGCGGCTCGCCCATCTCGCCCTCAATTTCCGCCCGGGGCACGAGTGCGGCGACCGAATCAATCACGAGTACATCGATGGCGCCGGACTGGACCAGAGTTTCGGCGATTTCCAAAGCTTGCTCACCATTATCAGGCTGGGAGATCAAAAGATCTTCGACGTTGACGCCAAGCTTTCGGGCGTAGCCGGCATCGAGGGCATGCTCAGCGTCAATAAAGGCGCCGATTCCGCCCATTTTCTGCGCCTCAGCGATACATTCCAAGGCTAGCGTCGTTTTGCCTGATGACTCGGGACCGTAGATTTCGACAATCCGCCCCCGTGGGAGACCGCCCACCCCCAAAGCCAGGTCGAGACCGAGCGAGCCGGTGGGGATAACCGCAATATCACTTTCAACCGCCTGCTCCCCCAACTTCATGATTGAACCCTTGCCGAATTGCTTCTCGATTTGGCTGAGAGCCAGGTCGAGCGCTTTAGTCTTGATATCCTGGGCCATTGCCGTCCCCACAGCTACCGAAGCTCGGCCAGAATCTTGGCATAAATGACAGGGAATATCGCTAGGATAACAGAAACCGACTATTGGACCGACTGAGTGCGATAATCGCACCTCAGGACTTGATATCGAGCGCCCTCCGATCTACTTGCGCCTGCGGCTGGGCGCGGCCGTCCGCTTGAGCAGTGTCGCCGCCCGAGTCGCGTCGGCCTCGTTTTCGAACCCGAATACCGCCGCATATTTTCGACCAATGACTTGCGCCATAAGGAAACTCAAGTTGATCCCGGCATCGCCGATAGCTTTGGCAAACGAGTAACCAAGGCCAGGCCGATTATCTCCTTCGACCACGAGCACAGGAATTGAAGATGGAGCTAAGCCGGCACCTTGTGCGATCCCGGTTAGCTTCCTACCGGTAACCGGGTAAAGCTCGACAGCACCTTTTTGGGTTCCCGGGAAGCGGTAGAGCATGACGAGTTGAAGGTCGGCGCCCGCGCTCGCCACAGGCTCAAGGGCGGTCGCTAGTGTTCCGGGCTCATTATCCAGTTCCTTTCTCCAAAGCACTGTCTTCTTTACCGTAATTGCCATGGCTTGCTTGCTCGATCTTGGTGAGTTTCGCTGCAATACGATAGCCGCTTGGCACGCAGGACGATAGCGGCACGCGCCGCGCCGGCCGAGAGTCTCTAAGGAATGGGTGTCGTGCCGAATTGATAGCGATTAATTTCCTGGTATTGGGGTGAGGGACCACCCAGGATGCTGCGATACAGCATCATTTCTGCGATGTAAGCGGATCCGAACTCTTGATTCGAGGCGCGATTGAGGATTGCACGGATTCGTTGCCAGCCGGTCAAGTCTCGTACCCGGCCGATCGTAAGATGAGGACTGTATGGACGAGATTCTGCGGCAAAGCCAGCCTGGCGCGCGGCAGCTTCGACCTGCTGCGCCAGTTCCAATAACATCGCGCCTGTGAGACCGAGCCATATTACGCGGGGACGGTTCAGATTTGGGAAAACTCCCGTACCACGCACACTGAGGACGAACGGAAGAGTGCGCGCGGCAATCCAGTTAAGATGACGGTCCAGCGCTGCCAGCAGGTTGCGGTCGCAGGAATCTCCCAAAAATCGCAACGTTAGATGTAGATTCTCCCGCGACACCCAACGCGTGCCGCTAGGAATCTCACGTAAGTGATTGATTAAATCGCCGATCGCGGCTTCAACCTCTGCACCCATTCGAAGTGCAACGAAGGCTCGAACTTTTTCGGGCAAGCTGTCGAATTGTGGCAGCCGAGACACTTCCCCAATCACCTACTCAACGCATGTCGAGCGACCACGAAAACGGCATCTCCCTTTTATGGAAGCTTAACCTGGTTGCGGTGGGTGAAAGGCAACGGCCATTCCTGGTGAGTGACTCGAACCTGCTCTGTTTCGTTTACGCCATATGGTGGCATGCTTTAATGGCGGCTGGTCGAGAAATAGGATCCTGCCGTTTTCTCGTGACTTGTAGGGCGTCGTGCGGTAGCGGTGCCAAGAGCGAGGAGGCTTGGAGGAGTTCCCTCAGCGATCGCTTCGCCTGGATCTTTGGTTTAAGGTCGAGGCCGGAAGTCAATGGGACTGGGCCAAGGCATGCTCGACCAACACCAGCCGGTCATTGCCAAAGAACATCTCGCCATCGACGAAGATCGTCGGCGAGCCGAAACCGCCGCGCTCGATCAGTTCATCGGTATTGCGCTTGAGCTTGTCTTTGTACTCTTGCGAACTGATCTTCTCGAAGAATTCGTCAGGGTCCAGGCCGACCATTCCCACAATCTCGCGTAACACCTCGTCCCTGCTGATATCCCGGTCTTCGCCCCAGTATTGCTCGAAGACGCAGCGCGAATAGGGGGAGATTTTGCCGTGCTCATGCGCGACAAATGCACCACGCATCGCCTTAACCGAATTTACCGGAAATACGCTCGGCTGACCGATCTTTAAACCGTAAAGACGAGCCCAGTCCTGAAGGTCTTTGGCATAATACCGCGCTTTGGGTTTGACCGGCCGCTGGCGGGTTTCGTAGACGGAGGGATTCACCGCATTGAACACGCCGCCCACCAGGATTGGCCGCCAGATCAAGTCGGCCTGGTGGCGTCGCGCAACGTCCTCAATTTTGCTAAACGCGAGGTAAGTCCAAGGACTGGAACAATCGTAAAAGAACTCAAGCTTCTTACCCATTTCTTTCTCTCTTGCCTGAAGCGCGGCCCAGAGGACGGATGACCGAAAAAGTCCGCTTTAATTGAGGTCCGGCCGCTCGTTCCAATCGCTCTTCTGTCCGTTCTCACCAATACCACATTCGGTTACTGCGAAACCATTATGGGATCATAGTAAATAAGGGCGTAAGCAGCTGAAAATTGCGTTCACGTTCGGCAGCCTCGATTGTCTGGGTTCCCGCGACGGCCGCATTTACTGGTCCATTAAGAATCTTTATTAGATCTATCCGGATGGTTCCGATATATGCCGTAGCCTCAATCCTGAGTGGCAAATGACGCTCGTCGTCACTAAGCCACAGGACTGACTGGCTGACCTGATTGCGGAACTTGCCTTCGCTCAGCCAGACCACCGATGGCATGATGCGTAGCGCGGGTACGGTACCCAGTGCAGTTGTAATCGACTCCCGGCGTTGCACGTCAAATGCCAGGACGTAGCGATTGCCGCCGCTAAACACATCAAATGTGTATGTCTGGCCGACTCCGAGAGGCAGTGAGAGCGCCAGCATCGCGCCTGAGAATGGCCCCCACGGTTCGCCACCAGTGAACTGGCGGATCCAGGTCCGCCCTTGCGCGTTGCGCTTGGCACTGGTCACCAGATGAGCGTGATCGTCAAATCGTATTGACCATTCGTCGCGTCGCTGTTTTTCATGCTGAATGATGCGCATCTCACGTGGCCGCAAATCAGCTCGGTTGAAATCCTCATAAACGTAATCGCGCATCCGATAAAGAAGATCGACCGCGGTGGTGCTCCGCAACCATAATTTCCCTGTCCATAACGAGCCGTCTGCTCCATTCTTGACCAAGGTTATCCTGGCTTCAGCGGCCGGAATGCCGATCCACGAGGCACGGTAGATTAGGGTCTCGCCGCCGCGAAAGGGTTGGTGGCCCGGATGGTAACGTGGAATAGTAAGGTCGGAAGGAAAGGCAATTGCGGTGAAATGAACCGGGGGCTGCCTTGAGTCTGTGCGATGCGATGGCGATTTAGCACTGGCAGCGCCGATAGTGCTGCAGATTATCACGACGCCTATCAGCAAAGGACGGCGCGGCCAGATTTTCCATTTGAGACCGATCCAATACACTGTGGACCACGATTTTGCCGAATTCGGGAGGATGAGGGAATGTCGAAAGCCCGCGCACAGTTGAGTGCACTCGTTTTGGCGGTGGCGCTGGCGTTGCCCCTTCCTGCCTTTGCCCAACTCGGATATACGGGCCCAGGCGGACCCGGTACTTTGCTCCAAAACCTCGAAACCGTGGGACCGAATACTCAGCGAGCACAGGCCGACGACCAGTTGATCAAAGAGGCCAAGGAACGAATCGCTGATGCGGATCCGCGAGTCCGGGTGGAGGGTCTCGAAAAGCTGCGTTACGTTGCCAACCAGACCGAGTCGACTCAGCTGCTTAACCTCGGCCTCAATGATTTGGACGTGCGAGTGCGAATCAAGGCAATTGATGTGCTGGGGGCACGCGGTGTCAACGACGCGGTTCCCTTGATGTCACAGCGGCTGTTCCTGCGGCAAACCCCCGCCATCGAAAGATTGCACCTCGTCGCCGCGCTCGGGCGTATCGGCGATGCGCGCGGAACGCTGCCCATTATCGAGTACCTGGAAGAAACGACTGATCCCGATAGCCGAGGCACCGCGGTCTTTGCGTTGGGTGAGATCGGCGATCCGCGAGCCAATGATACCCTGATTCAGATTGTGCAAAACGATAGAAGTGCGATGGTTCGGAGACTCGCTCAGGAAGCGCTCGAAAAAATTGATGGCGAGCTCCCCAACCATCACCAGGAAGAATTGGAGGCGGAGCGTAAAAAAGAACTCGAGCCTACTGACCAGAAGCTGTCGCAATTGCGGGCCCTTGACGCTCAGCTTGAAAAAGCCAAATACGGCGAGGACACTCACTGATTCTCGACGACCCCATTTCATTATCGGTCGTCGACTTTAAATTGGTCTACGGTCGCGCCTTTGCGCAGCGGCTAAGCGGAGTAAGCCATGCTTGAAACCACTCAACAATTGCGGCGCCTGCTCCAAGGCCCTGAAATGATCGTCGCGCCGTTTGTTTACGATTGCCTGCAGGCGAAGCTGGCCGAACAGGTCGGGTTCGCTGCGGTCTATATGACCGGATTCGGAACCGCGGCGGCTCGTGGTTTTCCGGATCTAGGCCTGCTTACCATGTCAGAGATGGTTGAGAACGTCAGAGCGATCGCGCATGCCGTAAAAGTTCCGGTCATCTGTGACGCAGACACCGGTTATGGCAACCCAATCAATGTATGGCGCACCGTGCGGGAGTATGAGGAAGCTGGCGCAGCGGCGCTTCATATTGAGGACCAGGTCTGGCCCAAGAAATGTGGTTTTCTGGCCGGCAAACAGGTCATTCCACTCGAGGAGATGGTGCCCAAAGTGCGTGCTGCCTGTGATGCGCGCCGCGATCAGAATCTCGTAATCATCGCCCGTACCGACGCCCTCGCCGTCAACGGCTGGGACGATGTCGTCAGGCGATGCCATGCGTACCGCGAGGCAGGCGCCGACCTGATCTTTGTTGATGGAATACGGACGGTCGACGACCTCAAGGAATATGCATCGCGACTTTCCGGCCTGCCACTGCTTTATAATGGCGCATTATTACCGGTGAGGGAGCTCGGCCAATATGGGTTTCGCGTCAATATTCATACCAGTACGCTAATGGCCTCGTATGTTCATTTCCGCGATACGCTGCGACAGCTGAAGGAAACCGGCAGGCTGGATCTTCCCATCACCGGCCATCTGTTCGCTGAGCTGATTGAACTGATGGGCGTTCCGCAAACCGAAGCGTTATCAAAGAAATACGCCATATAGCTGTCAATGGCTGACCTGCCCATCAAACTTTACTTCGCTTATACCAGCCCGTTCACTTATCTGGCGATGGGTGCGGCCTACGAATTGGAAAGCGCCTATCAGGTCAAGCTTCGCTTTATCCCGTATGGGGTCAATATTAGGCAGGTCTATGGGGGTGAGATCGCCGAGCGTGACGAACGCAATAGGCGCAAGCTCCGCTACCTGTACCAGGACGCGCGCCGTCTCGCGGCCGAACGGGGGCTGATAATTCGGCCGCCAAAGAAGATCTTCAGCGCGCGCCTCGCCTTTTACGGCGGGATGTGTGCCGATGATCAAGGGTTGTTTCGCCCTTACGCGGACCGGGTTTTCGAGCGCTTCTGGAAGCGCGAGCTCGAGATTGAAGATCCTGTTGCATTGGCCGCAATCTTGGCGGAGGTGGGGGCCGACACCGGCAAGTTCCTGAGTTATGTAGCCAACGAGGCAACTGAGGCGAAACCGAGGTTGAAGGCTTGCTTTGCCGAGGCAGAGAAAGACGAGGTCTTCGGTGTTCCGACATTTGTCGTCGACGGTGAGCTCTTCTGGGGATATGATCGTGTAAATTGGGTTATGTCCAAGCTTGACCGGATGGGACTCCGCCGCCGAAGCCAATCGGCATACCAAGCCGGATAAATCAGTTTGCGGATCAACACGAGGCCGCTGCTGGGCGCCGGGAAGGGGTTGAGTTCAGGTACGGTTTTCGTATAGCACTCTTATGGGGCGCGCGCCGCAGAGTCTGCACGCGTGACTGACCCGCGCGGCGCGAAGTCTTGAGAATCGTCGCTCGACAAAACTCCGTCGTGGTTGAGCATGGCTGTTACTCAAGACCGTCACGGTGTCGATTACGCTTTTGATCAAGGCTTTACGTCATCATAAATTACTTCATAAGTTACTTTTGGTACTTTTCGGTGCAGCGGATTGAGCCGCGGATGGTTCTCGGCTACATCAGCGGCAGCCAAAGCGAAGGGCTGGAGACGCTTCGGCTTTTAGCTTAGTCGTTCGAGCGACCACTATGTACTAGAGATATTTGTAAAGGAACGTTACCAGGAAATTTTTAGCTTCAACTCGCCAGAACCACTGATTTTTTCCGCACACTATATTCCCAATTACGGCGGGGCTGCCCAAAGGCTAACAGGCTCGAGAGCAGCGCGGGTCTTATGTTGAGGCAGCGAAACTCGATGGAAATAACTGACCTGCTTTAATCTACTCAACGGTGGAGGAGAACATACAAAGCATGAGAACATCTCGTTTACTTGTCTTTCTTTCCGCTGTCATCGTTACCATTGTCATGACGGCGGACGCGGGGTGGAGCGAAGAGCCAACCTATCAACCGCCCGCCCCGATGCAGCAATGGCTGACGGAGACTCAGAACCAAGGGACCATTAAACCCGGAACCGTAATTGATAGCAGCAACTGGCAACAGTTCAAGCAGTTTATGCCCTATGGGCTGCAGACGATTTTCAACGGTTCGGGCTTTTGGAAAGCGCCATCAGATCTTCAAATCAAGGTGGGTCCAACGCGAATCCTGCCGCTGCCGCGCGGTTATGTCGAAGCCAGCGAGCAGTATGGCTCCCAGACCAGTGTCGGAACCACCGCGAGTGGTCACCATTACGTGGCCAACTATGTTGCTGGCGAGCCGTTTCCTAATCCTCAGGAACCCGACAAAGGCTATAAGCTGCTCGCCGATGTGTGGTTCTCATATGTTCCGAATCTCTATGCGCAGCAGTTCGACCATCCCGGCGTGAGTTGCACCGAGGATCGCTTCGGCAACATCGCCTGCAGTACGATCGCCTGGATCTACCGCCAGGTCGGATACAACACAGATCCGGGGGTCCCGAGAGATCTGCCTCAGGCAGTTGACACTTGGTTTACTGAATGGTTCATGGTGGAGACCCCAGAGCAATCACGCTATACCACGAATCTGACAATGTTCCATAAAAATCCTGAATTGCCGGAAGACGATTACGTGTTTGTTCCGGCGTTACGCCGCTCGCTGCGTTTGTCGGTAAATGCCCGATGCGCACCAGCCGCGGGGAGTGATTTTGTGCTCGACGACTACAAAACGGTCGGTTTCAACGGCGGCTTGGCGCTGTTCGATTCTCGCTTTCTCGGCCACCGCAAAGTGCTGGACTTGCTTGATGACTATACGCACGAAACCGGAAAGTTTCCGGAAGACTACGTGATGCCGCTTGGTTTCCCCAAGCCTTCGTGGGGTGACTGGCAATTGCGTGACGTAGATATTATCGACGTCCGGCGGGTACCGTCGGAAAGTCAAGGTTACTGCTATGGCAGCCGCATCATGTACGTGGATTCGCATTTCCATTATGGAATCTGGGTAGATATTTACGATTCAAACCTGAAGCTTTGGAAAATTTTCTGGAATGCGCCGCGAGCCGAAACAGTCCCAGAAGTAGGTCATGTTACTACCAACTCAACCACTGGTGCAGTGTGGGATGTGCAGAACGAGCATATGACCATGGTGTCGACAGTCGACCCAGCTGGAGTGGGACCAAAATTCAACCAGGACGCACCGCCCGACTACCATGACTACAATAAGTACTGCACTCCCGGTGGTTTGATGCAGATCCTGCGATAGCTCCTGAGTAAGTCTGTTTTCGCGTAGAGCGTAAAGTGACTTCATGCAAGCGGCGTCGGTGCCCGTTACTTGAGGGCCACGACGTCGCTTTTTTCGCACCAAATTGATGTCTGTCGTCCGATTACTCCGACGAAAGAGAGCTCTCGAGAGAGCCGCTCGGGTTGACCGGCGTCAGGTCGCTCAACCCCAGAGATTGTCTGTGGATGGTGGAACTCGAGCTGCTTTTACTGAATGCCTCCAAGTCGCAGCACCTTTGTCGCGGTCAGAGACCGGCAATAAATTCGGCGAGGCCGGTAACACCAAAATCCTCGTGCGGCCAACAGCCCAACGACCTGCGACTATCTCTGGAATCGGTAACATAGGTTCGGGCGACGCTCACGGCGGAGATAGCGTGATGCAAATTGTCGAATTTGAGCGTCGAGAACGAGGACCGGTCGAACGTCGGCGCAAGAACCGAGCAGATGATCGAACGCACAGTGCGGATCCCCAGGAGGGCCTCGAGCTCTGGCTGACCGGGAGTTGCGACTACTCCTGCATGGGCCAATAAAGTTTCAAGTAGCCGCGGAGCATTAGCGTCGAAGTACTGCTCGAAAGTGACAGCTTGCCCGGATTGACCATTATGATGTGCTTTATCGCGTAACTCCTCGAGCATCTCGTAAAAGCGGAGTTTGTCCTGACGAGCTTGGTCGAGCAAGGAAACAAAATCCTCTTCCATTTCCTCGCCGTCGCTTTCAATGAGAGATGAAATTCCGTCGGCCACTACGTTTTGCATCTCACCGGGAAGAAATGGACGAGCGGTCTGCGTCGAATTCAGGTAACTATGCAAATCATCGAGTACCAATCGATTGCACGTCTTGATCAAGGTTCGCGAGCTGGCAATGGATAAGGTTAGTTTGATCTGAGCGGCGAACGCTTGAGGCGGAAGCTTACGGCCAAGCAGCATTTCCTCGAGCGTATGGATGCTTAGCAAAATCGAGAGCCGGCGTCCGTAGACAGCCTTGCGCAAATTGGCAACATCGGCGCTGGTGCAGCCGATTTTCTTGTAGAGGTGGTCAAAGGCTTCGGTGTCGAAGTAAACAATCACAGTTGTTCTCCGCGGTCGGAACGCCAATGCTGGAGGGCAGTCCGGTCGACCGCGTCTTGCATGACACTGACTGTCAGCTCCCGGCGTTCAGGGCTCCGGGCTGGTCGGCAGAAATGATTCACCCATCAGATAAGCGTCGACAGCGCGGGCGCATTCACGCCCCTCCCAAATGGCCCACACCACCAATGATTGGCCGCGACGAGCATCCCCTGCGGCGAACACGCCCGGAACACTGGTTTGGTAGTTGTTACAGGCAATGTTCCCACGCTGGTCGAGTTTCAGCCCGAGCTCCGCAACAATTCCGTCCGGTTCCGGGCCAAGAAATCCCAGGGCAAGCAGGACCAAATCGCACTCGAGCTCAAACTCCGAGCCCGGAATTTCTTCCATAACCATCCGGCCGTTGTCCTGCTTCCAGTTGAGCCGGACTCCGTGCAGCTTTTTAACCACACCGTTTTCGCCCGAAAAGTATTTGGTGTTGATGCTCCAGTCGCGAATTACGCCTTCCTCATGTGAAGTGGATGTTCGCAAAATCATCGGCCATTCGGGCCAGGGCATGGCGCTAGTGCGCCTTTCCGGAGGCATCGGTAGCAACTCGTATTGATAAACGATCTTGGCGCCCTGACGATTGGAGGTGCCGAGACAATCCGATCCTGTGTCCCCACCCCCCAGAATAACCACCCTCTTTCCCTCAGCGGTTATCGATATTTCAGGCGGTATGGTATCGCCGGCGTTGCGCTTGTTTTGTTGGGGCAGGAACTCCATCGCGAAATGAATTCCCTTAAGCTCGCGTCCTGGGACAGGTAGGTCTCGAGGTTTGGTGGCCCCGATGGTCAGCACAACTGCATCATGTCTGCGTCGCAGTTCCTCGGCGTGGATGTCAAACCCGACGCGGCAGTTAGTAACCATCTCAACGCCCTCGGCCTTCATCTGCTCGATCCGGCGGTCGAGCTGCCATTTCTCAAGCTTGAAATCCGGAATACCGTAGCGCAACAATCCGCCAATGCGGTCCGACCGCTCGTACAGCGTTACGGAATGTCCGGCGCGCGCCAACTGTTGGGCGCAGGCTAATCCGGACGGTCCCGAACCTACCACCGCCACCTTCTTTCCCGTCTTGCGGGGATTCGGTTGCGGCGTGATGTAGCCTTGAGCCCAGGCATGGTCGACGATGCTCTTCTCGATCAGCTTGATTGTGACGGGATCGCTGTTGATGTTGAGGACGCAGGCTTCCTCGCATGGGGCCGGACAGACCCGTCCTGTAAACTCGGGAAAATTATTTGTCCAGTGCAGGCGGTCAATCGCTTCACGCCAGCGACCACGATAAACCAGATCATTCCAATCGGGGATGATGTTACCGAGCGGACAGCCCTTGTGACAGAAGGGGATTCCGCAGTCCATGCAGCGGGCCCCCTGCTGCCTCAGTTTGTCGTCGGGCATCTTGAGGTCATACTCGCGCCAGTCAGTGACGCGTTCACGGACTGGGCGGCGGGGAGGGGTCTCCCGTTTGAACTCCATGAAGCCCGTAATCTTGCCCATTAAGTACTCCGTTTAGCGCTTGAATTCGAGGATGGTGGTGGAGTCGCAGCTTCAAACCGCCGCGAGTTTGGCCAAATCGGATTTCATATTAAGCTGCCGTTCGAGCACCTGCCGGTATTCTGTCGGCATCACCTTCACGAATTTGCCGATGGCGCGGTCCCAATCATCAAGCAAGCGCCGCGCTACTGTGCTACCCGTGTACTGATGATGCCGTACTAGCAAGGCATGAATCTGAGCGATTTCATTAGGCTGGTCGAATGGATGCAACTCGACCATACCCATGTTGCATTTGCTGGCGAAACTGCCGTCCTCGTCGAGCACGTAGGCTAGTCCGCCACTCATGCCTGCCGCGAAATTGCGTCCGGTTTTGCCCAAGACGACTACCAGACCGCGCGTCATGTACTCACATCCGTGGTCACCAACGCCTTCGACCACCGCGGTAGCGCCGCTATTGCGGACCGCGAATCGCTCGCCCGCGACGCCGCGAAAGAACGCCTCGCCGCCAGTAGCCCCGTAGAGTGCAACGTTCCCTATGAGAATATTTTCTTCGGCTTTGAAGGTTGCTTCGCGTGGCGGTCTTACGACCAAAAAGCCGCCGGAGAGTCCTTTGCCGCAGTAATCATTGGCGTCGCCTTCGAGAAAAAGCGCGACCCCGGGCGCCAACCAGGCGCCGAAACTTTGCCCGGCCGAGCCCTTGAAGTGAATCTGAATCGTGTAGGGTGGCAAGCCTTGTTCACCATGGCGTCGGGAGACCTCCGACGACAGAATTGTTCCGACAGTCCGGTTGACATTGCGAATCGGCAAATGCAGTTCGACAGGTCGTTTATGTTCGAGCGCTTCCTTGCTCAATTCGACCAATTGTCGATCCAGGGCTTTATCGAGACCATGGTCTTGCTGCTCGACGCAATGAAGTGGCCAATCGTCGGGGACCTTGGGCTTGGTCAGGATTGCACTTAAATCGACGTTGCGTGCTTTCCAATGCTTGATCGCATCGTTGGCGTCGAGGCATTCGACATGCCCGACCATCTCTGCCAGGGTGCGGAAGCCGAGTTGCGCCATATATTCGCGCAGTTCTTCTGCGATAAACATCATGAAGTTAACTACATGCTCGGGCTTGCCCTCGAACTTCTTGCGAAGCTCAGGATCCTGAGTTGCGATGCCCACCGGACAGGTATTCAAATGACAGACACGCATCATGATGCAGCCGGAGGCGACGAGTGCTGCGCTGGCAAATCCAAACTCCTCGGCGCCCAGCAAGGCAGCAATCGCCACGTCGCGACCGGTCTTGAGCTGGCCATCGGTCTCAACGGTGATTCGGCCCCGCAGATTGTTCATCACCAGAATCTGCTGCGTTTCGGCCAGCCCGAGTTCCCACGGAATGCCGGCGTGCTTAATCGAGGTCAAAGGCGACGCACCGGTGCCGCCGTCATGGCCACTGATCAAGACTACGTCGGCCTTAGCCTTGGCCACACCGGCCGCGATGGTGCCGACCCCGACTTCAGCGACCAGTTTGACGCTGACCCTTGCCCGATCGTTGGCATTCTTGAGATCGTGAATGAGCTGGGCCAAGTCCTCGATCGAATAAATGTCGTGGTGAGGTGGTGGGGAGATCAAGCCAACCCCCGGGGTCGAATAGCGGATGCGCGCGATAAACTCGTCCACCTTGTGGCCGGGGAGCTGACCACCTTCGCCCGGTTTGGCTCCCTGCGCCATTTTGATCTGCAATTCGTCGGCATTAACCAGATACCAACTGGTTACTCCGAAGCGGGCCGACGCGACCTGTTTGATTGCGCTGCGCCGCCAATCGCCATTGGCATCACGAACAAAGCGGGCCGGGTCTTCGCCTCCTTCGCCGGTGTTGGATTTGCCGCCAATCCGATTCATGGCAATGGCGAGATTCTCGTGCGCCTCTTTGCTGATCGAGCCGAATGACATGGCGCCGGTCTTGAAGCGCTTGACGATCGAGCTGGCCGGTTCGACTTCTTCGAGCGGCACGGGCGGTCGGTTCGAATTGAATTTAAGCAGGCTGCGCAGCGTTGCCAGGCTGCGGCTCTGCTCGTCCACGAGCCGCGTGTATTCCTTGAAGAGCCGATAACTGCCCGAGCGCACGGCGTGTTGCAATTTGGCGACCGTGTTCGGGTTGTACATATGGAATTCACCGCGACGTCGCCATTGATATTGGCCCCCGACCTCCAGCTCGCCATCCAGGTTTGGATCGGCTTTGTAGGCGAGTCTGTGGCGATTCGCTGACTCGCGGGCAATGACGTCGAGGCCAATACCGCCCACCCGTGACGCAGTCCAGGTGAAGTACTTGTCGATAACCTCCTGACTGAGCCCAATGGCTTCGAAGATCTGCGCGCCGCGGTAGCTCTGAATGGTCGAGATGCCCATCTTCGAGGCAACTTTGATAAGACTCTTCCCCACCGCCTTTATGAAATGTTCGACGGCTTCCTCCTCGCTGAGATCCTTTAGCCGGCCGTCATGAATCATGCCGGCCAGGGAAGCATACGCAAGGTAGGGATTGATTGCCCCAGCGCCGTAACCGACCAACAGGCAGAAATGCATCACTTCCCGTGGCTCACCGGATTCGATCACCAGCCCGCATTTGGTCCGAGTGCCGGCGCGGATTAGATGGTGATGGACGGCGCCGGTAGCCAGCAGACTCGGAATCGGCGCCCATTCCGCGTTAACTCCGCGGTCAGACAACACAATAATCGTATACCCGTCGTCGATCGCGCGTGACGCCTGGCGACAGAGATTATCGAGCGCTTCGCGCAGGCCGCGTTCGCCATCGTCGACCCGGTAGAGCGTGCTCAAGGTTATGCTGCGGAGGCCGGGCCGTGCCAGACGTTTAATTTTTTCAAGCTGTTTGTTGTCAATGATCGGGTTTTTGAGCCGCAGCTGGCGGCAATGGAGCGGAGTCTCTTCGAAGAGGTTCTGCTCAGCACCGATGGTCGTCTCTGCCGACATCACCATCTCTTCGCGAATCGGATCAATCGGTGGGTTGGTTACCTGCGCAAACAACTGTTTGAAATATTGAAAGAGCAGTGGTGATTTGTCAGACAGGACGGCCAAAGGCGTATCGGTGCCCATCGAGCCGACGGGTTCCTGGCCGTTGACCGCCATCGGCGCCAGGATCATCTTGAGCTCTTCAAGCGTGTAGCCGAATGCCTGTTGTTGCTTAAGCAGATCGAACGGCTCATAGCCGTTGATCGCTGGATAGCTCGGTGGTTCGGGCAATGTATCGAGATCGACCAGTTCTTCGTTCAGCCATTGGCGATACGGCTTTCGTCGCGCAAAACTTTGCTTGATCTCCTCATCTTGAACGATGCGACCCTCGACCGTATCGACGAAGAACATTCGGCCAGGCTGTAACCGCCCCTTGTATTCGATCTCCTCCGGCGGAATGTTTAGGACGCCGGTTTCAGATGCCATCACGACCAGCCCGTCCTTGGTGATTAGATAACGCGATGGCCGTAGGCCGTTACGATCCAGAACCGCGCCAATGCGATGACCATCGGTAAAGGCGATCGACGCGGGACCATCCCAGGGTTCCATCATGCAGGAGTGAAACTGGTAGAAGGCCCGTTTGCCGTCGTCCATCAGCGGGTCGTTTTGCCACGCTTCGGGAATCATCATCATGATGGCGTGAGGCAGTGAGCGCCCGGTGCGCACCAGCAGCTCAAGGCAATTGTCGAACATTGCCGAGTCGCTGCCGTTAGCCTCGATGATCGGCTGAATCTTCTTGATATCGTCGCCGAACAAGGGAGAGGCGAACTGTTTCTCGCGTGCATGCATCCAGTTGATGTTGCCGCGCAGAGTGTTGATCTCGCCGTTATGACACAGGAAGCGGTACGGGTGAGCACGATCCCAGCTCGGGAAGGTATTGGTGGAGAAACGCTGATGAACCATTGCCAGCGCGGTCTCGACCGCTGGGTCAAGCAGGTCGCGATAGAATTTGGGGAGCTGATGCGAGATGAGCTGGCCCTTGTAGACAATAGTCAGACTGGAAAGGCTACAGATGTAAAAAAGCTCACCCTCCTCAAGCTTAATCCTGGCACCCTCGTTGGTAACCCGTTTGCGGATGACATAGAGTTTACGTTCCAGTGCCGCCTCGTCGCTAATCCCGGGACTTTTGCCGATGAAAATTTGACGGATTGCAGGCAGTCCCTGACGCGCGATCACTCCGCATTGACTGTCGTCAACCGGGACCGTCCGCCAACCAAGCACCTGCTGGCCCTCTTCTCGCACCACCCTTTCGAAAATGGACTCACACGCCTCGCGTTTCTTGGGGTCAAGAGGCAGGAAGACCATTCCCACCCCATACTCACCTGGTGCCGGCAGATCGAATCCTAGTTTGCTTGCTTCTTGTGCGAAGAAGTCATGAGGGAGCTGCATCAATATTCCTGCGCCGTCGCCGGTTAACGGATCGCAGCCGCAGGCTCCTCGATGGGTGAGGTTGTCAAGTACTTGCAACCCTTTGAGAACTATCTCGTGAGACCGTCGTCCCTTGATATCGACGACAAATCCCACGCCGCATGCATCGTGCTCGTGTGCGGGGTGGTACAAGCCCTGAGCTTTGGGGATTGCGCGGAAAACCTGCATCACTATGCCCTTCTAGTCTCGCTGTTCGGAGTTTTCCCACTCGTGTGGCGATGGCGTTTACCGTTAGCTGCTTCGTGCAACGGTTGGTGTGGATAGACGCAAATCTGCGTGCGTTCAGTATGGGTTGAAAGGACGACCATGGTCTCTGTGCGAATCACGCCCTCGATCATGCGAATTGCTCGAATGAGACTTTCCAAACTCCCGGTGTTGCGTGTCTTGACCTTGAGTAACACCGTATGTTCACCGGTCACATGATGGCATTCGAGGATATCGTCGAGCCGTTCAACGGTCTGCTCAAACACGCCAATCGTGCGAGGATCGCCAATGGACACGCCGATAAAGGCCGTCACGTCCTGACCCAGTTTTCGGGCGTCAACCGTGGCGTGATATCCAGTGATGATGGCAAGATCCTCCAGCTTTTTGACCCGCTCAATCACGGACGGAGCCGAAAGCCCCACCTGCTCGGCAAGCTTGGTGAGCGGGATGCGGCCATGCTCCTGCAGGATCGTAAGGATCTGCAGATCGATCGCATCCGGCGCGAAGGTTTCGTGACCCGATTTCATATCAGCAATGGCGCTAGTAGTTTGCGCCCAAGCTGTGTTCCGGCCTTCCGCCCTTGCGAAGGGCGCGTAGATGAAAGGCTGAGCCGCCAAAATAGCGGTCTCCACCCCGTTGAGTCAAGAATTTCTAAGGCGAATCAAGAAAAAAGAAGATGTTTTCATTGCCGATGGGTGGCTATCGCCGATTTTCGTTAGGTGCCAGGCAGGCTGGACCTTACAAATCTTCTTCTCACCTGCTCAAATATGCGGCAAACGAATAAGTTCAGTGCACTTGCCTTTGAAATGGGCATTTCTACCCGTTCCATCTTTTCCCAATTCGCCAGCGACTAGCTGAGCAAAATTGCTCGGACCATCTCAAGGGTGGCAACGAACCGCGCTCTGCAATGAGCTAAAAGTGATCTCACGCTGCCTGCTTCAGTCTACACACAATTATTTAGCTCGCCGATATCACACCGCATTCGGTACAGGACATCATTCCCTGGTTCGCGCCTTAGACTTGCGTTAGCTTTAAGTCCGTCGCGCGACTACTGCGCATACGCCCTCTTGATTTGGGATGCGCAAAATGCAGTCATCGTCACGCTCGGACGACGATCAGCCTTGGCGAGAGGTAGGAATATGGGCGCCACAACCCCGCAGTTTGAAGGTGCATGTCTGTGCGGTGCGGTACGTTTTACCGCGAGCGGTGAACCGCGAGGAATTTATTGGTGTCACTGTCAAAGCTGTCGCAAGCATACCGGAGCCCCGGTTGCGGTTTTTGTGGCATTCAAGCGCGACAGCTACCGGGTGACCCACGGTGAGATTACAAAATTCGACTCCACCCCGGGCAAGACCCGGCGCGGATTCTGTGCTAAGTGCGGATCAACCCTGACTTGTGAAAGCCTATCCGAGCCGGCGGTCACCCATTTCCATGTCGGGGCCTTCCAGCAGGCCGCACAGCTCCGGCCGACCAAACACTACTTCGTCGAAGAGCGGATGCCCTGGCTACACACAGGCGACGTTTGAGTAATCCAGGATCGGTTCGCCCGCAGACCAGAATCACGTGGAGCGTGCGAAGTGCGCCGCTGACGTACCCGCCAGTCGACCAAAAACTGCACCTGACATCAAGCCGGTACCCCCCGGATAATTGAAGTAAAAAAGACCGCCGACCAGTTCGCCCGCAGCGTAAAGGCCGCGAATTGGCAGCCCGTCGGTGTTAATGACGCCGGCCTCCTCGTTGATTCTGAGGCCGCCGAAAGTGAAAGTTATCCCACAGGTAACGGCGTAGGCCTCGAACGGGGGGGTATCCAGCGTATTCGCCCAGTTCGACTTGTTGATGGTAAGGCCTCGAGTGCAACGTCCATCCTTGATGTTGGGATTGAACGCTATGTCAGTCTGTACGGCGGCATTATAAGCCTGAACTTCTTCGAGGAAACCTTGCCGATCGACGTCTTCGAGTTTGTCAGCCAACTCCGCGAGGGTCTCGGCACTCACCTTGGTGACGCGCTTGATGCGATATTCATCGCGCAACAGAGGCGCCACTTTGCGGTCGAAGATCTGCCAGGCGAATTGGCCTGGCTGTTCAAGGATTGCCCGTCCGTATTTGGCATAAGTGTAGTTGCGAAAGTCAGCACCTTCGTCAACGAAACGTCGGCCGCGCGCATTAACCATAATTCCAAAGGGATAACTATGTTTCTGAAACCCGTCGCCTACGCTCAAATCGCCAAATTCGGGTGCATTTCGGTCCCATCCCACAGCGTGGCATCCGGACCAATTGCCATACGGCATCGCGCCGATCTCCAGCGCCATGCGAATGCCATCGCCGGTGTTGAAGCGCGTTCCACGCACCTTTGCCAGGTCCCAACCCGGGCCGAGATAACGCGTGCGCCATTCGGCGTTTGCCTCGAATCCGCCGCTTGCCAGCACCACGGCTTTTGCTTCGATCCTTCGCGTCTGTCCCCGGCAGCGGGCGATCACACCATGAACACCGTTGTCATCATTGAGCAATTCGAGCGCCCGAGTTTGGTAGGAAACGTCGATGCCACTTGCTGCGGCAATTCGATAGAGCGCGTCGATCAGCCCAGGTCCTCCACCCCAAACTTCGACGGTCAATCCGCCCCAGAACTTGAAGCGTCCCTCGACGTTGAATGCCTGGCGGCCGTAGATTGGGACAAAACGCACTCCGCGCTGTCGCATCCAGAGCAGCGTTTCCAGGCTGCGGGTGACTAACGTTTCGGCCAATTGCGGGTCGGCGCGATACTGGGATATGCGACAGAGATCGTCATAAAACTGGTCCTGGGTATAGCTGCCGAAGTCCGTGATGGCACGTTCCTCGTCGGTGAGATCGGGCATCAACCGAAGCAGGTCATCGACCCCCTCATAGGCGACGCGCATCCCGCCTGCTGTGAACCGCGAATTGCCGCCGCGCTCTTCCGGCGGCGCCACTTCCAGCACCAGCACGCGTGCGCCCGCCTCCTGGGCAGCGAGCGCCGCACAGAACGCAGCATTTCCTCCTCCGACCACGATTACGTCATAGCTGGTCATCTTGAGCACTTGCCCCTATGATGCTCGATTACCTTCGTTCGGCTTGTCAGCAGGGTCGCTCAAATGCGGCGGAAGTACACTTCGTGCGATCGACGCATCGAGTGCTTCATACTCTTGGTACGCAATAATCTGGTAGAGCTCCGCTCGCGTCTGCATCCGGTCCAAGACGGCCTTCTGACTCCCGTCTCGTGCCAGGGTCGCGTAGAGGTCTGCCATAGCCCTGGCCGCGACTCGCAACGACGATACTGGCCAAATGACCATTTTGTAGCCAAATCGTTCAAATTCCTGGGCTGTGAAATAAGGCGTACGGCCGAACTCAGTCATATTTGCGAGCAGCGGTGCGTTAACCTCGCTGGCGAAGTCGATAAACATTTCGGCGCTGGTGAGCGCCTCGGGAAAGATCGCATCGGCGCCGGCCTGGAGGTAGAGTTGTGCACGTTTTACGGCGGCGGCGAAACCTTCGACACCGGCTGCGTCCGTCCGGGCGATAATGCGCAGATGGCGCCGCGCGCGTGCGGCAGCAGCAATCTTTGCTGCCATTTCCTCTGCGGCAATTAGGTGTTTGCCATTGAGGTGCCCGCACTTCTTAGGCAAGACCTGATCTTCCAACTGCAGCGCGGCCGCACCTGCGTCTTCCAACTCACGCACCACACGCATGACGTTTAGGACGCCCCCATACCCGGTATCAGCGTCCACCACCAACGGGAGCCCAGCAGCACGCACGATCGCTCTAGTGAAAAAACACAATTCATCAAGCCCGAGAATTCCCAGATCGGGCAATCCGAGACTTGCGCTGAGAGCGGCGCCAGAGAGATAGATGGCCTTGAAGCCCGCCTCTTTGGCCAACAATGCGGCGAGCGCATTATGCGCCCCTGGGATTTGAAGGATTCCCGGTGCCTGCCACAATGCCGAAAGCTGAGCGCCCGGCGGGTAATCTTTGCTGTCGCGCTCGGTTAACCACGTCATACAGGTCTCTACCTCGACGTGCTGTAATGATCGAGCAGAAAGCTCAGCACCGCCTGATTGAATTTTTCTGGTTGTTCGATATTGCTTAGGTGCCCAGCGCCCGCGATTATGCTCAACCGGGCATCTGGTAATCTGGCTGTCATTTGGCGAGCCATTTCCGGTGGCGTCAATCTGTCTTCCGCGCCGACGACTACGTGGGTCGGAACCTTGATGTTTTCCAACTCAAAGGACCGGCGGTAATTGACGGTAGCTGCAATCGTTTTCAGATACGACTCCTTATGGAGTGCTGACATACTTTCCACGAGCCGCTCATAAGAGCCGATACGCGCTGAGCTGCCCACCAGCGTCTTTGCCACAGCCGGTGCGATGTCCTTCGGCTCGAGACCAGCCAGCAAAGGCGCCTGGCGCAACCGGATAAATTCGCGACGCTGCTCGGCCGATAAATGATCGAATCCCGGCAGAGAATCGCAGACTGTCAGGGTCGCGACGCGCTGTGGGTAGCTGCAATAGAAATTCAGCGCGATCATGCCTCCCATCGAGAGGCCTATGAGGTGTGCGCGCTCGACGCGAAAATGATCGAGCACACGCGCCAGGTCCACAGCGAAATCGCCGAAATCCAAAGGTCCCGGGTAATCTTGGCTCGCACCATAACCGCGGGCGTCCCACGCGACGGCGTGGAACCGCCGGGCGAAGAACGGCAGCTGATCATGCCAGTTGGTCCGGTTGCCGCCGATGCCGTGCAGGAACACGACAAGCGCGCCTGCACCAGCATGATCGACGGCTATACGCGGCTCGCCCGGGATAAATTCAGTGCTCCATTGTGTCATTTGGGGCTCTTTTCGTGGAGGGTCGCCTCTTATTGCATGATTACCCCACCGTCGGGATGGAGAATCGAACCAGTGAAGAAACTGCCTTCCTCGCTGGCCAGGAACAGTGCGGTGTTAGCGACGTCCTCGGGCTTGCCGATCCGCTTAAGTGGGGTGCGCTTGATCATTCGTTCGAAGCGCGGGTCGCTCTGCATCTCCTTGGTCATCGGCGTGTCAATGACTCCAGGCCCGATAGCGTTAGCCGTGATGTTGTAGCGGCCCAACTCAAGCGCCATACACTTCATTAGCATCCACACGCCGGCTTTGCTGACACAATAATCGCCCGAACCCTTCAGCGGCACTTTGGCCGCGCCCGAGGAGATAGCGATGATGCGCCCGCCACGACCCTGCTTGATCATCTCGCGCGCCACAGCTGTGCAGGTAAGAAAAACGCCGTCGAGATTGATGCTCATAACCTTGCGCCAGTTTTCGAATGGCAGTTCATTGAGGAATTTGGATTCGATCGGACCCTCGCCATAGTTCGCCGCTGATACGCCTGCGGCCGCCAGTACGATATCAATGCCGCCCAGCTCCCGCGCAGCACGCTCGACCATCGTCTGGACCTGTTGGGGATTGCTCACGTCGACCGCGACCGCGAGTGCCTTTCGGCCCAGCTTGCGCACTTCACCGGCTGTTTCTTCTGCGGCTGCTGCTTGTCGGTCCGCGACGCAGATATTGGCCCCCTCCTGCGCAAAGCGTAAGGCCGAAGCACGGCCGATGCCACTTGCACCGCCTGTGATTAATGCATTCTTGCCATCCAATCGAAGACTCATCGAGGTCGCTCCTTTCTCTGATTACGTAGCATGAGCCGGCATCGATGTCGTGCCCTAAGCGGCGCGAGCCGGTCGTTGCGTTGCTGCCAAACCCAGGTTTTCCAGGGCTCAGCAGTCAGCTAGCATAGAAGCGTCATGTGTCCGCGGGAAGCGGCTATCGCGGAAGCGAAGCCGACCAGTGCCTACGCTCAGGTCAACGGTCTGCAATTACACTATCTGGATTGGGGAACCAAAGCTGCGGCCAGCGGTCATCATCGCCGTTTCAGCGCCGAGACCAGAACCATTCTGCTATGCCACGGCGGGTCAGCCCATTGTCATTGGTGGGACGCCGTTGCGCCTCAGCTGGTTGAGTACGGGCACGTACTGGCCCTTGACTTTCGTGGTCATGGTCAGAGCCAATGGGCGCCATCGTACGGCCTGCCGGCATATCTTGACGATCTCACCAAGTTTATTGCAGACCATCTCGGCCGTCGCGTTGTTCTGGTTGGCCATTCGATGGGTGGTGAAATCGCAATGCGTCTGGCGACAGACTCGCCTCACTTGCTCGACGGCCTGGTTATTGTCGATGCTTCGCCGCGTGGGTTGCCGCTCAAGACCCGCCTAATCTGGCGATGGAAGCGTCGCAATCAGTCAGACACGCGCCCCGAGTTCCCCACAAAAGAAGCTCTCATCTCACGCTTTAGGCTTTCACCGCCGGGGCACTGTTTGAACGCGAAGCAGTTAAGCGAGCTCGCGCTCAAAGGTGCCGAGCAGCTTCCGAATGGCAATTGGGCGTTTCGCCTCGATCCCAGAACGCGCAAACTCTCTCCAGGCTGGCGCCTGCCGCGATGCCCAATCGAACGGATTCGATTGCCCGTGTTGATCATCCGTGGAGAGCACAGCACTCTGGTGTCCGAGCGGCAGGCACGACGGATGCAACAGAGGATTCACGCTTCTCAACTCAAAATAATACGCGGCGCCCACCATCACGTCCCACTGGACAATCCGGACGCGACTGCTGCCGCGATCGGCGAATTCGTGGCGTCGCTCTCAGACGGCTGAAGGCTTATTGCAAATCTGGTTGAGCTTTTGGGACTGTGGGCCTGTTAGTTACGCTCAAGCCGAGTAGATGTCCATTATTCGGCGTAGCAGCGCGATCGCTTCTGCCTTGGGCCGCTGGAATGAATTGCGGCCGATGATCGAGCCGAAACCGCCACCGGCATGAATCGCACGGACTTCCTCGAGCAAGCGCTCTTCTTCTTCTCGCGCACCGCCCGAAAAAATCACGATTCGGCGACCGTTGAAGCAGCTCTGCACGACATGACGAACCCGCTCGGAGAGCGGTTCCAGAGGAATACGGGCGGCCTCGTAGGCTTTTTTGGCTTCTGCCTGTTCGATGTGCGAAGTCGGCAGCTTCACCTTGATTATGTGAGCACCCAGTTGTGCCGCTATCTGCGCAGCATACGCCACAACATCAAGCGCGGTTTCTCCTTCCTTGCTTAGGCCCGAGCCGCGTGGGTAGGACCAGACAACAACCACCAGTCCGTGGGCCTTGGCCTCTTCAGCGATCTCGCGCAGCTGCTCATACATCTCCTGACGGTAGGCCGAGCCAGGATAAATAGTAAAACCCACTGCAGAGCAGCCGAGCCGAAGAGCGTCCCGAACACTGGCGGTGACAGCCGGGATCGGGTCTTGTTCATCAAGCAGTAGGTCGTGGTTGTTCAGCTTCAGGATGAGCGGAATCTCTCCCGCGTATTCTGCGGCGCCTGCTTCGATGAAGCCTAGCGGTGCGGCATATCCGTTGCAGCCCGCTTCCACCGCCAGGCCGAAATGGTAGAGCGGATCGTAAGCCGGAGGATTGGGGGCAAAGCTGCGGGCCGGACCATGCTCGAAACCCTGGTCGACCGGCAGGATGACCAGCTTGCCGGTGCCTGCCAGGCGGCCGTGATTCAGGAATCGCGCCAGATTGGTTCTGACTCCGGGATTTTCAGAGTCGTAATAACTAAGGATGCGCCGCACGCGCTCAGTAATCATCGCTTCTGACTCCTTGGGCCATCTCGGCCCTAATTCAAGTCATTTCATTGAACAGGCCAGATGCGCCGCTCCGAGCAGTGCCGTTTCCTGGTTGAGCGAAATACGGACCGGGATTCTTTCGAGGACTGCGCTTAAGCGTCCCTTGGCGAGGAAGGCATCCATGAAGATGCCCTTTCGCAAAAAGGCGAGGATTTTCGGCGCGATGCCACCGCCCACATACAGCCCGCCGAACGCCAGGAATTTCAAAGCTAAATTGGCTGCTTCAGCGCCATAGATTGCAGTGAACAGCTCGACCGCACGGACGCAGCGTTCATCCTCTCCCCCTAACGCTGCGGCGCTCACGACTGCCGCAGGGTCGTCGTTGCGCAGCCGATCGCCTAACCATTGCGGTTCGGGAGCGGGCAGATATTCGAGAAGAAAGCGGTAAATGTTGTGCAGGCCGGGACCCGAAAGCGTTCGCTCGTAGCTCACGTGGCCAAATTCCCTTTCCAGGAATTGCAGCAATGCCATCTGCTCAGCGCCTCGCGGAGCAAAGTCACAATGACCACCTTCGGTGGCTACCGTGGTCCAGCCGTTTTCCGCGGCTATCAGTCCGGCCTCGCCTAACCCGGTTCCCGCTGCGATGACCGCGATATTTCCGGGCCGCTGCGTTTGATGCCCCTTGTTCAGCTCGACAAGGTCGGATGGCGGAAGATGCAGCATCCCGTATGCTGTGGCAGCCAGATCGTTTACCAGCCGGACCGGAGCGCCTCCCAGTGACTGAGACAATGAGCCCTCATGTATTGTCCAGGCTATGTTGGTTGGGCGCGCGGAGCCGTCGGTTATCGGTCCGGGCACGCCCAAACAGGCGCGATCGATTGCGGGTTGGCCTTTGATGAAGTCCAGCAATGCTGCTTCGAGGCTGGGGAGCTGCTGCGTTACGAAAATATGGTCGCAGAGTCGGACCAGCTGGTCACTGTCGGCCTGATAAAGCGCCAGATGAGTCTTGGTCGCCCCTATGTCACCAGCGAGAACTATCACAGGTTACGCCACGTGCGGCCGTCGCGCGCGATCATCACCGCGGCCTCGGTTGGCCCCGAAGAACCGGCCGGATAAAAAAACGGCTCACCTCCAGCCACTGACCAATAGTCAAGGATATTTTGAATGAAACGCCAAGCTGCCTCGACTGTGTCCCGGCGCATAAACAGAGTCTGATCGCCGGCGAGAATGTCGCGAAGCAGCGTCTCATAAGCCTCGGGTGAGGTGGTTGCGCTATGGAAATCAACTTTCACAGGTCCCAGCCGCAGAGGTGACCCGGGTTGCTTGCCAACAATATTCAGAGAGAGACCTTCGTCGGGCTGAATCCTAATAGAGAGCACATTGGCGGGGAGCGGTGGTGCCGGCCTCGAGTTGTAAAGGATGCGCGGCACGCGTTTGAACTGGATGGCGATTTCGCTAGCGCGGCGTGTCATTCGCTTGCCAGTTCGGAGATAGAACGGCACCCCGGCCCAGCGCCAGTTTTCGATAAAGCATTTTAGAGCGACAAAGGTCTCCGTGTTGGAATCGGGCGGAATGTGCTCCTCCGCCCGGTATGCCGGGACTTTCTCACCGTTAACCAAGCCTTGCTCGTATTGCCCCCGGACAACTGCTCGTTCGACATCAGCCGGTTCGAACGGGCGCAGCGACAGCAGCACGTCGAGTTTCGCGTCACGCACAGCGTCGGGTTGTGTGGAGCGCGGAGCCTCCATGGCCGTCATGCAAAGCACCTGCAGGATATGACTTTGCACCATGTCGCGCAGCGCACCTGCCTTATCATAATAAGCCGCCCGAGTGCCGACGCCCTCCTGCTCGGCCACTGTGATTTGGACATGGTCGATAAAGCGCGAGGTCCAAATGGGCTCGAAGATCGAATTGGCAAATCGCAACACCATCAGATTTTCGACCGTTTCCTTGCCCAGGTAATGGTCGATGCGAAAGATCTGGTTTTCAGAAAAATATTTCGCCAGTTGATCATTAATTTCGGTTGCGCTTGCCAGGTCATGCCCGATGGGCTTTTCAATCACGACTCGCGTAAAACCGTGGCCTCCGTCGGCTGTCTGGATCAAGCCTGCCTGCATCAAACCAGCCGAGCATCGCTCGATAAACTCCGGCGGGATAGCAAAGTAAAAGACATGATTGCTCTCGGTGCCAAATTGACTGTCAATTTCAGCCAGTCGCTGCTTGAGCTTTTGATAGTCTGCGGCGACCGTAAAGCTGCCCGAGACAAAGTGGAGCAGTGGAGCGAATTTATTCCAGCCCGCTTCGGTCAAGCCACGACGCGAGAAGGTTTCAATTCCGCTGCGGGCGAATTGTCGGTATTTTTCATCGTCCAGTGTCTCGAGCGAAAAGCCGAGAATCGCAAATTTAGGCCCGAGCACGCCATCGAGGCTCAGATTGTAGAGCGCCGGCAGCAGCTTTTTGTGGCTCAGGTCACCCGCACCGCCCAGAATCACGAGGGTGCAGGGCACCTGCGCGGGCGTGACCGAGAATGAGCCGGGCACGCGAACTGTTGTCGACGGAGAAATCGCAGCCATGGAGCGGGCGCTTACTCGCGGTTTTCGATCACGGCGTGGCCGCCGAATTCATTTCGCAAGGCGGCAAGCAGCCGCTCCGCAAAGCTTCCGCGACCCTCGGGGTCGACACGCGACCGGAAACGTGTAAACAGCGACAGGGCAATCACCGGAAGTGCAACGTCTTTTTCGATCGCGTCGAGCACGGTCCAGCGGCCTTCGCCTGAATCTGCTACCCATCCCCGTATCCGCTCGAGCCGGGGGTCTTTGGATAACGCGTCAGCCGCCAGCTCGAGCAACCACGATCTAATCACGCTCCCTCGCCCCCAGAGTCGCGCGATGCGGGCAAGATCGAGCGAATAATCGGATTTGTGCAGACATTCCATGCCCTCGGCGTAGGCCTGCATCAAACCATATTCAATCCCGTTATGAATCATCTTGACATAGTGACCCGCGCCGCTGCGGCCCATGTATGCGTATCCATCGGGTGGCGCCAACGTTTTGAAAATTGGCTCATAGCGGCGAAAAATCGCCTCCTCGCCGCCAATCATAAGACAGTAGCCAACTTTTAATCCCCAAATGCCGCCGCTGGTGCCCGCATCGATGTGATGAATCCCGCGCGCCTTTAATTCCGCTGAGCGCCGCACATCGTCATGGTAATTCGTATTGCCACCGTCGATGATCGTGTCGCCGGCGCTCAGCAACGCGCCGAGCTGCCGGATCGTCTGTTCAGTCGGATCGCCCGCTGGCACCATGACCCATACACCCCGAGGGGGTGAAAGACTCGAGACCAGATCGGCCAGTTGAGTAACACCCATGGCGCCATAGGAGCGGACCTGATCGAGCTTGGCCTTATCAATGTCGAAGGCGACAATCTTATGGTCGTCGCGTCGCAGCCGCTCGACCATGTTCATTCCCATCTTGCCCAAGCCGACAAATCCGAGTTCCATTGAGGCCTCCGGGCGGCGACATTTTCCCCCACGCTTTGGACCGCGCACCTCGGCGCCGCGCACCGTCGGCCAGCTGCTAACCGCTCTTGGCGAAGCAAACCCGGGGGCCGCCCCGCGGTCTGGGGGAAAGTTTGGCTATAGGTTATGAAGAGGCAATCGCAAGCTACTTGAGATTCGACTCTGCAAAGTCCCAGTTGACGATGTTCCAGAACGCTTCAACATACTTCGCCCGGGCATTGCGATAATCGATGTAGTACGCATGCTCCCAGACGTCGCATGTTAGAATAGGACGTTTGTTATGAACGATCGGATTGTCGGCATCGTGACCCCCCTCGATCGCCAGCGAGCCGTCTTCGTTCTGAACCAGCCAGGCCCACCCGCTGCCAAAATGGCCAACCGCGGTTTCAGTGAACTTCTTCTTGAAGGTCTCGAAATCGCCGCATGATTTCTTGATGGCTTCGGCCATGCGGCCTTTGGGCTCACCCCCACCGTTCGGCCTCATGCACTTCCAATAGAAGCTGTGGTTGAAATGCTGGGCGGCATTATTGAAGACCGGACCTTGACCGGCTTCGCGGATGATTTCTTCAAGACTCATCTTCTCAAACTTGCCACCCTTCACCAGATTGTTCAGATTGGTCACGTAGGTGGCGTGATGTTTGCCGTGGTGAAACTCCAGAGTCTCTTTGGAGATATGCGGCGCAAGAGCGTCTAGCGCATAAGGCAGATTCGGCAATTCAAAGGCCATGGTGATTACCGTCCTTTTGAGAGAAATCGCAGGGTGCGAGCGCCAACCCCCGCGTCTGCGACCGTGGCGTCGACTGCCGAGCGTGAGGCGGGCACTTCGCGGCTGACTACTTCATGATTGTAACCCCGCCTTCCCAACGCTTGCAACGAGCAAGTTGGAAGGCTCACACCTGAACAACTGACACCGCTCGTGCTCAAACAAGGAGCCAGCCAAGGGCGGGAGTCTGGACCTGCTCAGAGCTCTCGTCGGCCGTTAAGAGCGCTGGAAAGCGTCGCTGCGTCGCTGTACTCGAGATCTCCCCCAGCTGGCAATCCCCGCGCTAGTCGAGTGATTCGAACGCCCAGCGGCTTGATGATTTTAGCCAAATAAAGCGCGGTGGCTTCGCCTTCGACGGTGGCATTGGTGGCGATAATTACCTCGCGCACCTGACGTGAATTCTCCAGGCGCACTAGCAGCTCCTTAATCTTTATTTCGTCTGGCCCGATGCCATCGAGTGGGGCAATCGCGCCGTGCAGGACATGATAAAGGCCGTTGTAGCTGCGAGCTCGCTCGATCGCCATCAGGTCAGCTGGCCCCTCGACTACACAAATCAATTGGTGATCGCGCTCCGGGTCGCTGCAGATCGAGCAGCGAGGGGAGTCGGACAGTCCCAAACATTCGCGGCACAAGCCGACCCGCTCCTTCATCTCGAGCAACGCTTCGGCGAGTGCAATGACTTGCTCGCGCGGTCGGTTTAGCAGGTTAAAAGCGAGCCTGGAGGCGGTTTTTTCGCCAATTCCGGGCAAACGCGCCAACTCCTTGACCAGTCGCATCATCGCCGGAGGCAACCCATCGCTGCGCTTGAGGTTCTCGGCCATTTGGTTGGCAGTCAAACAGCTGAATATCTCAGCACCGCGGCAGACGAAAGATGCACGCTGCTCCGCGCTCTGTCCCGGTCCGAGGGAATAGAGCCGGCAGCTCGCCTTTTTCGAACCTATTCACGTCCACCAAACAAACTAGCGATGTTTAGTGGCCCGCCAAATGGCGAAAGCCTGCTCATTTCCTGATTAAACAGGTCTTGCGCACGCCGCAATGCATCGTTGACTGCCGCCACCAGCAGGTCCTGGAGCATCTCCCGATCGTTAGCAGCTAATAACCCAGGGTCAATCTGAACATTGCGAAGCCTTAGCGAGCCATCCGCCGTTACGCGCACCATTCCACCACCGGCTTGAGCCTCGACCGTTTTCGCCGCGATCTCCTCCTGCATCTGCTTGAACTTCTCCTGCATTGCCTGAGCTTGTTGCAGCAAGGACGAAAGGTCGAATTGTGCCACGAGAATACTCCTGAGATTTAATCACGGATTATTTCCTGTCGGCTGGCGCAGTCGTGGTGTCCGCCCGTATTCCAGTTTTGAGATCGACCAAACGCGCATCGAATTTCTCAAAGATGCTCCGCACGACCGGGTCGGCATAAAGGTTCCGTCGAGCGTCCGATTGAGAATGGTCTGCGGGCAGAGCTGGTCCGGCGATCGTAGACCCGTTTCCGAAAGCTGCAAACGAGGGTTTCGATTCATGGGATGGGGGTACAACAGGCTCAACCACCGACTGAGCTGCCGCACTCAAGCTCTCGCCGCTGTGACTGTCCGGTGACCCGGCTGCAGACTGATTGCCGGAAATTTCGACGCGGATCCGGCGCCCGTAGAGCTCAGATGCCAGATCAGCAATCGCGCTGCGGTTATCCGTAAGGTAGCGCACGTAAATATCACTGCGCGGGAAGACAGTCAGCAAATCCCCATCAATTTTCAGGGATGCACCCTGCTCCATAAACCCTGCCAACGCTGCCCGCCGACTGCGAATGAAATCTCTCAACTCCGGCAGTTCCCGGCCATCGGCCACCCCTGAATCACCCGTGTCAACCGTTGATGCCGAGGCCCGGCGCGGAGCGTCGGCTTTGACGTCGCCTTCGAACGGAATTTGACGCAGCGGCGCTGGAGTCACTTCGGGTTCTGAACTCGTCTCGAAGCGCGTGGTTTTGTCCCCTGGCCTCAAACTGTTCGGGGTTGGTTCCGTTGGACGTGCCTTACGCTTGGACGCCGGGTCGGTTTGCGCGGTGCGCAGGGATGATTTGCGGCCGGTGCCCTCGCCGCTTGGGCCGTTCCCACTCTCTCCCGCACGGTTAATGGCACGCAGCAGCTCGTCGGTATCGAGTACCGGTGCCAAAGTTGCCATGCGGATCATGGCCATTTCGAGGATCAAATCGGGGCAGGCTGAGCGTGCCAGCTGTTCCTGAGCATCCGCCATGAGCCGAAACAGGCGCATGAGATCTCGCATGCTAGCTTGTTCGGCGAGCCGCTGCAGCTCGGCCAGCTCATGGTCTGGTAGATCCGCGAGGAGATTTTGACTATCGCCTGGCAGTTTGGCTACAGCGACGTTGCGCAGCGTCTCCAGCAGGTCTCTTCCGAGCGACTCCAGATTAGCGCCGCCCTGGCTCAACTCCCGCGCTGCACGCAGTGCTGCAGCAGGTTCCTTCCGCAGGATAGCACCAGCTATTTCGAAGATGCGGCTGCGGCTGGCGACGCCAAGAATTGGGGCTAATTCGCTTTCGCGGATTTTCTCTCCCAGCGATGCGATGGCGGTTTCCAGCATCCGCTCGCCATCACGCATGCTCCCCCCCGCCTCGCGCGCGAGCAGAGTCAGAGCGCTGTCTTCGACCTCGATGCCCTCGCGGCGCGCCAGCTCACGCAGTCGGTTGCGAATAGCGGCAAAAGGGATTCGGCGGAAATCATATCGCTGCAGCCGCGAGAGAATCGTCTCCGGCATTTTTTGCGGTTCGGTCGTCGCAAGGATGAACTTGACGTGAGCAGGGGGCTCCTCCAGCGTCTTCAACAGCGCGTTGAAGGCTTGATCGGTGAGTTGATGGGCTTCATCGATAATATAAATTTTGAAGCGGTCGCGGGCAGGCCGATAGCCGAGGTTCTCGATAATGGCCCGGGCATCGTCGATTTTACGATAGGTGGCGCCGTCAATCTCGACCACATCGAGGGCATTGCCTGAACGAATCTCCTGGCATGCCGGGCATTGCCCGCAAGGCTCGGCGGTCGGTCCTTTTGCGCAATCCAGGCATCGTGCCAGGATACGGGCGGCTGTTGTCTTACCGACCCCGCGAATACCAGTGAAGAGAAAGGCGTGCGCGATACGTCCGGTCTTGAGGGCCTGCTCCAGGGTTCTGGTCACATGTTCCTGGCCGACCAGGTCGCTGAACCGCTCAGGGCGCCATTTGCGCGCCAGCACCAGGTGTGACGTTGAAACCACTATAGGCTCCTAATGGCGCCGATGGACTGCGCCTGCCAAGCGACTGGGCTCATCTGCCACAAATCTTTGGTCTTCCACAGCCTTGCGAGTCAATTGCCCCCGAGCGATAGCCAGGCGCTCCTGCGGCACAGAGAGTTAGCCGGTACCGTTGCTTCCTTCCGGACCTGGCGGGGTTCGCGGCGTTCCCTTGCGCAGGACCCGGCTATCGCTCGGTGGGCAATCCGACCCAAATGTTGAACTATCAAATGCCGTGTCAGCAACGATGGGGCGCAGCTCATTCGGGCACGCCACATCGGGTCTCACGCCGACGGCCTGGGCTAAACCGAATTTCCCGTACCCACACATTCTAATGATTTCAGGCGCGGCGCGCGACCTCATGGCCACCGGTCGTTGACGCAAAGCGGACTAACCGGTGGCCAGGGCCTGGCTCGATTGCTATCTAAGGGAATGATGCAAAGCGATCTGCTACGAATCGGCCTGATACAGATGGCCTGCGAGGAGTCGCCGGAACGTAACCTGGAGAAGGCAACCGCCCGGATTGAGCGGGCAGCGGCGGATGGCGCTCAGATCGTCTGCCTCCAGGAGCTCTATCGCTCGCGGTATCCGTGTCAATCCGAGGACGATAACAAATTTGAGCTTGCCGAACCGATACCAGGCCCCAGCAGCGAAGTATTGGGGAGGCTTGCAGCGGCACGCAGGATCGCCATCATCGCCCCGATTTTCGAGCGACGCGCACCTGGCCTTTATCACAACTCAGCCCTGGTGTTGGATAGCTCAGGGGTGGTGGGCCTTTATCGAAAGATGCATATCCCGGACGACCCAGGGTATTACGAGAAGTTTTATTTCACCCCCGGCGACCGCGATTTCACCACTCATCGAGTCGGTAGCGCCAGGATCGGTGTGTTGATCTGCTGGGATCAGTGGTTCCCCGAGGCGGCTCGGCTAACGGCTTTGTCAGGAGCTCAGATCCTTTTTTTTCCGACCGCGATCGGCTGGACGGCAGAGATGTCTGCTCATACCCGCAGGCGCTTGTTCGAAGGATGGGAAACTATTCAACGTTCACATGCGATAGCCAACGGCGTTTTTGTTGCGGCGGTTAATCGCGTTGGGATCGAGGGTGCCCTCGAATTCTGGGGCGGCTCCTTTGTCTGTGACCCGTTTGGCGAATTGATCGCGCGGGCGAGCCATGACCAGGAAGAGACGCTAATCGTCGATTGCGATCTGGCGTGCGTCGAACATACGCGTCGCAATTGGCCTTTTCTACGAGACCGCCGGATAGATGCGTACGGCGATCTCACACTGCGATTTCGGACCTGACGGTGCCTACGGCAACGGTTCGAATGTCGGATTATCGGATGCCAGCGGAATGGGCGCCGCATCTCGCCACCTATCTGGTCTGGCCGCACAATCTCGAGACCTGGCCCGGGAAGTTCGACCAGGTGCCGCCAATATTTGCGCAGATAGCGGCGGCCATCGCGCATTTCGAACCCGTGCGCATCCTGATTCAAGATGAGACCCGGCTCCCGGCTGTACTTGAAATGATCAAGAAAGTTGACGGGCTCGATGGGGAGCGGCCGCGAACCGACCGGATCGACTTCCTGCCCATTGCAACCAATGATTCCTGGATTCGAGATTTCGGTCCCACCTTTGTTAACCGTTTCCGCGCTGACAGCGAAGGCCCCATGCAATTGGCTATAAATTGGCGCTTCAACTGCTGGGGCGGTAAATATGGCAACGGCGATTTGGATGACCAAGTACCCGAGCGGTTGGCCGCTTATTACGGCTTCGAAATCATCCAAACATCGATGGTGCTCGAAGGCGGTTCGATCGATGTCAACGGAGCCGGTCTGGTGCTGACGACCGAGGGGTGTCTGCTGAATAAAAATCGAAATCCCTCAATGGATCGCCGCCAGATTGAAGAAAATCTGTGCCGCTACTTGGGTGTCGAACGAATCTTATGGCTCGGTGAGGGGATCGCGGGCGACGACACCGATGGTCACGTCGATGATCTCGCGCGTTTCACCTCGGATGACACAATTGTGACGGTGGTGGAGCAGGACCCGGCGGATATCAACTATCCTGCGCTCCAAGACAATCTCAAACGCCTGCAGTTAATGCGCGATTTGCGCGGGAGACCCTTCAAAATCGCGACCTTACCCATGCCTCGCCCAATTTATTTTAACGGGGTTCGTCTGCCGGCTTCATATGCAAACTTCTATGTCCTCAACGGCGCTGTGTTGATGCCGACGTTTGGATGTCCGGCGGATGAACTGGCGCAGGATATCCTTCGCCGCTTGTTTCCGAGCCGCCGTATTGTTCCCATAGCGTGCACCGATCTGGTGTGGGGCCTCGGCGCGATTCATTGTCTAACGTTACAACACCCCTTGCCCAGGCAATTGAGCTGACAAAGAATCACGCCGGCTTGCGGCACGGCCGGCAGGGAAGGGCGCTGCCCGAGAACGGGCAGCGCTCAACCATTTCAACGTTATCTGGTGGCGCCCAGTTCCGCCCCGCTGCTCTGCTGGGCCGGTAGCTTGAAGGCCGGGTCATCGTGCAATACTGGCAAGACCTTTTCGGCGAACAGTTTAAAGCTCCGTTCCAGCTTCGGATAAGGGAGGCCGCCAAATGCAAAAGTTCCAATGACATGTTCGAGCGGGACCGTTTGATGAATGTAGCGCAACTTTTCGAGAACCTGTGATGGGGTCCCTTCGGCATGCAGGCTACGATAAAACGCAACGGCCTTGGCCTTGGCGTCGGTATCGGCTTGCAGCTTGGAATAAGTCTTGGCCATTTTGGCGTAGAACTCGTATCCCTTAACGCCCTTCAAATGTCCGTCGGAGAAATGGTAGTGACGGTCGATGGAGTCCCACATTGCCTCCATGTGCACCGTGGCTAGGTCATTGGCCTCGCTGGGATCGTCGGCCACCAGGATGTTAAGCAAGCCAATTGGCGGGCGCGGGCGGAAATTGTTTGCCAGAGAAGTCTCGACGTAGCGCCGGTAATCTGCGGCGGTATCCTCCCAACTGCGCTGCGCAATAATCAACACGCCAAATCCCATCTTGGCAAAGATCTCGACCGACTCCGGACTGACGGCGGAAGCGTAGAAACGAGTCTCGGGATGGGAGATTGGCCGCGGCCGAATCTGGATCTCCGGAATCTTGTAATACTTGCCGTCGAAGGAGAAACTCGGCTGCGTTAGACCCTTGCGAATGATCATCGCGCTTTCGATGAAGCGGTCACGCGATTCTTCCATGTTGACCCGGAATCCATTGTATTCCACCGTCGCTGCTCCGCGGCCGAAGCCGAAGATTGTGCGCCCTCCGGAGAGTAGATCGAGTAGAGCGATGTTCTCGGCCACTTCAACCGGGTCGTGCCACGGCAGCACGATCACGGCCGTGCCGAGCTGGATTCGTTTGGTGCGTCCGGCGACGTAGGCCAACAGCTCGGTCGGATTCGGCGACATGACGTAGCCGGTGAAGTGGTGGTCGAGCGCCCAGACCGAGTCGAAGCCAAGACCCTCGGCCATCTCCATTAGCGACAACTCGTCCTGATAGGTCTCTTGGTCGGGTTTGCCCCCGAAACTGGTCAGTTGCAGCGTCATTCCGACTTTCATCGGGCTCTCCTTAGCGGATCGAATTTGGTCGGCGGCCGCGACGGGCTCGCGCGTCCAGTCCGCTGACTTGGCTCAGCCGAATATACATCCAATGTCTAACGTTTCACACGCGCCTTGTGGCGGTTTATGGGTGCGGAGGCCAGCGCCTCAAACCGCCTGAAACGCGCGGCTCAGTAGCTCGTATTGCTCCCGCGTCAGGCGCCATCCGGAAGCTCCACAGTTTTCGACTACCCGTGCAGCGCTATTTGACTTCGGGATCGCAATGATGGAGGGTCGCCATACGCACCAGTTCAGCGCCACCTGCGCCATAGTCTTGCCGGTTTGTGCGGCAACCCATTCCAAGGCTTGCTGACCCTGTGCGTTACGCGGATATTGCGAATGGCGCGCGAGTCGCCCATCGTCGAGCGGGGTGTAAGCAATCACGGTAATCCCATTGGCTTCACAATAAGGCAGCAACTGTGGCTCGATTTCACGCCGGTTGAGATTGTAGAGGACCTGGTTGGAAACAAGCGGATACTTGGCCATAGCAAGCCGTGCGCGGTGGAGTTCTTCGACCGAGAAGTTGCTAACGCCCAGGTAGCGGACCAGGCCGCGGTCCACCAGCGTCTCCATTGCGCGCATCGTCTCTTGAATAGGCACCACATTGCCCGGCCAATGGATTTGGTACAGGTCAATATAGTTCGTCCGCAGGCGCTGCAAGCTCGCCTCTGCGGCCCGCAGGACCTCGTCGTATCGGAGATGCTGGCCGGAGACCTTGGTTGCAATGAAGACGCGGTCACGGATGCCACTAACCGCCTGGCCGACCACGTCTTCGGTTCCGTAGATTTCAGCCGTGTCGATGAGCGTTGCTCCCATCGCAATTCCGGCCCGTAGAGGTTCGATACCGCCACTGTAGCGCCAAACGCCGATGCCAATTTCAGGCACCTTGACTCCAGTTCTGCCTAGTTCCTTAAGTTCCATCGTTAAACTCGCCGCGCGCAACTGCGATCAGTCGTGCGCCTTTTGAAGTTGCTTTTGGGCGTGGACCTGAGATGGTTCCAGCACGGGAGCTGAATTGGCCGTCTCGTACACGCCCACGCGGCTTTCGCGTAGGTGCAGACCTGCGAGCAATGGCGGCAGAGTCAAGCTCATCCCGATTAGACCCAAGGCCCGCAACCCGGCTAACCCATAGATCTCACCGCCGACCAGCGAAGCGGTTGCGCCACCGATCGCCACCGCGAAGTCCATGATGCCGATCAGTCCTGCTCGCTCATGTGGATGGGTCACGTCGGCTAGTATGGTCGTTGCGGTAAGGTAGCCCAAGCTCCAGCCTAAACCCACACAGAAGAAGCCGCTGCCCACGAGCCCCACCGACCTACCCGAACTGATCAGTAAGCAGCCTAATGCTGAAATCAGACAACCAATGACCAGGAGAGGCTGTCGTCCGAGTCGGTCGGCCATCCGACCAATCGGGATCGACAGACCGAACATGCCGATAAAATGAACCGAGATAAGTGTGGAGATGAGGGCCAGTGGGTAGTGGAGATCAGCCATGCCCAGCGGAACGATCGCCATAATCATGACCATCGTTGTTTCCAGGGTGGCGATCGCCAGTATCGCAGCCCAAACCGGACGCATCCGCAACAGCTCTCGGCGTCCCCGCAGTGAGACCGTCTTTAATTTTTCTGACGGCTTCGCAGCGAGCTCGTGGATGCGGACGGCAATAGTGCTTGGGTCCGGCCGCACCAGCAACACCGATGCGACGCCGAGCATAAAGACCAGCGGAAAGACCAGCCAAGGCCCGGCAATCGCCTCCATCCCGTCGGCCCCGGCGCATTTTTCGAGAGCCGCGGTGCCCAGCGGGCCTAGAACTGCCCCCGCGGCCGCCCCCATCAACACATAACTGACTGCCTTGGCTCGCTGGTGGACGGGGTACATATCGGCCGCAGCGAGACGGGCCAATTGGCCTGCGCCCAGGCCATAACCCATGATGGCCGAACCCAACAGCGCGAAGCCGAAGGAGTCGCCCATCACGGCCGCGCCTACGAGAAAAGCTCCCACGGCCGCGATCACAAAGGCGGTTGCCAGTGCCGGGCGCCGTCCCGCGCGATCCATCCACCTTCCAGCCTGCCAAGCCCCTACGGATCCGGTTAGCATGTAGACAGCGAACATGGCGCCGCTTAAACCTCGGGTCCCGGTCAGTTTGACCGCGATCATTCCGCCGAACGTGGGCAACAACTGGCGGCCGGACCACACGAACATCAGGGCGATACCCAGTAACAGACTGTTACGGTGGGCTATCGCTTTCAGCTCGTCGGCATTGAGGGTCAGCGTCGGGCCGGGCTGCTCACACGTTTCTTGAATACGCTGCCCAGACATTCGAGCCAGAAATTGCCAGGCCCTAGATGTTTTCATCAGGTTGGCTATTGTTTTGAACGTATTTGTCTCGGCTGGCCGCTCCACACCTGCGCCTGGCTCTTCCGCTTCCGCCGAGTTCCTTGAGTTCCGCCGTGAAACTCACTGCGCTTAATTGGCGCTGCAGGCACGTCTGGCTCGTCGTTTGAACCGTTTGCAGTTGAACAAATCTTTGCCGTTGTGGCCATCCCATGTCGATAATGGGCCCAGAGCGTCTATGGCAGCGCACCTGCACTGAGACAAACGATTCACAAAGCCGAGCATCGCAAAGAATCAAATTTCACTTCGCCCCTCACGAGCATAATCCCTCAACCCGCCCATGGGTAATCCTAGAGCCTAACCCTTGTTATCCGACTTGTCGGATGTGATAAACAATATTAGGCAGCCTTCACTTGAACCCAGGAGGGACTCGACATGGCACAACTAGCGGTTATTTCCGCGGACTCCCACATGATGGAGCCTGCGGACCTATGGGAAACCCGCCTCGACCGCAAATTTCGTGACCACGCTCCTAAAGTGGTCAAGAACGAGCGGGGCCCGGGTTATCTATTCGTCGCACCGGGGGTGCGGCCATTTCCCGTGGCCGGCGGTTTTGGCATTGGCAAAAGCGGCGAAGAACTGAAAGAGCATCTGCAAAAGGGCTACGAAGCCGCTCGTCCCAGTGGATGGGACCCGGCGGAACGTCTCAAGGACCAGGATATCGACGGGATCAAAGCCGAGGTCATTTACACTACGCTTGGAATGCCGCTGTTCGGCGTGGACGACGACGAATTGCGCCGCGCGTGTTTTGCAGTTTACAACGACTGGGTGGCCGAATTCCGTTCGTACTGTCCAGCCCGACTGCATCCTATTGCGCTCATCTCGCTGGATGATATTCCACTCGCGGTCAAGGAGCTTGAGCGCTGCGCCAAGATGGGGCTGAAGGGTGCGATGATTTGGGGTGTGCCGCCTGAGGACAAGCCCTACTACAACGAGCTGTACGATCCATTTTGGGCGGCGGCGCAGGACCTCAAGATGCCACTGTCGCTGCACGTAATCACCCAGCGCAACCAGAAGAGTCGTAAACAGAGGGAACAACCCCAGGGTGAAGACAAGCCGCGCGAGAATAAAGAACCGATCGTGTTCGGTGGGGTAAAGATGCTGATCGGCACGATGCAACCTATCTACGAGGTTCAGCGTACCCTCTCCGGCTTCATCTTTGGCAAAGTTTTCGAACGCTTCCCTGGATTGCGCATCGTGTCAGCCGAAAATGATACCGGCTGGATCGCCCATTTTATGTATCGGATGGACCATTTCTACGGAAAGTTCGGCACTATGCGCGAAGAAACCAAGTTGCAGATGCCGCCTTCCGAATATGTCCGCCGCAACATCTGGGCAACTTTCCAGGACGACGCGATCGGGCCAATGACCTACAAGTTCTTCGGCGAAAATAACTACATGTGGGCGTCGGATTTTCCGCATACCGACTCGACCTGGCCCAACTCTTTGAAGGTGATTGAGCAGGACTTCCAGGGCGTACCCGAGGAGGTTACCCGAAAGATCGTCTACGATAACGCGGCAAAGCTTTACGACATTAATCTCAATTGAGCCGAGTAGTCACGACTCGGGGATGTGATCGTGGCTGGAACATAGCCAGCACAACTCAGGTCAAGCTAGACGAGTGCGAGCAAAGCATTCCAGGTTCGGAGGCATTTTCGATGGCAGCAAGGCAAGTAATCTCGGCTGACTCCCACATGATGGAGCCGGCAGATTTGTGGGTACAGCGGGTCGATGCGAAATACCGAGATAACGCACCCCGAGTGATCAAGAGCGAAGAAAAGGGCGGCTGGGTCTTTGTGGCGCCCGGCCTGCCACCATTCCCGGTGGCCGGCGGCTTTGCGGCAGGCCGCAGTGGTGAGGAACTCAAGGAGTTCATGAAGAAGGGGCAGGACCAAGGCTATATCACGGCGCGGCCCAGCGGATGGGATCCCGTCGAACGAATCAAAGATCAGGACATCGACGGAGTCCAGGCGGAGGTTTTGTACACCACTCTCGGGATGTCGCTTTTTGGCTTGCACGACGCGGATTTGCAGCGCGCGTGTTTCAGGGCTTATAACGACTGGCTCGCTGAGTTCTGCTCCTATAATCCTAACCGATTAATCGGGACCGCGCTGATTTCTCTTGAGGATATCAGCGAGGGGATCAAGGAGCTGGAGCGTGCCGCCAAGATCGGATTGCGGGGAGCAATGATCTGGGGGGCACCGCCGCGCGAGAAGCCCTACACGTCAAAAGAATACGACCCCTTCTGGGCCTGTGCCCAGGACCTCGGGATGCCACTTTCCCTTCATGTCATCACTGGCAAAAAGCCGCCACGCTCCGAGGAGGAACGCAAGAAGATCCGCGCAGCTCGCGACCAATCCTTTGTGCGTGGCTACATGAACCTGATCCATGAAGTCCAGCGGTCGCTTACCGACATCATCTTCGGTGGCGTAATGATGCGCTTTCCCAAAATCAAGATCGTCTCTGCCGAGAACGATACTGGCTGGATCGGCCATTACATGTACCGGATGGATCATGCCTTCGAAAAATTCGGGGCGCTGATGTCGGAGCCGCTGGACATGAAACCATCCGAATACGTGCGGCGTAACTTGTGGGCCACCTTCCAGGATGATCCTATTGGCCCGATGCTTTTCAATTACTTCGGCGAAGACAACTTCATGTGGGCATCCGACTTTCCGCACACGGACTCGACCTGGCCGAATTCGCTAAAAGTAATCGAGCGGGACTTCAAGGGCGTTCCCGAACAAGTGACCCGGAAGATCATTTGCGAGAATGCGGCGAAGCTGTACCACATTAACCTGAACTGAATGCCAGCCGCACGGCTTTGCCGCAACGACCCGCTTCGCCGCAGAGAAGGAAAGGAACAGAGTCATGGCTTATGATTTGTTAATTAGAAATGGCACGGTGGTTGATGGCACCGGCGCGCCGCGGTTTCGTGCCGACATTGCCATTGCCGGTGACCGAATCGCCGAAATCGGCGACATCAATGAAGGTGCCCATCGGGTGATCGATGCCTCGGATCTGATCGTGAGCCCCGGCTTCATCGATCCGCACACTCATTACGACGCTCAAATCTGCTGGGATCCGCTGGTTAGTTGTACTTCATGGCACGGGATTACCTCGGTCATCATGGGTAATTGCGGCGTAGGTGTCGCCCCCTGCAAACCGGAATCGCGCGAGATTGCCGCATGGGATCTAACTAATGTCGAGGCGATTCCATACGAATCGCTAAGCAAGGGGATCACCTGGGATTGGGAGACGTTTCCCGAATTCCTCGATGCGGCGGGCCGGCGGGGCAGTGCCATCAACCTGGGATTTCTCGCCCCGCTCACGCCATTTCGCCACTATGTGATGGGCAAAGAGTCGATGGAGCGCGCGGCCACCCCGGAAGAAACTGCCAAAATTGCCGCTCTTCTGAGTGAAGCGATGGCGGCCGGGGCGATGGGGTTTTCGACCACTACGCTCAAGCAGCATATCGGCTTCCACGGCACTCCGCTTGCCTGCCGACTGGCGAGTAGAGATGAGTTAAAGGCCTATGCCAACGTTTTGAAGCAGCACCGCAAAGGTGCGATTGAGGTGGCCCTAACCAAGAAGATCGCCACCGTCTCAGATGACGAGTACGAGCTGCTTGACCTGTTGCTCAGTGAGAGCGGTCGACCAGTTACCTGGCTTGCTATGGCATCGACGCCGCGTCATCCTGAGCGCGCACTGCAGACATTGGAACGCTGCGAACCCTTAATCAAGCGCGGCGCCATCCCACAGGTGCTCTGCAAACCCTTCGTCTCTCAGCTCGATCTGAGGAACCCGTTTACGTTTGCCGACAACGAAGCGTGGAACCACGTGTTCAATCGGTCGCCTGAGGAACAAAAACGAATTTACAGCGATCCGGAATTCCGCCGCTCATTCCGCGAAAGCCTTAAACGGCCGCATTTGTTCACCGGCCGATGGCATCGTGTCGAGATCCTTGAGGCGGTCAATCCGGCGCTCAAGCCCTACGAAGGCAAGACCGTGGAGGAAGTCGCAGAGCTTCGCGGCGCTGACCCGTTAGATACTTTCCTCGATCTGGCGGTCGAAGACGACCTGAAACTGCAGTACACCATGCAGCAGTATCACGAAGAGGGTATTCAGCAGCTGATCAGCGATCCGCGGACCATGATTGGTCTTAGCGATGGCGGTGCTCACGTCGATATGCTGTGTGATGCCGGCTACGCAACCTATCTTTTGGGCAATTGGGTGCGCAAACGTGAAGCGATTACGCTGGAATTTGCAATCAAGCGGATCACCTCCGAGCCGGCCGCTTTTTTTGGAATTCCTTACCGTGGGCAATTGAAAAAGGGATGGAAAGCGGACATTACGATCTTCGACTACAATACCGTTAACTCGGCCAGACGCGCCACCATGCAGTACGATCTGCCGGGTGGCGGACGCCGACTCGTCATGCCGGCGGAGGGGATCGAATATACGATCGTTAATGGCAAAGTGTCATACGAACACGGCCGTCAGACAGGCGTGTTGGCCGGCGAGGTGATTCGTTCGGTCGCCGCCTGATTGGAGTCGCGTTTCTTGAATGAAGGAGGCCGGAGCGATTTCCCGCTCCGGCCTCGTTGCTGTCAGAAGCGGCACCGAGTGCGCCTAGCCGCGGGACGGCAGACGCACGATGCCATTGGCTACTACTGATAATTCGCCGTCCTGGTTCGTCGCGCGCTGGGCAATTTCTACGTAGTGCGCGCCATCTTCCTCGAAGATTCGCGTCACCTCGCCATCGATGTAGAGCGTATCTCCCACGGGGTTATGACGTCGAATTTTTACCTCCAAACGACGCAAAAATCCCTGATCCCCCATCCAGTTAGTAAGCTGATGCGACATCCAGGAGCAGCGCTCAGGACCGTAATCGTACGCCGCTGGCGTACCCACCAGCGTGGCGAGATCGTCTTCCCAATGGACGCGCTCGGGCACATCGGGTATGCCGAATTTGTTCGGAATGCCTAGGCCAGGATGTTTCTGGAGCTGCTTCCAGGCCAATTTGTTGGCACGGATGTAGAGGCCTCCCCAGCCTTGAGCAAAAGCGATAAAACCTGTCACTGTCATTGGGCCCTTGACCATCGTCTGCAGCTTGTCGCCCACCTTCACATCCTCAATGTAACGTGGCAGGGCACCACGGATCTCTTCGCGCTCGTAGAAGCTGAAGATCCGCGCCAGTTGTTCGCGTGTATAGTGGACTTTCGGTTTCTTCTTGACCTCCTCGTACTTGGTCCCGCGTTCGCGCGCCGTATCCCGCTCGGTGCGGAAGCACCAGCTATCACCCTCCGCAACCAGCTCGTTGCGCTGATTATAAAATTCACAGCGGTAGATTTGTTGGATGGAGCGGCCGGCAAAGCGGGTGTGATGCTCAACCAGATCCTTGAGCCAGGCTCGCGTTGTGAATTGGTCCCCGAGCATTATCGGTCGGTGCCAGGTGACGTCGATGCCCGCAAACATCGCGTGAACTCCCGCAAGGCCGCCAACGTATCCACTGAAGGGACGGTTAAGCGTAAAAATAAACGACGGCGGTGCAAGCAGGCGTCCATACGGCGTGCGAGCCGCATAATCCGGGTCGCACCAGAGTGGATTGTCATCACCGATACCGTGCGCCCAATGCCGGATATTGTCGCGGGTTGCTTCGTAGCACCAGGGTTCGAGCGAGTCTTCGATTGGCACATTAATCAGTTTGCGCAGTTCGGCGAGACTCTTCTCAGTGATAACTGAAAAGCGTTGAACATCTTCGGACATGAAATGTTCGGATCCTCCTTCGATGGCAGCCACGGTCTTCGACTTCGTTCCGGCGCAAAAGACCCTTCCGGTTCATCTGTCACCCGTCGCCCAGACTTTTAACCGGAAGGGTGGCTATCCATCGATCCGATTGTAGTCGCACGCCCCGAGCGGCGAAAAGATGAAGCGATTCACAACGGCTTGCGCTTCATCCTTTCGCCTGTATCAGGAGATACGATCAAGATTCGGCCATCGCGAGCGGCGTTACCTGGGAGGCGATAGTTGCAGCCGAGGGGTGAGTGCGGCTCGTGCCCCGCCCGAGGCATTCCAGCAACACCCTTCCATAGCCCTTGGTTATGTGCGCGCCGTGAGCAAACTCGGGATTCGTCATCAGTAGTGAGTGAAGTTCAGGCAGCCGATAAAAAGGCACGCTCGGGAAAAAGTGATGCTCGATATGGTAGTTCACGTTCTTCGGCGCAAGGAAGATCCGGCTTAAAAGGCCTGTCTGCGTGGTACGGGTTTGGCCATAGATGCCCGCTCGATTTTCGATGGCGAAGTGTTCGGCAATACTGCGCACGCGCATCACAAAGACCAGCCAGGTGAAGAACGGAACAATCCAGTACAATACCAGGTCTGAACCACATCCGCTTACTACCAGGCCGCCGACAACAGCAACATAAAAGGCAAGCCGTATACGCGAAACGTTCTTGTCAGGCTTGCGCGCTGCCGATTTCAGTGACGATGCCAACCGGATCAGGTTGACGCCGCCAATTCCGATCAGATCGCGCACGAAAATTCCCGACAGGCTTTTGATCGGTTGGGGAAAATGCCATTCCGGATTGTCTTTTTTGCGGCGCCAGTCGGGATCTTTGTCAGTGTTCACGTAGTTGTGGTGAGCCAGATGATTTTCCCGATAAGCGCGCATTGTGACCAGGTGGGGCCAAGCCAACAGAACTTCGGTCACCCAATCGTTCACGCGGCGGTTGCGAAACAGGCGATAGTGGGTACCGTCATGCATGAGAACGAGAAGTGCGTGTTGCCTTGCACCGATGATCACGACGGTGGCTAGATAGAGCAGTGGATTCCAGAAGTGATGACAGACAGTGGCGGCCAGCAGGATTACGCTCCATTCCAGCAAAATATGACAACTGCTGAGGTATGGGTTTACTTGGGAAAGAACTTGCAGGTCTTCCTTATTCAATTTGATCGGGGTCGTAACTCGCGACGAATGATATTCGTGCGTTTGCCCCGCTTGCCCTGATTCGAAACTCACGTTCATTGTGACCCCCACCGGCTAAGTAGCTGTTGATTGATTTCTGTTGACTTGTGGTTATGAGCGAGCGGTTTCAACTGCGTCATTCTCACCTACTGGTTTGGTAACCGACACGTATTCCCGTTGACGAACAGATGCCAACCGCATCAGCGAGCGCACATTTTTGAGATCGAAAATGCGTGCGTCGTCAGAATAATCAGTGCAGGCAATCGATAAAGCCTTCATCGCGCGGTCAAAGGCATCGCCCTGCAGCACCACAGGTTGGACCATCAGCTTGTCGCCCTCTGGAGTTTCGACGAAAGGATGCGGCACCTTCGGTCCGAGTGGCTGGAAACCCATCAATCGATAGAAGCCGGCATGCGCGCACTGATCATCGCTTGCCGCCAGATAGGCAAGCACGGTAGTGATGCCGAGCAACCGCATCGGCACTGCGAGCCCGGCCCATGCCACCATGCCGGCTCCATTCGACAGCGACCAGTGGTCGCTGCATTCGGCGACCGTTTCCGGCGGCAAGTGCGACAAATTGGGCTCGGGACAGCTCTGAGGGAAGGACCGAAGGTCGTGCATCGCCACGCCTGCCAACATTGCCGAAGGCGGCGCGCCGTCACTTTCGAACAAACCATAAAGCCGAGAGCATTCGAGCCGTCGCTGATTAAGCGCTCGAGATTGGCTATTTTCGCGGAAGCTGGCGCCGTGCCGAGCGCGGGCCTGCTCGAGCCGTGCCAGAAAGACGCTGCGCTCAACGTTGGTGGTGAGTAAACGAAGTTGCATAGGAAAATGTCCTCCTGCGTTATGACATTTGCAGATGTTGTTCCCCCGAACTGTGCTATCGAGCGGAGGGGCGCGAGAAGGGAGGAACTGGAGTACAGTTGGAGGGGGTGGCGCTGCCTGGCAGAGCCAAAACATGGGGCGAGCTTAGCTGATTTAGCGACGTCTTACGATTAATCCATCTATAACCAGTTACCTGCGGCAAAGCTTGCTTACAGGAAGTTAGGCTACTGTGACTCCCAGCATGCAATGTCGTGCTGTGTTTAGCATTCGTCGTCCTTGCTAGACAGTCAAAAAAGGCTTGCTCTCAGATGGTTAACTGGAGTAATCTTGGGCAGTGGGCAAAAGCCCGGGGGAAACATGGCCTTACCCATAGGTCGAGAAAATTCGGCTGCCGAGCGCCGGACCGGTGGCTTTCTCAGCCTGGTACGTGAGATCTCGGCCGCTGCCAGTGTGAGTGAAAGGAAAGAACCGGGGGGTGTCGTCGAGCTTGAACGCGAAGTCAACGGGCTAATTCGCACGAATTACGGCCAAGCTCTACGCCGCTGTCTCAGCCGTTGGGAGATCAAAGAGATTGCTCGCGAGGGAAAAGCCCGTGTCTGGCCGGGTCTTAATCGACATCCGGTCACGCTGGTCTCGCCGAACGAGTTCGTGCGGCGCTGGTCGACCTTTGGCGTGGATTTCAAGTTTGCCAGCCTGCCTTGGAAAGACGGCTTGGCTCTGCTCGGGTTTTACCTCAACCGAATCGATGAAATCCGCAAACGACCGTTGATTTTCGTGAATACCGCGCACCCGCCGGCCGTCGTAGGAGTAGCGCTCGATCATGAAATGGGACACCACTTGACAGCAGAGATCTTCGGTAAAAGGAACGAGACGCACCTATTGTCACAAACCGGTTTCCAGGAGCACCTGACCGAGCCTGGAGAGCTGGCGGCTGATACGCTGGTGAGTCTGGGCATCTTTCCGGCCCCGATTGCACGCTCGCTCTTTGGCGTTCGCGACCCGGCGTCGAGCGAGGGTCGCGAGCGCGGCTTACCTGACCCGACCTTCGCGCGCCTCCTGGAATACGTCGCTGGTCGTTATGGCTTCCGTTTCATGCAAATTCGCGGAGCTAAAAAACGATTTCACGCTCTTGCAGCACTCGTCCATTATGCGAAGCTGCGTCGGGCGTTACTGGACGAGTACAACACATGAAGCAGATGAATAAGCTGGGAGAATTTTTGAAGACTCGCCGGGAGGCTCTCGGATTGACTCAGCGCTCCCTGGCCCAGAAATTAGGGGTTGAGGCCAGCCACGTGGCATTCATCGAGAGTGGTCGGCGTAAGCCGTCGCTCAAGTTAGTGGCGCGACTCGCCGACACCTTGGGGCTTGACCGGCAAGAGCTGCTGGTATTGGCTCATCCCGAGGCCAAGGCCTTATTGACTTCAAACCAGACTGAGCCCCCCAAAAAGACGACACCCTCGTGGCAGCGGTTCATCAAGGACCATGCCCTGTTGGCACGCTACCACGTGACCAAACGGGAACTTCAGGTACTTGAACATCTGAGCCTTTTGGGAACTGCCCTGACCGCAAAAGAATTTCTGGCAATCCTGACCCTTATCCGCGATATTCCGGAAAGCAAATAAGCCGCCGGCCGACAGGAGCTGAGTCGCTGATACTCGGCTCAGCTCCCGTTGCGGCCACTGACCTTTGCTGTATTATTAGCAGCAATCCCTCGACTTGACGAATTAAACTTCAAGTCGGCGCGATTCATCGCCCCGCTTCGGACCGGACGGTGGCGCCATCAATTTGGCGTCGCGCCAACTATTTGGCGCATCGACGGGCGAAACGCGTCGCCCTAAACGCTCTTGAGTGGGGCCCAACACGGTCCTGGATGGCCCATCGAAAGCCTGACAGCACACGGCAAATTGAGCGGTTCTCGCTTAACCGCGGCGCGGGATGGATGTTGTCTTAGATTGTTCTGGATGTCCGGTCAGACCCCAGACTCGCTTTTTCGGTTGCTTACTCGCCAATTCCGCATCGGGTTGGGCGCTACCAGAGCCACGAGCTCGCATTTGAATTTAGCCGCATCCGGCGATAACGATCAGGGGAACGAAGGCGTGGTTGAAGGCTGCAATTGACGATCGCGGAGTAACCCGATCGAAGGGAGCGAAGAGCGATGAGCGTGGAACATGACGAACGCGCGAATGCGCGGGCGCGCGAACAGCGCTTGGGATTGGTCACACGGCCGCGATTCGACCAATATAAAGAGAAGTATGCCAAACACTTCAAGATGGAGCGTCGCAACGGCATTCTTCAGGTCCAGATGCATACCGACGGCGGACCTCTGATCTTCAATCTTGCCGTGCACAACGACTGGCCCCAGCTGTGGATGGATATCGGTAACGATCCCGACAATGAGCTGTTGATCCTTAGCGGAACTGGTGACCACTGGATAGCTGGTTTTGATCGGTCGATGGGCGAGCAACCGATCGCCGAGATGCCCTCGGATGCCTTCTACGATCACATCTATTGGGACGCGACCAAGCTCTTGGAGGCATTCGTCTTCAATCTCGACATACCGACAATCGCTTGCATCAACGGGCCCGGGTTCCACACGGAGTTTGCTCTGCTGTGCGATATCACATTATGCGCGGATCATGCAGTTCTGTTCGATCCCCATTTTGGCGATTTAGGCGCTGTTCCGGGTGACGGGCAGGGTTTGACGTTCCAGGAGTTGATGGGTCTGAAGCGAGCCGCGTATTACCTTTACACCAGTGACAAGATCGACGCTCATACCGCCAAGGAGATCGGACTCGTTAACGAAGTGATGCCGCTCGAGCGTTTGTTGCCGAGAGCGTGGGAGATCGCGGACAAGATAATGAAAAAGCCACGGAGCGTGAGACGCTTGACCAGTGCTGTTGTGCGACGGCCGTGGAAACGATTGATCGTGCAAGATCTTGGCTTTCACCTCGCCCATGAGTTGCTCGGGCTCAGGCTGGACAGCCGGCTGTGAAAAGCATCGTCTCAATGCTCATGTCAATGACCGGCCCGTGAGCTCAACGTGGTCAGGAAAAGCGAATGAATGCAATCCTCGACGAGATTCGCGATGCCTATGCGATCGTGGGCATTGAAGTTGAGGGCATCGCCACATACGGAACGTATTATCGTTTGCGATGCGAGAGATGCGGTAGGGCGCTCGGCTCGGTCGGTGACAGATTGTTACCGGGAATTGCCCGTCGGATCGTCAACGATCAGTTGGAGCTTTACGCGACAGGGCTGTTAGGCTGTCAATGCGGTTATCAAAGCGAACGTGCGCGCTCGATTGCCCAGCGCGACCCCTGACCATTGCGCCACCCAGCATCGGCGTTCGTTCAGCTTGTGACCAGAGAACGACCCACAAATAGCGGGACCTATGCACGAACAACCGCAAGCGAAGAGCTTAATCGACGAAATCGCTGACCGCACTCTGAAAGCAGGTCGGGAAATCAGTTGGTTCTGCGATCCCCTGACGCCCGGGCGGGGACGCGCTTACATGCTCCAGCACATCTTGCGTAATCGCCTGCTGAGTTCGGTCCTGCGTCCGGCTTGGATGAGCCGGTGTCCCGATCTCGAGGTCGTGCGCAAGACGATTGGCCAGATCAGGCAGGAGTTGGTGATGGACGATCAAATCGGCACCGGCCACACCGCACTGCTGCGGCAAATGGGTCGCAATATTGGGCTTACCGATCACGAAATGGATACCGTCAGAGCTCATCCGCTGGTCGACGCCGCGTTCAATGTCTGGGAGAACGTTTGCCGCAACCGCCATTGGATCGCCGGCTGGCTCACCACCTCCGTCGACGAATTCATCTTGAGTACGCTGCCGCAAAACAACTTCATGCCCGAAGCCTGGAAGAAAACCTTCGGACTTAACGATCAGCAGGTATTCTTCTTTACGTACCACCTCAAGGCCGATCAGGATCACGCTGGTGCGCAGGTCTGGGAACCTATTTCGCGCAAGGTGATGAGCGAGGTCGAGCGCGCCGAGATTCTTGCCGGATTGGACTCCGCACTCATAGGCGAAAAGCTCTTCTACCAGGGTATTTGCGAAGTCGGCGACGAATGGGATCGCCTTCACAACGAGCGATGACTGCTCGCGCCATCGTCAGCGGTTTATCTGCTGGGCTGACAAAACAGCGCGGCGACGGTTCCGAAAAGGCGTGGCTCACGCTAAGATGCCCGACATGGCAGAGTCCAAAGTTGCATTGATCACGGGCGCCGGGCGAGGAATTGGCCGCGAGATCGCGCAGCGGATGGCCCGCGAGGGTTACGCCTGCGGATTGATAGCACGCACCAAGTCTCAGCTCGAGGAGACCGCAGAACTGATTCGCCGACAAGGGGGCAAGGCGCTCGTCACACCGACTGACGTTTCGAAAAAGGAGCAAGTGCTGGCGGCTGTCGCAGCGGTAGAGCGTGAATTTGGGCCGATTTCGGTACTGATCAATAATGCCGGGGCCTACCTGCGAAAACCGTTTACTGAGATCACCGAGGAAGAGTTCGATTTCCAGCTGAAAGTTAATTGTTATGGGCCTTTTTATGCGACCCAGGCGGTTGTCGGCAAAATGGCCGAGCGCGGGTCAGGCACTATTATCTTTATCCTCGGTTCGGAGACCCGAGGCGGTCCCGCGCAGTACTCCGCCTATAATGCGTCCAAGGTTGCCCAACGGGCTCTCGCCGAATCTTGCGCTTATGAGTTCATGCATCGCGGGGTGCATGCCGCGACCCTCGACGTTGACGGCGCGGTGGGGCTGCCACGGATTACGGAAGGGGCTCCCGAGGAGGATCCGGATCATTTCGTTGCCACCGAGGCGATTTGTGACGAACTGGTGCATTTGATCAACCAGCCCCGCAACGCCTGGAGTTTCGCGGTTGATCTGCGGTCGTATTGGCAGTGGCGCCCGCGTGTTGCGCGCAGACCGACCTGAGGCGCTTGGGGGATAGCCCTGGTTGACGTCAAGGAAGCGGCCGACAGTATTGTCGAGGATGAAAATCTCGAGTACGGGTATGGCTTCGGTGAGCTGCTAAGGACGTAAGGTCGGGGCGTGGCGCAGCCTGGTAGCGCACACGCTTGGGGTGCGTGTGGTCGCCGGTTCAAATCCGGCCGCCCCGACCAAAGCAACCTTGCTCTCAAGCGCCCCTGCGAGGGACTCCGTCCAAACCAGATAACGCACATGGAAATCTTTTGACCAAATGGCGCTTAGGAGGAAGTGGAATGATGCGGCCGCGTGACGTGGTGCGAGCTTGGGTCGATGCCTTCAATCGGGCCGACGTCGATGCGCTTACCGCCCTCTACCACGTGAACGCGACCAACCATCAGGTAGTCGAAAGCCCGGTCGAAGGCCGCGAGGCGATTCGGCAGAGGTTCCTGGCCGAATTTGCCGCAACCAAGATGACGTGCATACCGGAGAATCTTTTCGAGGACGGTGAATGGGCCATCCTGGAATGGCGCGACCCGCAGGGATTGCGGGGCTGCGGTTTTTTTCACGTTGTCGAGGGCCGCATAGCCTTCCAGCGCGGCTATTGGGACAAACTTTCGTTCCTGAAGTTGCACGGTCTTACATTGCCCAAGGATTCAGACTGACCCGCATACAAGGTTATTTCCGCACGCCGGGTAGCCGCTCACGACGTCCGCCTAGCGTTGAATTGGCGCGCATAAAGAGTTCGGTCACCTGACGCCCCTTTATTCATCTCCTCCGCGCCAAAAGGAACTCTATCTGCCAACGGTCAAAGTGTGAGCGCTTTGAAACGGCGTATTCCAATACGTGTTGTATGCTACCGGGTTAGGAGCAGGACTGTAGAATCCGATCGGGGAGCGATCGGCCCCGCTGTGATATAAAAGGCGCGGGTGAACTTTGGTTTTCATCATAACCGGCGGCGACCAGGCCGCGCGAGGCTACCACGTGAGGTCGCAATCCAGCGCTCTCTAATTCGAACAAAATTGTGTTAGACGCAGTTGCGCCGAACTGAGCTCGTCAGACGGTCTGCTTCGCGGATCTTTCTGAAATCGCCAGCTCAGCCGTGTTGAAGCGGAGGTGATTGGATGACCGTTTCACTAAACGGCATCGCGCATATTCAACTTACAGTTGAAGACCCGGCTCGATGCCTGCCGTTTTGGGAAAAGCTCTGCGCTTTCTTCGAGATGCGTCCCCTGATCAAAAATGAGAACACACTTTATTGCATTGGCAGTCGCACAGGCATCTTGATACGGGGTGCGCCGCCGGACCGAAATGGGGGTCCTTTTGATCAGCTGCGTGCCGGCCTACATCATTTCTGCCTGCGGGCCAGGAGCCGCGCGGACGTTGATGCGGTCGCCAAGTTCGTCCAGCAGCTCGGAGCAAGAATCGTCCATCCGGCCGAAGATGCTCCCCAGTTTGCGCCAGGCTATTATTCCGTCCTGTTCGAGGATCCAGGTGGCATACGCGTCGAGGTTAACTACGTTCCCGGTAAAGGGCATTTCGGGCCCGGAGGCCGGCTGGGCCCCGGTGGAGAGGGACCCGCCACGTCTTACGGCGAACAAGGTCTGAGGGGCTCCGAGAAAGACAAAAACGCCGCCGGGTAGTGACCGCCAGCTGCAAACTATGCTGGAACAGGCAATTTTGTTCCTGGCAACGCTGATATGAGCTGAGATCGATAGCCCTGTCCAACGAATTTTATGTTGCTTGACTGAAAGGATCTTGTCATCTTGATTGTCAGTTAATCATGGACATCCTTTGGGAATCAGAAGCCGACGATGCCTTGGAGTCCTGCCTCCGTCTGATAGTAGACGATAACGGGGAGATTGCTTTTCAGTATCGTTCCCTCGAGATGCCGGAATGGACCGACGTCGACGAAGTCCCAATGCAATTCGAATTCGCGATCTGACTTAACGGGCGGAAAGCCAAGGCCCCCGCGTGATTCAGTGAACTCCCGCACAAGTTGTACAGATAAGCCGCGGTTCTGATCGGTCTGCGGCAATCGCGCAGAACACGTCGCCGGACTATTGCCTTCGACTCGTGCTGCGCTAGGTTAGCGGCGGAGGAGAACAGATGTTCAGAATCGGCAAGGAATTTCATCTGTTACATGTCGTCCAAGACCTCGATGCAGCTGACGAGTGGTACGACCGCGTTTTCGCGGTGCGGCGCTTCGTGCGCAACTACATGAAAGCAGCAATGCGCAAGGCCTCGCTAGTGCTGCTGGGAGATTTCGTCATGGAGCCGGCGCAGCCGGTGCAGCAACCTGGATGGGAAAAGTCGGCGTTGGGCAAGTTCTACTCGCGATTCGGTCAGCATTTCCACTCCCTGGCCTGGTATGTTGACGACTTGCGGGAAACCTGTCGGGTGCTTAGCCAGCACGACATCCGGCTCTTCGACATGGTCGGCAGACCAGTTACTGACCCTGGCGGCGCGGATGCCGTGTGGACACATCCTCAGGATACTCACGCCGCTTTTGAATTCGCTGTGGCACCCAAGTATTTCATCGATCCGCGCTTACAGCCGGGTTGGTCCATCGAATTCCCTCGCGACCGGCATCCATTAGGGATAGAGCGAGCGTCGCATATCACGATGCTGTTCAAGGATTTGAGCAGCGCTCGACACGTTTATCAGGAGGCGCTTGGCGCAAGGCTGATTCACCAGGAGGAATGGCCGGAGCGTAAGCGATCGGTTTTCTATATGGTGGGCGAGGACACAATTATCGAAGCCAGCCAGCCGCTTGGGAGCTCAGGGCCTGAAGCGCTGGATCTGGATCGGTTCGGAGAAGGCATCTACTCGGTAACTTTTAAAACCCGGAACTTGTCCCGAGCCGCGGATCACTTACGCTCGCACCAGCTCCGCTTCGAGGCCAGCGACGGTTCCCTGGTCATCAATCGCGATGATGCGTTCGGCATGGTGCTGGCCTTTACGGATCAAACAATCCCCAACGACCCGCGTCGGTAAGGCAGAAGCCGGTTTTGGACAGAATCTCTGAGTGCCCCACAAATCGAAAGGCACGTAGGGGATTCAACGTGAATCGGTTCCCGGTCCAGGATTTTTGGCAAGTTAGCCGGCTCGCCGTTGCCGTTCATGCCGCCGGGCGAGCGGCGAGCGCCGGCCAGTAGCGCAGACTCTGCTCTCAAACCCATCCTTCAATCTTAAACCCACTTGCTTTCTCCGCTTCTCCACGCGAGACGTAGCGCAAATTATGCGCAAAGCTCCAGAGGTGTCCTTCGGGATCTTTCGCCATGTACGTGCGATCGCCGTAGAATTCATCTGCGGGCTCTCGAACAGTTTTGGCTCCCGCTGCCCGGACGCGTTCGCAATGTGCATCAAAATTCTCGTTGAGATGACGTGAAGCACTGAGGCGTTCTTGCCGCCAAGACTGCCGAGGCTGGCGACCAGATCAGTCCATTCGCCCGCAATCACTAGGTAGCCATCGCCAAACTTCACTTCCGCATGCTCGAGGTTGCCATTCGAGCTGCTGATTACCATCGAACGTTCTAAGCCGAAGGCCTTTTTCCAGCCGATCGATTGCAGCCCGCAGGATGCTTGTTAAAGCAGGGCGGCCGCAAATGTGGGCGTCGAAAAGCGTCTGGCATACTCCAGCACTCCCTTTGCCAACTCGTGGACATTTAACGTTACAGTGAACGGCCATGGTCTAACGGGTTTGCGATCGAGGAAGCTTCTCACCCGTCGCTATATCGCCCTGTCAACATGGATGTCACCGATGTAGGACGCGACACCTACATGCACATCCGCTCGATGACTTGTGTCATAATCGACGGGCCGCGTTCGAGAGCTTCGCGGCCGATCGATTCGTTGGGTTGATGGGCCTGATTGTAGTCGCCGGGACCACAAATCAGACATTGAATACCGACACTTGAGAACCAAGCGCCATCGGTAGCGAATTGAGCGCCACGTGCGGTTCGGGCACCGGTGACTTCGAACAACGCTTTCTCGAGGCGGCTGCCGCGCTCGGTCCACATCGATGGGGCCGCCAGCAAGACGGTCGTCTCTATGTCAGCAATTAACTCGCCGCCCGCAAAATCGTGGCGATCGACTGCGCTTATGCGGCGCTTGATCTCGTCGAAGAGTGCAAGTGGGTCGGTACTCGGCAAGGAGCGATAGCTGGCGCGTAGCACGCACTCCTCGGCAATCACATTGGTAGCGAGCCCACCGCGCACCGTGCCGAGATTCATCACGTCGTACGGCGATTCGGGAAATACGTCGGCGACATCCGGCTTTTGCTCGGCGCGCAGCTCAGCCTGAATGCGGCCGAGCGCTTCAATCACCCTCGCCATAACGGCTATCGCATTAACGCCGTGATGCGGCGTTCCGCTATGGCCGCCGCGTCCGCGCACCCGAACCTCAAAGGAGCATATGCTCTTATGCGCGTGCAGAACGCTGTAGGAGGTCGGTTCGCCAATCCAGGCCAGACTGGGCCGCGGAATATCGCCCAGAAGCCCTTGCAAAGCAGGGGCAAGCTCGCGAGCGCCAAGCATTCCGACTTCTTCGTCGGCAGTGATGACAAAGACTACCGGACGTTTGAGCCGCGCTTTGTCCAGTGTCCGTGCTGCTTCGGCGCATTGCGCCAAAAATCCTTTCATGTCCGAACTGCCGCGCCCGTACACTCGCTCAGCATCGATCTCCATTTGGAGGGGATTGCGTTCCCATCCGGGTTGACCTTCGAACGGCACGGTATCGAGATGTCCGGTGATGATCAGGCCGTCGGGTGATGGCGGACCCGCCCACGCGACAAGGTTCGCCTGCGGTAGACCAAGCACGTCAATTCTGTGGATTGCAGTTTTGAAGCCGTGGCCGCTCAAGTGGTCGGCGAGGTATTCGACTGCGGGGAGGACGGTGCGCGAGCTCACCGTGTCGAAGGCGATCAGGCGCTCGAGGACCTCATAAAGGTAGGTACTCATTCAGTTGCCGCCAGCCGCTTGGATGCTTCCGTTCAGTGGTACCTCGGATAGCTAAGGCGAGCTGGTAACAACAATACCACTCCCACGCAGCATCGGCGAGCCGTCGATGGCGCATACCGCCTCAGCATCTTTAATCTGTCGCTGTTCAGCACGGTGAGTCACTTGTCGCACAGCTTCGGCAATGTGTCCCATTCCATGCAACCTGCCCTCGCTCAAACTGCCGCCGAAGGTGTTGACAGGCAGCTCGCCTTCGAGCGCGATTCGCCCGTCATGCACGAATATGCAGGCCTCTCCCTGGCGACAGAAGCCGGCTGCCTCCAGCCAATAAAGGGTCGAGGGGTTGAAACCATCGTAAAGTTCCGCCGCGTCCATGTCCGCCGGTCCCAGACCGGCCGAGCGCCACAATTTTCGCGCCAAGGAGCCGCCGCATTCCATATAATCGTCCAAGGCGTAATGGAGCAGGGTGCGGCGCGGTGCAGTGTTCTGTCCCCAGCCGGCGATGTAGGCCGGCGGATTTTTCAGATCGCGCGCCCGCTCCGCCGTTGTCATCACCAGGGCGACGCAGCCGTCTACCGGCACATCGCAGTCGTAGAGGCATAGAGGCTCGGCAATCCACCGCGAATTGAAATAATCATCGCGGGTCATTGGTTGCGTGTAGAAAAAAGCACGCGGATTCAGATTGGCATTGCGCCGGCTGTTGACCGCCAATGCCGCCAGTGCTTCGCGGGTTGCTCCGTACCGATGCATATAGCGCTGCCATGCCAGCGCATGCCATTGGACGATGCTCGTACAACCCCATGGCGCCATGAATTGCGCTTCTCCCGGCGCCCGCGGAGCACCACTGGTGCCAACTCTGGGACGCCCCTCCGGTCGGTGCATGGCCCGCCAGACCAGCACGTATTCGCAGGCCCCGGCAATAAGCGCATTGGCAGCTTCGATTATCGGGCTGGCAATCATCCCGGTCTCGATTTGCGCATACCATCGAATATCGGCCGCCAACGGTAAGTGATTAACGATATACATAACGCTAACGACGTCGATCCCGTCGCGATTACCAGCACCAGCAAAGGGTGACTCGGGATACGTCGTTAGACCATCGATTTGGGAAGGATCGAGCCCTGCATCATCGATCGCCGCACGGCATGCAGCGACCGCCAACAAGCCCAATGGCTTTTCTGACCGACGTGTGATCTCGGAATAGCCGATCCCAACTATCGCAGTCCTGCCGCGCGTGGAGCTCATTGCTTTTTCTCGTCTGAGTGCGCTTCATCGCGCACACGTTCGATCAACTCAAAAGGAGCCTCGATGCGAAAGCTTCGAGCGCTGAACCGTCCTAGGGATCAAGGATCCTAAATTGCGGAACCACTATCTCGCCGCGCTCTTCAAAGTCGACCTTTACTGGAGTGCCAATACGTACTCGCTCGCGCTCGGAGAAAGGCAGATTTGAAACCATTAATAACATTGGTTGTTCGTTGAGCTCGACCACTATATTTATGAAAGGCGCCTCCGCTTCGAAGCCTGGGACGTCGCGCTGATGCATCACCGTGAACGAATAAATGCGACCCTGTCCGCTGACTTGCTCGAACCGTAGCTGCTGCGCCAAACACGCATCACAGGCGCTTCGAGGCGGATGGTTGTAATAGCCGCAGGCAATGCAACGTTGCACGACGAGCCGATGTTCCCGGGCCGCTTCCCAGAACGGGCGTGTCAGCTCGTCCGGCACGGGAATTGGCTTAGCCTGCATCTCGTTCTCTCCTGCTGAGGTAAGCATGTCTCAAAACGCCACTCCCGTCGAGTCTGCACCGATTGCCGAATGGCCGATCGAGACGTGATTTTTTTTCGACGTGTCGCGTCTTAACAGAAAATAGATTGGAGTTAACAGGCATGAGAAGAGCAGGACTGGTATTAACCTGTGTTTTGGTGACCTTCTGGTCTTCGGCCGGATGGTCTCAGCCGATGGTGACAGGCGCCGCTCCGGAGCCCGACAAGAACTTCTTCTTCTCGACTTGGAGTGGTTTCCCTCCTCCGCCAGTGATAGTTCCGGCACTATTAATTGGGATGCGAGCAGCGCACTTAAGCGCAGCTCAGCAGAAACAGATCGGTGAAATCTTGCGCTCGAGCCGATCGCGCACCGCTCCTTGGATTCAACAATTGCAATTGGTTCACGAGCAGATTGCAAACCGGCTGCTCGCTCCCGGCCACCTCAGTGCAGCTGACCTGGCCCCGCTTGAAGACAAGGTGGTTCAGCTTGACGGAGAAATTCAACGCGAAGCTCTGGCCGCGTCCATAAAAATCCGCGGCGTTTTGCGCGATGACCAGGTTGCCCGGATGGCGCAGTTTCATCAGAAAATGTTTGCGTTGCAGCAACAAATACAAAAGTTAATGAGGGAAACAGCGCAGCAAGCGGCTACTGAACCGACGTCTTAAACAGCAACCGGCGGGTCGTTTTGCCGGCAAGCCGAAACGTCGCGAAATTAACGGTTGCCGGCCGCCTGTTTCGAGCGCGATCGCGTTTGCGGGTGCTATTGCGCAGCGCCGGAGCGTAAGCTTGAATACAGAAACCTTGCGCGAAAAGGCAATCCTACCTGCCGTCTTTCCTCAACGAGTTGTCCGGCGAGTGCGGCACATCGGCGCTGCAGGCGATTGCACCCAGTACTGGGTGTCGTTGGAGTGTTTTTTCGACGGGCGCTCAGCTGCAGCCTAACTCTGACTTCACGTGCAACCGTAGCGCCCGATTCGCAGTGGATTATGACTGGCAGCGAGCTGGCCGGGGCAACCGCCTCCATAGGGTCGCCGATAGCCCATCCACTCGCACTTTTCTTCCACAGGGCAATCTCCACTGCTGAATTCCAGGCAGACCAATCAGCCGATTAGCATTCGTACGATCCTTGGTGAATTGAGTGTCAGAATAGCCGAGTTATGGCTGCCTCTAAACCTTTCCGGCAAGTGAGGTTTCGCACTGAATTCTCTTTCCTGAGCTATTCGCCGTGAGACAGAGCGCTCGAATGAACCAAGCCGGTTTCCTCGCAGCACGTCTAAAGGCGGATTGGCCGGAGCTGGAGGAAACGCTAAGACTCGCTACCGCAAGAGCAGAAGTACCGAAATGAGACTGCGGTACTATTGCCATATGGCCAAGACCGCGACGGCTTTACGGTTTATCAGTTCAAGTCCTCTCTTTGATGAACGGAAGGTTAGCTTGTCAGCCATCCACAACTTATCTTGCTGAAATTTGGCTGTCAGGCCGGTCATGCGCGGACAGCCGTTATGGTTGCATCCGCTGGAATCGGAACAGCCATATGGAACCTCCAACCCCGCGACCAACGGAATGGTCCCGGTTTGAAGCTCGCATGTTGAGCCGTCGGCGAGCTTCAAGAGCCAGGGACGTCGTGAGCCGGAAGGGCGCGATCTCGAGGGGAGTGGTTTGGCCAATTCAAGAACGAACCCAGGACTGCCGTCTGCTGGATTGGCATTGCAAATCACGGCGTCCTTCAAGCCACGGCTGGAAAAGCAAGGATCGTAGATTTGATTATCTGTGATACAGCGCCATGCATCTAATCGCGGGACGGCGATTGAGTTCGTCCAACATTCGCCGACCTTTTTCGGACCATGAGGTATCGCTGGGTGAAACTTCGTCACCACCGTCTTATTCAAGGATCCCGCTCGTCCGTCGGCATTGAAGAAGGCAATGACAAAGAGAAACAGTAGGCCGACTCTGGGCAAAAGGCAGACAATGCCGGACGGGTCGGCGTGCAACGGTAGCTTCAGCTCCTGCAAATCATCCGAGATGGTGCCCAACTCCTCTACCTCCAAATCGTCAGAGCATTGTCCAGATAGTCATCACAGACTTTAAGATACAAACGAGAGTAAGCCAGTTTTGAATTGCGGCCGGCTTCCCTAGCTTCGATCTTTCAAGGCGTTATGTTGATGCTCAAGCTGGGCGGCTACCAAAGTTCCACTCGACATGTTGGCTAAGTTTAGGATTGCGAGGCAGGATAGGATCAATTGAAGTCGCAGCAAACGCCGCGTGGCTTTCGTCAGATAAAAGAATTACTCGCGCCGCGCTTTTTTCGATACGCGCAAGCTAACTTCGACACGCATCCGAAATTCAATTAGATCATGTTAATCGGCTGATCGGACCAGAGTCTTTCAGAAACAGTCGTGGCTTCCAAACGAGCGGGCCATGCTGGGCGAGCGTCCATGCAAGCGTTCTTCACGTCCACAATCGCAATGGCGACACCGATTCTGCTGGCCGCCCTCGGCGAGCTGCTGGTCGAGCAGAGCGGCGTCCTAAATATTGGCATCGAGGGGGCGATGTTGAACGGAGCGTTCTTCGCGTTCGCCGCCACCTACTTCAGCGGTAGTCGGACGTTAGGTTTAGTGGCAGCAATAGGTGCAGCGGCCACGATGAACGCCCTGCTAGCAGCCCTGGTGGTCAATCTCGCGGTCAATCAAGTGGTCGCAGGAACTGCGCTTGACATCCTGGCGGCAGGCTTGACGGGCGTTTTGTACCGATGGTCTTTCGGCATAACCGGAAAAACTTTTACGGTCAACCCCATACAGCCGATCGGGCTTGGTCCTCTCGCTCGCGTTCCGGTCCTGGGTCCGGTTCTATTCAATCAGAACGCCATTGTGTATGGAGCGTTTATGCTGGTGCCCCTGACGGGGTTTTTGCTGAGACGAACGCGTTACGGGCTGTCTATACGCGCAGCCGGCGAGCGACCCGAAGCGGCCGAGGCCCTCGGCCTCAACGTTTATCGTCTGCGCTGGGAGGCGTTATTGCTCGCAGGAGGCTTGACGGGCTTAGCCGGCGCCTACTTGACTCTGGCGTATACCAATACATTTGTAGAGGGGATCTCGGCCGGACGAGGGTTTGTCGCGCTTTCGGTCGTGATTGTCGGACGCTGGAATGCTTACGGAATTGCGGCGGCGTCCCTGTTGTTCGGGGCGGCGATGGCGTTGCAATTCGTCCTGCAGGCTGCGAATAGCGGCTTACCCTACCAGCTCTTCCTGGCACTGCCGTATGCACTTACCGTGATTGTACTAGCGACCTTTGGCGGTCAGGCCAAGGCACCGAGTGCTCTGGGCCAAACTTACGTTCGAGCTTGATCTTTCCAGGTCAGTTCGAAGCGGGTCCTGGCTAAAATTCTCGGACGGATGGGTCGGCGAATGCATCAACCCGCATCATGAAAGTCTCGTAGAATCTTGTCTGCTCGCGCTCGAGCCCGTGTGATCACGGCAGCATCGGCTTCATTTTCGGGAGTGGGACGCGTGATAAATTTTGCGAGTTCGGTCAGATGAGACCTCAAGGCCTCGCGCGCCGCGGTTTCGCTTGGCGATTTATTTCCCTGAAGCTTCCGCGGCCCTTCGTGACCCCCTTCGGAGATGTACCAATCCTTAAAGTGGCCACGGAATCCTGCGTTAAACATCAGGTTTCCGAGGTAGGTCGCGGCGGCGGGCACGCCCAGTAGCAGTGCACGATGAGTTTCGGTGTGAGGGGGACTTTCGTACTCGACCATCAAATGACCACCAGGGGGAATCAATGTGCCAATCAGGTCTATTAGTGCCTCCTCGAGCCCTGCCAGGCGGCCATCGAGTTTTTCACCATCAGCGAATTCGAGTTGCGGATTTATGCTCACTTCCAGCCAGGGCTTCACGCCGCGGCCCCCCGCGCTTATGATTCCAGCTGCCAGCGGCGTCGAAGCAAGCTGCCCAGTCTGGTCCCGCACACTCAGGGCAAACCGCAACCATCCCGCGCGCGGCCGGACTGCTCGCAGATCGGTTAGTCGCAGGTTATAGGTTCGTCCATCGCGGGCGGCCAAGCGTCCGGCGGCTAGGCGGTCAGCGATAGTTCGAGCGTTTAAATCGGAGGCAAGGAGTGTCATTTGGCTGCTTCCTGGCTTTCTCCAGTAGGTTGACTAATTCGTCTTTCGCGCAAATCGCCTTTCAAAGTCTTAGGCGATTGCGAAAAGCCGTCTGCCGGGTACCCTGAAAGTCAATTGCTTTCGCCACTGTTATCGGACTACTATAAGAAAATCTAAATATGCGCGAATCTGCGCCCAGTTTATCCACATTCCCGATGGCACGCTGCGAAAATTGCGGCAAGAGCGTACTCACCTATATTTCTTTGCGGGGTGGGGAACGGCAACGTGCTTGTGTTCATTGCGATACCGTTGTTAGTGGCGCTCTACGCTGGGTCTCGGCTGACGAATTAACGGCAGACGGTTACCAAATAAATCCGTCGCGGCCGTCCGGGTCATGTGGTGCTAGCTGCGGTTGTTCGACCCGGCCTTTGAGCCGTTTCCAGTCCGAGACCATGGCGGGTCACAATCCAGATTCCCGGCTTGGAGGCACAAAGCTATGAAGACAACGCTCTCAGTGATCAAGGCCGACGTGGGTTCAATCGGCGGCCACATCAAACCGAGCGCACGGTTGAAGCAAGCGGTTGAGGAGTTCGTCCGCGAGAATGGCAAGAACCTCCTGAGTGACGTCTACGTTAGTTCCACTGGCGACGACGTCGCGGTGCTGATGGCGCACGATCGTGGGGTGGATGATCCCAAGATCCATCAGCTGGCATGGGATGCCTTTATGGCGGGGACCAAGGTGGCGCGCGAACAGGGATTGTACGGAGCTGGTCAGGACCTGCTCAAAGATTCCTTTTCGGGCAACGTGCGCGGGCTTGGACCTGCCTCTTGTGAGATGGAATTCGAGGAGCGTCCCAACGAACCATTTATCTTCTTCGCTGCCGACAAAACCGACCCCGGTGCTTACAATCTGCCATTGTATCTCGCATTTGCTGATCCGATGCACAATGCGGGCTTGTTGTTGTCACCCAAGATGGCGAAGGGTTTCACCTTTACCATCATGGATGTCAACTACACCGAGGGCGATCGTATCATCGAATTGAACGCCCCCGAAGAATTGTATGATATTGCCTGCCTGCTGCGCGACAATGAGCGATTTGTCATCGAGTCCATCCGCAACCGGGCGACTGGTGAGATCGCTTGCGTGGTCTCTACCTCACGGCTGCATAACATTGCCGGCACTTATACCGGCAAGGATGATCCAGTGGCGTTGGTGCGCTCGCAGGGAAACTTCCCGGCAACTGGCGAAATCCTTTCGCCTTTTCGCATTGGACATTATGTTGCCGGTACGATGCGCGGCAGCCATCATGGACCACTGATGCCTGTCAAGCTCAATTCAACGATAAGTTACTTTGACGGGCCTGCTGTGGTGAGCGGCGCAGCATTTTGTGTCCACGAGGGAAAGTTCACTGAGGCGGTCGATGTGTTCGATCACCCGTTCTGGGACTGGGTCCGCAACAATGTGTCCGCCAAGGCCGCGGAAATTCGAGCGCAGGGATTCTCTGGACCGGCAATGCTACCAATGAGTGAGTTGGAGTACGGCGGTGTTGTCGAAAAGATGGCGCTGTTGGACGGCCGGTTTTCAGTCCGCGAAGAAAAACACTTAACGCCTGATGGCGGCAATAGCCGCAAGAAAAAGGCCGCGTGAAGCGGTCCTATGGCCTAACAAAGAGCCGGCCCCTGCAAGCCGGCTCTTTTTTATTTATTAATGCGCCTGGCATCGGCGAATCTATCGCTGTTCAACACACCTGACGCGGCTTCCAAGCGACTTGTCGCAAATTAAAAAATTGGAATGAGGAGATGGTTGCGTTACCATTTACTTAGAGCAACGGCTATCAGGCACCGGATTCACAGCTATCCGTGCTTCCAAGCTCAGTCTCTGTAATCCTGGAGGTCTTGTATGAGACGCTACTGTCTGCTCGCCCTTGTGGTAATGACGCTAAGCGTGTTGCCCAACTTAGCCAGGGGACAGTCACAACCACAGGAGCCTTCTGGTGGCCGCGTGTTGGGCTCGGTTACTCAGGGTAATACTACTATCGTATTTGAAGCCGCGAACCCCAACGATATTGATTCCAGAGCCTTGCGGACCTGGGACAGCTTTGCCGAAGAACACCCAACTATCGCTCGTGCTCTAGCTTTTAAACCTTCGCTAATTAACGACCAACATTATCTTAACCGGCACCGCGACCTTCGCGATTTCCTTCAGGAGCATCCCGAAGTGCGCGACGCGATGGAAGAGAACCCGGGCAATTTTGCTGCGATTCAACCCCGTCCGGGTGAGTGACCGCGGATCTGAAAAAGCCTAGGCAAACCCGTAAGGGTGAGGCCCGGCGTTGAACTTACCTAGGTGCTGGCCAGTGACTACCGAGCAGCTTACCAAAGATTTGGAAGACTTCTACCAATCGTACATCGCCGCATTTAATCGGGAGGATATCGACGCCTTCAGCGAGAAATTCGCGTTTCCTTACGCCTGGGTCACCGGTCGACAGGGCCTGAGTCAATGCGCCAGCGAAGGAGAACATCAGAGGAATTTCGCCAGGATTATGACGGAATTAAGGGAACGAGGATGGGCCCGTTCCGGCGTGGATCGGTTCAAGAGCTGGCCTATGGCCGACGATCTGGCGATGATTCTCGCAGATGTGACACGCTACAGGACGGATGGTTCAGTGCTCGAACGAGTGCGGGCCTGTTATACGGTGCGCCGAGACGCCAGTAGCTGGAAAATCGTCACGTTATCTGAAATCAGGCCTCCGTTTCTGGGTCCCGGTGATGTGCCGCGTTGAAACGGGCTGACTCAATGAAGAAATCAGTTGCCGTTCGCCTACCCCGCTTTTTGATGTCCGGATAAACGGCCGGCGAGGCGCTTCCGCTATGCGGTCAAGGGCTGTTCAGCGGGAGGCACGGCGTTGCTCCAGTTTCCGGAGTCGCTGTTCGTGCTCTTTGGCTTGAATGGTGACGCGGTCGTCGAACCGCTCGAATTTGCGTGCCAGACTGGCCAATGCCTTATGCGTCTGTTTCAGCTCGTTGTCCAAATGCTTAATCAATGAATCAGAAGAGGATGAGATTTGCTCGCGAACCTCAGCGGCGGCGGCAGGCAGTTCGCGATTGAGTTTGTCTCGTGCGGAGGTGATTTCGCCGCGGGTTAGCTCGGCAACAGCCGTAATTTCCTTGACGATTTCGGTGCGTAATTGGTCACTCGCGGCCGCCAGTTCATCGCGGATTGCCTGTTTCGCCACGGCTTCAACCCTCTGTTCCAATTGGCTGCGAGTCGTTGCCAGTTGCTCGCGAAACTCGACGCTCGTGGCGCCGATCATTTCGCCCAACCGAACCATTTCCGCTCCCAAGTCGGCTCGATTCGCCGCGGTGGCGGCGCGATCTTCGGCAATTCGATCGGAAAGGAACCGAATCTGGCGGCCAACTTCGGTGAATTGGCCGGCCATCTCCTCGCGAAGAGCGTCGATCCTGCCGCCGAAGCCCGTGACCGCTTCGAGCACCAACTCGAAGCGTGCTCCTAGTTGTTCGAGTAATGCTTCCACTCTGGCAGCCGCTTCGTCAGCCACCGCAACCTCCCTGAATAGTCTTGCCCACTTGGCAACTCTTAGCGTACCAGCTTAAAAATTCGCGACCAGCGGACATCGTAAAAGCAACTCGCCGTGGAGCTCTGGTCGGCACACGACCAATAGATGAACATTGCGCGGCCTTCAATCGCATCGCGTGTAATCGGCCCCCAAAAACGGCTGTCATAGCTGTGATCGCGATTGTCACCCATCATGAAGTATTGGTTCGATGCCAATTTTAATGGGGCCATGTAGTCTGCCTGAGAACCGGGCTGGCGCTCGTCCGATGGCTTGTCGAAGTGGGCATGTGGGTCTGGCACTCGAGCGCCGTTCAGGTAGAGAATTCCGCCTTTAATTTCCACTGTATCGCCCGGAATTCCGATTACGCGTTTGATGAAGTCCTTGGTGCGGTCCTCCGGGAAAACGAAGACAACCACATCGCCCCGATGTACGGGTTCTAGCTGGAAGAGGTACTTACCGTAAGGGATTTCGTCGGAAAATGGCGTAAACCCGAACACCGAATCGGGCATCCGAAGGCCGTAGCCGAGCTTGTTAACAATGATGTGATCGCCGATGAGAAGGGTCGGCTCCATTGAGCCCGAAGGAATCTTATAAGCCTGGATGAAGAAGGTGCGCAAAATGATGGCCAGGACAAGGGCAACGCCAAAGGCTTCGACATATTCGCGGATTACCGACTTGTGCGATTCAGGTGGGACTGAACGCACAGCGGGCTGAGATTTAGTAAGTTGACGAACCGGCTGGGCCACGCGAGCGGCTACTCTCCGACCTTGAGCAGGGCGAGAAACGCCTCTTGCGGGATTTCGACACGTCCGACCTGCTTCATGCGCTTTTTGCCTTCTTTCTGCTTTTCAAGCAGCTTGCGCTTGCGGGTGATGTCGCCGCCATAGCACTTGGCGGTAACGTTTTTGCGCAGCGGCTTGACACTTTCCCGCGCGATGATCCTTGCACCGATCGCGGCTTGAATAGCAACTTCGAACATTTGGCGAGGTATCAATTCGCGCATTTTTTCGCACAACGCCCGACCCCGCTCAAACGCCCTGTCACGATGAACAATCATTGAAAGCGCGTCCACCACCTCGCCATTGATGCGGATGTCCAATTTAACCAGATGCTCTGGACGGAAGTCCAGAAACTCATAATCCAGGGAGGCATAGCCCCGCGACACTGACTTGAGGCGGTCGTAGAAATCGAAAACGATTTCAGCCAAGGGCATTTCATAACTTAGAATTACACGTTGATGGCCCGCATAGCGCAGTTCGCGTTGAACCCCGCGGCGCTCTTCACATAAGCGCATCACGGCGCCCAGATAGGCTTCGGGTACATGAATTTCCGCGAGAATAAATGGTTCCTCGATTGCCTCGATTTCGTTCTCGGGTGGCAAGCGGCTTGGGTTGTCAACAATCTTTGTCTCGCCCGACGTCGTTCTTACCCGATAAGCGACGGTGGGGGCGGTGACCACCAGATCTAGTCCGAACTCCCGCTCGAGTCGCTCCTGAGCGATATCCATATGCAGCAGGCCCAAAAAGCCAGCTCTGAAACCAAAACCCAGCGCTTGCGATGTTTCGGGCTCGAAGACAAGACTGGCGTCGTTGAGCCTCAGCTTATCGATCGCATCACGTAATGCGGTATATTGATTCGCTTCGGTTGGATACAGACCGGCAAATACCATCGGCTTCAGTTCCTTGAAGCCGGCCAGCGGTTCGCTCGCGGGACGGTCAGCATCGGTTACCGTATCGCCGACACGCATATCGGCAACGTCTTTGATGCCGGCGACAATAAAGCCGACTTCCCCGGGCCCGAGGCGATCAGCCGGCTGCTCGTGGGGGGTAAAAAAACCCAGGCGCATCAACTCCCCGCGTTTTCCGGTTCCCATTAGCTGCAACCGCATTCCGCGCCGCAGCTCGCCGTCAAATACCCGAACCAGGCTGATAACACCCTCATATGGGTCATACCAGCTATCGAAAACGAGAGCACGAAGAGGGCGCGCTCCATTTGCGGGGGGCGCTGGGATGCGTGTGACGACGGCCTCGAGGACCTCGTCAATCCCAATCCCTTCTTTAGCGCTAGTCAATATCGCGTTCGAGGCGTCCAACCCGACAATCTGTTCGATCTCATTGCGCGTGCGCTCGACGTCGGCACCAGGCAGATCGATCTTGTTGATAACCGGAATGATCTCGAGCCCATGATCGAGCGCCATGTAGACGTTGGCCAGGGTCTGGGCTTCAACGCCCTGGCTCGCATCGACCACCAGCAATGCGCCTTCGCATGCGGCGAGACTGCGTGAAACTTCATACGCGAAGTCCACGTGACCTGGTGTGTCGATCAGATTGAGCACATAGCTCTTACCGTCGCGGGCGACATAATTAAGCCGGACTGAACGCGCCTTGATGGTGATACCGCGTTCGCGCTCGAGCTCCATCGAGTCCAGAAACTGCTCTTTGAGCTCGCGCTTGGACAGTGCGCCGGTGCGTTCCAGCAGACGATCGGCAAGCGTTGACTTGCCGTGATCGATATGCGCGATAATCGAAAAATTGCGGAGCAGTTCGGGCGCGGTCATTTAATCGCGAAGCAAGCGCGGGGTTTGGATTGTGTACTGCCTACTCATCGTTGGCTGGACCATTTTGTCGCCGTCTCCCGATGTTCCTTCAGGATAGCATCGCACGGTCGTTAAGGCGCGCAATAAGGCCAGCAGTCGCATCGGAAGACTTCTTCAGGATTCAGCAGCTGCCCTGAAGGACTCAAAAGTCAGCTTCAATCCTTCCTTGAGGGGTACCTGCGGTTGCCAGTTCAGCTCGGCGGCGGCCCGTGCCGGCGAAATTACCGAGCGTCGCTGCTCGCCGGGTCGTTGAGCCGCACGTATTGGCAACTGCGGGGCCCCTGCAATTTCGGCCAACAGTTGGAAAAGTTGATTGACGCTGGTTTCCACCCCCGTGCCGATGTTAAACGCGCCGGAAGCGCGCTTCTCCAATGCAGCCAGATTAGCGCGTGCCACGTCGCCCACGTAGATATAGTCACGCGTCTGCTCGCCGTCGCCGTAGATCGTGCAAGCCTGATGGGCGAGCATCCGGCCGCAGAAAATTGCAACAACCCCCGCCTCGCCATGCGGGTCCTGGCGAGGCCCATAAACGTTGCTATATCGCAGCGCGACATAATCGATGCCGTACTGCATCTTGTAAAAGAATAGATAGGCCTCCGTTGCCAATTTTGAGACACCGTAGGGACTCAACGGACAACATTTATGGCTCTCGTTACATGGAAACTGCTCCTGTTCGCCATAGATCGCACCGCCGGTTGAAGCGAAGATGACTCGTTGCAGTCCAAATTCCCGACCGGCTTCCATTAGTTTAAGGAAGCCTCCAATGTTAACTTCCGCATCGAATTCGGGCTCCGCCACGGACTTGCGCACATCGAGTTGGGCGGCCAAGTGCAAGAGGATCTGGGGATGCTCGCGGTCCATGATTAGCCTGACTTCGTGGCCGTTGCGGATATCGGCCTGATAGAAACGGATCGTGGGATGAAGCCGCTCGCGTTTGCCTGTGGACAGATTGTCGAGCACAGCAATGTCGTAGGCGCCAGTGGCCCTCAGCACATCGACTGTATGGGAACCGATAAAGCCAGCGCCCCCCGTCACCAAAATCCGCATAATCAGATTGGTTCCTCACGTGAAAGATAATTTTGCGCCCGGGTCATTTAGGGTGCTTCTGGCGTCGCCCGAGCAGTTCTGCTTTTCGATTGTTCATTATGGCGACAGGAGCTAGCGCGGAACGGCTCAAATTGGACGCCGGCCTATCGAGTAGTATCTGAATTCCAGCGCTTTCATCAGCGCCGGGTCATACAGGTTGCGGCCGTCAAAAATCACTGGTTGCTTCAATTCCGCTCGGATTCGTTGAAAATTTGGATGACGAAACTCGTTCCATTCAGTGAGGATTATGAGCGCGTCAGCCTGCGAAAGGGCTTCGTAATTGGTGCGATGATAGCTGACGCGATCGCCAAAGATCTTCCGCGCATTCTCGAGCGCCTCGGGGTCGTGCACCTGCACTCGCGCATGAGCCTTGAGCAATTCCTCGATCATCACCAACGACGGAGCTTCCCGCATGTCGTCGGTGCGGGGCTTGAAGGCAAGTCCCCAGATCGCGAAACAGCGTCCGGTCAGATCGGGGCCGAAGTGTTGCTGAACCCGTTCGAAGAGCAGACGTTTTTGCCGGGCATTGACCTCATCGGTCGCCTTCAGCATGGTGAACTCAAGATGATGCTCCGCGGCGCTGTGAATCAGGGCCTGGACATCCTTGGGAAAGCAGGAGCCGCCATAACCGACGCCCGGAAAAAGGAACTGCGAACCGATGCGCCGGTCGGCACCCATGCCGCGCCGCACGTCATTAATTTCCGCGCCCACTGCTTCACACAGGTTGGCCATCTGATTAATGAAAGAAATGCGCAGCGCCAGCATCGCGTTGGACGCGTATTTGGTCAATTCGGCGGAGCGCGGATGCATCACCAAAATGGGGTTGTCGGTTCGGACAAATGGCGCATGAATTTCCCGCAGGATGGCGGTCGCTTGTTCGCTCGAACTGCCGATCACCACGCGATCCGGACGCATGAAATCCTCAACGGCAGAGCCTTCTTTGAGAAATTCGGGTACCGAGCAGACATCAATGCGTGAGTTTGCAATCGGCTTGATGCGCTCGCGTATGCGGTCGTTGGTTCCCACGGGCACGGTGCTCTTGATGGCAATGATATGATAGCCCTTAGCGGCACGCGCAATTTCCTCTGAGACCGAGAATACGCCTGTTAGATCCGCGGCCCCGTTGGGGCTCATCGGGGTGCCGACACTGACGAACGAGACCATCGACTGTTCCACGGCGGCGCGCAGATCACAGGTAAAGCTGAGCCGCCGTTCTTTGATATTGCGCCTGACCAGTTCTTCCAGGCCAGGCTCATAGATCGGGATGATGCCGGCGTTCAGTGCGTCGATCCGTGCGCGATCGATGTCAACGCAGACGACTTCGTTGCCGCTCTCAGCGAAACAAGTGCCGCTTACCAATCCGACGTATCCTGTACCGACAACCGCGATGTTCATGAAAGGCTCCGCTTTAGCTTGCACCTCGTCATCAGGGCTGCGCGCGTTCCCCGCCAACGGCCAGTTTCGCTCCGCCGACTCTCAAAATTCCTCTTTAACGACGTAAATTGGCTTCCCCTGCGACTCGTGATAAGTCCGTGCGAGCATCTCCCCAATCAAGCCGATACTCACCAGTTGCACGCCCACAACGATCAGCAGGATTGCGAGCAACAGCGCCGGCCGCCGGCTCAGAGACGCGCCTAAGACGACTTTCTCGAAAACGAGTATAGCCGTCCATAAGACACCAAGCGCCCCCATTAGCAAACCAATGAGACCGAAAACCTGAATTGGGCGCGTGGAATAGCTGGTTAAAAACTTAACTGTTATCAAGTCCAGAATTGTTCTCACAATGCGACCGGGCCCATATTTTGAGCGACCCGCGCGCCGAGCGCGAAAGTTCACCGGTACTTCGACAATCCGTGCTCCCTGCTCGGCAGCGATTGCGGGCACGAAACGATGCATCTCGCCGTACAACATCAAACGCCGCGCGAGATCTCCTCGATAGGCTTTCAACGTGCAGCCGAAATCATGAAGTTCGACGCCGGTCATTCGCGCGATCAGGGCGTTTGCGACAATCGACGGCAGGCGGCGAGTAAATCTCGCTGACCGCCAACGCTCGGTACGCCAGCCACTGGCAAGATCAAAGCCTTCGTCAATTTTGGCGATCAGGCGTGGTATATCTGCCGGGTCATTTTCGCCATCCCCGTCAATCGCGACCACCACCGTACCGGCGGCATGCTGTAAGCCGCATGCCAGCGCTGCGGTTTGCCCCGAATTGCGTGCCAGCCGCATCACTCGAACATGATGGTCCCGGGCTTTGATCTCGCGCAGCACCTGCCCGCCACCATCAGTGCTCCCATCGTCAACGAAGATGATTTCGTACGAGCGGTTCAGCCGCCGCATTACACAGTCCAATTCCTGATGCAGCGGAGCGAGGTTGTCCCGCTCGTTGAAGAGCGGCACAACTATTGAGACATCCATCGCGAATGGTGTGAGTCAGTCAATTCGATAAAGGCGCGGTAGCGGCTTTCGATGTCCTGCCACGTAAGACCAAGCAGTCGTTCGATGGAGAACTTCTCGACCACAAATGACCCCATCACACTGCCGTAGATTACGGCGACTCGGAGGATGGATTCATTAATCCGGCCACAGCGGGCCAGCCAGCCCATCACTCCGGCTGCAAAAGCATCGCCTGCACCTGTCGGGTCAACCACCTCTTCTAAAGGCCACGCCGGTACGGCAAAGATCGAATCGGGACTGAACTGTAGGACCCCGTACTCGCCGCGCTTTATGAGTGCGATGCGAGCCCCCATTTTGAGGATTGCCTTGCCTGCCTTTACGAGATTGTGTTCGCCGGCCAGCAAACGGGCTTCTTCGTCGTTAACCGTTAAAATATGGAAGCGCGGCATCAACCGAATGAAGCCGGCCCGGTCATTCTCAATCCAGAACTTGATCGTATCGGCTGCTACAATCCGCGGACTCAGTACCTGAGAGAGTACATGCTCTTGCAACCTGGGTGAAATATTGGCGAGAAAAACGAAGTCCGCTCGTCGTTGGTCTGATAAGAGCTCTGGCATGAAATCAGCAAATACGCCCAGATCGGTCGTGACCGAATCGCGCACATTCATGTCCTCGTGATAGCGGCCATGCCAATAGAAGGTTTTGCCCGGGCGCCGGACCAGGCCACGTGTGTCAATCCCACGCTCAATCAACAACTGCCGGTCCTCTTCTCGGAAATCATCTCCAATCGCGGCCACTATACTGACCGGACCAAAGAAACGTGCGGCCAGAGCGAAATAGGTGAGCGAGCCACCCAGTGCGCGGGTTACCGTGCCGTGCGGCGTCTCAATTGTGTCGTATGCAACTGCGCCAACTGCGACGATGCTCATTAATCGCTTATTTCCTCTCCAGGATCCTGAAAGCGGTCCATTCGATCGTCTCCGTCTCGCAAGCTCCGAGCGGTGGGCGCCACGGTTCTATCAGCTTGCTCCTGACTTCGCTCGTTCGAGGTATCTGCCAATAATCGGCTCCAGGCGAGCCGCCGTCTCCGCCGGAATGAGGGCCTGGTCGGTAATGATTGCACCCTCAAGTGCTTTGGAGCAGTCACAGTTGCGCGGCCGTTGAGCCAGTAAATGGGCCAATCTAACGATCGCTTGCTGGGCGACTGCAACATTAAGCCTCATCACTCTAAGAATCTCACCGATGTCGACCGCGCCAACGCTTTGATGCCAGCAGTCATAATCCGTGACCAGGGCCAGCACTGCATAGCAAAGCTCGGCTTCACGCGCGAGTCGCGCCTCCTGCATAGCCGTCATGCTGATAATGTCAACACCCCAACTGCGGTAGAGATTCGACTCGGCACGAGTTGAAAATTGGGGACCTTCGATACAAAGGTAGGTCGCGTTTTCGTGCACCTTTGCACCGACGGCACGCGCCGCTTCCGCCAAGTCCTTGCTGAGTGCGCTGCACACCGGCTCGGCGAGTGAAACGTGAGCGACAATCCCATCGCCGAAAAAGGTCGGGCGCCGCTGGTATGTATGATCCACGAATTGGCTCACGACCGCGAGGTCTCCGGGCGCGATATGCTCTTTCATACTGCCCGCGGTGCTGACTGAAACCAGATATTCCACCCCGAGTTCTTTCATCCCATAGATGTTAGCGCGGTAATTTAATTCGCTCGGGAGAATGCGATGTCCCCGTCCGTGACGCGACAGGAACACTACCTCGGTAGGGCCCAGCCGGCCACGGTAGTAAACGTCAGAGGGCATGCCAAATGGTGTTGTCAGTTCCACCTGCTCGAGCGCTTCGAGCCCGCCGATCTGATAAAAGCCGCTACCGCCGATCACTCCAACTGTGGTCTTTTTGTCCAATTTCAAATGCCCCGCTGTGTCTGCGCTGTATGCCTTTGCTGCCCGATATCAAAGCAGGGTCGGTGGCTGCGTTTCGCGGGTGTCCGACGGTGATGGGCAATGGTTAAGACCCGTCAGTCGCGAACGCGGCATGCGGGCTTGGGCGTACAATTGGCCGCAAGCCGCGGCAATCTCCGCGCCTCTGCTTTCCCGAATGGTAGCTGTAAGGTTTCTGCTGAGCAAAATCGCCTGAAATTCTTCTATCCGTGACCGCGGAGTCGGTTGGAACGGCGCTCCCGGAAAAGGATTGAAGAAGATTAGATTGATTTTGCACTTGAGCGGGGCGACCAGCCGGGCCAAACGGACGGCATCCGCCGGAGAGTCATTCACGCCCTGGAGCATTACGTATTCAAAGGTGATTCTTCGACGATGCCCCAGCGGAAGCTGGCGGCAGCTCTCCAGCAAGTGAGCGAGCGGATAACGACGATTGATCGGGACAAGCTGATTGCGCAACTCATCAGAGGTGGCATGAAGCGAAACCGCCAAATTCACCGGGAACTCGGCGAGCAACCGCTCCATCACGGGCGCCAATCCCACCGTCGACACGGTAATACGCCTGGGAGAGACCGCCAGTCCCCATTCAGCCGTCATTACGGTTAGTGCGCGAGCAAGATTCGGATAATTAGCCAGTGGCTCGCCCATCCCCATGAACACGTAGTTGGTCAGGCGCTCTGCTTGCGTGCATTGTGTACTGGCGGCGATGATCTGGCCAAGGATCTCGCTGGCTTTCAAATTTCGCACAAGCCCCATGCGCGCTGTTGCGCAAAACTCGCAAGCCATCGCACATCCCACCTGGCTGGAGATGCATAAGGTCGTTCTATCGTGCGTGGGAATGATCACGCCTTCGATCCCGGCGCCATCAGCCAGTCTAAACAGCAGCTTGCGAGTGCCATCTGCTGCATGGGCGACATGAGAAACGGTCAAATGGCCGAGCCGGTAATTTTGAGCTAGATATTGCCGGAGACGGGCCGGCACCTCGCGCATTTCCTCCAGCGACGATGCCTGATGCCGCCACAACCAGTGCATTACCTGACGCGCACGATACCGTGCCTCACCAACCTCGGAGACTATTGTCTCCAATTCGCTGAGCGTCAGCTCACGCAAATCGTTTCCTTTGGATGATGGACAGGAACTAAGCGTGTCAGATGTGCCCGTCACAATTGCCCAATTTTAACAGCAGCAGCATGCTCGACTAAAGCTGGCTTTGGGGCGAGCGAATTGAGGGTCTGCCTCTCAAAGCCCGAACTAGTCGTCAACCGCGTGTGGAGCGCTTCAGCCACTAATGGCCATGGTTCGGGTGCGCAAATAAAGCAGAAACAGGAGCTCGTAGGCAAAATAGACGAGGATACACAGCAATACAACTTCGTCGAGCACCAGCACCGCACGCTTCATCCAGCTGTCATGGAAGAGCTTTCGGACCAGCCAGCCCGCCAGCCAAAACAACAGCACCGAGGCAATAACCGCGCTGGTGTGATGAGCTATGAGCTGTAACGCCTCGACGTTCAGCCAGTGGGCGAGCCCTCTGATCGTTGTCGGCGTAGTCTGCGCGGCTTCAGTTGCGGCCGAGAGGCGCGGGAATGCCGAATTCCTGTCGAACAAGCAGACACCCCACTAGGGTTGCGATCGGTTGCTAACCAATTGTTTCACTGCGCTACCGGGCTGTGGAGTTCAACCCGGCCGAAAAAAAATGGAATCTCAATGGCAGCCGTTTCAGGGCTATCCGAGCCGTGCACCGCATTCCTCTCAACGTCAACGCCGAGATCTTTGCGAATGGTGCCCGGCGCTGCTTTGAGTGGATCGGTTGCCCCCATCAGATCGCGCCAATGTCCGATCGCCTGCTCTCCCTCCAGCACCGCAACCGCGATCGGTCCGGATGACATGTAAGCACAAAGCGAGTGGAAAAAAGGCCGTTCGCGATGAACTTCATAGAACTTTTCGGCTTGCGACCTGGTCAAATGCATCAGCTTGAGGGCGCAGATACGCAAGCCGGCGGCCTCGATTCTTCGCAAGATCTCACCGGTCAGATTACGGCTAACCGCATCTGGCTTGACGATCGCAAGAGTACGTTGCACTGCCACTTGGATTGCTCCGTCCTTCGAACAATCGGTCACCACATCGCCGACCGCGCCGTTGAGTCAATTATCAGGGATATGCAGTCTGCGTGAACGAGGCAAGCCGTTCGGTTCGGCGAGGCAAGAAAGAAGGGGCAACCTATGCCGAGGCGCCATCAAGGGTCTGCTTCATGGTCATACCGAGTTCCGCCGGACTCATTGCCACATGTATCCCGGCCCGTCTCAGCGCGGCTATCTTGTCTGCCGCAGTTCCGCGGCCGCCAGAGATAATCGCTCCTGCATGACCCATCCGACGCCCCTTGGGGGCCGTCTGTCCAGCAATAAAGGCGACCACGGGCTTCTTGAAGTATTGCTTAATGAATTCCGCGGCGTCTTCCTCGGCGGTGCCGCCAATTTCGCCGATCATTATTACGGCTCTGGTTCCTGGATCCTCGTTGAAGAGGCTCAAAACGTCGATAAAGCCCGTGCCAATAATTGGGTCGCCGCCGATACCCACACAGGTTGATTGGCCGAATCCAAGCTGTGTCAATTGATAGACAGCTTCATAAGTCAAGGTGCCAGAGCGCGAAACCACGCCAATGTCGCCGGGTTGATGGATATAGCCAGGCATGATGCCGATTTTGCATGCACCGGGCGTAATCACCCCCGGGCAGTTCGGGCCGATTAGGCGACTTTTCGTCCCACGCAGGTAGCGCTTCACCTTGACCATATCGAGTACCGGCACGCCTTCGGTGATGCAGACGATAAGTTCGATGCCAGCGGCGACCGCCTCGAGAATTGCATCGGCTGCAAAGGGCGGGGGAACGTAGATAACGGTCGCATTGGCGCCGGTCGCTTTGCGAGCCTGTTCAACCGTATCAAAAATGGGAATGCCCTCGAAGTCGCTGCCACCTTTGCCAGGCACGACCCCGCCGACCATCTGGGTGCCATACTGTTTGCAGGCCCGCGTATGAATCTGCCCGGTGGCGCCGGTGATTCCCTGGGTCAGCACGCGGGTGTTTTTGTCTACGAGAATGCTCATTAGTTTAGATCACCGAAGGTAGTGTCTATTTTTGTCTGGTTAAGGACGCGTGAAAACGACAATCCGAGAACCGTCACACGCTCGTTCCCTATGCGGAGGGACTCGCTCCGATTGCCTCTACTACGCGGCGCGCAGCGTCAGCCATGTCGCTCGCCGTAATGACCTTAATGCCGGAATCCTTAAGGATCTGTTTGCCTTTCTCGACGTTGGTACCTTCCATTCGCACCACCAGCGGCACGCGGAGTTGCACTTCGCGCGCCGCATCGACCACGCCCTGAGCCAGCACGTCGCACAACATAATGCCGCCAAAGATATTGATGAGGACCGCACGGACGCGCTCATCCGAAAGCAGAATCCTGAAGGCTGCTGCCACCTTTTGGGAATTCGCGCCGCCCCCCACATCCAAAAAGTTTGCCGGCTCGGCGCCATAATGTTTCACGATATCCATTGTCGCCATCGCCAGCCCGGCGCCATTCACCATGCATCCGATGTTTCCGTCGAGATGAACGTAGCTGAGGTCGTGCTTCGCAGCCTCGGTCTCCGCCGGATCCTCCTCATTGGGATCTCGCAACTCGCGGATTTCCGGGTGTCGGAAGAGCCCATTATCGTCAAAGGACATCTTGGCGTCCAGACAGAGCAGGTTTCCGTCCTTGGTGAGCACCAAAGGGTTAATCTCGATCAGCGAGGCGTCGGTTTCAGTGAAGGCATGATAGAGAGCGGTGAGAAGGGCGACGAATTGCCCTACCTGTTTGTCGCGCAGTCCTAAGGCAAAGGCAAGTTTACGGCCTTGAAAGGCGCCGACGCCAATCACCGGGTCAATCAGCTCGGTCAAAATTTTCTCAGGCGCGCTTGCAGCCACCTCTTCGATCTCCATGCCGCCCTCGGTACTGGCAATCACTGCAACACATTCCGCTTTGCGGTCGACCACCATGCCGAGGTACAGCTCGCGGGCGACCTCGCTCGCCTGCTCCACGTAAACGCGTCTGACGATTCGTCCCTGAGGACCAGTCTGATGAGTAACCAGGGGTTTACCCAACAATTTATCGGCAAACTCGGAAGCCTCGGCAGCATTCGAAACGAGCTTAACCCCGCCGGCTTTGCCGCGGCCGCCGGCATGGATCTGGGCTTTGACCACTGCGCGGGGAGTGTTTAACGCCGAGAATGCGGCTGCGGTTTCCGCGGCACTGGTCGCAGGCTGTCCTTTGGGAACAGGAACCCCGAAACGGGCAAGAATCTGTTTGGCCTGGAATTCGTGGATATTCATCAATCGATCCCGCTCGTCCTAAAACTGTGAAGTTAACTCACATCCTGAGGCACGCGTTCCAATCCATAGTGGAAACGGGTCAGCTGCCCAGGACCTTGTCCATCGCGTTGACCAGCTCCCGCACATGGGCGACCGAGGACTCGAAGGCCTTTTTCTCCGCGGCGGTCAGCTCGATCTCGACCACTTTCTCAACGCCATTGCCACCAATTACGGTCGGAACTCCTGCATAAAGGCCGCTGACTCCGTACTCACCCTCAAGATAGGCGGCGCACGGCAGCACCTCCTTTTTGTCGAGCATGTAGGCTTCGACCATCCTGAAGACTGCGGCACCCGCCGCATAATATGATGAGGTTTTCATCAGCTCGACAATCTCACCGCCGCCGTTGCGGGTCCTGACTTCGATCTCATCCAGTCGAGCTTGGGGAAGCAGCCGCTCGATCGGTACACCCCCGCAGGTTGTGTAGCTGCGTACCGGCACCATGTCATCGCCGTGGCCGCCGAGAACCATTGCGTTGACACTGTCTACCGAGACTCCCAGTTCACGCGCCAGGAAGGTTCTGTAGCGAGCGGAGTCAAGGACTCCAGCCTGGCCGACAACGCGATTTTTGGGGAACCCGGTGACCCGCTTGATCTGGGTAACCATCGCGTCAAGTGGGTTGGTGACCACGATCACGAAGGCATTTGGCGCCGTTTCGCGGATCGCCTTGCCGACCTCGTTCATGACGCCGGCATTGATTTTAAGGAGATCGTCGCGGCTCATGCCGGGTTTGCGTGGCGAGCCGGAGGTAACGATGCAGCAGTCCGCCCCCTCAATCGAACGAATGTCAGTCGAACCGCTGACGTCGACGTCGATACCCAACACCGGACCCGATTCGAGCATATCGAGCGCTTTGCCTTGAGGCAGACCCTCGATGATGTCATAGAGCACGATGTCGCCCAGGCTACGCAGGAAACAGAGATGAGCGCAGGTCGCACCAACATTGCCGGCGCCGATAAACGCTATTTTTCTTCGCTTTGACATGATGCATGTTGCAGGCTGACATTAAATAGCAGCCAAGTACCCCGCTGTTAAGATAATGGCGTCGCGCAACGCGAGCGCCGCATTTGCTATTTGACCACCTCCACGAAAGATGTGGTAACAAACAATCGGCTCAAGAAAAATCGGAGGGACAGCCATGGCAACCGATCTCGAAACCCGCATCAAAGAACTCGAGGAAAAAGTTCAGCAATTAACCGATCGTGAAGCAATCCGCGATCTGCGCTATCGCTACCATGAATATGTCAACGAAGGAAAGTTTGCCCAAATCCCTACCCTCTTTACGGACGACGGCGAACTCGATTTCGCTCATTTAGGTAAAGCCAAAGGGCCTGAAGAACTCAAGCGCTTCTTCGGTGCATTGAACGAACCGCGCCCCGAGGCGGGTAACCGCCCGCGCATTACCTGGGTAAAGCAGTTCATCCACAACCACATCGTTCAAGTTCGTGGCGACAGGGGAGAGGGCTTCGCTTATCTTGAGGCTAAACCGATCTTCAACGGAGAGGCATTTCTGGTGGCCGCGCGATACGACGACGAGTACGTCAGGCAAAATGGTGAATGGAAGTTCAAGAAAATGTCGTTGACGCCCTACTTCATGGTGCCCTTTAAAGAAGGTTGGGCACAAGAAGACCGCATCAAGATGCGTACGCATTAACAGGAGCGGCCAGCTCCGCGCAAAACGTTCATTCCGTCATCACCTGGGTTAGCGCTCGGTTGCCGCTCATAGTCATGAATTCTCCGCCGAGTGCAGGCGAGCACGAGCCCGCGGACTGTTCAGAGCAAGGGCTGCGCTGCGGCAGCCCCATTGATAGGTCGCTATTCTGATGAATTGCCGCGACTCCATGGAAGGCGAATCGAAACCGCGGCGCTGTTCCGTTAGGCTGGACCATTCCGCTGGGCGGGCAAACGTTTCGTGCTGTGGGTTAAGAGAACGAAAGCATAGCGCAGACTGTGGTATCCTGCAGATGTCCAGGTGGACTGCCTCCAAGCACGCATTTTGGGTCCTTGGAAGGCTTCTGCAGGCAACTCTTCGCAGGGTGGCATCGCCAAGGGGTGAGGAGCTAGGTTTGACCAGCTGCGAATTCTCTCAAACCGGATGTTACCGTGGCGATAACCACCCGCCTCGCCCGCTGGGAAATGGTTGACTCCGGCGGCGTCGATTGATGGGGTGGCTCGAATTTCGCGCAGACAGATTTCTTCTTTAGCCTCGGGATGATCGGCGGGTAAACCGAGTCAGGGCGCGGGGGTCAATAGAGATCTCACGCGCCCGCGGATCAAATGTTGTGCAGTGGCGCCGAGGCGCAACCAAGATCCGCGAGGCGCGTGGCAATTACCCGAGTAGTGGATTCGGTTGAAATTGGAACGTCCCAGACACCCTGAAATTAATGACTAAAAGTTTTCGATAATCGCCTTGGCGAATTCAGAGCATTTCAGCAGCTTGGCGCCGGTCATGAGCCGTTCGAAATCGTAGGTTACGGTCTTATTTGCGATAGTTCTCTCCATACCGCGGATGATTCCGTCGGCGACCTCCTGCCAGCCGAGGTGTTCAAACATCAGAACACCCGACAGAATCACAGAGCCGGGGTTTACCTTGTCCTGATTGGCATATTTCGGCGCGGTGCCGTGCGTCGCTTCAAAGATGGCGTGGCCTGTCACGTAGTTAATATTCGCACCGGGAGCTATGCCGATACCGCCGACCTGCGCGGCCAAGGCATCTGACAGGTAATCGCCGTTAAGATTCATGGTTGCGATGACGTCAAATTCGTCCGGCCGAGTAAGGCATTGCTGGAAGGTAATATCCGCAATATTGTCCTTCACCAGGATTTGACCGGGCGGCGGATTGCCGCCGCAATCGTCCCATGCAATCGCACGTCCCTTGTATTCGCGGCGTGTCAGCTCGTAGCCCCAGTCGCGGAAGGCCCCCTCCGTAAATTTCATGATGTTACCTTTATGCACCAACGTTACACTCTTGCGCTTATGAGCGATCGCATAGTCCAAAGCTGCCCGGATAAGTCGCTCCGAACCCTCCCGTGAGATTGGTTTGATGCCGATTCCGGAGGTCTTGGGAAAACGGATCTTGGTGACATCCATCTCCTTCTGGAGAAAATCGATAACTTTACGGACCTCGGGGCTCTCCGCCGGCCATTCAATGCCCGCGTAAATATCTTCGGAGTTCTCACGAAAGATTACGATGTCGAGCTTTTCAGGGGTTTTGACCGGGCTGGGTACTCCCTTGAAGTAGCGAATTGGTCGAAGGCAGACATAGAGGTCGAGTAGCTGGCGTAAGGCGACGTTGAGTGAGCGGATGCCGCCTCCCACGGGGGTGGTCAGCGGCCCCTTGATACCGACCAGGTATTCGCTAAAAGCCTCGACGGTTTCGTCGGGCAGCCAAGTATTGAAATTCTTATATGATTTTTCGCCGGCGTAGACCTCCATCCACGAGATCTTGCGCTTACCGCCGTAGGCTTTTTCGACTGCCTGGTCGAAGACGTATTGGGAAGCACGCCAGATGTCCGGACCTGTACCGTCGCCTTCGATGAACGGGATAATTGGACGATCGGGCACCTGGAGCCTGCCATTTGCCATTGTGATCTTTTCGCCGTCGGAGGGGACCTTGATGTGTTTGAACGCCATACTCTCTCTGTGTTCTCGCTCGATTGGAATTGCGCGCCGGTCTACAGCCACTCCGGTCACGTTCCGAAACTGGCTTATCATACAACAAAATTTCCATTATTGGCACGAGGCTACCAGCCGAACATTCTTGGACTGATTACTGACAGTCCGAGGCGCTGCTATATTAGGTTGACCAAAGCGTGTGCTCTGGGGTCACGCAACGCGATGAACCGTTTAAGTGGATTGCGAGAATCCGCATTCCCGCTAATGGCCGGTTTGATCTTCGCGTCCCTCGCGCCCGGGCTCTGAATCGCAAACGATTGCCGTCCCTGCGGGCGGGATCAGTTAACCACACGGTGAAAAAATGGACTTCAGATACACACCCGAAGAAGAAGCATTTCGAACCAAACTGCATTCCTGGCTGGAAAAAACTCGCGCTGAAGTGTTCGGCCGCGGTGGTGAACTCGGCGCTTCCACCGCCAGTTTGCTTGACGTTGGCGACGATGCGCGTTGGATGCGCCTGCTCGAATATCACCGCCGACTCTACGAGGCGGGTTATGTGGCGCTGCACTGGCCCAAGGAGTACGGCGGGGGCGGCGCAACCCTGATGGAACAGGCCATCTATCAAGACGAGGTGCTCAGCTTCGGACTGCCGTTGTACGGCGCCAATCAGCTGGCAATCGATCGCATCGGCCCGACTTTAATACTCATGGGGACCAAGGAGCAGAAGGACCGTTATCTGCCCAAGATGCTTACAGGCGAGGAGATCTGGTGCCAAGGCTATTCGGAGCCGAACGCCGGCTCCGACCTCGCCGGGTTACAAACCCGAGCAGTTTTGGATGGCGATAGCTTCGTGGTCAATGGTCAAAAAGTGTGGACGAGCCTAGCCCATCGTGCACACATGCAGGTGTTGCTGGTGCGAACCGACCCCGACGCCCCTAAGCACAAGGGCATTTCATATCTCCTGGTGGATATGAAGAGCCCAGGCATTACTATTCGGCCTTTGGTGCAGATTACCGGTGAGGCCGGTTTCAACGAGGTCTTCTACGATAACGTGCGAGTGCCTAAAGAGAACCTGGTCGGCGAGCTTAACCAGGGCTGGCAGGTCTCGATCGCGACTCTGATGTATGAAAGAGTTTCGGGCGGGACACGTCATCCCGTGCAGCGAACGATCAGCGAGTTGCTCAATCTGTCCCGACACATCGAGTTTGAAGGAATTCCCGCCAACCGGCATCCCTACGTCCGTCAGAAACTGGCTCAATTTGCGATCGAAGCGGAATGTTTGCGCTTAAGCCGCTATCGCTCGCTTACCTCTCAACTGAAGGGGAAGGTTCCAGGTCCGGAAAGCTCCTTCGGCAAGCTTTTCGCCACCGAACTGAATCTACGGGTCGCGATGTTCGCGGACGAATTGCTCGGAATGAGCGGCATCATCGAGAAAGGCTCGCCCGGCTGCATCGAGGGTGGGCGCTGGCTGCAACGTACTTTGGCTGCGCGCGGCCTGACCATTGCGGCCGGCTCGAGTGAGATCCAGCACAACATTATCGGAGAACGGGTTCTCAAACTGCCCAAAGGCTAGACTGAGGCGGTTGTGAACATAATTTGCGTTCCAATGCTCGCATGCTTGCACATCTAACTGCCAGCATCTCCCGGTGGGCTGATTCACAGTGGCTAGTCGCCGCCGTTGTGCTGGCGGGCTGGATCTTTGTCCTGTCGATTCTCAAGCAGGCGGCCGTCATACTGTCGCATCGCGTCGTTAAGTGGCCCCGTCTCAGGATCTTAAGTGTTCTGATCGATGCGATCGCACCGGAGGCGACGCTTCTTATCGTTGTTAGCGGGATAGAGATCGCGGCACAGACCGCGTCTTTGGGGGAACCTTGGCGGAGCGATGTCCGGGCAGTCGTAATTGCCGGGTTCGTTGCTGCGCTCGTTATCTTCGCCGACCGCATCGTCCGGCTCTGGTTGCGTAGGGCAGCAGCGTGGTACCCGTTGTTTTCGGATGGTTATGGACTGGTAACAGGTGCAGTACGGGGCATTATAATTGCGCTTGGCCTTTTGATGTTCCTGGAGAGCGTGGGTATTTCGATTGGTCCGCTGCTCGCCTCCCTTGGCATCGGTTCTTTAGCGATCGCGCTTGCCCTGCAAGAGACTGTGAAAAATACCTTCTCCGGGTTTTTTCTAATCGCTGACAAGCCGCTGGAAGTTGGCGACTACGTCAAACTGCAGAGTGGTCAGGAGGGGCAGTTGTTCAAACTCGGCTGGCGTAGCAGCAAATTCCGGATGCTGACCAACGAAGTTGTAGTAGTCCCCAATTCGCAACTGGTCGACAGTATTGTAACCAATTACCGCATCGCCGACGGCAGCATCGGCATCCCGATCGACCTCGCCGTACTCAATTCCAACGATCCGGCACATGTGGAACGAGTGGTCAGGGAGGTCGCTCGCGAGACCATGTCATCGGTCAGTGCCAACGGCACCGATCACGAGCCATACGTGCTGTTCCGCGGAATGAGCGGCAATCTGATCAACCTGACCGTTCTAGTGCAAGCACCTTCGAGTGACCTCATCGGTGATCTCCGCAGCGAATTTATCAAACGAGCGCTGGCCCGCTTCGCGCGTGAGGAGATCAGATTGCCGACATAGTTCGGGATTGTCCCTCGGCAAAAATTCACACCCAGTCAACGTCGCCCGCTCAGAGCACCGGCAGTGAAGGTTAACGCGAACAGTTTTCTTCATCATGAAAACGGCAAAGCCGGAACGTTGATTATCCAAAAAGCGAGTTATGGGCCTCGCGGCAGTGGTGCTGAAATCGTATACACCATCGCCCCCGCCGCTTTCGGCTTCTTGCTTACCGCGTCAACCCATCTGGGTGTCTGCTGGACTGGCATCCATGAATGCGAGGAATATCTGCAGTCGGAGCTGCGCAACGACTACGCGAGCGCTGGTCTTATCCGCGATGATGCTGCCCTTGGGATTGTTGTCACGAGAATACTGCAGTTTATCGAAGGAAGCCGGACAGCCCTATACCTTCCGCTCGATCTTCGTGCGACGCCGTTCCAAGTGGCGGTTTGGCGTGAGCTGTGCGCGATCCCTCGCGGGAGGACATGCTCTTACGGCGAAATCGCGCGCAAGCTTGGGCTTCCGCGGGCAGCGCGAGCGGTTGGTAACGCCAATGGCTCCAATCCGCTCGCTGTTCTAATTCCGTGCCATCGCGTCCTCGGCGCCGACGGAAAACTGACCGGTTACCGCTGGGGTCTGGAATGCAAGCGCCGTCTTCTAGAGTTGGAACGGATTACGGCAGGCACTTGACACGGGGGTTTACTCGGTTACGAAACAGTCCATCCGCCGTCTACAACGAAGGGTGCTCCGGTGGCGAATGACGAGTCATCACTTGCCAAAAAAAGCGCTACTTTGGCGATTTCTTCAGGTTCGGCCATCCTTCCCAGCACTGAGATTCGTTGGATGGCTCTGGGGTCAGGCGGCTGGCCCTTGCGAATTCGCTGCGCCATCGGCGTTTCTATCGCACCGGGACAAATGGCATTGACGCGAATGTTGTAGCGGCCATATTCGAGGGCTGCGACCCGGGTTAGGGCAATGACCCCGGCCTTGGAGGCGCAGTAGGCGGCACCACCGCGCACCGCAACGAGGCCCGCGATCGACGCCTGGTTGATAATCGAGCCGCCGCCGGCCTTGATCAGATGCGGCAGGGCGTATTTCATGCCGAGAAAAACCCCACGAAGGTTGATTGCGATTACGCGGTCAAACTGATCCTCGGTCATGTTCGAGAAAAAATTTGAATCGCCCTCAATGCCAGCATTGTTATAAACGATATTGAGGACACCGAAATGACTGACAGTTTCGTTAATCATCCGCTGGACGTCTTCTGATTTCGATACATCCGCGCGAATTGCCAGTGCCTGGCCGCCAGCCTTGACGATTTCAGACGCTGTCTGCTGCACCTGCTGGCCATCGATGTCTACGGCGGCGACCTTGGCGCCTTCCTGCGCGAAAATAAGGGCCGCGGACTTTCCCATTCCCGAGGCGGCGCCGGTAATCAGCGCTACTTTATTCGCCAGTTTCATCGTCGTTGTTCCCCTTGAGTTTCGTTCCGCACGTTGAGCCCGTCGGTGGCACCATTCGTGCTCACGTTTTTCAAAGTGTAGGTCATAGCAAATACCATTGATGGCCGGTGATGCGAAACCCGAATAAACGACTAGCGGTCATAATCGTCGCCCTTCTGATGATATCGGTGGGGCGTTCGGCAGGTCAGGACGAGGCCTTGCTGCCGCAACAATCATCGCAGCGTTACTCGCCCGGCTATGGGTCGTCACCGGGAGTCGTGCCTCCAACGCCACATTCAGCGCAAGAGTCGGACGTTCGCACGCTCCCCCAAATAGCCCCTCAGCTCCCATCCCCTGGAGCCAACGAGCCGGCATTGGCGACTCAGCCGACAGCGGCGCAACCGACTCTCCGTTCGAAACCGGTTTATCAGAGCCAACCCACCTTGCCCGCGGTTTTTCGTGGTTGCTGGGAAGGCAGGGTCGAATATTTGGATTCCGTTGAACGGCTGCCGGGCGGTGCAAAGTTGGGGTTTTGGACGCCCAAGACTTACCGGCTATGTTACCGGCGAATCGGCAATGGCCCCTTTGTCTTGACGTTTACCGAAGCTGGGATAGAAGAGAACGATCGTATAACCAATGCACAGGGCCGGATGACCTTACTCTCGTCCGACGGACGCCATTACGCCTCGATGCGGTCCGATCTGAATTTTGATGAATTCCCGGTTCGCGCCGATTCTTTGAAAGCTGATACCTTCTCAGTTCATGAAGTCGCGGAACTCGATTGCAGGATCGAAGCCGATGGAATGCACGTGAAAGGCATTGTCACCGGATGGCGCGACGGTGTGCCATGGTTTCGTGCGCGCTGGCATACGATACTGATACACCAAAGCGTGCCGCCCGAGCAGGTCGAGGCCCCGCCCGGTGGTGTTCCTGAGTAGCCGGCGATTTTGTTGGGAAGCGGTTAACGCATCAGCCGCGCCGCAGGCGGCCACTCGGATCGACCCGAGTTCTCAAGATTTGCAGTTCCTGAGCGCTGGGAGGCTCGGTCGTCGGCAGAATGTCCGGAACCAGCAATTCAAAGCCCGTAGCCTGCTTTACCGTTTCGAGTTTTACGCCTGGATGAAGGGACTTGAGGCGCATACGCTTGGAATCTTCAGCAAAGTCCATAACGCATAGAGGCGTGATACAATATTTCGGGCCACCACCCGGGATACCGATTCGGCTGCGCGCGTCTGCGCCGCCACTGCCCCATCCGTACGCGCTTATGTAGTCGCATTTTTCAACGAACAATCGCCGATTGTGATTGTTCAATACGATATAATAGCGGCCGACATGAGTACTTAGCGTAGCTGTACCGACCGAACCAGGTCCGCGAAATCTTAGCCGGCGAAAGTCCGAACCTACGCCGATCAAGTTGGTATTGCCGAAAGGATCAACCTGAATTCCGCCAATAAAAAAGACGCTGTTCGACCAATCCTTTAGACGATCGAAGCGATGACCTGTATCGCTATATGATTCGGCCCATCGCACTGCACGGCTATCCCACCCAAATGCAGGCATCGGGATCGTATCAAGGTGGGCTACGTTCATGCGTGCTCCCAGAAACACAAGCTCCATGTTCGGCCCGTGGGTCAAATGAGCAAGTCTGACGGCGGCCTCCGCGACAGGCGTCGCGACCCCAACTCGCAAGAGCTCACCATCCCGTAGATCGCGAGCAAGACACACAGCCATCAATTCCGGAATTGAGTAGTCGTCCATGAGCTTGCTCGAAGCGTGTCTTCACAGCTTCGGAAAGTTAGTATTCATGTAACGAGAGTAGCCGCTTTATGCCAATCTCTTCCAGATAGTCCGCGTGCGTGGGCGGGCGGCGGCAGTATCGCTCGAGATACATCGTCATTCCTTCAGTTCTGCCAGCTGCGAAGTCGGAAGATAGAGAACTGTACTCCCGAAGATGCTCGTTATCCTGCACGTAGAAACCGCGTGAGTAGAACGGATGTGCACCGAAAGGAGCACGCACGATGGCATCAGCCGCGGGAATTGTCGTCTTCCACGGATCCGCGCGGACCTGTTCGTTCGAGATCACGCGCTCGACCTGGACTACAGTACGATCCGCTGCTCGATACATGAAAAGATCGATCCAACCAGGCCCCCCGTAATGTTGCACGTTGCCGTACATATCGGCGGTGGCGGCATGCAGAAGGGCGATGTCGGGTTTGATCGGGGGAACGGCCAAAAGTGTCTCGCCCTTGATTGGATCAGTGAAAACCTTGAGATCGGGATTGACCTCCGGCAAAGACGTTCCTACACCCCCTCGCCACGGTAAGAACGGGAGCAGTTGTGCTGCCGCCTGCAAGCCAGCGCAGAGGATGCCTTCTTCGCATTCCCAAATTTCGATCTCACCCAGCTCGGCCGCATGACGAAAGGCGGGCATTACCGGAATGCCGAAGCCCCCGCCGGCATAGTATGTAATAACCTTTCGCACGCATCCCGCTGCTATTAACAGATCGAGTGAGAAGCCCGCATCCACGACGGTCAGGTTCTTGAGGCCGCGCCGGATTATTTGTCGAACGAGAGCCATCGGTGTCGGCTGCCCGATGGCTATGGTCATGCCATCCTCGAGCCAGCTGGCAGCCTCGACTTCGTCAATGATTCTCTCACGCCGTCTAGTGTTCATCACAGGTACTCTGAAATAACCGGGCGGAGGTTACCCTGCCAAATATGGTAAAAGCTTGCCAGGCACAAGTCCCGTCAGCGAGCAGCCCCACGCTGAGCCGCGGCCTCGTCACGCAACCCTTCCCAGCGCTCGATGATTCGGCCGACGATACGCGGGTGCCGGTGTTCGAAATACGCGACGATCGCTGCGAGCGCGACAATATTACCGCCGATTATGTTCCACCATCCAATCTCTTCGACCGCCGTAGCGTCAAGGAAAGTGACAAACGCTACGAAGCAGAGCTCGAACCAAACGAACAAGACCAGTTCACCTAGCGCCAGTACAGGTTCATGCTCCGACGCCACCATCAGAATGGATGAAGCGACGCCAAACATCACGAAGGCGAAAAAGTGCAGCGCTGTGTATCCCAGGACCAGGGCGGTGGTAACGGCGAAACTTTCCGGCTGATGCAAGGCGTTAAAGACGATTGCTCCTAACAGCGCCGGTGTATGAAAAGGATGCCCAGTGACGACATCGTAGATGAGGAACCAGACTGCCACGATTACACCGCCAATAATTCCTGAAACTGCTCCTTCTCGTACCACACCGGTCCAGTCGCCCATGATATTCTGGGCGAGAGACGGCTGCCGCCACAGGAAGAACCCAAGCATTCCCGCCGTCGCCATCAGGTTTCCGACGATGATCTTCCACCAGGGCATCGCAGCCGATGCCGCAGGTCCTGCCAGCATCACCAGCGCAATGAAGAACACCTCAAAAGCGATCGTGAAGATCAGCAATGTGCCGAACAATTCCGGATGGCTCTCCGCCCCGTCGATCAGAAGCGCCCCGATAGCCCCCAGCACCGCGAAGACCGCAAAGTGCGCCACAGTGTATTCGGCCACAAGCGTCCAAGCTGGCGCGGTAAGCGTCACCGGTGTGCGGGCTCCATGCAGCAGAGCCGCGGCGAGGAGCGCAGGAGTTTGCAGTGGATGGCCACTGGCCGCGTCGAAGATTAAAAACCAGAGGGCAATAATCAACCCTCCGAGCAGACCTGCCATCACGCCGTCCGCAACGATTCGTCCTTTTGACTGTCTCATGAGTTTCCTCCGAAACCGGAGTTTTAAACTCTGGCCGCAGACGTTGAGGATTTATCCAGCTAGCACTAGTGGTGCAGCAACAAGATGTCTCCTACTATTTCTAGATAAGCCATTTGCGATATCTCTGGCAACTCTTGTCATAAGGTCTGATTCAAAAGATGAGTAAGCTGAGCTAATGACTTTCGCGGGCACGGGCACCTACAACCGCTGCGTTCGAGCTAACTGATCGCGCAAGCTCGGTGACGGTGGAATTGGTCGAGGTCGCCGCGCTAAAATCGACGGGAATGGAGGCTGAGGAAATCAAACGCTTAATCGAGCGGGGCTTGCCAGGTGCCTATGTCGAGGTTCGTGACACGACAGGCGGTGGCGACCATTTCGAAGCCTTGGTGGTAAGCGATTCGTTTGACGGCAAAAGCCTCGTTGAGCGCCACCAGGTGGTCTACGCCACGTTAGGGGATGCCATGAGGGAGCAAATCCATGCGCTGTCGCTCAGGACTTTGACACCCCTGCAGTATACGACTGGGAGGTAAAGGGAATGTCTGAAGTGATCGATCGAATTAAATCCGCGATCACAGAAAATCGGATATGCATCTTCATGAAAGGTAACCGCAATTTCCCGATGTGTGGTTTTTCTGCGGCCACCGTTCAGGTTTTTGACGAACTGGGGGTACCTTATGCGACGGTAGACGTGCTGAGTGATCCCGAGTTGCGCGAACAGATAAAGGTCTACAGCAATTGGCCGACGATTCCGCAAGTTTACATTGACGGCAAGTTCATAGGCGGCTGCGACATAATCCGAGAACTTTACGAGACGGGCGAGCTACAGCAGCTCGTCAAATCCGCCCCCAGCCAGTCAGCCTAGCGGCTTCTGCTGCATCGATGCCGGCCTCGAGGCGGGCAGGCCGTTGCGCCACGCCTCGAGAGCCCTTTTCCAACTATCCAGGAATCAAGCGGCACGTCTTGAAGCCGCCGCGCGATCGCCGAAGCCGCGCGAGTCGATACTGAGACTTCCCGGGCCCGTAGCTGCCAAAATCAGCAGACCGCCCATTATTGCCAGATTCTTCAAGTACATAATCTGCTGAGTCAGGGCGACCACGGCCTGATGCTGCTGAACAGCGCGGTAATATCCGGCCACGTGAAAAAGCAGGGTTACTGGAATCAGCCACAGAAAGATCACTACCGCCGCCCACCTCGTTTGCAAACCCGCCATCAAGAGCAGTCCGCATCCCAACTCCACCGCGATGCTGAGGTACAGAGCGGGGTACACCAAACTGGAAGGAATACCGGCCTGCTCCATATAGCCCGCAGTTCCACTCAGGTTCATCACCTTGCTGAAGCCCGATAGCACGAAAATGAGGGCCAACAGAATTCGCCCCACCAACGAAACTATATCGTCCAATGATTTCATCCCGAAATCCTCCAGCGCCCCGCTTCGGCAGGGGCATGACGTTTCCCCAATCGGAGCGCGATTACGGTGAGCTGACAATCTGTCAGCTTGCCCTCAGTCGATATGTCAGTTGGTACCGGGCTTGAATTGCCCACAAATACCTCAGCCTTAAGCGCTCAATTGCGCGAAGTCGATGTTATAAAAACTTGAGGGGTTGTCTCGTAGCAGCCAGGTTTCGACGTGGTCGGGGAACCGACTAAGCTTTTGCCTCAATTCATTCAAGGCCCCTGGATATAGACAGTCGAAATGGGGATAGTCCGCGCCCCAGAGAATATTGCGGCCCAGTCCGTGTTGCAGCACGTATTCCAAGGTGGTCTCGTCAGGGTCGTAAGCAATCCAGCATTGCTGGCGGAAGTAATCGGAAGGCCGCTGCTTCAGCCACGGTATCAACTGACCCATCTTTTCATAGTGGCTGTCAAGCCGGTCGAGCCAATAGAGGATCCAGCCCGAGCCGGCTTCCAGAAAAGAGATTCGTAGCTTCGGATGGCGTGCGAGCACGCCGCCACAGATGATATCCAGCGAGGCCATCTGCTGCTCGAGGGGGTGACAGATGACGTGACTGAAAAATAGTTCCCGGTTTGGGTAACGGTCGCTGGCTACGCTTGGGATCGTATCAATTGCAAAACTCCCATGAATCGAAATCGACAGGTTAAGCTCTTCGGCTGCCTTCCAGAAACCTTCATAGGCCGGGTCGTTGAGCCGACGGCCGTTGGACGGGGTTGGCCGGATGGTGGCGCCGCATAAACCCAGCTTGGCGATGTTCTCCAGCTCCACGGTTGCCAAATCGATGCTTTGAAGCGGCACAGTCCCCACTGCGTACAAACGCGTGGGCGCGACTCTGCAAAAGTCGGCAACCCATCGGTTATACGCGTTGCAGGTAACTGCCGCGACTTCGGGATCTCTGATACCGGCGTAAAGCAAACCAATGGTGGGATAGAGAATGCTGGCCGTTAGCCCTTCAGAATCAAGCACTTGCACGCGGGCGTGAGGTTCCTTCGCACCGGGCGGCACTTCATCCCACTTCGTGTTGAGGGTCTGGCTTAGTTGGCAGAGCCCGTTGGGCACGCTGGCCGCCGCGATCGGGAGCTCATCAAACACCCGACCTTCAATTTTGATGTACGCAATACCATTCTGCTCGACGACCTGCGGCACCGACTCGCGATACTTCGATGCGACGTATTGACTGGCAATTTCGTTAGGTTCGAGCAGGTGTGAATCGGAATCTACACAGATATTCATGGTCGGATAGGGAAATGTTGGCACCCCTAATTAATCAAAATCTTTAAGGCATCTCGCTTGTCCCTTGCAACAACATTTTGGCATCGGCGGATCGTCCCAAGCTCGCAGCCGTGCCAGTCATAAGCGGGCCTTCGGTTAGTTCAGGGCCGAATCAGCTTGAAGCCCAATTTTTTCAAGAAGGATGAGGCGCGGTCAGTGGAATCAATCTTCCCAAACTCACGCGAGGCTCCACACAACTGCAGAGCAGTTGCCAAAAGGCCGGCATCTCGGCTCGTCAAGTCCATGAGAAGACCCCTCGGTAGCCCAACCATGATATTCGCGGCACAGAGATTGAGGGAAGGCTGAAGTTCGAAAAGGTGGTGATTGGCGTCAGTTCGTGCGGTTGCGGCGGCAATGAGCAAAGCCAGACGCCATTGAACTAAACGTCATCTTTGGTCAGGCTTTTGCGTTGCTCCCACCGCCAAGCAACCCCATCTTGCTGCATGGTTCTTGCACCTGCAGGCTCTACTTGATGGTCTCGGCATCCTTCCGCCTATCAGGCGGCCGAGATCGCACCCTAGTCAATGATTGGGAGTTCTTCAGTAAGGAAGGAAATACACCGCTGTGGGTCGACAAATTTCAGTTCGTCGGGTCGGATTATCTCTAGATATTTCGGTTCTTTGAATGCCTGTGCGGCCGCTTCGGCACTGTCGAACCAGAGTTCGGCCACGCCATCGTAGGAGCCCGGGATACCGAAGGGAGTGGCGCCCTCGACGATATGACACTGGACGTACTTGCGCACGTGTCGCGCGAATTCAGTCACACTTTTTACCAGCGGGCCATGCCTGTCTCGCCAATAAGCGTCAAATTCCGCTCGGCTGATATCTGGTTTACGGCTAGCACAGATTATTAATTTGACCATGTAGGGTTCTCCGATTTTCTATCTGTTCGCGATCTTCAGAAATGGTGTTCCAGGTTTTGGTTCAACCCACGATACAGACGCTGGGCGACGGGAACCTCGGTCGATTTCCCGCCTCGAAGAAATTTCGTCGCTGTTTTTACCGGGCTTGTTGGCGAAGTTATAATTTGCGCCGAGGTTGGCGAGTATACAGGTGATTGGGGCAATCGTTTTGCTACAATGACCCTAAGACACTTGTTTTCGCTCATTGCGCAAACTGCGGTCTTAAGACCAGACGCTGCTTGAACTGGCACACCAAAATCAGACCAAAGTGAGAGGCTGTCTGGGCGCCCTGCAAAGCAAGTTTCAGCTGAGCTCACTGCCCGGTTCACCGGAATTAAGGTAACACGAGGTCAGTACTAGTACTAAGCGCGGCAGCGAAAGCCAAAAGGGGGGGCCAACCGCCATGTCGTCAGATGCTGCTAAGCGACGGGGCGCGTGGCTTGTCAAGATGTTTCATAGGTTGATTGAACCGCACGCCTGCCTCAAGCTATCGTGACGGACAATCCACCTCGGCAGGATCGAGCCTATGGCTCTATGGAAAACGGATCAAACTTTCTACCCATCGCCGCGGATGGCGATGCAGGCGCCACGCGAAAAGCTTGCCTATGTAGCGGTCTTCAATCCCGACGCTTCGAACGGCCGTCCTGATGCGATTTGCGTGCTGGATACCGATCCTCAGTCACCCAGTTATGGTCAAGTGGTGGGCCGGGTTGAGATGCCCTATGCGGGTGATGAGCTGCATCATTTTGGCTGGAATGCATGTAGCGCGGCGCTCTGCCCCTACGCACCCCACCCGCACGTGGAACGCCGCTATCTGATCGTGCCCGGTCTTCGCTCGTCACGCATTCACATCATTGACACCAAACCCGACCCGCGAAACCCTCAAATCGTCAAAGTTATTGAACCCGAAGAACTGGCCCGGCGCAGCGGATATAGCCGCCCCCATACGATTCACTGTGGACCTGATGCCATCTATGTCAGCGCTCTGGGGACACCTGATGGCGAGGGGCCGGGCGGGTTGTTCCTGTTGGATCATGACAGCTTCGACGTTTTGGGACGCTGGGAAGTGGACCGTGGTTCGCAGTACCTGGCATACGATTTCTGGTGGCACTTGGGGTATGACGTGGCAATTACCAGCGAATGGGGCACACCAAAGATGGTCGAGCATGGCCTTCAGCCAGACCTCCTGCTAGGCGGCAAATATGGCCACGCTCTCCATCTTTGGGATCTGCGCAAACGTCGCCATCTCCAAGCGCTCGATTTGGGTGCGGAACATCAGATGGCCTTGGAGCTGCGTCCAGCGCATGATCCCACTCGCGCCTATGGTTTTGTCGGCGTGGTTGTTTCGAACAAAGATCTGACGGGGTCGATCTGGTTGTGGCATCGCGCCAACGGCGGCTGGGGAGTGAAAAAGATCATCGAAATTCCCGCTGAACCTGCGGACCCCGAGCAGCTGCCACCTGCCCTGAAACCGTTCAAAGCGGTGCCACCGTTAATCACTGACATCAACTTAAGCCTGGACGACCGTTTTTTGTATATCGCCTGCTTTGGTACCGGCGACCTCCAGCAGTGGGACGTGAGTGATCCGTTCAATCCGAAGCTGACAGGCAAAGTGCGTCTAGGGGGCATTGTCTCCCATGCGCCGCACCCCAAGGGTGGAGCATTGAACGGAGGCTCGCAAATGCTGGAGCTAAGCCGCGACGGGCGCCGCATCTATTTGAGCAATTCACTATACGGTGCATGGGACACGCAATTCTTTCCGGAGGGGATCCGGGGCTGGGTTACCATTGTCAACGCGCGTCCCGGTGGCGGTCTCGAAGTTGACCCGGACTTCTTTGTTCCATTCACTGGTGAACGTGCTCACCAAGTACGGCTTGAAGGAGGCGATTCCTCTTCTGATTCCTACTGCTATCCATGAGTGAATCGTGGCCGTGGTTAGCCGTCGCGCTGCTCGGGGCCTATCACGGTGCAGATCCCTCGATGGGATGGCTGTTCGCGGTCGCTCTCGGTCTTCAAGAGCGGCGCAGAACGAAAGTTATCGAAGCCCTCTTTCCGATAGCGATTGGTCATCTGCTTTCGCTGGCATTGGTCGTCGGCTCGATTTTATTGGCTATGAGGCCGGCGCCGCGCCAGGTGCGGCTTCTCGGTGCGGCAGCGCTTATTGCATTTGGGGTGTTTCGGCTGTGGCGTCCGCGCATGCATCCGCGTTGGGTCGCGATGCGTGTAAACTTGATAGAGCTGGGTGCCTGGTCCTTTTTGATGGCGACCGCTCATGGCGCAGGTCTGATGCTTTTCCCCATCTTGTTGAACCTGGGTGCGGCCAGAGTGGCGCTCCACAGTCACCATGATGCGATGGTGCTGGCCGAAACCGCCCATAGCGGCCTGAGTGTTGCGCAAACTGGCGGGATCATTCTCCTCCATACTGCCGCGATGCTGATTGTCATGGGGGTAATCGCTTATGCGGTGTACGAATGGGCCGGCCTCAAAATCCTGCGCACAGCGTGGATTAACCTCGACCTGATTTGGGCTGGAGCACTGATAATAGCGGGTGTGCTGTCGCTAATCATCTAATCGATAATCCATCAGGTCCAACGACTTATTCCGCCGATTCGTTTTTGGCTAAATCATGAGTTTGAGTGAGGTCGCCGGAAATATACAGCAGGAGAGTCCAGAAGCTGCGGGACCATCGCGAGAGCGCGGCCGCCATTATTAACGCGGCAGAACTCGCACAAATGAATTGGGCGATCGGCGAAAATCCTGCCAGAACCAAAGCCGCCCAGGTGACCAGGCCGCTCGCGGTCGCAACAGAATAATCGATCACCGCGGGTCCGAGCCATTCGCCTTCGCTCTTCCAGAATACAACCCCGCACTGCCGGCAATGCGTGCGCATGCGGAAGCGAGAGTCGAAAATCGTTCCGATGCCACATCTGGGGCAGCGCAACGCCAACGCACGGCCGACTAGAGTCCATCCCGTAGGGCGGCCGTCAGACCGCGCCGTGTTGGCGCGAAGCGGGCTCTGGTCCCAAGCCATTCCGATAACCAGATATGCTCCCATCAGCGCCAGTAGCCCTATAACACCAAAGGCGGCCAGGATGGCCAGTGCGGTCTGTCCATTCACGCTCATAACTTAACGTTTTCCCGCCTTCTGCTGCGCAGAGTTAAGGGTTTCGGCAACTGCCGCCTTCACTATCGCACGGGAGTTCACGCGAATTAGAGATGATTGACCGAGGCCAAATCTTGTCCGCTGGGTTTCAGTGCATTCCTTCCATAGCTGACTGTCGCGCGTCTCGTGCCTTGCGTTGTCCGCTCGGTGTGCCGAGCGGAATAAGAATCACAAACGCTATCATTCCCGAAATGCTGGCAAGCAATGGCGGCCATATGATCTTGCCGGTTCGATCCATCAAGAAGCCGACCAACGGCGGGCCAACTAACGAACTGATTGCGGAACTGGTAAACAGAGCACCCAGCATCGTGCCAAGACCTTCCACTCCAAACAATTCGGCCATCACGGCCGGCGAGAGCGCAACGAGACCTCCGTAAGCGACGCCCATCATCGAGGCGAAAACAACGAGCAGGCCGTACGAATGAGACAAGATCCAAAGCCCATAACTCAATGCCAGGCCAATCGTGCTGAACTTGTAAAGCGGGATAATCCCCGTTCGATCGGCTATGGTGCCAAGCACAAGGCGCCCAGCGACACTGGCAGCACCGATCAAGCCAACCAGAGAGGCGGCGCGGACATCGCTGATCCCCAGGCTTTGAGCGAAATCCGGCAAATACACAAACGGTGTATATATGGCAACTGAGATCAGGACGGACGAAAAATACAGACGCCCGAAATTGGGCGTGCGAGCTGATTGCCAGAAATGGATTGGTACGCTCCTGCTGGCCACGGGTGGCGCTTCGGCCAACAAACCACACAGTGCTAAAGAAAAGGCGGATATGACTGCCAGCGTCGCGTAGGCGTCGCGCCAGCCCCATCGCTCGATCAGCCATGCCGCCGCCGGTGCGAACAGCAAGGTGCCGCAGCCGATACCCGATACTGCCACCCCCATTGCGGTATTGCGCCAACGCACAAACCATCCGCCGACTACCGCGAGCATCGGCACGTATGACAAGGCAACACCCAGTCCAATCCCGACGCCATAGGTGAGGTAAATCAACCACAGCCGGTCGATGTATGAAGTCGCCAACAATCCTGCGCCCATCGTAAGTGCGCCGGCCAGGACCACCGGTCGCGGACCAAAACGGTCGCAAAGATGGCCACCAACGACTCCGAGCAGGTTGTAAATGGCGGCGGTAATCGCAAAGACCGTTGAGGTGGTAGCGCGACTTGCGTTGAATTCGTTAGCCATCGGGTTGAAGAATGCGCCGAAGCTGTAGATGACGCCGAAAACCATCAGGCAGGTGACGAATGCAAGCCCGGCCATTAACCACGATTTGGTGGAGTCAAGTCGAGGATCAGGCAAGTCAGGTCGCATGTTCATAGAAAGCTGGAAGTCTATTAAGCTAAAACTGAATTCGCCACACCGAGCCCAATGAATTACTGCACGATTGCGCCCGACCATCCGCTCCACGGCCCTTATCACGACTGCGAATATGGCTTTCCGACAACCAACGAGGCCGAGCTATTCGAACGTCTGGTTCTGGAGATAAATCAAGCTGGCCTGTCGTGGACAACTATTCTTGCCAAGCGGAACAATTTCCGGCGAGCGTACGACAATTTCGAAGTTGATCGGGTGGCCAACTACGGAGTGAACGACCGCAACAGGTTGCTCCACGACCCAACGATAGTGCGCAATCGTCTTAAGATCGATGCGGCTATCAAGAATGCGAGACGGATATGCGAGCTACGCGTCGAATACGGTTCGTTTGCAGGATGGCTTGCGGCCCATCATCCACGGAGCAGGCCCGAATGGGTTAAGCTATTCAAAAAGACCTTCGCCTTCACGGGTGGAGAGATAACTGGTGAGTTCCTCTTGAGCATTGGCTATCTGCCCGGTGCACACCAGAAAGACTGCCCCGTGTACCGACGAATCGTGCGCCTGAGGCCGCCGTGGCTGGCTCTCCAGGTGAGCACGAGCGACAGTTGAGAGGAATATTGAGGAGAGCGGAGTGAGACTATCGCAAAAAGGTGTTCTTTGACCCGATCAGGGTAGCTGCAATTTAAGTTCGGTACGGAGGACGCAATGGCGACAGCACAGACCGGTGACCCCAGGCTCACCGAAATTGTCGAAGCGCTGCTCACAAGTTTGCGAGGAATTATCCGCAAACACCGGATCAGTCACGAGGAATACCGGCGCGCCGTCGGCTTCTTCGTTGAGACCGCTGCGAAGGGTGAGATACCTTTGCTGTTTGACGTCTTTCTCGAAGCGACGGTGGACCAAGTAGATGCTCAGGGACGAAGCGGCACAGAAACCTCGGTCGAGGGCCCCTTCTATCTCCCTAATGCTCCCCTCTTAAAGTCGCCATGTGTGTTGCCTCAGCGGCCAAAGGAGCCAGGCGACATTTTGCTGTTGTCCGGCTGCGTCCGAGCGGTCGATGGCGAACCGTTGGGCGGCGCAATGCTCGATATCTGGCAATCGGACGCTCAAGGCGCCTATTCTCATTTCAATATTCCTGAGTCCGAGGCTCCATGGAACCTTCGCGCCCGCGTGATTGCTGATGAAAGGGGTGAATTTGAGGTCCAGACACGGGTGCCCGCGCCGTATCAGGTACCAAGTGATGGTCCGACCGGAGCATTGCTGCGGGCAATCGGGCGTCACCCCTGGAGGCCGGCCCATTTGCATTTACGTATCACGCACGATCTATGCGAGACACTGACCACCCAGTTGTTTTTCACTGGCGATCCATGGATCGACTCCGATGTGGTGGGAGCTGTTAAGGAGTCCCTAATCACGACACTCGACAAGCATGAGGATCCGGCTGACTTCAAGCAGAGGGGATTTGACCGACCATACTACACCGTGCGGTATGAATTTGCCCTGCCCCGCCTACTGCGCAAGGCCGCATAGTTTGAGGAGCCGCGTCGCTTGCTGCCAACGCGCGTAATAATCTTCGCACCATCACGCTCGTTTAAGCTGGGCCTCACAGGTGTTGCGGGCATTAGCGGTTTGAGCGCTACCGGCTCAATCGTGGCTCATCGGATTTCGCGTCGGCTCATCCGATGGGCCACGCGTGCGAGCCCTCAGCATGCGGAGAGGATCGATCCGGAAGCCGGCGATGCAATCTTGATGGAGGGACGGTTCAATTGGGCAAGAAGCCGTACAGCTTGCCAGCGTTTTCACAAATTATCTTGCGTCGAACTCTTTCCGGGAGATGGCCCAATTCGCGGCGAATGTATTCCTGCGAATCCGGCCAAACCCCATCGGGATGGGGGAAGTCTGAACCCCACATGATGTTATCCTCGCCGATTTCGTCGAGCATTTTGATTCCGATTCGATCCGTTTGATAAGTCGCGTAGCATTGGCGGCGCCAGTACTCACTTGGCCGCATCTTAAGGTCGAGGTCCTTAAACTGGTCCTCCCATTCCAGATCCATGTGATCGAGAGCATAAGGAATCCAGCCGATCCCACTTTCGCCAATGACGAGACGGATTTCGGGATGGCGCTCGAGAACGCCTGCGAAAATGATCGACATGAGAGGTATCGCCATATACATCTGGAAGCTGGAAATGGCGGTAGCGAACGCAGCGCGTTGTACTTTAGGCTCAAGCTTGTTGAAATCCGGCAAATTGCCGCCGATTGTGTGCAGATGCAAGGGCAGCCGGGTCTCGGCGGCGACCTCCCACAAAGGTTCCCACCACGGATCGTAAAGGGGTTTCATACCCAGCCGGTTGGCGATTTCGAGCCCCCGCACAACGCCTCGCTTTGCCACTCGTTTGACTTCCTCAACCGCTGCATCAATATCGTGGCTTGGAATGCAGGCGAGAGGTGCGTAGCGTTCGGGGTGGGTGCGGCCGAAGTCGGCTAGCCAGTCGTTGTAAATTCGAAGCATCTCGGTAGCCGCCTCGTCGTCGTTGAGCCGCATACTGGCACCCAGAATCCCATAAAGCACTTCCGCCTGGACGCCGTCGCGGTCTTGATCCTTAAGACGCAACTCGGGATCTGTGAGTCGACGGATGCCCTTGCGCCCGTCTTCATAAAGGCCAGTCGATGCCATCCGATCGGAACGATGGATTTGGCCGGGCACGTATTCGCGGCCCGCCGAGCCCATGCCGTTTACGAGGCCGAAATTGCCCCCATTTTTTGAAACCCAGCGCGGACCCTTGGAGGTCTCGGTTACGTAGGGCATACGGTCCTTTAGCTCTTTACGCGCGTTGGAGGTGAAAAGATCCGGCGGGAGCCAGATCAAATCGATATGGCAATCGGCCGAGATAACTTCGTACTTCATCGCCCGTTCCTTCGTCGTTAGTCGCGATTCCTAAATCACAGTCGAATTTGGTCGTGTTGACCGGCAGCCGTCTTCTTCACCGCCGGTCATCATTCTTTTAGCACAACGCGGGTTTTGACGCTCAGAGCCCCGGCCGGACATGGCGTGGGGACGTTCAAAGTCTTCGCCGCCGTCTTGTTCATCGGCCGGCGGCGCCATTAACCAGCCGGCCTCGATAAAATTTTACTGTTCAGGGTACCCGGCCTCTGGCGGCTACGAAAGCCGGTCGGAGCAGTCAGCCGCATTGGGGACGATCGACAAGTTGGGTAAATGCAAGGCCGGTATGGTCGTGGCTGTCCTGGCGGTTCATGAAAGAAGCCGTTCTGCGGGCAGTTTTTCGTGGCGCTTAGTCAGTCACTCCGTGCGGATTTGTTGTCCCCGTGCTTTGCAGCATTATAGCGTGCACGCGTTCTCCTTCGCGTGCCGCACCGCCGACATTAAGCGCTATGAGGTCTCCCGGCTTGAGCCCATTCGTCACCTGAACCGTGTAGCCTGTGTCGTTGCCTAGAGTGACGGGAGCTAAATGCAGCTTCCCATTCCGTACCACTGGCACGTAAGCGTGATCGTTCCGGAAAACTAATGCATCATCCGGAACCGTAGCTACTGCGGCATGATTGACAACACGCAGATGAAGTCTGCCATACATGCCGGGATAAAGTTCGGCGCTGCGATTGGGCAAATCCATCTCGACCAGCATCGTCAGATTGTTGGCGTCGAGTGCAGTGGGGTGGCGCGTGATGCTGCCTTCGAAGATCCGGCCCGGGTATGAGGGAACAGTCAATTGAGCGGGATCGCCATTTTTAATCAAAGGAGAGATATCTTGAGGCACGAAGGCGTACACGCGCACCGGATGGATCGTTGTAATTGCTACAATCGGCGTGGCTGTCGCCGGTGTTGTGACCTGGGGAATCAACGTCCCGGGGTCGGCATAGCGTGCTGTGATGAGGCCACTGACCGGAGCCCTGATGACCTCGTAGGCTTGCATGGCGAGCAATTGCTGAAGCGTAGCCCTTGCCTGCAACATCAATGCGTGCTGATTGTCGGCGGTCTGTTGAGGTATGACCCCTTGGCTTACCAGTTGCTGGTCACGGCGGTCAGTAACCAACTGCAGCCAATAATTGGCACGTGCGTCAGCCACCTGCTTATCAGTTTCGGGAGATTCCAAAACAGCGATCGGTTCGCCTTCAGTTACGCGGTCTCCTTTGTCAACCCGGATCGACTTGAGATAACCCGGGATCTTGGCGTAAACCGGGGTTTCCACGTATCCGTGGATTGTGGCGGGCAGGTCCAACGTTTCGTTGGTCGGTGCTGCGGATGCGCGCTCGACTAACACGGGTACGCCTTGTTGCAACGATGCCTCAAGTTGGCTCGTTTGTAAGCGAAGCTCGCGCTGGCGCGCATAAACCAAGCCACCGGCAGCCACCATGACTCCCAGCACAGCCATCACCCATCGCAGAACGGTGCCGGCGCCGTAGCGATGGCCCATTACATCTCTTGAGGTAGCGTTTGTCATAGCCGGATTACTGCCGCGATAGGAAGGTGTGCGGACGGTCAGGCTCCGGGTAAAGTAGCTGCATCGATCTCAGCATCTCTCTCACGCTTAGTCTTCAATTGGCGGCCCAAGATGGAGTACACCGCCGGTACGACGAACAGCGTCATCAGCGTCGCGCCGAGCAACCCGCCGATGACAGCTCGGCCGAGAGGAGCGTTAAGCTCCGAGCCCGTTCCTAACCCCAGAGCCATCGGCAGCATGCCCAGGATCATGGCGAGCGCAGTCATCAAAATAGGCCGTAAACGGATATGGCCAGCCGTAATAGCTGCATCAACCGGGTCATAGCCTTCTTCACGCAGGTCGTTGGCGAATGTAATCAGGAGATTGCCGTTAGCCACGCCCACTCCAACGGCCATGATCGCCCCCATCAGCGATTCGACATTAATTGTTGTGCCCGTCAGCACCAGCATCCAAAGCACTCCGGCCAGAGCACCAGGCACCGCCATGATAATGATAAAAGGTTCCAGCCATGACTGAAAATTGGCCGCCATCAACAGGTAAACCAGGATCGTTGACAGGATGATACCGCGTTCGAGGATGCCGAAAGCTTGCTCCATTGCTTGGCTTTGACCTCGGATAGCGATGCGGGTTCCTGGAGGAAGCGGCCCCAAAGCGGTGATCGCACGACGCATAGCGTCCGTTGCGCTGCCCAGGTCGCGCCCTGCGACACCAGCGTTGAGGTCGATCACCCGCTGAACATTGTAATGAGCAACGACCGAGGGGTCGACGCTGTGAGTGATGGTCGCGACATTGCCCAGCAGTTGGCTGGGCGGCGTATAGGTCGTGTTAAAACCAGGCTGCGAAGTCGGCGCTCCATATATACCCGATTGCAGCCCGCTGGTAGTGGCCGTAGCTGCGGAACCCACAATGGGGATCTGCCTAAGCGCCTGCACCGAATCCACGTAATGACGCGGCATTTGCGAGATTACGTTGTAATTGACCCCGTTTCCGGGATCCAGCCAGAAGGTTGGTTGCAACAGCGAATTGCCACTCAGGGCAGTAAGTAGTGCTGAAGCCACCTGCTCCTCGGTGACGTGCAGTTGCAGCGCGCGGTCCCGGTCGACATTCACCTTCAGAGCGGGGTAGTCGAGTGGTTCAGCAATACGAAGGTCAACGATGCCGGGGATTTGCTCTGCCTGATTCTGCAGGCGCTGCGCGATCATAAAATCGCGGTTCAAATCGTTGCCGCTGATTTGGACATCAAGTGCAGCTGGCAGACCGAAATTCAGCACCTGGCTGACAATGTCGGCAGCTTGAAAATAAGCTGTCACGTTAGGATAGTCCTGCCGCAACATCTGGCGGATGCGCGATTCGTACATCGCCGTAGGATGATGCCGGGCGGCGAGTTGAATCATTACATCGGCGTCCTGCGGGCCGGTACTGTCAGTCTGGTAGAAAGCCAGATCATAAGAAATCGGTATGCCGATGTTGTCACTGATGCTCTGGAGCTCATCATGCGGAATCAACCCTCGGATTGCGCGCTCAATCTGGTCCACTATGAATTCGGTACGGCTGAGCCTGGTTCCGCTGGGCGCCCTAATGTGCAACCGCATCATGCCTGCATCAACTGCTGGAAAGAAGTCCTCTCCGGCGACCTTCACAAGCAACAACGAAAACATGACCATAAGCCCGACCGCTGGGAGAGTTAGTCCTCGTTGCTCGATGAAGCCGCTAAGCGCCGCGCGATAGCGTTCCGCGAACCGATTGAACACCGCACCGAAACCACGCGCAAACCGATCCCACCAGCCATTTCCGGCGTGTTCCTGGTGTTCGGCGGGCAGGATGTGATGCGCCATGGTCGTAACCAGCGTCCGCGATAATAGATAGGAAGTAAGCATCGCGTACACTACGGCCATCGCGAGCGGCGTGAAGAGGTACTTGGCGACACCCGACAGTAATACCACCGGAAAAAAGACGATACAGATGGATAGCGTGCCCACCAGGGTCGGCGTTGCGATTTGTCCGGCGCCGTCAAGGATTGCCGTCAGCAAAGGCTTGTGTAGTGCCTGGTTGCGATGAATGTTTTCGATTTCTACCGTAGCATCATCCACCAACATCCCTACGACCAGCGCCAGCCCGCCGAGCGTCATGATATTAAGGGTCTGCCCCGACAGCTTAAGGCCCACGATCGCGGTCAGGATGGAAAGCGGAATCGAGATAATAACGATCAGCATGCTGCGCGGCGAACCCAGGAAAAGCAGGGTCATCAGTGCGACCAGCGTGGCCGCAATAGCTGACTCCCGCACGACCTCCCATAGCGCAGCACGTACAAATTTTGACTGATCAAAGGTTAGATCCAGCTTGAGTCCTTTCAGTGCTGGAGGAAGGGCCGCCACGATCTGGGGTATTCGCGCTTTGACAGCGTCGACGACGCTCAGGGTCGACGCCGCGGCATGCTTGATAACCATCAGATAGATGCCGGCCTTGCCGTTGATGCGCACCAGGTTCGTCTGCGGCGGATGAGTATCTGACACCGGAGCCACGTCGCCGACATGAATCGGCACGCCATTAACCAGCGCGAGCGGCAGCTTGTTAAAACCGGCCATGCTGGCCGGCATCATATTCAAATCGACGTTGTACTCGTAGTTACCAATCCAGGCGTTGCCCGACGGAATGACCACGTTGGCCTGGGCCATTGCGTTACCTACGTCGGCGGGCGAAAGTCCGGCTGCGTAGAGCGCCGTGGGATTAAGGTTGACCATTACCTGGCGTTGCACGCCGCCCAGGGGCGCAGGACTGGAGAAGCCGGGAATAGTGAAGAGCTGGATGCGGACGAAGTTCAGCCCGTAATCAAACAGCTGTTGCTGCGACAGCCGGTCGCTATCGATATTCAATTGCGCCACCGGCACGTTGGAGGCGTCGTAGGAAATTATCTGGGGAGCTTGTGTCCCGCGCGGCAGAATCGTCAGCAGCGTCTCCGAGACGCTGTTGATCTGGGCAATGGCCGAACCCAGATCAGCGCCTGGATGGAAGTAAACCTTGAGGATTCCCAGGCCATCCATCGCCTCTGAGTCGATGTGGTCGATATCGTTGACCGTAGTCGAATACGCGCGTTCACTGATCCAGATCATCGTGCGCTCAGTCTGGATCGTCGATAGTCCCGGGTAGTTCCACACCACCATCACCACCGGCAGATTGATCGCCGGAAAAATGTCGACATTCATCAACTCAAATGAGAGGGTTCCCAAGACCAGCATCAAGAGCGCCATCACGGCGACTGAAATCGGCCGCCGCAATGCCAAGCGAACCAACCACATCATAGCGCGACTTCTCCTCCGATTAAGCAGCTTTCGCTGGAGCTTGCTCTAGTGGTGGAAACTTCATTTGCCGAGATTTAGCCGGCGAGAATTCGTTCGCAAAATGCTAATTGGTTAGCATTTTGCCTTAGCCGGGACTTCCGTTTTGGCTTCTTCCGGTCAGCAGACTGATAAAAGGTACTCGTGCGCTAAGCAAGTTTGCGGGCGGACGCCGCACGCGCCTCGTACTGCTGACAACGCGCGAGCCATGGTCTTCAGGATATGAAATTGGGGCCTCAATAATGCTGACGTTGAAACAGTGACCGGTTCGACTAAGGCAAATCCATCCAAGGTCAACCTCTTTCGGAGCGGAAGCTCTGCAGCCAGCCACTGACTGATCTGCTCTGAAGGTCGATTTAGTCATTCGCCGGCAGTAACTGTGAATAATAGCTTCGAGCAATTCTTGTGCTATGTGACTGGTTTCGGAGTGGCGAGGAACCAGCGGCCTTGTCCTCCGCCTTTTGTTTGATTCCCGAGACCTCGCAGAAAGCGGCGCGCCCTGGCCCAAAACGGGGCAGCCTCAGGAATAACGAATTCAGTTCCGAGTTCGAGCTGCTAGCTCGACCGCCAGGCTCGTCGGGGGTAACTGACTACCCACGCCGAGCCATGCTGGAGGATGTGAGCCTCAGGTACGGGCAACCATTGTCAAGTGCCGACGTGTTTACCGCGACGTTATGAACTGGTGCCATTATACCGATAACGTGCGGCGGGATGGTTATCGCGCAGGCGCGCGGTACCGAACAACTTTTCGCGAAGGGTGCCAGAGCTGTACTCCTGTTTGTAGACCCCGCGCCTCTGCAGTTCGGGTACTACTAACTCAACGAAATCAATGAAACTTTCGGGGGTTAGTATGTATGCGAGATTGAATCCATCAACATCGGTTTCTTCGATCCACGATTCCAGCTCATCGGCGACGTGAACTGGAGAACCCACGATTGTTGGAGAGGGACCACCGAGAGCCCCATACTCTACCAGTTCGCGCACTGTCCATTTCCTGTTTGCCTTTTGGGTCAGGGCTTCGACGATTGAGTTTACCGCGTCATTCTTGACGTAGGTGAGGGGGTCGTCCAGTGAATATCGTGAAAAGTCAATCCCAGTCCATCCGGAGAGCAGGGCCAGGGCTCCTTCCGGTTTGATGTAACGGCGATATTCCTCCAGCTTAGCCTGTGCGGCGGCTTCGGTTGGCCCCACGATTACGCTGAGGCCGGCAAACATCAGGATATCGGAGCGCCCGCGACCGTGCGCCGCGGCCCGCTGTCGGATATCGGCGACGTTTGCTTTCACGATGCGCTGGGACCCGGTAACAAAGACGCATTCAGCGTGCTTGGCTGCGAACTCGCGGCCTCGCGCCGAGGCTCCAGCCTGGTAGAGCAGGGGAGTGCGCTGTGGTGAAGGCTCACACAGGTGGATGGCGTCGAGGCGGTAATACTTTCCCTCGTGGTGAATGCGATGGACCTTTTCCGGAACGGCGAATACTCCGTTGGCGCGGTCGCGAATAACGGCATCGTCTTCCCAGCTACCTTCCCACAGTTTGTACACTACCTCCATGTACTCGTCCGCCATGTCGTAGCGTAGATCGTGGCTCACTTGAGCGCCGAGACCTGCACCACGTGCCGCGCTGTCGAGATAGCCTGTAACGATATTCCAGCCTGCACGCCCGCCGGTCAGGTGATCGAGGGTAGACATCCGCCGCGCGAACAGATAGGGAGGCTCGAAGGAAAGTGTGCAGGTAACGCCGAAGCCCAGATGCTTCGTCGCTGTCGCCATAGCCGGTATCACCAGGACAGGATCATTGACGGGTATCTGGGCACACTGGCGCAGAGCTGCATCCGGGTTTCCGCCATAAACGTCGTATGCGCCAAGCACGTCGGCGAGAAAAATGCCGTCGAACTTCCCGCGTTCGAGCAGCTTTGCCAGGTCGAGCCAGTAGGCCAGATCCTTGTAGGTGTGGCCGCGATCGCGCGGATGAGTCCATAGACCGGCCGACAAGTGGCCGACACAGTTCATGTCGAACGCGTTGAGCCGGATTTCCTTGGCCATCTGCTAAGTTGGTCACCCGACTGAGGTTGTGCTTACGCCGCTATCGGGCTCAGAATTCTACCAGGCAACGCACCTTGATATTCATTGTTGGCGAATATCACTTCTCCACCTACGATAGTCCAGATGATTCCCCGAGAACGTTCGATGAGACGTGGTGCACCTCCGGGAAGGTCGGCAACCCATTCGAGAGGCTGAGTACCAACCGTTGCCGGATCGAATACGACCAGGTCCGCGTCCATTCCGGGTTGTATGCGTCCCTTCCTGGCAAGCCCGAGAAAGTCTGCCGGCTCTGAAGTCAGCCGCTTCACTGCTGTCTCCAGGCTCATAACCGGTCGGTTATATACCCATTCGCGCAGCATGTAGGTGGGCGAACCGGCTTCGCAATGCTGGCTTACATGGGCGCCAGCATCAGACAAGCCGATCATCACTTCCGGCTGGGTGATCAACTTGGCCACCGCTTTCTCATCGGCGTTGATCAGCTGGACCGTGATACCCAGCTCCAGATTTTCCGCGATTGCGAGATCGAGAAATGCATCAACTGGGTCCTTGCCCTGGAGTTCAGCGATTTCACGAATGCTCTTATTGAGCAGAGGCCGATGTTCGGGCCTGCTTACCTTTGCAACCGAGACCGCCTCCCACTGACCGTTGAAGAAAGCACCGCGGCGTGCTCGCAGGTCATCGCGAAATTGCTCACGGAAGGAAACTGAACCGTACAGGGCGAGCTGTTCTTCGCGCGAACGATTGAAGGCCGGGCGCCAGGAAGGCATTTCACCGCACAATGAAGGAGTCCGCAGATCATAATACATTTTGACCGGACGCGGCGTGACCTGCGGGGGAATCCTCAGCCCTTGTTGCATGAAGGGACGAACTCGCTGTAGGATCTGCTCGTTGGCGTCGCCGATGCCCGGCATGTCGAGCAGCGCCAGCCAGGTGACCGGCCGCCCGCTTTCGCGAGCCAGATGCAGCAACAGATCGAGTTCATCTTCGGCCAAGGTGCCCAGCTGCTTCATCAAAGCAATCTCGATGACCCCGCGATTCATTTCGCGCATTACCTGGCAAAGGCTGGTCAGTTCGGTCTGGCTGGCGAGCCGGCTGGCCAGCGGCTTACCCTGGTAACCCATGTGCCGCTTGATCGTGCTTAGGGAGAAGCCATAAGCGCCGGCCTTCATCGCATTGCGAAACAGCTGAGCCATCTGCTCGATCTCGGTTGGTGTTGCCGCTCGCTCCGAAGCTTCCGGGCCAATGACATAGAAGCGTAAGGCTGAGAGTGGGACGAGGAAGGCGGCGTTGAGTGCGATTCCACGGCGTGCAATCATGGCAAGATAATCGCCGAAGCTTTCCCACTCCCATGACGCGCCCCGAATCAGCACCTCGTAGGGTAGCGCCTCAACATTGACCAAATCCCACGCGACCACCTCTTTGTCTGAGGGACGGCACGGAGCGACACCGACTCCGCAGTTTCCCATCAAAACGGTCGTGATCCCGTGCCAACACGACGATGTCAGCAGCGAATCCCAGCAGATTTGTGCATCATAGTGCGTATGCGGATCGATAAAGCCCGGTGCGACGACGAGGTCTTGTGCATTGATGCGGCGCTGAGCGCTGCCGCTGACCTTGCCGACCTCGGCAATTTTGCCCGATTGGATTGCAACTGACCCGGAGTAAACAGGGGCGCCGGAACCATCACAAATCTGCGCTTTTTCGATTACGATGTCGTAGGCCATGTTACATTCTCGCTTTTATGCCCTGCCGAATGGCCCGCGTTAAGTCGCCTAAGACTCTGCCATCAGCATCAAGAAAGTCGCTCGACATTATCATTCTTTTTGGAATATTTCTCAAAATGCGTTCACGACTGACTAGTGGTCGAGTTTGTCACGTGATGGCATCAGGCCACCGGAGGTGATCCAATGCAATTCAACCGGTTGCGCGCAACCCTAAAGGCCGGCGGTATCGCGATTGGCACGTTGATGTGGGAGACCCAGGGACGCGGTGTGGTCCACACCTTGGCGCAGGCCGGGATGGACTTCGTCATGATCTGCACTGAACATTCCGCCTACAATCTCGAAACGGTGGTCAATCTTGTCGCTCATGCCCATGCCGCCGGCATTACGCCCATCGTCCGCATTCCGGATCTGCAATATCAATATGTTACCCGAATGCTCGATACTGGATGTCAGAGTCTGATTGTTCCGCATATCAAGACCGGCGCACAGGTGCGGCAGTTCATCGAGTATGCAAAATATTACCCCGAAGGCCACCGCGGTATGGCGATCTATCAGGGGGCCAGCACCGCTTACGAAGACGTTGCTCCGAGTGCGGCAATCTCACACGCCAATGCCAATACGCTACTTGCGGTCCTGATTGAAACCCGCGAGGCGGTAGAGAATATCGAAGATATTCTAATCCCTGGGATCGATCTCGTCTTGGTGGGTCATCAGGATTTGGCCCAGAGTCTCGGAGTCCCGGGTGAATATAACCATCCCAAGGTACGCGAGGCCGATGCCCGTGTGAGGGAGTTATGCCAGACCCGCAAAATCGCGATCGCAGGTGCTCTCAATCGACCTGAAAACGCCAAAGCGGTTATTGAAAGCGGTGCCCAGTTCCTTCTATATGGGACGGACCTGGTACTGATAAGGCGCGAAGCTGAGCGAGCGGTTCAAGCCGTGGCACCGTTTCGGCAGATCAGACGAAGCCAATAGACTGCCGGGCGATTAATGGACTGGGTTCGTTTCATCCAAGGGAGCAGGCCAAAATTTTGGGACTTCAGGGGTCGGGGCTGGAGTCACTTGCGCTTCGGGTGTCGGGCTGGGTAAAAAGCCGCCGCTTCCCGCAAGTCGGGTCGAATCGAACAAGGACTGATTTGCCGGCTGTCGCAAAGGGCTGACAATGACTCGGATACCATTGAGCTTATTGGGTATTTGTTTCGTCTGCGGCGACTCTTCCGTGACCTCGACCTTGATAACCGGCTCTCCTGTTTCGCTGGCGGCGACGCTGACTTTAGAAACACCGGGAATTGAGGAGAGCCACTCCGCATAATAATCCTTGACCTGTCTGGCAGCTTCTAGATCCGCGTCGACTGCCAGCGGATCGGTACTTTGCGGACTCGCCGTTGCCGCCACCAGCAGCAGAAGCATGCCAGCGCTCAGACATCGGAAAACTTTGAGCTTAGCGTTCACGTCGACCGACCAGAACGAAAACTCGAACGATTGCTTATGGTGATGGCGATGGTAACGACTTTTGCTGGGTTTCACGCAAATGCCGAAACAAAGTCTCATTCGCGTTCACGAGCTGGCCTATTGCAGCGATAATTTTGCGCGACATCTCACCGGTAGCGTCTTTCCCCACTCGAAAAACCGATGAGTCCTCATAAATTTCGCCCGGGAGCTTGTCAGAATAGATGGTGAAGGCAACCGAGACAGCTGACATCCTCCCAGCCAACCCATTTTCGAGGCCACTCCAGAGGTCGACACAAGAAAAATGAAGACCAATGCCATATCCGGTACCGCCGTCAGCCAGCCGATAACCCGGCGAGGCCGCAACCTGACTCTTGAAGTCAGAGCATAGGTGCTGACCCACGCTGTCTCGGCATTCGCACTCGACAGCGAGATCGGTCTTGCCTGACTCGGCGTAACCCGGTTGACCGAACCCAATCCCGGCCAACAAAAGAAGGACAAAGATGGCGCTGCAGGTTTTCAAGACTATTCCAGCCTATTGGTCGCACACAATGATGGCAATCCCGCGCAGCAGCTACCCCATGCGGCTTCCAATAGATTGCGTAGCGATCTGGGCAGTGATTTTATAGCGAAAGAAACAGATTGGAAGAAAACTTCCAACTTAGACAACGTACCGTCTGAACGAAGCAGAGCGCGAAAGCCGGCTCACCTTCCACTCCTTGCCGGCGCAGCGGTTACTGGCATATGGCGAGTCTCTTTCGCGAATCGAACCTATGAATTTCGCTGATCGGCTGTTTGAGGCACAACGCAAGAAGGACAGTTTCGCGGTTCTTGGCGTCGATCCCCAGCTCGACGGAGCCGAACCGGGATTGCCGCCGGGGTACACACTGGAGCGTTTCTGTTGCGAAATCGTTGAGGCGTGCGCGCCCTCAATCGTTGCCGTCAAACCTCAGCTCGCGTTTTTTGAAGCGCGGGGAATCGAAGGGATGCGGGCGTTTGCATCAGTTGTAAAGCTGGCTCGCAGCCTGGAAGTCTTAACAATCGCCGACGCAAAGCGAGGAGATATTGGCACCACCTCTGCCGCTTACGCGGCCGCGTTTCTTGGTGACGGGGATTTTGCCTGCGATGCTGTAACGATAAACCCTTATCTTGGCAGCGACGCTATCATGCCTTTTTTACGGGCGGTGCCGCATGGGCGCGGAATCTTCGTTTTGGTTAAAACCTCAAATCCGACTGCCGGAGAATTCCAAGACCTGATGACCGAACACGGTCAGTTATGGGAATGTGTCGCGCGACGAATTCACGGCATCGGAAGCGACTTCATCGGCGGCTGCGGCTTTTCGGCCATCGGTGCTGTAGTTGGAGCAACATACCCTCGGGCCGCGCAGCGTGCCCGAAAGATAATGCCCAATACAGTGATTCTGGTTCCGGGTTACGGCGTTCAGGGTGCTGGCGCGTCCCAAGCAGTGGCGGCGCTCACGGGCGAAGGTACCGGCGCCATAGTTAGCGCCAGCCGCAGCATCATGTACGCGTATCGCAACGCACCACAACAGAGCCCACCATTGGCGGCAGCTGCAGCGGCCGAAGCGATGCGGGTCGAACTGAATAGCGCGGCCGCGCTACAACGAGCGCCGACCGCTACCTAACGGTGAGGTCCCTGCACTGGCGAGCTCCAGGGGCGATTTACATCGGCGCCGCCTAGGCCCGCATCAAAGCCTCTTCATCCGCCGCCAGGGTGGCGTAAACCTCGCGGTCGATCTCGCGGTAGCGCGCGAGAATTTGATCAGCCTCTGCCTCACGCCCGTTTTCACGAGCGATTTCCCGCATTTTCCTCTCGATCCAGGAAAGGTGCCAATTTTCGTCCTCAGTGACCGCTTCCAACACAGCGCGTGTTTCTGGTTCGACGTTCGGTAACGCCGCGTGAGCCTTATAGCGGCTTTGAGCTCTTTCTTCTACCACGACGGTGAGGCCGAGCAGCTCGATGATCCCCTTGGCGACTCCGAGTCGGGCACCCAACCGGCGCTGGTAACCGTCTGCCAGCATGAGAGGGGTACCACCCAAATCAGTAATGCGCCGTGTCCACAACCAAGCGTGCCGGGTCTCATCAGCCAAATGTTTCGAGAGTTTCAGCTGTGAATCAGCATCCTGAAGATGGTTGAACATATTGAACAGCAAACGCGCACCACGTAATTCCGCATCGCGGTAAAAGCTGAAAATCAGGATCTGTTTTTCACTCGGCGACAGCGCGCTCACGTCCATCGATGTACACTCTCCCCACCACTAGACGGCCGTTGCGTTTTATGGTTTCGATTCAGCGTCAACTTCCAATGACGGTCAGCGAACAACGGGGTTTTAGTCTAACTATTTGATCCAAGTGGGTCGGTCAACATCGCCTGCCCCGGCTCTAGCGATAAAAGTTAGTCCGCCGAGAGACGAGCGCTGCGGTTGTTAATGGCGGTTGCATCAGCTCGGATCTCAGAATATGGGTTTTGAACCATGTGGATGGTAGGGCGGGAGGGGATCGATGGTGCCCTGATAAAAGGCTGCCGATTTCAGAATTATGGTTCATGACTTCGACACCTGACGCATACTGGCTCGCATTACAACGTGTACGCGGGGTAGGGCCCCGAACTTGCAAGCTTTTGCTGGAGAATTTTCGATCGGCCGAGGGTATTTTCGGCGCGAGCGAAGCGCAGCTGCTTGCCGCGGGCATTTCCCGCACTGTCGCACGTAACATAAACGAGTTCACTGACTTTGCTTCGTTGGAGAGAGAGCTCTGCCAGTTGCCTCGAATTGGCGCTCGTCTGGTCAGATGGACGGATATCGACTACCCGGTAAATTTGCGCGAAATTCCCGATCCGCCCCCGTACTTGATGCTGCGGGGTACCCTCCTCAAGGACGATCGCAAGCTCATCGCGGTGGTGGGTGCCCGCGCCGCCAGCGAGGCGGGTCGAAGGATGGCCCGTCGGCTCGGCTTGGAGTTGGTCAGCAAGGGGTTCACGGTCGTCAGCGGTCTGGCTCGGGGCATCGACTCCGAAGCGCATCAAGGTGCGCTCGATGGAGGTGGAAGAACCCTCGCGGTGATGGGCTGCGGAATCGATATCGTCTATCCGCCCGAGAATAAAAAGCTGGCTGAAGCGGTCATCGCCAATGGAGGGGGTTTGATCTCAGAACTGCCTTTAGGTACCGCCCCACTTCCGGAAAATTTTCCCACGCGCAATCGACTGATTTCGGGCCTCTGCCTGGGCGTAGTGGTGGTAGAAGCTGCCGAGCGAAGTGGTTCCTTAATAACCGCCCGATTGGCGCTTGATCATAATCGGCAGGTATTCGCGGTTCCAGGGAGCCCGCTGACTGGTAAAACCCGCGGCAGCAACCGCCTGCTAAAGGAAGGTGCCCGGCTGGTTGAGTGCGTCGAGGACGTGATCGAAGAATTGATGCCGCAACTCGTGCCGAAGGCGCAAATTTTGCACGACTCGGCTACCCGGCCAGAAAGAGTGCGGAACTCCGATATTCAACGTCTTGCGGTCGGCCAAGATCCTGGTGATGCCGAATCGCCAGACGTTCAGACGATATTACAATGCCTAAAAGACGCTGATAAGCTGCACGTTAACGCTATCGTCGAGAGCTCAGGTCTCAAAGTGGCGACCGTGCTTAAATTGCTTCTAGAGCTGGAGCTGAAGGGTGTTGTGACACAATATCCTGGCAAGCTTTTCTCGCTTCGTTCGGTTTGAGGCATTGTTGGAGGACGACTGGGAGTCAAATAGTGGCGAAAAACCTCGTTATCGTCGAATCTCCGGCGAAAGCCAAAACTATCAAGCGCTACCTGGGGCGCGATTTTGAGGTCGCCCCTTCAGTCGGTCACGTGGTCGATTTGCCCAAGAGCAAACTCGGCGTCAACATAAAGAAAGGTTTTGAGCCCGAGTACGAAATTATTCCCGCTAAAGCCAAGGTGGTCGAAGGTATCAAGGCTGCGGCGAAGAATAAGGACAATATTTACCTGGCGACCGACCCTGACCGCGAGGGTGAGGCTATCGCGTGGCATATCGCCCAGCGACTCGGCAAGATCAAAGCGGGGATTCACCGAGTCCTTCTGCACGAAATAACCGAAAAAGCGGTCAAGCACGCGATCGAACACCCGGCGCAACTCGACCAAAAGCTATTTGAGGCTCAGCAAGCTCGACGGGTGCTCGATCGCTTGGTCGGTTATCAGGTCAGCCCGCTGCTCTGGGACAAAGTTAAGCGCGGTATCAGTGCCGGACGCGTGCAATCGGTCGCACTGCGCATGATTGTCGAGCGTGAGCGGGAGCGCGAAGCGTTCCGACCTGAGGAATACTGGACCCTGGACGCGAACCTGGAAGCTCAAACCCCACCGCAATTCCGGGCACGCCTTTACAGCTACAAAGGCCAGCGGATCGACAACAAAACGACGCGACTGCTGAAACCGCTGGCAGACGAGATCATTGAGGCGTGTCGGAACGCCCCCTTCATTGTTCGCAAAATCGAGCGCAAGGAGGTTCGACGAAGCCCAGCGCCTCCTTTCATTACCTCCCGTTTGCAACAGGAAGCAGCGCGCAAGCTCTATTTTTCGCCTTCGCGCACCATGAAGATTGCCCAACGACTTTATGAGGGTGTTGAACTCGGCGACCAAGGCGCGGTTGGACTTATTACCTATATGCGAACCGATTCGCCACGGGTCTCCGACGATGCGCTGCGCTCGGTGCGTGACTATATCGCCGGCCGCTACGGAGCCGATTATCTTCCTGAGAAGCCCAACACTTATCGTTCGGCCAAATCAGCGCAGGAAGCCCACGAAGCAATTCGGCCAACCGCGGTCGAGCGCGATCCCGAATCAATTGCACGTTACCTAGACAAGGACGAGCTGGCGCTTTACACGTTAATCTTCAATCGTTTTGTTTCCAGCCAGATGAGCCAGGCGGTTTACGACCGTACCTCCGTCGATATTGAGGCTAACGGGGCCATCTTTCGCGCGACCGGTCAAGTGATGAAATTCGACGGCTTTATGCGCGTTTATCTGGAAGGACAAGATGAGGTCGAGGAGGATGAAGTCGGTTCGTTGCCGGCGATGACTGAGGGGGAGCAGCTCAAGCTCGTCGGCCTTGCTGGCAATGTGGTTGCTTCGGACAACGGAACCGGGCCCGAGCGCAGGGCCGATCCCGAAGCGCTGGTAAAGGGTTTTTGGCTCGAGCAGCATTTCACGCAGCCGCCGCCCCGCTATAGCCAGGCAAGCTTAATCAAAGAGCTTGAAGAGAAGGGAATTGGTCGTCCGTCGACGTATGCCTCGATAATGGCAAGTATTCTAAACCGCGATTATGTCGACGAGGACGAGAACAAGCGTCTGCGTCCCACTTCTTTGGGCCGCGTAGTGTGCGAGCTTCTGTTGGCCGGCTTCCCGGATATCTTCGAAATCGGATTTACGGCCGCCATGGAGGAGCAGCTGGATGAAGTGGAAGAGGGTCGCGAAAACTGGGTCAAAACCCTCAAGCGATTCTATGGGCCGTTCGAAAAGCGCCTCGGCGAGGCCAAGAAGAAGATGCCCACCGTCAAGCGCAAAGGTCTGCCGACCGAACTCAAATGCGACGTCGACGGCGGGCCGATGGTGATTAAATGGGGTCGCCATGGTGAGTTCCTCGCCTGCTCGAATTATCCCAAGTGCACCAACACCAAAGAGTTCACTCGCGATGAGCAAGGCAATATAGTGCCACAGGCATCCGCCGCGCCAGCCACCACCGATGAGATTTGTGAAAAGTGTGGGCGTCCGATGATGCGTAAGCGGTCCCGTTTCGGCGAATTCCTCGGATGCTCCGGTTATCCGCAATGCGACAATATCAAGACGCTTAAAGCCGAACCTGTAAGAACCGGGGTCAACTGCCCCGAATGCAAGGAAGGCGAGATGCTGGAGCGGCGCACTCGCCGCGGCAAGCTCTTCTTTGGCTGCAGCCGTTACCCGAAGTGTAAGTTCGCGAGCTGGGATCGAGTGGTGGCGCAATCTTGTCCCGATTGTGGTTCACAATATCTGGTCGAGAAGAACACCAAACGCGAGGGCACCCGCTGGCACTGCCCGAGTAAAGAATGCGGGTATCAGATGACCCCTGAAACGTCGCTGGCCGATCATGAGCAACCTGCTCAGAGTGCTTCCTCGAGCCAGCTTAACTGACGTCGATGAAGGTCTACGAATTGTCACTTCACTAGAAATAGACGAAAACGAACGGTATAACTGGGCCGTTTCGTGAGCAACGGCGGCTCCATTGCTTCATACTCCTTGCGCTTAGCCATTGACTTTCGCAGATTAGAGCTCGCAACCAGCCGCAATTATAGTTTCCAACTCTGCTCGGTCGTTTGGAAGCGGCGAAGTTCGGCGCCGGTCGAACCAAATCCGCGCCACATGCCTTTTTTCAACCAGCGGCCCTTCTGAAGGAAATCTTCGGGCCGTCTTTCCTTAGCGGGTGTTTAGTTTCCTGCCGTTAAGCTCTATCAATCTGACTGGTTGAGACTACGGCTAGCGCTGCATCGCCTGGAACAACAGCGGCGCAGCCTCGCTCATGATTTCGCCAACGATCTCGGATAGCGGCTTTCCCGGGATCGTGAGCTTTTTGGTCAGCGACACCAGGACCTGCAGGTAATGCTCTTTGGTCTCGTCGCTGATGGTGTCAAGGCGAGCCTCCATCGCTTCGATGTACTTGCGATGGGCTTCGAAAATTTCGCGGTCTCGCGGATTGCTGAATTTGACGGCGCGTGCCATAGAGATTGCCCCTGAAAAAGACGTCACATGTGCGGCGACGCTGATGTCGGTCCTGGTCCAGTGGATGAACGATGCGCTTGTCGCGCGCTTGCCCGACATCTTTCGTGCCGAGGTTAAAATTAGAAAAGGTAGCGCCGCATATTAATGCTGATCAAAACGCCCGCCGCCGCCATCATTGCGATCAGCGAGGATCCGCCATAGCTGACTAATGGCAGGGTTATGCCTACCACCGGCAGCATCCCGGTCGCCATTCCGATGTTGATCGCGACCTGCCAGAAGATGATGCCACTGACCCCAACCGCGAGCAGCGAACCGAAGCGGTCGCGCGCATGACGGGCGATCCAGGTGCCACGCGCGATCAACACGGCGTACAAGCCGAGCAGTAGCATGGAACCAGCAAAACCGAACTCCTCAGCGTAAACCGCAAAAATAAAATCCGTCGTCTGCTCGGGCAAAAAGTTCAAGCGCGCTTGAGTCCCTTGGAAAATGCCCTTGCCCCAGGCGCCTCCCGAGCCGATGGCAATTTCCGATTGAATGATGTGGTAACCGGCGCCAAGCGGGTCCGATTGCGGATTTACGAAACTTACGAGCCGTTCGCGTTGGTAAGGCTTAAGGTAATGCCAGCCAATGGGAGCCGCCATTACTGCGCCGATAATCAGGGCAGCCATCGTTCGCCAGTTCAGTCCTCCGACGAAGACGAGGGTTGCCGTGATTATTAGCAGAATCAGTGCGGTTCCGAGGTCTGGCTGCTTAAGCACCAATCCCACTGGAATTGCCACCAACACGGCGGGAAGTAACATTTGGTGCGCGCGCCATCCGCCGCGCGGCGGTTCTTCGCGCAGACAATGAACGACCACCAGCACGACCGCGAGCTTTGCCAGCTCGGAGGGTTCCAATTTCAGAAAGCCCAGGTTGATCCAGCGCCGCGAGCCACCGGTACTTTGCCCGGCCACCGCCACCAGGATCAGCAGTCCAAGCGTAACCGCATAAAATGCGTAGGCATAGGAGTTGAGCGCACGATAATCAAACAGCGCAGCCGCCGTCATCAACACAACGCCGACTCCGATCCAGATGAGCTGCCGGACGACCAAAGGATCAATAGCGTGGTGCTCCCCAGACCAGGTGGCGCTCAAGACACTGAGTAGACCGACGCTGCCAAGCGCAATAGTGGTCGTAAAAACGGTCCAGTCGAAGTGCAGTAGCATCCGGCGATCGAGCGCCATCAGAAGCGATCTCTGTTTGTAAGTTTGACCGGCGACGCGTGCACTATAATTCTTCCACAAGCCTACAACTGTGAACGGGTCGACTCTCTAACCATTCAGACCGCTCTCACACGCCCGCCTAATGATAATGAGGTCGTGCCAATTTCATTCGGTTTGCGTGTCAAACTGCTCGTGCATGTCGTTGCGGTCAGTGTCATCGCTTAAGGCTACTGCCGGGCGTTTGTCTCGACTCTCCTGGGTTATCTGGCCGGAGCTGCCCTGAGGAGGATTTTTCATGAAGAATTCCTGCATCACAGCCTTAACCACGGGTCCGGCTGCACTACCGCCGTGGCCGCCGTGCTCGATAATGCAGGCAACCGCAATGCGGGGATGATCGACCGGGGCGAAAGCCATAAACCAGGCGTGGTCACGGTATTTCTCTGGCCCCTCGTTTTCCTTGACACGGACACCCTGCGCTTCCTTGATTACCTGAGCAGTGCCGGTCTTCCCTGCCACGATTACATTATCCAACCGCGCCGCATGTGCCGTGCCATTCGGGGCGTTTACAACGCCAACCATTGCCGAACGGACCTGATCGAGCACGGCCGGGGCAATATGGACACGGCTTCTGATTATAGGTGGAAATACCTTCACCGGCGTGCCGTCGATAGAATCCACTTCCTTGACAAACTGGGGCTGGTAGAAGATTCCGCCGTTAGCGATCTCGGCTGCGAGTTCGGCCAACTGCAGCGGTGTCACTGCAACATAGCCCTGGCCAATAGCCACCGACAAAGTTTCAGCCGGGTACCAGCGTTCTCGATAACGACGCCACTTCCACTGCGATGATGGGATAACGCCCGACCGCTCATTATCCAACTCGATGCCCGTCTTTTGACCCAGACCGAGGGCATGGGCCCAGGCCGCAAGGCGGTCCACCCCCAGACGCTGACCGACGTTGTAAAAGAAGACGTCACACGATTCGATGATGGCGCGGTGGACTGATATTGTCCCGTGGCCTTGTTTGCGCCAGCAGCGATACTCGCGGCCGCCGTAATACATTCCGCCCGGACAGTAGTATGCCGTCTGCGGAGTAAGTACCCGGTCAGACAGTGCAGCAATGGAATCGACAATTTTGAAGGTTGAACCGGGTGGATACGCTCCCTGAATTGCACGATTCTCCAGTGGATGAGTTGGATCTGTCACCAGCGCTCGCCATTGCGCGGCAGTGATCCCACCCGCAAACAGATTCGGGTCGAAAGCCGGATGACTCGCTAGTGCGAGCACGTACCCGGTGTTCGGATCGAGAGCGACCAGCGCTCCCGCACGGTTGCCGATGGCCTCCTCCGCCACTCTTTGAAGGTCCAAGTCGATCGTCATTATGATACTGTCGCCGGGTCTTTCCGGGATCTCTCGCAGCATCCTCAGGCGCCGGCCCACGGCGTCCACTTCGATCTCCTGACCGCCGCTATCACCCCGCAGCGTGCCCTCCCAGGCTCGTTCGAGGCCGAATTTGCCGATTTCATCTCCCATTCGATAATCCGGCAAACGAGCGAGATCTTTCATCGTGACTTCGCCAACATAACCCAACAAATGAGACGCTAGCGGGCCATAGATGTAATGGCGTTGCGGATTGACCTGAAGACTGACGCCGGGGAGCTCCAGTTGATGCGTTTCAAGCGTCACCACCTGCTGCCAGTTGAGCCGCTCTTCGACGGTGACAGGCTCGAATTCGGGCCTTCCTTGTTCTTGCGCGTCCTCAAGCCTTTTCGCTGCCCCGTCCTCGCCCAGCAACTGCTCCAATCGATTAACGGTTCTCCCCAAATCGGGAGCGTCCTCGGGCACCATGACGGCGTCGAACGATGGCCGCGTGTCCACCAAGGGACGATGATGCACGTCATAAACCAGTCCCCGCAATGCGGGCAGCCGTTGAATCCGGATTCGGTTGCGGTCGGCGAGCTGAGATAGCTCGTGGTGCTTGATTATTTGCAGGTAATAAAGCCGTATTGCGGTGGCGGTCAGGATCGCGCCGACCAAGAAAGTCAGCGCTATGATACGGGGCTCTAATCTGGGGACCGGACGGGTCTTTCTTGCGGGGCTTAACCTCGCCATCGTGGCGCAGTTGAAAGTTTATCGATTTCGGTTGTATTGACGCAATCCGACGATTCGGCTCCCCCAGGCAGTTATCCTGAAGACTGAAGGGGTTAATAGCGCCGTGAAAGCTGCCTGAATCAGGATGGCCGGCATAATCATGTGAAGTCGCTCCGCCGCAGCAAACCTGGAGCAAATCAGATAATTGGCGACATCGGTGAAAATGACCCCGGTAAACACGATGATTACGCCCATTGCGGTGCTGGTCGACATCAAAACTCGCGACAGCCAGTAGGCGAAGAGAAACACCAATGTGAGCAACAGCGCATTAAGCCCAAGTTCCACGCCCGAGAAGGTGTCTACCGCGTAGCCCATCCCAAACGCCAGCACCGCGGTCAGGGCGCCGGGATGGCGCATGCCGAGGTCCACAGCCAGGATTAAAACCAAGTCTGGCGCGAGGATGCCCGACGGTAACAGACGGGGCAGAATAATTTGTAGAATCAGCGCGACGAACGCGCCCAAGGCAAACAGGAGAAGTAAGCGCACGCTCCTTTAGCCGTTATTGCTGACGGGCGGAGCGGGAACGGGAACGGTAAGAATCATAACCTGTTCCAGCTGACGGAAGTTTACCGCAGGCTTCACTTCAATATTTAGAAACAAGCCCGGCCCCTCCTGGGAGACGCGGGACACCGTTCCGACCAGCAGTCCGCGGGTAAAAATTCCGTCCATCCCCGAAGTCACGATCGCGTCACCCGGTTTGATATCCTCCGACCGATCGACATACTTCATCGTCAAGCCATCTTCGATCACACCGGCGATGATTCCGCGAGCGCGACTGCGCTGATCGAACGCGTCCAATGCTGAGTTGTGGTCGTTGATCAGCAGCACCCTGGAGGAGTCCTCTGACACGGCAATGAGCTTTCCGACGACTCCATCGACCGAAACCACTGCCATCCCGCGGTGCACACCCTGGCGCTCACCTGCCGATAAAATCAGCGTGCGAGAAAGTCCGGTAGCATCGTCGCCAATCACGTTGGCGGCAACGGCGCTGGTCGCCAGAGCATCGCGTAGCTCCAGCAGGTCGGCCAGATGACGGTTTTCAGCTTCCAGCTCAGCCATCCTGCGTTGCTGATTTTCGAGCTCCGCCAGCCTTTGCTTTAGGCGCAAATTTTCCTGCCTTACTCCGACCAGGTCGAAGTAACTGTGGAGAAAGTCGCTGCCCTCGTCCGCCATTTGTGACTCCACCATCAGTAGCGGTCTGAAAGCCTCCATTAATAGCAAGGAAGGTTTATTGGCACGCGAGTCAGGCCGCACACCGGTAGACAGCAGATGAAGAGCGAACAGTAGAAGCAACGAGGTGGTTAGCACCACCCGGTTGCGCCATAAGAAAGAACCTCTAGCTTTTGCGGTAGGAACGGCAAGTGCTCCTTAGAATTGTAGCAAGCTTGTGGACGCTTTACTCGACCGTAACGTCACGCAGCAACGAGATTTCATCCAGCACTTTCCCAGCACCCATGACGACTGCGGTCAGTGGGTCATCGGCGAGGGTCACAGGGAGACCAGTCTCCTCCCGTAACAGGACGTCGAGGTTGCGCAGCAGCGAACCTCCTCCAGCCAGCACAATGCCCTTTTCGACGATGTCAGAAGCCAGCTCTGGCGGAGTGCGCTCCAGGGCGATGCGCACAGACTCCACCACCTGATGCACAGGCTCCATCAAAGCCTCGCGGATTTCTTCGTCGGTAATTTCGATTATCTTGGGGACTCCTGCGACCAGATCGCGGCCTTTGATCTCCATCGTCTGGATCTCATTGCCGGGGTAGGCCGAACCAATCGTGATTTTGATAAGTTCCGCCGTGCGTTCGCCAATCAGCAGGTTATACTTACGTTTGATGTGCTGGATGATAGCTTCATCCATTTTATCGCCGGCAACTCGTACCGACCGCGAGAAAACCACACCGGCGAGCGAGATGACTGCCACCTCGGTGGTGCCACCGCCAATGTCGACAATCATGTTTCCGGTCGGCTCGGTGATGGGCAATCCGGCGCCAATAGCCGCGGCCATCGGCTCTTCGATTAGGTAAACTTCACGCGCGCCCGCTGACTCCGCCGACTCCCGTACCGCTCGCTTTTCAACCGCGGTAATGCCGAAGGGAACGCAAATGACGATCCGCGGGCGGACGAAAAGTTTGCGATTGTGGGTTTTCTCGATGAAATGGCGCAGCATGTTTTCGGTGATCTCAAAATCCGCGATCACCCCGTCCTTAAGCGGCCTAATCGCCACGATCGAGCCCGGCGTGCGACCGAGCATCTTTTTGGCTTCGGCGCCGATCGCCAGCACGCGGCGACCGCCGCGGGAATCTTTTTGCACCGCCACAACGGATGGCTCGTTGCAGACGATACCATCACCCTTAACGTAAATTAGAGTGTTGGCGGTGCCCAGATCGATCGCGAGATCATTGGAAAACCAACCGGAAATAGAATTAAGGACCACCGATTTTCGCCCCCCTGCGATGCCCGCGTCGGGTCATTCGCGCCTCACCACGTTGCTTCCGCTATCCCCAAGCGTTCCTCAATTGCCGGTTTAGCCTGGCGACTATTATCGCTTTAGCAAAACTAACAGAGATACTCGACGTCAAGCAAGCTGGAATTGCCTAGAGATTTCCACCTGACTTATTATTGAAACAAATGCTTCAGGTCTTTCGGCGCCACAGCTACTCCTGGGGAACGCGCGTGTTGCTGCTGCTGCTCGGCGGTGTGTTCGCACTGTTCTTTGGCAGCTGGGGCGCAGCCAGTTACTTCACGCGGATGCGTCCGGCCGCGCAGGTTGGTTGTTACACTTACCTTCATCTGTTTACGATGCCCGGGTGTCAAACCATCACTTCCGAACAAATCGACAGTGCCACGATTGACCTGCGGCGTGCGATTCAAAACATATATGGCGAACAGGCCCCGCGCATGCTCCAAGGCGTCGATCTTCGGCAGATGGCACTGGAGCAGCTCATTGATCAAACCTTAATCAATCGCGAAGCTGCCCGCCTGGGTCTTCACGTCAGTGACGACGAGCTCGCCCAAGCGATCACTTCGCAGTCGGCGTTTCAGATCGACGGGCGTTTCAATCTTGAAAAATACAATGAGGTTCTGCGACAGAACGATTTGGACCCTGCCGTGTTCGAAAGCCGAACGCGCGAACGCATTTTAAGCGATACGCTGCGACAGATGATCGTTCAAGCCGTGCAGGTGAGCCGCGCGGAAGCACGCGCAGAATTCAATCGCTTCGGTCAGAAGCTGGCGCTTGCTTATATCGAGTTCCCCTACAGCGATTTCACGCACCGCGTCAACCCGTCTGAAAGCGAACTCGTCAGGTATTACGACGACAACCGCGATCTGTTCCGCGAGCCGGAAAGGATCCGAGTCGAGTTCATCCGCTACGATCCTGAAGTGCTCGGCGCGAACCAGACCCCCTCTGCTGAGGACATTCAGGCCAATTACGAACGCAACCTTAACGCTCAGTTCACCCATCCGGAGGAGGTTCGCGCCCGCCACATTTTGATCGCCTTGCCGCCGCAGGCTTCAACCGCGGAAGTAGCCGCAGCCAAAGCGAAGGCTGAAGACATCTTACGCAAGCTGAGGGCTGGCGGCGATTTTGCCAAACTAGCGAAAGAATATTCCGATGATCCCGGAACCAAGGATCGAGGAGGGGAATTGGGGTATTTTTCGCGCGGTGAGATGGTCAAACCCTTCGAAGACGCTGCCTTCAAGCTAAGCCCCGGTCAACTCACGATTGTCCGCAGCCCGTACGGCTTTCATGTCCTCCAGCTGGAAGAGATCAAAAAGGCCAGCCAGGAGACCCTGGAGCAAGCGCGGCCGAAAATCGTCGCTGCCATCAAGCGCAAGATGGGTAGTGATCTCGCACGGCAGGATGTCGAGCAGGATCTGGCAGCGGCGTTAGAGGGGCGAGATCTTAAACAGTTGGCGCAAAAGCGCTCGTTGGTGGCCGTGGAAACACCATATCTTTCGGCCGAAGACTCAATACCGGGCTTGGAGTCCGAACCCAAGCTACTTACCGAAGCTTTTAAGTTGGATAGAGGTGAGATCCGGGCGATCACTGATACCTCGGTTCCTTTTTTGGTGAAATTACTCGATCGTACACCGGCGCAGCTCCCGCCATTCGCCCGCATAAAGGACAAGGTGCGAGCCGCCTACGTGCGTCAAAAAGCAGAGTTGCTGGCAAAAGAAGCAGCCGAACGCGCGCTTAAGCAGATCAGGAACGCTGCCGATTTCGATTCCGTTGCGGCGAGCAACAAACTCCAAGTGCACGATACGGGTGAGTTCCCTCGTGCAGAGCGGAGCGTTCCCGGAATCGGGCCGTTCTCCGAGGTTACCGAGGCTGCGGCGACCGCAGCTAACATCCCCTCAGCTCTTGACCGCGTGTTCGAAAATGGGGGTAATTCATATATTTTCGAGGTGATTGCGCGAAAGCCTCCGACTGATCAGGAGTGGGAGAGCGAGGGACAGAGGTTTACGGCGCAGCTACTGGAACAAAAGCGTGCTACTACATGGCTGAATTTCCTGAACGATCTCAAACTGGCAACGCCTGTTACTGTCAACAGCGAACTATTGGCCCAGAGCTCCTGACTCCTCGCAACTGCTCAGGGAACCGATGCGAATCCCGTCGCAGTCCTCGACAGCGGTGAAACATACCAGGAGCATAGGACTATGGATGCTAAATCAGAGATTCATGCCAACAAATCCACGGTGGAAGGCAGTCCAGCTAGCGTTGATGCTAGCGCACCGACTGCATAGGACCATTCACTTTTCCTTATGATCAAAAAACTCGGCGGCGACTATGAATCAGTCCGACGATGATGGTGGTCCATTACCGGTTGACACTAACGAATTTTTCCTACCTGGCTCGGGTCTGAGTGCGCTCTTAATACATGGCTTGACCGGTACGCCCTATGAGATGCGGTTGCTGGGCGAACGCCTGGCAGCTGCCGGTGTGCGAGTTCATGGTGTTCGGCTTGCGGGGCACGGGGGTGCGCCGGAAGAGCTGGGCGAAGTCACCCATGCGAATTGGTACGAAAGCGTGGTCGAGGCTTTCGAGCACTTGCGGGCATATGACGAGCCGAATGTGGTAATCGGCTTGTCAATGGGTGCAGTGCTGGCCGCGCGACTGGCAATCGACCAACGTGAGGCGGTCTCTGCGGTCGTGATGCTGTCGCCAGCATTCTACCTGCCCCTATGGATGCGCGCCGTGTTGCGGTTGCTGCGGCCCGCGATAAACCTTGCGGATCAGGTGTACATTCGCCAGCAGAACAGTTCAGACATCCACGACGCGGCTGCCCGCAGAGTCCACCCAACTACCCGCTTGATTCCTTTGCGCGCCGCGCTGAATCTGATCGAACTTTCGGATCAGGTTCGGGTCCATTTGCCTGAATTGGTCCAACCGACATTGGTGATTCATAGCCGACGGGACCATACGTGTCCGTTTGATAAGAACACTGAATTCCTGATGAAACATCTGGGGAGCCGCACTAAGCGCCTGGTGACCCTCGACGAGAGTTTTCACGTCATTACGGTGGATAGCGAACGAGAGCGCGTCGCTCAGGAAACGCTCGACTTTATCCTGCCTTTTCGCAGGCTTGAACAAGTGTGCACGATGGCGGGCACTGGATAAGCTGGACTTTTTGCCGATCGGACCGCATGCACCCTCGCGGACGATTCGGACGGGCTGCTGCGCCCAAGCGGGTCTAGCCTTGCTAACAAAACCTTTCATCGGTAATTTCACGGCGTGGCGGTCCCGCCAAGGCGGGTTTTGACCTGCTGATGGATGCGTGCATTCGTGCGGCCACCGAACAGGACGGCTCGGCAGATATAAAAAATGAGCCGCAAAGTATGGGGCCGCGAGAGCGGACAAGCCGATGACCCAGGCGGCTCAGTTCACGAACAGGATGTGTGCGGTTTGGCGGGGGTAGTCCGACGGCGAAGGCCCCGGACAGCCAGCCGATGTGTCAATCTGTGAACGCCCTTGGTGCCGATTCGCAAGCTAATGGGGCCGCGCCGAGTGGATCCGGTCGATGGATTTCTTTCGATAAATCACAACGTGTGGACGAGTCGGTCGTGACCGAGGCTGCCTTGCGCAGCGAGCGCGGAAATCGGGCGCGACCCGTGAGGATGAATCCATGGATTTGAACTTCAGTGCTGACGAGGAACGTTTCCGCCAGCGGGTACAAAAGTTCCTGCGGGAAAACTTGCCTCCCGGATGGGGCCAGGGAGGAGGCAGACCAGCAGGTATGTCGCAGATCGATTTTCTAAAGGACTGGCAGCGTCGGCTCTACGAAAACGGCTTTCTGGGGATGGCGTGGCCCAAAGAGTACGGCGGTCAAGGAGCAAGCCAGGTCGAAATGGCCATCTTCAACGAGGAGATGGCGCGCTTCAGAGCACCTAGCCCGCTCAATATCCTCGGGCTCTCGATGGCTGGTCCGACGATCATTACGCACGGTACCGAAGAGCAGAAGAAGCGCTATCTGCCAAAAATTTTGAGCTGTGAAGAGATTTGGTGTCAGGGTTTCTCCGAACCCAACGCCGGCTCCGACCTGGCCTCGCTTAAAACTCGCGCGGAACTGAAGGGTGATGAATTCATCATCAATGGCCAAAAAGTCTGGACGACCTTTGGTCATATCGCCGATATGTGCATGTTGCTGGTTCGCACTGACCCGGATGCACCCAAACATCGAGGCTTGTCATATTTGCTGGTCGAGATGCGCACGCCGGGAATTACAGTTAAGCCTTTGCGGCAGATGACCGGCGAGGCCGAATTCAACGAAATATTTTTTGACGACGTACATGTGCCGCGTGCGAACCTGCTGGGCCCACTCAACGAAGGCTGGAGGGTAGCGACCACCACCCTGATGAACGAGCGCGGAACCACGGCGCTCGCCACGGTAATGCGGTACCGAATCGTGTTCGATGAAATAGTTGAGCTGGCGCGTTCGACGCAGCGCAACGGTTTGCCGGCTACCAGTGATCCAATAATTCGGCAGCAGCTTGCGCAATTCTATGTTGATCTCGAAATGATGCGTTTTACCGCGTATCGGACCTTCTCCAAAATCCTCAAGGGTGGCGATCCAGGACCCGAAGGCTCGATTTCCAAGATCGCGTGGTCCGAGCTCAACCAGCGGATGATGGAGTTCGTCATGGCGCTCGAGGGGCCCGCCAGTCAACTTGTGCGTGGTTCTCCATATGCAGTCGAAGGGGGACGCTGGCAGCACCATTTTTTGCGCTCGAGAGCCAACACTATCGAAGCCGGGACCTCAGAGATTCAGCGCAACATTATTGCCGAGCGCGTCCTGGGATTGCCGAAGTCGCGATAGCGATTATCGCGATGCTTGTTGTCGGGAGGCGGGTCCTCGTGGAACTTCGTTCCCAATTGCCCAGCCACCCCGTGCGAGGCCGAGCTGCAGTTTAATCTACTTCGAGGATAGCCTGATGAGTGGCGTCAAAATCGGTATCGGTTTCGGGCTGTGGAGCTATGGTTTGCCTGACGCAGAGTCAATCTGCCGATATGCAGAACTGGCCGAGGCCGTAGGACTTGACTCGCTCTGGCTGTCGGATCACATCGTCACGCGCAACCCCACGCTGGACATCAATTGTCTGTTCGCGATGATCGCTGGTCGGACTAAGCGCCTCAAAATGGGACCCAGTGTCTTGACGTTGCCGGCGCGCCATCCTGTGCACGTAGCCAAGACGTACGCGACGCTCGATTTCATCTCCGAGGGAAGGATGATCATGGCGGTCGGCAGTGGCAGTGACCTTCGTGACCTGGCTGCGTCGGGGGTTCCGGCGACAGAGCGAGGCAAGCGGCTTGAGGAAGGAATTGTGATCCTGCGCCGCCTTTGGACAGAGTCGCACGTGACTCATCACGGCCAATTCTATCAGTTTGATGATGTAACCATCGAGCCCAAACCGCGCAAAGGATCATTGGATATCTGGATCGGTGGCAAGAGCGACGCCATTCTCAAGCGCGTTGCACGCCTTGGCGATGGATGGTTCCCCGCCCTTACGAGTCCCGAGGAATTCAAACGCGATATGGCCAGGTTGCTAAGCTTCGGTCAGCAATACGGTCGCACCATCAACCCGCGCGAAGCGGGGGTATTGCTCCTGACATATGTCAGCGAGGATCGCGAGAAGGCCTGGAAGACCGTCGCGCCGCTACTCAAAGGTCTGCCGATCCCTCCCGAAGAGGTGGCTGCGCGTTCTATCGTCGGCTCAGCCGCTGAGTGTATCGAGAGATTGCACGCGTTCGTGGAGGCTGGATGTGTGAAATTCGTCTTGCGTCCCGCCTGTCCGCCGGCTGAAGTGCCCTCGCAGATCGAACTCTATGGCAGCAAGATCCTTCCCGCGTTCGCGGCGTGAGGTAGGTACGGCTGGCCAGGGAGCGTCGTTAAAAGTCGAAAGAGGAACTTGCCTCATACAATTCTCTTCGATTAGGCAATGCTTGAATCTCAACGGCGGATGCCGTTAGAGGCAGAAGAAGCAGGGGAGAATGCAGCTATGATCCTGATGTACTTTACCGAGCGACCCTATCGCTACGTACCTGAAGACGAGGTCATCAAGCATGGCGGTTTTTTTGGCCTGCCTAACAAATTTTTCGATCCCGAAAAAGGGGCGCAACTGTTCGATGAATATCTCAACGAAGCCGTTTTGGCCGAAGAAGCCGGCTTTGACGCCATCATGCTCAACGAACACCACGGTACGCCGTTTTGCCTCGGCGCGGTGATGAATGTCGAAGCCTCGATTCTGGCGCGCATCACCCGCAAAGTTCGAATCGTACTACTCGGGAATCCGCTACCGACCTTCAAGAATCCGCTGCGAGTGGCCGAGGAACTCGCAATGATCGATTGTATTTCATACGGGCGGCTGGTGCCTGGCTGGGTACGTGGGGCGGGCAGCGAACAGATCTTTAACAACGCCAACCCCGCCTACAACCGCGAGTTGTTCAATGAAGCCCATGACCTCATCCTGGCCGCCTGGATGCGGCCTGGCCCATTTCGATGGGAAGGCAAACATTTCACCTATCGCTATGTAAATCCCTGGGTGCGCCCGTATCAAAAGCCTCGCCCCCCAATCTGGATTCCTGGAGTGCTGAGTCCGGAGACTGTCGAGTGGTGCGCGGAGCACAAATATCCATACCTCGGCCTCGGCACCAGCCTGAAAGAGACGGTTGAGTTATGGAATCTCTATGGCGATACCGCAGCAAAACATGGCTATTTAGCTGGCTCCGAGAACTTCGGCTACGTGCAACACGTGTTCGTGACCGACAATGAGCAAAAAGCCGAGGAGCTGGGTAGATGTCATCTGTTCGGCGGTGGCCAGGTGAATTTCTCCCGTCCCGAGCACACTCTCCCGCCCGGCTATAATTCAAAGGCAGCGACGCGCCGACTGGCCCAAGCCACCGCCGCCCGTTCTGGAACGGCTTTTCTGGGAGTTAGTGCTGAAAAGTTGGGAAGTGCGGAAGGCGCACCCCAGCGCAGGCTGAGCACGAAGCAACGGCTGCAACGCGGCGAGGCTACAATCGAAGAAGCCCGAGCTGCGATCTACAGCCGTTACCCCAAGACGGTCAAGAGTATGGCGGTAATTTCAGGTACCCCAAAGACGGTGCTGCCAAAAATCCGCCGCATCCTGGAAACCTTGCGGCCCAGCGTGTTTGGTTTCTTCGCAACACAGGGCCCGGTCAGTTTTGAAGACCGGCTCAGGAATATCCGACTTTTGGGCCAGGAAGTGCTACCAGCAGTACGCGAATATGGCAAGGAACTGGGCCTGTTGGATCCATTCGAGCGTGAACCTGGCTCTCGCCCTTATATTCCCGGCACCCGCCGAGAACCGGTCGTTTCAGTTCCCCCATCTCGCGCCACCGCGGTTGTCAGCTAACGTCAGCGCTGCCGCCCCTTTCCTCATTCTCGGGGGGACCTGTGTGTCCGGCGTCCCGGTGCGCGAAGATTTCGAAGGGGGGAGTGCCGGTGCTTACTGGTCACCGACTCGAGAGGCAACGAGTGTACGGCTGCAAAAGAATGTTTCCTGAGTGGCGTGTCTGTCGAAAGCGACTGCCACTCTAGTATGATCGATTTATGAGCAAAGATAGCTTCGGTACTCGCAGTACTCTTTCGGTAGGTGGCAAGGACTATACCATCCACTCTCTAAAGAAACTGGCCGGCGCAGGTTTCGATCTCGAGCGCATGCCATTTTCGATCAAAATAATGTTGGAAAACCTCTTACGACGCGAGGATGGGTTAGTGGTAATTCCTGCCCACATCGAAGCGCTCGCGCGTTGGACAACCACTCGGGGCCAGGATGGCGGCGAAATCTCATTTATGCCGGCCAGGGTTTTGCTGCAAGACTTCACAGGCGTTCCGGTCGTCGCTGACCTGGCGGCGATGCGCGACGCGATTCGCAGACTGGGCGGTGACCCGGCTCGAATTAATCCGCTACAGCCGGCTGACCTCGTGATCGATCATTCGGTGCAGGTCGATGCTTTCGGCACAGCGCAGGCGTTCGCGATCAACGCCGAACTGGAGTTCGAACGCAATCAAGAGCGATATCAGTTCCTCAGATGGGGGCAACAGGCGTTCCGTAACTTCCGCGTGGTTCCCCCAGATACCGGGATCGTCCATCAAGTCAATATCGAGTATTTAGCCCCGGTAGTTTTCACCTCAGCGAACGGTGAAGCCTATCCCGATACCGTCCTTGGGACCGATTCACACACCACTATGGTTAATGGACTCGGGGTCGTCGGCTGGGGGGTGGGAGGAATCGAAGCCGAAGCCGCAATGTTGGGCCGTTCAATGCCCATGCTAATTCCTGAGGTCGTCGGCTTCCATCTCAAAGGAAGGCTCAAGCCCGGGGCCACGGCAACCGACCTGGTTCTGACGGTCACTCAAATGTTGCGGCGCAAGGGGGTGGTTAACAAATTCGTCGAGTATTTCGGCCAAGGGATCGCCAGCCTCAGCGTCGCTGACCGCGCAACGCTGGGCAATATGGCGCCTGAATACGGTGCCACTATCGGATTTTTTCCGATCGACGACGAGACGCTCAATTACCTTAGGATGACAGGTCGGTCCGAGGAGCAACTCAGACTAATCGAGGCTTACTGTAAACATCAAGGGATTTTTCGCTCGCCCGATGCACCTGACCCAGTGTTTACGGACGTGATTGAGTTGGATCTGGGCGAAGTTGAACCCAGTTTAGCGGGACCGCGACGGCCGCAGGATCGGGTGGCCTTGAGGGCTGCAAAACGTCAATTCCGCGCGGAATTGGCGAAGGAGGTAGTCGATCCACGAAACGGCCCCGAGCCGAAAGTCATCGAACGCTGGATTGGAGAGGGCGGCAACAAAGACGTTGCTCCGCTCGAAGCGGTGGGCGGAGGTGATCTGGGGGCGCTGGGACGAACCGTCGACCTCCAGTTGGGTGATGCGACCTTGCAGTTGCGGCATGGTTCAGTGGTGATTGCGGCGATCACAAGCTGTACGAATACGTCCAATCCCGCGGTTATGTTGGGGGCCGGAATCCTCGCCAAAAAAGCCGTTGAGCGGGGGCTGACCATCAAACCATGGGTGAAGACCAGTCTCGCTCCGGGATCGAAGGTGGTGACCGCTTACCTTAAACGCTCTGGTTTACTGCCATATCTTGAACAGCTCCGTTTCAATCTGGTTGGCTACGGTTGCACCACATGTATCGGCAATAGCGGACCGATCCCAGAGCCCATCGCTGCTGCGATCAAGAGTGGGGATTTGGTAGTCTGCGCGATACTCAGCGGAAATCGGAACTTCGAGGGTCGTATCAATCCGGTTGTCCGTTTCAATTACCTGGCATCGCCGCCGCTGGTTGTCGCCTACGCGATAGCCGGCTCGATGGATTTTGATCCAGAAGTGGAGCCGCTTGCGCACGACCGGCAAGGCAAGCCCGTCTACCTTCGCGATCTTTGGCCCACCGCCGAGGAGCTTGACAGCGCGACCTCTCAGTACATTGATTCCTCAATGTTTCGCAATGAATACGGTCATGTGTTCGAAGGCGATGAGCGATGGCAGCGGTTGGAAGTGCCCGCAGGTGATTTGTTCCAGTGGGACCCAAAGTCTACTTATGTGAAAGCGCCACCATTCTTTGAAGGCGTCGGCCCAAAGCCAGCACCGATCACGGACATTACGGGAGCTCGCGTGCTGGTAATGCTGGGCGATAGCATCACCACCGATCATATCTCACCGGCGGGCTCAATAGCTCCCGATGGAGCCGCTGGCAGGTACCTCATCAGTCTCGGTGTACATCCGCGCGATTTCAATTCATATGGGGCGCGCCGTGGGAATCACGAGGTGATGGTGCGCGGCACGTTCGCCAATATTCGTTTACGAAACCTGCTCGTGCCGGGCATTCAAGGCGGATTCACGGTGCACCTGCCTGATGGTGAGCAAACCACTATCTTCGAAGCCGCGGAGCGGTATCGCAGGGAGAACGTGCCGTTGCTTGTTATTGCCGGCAAGGAGTATGGTTCGGGTTCCTCGCGTGATTGGGCCGCCAAAGGTACGCAGTTGCTGGGCGTGCGTGCGGTAATCGCCGAAACCTTCGAGCGGATTCATCGGAGCAATTTGATTGGAATGGGCGTCTTGGCCCTCCAGTTCATGCCGGGTCAGAATCGCGAGACCCTGGGGCTCAGCGGCCGGGAAGTTTATTCGATCTCCGGGCTCGAAGCGGGATTAAAGCCGCGCCAGGTGCTGAAAGTGCGCGCCGACGAGAATGGCAAGACCAAGGAGTTCGATGTTCTCGCCCGCATTGATACGCCCGAAGATGTCGAGTACATCCGCCATGGTGGTGTGTTGCCTTACGTACTTCGGCAATTACTGAACGCCTAGTCCTGCTGACCAGCGTCCGCTGCGGTTGGCATCACTCACGACGCTTCAACCGGCATCACGAGCAGCGACCCTACAAAAGCGGGGGGATGCTTGGTGAATTTCTGTGCAAGAAATGAGGCCAAGGCCGGTCACATGCAGTTGACAGCCAGTAAGGTTTAGGATAACTCGCTCCGAGTGTCGCTCTGATTATCATAGAGGGGGACAGTTACCGGCAGGGACGGGAGTGGTGAGTTCGGATAGAATGAGCGCTCGGTGTAGCGTGCCGTTAATTCGGCGCGGTTCTGACTCTGCCCCGCGACTCGGTTCATTGAGATCGGAAGGGTACCTTGGTCGGCTTAACGGCACAGGATTACTTCGTCCGGTTCGTCAAATAACGAGACTTAGAACGTCATAGGTTCAGACTTTATCTGCGTGGAGCGTCGGGTTGTGATATCCGGCCGCGGTGCGAAGCCAACGGTTACGCGCTGTAAAACAGGCCGGTAAATCTTTTATTGACAGGATACAAATGGACGGCGCGTAATTGGAGCATCATTCGAAATTGATTGCAGCATTGCGTTGGGGAGGTGCCATCGATCAGGCGAGTCAATTCGCTTTGGCGCTCAAAAAGGAGGAAATATGATCGGGCAAAAAAGATGGGTCACGTTGTTTGGGGTCGGCTTTATGATATTGGCATTGCCCCTTCTGGCTCTGGCGGATTGCAACGTTACTCCGGGGACGGTAATCACCAAGCAAAACTGGACGCAATACAAGGATTGTTTCTCTGAAGGCGTCCAGCATTTTTGGCAGGGTGACCTGTTCTGGAAAATGCCAGATGATGTCCAGATTAAAGTTGGCCCTCAGCACAATTTCACGCTACCCAAGCCATATGTCGAAGCCACAGAGAAATACGGGGGCCAGACTCGTCTGGTGAAGCAACCCGACGGTCGTTATCGGCTGGAGAATTATGTCGCCGGCCTTCCGTTCCCGAATCCGAGCGGGCCGGACAAGGGAACAGAGATAATGGCAAATGACACCTACAAGATGCAGGGTGTCGTAGTCGTGGTTGCCATGGAGCTGGGTAATCAGGGCGCCTTCTTTACCAAAGACCGTTTCGGAAACTACTCTCCTGAGATCGTGGATGCCACTTACCGACAACTCGCCTATAACTGGGAGACCGACCAAGGTTATCCGCGTGTTGACCCCGAGGCGGGCGGCGCCTGGTATTCCGAATGGATCATGGTGGAGCAGCCGGAGCAATCGAAATATACCGCCGTTTTAACGCTCTTCTGGCAGGACAACCTGAAAGACGAAGATGACTATGCCTTTGTCCCGGCGTTGCGGCGCTCCTTGCGACTCTCCTCGTCCGCCCGCTGCGCGCCACTGCTCGGCAGCGATATGGTCAAGGACGATCAGCGAGTCGGGTGGAACGGCGGGGTCGGTAAATTCGTTGGCAAATGGCTGCGCGACCAAAAAATACTCACCTTGGTTGAGATGAACCCGAAGGCGCCCGGCAATTTCCCCGCCGAATACGACGGAATGTTAGGCTGGCCGAAGCCTTCGTGGGGTGAATGGGAAACTCGTGATACCTATGTGGTCGATGTCCGCCGGATCCCTGAGCTGGCTCCGGGTTATTGCTATGGAAGCCGCGTTGACTACGTAGACAAGCAATACTACGGCAATGTGGCGGAAGATATCTACGACAGCAACATGAAGCTCTGGAAGGTCGTGTGGGTAGGCTCCACCCCGGGAGAGCTCGATAATTATGGGCCGCAGCTTGGTTTTTGCGGAATCGTGGAAACTTATTGGGATGTTCAGAATGACCACGTCAGCTACATCACCAGTTTCAATCCAAGCGGCGCCTGCGAAATCTGGGACAAGAAGGTTCCCGCCCAGTGGAACAACGTGACGAAGTACGCCACGCCTGCCGGCCTGAATCAACTGATGAGATAGCCATGACTCCTGGGAAATCTCAGAGCGCATTCTTGCCGAGCGAGTCTTGCGAGCTAACGGACTACGCGCATTCCATGATCTAGAAGTCAGAGGGGCGGATTTTAGCCGCCCCTCTGATTCTCGCTGCTCAAATTAAAGCGCACAGACTGCGGCCAGACTCGAGATTGCTACACCGCGGCGTCCCTGTCGGAGATTATTTCGATCAATGCCGTTAGTGCAGTATCCGAGGGAAATGCCGGTAGCTGGATCTGCCCACCCAAGCTGGCCGCCTGCACCGTTGTGACCGAAGGTCGACGGTGAGTTGGTCCTGCCAAAACCACGAAAGTTCGCAAAGCCGTCGTCGCCCGCCACTACCACGCCGAGAGCCCGATTGCATTTGTATTTGAAGACAGGATCAAAGTAGTCGCCCGAGCGAACCCGCAGCGCTTCGCGTAAAACCTCGGGCTGCCAGATTGGTGCACCCTTGGCGGCCACCGGCGGGTTGTGCAATAGAGCCTGATAGAACAAAGCCAGATCGCCAGCCGTCATAATGCCTCCGCCGCCAGGGACACCTGACTCCCGAACGATCGGGTCGTTGAACCCATTTAGGGCGGTCTCCGTTACTTCGGTTTCGGGCATCGCGGGCAAGCCCAGGTTACGCAGCTCCTCGGGAGTAAGCGCTTCGCCCACATGGACAATGTCGGCCATGCGACCGTGCTCACTGCGAGGGATGCCCAGCCTCAATTCTGGAATGCCCAGCGGAAGCGCAATTCGGTCGCGTACAAAGAGCCGAAAGTCCTGGCCCGAGCGCCGCTCAATAATCTCGGCAAGAACCCAAAAGCTGGACGTCGGATGATAGACAAAGCGTTCTCCCACCGGGAATTCCAAACGCCAGGCCTTGAACCGCTCGAGCCGCTTGTTGCGGTCGAGCCACTCGGATTGAGCGTACGGCGCGTTTGGAAAACCACCAGTGTGAAGCAGTAAATGCTCGACAGTAATTTGGTCTTTACCATTGGTACCGAATTCGGGCACGATCTCGGCTGCACGCTCGCTGAGTTCGAGTCTTTTCTCTCCTAACAGAATCCAAATCGCTGAGGACACAATGGCCTTCGTACAGCTGAACACGCAATATAGTGTGCGGTTGGTGGCAGGCTGATCGGTCCCACCTTGAATGGCATGGCCAAACGTCTTCATCGCTCCGATTTTTCCGTTGCGTGCAATTGCAAGCTGGCAAGAGGGCAGCAGCCCCTCGGCGACCTCGCGCTGAACACGTCTGAACAGTTCATCGACCTTGACTGGATCAAGGCCAACTTCGCGTGGATGCTCGGCAAATTGAGCGAGTGCGGTCATGTGCATGGTCTCCTGTCGCGCTTTCTGCATTGATAACACGAAGGTAGCTTAACCGCGAGGACTGTCGCGCGAGCCGCCTCTTTTACGATGAGCAGCCAGTTAAGAAGTTCAACGCGCAACAATTCGTCGTATCGAGCGCCTGAAGACAAGATGTTTGGTGGCTCGCCTACGCCGTATTAAAGGCGCCAGCCCTGAGGTCTCACCAGCCGAGCCCGTGCAGGTGAGGAAGCCCTCTTGCTGCTGCCTGCTCCGCTGCTGCTAACCTAAGCCTGCGAAGGGGAGAGGCCCTGCGCCGAGACCCAACCGGCACGTCCGGGCACGGTGATTCTTGCGACTCTGCAGACGGGCAGTGCGCTTAGGGACAGACCTCTTGCGACCTCGTCGAGCCTCAGGAAATGAGCGCCTCGGTCCAACAAGCGGTCGACCAGGCCGCGGAAAGTTTCGAACTGGCTCATACCCTCGGTTTCGGCGTGAATCGTGTGGACATTGAGCCAGCTTTCGGAAAAATGCGAGAGATAGAATTTGAGAATATCGCCCGGGGTCCTGAGCCCGTTAGTCCCCATTAGCTCATCCAGCGTGGGCAGCGTAGTAGGTATTTCAGGCGTCAGCATAACCTGGCCGTCCACCAAACACCTGTAAGGTTGACGGCCACGCGTGTCACTGCGATAGGCAAGACCTTTCGAGTCAAGGATCCCGAGGGCAACGCCGTTTGTGCGCCAGCCGGGGGCGGCAAAACTGTGCGCTGGCACACCAAGCAGCGTGTGATAGACCTCCAGGCCCCGCTCGATCTCATGACTGATTCCGCGCTCACCCAAGTGGTCAAGGTTGTCTTGCCAACGGACGTGATCATAACCATGGACCCCGACTTCGAACCCTGCGTTTATCAGGTCACGCAAGAGGCCGGGGAAGGCCGAGGCGATCGGCCGTGAGGGCAGCAAAGTTCCGGACAGGATGGTGCGCCAGCCGTACATTGACACCGCTTTGGTTCGCCACATTTTGGAAACGAAGCCACGATTTCGGACGATTCGCCATATGGCGCGCCCAGAGTTGTCGGGTCCCATAGCGACGAAGAAAGTTGCGCTTATACCCTTGGCTGCAAGCATCTCGGCCAACCGCGGAACTCCTTCGCGCAGTCCTTGATGCGTGTCGACATCAACCTTTAGGGCAACTTCCATAAGATCTACATACGGCAGGCTACAGCTAGCGACTTCACTCGGTGCCATTTAGCTGGAAAAGGAGGTGGCTGCAACATAAGCTTTGCTTGCAAATATATCGCATTGTGCGAAATACAGATTCGTCCTTTTTTGCATTTTGCTTCGAAAAAGTCAGGGTTCGCAAAAAATTCCTTTAAAATCAAATACTTGCAGGAGGCACAAATCATGCTTACGTTGAAGCCAGAGTCAGGAGGTTCTGGCAAATGTTGATTCCCTCGATCTGGACGATAGTAGCAGGAGTGCTCGCGTTGGGCGTGCTGGCCGCCGCGGATTGGTTCGTCTGGGGTTTAAATGTGACGACATATCCTCGCCATCCTCGTCGGCCTCAGCCGCTGACCGGCTTGGAGCTTATAGACTTAGGCCTGAGTCGTCTGATTGCTTTACAACAGGCTGCGTTGCCCAAGACGGTGCTGGAGAGGGCACGAGCGGCAAATTCTATCGCAACTGACCCTGATGACGGTGGTTTCAAAAAAGTCGCCTAAAAACCTATTTCTTATGCTCGATCACATTTTGTCTCGTGCCCGCTCTCGCGTGGCGCAACGAGAGCGGGCCTGACCATTTGAGCTCGAGCGCTTAATTGCCCGGTAGAAAGTAGAAAAACATCGCAAAGATTGCATAAACTGCCAAAAGCTGAAAACCTTCAAACCAATTGGACTCGCCATCTCCACAGATTTGCCCTGCGATCAGAACGGAAAAGGTAATCGCCAACACCTCCGCTGGCGACAGAACCAAGTTGATTGGAGCTGGCCCAACCACATAGCTTGCAAGCACCAGCAGCGGGGCAACAAACAGCGCGATTTGGATGCTCGAACCGACTGCGATGGACAGCGCCAGGTCCATTCGATTCTTGACCGCGACCATGACGGCGGTGGAGTGCTCCGCTGAATTGCCGACCATCGCCACGATGATTAGTCCAATAAAGACTTCAGTCATGCCCAAGCGCTGCGCGACGGGTTGTATACAGTCGACCAAGATCTCGCTCATCCATGTAGTGAGACCGGTAAGCACCGTGAGCGCGCCTATCAGCCATAAAGGGTGGCTGCGGGTTACATCGGATTCTTCGGCGGTTGCCGCTTCCTCCAAGTCTCCCACGAACAGTTCACGGTGGGTACGCAATGAGAAGATGAGCCCGAACCCGTAGGAGACAATCAAAACGACGGAGACCTCGAGGCTGAATCCGCTTTCGTTCCTGGCGGTCTGAGCTCCGGCCAAATAGTGAAAAGCGGCCGGGGCTATCAATGCAGTCGCGGCCAACAGTAGCATCGTCGTTCGGCTTCGCGCCGCGGTGGCATTAAAGGTTTGCTTTGGATATTGAAGACCGCCGAGGAATAAAGCGGTACCAAGCACCAACAGAAGATTGCCAATCACAGCCCCGGTAATTGATGCCTTTACCACGTCACCCAGCCCGTCCCGCAGAGCGGTGATCCCGATGATCAGTTCGGCGGCATTGCCGAAGGTTACGTTAAGTAGCCCGCCGAGCGCGGCGCCACTCCTCTCTGCCAGCCGTTCGGTGACGCTACCTAATTGCGCGGCGAGCGGCGCGATCGCCAGTGCCGCCGCGACAAAGGTCGCTCCCCGCCACTGCGGCGCCATCCAATCGAGTGCGACGACAACAGGTACGAATATAAAAAGAGTCTTAACCCCAAGAGCGCGCCGCCAGGTCGGCATCAACCGCCGCACAACTGGATCCGATCCAACAGGTCCCAGATCGCTACCTTTTGCGGCAAATGGTCAGTCCGTCAGCGATCGGCAACATCACGACATCTACCCGCTCGTCGCTGGCGAGGAAATCATTCAGCTCGCGGATCCTGCGCGTATCAGGGCTGTGATCCGTGTGGTCGGCCACTGCGCCGCCCCAGAGCACATTGTCGATTAGAATCAAGCCGTTGGGACGCAGACGTTTGAGAATCTCCTCGTAGTAGGTAAGCTGGTTATTTTTGTCGGCATCAATGAAGGCGAAATCAAAAGTTGAGGCCGCGGGTAGACCTCGCAGAGTATCCAAAGCCGGTGCCAATCTGAGCGCTATTTTGTGCGACAGTCCCGACTTCTCCCAGTAGCGCTTTGCGATAGAAGTCCATTCGGCATTTACGTCACAACACAACAGGGTACCATCTGGCGGCAATCCACGCGCAATACAGATCGAGCTGTATCCGGTGAAGGTTCCCAGTTCGATCGCATGGCGAGCCTGAGTCGCGCGCACGAGAATCGTCATAAAGGCCCCCTGTTCAGGCGAGATTTGCATCATTGCCAGTGGGCCAGCGGCCCGTTCGGTCTCAGCCGCAAGGTCGGCCAACAGAGGCTCGCGCAAGTTACCGTGTGTAAGCAGATAATCGTAGAGTTCGGGAGTGAGAGTCGTAAACTTGGCCTGGCTCATACAGAAAGGTTATCGTGCCCCGAGCTATTACTCCAATGCCCGCTGACCGTATCCGAACCATTGCCAGTCCCGCGGCCTTGACCTGCGATCAGCGATCCTTCTGGCTGTCTCTAAGTAGAAGGAGTCAAATTTCGCCTGCAAGCGGGGCTAGGAGGCGTTTTTAGCAGTTGACAAAGGAACCGACGACTTGGCAGACGCACGGCACTCGACCGTTGGGGTTAGTACGCTGTCAAAGCAATGCCTGCCGCTGTGGGCGGACAAACTTTCTGGCTATTGATCAGATTGGAATGATGTGCCGACGCGGTTCGGCCAGGCAGTAGATTCGGCTTGTCATGTCACGGTCGCGGGGCAGTGAGTGCATCAATCTCGCTGATCACGCGTTCGACGTGGCTTGCGTCCCAGTGGACACGATTGCATTGTTCGCAGATTGCAAATTCCTCATGCGCCGCATAGACAAACGGAGGTACGCTACGGACGACCGCCTCGCGAGGAACCCTTTTAAGCAACTGATTGCATGACGAGCACCTGGTGAAGGCAAACCTACGGGGATCGAACGGATAACGCTGGAGTACCTGGCGCAGCTGGTCACGAAAGAGATCAGCGTCGATATAAAGGACGTCCGGGGCATTTCGCAGGCGTTTATCGCGTGTCAGCAGCGGCCGCCCCTGCGCGCGCGCCACCTGCAGAAGTTCCGCGCCGGAAAGCTCGGGTCGGCAAAGCACGTCGGCTCCCATCAGCCGGAGCCATCGTGCGAGTCGAAACAGCATGCGGTCGGCTGCAAACTTCGGGGCTTGGTTTGAACCTGAGACCGCGTCCGCCATTTGTTATTTGTTAGTTAATTCTCGGAACCGTCGCCGGATCGGTATGGTTGTTAGGTGCGAGAAAGTACGTTCGCCCTCTTCCCTCGTCGCCCACTTACAGTTATAGCAGACAAATCCGAAGCCTGTTGGCAAATTTCATACATGAGTAGGCGGCGATGAGGGAGCAACAAATCACCTTTTCGTCGGGCGGCCTGGTGCTCGAAGGGATGATCGCTCGAGTCGGAGCCGGCGCGCAGCGGGGAGCTGTGGTGTGCCATCCGCATCCGCTATATGGCGGTTCGATGTTCAACAACGTCGTCGAAGCGACCCTGCAGGCGATGTGGCAACTGGGATGGACGACTTTGCGGTTCAACTTTCGTGGCGTCGGCCAGAGTCAAGGTGAGTATTCGGGTGGCAGTGGAGAAGCCGACGACGCGGCTGCCGCCCTGCAATTTTTATCCGCGGAATCTAGCTTGGAACTGGAGCAACTCATGTTGGCCGGGTATTCGTTCGGCGCGGTGGCGGCGCTTAAGGCAGCCGGCCGCCTATCCGCTTTAGGTGGGCTGTTATTAATCGCACTACCGCTGGGGATGACGGATGAAGACACTGTGAAACAAATTCCCACCTCGGTTCTGCTGGCGAGCGGAGATCGTGACTCCTACTGTTCGCCTGAGCGACTGCGGAACCTGGCTGGAGCCATTGGAAACCGGGCTCAGTTAAGGATTATCGAAGGCGCCGATCACTTTTTTGGTGGCTACGAGGCCGCGCTGACGAGGGCTTTGGAAGCGATGTTACGCGCTTTCCAGGTCGGATCCGATCGGTCCTGATGCTCGGTCCTTATGGCAGACCGATGTCGAGCGTGGGTTGGAGGGCGATTCCGGAAACATCCGCGGGATCCTGAGCGCCGGGTACCATTGATGTCGCCTTCCACAGCGCGTGAAATGGGTCATGTGGCTCGCTACCAGCGAGTTCAATTATGGCACGGATAGTTGCGCGCGTATCGCCCCGATGAATTCGCTCCAAGGCGGCGAACCGGTTAAGGTCATGAAAATAGATCAGATAGTTCATCAGAACCGCATTGTTGAGCTCCTGCTGGTCCAGGTCGAAGCGCTCGAGGCCTGACAGTCGCGGCTTCAATCTGACGTAATCGGCTTTGATTTCGGCAAACAAGCGCACGCGGCGCTTCAGAATTTCCTGCCGTGGTAAGCCGCTCTCATAAAGCTTAATCAGACGAATCTGTTGTTGGAGGAGAAAAGCCGCGAATTTCATGTCGCTAACGTAGATCTCCCGCGCCGCGATGGCATCTTGGGAGCCTGGGCCTTCAGTTTCGACGAAGAAGTCGATTGCCCCACGATTCCCGATCCAGTTGGCCGAGGATTCGTCAAACATCACCTCGTTTTTGAGGAAAAACGTGCGGTGGAAGAGTTCATGAATGAGCACACCGACCAACGCGGGACGACTTAGCTGAAGCAGATTCGAGAACACCGGATCGTTGAAAAAACCGAGGCTCGAAAAAGCTATAGCCGGCCGAATAAACGTGTCGTAACCTCGAGTCTGCATGGCGCGTGCCGCAGCTTCGGCTCCGGCGCGGCTGAAGTAACCCCGGTATGGTACGTAGCCGACAATTGGAAACCACCAAAGATACGGCGACAGCGCATCGCGTGGTGACGCCATCAACACCCACACCACGGCATTTTGATCAACCGCGCTAACAGTTTGATAGGCACCGCCAACACGCAGCCCGAGTCTATTGGCTGCAAACTGACGAACTTGCAGGACAGTCTCCAATCGTTGTCGCTCGTCAGCAGCGAGATCGGGCTCCCGCAAAAGCTGATTGATCGGCCGGCGATTCCACAACAGATGGGCTTCGATGTAGGCGACGCGCGCAAGATACGGCAGTTGGCACCCTGCCAGCAGGATGCTGGCGATTGATGCCAGAAGCAAGGTGAAGCGGCTTCGGCGAGAAAACTCGCTCGCCTTCTTGGTAGCCTCAAAGATACGCGAAAGGCCCCCGGCTGAACGCGACTGGCGCAATCGTTCAGTCAACGACCTCACGAGCGGTTTCAGCCGGAGCGTATTGAAGTTCGAACAGCCGCCGGTACAAGCCGCGGCGGCGCAGTAGTTCTTCGTGAGTGCCGCTTTCACGCAACACTCCTTTGCTTAGTACGAGGATGCGATCGGCGCGTTCGATAGTCGACAGCCGATGGGCGATTATCAGAGAAGTGCGGCCGGTCAGTAACTCCCGCAGCGCCAATTGGATTAAGCGTTCAGTCTCGCTGTCGACACTCGAAGTTGCTTCGTCCATGACAAGGATTCGAGGGTCGTAAGCCAGCGCCCGAGCGAAGGAAAGTAGTTGCCGCTGACCGGCGGAAAGATTAGCACCACGTTCGTGGATCTGTTCGTACAGACCTTCGGGCAACTGTTCGACAAAGGGCAGTGCTCGAGCTCGTTTGAGTGCATCGAGCACGGCGGCCTCATCCAGGTCCAGCCGCGACAGCCGGACGTTGTCGAAAATACTCTCGGCGAACAGAAACACATCCTGCAGCACCAGGCCAATGCTGCGGCGCAGACGCTTCAACTCCCATTCGCGCACGTCGACTCCGTCAACCAGAATTCGACCGGAGGTAACGTCATAGAAGCGATTCAGCAGCTTGATGATGGTGCTTTTGCCGGCGCCGGTGGGACCTACGATCGCGACGTTTTGACCGGCGGCGACTTTGAAACTGATATCCTGCAGGACGGGCTCTCCCTTTCGATATTCGAACGAGACATGCTCGAAGACGATTGAGCCGGCCCCGCGACGCGTGCGCTTGGGGTGCGGCGGACTCGTGATCGTGATCGGAGTGGCCATCAATTCCTGAAGCCGTTCAATCGCGGCTAAAGCAGACTGGAGTGTGGTGTATTTGGACGAAACTTCGCGCAGCGGATTAAAAAATAGCTGCGCATAAAAAATAAAGGCGACCAGGGTACCGAGACTCAGCGTCCTGTGGAGCACCTCTCCGCCACCAATCCACAGCACGATCGCCACGGTCATCGAACTCAGGGCTTCGACGGTCGAATAAAGGCAGGCGTCATAGATATTGGAGATCCGCTGAGCCTGTCGATTCTCGTCGTTGAGCCTCTGAAATTGATTCCGGCTCTCCCGCTCGTGAGCGAAGAGCTGGATGACCGACATGCCACTGAGCGCTTCGGAAAGGTACGCATTCAGGGCCGCGAGGCGCTCACGGATGTCGCGAAAGACGATCCGCATCCGAACGCGGAAAAAGTTGATGACGGCCAGCAGCGGCGGCACCCCGCAGAGCGCCCAGGCTGCCAGCCGTGGATTCAAGGCGAACATGATCATGATAATGCCGGCGAGAGTCAGGAGATCTATGAACAACGTAAGCGAGCCCGCGCTGAACATCTCGTTGATTGCATCAATATCGGTGGTCATCCGGCTAACCAGACGTCCAACCGGCGTTCGGTCGAAAAAGGCCATCGGCAGTCGCTCGACGTGACGGAAAGCCGCCAAACGCAGATCCGACAGGCTGTACTGGGCGACCATCATGGTCAAGTAAAACTGGCCGTAGAAGGTGGTGACCTCTCCAATCAACAAGGCCAGGTAAACCGACCCCATCAACAGCAGGCCGTGTCCATGCAGGTGAGTGACAATTGGCGACAGCCATCGCGGGCGGGGCGTTGTGCTCTTGGCGAGAAAAATGTCGATGGTCAGCTTGAAGACGTACGGCTGGGCGAGGGCGAAGACTGAGTTAAGTGGCATCAGGATGATGGAGAGGAAAAAAAGCGTGCGGTAGGGCCGCACATAACTCCAAACCCACTTCAGCAGCCGCCAGTCATAGGCACGGCCAAATTCGTCGTCGGTGACAGGCTCCATCGGTTAGTAGCGCGCCAACTCCTCTTCCAGCAATTGACGGCGGAAGAGCTGTGCGTAGATGCCGCGCTGCGCCATCAATTGCTCGTGGGTGCCGCGTTCGACGATCTCGCCTTCATCCAGCACGATTATTTCGTCGGCGTCGCGCACCGTTGAAGCGCGATGGGCGACGAATATTGAAGTCCGTCCCTTTACGCTGGCCTGCAGACTCTGCAAAACGGCACGCTCAGTTTCGGTGTCTACGCTCGATAGGGCGTCATCCAGCACGACCACTGCCGGATTGTAATTTAGCAGACGAGCGATGGTAACGCGCTGCTTTTGTCCGCCGGACAGAGACATCCCACGCTCACCCACCATTGTCTCGATGCCATTGGGCATAACCGCGATGTCGCTCTCCAGCCCGGCTACACGTGCAGCGGCCTCAATCTCATGCAGCGAAGCCTCAGGTCGGCCAAACGCAATATTGCGCGCGATTGTATCAGAAAAGAGAATCGGTTCCTGTGGTACGAGCCCGATGGTTCGGCGCAACGAGCCTAGCGGCAGTTCTCTGATATCGCGCCCATCGAGCAGCACGCGTCCACTGGTAGGTTCGATCAGGCGCACCAGCAGCTTGACCATGGTCGACTTGCCGGCGCCAGTGCGTCCGACGATGGCGAGCTTGCCCCCAGCAGGCACTCTAACATTGATATCGCGCAGCGCGAGCCGGCGGCGAGTACCGTCGAGTGGTGCCCGCTCTGCAAAATAGCTGAACGACACGTGTTCCCATTCGATAGCACCCTTGATTTCGAGCCGCGAATCGCCAACATCTATTTGGCCGGGTGGCTCAGCGGTGAAGATATCCTCGAGGCGCTTCATTGAAGCGCGGGCACGCTGATAGATCGAAATCATCCAGCCAATCGAGACTGTCGGCCACCCCAACTGCTGAAGATAAAGAATGAATGCGGTTAAATCTCCGATTGAAATCTTGTGAGCCTGGAGCAAAGCGCCGCCATAGGTCAACAAAATCATCATTGATCCCGCGACTGTCGCTCGAATCAGCGGCGTCATCGCCCCGCGCACGCGGGCGAGTGCGAGTCCCTGCTCGTTGTACCGGTCGTTGAGGCTCCGAAAGCGTTCAGCCTCGCGCTCCTCGAGCGTGTACGCTTTAACCACGTGAATACCAGAGAGACTCTCCTGAACCTTGGCTCCCAGAACGCCGAGCTCCTGCTGCACTTTAAGACTGCGTTCCATCAGTGAGCGCGTCAGGAAACGGATGACGACGAACAGCCCGAAGTAAGGCGTAATGGTCGCCAGGGTTAATCTGGGGCTGAGAGAGAACATGAAGGCTAACGAGAACAGGTAAGTCACTGGCGTGTTGGTGAAACTCAGCACCCCCATGCCGACCATCATGCGCACAGCATTCAGGTCATTGATCATCCGTGACATCAGATCGCCGGTCTTGAGCTCTTCATAGAAACCGGGACCCAGGGTTGTCAGATGGGCGAAAAGATCGTTGCGAAGGTCATACTCGATGTCGCGGCCGGTATTAAAGATGATCGAACGAGAAACCGCCCGCGCAATGCCCATTAACGCCGCTAAGCCGATCATCAAGCCGGCGTACTGAACCAATCGGTTTATGTCACTCCGCTGTATTGAGTTGACCGCGTCGCGCATCAGCACTGGCAAGATCATCTGCAGGATAGCGAAAGTCAGGGTACAAAAGATGCCAAGCGCGTACCATGTCCAATAACGCCGGATGTAAATGGAAAGGCGTTTCATGGGATCCTTGCGATCCTGCGATTTCCCTCTTAGAGGGAGAGGTCCGTGACCAACGGCGCGACAGCGGAACTGCGCAAATTTGCAGCCATGAGTTGAGTCTCACCTAGATTTAGGGCCAGGGTTGCTCTGACAGAAGACGTTATCAATTATCTAGAGCCAGAAAAACTCACGATCTTCGATTTACGATCGGGTGCGGCGACGTGCCTGTCTCGATCGTGGCCCGGCGTTGGCGAAGAAAAATCAGCGCGGGCGTATACTCGACAGGCGGCGTTCGTAAACCTTGGCGTACTTGAGAAAAACGTAAAACGCGGCGGTCATAGCCGCATAGAGTCCCGCTCCGCCGTCGAGAAACCCGCCCCGCAGCACGTAGAACTTGAAAAAGCGCCAGATTGGATGAGTGAGCATTCGAACGACCGTCAGCGGCGAGGGTGTCAGTTGAGCGGCGCTGCGCGTGCTGAAACGGTTTATCGTATCAACATGGTCAGCCACATCGCGGTAGCTGAAGTGCAGAATCGGGGCCTGTAGCCGCGCAACTCGCCCGTTTACGACAACTTTGTCATGCGGGTCGATGCCCCCGATGCGACCTTTTTCGCGTCGAAACAAACGTATTGGTCGGTCGCGGTAAATTGCTCGTGTATCGTAATGGCGCAAGTGATAGAGCATCCGCGGAATGCGATAGCCGTCCGCTGCTTCGGGTGATGAGATCACTTCTTCGATCTCCCGGCGCAATTTGTAGGTGACCTGCTCATCGGCATCGAGTAACAGGATCCAGTCGCCACTGGCATGATCAAGCGCGAACTGCTTCTGGCTAACGTAGTCGGTGAACTTGTGCGAGATGACCCTGGCGCCCATTCCCCGCGCGATTTCGACCGTACGGTCAACCGACCCCGAGTCGACTACCACCAGCTCGCGACACAACGACCTTACGCTGGCCAGGCACTGTCCGATTGCCGATTCTTCGTTGTACGTGATGACGATCAAAGAAAGCGATGGAGGTTCCACGGATTTAGGTGGGTCGCTAGCTATTTAGTCGGGTCGACTTTGTCCTGCTCAGTGCCGAGTTCTTCGAGAAACGGAAAGGAAGCTAGATAAGCTGCCTCGTAAGTTGCCCGATCAAGCTGGCCGCGCATCAACTGAACGCGGAGGAACAAAAAATATGTTTGGATAACATCGGTCCTACAATAACGGTGAATTTCTTCGAATCGTCCCGACTCGAAGCATTCCTGGACCCGCGCTCCCCTCATCGTGGGTTTACCGGGTAAGCCGAGCATCTTAACCAGAAGGTCCAGACCACCTCTAAGGTAAACCTCTCCGTAGTTGGTCAGATATTCGCACAAATCGAGGTGACGTTCGGGTCTGTGACGGCGCAGTGAGTCGTTACCTTCGAAGTAATGGGGGGCCGAAACGCCCCAGCGCATTGCCGCCAACTCGAGCACCGGCAGATCAAAACGGCGGCCATTGAAAGTCACCAGGCAGCCCTCAAAGCGCTCGAGCCGAGCCCAAATGTCGTTAACCAGGGATTGTTCCGACTCGCGGGGCGGGCCGAGGCTGTCAACGCGTCGCAGAACGTAATCGCCGCTCACCTCGCCAATCGCGATTGAGATCGGGACGTGAAGCGTGAGCGGAAAAAAATCGGAGCCGCGCCTGCCGAGCTCCTGGCGAAATCGCTCAAATGCCTCGTCATCGCTGAGCGCGCTATCGGCGAAGAACACCCGATTGAGCAAAGGCTTATCCACGCGCGTCTCAATATCGAGCACTGCAAATTCCATTTTTCAGAAGTTCGCCTGCTCGCTGGTTTGACGAGCTCAATCAGCTGGTTTCGCCCTGGCCGTGCCCTGTTCAGCTTCTGGCAGTAACGTCATAAGATTCGCGACCCGTCGCCCGTGTGGGCCAGCTGCGAAATCAGGTCAGCAGCGATCGATTTAAAGCCTGCGCTAACCGGATGACCGGGGTCGGCAACCACTATCGGATTGGCCGTATCACCACCCTCGCGGATCTGGCGCACCATGGGGATCTCGCCGAGAAAAGGGATGTTGAGCTCGCGAGCAAAACGAGCACCACCCCCATGGGCGAAGATCTCATGACGTCGCCCACACTTCCCGCACAGATAGTAGCTCATATTCTCGATTACCCCCAGAACCGGGACCTGAACCTGCTGAAACATGGCGACCCCTCGCTTCACGTCGAGTAAGGCGATTTCCTGCGGAGTGGTCACAATAACGCCGCCGGCCAGCACCACGCGCTGGGTGATGGTGAGTTGGGCGTCTCCGGTGCCGGGCGGTAGATCAATCAGGAGATAGTCAAGCTTTCCCCATTCGACGTTGAACAGAAACTCACTCTCCAGCTTGGTTACCATCGGTCCGCGCCAGATCACTGCGGTCGCGTCGCTGATGAACAGCGCCATTGAGATGTAGCGAATGCCGAATCGCTCCAGCGGTTCGATGCGCCGGTCATGGGTCACGCGCGCACGATGCGCGGCGCCAACCATCATGCCCAGGCTTGGACCATAAACGTCGGCGTCCATCAAACCCACGCGCCCACCGAGGGCAGCCATCGCCAGGGCAAGATTGACCGCGACGGTCGATTTGCCGACCCCACCTTTTCCGCTGGCGATGGCGATCACGTGTTCTACGCCAGGTATTGTCCGGCGCGCGGGCGTTGGCGCTAATCCTCGTGCAGGTGCAGCTTGCTCAACCTCGACTTTGACCGCTGGTACACCTGCCATGGCAGAAACCGTGCGCTGGATCTCGCTCGAAATCTGCGCGAGCGTTTCGGGCTTGGTGTTGGGGCTGGCAGTCATGATCACGGTCACGCCTGGTTGGGCGACTTCGATGTCTTTGATGATGCCGAACGAGACAATGTCGCGGGTGAAGCCTGGATAACGGACTTTTCTCAGCTCGGCCAGGATTTCTTGAGGCGTTGGCATACTAACCTGCATCTGATTGTTCACACCAATGTGAGGCGCCGGCTTCCAATGCAAATGTTATCATTCCCTCCCGTGCGGCAAAATTGGTTTCGCGCGGTGTGAGGCCGACAACGGTCGGCGATTGCTGATAGCGGGATGGAGACGTACGTAAAAAACGTCTTCTTGCTCGGCGCCTTTCGACGAATCGACGGATCCGCGTTATTGAATTTCTGAGAATCCAGGCGGAGGCATAGCGATGAACGATTCGAACGCGGTTGGTTATCAGCTGCCGCATGAGTTGGTTACTTTACGCGAGCAAGTTCGGCGCATTATTGAGGACGAGGTAATTCCCGCTGAGGCTCGCGTTGATCCAGATGCCGCGGAGATTCGCGAGGATGATTATTGGGCAATCGCCAGGAAGACTCAGGCAGCAGGCATGTGGTGCATGGGGTCACCTCGCGAATATGGCGGCGGTGGACTCGGGATGTTCGAGATGTGCGTGCTGCAGGAGCAGATGTGCCAGCATCGGATGGGTCTTTACAACCCCGGGGCGGGGGTGTTCGGCCGCACTCCGCCGCCCGTCATCTGGGCTGGCACCGAAGAGCAGATTCAAAAATATGCGGTGCCGACCCTGAAAAACGCGACGTATACCTTCTTTGCCATCACCGAACCCTCTGGCGGCTCGGATCCCGCCGGTGCAATCCAATGCCGTGCGGTTAGAGAAGGTGATCACTACGTGCTGAACGGCACCAAGATTTTCAGTTCGCACGCGCACGAAGCCGAGTGGGGAGTAGTGTTCGCGCGCACCGACCCGAAGGCGGGGCGTGCGGGCATCACCGCCTTTATAATCGAGAAGAATACGCCCGGATTTGTTGCTCGCCCCTTTAAAGTCATGCGGACCTCCGCGCTTCCCAATGTGGTCCATCTTGAGGACTGCCGCATACCGGTAGAGCAGCGGTTGGGACCTGAAGGTGCCGGTTTGAATTTGTGCCTCGATCTGCTGACCGGCCTGCGCTTCCCGTATTCGGCGTGCAACATTGGAGTCGGGGTCGCGGCCTTACGCATGGCGATCGCCTACGCCAAGCAGCGCAGCACCTTCGGCGAACTGCTGGCGCGTCGACAGGCGATTCAGTGGATGCTGGCGGACTCCGAAGTTGAGTTGCGGGCGGCACGCTGGTTGACCTGGGAGGGGGCGTGGAAGAGCGATCGTAAGGAAGATGCGCGGATGGAAGCCTCGATTGCCAAGCTCTACTCCAGTGAAGTGTTGGGTCGAGTGGTCGATCGGGCGGTGCAAATCCACGGCGGATACGGCGTCAGCAAGGAACTTCCGCTCGAGCGGTGGTACCGCGAGGCACGTATTCGCCGCATCGGCGAAGGACCGTCCGAAGTTCATCGCATGGTAATCGCTCGCAATTTGTTGCGCTGAGATCGGAATCGGAGGTGCCCGATGGCGCTGCCGCTTGAAGGGATTCGGGTCGTGGATTTAGGCCAGATTTTCGCCGCGCCTTATTGCACGCTTCAGTTGGCTTACATGGGCGCCGAGATCATAAAAATCGAACCACCACCTCAGGGCGAAATGCTGCGCCGTCCAAATCAGTCGCCCGGCGGTGTCAATTATGCCTTCTTAATGCTCAACCCGAACAAGAAATCAGTTACCTTGAATCTCAAACACTCGCGCGGGCGCGAAATTCTCCTGCGATTGCTCGAAGATGCTGATGTGTTGGTTGAGAACTTCGCTAGCGGGGTTATGGAGCAACTCGAACTCGATTACCAACGACTCGGCGCACGATTTCCGCGACTGATCTACGCTTCGGTTAAGGGATATGGCTCGGATGGGCGATGGGCAAAGCTGGGAGCGATGGACAGCACTATCCAGGCCGCCTCAGGATTTATCTCGGTAACGGGGTACGCAGATGGTCCAGGCGTGCGCACCCCGGCAGCCTTCATCGACATGGGGACAGGCAGCCATCTGGTGAGCGGAATTCTCGCCGCACTGATTCAGCGCAGCCGCACGGGACGTGGCCAAAAGGTCGAAGTGGCAATGATGGATGTCGCGCTGCCGCCAATGACCGGGCTGATTGCCAACGAGCTTGAAGGTAAGCCGTACACGCGGATGGGAAACCGCCATCGCTCGGCCTGTCCATCGAATGTCTATGAGACCGCTGATGGCGAGATTATGATTTTCTGTGTCAGCGAATCGCACTGGGAAGCGCTGGCGCGAATGATGCACCGATCAGAGCTTATCGGCTCTCCTCGATACCGAGATCATGCTGCTCGCTTTGCCATCGTTGATGAAGTTGACCGAATGGTCAATGAATGGACCCGGGCCCATCGACGCGAGGATCTGGTGCAAATGCTGCTCGAGAATCACGTGCCGTGCGCTCCGGTGCGGTCCATTGCCGAAGTACTGGGAGATCCTGAAATCAGAAGACGCGGGATGTTGCTCGATACTGCGTTTCCAACGCGGGGAGCAGTTTCCGTGATGGGTTGCCCGATCAAGTTCTCCGAGGATGGGTATGACAGTCGTGAGCTCAATGCGCCGCCCATGGTCGGTGAACACACGGCCCAGATCCTATCGAGGATCGGTTTCGCACCTGAACAGGTCGAGCAACTGAGGGCAGAAGGAGTCGTGTGAGAGGCTCAAATGACCGCGGCCCAAAGAGTCGTCAAGCTTGCTCGTGAGATCGCTCGGGCGCAGACTGAATTCACCGACATGCGCGTCAAACTAATCCTCGAGGTGCATAAATGCCGCTGGTAGGCGGAGTTATGGCGATGCTGGTGACGCCGTTTACCGACGATTACCAGCTCAATGAGGAGGCTCTGCGGCAGGAGGTCCGATGGAGTTTGGACCAGGGAGCGCAGGGTATAGTCGCGACACCCTCGATCGGGGAGTTCCTGCACCTGTCTGAAACCGAACGACTCCGCGCATGGGAAGTAACGCTTGAGGAAGCTCGTAAGCGGCCCGGGGTCTGCGCCATCGCCATGACATCGGGTGCAACCACCTTGGAAACCCTGAGCTACGCTCGCCAAGCGGCGCGGATGGGTTTTGATGCTCAACAGGTGATCCCGCCCTATTATTGGCGATGTGGGGAACTCGAAGTGGAGCGACACTATCGGATGGTAGCCGAATCCGCAGAGCTTCCGGTGGTCATCTATCACAACCCGGCATTGAGCAAGTTCACGATTACGCCGAGGTTCGCTGGACGGCTGGCCGCGATCCCGAACCTGATTGCCATTAAGGAGGTACTTACCGATCTCCAGCATCTAGAAGCACTGTTTGATCAGGTTAGCGGGCGAATCGCCGTGTACAACACTTTTAGGGCTTTTCTGGCCGGCCTAATGCTCGGTGCCGCCGGGGGCTTTATCAATATCTTCGCGGTTCCCGCTTCAGTGGCCCTCTTGAAGGCTTTCAGGTCGGGAGATATAGCGCGGGCGGCGGAAATTCAACGGCGTCTCAATCGCTGTTTTCCTCGAGGCGGTGAAGGGGCCCTCGGCCATCTTGGCACCACCAAGGTAACTGCCACCGTGGTGACCGGGATTGAAATGGGACCGGCTCGCCCGCCCTATATGGCACCACAAAATGCGGCCGACCTAATCAGAGCCCGTCTTCCCGAGTTGAACGCGTTGCTGTGATATGGGCGCTCGCTCCGGCAACAACTATCTCAGCGCTTTGCGCCGCCTCAAAGCTGAAGTCTGGCTTGGTGGGCAGCGAGTCGAAGACGTCACTACTCATCCCGCACTGGTGCGCTGCGCACGCTCGATCGCTTCTTTATACGATATGCAGATCGAACATCCTGAGGCGATGACCTTTCGGCTCGAGGATGGCGACCGCGCAGGCTTCTCGTTTATCCAGCCACGCAACCCCGACGAGGTACGCAAACGCGGCGTGATGTTTCGGCGCTGGGCGGAGCGCAGCGGCGGAATGCTAGGACGAACACCAGACTATCTTAACTCCAGCATCGCGGCGATGGCCGCGGCGTGGCAATTCTTCGCCGCGAGCGAGCCGCGCTTCGGCGATAATATCCAGAACTATTATCGCGAAGCGCGTAAACATGACTGGTGCGCCACGCATACCCTGGTCAATCCGAAAGCAAGTCGCGCCGCTGGTTGGGCCGGTCAGACTGACACGGATTTGGCCCTGAAGATGATCGAACGCACCAATGACGGCATCATTGTCAGCGGTGCTCGAATGCTGGCCACACTAGGGCCGCTGGCCGAAGAGTTATTGGTCTTTCCCTCGACCGTTTTGAAGGCAGAGCCCGCTGCGGCCCCGTTCGCGCTCGCATTTGCAATCAATTGTAATGCCCGGGGTCTGAAATTCCTCTGCCGAGACAGCTTCGACCTCGGTCGCTCGCATTTCGACGCGCCTCTAAGCTCGCGCTTCGAAGAAATGGACTGTGTGGTTGTCTTCGATCAGGTGTTGGTGCCGTGGGAGCGGGTCTTCCTTTGTGGCGATGTGGCGCGCTGCAACGCCCTATATGCAGATACCAATGCGGTCGTCAATATGATGCACCAGGTGGCGGTCAAGAATACCGTTAAAGCCGAGTTCCTGCTCGGCCTGGCCGCCAAGATCGCTCAGGTCAGCGACGGGCTGAGTCTTCCGCACGTTCGGGAGCGGCTGGCTGAAATGATTATCGCGACGGAGATGATGCGGTCATCTTTACGCGCTGCCGAGGCGGATGCTCACGTCGACCGCTGGGGCCAGTTTGTCCCGTCACGGCCGCCGCTCGACGCCGCGCGCAACTTCTTTCTGCGCGTATATCCCCGCCTGGTGGAGATTATCCAGCTGAATTCATCGTCGAGCCTGATAGCGACGCCGTCGGAGGCGGATTTTGCCAGTCCGTTGCGTCCCGAGATCGAGCGTTACTTCGCGAGTTCAGGGGCGCGGGCGCAGGAGCGGGTTGCGTTGTACCGTCTTGCATGGGATGTGGCGGGCAGCGCGTTCGGCGGTCGGCAGCTGCTATATGAGCGCTTCTTTTTTGGCGACCCCGTTAGGATGGCCGGTGCGCTGGTCGAGAACACCGACCTCCAACCTCTCATAAAGCGGATTGACGATTTCCTTAATCGCCGCGATTGAACTTGGCGGAGCTCGGCGAGAAGTTTCAGACATCGCCAGCTTTGTTGCGTTTCGCAGTCCAAGGTCGCTGCTTTAGCACTGCAAAATGGGGCGGCTTCGCAAGACAACCAAGATCTGGCGGAGCTCGGTTAGACTGAGCCCCTTAGTCGATCGAGAAGACTACTTCTCGATCGAGCCGAGCTCCTTATTCGGGCGTGAAGCGCCCCTTGAGGTCGAGCTCGGTGCTGGCCGGGGCGAGTTCATTCTCGCCCGCGCCGGAGCCCTGCCCGACAGGAATTTCCTGGCAGTCGAACTCTCATTGCCACTGGCGCGGCTGATCGCCCGGCGCGCGGCGGATCTAAAATTGCCGAACCTACACATTGTGAGAGCAGACGCGCGGTCTACGGTAAATCTTTTTCTGCCTTCCGCCTCCGTCAGCACTTATCATATTTATTTTCCTGACCCGTGGCCCAAGGCGCGCCATGTCAAGCGTCGGCTCTTTTCGCCATCATTTACAGCCAATTTGCGGCGGACGATGGTTCCGGGGGGCTTACTGCATGTGGCGACCGACGTACCGCAGTACGCCGAATCAATCTTCGCAATGATCGAAGCTCAGGGGTTGACCGCGTCAGGCCACTGCGGGGAGCTTTTGCCGAGTGGCTTTGCACGCAAGTTCATTGCCGCAGGTCGACCGATTTACTTCCGCAGCTTCACCAAGCCTGCCGGCTCTGAAGGAGAAGACTGAGCAGTGTTTGGGGCGGCGGCGGACCGGATGCTTGCCTTGAAAGCCAGCAAACAATAGATTTTCCAGCATCCTATGAAGCAGCCCTGGACGATTGCGCTGGGCAGCATATTGATGCTGATCGGCGTGTCCGCGTGTGCTGCTCGCAAGCAGCCCAGCGGCGAGAATTATTATGTGCAGGCCACCAAGGAATATAATTCGCATTTCTATCAGCCGGCTATCGCTGATTATCAGAAACTGATCGACGAGTACCCTTTCAGCCCCTATGCTGAAGAAGCAGAGTTGAATATCGGCCTCGCCCATTACAAACAGCACGATTACGCTGAAGCGGTCGGGGCCTTGACCGATTTCATGCGGATGCATCCAACGAGCAAGCATCTGGACATTGCTTCCTATTACCTGGCAATGGCGCATTTCGTGCAGATCGGCCGTGCAGACCAGGATCAGACCCATACTGAGCTGGCCTTGAAACAATTCCAAAGTATTGAGCAGCGTTTCCCCGAGAGCAATTTTGCGGCTCTTGCCCATGAACAAATCGAAATCTGTCGCGAGATGCTGGCTCGTCACGAATATCTGATCGGCAGTTTCTATTACGATCGGGCCAATTATAAGGCATCAGAATCGCGTATGGCGGAGTTACTGGCGCTCTACCCGGACACGCCAATCGCACCGCAAGCGCTCTACGATTTGGCACGCATTCTAGAGAGGCAGGGCAAGAAATACTCTGCCGCGCAGGCTTTCACTGCGCTGCAGAAATCATATCCAAATACCAAGTATGCATCGATCGCTGCTGAAGAGTTAAGGAAACTGCACCAGTCCGTTGACACGGAAGAAGATCCGCTGAAATTGGTGCTGGCTGAAAGCGGCTTCGGCGAAGATAGGCGTGGGGCAGACCAGGTGGCGGTACATGAGAGTTTGGAAAATCTGGCTGCCACCGACTCCGGTAAAGCATACGGTGACAACGGCCTGCCGAATTTGTCGGCCCAGACCGCTGAAGTGGCCGACGATCATCGATCAGGTGGTGCTGGCGGCGAGGGCGAGCACACAGCGGCACTGATCTCGAATCCCCAGACTGACAAAACTGCGCTCGGTCCCGCAGTTCTGCGGATGGTCAGGCTTTCGTCGGCAGACCCGCCGCTTTCGCTGGTTTTGGATCTGACGGGGCCGGTCAGTTACGAGGACGATCTCAGCAATGGTAGTGACTTTTCGACGCTGAAGGTCTTTTTGAAAGGGGTCAGCATGGACTCGAAGCTCGCCCATCATCTGGTTTTTGACCGTTCGATCTTTCATGATTGCGACATCGAGTCCGACTCAAAAGGGACGACGGTTACAGTGAACACCGTGCCAGTTTCACGCTTTGCCATAGTGCCGCTGCAACGGCCCGCACGGTTGCTGGTCACTTTCACGCCGCAGAACAGCCCGGTCCCCGCCACCGCAAATGCGGGAATCGGCGGCGACGCGACGTTTTGAATCGTGTGGCTCGGGAGTAACTGATGAATCGCTCTCGGGCGCTCAGTTCGGTGGCATTGACGCCATGCGAGAACACGCTATTGCGGTGACAGTCCGGAGGCCATCACTCCTTCTCAAGCACAAAGCTAACGCTCTTGTGGACCAGTCGAATTTGATCCCCATCGCGCGTAAAGTTAAGGCCCGCCCGGTCTTGCTCGAGGGCCTCGGCCACCATAGAGCGTAATTTGACGGCATTTTCGAGCGTCGCCCCTCCGAACCGAATCCAATCATCCAGCGTCAGACGAGCATCGCGAGCAACTCTCATTGAAATGCGGAGGCCGTGTTCGTTGAACATTCGCTCAAATTCCGATGCTGGCAAAGTGCGAAAATGCGTGGGGTCACACAAACGCTCCATCTGATTATGCAGCTCAGCTTTGATGGGGTCTTCTGACGTAACCATGTCGGTGATCACCATCCATCCGCCGCTCGCGACAACTCGTACCAGTTCGGCCAAAACGCGAGTCGGATTGGCGAAATGGTGGAAAGAAAAACGGCACACGGCGCCATTGAAAACTCCATCTGCGAGACTCAGCCGTTCAACTTCACTCACGATAAAATCGGCATTTGTGATATTTCGTGCGACGGCGGTCGCCCGTGCGCGCCTCAACGGTTCTTCTATCACATCAATCCCGATTGCCCGCGTGCATCGTTGGGCAAAGGCTAAAGTCGCATTGCCGTTGCCGCACGCGAGTTCCAAAACGCGGTCGGTTTTGGCCACCCCGGAGATGGAAATCATGAAGGCAATCAGCTTCTGGTCAAAGGAGTTGGTCGGCATCGAGTATGCCGCCGGGCGGCGCCGATATTGTTGCAAGGCGGTTGTCTGACGTCCTGTGTCAGCAACTATGCTGTCGCTCATTAGCCCCTTCGCTCAGTTGGTATCTAGCTGGTGGGGTCGGTTGATCGCCCACTCCCATAGTCGCGTTCCGAATGCGAGCGCGGCGTCACTGATTCCCGGAAACAACGCGGCCAGCTTTTCCACTGTGGCCGCACCCGGCGGCACGTCGACTTCCGTCAAACGCAAGGTCAAGGCGGCGATCACCGCCCAGGTCACCCAACGCACTGGCATCAGATAAAAGATCTCGCGGAAGCGCTGGACAGGTGCGCCGTCACCAGTGTGCAGCATCGGAGTATCGACCGGACCGGGCATTATTAAGGCAACGTGGATCCCAGAGCCAAACAGTTCGACTCGTAACGCTTCGGTCAACCCCACCAGGGCAAACTTGGTAGCCGAGTAGCCGCCGAGTGGTGGTGCGCCCCGGCGACCTGCCAACGAACCGATATTTACGATGAAGCCCGAATTCGCCTGGCGCATCGATGGCAAGACGGCCTGGATAGTGTGAAGTGTGCCGAGCACATTAACCTCAAACATCCGCTGCAATTGCCGAGGCTCCATCGTTGCAACCGGACCGGGCTGGAGAGTACCGGCCGAATTGACCACGATATCAATATGGCCCAGCTCCCTTAGGGCGTGATCGATCGCGCTGACGACCTCTTCGCGCCGGCTGATGTCCGTAGACAACACTATTGCTTTGCCCCCCGTATCGCGGATTCGCGAGGCCAATTTTTCAAGCGGCCCACGGCGCCGGGCGACAAGCGCCGTACTAGCTCCGAGGCCTCCGAGTGTTAACGCGACGTCATAACCGATCCCGCTGGAGGCACCGGTAACCAACATTGTCCGGCCGCGGAAAAAGGCCTTCAGAGGTCGCAAGAGCAACTGCTGGGAACTAAACGCCATGGGGCGAACCACCAAAGGACATGGCTAGGTTCCGCTGTTGGAGTCCTTCAGATCACAGCTCATGATAAGTAGGTCTCGAGGACGGCCGTCACGGTCCACCACCCAGTCCTGCAGTAAAGCTTCGACTTGAAAGCCCAATTTCTCGAAGGCAGCCCGGGCACCCGTCTGATCTGGGGTCATCATGGCGGCCATCTTTTTGATTCCTCGCGACTGGCCGAGCTCGAAAATCTCTGATGTGAGGCGGCGTCCCAATCCGCAGCCTCGGAACGCGGGGGCAACCTGAACGCGAATCTCGCCGACCCGACGAGTCCAACGGGCCTGTTCAAGGTGGAGCGTTCCATAACCCACCACGTGTTCTCGCGCTTGCGCCAAAACGGTAATGCTATTACCCCGCGCAACATCTGCGACCCATTGATCAACGATCACGGGGTCGGTGATATCCGTTCTCAGGAACAGGAGATCATCCTCAGGCAGTGAACGGGCGAAGCGCAGCAGACGGCCGCGGTCCGCAGCTTCCATCAGCCTGAGCAGGACGTGACGTCCATTACGCAGCGCAACCTCACATGGGATCCTACTCTTCTGATCCCGTGAAGCTGCAATCTCCGTCTTGTCCCCGGTCATTGTCGTGCTGAACGAGCGGATTCACTCGGGTCCGCCCAGCGGCGAGCATATCCGGCAGGCGAGGGTCGGCCGCACCTGACTGCACAATAGTAGGCCCAATATTTCAATATCCTGAGAATCCCATGTCTGTGGTGGCTTGCGCGTCTGGATCGGTACAAACGTTGACCAAAGACGGCTTGCCGCTGTTCATCGCGCGTTCGAGCGCAGGTCGAATGTCCGCGGGTTTTTCAACGAACTCGCCGTAACCACCGAGAGCTTCTACTAGCTTGTCATAGCGCTGGTAACCCAGGTCGCGACCAACGTTGCCACCAGTTTTGCGCGACGTGAATCCGGCATTATTTGATACGACCACCGTGATGTTGAGTTTGTGACGAATGGCCGTGTCCATTTCCATACCGTTCCATCCAAAGGCGCCGTCTCCGCTCAGCACCACCACCGGTTTGTCGGGGGCCGCCGCCTTGGCTCCGATTCCGAAGGGAATGCCAACACCCATACAGCCATGCGGACCAGCATTGAGGCTGTGGCGTGGCTGGTAGATTGGAATCGATTGGCGTGCGAAATTCAGGATCTCGTGGCCGTCGACCACCAGGATGGTATCGCGCGAGATCATATCTTTGACCTCATTGCAGAGGCGCAATGGATGAATCGGTACCTGATCTGAGTGGAGCAAAGGAGAGTTACGCTCGAGGTTCGACCGATGCTTGGCCGAAAGCTGAGATACCCAGGGTGTCTCTTCGTTGGGATTAAAGCGTCCTTTCGCTTCAGCGGTCAGTTGTTCCAGTACCATTTTGGCGTCGCCAATGATGCCGATTTCAACGTCGCGGTTATGGCCAATCTCACGGCCATCGACATTGACGTTGATAAACTTGGCAGTGGGCGAAAAGCGCGGCGGGCGCAGAAAGGACAGCATCGAATTCGCGCGAGCCCCGATCACCAACACCACATCCGCCTCCCGAAATGCCGTCGAGCGAGCACCTGGAAACGATCGTGGATGATCTTCGGCAACTACACCACGCCCCTGCGGTGTCGTAAAGAACGGGATACCTGTAGTATCGACGAAGGCCCGCAAAGCCTCTTCCGCTCGCGACCATAAAACGCCGCTGCCGGTCAAGATCAGGGGTTTGCGCGCTTCGGCCAACAAGTCAATGGCCTGGCGAATGAGCGCAGGATCGCCGGCAGGACGAGCATCGGTCCGATACTTTCCTCTGACCCAGTTAATCTTGTCCTCGTCGACTTTCGCAGCCAGGATATCGGCCGGCAAGTCCAGGTAGACCGGACCACGCTTTCCGTCAAGTGCCTCGCGAAACGCAATAGCAATGTATTCGGGTATGCGATAAGCAAGATCAACCCGGTAGGCTGACTTCACGATCGGCCGCATCATTGGTACTTGATCCATTTCCTGAAAGGTATCAAGCGTCCATCCCCGCATGGGGGCAGAGCCGCCGATTGCGATTACCGGTGACGCGTCGGCCTGTGCATTGGCCAGGCCGGTGACGAGGTTGGCGACGCCGGGTCCCATCGGTGCAATACAAATTCCGGGTTTACCTGTGACGCGCGAATATGCGTGTGCCATCATCGCGGCGGCCTGCTCGTGGCGAACGTAGATGCCCTTCATGCCCAAATCGAGGCAGGCGCCGGCAGTCCCACTGGTCGGCCCGCCCATCATGAAAAAGATGGTGTCGACGCCCTCCTGTTGGAAACAACGCGCGATTATCTCTTCACCGCGTAAAGTCCCCATGTGAAATGTCCTCCTGAGTCTCGCGCCCGGCGGCACCCAGCGCGCACTGCTTGCAGGAATAGCGCGCGCCCGCAGTTCAGCGCAACCGTTCTTGACACGTATCTCGCCAGAAGGCCTGAGAAGGCAGCGCGCCTATAGATTTCTATGCACGGCTCGATTCTGTTATGCTCAAGTGGCCACTGGGACGTGTAGCTTGCCCTGGTCAGGACTCTTGATAAACAGGAGAGATGCTTGGCGGACCTGCAATCTCTAAGTGCACCCGCTGAGCCCGTGCATGTTCTCCCGGGTCGGGTGCGTTTTCGGGTTCGCGGCCTATACCATCGTCCCGCTTTAAAGCGCGCCATAGAGCGGGAGTTGTTATTACGTCCTCACATCCATCGAGTAGTAGCTAATACCTTAACGGCTAGTGTGCTGGTCGAGTTTGATTCGGCGATCGAACCCGACCAAATTGCTCTACTGCTGGAAGAGATAATAGGAGCTTTACCTTCTTCTACTCAGCAAAGGCCACTAAACTCGGGCTCGAATGCTGCTGCGATTGCTGGCCGCACCAGTCAAAAGCCGCTGTCCCCGGACAGGCTTGATGAGTTCGTCAACCGGGTCAGCAAAAACGCCGAAAACGGTTGGCACCTGAGCGGTGCCGACCACGTAATTAAACAGTTCGACAGCTCGGAGACGGGACTGACTGAGCTGGACGCCACGGAGCGCTTCAAGACTTTTGGCCCCAATCGTCTTCCCGAGCTTCGACCACGCTCCGGCTGGACCATCCTACGTGATCAGTTCGACTCGATGCCGACGGCATTGTTGCTTGCCGCAGCAACCATCTCGTTGTTCACCGGCGGGCTCTCCGATGCAATCGCAATTGGTGGGGTGCTGGCGATCAATGCAGCACTGGGATTTTTTACGGAGAGTCGATCAGAAAGCTTAATCGGTTCGCTCAAGCGCTTCGTCGAGCCTACCGCGCTGGTGGTCCGTGACGGAAAACTGCACCAGATTGCGTCCGAACGCGTTGTGCCGGGTGACGTCATCGTGCTTCAGCCGGGGACGTACGTCTGCGCCGACGCGAGGATTATCGAAGCTGAAGAACTAACGGTGGACGAATCGGCCTTGACCGGTGAAGGCCTGCCGCTCGCCAAGAGTGCACAGACCCTCAACAATCCGTTTCTCCCCCTCGGGCAGCGAAAGAACATGGTCTATATGGGAACCCGAGTGACCGGTGGGAGCGGGCTTGCCATTGTCGTCGCAACGGGGCCGCAGACGGAGTTAGGACTGATTCATCGCTTGGCAGGTGAGACCAAAGCGCCAGAAACACCAATGGAGCGGCAGCTAGCCGCACTCGGTCGGCAATTGGTAATCATCTGCAGCGGTATCTGCACCTTGATCTTACTGATCGGGCTGTTCCAGGGCTACGGCCTGGTGCAAATGCTGGAGACCGCAATCTCGCTGGCGGTGGCGTCCGTGCCCGAAGGCTTGCCGGTAGTCGCCGCGTCCACCTTGGCCTTGGGCATCGTCAAGATGCGCCGGCACGGGGTCATAATCCGCAAGTTGGAAGCGGTCGAGACGCTCGGCTGCGTAAAGACGGTTTGTCTGGACAAAACCGGCACGCTTACGCTGAACCGAATGAAAGTGGAGATTGTTTGCTGTGGGGAGCAGCAATTACATTTTCCAGGCGAAGAATTCAACCTCGAAGAACAGCCGCCCGCGCTAAATGATGGCTTCCGGAAGCTGGCCGAAATCTGCGTCTTATGTAGCGAAAGCACCATAGAGCGATACGCCGGCAGCCACAAGGTCAGCGGCTCCGCGACTGAAAATGCGCTCATTGAGCTGGCGCTTCACCTGGGAATCGATCCGATCGCGCTCCGCACTCAGTACCCCACACTCAGAACCATCAGGCGTGCCGAACAGCGCAACTATATGTGCACACTTCACCGAGTGAAGCCCCGCTTCCGGAAGACGTTCAGGGGACCATTCCTAGTGGCGGTCAAAGGTAGCCCGAGTGAAGTCTTGGCGATGTGCAGGTGGCAAATCCGCGACAGTGGACGAGTCCCGATTAGTGAGGCCGACCGTTTGCGAATTCTCGCGGAAAACGACCGAATGGCTGGTGCAGCCCTGCGCGTGCTCGGGATCGCCTATCGCGAGTTGCCTGCCGAGGGGCGCAGCCAGATTGAGCGTGACCTGGTATGGCTGGGCATGGTCGCCATGGCGGATCCCATCCGCCAAGGCGTTCGTGAGGCTATCCAGGCATTCCATCAGGCCGGTATCGATACCATCATGATTACCGGCGACCAGCCGCTGACCGCTTCAGCGGTCGGCAGAGCATTGGAATTGAGCCGCAACGGGCAGTTGCGCGTGTATGAGATCAGCGGTCCTGCGGATTTGGAACAGATTGGGGTTGCCGATATTTCGCGCCACGCGCAGGTCTTCGCGCGCGTCAGCCCGGCCAACAAGCTGCAAATCGTGCAGGCCCTGCAACGTGGCGGTCATGTTGTGGCGATGACGGGCGATGGGATTAACGACAGCCCCGCCCTTAAGGCAGCCGATATCGGTATAGCAATGGGAAGTACGGGTACAGACGCTGCCCGCGACGTCGCTGACGTGGTGCTTGAGAATGACGATTTGCAGACGATGCTCGTCGCAATCGGGCAGGGGCGTGCGATCTACAGCAACATCCGGAAATCGTTGCATTTTCTGCTGGCGACCAACTTCAGCGAAATAATGGTGGTATTCATCGCTTTGGCTACCGGTCTTGGTCATCCACTCAACGCTATGCAGCTTCTTTGGATCAATTTGATTTCTGATATCCTGCCGGGTCTGGCGCTTGCCCTGGAACCTCCAGAACCGGACGTCATGTCCGCACCACCGCGCGATCCAAGCGAACCTGTAGTGAACAATGATGACCTTGGCCGCATCGTCGCTGAGTCGGCGGCGCTATCTGGAGGGGCTTTGGCGGTTTACGGCTACGGTCTGGCCAGGTATGGGGCGGGTGCGCGGGCCAGCACCTTGGCATTTACCGCCCTCACTTCGAGCCAGCTGTTGCATGCTGTAAGTTGTCGCTCGGCGAGCCATAGCGTGCTTGGCGGTCGTCGGCTACCATCCAATCATTATCTTACGGCTGCCTTAGTGATATCCTACGGACTTCAGGCCCTGACTCTTTTGGTTCCGCATTTGCGCGATGTACTCGGCTTGACTCCAATTGCGATTGACGACGCCGTAATAGTTGGAGCGGGGGCGATGCTGCCGTTCCTCGCGACCGAAGGCGTCAAATTATTGACCTTCAATGGTGCTTCAAGCTCCTTGCGAAAACCGCAGGAAGAGGCTGCGCTTGAACCTAAGCTCGAGACTCGCTCTGGGAGTTGGGTTGCAATATGACCGTCTGCTCACCAGCCGGTGACTGTGTAGTTCGATGAAAAGGCAGCGAGCAAGTAAAACGACTGCTCGGTTAGCCAGGAGGCAAGAGATGGCGCGCGAAGATAGTGGTTCTGGGCACAACGCAGAACATCGAACCAGCGAACATCGAGAGTCTTCGACGGGAGGGCGTCAGGCCTTCCACAGACCCGTCAGCGGACCTTTGCTGACTACCGGTGCTCTCATTGGCATCGCCGCACTGATCCAACCCGAGCTACTGGTGGGTATGGCAGTTGGGGCCGGGATCGCAATGGCCTCGAACTGGTTGCCGGATCTCGTCGGCGGGACCATTCGTCCGCTGCTTAAGACCGCGATCAAGGCCGGCTATAGCGCCGCGACGATGGCTCGCGAGATGGCGTCTGAGGCTTCCGAAACCATCTCTGATATGGTCGCAGAGGCTCGTGCCGAGAGCGGTCCGATTCAGTAGAGTATCGCCGCTCGTCCCTGGACCTGAGTGCCGGCGACCGATGGGAGGCAAAAGGTGCTGGAGTGGCTGATCACGTGCGCTGCTCTGGGCGCCAGAAAAAGGCAAATAGCTACGCGATAAAGCGGTTTGGCCTGGGGGTTGCGAATGGCACTAGATGCTTATGTACATCATCATCTTCCTGGGCGTTTGCGGCTCCGGATACCTGCTGCGAAGGGTGAAACCGATGAGCTTCGCGAAATCAGCTCAGCGATTGCTCGAGCCCCCGGAATAACTCAGGTCGAGTTCAATCCAATTACCGGTAGTATACTTATTCAATACTCGCCACAGCATTATCGAAGCCTGAAGGCGTTGGAGGCGGTCCTTGGTGGCTCAGCTGCGCCAATCGCCCTGACGGATTCGTATCAGACTCACTACCGTTCCGGTCGTCGCTCTCGAGTGCGAGGCCGTTCTCTGGCCGCCCGGCGGATTGATGCATTTTTCAGGCAGCTGGATCATGAAATTCGGGTGGCGACTGATAACGAGGTCGATCTGAAGTTTATTCTGCCCTTCGGCGTAGGCATCCTTGGACTGCTGGCGTTGCGGTATTCCTCGACTACGCCTTTGTGGCTGACCTTGTTGATCTTCGCGTTCAATTCCTTCCTGGGCCTGCACGCTCCAACGCCGACGGAGCTGGGCATTACCGCTGAATTAGCACAGCTCGAAGGTGACTAGTGTGACGCAGATGAGGCGATGGCTTTAACCGACGTGGACCGTTCGAATGCAGTTTAGTGTTCGACGACAGCATTCCGTGGAAGGCGACGAGCAAATCCGCGCCGCCGACGATGATGTCTTTGATAGGCCCGTTCCACCAGGTCGATGAGCTGCTGTTGACAGCTCTCTTCGGCTGTGCTCCTGACATAAGTACCGTCCGGCTGCATTTCCCACTGGCAGCGGTTGGGCTTGAGCTGACATTCCAAAACCGTGCGGAGCTCTTTCCGTAGCAGCGGATCCTCGACGGGAGCCAGGACTTCAACCCGACTGTCGAGATTCCGCGCCATCGCGTCGGCCGAGCCAATCAGGTACTCCTCGTTGCCGCCGTTATGAAAATAGTAGATGCGCCCGTGCTCGAGGAAGCGCCCAACGATGCTGACCACCCTGACGTTATCCGACAGGTGTGGAATACCGGGCCGCAGCCGGCAGGTATCACGTATGATTAGGTCTACTTTAACACCGGCCATTGACGCGCGATAAAGCGCGCGAGTGATATCGCCATCTTCAAGGGCATTCACTTTGAATTGCACGAGCGCTTGGTAATCGCGATTGTGGGATTTAAGGTTGATTTCGCGCTCGATTTTTTCGAGCAGCGCCTGCTTAAGCATTGCTGGCGCCGGCAACAACTTCTGATAAGCGCGCTTAGGCCGGTAGCCGGTCGTAAGAAAGTTAAATAGCTCAGTCAAATCATGGCCGATCTGGTCGTCGGCTGTGAGAAGTCCGAAGTCTGCATACTGGCGCGCCGTTTCGGCATGATAGTTACCGGTGCCGATGTGCGCATAGCGGCGCAGACCGTTGTAATCCCGCCGAACCACCAGGATGACTTTACAGTGCGTTTTCAAGCCGAGCACGCCATAAGTCACATGGATGCCGAAATCTTCCAGATAACTGGCAAAGTGGATGTTCGCCTCTTCGTCGAAACGGGCCTTGAGTTCGATGACCACTGCTACCTGCTTGCCATTGCGGGCAGCTTCGATCAGATAACTTAGCAGGCGAGCGTCGGCGGAAGTGCGATAAATTGTCATCTTGATGGCGAGCACCTTGGGGTCCTGGCTGGCTTCACGCAGAAGGCGCTCGACCGAGGTCGCGTACGAGTCATATGGATGACGCAGGAGAATCGAGCCGGCTTCGCGGATAATGTGAAAGATATTGCGATGCTCCTGAAGCCGCGGATGGTCAAGCGGGTGATGTGGTAGATAATGCAGTTTGGGAATCTGTAGCTCGGCCAATTCCATCAGATCCCGTAGCGCCAGCATTCCCTCGGTCTCGAACACCTCGGTTTGCTCATCGAGCCCCAGCTCAGCCGCTAGCATCCCGCGATGGAGCGGTTCTATTCCCTGCTCCACTTCAAGCCGGACGATCGGAGCCATTTTGCGGTCGCGCAATTCGCTCTCGATCAGCGCGAGCAGGTCATCAGCTTCTTCCTCGTTGCGTTCGGCGTTGGCGTTACGACAGACCCGGAACAGTTCCCATTTGACGATTTCGGCTTGCGGGAACAACAGGTCGAGATTGTGAGCGATCACCTGCTCGAGCAATACGAACTGGTTGCCCTCGATGCGCACGAAGCGTGGCACCCCGTTTCCGACCGGCACCTTGATCCGGGCCAGTGCCGCGTCGGATTCGGCGGCAGCCGCCTCGCCGGGCGGTTCCTCAGTTGGAGCTCGGACCGTCACCAGAAGATTAAGCGACAAGTTGGAAACGAAGGGAAAAGGATGTGCCGGGTCGATCGCCAGCGGTGTCACCAGCGGGAAAATGTTGCGCTGATAATGTTCACGTAGCGCGAGCTTCTGCGGTGCGGAGAGCTCATGGTAACTACGCAGGGCAATCCCATGCGCTTTCAATTCGGCTAAAAGTATTGCGAGGATCGTGCGTTGTTGTCGTTCCTGGTCTCGGATAACCTCAAGGCATTCGGCGATCTGGGCCTGCGGGGTGCGGCCATCGATTGTCAACATCGTGACGCCACTGCTGGCTTGTTGCTTAAGTCCGCCGATGCGCTTCATGAAGAATTCGTCGAGGTTAGAGGCCGAAATTGCCAGGAACTTCAACCTCTCCAAAAGGGGATTGCGTTCATCCTCGGCTTCAGCCAAAACGCGGCGGTTAAAGCTTAGCCAGGTCAATTCACGGTTGAGATACAGGTCGGGCGCAAGCAGCGAGGTTTCACCAGCGCAGCCGCGCAAAGCCCCGGGGTCGCCCTTTGCGGCGATGATGGCGTTTGCACTTGGCCGGCTCGACTGCGCGGATATTTTGTCAGCTTCGATTTTTCTGACCTCGAACTCTTTTTAGCCGTTTGTGTCTGCTCTCGGAACTATCTGATACAATTTATCCAAGTCCGCTATAATTTGACCACTATAAGGTTTTACTCAGCTAGTTGGAGAGCGGTAACGCAAGTTTGCGTGGTGCGAGGATTCGCGTTCTGAGGTTCAGGAATAGAACTTCAGCATCGCAGCACTGCACGGTTTAAAGAATGACAATCATGCCTTCAAGGCGGATCCGTGTAGGGTTTATCGTCGGGCCGACGGCGGCGGGCAAGAGCTCGCTCGCACTGGAAATTGCCGAGCGACTTGGCGCAGAAATCGTAAACGCCGACTCGCGCCAGATATATCGCGGCATGGATATTGGCACAGCGAAACCGAGCGCCGAGGAACGACGGCGGCTCCCGCATCATCTGATTGATATCCGCGATCCCGATCAACCTATCGACGTAGCGGAATTTGCCAAGATAGCCCAGGCGGCCATAGTCGATATAGCGCAACGCGGCCGGCCAGTCCTGGTCGTGGGCGGGAGTGGGCTTTACCTTCGCGCCATCTGCGGCGGCATTTTCAGCGCGCCACCCGCGTCACAACAAATCCGCGCCGAACTCAATAGTCTCGCACGCCGACATGGGATAAGTCATCTGTTTGGCCAGTTGGTACAGGTCGATCCGGAAGCCGGCAGCCGGATCGGTCCAAACGATCTAAAGCGGATCGTGCGAGCACTTGAAGTGTACCAACAGACCGGAGTCCCCATTAGTCATCACCAGAAGCGCCATTCGTTCGCGCAGCGACCATTTGAAACCCTAGTTATCGGGCTGACGAAGCCACGCCCAGAATTGTATGCAACAATAGACCAACGGTTCGACATGATGATCGAAAAGGGCTTGGTCGATGAAGTCCGCCAGCTGCTTGCGAAGGGCTATCAGCTGCCGCTGTCGACGATTGGTTACCGCGAAATTGCCGGATATCTAAGAGGTGAGATCGGCCTGTCAGAGGCTGTCACGCTAGCCAAGCGTGCCAGCCGCAGGTTGGCCAAACGCCAACTGACCTGGTTCCGAGCGGATCCAGAGATCGTGTGGTACGATACCTCGCACGGTCCTGATGCGGTATCGAGGCTGCTTCAAGGTTTTTTCTCGGGTCAGCCGGATGGATCGGGTTTCAGAGGAGATTCGGCCGAGGCGACAGGTTGAGACGGCCGGTCAGCATCAACAGATCTGACTATTTAGCGGTAATAGCCACTCTGGTCCTTTGTGTCCAAAGATGAAGCCTTCCAGTGAGGCCAAAGAGGTTGTGCAAGGGCTGACTCCCATCGAGCGCGTGCGCCTGGCCCGAGAGCCTGGTCGTCCGCAAACTCTCGACTACATCGAAGGCCTGGCGCGCGACTTCTTCGAGATTCATGGCGACCGCCGATATGCGGATGATGAGGCGATTGTAACCGGGCTCGGCTATCTTGGGCGCAACGCCGTCGCCATTGCTGGTCATCAACGGGGGCGCTCCACCGCCGAGCGGATACGCCGCAATTTCGGCCGCGCTCATCCCGAGGGCTACCGCAAAGCAGCGCGCTTGTTCGACCTCGCGGACCGTTTCCGCCTACCGATCGTTACATTTATCGATACCCAGGGAGCGGAGCCGGGAATTGGGGCTGAAGAGCGGGGCCAGGGCGAAGCGATCGCTACGAACCTGGTGCTGATGGCGCGCGTTACTGTTCCCATTATCGCATGCGTGATTGGCGAAGGTGGATCGGGCGGGGCGCTCGCACTCGGCGTAGCGAACCGGGTGTTGATGCAGGAGAACGCATCCTACAGTGTCATCACGCCAGAGGGATGTGCCGCGATCCTATGGCGTGATGCCAACCCTGAGAAAGTAGCGGCTGCGGCGGCAGCGCTGAAGTTGTCGGCGCAGGACCTGCTGGATCTCAAGGTGATCGACGAGGTGGTTCCTGAACCGCCCGGGGGGGCCCATCGCAACCCCGCACAGGCAGTTGCACTTCTCGGAGCCGCCATCTCGCGTCACCTGACAAAACTCTCCAAGATGAGACCGCAACAGCTGCGCCGCGAGCGTGAACGCAAGTTCGCCGAAATGGGTAATGGATTCCTGCTACGCAGCACGGCTAGGATTGGTGACTCGACCGCCTGAGGTCGCGCGGCGACGCGCTTTTCATGAGAGTTGCATTGCAATACTCCGCAGGATCGGCTACCGATTTCACGGCCGATGAGTAACGCTTCCTCAGAACGTCAAAGACCGGCCGGCGAAACGCTGGACGATTTGCGAAAAAAGATCGACCGGATCAATTTGCAACTAGTCGATCTCCTCTCCGAACGAGCGCGGTTGGCGCAGGCGATTGGTCACCTCAAGCAGAGAGCCGGTCAGCCCATCGTTCAGCCGTCACGCGAACGGCAAGTCTTCGAGACCGTGCTTGCGCACAATCGTGGACCGCTCACAGACGATCAACTTCGGCGAATCTTTGTAGAGATCATCTCGGCCTGTACGGCGGCAGAGCAGCCGCTGCGTGTCGCGTATCTCGGACCGGCGCATACCTACAGCCACGAGGCGGCACGTGCGCATTTCGGTACCAGCGCTGGTTTCGAACCTCAGCCGTCGATTGCGGCGGTGTTTCAGGCGGTCGAAAACGGCCGAGCCGATTTGGGCGTGGTCCCGGTAGAGAACACTTCCGAAGGCTCCGTCGGCCTCACGCTTGATTTACTGATCGATACCCCGTGCTCGATCGTGGCAGAAATCCTGATGCCGATCCGACACGCTATCATGTCGCGCGCTGGTGACCCGACCCGGATTCGACGGATCCTGTCACATCAGCAGTCACTAGGCCAATGTCGTAATTATCTCGCAACACGGTATCCTCATTGCGCGCTCGAGGCCGTGGCGTCGAACGCATTCGCGGCTCAGCAGGCCGCCGCGGATGAGGAGGTGGCGGCGATCTGTTCAGTCTCGGCAGCCGAGGCGTATGGACTCGTGGTAATCGAAACGAATATCCAGGACGTGGCCCAGAATACGACGCGCTTCCTGGTGCTGGGCAACCGAGGAGTCGCCACTCGGGATGGGCGGATGGAAGCGGGGCAGGGGGCAAGTTCGACAGGCGAGAAGACGAGCCTGGTTTTTGCCGTGCCAGAACGAGCTGGGGCGCTTCACGCCGCCTTGGGGGTTTTTGCTCAAGAGAAGATCAACCTGACGATGATCCAGTCGCGTCCCCAGCGTGAACGGCCCTGGGCTTATACCTTTTTTGTCGATCTCCAAGGCTCGACTGAGGACGAACGGGTTAAGAGGGCGTTGGAGGCGCTCGAACAACAGGCGCTGTTTCTGAAAGTGCTAGGATCTTATCCGGAAGGGAGATAGGCTCGAGTCCGTTTTTACTAGCGGCAGGCGTTGGGGAACGGACTCGGCGCGACATTTAATCTTGATCAAAGCCGAAGATTTGGTTCTGCCACCGGTTGCCGCTCTTCATCCATACGAGCCGGGCAAACCGATTGAAGAATTGGAGCGGGAGGAAGGCGTCAGCCAGGTTGTTAAGCTGGCGTCGAATGAAAATCCGCTGGGCCCCTCGCCCGTAGCCCTTGAAGCAGTACGCGCGGCGCTCAGTGAGGTGAACCGCTACCCGGACGGCGGTTGCTGGGCTTTGAGCCGCAAAATCGCGGCCCGTCATCGGCTTGAAGCCGAGCGGATCTTCGTGGCCTCCGGGTCCGTCGAGGTGATCAACCTGTTGGCCTTTCTATTCCTGCGGCCGGGACTCAATGCGGTCTTCTCTGAGCACGCCTTTGCTATCTATGCGCTTGCCACCGCTGCAGCAGGAGGCGAATCGCGCACGGTCCCGATGAGAGCTGACTACCGGTTCGATCTCGAGGCAATCGCCGCGGCGATTGACGGTAACACGCGCCTGGTGTTCCTGGATAATCCCAACAACCCTACAGGCACCATCTACCGAAAGCAGGAATGGGAGAACTTTCTGGCCCGAGTTCCAGACTGGGTCATTATCGTCGCTGACGAAGCGTACTTTGAATTCGTTCGCGATCCAGATTATCCAGACTCTCTCAGATATCATCAAGATGACCGAATGATAGTTACACTCAGGACATTTTCTAAGATTTTCGGTCTTGCAGGTTTGCGCGTTGGCTATGCGGTTACGCGTCCCGATATCGTGACGCTGCTGCACAAAGTGCGGCAGCCGTTCAACGTGACGTCCCTTGCCCAGGCGGCTGCCCTGGCGGGACTGGACGATGAGAAGCATGTGCGCCGAACACTGGAAGTTAATGCCGCCGGCATTCATTACCTGGAGGGTGAATTCCGCCGTCTCGGTATCTCCTTTGTGCCGACGAACGCCAATTTCATCCTGGTCGATGTAGGGGACGGTTCGAAGGTCTTCCAGGATCTGCTTCGGCAGGGGGTCATCGTGCGCCCGATGAACGGCTACGGTTTTCCGCGCCATGTTCGAATAAGCGTTGGTCTGGAGGATGAAAATCGACGCCTGATCTCAGCTCTTGAGCGGGTGCTGAGTAAAGCTTGATGTTATCGTTGGCATAGGCACGGGAGCAAACTGGCCAGGGCAAAAAAGCGTTGCGCATCCGGAAAGTTGCGACAAAAACCCCGCTTCCATCGAGGCAAACTCTGCAGTAAAGCAAAGGAGACGCATTCGCCTGTTCGCGGGAAAGTCGGCCCCGAGGTCGCCTGAGCATCCAATGTCTGTCCTTTTTCGTCAGTTGACGATTTGCGGCGTGGGCCTGATTGGCGGCTCTCTGGCACTTGACGTGCGGCGCCGCGGCCTTGTCGAGCGCATCGTTGGGTTTGGGCGCACCCAGGCCAATCTCGATATAGCTCTTAGGCGGGGGATCATCGATATCGGCACGCTCGACCCAGTCGAGGCGGCACGGGATGCTGATCTGGTGATGCTCGCCACACCCGTGATGAATTTTCCGGCTACGCTGAAAGCGATGGTGACCTACTTGCCGCCCAACGCGGTGGTGACTGATGTGGGTAGCGTTAAAGCCTGGGTTGTGGACCAGCTTGAACCCTTGCTGGGCCCGGCCATGAGCTTTGTCGGAGTGCATCCGGTGGCCGGTAGGGAGCTTGCCGGAGCCGCTGCTGCAGAGGAGCGGCTGTTTGAAAATCGTTGGGTGATCGTTACGCCGTCGAAACGCAGCGAGCCGGAGGCCCTAAATAAAGTTGAGACCATCTGGCGGGCGACCGGGGCACGCGTCGAACGAATGGCACCCGCGGTACACGATGCGATCCTCGCGCGTGCCAGCCACCTGCCGCAGATCGTAGCGAGCGCTCTGGCCACCGCCCTGGCGGATGAATCGGTCGGTGGCTATTGGGCAGCTGGGTTCGGCGCAGGCGGGTTGCGCGATACTACTCGAATTGCCGCATCTTCACCTGAGATGTGGCGAGACATTTGCCTGACTAATCGCGACGCACTTGTTCAGGCATTGGCCCTTTATCGTGACTGGTTCGCCCGCTTTGAGCGGGCAGTGACGGCTGGCGATAGCCACGCTCTTAGTGACTTGTTCGAGCGGGGTCGTCAAATGCGCAGGCGCATCGCATGAAGTCGACTTAACCAGGCGGGAATCCGGAGACGATGCGAACACGACCTGTGATCGCGATTGATGGTCCAGTGGGAGCCGGCAAATCGACGGTGGCCCGGAAACTGGCCGAAGCCCTGGGCTTTCGATATCTCAATACGGGCGCAATGTATCGTGCAGTAGCGGTGGCGGCGCGTTACAATAACATTGACGAGTGCGCGGCCGACTCTCGTCTCGAGGAACTTCTTGATTCGATCACGATTAGCTTTATAGCAGAGCGGGTTTTGCTCAACGGCAGAGATGTAACCGACGAGCTCTCACAACCAGCGATCGGCGACCTGGCTTCGCGGCTTTCGACGCGTCGCAAGGTCCGGGCTCATTTGCACCAGCTGCAGCGGGCGGCAGGCGAAGAAGGTGGCGTGGTAATGGAAGGACGAGATATCGGCACGGCAATTTTTCCAGATGCTGAGTTCAAGTTCTTCCTGACCGCCGATCTGGAAGTGCGAGCCGAACGGCGCTTCATTGAACTGACCGCTCGTGGGGTTTCCACTACGAGAGCTGAAGTGCTATCCGAATTGCGCGAGCGCGACGGACGCGATGAAGGCCGAGAGCTGGCACCTCTGCGTCGTGCTGAGGACGCCATCGTGATCGATTCGAGTAAGCTCGAGATTGAGCAGGTAGTAAGCGCTATGCTGGCGCGCATCGAGCATCGGGGCGGAGCGCAATGAAGTGCACAATCCAAGCCGCGCCGATGAGTTTGAGGGCTTGAAACGCCGCTAGCACCCTTGTATGGAAATGCAATAGCGCCCAAGCCCGCAGAAGGTCCCACTAAATGGAGAAACAGTTGTCCGAAAGAACGAACGGAGGAACGAATGATTTCGAATCGCTGATGGAACAGAGCCTGCACGCCCCCCGGCCGGGGGATGTGCTGTCCGGCACAGTTCTCCTGATCACCCGCGATAACGTAATCATCGACATCAATTATAAGTGCGAAGGCCAGGTGCCGCTCGCCGAATTCCTTGATCATGAAGGCAAAGTCACGGTCAAAGAAGGCGACGAGGTGGACGTTTATTTCGAAGGCACCGAGACCGAAAACGGCACTGTCATGCTTTCGCACGCCAAGGCCGAGAAGTTTAAGATCTGGCGCGAACTTGAACGCGCGTTTCAGCATGAGACTCCGGTCGAGGGCGTGATTCTTGGCAAGGTCAAGGGGGGGCTGCAGGTCGATATCGGGGTGCCGGCTTTCCTGCCGGGGTCGCATGTGGATTTGCGCCCGGCCCGCAACCTCGATCGCTACGTCGGTCAGCGGGGCCGCTTTGTGATCCTGAAGTTCAACCGCGCCCGCGGCAACGTTGTCGTGTCCCGTCGTGCCGTGATCGAGCGCGAGCGAGCCTCGCTCAAGGAGCAGACACTGAAGGTCCTGGAGGAGGGAGTTATCCTCGAGGGCACCGTCAAGAACATTACTGATTACGGCGCGTTCGTCGATCTCGGCGGGATCGACGGCCTGTTGCATGTTACCGACATGGCCTGGGGACGCGTTCAACGTCCTTCCGAGGTCGTCAAAGTTGGTGACAAAGTCAAGGTGGTCGTGCTCAAGTACGATCCCGCGCGCGAGCGCGTCTCATTGGGCATGAAGCAAATCATGCCCGATCCATGGACCAAGGCCGCGGAGAATTACCCGGTCGGTGGCCGTTTCCACGGCAAGGTGGTGAGCGTAACTGACTATGGGGCGTTCGTCGAACTCGAGAAGGGTGTCGAAGGACTGATCCATGTCTCCGAAATGTCCTGGAGCAAACGCGCGGTACATCCTTCGAAGGTGGTCAACGTCGGCGATAACGTCGAGGTGCAGGTGCTCGGGGTCGACGAGGCAAATCGACGAATTTCACTCGGCCTTAAACAGACGGAACCCAATCCCTGGCAGGCACTGGCAGAGCGTCATCCGGTCGGTACTCGCGTCAAGGGAAAGGTCAAGTCGCTAACCGATTTTGGCGTTTTCGTTGAGATTGAACCCGGCATCGACGGGCTGGTGCATATCTCAGATCTGTCCTGGACCAAAAAAGTGCGCCATCCCTCTGAGCTCTACCAGAAAGGTGACGAGGTTGAAGCGGTAGTGCTGGGTATCGAAGTCGAACAGGAACGCGTCAGCTTAGGCATCAAACAGGCAACGCCAGATCCCTGGGAGACCGTCGCACAGCGCTATCCGATTAACACAAAGGTTAGCGGTACCGTGACTTCGGTGGCCGATTTTGGTGTCTTCGTTGAAATCGAAGAGGGTATCGAAGGGCTCATCCATATCTCTCAGCTCTCGAACGAGCGAGTCGACAAACCATCGTCGCTTTTCAAAGTGGGCGATAAAGTTGACGCGATGATTGTGCAGGTCGACACGCGGGAACGGCGGATCGGACTTTCGATTAAGGCGTTGCGCCAGCACGAAGAACGCGAAGAGATGCAGGCCTATCTGAAACGTGAGCGGGAGAGCGCGAGGTTTTCGCTCGAGGACATCCTCAACGAAGAGCTGCGGCTCGACCGAGAAGAGGGCGGTCGCGGACGCAGTGGGCGTGGTCGTGATCGCTGAGCAAGGTACACAAACGTTAGCAGGATGACCAAGCGCGGTCTCATCCAGGAACTATTGCTTCGACAACCCGGAATCTCGTATCGAGATTCCGAAAGTCTGGTGAGCGTGATGTTCGAAGCAATGACGCGGGAGCTCGTGACGGGCAGCCGCATCGAATTGCGTGGGTTTGGCAGCTTCGGCGTCAAGCAAAGGCGCGCCCGCCTGGCGCGTAATCCGAAGACCGGCGCCACGGTTCAGGTAGCTGCCCGACGGACACCTTTTTTTCGCGCCGGCAAGGAACTTCGAGTCAAACTGAATGGGCCGTCAACAGGCGAGGGCGGATCGTCAGTTTGAATCGCTCCAGGGGCACGAGCAACGGCTGTGGGCGCCCTGGCGTTCTTCCTATCTCGCTCGAGCTCGAACCGCGCCGCAGAAATGCATTTTCTGCATAAAGCGGCTGCAGGCGGTACAATTAAATCGGCGATTAATCCTGTACGCCGGCGCCCAGGCGCTCGTGATGCTTAATCGTTATCCGTATAACAACGGCCACCTGATGGTCGCACCGCGTCGACACGTGGCTTCGCCCGAGCTCCTGAGCCGTGAGGAACGCACTACCGTGACCGAGCTGATCGCTTGTACGATTGAGCGTCTGCGAGCGGTGCTGCAGCCGGCGGGGTTTAACGTCGGCGCCAACCTGGGCAAGGTCGCCGGAGCCGGATTTGCCGAGCATCTGCACTGGCATATAGTGCCGCGCTGGGAGGGTGACACTAACTTCATGCCGGTTATCGGCTCCACCCGCGTGCTCTCGCAGCATCTCGCGGAAACTTATGGGCTGCTTGCGCCGCACTTTAAAGCGATCGAGACTGCTTTAAATTCTGCTTAATGGTAGGAATCGTTTCGGATCTCATATGAATCAGGATTTGCTCAAACTGCAAACGCTGGGAGAGCTGCGGCGCGCGGGGTATCAAACTGTGCCGGTGCGGCTCGAAATGCGGCGCAACTTGCTCGCGCGCCTGCGCGCGAGAGAGAAAGTAATCACGGGAATAATCGGTTACGACGAGACAGTTTTGCCTGAAATCGAAAACGGAATTCTCGCCGGGCACCACATGATTTTTCTCGGTGAAAGAGGCCAGGCGAAATCCCGGATCATCCGCTCGCTCGCCACTTTGCTTGATGAATTTGTTCCGGCGATTGCCGGCTGCGAGATCAATGACGATCCTTTCAACCCGATTTGCCGTCGATGTAGATCGCTGGCGGCTGAAAAGGGGGACGCTCTTGCGATCGAATGGATCGGGCGTGAGCGACGGTATGCAGAAAAGCTCGCCACCCCCGATGTCTCGGTATCCGATCTGATCGGCGAAATCGATCCTATCAAAATTGCCGAGGGCCGATACCTCGCCGATGAAGAAACCATCCATTATGGACTCATTCCGCGCGTTAATCGAGGCATTTTCGCAATTAACGAACTGCCGGATTTGACCGAGAAAGTGCAGGTCGGGTTATTCAACCTGATGGAAGAGAAAGACGTTCAGATCAAAGGTTACAAAATCCGCCTGCCCATCGATATTTTATTTTTTGCCAGCGCTAATCCCGAAGACTATACCTCGCGCGGTCGAATCATTACCCCGCTTAAGGACCGCTTTGACGTTCAAATCCGAACTCATTACCCGCGCAGCATCGAAGAAGAAATTGCGATCATGGATCAGGAGTGCAACTATCCTGCGGATCCTTCCCTCGCGCTCAGGGTGCCACAGTTCCTCAAAGACATCATCGCGCAGATCACGTTCGAAGCGCGTGCCTCCAACGAGATCAACCAGGCTTCGGGAGTTTCGGTCCGGGTTACGATTAATAATCTCGAATCGGTCATCTCGAATGCGGAAAAGCGAGCGGTGATTAACGGTGAAAACGAAATAGTGCCACGCATTTCCGACCTGCATTCAGCCTACGCCTCGACCGCCGGCAAGCTCGAGCTGGAATACGTGGGCGAGGATAAGAAGGAGGAAGATTTGATCGAACGCCTGGTCAATCGGGCAGTGCTTAAGATTTTCGACCACCATCTCAAAGTCGACGATCTCAAGCGAGTAATTGCTTATTTCGAAGAGGGTTGGGGGGTAGAAGTCTCGGACCGCGCGCCATCAACTGAGTACCTAGACGCACTGCGCGAAGTCCCTGGCCTGCGCGAGGCCGTCAACCGGTTAGGCGCATTCGAGAGTCCGGGGCTGATGGCCGCCGCCAGTGAATTTATCTTCGAAGGCTTGCACCTGCATCAGAAACTTAACAAAGAGCGGCATGGTGGTCGCTTCGCGTATCATGCGTGACTCAGCCGGAGACGTCGTCACGGTTTCCAGCAAGGTCACGGCAACCTAGCGGTGACTGAAAATGGTTACGGCGCGGTATACCCAGTGGGACGGTACCCAGAAACTCAGACTCGATGCCGACAAGGTTTTCGAAAAGCTGGCTGAATATCTCTCTTACACCGATGATATCCGCCAGGCGATGGATTGGATGATGCGGCAGGGGATGGACTTCGAGGGCGTCAGAGTGATGGGCCTCGAGGAGTTTTTGGAACAATTGCGCCAGGAGATGCGGCAGCGCTATCGCGATTTCAATTTGCGCAACGCGTTGGCCGAAATGGAGCAGCGATTGGAAGCTCTCCTCGAACGCGAGCGTCAAATGCTGCAATCTCTGCGCAACCAGAAACCCGGGATTGAGCAGAAGGAGCGCCAGCTTCAGCGGTTGCCACGGCGGCTGTCGGAGGCACTGCGCAGGCTCGAGAGCTACGAATTCGAGGATGAGAGCGCCCGATCTGATTATGAAAAATTACTGACTGAGTACGAAAATATTCGAGATCTGGAAAACTTCCGCGACCGCTACAATCACATGTTTCATGGGCCCAAAAGCCTCGGCTATCGGGAGGCGCTCGAGCTCATGCGGGAAATGGAGCGGATGCGCCGGCTCGAGCAGGATCTCATCCACGGCAATTTCGATACGATCTCGCTTGAGGACCTTAAGGATCTGCTCGGACAGCAGGCTTATCAGGATTTCCAGAACTTGCGCCAGGTAATGGTGCTGCTCCAGCGCTCGGGTTACATGATCCAGAAGGGCGAGCATATGCAACTGTCGCCCAAGGGTGTGCGCCGAATTGGTCAGCTGGCCCTGCGGGACATCTACCAGGGTTTACTCAAGGACCGTCCTGGCAGTCATCTTACCGATTTTCGCGGCATCACCGAGATGCGCCCTGACGAGGTTAAACCCTACACATTCGGCGAACCTTTAAATCTCAACCTGGTCGGTACGCTCAAGCATTCCTTGGCGCGCAAGCCCGGCGTTCCGCTCCGACTCGAGCCGAGCGATTTTGAGATTTACGAAAATGACTACGGCAGTTCCTCATCGACGGTGCTCTGCCTCGATATGTCGTGGTCAATGAGCTGGGAGGGGCGGTTCGCCGCTGCCAAGAAGGTTGCGATGGCGCTGGAGACGCTCATTCGTTCGAAGTTTCCGCGCGACTTCTTCTCCATTGTAGGGTTCTTCACCCGCGCCGTCGAACTCAAGCTGAAGGACCTGCCTGAAGCCTCTTGGAATATGGGTGATCCCTTCACCAATCTACAGGACGGCCTTCGCCTCGCTTCGGAGTTGCTCAGCCGTCATCCCTCGCGTAACCAACACATCATCGTGATCACCGATGGTCAGCCTACAGCCTACTTTCTGAATAAGCGGCTCTACTGTGAGTGGCCGCTCTCCTTCGGTGGCATCAGCATGCGTGCAGCACAAGAGACCCTGAAAGAAGTCGAGCGGGTGACGCGTAAGGGAATCACGGTCAACACGTTCATGCTGGATGATTCGCCGAGTTTGCGCGCATTCGTCGAAAAGATGACCCAGATAAATCGTGGACGTGCGCTCTATACTCGCCCAGACCACCTGGGCGAATACATGCTGGTCGATTACCTGGCAAAGAAGCGCAGAAGAATTTAGATTGCGACTGTAAAGTTTGCTTTAACAGCTGACCCGAGGAAAAGGAGCGGCATCACCCCCGAAACGTAACGTCTGGCTCCGGACCCGCTTCATTTGCAAGGGTTGCAGCTGCGGGCAACTCGGGCCGGGCTCTCCGGTAAGCTCCACACGCTACCAATCTCTCGCAAGACAACGCGGTCGGCCGCCGAGCCGGCTGCGCTCAACAGCCGCTCCATCGGCTCGTTCATCGGTTCCTTTGACAGCCGAAAAGTTCCCCAATGAATGGGGATCAGGTACTGTGCTCGGGTCTGAACAAACATAGCCCAAACCTGCTCGGGATTGGCGTGATTCCAAATCCAGGGATCGTAGGCACCTATAGAAAATGCGGCAACATCGGGAGGATTAGCTCCCAACGTTGAAAAGACATTTGTCATTGCACTGTCGCAAGCCAGTAACATTCGATGGCCGTTCTTCTCCAGCAGGTAACTGTTGTATCCGTACTGGCGTCCCCACGGCCATCGCCTGCCCCAATGATTCGCGCCCATGGCTGTGACTTTAAGGCCCTTGATCGAGGTGTACTCGCCCCAATCCAGCTCCCTCACGTCTAAATACCCAAGGGGTGTGATCAATCTCCCGCACTCCGAACACGCGACGACCACCGCTGTCTTCGGCAGCACTCGCAGCGAATTGAGGTCGAGGTGATCCATATGTGCGTGCGTTACCAGGATTACATCGAGTTCGTGGAGCTGTTGCGGCGGTAGCGCCACTGGTCTGAGTCGGCGGGGGCCAATGGTAAAGAAGGGACCCACTCTCAGCCCGACGCGAGCGAACAAGGCCGGGTCAGTGATGATTCTTACGCCGAAAAAATTTATCAACAGGGTCGAATGACCGAGATTAGCGACAGTCAGCCGGTCGTCGGACCATCGTGCGGGTCGTAACTCAGCGCTATCATCCGCTGGAAGCGCTTCGACGGAAACGTGGTTATTTGCGGCTGGTTCCGTTCCGCGTTCGGGCAGATCTTGCACAACAATTGCCGCTACGATTGCAATGGGAAGCCACTTGCGGATTTTAACCATGCTGTCGTTTTACAACTATGGGACCCGGAAAGCATGGTAGCCGATCAACCACGGTATACTCATAGTCGCGACCCTTCCACCGTAAGGTTCCCTGGCTACCGCCGAAATCAGCGGCAAGGGCGACAAGTTGGTTTTGCTCAGCCGTGCTGAGTGGCTCTGACGGTGCATAGATCACGTAATTGAGTCTGCCTTGTTTCAGCTTTTGCTGAAGGGCCGAGGTGAAGCTGCCGATTAGGAAGCTTTCCATGGGACGCCAGCCTGCATTCCCGTTGCGCCCATCTGCCATGACATACCATCGCGGAGCGTGGTTCGAATTCTCGAGGCGCAATTGACGCCAGACGCTCGGACCTCGAGCCGCCATCCTCAGCTCCACTATACCGGGGGCGCCAACCAGGAGCTCATCACAACGTTCCTGTAACTCCCATGAGTCTGGCGCATTATCAGACTTTCTTACGACAGCACTGAGCAAGTCGGAACCGACCATTTGACCCGCTTGTAGCGCCATTGGGGCAAGCGGGGCTCCGAAGCAGCCGGTGTTTGCGAGTGCGGTTAAGGCGCAGATAGTGGCTCGAAGGCGGACTATGGTAATCTCCCAAGCTTCTGCCAGGCTTCATCGGTGAGGCGGTTTTCGGGCCAGCACGAGTGAAGAAGTGAAAGGCGGACTCGGCAGAGTCTCCATTCGCAGGTCGACGAATCCCGCATCGCGTAGCCACCGGCTAATCTCGTCGAAACTGTAGTCTCGGCCGTTGGTGGTCAAAAGCAGGTAGAGCGAAAAGACTGCACCTGCGGCAGGCACGGTCAAGCTCGCATCCATAATATGATCTTTAATTACCAGCAATCCCCCATCGGCCAGCGCCCGAAAGCAGTTCGCCATCAACGATGCATTGGTCTCTTCGTTTTCACTGTGAATAATGTTGGACATGAAGATGACATCCAATGGTCCGGGAATCGCCGTGCACCTGTAGTCCAATTCGCACAGGCTCAGACGAGCCGTGGCTGGGTCGCCGCGCTGATCGAGTAGTTTGCGCGTGATTCGCAGCGTAGCGGGAAGATCAAAGAGAAGACCGCGGAGTGCAGGCCAATGGTTGAGAAATGCGAGCAAGTAAGTGCCCGGGCCACCGCCGACATCCCCTATCGTGCGCGCGTTAGAGAGATCTAAAAAACGAGCCGTCCAGGTCGCATCGCCGCGTGCCCGCACCAGGCTGTCCATGGCTCGAATAAAGCGGTCGGTTTCTGCGGGATCCGACTGATACATATCGGGCACTCGGGCGGGCCGGCCGAAACGCACTGACTCATCGAGTTTGCCCCAGGTTCCCCATAGCGATTCGTCGAAAAGAATCATGCCGCCCAAATACTCGGAAGAGTCTTGGACCAAAAATCGACGTGTCGCATCAGTCAGTCCGAAAGCTTCACCATCTTTGCGAAGTAGACCTAGAGCGGTCAGCGAGTTCGCCAAGAGCATCGTTGCCCGCTCATCACAATGCACCGCTGCGGCAAGCTCTTTGGAGTTGCGCTGAGTTGCAGCCAGCGCCTCGAAAAATCCCAGTTTCAGCGCTGCTTGAATGGCACGCGCTTCGGCATAGCCGCTTGCCAAAGCCATTAAGCGCGTAAAGTCAGGATTTGGATCATCCATATCGGCCACCCTCAGCAACGGCCTTGCCGCACGCGTGATTGTTGGGCGGATGGTTCAGCTGATTGCATGGCTCATCTTTGGCGTATAGCGGATATGACGGTTTCATGAACAACCGTTATCGGCGCTTGACGGCTCAGGTGCTGCCGGAATGGCTGTTGCGAGCGACGGTGAATGAGTGAAATCGAACATGTCCTCAAGAGTATTGGCATGTTGGTCGCGAGCGGTGAGATGGGGACGCTGTGGCGAGCTGCCACTCACGAGGAAGCGTTTCTCGATCATTGCCAGTAACGACGTATGATCGGCGACCGTATGAGACACGTAATGCGGCTTCGAGAATGGGGAGACTGCGAAGAAGGGCACGCGAAATCCATACTGATCGAAGTTCGCGCAAAAGGATGGGTAGCCTCCCGAAGCGGGATCGAACATGGGACAAAGTGCGATCGCATCCTTTTCGCTGAACCCACAAGATAACCCGCCACCGGGGGTCTCGCTGCGGGGTGGGTTTGACAGGTCTTCGCACAAACCGGGCTGAATGCCATCGGGGGAGGACGCTCCTCCCTGGCGAGCCGTGGCTGGCACGAAATGATCGTAAAATCCTCCATTTTCGTCGTAGGTCACAAAAATGATGGAGTCCTTCCAATTGGGACCATCGCGCACCGCTCTGATAACGCGCGCAACAAAGGCTTCACCAGCACGAATATCGCTCGGGGGATGCTCGTCGTTTTCCGGTGAGCATGAGGGAAAATGCTGAGAGCAAAGAATTCCGAAACTCGGATCCACGAAGGCCACCGCGGGTAAGGTGCCGCCACGGGCGTCCTCGACAAAGGAATTGAAGTGTTTGACGCTGCGCAGCACACAATTTTCGCTGACGCAGCGAAAATGCGAGTCGGTTACAAAGTTGCGAAAGGAAACGCCCTGCGGCACGTCGTCGGAATAGTCAGCCCACGCGACGCCATTTCTGTCGAGCAGGTCAAAAATTGTCCCCGTGATGGGCTGGTACGGCTGGTATACAAGCGAAAGCAGGGCCGAGGGATCAGGCACAGTCTCCAGAGTATCTAGGTGGCCGAAGGAGGTCGCGGCCAGCAGATAAGATCGGTTCGGAAAGCTTGGACCGATGACCGATGCAAAATAGCGGTCGTCCAGCGCGAAGCTTTGAGCCAACTGATAATAAAATGGCAGCTCGGCGGGAGTGTAGTAACCCATGGTTTCGGCTCTAGTTGCGGAGCTCTGTACTGAATCGCCTGACGGCTGATCGTTTTGCCGGACGAATCCGTCATCGGGGCTCGCCGTCAACATCTGGTTGGGGAATACGAAGTTGCCTTCAAGATGGCTGCCAGTCCAGCTGTGATCGAGGGTGCCAGCAGCACACAATCGGGTCTCGTGAAAAGAAGTGACCGTGTTGCCGTCATCGTCGAGATTGGCGTTCGTGCAGGTGAGCGACCCGTCACGCGCCGTAGTGCACTGCAGCCCGTCAACACAGGAATGATCATGATCGGCGCACGGGCCAGGATGGTACGGAGTACCGCTAACGTAGGGCAAGACGCCGAGATAGTTGTCGAAGGAGTGATTGTCCTGCATCACGACGATAATGTGCTTGACCCGATTCAGATCGCCATCAGCCCTAATGGCCGACGGTCGCCACAGCGTCAGCAGAACTGCAAAACCGCCCAATAGCCATCCTCTCATTGGTGCTTCCCCCAGAAAAAACTCGTGGCGAGATTCCCGCCAATCGCCCTTGCAGCCGCATGTCTTCTGGGAAAATCGACACGGCATTGGGCAGTTCTGGTCGGAAGCCCTAATTTTAGCGATAGAGCAAGGTCTTTAATAGCCGGACCCGTGGGTTGAAACTCAGCAGCTGGGGATGAAGAGGGTAGGGACTGGCTCTAACCACTCAGCGCAGGGGATGATCCCCAATATTGGGGAGGGCAACTCACTCAAAAGGTTGTGAATCGATTTGCGACGACTAGTTAGTGTTGAATGGCGAAGTTGGCGCTTCTTGATAGCCAGGATTGCCTTTGGATTATGTAAGCGCAGCGGCACCACGTGCCAGGGTGCCGCTGTGTTCAAAATGGGACGCTGGGAGAGAAGAGTCACAGCCGAGATTAAGGGAGCAACAGGAGTTTGCCCACTGATTGTCGAGATTGCATGAAGCGATGTGCCTCGGGTGCCTGTTCCAAGGGAAAGGTCTTGCCCACCACCATCTTCAGTTTCCCTTCCTTCATCAAGTTGAAGCAGGCTTCCGTTCCTTGACGCATCAAGTCGTGCTGAGAGGATGCGGTGAATAACACGAAACCACTGACCTTCAAGGCCTTCGGGAAAAGGCGGTTGAGGTCGAGCTTGTCAGGAGGGCCGCCGGCACGTCCGTACAGAATTATATGGCCAAACGACGCCGCACACTCGAGCCCTTTTTCAAAGGTTGGTTTGCCGATTGCATCGAGGTTGAGGTCAACGCCTTTCCCATCGGTCAGCCGCATCACTTCCTTGGCGAAATCCTGGGTTTCGTAGTTGATCACTTCGTCCGCGCCATATTGTTTCGCGATGGCAATCTTTGCATCGCTCGACACGGTGCCGATCACACGGGCTCCGGCGGCTTTGGCAATTTGGATTGCTACCAAACCGACGCCACCCGCGGCGGAATGGACCAACACGGTTTGGCCAGGACTTAGACGATGGCTGACGTGGATCATGAACCAGGCGGTCAGGGTTTGAATCGGAAAAGCAGCACCTTCTTCGAAGCTGACAAAGTCCGGCAACGGGATGGTCTGGTTTTCATAAAAGAGCGAGTATTCAGCGTAGGTCTTCAGGCCGATGCCGGCCACACGCATTCCAGGCTTAAGCGATTTCACCTCAGGTCCTACCTCATCGATTACACCCGCGGCCTCCATGCCGGGCGTATCGGGCAGTTTGGGCCGGACGAGGTAGGTGCCTTGGCGAAAGAAGTTATCCGCGAAATTTATCCCGATGGCATGATTCCGCACCCGCACCATTCTGGGGCGCAGTTCCGGTTTTGGAATGTCAACAATCTTCATGACATCGGGACCGCCAACTTCGTTGAACTGAATTGCCTTCACGCTCTTGTGACCTCCGGGTTTAGGTACACCTCGCAATCGCTTGCAGGACCTGAACTCTACGGGTTCTTGAACAGGTGCGGTCGCTCGACTCGTCTCAATCGGTTGCAGAGGGCGCCGCGCTGCATTTGTCGGTTAGTTGCCAACCAAGAATGGCAAAATCGTTTCGAACAGTGCAACCAGCTTGGAGTGACCGAGGGGCAGCTGCGGGACTGGCTTTGAGGTGAAAAAGATCCTGTCAACTGTTACGTTTTAGGTCGCAGCTAATACCATCCGGAACGGATAAAAATCAGAAGATGCTGGAATTAGTGATTTTTGATGCTGATGGGGTGCTGTTCGATTCCACTGAGTCGAACGTAGCCTATTATAATGCGATTTTCGCCCGAGTCGGTGAACCCCTGATGAATCCAGCAGAAGAAAGAGCGGCAATCTTTATGTCCGCGATGCAGGTATTTGAGTTGCGAGCGGCTGGCGACACTCAGCGTATCGCTCGGATGCGTGCGGCAGCTCGTGAGATGGATCCGGCTCCTTTTCTCAAAATGCTACGGCCGTTTCCCGGTCTCCATTCGTTCCTAATGGCGATTAAACGAAACTATCGGATCGGACTCGCGACCAACCGCTCGACCACCGTTCCGGCGATTATCGATTATCTCAGGCTTAACGACGTTTTTGATGTCGTCGCCAGTGTGCGGGACAAGGTCCGACCGAAACCGGCCCCCGATATCCTTGAATTGTGCCTGAGACGAGCCAGCGTGCTGCCCACGGATGCGGTTTACGTGGGTGACAGCGAAACGGATCGCATCGCATCACAGGCGGCGCGAATAAGGTTTGTTGGAGTGGGCAGTCGCGTCAACCATGAGAATCGGATCGCAGGTCTGGATGAGCTGCCAACCCTTTTGAGCCGGATGTTTTGACTCCAATTGGGCCAATCGCAACCTGCCCCGAGAACCCAAGCCGGAGTTGCGCTACAAAGACTATTTTTTGCGGCGAGCGCGGGATGGCGCGGCCTTCTGCTCGGGACGTGGCCCCACCCCCGCCAGCAGACGATCGATCTTCATGCTCAGCGTGACCAATTGCCCGTTAAGATGGTCAAGTCGAGACTTTAACTCTCGAATATCGCGCTTGGATGGTAGATTGACGAAATCCAAAACCGTCTCGACGTTGCGGTCGAAGCTCTGTTTGTTGGCCAGCAGTCGCTCCCCTGCGCGTCCCAAGCGCTGGCGCCAAGCTTCATTTGCCATCAGTTCGTTGAGGAAGCTGGCAACACCCTCCTCGCTCATCTGCCGTAGTCGGTTGAGCAAACTTTCGGCCTCGCCGCGTGCCATCGCCTTCAACTATAGCGGTCGGCCATGGCAGGAGAGAAGCGCCGAAACCCCACCTGACTGCATCACCCCCCAAGAAAAACGCGCGCGGCGCGACGACTTCACAAGCCACTTGGAGTGAGCGTCTTTACAATGGCAACTGTTGCACTCGTGCTGGCGCTCACCTCGGGTTTTGCGGTACTTCGTTACCCCGAACCGACGTACTGCCTGATCGCCACCTCGCTTGCGATCGATGCGACACTGGCGCCTCTAACCGCGACCATCGCGGCACGCCATGCGCGAGCTTGGCGGCTTTGGCTTCTCCTGGGATTTTGCTTCGGACTGTGGGCTCTTCTGGTGGTACTGATCATTTCCCGCCAGGATCGTGACAGTCGGTCCTGACGATCGCAAACAGCTTAAGAATGCTGGAGGAGCCAGCGCAATATAGGCGCGAAGACCTCATGCTCTGCGTAGGTGCCACAGATTAGGTCCAGATGGCCCCAATTGTGCAAGGTTTTAACCGTTACATCCCGGTTGCCGGTTGAGGTCGCGGTAGCTGCCACCAGCCGGGGCCACTCAGCCGAGATATTGGTACTGCTGAAAGCAAGCACTGGAATCCTCGACTTGCTCAGCGACTCTCTGATCTCGGGCGTGAAAGAATCTTCGTAATCCTGCACGTTGGGCCAATAGCGGTCATAGAGGATCAATACCCGGGCCAGCACGGATGCGTTGCTGAAACCGCCTAGTGGATTGGCCAACCCGCCATTGCCTCCAAACGCCGACGAATGATAGACGACGTGATCGAGACAGTCAGCCGCGGATTTAAACTGAGGAAGCGGGGCAGGTCCCTCCGGTTCTTCGATCACTCGGCGCATGAGCGCCTGCCGTTTATCCCACGTCAATTGTTTGCCGCTCACATCATTGGCGTACACGCCAGCCGGAGGTGACCCAGGGCGCCCGGCTCCAATGATACCATCAATAATTATCAACCCCTTGACGCTCTCAGGATGGGCTGCCGCATAAAGTAGGGCAAAGGCGGAGCCACGGCTGAAGCCAGCAACAAAAATCCGTTGCTGCCCAGTCCTAGCCAGGATAAATCGCACCGCGGCCGAAATATCCGCCTCGAACAGCTCGTTGGTCCAACTCTGCAGTTCACTCAACTGAAACGGCTTAACAGAAGCCGGGACGAAGTGAGTGCGGTAATCGAACGCCCAAAAATCCACCCGGTGAGAAGCGAGATAAAGCGGTAAAGAATACCGCGGATCATCGACGGCCACCTCGCCGTTCATATTGGTGCCCGGCAGGTACAGCACCACGGCATTAGCTCTGGCCGACAGTTGCGTTAGGTGGTGCAATCCCACCCGATCGAAGGCCGAAGGACCTCGCTGCGCCTGAAAAACGGTTTGTTCCACCGAAGGTGCTCGGGCAAACCTCGTCGGCTCGCCGACCAACTGAAAGCCCGTGGTCGCAGGCGCTCCCAGCGCGCACCGCTGGGAGAGAAAAATGAAGCTGGATAATATCAGCAGGGCAACGGCTGGCATTTTTGCAAAGTCTGGCTGCTCTCTCACGCGCGGCATTTATTAAATGAACTCTGGACTGCTATTCGAAAGCATGTACCCTTTGATGTGACACGACTACCGATCATCCTCACGACGCCGCGCGGCAAATTAACGAGCACGCTCCCGACCAGGTATTTCCATCGCCGAAGGATACGCTGTACGTTTACTCGGGAGTAGAGTATTGCGCTTTTCCAATATGGTCAGATCGAGGAACGGAGTTGATAATGGCCCAGATCGAATTTGGACTGTTTTCGCCGCTTGCAGGCTTATCGTGGAAGGCGGTGAGGGAACGTGCCGTCAAAGTTGAAGAGCTTGGCTACCATTCCATTTGGGTCACGGACCATTTTTGGAACCGTGGCGTGCCCGAAGCCGACGTGCTCGAGTGCACCTCGGCGATGACTGCCCTGAGTGTGGTGACTGAAAAACTCCGGATTGGTTCATTGGTGCTGTGTAATTCGTTTCGAAGTCCGGGACTACTCGCGAAGCTCCTGGCGACCCTTGATAACATAAGCAACGGGCGACTGGAAATCGGCCTCGGTGCCGGCTGGATGGAGGAGGAGTATCGGGCCTACGGCTATGAATTCCCTTCGACCGCGACTCGTTTGCGGCAGCTTGAAGAGGGAATACAGGTTGTAAAGCTCCTCATGACCGAAAAACGGGCCACGTTTGACGGCCGCTATTACAAGCTGAACGAAGCGTATTGTTACCCCAAGCCAGTTCAAAAGCCACATCCACCATTTACCATTGGCGGCAGCGGGGAAAAGCTGATGCTGAGGATTGTCGCCAAGTATGCCGATCGTTGGAATTGTCCCGCGGGGTACCGAAATTTCGAGCACAAGCTGGCTGTGCTTAAGGAGCATTGTGAGGCGGTCGGGCGTGACATCCGGCAGATCAACATCTCCGAGCAGCTGCTGGTTTGTCTCGGTGCAAATCAGGCTGAAGTTGAAGAAAAATGGAAGATCGCGCAGCGTCTGCCCTTTTGGCGGACCGCGATAAAGGGTACCCCACCACAAATTATCGAGCAGCTGCGCGAGCGAGTGGCCAGGGGCATCACCTTTTTTACGGTCATCTTTGGCGATATGAATTCGAGTCAGAGTATCGAACTGTTTGCGCGCGAGGTGAAGCCAGCATTTGCTTGACGCAAGCAGTAGTCGTAACCGTCAGCTTCTCTGCGCTCGCGCCCTCGCACATTAGCGATGTGCCAGCTTGTTCTGGCGTACTATCTGATTGCCTTGGAGCTTGAATTAGCGTGGACCGCTTCGCCATCCGGGCCATCGTTGCGGCGTTGTTTGCGGCGCTGCTCATCTCATGTTCGCCGGTTCGATTCAATACGGAATTGAGCAGCACGGGTAATCTTGCTCCTGGCGATCCGGTTACCAGCCTGGGCGCACGGATCGGTTCGGTTGCCAGCATCAGTTCATTGCCGGATGGTAATTCCCGGGTCGACTTCGATGTCGCTCATCCAGACGCGAGATTGGTTTTGCAGGATTCGATCATGGTCCTGCGCCCAGGCAAGAGCTCCAGTCTCGAACTACTCAATACCAACCCCATAAGCTTGCGCGCACCCGCGGGAGCCACAATAGAAGGAGCCGCCAACGAGCAGGAGGCAAATTTGCTGGTAGCCTCCAGGATGCCCGGTTTCAGCGCCGGTTTGGCTGCAATCGCAAGCGCGGCCGGGACCATGGCTGCGGTGCCGCCCGGAGCGGCGACCGGACCGGCAGCGAACGCACTTCAGCAGCAACTTAATGCAGTGCAGAACTGGTACGTCATAAATGGAACCCGCAACGCGGCAGCGCTTGCGCAACAACTGCGGCAGATAAATCAATCGGCTGCTGCGCTTGAGCGGCAACTGATCAATCAGGGGCGGACTGCTCAAGCGCAACAACTGCGGGACCAGATCGATCAGCTTCTGCGAACCCTATCCGGCGCTCCGCCACGGTCGGCTTCAAGTAGCCTGGCGTCTCCTGGGGTTCCCTAACCGGACCGGGGTTAGAGCTGGGCATGGAGATTGCGGTTGCCAAAATGGCCTCGTTTGGTTGTATAAGGAATGAGTTCGCGGTGCCTGCCGCTGAAAGTGTCAAAGGCCAGGGTAGGACGGGTCTACAAAAATTGATCTTGGGAGGCTGAAAATGCCGCTATATCTGGACGAAATTTACTTCAATGTCTCCAACAAAGAGTCGCTCAAGCAAGTGCACGAGCTTATCAGCGGGGCGATGAAGAGCGGATTTCCGCAAGGCGTGACGTTGAAAGCTGGTCCATGGTTTTCAAATGAGGAGGCCAAGGTGGTCCTAATCCTGGATATCCAGGACCATTCTCTGACTTTCACTCCGTTCAGCGGCGCGATGGCCAGAGGTATCGTCGCGCGACGCCGCCTGTCACCTATCGTCGACTGGTCGACCGTAGAAAAGACCGTCAAGGAACTTTGAGTGATACACAGTTCACCGTCTGTATTTTTGTCAGGGTTGACTGACCCTGGAACAAACTGACCGTAGGTTTTCCCATCTGAGCCAGGATGTCTCCGGCAGGCCGGCACGATCTGAGAAGTGTGATCAGTTAGGGTTTTCGAACAGGTGATTGTGTGGGACGATTGGTGGCTCTTAAGCGGTTCGCGATAGCAGGGTTTAGGATAAATGAATGGGGCTGAAAGTCTCCTCAGGACAGCGCTCGCCGCAGGCATCGAGGTTTGCTTTGCCAACCCGGGGACGACCGAGATGCCACTGGTGGCCGCTCTCGATATGGTGAGCGAAATCAGGGCAGTTCTTGGTTTGTTCGAAGGAGTCTGCACTGGCGCGGCAGACGGGTATGCTCGCATGGCGGATAAACCGGCCTTGACCTTAACGCACCTGGGGCCGGGCTTCGCTAACGGGATCGCGAATCTGCACAACGCACGCCGTGCGCGTTCGCCCGTAGTCAATGTGGTCGGCGATCAGGCGACGTGGCATTTGGCAGCTGACGCACCCCTGACTTCAGATATAGCTTCGCTGGCCCGTCCAGTTTCAGGCTGGGTGCGCGAAGTCAAGAGCGCTTCTACGGTCGCTTCCGACATCGCTGAGGCGATCGCCGCAGCCGGCCGTACGCCTGGGCGCGTGTCGACTCTGATTGTGCCGTCGGATTGTCTGTGGGGTGAGGGAGGCGGAATCGCCGCGCCACTGCAGGTGCCCTACCCGACGGTAGTTGCTGACGAGGCAGTGAAACGTTCAGCCGCAACCCTCCGCAAGAGTCGCGATAAAGCGGCGATATTTCTGGGAGCCCAGGCAATGAGGTCGTCGGGACTCGCCGCGGCCAACCGGATAGCGATGAAAACTGGCTGCTGTTTGATTTGTGAAACCTTTCCATCACGGCTTGAACGCGGCTCTATCTATCCGGCAGTCGAAAAACTTCCCTATTTCCCGGAGCAGGCGCTCGAGATGCTTTCAAAGTTTGAGGCAATCGTCCTCGCTGGAGCCTTAGCGCCGGTAGCTTTCTTCGGTTATCCGAATTTGCCCAGTTCTCTGGTCCCGCAGGGCTGCGCCAGCGAGACACTGGCGACACCGGAACAAGATGCTATCAGCGCTTTGCAAGCGTTAGCTGATGAGCTCGGCGCTCGAGACGGTCCAGTTTTACGAGCTCCGGTCCAACAGCCGCAGCGGCCGACCGGTAAGCTGGATTCCGCGACGGTTGGGCAGGCGTTGGCGGCGCTGCTGCCCGAAAATTGTATCGTGATGGATGAGGCAGCGACCACAGGGCTACCTTTCTTTGCTGCATCGAGTGGTTCGGCACCTCACACTTATCTTTCGCTGACGGGCGGTGCGATCGGGCAGGGCCTGCCTTGCGCTACCGGCGCCGCGGTCGCGTGCCCCGATCGCAGGGTGATCGCATTTCAAGCTGATGGGAGTGGTATGTATACTCTCCAGGCCCTGTGGACGCAGGCCCGCGAAGGGCTCAACGTAACGACGCTAATCTGCAATAACCGCCGCTATCGAATCTTGCAGGTCGAGCTCGCGCGAGCAGGCATAAGCGAGCCGGGACGCAAGGCGCGCTCGCTTACGAGCCTGGATAATCCAGAGATTCACTGGAGTCGCCTCGCGGCAGCCATGGGCGTTCCAGCCGTAAGGGTCGAAAGCGCAGAAGCATTGTGCCTGCAGCTCGAGCGCGCACTGGCCGAACCAGGTCCGAACCTGATCGAGATTCTACTATGAGCTGGTGCCCTCGGGGAGGCAATTGAGACCGCAGCTGACAGTCGGACACACGTATCAAACAGAGAGCTTCTTCTCATCAGCGCTCTTCCTTAGGGAGCAAACCGAATGGCTGGATGTCTCGACGGTATCAGAGTAATCGACCTCGGGCGTTACCAAGCTGGTCCTCGATGTTCGCTCATACTGGGCGATTTGGGTGCCGAGGTAATCAAAGTTGAAGCGCCACCAGACGGTGACGAATCGCGGCGGCTGGGGATGGTCTACTGGTCGCAGTACAACCGCGGCAAGAAAAGCATAACGCTCAATCTGCGCAGTGACACAGGCAAAAAGATTCTGCGGGAACTTATAGTGAAGTCGGATATGCTCCTGCAGAATTTCAGCCCAGGTGTAATGGACGAGATGGGCTTTGGCTACGAGACACTGCGAGAACTCAATCCTGGAATTATACTGATCAACGTCTCGGGCTTCGGTCAATACGGCCCGTACCGCGACCGCCGGGCGTTTGATCCAATCGGCCAGGCGATGGCTGGAGTGATGTTCGATACGGGCGGCGAAGGCGACCCGCCGATACGCTGCGGTCCCCCGATTATCGATCGCATTACCGCTCTGCACGCCACAATTGGTGCGCTCGCCGCGCTGCATCGCCGTGACATGACGGGACTTGGGCAGGCACTGGACGTGTGTCTGCTCGATTCCGCCTTTACACTGACTGAAATCCCGATTGCACAGTATTTGACCACCGGGCGTGAGCCCGTGCGTTACGGCAATCGCGCCGGCAACCTGGCGCCTGCCAATACCTATCGCGCGAGTGACGGATGGGTCTACATAATCGCGGTACAACAGAGGATGTGGGAGAGATTATGCCGCGCCGCCGGGCTGGAGGAACTCATGTCAGACCCACGTGCCGCCAGCCCGCACTCCCGTGCCTCACATGCGAATTGGGTGGACGATCAAATTGCGTCGTGGGTGAAAGAGCGCACCGTCGCCGAAGTAGTCGAAAAGCTTGCGCCTGCTGGCGTCCCTGTCGCCCCTGTGCAAACGATAGCCCAGGCGTCACGAGATCCCCATCTGTGGGAACGGCAAATGTTGGTCGAGACCGACGATCGCAATGGTGGAAGGACTTATGTTGCAGGGTTAACCGTTAAGTTTTCCGACACACCAGGAACCGTCGGTCCTATCCCCAAGCCCGGAGAACACAACCACGAGATCTACTGTGAATTACTAGGGCATAATCCGTTGGAGCTGGATGAGTGGAAGGCGGCGGGAGTAATTTAGTGCTTTCAGTTGCCAGATCGGCTCAGCCGCTGGGCCTGTGGTCCCGGGAGCGAGGCAAACCGTCACTCGCGGCGGGCCGCTCGAGACTCCCTCGCCGAATGGATCGAGAGGCTGTCAATCGGCGAGATGCGTTTTGAAGAACCGGACCATCTTCGGCCACAGCTCGAATGCAGCTTTCTCTCTGTAGCGCTCGGGGCGGACATCGGCGAAGAACGCATGGCCGGCGTTTTCGAATGTCTCCATCGTGACGAGTCCCAACGTGCCGGCGCGTTCCAGGCGCGCGCGCAACTCGCGGGTGTGCGCCGGCGACGGATTTTCATCCTCGGCTCCGAAGACCGCGTACACCGGCCGTTTTAGATTTCCGACGAGATCGACGATCGGCACTGGGTGATTGGGCGTGACTGGCGAATCCGAGCTGATGCCGCCACCCCAGCAGTCGATCGTCGCGTCAACCCTGTCGCTGCGGCATGCGAACAACAGCGCAGACCGGCCCCCCATGCAAAACCCGACCGTGCCGACCTTGCCATTACAATAGGGTAGACTGCGCAGTGCACCGGCTCCATTCTCGATATCAGCTACGGTCAGGCGGTCATCAAGACTAGCGGCGCGCGGTCGTATATCTTCGAGTGAATCGCCAAACCCAAGATCGATCCGCGCGAAACAGTCCGGGACCATTGCCAGAAAGCCCACGTTAGCGAAGCGTCGCGCTACGTCTCGGGCATGATCACTAACTCCGAAGATATCATGAAGAAGGATGACCCCAGGGTATCGCCCGCTTGCGCGCGGACGCGCTAGGTAAGCCGGAATCTTGACACCTTCACTGCGAAAGCTGACTTCCTGTGTAAGCAGAAGTTCAGGTTGCTCAACCTGGCCCGCGACCCTCATCGAGATTTCCTCCCTAGATAACGGTTAATTGAGGTTTGCGGAACGACATCCCCACGCGTGACTGTACACGCCCGCAGCTTTACTCCTGTTCTGTGGTGTTCTGGTGAGAGGGAGATAGCAGACAATCTCAGCTGCTACTCATTTTGCAACCCTCACGAAGTTGGGCTTGCGCTTTTCCCGCAGGGCCTGAAGGGCTTCCTGATGATCTTTTGCCATAAGGCTGACCGCCTCGTATGCGAGTCCGGCGTCCATGATCAGGTTGGCCTGCTGCTTTAACCATTTGTTAACTGCGAGTTTGCTCCATCGGATAGCCCAAGTAGGGCCATCAGCCAACCTCTGAGCCAGCTCCCGGGCCTTGGGTACCACCTGCGCCGCAGGCAATGCGTAGTTGACTAGGCCGATCCGGGCGGCATCGGCGCCCGTAATCGTATCGCCCAGCATCAGAAATTCCTTGGCCCGATTAGGGCCGATTAACAAGGGCCAGATCACCGCGCCACCATCTCCTGCGACTGCCCCCAAGGCGACGTGAGTATCAGCCAGCTTGGCGGTCTCCGCGGCCACCGTGATATCACACAAGAGCGCGATGTTAGCCGCGAAACCGAGCGCGTCGCCATTAATGGCCGCGACAATCGGCTGCTCGACGTCGAGGAGGTTCTCGATAACTCGACGTCCGTCGGCCATGAAGATGCGCCTGCCGCCGCGCCCTTTTGGTTTAGTGGGGCGCACTCTGCTTAGCACATCCCCGCCGATGGAAAAGGTGTCACCGGCACCGGTTAGGAGGATTGCATTAACTTCGCGATCCTCAGCCAGGTCAAGCCAGATCTGCTCGATCTCATGGTGCATCGCGGAGGTGACTGCGTTGCGCGCCTCTGGGCGGTTGAGAGTTACCGTCGCCACCCGTTGCGAGACCTCGACCGTGAGAAACTCATATGCGCTGTAATCCATCGCCGATTCCCCAAATGTTTTGGGCGCTCGAAAGAGGAGGTAGCAGGCGTAGAGGTTCAGACCAAACAGAGGCGGCTCTTTTGAGCCGCCACAACGTATGCAACTCAGGCCGTATGCTGGAGCACGTACTGACCAATCCGATCAATTGCCTGTTGCCCCTCAGGTAACAACTTGGCGAAGACGTGCCATACGTGAATCATCTCGTCCCAGACCTCAAGGTCGACCTTCACTCCCGCGGCCCTGGCTTTTTCGGCTACTCGGGTTGAATCATCCAGCAAGGTCTCTGTCGCGCCAACCTGAATTAGCAGCGGCGGCAATCCCTCATAGTTGGCGTGCAGGGGTGAGGCCAGCGGATTTTTGGGGTCGGCGTTGCCTACGTAGGCTTTGGCCATGCTGAAAAGGCCGCCGCTGCCGCTGGCGGCAACCATCGGGTCTTTGCTCGCGTTGGTCTTCATGGACGCGCCGGTGCCTTCCATGTCCGTCCACGGTGAAATTGGGATAGCACAAGCTGGCAGGGGAGTTTTGGCGTCTCTCAGCGCTACCAGAGTAGCAAGCACCAAACCGCCGCCGGCTGAATCGCCCGCAATCGCAATCTTGTTCGGTTTGTACCCTTGAGCTAGCAACCACCGATATCCTGCCGTGGCATCTTCGACTGCAGCGGGGAACGGATGCTCGGGAGCGAGACGGTAATCGAGCGCCAAGGCACGGGCCTGTGATGCCCGGGCGATGCGTGCGACCATTGCGCGATGTGTGTTGATGGAGCCCATCACGTAACCGCCGCCATGAAAATAAAGAATAACTCGGTCGGCAGCCGCGTTCGGTGGCACGATCCATTCGGCTTTGACTCCGCCAGCGTCAACCGGTTGGCAATTAATGTCGCTGGCTACACGCTCGGCGACTTTCTCCATGCCCGACCGCATTTGCTCGATCGTGGGCTTGCCGCCGCCACTGCCGCCGACTGGCTGAGATTTGATGATTTCAAGCACCTTCTTGAGTTGTTCGCTGGCCATCGTTCCTCCGAAGGATTAGTTTGGGCGCAACCGACTCCTCGGGCTTATCAAATAATTGTTATTGTGCCTCGGTCACCGGTCCGGTTTGAGATTCCATCCATCTTTTGTCGGTATCACAGTTGGGCCGTCACGTAAAAGATCGAGGGTGCAAAATTTGTCGAATCGAAAGCAGGATTCCGCAAAGGAGCCAAATCCAGCTCAGGTTGGCAGACTAGACAGGAGACGTCTTATGCGTTTTGGGTTGACAACCGATTTTCGCAATCCGCCGGATTCAGGTAAGAGCTCGGTTCAGGTATACGCAGAAATAATCGAGGCGCTGGTGTTTGCCGAGTCGCTCGGTTTTGAGGGCGCCTATATTTTCGAGCATCACTTTGCCGAGGACGACTACGTGTCATCTCCCCTCATTGCAGCAGCCGCAATCGCGGCGCGGACCCAGCGCATGCGAATTGGCCCTGATATCACAATCTTGCCGTTGTATAACCCCGTCAAAGCTGCTGAAGACGGCGCCGTACTCGATCTCATCTCCAACGGGAGGCTCGATTTCGGAGTTGGCTTGGGCTACCGGCCCGAGGAATTCGCCGGTTACGGTTTACAGATCAAAGATAAGAGCTCGCGCGCCGATGAAGCTCTGCAAATACTCAGACGCCTGTGGCAGGGCGACATTGTTACTTTTCATGGCAAGCACTTTGATGTCGAACAGGCTCGCCTATCACCCCGGCCGGTCCAAAAACCCAATCCGCCGATCTGGGTCGGCGGCTTCAGTCGGGGGGCTGCGCGGCGAGCCGCCCGCTATGGTGATGGTTACATTGGGCCAACCAGCAAGAGCATGTACGATCTGTACCGAGAGCAATTGCGTCTGGCGGGTAAGTCGGCAGCGAGCGCAAGAGTAATCGGGGGCGACTTGTGGCTCGTCGTTTCAGAGGATCCAGACCGCACCTTCGCTGCCTATGCGCCACACTTGATGTACTGGTTTAATTCTTACTGGAAATGGTTCGAGGGAACCGACACGCAGCCCTGGTCCCGCATCGACCAACCTGAAGAACTGAGGTCGCGACACTTGGTAAACGTGGTTACTCCGGAAGCCGCCACAGCCCTAATAAGGCATCGAATGAGCGAGGTCCCGCTTGAGATGTATACGATGATGTTGTCGCCGCCAGGGATCCAAATGAAGCTGGTGATGGAGAGTCTCGAGCTTTTCGCCCATAAAGTCATGCCCAACTTTCGCTAGCCTGTTGTCTTGGGGTTTTTTCGCTCAGGATTAGAGGCCGGACGCACTCTCCCGCCAGAACTTATGGTAGTGGCTGGCTAATTCTGGTGCGAGCGATTCAAGCTTGGGATGCCGACGGGCGTCGATATACGCCGCGCGGATCGCCGGGTCGCGAAAATTGATCCCTTTTGGGTCGCAACACATTATTGAGTTGGGTTCATTGATGTGCGGCAGGCCGAGAGCATGGCCAAGCTCGTGGGCGGTAACGTCAAATAACATTTGCTGGGCGGCAGTGCCCCCGCGCGGTTTGGGCGTATTAAGTTGAATCTTAACCGGCAGCCGAATCACGCCTCGCTGGTCCGCGTTGAGATCCGTCACGCCCATCTCACGGCTGCCGCCGCCTGATGCAGCCACCCGAATCACAATCTCCGCTTTGGCGCGGTTGTCAGTACGGGCGAATACGGGGGTCTTCAAGGCGCGTTCCGACACTTTATTCCATTGCGTGACCGCGTCCCAGATAGCTGAATTCGAAGCTCCTGCAGCTCGATCTTCCACATAAACCTTTAGGGGAAAGCGAGATCGGGGATGGCCCACGAGTTGATTGCGCATACCCCGGACGTCACTTGCCGACACCAGTGGCGCTAAAGTCAGCGTCAGCGCTAAAGGTAATATGGGTCGTAGGCTATGCAACCGGCGCGTGCTATTTGGGAGCGGGACTCCCACCTTGAGTTCCTGTTCAGCACTGAAACCCTAGTAGTAATAATGGTGATGGTGGTGAGGCCGCCAGATCTGCTCGTTTTGCAACTCGTTGCCGATCCCATAGCCGGCCAGTGCGCCGCCAATGCCACCGATAGCGGCGCCAGCGCCAGGCGCACCAACAGCGCTCCCGATCAGAGCCCCGGCGCCAACCCCAGCCGCTCCACCTAATAACGTGCTTTTCTCGCGAGTGCTCAATGGCTGGCCGTAACAGCCAACTACTGCCACGATCATTGGTATCGACATTAGGAGAGTAGCCAGCCGCCTGTACTGCATCGCCCGACCTCCTTTCAGTGAACAATCGCAGCGTCGAATACTCCATCGGCGCACACGCTCAAGCGAATCGGCGCGAAGCGAATCTTTCAACCACAGCGGGAAGCACGTTGCATGCCGTCATCAGAGCCGTAATACTGAGCGCTTCGGCTGCGGGTTCCTTGGGACTCGTTAAAGGTTGATACTGCAAAGCGTCGATATGGCCCACCAATCGGGGTAATGATTGGTGGGCTTAATGGCTAAGATCGAGCGAGCGTAGCTGGTTGGGTGGCGCTCTTTGGGATCAGCAGTTTAACCGGGAGCACCGTTTGTGGCTTAAAAAAATCGAAACGGTAAACTCCGATTATTAATGTTCAAAATTGCGGCACATTTCTCGACGAACGCCGGCTCATGAGCTCAAACAGTCGGTTCAGCAAAAGGGGAATTGTGAATGAGTTCCAGGGTCAGCTCGCCGTTTTCAAAAGATCTTTTAACTTATGATGCGGTCGGCGTTCACAGTGCGGATGAAGAAGCTGCACTGGGCGAACTCGGCTCATGGGTGAAGAAGACCTTCGGCTTCAGTCAGATAAAGCCGATGCTTCCACTGGGATTCTTTGCCAACGTTCTGCAGCTCTCCGACGAAATCGGTTTAGCAATATCGACCGACGGAGTTGGAACCAAGCTACTGGTGGCTCGCGCTCTACAGCGATATGACACGGTCGGGATTGATTGCGTTGCGATGAATGTTAATGACGTCCTCTGCGTTGGTGCTGTTCCCGTCGCGATGGTCGACTATATCGCGGTGTCCACGATAGAGGCTGCAATCCTGGGGGAAATCGCTAAGGGGCTTTACAAGGGAGCTGAACTCGCCGGGATAAATATTCCTGGCGGCGAGATTGCCCAGGTGCGCGAGCTCCTGCACGAAAACGGGCAGCGATTCACATTTGACCTTGTCGGCACGTGCGTGGGCACAGTCGATCCGCGACGCCTGGTAATTGGGCAGAACATCGAGCCCGGAGACCTGGTGGTAGGCATTGAGAGCAGTGGCATACATAGCAATGGCTTGACCCTGGCGAGGCGGGCGTTGGGTTTGACAGGGCAGGACGACGTCTCCAGATGGCGCCAGTACAGTAGTGAGCTCGGCCGGACTTTAGGCGACGAATTGCTAACGCCAACCAACATCTATGTGCGCGAGGTGCTGGCGATGCTCAAGGCCGAAATTCCACTGAAGGCGCTGATTCATATAACGGGCGACGGGCTGCTTAATCTGCAACGGGTGGCTTCGCAGATCGGCTACGTCATCGAGCATCCGCTGCCGCCTCAACCAATTTTTTCTTTGATTCAGAGTTGCGGTAACGTCGATATTGCCGAGATGTACCGAGTCTTCAACATGGGCATCGGGTTCTGCGTGGTTTGCCGTCCCGGGGACGCACCACGAGTTGAACAAATCGCGCGGGATCATCATCGGCGGGCCGCGGTGATTGGCTATGCCGTGCAGGATTCCCAGCGCCGCGTATGGCTGCCTTCGAGCCGACTGGTCGGTCTCAACGGGGCCTTCCGCGTGACCACCGAGAAGCCGCCGGCTTACCCCTAACCACCCACGCTGAGCGGTTCGGTTCGCGTGTTCAGGACACCGGCGCTTGTCTCCTGTGCCGTGACCAAAGCGCTAGCCGTAACATCTTGATACAGGCGAACACCCGCGGCGGCAAAGAAGGTTGTAGTCAGGTAGGTCACGGCCGTAATCACCAGGCCCAGCAAAAAGATGGTGAACCATAGATAACCGGTCAGGGCCCCGACCGGTCCCAGAATCACACTGACAAAAATAAAGGCTCCAGCGGCCCACGAATTGTAACCCGACCACACGGCAAGAAAGACCACAATGCGAGTGGCCACGCGAAAGAATCGCTTGCGCATCAAATCCCGACTGAACAGCAGGCCGTGAAAACTTCGATGCGCGTCAAACACCAGCGCATATCGCGCGAAATAAAGCCAAAGGTACGCAAGCGCGCCAAAGACCAGCACGGCTATCTCGGTCACATAGAGTATGGCCATAAGCGCAGCATCAGAAGTGTCGAAACTCACGCGCAAGGTCGCCAAGGCAATCAAGGGTGCCAGGATCTGCAGAAAAACGATCCAATAGAAGGACGGCGCCAAGAGAACGGCCTCTCGATAGACAGCTAAGACCTCACTCAGCAGTCGTTGATGCTTAAGCCCTGCGCGATCGCGTCGAATCGCGCAAAGGACCACCAGGTCTGCCGCCAGAGCCAATATGAGAAGAAGCAGGTGCGCAATCAGCGATGTCCACCACGGCAGAACAGGACCCGCCTGCAGAACCGGTAAATACCCGAGCGGCGCAACGACATTATGAACCCCCGGCGCGAATTTCTCCGCTAGTTGGTGCTGCAAAGTGAGCGCGTCCGGTAACAGGCAGAGCGCTCCCAAAAAGATCAGAGGTGATAGCACGAGCGCGAAGGTGCGCCAATTGTCACGCAAATCGTTAACAGCATTGGCCAGATAGATGAAGCTGCTCTTTAACCGCGTCTGCGATGCCACAAGAATGACCAGAATGCCATCGCTTCGGCTGTAAGACAAGGTGAAGAGACAGCGGCGACAACCATCGCCTTAATCGGCTATACTCAAAGCGCGCCGCGAGAAGGACTAACTCCCTGGTCCTGTTTTCTTGATTGAAGCGATCGGACGCCCGATCGCCGGGAGGAGAACTCTGGCCGGAGGCCGTCGGGGCGACTTCGAAAATCTCGGACCTGTTTTGCTATGAGCGACGAAGACCGAGCTGCACTCATCGCCCATGAAAACAAGATGATTCGGCGACTGCGGTTCCTGGTAGAACTTACCTTCGCGACAATTGCCCAGGATCATTCCCTGACATTGGAACAGGCGTGGGAGCATGTGAAAGCGCTGAAGGCCGCCGCGGTGGCGATGTTTCCTGGCAAGGAGCAGACGTTTGACCTGATCTATTTACCACGCTTTTCGCGATTGCTGGCGGAGCGCTTCCGCGCAAACTGAACGGTCCGAAAATCGTTGTTAAGCGCCAAGCAGTTTCGTCCTTGCCTGGAGGCGCAGAGAGTTTAGCCGGGCCGCGACCCCTGGGGTGGCGTGGGACACTGACTGAAAATGGTAGGAGCAGAAACGCCGGGCGGCTGTGTCGGCGAATTGTGATCACCCGGATTTAAAAGCATCTATGCCTCTGAATCGATCTTTGGTTGGCAAGAGCTACCCCCCGGTCATTACTGAAATTAGTGCCGATGCGCTGCAAAAATATGCTCGCGCATATGGCGATGACAACCCTCTCTACTTCGCGCCCGCCGCCAATGGAATAATTGCGCCCCCAATGTACCATGCCGTAGCGACCTGGCTCGCGCTGATAACGGCAATTGGCGATCCGGAGTTGCGTGTCGACTTGCTGCGCTTGCTGCACAAAAGCCAGGACATGGAATTTCTCGCCGCGATCCGAGCCGGTGACCGGATAGCGACACGCGCTTCGATCCTTGCGATCAAGGATGAAGCTCAGGGCGAAACGATCACCATCGGGCTTGAAGCGTCGAATCAGCACCGACGGCTGGTCAGCCGCAGCCGCTTCACAGCTTTGATTCGAGGTCGCCGCGAGCGCGACTCGGTCGTCGCGCCACGACTCACTGCGCCGGGAATGGCTTCACGCGAACCACTACTAAGAGTGTCGCAGGCGATCAGCCTTGATCAAACCTATCGCTATGCCGAGGCGTCGGGCGACCGGAACCCAATACATCTCGACGAAAACGTGGCGCGGCTGGCGGGTCTACCCGGAATTATCGTGCATGGTCTTTGTACCATGGCATTGATTTCCAAGCTCATCGTGGATCATCTATGTGGCGGGAATCCCGAGCGATTAAAACGTCTAACAGTCAGTTTTTCGCGTCCCGTTTTTCCCGGTGACACGATCACCACGGTACTCTACCCTGAGACGGACGCGGCCGGTACCAGGTCGTTTTCTTTTGAGACCTACAATGAGGCGCAAATAGCAGTGATCCGCGAGGGCCGGGCTCAGACTACCCTTTAGGTTCGGTCCGTTGCGTAACGATCATGCAATTCCGTCGCGGATGAAACAGTGCCGTGACCAGAGCTAACAAGCTCACTATTGGCTTATCGCTGTCGCTGTCAGGACCATACGCGGCAATGGGATCGCAGGCGGAATCCGCTTTGCGCCTTTTCGTCGCCGAGACCAACGCTGGCGGCGGGATCGAGATTAAGGGGCAACGCCATCGGATCGAGCTCCAATGCGTTGATGATAGAGGTGAGCAACGCCGGGCCGCGTCGATTTACCAAGAGTTATGCGCCACCCATAAGGCCGACCTGCTTTTCGGTCCGTATGGAAGCGGCCTGGTCCGGCTCACGGCGCCGATTGCCGAGAACGCAGGCTTGCTTTATGTGAATCATGGTGGCGCCGACGAGCGAATCTATCAGCGCGGTTACCGGTTGTTGGTTGGTGTTTTGACGCCCGCGAGCCGATACATGACGGAGCTGATACAGCTGGTCAGCTCCCTGAAATTCTGGCGTAAGCGCGTTGCAATCGTTGCAGCGGATTCGCCTTTCGCCACTGCCGTTGCGCAAGGTGCTGAAAGAGCCTGCGCGCAGCGTTCGATCCGGCGCCGAGGAACAAGGATTCGGGTTAAGTTCCGTGGCCGCTTCGACCAGCAGTTCGACGGTGGGCATTTCTACCGAGTGCTGCGGCGAAATCGAATCAACGTTTTGTTGAGCGTTGGTAGCTACCAGCATGATGTCGACGTCATGCGGTTCGCCAGTGCGGAACCGCTCTCCATCCCGGTCTTAGGATGTGTTGCCGCCGGCATAAACCAGTTTTCGGCGGATCTGGGGAGCAAAGCGGAAGGAATAATAGGTCCCGCGCAATGGGATCCGTCGCTGCAGGTCCGACCGTTGCTGGGACCGACGCCGACCGAGTTTGTTGCGCGGTTTCGTGCGCTCTGTGGCTGTGAACCTGACTATCCCGCCGCTCAGGCTTACGCAGCAGGACTGCTGACGATCACAGCCGTGCGGGCGGCCAACTCGCTCGAGTCGGCGCGCGTCCGAGAAGCTTTTAGCCGTCTGCGCACCTCGACATTATTCGGTGACTTTGCCATCGAACCGGTCAGCGGAGAGCAGGTCGCCCACCGAATGTTGGTTGTCCAATGGCATCAGGGGCGTAAGGTGATAATTCGTCCGGAGCCGACTCTCGACCTGGTAGAGCTGGAATTTCCGCCGGGCTGGCGGCTGTTGTTGGGTTCGCTGCGGAACGTTCTGATGCGGCGACGTGCTGCCGACCCCGCAACCACTAAAAGACGCTACGAGACCGACCGTTAGACTCCACGTCTTCGGATCTCGCGCGCGTCACGTTCGAGCGATTCCCTGAAAGCCGGGTGTGCGATTCGAATCATGCGCCGAGCACGCTCCTCAAGCGGCTGACCGCGCAATTCGGCCGCCCCGAATTCCGTGACGACTATATCGGCGTCGCTGCGTGCGGTCGTTACGACACCACTGAGCCGCGCTACGATACGGCTGGCTTTGCCGTCGAGTGCTGTCGACGGCATCGCCACAATCCCGCGGCCACGCCGGGCGAGGTTAGCCCCGCGCAGAAAGTCTCCCTGGCCGCCCACTCCGCCGACTGTCACCCCGGACGCCACTTCGGCATTGATTTGTCCGGTTAGGTCGACTTCGAGCGCTGAATTGATTGCCACGAAATTGTCTAGCTGGCTCAGAACTTCAGGTCGATGGGTATGCATAAATGTAAACAGACGAACTGCCGGGTTGCGGTGGGCGAATCGGTAAAGGCGCTGCGTACCGCGCAAAGTGCCACACACCGTAATACCGGTATCGATGGGTTTGCGCTCATTGGTAATTATGCCGCGCTCCATTAAATCGGCAACCCGATCCCCGATCAGTCCTGAGTGAACTCCCAAATCACGACGATCCCCAAGGTCGGCAAGCACAGCGTCGGGTATCGCTCCGATTCCGATTTCAATTGTCGAGCCGTCCTCGATGTAATTGCTGATGTGCTGCGCGATCTGCTTTTCGACCGTACCAAAGGTTGCCGACGGGACTTCGATCGGCGGCTCGGAGACGGGCACAATGTAATCAAGACGCGCAGTCTTTAGTTGGCCATCGAAATGAGTCCATGGCAGCTGATCGTTGACTTCCGCGATCACGACCCGGGCTCGTGCCATCGCTGCCTGTAAATAATCATTTTCAAGCGAGAAGCTGTACTGACCAGACGAGTCAGGTGCGCTGAGTTTGAGAAATACCACGTCACTTCGAAGCAAGCCGGTTTCGAAGTACCCACACAGCGCCGACAAATGGCAGGGGATGATGCGCAGAAGGCCGGCACGGCCAAGTCCGCGCAAACGAGCCATCGCGGCGAACCCAGTGAAGTTCACTACGTCAGCGTGTTCGGGCTTAAGTGTGTCGGTATAGGAGATCCCGCCCAGGAAAACGTTGGTGTGACCAATGCGATGCCGTTGTTCCAGGAACCGCTTGATCAGTTGAACTGGCTCGCCCGTGGCGCTGCCCCACACAATGTGGTCACCTTCACGAATGATAGCGGCGAGATCGAGATTCTCGAGAGCGATTTCCTTGGGCATAATTTCGCAGTGCCTTCGCGGATTTCTGCAACAGACAATGCATAGTTCTATGGGTTCGACCAGTGAAGCGCCGGGAGCGGCACTCGCCGCACCCTACTCGTGAATTAGGCCAACTGAAACAGCTGCAGGAGTTTATCTCGTGAGGTCCAAAGCGACCGCTCGCACATTGCTTGGGCGAGTGTACTTGGGTTCTCACGGGCGATGCAACTCGCGGCTACGCCAAATCAGCTTGCTAGATGGTTCGCCACCGTGAGCCGTTGTTACGCGGAAATTAATGCTGTGACGAGGGTGTCAGGCACGGATACCGCCTCAAAGGCTACCAGGCGACATAGCCCCCATCGATAGACAAGACCGTACCGGTTACGTAACTCGAAGCGGCGCTGGCTAGATAGATTACAGCGCCACGAATCTCCTGCGGCTGTCCGAGGCGACCTAGTGGCGTCGCCCTCTCCATTCGCTCGCGGTTGTGGGATTTGGCCATTCCTGCCTCCGTGGCTTCCGTTGGAATCCATCCCGGAGCAATCGCGTTGACCAGTATTCCGTATGGGGCCCATTCGACCGCGAGTTGACGGGTCAGGTTGGCCAGTCCCGCCTTGGTCGCGGTATAGGCGGAGAGTCGATAAATGGAACTGGCTACCAGTCCATAGATAGAAACCATGTTGATAATGCGACCGGGTTTGCGTGCCTCGATAAGTGAGCGTGCGACTCGCTGTGCCAGCATCATGGGAGCGGTGAGGTTGGTTGCCAGTGCTGCGTCCCAGGTCGAACGGGGGAGCATTTCCGCGCGACCAGTTGGAGAAATTCCAGCGTTATTAACCAGAATATCGGGTATCCCAAGCTTGCTTTGAACGGCATCGATCAGGCGATCGAGCTCGTCATCAGAGGTGATGTCGGTCGGCACGTGGACGGTTTTGATGCCGTAGCGGGCGGCAAGCTCCTCGGCCAGCCGCGCAAGGCGTTCGCCCCGACGAGCTGCGAGCGCAACGTCGGCTCCAGCCAACGCGAGAGCGTGCGCACATTCGACCCCGAGACCCGATGAAGCACCAGTTACCAGACCAATATGACCTGTTAGCGAGAATAGTTCGTGGAGCGTTTCCATCTGCCCAGATGAGGCCTTGGCTTTGCTCTTCAGCCAGTCAGTACTTGGGCTGCCGCCTCGGCCGCTACCGCAACGGCATGATCGACATCAGCGCGACTGATCCCGTAGTGTGTTACAGCACGGAACGCGGTGGGCCCGCGCGAACCGATCAGGATGCCACGCTGCTTGAGAGCGGCGGTGAACGCGGCGGCCGCTCTGGCATCACCCGTAATATCGAATACCACCATATTGGTGCGCCTTTTAACGGGCCGCACCTCCAGGCCGGCGATGAGTGAGAGGCCTTCGGCCAATGCCCGTGCGTTTAGATGATCCTCAGCGAGCCGCTCGACCATCGTCTTGAGCGCTACAATGCCGGCGGCGGCAATGATTCCTGCCTGTCTCATTCCCCCGCCGAGTATCTTTCGGATACGGCGGGCTCGGTCGATAAATTCCGCCGTTCCACACAATAACGAGCCGACCGGACAGGCGAGCCCCTTGGACAGACAGAACGAAACGGAGTCGGCCAGAGCGGCGATTTTGTCAACCGAGGTCTCGAGAGCGAGGGCCGCGTTAAAGATTCTGGCGCCGTCGAGGTGGACAGGCAGTGAATGCCGATGAGCAAGCTCGGCCACCGCGCTGACATGAGACAAATCGACTGCGGCTCCCGCGCAAAGGTTGTGCGTATTTTCGAGTGTGACCAGCGCCGGCGGCGCAAAGTGAGCGTCTGGCGGCCTTTCGAGCTCCGCCTGCAATTGATCAAGATCCAGCTCGCCACCCGGCCGGTTCTCAATCGGCGTCATCACGACACCGCCCAGCGCCGAGGCACCACCTCCCTCATAGACGTAGGTGTGCGCCAGTGAGCCGACGAAAGCCTTGGTGCCGCGCGGGCAATGGGTCAGCAATGCTGCAAGGTTGGCCATAGTGCCGCTGGGCACGAGCATCGCGGCCTGCTTGCCCATCATCGCGGCGGCTATTGCTTCCAGCCGGTTGACAGTGGGATCCTCGCCGTAAACATCATCGCCCAGCGCTGCCCGTGCGATCGCTTCGCGCATCTCGTCGGTGGGCAAAGTGACGGTGTCGCTGCGCAGGTCGATGATTTTTGATACGCTCACTTGCGGGTAACGAGACGGTATAGGCGCTTGCGATCTATTCCGGCATGATCGCTTTGACAACCTCGTCGATCGCGCGCTTGCTGTCGAGCTCGTCGGTCAATGACCAAGTGACCGCGACGGTGGCGGCCCGGCGCGGCGCGATACCCTGGCGAATCAGCTCGCCGGCGTAAATCAGCAGTCTGGTGGATACACCTTCCTCCAGCCCCGACGCCTTTAAATTGCGCACCTTCTCGCCCAGCAGCGCCAGCTGGTAAGCCATATCGCGATCAACACCCGATTCGTGGGAGATGATTTCGACCTCTTTTTCGGCCGGCGGGTAGTTGAACTCGATGGTGACGAAGCGCTGTCGGGTGGAGTGTTTCAGGTTTTTCTGGATGCTCTGATAACCCGGATTATATGAAATCACCAGCAGGAAGCCGACGTGCGCTTCGAGTGTTTCGCCGCGTTTTTCGATGGGCAGAATGCGCCGGTGATCCGACAGCGGGTGGATGAGGACGGTGGTGTCTTTGCGGGCTTCGACGATTTCGTCGAGATAACAAATCGCGCCGCGACGGACCGCCTGTGTCAGCGGTCCGTCGACCCATACGGTTTCATCGGCAGTAATCAGGTAACGTCCCACCAGGTCACTACCAGTCAGGTCTTCATGGCACGCTACCGTGATCAATTCCTTCGGTCCGTCAGGTAGGGCCGATAGATGATGTGCCATGTGCTCGACGAAGCGTGTCTTTCCGCATCCGGTCGGCCCTTTTAGCAGCACCGGCAGGCGCGCCTTATAAGCCGCCTCGAAGATCGCGACTTCGTCGCCAATTGGCAGGTAGTACGGAGCCTGGTGAGGATCGAGATGCCGCACTTCGGCACCTTCTCGGCTTCCCTGGCGGCGAGTATCAAAGGTTTTTAATTCAATAGGCATGTTAGTCCCGTCTTATGCACAGCGCTTTCGGCGTAACTCGATTCTAGGAAAGGCGACGCTGCATCATCAAGGAGCGACTCGTTTGGGCATCAGGACAGAGCCGGTCTTGCTGTCGCGTATTTGATAACCGCGAGCCTCGAGCTCGCGGCGCAATTGGTCGGCGCGATCGAAGTCGCGCGCTCGTCGTGCCTGTTCCCGCTCGTCGCGCAATCGCAAGATCTCGGCCGGAAAAATCGCCTCACGCGTCTGCTGCAGAAACTGTTCCAGATTCAATCCAAGCAATGTGTCGAAACGCCTCAAAGTATTCCACACCCGGAAGTCGCGACGGCGGTAGCTTTCCGCGACCATCTCGAGCGTACATGCCAGAGCTTGCGGGGTATTGAGGTCATTGTTAATCGCCTCATGAAAGCGTTCAGCGTAAGCAGATACCCATCCGCTGTCATCAACCGTATCGACAGCCTCTCCTCCGAGGTTTCTGACGAATTCAAGCAAGTAGTCCAGGTTACGCTGTGCCGCCCGGACTGCTTCGAGGCTGAACGCCAGCTCCGAGCGGTATTTGGCACCAAAGCACAGCAGACGAAAGGCAAGCGGGTTCAATCCCTCATCCGTCAGGTCGTCAAGTACAGGGAACTTGCCGGCACTCTTACTGATCTTGACGCCCTCCATCCCCACCAGGAAGGCGTTGTGCACAAAGTAGCGCACGAATGGCCGGCCAGTGGCGGCTTCGGATTGAGCTATCTCGTTTTCGTGATGTACCGGAATGTGGTCGAGGCCGCCTGAATGGATATCGAGCGTCGGGCCCAAATACTTCATCGACATTGCCGAGCACTCGATATGCCACCCTGGATATCCCCGACCCCACGGCGAATCCCATTGCATCAAATGGTTGGGTTGATTGAGCACCCATAATGCGAAGTCGTGCGGACTCTTCTTGTCAGGCGAATGCTCGAGGCGCTGCCCCGCATCCTGCTCCGCTAAGCTTTGCCGCGATAGCCGCCCCAATTGACTTGGTCCCCGCCATTTTTCGACATCGAAATAGACTCCCGAGGGCGTCACGTATGCCAAGCCACGGTCCAGAATCCGCTTGATCAAGTCAATCATGTCGCCGATATGGTCTGTTGCCCGGCATAACATCGGCGGTTGGGGCAGCTCAATGTTTAGCCTCGCGCAGTCGCGTTTGAATTGGGCGATATAAAAATCGGCGACCTCCTGGGGAGTCTTGTGCTCGGCTCGCGCGGTCTTCTCGATCTTATCTTCGCCGCCGTCCGCATCGGAGGTCATATGGCCGACATCAGTAATATTCATTACATGGTGAACCTGGAAACCGTTGAAGCGGAGCGCACGCTTGAGCGTATCGACGAAGACATAGGCGCGCATGTTGCCGAGATGTTGCGGCAGATAGACGGTCGGCCCGCAGGAGTAATAGGTTACGGTGGGCGGGTGACCAGGCCGAAACTGTTCAACGTTGCGGCTTAAGGTGTTGAAGATGTAGAAGGGTTTCACAAGCGAGCAATAGACTATCGCGCTACACAGCCTGCCACAACCGGTCACGCTCCGCGCAGAACCGCACCTTTCGCCGGCGCTTCAGCGACGCGAAAATTTGGGATTTTCGGTCTGGCGGCGGCGTCGGGCGGTCTCCTGGATTATGCGCCACTCGTAACCATCGACCAGCGACTTCCAGCCAGCCTCCACCGAATTAGTTGATTTCGCCAGGGTTGCCCAATTCAGGTGACCATCGGAAAACTTCTTGATTGACATGACTTCCGCTTCGGTCGATTCGCCGCTAGCGTGCATGTACGTTTCGGTCACCCGTACCGAATCCAGGAACGGGAAGTATTTCATCAAGGCCTTGCGTAACGCAGTATCAAGCGCATTAACCACGCCGATCCCACGCGCGGCTTCGGTCTCTTCGACGGCGCCTACGCGGATTACAACCGTGGCGTCAATGGTCATGCGACCTTCCAGCCAATCATCGATTACGCGCCGGCGGATAATCTCGAAAGGCGCAACGTAGTCGACAGACGTCCGTAGTTCAGCAAGCTCGCGCGAGGCCTGCGGCGTCTCAGTTTCATAAAATATCGACTCGGTCTCAGCCACCGTACTACCTACGAACGAGAGCGCGCACTGCGCATCTCCTGGCGCGCAGCGCGCGGTATTTTCCCGAGGCGCAATTTCGCATGATCATTGTCGAACCTTGCCTTCGCTCCCGACAGCCCAGAGGTTGTAGGGGGCGCTACCAGAGCTACCAATCATGCGGCTGTGCTGCGCTTCGGCTGGTTTGCAATACTTATGATGCCTTCCTGAGTCAGAGGTTTGTATTCTGGACGTTCGCCTGCACCGCTTCTATTTTCCCGCGCGGACGGCCAAGCCACAAGATATTTTGTTCCACAAGGGCTCAACTACATCGCCAAACCACCGTCGACCTGAATGACAGCACCGGTAACATACGAGGCTGCATCAGAAAGGAGAAAAGTGGCGATGGGCGCAACCTCCTCTACCGTGCCGAAGCGACCGAGGGGAATCAGGTTCAGTGCAGCACTGCGCTGCTCGGGTGACAAGGAGGCTGTCATATCAGTCTCGATAAAGCCGAGGGCCAAGGCGTTGACTCGGACTCCCATCCGAGCGACCTCTTTCGCCATGGCTTTGGTCATCCCAATCAGGCCGGCTTTGGCCGCCGAATAGTTGACCTGCCCCGCCATTCCTGCGATGCCGCTGACCGAGCTGACATTAACGATGGACCCTCGCCGCGCTTTCATCATCATAAAGATCGCGGCGCGGGCGAAATTAAAAGCTCCGGTAAGATTGGTACGGATCACCTCCGCCCAATCTTCCTCTTTCATTGCCATCAATAGCTTGTCACGTGTTAGTCCGGCGTTGTTGACAAGACCATCGATGGCACCGAAGTCCTTTTTGACCTGATTAACCATCTCCCGCACCCCGTCGAAGTCACCGACGTCCAGTTTGAAGGCCAAGGCACGGCGCCCGAGCGCTTCGATCTCACGGTGCAGCTGAGCGGCGTGTTGTTCGCTTTGCAGATAGTTGAAAGCTATATTGGCACCGCAACGCGCTGCTTCAAGGGCAATTGCCCGACCGATGCCGCGACTCGCGCCGCTGACAATAAGGCTTTTGCCGGTCAGGTCACATGTCGTGACCATCGACGACCTCCAGAAGGGTGCGGAGCAGCGTGCTTGAGCTCAGCCAAAGACGGCTCCTCGCCAAAAGCGCGCAAGTCCGGAGCTTTTTGTCGCTGCAAAATCGTGGAATTTGCGCAGTCGCTTTCAAACGCTGAAGGACGACCCGCAACCACAGGTACGGGTTGCCCGGGGATTGTCAAACCGAAAACCGGCATTATGCAATCCTTCAACGTAATCCAGCGTAGTTCCGGCGATATAGGGTAGTGAAATCTGATCTACAAACACCTTCACCCCGTCCAGTTCAGTAACGATGTCGTCCTCTTTCGCGAGATCGAAGTTCATCGAGTATTGAAAGCCCGAACAGCCGCCGCCGACTACTGAAATCCGCAGACCATGCGCGGAGCTGAGGCCTTCTTTCTGATGCATCCTCCGCACCGCTTCGACCGCGCGCGGGGTAAGATTCACGCTGGGTAAATTGACGGGAGCGCCTTTGTCCTGGGAAGCTGGCTCGTGAAGTTCCTCAGCCATTTAAAACCTCCGTAGCAAATTGCCTGGTTCGAGATGATTTTACGCGAAGATCTCCTGCGGAAAAATGTGTTCGTCTCGCCTGGTAGCGGGCATGGGGGCTGTTACGACGTTAAGGCAATATGGTCGAAGTCTACCGCCGACCGCGTAGTTTGGTGGTTCCTGTCCACGCTCTTCTTCATGGTAGCATAAAAGCGATGGCGCAACTGGAGCAGAATCTGACGCTTTGGGCGCAGCAACTGGGGTTCGTGCTGGTCGGATTCTGTCGAATCCAAAGACTCGACAATCGCGAGGATTTCTTCAAGCAATGGCTTGCAGAGGGTCGCGCCGGTGAGATGACATGGCTTGAGCGTGAGCCAGAGCGTCGGCTTGATCCACGCATCCTCGATGCGCGCCTTCGCAGTGTGATCAGCCTTGCCTATCCGTACCCAGCTCCAAGACCGCCGCTAATTGATTGGCCGTCCGAGTTGCGCGGTCGGATTGCGGCCTATGCACTGGGTCCCGATTATCACGACGTCGTCCTGCGAAAGGCTCGGCTAATTGCCGATACCCTAACGGCGGAAATGCCCGAGGCAGTTACCCGTGTTTACGTGGATACGGGTCCAGTGTTCGAGCGGGAATGGGCGGCAGCTGCGCGGCTTGGATGGTTTGGCCGCAATACTAATCTAATCAATCGGTACCATGGTTCTTATTTCTTTCTCGCCGAGATCCTTACCAACATCGAATTCGACGCTCCCTCAGAGCCTTATCGTGAGCACTGTGGGAGTTGCCGCAACTGCTTGCAGCGCTGTCCGACAAAAGCACTGGCGAATGATTTTAAAATCGAGCCTCGCTTGTGCATATCGTATCTAACTATCGAGCATCGCGGCCCCATCCCAATAAAGTTGCGTCCACAACTAGGTAACTGGATCTTCGGCTGCGACATCTGTCAGGAAGTCTGTCCCTGGAACAACGATGCTACGAAGGCGGCGGCGGTTAACCCCGACCTGGCTCCCTCGTTGGCTGAACTGATGAAGCTCGACGACCACCTGTTCCGCCAGCGGTTCGGCAAGACAGCCGTCACGCGGACCAAGCGGCGTGGACTACTGCGCAATGCTGCCGTCGCCCTAGGGAATAGCGGTAATCCCGCAGCGATTCCGTTGCTCAAGTATACGCTCGAGCACGAACCCGAACCTCTGGTTCGTGCGCACGCTGCGTGGGCAGTCGGTCAATTCGAGGGTCGCATTGCACGAGAGGCTCTCTTTTGGGCGAGAGCGCATGAGCCCGATCCTATGGTGAAGGCGGAGATAGAAGCGGCTATATGCTCGCAATCGGCGGCCAAAGTGCCCAGCGCGACACCAAGTTGTACTACCACGTGACCGAGGAGAGCGACCCATGTTGCCCTTGAGTAGCGGAGCGCATCTGGAATAACTGTTCTGTGAAGTGGAATCGTCGTATGCTCGATACGAGGTAGCCGTATGAACGAGAGTTTGCGGCGCGAATTTACAATGCTGGCGGCACGAGAGCCAATCCCCCTGGCGCGCGGTGCTCTGCTCATTGCCAAAGAAGAATACCCCGACCTCGATCTGGAAAAATATTTGGATAAGTTGGCTGAGCTCTCTCGCGAGGCCGAGCCCGCCGTGCGCAAGGCTAACGATACCGTCGAGAAGATCCAAAGCCTTTCCGAATTCCTGTTTGACCAAAAGGGCTTTGAAGGCAATCGCGAACAATACGGCGATCCCCGTAATTCCTTTCTCAACGACGTATTAGAGCGCCGTCTCGGGATACCAATCTCGCTCTCCGTCATTTATATCGAGGTGGGACGCCGCCTTGGCCTGAACCTTTACGGAGTCTCCTTTCCCGCGCATTTTTTGGTCAAAGCCATCGACGATCGCGGCGAATTGGTGATCGATCCGTTTAACGAAGGTGTGATCCTCGATCTCGACGAGATTCGGTCGCGCCTGGAGCAAATCTATCGGCAGCCGGTGGATCTCCATCCGGACATGTTGAAACCAGTCAGCACTCGTCACATTCTGACGCGGATGCTGCGGAATCTTAAAAACATCTATGCGCGGAGCGCTGATTGGCAGCGGACGCTGTCAGCCCTTGATCGCATTCTAATACTCGATCCGCGAGCCCTCGACGAGCTACTTGAGCGAGCGATACTTTACGAACGAATGGAGTGTTTTGCGGCGGCACGCGAAGACTTTCAGAGTTTTCTGGCCCAAGCGCCTGATCACCCCGCCGCCGATACGGTTCGCGACGCGATTATTCGGCTTACTCAGCAGGTATCGCGTTTGAACTGATGCCGGAACTGGCTCAGAGATGTGCTTAAGGCACGTTGAACGCTAGGGTCGCTGGCATTGACAATACCAGTATAAAAAATGCCAGTGTTGCGCGGGCTGTCGATTAATTAATTAAGAAAGGTGAGCACCGTGCCACCGCTGTCATTCCTTCCCGATATCGATCCCCCGAGCTTGGGAAGGTGTGGTCCCCCAGCGTGTGGCCGGTGACTCCCGATAGCATTTCCGAAGCTAACCTTGCAAGCACAGCCTTGGATAGGCTGACAGCGGTCAAAGGGGTTTTTTCTAGTCGGCGGCAATCTCGCGCATTAATCCATCCGCCCGTTTCGTTCTGAGCGCCCGAAGTTGGCTGGGCGGATAGTCGCTGGTTGGGATCGACTGAACTATCGCCGACGACTCAACAAAAAGGTCACGCCGATGGGCTCCAAGATTAGCTTGCGAGGTCTGCCCGCGCGCCTCCGAGCAGAGCAAAAGGAGTGAAGGAACGGGCTGACTGACAAGCCTGCCGCCGCGCTCGGCGAGTTACGGTATGTCAGAACACCTTCTGAAACGCGAGCATCCCGGTCACACAACCGACGCCCCATATCAAGCCGTCGAGTAAATTTGATTGGCCTCTGAACGCTTCTTTACGACGCTGCCTCAGGCCGACCTAGTGGCTTGGTCTATGATTTCCATCACGTCGAGGGTCTGGACCTTGTCTTCGAGCTGCTTGGCCTTAATGCCGTCGCTAAGCATCGTCATACAGTAGGGACAGGAGACGGCGATGACTTCGGGATCGGTTTGCAGCGCCTGCTCGGTGCGAAGCAGATTTACCCGTTTGTTCGGGTCTTCCTCGATCCACATCCGGCCGCCGCCAGCACCGCAGCACATAGCGAATTTACGATGGCGTTGCATTTCGTGAACCCGAGCTCCCGCGCGGCTGAGCAACATCCTGGGCTCATCGAATACGTCGTTGTATCGGCCATAGTAACAGGAGTCGTGATAGACGGTTCGCTTGGAGAATTCCGGTGCGATCTTGAGACGTCCCGAAGTGACCAGTTGATGAACCAGGTCGGAGGCATGAATGACCTCGTACGAGCCGCCGAATTGCGGAAACTCGTTTTTGATGGTGTTGAAGCAATGGGGACAGTTCACGATGATCTTGCGAACGCGGTAGTTGTTGAGGGTTTCAATCAGCATCTGCGCCATCGATTGATATAGGTACTCGTTACCGAGCCGGCGTGCGGTTTCGCCGTTGCAAAGTTCCTCGCGCCCGAGGCAGGCAAAATCTACCCCGGCTTTTTGGAGCACACGGACGAACGCCTGCGTCGTTTTTTTGTTGCGGTCGTCGTAGGAGCCGGCGCAGCCGACGTAGTAAAGGAATTCGGCGTCAGGCTTGTCCGCGAGAGTTGGTATATTCATCCCCGCAGCCCATTCGAAGCGTTGCTCGGAATCGATCCCCCAAGGATTAGACTGTGTTTCCATGTTTTTGAAGGTGCGGGTAAGTTCCTTGGGAAAACGTGATTCCTCTTGTACCAAATGACGGCGCATGTCAACGATCTTATCCACGTACTCGATCATCGGGGGGCATGCCTCTTCGCAGGCCCGGCAAGTGAGACACGACCAGAGCGTTTCGTCTTGGATCACCGAACCAACGATGTTTTCGCCGACCTCCGCCACATCCGTGTCATTCTCGCTACCCCGACGACTTCGCTTTTTAATCATCTCGTCCTGATGCCGGTAGAGATAGTCCCGCAAATCGAGAAGCAGTTGGCGCGGAGCCAAGGGCTTTTGGGTGGCGGTGGCGGGGCAATTCGAGGAGCAGCGACCACATTCGGTGCAACTGAACATATCGAGCACCTGTTTCCACGTGAAGTGATCAATGTGCGAGGTGCCGAAGCGTGAAGCATTTTCGAGGTCCTGCTTCGATAGCTGCCCCTTGGGCTCAAGTTTGGAGAAGAAGATGTTTGGAATTGCGGTGATAATATGGAAGTGTTTCGACGGCGGCAGCAGGTCCAGAAAGACTAGAACAATGAGATTGTGCACCCACCAGGCGACGTCGCTCGCCTGATGGGCGTAAGTTACGCCGAGAGTTTTCACTAGGCCGAGGCCAACCAAGGTGGAGAAGGGTGCCCACTGCGCCCCGCCAATCTGCTGTGCGTTTTCGGAACGAGCCGCGATTCGCCCGCCGTCGTAGATCAGGCCGGCCACCATGATTAGCCCGATGAAAATCAGAATTACGTAGGCCTCCAGGTGCGATTTGTCGCGCACACCCCTCTCGGGTGGAAGAAAGCCGTAAAGTCGAGGCGCATGTGAGATCCAGCGGACCAGCCCCACTCCCACCCAGAACAGGACTGCCACTTCCATGAAGTCGCGCAGCAGAGAATAAGGGCGGCCCAGAAGATGCGGGCCGAAGCCCGGGACCACGAATGAATCGGAATACGCGCGGCCGAACATCGTCAGAATCTGGATGCTAAGGACGAAAAAGCCCCAAAAGATAAAAAAGTGCATCCATCCGGCAGACCGCTCGGCTCCTGGATTCCTGCGCACGAACTTCCGCTGACCAAACGCGTACACCAGTACCGTGCGGATCCGTTCCGGAATGCGATCGAAACGTGAGACCGGCGCGGCACTACGCAGCAACTGGAAGCGGCGCCAGAGCTGGTAGAAGAAGACCCCCACGGCAACCGCCATGCAAAGCGTAAAGAGAATCGCCGTAATCATCGTGTTCCACTACGTCCTGCTAAGGGCAATGAGGAAATTGACAAGCCGCACCGTTCCGGAGCGGGTCAGTGCTTCAGCTTCTTCAGCTCTTCGGTCATTTCCGGGACTGCTTTGAACAGATCAGCCACCAACCCGAAATCGGCGACGCTGAAGATCGGCGCTTCTTCGTCTTTGTTGATTGCGACGATTGTCTTGGAATCTTTCATCCCGGCTAAGTGTTGGATCGCGCCGGAGATACCAACTGCGACGTACAGCTCAGGGGCCACCACCTTGCCAGTTTGACCGACCTGTAAATCATTCGGGACGAAGCCAGCGTCTACGGCAGCTCGGCTGGCTCCCATGGCAGCGCCGAGTTCGTCGACCAGCGGTTCCAGGACTGTCTTGAAGTTCTCACCAGAGCGCAACCCACGCCCTCCCGAAACGACAATCCTCGCCTCGGTCAGCTGGGGTCGATCACTCTTGGTCTGGTTGAATGCGACAAATTCCATCTTCAGGTTGGAAGGATCGAGTTCGGCCTTTAGCTTCTCAATCGGGGCAGGCTTGTCGCTCACAGCTGCGGCGTCGAAGGCGGTGCTACGAACAGTAACCACCCGCACCGGGCCCTCCAGCTCGATCGTCGCCAGCACGTTGCCGGCGTACATCGGCCGGACCAGACTTCCATCGTCGTTGATTGCGATGATTTCCGAGGCCATCGGAGCGTCGAGGCGGGCAGCAATGCGCGGCATCACATCCTTGGCCATGGCTGTCGCCGTGGCCATCACGGTTTGGATGCCGATTTTCTTAACTAACGCAGCTACGGCCTGAGCCACAGCATCCGCCATCGGATGGACGAGGCGTGCATCTTCAAGTCCGATAACCTTTGCGGTACCGTACCGAGCCAGGTCCGCAAGCAGGCCGTCGAGATTGTCACCGAGCGCGACAGCCAGACAATTGCCGCCTTGTTTACGCGCCATCTCGAGACCGGCGTTGATGCCTACCAGGGTCGTCTTCGGGAAGTGGCCATCGCGATGTTCGGCAAGAACGAGTACGTCACCCATCGATTTTCATCCTTTACAAGTACACAAGAAAGCGTCATCACCCCAGGTTCTGCAGTGGGGCCGTCGGTCCGCGAAGCTCTCCGAGTCGAAGAGATAAGAGAGCTGGTAAGGTCTCTCTGCGTGGTCGGGACGTTGCACGACGGATTAAATTACCTTGGCCTCGGTGTGGAGTGCTTGCACCAATTCCTGAACGGAGCTGAGTTTACGGCCCGCCTGCCGTTTTTGGGGAGCCTTCATCGCCTTGATCTTCACTCTCGGATGCAGGTCAAGACCTAGGGTGTCGACCGCGATCTCTTTGAGGGGCTTTTTGCGAGCCTTCATAATGCCCGGTAACGATGCATATCGGGGCTCATTCAGGCGCAAGTCAGTGGTAATTACGGCCGGCAGCGTAAAGGCGACCGTTTCCAAGCCTCCGTCCGCCTCTCGGATCACCGTGCAACGTCCGTCGGCAATCTCGATTTTCGACGCAAAGGTCGCCTGAGGCCAGCCCAGGAGCTCGGCCAAGATCTGCCCGACCTGGTTGGAGTCGTCGTCGATCGCTTGCTTGCCAATTATGACTAGTTCGGGTTTCTCATCGGCGACTATTTTGGCGAGAATACGGGCGACGGCGAAGGTATCAACGGGTTGCTCTGCTTTGACCAGGATGGCGCGATCGGCGCCCATCGCCAAACCGGTGCGCAATTGTTCCTGCCAGCTCTGCTGGCCGATAGAGACCAGGACCACGTCACCCGCACCTTGCCGTTCTTTGATCCGAAGCGCTTCTTCCAAAGCAATCTCGTCGAACGGATTGATTACCCATTTGATGTTGTCCGTCGCTATGCCGCTGCCGTCTGGTAGTACGCGAATGGTGGTTGCCGGGTCGGGCACGCGTTTTATGGGAACCAGGATTTTCATAATGATGGGACCCTAAATTATGCTGATTTGTGATTTTTGTCGTCGATGACTCAACTTTCGACCCGCATTCGCGGGGTCGGTGGATGAGCACGGTTAAATTTCTACCGGTCAAGATTCCGTTCGGGAACGGACTGCAGACGGCCGAGTCGCACGGCCGACGGCCGCTCTCCGCGGCCAGCCGCACTGCCCGCTCGATGCTAGCTATTATTCATTGTAACCGAGGCGGTAGGAAAGCTCTCGCCCGACCTCCAGTACCAATGGCGCGAGTTCCTGCTTGATCCGGTCGGTCGAGATACGGTAGCAGGGGCCGGCGAGTGCCAGAGAGCCAATGACCGCACGAGTGTAATCGCGGACCGGCACCGCCAGAGACGTCACATCCTCGAAGTATTCGCCGAAGTCGACCGAATAGCCTTGGCTGGCGATACAATTGAGCTGTTCGAGCAAAGCGCTGCGCTCGGTTATAGTGCGTGGCGTGAACCGTTCCAGCTGTTCCGGTAGTCCCATGCGAAGGTGTTCCTGGGTGTCAAAAGCGAGGCAAGCCTTGCCCATGGCTGTGCAATGAAGTGGAAGTACATGGCCGATGGGGGGAGCAATGCGAACCATGCGGTCGACTGGTTCGGCCGCTTCGATGGCGACCACGCCGTCTCCCCGCGCGATTGCAACGAAGGCGGTCTCGCGAGCTCTGCGAGCGATATCTTCGAGAAGAGGGCGTGCCTGTTTCACTAGTCCCATCCGCTCGATGTAGTGGCGGCCCAGTTGGAGGCACTTGATTCCGAGCCGGTAGTTCTCGCTCGCACGGTTTTGCTCGATGTAGCCACGTGCCTCAAGGGTCGCGAGCAGGCGAAAGACATTGTTTTTGTGAAGTTTGAGCCGTTTAGATAGCTCCGTGACGCCGAGCTCCTCGGCTTCGCCGGCGAACTGTTCGAGCACGTCGAGAGAATGCGCTACCGATTGAATAACATAGTTTGTTTTATCCCGCCGGATCATGGAAACTAAGCTTCTCAGAGGCCCGAAAGCACCAGGATCAGCTTTAGGCGATTCTGGAAAGGTGTTTTAATTTAGGCCCTGCCTGCAAACAATGTCAACGCCGGTCTTTACCCGGAACGATCCCAGGAACAAGGTATCGGCTCAGTAAGTCGGAAGAACCGAAATGGCAGATCTTTTGCCTCCAGAGCTGCGCCGCCGACTCGACGAGTCGGATGATGAGCTTTTCTACGAGCAGCCGCGCTTTGTGGTGCATATCGACCAGCAAGCGATTGCTGAAGTCGTCAGGATTTACGAGCGACTCCTTCCAAAGGAGGCCGCGATCCTCGACCTGATGAGCAGCTGGCGGTCCCATTTGCCATCGAGCCTGCGACCCAAACGGGTTGTCGGTCTCGGGCTAAATCGGGCTGAGATGGCGGACAACCCGGCCCTTACCGACATCGTAATCCATAACCTCAACCGGCAGCCGCGACTCCCCTTCGACGATGCTACCTTCGACGGCGCGGTCATGACCGTTTCCGTGCAGTATTTGGTACACCCGTTTGAGGTTTTTGCGGAAACCGGGCGGGTACTCAGGACAGGGGCGCCTTTCATCGTGACATTTTCCAACCGCATGTTCCCCACCAAGGCCATAGCGTTTTGGCTGATGGCGAGTGAGCAGCAACGGCCGGAAATCGTCAAACGATACTTTGTTCAAGCGGATGCCTTTGAGCGGATTGAACTTATCGACCGAAGCCGGCAAGCAGGGGTGGGATCGGACCCGATTTGGGCAGTGGTCGGTTACAAAACTCTCAAGGTAGCCGATTAACAAAATGATAAAACATCAGGGATTACGGCATCTCGCGCTGAATGTCAGGGATGTTGCACGGGCAGTCGACTTCTACCAACGAGTCTTTGGGATGAGGGTGGTATGGCAGCCCGATCCGGACAATGCCTACCTCAGTTCCGGCTCTGACAACCTCGCGCTCCATCGCGGCACAGTGGCTGAGCGGACGGGACAATCCCTTGACCACCTAGGCTTTGTGGTAGCGTCCATCGCGGATCTGCAGGCGAGTTATCAATGGGCTCAGGAAAACAATCTTGAGATTTTTCGACCGCTCCGGCGCCATCGTGACGGCTCAGTCTCGTATTACCTTCGCGATCCAGACGGCAACGTAATCCAAGTACTGTATGAACCTTCGATCAGTGCGATGAACATACGTTAGCACCTTTGCCGCTGATCCTGCCGCTCAGGTGCGGCAGATTGTGGCAAGTGCTGCTTGTCGCAGGCGATGCGCTCAGGCAAAGTCGTTGAAGCTCGCAAAAAGCAAGCGGAGCGTTACCAATGCTGAACGAACACGCAACAGCTGAGGGCACTGCGGCTTATGCGCGCCGTTTTGCTGTTTACCCGCAAAACTACCGCTCGGTGCTCAATTGCTCTATCTCGTCTTTAGGGATCGGAACGTACCTGGGCGAGGAGGACGCGGCCACCGATGAAGCGTACTTTGCCGCGCTCAGAGCCGCCGTCACCGGCGGGATCAACCTGATTGATACGGCGGTAAATTATCGATGCCAGCGGAGCGAACGCGTGATCGGCAGGGTGCTTAATGAGCTTATCCGCAATGGTGAGCTCAAACGCAACCACGTCATGGTCGCGACCAAAGGGGGTTACATCCCCTTCGATGAGTCAATGCCCGCCAATCCGCGAGTCTGGTTCGAGGACAATTTTATCAGACCGGGCATCATTGCGCAGGGCGATTTGGTTCAGGGCATGCATTGTATGACACCGCGCTATCTAGGCGCGATGCTCGAGCTCAGCCGCTCGAATCTGCAACTCCAAACCCTCGACATCTATTATATTCATAATCCCGAGACACAACTGGCTGAAATCACCCGTGACGAATTCATGGCTCGCATCCGCAACGCGTTTGAGTTTCTGGAGCAGGCGGTCGAGCGCGGGCAGATCGGTTGCTACGGCGTAGCAACCTGGAATGGATTTCGTCTCAGGTCGGGCGAGCGCGCCTATTTGTCGTTAACTGAATTAGTCAACGCCGCCCACGATGTTGGCGGCTCGAGTCATCACTTCAAGGTCATCCAGCTGCCTTACAATCTCGCGATGACCGAAGCGCTCAGTTTGCGCAATCAGCGACTGGCTGATGGCAGCCAGGTCAGTTTGCTTGCAGCCGCTGATGCGATGGGAATCGCAGTCTGTACCAGCGCAACCCTGCTGCAGGGCCAACTAACCAGCCGCCTGCCTGCGATGTTGCAGACAGCTTTTCCGGGACTGGAATCCGACGCGCAGCGCTCTATCCAGTTTGCTCGCTCCACGCCTGGTGTCAGTGTCGCCTTGGTGGGTATGAGCTCGGCGGCCCACGTTGCCCATAACCTTGCCACCCTGCGGTGTCCACCGGCGCCAGATTCTGTGATGAGACTTTTTACATCCGGTTAAGGTTGCCTGTTCCTCCTTCCGCGGATTAGCGGCGGAACATTCGCTCGAGCTGCGTTCGACGAAACTCGATATGCACAGGGCGACCATGCGGGCAGTTGGTTTTGAATTCGGTCCGGTCGAGCTGCTCAAGCAGGGACGAGATTTCACGCATGTCGAGCGCACGACCAATTCGCAGTGAACCATGGCAGGCGATGGTTTTCAGCCAGTTTTCCAGCTCGACCTCGTGCAAACGCAAGCCGCTTTCACCAATGCTGTCAAGAAAGTCGGAAAACAGTTGGCGTCCGTCCGTCGCGCCGAAGACCGCCGGTGTACCCTTGAGCAGTACAGTCGTTGGTCCGAACGGCTCGACCTCGAAGCCCATTACTCGTAATTCGGGCAGAGCTGCGATCGTGGGGGCGGCGCGGCTGGGATTCAGTTCGAATACGATGGGCGTCAGCAGCGGTTGAACTTGGATTGCGCCAGCGCGCAGCTCGGCGCGCAGGCGCTCGAATGTTACTCGCTCATGCGCGGCGTGCTGGTCTACCAGAATGAACTCATCGTCACCCTCGAGAGCGATGAAGCCAGCGAACAACTGACCGACTACGCGCAAGCTCGAATACTGGGGAACAGGCCGGGTCGTTGCCGGTATCGGCTCGAGGTCGTGCGGATTACTGCCATGGAGGAAACCGAGTCCCAGGGGGAATTGAGTTGCGCCGTTAACTGGGTCGGCGACAAGCCGAAGAGGTCGGCTGGAAGCCTGATCGGCGGCGTCATCAGGAATTGGGCTAGGAGGCAGAATCGGCCCGCCAGCCGTAGAGACCCCGACGTCGCAGGCGGTCGACCCCAGGGAGGGAGTAGGCAGCGATGGCGACTCGTCGGTTTCGTCAGCGTTGACTTTTAACGCGATCTCGCTGCAGGTTTGATCCTTGAGCCGTTCCCGCAAGACCGAATAAACCAGTTCAAAAATGCGGCCGCTCTGGCGAAAGCGTACCTCCGTTTTCATCGGATGAACATTGACGTCGACCTCAGCGGCGGGCAGCTCAATGAACAAGGCCACCGCCGGGTGCCGCCCTCGGGGAAGCAGCGACTCGTAAGCACGCGCGATGGCGCGCAAGAGCATCCGATCGCGCACGGGGCGGTTGTTAACGTAGGTGAAGACGAGGCGGGGCGTAGCGAATGATTCCTGGCTGATCGAGGTCAGACCACTAATTGATACCGAACCGCAGCTGAAGACAAAGCTCAGCAGGCGCTCAGCAAGCCTGGCGCCAAAAAGCTGTCGCGCTCGCTCGAGCAACGAGCTCGCTCGAGACAATTCAAAGATTACGCGCCCATCCGCGTTGAGACGAAAAGCGACGCGACGATTTGCCAGCGCCGCCCGCTGGATCACTTCGCCCACCACGGTTTGCTCGGTCACCGCGGTCTTCAGGAACTTTAGCCGCGCGGGCGTATTGAAGAAAAGGTTGCGCACCTCAACCCGAGTCCCGGGAGCGAGCGGGCAATCACGAATCTGCTCGACGTGTCCGCCGTTGATCAACATCTCAACGCCACAATCCTCGCCCCGGCGACGAGTTTGAAGGCGCATCTCGGCCACGCTGGCGATTGACGCCAGCGCCTCGCCGCGAAAGCCAAAGGTGCGGATGGCCATTAGATCCGCGGCCTCCCGAATTTTGGACGTCGCGTGGCGTCGGACTGACAGCAGCGCATCTTCACGGCTCATTCCGCAGCCGTCGTCGACGACGCTGATCAGGCTCGTCCCGCCACGTTCGATTTCGACCGTAACGGAGCCGGCACCGGCGTCGAGCGAATTTTCGACGAGCTCCTTGACAGCCGATGCCGGTCGTTCGACCACTTCGCCGGCCGCGATTTGGCTGGCGACCTGTTCGGGCAGAATATGGATCGTTCGTGATGGCACCAGCTTCTAACTTTGCGATTTCACCCAGATTTACTCAAGCTGACGAACCATGCATGCTCACAGCGGTGAAGACTGCGATTGGAGAATGAGCCTCGAGTGGCCGCTGCTGAGGTTGAGGATTGAAGATCAGAGATTCGCACCCGCAGTCTGACAGTTGCTAGACTTAGCACTATGCCGATCGAATATGAGATGCGCGACGGCGCGCTGCTTTGGATCAAGAGCCCGATCACGGGAGTTATTTCGTACGTGGTCGACGTCCGGGGCAAAAGCTTCGCCTTTACCCTAGGTGGTCGCGAGGAATTGAATCCCGAAGCCCCGCTCCCTGACCCCAAAGCGCTCGACCACGCGATGCGCACCTGTCCGTTTTGTCCCGGCAACGAGAGCCTGGCGCCGCCGGAGCTGATGCGCGTCACGCCCGCCGAATTTCCACGCTGGCACGGGCGCGGACTCTGCGAAGGGGCAGGCTGGGTTATCCGCGTCTTCAACAATCGCTTCCCGCGCATTCCGGAGAGTCTAACGGGTGGCCGCAACGAGTCGTATATCGTTGTGGAGGATCCACGACACTTTAGTGACCATCCGCGCTCGATTAACGATCTGATGTGCACGGCTGCATTAGGGGAGGAGCATTTCTATCAGTTGTTGTTGACGGATGTACGGCTGATTCGCCGAGTACTGGAAAATCCTGCGGTCCGGTCCGTGGTCATCCGCAAAAATCAGGGGCGTGAATCGGGTGCGTCGCAGCCACATCCACATCAACAAGTGATAGGCGCGCCACAATTGTTGCCGGCGATCGAAGCTGAGCGGCGGGCAGAACGCGAAAACCCGGGATTATGGGAACAATTGCTCGAGATTGTCGATCGCGCCGGATTGATGATCGAGCAGCGCGACGGGGTGATTAGCTATGCGAGTCCGATCGGAGCCTTCCCGCGGAGCTACGATGTCATCATGCCCGCGTTTCGTGGAAGTTTGACGGAATTGGACGGCGATGAGCTGCGTAGGTTTGCGCGCGCAATTTTTCGCCTGGTGCACATCCTCGGGCCGCTGCCGCTCGATTATGAGATCCATCAGGGTCCGGGGGTGCCGCTCCACGCGCACGTCAATGGGCGCTTGTATCCATATTCCAACGTGGCCGGTACGCTGAATTTGCCGAGCCAGCTCGTACATAACGTTGCGGCCTTGCGCAAAGCGTTGGCGCGCAATTGAGATTTGCGGCTGGTGGGTGATGTTGAATGGCGCATGGTCAGAGTTGCTTTAATCGTAAATGCCATCTGCGAACCATCTGCCACTGGATAAGTCCAGATAGATTCGATAGACAGCGCCATCGGCCAGTGCGAGTTCATAATAATCGCGCTGATAGGCGAGCGATGCACTATTGGTCATCGCAGGATCGGCGGTTGATTGCGTTGCTGCCCACCATTCACCTTGGCGGCGCCAGGGTCCTGCCGACGAGACCACACGAGCGCAGATACCGGCACCCCGCACGAATTCCGGCGAATTCCGAATACATATCACTTCAACCTCTACCGCTGGACGAATCGCCCGCAGCACGATCGGCGTACAGTCATGACTATTGGCGAGACCGGCGGCCCTCTTGTTAATGCCCTCTTGATCCGGGGTCGCAGTTGAAGAAGCTGCCGCGTTATGATGCTGTGGGTTATCGCTCTTTTTATTAGTTACCGGGGCTGACCCGGCAGAAGAAAAGCCTTGCTGCCCAATAATTCCGGTAGGAAACGATGATTGCCGTTCTGCGGATTCATCTGCAGACAATTCGGTTGGCGGTGAAGGAGGTGGCGGCACGAACTTGGTAAGGCGTACCGCCTCGGGCCGATAGGAATCAGCGGGGACGAGAGTCCCGACACAGTCAGGCCCGCATAAGGCGGCAATGCGCGCAATTGCCGTCTCCAGTCGATCTGGCGCTGGCGCAGGTGGCAGGAACAGATCATTTTGCATCGGGCGGCGAGTGCGCGCTTCAATTGTTAAGCGAATTCCCTCAACTGCGGCGGCAGGCGGTGATTTTTCCAGGTGTAATTTAAGTAGCGTCAGTAATGAACGTGTTTCGAGGGTGGCAGCGCTAACCGCCACCCGACGAGTATCATGTCGGTGGTCGGCCAGCTCCAGCGTAAGTATCAGATCACCGGCAGCCAGACCGCGCATCTGGAGTCTTGCGGTGAGTTGCTTGAGCATTCCATGCAGGACAAATCCCAACGGTTCCAGCTGATCGATGCCGTAGTCGAGTTCGGCTACTTCGACGAAATTCTCCGTACGAGGTCGGGTAATGATGGTGGCTGAACCCTCACCACGGGCCAGCCGAGCCAGTTGCACTCCATAACGCCCGAGGCGGCTGCCGAGCTGACGGCTATCGATCCGGGCAATATCGCCGAGGCGACGGATTCCAAGCCGCTGCAGCATTAATTCAACCTCTTCTCCGCGTCCGTTCGAATCCAGTTCGAGCAAGTCGAGCGGCATCCAATTGAGGAATTCTCGTTCCATTCCAGCGGCGATTACTCTCGCCCCTCCGCATCGTGCTGCCAGATGAGCAATCTCTTTGTTGGCAGCAATCCCGGCTGCCGCTTCCAGTCCAATTCGGCGTGCTCGCCGGATTAGCTCCTGAGCGATCGTAGCCTCCAAATTTTCGGCTGGCTTTTCGGTGTCCCTGGGAAATCCATAAAGCTGCTCCACGCCGGTCAGGTCGAGCCAGATACACCCAGGTTTGCCTTCTTCAACCACCGGCGAGATAGATTCAGCCATGTCAAGCAGAGCATCAGCGGCCGCGCGTTCAGCCGCCGGCGATGGACACCGCACGATCAAATCAGGAATCAGCGCACGAGCTTGCGCCACGGTCATTGCCGGCCGCACTCCTGCGGCGCGTGCGGCAGGTGAGACCTGACTGAGCTCACTGTGGGGCTGATAGGCTGCCCGCCTGCCTGTCGTCGGCATCCGGATGAGTGCAAACGCACGATCGCGCAAATCGGGGTTGGCTCGTGTAAGTGCCGCAATGGCAAAGTCCGCCACCAACAGACATGCGATTCTCTTGGTGTGAGAAAAGTTTGCGGAAGTGGTCAGAGGAGGGCGGTTGCGAAGCAAGGGAGGAGAATTAACTCGACCGCCAGGATCTTTGTCAGGAATGAGTCTGCCACGATACATCGAACGCGTCAGTGCAACTGATTAGGATTAGCCTTCAATAGCTAACGGCTTCGGCGGGTTGAGCCGGTCGCATTTGCCCGATTTGGTGCCGACCCCGGTCCCGTTGCCTTCCGCTTGACCCTTCAATTATCGCTCGCCATTCGGCGCTCCGACCCGACCCACCCAATTTGTTGCGCAACACCAAAGCTTCCAAATGAAGAGCTTCGAATAAGCTTGGCCCGCCTGCCCACAAACGACTGAAACGAGCGCGTTTGCATCGTAGTGCGATCGTTAGTACAGCGAACGTCCCACATATTCGGTGCGGTGCGAGGACCAGGACTCCTGCCCCGCATCGTTCGGCGGCTCGCGCCAGCCTGAGCATGGCGCTGTGTGACAATTGAGGTGGATTAGAGCCGAAATCGAGTATTATCAGGCCAAATTCCCCAGCCGCGAGAATCCATTCGGCGACCTTGAGACTGGCAGTTCGAACTCGTAAGCCATATGCAAAGTTTTCTGACGCTGCCCGTGTTACTTCGGCCTGTCGGCATGACACCCATAATAGCCGGGATAACTCAACTCCGGCGGCAGCAATACTGAGAGGATCAAAGTTGTTCGAAGTATCGATCCATGCAACTGCTTGATTCTGCGTAACATGAGCGGCGAAGGCTGCGGCCAGAGAGGTTTTACCTGTACCGTGGGCGCCAATAATTTCGCTAATTCTTCCCTTTACAATGCCACCTCCAATGAGATTATCGACCGGAGGAATACCGGATGAGATTCTATAGCCCTTGCGAGTTAGTTCGTGCCCCCGAAAAACTGCTTTAAATTCAAGGATTTTGGTTCGATTATCGGCAACGCTGGTAGATGGTGAAGAATGGGCAGAGACAAGCGCCTGAGCTTCGGCCTCGGGCTTCCAGGCGATAGTTCCCATGACGGCCATGGCATGTATTTTCGCCATTTCTTCGCATCTGTCAACGGCCAACCAAAAATCCCTCTCCTCCGGCGCACCAATATGTGCTTCGACGCCAGCATTCCAAGCCGGCGCCCTCCTCCTCGAAAGCCGCTCAAGAAAGCTGCCTTCTCACTCTGGGCTTGGATACGATACTGCAATATCCAAGCTTCTGGCTCACTGGTGGTGTAGCTGCGGAGATAATCGGAAGAGTGCAGGGCGTGTCACGACTTCGCATAGTGGTAACCGGCTTGGCGGCTACCTTCCCGCTCGGCGGACCATTTTGGGACTATCTTCAGTATGTTCTCGGGTTTATGCGCTTGGGCCACGACGTCATGTACATCGAAGATACCGGACGGTGGTGCTACGAGCCGCGTCTTCAAACCTTCATTGAATCTGGAGCACAGAATGCCGTCTATTTGGCGCGTGAACTGGCGCGGCTCAGCCCGCGAATGACCGAGAGATGGTTTTTCCGAGATGCAACAGGCGCCAGTTGGGGTCAGGACTGGCAACGAGTTGTTGAGTTTTGTCGTTCAGCTGACCTGTTCGTGCATATTTCCGGATCTTGCAATATGCGCGAAGAATATTTCGCCGCCAGGCGCGTGGTTTTCATCGACAGTGACCCGATGTACACGCAGGCCATCATTCCGGAGTACGTCGCAGGCCGGATTAGCGATCCCGACCTCCTCTATCGGATGGGGATGCTGTTTAAGCACGACGTCTTTCTGACCTTCGCCGAAAACATCTTACAGCCGGATTGCAAAGTGCCCCGCGAGTTGTTCAACTGGGCTCCTACCCGTCAGCCCATCGTAATGGATCAGTTCAAGGACCAGGTGCCGCTCTCGGCTCGTCGGCGCGTCTTTACAACGGTGATGTCCTGGGACCCGCGCGAGCAGGGGCCAACGGTTAATGGAGTCACATATTCCGGCAAGAGTGGCGAATTCTTGCAATTTATCGACCTGCCACGAAGGACGCCAGCCGCGTTCGAGATCGCTATGAGTGGGCGACCGCCGCATGAACAGTTAGTCCAAGCTGGTTGGAAGCTGATCGATGGCTATCAGGCGTCAGCCGACCCATGGCGCTATCGCCAATATCTGGCGAATTCTTACGGCGAATGGAGTGTTGCCAAGAACGCCTACGTCCGCAGTCGTAGCGGATGGTTCTCATGCCGAACGGCATGTTATCTGGCGCTCGGAGTTCCCGCGGTGGTTCAGGACACCGGTTTCGGATGCGCGGTGCCAACCGGCGACGGAGTCTTAAAATTCTCGACGCTCGATGAGGCATGTGAGGCAATCGAAGCGGTGCTCGCGAATCCACAGCATCACGCTCAAGCGGCCTATGAGATTGCCCGCGAGTATTTCGACTCGGACAAGGTGTTGAGCCGACTAGTCGCACAGTGCGGTTAACGCGCGCAATGAGCGGTCCTGAAGACGCCTCTCCGCGAAATTTCGCATCCTTCTTCCGCGCGACCAGAATTGACGCCGATGCCAGCTGGCGCGAGATCGTGCTGGTGGGTGCGGCGATCCTCGCATGGTACGGCGTAGTTTACTGCGTTGTTTGGCCGTTGAGCGCGGCACCGGTGGGGGATTCGTGGGTTTATGAGCACGCTGTGGCGCATTTCAACCGAACCGGCGAAATTCAGTTTGCAGGTTTCACGCAGGCGTTGCCAGTGGCACAAGTGCTTTATGGTGCGCTCTGGAGCAGGGTTTTCGGCGAAAGCTCGCGCGCACTTGACCTTTCAACTGCTGGACTCGGCATCATCGGGGGCATCCTGCTCTATTACCTGGGGCGCAGATGTGGGGGGAATAGCGGCTCTTCTTTTGTCGCGGCAGCGCTGCTTGTGTGCAATCCATGCTACCTCTTTCTGAGTTTCTCGTTCATGACCGAGGTCCCGTTCATCACGACACTGCTCGCTTCGTATGCAGCGTTTGCCTATTCACTAGCGGGGTCACGAAAGTGGCTGTGGCTCTCGGGTTGTGCCGCGGTGGTCGGGTTTGCGATACGGCCCTTTGCCGTTATCGCGATCGCCGGTCAGGGAGCGGTGCTGCTGATGCGGGGGTATAAGGATGGGGAGAAGGGACTTTCGAGATTCGTCAGCATAACTCCTCTAATCCTCGCCATAATCGCGTCCGCTGGCTTTTGGCTATGGATTACCATGCTCACTCCGGAACCCTGGATGCTCAAATATCAGATGGATCGATTACGGAGTGGCTTTTGGCTGGTACCTCTGCGCACTTACCTGGTTCGCGGTGTTCTGGCCCCAGCGATCTATCTTGGTCTCGTCTTGAGTCCCCTGGCAGCAGTGCACGCAATCGGGCGATGGCGCTCAAGCCTGGTCAGAAGTGTGATAGCGATCATCGCTGTGACAGTGCGGCTTAGCCGAAGATCAGTGGCGGATCTGACGGCGATAAGCTGTTTCGGCGGCTCCTATTCTGCCTTGGTGCTGAGCGGAAAGCCGTGTACCGAGCTCCCGAAAGGGCTCGAATGGCCAATGCTGGGACTTGGGGTAATTGGCTTCGCTGGGATCTGCAGCGCCGCTTGGGAGGCTGCGCGTGGTGGTAATCGGATCGTGCTTGCCCTGCTATTTGGAAGTGCACTTTATTGGCTGATGATGCCGTGTTTGTGGTTCTTTTCAGATCGCTATGACCTGGTCATAGTTCCGGCGGCCAGCCTCGTACTGGCGTTGACCCGGCCACCGCAGTGGCGCGCGAGCATAGCGACCGCAGCCATGATTCTCGCACTGGCATTGGTGTCAGCTGGCGGCACCGCGTCGTATCATTGCTCGATGCAGGCCGTGGTGAACCAGACCGAAAGCCTGCTGAGGCAAGGCGTTCCACGGCGACAGTTAGATGCCGGGTATTCGTTGAATGGACGCGACCTTTATGTTTATCCGGCCAACCATGAACCGGAACAGGAGCCTCCGATACCGCTGGTAATCGGATCAAGCCGCTCACCTTATCTCATCGCGCTTTCACGAATGCCCAACACAGCGATTTGGCGTCAGTTCTCCGGTTGCGGTCCGCTCGGGGTCGGAGTTCGGCCACTGTTTGTCTTGAAATCGGAAAAGCGGTGATAACGCATAGACATGAGGTCCAAACGCCGATCCGAACTTCACGACTGCGGGACCTGGCCAGCCGCGAGACTTGCGCGAAGTCCCTTTCATCGCGACCGTTCGAGTTCACCGCATTCGCGATAGTTGGCGGTCTGGGTCTGTGGCGCGTGGTGCGGGCGCGCAGCGTCGCCTTCAATCCTGACGAATTCTGGCATCTTCACGCCGCGTGGTCCGTTTGGCATGGGCTCATACCCTATCGGGACTTCTTCGAGCATCATACGCCTTGGTTTTATTTTCTGCTGGCACCGCTTTTCCATTTTTACCAAGTTGAAATCAATCCTGACTATGCAGCCGCGTTGATCTTTTTGGCGCGGCGACTCATGGTCTCATTCAGCGCCATCACAGTCTTCCTGACCTTCGTTCTTGGACGCATGTGGCGTGGGCAGCAAGTTGCCTGGTTGTCTGCGGTGTTGCTCAGCACATCGGTGATTCTCACCCATAAGACGCTCGAGGTTCGCCCAGATGGACTCGCACTGGTGCTCTGGCTTGGTTGCCTCGCTGCTACCGTGCGAGCGGTGGACGGTAAGGAGCGGGGGTATAGCAGCCTTGAGCCGTTCATGTTGAGCGGCTTTTTACTCGGCGGCGCACTAATGTGCTTGCTGAAGATAGTGGCGGTCCTTCCCGGGTTCGCATCGGCAATGCTCTGGTATTTGCTTGCCGGTGCTGAGTCCGTGCGCAAACGCTCGCTGCGTTGCCTGCTGCAGCTCGTGGCATTCTTTGCGCCGATTTTGATTACAGGCCTGTACTTTGCTCTCCATAATTCATTGGGCGCCTTTTTGGCTCACATGCTGCTGAACCTGCGATGGAAAATTCATCCTGTACCTGACCCTATACTTCACCAATGCATCGCACATGACGCAGTTCTTGCGGTGCTCGGCTCGATAGGCCTGTTCCGTGCGATTCCTCGCGACCGGCGATTCTCGGCCGATTGGCTGCTGTTCTTGAGCACGATTGGGACAATCGGCGGCGTCTTTGCGCTACCGACGCCATGGCCACAGAATTACCTGCTTTTTCTGCCTCTGTTAGCCCTTTACGCAGGCGACCTGCTCAGCACCTTTGCTGACCGGATCTATACGAAGCGTTTTGCTGCCGCGAAGAGCGTCGCCAAGGCTGCCGCGGCGGCGGGCTTGATATCGCTGCTCTACGGAGCCATTGCCCTGTTATCGGCACGACGGCCCCCGACGATGCATATTTTGTTCGCGATTCTGCTGATCAGTGGTACCGCGTTATTGATCAAGTTCCGCGATGTTGGAGTGGCGGTTTTGTTAATCGCTCTGAGCCTCCATCAAATTGATCACATGTATAAGGAATTGGGCTCGACGAACGAGCCGCAGTTGAAGAGACTACGCTACCTGCTGACAAACACGTCGCCCACCGATAGCGTAATGGATGGCTGGTCCGGTCTGGGAGTGTTTCGTCGCTCTGCATGGCACTACCCGTTCATACATGGTGACATCCCGTTGATGCTTAAGCAGGAGGAGCGCAATCAGCTTCTGGAGGGACTACAATCAGGGCAGATTGCGCCCGAGATTATCGTGCCGAATCAGGCGATGTTGTCCATCTCGTGTCGGTCACAGCATTCTTGCTAGCGCACTATGAGCCGATACCCGAGGCCCCGTACCTGATGCGACGCAAGCGATAGCATGTCACCCAACCTTTGACCAGCAGTGACTGTTCGACAGCGGGCGCCACAGGGTCGAATGGTTCGCCTTTCATACCCTGACCAGAATGGCAACTGCGGCGCGCAACGGAAATCGGGCCAGCCTAAGGGACCAGGCTGCGCTCGAGCTTGCTGGTACAGTGATCATGGTTGACGCTTTTTTCAGTTTGATCAGGATTCGGCCGACGAGGCGGTTTTTCGTTACGGTCTCGAGAGCCAGCCTCTTTGCCGTGGTTCTTCACATTGGCTAGTCTAAATCGGCGACGTCTTCGCGATGGGAGAGAGCATCTGCAATGGTTGTAGGTGTGCTGCGGCTTACCCTTTTCCTGCCCGAGAATCATTCACTTAAAGGCAAACGACAAGTCCTCCGCGCGATCAAGGACCGCGTTCGTAACAAGTTCAACGTTTCGATTGCCGAATCCGATGGCCATGACATGTGGCAGCGCGCCGAACTGGGTATCTGTCAGGTCGGCAGTGATCGGGCGTTCGTTGATTCAGCCTTGCGCGAGGTCGTCAATTTTATCGATTCGCTGGGGCTGGCCCCGCTTGGTGGTGAGCAGTTGGAGATTCTGAATTATTAAGCGGGGTCGACGCGGACAGCGGGTGGCCACGGCGCGAGTGACGTAGAGGAATATTCGGTCAGTTCGTTGCTGGCGGTTTGGCCGACGCCTGATGGGGTTGGGACAAATTCTCTATGTCCGCTGCAACCAAACGCGGCGATAATTTCATGCCTGGGTACACGTGGGCAAGGCTGCCGTCCGGCGCAATCAGAAATAGCTTCATTACGTGCATCATCGCGTCGTCGCTATCTTCATGCTTCACTCCGTAGAGGCGCATCACTCGGCTGATGCTGGAAGCGGGGCCGGTCAGAATCACCCATTGCTTACCCATTAGCGCCTGAGCCTTGGCATAGTGCAGGAGTTCCGCTGGATGGTCGTCGGCGGGATCGGTCGTTATCAGCAGCATCGTCACGTTAGCCACTCTACGCGGCGGGAGCATCGAGGTGACGGACCGCATATTGGCCGTCATCATCTGGCAGACGCCTTTGCACGTTGTATGAATAAATCCGACTAGTACCGGTTTACCGCGCAGCGCAGCCAAAGAGATGGTATGAGAATTCTGGTCGGTGAGCGGAATGTCTGGCAAATAGTCGCCCTTACTCGCATGACCAGTATTGACACTTGCCATCGCGAGTAAAAGCGCGAAGAGACCGACAACTGCCTGATGTGTCCGCATGGCTCTGATTATAAACTTTTTTAACAGTTTCCCGCCATGCGGCAGTAAAAGGCGGCGATCAAATATTGTGGCGAGAACACTCGGCCGCAATATAGTCTGCCTGTCGTATCGCCAAGGCCACGATAGTCAAAGTGGGATTTTCCGCGCCACTGGTGGTGAACTGGCTTCCGTCCGAAATAAAGAGATTTTTGATATCGTGGGTCTGTCCCCACTTGTTACACACACCGTCGCGCGGGTTAGCGCTCATGCGGCAGGTCCCCAGGTTGTGGGTGGAAGGATACGGGGGGACTTCGATGGTTTCAACCGCGCCGACCGCCTCGTAAACTGCGGCTCCACGCCGATACGCGTATTGTCGCATAGCCACATCGTTGGGATGGTCATCGTAGTGAACGTTGGGGATAGGCAAGCCGAACTGGTCCTTCTCGGTTGGATGCAGTGTAACGGCGTTGGTTGACTGCGGCATGTCTTCGCCGACAATCCACATGCCAGCCATGTTATCGTACTGTTCGAGGAGCCGTGTGTAATCACGTCCCCAGGCGCCGGGTCTGAGAAAAGTAGCCGCAAAGGGCAACCCCAGGGAGATCGTTTCAAACTCAAAGCCCCCGGTGAAACCCCGCTTCGTGTTCAATCCGGCTTCGTCTTGAATGATGCCAGCCATTACTGTCCCGCGATACATGTGGACCGGCTTTCTAAAGATACCGAAGACCGAGCCTGTGGTATGGCGCATGTAGTTTTTGCCAACTTCCCCAGAGGAGTTCGCCAGGCCATGCGGAAACATCGATGAATGAGAGTTGAGGAGCAATCTGGCGGTTTCGATCGAGTTGCACGCGAGGCAAATCAGCCGAGCCTTTTGACGCACCTGCTTGCCATCTTTGTCGGCGTAGACCACGCTGGTTGCTTTGCCACTTTTGTCATGTTCAACCGCGAGGACCTGCGAGCGAGTACGTAAATCGAGCCGGCCAGTTTCCTGAGCTTTCGGTATCTCGGTATATAGCGTCGACCATTTCGCTCCTGATTTGCAGCCCTGAAAGCAGAAGCCCAATTGCCAACAGGCCGATCGGTCGTCACGAGGACGACTATTAATCGCCATTCGGCCCGTGTGAACGGTGCGGTAGCCGACCCGCGTGGCGCCGTTGTACATGACTTTGAAGTTGTTGTTGCCAGGGAGACCGGGGATGTCGTTGGTACGCGTTACTCCGAGCTTATCCTCGGCCTTGGCGTAATAGGGCTTTAATTCTTCAAGTGTGAGCGGCCAGTCGAGTAGATTGGCTCCCGCGATATTCGAGTATACTGTCCGCGCTCTGAATTCGTGTTCCTGGAAGCGCAGAGCTGCGCCGGCCCAATGAACTGTAGTACCGCCGAGGGTCTTGCAAGTCCAGGCGGGGAGATTGGGGAAATCCCGTGCGATCCGCCAGGAGCCTGACGTGGTTCGTTTGTCCAGCCAAGCGAGCTGGTTAAAGGCAAACCACTCATCATTGCGGAAAGTGGCTGGCGACTGAGCGGCTCCGGCCTCGAGCAGCACGACCTTTAGTCCCTTGCGACACAGCTCGTTGGCGAGTGTGCCGCCACCGGCACCAGAGCCGACAATTACGACCACCGAATCGTCATTGTAATCATATCGTGCCACGATCGTCCTCGTTTGCGAAAAGCGCCCAGGGCTGATTCAGCCGGAATTGCTTTAATGTGCTCCCGGTTTTTAGCGGCGCTCACAGTTAGGGAGATGCTTCAAGCTGGTTTCGGACTGGCAGACTCGGGCGGGTCCGGCAGCCAGTGCAAATCATTGAATCCGTGATGCAAGTAGCCGCCGATGGGGTAGGAGGCTCCAGGATAGCCGAGTTTTTTCCACACCCGATGATTATTATAAAGCGAGACCAGCTCGCTATTGCGGACTTTGACAAAGAAGTCGCTGTTCTCCACTTGCTTGAGCACCGAGATTTGCTCGGCAGGGGTGAGGGCGACAAATTTAGCGCCCCTGAGCGAATCCAGCCGTGCCACGCCTTCCTCTAGGAGTCTCGCCGTGTCGCGCCGATTGACGGCTTCGGCATCGAGATCCTGAACCACTGGGATGTAATAGCTGTCATCAAGCTGCGGATGAGGGAAGAGTTGGCGTGACATGGCTAGCAGCGTCTGACCCTGGTGCGCGTTGAGCGCTTTTAGCCGGGCGGTCCACGATTCGGCCCCCGCGACAACTGTAACTCCGGAGGCGAATGCTGCAGCACCGGCAACCACCAGTGCACCTTTCTGCAAAAACTCGCGCCGTTTCAATTTCTTCACGTTGTCCACCGTTATCTATTTGAAGTTGGCAACAGGCGCAGCTTCAAACTGCGCCGGCATAGCCATCTCAATCAGCGCCGAAGCATACGGCTCTCATCGGGCCCATTTGCGAATTTTTTCGACCAGCGCCGCAACAATCGCCGGCTCGTCTTCGAGGTCAGGATTAGGTGCCATTTGACCGCTTTTGCCAACGGCGCGCCCCCCAAAGATTATCGCTTTGGCCATGGTGTCGTCGGTCACCGATTTCTGCCAACTCTGATTATGGAAATCAATCGGCCTGGGCTTCAGATTCGCGGCGGCAGGTCCGTTGCCGCGTCCGTCAGCACCGTGGCAGGTAGCGCAGCGTTCGCTGAAAATCTCGCCAGCCTTGGTGCGGTCTTCCTCCGTGATGGTCGGCTTGGCGGAATTATCAGCAGCCCGGGCCGGGAGGGGTCTTGCAGGGCCAAGGTTCGCACCGATCATGAAAATCGCCGCCATGAGGCGGGTGAGCGATCCGCCGCGGTTGCGTATTGGCCGATTTTCCTCTGCCAGCAAACGCATGCCGCGTCAGGGGATCAGTACGGCCCTTCCCTTGATTCGCCCGTTTTTCAGGTCGTGAAGGGCGAGGTTAGCGTCGGCCAGGCGGTATTCCTGGGTCGCTAGTTTGACCAGCCCTCGGTTGGCAAGTGCCATCAACTCCACCAAATCGGGATAGGTTCCCACCAGGTTGCCGACGATCGATTTCTCTGAGACGATCATGTCCATCGTCGAAATCTCCACCTTGCCGCCATAACCCACAATATAGTAGCAACCTGCATTTCGGGTCATTTGTAACCCGTTTTTCACCGAGTCACCTTCACCGACAAAATCGATGACCGCTTGAGCTCCGAGTCCGTCGGTCAAGGCGAGGACCTGGTCAACTTCGCCGCCGTCGGCCTTTACGACGCGGTCTGCGCCGCTCTCGCTGGCCAGGTTGAGCGCGACTTCGGATCGGTCCACCGCGATTATGGTAGCGGCACTGAGCGCCTTGAGAACCTGCACTCCGATGTGCCCCAGTCCGCCAACTCCGATCACTACCACACAGTCAGCGGGGGTCAGGATCGCGGCCGCCTTCTTCGCGGCATGATACGCTGTGAGACCCGCGTCCGCGTAGGGAGCGACATCCTTGGGCGCGAGTGTTTGAGGCAATTTGACGAGCGCCCGCTCTGAGGTCTTCAGAAACTCAGCGTAGCCACCGTTTGAATCGATTCCCGGGAAGGCACCACCCGCGTGCATATCGTTACCGCGGCGCGCAGCCAAAGTGTCAGCGCGGCTGAGCAAAGGATGGCAGATCACGGGATCGCCCACCTTGACGCTTTGGACCGATTCACCGACCGCCTCGACCCAGCCGGCATTCTCGTGACCCATGATGTAAGGCAACTTTATCCTAACGCGGTCCCGCCACAGCCCTTCAACTATGTGCAAGTCGGTGCGGCAGACACCTGCTCCGCCAATCCGCACGATGACATCGGAACCACCAGTTATTTTCGGATCTGGCACATCTTGATACGAGACGAATTGGGGACGTGAGAGGGTGCTGTCGTACTCAGCAAGAATCGCTGCTTTCATTTTTCAATCTTCACGGCTCCCGCCCTATGTAGCGTATCCTTATACTAAGTGCTGGCAGGTAGGGTTCGACTTCGGCCTTTTATGGCAGGTATTGCGCTTGGAACTCTGTCGGCACGAGAACGGACTTGACGGTCACCCTCTCTTCTCGACCCACGTTGTCGCGCACTGCGAGCAGGCCAGCAATCAGTTGTTGTGGATCGTGCAGCGGAATCAGCCGCTCCTCGTCAAAAATGGGACTTGCCATTTTAAGCACGACGCGGCGAGTTTGCCCCGCCGGGATTGGATCAGGCGGTTCCACCTGCAGAGAGCCAACAAAGTCATGCGGCCCCGCCTCCGCTAGTTCCTGCTGGCTGCCGTTGACGAAGGTTGCCATCGCCATGGAGTATTGCTTGAGCATGATTGGCTGCGTGCCGGTGTTTTTTACGTCAAGGCTAATCGTCAGCGTGTTGGTTTTCTCGTCGAAAGTTGCGTTGTTTGGTGACCCTACCGGTCTTACTTCAGCAAGGTGATAAGAGGAGGTGTCCAAGGTTGGCGCGAAGCGGTCGGTCTGTTGCGGCAGTCGCACTGGATATTTTGCCGCCATCCAGGCCCATCCCCCCACCAGCATCAGGATCGTGATCGCGGCCAGCACGTTCATCCACTTATGATCTTCGCGGGTGATTAAACCAATATCGGGGGCGTCGTCATTCGCGCCGAGCTGCGAGGTTACTGCAAGCCGTGTCACCGTGCGCTTCGGGACAGTCCAATAGATCATCCAAACCAATCCTACGATAAAGCCCGCGAACGACCACCACCACACGAAACCCCCACCAAAATGTTCCAGGTCGACGGTGGTCCCATTCAACAGCATCACGTTAAGTTTAAACGGTGTGTCACTGGGAGAAACCGTGACCCACTCACCCGGACCGATGAGAGTTCCCGTTCCTTGGATCGCGATTCCGGGGTGAACGTGCCAGCGGCCGGGGTTACGACCTCTCATCACCATCTTGAAATCGTAGGTTCCGCCGCGCTCGACAGTGATCGAGCCAAATGCCGGTTGACCGTTCACCTCACGATCAACCAAGGCGAATACCGGTCCGGGCACGACCGGCGTTATGTAGGCAGTTACGGGAGGGTCAAGCGTGTAGGGCCAGGTTTCGAGAATCTTCAGAGAGCCTGTAATCGTGACGGGTTGGCCAACGGTTATCGACGTTGGACTGACATGGACATTATAGAAGGCGACGGTCAGATCCTTTAGGAACGGTTCGTCAGCCGCCTCGCCGTGGGCGAATGCTTGCGCCACCGAAAAACAGGTGACAAGCAGCGTCAGAATACCGCTTAGCAACCATCTTCGCATTGCTGCCACACCTCATCTGCTTGAGTGCTCGCAGAGTCGCTATCTTCACTTCGCCCTTGGCGAAATCAGGCTCGGCGACGCCGTCAATTTGCTTCAATAAGTTCTGATTCGACGATTCAGTCTGGTATTGACAGGTTTGGAGTGGTTGCTGCCGCCCCGCAACTTCTTGCGCGTTGGCCACAGCATTACAGACCAGTAACCGACAATGCCCAAGGCTGCCGCAGTGATAACCGGAGGGCCAAGTTCGTCCGGTCCGGCAATCCCGCCATGCGCGTAACCGCTGGAAGAGAACAGCCCTAGCCAAAGTAGCGCGATGGTCAGGCAGCGAATGACTTTGATCACGGTCGTCATAGACTTTTGCTCACTCGGTTATGGCGGACATGCGCTCTAAAGGGTTTTGATATAGCGACGAATCGGCCAGACTGCGAGATATCGCCCAATAAATTGGCCAACCCAATACCCCACTGCCGCCAGAGTGCCACCGAAGAGCAGGGAAACGTACTGGGTTTCACCCAGGAAGCTGCGCAAGGCTCCGCGTTCAATATGGCGCAGATACTCGGGAGTTTGCGAACGAATGTACGCAATACCCTGAACGTCGGAAACCGTCAGGACATGGTGCATGAACTGCGCCGGCTGCAGATAGGGGGCCAGTGGGATGTAATTGAATGCCCACACCAGAATGGCCCATGCTCCCCCACCGATCAACGAAGTCAGGATGAAGCTGCGGGTCTTCATCAGGATCCAGTCGAGGATGATTCCAGCAGGCACAGTCGAGATTGGCCAGACGAAGTTCATCGGATAGCTCTCGGCCACGTGCCATTGAAAAAATCGGCCTATCCAAGTCGCCAGAAACAGACAACAACAGGTATAGGTCGCCCCGGTTGGAAAGCGCCAGGCTACCCACTGAATGTATTGGAGTGCAGAAGGGATGATGATGGTGGCGAAGGCAGTCACTACTGGCCACCATTGCGGATCTTTCCAATCAGTCCAGAAATCCCAGTCCCCCGCAAACAACAGTTTCGTGATATCAGCCGCCCCGGCAACGATGAAAATCGCTGTGATCCAGAAAACGGCGTCCCAGGTACGATCGATGAAAACGTACTTCGCATTGAGCAGTTCGCGCAGTTCGAGGCGGCGCTGTCTCTCGGCACCGGAAAGAGCAACCGGCGTGCTCGCCATGGCTTTTTACCTCCGCTTTTAGCTGCCGGCAGCGGCCGTCTGACGAGGAAGTTCGACCACTCGGATCGCTTTCTCAATGTCGAAGAGGCGAAGGATAGTCTCCCCCCAAACTGCAAACATTCCGCCAGCGAGCCATCCGTAGGTCACAAACGGCCAATGAAACGGAACCGCAAAGAATTCTTCCGAGAGCCACAGGCTATGTCCCCATTCGTTAAACGCGACCTGAACGAACTCAAGGACCGCAGCCGCAATGAGTAGGAAGAACGACCAGGGGAAGCCTTTATCAGCGCCATAAACCGCTGGAATCCGAAAGCGACCGTAAAGGTAGGCGCCCAATGCCAGCACCACGGAAAGCGGAAAGAAGAAATAGAACATCGGAATATGAGTAGGCGTCAGTGCTGTATCACGCACCATAGTCTGGTGCCAGGCTCCGTCCCAATTCGGCCAGAAGCTTGCCTCGATGTACAAAGAGAGGCTCGTGGCTCCAATTATTCCCCACAGCACTGCGATTCTGCGCACTTCCTCGGCGGGAGTGATCTCGGTATTGAGCAGGGCCCGGCCGGTTCGAACCAGCCATCCGTACCAAATGCCGGCGAAGGCGCCGACAGTCAGCAATTCTCCCCAGAACAGAGTGCGGTAACGAAGAGTGAACTCGTGACTGTTCGAATTCAAGCCGGCAGTGAATGCGTACTTATAATCCCAGACCCACAGAAATACGTTCGCCAGGAGTAACAATCCGCATGACCAGAACAACGTTTTCCAGCCGCCGAGCCAGTCGGTGGGACGATAACGCCCTTCCTCCAGGCCCATGGCTTCCAAAGTTGAGTCCATCAGAGGCCTCCATGCCCACAGCGTCTATTGCAAGACGGGTTATAGCGCTTTCAGACAAATGGTCAACAGCCGCCGTGACCGCTACAGCAATGGCTAAGAGACACCTCGGCACCGTTTCGCGGTGTCCTATGGGTGGGGCGGGGTTGCTTGTAGGACTTTGGCGAGGCTCTATCCTTCTTGTATCAACCAATAATGATCGGAGCCTGATTCTCCTGAAATTATGCGATGCGGCAGTCTCCTACTTGGGAGGCAACGTGTTCGACCTCTAAAGGCCCATCGCTTCTGATCGTTACCTGCTTCATCTGCTAAGATTTAACGGCCACGGTCGCGCCTTGGTGGTCACAAGGAAAGGAGGAGGCCGTGGAAACTAAATCGCGGTCAACGTACACGTCGCAATCGTGCGACGGTGTGCGTGATTGTGTGTTCGCTACGGGATAAATGGAACGAAGTCTAAAAGAGGCGGCAGCCGAGCTCAAGGCGCGAATTGAGGCCGCGAACCACCGAAGATTTCCGGTGATGGGATTAAAGGGTGCGGCTAATGCTTTGCTGGTACGCGAGACCGCAGCTATGATGCCGCGCCCGCTGCTGGTTATTACTCCGCTCGCGACCGAGGCCGAAGCATTGGCCGGCGAACTTGCACTTTTCCTTGACCAGGCACCAGACTGTGATGCGGCCAAAGCTCGAGTCTACCTATTGCCAGCTTGGGAGTTACGGCCTTTCGCCCATCTGTCGCCGCCTCCGGACCTTCAGGCTGCCCAACTTGCGTCGCTCTTCGCCATGCGCCGAGTCTCGGCGCCCGTGGTGGTGAGTTCGGTCGAAGCCTTAATGATGCGGACCATTCCGGTGCGAGCGTTCGATGAGAGCGTGTTGCGAATCGGCTTGGCCGATAGCCTCGATTTGGAAGCGTTGGTCGAGACTTTGACCTCGATAGGTTATCAGCGCGTGCCACAAGCTGAAGAGCCGGGCGATTTCAGCGTACGCGGCGGCATTGTTGATATCTTTTCCCCCTTATATCACCTGCCAGTGAGGTTCGAGTTAGAAGGGGACCTGGTAACCTCGGTGCGCCATTACGACCCCTCCACCCAACGCTCGCTCGGCGAGGTCGACGAAGCAATCGTGATTCGGACACGTCAGGTGCCCGCCCCGATGCTGCGTCAGAAGCGAGTGATCGACCGGGTGGCCGTGCGATGCGCCGAAATTGGGATGGTGCGCAAGGAGACGGCCGAACTCACCGAGACCATGGAAAATGGCTTGCTGTTCCCGGGGGTCGAGCTCCTAGCCCCCTATATGTTCGAGGCCGGCCTCCAGAGTTTCTTCGATTATTTGCCGACTAACACGCTGGCGTGGATGACCGAGCCCGGTCGCATATTGGGTGAGGCCCAACGGTTTGCGGAACGAATTGCGGCCGAGGCCGCCGCCGCTCAAGCAAAGCCTGCCTTTTATCCGGCCCCCGCTGAACTGTTTTTGGACGTCGAGGAATTTGAACACCACCTGAATGCACTGGTGGCAGTGGAGGTCGGCTCGCTAATTACTGTGGCTACACCTCGCGAGGGTTGGGCTACACCAATCGAAGTAAAATCAAAGCCGAGCCTGCGCCTGGCTGCGACCGATTTAAGTGGCGGACGGTCGGTACCCTCGTTTGAGCCTCTGGTGACCGAGCTCAACGAGGTCCGTCGGAGTCATGGCCACGCCGTATTGATCGTTGAAGGGCCTAATCAGGCGGCGCGACTACGGCGTCATTTGGAAGCGTACAACCTCGAAGTCAATAGCGACTGTAACAGCTTCAGTGAACTAATCACCTCGAATGATTTCCGGCCGGCAATAATGCAGGGCGAAATCGCAGCCGGGACCGTTCTGGAGAAGGACGGGATTTACATCTATAGCGAGGAGGAGCTGTTTGGTGAGCCTCGCGCGCGCCGGCGCGTGCGCCGCAGCTCGAAGGGCGCGCTGCTGAATCTGGAGGAAATCCAGCCTAACGACTTCGTGGTCCATATCGAGCACGGCATCGGCAGGTACCGCGGCCTGAAGCATATGAGAGTTGCGGACGTCGAGGGCGACTTTCTTAACCTCGAGTATGCTGGCAACGACACAATGTACGTGCCGGTCGAACGAATCAATCTGGTCCAGCGCTATATCGGCGGTGATGGCAGCGAGCCCAAATTGGACCGCCTGGGAGGCGGCTCGTGGGATCGGGTCAAGAAGCGCACGCGCGAAGCAGTGATGGCAATGGCAGCGGAGCTGATCGACATCTACGCGGCGCGCGAAGCGCTCGACGGCCACGCGTTCTCGCCTCCCGGGCGAGACTATGACGAATTTGTCGAGCGTTTCGAATTCGAAGAAACGCCCGATCAGCAGGCCGCTATCGACGATGTGATTCGGGACATGACGCGACCCAAGCCAATGGACCGGCTGATTTGCGGCGATGCTGGATTCGGCAAGACCGAGGTTGCGCTGCGCGCGGCGTTTATCGCGGTGATGGACGGGCGGCAGGTGGCGGTGCTGGTGCCGACGACGATTCTGGCGGAGCAGCACTGGAACAACTTTCGCAATCGCTTCAAGGATTATCCGGTACGGATCGAGATGGTATCGCGATTTCGCACCGCCCGGGAAAATCGAAAAACCATCGAAGACGTTCGCAAGGGGTTGGTGGACATCGTGATCGGGACTCATCGTCTGCTGCAGGACGATGTCGAATTTCCCAAGCTTGGTCTCCTGATCATCGATGAGGAGCACCGTTTCGGTGTGGCGGACAAGGAGCGGATCAAGCGCCTGCGCAAATTGGTCGAGGTATTAACTCTGACTGCAACGCCGATTCCCCGCACCTTGCACATGGCTATGCTTGGAATTCGGGATCTCTCGGTAATCCAGACTCCTCCCCCCGATCGCCAGACGGTGCGCACCTTTGTAGCGCATTTTGACGACGGATTGATTCGTGACGCGATCCTGCGCGAACTCAACCGCGGTGGACAGGTCTTCTTTGTCCACAACCGCGTGGAAAATATTGAAATCATCGCGCGCCATCTGCGCGGCCTGGTGCCGGAAGCCCGGATTGCAATCGCCCATGGACAGATGAAGGAGCAGGAACTCGAGCACGTGATGCGCGACTTTATTGAGAACCGGGTCAATGTCCTGGTCTGTTCAGCGATCATCGAATCAGGGCTCGATATTCCGAATGCGAACACGATGTTGATTAATCGCGCGGACCACTTCGGCCTCGCCCAGCTCTACCAGCTGCGGGGTCGCGTCGGGCGCTCGCGCCGCAAGGCTTACGCTTATCTGCTGATTCCGGGCGAGCACATTATTACCCGGGACGCCAAGAGGCGCATAGAGGCCCTGCGTGAGCTAGTTGAGGCGGAGACCGGCACCGGGTTTAAGCTGGCGATTCGCGACCTCGAACATCGCGGCGCCGGGAACCTGCTCGGACGCGAACAATCCGGCCAGATCGCGGCCGTGGGCTTCGAGCTGTACACCGAAATGATGGAACAGGCGATACGCGAATTGCGAGGTCAACCGCAGCGGCCGGATTTCGAACCGGAGCTGCGCCTGGGCGTCCCTGCATACATTCCTGACAGCTTTGTGGCCGATGAGAATGAGCGATTGGTCCTCTATCGCCGGATGGCGCGCGCGACTTCACCGGAGGACCTCGACGAAATTCGCGACGAGATGCGTGACCGCTATGGGCCAGTCCCCACCCTGGTCGAGAACCTGCTCGCCGCAATGAATCTACGCCGGCAAATGCGGCAGATGATGATCGTCAGCGCCTTACTCAAAAAGAATCAACTCGAACTCAAATTTCATCCCGAGGCACCCGTCGACACGAGCCGGTTGGAAGCGACCGCGCAGGCCAATCGCCAGGTGATGCGTCTCACGCCTGCTTATCAAGTGATTGTTACCCTCAACGTCAGCGAGGACTATGCACAGCTTTTTTCGCAAATAGAGAGCGTATTGCAGCTTCTGGCAGCCTGTGAAAAGTTGGAAGACAATTCTGACCGCACGGCAGGATCGTTGGTCAATTAGAGGGCGACAGAATCGGGATGATGAGCGCTCGCAAACTTTTCAGCTCGCACGGGGGCTCGAATCGAGTTCTGGTTGAAAGCCTGCTCGGGGTGGCTGTGGCAATCGGCCTTGCTGGGTGCAGCTCCAACACCCTTCACGTGCCCAAGATGTCATGGGGAAAAGCAAAACCCGCCGCAACTCGACCGTCGCCCTATGCGCCGGTACCGGTTGGTCCGGTTAGCTCGCCCCCACTGCCGGAGAATACCGCGCAATATGGCGACACCATCGATCGCGTAGTGGCCAGCGTGGACGGTAATCCGATAACGGACTTTGATCTCCAAAATCCTGGCCCGGGGGGTAACGCTTCCGGCACCAATCCCGCCGGGACGGATCCAGCGAGCATGCTCAAGCAGTTAATCGCCCAACAGCTCATCGATGAGGAGGCGCAAAAGTACGCCGACCGCGTGGATGAGGCCGAAGTCGATCGTTTTATTGCCCAGATCGAGGAACAAAATCATCTTACTGACGCCCAGCTGCGCGCCCAGTTACAGGCTGAAGGAATCAGCTACGAAGCGTTCCGCAAAAAAGCTTTGCAACAAGTCGAAACGATGGAAATGGTGCAGCATGAGGTGCGGACCAAGGTCCAAGTTCCAGACTCTGCAATTGAAGCTTATTACAAGAGTCATCCTGAAGAATTTACGGTCACTCAGGAAAAATATCGACTGGCGCAGATACTGATCGCTGTTCCCGATGGCGCTTCGGCCGACAAGGTCGCCGCGGCCCAGAAGAAGGCGACCGAGGTTCGCAACCTCGCGCTCAAAGGTAAGGATTTCGCCCAGCTGGCCCGCCAATACTCCGAAGATGATTCGAAGGACAAAGGCGGAGAGTTGGGTGAATTCAACCCCTCCGATTTGAACGACCAAATCGCCGCGGCGGTCAAGCAGACCAAGCCCGGTGATATCACACCGCTGGTGCGCACGCGCTACGGCTTTCACATCCTAAAGGTCGAGGAGCATCAACAGCCGGGTGTCCGGCCGCTGGCTGAAGTTCGAGATCAGATCCGCGAAAAGCTCGTTGACGAGCAGGCCAAGGACAAGTTTGAGCAATGGGTCGAGCAGGACTTGGCCGGACGCCACGATATCGAAACCCTCAATTGACCAAGCCACAAGCCACTCAGCCCGCCGATCGAACCAGACGTTCCAGCAGCGCGAGGTCCCGCTCTGCTTCGAGCACACGGCCCATCGCGATCAGCATGGGTGATCCGGCCGGCATCGGACCGGAGGTTATTTTAAAGGCGGTTGGCACGATAGCTCGACGGCCCAAACCCCCTGCGATTGTGGTGCTCGGCGATCTCGGCACGCTCCGAGCGACCGCCGACAGGCTGCGAGGCTATACGCCGCGGCTATGCGAGTGGCGTCCCGGAATGCCCATTAGCTGGTCTCGTGGGTGCCTGGCGGTTCTCAGCATCGGCAGCTTGCCGACAAAGGCTACCATGCCGGGGAAACCGACTGTCGAAGGTGCCGAAGCTGCCTATCGCTATGTGCTGGAAGGAGCGCGACTGACGATGCGCGGTGAAACCAGCGCGCTGGTCACCGGGCCGATTAACAAAGAATGGCTAAATCGAGCTGGGCATCACTTCCCCGGCCACTCCGAACTGCTGGCCCGGCTCGCGGCAGTGCGAGATTGGCGGATGATGTTCGCCGGTGGGATGCTGCGCGTGGCACTGGTAACGGTTCACGTTGGTCTCGCCGAGGTCCCGCGGTTGCTAACGCGCAAGCGGGTGTTGGAAACGATCACTCTCCTTGATCAGCACTTGCGGGTCCAGCTGCGGCTCGAGCGGCCTCGAATCGTGGTCCTAGGGCTGAATCCCCACGCGGGCGAGAACGGGCTGTTCGGTGATGAAGAGCGCAGAATTATAACCCCGGCGATTCGCTTAGCGCAGTCGCAAGGAATCGCAGTTCACGGTCCGGTGGCTCCGGACACGGCTTTCGTCCGCATCAACCGCACCGGCCGCTTTGATTTCGACGGGGCTGTTGCAATGTATCACGATCAAGGTTTGATAGCGCTCAAGACCTTGGAGTTCGATCGCGCCGTAAATATCACGTTGGGACTGCCCTTTATCCGTACCTCGCCCGACCACGGCACTGCCTACGATATCGCGGGACGAGGTGTTGCCAACCCAGCCAGCATGATTGCGGCAATCGATTACGCGGCCAAAGCCATAGGCGGCGCTGCCAGGCCCGTCACCGGTCGGGTCTCGCATCTGGCGAGTGGGCGTGGCCCGACGACCATACAACGCACCAGCCGCGGTAAGTGACGATCTTATATAATCATTCCATCATGGTTGGGAGTTCCTTCCGAGGTCGCGAGGGATGCGGCGGTTTCGGCGGGTGTAGTCTGAAGATGGCGAGGCTGTGAGCTGAGGCCCGGCGTGGTGGTCATGGGACCAAGATGGATCGAATAGTCATCAAAGGGGCGCGCGAACACAACCTAAAAAACCTGGATATCGAGATCCCGCGCGACCGGCTGGTGGTGATTACCGGCCTGAGCGGCTCGGGCAAATCTTCACTGGCGTTCGACACGATTTATGCCGAGGGACAGCGCCGCTACGTAGAGTCACTGTCGGCCTACGCGCGGCAATTTCTCGAGCAGATGGAAAAGCCGGACATTGATTCGATCGAGGGTCTTTCGCCGGCCATCTCAATTGAGCAGAAGACCACATCGCGCAATCCGCGGTCGACCGTGGCAACCATTACCGAAATTTATGATTATCTTCGGCTGCTATTTGCCCGTGTGGGGCATGCGTTTTGTTACAACTGCGGGCGTGAAATCAGCCAGCAAAGTGTGCAGCAAATCGTTGATCGGCTTCGCGCCTGGCCCGAGGGGACCCGCATCCACGTGCTGGCCCCTGTCGTGCGCGATCGCAAGGGCGAGTACAAAAAAGAATTGAGCGACTTGCGCCGGGCCGGCTTCGTCCGTGCCAAAATCGACGGCAAGCTGGTTGAGCTTGGGGACGAGATCAATCTCAACAAGAACCAGCGTCATACTATCGAAGTGATCGTCGACCGGCTGGCGCTTCGCGCCGGCATCGAAAAGCGACTGTCGGATTCACTCGAGGTCGCATTCAAACACGGCAACGATCTGCTCAAGATCGAACGACTTGACGGTGAGCCCGGCGAAATCTATTTCAGCCAACGGTTCGCCTGTGTCGAATGTGGAATCTCGTACCCTGAAATCACCCCGCGGATGTTCTCGTTCAATAGTCCCCACGGAGCTTGCCCCGAATGCTCGGGGATAGGCTCGATCATGTACTTCGATCCGGAACTGGTGGTTCAGAATGAGGACCTTAGCCTGGCTGACGGCGCGATCGCGCCTTGGGCGACGATGAACTACATGCAGCCCGTGCTCGAATCGCTTGCCAGCCATTACGGTTTCTCCCTCGACCAGCCCTGGAAGACGATTCCGTCGAAGGTTCGTAAGATCATTTTGAACGGCTCTGGGAGCGAGGAAATCGAATTTACCTATCAGCGCGGTGACCATCGTCATGGCTATGCGAGGCCATTTGAGGGTGTGCTGGTATGGCTCGACCGTCGCTACAAGGAAACCGAATCAGAAAGCATTCGCGAAGTCCTCGAGGCATACATGAACATGCGCCCCTGTCCCGCCTGCGGGGGCTCGCGGCTCAAGAAAGAAAGTCTGTTTGTCCGCTTCAATGGTAAATCGATTAGCGAAGTGGTGGCGATGCCGATTAAGCAGGCACTGGCCTTCTTTGAGAATCCCCAGCTGAGCGCCCAGGAAGCCGAAATTGCTCGCCTAATTCTGAAGGAAATTAGAGAGAGGCTGAGTTTCCTTATCGGCGTTGGACTCGATTACCTGACCCTCGACCGCAGTGCCGGCAGTCTGTCGGGTGGCGAGGCTCAGCGCATTCGCCTCGCCACACAAATCGGCTCGAGCTTAGTCGGTGTGCTTTACATTCTCGACGAGCCCTCGATTGGACTTCATCAGCGTGATAACCGCCGGCTGTTGGCAACTTTGAAGCGCCTGCGCGATATCGGCAATTCGGTACTGGTAGTCGAACATGATCGCGATACCATGCTTGAAGCCGACCACATCATTGACATGGGCCCGGGGGCGGGAATCCATGGCGGCCATGTCGTGGCGCAAGGCACACCGGCGGAGATTATGGCCAATCCCGCCTCACTGACCGGCAAGTATCTTTCGGGCGAACTCGAGATTCCGGTTCCGGCCCGCCGGCGCCAGCCAAGCACGCGCTGGCTAACTATCCGTGGGGCGCGCGAGAACAACCTGCGCGATCTCACGGTCTCGTTTCCGCTAGGCCTGATGGTCTGTGTTACCGGTGTATCGGGCTCAGGCAAGTCCACACTGGTACTCGACACTTTATATCGGGCCTTGGCGCAAAAGCTTAATGGAAGTCGGGAACGCGCGGGAGCCTACAAGGCAATCGAGGGGATCGAGCACCTGGATAAGGTGATTCACGTCGATCAAAGCCCGATCGGGCGCACGCCGCGCTCCAATCCAGCCACCTATACCGGGCTTTTCACGCACATCCGCGACCTCTTCTCGCAGCTGCCCGAGGCCCGAATGCGCGGCTATGGACCGGGTCGCTTTTCCTTCAACGTCAAAGGCGGCCGTTGCGAGGCCTGCCAAGGAGACGGCATCATCCGCATCGAAATGCATTTCCTGCCGGACGTTTATGTGACCTGCGAAGTTTGCGGTGGCCAGCGCTACAATCGCGATACCCTGGAGATTCGGTACAAGGGCAAAAGCATCGCGGAGGTGCTGAACATGACGGTGCTGGACGCAATCGATTTTATGGGTTCGGTTCCGTTAATTCGGCAGAAGCTCGAAACCATGCGTGACGTTGGGTTGGACTATATTCATCTGGGCCAGTCGGCCACGACCCTCTCTGGAGGCGAGGCACAGCGAATCAAACTGGCCCGGGAATTGGCACGACGTGCCACGGGCCGCACCTTATATATATTGGACGAACCAACTACTGGCCTCCATTTTGACGATATCCGGAAACTACTGGGAGTTCTTAGTCGACTCGCTGATGCGGGTAACACCGTCCTGGTGATCGAGCACAATCTGGAGGTGATTAAGAGTGCCGACTACATAATTGACCTTGGTCCCGAAGGCGGTGACCGAGGTGGCGAGATCGTGGCGAAGGGTACGCCGGAAGAGGTGGCAGCGACGCGCGGTTCCTACACCGGCGAATTCCTTCGCGAAGTATTGAATCACTCCGCGGCGGCCTGAAAGGACAAGCGCGCGGCAGCCGAAGATGACCGCCAGGGTGCCACACGCGCCACTTGCCTCAAACCTGCGCGGTCGAAGACCATTACCAGCATCATAAAACCGTTGCCGGGTCGAGGCCCGGTAAACTTTTTCGGAAACGGTAGAAAAATCTCGCGAGCCGCGTCGCGGTAGCGGTCGATCACCGGTCGCAATCCCAAATAAGAGCCAGTTACGCCCACCGCGATTTCGCCGTTCTCCCAGGGACCCAGGTACAATCCGTTTTTGGTCCGCACGTCCGGATCTGTTGCCCAGTGGGCCGGTAGCAGATGCATACGCTCTGCTGTCAGCGGCGTTAGCTTGGCAGGATCTCGATTCTGTGCAAGGTAACCGGAGGCCGCAGACACTAATTCGTAAAAGCGCTCCAGATTATTGCGCCGTTCGGCTTCGAGGACCGTTACCGACCGAAGAGTCTTCAGATCTTCAGCCGGAGCACGATATATCGTCACACCGCTGACTCGAATCGGGGAAGAATCAAGCGGCGCCAGCATCGGCTCCCAGAACTGCTGATCCAGGTCGCTGACGATCACCGTTCGCGTCTGATGAGCAACCATAAAGGCGCGTAATTGCCATGTGATGTCTGGTAAATAGCTGCGGGTAAGCAACGCAGTGATGATGGGCCATCGCTCGAATTCCTGCGGCGTCAAGCTGGTCCATCCACCTGCCATGCGAAAGTAGAAACCAGACCTCGCCTGCCAGAGCATGCTTGTGCCCTTGATTCCATACGGGAGCATAACCACGTTCTGTCCAGGTGTGATGTATCGTTTATAATCGCCGCGAATGAAGAAGTCGGGCGTGTCATCTTTTCGCGCCCAAAACTCAGCATGCAGGTTCGGGCAGAGGGAGATCGCCAACAACGTGACCGCGCCTAACTTTACCCAGAAAGGGCGTGCAGCACTCAGCCACATTGAGAAAATTATGGCTAGAGCGAGAAACGCGTACAGGGATAGTCGTGCGGGCAAGGCGTGTCGCAACATGGGGACATGCAACAGCACCTTCCAGGGCATCCCGAATAACTCGAACCCGTAGACATGCAGCCGCGGACCCAGCATCAGGATCCAAACCAGCAGCAGAAAGGTGACTAGGACTCGGGTCATCGGCTCGCGCCGTTGTTCGCACGCATACCAGGCGGCGATGACGAGCAGTGGTAAGCCCACGTAGGCCGTGGCTTCGAGAGAATTCGTGACAAAAGCTTGAGCGAGACGCTCAAAGAAGCCGATCGTTCCCAAAGCGTTGACCGGGGTTGGCAGCACCAGATTGATCAGATCCGCCGAAAACGCACCGGGAGAATTGATCGGGGTCCGCGGATAGCCGGGCTGAAAGAAGTAATAGAGGTAGGGTGCTACTACGATTAAGGACAGGGCGTAAGCAATCAACAGCGGAGCTAGTAACTGGCGAATGGAGTTGCGGAGCCCGCTCTTTGTGAAGAGCATCGCCAGGCCAAACGCTAACGCTCCGACAAAGGTCATAGTAGCGTAAAGTTCGGCCCAGCACAGGAAAGTGGTTATCAGCAGCAGTGCGAGGACCACGCAAAACTGCCAGCGACCGGCGCGATTCTCAATTCGCCGCAACACGACAAGCAAAGTCAGTGGCAGCGGGAAAATCAGGACCAACGGCAGATGGCCGCGTACCTGGCCCATGGTGTAGGCAGAAAACCCGAAAACATAGCCTCCCGCTAAGCCGCAGCGGTAGCTGGTCGTGAGGTGTCGGCACAGCAGAAAAGCACTCCAGCCGGCTAATGCCGGGCCGAGAATGCAGAGCACGTTGTAAACCACCACTGGTCCCAACGCGTTTGTCAACGGCGTAGCGACAAGTGACGGAAGCGGCATCGCTGTGGTCCATGCCAGGTCGAAGCCAGCTGGTGCCCAAACCACCTGCGTCATTATCGGATTCAGCCTGTGAGCAATTGCGAATGGCCACCAGCAAAGACACCACATATAGACTGACGGGTCGTTGCTCGTCCCGATATAACTCGAGGACAGATCACTGGCGACCGAACGGCCGACAAACACAAATGACAGCAGGGCGTAGATCACGAGGACCGAGACGCCTGCGGGATCCTTGAACTTATGCTGTTGCTGGCCGCAGCGATTCTGCGAACCGCACCGAGAACCTTCCTGCGCTGTCGTTGACACGCTCACGAGCGGAAAGGTTAAAGTGCGGAAGAAAACCTGCCAAGTTGGGTAGGCATAAATCTGCCATAGGATGCGTGTACCAGCCTTTTTTGGAAGTGCCGCAATTTGGGTGGGTCAGATATCTGGTGTAAACCGTTGCAACCTGACTCCGAGGGTCTGCTAAGATTCGCACCTCGCTTGGCTCGAGAACCGCATGAACAGTTATCGCTAGATGGCATGGAGGATTAGTCTTGGACATAGGGTTTTTGATGGCGCCCACTGCGCAGAGTGGCAACCTCACTGAGATCGTGCGTGCCGCTGAGGAGCATGGCTATGAATCGCTTTGGTTTCCCGAGCATCCCGTGATTCCGGTTGCCATGAAGACCGCCTTTCCTTTCACCCCGGATCATAAGTTGCCGGAACACTATGGTCGCTGGGCCGATCCCTTTATCGCGCTTGCCCTCGCTGCAGCCGTGACCAGCAAAATCAAGCTTGGTACCGGCATTTGTTTGCTGCCCGAGCGGGAACCGCTTATCACCGCCAAAGTGGTCGCGACGCTCGATTTATTTTCCGGTGGACGGCTGATCCTGGGAGTTGGGGCGGGTTGGTTGCGCGAAGAGACCGAAGTGATGGGCGCAAATTTTGGCAGCCGCTGGAAACGCACCCGCGAAACGGTCGAAGCATTCAGACTGCTTTGGACCCAAAAGGAGGCTACCTATAGCGGCGAAATTGTCCGATTTCCCGCCGTTAGATGCGAACCCAAGCCGCTGCAGCAACCGGGCCCGCCGATTCTGCTCGGAGCGCATGGACCTAAGGCGTTGGAGCGGGTGGCGCGCACCTACGATGGCTGGATGCCTCTGGTACAAAGTCCCGATGAGCTTCGCCAGAGCGTCGAACAATTGCGCGAGCTTGCTCAGCAGCGCGGTCGCGACCCAGGATCGCTCCAGATCTCACCGTTGGTCGATCCTGGCGATGCCGGTCCGTCACTCGCGGACCTCAAAGCATTTCGTCAAGCTGGGGCGCAGCGTTTAATTCTGCTGTCACAGCAGACGGTGGCCGCTACTGCCGATGGCAGGGCGCTCGAGTTGATACATCGCTTCGCTTCGGTGGTCGAACGCGCGAGAGCCGTATGAACATTTCGCGCGGCCCGCACCTAAAGACAGCTCGGTGCCGGCTGTGTATAGTATCGTCAGAACAGAGTGGGACGCGCAGTGGCATGCTGGTTTGTAGGGACGGCCCTGACCCGAGGCGCATTTCGCCGGGAGGGTTTCTGCCCGACCGAGGCGCAGGCGCGGCATTCGCCCGCTTGGCGGGTAATCTGCGAATCGAGAGCCTACCATCAAGCAGGCTGCGGCCGCCCTAACAATTCAGTCGAAGGAGGTCTTCAATGCACGTCGGTTACGGAGCAGTGTTTCAAAACCCCAACAATCAACTCCCCGACCGCGAGGTGTGGCGGCAAGAGGTTCGTCTGGCTGAGATGGCCGAACCGATGGGCTTCGATTCGGTTTGGGCGATCGAACATCATTTTGACGACTACACAATGTGTCCCGATCCGGTCCAGTTTCTGACTTATATGGCGGGCCGGACCAAGCGCGCCAAACTGGGCTCGATGGTCATAGTCCTGCCTTGGCACGACCCCATTCGTGTGGCCGAAGCAGTTTCGGTGCTGGATCATCTGTCCGACGGGCGCTTCATTCTGGGTATCGGCCGGGGATTAGCTCGCATCGAGTACGAAGGATTCCGCATTGACCAAAACGAGGGGCGCAATCTTTTTGTCGAATACACCGAGTTGATCATCAATGCGCTCGAGAAAGGTTACATGGAGGGCGGCCGCTACACGCGCCAGCCACGCCGTGAAATTCGACCTTTCCCGTTCAAGTCGTTCCGGCAGCGGACTTATGCGGCGGCCGTTTCGCCCGAGTCTATGCCGATTATGGCTAAGCTTGGGGTCGGTTTGTTGGTGATCCCGCAAAAGCCGTGGGATATGGTCAAAGCCGATTTCGAAGTCTATCACCGCGTGTGGCGCGAGGTGAACGGGAATCGGCCTGCACCAAAGCCTTTGAGTGGTGGCTTCGTGTTCGTCGATGAAAACAAAGATCGGGCGGAAGAACAGGCCATGAAATGGCTGACCGCGAATTACAAGACGGTGATCAAGCACTATGAGATGCAGTCCGAGAAATTCGGTACTTACAAGAGCTACGAGTCGTATCGCATGATCACCAAGCATATCGCGAAGTACGGCGTTGACGCCGCGGCGGCCGGGTTTGCCAATCTGATGCCGTGGGGGACGCCTGATATGGTGCTGGAGAAACTCGCCAATATTCGCGACCTGATCGATGCCAACGGTTTCATGTTAAATTTCTGCTACGGTGGCATGCCTTATGACGAGGCGGAGCGGAATCTCAAGTGTTTCGTGAAACATGTGCTACCCGAAGTCAAGAAGTGGCAGACTGAACCCTTGCCCGAACCGGCCGATCTAGCTGCTCCTGAAGCTGCAGCCTAGCTGCTGAGTCGGAACAGAATTCTCGCCCACCGGCAAGAGTCAGACCGATCGGCGAAGATGATTCTCGAATCGTCTTCGCCGTTCCTCCTCGTCGGACGCTCTCTCGAGCGCAGCCTTTCGCCCCCTAATAAGGCAAGCAGATCAGGTTTTAGCCTGAAGGCTTCTGCGAGCGGTCCGGCTCGATTGCGCCATCGGTCCCGCCTGATCCCGCTATGTAATAACGGACCAACTCTGTGATCCCGGCTGGACCGGCAATAAATGGCGTGCCGAGTTGTTCCTTGCGCAGAAATCGGTGAGGCGGGTCAGCCTGGAAATAGTAAATCGTTGTAGGAAGGAAAGGTGACACTGCGCTCAAGGTAAAGCGCGGCCAAGTCGGCAGGACAGAAGAGGGGTTAGGTTGCGATTCCACTTTCACCGCAGTGAAACGGCCGGCCGGTACCTGAAGCTGATCGGAATCTTTTACCGTTACCGTCTGGTCGACAAACCCATAAGGCGATAACTGCTGATCAATCTTTCCCGAGGCTCCCCGATGACTGAAATCGACTGCCCGGGTCAGCGCGATGGCCGGTAGAGCTTCGGGATAAAGGTCGGCCGGAAAGTCAGCTGCCCCGGTAATCCTCAATTGACGGTCGTTGCGCCAGAATTCAGATTGCAATGGTCGTCCATTTTTGTCGTATAGAGTGCGCGCAAAAATCGAGCAGCCGGGAGAGTCATCGGGCAGTACCCAGAAGGCGACCTGTGATTGTTGTTCGGGAAAAGTGGTCAGCTCAATGTGTAGTGAATTTCGGTCCAATCTTTCAGTCCACGATCTGGTCCGCGAAATGGTTCTGCCGTCCACTTTTGCCGTTTGAACAGTTTCGTCAACTTCGGTGCCGTTGGGAGGCTTGATCGTCGCGGGATTGGTGGCGAAATTGCCCGCGACCAAGCCACGAGCGGAAAGCATCGAGTCAAGTGACTGGATGGCAAAGACACCCGGCTGGGAACCATCAGTCCCGGCAGCGAACGTTGCGTGCAGGGCCCAGGTCAGCAGCCAGACGAGCGTCACAAGCGTCAGGATTCGGCGACGACGGGTCTTAGCTGGTTTTTCGAAAAACCGGCACTGCGTTGTTCCCGGGATCAGCGGTGGAAAATCACGGATTAATCCCATCGGCTCTCTTTCGTTGGATTTTGGCAATTCAAATTCATCCTCGGAATCTCTGGACCAAGGACGCCGATCTCGTATCAGGAAAAGGAAACTGGGCGAGCTTCGCTGCTTCCAGCCTCAGTTGCTGCAACAGTCAAACGGCGGCTCTTGCCGGGCGGTTATCACGTTTCGCAGGTAATTACTCGTGTAATGTGCGCTTTATGAAAACACTGGCGACAATTAAAACGTGATTGTGGTGCGCAACGTGTAACAACCGACCTCGGGCGCGCAACCGCAGCAGTCCACGTTGTCTATGCTAGCTTGTCTGAAAGGTCAATCCAGCCGTGCAGCCGGTTCAACCCATTCTCGTGCCATCTGCTCGAGGAAACCAGGGACTTCACTTTCACGGCTCGGCAACCGCACGAACGGCACGAACTCTCGAACCCCCAGATCATGATAAGCGCGCAGGTCGTCCGCTCGGACTTCATTCTGGTAGGGCGAAATGATGATCTCCACGTCCTCGAGTGTGCGTCCATGTTCTTTGAGCAATTGACCTAGCTTCGTAATCTTTTGAGCCGCCTCAGCAGGCGTCAGATTTACGCCAAACCAGCCATTGCCGTAACGCGCGACTCGTCTGAGCGCCGGTAAACTCTCGCCGCCGAAGATAATCGGTATGCCGTTGGTTTGGACCGGCTTGGGGTAACATCGAGCGTGACTGAAGCGTACGAACTCGCCCTCGAAGCTGGCCTTGGGCTCTCTCCATAAAGTTCGCATAGCTTCAACATATTCGCAGGTGCGCTGTGCTCGGCGCTCGAATGGGATCCCGAGTGCGGCGAATTCCTCGGCGGACCATCCAATTCCCACGCCCAACGCCAGGCGACCTCCGCTGAGCGAGTCCAGGCTCGCAGCCACCTTGGCCAGCACCAGCGGATTGTGTTCCGGCACCAGGCAAATCCCTGTGGCGAGGCGGATGCGCGATGAAAATGCAGCGGCATAAGTCAGGCCGATGAATGGATCCAAGAGGTCGATCGTGCTGCCAGCGAGAAAGCGTCCATCCTGAGAATATGGGTATTTCGACTCGTATTCGTCGAACAGGACCACGTGTTCGGGCGCCCACAGCGTGCCGAACCCTAGGCGGTCGGCATTCTCTGCCACAACCTTTATCATTGCTGGCCGAGCCGCCTTGCCGATGCCGACGGCGGTCATTCCTATCTTCACGTCAGGTCTCCTTTCGAGAAGCAAATAGCGCTCGATATCTATCCGCGCGAGAGGTCTCGGGACAAAGCCGCCCTAACCGGCTAGCAGTCCTCGGGTTGAAACAATTGTCACATCCCCGCCCGCTATCCAGCGACTCGAAGAATTCACGTGAACAGCGACGGCTTTTAAACCGCAGGTCGAATCTTTCGGATAGACATCGAACGACCGAGCCCGATGGGTCGAGATGTCCGCCAAGAGTTCAGCACAAGTAGCGTTGCGGGTCGAGCAAAATTTCCTGGGCGAGGTGCTTGACAAGGTGTTGAAGATATTGAGAATCAATATCAATTTGGCCCAAACCCGCCGCCGTAGGGAACAAACAAATGGCCGTATACAGCAAGTGCGAACGCCAAAAACCGGCCGAACGACTAAGCTTTCGAGTCGACTTGTGCGACTGCGGCGTCGTTCATCTCACCATCGGTTTCGTCACCTTCCGTCTGGAGCGTGGCGCATACGCCGAGTTGGCGAGCTTGATGGATGAAGCCCTTCGCGCGCTCGAGTTTCAGGCCCGATCAATCGTCCATTGATTTCCATTCTCCTGTGTCGGAAGGAGAGGATCCTGCTCCAGAGGGATGTGTGCGAATGAAGAAGCCTACCGTGCTGGCGAAGTTGCTGCTGCTCACCTTGATGGCAGTGCCGATACAAGATCTAGCGGGGACCAAAGATTTTTCCCACGGTATCTCGCCTTCCGCTATTCCACCTGTTGCTAATCCCTGTCCTCGGCTCCCGCCGGGCAGTTTGGTGAGAAATCCTCCCGCTCTTTTCAGTCATGGCCGCGTACTGAAGGTGAATTTTTCCTATCAGACCGCCACTGATGAAGACGGTCGAACGCTATATTGTTTCATGACCCCTGACGGCTTGGAAAATCCAACTCTTCACGTTCGTCCCGGCGACGACCTGATTGTTAACGTGACAAATAACACACCATCGGCGCCCGTCGAAATGCAGATCGATCCTCCCAATTGCGGGGCGACTGCGATAACGGGATCCTCGGTAAATATTCACTATCATGGCACGAACACCTCTCCCTCCTGCCATCAGGATGAAGTAATCCACACGGTCATTAATTCAGGAGAATCGTTTAGGTATCGGATTCACTTCCCTTCAGACGAGCCCCCGGGGCTTTATTGGTACCATCCGCACATTCACATGCATGTGGAGCCTGCGCTGCAGGGCGGAGCCTCCGGAGCCATTATCGTGGACGGAATAGAGAACCTTCAGCCCATCGTCGCTGGTCTCGCGCAGCGAATCATGATCATTCGTGATCAAATCCTGGCCGGCAGCCCGCCCGAAGGGAACGATGTGCCTTCGTGGGACCTGACGCTCAACAATATTCCGATTGCTTACCCCGAGGAGACTCCGGCCGTCATCCAGATGAAAGATGGCCAACGACAGCTTTGGCGCGTTTCCAATTCGTCTGCGGACAGCATACTTGACTTGCAGGTCCTCTACGACGGGAATCCACAAAAGTTGCAGATCATAGCACGTGACGGTGTCCCAGTCGGTTCGCAGGATGGTTCGCGGCATGGAAAGATCATCTCGGCAAAGCACGTTTTGATTCCAACCGCTGGCCGCGCCGAATTCATCGTCACCGGACCGCAGGCAGGCGTGAGGGATGCTCGCCTGGTTACGCTAGGCGTCAACACCGGTCCAGACGGCGACAATGATCCACCGCGAACACTGGCGACAATACAGGCGGTCTCAACCGAAACCACGGCCATGAGCGAGCCGGACAGCTTCGTCCCGCCGGCGCTGGGGTCAGCATGGAAGCAACGCTTCGAACGGGTGGCGAGTGTCCGGCCAACTCGGGTACGCAGGCTGTTTTTTTCCGAGAACAACCCGCTTTCACAGTTCTTCATCACGCAGGAAGGCGATACGCCCACGCTATTTGACCCCAACGGATCGCCCTCCATTGTAACCAGCCAAGGGTCAGTGGAGGATTGGACGATAGAGAATCGAACCCTGGAAAATCATGAGTTCCACATTCATCAACTGCATTTCCTGGTGCTCGCACAAAACAATTTCGAGGTGAATGGCAGCGTGCCAGATCGAACCATCCAGGGCCAGTTCCTTGATACCGTTCAGCTCCCGTTTTGGGACGGCAATCCCGGCCATCCCTTCCCCAGCGTTACGGTGCGACTGGATTTCCGCGGGCCCGACATCGGTGACTTTGTCTTTCACTGCCACATCGCGGAACACGAAGACAACGGGATGATGGCGCTCATCCGGGTAGAACCATCGTCTTGAGTCGCCAAGGGTTGGTGTCCCCTTTAGCGCGAGTTTGAAGTTTGGCGGATAAGCACGAAGTAAACAAGTAAACGATCAGCCGGCAGGCGAGCTCAATCGCCGTGTCGCGCTGCCACTGGTCGTTTGCTGACCGAATCACCCAAGAGCCGCAGAGTGGGGTGATCCGTAAAAAAACGTCCCTGGCCCGGCCGGGCCAGGGACGTTCTGTCCGGGTATGCCGTTAACTATCAGGCGCGACCGTGACGCAGGAGTTTGCCCGGCGTCGCTCCGGTACATTTGCCATCATGGAAGGTCTCGACACCGTTGACGATGATCGAGTGATAGCCCTTGGGACGCTGTACGCGGCGCCATTCGCCGCCTGGTAAGTCGTGTGCGATCTCTCCGATCCAGTCTGGTTCGATATCCAAAGAGTTGAGGTCGTAAATCACTATATCGGCCGCATAGCCTTCGCGCAGCATCCCGCGATCGCGAAAACCGGCTGCGTGAGCGGGCAACGCCGACATGCGATAGTGCGCCTCCTCCAGAGTCAGCTTCTGTTCGTCACGCACCAGCCATCGCAAGAAATCGGTCGTGAAGGCACCGCCGGTGAAGAACTTGGTATGAGCGCCACCGTCGGAAACGCCCGGAAAAGTATATGGTGAGGAGGTAAAGATTTCGGCCATGAAATCAGCGTTGAAGCCACGGTTTGGTCCAAGGAATTCGGCTTTCAGGTTAGTCGCGACTGACAGATCCAGCATCACTTCGACCGGGTGCTTGCCTTCTTCCATGCCGATCTGGCCGAGCGATTTGCCAACGTACTTCTCGAGTTCCGGATGATTGTCGACCCACTGCACGACGAGATGTTTCGGATGACCACCAACGCCGGCCAGAATCGCCTTGAAGTTCGCGTCGGCTTCGTCGATCGCCCGAATGGCAGCGGCGCGCAGTTCCGGCCTTTTCATCTTGGCCATCCGTTCTTCAGCCGTTCCAGTGGTAATCTCACGCCACGCCGGACTTGCGTCGTACAGGTTCCAGTTGTCAAGAGAGAAGGCGAAACCGGAGCGGACTGTGGCGGCCTGACCAAAAATGGGGAGCCCTTTTTGGCGATTGCGCTCGATCCAACGGAGGCTACGACGATGAATTTCGGGGTTGTTACGGGTCGGCACCACTGCTTGCCAAAGGACCGGCCGACGCGCTTCGGCGGCTAAGCGCTCGACGAAGTTCAGGTCGTCGCGCGCATGACCGGTCGCTTGTGTAATCTCCATGAAGCCATCGTCACGTTTGCGTAGCACACGTGCGAGATTGAGGATATCCTCATCGCACATCGTGTCGGTCACCATCGGCGAGCCATCGAAGTCGGCCTGAGTGGAATTCGGACCAAGGCGCTGGATGGAGAAACCACACAGGCCTGCGTCCATCCCTTCGTCCAGCAGGCGTGCCATCTCTTCGCGTTCTTTGTCGGTGGCTGGACGCGTTTTGGCTGCTTCCAGACCCATCACGTAGGTCATCAACGAAGCCGTCGGCATGTACTGGATGACATTGACCCCTTTAGGAGCACGCTCGAGAGAGTCAAGGTATTGCGGAATGGTTTCCCAGTCCCAATTCATACCAGCTTTCATTGACTCGTACGGGATGGCTTCGGTGCGCGTCATCGTCAGCATCGACCGGTCACGGAACTCGGGCTTACAAGGGGCGAAGCCGAAGCCACAGTTACCCAGGACCAGGGAAGTCACTCCGTGCCATCCCGAAATGGTGCAATAAGGATCCCAGCGAATCTGCGCGTCGTAGTGGGTGTGTAAATCGACAAAGCCGGGAGCCACAATCAGCCCGTCAGCAAATATCACCTTTTTGGCAAAGCCCGGTGCACGACCGCCGATCTGGGCGATCTTGCCGTCCTTGATCCAAATATCGGCTCGATAACGTGGGACACGGGTTCCATCGACCACGGTGCCCCCGGTGATCTGCAGATCGTACTCAGCCATGCGCGGTAATCCTCCTAAGCGTAGTAATGACCGGTCATTTCACGGTTCATTCATGCCGTAACTGCTTGCTCTATAGCATCTCTTGAGCACATCGCCAAGCGATAAGCGCTAAGCGCACGACCCATTGGCAGCCATCAGTGCCTGGCCTCGCGCGGCTCTTTCGCAGCTGCTGCCACGACGTAGCCTTACTACCCGACCAACATAAGGCTCCGCCGGTGGGGTTATTGCCCTTTAGCTGGCATATTGAATGATAAATGTGGAGACAGGAACACGATCAGAGGGGGCGTAATGGCATATCTGGAGAGTTCGCCGGTAGCTGCCGGTGGGCCGGGCATAGCTCCGCGATGGACCCATAGCGCAAAGGACGTTATCGGTACTGCCTATTCAACCTCCAGCCGCATCTGGTTCTCGATTTCGGATGGGGTCATTAGTGAAGTTTACTATCCCACCCTTGATCGCCCCCAGATCCGCGACCTGCAATTTCTGGTTACAGACGGCGAGAGCTTTTTCCATGATGCCCACCGTAATCTGAAGACCAGTCTTGAGTATCTGGGGGATCACGGACTTGGCGTGAAAATCATCAATGCTGATCCTGAGGGGCGGTATCGCCTGGTAATGGAGGTGGTGACAGATCCCCATCAGCCGTGCCTGCTGATTGATACTCGGCTCGAGGGTCACCCGGAATGGTTGCGCAAGCTGCACGTCTATGCGCTCCTCGCCCCCCATCTCGAAGTGAGCGGCTGGGGTAATAACGGAAACGTTGCACGAATTGCCGGTCGCGAATTTCTGACCGGGCACAAGGCTGGGACCTGGTTGGCGATGGCAGCTTCGGTGCCTTTCGTCCAGAGCTCCTGCGGATATGTCGGCAGCACCGACGGTTGGCAAGAGCTTTCCCGACACTTTCGCCTGACCGAAAGATTTGCCGCGGCGCTCGACGGCAATGTCGCACTCACCGGCGAGATCGATTTGTCGCATGGCTACCAATTTACGCTGGCCCTGGGCTTCGGCCACACACTCCATCGAGCGGTCACGACCGTGTTTCAATCGCTCGGAATATCCTTCGCTGAACAACGCAGCCGCTTTCTGCAGCAGTGGGAGCGCGTCTGCACCAGGTTGCACCCATTGGAAAAATTCAGCGGCGACGACGGCCAGCTTTATCGGCGTAGCCGCGAATTGATACTAGCCCACGAAGACAAAAATTACGCAGGTGCGATAATCGCATCCTTGAGTATTCCTTGGGGCGAGGCCCACGGCGACGAAGATCTGGGCGGCTATCATCTGGTGTGGACCCGTGACATGGTCAACAGTGCAGGTGGTCTGCTGGCCGCGGGCGATATCGTCACTCCCCAGCGCGCATTGATATATCTGGCCTGTACTCAACAGAAGGATGGCGGTTTTCCGCAGAATTTCTGGGTTAACGGCGAGCCCTACTGGACCGGTATTCAACTGGACGAGGTCGCCTTCCCGATCATGCTTGCGTGGCGATTGCATAAAGCGGGCGCACTGGCCGAATTTGATCCCTATGCGATGGTGCTGGCGGCTGCGGGATTCCTGATTCGTCACGGATGCGTCACGCAGCAGGAACGATGGGAGGAGAACTGCGGCCTCTCACCTTCCACCCTTGCCAGTAACATTGCCGCGCTCGTGTGTGCCGCGAGCTTCGCGGCAGAAAGAGGCGACCAGCCCACCGCCCGCTATCTGGCTGAGTACGCGGACTTTATGGAGGCGCATGTTGAGGCGTGGACCGTAACCAAACAAGGCTTTCTGGTGCCGGAGATTCGACGCCATTACGTCAGAATTAATCCTCAGACCAATGCTTCCGAAACACCTAACGAAGATCCGGACCATGGCCTGGTACCGATTCGCAATCTGCCGCCCGGTCAGCCTGGTGAATTCCCCGCGGCAGAAATTGTCGACGCTGGCTTTCTGGAACTGGTACGGTACGGCATCCGCCGCCCAGGCGATACCCTTATCGAAGATTCGCTGGTAGTCGTCGACAGGGTATTGAAGCATCAATTTCCCGATGGGCCCTGTTGGCGGCGTTATACTCATGACGGCTACGGTCAGTGCGACGACGGTGCTCCTTTCCTTAATTATGGCCGCGGGAGGCCCTGGCCGCTGCTCACAGGCGAGCGTGGTCATTATGAACTGGCGGCGGGTCGTCCAGTCCACCTCTATCTTCGCGCCATGGAGAAATTCGCAACACCTACACGGCTGCTGGCCGAGCAGCTTTGGGATCAACCCGACATTCCTGACCGCCTCCTCTACTACGGCAAGCCAACCGGCGCCGCGATGCCACTGATGTGGGCTCATGCCGAGTACGTCAAGCTGCTTCGTTCGATTGCTGACGGTCAGGTTTTCGATCTGATCCCCGAGGTCGGTGACCGCTATCTCTATCCGCGCAAACGACCGAGCTTGGAGATCTGGAAGTTTAATCGGCAGGTGCGTGAAGTGGCCGCTGGCGTGATCCTGCGAATCCAGGCGGCTGCTCCATTCATGCTCCACTGGAGTCGCGATAATTGGCTACACAGCGTCGATAGTCGGTCGGAGGCTACCGCAATCGGCATCCACTTCGTGGACATCTCGATCGCGCAGGGTGAGCGTGCGCCGGTCACGTTCACCTTCAAGTGGCTCGACGAAAACCGATGGGACGGCAAAAATTACACCGTCGCCATCAGGAGCTGATTGGAGCAGACTGGCCGAGCTTTGGGCCAGACGCACCGGCGATACAAAACAGGTCGCCTCGAGGTTAATTCTTGAGGCCAGCGAGACTTTCCAGAGCCGGAAAGGGGGGCGAAGCAATCTACGACCCATGAAGCGCGAGGCGGACCAGGCAGCGCGTGCACTGATCGTTACAGCCGATGATTTCGGCATTTCCCGCGAAGTGAATGCCGCGGTGGTCAACGGTTTTCAGAAGGGCATTTTGACCGCCGCCAGTCTGATGGCCACCGGAGCCGCGCTCGACGAAGCGGTCGCTATCGCCAGGAACCATCCAGACCTTGATGTGGGTTTGCATTTAGTGGTCTGCCGCGGGTCCAGTGTCCTTGCGCCCGAAAGATTACCCGGTTTGGTCGACAGCGACGGACACTTCCCGCAGCAGCCTGTCGTGGCCGGGCTTAGGTTTTTTTTTGATCGGCGGCTGCGCAACTGCCTGCGTGACGAATTGCGAGCTCAAATCGAGCGGCATCTGCAACTGATCGGCCGCCTTAGTCACGTGGACGGGCATCTGAATTTCCACGTGCATCCGGTCGTAGCCACCATTGTGGTTGAGCTTGCGGTTGAATATCGGATTCGGTGCATCCGACTGCCGCGCGAACCGCTGGTCACGACGCTGCGCCTCGCACGCGATCACTGGCCACGAAAGCTCATCGAATCGGTGATCTTCAAGCTACTTTGTCGCCGGATGCTGACATTGATGAAAGTCCACGATCTCCATACGACTGACCGGCTTTTCGGCCTGCACCAAACCGGACATATGACCGAAGCCTATGTGGCTGGACTTATTGAACGCCTCCCCCCTGGTCTCACTGAAATTTATTTTCATCCCGCTGAATCCATCGGTGTTGGCGTGCCGCCGCAGGCGGCGCAGAACGAGGCCCGAATATTGAGAAGCGCCTGTATTCGCCAGGCCCTTGTCAAAGCCGGCGTGCGTCTGACCAATTTTGCAGAGATTGCGCGACGCGAGACTAAAGCCGCGTCTTCTTAATCGGTCATTGAAGCGATTGCTTGCACTCTATAAGTCTCACGCGTCGATTTGTAGCGGGGGAAACGGACCCGTCCTGTCGTGAGTTTCCTAGCGGAATATCTGAAAACTCGGCCTACGCTGGGCGGAGGCCCTATTAGGAGGACACCCGAGGTTGCAGCACCGTTGAGGGCCGACCTGGGCGAGCTTGCCACAAATCCAATCCGAGGGTTGCCGAGCCGCATCGAGCGGCTGTATGGGTAGAGGTGAAGCCACAAGCGCCACCTCTCTGCGGGGGCTTAGGAGCAAAAAATGAGCTACACGATCATTGATGCAGATACTCATGTCACTGAAACGCCGGACCTATGGACCAAGCGCGCTCCGGCTCATATGCGCGACCGGGTGCCGCGGGTCGAAACCGATAAGGACGGTACTCTCAGATGGATTGTCGGCGCCAGCCGCGGGATTGCGAGCGTCGGTCTGACCGCAACCGCCGGCGTTGGAAGCTTCGCGAAGCCTCCGCGCAATTACGAAGAGATGCATCCCGGCGCCTTCGACGCCAAGGCGCGACTGAAGTACATGGACCAGATGGGTATCTGGGCGATGGTGATGTACCCAAACGTCGGTGGGTTCGGGGCTCAACAATTTCTGAAGCTCGGAGACCCTGAGCTGATGTTGACCTGCGTGCAGATCTACAACGATTGGCAGAGCGAGTGGGCTTCTGTGGATTCGCGCCGCCTGTTGCCGATTACCTCAATTCCATTCTGGGACGTGGAGGCGGCGGTCAAAGAGGTACGCCGCTGCGCCGCGATGGGCCACAAAGGAATTTTGTTCACCGGGGAGCCACAGTATTATGGCTTGCCCCTTCTCGGCGACGCGCATTGGAATCCCTTATGGGAAACAGCTTGCGAGCTCGATCTGCCAATCAGTTTCCATATTGGTTCGGGAGACATGACCGAAGGTTTGTTGAAAGATCGTATGGCCGCGTATGGCAAAATGGCGGCGTTCACCGAGCTGGCGGTAGACATCTTTCTGCGCAACGGCTTGCAACTGAATGACCTGCTAATGTCTGGAGTTCTGGCGCGCTATCCCACAATCAAATTCGTCTCGGTCGAGAGTGGTATCGGCTGGATTCCTTTTCTGCTCGAAGCGCTTGACTATCAATACAAGGGCAATAGCGTGGCCGAGGAGCATCCGGAATTCGATCTCCTGCCGTCGGAATACTTCGCCCGTAACGTCTACGCTTGCTACTGGTTTGAGCAGACCGCGCCGCGCCGGCTGATCGATAAGATTGGCGAGAACAATGTTCTCTTCGAGACCGATTTTCCGCATCCCACCTCGCTTTATGGCGAAGAAGTACACGCGCGTATCCGAGGTGGCCTCTCCGACTGCGACGAATCCGTGCGTCGTAAGATCCTGTGGGAAAATGCCCAAAAGCTCTACAAAGTGACTCCGCCTACCGCTGAGGACGAAGCGAGGCAGGCTGCCAGTGTAGCCAGCTAGAGTCGAAACATTGGGATGACGGGCTAGCAATGTGGAATCATTCGCTTCGCTAGCCCGATTTAGTCAGTCGGTTGCTTTCGAGGTCGTTAAAACGGAGGACTACCGTGAAGGGAACGACTCGACTCAGGCAGTTGCTGGCCCAACCCGGCATGCTGATCGCCCCCGGCGCCCACGATGTGATGAGCGCACGGATCGTCGAGGCTGAGGGATTTCAGGCGGTCTACCTCGGAGGTTTTGCCACCTCAGCCAGTATGCTCGGCATCCCTGATCATTCCTTGATTACGATGACCGAATTGCTGGCGCAGGCGCGCAATGTGACCGCCGCGGTGAATATCCCGGTAATCTCCGATATGGACGATGGCGGTGGCTCGCCGTTGAGTGTTCGGCGCACCGTCCGGCTCGCTGAGCAGGCGGGGCTGGCGGGTGTTCACATTGAAGATCTGCAACCGGCCAAGCATTTCGTCGGCCATCGCGATCGGCTGTTTCCAAAAGCCCAGGCGACAGACAAGATTCGGGCGGCGGTCGACGCGCGCACCGATCCTGACTTCGTGATCATAGCGCGGTCGGACGCCATCGGCGTGACCTCCCTTGACGATGCAATCGAGCGTGCAAATGCCTACTCTGAAGCTGGTGCGGATCTGCTCTTCCTCCCTTACCTGCGACTAAGTAACACCAGGAAAGTCGTGGAAGCGTTGCCCAAGCCGCTATTGAATGTGGTGATTGACGAAGCGAAGCCAGACCTTGAAGCCGCGGGACTGAAGGTCGCGATTTATCCAATTCAGTCTTTGTTTGTCGCTTACAAAGCGGTGCGTGAGATGCTCGGCGAATTAAAAACCACCGGCACCATCGCGAACTTCGCCCAGCGGACGCCTTCGATGAAGGAATTCAACAAGTTCATCGGTGCCGACGACGCGACCGTCCTGGCAGAAAAATACGGGATTGTGTAACCAGCACCCCGCTGCGCGGGTTGCGGCCTGTAACCATACACGGGATGATCGGCGGAGACAGGGTGCTTTGACACGGAGCAATGCGCGGAAACTGCTCCATCGCGCAGGACGGATTTGAGGGCAATCCTGTAAGATGCTGCGGGGCTCCCGGTTATCAAGGTTATCCCGCGCACGGGGAATTGCGGTTACAATTGACCCACCCGATGCCGTTAGGATTGCGGGTGATTAAAAAGATTCCAGAAAGGACGGCTCGCATCAACCAGAACAAGATGGCAACGGGTTCGATTCTCGGCTTGGCGCAAACACGGTGATGCGAATCGGTGAGGAAAAATGTTCGACCAGGAAACCACGCTTGACGCTGACAAAGCTCTCGAATACCGACTTCCAACTACGGTAACGCCAAAGCGGTATGAATTGCGGCTTGCCCCTGACCTGAAGGCATTCACCTTCACAGGCGACGAGACGGTCGAAGTCATTGTTAGCCAGCCCACATTCGAGGTCGTGCTTAACGCGCTCGAACTGGAGATCGATCACGCCTCCGCGGAACGGAACGGCAGAAAGCTCCAATCGACCAGGATCGAGCTGGAGCCGAAACGCGAGCGAGCACATATCCATTTTCCTCAAGCGCTCGAACCGGGCGAATGGAAGTTAAGCATCAACTTCCGCGGGATTTTGAACGATAAGCTGCACGGCTTCTATCGTAGCCAGTACACCGACTCGGCCGGCAAGCAGCACATGGTGGCGACTACCCAATTCGAGGCGACCGATGCGCGTCGTGCATTTCCCTGCTGGGATGAACCGGCGCTCAAGGCAGTCTACAAGGTCACCCTGATAATCGACGAAAATCTCACCGCCGTGTCAAACGCCGCAGTCGAACAGGAGCGTCATCTCGGTAACGGCAAGAAGGAAGTTGTCTTCAAAGACACGATCCGGATGTCAACGTATCTGCTGGCGTTTGTCGTGGGCGAGTTCGAAGCAACTGACCCGATCGACGCCGGCACGCCTCTGCGAGTGGTGCATGTGCCTGGCAAACGGAACCTGACCGAGTGGGCGAAACAGATTGGCGCCTTTTCGCTGAAGTTTTTCGCGAACTATTACGGTATCCCTTATCCCGGCGACAAGCTTGATCTGATCGCAATTCCAGATTTTGCCGCCGGTGCAATGGAAAATCTCGGTGCGATCACCTTTCGCGAGACCGCGTTGCTGGTCGATGAGAAGACCGCGTCGCGCGCGGAGTTGGAACGGGTCGCCGATGTCGTCGCCCATGAAAATGCCCATATGTGGTTCGGCGATCTGGTGACCATGAAGTGGTGGAACGGGATCTGGCTCAACGAAGCCTTTGCCACTTTTATGGAAATGCTCGCGGTCGATGCGTGGAAGCCGCAATGGAAGCGGTGGGAGAGCTTCGCCGTCTCGCGGGCGGCAGCGCTCGCGATTGACGCCCTCAAAAGCACGCGCTCGATTGAATATACCGTGCTCAGTCCCGAAGACTGTCGCTCGATGTTCGATGTACTGACTTATGAGAAGGGCGCCTCGGTATTACGGATGCTCGAGCAGTATTTGGGGGGCGAGGAGTTCCGCAAAGGCATTTCGCTTTATCTCAATCGACACCAATACGCCAATACTGAAACCGGTGACCTCTGGGACGCACTGCAGGAGGCCACCAACGAGCCTGTGCGCCGCCTGATGGATTCGTGGATCTTTCAACCCGGCTTCCCGATTATCACGGCACAGGCGGGAAACGATGGTTACGCACTTAAACTGTCGCAGCAGCGCTTTTTCTATCTGCCGCCTGAAAAACCCGAACCTCAATTGTGGCAGGTTCCGATTCGGCTTCGCGTAAAGACCGATCGTGGCGAGGACACTTTCCGGGTATTGCTGACCGATCAGGAAACTACACTCAGGCTGCCCGGCAAACTTGAATGGGTATTGGTCAACGAGGGCGGCAGCGGTTTCTTCCGTGTGCGCTATTCGGCCCAATTGCTCGAGGCGCTGACCGCCAACGTGCGCCGATGCACGCCGCTCGAAAGGTTCAGTCTCGTAAGCGACATGTGGGCCGCGACCGTGGCAGGCTTGACGCCGCTCAGAGATTTCGTCGCGATGGCGCGTGCGTTCCGCGACGAGACCGACCTCAACGTTTGGCGAGCGCTCACGGCATCCTTCAATTATCTCGATATGATCGTCTCGACGGAGCAGCGCCCGGCACTGGCGCGAGCCGTGCGGGATTTGCTCGGACCCGCGGCGGCGCGCCTGGGGTGGGAGGCCGACCCCAGCGAGGATGAACTGACGCGTCAGCTGCGAGCGATGTTGATTGGTATCCTCGGTACGCTGGGAGAAGATCAGCAGATTCAGTTGCGCGCGCGTGAACTCTATGATGAATGGAGCGACAACCCGACGCGCGCCGACCGCGACTTGATGCCACAGCTCATCACCATTCTGGCCCACACGGGCGACCGGACGCGTTACCAGGATTTCAAGCGCCGCTTTAAGAACGCACGGACGCCGCAGGAGGAGCAGCGCTATCTGTTCTCATTAGCCCATTTCCGCGATTTGGAGCTATTGCAACAAACCATGGAGATGACTCTTAACGGTGAGGTGCGGACGCAGAATGCACCTTTCCTGATGAACTCTTTGCTCGGTAATCCGATCGCCCGTTACCAGGCCTGGGATTTCGTTCGCGATCACTGGGAGGCAATGGTCCAACGATATCCTGACAGCGCCTTGCCCCGCATGTGCGAGGCGATTGTGGGGCTGCTGGATCGTCAGCAGGAGGTCAATGACTTCTTCGAACGGCACAAACCGCGGTTGGGTCACAAGATTATCGAGCAGCACTTGGAAAGGCTGGCGGTTGCGGTGAGTTTCCGTCAACGCGAAGGTCACAATCTCGAGCAAACCCTGTCGTGACGGAGAGACTACGTGAAGGTCCGCACTCGTTACGCACCGAGTCCTACCGGCGCCCTCCATATCGGCAATGTTCGCTCCGGACTATTTGCTTACCTCTTCGCCCGGCATCACAAAGGTACGTTTATACTGCGCATAGATGATACCGACGCCGAGCGGTCCAGCCGCGAATCGCTCGAAGAGATCCTGGAGAGCCTGCGATGGCTCAGCGTCGATTGGGACGAAGGCCCGCCTGATCCTCAATATTTCCAGTCGAATCGTCTGGAGCGCTACCGAGAAGGCGCATCGCGCTTGCTCAGAGAGGGCAAGGCGTATCCTTGCTATTGCTCGCCGGAGCAATTGGAAGCGATGCGCAAGCAAGCTGAGAGAGAGCATCGCAAACCGGGCTATGATGGCCGTTGCCGCGACCTTACCCCTCAAGCCGAATTGGCCAAAATCCCGATTCCCAATCGCGCAGCAGGACGCAACTATACCATCCGCTTCCGCGCTCCCCGAAGCGGCTCGACGGTGGTCGAAGACTTAATCAAAGGAAGGGCGGTATTCGAGAACCACGAATTGGACGATTTGATTATCGTCCGATCCGACGGCCTGCCGACCTACAATTTTGCGACGGTCCTCGACGACGCCGATTTTGGCATAACGCACGTGGTACGCGGAGATGACCACCTGCCCAATACGCCGCGCCAGATGCAGATCTTCTACGCGCTGGGCATCGAGCCGCCGGCATATGCTCATTTGCCGATGGTCATGGGCCCGGATGGGCAGAAGCTGTCCAAGCGTCACGGCGCGACGTCGGTTTTCGCTTATCGCGAGCTGGGTTACTTTCCCGAAGCGCTGCTCAACTATCTTGTGCGGCTGGGCTGGTCCCACGGCGACCAGGAGATCTTTTCCAAAGAGGAAATGATCGAGTACTTCGATTTTGCGGCCTGCGGCAAATCGGCGGGGATCTTCAACCCGGAGAAGCTGCTGTGGCTTAACTTTCATTACCTGAAGCAACGCAGCCTGGAACAGCTTGCGCGCGAGGTCCGACCATTCATCGAGAAGCGCGGCTGGAAGATTCCGGGCGACCAGAAGTGGCTGGAAAAGATGGTCGCAACTCTGCGTGAACGCGCCAAGACGCTGGTGGAACTGGCCGATTTTGCCAGTTTCTATCTGAACGACGAGATTCGTCTCGACCCCAAGGCCGCTGCAAAATTTCTCAAACCCGAAATCGCCGAACCGCTCAAGTCGTTGGCACGGGAGCTTGAGACGCTCGAGGGGGAATTCACCGAAGCCTCGATCCAATCAGCGTTTCAACGTGTTCTGGCCGACTTTAATCTGAAACTTGGGCAACTTGCTCAGCCTGTGCGCGTTGCGCTCACCGGAGGCTCAGTCAGCCCTGGAATTTATGAAGTGATCGCGGTCCTGGGACGCGAGCGAACAGTCGCGCGTCTGGCTAAAGCAATTGATTTGCTTTCGCGCCAGCACCAGTGACTGACCTCTCTCGGCAATTTCCCGCGACTGCCATTCTAGCCCGGACCGCTGTGGTGTTGTTCCGCAAGGCCCTTTTTGATTCGATATCTCGCCACGCCCAGAACGACACTGACAGCGAATGCGACGCCCGGACCTGCGCAGATACCCGTTACAAAGAGCTGCTGCCTGCTCGGGAATGATAGCCGACCGTTTTGGACCGCTGAATATGCGGGTGGCAGGCGTAGATCCTGAAAGAAAGTTCGGCGGCGGTGAAGTGCAGGTACTCGGACTGACCCTCGAGTTGAAGCGCGCCGGCCATGAGGTTGAGCTCTTGTGCGATCCTGACGGGCTATTGTGGCGGCGGGCTCAACAGGCCGGCATCGCGTGCTGGCCTTTGCGAATACGCAATTCGCTCGATTTTTTGGCCGGATTGCGCCTTCGTCGCATCCTGAACCGGCGGCACTACGATATTGTCCATTTTCATACGGCGCGCGCTCATGCCTTGGCTCCATTTGCCAGGCGCCGAGCCGGGGCTCTGATCGTCACCCGACGTATGGACTACCCGCCAAATCGCTGGTTTGCTCCGTGGCTCTACAATCAAGCGGTCGCAGGTGTGGCTGCGATTTCTGAAAGCGTGGCATCGGCGTTGGCGATCAGTGGCGTGATGCGCGAGCGGATCACGATCATTCCAAGTGGTGTCGATTGCCGTCGATTCGCACCGCCTTCGGTCGCCACTCGGCAACAAGCTCGCACGGCATTAGGTATCGGACCCGACCAGGTCGCGATTGGGGCGATTGGAGCCTTGGTACCGCGCAAGGGTCATCAGGTGCTGCTGGATGCAATGGCGCTGGCATGTCACGACGGCAGGAGTCAGGCAACTTTGGATGGCCTCCGCTGTTTAATCGCGGGTGCCGGTCCACTTCACGATGAACTTGCAAGCCGAATTGAGCAAACCGGTCTGGTAGGGGCTGTCAAGCTACTGGGCTACCTTGAGGAGCCCATCACGCTGCTACATGCGCTCGACATTTTCGTGATGCCATCGCTAAGCGAAGGCTTGGGAGTGGCGGCGCTGGAGGCCGCTGCCGTGGGGTTGCCCGTGATCGCCAGTGCCGTCGGAGGCTTGCGGGAAGTCGTCAAGGACGGACGCACAGGCGTGCTGGTCAGGCGAGGAGATCCAGCCATGCTCGCCCAGGCCATTCGGCGTCTCGCCGTCGACCGCGCCGAGCGTGCTCGGATGGGTCGTGAGAGCCGTGCTTGGGTGGTTCAAAACTGGTCAATGGAGTTGATGGCAAAACGGACTTTAGACCTCTATTGCTCATGTCTTGATGGTGGTCGGAAAGCTGCCGGCTCTTCTGGTCGCGCTCCCGACTACACGAACTGTCAAGGTGATCCTGCTACCTAGTTAAGCCATAATCCTAGCGATGCGAAGCATGACAGGCTTTGGGCGCGCCGAGGCGGTGCGCAATGGCATCCACATAGTTGCCGAAGTGCGCGCTCTCAATCAGCGTTTTTTCGAGCTCAAACTCAACCTGCCACGAGCCTGGGGACCACACGAGAGCGAAATCCGTAAAATGGTTCAAGGCGTGGTGTCGCGTGGACGAGTCGAAGTGTTCGTTCGTTACACGCGACTCGGTCCCAGCAAAGCCAAATTGCAGGTCAACGATGAGCTTGCGCGAATGTACGTGCACGAATTGAGAAGATTGGGCCGCACCTTGAAGCTGGACGGTAATCTGCGGTTGGAAACAATCCTCCAGCGTCCCGAAGTCTTTCATGTGATCGAGGAAGAAGAACCCCAACTCGGGGTCGAGCTCGGCCTGGCAGCGCTCCGGCGGGCGCTCAAGCTGATGGACACTGAGCGGGTGCGCGAAGGACGGGCGCTCAAGCGGGATTTCGAACTGCGGCTAAGAGCGCTCGCCGCCGCAATACCTCGCATGCGTGAGCTCGCAGCGAAGGCACGAGCCCTTGTCCGGGCGAACTTCGAAACACGTATTCGCGAACTTCTCGCCGATCTTCCGGTCAACGAAAAGCGTCTGTACGAAGAGGCCTCGGCGGCTGCCCAGCATGGCGATATCACTGAAGAAATGACTCGACTACGGGTCCATCTGGACGCGATGAGTACACTGCTGAAACGCAGTGGCCCGGTTGGGAAGGCGATCGAATTTTTACTCCAGGAAATTAACCGGGAACTGAATACGATGGGTTCAAAGGCGCAGGACGCGAGGCTCTCCCAGATCACGGTCGAGATGAAAGGCGAGGTGGAAAAGATGCGCGAGCAGGCCCAGAACGTCGAATGACAGTTTAGGCTAAGCTGCGCAGTCGCTATCCATAGAACAGCCACGGTTTTCTTCGCTCTTCAGCCGAAATGACGCAAAGTTTGCTGCCTCTGTCAAAGCGCCGACCCTCATGCCCTGCGTACACGATCCTCTTCGGTTTGACTGCAAGGGGACGGAGCTGCCCGAAATCGGTTGATAAGGCGCCCAACTCCTTGGCGCGCCAAACTTCCTGTGCGCAGCCCTCAGACCGAGGCAACCGGTGAGCCGGGGCAGGACATTTACGATTGTCCTGGACTGCACGTCCTGACTCCATCGCACAGCCGGCGTTGATCCGCAATCATTGGCTTCGGTTCGTCGGGCGGGATCACGAGAAAATAGTGGCGAGAGCAAAAGCATACGGTAAAACTGTTTTAGCTTGAGCTCTGACTCAAACGAACCCGCGTTCGGACGATTCTTACCTTGGGTTCGTATGATGTGCGAAACGCCACTGCCCTGATAGAATCACGACCTGTGAGGCGTCGCCAGATCGGCCAGTCACCAATCGCAGGCGGCCCAAGAGAGACTGATTCGGTGTCACGAATCACCCGGATAGAGCGTCAAGCGCCACCAGGGACCGGAGTGGGCAACCGACGCCCGACTGGCAAAGCGTGGCGAGGGCAGTACAAGGCTGGAGCAGTTGTCGGGGTTTTCGCACTGGCGATTGTGGCAGCATGCTCCAAGCCTGAGAATCCCACCGTCATGAATCGCCCAGCAGTGCCGGTGTTGGTCGCCAAGGCCGTCGTCAAAACCGTTCCCAACCAGCTGCATGAAATCGGCAACGTCGAGGCTCTCGCCACGGTCAATATAAAATCCAGGGTCGAGGGCCAACTGGTCGGAATTCACTTCCACGAAGGCGACTTCGTCAAAACCGGGCAGCTTCTATTCAGCTTGGATGCCCGGCCCTTTAACGTTGCTTTAAAAATGGCTCAGGCCAATCTCGCCAGGGATCAAGCGCAATTGGTGAAAGCTGAAGCTGACGAAAAGCGCTATTCGTTTCTGTTGCAGGAAAGCGTTGGCTCGCGTCAGCAATACGATCAGGCTCATTCGGTCGCAGCCGCGCTGCGCGCGACGGTACTTGCAGATCAGGCGGCCGTCCAGTCGGCGCGGCTCAATCTCGAATATTCCCAGATTCACTCTCCGCTCGACGGCCGAACTGGAGGGTTGCAATCCCATGTCGGTGACTTGATCAAAGCCGACGCTGATAGCCCCATGGTCACGATCACCCAGGTGCAGCCGATTTATGTTGCCTTCTCAGTACCTGAGTCTCAGCTCCCCGCCGTGAGGGCAAACTTGCAGCATCATTCACTGGAAGTCGATGTAGAGATCCCGAATTCGCAGGAACCCCAGGAACACGGCATTTTAACGTTCATCGACAACACGGTGGACAAGACCACTGGAACGATTTTGCTCAAAGGGCTGTTTCAGAACGAGAACAGACGCTTGTGGCCAGGAGAGTTCGTTAACGTCACTCTCACCTTGAACCAGATCCCGAATGCTATCCTGGTCCCCTCGCAGGCCGTCCAAAACGGGCAAAGAGGGGCTTTTGTATTCGTGGTCGATGCGCAGATGCGAGCTCAATTGCGCGCCGTAGTGACTGGGGCGCAAATTGGCAGCGACACCGTGATCGAACGCGGGCTCAAAGGCGGCGAGACCGTCGTTACGGACGGCCAGCTTCTGTTGATTCCCGGCACGCGAGTGAGAATTAAACACGCTCTCTGAGCCTGGTTGCCGTAGGAGCGAAGGGGTTTGCAGCAGCGGTCCTTTTATGGTGTCTTCTCCGGCGGACCTGGCTCGAAAGCGAGGGCGACAACCTTACAGGCGGGCAAAAGACCGCGACCATTCAGGGGCCGAGCCATTTTGGATGTAAGTAGTCACCGATGAACCTCGCGGAAGTCTTTATCCGACGCCCTGTGATGACCACGCTCTTGTCATTGGCGTTGGTCATTTTCGGCATTGTCGCCTATCGCCAGTTGCCGGTCAGCGATCTGCCCAATGTCGACTATCCCACGATCGTCGTCAGTGCCAGTCTACCGGGGGCGAGTCCCGAGATGATGGCTTCGTCGGTCGCGACACCACTCGAGCGCCAGTTTTCAACGATCGCTGGCGTGACCCAGATGACTTCGGCCAGTACACAGGGTCAGACGAACATCACTATTCAGTTCGACCTGACACGCAACCTGGATGCGGCCGCGCAGGATGTGCAATCGAAGATCTCAGCGGCTGAGTCTGAGCTGCCGATTGGGATGCCAAGTCCACCGTCGTACGAGAAGGTTAACCCTTCCGACAACCCGATTACTTACATCGGAATGAGCTCGTCAACCCTGCCGCTGTCGACTGTTGATCGCTATGCCGAAACTTATCTTGGCGAGCGGATCTCGATGATTCCGGGGGTCGCTCAAGTAGAGGTTTACGGGTCCCAAAAATATGCCGTGCGGATTCAGCTCGATCCCAAGGCAATGGCGTCGCGCGGAATCGGCATCGACCAGGTTGCCGATGCGGTACGCAATGCCAATGTCGAACTGCCGGTCGGGACGCTCTACGGGCCGCATCACGCCTTTACGGTCCAGGCCAATGGCCAGTTGACCGATGCGGCCGCTTATCAATCGCTCATCGTTACTTATCGCAATGGAATGCCCGTACGGCTGAGAGATATCGGCCGGGCTCTCGACGACGTGCAGCAAAATAAGGTTGCCGGCTGGATTCGGGGCGACCGCGCGATCGTACTGGCGATTCGACGCCAACCCGGGACCAACACGGTCGAGGTTATGGATAACATCAAGCGGCTGCTGCCGACTTTCCGGGCCGAGCTGCCGGCTTCGATCGACCTGTCGGTTCTTTACGATCGGTCACAGTCCATTCGCGCGTCGGTCTATGACGTCCAGTTCACGCTGCTGCTGAGTATATTTCTGGTTGTGATGGTGATCTTCCTCTTCCTGCGCAAGCTTTCCGCAGCTGCTATCCCCAGCGTGGCGCTGCCGCTGGCGATCATCGGAACCTTCACCGTAATGTGGGCTCTCGATTACACGCTGGATAATTTATCACTGCTGGCCATCGTCCTCTCGGTCGGGTTCGTGGTGGACGACGCGATTGTGATGTTGGAGAACATCGTACGCCACGAAGAGATGGGCAAAAGCCGACTGCAGGCCGCGCTCGACGGTTCCGGGGAGATCGCCTTTACCATTGTGTCGATGACCTTGTCGTTGGCTGCGGTGTTCATCCCGGTTCTTTTTCTGGGCGGCTTGATTGGTCGTTTGTTGCATGAGTTTGCAGTGACGATTGCCGCTGCAATTCTTGTGTCGGGCTTCGTATCGTTGACGCTGACTCCCATGTTGTGCAGCCGCTTTCTGCGCGCCCCCTCGACCGAGCGCCATGGCCGGCTGTACGAAGCGATTGAGCGCAGTTTCGACCGCCTGCTCGAATTCTATCGTCAGACGCTTGGCTGGGTTGTGCGTCACCGGCGGACGACCATATTGGTCTTGTTCGTAACTATCGCGGGAACTTGCTGGGGCTTTTATGTAATCCCCAAGGGCTTTATCCCCAGCGAGGATTCCAGCCAGGTGGTGATGTTCACGCGGGCGGAACAGGGAATCTCGTTCGATGCGATGGTCGCCCATCAGCGCGCCTTTGCCGATAAAGTCATGCGAGATCCCAATGTAGTGACTTTTTTTACCGGGGTGGGCGGTTCCGGACCGAGCGGGACCCTGAATTCGGGCATTCTGTTCGCCCATCTGGTGCCGCCGTCCCAGCGCAGGCTTTCGGCCGATCAGCTGATTAACAAATGGCGCGCTGAGTTCTCCGACATCCCGGGCCTCATGGTCTTTATGCAGAATCCGCCACCCATCCGGATCGACGCACGGTTCACCCAGAGCCAGTATCAATTCACGCTGCAAAGCCCCAATACTGCTGAGCTTTACAAGTACGCGACGATTCTCGAGCAGAAGATGCGCCGCATTGCGGATTTGCGGGGAGTCAACAGCGATCTCCAGATCGCCAATCCTCAAGTCTCTGTCGAGATCTATCGGGATAAAGCGCGGGCGCTGGGTGTGACCGCCCAAGCGATCGAAACTGCATTGGGCTTGGCTTTCAGTTCGCAGCAAATTTCTACCATTTACACTCCGGAGGATGAATATTGGGTCGAGATGGAACTATTGCCACAGTATCAGGCGGACCCTCGCGCGCTTCATCTCTTGTATGTTACTGGGGCCAATGGTCAGCTGGTGCCGCTAAGTACCGTGGCGAAAATTACCCCGACGCTGGGCGCTCTGTCGGTAAATCACTCTGGGCAGCTGCCCTCGGTTACTGTCTCATTCGATATTGCCCCGGGCGTCTCCCTCGGTAAGGCGCTCCAGGAGATTGAAGGGCTCGCTGCAGACACGTTACCGGCCAGCATCACTTATAGCTTTTCCGGGGCCGCCCAGGCATTTCAGTCATCGCTCAGCAATTTAGGCATCCTGCTGGCGATGGCGATTCTCGTTATTTATCTGGTACTTGGCATTTTGTACGAGAGCTTTATTCATCCGCTGACGATCCTGTCGGGACTCCCCTCTGCAGGCTTCGGCGCTCTGGTCAGCTTGATGTTGTTTCATTTCGAATTGAATTTACTGAGTTTCGTCGGAATCATCATGCTGGTCGGTCTGGTCAAAAAGAACGCGATCATGATGATTGACTTCGCACTCGAGGCGGAGCGTAGCGAAGGGAAGAGCGCCGCGGATGCTATCTATGAAGGCTGCCTCATCCGGTTTCGGCCGATTATGATGACCACAATGTCGGCCTTGATGGGCACACTTCCGATCGCGATCGGGCTAGGCGCTGGTGCAGACGCACGGCGCCCGCTCGGGGTTGCCGTGGTCGGGGGATTGCTGTTTTCGCAATTATTGACCCTCTATATCACCCCCGTTGTGTACACCTACATGGATCAGTTCCATCGTTGGCTTGAGGGGTCTGGCACGAAGTCGGAACGGCGCGAAGCTGGGCCTGCGCGAATTACCGAGCCGCGCGAGCGCCGCGCGGCCGTATCCTGATACTCAGAAGTGCGGACCTGAGGTCGGCGGTCTGCTCCGGCCGTCTGTAAGGTTCGAGCAGTCGCGCTCGCGCCCCTGCTGGTCTCTATCGGATTGGGTCACGCTGCGCTCGGGAAAACACACCCGTAGCTGCGTTGGCTTCGAAACGCCTTCGCGCTTGGTGCGAGCGGCTGCTGGTCGCGTGGGCCCAGGTCGAGAATCATGCATTTTATCGACCCACCACCTTTTGCCAGGAATTCGCTGACATTGACCAATACAGGCTCGACCGATCGGCTTCGAACCTCATCGATCAGTCGACTGCTGACTCCCTCAGGCATGAATAGATACAGCTTGCCGTTGTCGTCGGTCTGAAAAGAGTTGGCGGCGTAGAGGGCTGCGTCCGGCTCTGACAGTTCGATCAGGCGATTGCCGAAAGAGGCGCGTAGAAGCTCGCGTGACTGCGGCCGCAGACCCGCGAGATATGCCAGCAGAAACTCCCGCGTTGGTCCGAACGAGCACAACACCGTGTCGCCGTGGTAATGCGCCTCAAGGCATAATTCGAGTTCCAGTATGGGCCGTTGACCGACGATCGGGCGCAGCTCGTCAAGCGCGCCAACTTCGGAGCGGAAACCGTAGATTCGCTTCCAGGGTGGAATGCCAAAACGGGGGACAAAACGCTGACGCTCGATTACACCGTGAGAAAAAATCATGAACTCGCCCGCCGGGAAAAAATCGGCTTCACCCTCAAACCGCGCACTAATGTCCTGGGTTCGATAGCCCATGGCTTGGATGAACGGGCGATAAACCTCGCGCTCGGCGAACCGGGTCGGCAGAAGATGTGACAGATAAAAAGTCTTCGCTGCAGCCGTTCCTTCCGGCAGCTCCAGGGGATATAAGAATCCCGCATTGGCCGGATACACGAGTCCCGAAAGTCGTGGATGGGGCGGGATGACGCAAACCTCGGTGCCGTGAGCAATTAAAGCTCGTGCAAGTGAATGCCATTGTCGGTGCGCCAGCTCGAGGTTTACCCTCCGTTTAAGCCCGAGCAGATTGCGCGTATGAGGATTGGCGCCTCCATGAACCCCAAAATGCGTGGGGTCGCCCATGACAACCGTGCGAGGCACAGGCCCCAGATTTACTGCGGGACCTCCCCCGCTGGCAGAGCGGGGGAGAACAAAGGCTCGGTATCTCGCCGCATCTACTTGCGGTCGAGTTCAGTCAGCATCTCGATTTGCGGCTGGCCGTCGAGCAAATTTGCGATTCTGCGGCCCATTTCTTTCATATGGTCCGTTTTACGGTGGTTATCGAAGGCGGCCTGGTCGACGTAAGTCTCATACCAGACGAACTGAGTCGGATCGTTGTTGGCTTTGTGCAGAATATACGCCTGACAACCCGGTTCCGCCGCGCGAACCTTTTTGATCATGTCGCGAAAGGCTTCCTCGAGTTGTGCTTCGGAACCTTGTTTGGCTTTGATTCTGGCGATAAGCGTGACTGACATCTATGTCTCCTTTTTGGACCTATTCAGCGTTGGCCGCGATCGTGCCTGCTATTCCGCCGCCGCGATATCGATAGCGTATCTGCCCCCAATCCAGCTTTCCACTACAAACTCATCCTGGCGTCGTCCGGTGCTGAAATCCCGATGCGAAAGCCAGGATCTTACTGCCCAGCAGCGTCACATATCCACGCCCTCATAGCCACCCACCACCGTTTTTTCAGGCGCTGATTGAAAGACTAAGCGCGTTTCCCACCGCCCGCAAGGTTGGCGGCCATCTATCATCGCCTTCTCGTAGGTTCCATTTCCCAACGAGTTGCTATTAGCTTTACAGGCTAAGGTTGGAGGAAGGCTTAGATGATCGGTTTTGATTTGACCGAGCAGCAACAGGACTTGAAAAGACTCGCGCGCCGCTTCAGCGAAGAAGAGATAATTCCCCGGGCGCGCCGCTACGACGAAAACGAGACTTTCCCTCAGGACGTTGCCGAACGAGCATTTGCCGTGGGACTGATGAACCTTGGGGTTCCGCGCGATCTTGGGGGCCCCGGGCTGGGAATCCTTGATTGCAGTTTGATTCTTGAGGAGCTGAACTACGGGTGCGCCGGAATTGCCAATTTTGTTGGAGCCAACGAACTCGGCACTCTGCCCATCAGACTCGCCGGCAATGACCAGCAGCAGCGCGCTTATCTCGCTCCGATGCTGGAGAAACTCACGTTCTGTGCCTTTGCTACCACCGAGCCTGGTGCCGGCTCTGATGTAGCCGGACTTAGGACTACGTACCGACGCGAAGGCGACAGCTTCGTACTTAACGGGACCAAACACTTCATCTCGAACGGTTCGGTGGCCGATTGGATAGTGGTGTTCGCAACCCGCGACAAGCGTCTGAAGCATAAAGGAATTTCCTGTTTCGTGTTACCCGCGACGTTAAACGGGATTAGCCGCACTCGAATGCATGGAAAGCTTGGTCAGAGAGCCGCCGACACGAGCGAGATCAGATTTGATGACGTTCGAGTTCCCGCTGACGCACTGGTTGGTATAGAAGGAGAGGGCTTTCGCTATGCGATGACAACCTTCGATTACAGTCGCCCAGAAATTGGCGCGATCGCCATCGGGATTTCTCAACGAGCGCTCGACGAATGCCTCAAATATAGCCGTCAACGCAGTGCTTTTGGTCAAGCAATAGCCAATTTCCAGGCAGTCCAATTCATGATGGCGGACATGGCGGTGGAGATCGAAGCGATGCGACTGCTGACCTACAAGGCCGCCTGGCTTGTAGATCAAGGTCATGCCTCCAATGCAGTTTCCAGTTACGCCAAGCTGTTCAGTGCGGACGCTTGTATGAAGATCACCACCGATGCAGTGCAGATTTTCGGTGGCTACGGCTATATGCGAGAATACCCGGTCGAAAAGCTCATGCGTGATGCCAAGCTGTTGCAGATATATGAGGGTACCTCACAGATCCAACGGCTGGTAATCGCACGCCATTTATTGAAAGCGTAGGAGATGCTGACAGCTAAAGCTCGGGCACAGTTATGGGAGAGAATGGAAATTCCAGGCGTTGGGCGTTGGCGGATGTCAGGATTATCGACCTGACCTGGTTGCAGGTCGGTCCTCAGGCGACCCGCATCCTCGCCAGCTTCGGCGCTCAGGTAATCAGAGTGGAGTGGCGGCATCCGGCGGCCATCGACTTTCTTCGGTACATGCAACCGTTCGCGCCCGATCACGCCACGCCCGCAGGTGGCCGAAGCCAGGGCGCCGCCCGCAGTCGTGGTATTCGCGGCAATTACGACCGCGGTGCCTACTTCAACAACACCAATCCCGGCAAATACGGAATAACGTTAAATCTGAATCACCCCAAGGGTCGCGAGCTGCTGCGCCGGATGGTAATTCAAGCCAATGCGATCTGCGAGAACTTCAGTCCCGGTCAAATGGACAAGTGGGGGCTCGGTTACGAGGAGCTGCGCAAGCTGAATCCTCGCCTGATCTACATGCAGACGACGGGAGTAGGAAAATTTGGTCTGTACAAAAACTACGTGAGTTACGGCCCCACTGCCCAGGCTATGTCGGGCTTGACCTATATGTCAGGTCTGCCCGAACCATATCCACCGGCCGGCTGGGGCTATTCATACCTCGACCATTCCCCAGGTTATTTCGGCGCGATGCTCTTGATGATAGCGCTGCACCGCCAGCGGCAAACCGGGGTCGGCGCCTATATCGACTTGTCGCAGACCGAAACGGGCTTGATGTTGACCGGGACCGCGCTGCTGCAACATCAGCTCACGGGCGAGCCGACGTCGCGATACGGTAATCGAATGCCCTTCCTGGATTGGTCGCCGCACGGGGCTTATCGCTGCCGTGGAGATGACAACTGGATAGCTATTTCGGTGCAGTCCGACGAGCAGTGGCGCGCTCTCGTGACAGAGCTTGGTTCACCCGCGTGGGCATTGGAAGCGAAATTCGCGACTGCCCGAGGACGCAAAGCCAACGAAGACGAACTTGACCGCCAGCTCGGCTCATGTCTCATCTTGCACGATCGCTACGAGCTAATGGAGCGTCTACAACGGCGGGGCATTCCCGCTGGTGTCGTACAAAAAGCCGCCGACCGCTTCGATTGCGACCCCCAGCTTAAGGCCCGTGGATACTATGTCGACCTGCCCCACTCTGAAATTGGCACCTGGCCAGTAGAGGGCTTCCCCGCAAAGTTATCGCGTTCCCCGGCTGACGTTGGGGGTCGCACCCGCCGGGCTTCGCCCAAGCTCGGTGAAGACAATGAGTACGTCTACTGCGAACTTTTGGGATTAACCAAAGCTGAACTTGCGGCGCTTAAGCAGGAGGACGTGATTTGAACAGTGAGACTAGTCTCGATGCGGCACTTCGCGGCGTGGTGGTGCTCGAAATCGGCAATGAGCTGGGCGACTACGCGGCGATGCTGCTGGCCGGATTTGGCAGCGACGTAATCAAGCTCGAACCATCTGGAGGGTCACCCTCGAGGCGAATCGGGCCGTTTGCCAACGACAACCGTGAACACAGTTTGTTCTTTTGGCGTTACAATCTCAACAAGCGCAGTGTGGTGCTGAATGATGACAATCCAGCCGCGCGATCGCTGCTCGCACGCATGGCGGCAAAGACCGACGTCGTTCTGCTTTCGGGTGATTTCGAGACCGTGGAGCGCCGGCTCAGTCTATGGCGCGAACTTGCGCAATCGAATCCTTCATTGATCGTTTGCACCATCACGCCGTTTGGCCTCTCGGGTCCGTATCGCGCCTATCGGGCCACCGACCTCACTCAGATGGCGATGGGTGGGATAATGGCGGTGTGCGGCTATGATCCCGGGCCGGATCTCAAGTACGATACGCCCCCGATCGCGCCAGCAATGTGGCACGCCTATCATATTGCCGGAGAATATGCCGCTATCGCTATCGTGGCGGCCATTAATTTTCGCGATTTAGCCGGCGAGGGACAATTTATCGACGTATCGATCCACGAGGCGGTTAATACCTGTACCGAGATCGCAATTCCGACTTATATCTACAACGGGCAGACGGTGCTGCGGCAGACGGCCCGTCACGCTTTCCCCCATATCACCCAGTTTCGGCTATCGAAGAGTGCTGACGATATCTACATGCTGGCAAGTCTTAGTCCTTTCGAGCGCGAGGCTCAGGCCTTCGCGCGATTGGCCGACGAAGTGGGTATTGAACACGTCCTAAACACGCCGGAATATAAGCAGCTTGAGAAAGAAGATCCGAATTCCGCATACACCTATCGCAATGAATTAATTGAGCAATTGGTTTCGAGGTTGCCGGCGCATGAGGTATTTCAACGTGCTCAGGCACATGGCCTCGCCTGGTCGCCAATCCGAAGGCCCGAAGATAATCTGTCCGACGCTCATTTTCAGGCGCGCCAGACCTTTGCGACGATAGAACATCCCGAACTCGGGCGCCCGCTCCTGTATCCGGGGACGGTGGCGAGTGATGGAGCCGCACCTCATATGCGCTATTGGCGGCGAGCGCCGTACCTCGGCGAGCATAGCCACGAGATCCTCGAATGGAGCGGATGCGACGCACGGGAGCTTGATGACTTACGCTCGTCCGGCGTAATTTGACCAGGCTGCAGGCCGCGTTCCGTTTCGAGCAGCCGCTCAGGATTAATCGAGTGAAGTTCAGCATAAACCCGAGGTAGTTATCAGCAAACTTCGTGAGGAGGTACTTCAGATGGTTTATCTACAGGCCTCAATCAAGCTACGTCCCGGCAAGCTGCAGGATTTCGTTGAGCTCCTGAATGGCCTCACCCCGGTGGTTGGCAAACATGGTTGGAAACTGCTGGGTAGCTATGCCAGCGTGGTCGGCCGGCTCAACACCGTCGTAGACCTGTGGGAATTGCCGAACGAGGCCGCGATCCAGGCAGCACTGTCGGACGCTGAAATGGCCAAGCATGCGCCGCGAATCGCCGAGATCATTGAGGACGAAACGCTGACTCTGTTGAACAAACTACCGATCTCCTGAAGCCTGGTATCGGCTCGGCCAGTAGCCGCCGATGAGCGGTTGCTGGCCCGAGATTGTCCAATCTTCTACAAAGCGAGCTTGGGCTGACCCAAACGCACGGTCGGTGCCGGGACGACTTTTACCACAGACCGACTGAGGGCTGATTTTCGTCTCCGTGCTGGGTTTAAGCTGGTGTTTTTCAATCATTGAGAGCGGCGCAACGCTCCAGCAGTGCTGGATAGGCGCTAGCCTGCATAGTTTCCGGCATTGCCAAAAGTAGAGTGGCGAGACCTCCGGTTGCGACCGCTGCCAGAATAAGGAAGCCAGCATCAAAGCCGAAATGTTGCGCTATGACGCCGGTCGCAAGATTGCTCGAAGAAGCTCCGATAGCTACTCCGGTTGCTATCAAACCTTGGATGAGATTAAAGCGTCCAGTTCCGCGAGCCAGGTCAGCGGCAATTATCACCCATAAAACGCCCCAGATCCCCGCGCCGATCCCGTCAAGCACCTGAATTGAGATTAACAGAGCTGGACTGCCCGTCAGGGTGTAAAGTACACCGCGGATTGGCAGGGCAGCAAACCCAATAGCCAACACCGGCTTGCGACCCCATCGAGGTGCTAGACGCCCGGCCAAGGGGGCGACGGCGACCATCACGAGCTGAGCGGTTATTATGCAGGCCGACATGTAGAGAGTTGATTCATGGCTGTGGCCAGTGGAAAGCCGCATACCGAGTAAGGGCAGCATCGCGGCATTCGCGAGATGGAACAGGATCGCACAGCCGGCGAATACAGCGATCCGATAATCGCGGAATAAGACACGCAACGGCGTCGCGACCTGCGGTCCGCTGCTTTCCGCCACCGCCTCGCGGGCCAGCGCATGATCGATGTCATCTTCATTGATAGCGAGAGCAGCCAGCGCAGTCACACTGCTCATTGCCGCAGCCATATAGAAAATTGAGGCACGGCTGAAGAAATAACCCGCCGCACCACAGGTCACCGCCGCCATTAGATTGCCGGCATGATTAAAAGCCTCGTTGCGGCCAGCGCGCTGCGCGAATCCGTCTCGACCGACAAGACCGAGGCTGATCGCCCCTATGGCCGGTGGAATTACCACTGAGACCACGCCGATAACAATTTGTGCACACATCACGGCTACGAAGCCCTTGGTGCGCACGATTACGATGGCCGCCAGCCCAATGATCATGGCGGCCAATGCGATCGCCAGCCGCTTTGGTCGGATCCAGTCGACCAGTGCGCCGGCAGGAGTTTGAGCGCCAACGGCAACATACCCCTGAACCGCGAGCGCGAGCCCAATCATCTCGGGTTTCCAGCCGCGGCTTGCCATCAGATAAATAGCCAGGAACGGCCCAAGACCCGCTCCCACATCCGCTTGAAACAGGTTCACCAGATCAAGCGCACGCAGGCTGCGGCGCATGGTTGGAGTCGAGCGGGTAGGCAATTATCTAGATTCCACTGGCGTCAATTAGAGGTCTGTGCCTTCCAGACACCAGAAAAGCACGGCGCATGTCTTCTGCCAAAAGGTCGGTTCACGTTAGATGTCGGTCTCCCCATCCTGGCAGTGGGTTGTTGGAACCCTTTCTGGACTCGAAGGAGGCTTGCTCCCTCCTGTTAAGGTCTCCAATCGTCAGACTCGATAGGGTGCGAGAGGGGGGACTTGAACCCCCACGCCTTGCGGCACCGGATCCTAAGTCCGGCGCGTCTGCCGTTCCGCCACTCTCGCCTGAGCGGTTACCTCTGCCAGCAAAATATCATACGGGAATCTACTTACCGCCTCAAAGCAACTGAGAAACCTTGTCGGCAGCGTTTTGGCGTCCAGTTTGCGATCCTGCGTAAGGCTGCTTCGCCAAGATGCGTGACGAGCCTTGGAGGTCGGCTTACCTTCGTCGAACACCGCCAATAATGGAGCAAAGTTTCGGTGCCAGGAAGATTGAGGTCCATATCGGCAGGTGAGTTGTCGATTCAGGAGCGTTGGAGCGCGAAGAGCGAATTGTAGTGGCACTGGAAAAACAAGTTCAGTAGAGCAGTCAACTGCTACATGGGCCTGACGCCCACCGATTGTGCCAGAGCTTCATCCGCGCTAAATCAGAGCATCTCAACTCCATCTCGGAGAGGAGGAAGGATCAGATGCTGACGCTGTATGGTACGTCGAAATCGCGGTCTGCGCGTTCGCTGTGGGCACTCGAAGAGCTGGGTCTGAAGTACCAGCATGTGCCGGTCGAAGTGGCGAACGCCAAAAGCCCTGAACATCTTCGCCGCAATCCCAACGGTCACATTCCGGTACTGGAAGACGACGGTCACTATTTGTGGGAGTCGATGGCTATCAACCTCTACCTGGCGGAGAAGTACGGCAAGGCACCGTTGTGGCCCGCGACAAGCGACAGCCATGGTGACTGCTATAAATGGAGCTTTTTCGGCATTACGGAAATCGAGCCACACTTGCTTACAATCCTTCGAAATCGGCTCTTCGTTCCGGCCGACCAGCGCGACGAGAAGGCCATTCAGAACGCGACCGAGAGCCTGAAAGCCCCATTTAAGGTGCTGGACGACCAACTGAAGAGCCGGCCGTTTCTGCTAGGGAATGATTTCACCATCGCAGACCTCAACGTGGCGTCGGTCCTGAGTTTCGCGATGCTGGCCAAAGTGGACTTGACGTCCACCCCGGCGATGCAGGCCTGGCTGCAAAAATGCCTCGGGCGTGAGGCTAATCAACGAGTACGCAACCTGCCATGAAGCTGGTCTGTTGACCAATCGAGCCGACCTGCAGTGCCCGTCTCCCAGGTCCCCTCGGGAGACGGGCACGACCCAAAGCGCGGTAGTCGCGCCGAAAGTTCAGGCCGTCGGATGCCCAGCTTGATGTTCGGTCGCAAACCCGAGACTGGGTCGCTTTCGGCTGATTGACCAACTTGGTCGCGAAGCTCAGAAGGTTAGTCTTAGGCCGGCGACAAAGTTTATCGGTGGCGCCGGAAAGCCGAAAGCCTCGGAGTAATGCCGATCAAGCAGATTCTGAATCTTTCCCAGTACTTCAAGGCTGTCGATCTGGCGCCACTTCACTCCTGGTGAATAACTGAAAGCGAAGTCAACGCGATGGTACGCATCGTGGTTGGCGATCGTCCCCGTTGGCGTGATGTCATCCCGATCTCCCACAAACATATACATGATCGCGAGCGTAAGATGATCTCCTGAACGCAAAAGGGAATGCCGGTTGCACTCGGTCACCGCGGAAGCCGAGTACTTCGGTACACGCAAGGGACGTATATCGGGTTCCGGTGACACGTGAGTTTCGTCCAGGATCGTGACATTGCCCGCCAGCCGCAGACCGTACCCGGGTTCCCAAGCCGGCACAATCTCGACACCCTGCGTGTCGACTCTGCCCGTATTGGCCGCGGTGGCGCCAAATTGGCAGCCCGGACCTACCGGACAGGGTACAGTGACTATCAAATGGTGAACGCGTCGCGAGAAGTAGGTTGTGGTGAGCGAGGCCTTCTCGCCGAAGCGCTTGGTGATCCCACCGTCGTATTCACTGGAAATCTCCGGTCCCAGATGGGGATTGCCGAATCCCGGAAAGAACAGTTCGTTGAAACTGGGGGCGCGAAAGCCCTCCGCATAGTTGCCGCGCAAGGTAATCTGATATGGCAGGGGAATGGCCACCGACCATGCGGGACTGACTTCCTTGCCAAACTCGCTGTTGCCGTCGACCCTGAAGCCGCCCGTCGCAATCAGGTGATCGTGCAGAAAATGGCCTTCCTGCTCGACGTATCCGGCATATTCCTGGCGTCGGGCATTGTAGACGCTCAGAAAGTGCGAAGCTGGCGGTGGTGCCAACTCAAAGATTGAACTTTGCGAATGAACCCAGCGGTCGAGGAAACTAAACCCGATCAGCGTTCGAAATTGCCGCGACCAGGTATAAATCCCATCAATTATGCTTCCGCGTGTTTCGTCGGGAATCCGGTCTGCTTCCGAAGACGGACTCCCCGCAAACGGCACTTCATTGACCCGCAATTCATCCCGGACAAAAAAGGCGCTGGCGCGAGTCATCAGCCGGCCGAAGGCACGATCGATTTCACCCTTGTAGAGCATGAACTCGTTGCGCTGATGGGCGTTGGGATTGAGCGGTATACCCTCGGCGATGGAGTAACTGGCGAGGCTGACATTCGCTCGCGTGTATCGAGTGATGCCGCGGATCGTAGTGTTTTCATCGAGATGGTAGTCAAGTCGTAGCACACCCGAAAGGTTGTCGGAGTTATCGTTGATCGGGCGAAAGCCCGTGGTCGAGAAATACGACAACGTTCCCGCATAGGCCAGTCGGCCCTCAGTGCCGTCCAGTTGGGCCACCTGTCGTTGAGTGGCGCGATTGCCGCCTTCCGATAACAGACTGAACCTGGGTGGACCAGAACCCTCTTCGGTGAATAGATTGACCACCCCACCAATTGCCTGCGAACCATAAAGCGCCCCTCCGGCACCGCGCACAACTTCGACTCTTTCCATCCCGTCGGTCGGGATGCGGCTGATGTCGAACGCTCCAGTTGCAGAGTCGTTGACTGGTACGCCGTCGAGCATGATCAGGGTTTGCGCCGAAGTTGAGCCCCGGATCGAAACATCGGCCACTGTCCCAGGCGAGCCTGATTGCGTGACCTCGACGCCGGGGACCTGCCGCAACAAGTCCGGCAGCTCATGGGTTTGCTGGATTTGCGCCTGTTTTTGACTCACCACCGAAGTGGTAGTGCCGACTTCGCCCAAAGGCTCGGGCATGCCAGTCGGTGTGAGAACGACGATGATCGGCGGTAGCTTCAGCGGCCTGGCCTCATGTTTTCGAAGCGATTTGGATTGATTTCGCGCAGCACTATTTTGGCGTTGCGGCGCCAACGCTTTGCTGGTGACTGGAGTTGCCATCGCAGAGCCGGATGTTGACGGCGGGGCCGATCCTGCCAGCAAGCGAGCGGCGAAAAAAAGGACGCTGCTGAGCTGGAGCAGGAGCGCAATCGAGTTTTTCGGCAGAGTCTTTTTGAGTTCCATAGCCACCCTCGTGGTGCGGGCAGCTCCACGCGGGCGGCGTGCGAAACCTTGGGTCTCGATCCTTGGTCGCGCTGAAGTAGAGTACTAAGACCCCAGTCAGCCACCCTCCCCGCGGAAGGCAGTCCGCAAGATTTACTCGGCCGGTCTCCTGGCTTGGGGTTCGCACTCCAGCCCGCCTTCCCACTCATCGCAGTGGCATTAATGGGCCTTCGTCCCCCGATACAGTTGCGGGGCAGCGCCGGATTCGCACCGGCTTCCCAGACACCGAGTATCGGTCCCTACTACACAGTTAAGCGCAAATAGTCAACTTCGGTTCGGGTGATTCGCAAATTTGGATTCTGGAGTAACGCTCGCAGCTCAGATAGAAGATGCAATAAATATCGAACGCGGCCGGACCGGCCACGGACTAGCTTCGGAACGTGGTGACCCTAATCACAGGTGGATGCCGCAGTGGCAAAAGCGCTCGTGCGATTGCGATCGCTTGCGCCTCTCCTGCGCCTCGCAAGTTTTTTCTTGCAACCGCCCAACCGCTCGACGATGAGATGCGGTCGCGGATTGCGCATCATCGGCGCACGCGGCCTGCCGAATTCGTAACCATCGAGGAACCGATTAATCTGGTGGACGCGCTTAACTCAATCCGCGACTGTGCGGATGTGCTGATAATCGATTGTGTCACCATTTGGATTGCCAATCTTCTCGATAAATCAAATGACGAGGTTGTTCTGACGGAAGTCGCCCGCCTTGCTACGGTCGTGCGCGAAGTCAAGTTTTCGACGATTATCGTGACCGACGAGGTGGGATGGGGCATTGTGCCAGACAATGCCGTGGCGCGCAGATTTCGCGACTTGCTGGGCTGGGCAAATCAGAAGATAGCGCAGGCAGCCGATGAAGTTTTACTGATGGCGGCGGGGTACCCGCTGCGACTGAAATAGCTCCGGACCTGGCCCGACCGGACGAGCCAGGCCCGAAAAAATCAGCTCATTGCCAGCAACACCGCGGTTTCAACCAGCTCGCCGGTGGCGCCGACCAGGTCACCAGTGACACCGCCAAGCCATCGTGCATAGAAGATGCGACAACCCCATGTGATGATGACGCCTGCAGCTACCCCGCGAATAGCGTAGGCCGCTGGCACGGGTAGCATCGCCAAAAGTGCAATGATGGTTGCGAGTCCCAGGTTCCGCCTGCTGCGAATCCCCAGCAGCGCCGATCCTGCACCTTGAGTGCGCAAGTAGTCAAAGTTATAGGCGAGCGCAACCATGCTCCAACGCGCGATTCCAGGCGCAAGATAGAGCGCGAATCGCCGCCCCTGGTTGGCTGACCCCAGCGCCACTATCTTTAGCGCCAGAATGAAAAAAACCGCGATTGTGCCAAACGTGCCAATGTGGCTGTCGCGCAGAATCGTAAGCGCCCGCTGCCGGTCGTGTCCTGCTCCCAAGGCGTCAGCAGTATCCGCCAAGCCGTCGAGATGGAGCCCGCCCGTCACGACGGCAAGGGCAAGAATCACTAAAGTCGACCGCACTGCGGCCTGAATTATAAAGGCCAGTATATAATCCACGCATGCTAGGCTGACACCCAACAGAAAGCCAATCAGCGGAAACCAGCCGAAGGAGCCGTTAAGGTCTGCCGGATCCGATGAAACCTGGCCCATGGGGATGATGGTGAGAAAGCTGACAGCCAGGCGCAGCTGAGCGAGCATCGAGCCCATCATTTGCTCAGGCCCACGCGCGCCATCGCCCGATGCGACCGCGCACACGTGGGTCACGGATCAATGCCAATCAAATTTATCAAGTTGAAGGACGCTGGGTATTGTTGCGTAGCCCCCAATCATCACAGCTTTTCGGAAACGCCGGCGCTGGCAAATGTTGCCATTTCATGAAACAGCGCGAGGGCCGACTCGATCACCTTCATTGCGATCGCCGCCCCCGTACCTTCGCCCAAACGCATGGCCAGGTCGAGAATCGGACGCGCACCCAGAGTTTCGAGAACCAAGGAATGTCCCCCCTCGGCAGAGCGATGGCCGAAGAACATGTATTCGGACAATCCCGGCCGCATTCTTTCTGCTGCCAGGGCAGCTGCAGTGGCGATAAAGCCGTCGACCACAACAGGTATTTGTACGGCGGCTGCTGCCAGGCAGGCGCCGGCCATCGCCGCAATCTCATACCCGCCTACTGCCGCCAATGTACGGAGTCCGTCGTCGAAGCACGAGCGGTGCCGTTCCAACGCGGCCTCAACCGCCGCCAGTTTCCGTTGCCACCCCGCCTCGTCGACTCCACTGCCACGGCCGACGAGGCGCCGCGGCTCGAGCCGCGTAAGACCAGCCAGGATAGTGGCTGCCGACGTGCTGTTGCCGATTCCCATTTCTCCGATTCCGAGCAGAGTGACGCCCCGCGCGGCCGCTTCATGGGTCGTTTCAATGCCAACTTCCAGTGCCTGAATCGCCTCCTCGCGCGACATTGCCGGTGCTTCGAGAAAATTGCGGGTACCGGCACCGACCCGACGATAACGAACACCGGCGAGCGGGGTGCGGCTGGTGTCCACCTCCACGCCGACATCCGTAACGAACAGTTCGTAACCGAGGCGGCGGGCAAGCACACTTATAGCAGCGCCGCCGTTGCCGATATTCCTGAGCATCTCGACCGTGACCGCTTTTGGGTAGGCGCTCACGGCAGCAGCGGTAATGCCGTGATCGGCGACGAAGACCAGCACTGCGCCGCCGCCGAACTGCGCTGCCGCATCGTGACGGATCGCGGCGTAGCGCTGGACCAGGTCCTCCAGAAAACCCAGACTTCCGGGGGGCTTGGTTAAAGACTCAAGACGCTTGGCCGCAGCCTGTGCTGCTTCCTGGTCGAGCGGCTGAATTGCCTCGATGGTTTTTGTGAGCCTGTTGTTCACCCTGCCGGCTATGTTACCGCGAAGCAGCCGGGCCCTTCTCTATGGTCTGCCGACGTCGCAGCCATTCGCCGTCCCCTTCGACTTGGACGTGAGCTTGGTTGGGTCAAACCGAAGAGGCTTCCTTAGGCTCCAGCGGCTTTTCGTGCCGCCTCCAGAACAGCATCGAAGTTGGGTTGATTGGCGACCTCTTTGACGTACTCGACGTAGACGAGCTGATCGTTTTTGTCGACGACGAACACTGCTCGTGTATCGAGGTGCAGCTCCTTGATCAAGGTGCCATAAGCTTGACCGAATTGCGCACCGCGCCAGTCGCTGAGAGTCGTGACATTATTTACCCCCGCCGCACCACACCATCGTGCAGCTGCGAACGGTAGATCCATCGAAACCGTCAAGACTTGAACGTCGCCAGGCAATTTGGCGGCTTCCTCGTTGAAACGGCGTGTCTCGGCATCACAGACCGGAGTGTCGAGCGAGGGAACCGAAGCGATAATTTTCACCTTGCCTTTGAAATCTTCCAGGGTAACTGGCTTCATGTCCTTGCCGATCAGAGTGAAATTCGGCGCCTTTTGGCCAGGCTTAAGTTCCGGTCCGACGAGCGTCATCGGGTTACCGCGCATGGTTACTGCGCCCTTGCGTTCTTCGGCCATGAGACAACTCCTCAACTGAAATCGGCCCGCGCAGCCCGTAGCTGAGAGGCCTGGAATCTCGAACCTCACACTTTATCGGCTACTCTCCATGGGGTAAACAGTCCTGCAACCTCCGGCAAAATCGAGGGTGCGCCGATGTCGCCCCGCGTCGCGCTTTACCATACAATCAATGCCCATGCCCAAGCGAGCGGGATCCCGCATCGAAGTGGTGAGTCATGGACCGTCGTGCCTCGATGGCGTGATGGCTGCGGCGGCGCTTCACCGATTCTACGAAGGGAAGCGCGTTCACCTGCGATTGGCGGCTAATGGCGAGAGCGATCGCATTATCCAGGAACTAAAGCCAGAGACGGGCGGCGCCTGCGACGAAATATGGATCACCGACCTATCGTGGACGTCACTCGAGACAGCGCAGCATCTGAACACACTGGCGCGGGAGGGTGTTCGGATCTATTGGATCGACCATCACCGCAGCGCGGTTTCTCGGGCTGACGCGCCTGAATTCAGAGTCGCTTTTGCCGGCCACGTTCTTTCCGAAGAATATTCAGCCGCCAAGCTGACGTTTAATTTTCTGGTGCAACTCGCAACTGACCGAGGCGACCATGAGCTAGCTCAGAGATATCGAGCCTTTGCTCCGTTTGCCGAGCTGGCCGACGACCACGATCGTTGGGTCCATCAGGTTCCGGGCTCGGCCGATTGGGCCCTCGCGGTGCAGACCCTGGGTGGGCTCGAATCGTACCGCGAAATCATTCGATTGCGGGAACCTATCATGAGCCGCAAGCTCAAGGCCGCGCTCGAAATGGGCCGTAGTGCGATGGACAAGAGCCTGGAGGTTGCCAATGCGACGTTGGTAGATCGCAAGCTCGCAAATGGGCTTCGGCTGCGCTCCGCTTGTTGCGTGGGCTACAGCAGCGAAGTCGCGGCAAGGCTATATGAGGGACAGACCCAAACTATTGTGGCCTTGTTCGATCTGCGTAGCCTCGGAGTTAGTCTCCGGCGCAGCGCCGACTGCTCTGTGGATTTGTCGTTGCTGGCCCAGTATTTCGGCGGCGGTGGGCATGCCGCAGCCGCCGGGTTTGCCGACGATGGACTGAAGCGAGCACCGGCCGATCGCCTTGCGCAACTACTTGGGGAGCGTCTTGAGGACGGAAATAACTAACGACGGTGTCGAGCGGTGGACACTGCGCCCCGCCCCAAAAGTGACGCGGCGAGCCAAGACGTTCGTTGGCAGTTTTCAATTCAGCCTTTGTCGGCTCGTTTGAGATAGTGCTCTTCGAGCAGGTACTTAACGTCGGGCCGATTGAGGACCTCGATAAAACAGATCTGTTGCGCGGCATCGAGGTCGATTATCAAAAAGCCCTCGGTCGGGTTTAACTCAACCACCTCGGCCACTTTCACTTTGGTTGCGGTGGCGAAGCTGGCGCAATTTTCGTCGCCGCAATCGCAGATCGATTCGACCCTGAGCGAGCGAAGCTGCTGTTCGAGCGGTTCAGCTCCCGTACCTTGTAACAGGAAGACAATCTCTTCGAGCAGATCTGGAAGCACTTCGCTGATCAGTGGCGAGCTCATCCTCTCAACGCTAACGAATTTCCTCCATTGTGGCGAGTCTCAGCGAAAAAATCGGACTTTCCGGCCCGCGCAGGTGAGTTCAACCTCCCAGGGCGTGGTTAACCAGGCCCGCGGCATCGGCAAGACTGCCCGCACTGTGATCCATCGCGCGCGACTGCAGGCGCAGTCCCCGGCTTTGCTCATTGAACAGGCGGGCGTAGACGCCACCGCGATTGAGTAATTCGAAATGGGTGCCGGTCTCAACCAGCCGACCATCGTCGAGCACAAGAATCAGATCAGCGGTAATTGCGCTCCGCAGTCGATGGGCAATCAGAATAACCGTCTTCCCCTCCATCAAGCGCTCCATCGCGTCATGGATCAGGTTTTCGGATTCCGAATCGACCGCTGAGGTAGCCTCGTCGAGGATCACGATCCGGGATTGTTTGAGAAATGCGCGTGCCAAAGCGATGCGCTGTCGCTGGCCCCCGGAAATCTTGATACCTCGTTCGCCAATCACGGTGTCGAGCTTTTCGGGCAGCTGCTCAACGAAATCGCGCAGGTTAGCCAGTTCCAGCGCCTCCCACAACATCGATGAAGAAGCGTCGGGTCTCGCGTACAACAGGTTCTTGCGAATACTGACACTGAACAACAGCGCATCCTGGGTAACCAGGCTGATACTTTCGCGCAGAGACTTGACTGTAAAATGCCTCACATCACGTCCGTCAACCAACACCCGTCCACCGGTGACATCGTAGAAACGCGGAATCAGGCTGGCCATCGTGCTCTTGCCAGCGCCAGAACGCCCGACCAGCGCCACTTTAAAATTCCCCGGAATGTCCACGCTGATTCCTTTCAGAATTTCGCGGCCCCGGCTACCGTCGGATGAAGGATAGGCAAACGATACGTTTTCGAACCGAACCGAACCGCGCTTGACCGCGAACGGGCGACTCAGCGGATGGTCAGTGATTTCCGGCTTGAGGTCAAGAAAGCTGAAGATTCGTTCGATTGCTGCCAATGAGGCCGAGACCACCACTGATAATTGGGCGAAACGCTCGAGCGGCAGGTAAAGAAAACCAAGATAAGAGAAGAAAGCTACCAGAGTCCCCGGCGTCATGGTCCCGCGCAGAATCATCAGCGCGCCTACCCAAATTACGACCGTTGGCGCGCTTCGAGTGAGCAGCTGAATCAGCATCTCCTGTTTGGCCGACAATCGGATTTTGTCGATGGTCCGTTCATAGAGATTGTGGTTGTGTTCTTGAAACTGGCGTACTTCATCTTCCTCGCGGCCGAAGGACTTGATTGTGGTGGCTCCCAGGACGCGTTCGTGGACCTCGCCATGGATCTGTTCCATCGCCTCCTGCATCCGATGGCTGACTCCTTTTATTCGCGGTGCGAAGTAACGCATGAACGTTACCCACACCGGCGCTATGCAGACTGCCACCGCCGCCAGATGCCAATCGAGGATGAACAGAGTGACGATCACGAGACCGAGAGAGATGCCGTCCATCCAAACATCAATCAATGCAGAGTTGACGAGCTCCTGGGCCTGTGTGACATCATTCAGAATCCGCGACACGATGGCGCCGGCAGGATTGCGGTCGAAGAAGGAATGATGAAGCCGCTGTAGATGCGCGAACAGCTTGCACTGCAAGCCAAAAATGAGCCGATTGCCCGCCACACCTGCCCAATAGTTTCGGTAATAGCTTGCGACCGATTGCAGCGCATAAAGGGTAAGCAGGGTGCCGCTGAGCACCGCGATTTTGCTCTGCGGCGAGACGTTTACGCCTGCGACGGTGCAAAGCCACGTGCACCAGCCATCAATCAGTAGATTGATACGGTCGAGCCTGGGACGCGCGACCAGCAGAACGTCGATTACGTATTTAAAGGCGAGCGGAAAAACGAGCGGAAGGGTAAACTTCCCCACGCCCATCAGCGCCGCACCAATAACCAGTTTCAGCTGCGGTCTGACTAGGCTAAGAAATCTTATGAGCGGCGATTTTTTGCTTTTAATCGTATTTACTATCATAAACTTGCAGAACGATTTAGCCTCGAGTGGCCTCGGCTGCCTCAGTGGTGTGCCCTGTCTTCGAGCCTGTCCCCCGGCTAGAAGGAAAACGCGCTCATCACAGTAGTTCTGGTGTGTGATCTAATCGCGGATGGCACCCTGCTCAGACCAACAGGCAACCGTCATGCCCATCTTTCGCCGTTCGGGAAGGGTTTTGTTTCAAACGGGATCCAGGAGTGGCGGTCGAGGATGCACGAATTCGTCGGGTCAGCTATCCCTAATCGTAAAGTCGAACAGGAACTGAGGGCGGGCCGGCGCTCTCCGATGTCTCGGTCAACTATAAGCATCGCCCACTCGACCATCGTTCCTGCGGTTGAAGTTGGTCACGATTGTGCTCCGGGACGCGGAAATAAGTGATAAGGCCAACCGTCCTCGGGTCGGCGATCGGTGGTTTCGCTGCCATGCTGCGCGGCGGAGTGTTTGAAGAATCGGTGCTGGAAGGGGCGGAAATTTACCAACACCGCCGGTCAGCCCCGATCGTCGGCGCAATCGTTATTCTCCTCCTGTATCAGGGTTACTGTCTTTCGGTGGTGAGCGCCGCGTCCCCGTGGATCGCGCAAAGTTTCTCACTGGACCAGGCGCATCTTGCGCGACTGTTCGCGTGGATTTCGCTTTCGGCAATTGGTTCCCTCGTCCTGGCGCGACTGGCCGACAGGCTTGGCCGGCGCCAGATTATATTGACTTGCCTGACTTTGGCTCCGCTGTTCTCGTTGGGAGCTGCTCTGGCGCCTACTCCGCATTTTTTTGCAGTGTTTCAGATGCTAATCTCGGCGCTCCTTGGAGGGTCGGTCTCTTCTGCTATTGTGCTGCTGGCCGAGGAATTGCCGGTAAAACGCCGTGCGCGTGGGCAGGCCTTCGCGGCTTTGGCCAGCGCTTTTGGCGGCGTACTGAGTTATATCGTGATTCCATTCCTATTGCGCTGGGGCCTGTCATGGCGTTGGTTGCTCGCGCCAAGCGTTGCCGGCTTGGCCTTGGTCGTGCCGCTGGCGCGCATGGTACCAGTCAATCCACGGTGGCAGGAAGCAGCCTCGCGTGGTCAAATCGCCCAGAGCCATTTTTACGATATTTTCCATCCGCTGTGCCGCACCCGGGCGTTGACGCTTTTGGTATGCGCCGCTCTCGACACGATGGCCGGGACGGCGGTCAATGGTTGGCTCTATTTCGAGGCCGTCTCGATCCTCGGCCTTTCGCCGCAAATGGCCAGCACTCTGGTCGTGGCGGGGATGGGCGTCGGCATGCTCGGATTTCCGCTGGGCGCCTGGAGTTCCGAATCCTACGGTCGGGTGCCGACCGTGGTCTATATGGGCGGTGCCGCGTGGCTGGGTGCCCTGGCTTTCTACTGGGGTCCGCCCTCAAATGTCAGCTGGCCGATGGCCTGGCTGATGCTATCGTATTGCTGGTTCAAGATGGCCTCGGGCGTCATGACGGTGGGGGCGAATTCAGCTGCCACCGAACTGTTTCCCACCGCGGTTCGCGCCACCATGATCGGATGGCAGGGAATCATCGCTGCGCTCTTTTCGATGATCACCCAGGTCCTCATCGCCGCCCTCATCGGGCCTCTCGGTGGACTGACCAGGGTAGTACGCTATTTTGCCCTGCTCGGGATCCCCAGCGCAGTTATCTTCGGGCTATTCATCGACGAGACGAAAGGGTTACCGCTCGAGGTAGCCGCCAGAGAAGAGGCCTGGAGCGCGGCCCACGCGCTCAAGCAACTACATGCATCCCATTAGACCGGATTGCACTGCCAATCCGGCGCAGCGCGTGACCAGCCCGCACCGGTGCACTCTGAGCGCACAAGACATGGCTTTGCCGCCAGCCGCAGCCGATGCGCAGGGCTGCAGCGTCCGGGTACGCGGCGGTGTTACAGGGCGACGGCCCTGGGACTGGCTGGTGCTCGCGATGCTCATTACGGTTTGTTCGGTCGTCAATGCGGCCCCACGCGGTCCCAAGTCGACCACTTCCACAAGCTCAAGCTCCAAGCCATTGGCCACGCGCGCCAGACCGCGCAGCCCTGTCGCCCTGATAATTGGTGGCACCGGAATGCTGAAGGTCCCAAGTGGCGAAACGCCCGCTGTACTCGCGAGCACCGAAATCTACCTGCCTAAAAGCGCTTTCGCTTCGCTTGCGAACGCGATGAGCACCGGCCGCAGCCGTCACGCCGCCGCCGTTCTGCCTGATGGCAAGGTCTTGATTGTTGGTGGGGTGAACGCGCTGTTTGTGCCCTCGATGGCCGGGCCAACCGTGCCATGGATTCTCTCTTCGTCGGAGCTCTTCGACCCGGTAAGCGGCCGTTTCACAAAAGGACCCAACATGATGACGGCGCGCGACTCCCCCTCGGCGGTGCTGCTGACTAACGGCAAGGTCTTGATCGTCGGCGGTGGCACCAACTCTGCCGAGCTCTATGATCCCGCCAAAGGCACCTTTGAACCAACCGGCTCGATGGCCATAGAGCGCTATGGGCAAACTGCCACCTTGCTCACCAACGGCAAGGTTCTGGTTGCGGGTGGTGGCTCGAATCAGGCGGAGATCTATGACGTGACCACAGGCAAATTCAGTTTGACCGGCGCCATGCAGCAAAACCGGATCTATCACACGGCGACCTTGCTGCTTGACGGCCGCGTGTTGATCGCTGGTGGCAGTCCGTATGCCAGAAGTTCGGCGACCGATACTTCCGAACTTTATGACCCGCTGAGCGGCACCTTCACGCCCGGACCAAGGATGCAGGAGCCACGGGCCGGCCACACCGCGACCCTCCTAACCAATGGCCAAGTCCTGATTGCTGGTGGCCATGACGACAATAGTGCCGAGATTTACGATCCTGTGGCCGAACAGTTCGTTCGCACGGGCGATATGAGCACCGGACGCTTCGGCCATTCCGCGCTGCGGCTGCCTGACGGAAGAGTGTTAATTGCCGGCGGCTGGAACAGAAACTACCAACCATTGGCGACAACTGAAATCTACGACGTGAGGACGGGCAAATTTACGCCCGGAGGCAACCTCGTCGAGGCACGGGCAGATCACACCGCCAGCCTCATCTGGGTACGTTGGCCTTTGAACTGGAAACCGAATGCTGCGCCTTCTGCTGCTCCCACGCCGCCGACCCCGACGCCATCGCCAGTGGCAACCACCCCTTCTCGCCCAGGCCTGGGACGGGTTAAGCAACCTTAGCGGTATCAGCTCGTGGCAGTGTTCTGAATTAAGCTCAGGCGGCGTGCGCCCGGTGCCAGGCCCTTATGACAGCGCCGTCTCTAAGGTAAGCTTACTGGGCAGGAGGACGGGAGAATGGGTGCGTTTATACTCGGAATCCTCGTAGGTATTGTTGCCACGCTCGCATTCGTAATTTACAACGAAGGCGAATACTTCCTTAAGCTTCATCAGGGGGTCAAGCGAACCATGGCACGCTACAAGCAGCAGCTCAATTGATTGCACATCACTGTTCTGAGTGGCATCGAGTCCGTGCAGCGCACGGGTCGTTATGGTTGCGCGCAGCAGCAGAACCCTGGCGTTTCTATCCCTGATCGTCCTCGCTGTCTTGCTATTGCCGATCCTGGCCATGAGCGATGACCTTGAGTCAGCCTCGGCGGCGCTGGCTGAGCAATCATTCGCCCTGCTCCATGACCTAAGCAGCCGAAGTAATGCCAAATCCAACCAACTCATCGGACCTATCGCAAGCCTGGCCGGCGACGCTGACAGCTTGCGTCAATCGCTCGCGCGCAAGGACACGCGCGCGGCGCAAAACGCGATGGCGGCACTGATGTCGGACGGCGCTACGATTGACCAGGCTCTTGCTAACAATCCCAAAGCTCTCGAAGCTGAAGAATGGATTGGATTGAAGCAGCAGCTTGATAAGCTGGCGCGAGCGATAGCGGCTTGTGCCGCTGATGATCCGCACTGTAAGGGGAGCAGCGGCTCGTCAGCGACAGCCGGATCACCAGCCAAGGAGTCGCTCCCTGATTCAGGGGGGCCTCACATCGTCATAGCCTCGCGCGAGTTTGACGGCGCCCGCCTTCGGCTCAAAGGGTATCTGGAGGGCGCGGGTCTTAAGTCGGCCGGCTTGTACGAGGGTTCAAAGGAACTGAAGGCCTTCAAGGTTGATGGGGTTGCCGGACGCCAGCGAGTGGAGTTCGATTTGCGGCTGAGCGATCCTTCTCCCTTGAGCGTTCTGCGGGTAGTGGATAGTAACGGTCGGAACGACCAGGCGCCGGTGTTGGACGCCGCTTCGGAGGGTGGCAGCGAATTTGTCGCCGCCCCGAGCGCGCTCGCATCCATGCTGTCAGCGGGCGGCGCGGGAGAACCTCCGCCGACAACCCTGGACAACACTGCCGAGATACCCAGCCATGGCCCGTTGCTGCCGTCCCCTTCCAAACGTCATACGCTCGGCAGCAGACTTGCCGATGTCCATGTCACGGTAATGAGTCTTAATCGGATTGCTAACTTGCCGCCAACCTATGAAGTCGTCGGCCGGATCTCCGGCCAGGGTATCACCCGTGCCGGGATTTATCTTGATGGCAGATTGATTCAGACGATCCCAATCGTGCCAGGTGCGAAAGAGACTAGCTTCGATCGCCAATTCAGGGCCGAGGGCGGCCAGACCAGCATTCGAGCGTACTCAGTGGGTAACCGATTTATCGAGGAGCCGCTGGCACTCGATGAAGCCAGCGATCCGAATGAATTGTCGGCTTATGCCAACCGCGCAACCGTTCTGACTGCGCCGATTTCGTCCGCGCCCGTCGCAATCGCGCTGAGCGCGATTCGTCCATTGGGTGGGGGAATGTATCTCGTCGATGGGGTGATTTCGGGAGCCAATCTGGCGACAGCCGGTCTCTATCAAAATGGCGTGCTCGTCCAGAACATCAATTTGAACTCCGGGATGGGTGGCGCCCTGGGTGCGCTCGCGGGCGTTCCACGCTCGGTAAACTTCAGCGTGAGATTCAATCCCTCAGCGGGACCGGCGACAATCCGAGCCTTCGATCGAACCGGTGCCTTTGCTGAACAGCCTATCCTGGTGGCGGGCAGTGTACCCTACATCGCAGGGTCGCCCAATTCGCTCTCGGCCGGGGTTGCGAATCCGCTTTATGGAAGGAGCATTCCCAACGTTCATTACCCGAGTGGGAGGAGCTTTAGTGCGCCGCTCTGGTGAGCGCCTGAGCTTCGGCAATTCGAGGGGTTGAGAAATCGGCTCAGAGGGGGCCGAGCGGATCGGCCGCGAGTCCGCTCAAATCTAAAGTTATCCATTAAGTTTCCGCAATCTCCCGGCGACCGGCTTGTCGATGCGCCGATTGTTGGGTTAGATTGAAGTGCCAGGCTCAGCCTGCAAGCCTTAAGGTTAATTTGAGAGTTCATTCGAAATGTTGATCCAGGCAACTCAACTTCGACCCGGGATGGTGCTCGACTACAATGGCGCCCTCTGGCGCGTAATGACTATCAGTCACATAACGCCAGGCAACTGGCGGGGTATGGTCCAGACCAAGCTGCGCAACATCAAGACCGGTAGCCAAACCGAAAACCGGTTCCGTTCCGAGGATCGGGTCGAGCGCGTGATTCTCGACCAGGTGCCCATGGAATTCCTCTACCGCGAGGGTGACCAGTTCTATTTCATGAACACCAAAACCTACGACCAGATTTCGCTACCGGCCGAGATGCTCGAGGAGGTTGAGGGTTTTCTTACGCCCAACACCCAAGTCGAGGTTGAATTTTTTGAAAATACACCGCTGAACGTCACGTTGCCCAAGACGGTGAATCTCAGGGTGGTGAGTACCGAACCAGGAATCAAGACTGCCGCGGTAACCAACACGCTGAAACCTGCTACTACCGAAACCGGTCTCGTGGTCCAGGTTCCACACTTCGTTGCCGAAGGCGACATCATCACTATTAATACCGAGACGCGGGAGTATCTCTCCCGTTCCAAATAGAGACCGTCTCAGGCTAAACCACCTGACGGCGCGAGACTGCCCGGGCAACTTAGCTGGTCCGCGAAATTTCCAGCAGCCGGGGTCTACAGCCAAAGATAACCGGCGGACGCTTGGCTGACCCAGCAAAAAAGGACGCGAGTGCGCTGCTGCGAGCATCCGTCAACGCGGCTATGAGGCATTCACGTCCGCTCCGCGGCGTGGATCCGGCGCTTAAGTCGCCGTTGCGGCTGCAGGCCAACATGTACCTTGCCCAGACGCAGCCCGGCCTTGAGGGCGTCGCATGGGAGGAGATTGCCGAGAGGTTCGCAAATTTCGCCGCGCGTCATAAGTCATCCGGCTCAGCGCTGACTCTTCCCCAAGTCCGAGAACTCGGCCGACGCCACGTACCGAGCCGCGCCGGAATGACCATTTTCACCGCGAGCGACCCGGACCCTCTGCGAGAGTTGCGAACATGCGAGGATATTTTTGCTGTCGTGGGCTATCGCGCGGGTCTATCCAGCGAATCCGCTGCGTTGGAGAAAATCTCGGCTGTCGCCACCCATGCTCCCTATATCGAGCAGGCTCTGACGGCGCGCAATCGGCTCATGCCGGGAACCCGCTCAGGTCGACGGCTCCGTTATCGCGTGATCGCGCGGATGGCAGGTGAGCATCAACATAGGCGGATCGATCTGGCGCGAGCGGTGGCCCGCGGCATTGCTGAACGCCACGACCGCAAATGGCGCGCGGTAGAGGATGACGCAGATATCGAGTTCTGGGCGACTTTGTTGCCGAGCGAACTGATCCTGGCGGTGCGCCTCAGCGATGAGCGAATGCGTCATCGGGATTACAAGGTGGCACACCTCCCCGGTTCTTTGAGGCCGTCAGTAGCGGCGGCGCTGGCGCACCTTTCCGACCCCGAGCCCGATGACGTTGTACTCGACCCTTTTTGTGGTGCGGGAACTGTTCTGATTGAACGCGCTCATCTGCAACGGTATGCGCTTCTCATCGGCTGCGACTCTGATCCCGAGGCACTTTCGGCGGCCCGGGAGAATATTGGTCCACGCTACAAACCGATCGAACTTCATCGATGGGATGCGCTGGCCATTCCCCTGCCGGACGCCAGCATCAAAAAGATCATCACCAACCTACCGTGGGGCGTTCGCCACGGCTCGCATGAGGAGAATCAGCGCCTCTATCCTCGTATCATCGCTGAATTCCACCGCCTCTTGTCGCCCGGGGGCAGAATAGTGATCCTGTCGGGCGAAACACGTCTGATGTCCCAGCTGATCGGTCGGGAACTTTTGCGTCCGGAGAAGATTTTGCACGTCTCAATCCTCGGCGCTCGCGCCGCCGTTTATGTTTCAACAAAACCTCGTTGACCCAATTCGCCGATCGCCAGGCCAGGCGGCGCGACTCAGTTAGCCGTGCAGGCAAGGTGCCACCCGGGGGCGAATAGGGTAGAGTATTGACCCGTCGGCAAGATCGGGCTGAACTTCGGCCCGACGCCGGTGCGCTGGTGTAAGGAGAGGACTGGGCGGGACTCCTTGCCGTATCGCGTTAAAATCCGCAAGCAGAGAATCCAGCAACTCGGCCTGTGGCTGGCCAAAGGCTGAAGGTGAAATTCGAGTTCGGGGGTTTTGGATGAGGAGTAGTGCTCAGGATCGGTTGGCCTACAGCGTGGTACGCTCGATCTCAGCGTTGGTCCAGCTGGGCGCGCTAATCTGCCTGACTCCGCTCAAGCAATACGGTAGTGATACCGAACGCATCATCGCCTTCATTATGCTGTCGATGATGGCGTGGTCGTTGAACGTCTGGTGCCGGCGATCGCCCGAATACCAGAGGCGGAGGCTGGCGCGACCCGTTCGAGCAGACCGGGGGTGGCAGATAGCTGTTAGTCTGCTGGTGGGTGTTTTTGCCGTCACGGCGATTCTGTACCTGCAGGTCGTCCCGACGTGGCCTTGGTTTGCGGTCTCGTTGTCGCTCGGCGGATGCACCGGTTACGCTCTCACCAACGCGTGAAAAACTGGTTGGGGAGCCGACCGACCCGAGCTGATGGCTCCGCGCGATGTTGGCTCATCGAGGTCGAGCGGGGTGTGACGGAAGGATCCAATGACGCCGATTAGACACCAAATCTTCCGGCGGAAACCTGCCGCAACCTTGCTCGCCGAAGCGCGTCCGAATGACGAAGGGCTGAAACGGGCGCTACGAGCCTTCGATCTGACCCTGCTGGGAATCGGTGCCATTGTCGGCGCCGGTATTTTCGTTCTGACAGGGGTTGCCGCGGCGCGCTATGCGGGCCCTGCAATCATGATGTCGTTCGTGGTTGCGGGGATAGCCTGTGCGATGGCCGCACTGTGTTATGCCGAGTTTGCCGCCATGATCCCCATTGCCGGCAGCGCCTACTCGTACTCCTATGCAACCATGGGCGAACTGGTTGGATGGATCATTGGTTGGGATCTGGTCCTGGAGTACGCGGTCGGAGCAGCCGCGGTCGCCGTGGGATGGTCAGGCTACCTCAACGTTATCCTGAGCGGACTCGGAATCCATCTGCCGGATGTGATCACTCATGCACCGGCGGCTGGGGGAGTGATCGATTTGCCGGCCCTGCTGGTCGTACTGTTCATCAGTGGAGTGCTGTATGTCGGCATCTCGGAAAGTGCCCGGCTCAATTCAATCATCGTGGTAATCAAGCTGTTTGCCATCGCCATCGTGATCATAGGGGGGCTGTTTTTTGTGCGGCCGGCGAATTGGTTGCCGTTCGCCCCTTTCGGCTGGAGCGGTGTGATGAAGGGGGCCGCGGTCATCTTCTTTGCCTACATCGGGTTCGACGCGGTCTCGACGGCGGCGGAAGAGGTGATTGACCCTAACCGCGACCTTCCGATCGGTATTCTGGCGTCGTTGTTCATCTGTACGCTGTTGTACATCCTCGTTGCGGCGGTGCTCACCGGGATGGTGCCGGCAGCCAGGATTGACCTGAAAGCCCCGCTGGCCTCGGCTTTCGTTATTCGTGGCCTGAATTTTGTCGCGTGGGTGGTGTCGGTCGGGGCGGTCGCGGGCTTGAGTTCGGTGTTGCTGGTCTTATTGCTGGGACAATCCCGAATCTTCTATGCGATTTCGCGCGACGGCCTGTTACCAGCGGCCTTTAGCCGGGTTCATCCGCGGTTTCGGACCCCCTATATCCCGACTGTCCTGACCGGAATCGGCGTCGGTTTGACCGCTGCCCTGCTTCCGATCCAGGAAATTGCCGAGCTGACCAATATCGGCACTTTGTTCGCCTTCGTACTGGTGTGTCTGGGCGTCTGGATTCTCCGGGCGGTCGAGCCTGAAATCAACCGCCCATTCCGCACCCCCTGGGTTCCCCTGGTGCCGATACTTGGTGTCATCTTCTGTGGCTATCTGATGGCCAGTCTGCCGCGCCTGACGTGGATACGGTTTTTCGTGTGGATGGCAGCCGGGCTGGCCATCTATTTCAGCTATGGCCGCTTCCATAGCCATCTAACACTCGAGACGAGCTCGGAAGGAACCAACTTGCTCGACGCCGAGAAGACGGCCAGTCAGCGTTAAGGTGGTAGCGAGCAATATCCTGCGAAAGGGCGCGCTCAGCTGCCGTGGTCACGTGTTATGGGCGCCCACCGATTGCCGGCTACGGGTCGCTCCGCGACTGCCCGCCAACCAGACCGCGGCCAAATGCCGCCACCTCACTCTGCCATTGGGAGCCGAAAGCCAGGATTAGCACTTGCTGGTTAATCTGTTGATCTTTGGTCAGGCTGCGCCACTGACCGCCTCCCACCGCCGCCATCTGCTGATATGCCTGCCGAGTTTGAAGATAAAAACTGGGCAGTCGATTGTCATCCTTGGGCGGAGTCAAGCCGATCTCGCGATAATATTCCTGCAAAAAGCGCTCGTGTTCCTCCACGGTTACGTCAACGGTGTTGAAGATGCCGTTTTCCGCCCGCAATTTCCGGATCTCGTCCAGGGTAGGGCCCATGTCCTCGTCGAAGGGCGGCGTATCGCCGACCAGAATAATCACTTTTTTGGCGCGGGGTTGCCAGGCCAGACGGTCAACCGCCGTACGCACCGCGCCCAGAGTATCCTCCTGCCAGGCGCCACCATTCTGCGCGCGGATACTTTCGAGGAAGTTGATCAAAATTTCCGGCGACACCGTCAGGGGCTGCACTTGGATCGGTTCTCCGCGGGCGCCAAATACCACGATCGCCATCCGGGTGGTAGGCACCAACTGATGGATCGCGAGAATCAGCAATCTCATCTTGTTTTTCACATCATCGATGATCCGCTTCATCGAGCCGGTGCCGTCAATCACCAGCGCGACGTCCAGGCCGCTGCGCCTCAGCGCGCCAATAAAACCGCCGAAACCGGCGCCGATGCCGTGGCCATAACCGGAACCGATGCCACCGCCGCGGCCAATTCCGATTCCACCGCCGGCAACCGAACGGACATAATGCGTAGCTTCGCTAATGGCCTGAGTGCTGTGCTGGGCGACAATCGGACGCTCAATCGGCAGCGGCATCGCCATCTCGGGCATCGGCATCTCGGGCACATTTAATTGCTCGAGTTGCTGAGTTCCGCCACCTCCGCCACTGGGCTGGAAATTGACCACGATAAGATTGCGCGCGCGTTCAAAATGGACTCCCCATAGAATCGCCAGCAGGATCGCAAGATGAAGGGCGATTGAAAGCGGCAGCGGTCCGGAGAGGAAGCGCAGCACCTCCCAGACTGAGCGCCGTTCCACTACCACTGGCGCAGCAGGGTGGGCGGCGCCGGGTCCGGGAACGCCAACAGCTGGAACAGTGCCGTCGGCCCGGCGCCTGAAATGGCTCAAGAATCTTCGCAGTTGGCCGACGGGGGAGGTTAGGACGATGGGCTCGGATCGCTGAGCTCGACGAAACTTGATCACCTGATACAGGAGGAAAACCCATATCAATCCGGGAATTACGATTACGGTGATTACTGCAGTGAGCATTAAGTTAGGATCCCTTGAGTCATCGTCGCGCAGGATCTGGGCAAAAGCCAGGCGTTAAAAGTTTGCGCTCCTGGCGAACGCGACCGCTCCGTCCCCGTCCGGCGCGGACGGCCTGGCGCCGGCCGATTATGCTTTGAGCAACCTATACTTTCCGGGCCGGCCACATGCAGGCAGAGGACCGCCGCTGGGCCCGGAGGTTCATTAGCCACGTTGTGAGATTAAGCCGAGTTTGGTCGGCGCCTGGCAATACGACAATTTGCAAATCTTCGCTTCCTTGGCTAGTTTTGAGCGTGTCATCGCTTCGGCATACACGGCGCGGTATTATATTTATCTTGTCAGCACCTTCCGGCGCGGGAAAAACAACACTTTCCCGCGGGGCGCTGAGCATGAACCTGGGTCTTCAAGCGTCGGTGTCAGTGACCACGCGGGCCGCGCGTCCAGGGGAACGCGAAGGGATCGACTACAGCTTCGTGAGCGAAGAGGAATTCAGACGCAAGCTTGCAGCCGGTGATTTTGCCGAATGGGCGCAGGTCTTTGACTCGCGTTACGGAACGCCGCGTGAGCCGCTTGAGCGCGCAATAGCCTCCGGCAACGATATTCTGCTTGATATAGACATACAAGGGGCGCGACAGCTCCGTCAGAAATATCCCAACGATACTGTAACAATTTTTGTCCTGCCGCCGAGCTTTAGCGAACTGGAAGAACGTCTGCGGCGGCGCGGTACGGAAGACGCTTCTGCCATCGAGCGCCGATTGATGCGCGCCCGTGACGAGGCTTCGGCCTTTCCGGAGTATGACTACCTGATTATAAACTCGGATCTGAGCGAATCACTAAGGCAGCTTGAGGCCGTGGTGCTAGCGGAACGTTTGAAAGTTGCACGCCTGACCCCGGAGTTCACGGCGTGGAACAGGTAGCCGTTCAATCGAGCGATCTGCTCGAACAGTTGATCAGCAAAGTGCGGAGCTACAATCCGCAGGCTGACGCCGGCTTGATCCGCCGCGCTTATGAGTACTCCGCCCGGATGCACGGCGAGCAAAAGCGGATGTCAGGCGAGCCCTACGTCACTCATCCGCTGAATGTCGCTCTGATCATCGCTGACTTCAAGCTCGACCTGCCCTCGATCATTACCGGCCTGCTGCATGACGTGGTCGAGGACACGCATGCTTCGCTGGCCGAAGTCCAGGCGCATTTCGGCCCCGAGGTGGCGCGGCTGGTCGATGGGGTGACCAAGGTCTCCAAGATTACCTTTCTCAGCCGCGAGGAAAAGCAGGCGGAAAACTTCCGCAAGATGATCATCGCGATGGCGCACGATATCCGGGTCGTGCTGATCAAACTGGCTGATCGCCTGCACAACATGCGGACCCTCCATCATCTGCCACGTGATCGGCAGGAGGAGATTTCGCGCGAGACCCTCGAAATCTATGCGCCGATCGCTCATCGGCTCGGCATCTATTGGTTGAAATCGGAGCTGGAGGACGCGGCCTTTCGCTACCTCAATTCTGCCGCATATGCGACGCTCAAAGCCTATGTGGCCAAGACCCGTGCGGAGCGCGAGAGCTACATTTGCGACGTCATCGATATTCTCTCGCGCCGTCTGGCCGAAGCCGGCGTCAAGGCCGAGGTGACCGGTCGGCCCAAGCACTTCTATTCAATTCATACCAAGATGCAGGAGGAGCGGCTCAATTTCGACGAGATCTATGACCTGGTCGCCTTCCGCATCATCGTCGGCACCGTTCGGGAATGTTACGAGGCTTTGGGTGTGGTGCACGCCAATTGGAAGCCGATTCCAGGCCGCTTCAAGGATTACATCGCGCTGCCCAAGGCCAACATGTATCAATCGCTCCATACCACCGTCATCGGACCGCGCGGGCAGCGGATGGAGGTGCAGATCCGGACGCGCGAAATGCACGAAGTCGCCGAACACGGCATCGCGGCCCATTGGAGCTACAAGGAAGGCGGAGCTGAGTTGCGTGATACGCAGCGCTTTGCCTGGCTGCGGCGGCTAATCGAATGGCAGCAGAACCTCAAGGATCCCCAGGAGTTTCTCTCGACGGTCAAGGACGACCTCTTTCCCGAAGAGGTGTTCGTCTTTACCCCAAAGGGCGACCTGCTGGATTTCCCGCAGGGCGCGACCGTAATTGACTTTGCCTACCGCATCCATTCGCAGGTCGGGCATCATCTGGCGGGCGCACGCGTCAATGGCCGGATGGTGCCGCTGCGCTACCAGCTCAAATCGGGCGACACCGTCGAGGTGATAACCTCCGAACGGCAGACTCCGGGCAAGGACTGGGCGAACTTTGTCGTCACCGCGCGCGCCAAGAGCCGCATCCGGCAATGGTTGCGGCAGCAGCAGGCCGAACGTTCACGCGAGATGGGAGTGGCGCTTTTGGATCGCGAATTGACGCCAACCGGTCTGACCGTCGCCCAGTTGAAGAGCAAAAACCGCTTCGAACCAGCCCTCAAGGAGTTCTCCCAGCGCGATACTGACAGCCTGCTGGCGGCGGTCGGCTACGGAATTGTGACACCAGCCCAGTTGCTGGCCAAAATACTCACGCCCGAGGAGTTGAAGCTCTATCGCGCGGAAAAGGCTTCATCCGCGGGACCAGCCGACAAGGAACGAACCTCGCGCGACGGACGCGCCGGCAATGGCAACGCGGTCCTCGTCTCCGGGATTGGCGATATGCTCGTGCGCTTCGCTCGCTGTTGCAATCCGCTGCCGGGCGAGGCGATAACAGGCTTCATCACGCGCGGTCACGGGGTGACGGTTCATCTGGCGGGCTGCCCGGTGGCTCTGGCCACCGATCCGCAGCGGCGGGTTCCGGTGGCATGGAAGGCGGGTGAGGAAACGCTGCGGCCGATCGAGCTCGAAGTCCTGTGCGTCGATCAGCCGGGCTTGCTGGCGGCGATGACCAAGGCGATTGCTTCAGCCGGAGTTAATATCTCGACCGCCGAGGTCAAGACCACGGGGCAGAACGGGCGCGCCTTGTCGCATTTTGAACTGAGAGTGAGCAGCGCGCGGCAGCTGAACAATCTGATGCACACCATTGCCGCGATCGACGGGGTGATGCGGGTCTCCCGCCTGGGTTTGAATCACAACCACAATTAGCGGAAACATTGGCGTTCGCCGCCAGAATAGCGGCGACCGTGAGCGCGGTCTGGCTCTCTGTTCGCAGCCTCTACATCAAGCTTTCCCCGCATGGCGAGTTTCGGGGGCGGCGGTTACCGAAATTTCAGTCGCCTCCTGACCAGGGAAATGAGTAAAAGGGGACCCCTGTGATGTTGGGTGCTGCCCTGTGTGCCAGCGACGCGCTGGCACATCGCTCAGATTATCGGCGGGCACTGGATGATTGCGCGCGGCGCCACCGGCCAGGGCAGGGGTGAGAACTGGCGCCGACAACAACCCCGAAGTTTTCCTCTCAGTTGCCATCGTCAGCACCCGGTTTCGGGATAAACACCGGACCGTGAATGGACCGCGGATCCCCTAGGATCCAGGTCGGCGGCCTGCCCGGCGTCAGAATAGTCCAGCCCATCGGGGTCCGATTGACGAATGTGGGCGGATAACCTGGAGTGATGGCCGTATAGCCACCCGCTCCATTTGGGTTCACAAAGGTCGGCGGTTGTCCCGGGGTGATGATGGTATAGCCGGGGTTCCGATTCGGCCACTGCGCCTCGGCCAGCGGCGGCCAAAGCAACAACACTGCGAGGATCAATAATATTTTCATTTTGTCTACCTCGGGTCGAATGCGAAATTGTGGCCTGTATTTCAGTCCCCTCCTCATCGGGGCAATGAGTGAAGTGACGGTGACCGTTGTCCACTGGCCAAAGCCACCGGTTGGATTTCAGTCCCCTCCTCATCGGGGCAATGAGTGAAGTTTCGGCAGCAATAAACGGACTTACCGTACTGCCCGGCGCATTTCAGTCCCCTCCTCATCGGGGCAATGAGTGAAGTAAACCTATGCGATGGCATATAACCGGATCGCACTTCTTATTTCAGTCCCCTCCTCATCGGGGCAATGAGTGAAGTCGGAGCTCCCGTATCTGCGCTATGTCGATCCGAGCATTTCAGTCCCCTCCTCATCGGGGCAATGAGTGAAGTGTGGTAACTCCGCAGCCTGCGCCGGTAGCGCCGGTTATTTCAGTCCCCTCCTCATCGGGGCAATGAGTGAAGTACGGTCCCCGCCGTGAGTACCTCTGGTCTTATCACCTGTGCATTTCAGTCCCCTCCTCATCGGGGCAATGAGTGAAGTTCGGATAGTGCAGACCAGCAGTCTGCGCGCGCTGATGCGCGCGCATTTCAGTCCCCTCCTCATCGGGGCAATGAGTGAAGTAGCACCGGAGGAACTGCTGGGATATCCGCGCGCAGTGGATATTTCAGTCCCCTCCTCATCGGGGCAATGAGTGAAGTGCCTGGCGAGTCGATCGAGCGCCTCCATTTCCTGATATTTCAGTCCCCTCCTCATCGGGGCAATGAGTGAAGTGGAGCCGGCTGAGGTCGCGGAGAAGGGGACGGTTGATTTCAGTCCCCTCCTCATCGGGGCAATGAGTGAAGTTCCCAGGTCCCGTGTAGCCGAAACCTCCGGCGTTCGAAATCGATTTCAGTCCCCTCCTCATCGGGGCAATGAGTGAAGTCCGCGCCGGCGTGCGCGTGAGATACTGCAGCGTGTCCAAATTTCAGTCCCCTCCTCATCGGGGCAATGAGTGAAGTTACTTTCCCCGAAGGGGTGTGTGATCGCCCTTTAGATTAAAATTTCAGTCCCCTCCTCATCGGGGCAATGAGTGAAGTTAACGCTGATGAGGCAGGCCGAACGGAGGGCAAGATGGCAATTTCAGTCCCCTCCTCATCGGGGCAATGAGTGAAGTGTTGGGGCAGGAACCGCAGAAAAGCACGAATGTACATTTCAGTCCCCTCCTCATCGGGGCAATGAGTGAAGTTGTACCAGTACCAGTAGCTCCGCAACCGCCGCCTCCGATTTCAGTCCCCTCCTCATCGGGGCAATGAGTGAAGTTCCTTTTCATTTCGGCTCCTCCTTTGGTGACTTCAATTTCAGTCCCCTCCTCATCGGGGCAATGAGTGAAGTTTCTCCGGATCGATCTTCCTCCTCATCGATTAAGTCATTTCAGTCCCCTCCTCATCGGGGCAATGAGTGAAGTTGAGCGCGTGGCTGGCTGAGCGCGGGTACGCTATCAGTATTTCAGTCCCCTCCTCATCGGGGCAATGAGTGAAGTTCGCGGCGGTCTGGCGCATCCGATACTGCATTTGACGATTTCAGTCCCCTCCTCATCGGGGCAATGAGTGAAGTTCGGGCCCCGCCTCGCGCCGAAATCGTTCATGTGTGATTTCAGTCCCCTCCTCATCGGGGCAATGAGTGAAGTACTCCTCGTCCTCGCCGGCGGCCAAGAGAGCGCGCAGCTATTTCAGTCCCCTCCTCATCGGGGCAATGAGTGAAGTAGGAGCGCGCTGACCGCGCGCGGCGTGAGGAGGAGGTATTTCAGTCCCCTCCTCATCGGGGCAATGAGTGAAGTTTAATCAGGCTGTACAGATATTCGCAGAGCAGAGATTATTTCAGTCCCCTCCTCATCGGGGCAATGAGTGAAGTTCATCTCGAGCCCATCCTGCGCGCGCGCGGCTGGTGGGGTCGCGATTTCAGTCCCCTCCTCATCGGGGCAATGAGTGAAGTGCCGCCGGAGTGTCGCAGTCATCGCTGCCACCCTACATTTCAGTCCCCTCCTCATCGGGGCAATGAGTGAAGTTTCACCCAGCGAAACGCGAACACCATCTTATTTGGGTTGATTTCAGTCCCCTCCTCATCGGGGCAATGAGTGAAGTTTGGTTTGTCACCCCTTGATCAGCTTCTCGGGGCTTTTTCATTTCAGTCCCCTCCTCATCGGGGCAATGAGTGAAGTTCGAACGCTACCGCAAAACTGTAGCCGAAATCCGAGAATTATTTCAGTCCCCTCCTCATCGGGGCAATGAGTGAAGTATACGGTAGCCCGCGATTAATCCCTTGCCCTAGATTTCCTATTTCAGTCCCCTCCTCATCGGGGCAATGAGTGAAGTAGTGCCACAGGCTAACCGCTCAGCAAGGATTAGTCAATTTCAGTCCCCTCCTCATCGGGGCAATGAGTGAAGTCGTTGTCGATGCGCACCGTATAGGTGCCCGATGTCATTTCAGTCCCCTCCTCATCGGGGCAATGAGTGAAGTGCATGGTCAGCGAGAGAGAGCACAGCGCGATCGAGACATTTCAGTCCCCTCCTCATCGGGGCAATGAGTGAAGTTCCCAGGGGCTGGCCCCGTGACGTCGGACCAGCTCTCGATCCGGCTATTTCAGTCCCCTCCTCATCGGGGCAATGAGTGAAGTAAGAAGTGGCCCGGTACCTCCGCGAAAGAGGTATCAATTTCAGTCCCCTCCTCATCGGGGCAATGAGTGAAGTCAGAAATGGCGTTCGTCCACCAGTTCGACGAAGGTCAGTACATTTCAGTCCCCTCCTCATCGGGGCAATGAGTGAAGTCTATCACTGAGGATCAGGTTCAAACCTTTCCAGAATTTCAGTCCCCTCCTCATCGGGGCAATGAGTGAAGTTGACCGTGACCTAAGCGCTTGGCTAGCGCTTGGGCTATTTCAGTCCCCTCCTCATCGGGGCAATGAGTGAAGTTCATTTTGTCCTCCTGGCCTTGCCTCATCAGTACGGGTATTTCAGTCCCCTCCTCATCGGGGCAATGAGTGAAGTTCAACGGAATGAAATCACCCGCCACGCCGTTGATCGTCGCGCTGCCATTTCAGTCCCCTCCTCATCGGGGCAATGAGTGAAGTTGCTGACGGGGATGCTATACGCTACCTGATTGACGTGGCTCATTTCAGTCCCCTCCTCATCGGGGCAATGAGTGAAGTAAAAACCTGCCTCCGCTCGTGCCGACGAAGGTGGTAAATTTCAGTCCCCTCCTCATCGGGGCAATGAGTGAAGTGCCGAACAGGAATTCCTCCGACGGGTCACACTGAATGAAATTTCAGTCCCCTCCTCATCGGGGCAATGAGTGAAGTTTTCGGCCGGCCGCTGAAGGCTCCCAGGATCTGATCAAGATTTCAGTCCCCTCCTCATCGGGGCAATGAGTGAAGTTAAGTCGATTTACCCCCCGTTACCCCCCGATTGAGACAATTTCAGTCCCCTCCTCATCGGGGCAATGAGTGAAGTACAAAAGTAGATGCTCGCACTACCACGAGTTAACCAGAGATTTCAGTCCCCTCCTCATCGGGGCAATGAGTGAAGTTTCTATCGTCGCGGGGGGGCAAACTGGCACGCATACATTTCAGTCCCCTCCTCATCGGGGCAATGAGTGAAGTGGCGAATAAAGGAGTCTGCTGCGCAGCGCAGCAACAATTTCAGTCCCCTCCTCATCGGGGCAATGAGTGAAGTTGTACTGATGATGGCAGGCCGAACGGAGGATATCAATTTCAGTCCCCTCCTCATCGGGGCAATGAGTGAAGTAGTTATGTCCGGTTGGCGCCGCAGCCAGCGCCATCTCATTTCAGTCCCCTCCTCATCGGGGCAATGAGTGAAGTTGACGTAGATCCGTTCCCGCCCCTGGACTTTTGTCCAAATTTCAGTCCCCTCCTCATCGGGGCAATGAGTGAAGTGCTAGGGCTGAGCTTGGCCTGAGCTAGGGCTGAGCTATTTCAGTCCCCTCCTCATCGGGGCAATGAGTGAAGTTGCGAAACGTCGTCCGCGGCGCTGGCGAAAGCGGGTTTATTTCAGTCCCCTCCTCATCGGGGCAATGAGTGAAGTCGCCGGCGGTCGAGGAACTGGCGCTGGCTGTGGCGCAACGATATTTCAGTCCCCTCCTCATCGGGGCAATGAGTGAAGTAGCAATGAAAGCGAAAGAAATTTTGACTAATCGCGCATTAATTTCAGTCCCCTCCTCATCGGGGCAATGAGTGAAGTTAAGACCGCATTTATACCCTGCAGCCCTAAAGTAACATTTCAGTCCCCTCCTCATCGGGGCAATGAGTGAAGTTCGAAGGCAGGCGAAACTCGCTCAGGGCCCATTGGTATTTCAGTCCCCTCCTCATCGGGGCAATGAGTGAAGTGGTCTACAGGGGATGGCCGCCCTGTACTGATGAGGCAATTTCAGTCCCCTCCTCATCGGGGCAATGAGTGAAGTATGCCCTGGCGGAATACCTCCGCCAGAAAGGCATCAAATTTCAGTCCCCTCCTCATCGGGGCAATGAGTGAAGTCGCTTGGCGCGCGCGCGGCGATTGGCGTACTCAATACAGATTTCAGTCCCCTCCTCATCGGGGCAATGAGTGAAGTCGCGCTAGCGCATAGGACCTATCTGCCGAATTTTCAATAATTTCAGTCCCCTCCTCATCGGGGCAATGAGTGAAGTTTCTCCATTTTTGTCCTCCCGGCCTGCCATCATCAGTACGATTTCAGTCCCCTCCTCATCGGGGCAATGAGTGAAGTTTCTCTCGTCGCCGGGGCGCAGACCGGCACGCATACTATTTCAGTCCCCTCCTCATCGGGGCAATGAGTGAAGTCAAAGTACTGCCCATTGGCCAACGCAACAGGTTGGGTCGTATTTCAGTCCCCTCCTCATCGGGGCAATGAGTGAAGTTAGGCGTGGCCACCTGCACAAACATGCTGTAGTGGAAACATTTCAGTCCCCTCCTCATCGGGGCAATGAGTGAAGTGATCCTCGCGCACCTGCGAGATCGCGCGACCAAAACATTTCAGTCCCCTCCTCATCGGGGCAATGAGTGAAGTCGCCGCAAAAGCGCCGTAAATACGCGCACTTGGCCGGCGACGCCGACTCCAATTTTTCGCAACACCGCAATTTGTAGCAAACCCCCCCTCATTTGCGAAATCACCAGATATCCCCGCAGTAATTGCGGAATTCGCAACCAATGCAACGGCTGCGCGCAGCGGTTCGCGCCGGCAGTTCTTCCCGGCGGATACAGTTGCGGATTTCAGCTGCGGCCCATCTCACCGCATCCTTTTCTCGCGTGCCGATAGAGACGCCACTTAACTGGCGCGAAGGTACCAGATAGACGAATGCTCGTGTCACCTTGCGCGCGAGGGTCTCTTGGACCAGGAGCGCGTATGCGGCGAGTTGAATTCGATGGTTGTAGCGAACACCCCCGTCGGTATGCTTGAAGTCGACCAGGTGACAACCGCGCTCGTGCAGAATCAAGAGATCGATCTTGCCCGAAAGGTTAAGGCTCGGAGAATAAAGCCACGTGCCGAATCGCCGCTCCCCGCGTTCCAGGCCGTAACGTTTAAAGCTGCGGCGTGTTTCGAGCGTTTCGACGGCCGCCTGGATAAGACGGCCACGCTCCATGCTGAAAGTGCGCACGAAATCGACTGGCATTACATGACGGTAGTACGGAATGCGCGCGCAGTAAGCCCACTGTTTGAGGTCGGTCACGGTGAGCGGCGGGGTTGGGGCGCTGCTGGTTATAGCCGCACGACGCATGTCCGCAGTCGGCTTTGAATTGTGCCGCGACGTGGATTGCTTGCGGTGGCGCCGCCTTGGGGGCCGCGGTCTGGCCATGCGATCAGCGGTCACCGGTTATTCGGATGATTTCGCACTTCGCAGCAAAGTCCCGTTCGCAGATTTGGAGCATCAGAATTTTGCCCTCATTGTCGCCGAGAGTCTGATCGAGGCGGGCGAACATCTCCTTGCGTCGAGTCGAATCGAGCGGACCGCTGAAGACGCTGTACTGGATATGGTCGAGCCCATAATCCTTGCAGACGTCGGCAATTCGGAGCCGGATGCGGTCGCTCGTGATGTCGTAGATAACAAGGGTCAGCAGTTCCTGTCCGCGCATTAGTCATTGCTGCCGCGAGAATCGGTAAATCGGTACTGGAAATTGGCGGTTTCCAGCCAGTCGTTGGCAACGTCAGGCGCCTCCTCGCGCAACAATTTCTCCAAGCGGTCGTAGGTGTCAGACAGCGATTGCAGAGATTGCTGATCGAGACGGTCGAAGCCGTGGATCAAAATACTGCTATTGCGGCTGTTGACCTCGGGACCGAGTTGCTTGAGCTGGTCGGCGAAGGGGTCGTTGAGACGGCCGAGCAGGCGGGCCGTTTGCTCGCGACCTGCCCGCAGATAGGTTCGACCCTTAAAGTCGAAGCTTTCAAGCGGTCGGCTGCCTTCTTTTTCCAGCTCCTCGCGCAGTTGCGCGACCGCTGGATTTTCGGGATCGAGGTATGACGAATCGAGCCGATGCGCGAACAGTCGGGTTTGACCGAGCATTTCAGCGATCCGGTAGGCCCTCAGGTTGGCATCCTCGAATTGCTCTTGCCGGATTCGACGGCGCCCATTGGCCAGCAAATCGACCATCAGGCGTCGCGCGTGACGGGCCATTTCATCGAAGGCCTCGGGCAAAAGCGGCCGCTTAGAGTTTTTTTTGGGCGAATCACGGGCGAGCTCCGTTACCCAGGCAATCTCTTGAGGCCGAGGCTTGAAGCAACCGAACTGCGATGAGTCCGGCAGCTGCTCGGCTTCCTGGCAGGCGGTCGAATAGTCAAGTCGGTCCCAGGCCGAGTAGAATTTGGCGTAACTGCGCGCAGCGTGCAGTTCCGACAGAAGGTGATCCGGCCAGCCGCGGCCGTCGTCGTCAAGAATTTCGAGCACGGCAGCGAAATGGCAGGCTTGGAAGGCGTCGCGGGCCCGGTCGAGCTGCCGGCTCGCTGTCGCGATGGCCGTCTCAACCGTTCTGACGCGCTCGGTGCCTGGTATGACGACGCCTTGCTTGTTGGGGTCGCGATCGCCTTCGACGTAGCGGAGCCGCGGGATTTGGTTGCGCACCGCCGCGAGCGCAAGTGCAGCGCTCATGGCTTTGGTCCCGCGTGTAAAATCGGCCTCGATCGCGTCGGGTGGGAAGCCGCTTTGGATCAACTTGCGAATCGAGTTATCGAAATGGCCGAAGCAGGCGTCTACGTCATTTTCATCGTCGGCGTTTGGGAGTGGCGCCACCTCAACCTGCAAATGAGTGAGGCGTTGCTTCAGCTCCTCAGCGTGTGTTTTGGTTTGCTGTGATGGCAGCAGAACAACTCGGCTAAATTGGCCCTCGCAAATGGACTTTAGGATGGGCCGATAAAGGCTGTCTTCCAGCTGGCAGGCTCTTCCGGTACCAACTGTTGCAGCTAGTGCGCGCGCCTGAGACATATGGTTACCCCTGTCCGAAATTAAGCTCGCGGAGCGAGCGCCAGTGGCAGCGCCCGACGCCGCCTCCAGTCAATCTGAAAGGGCTGTATAAAAGTCGACGGGGCGCAGCCATTGAGTCGATAGATAGTCGGCACGGTCGCCGGAAAACGGACCATTCAGGACTTTTTCCAGTACGGCTCCAACTCTGGAAATTTAGCGCGTGCCTCGGCCAAACGTTTTTTGTCATGGCCCCACACCTCGCTTATACGGCGCGCGAGCCCTTCGAGACGTGTGCCGCGCCGCTTCTCGTCCTGTTGGGCTTGTGCGTAGAGATGGGCCAGACTCCCCCAATCGGCGGGGCGAAGGTGACTGAGTCCCTGGATGAACAGGTCTTCGGGAAAAGAGACGGCGATAGGATTCGACGCTGGTGCTTCGGGCGGGGCAGGAGCTGCTGGCTGCACTGCTCGGTTCAGCTCGCCCGCGGTTTCAGCGGAAATGGGCTGCAAGGAGACCCAGCCCAGGATATCGGATGGTTCGTGATTGCTTCCGGCGACGATTACTTTTCGGGTTTTCGGGCCGCGGGCGGAGGATTTTGGCAGCAAGCGTTGCCGCTCCTGTCCGTGGGGAAGGAGATCACCTGTCATGCTTCTCCATCCCGTGCCCCATCCGAGGCGCAGGAAAATGGTTTGCGGAGTAGCTTGCTTAATTTGCTGCTCGAGCCGTTCGAGCCGCGCAGTCAGGTTCGCGCCGATATCTTGGAAATACTGCAGATCACCGCGGAGCAAAAACCTGGAGTGCTCGCGGGACCATTGTGAGATCCGCTCCCATGATGGCAGGTTATCGGTAAACAGTTCGGATTCGAGGTATCGATCTCCGAGGCGAATCGTGGCGGCGGCCGCGGATCCCGCGGCGAGAGCCTCGACTGCGGTTAAGGTATTGGTTTGCGTACCGGTTGCTTTGGTCAAAACAATAGTGGCGCAATCCATGGCGAAGACCACGTCCGCGACTGAACATGCGCGCATCAGGTCGGCTTTGGCGTCGTTGCGATGTAATCTGGCTTGCTGGCGAAATAGTGCTTGTTCAAGGTCTAGCGCCGCGTTTTTTGAGCGGGTGTGAGCCTGGCGAGCGGCGGCTTTAAACTTCCGCTCGAGTTCGGGGCTCATCGGTTGGTGAGGCCCGCCGTTTCCGGCCCGGCCTGCGAAGATCAGCGTGCGCAGCGCGCCCTTCAGGGAGGAGCCGGGTATGAGCGGATTGCCGAGCGCGGAGCGGAGCAGGGCGCGAGTTTTCACCCCTTCGGGGACGGTTGCAGCAGCGTGAGTCCACACATACTCTTCAGCCTTCTTCCCCTGGAAAAGATCACGGATTTTGCTCCTCAGGGTGTCGAGGTCGCGCGCGAGCTGACCGATATCGGACAGCCGCTGAAGGACTCGCTCCGAGTTCAAGATAAAAGTTTTTCCGTTGCGGACAATGAAATCGATTCCGCTCACATATTCGATCCCGGAGCCAATGTGGACCGGGGTCAGGCAGGTCAGGCGGAAATGCTGCAGTCTGTCGCACACGTCAGCTGTTCCTCCATGCCAGCGGCAGGGTAAGAGCGCAGCCACAACGGTAGACGGCATAAGGCAAGCGGTTCGAGCGCAGCGTACACACACTATTGCCGTAGCGCGACGCTCCGAGATCACAGACGAGGCTGCCTTCGGCCAGCAGGTTGACCGTCTGGCGCCGGTTGACGCCTATGCCATTCAGCTCGGCCCATCCGCCACGGCCCACCAGACTGTAGGCGGCGGGCGATGCCAGCAGGCCCTGGAGGATCTCGGCTTTGGTTGGATGCATGAGCGAGAGCAGGAGCCGTCGCCCGCTGCCGAGTTGCGGCTCAAAGCCATCGATCACCCGATGCAGCTCAAAGCGGCCACGGCCAATGGAGCGACCGCCGCCAATTCCTTCCATCCCCAGGATTCTGAGTGCGGTTTCGAAAGTGGGACGGTAACTCGGGTCGTGGAACTCAGCCAGAACAGTCAGGTAGACATCCTTGCGAAAGTAGGTTGATCCATATCGGAAGAGGACTCCTTCGGCGGCTGCGGCGGTAAACCGGTCGACCGCCACGCGCGGCGTCACTTCCCGTCGCCACAGATGTTGGCGCCAAATCGAGTCTATCGTCGGGTTGGAGTCGAAGGCCCCAGGTGCCGCGGGTGCCACGATTGAGCCGCGGTCGGACACCAGCAGGGCATCGGATGGCAACGCTCGCCCTTGCGCCAGTGCCCGAAGCGACTCAACCGTGGCAAAGCGTGCCCGGCGATAGGACTTCGGAAAATCTCCATCATCGCGAGTACTTTGTCGGGACCAGCCAACGGGCAGGAAGAGCAGCACCTCGAAACGCTGGTTCCGTTCGAGCGTTGGCATGGCCGATGAGAGCACGAAGGGCGGCTCGACAGCGAGTGCTTCGATCTCGGCGGCCGTGGCTGAGGTGGCGCGATCCCAGACACTTAGAATCGCAGAGACCAAGGTATCGGAGCGCGGCAGATCCTCCAGGTCAGCCGGGTCGTCGTCGCGCCCGCCACTGAGATGAAAGGCGGAAAGCAGGCGCAGGATGTATTGAACCAGAGCCATCTCAGGCGGCTGCGGCAAGATCTTCAACCGGCCAAATCAGGGGCGCTTTCATTTGGTTCTGCCGCAGCCCCTCCTTCAAAGCTTCTTCCGAGCGAAAGCATTCAGCCTTAAGCTCGAGGCGGTGATTGATTTCGAGCCGTACACGGCCATAGCCGCGGGAGGATTGCCCGCCCAAGGCATCGTAGGCGACAAGCCGCAATCCTTCCAGGATTAATTCCACGAATTTTTCTTCGGGATCTTGCTCGAAGAGGTTGAGGAGGAGCTCAAGGCTGAATTTGGAGCCGGCCGGTACGCGCTCAAAGTTGCGCGGGTTGGCCGCGCTGGTGAGCCGGTCAATTGCGACCTCGGTCTTCAGTTCGGTGAAATCGGTCGCCAGATTCGCCATTCGTTTCACTTGCTCGTGATTGATCAGGGGTAAGTCGCGCACCAGCAAACGACTGGACTGAATCAGCTGACGTTTCTGATCGACCGCGATGCCGAATACCTGGCAGACGGTGCACTGACCGCATTGACAGGGGCCGTGGGAACGCTCAGTGACGAAGCCGTCGCAACCCTTCGGGTTGCCATCGGCAACGGGGGCACAGTGGGCGCGCTCCAGGAGGCTGCGCATTTTGCCTTTCAAGCTGCTGCCGGGAATGTAGGGTGCGTTATCCTGCGGATTGCGGACGACGACTTTGTCGGCGCCGCCGATTCGGAGACCGACTTCGCTGCCACCGATGTGCAAGCCGCTTACGGCGGTGATGGACCCCAGGAACAGCACTTTTTTGACGAGGCGAGGGGTTGGATCACTCACTGGTTATCCTGCTCCTTTCGGGCGTAATGATAGGCGACTACTGCCTCAGCGAGGTCGCAGATGGCCTCAACCTTTTCCGCGGTAAGCTGTTTGACAGCGTCGTCAATGATTTTCGAGAACCAGTCTCTAAGCGAGTCGGCATTACCGCCTCGCTCGCGTGCGGCGAGATAATGAACTCGGGCGCGATGCATCATCAGCGCGTTCGAGAAGGATTTGGGGTCAAAGTGGTGCCCGAGCTCCGCCCGCAGCCTAACAATCGGGCCGTAGAAATTGCGCATCTGGGTGCGGACAAGCCCCGCACAGGCTGTTGCGATCTTGTGCGCGGTGCGATCGATTTCAACCGCGTCGCGCTCCAGAATCCGCGAAACCCGTTGTTGGTCAACATTTTGCACAGTCTCGGCGGGCCGCCTATCTATGGTGCGCGCGGCCGGCGGGGAAGATGGTCCTTGTCTGTTCATGTGCTTCGCTCTCGGTTCAGCAAGTCGACCCATTCGGCTGCTGGCTTGAGCAGCTTGAGAATTGGTTCAGTCGCGGTGATTCCGTTGAGCCGGCAGTGGGCTAGCGCGTCGTAGAGTTCATGCAGTTTTTTACGGGCCTCAGGCGGCCCCACGGCGCGCGCGACGGCATACGCGGCCAGCCACGCCCATTTTCCGCGGCGGACCGCAGCCGCTGCCTCAAGCGCAGTGTAAACCTCACCGAAGACTTTGGCCTCGCGCGCCGCGCAGGCGATGGCATGCAGAGTCCGTAAAGTAGCACGCGGCAGGAGTGGCTCGGTGCCGCCAAAGAGTTCCTGCAGGCGGTCGCGGCATTGTTTAAGCGCGGCAAAATCATGCCAATCAAGCACTTCGTCAAACAGGCAGATGGCGTCTTTGTCACGCGCCGCCAGATCGGACCGAAAGCGCCGGAAGCGTTTGGCGCGTTCCTCGGCCTCGCCGGCCCGCTGGGCAGCGGCAGCGATGGGGAACCTGGCGGGCACTATCTCGACGCCGGCCGAGATGCCCCAGACCGGATTGTTGCCGGTAAATCGCGCAAAATCGGCCCGGATTCGCTCCGCGATCAGCGGAATTTTTGACCATGCACCAACGATAAAGACGTCGTCGCCCCCGGCGTATATCACCTGCAGCTTGTCGCGGTAGGTGTCTTGGGCTTGGCGCTGCAGCTTGTCGCGGCAGGTGTCTGGGGCTTGGCTCAGCAGGTGTGAGAGGTAGCCGCCGAAGAAATAGCTCAGATGCCGAGACAGCGCTGCAACGCGTGCCAGACTAGCGTCATCCCCCAGGCCTTCGCGGAAGATGCGGCCGAGAGAGTCGACGTCCATACGCAGAATGCCGAGGCGTTTGATTCCCTGGGAGCGTCGGGCCAGCTCGTCAAAATCGAGGGCCTCGCCGTTGTCGCTCAGGGCGCGATTCAGTCCGGCGAGCCAAATTGCATGGCCGCAGGGGCCCTGCAGTTGAACGGGTGGTCGATTAACCCACAGCACCGTAGCTTGCGGCAGCGCGCCAGACGGCGGGCCTTCGCCATATAGGACGTAGTCGTCTGTGCTCACCGGGGGGCTGTAGCGGAATAGCGGTTGGCCGGCCGAGCCGATGTCGCGAGGCTGGCGAACTATGATTTCCGTGGCGGTGGCCCGGCGCCCCAGCTCCACGAAATCACGGCAGGCAGGGCAGGCCAGGCGCTCGCGATCGTCGTCCTCGCTAGACAGTGGCGCCAGCTGAGTCGACGGCATACCACAAACTTTGCACGCCTGCTCCCCGCCAAACGGATCGAACACTTGCTCGTAACTGGTTGTGAGCAGCGTCGAAAAGCGACGCTCTCGCCGGCGGGAAAGGTCTTCGGTAGCTCGATGCCACACCCGCGATGTCGCTTTGATGAGTTCCCTGGCGGTGGTCAAGGTCCATCCGATGCCGAAGGAAAGACGCGAAGCGAAGCTCTGGCAGAGCTCAAGATCGATCTGCTGGCTGAATGGCTCGAGTTGAGCCTCCGCCGCCGCGGGCATCAGCAGCCAAAATTTGCCGCCCCCGCTATAAAGCAAGCTGGTAACTGGCAGGTCGAAACGGGCGAGCAGACGGTTGGCGATCGCGTCTGCAATAAGTTGTAAACCAAGTGAGCGGCCGCGTAACATCCTGGCGGCTTTGGAAGTGACGATCGCGTAGAGGAAAGTCTGGATGCCACCAAGATCGCCTAGTGCAAGCAGCAGCGGGGTATTGAGGTAATCGAGCTGCTCTACGGCTTGAGCGCCGGCGCCTATCGTCCCCACGATGGCGGCGACGCTGCGCGAGAATTCGAAGATTGACACGTCGCTGAACCCGGTTGCCGGCACGCTCCAGGCGTAAGTTTCCAGTGCGGTCAGAACGGTCTGCGCCAGCGCCGGCAGCTCGCCGCCGCGGAACTGGCCCAGTGCCTGGCTAAAAGCCGTGAAAAGCTCAGCGACTGACTGCGATTGGCCGGTTCCGTCCGTGGGAAAGATTTTGTCAGGCTGCCAGGCGATCGGCGCAAGCTGAGCCTGATACGGCCCCGTAGGGTTGAAAACCATCGAGAGCGGAGCCCGCATCCGCTCGACTGCGGCGCCGGCCGATGATGCGGCATCCCAGATTGCGGCAAGCAGGCGTCCGCCGGTGCTATCAGAACGATAGCTGCTCAGAGCAATCCGGATGACATCAGCGCCTCGTGGGTTAGCCGACAGCCACGGCAGCTGATCCTTCAGAAAGCGCTCGAGGCTTTCCAGTGGAGCGCTGCCAGAACCCGAGCGATAGCCGAACTCGCCAACGCCACGCAGCAAAGCCGCCAAAGCGTGCTCTACTGACCCATTCTCACTCACGGCGAATGTTGCGCGGCGATGTTAGCCGATTGTCATATTAAATGGCAAGCACCGACGTCAGCTGCGCGATAATTATTATTATCGGTCACAATAGGATTTTCTCATCGAGACGAAGGCGAGTGGCGGCAGCCTCCGGGGCGTTGGACACTGAGCGGTTCCGTTCACCACTTGAAAGAGAAGGCGCGATAGGGATCACCGCCGCGCAGGAACGAGGCGAAATTCCGGGCTTGGATCTGGATCACAGATCTAAGTTGATGACGGCGGCCGCGGAAGGTCACTTCGCTCTCGAGGCGTTCCAAAACCGACGAGGCGACCATCCGCCGAGTGTTTTCCGTCAGCATTCCATCACGTGTTTCGAGCGCGCGGCCGCGACCGATTGAGGCAATCACCGCGCGGTCGACTACGGGTTGCCGGAACTCTTCGACCATGTCGAGCACCAGCGAGGGTTTACCGGGGCGGTCGACGTGCAGAAAACCGGCAAAGGGCTCGAGACCCGCATTCATGACCGCGCCCCAGACCTGGCTGTAGAGAATACCGTAGCCGTAGTTGAGCGCGGAATTCACCGGGTCAGGTGCGCCGCGATGGTCGCGTGACTCGAAGCCCAGATGCGCAGGAATCAGCAGTCGAACACCCCGCCAGTATGTACGGCCTGCCCGTCCCTCGATCGCCAGCAACTGCTCGCGGGCCTGATCGACGGTCGCGTAGCTGACCCGAGCCGCTTCGGAGCGGTTTTTGCCGAGAGAGATAACCGATCTGTTCAGTGCGTCGAAGTGCGACGGGTCCGATTCCTTCAGGTACTTGCCGAAATACTTCAAGAGTGAGGCCTGGTTGGCGAGTTTGCCGCGCACAATTGCTTTCGCAAAGGTGACGCCGCGCTGGTCGTTGTAGGCGGCAATTTGCTCACGCCGAGTGATAACGGTTGCGGTTAGCATCGGCGAACAGAGCATCGCGTAGGGCTTGCCTGAACGGGTCAGGAACGAAAGCCTTATCCCACGTTCGCAGCACGCTTCGACCAGATCCGCCGATAGACTGACGCCGGGTGAGCCGATGACGATCTCGCCGACGCGGAAGAGTGGTATTTCAACCTGGTCCGGTGATTTTTTGGGTGACGTGGCACCGGCACCGTCGGCCATGCGGCGCAGCGGAGGAGCGGGAGTTTTGGGACCGTCAGATGCGATGACCGCGAGGGTAGGGCGCTTGTGGTTAAGACCCAGAGGGAGCACAAGCTGAGGCCCCCCTTCGATCAACTCGAGCCGCGGCCTGGCTCCGCGGACGACCAGACGCTCCCCCGTCTTGCCCAGCGTTACGCCATAATCAGAAATAATGACAGAGTTCATCAATGCCCCCCAAAGCTGACCAAATTTATCGATATCTGCCAAACCAGGGAATCTCAGAACCACCTCGCAAGGCAGGTTTTCGATTGCCGGTCACTTGCGGGGCGGAATGCTCAGGACAGCGTCGTTGGCATTCGTCCGCTAAAGGACCGATCGCTGCAAACGCCACGAGCGCAGCGTGTTGGCGGACGGCCTTTTCCTTGCACCGCGGGCGAGGCTTCGCGCGAAGTTCGGGATTCAACCGCGAGGACCAGGTTATCAAACCAACGTAGGCGCGGGCGGCAAGCAAACTGGGATTGGTGTCCTGCTGTTGCGCTCTTGGTAATCGGCGATTTCAGCGACCGTGATTTGCACTACCTCCGCGAGTGGTTCACGACGACACATCTCGGCAGAATAGCGGCAGGCTTTGACGCCTCGGCGAGGGCACGACGCTGATTTAAAGCAAGCAGAGAGTTTTGCTGAGAGCACCGGTCCAGGGGAATGTCCAAGGAATGTGACCGTCGAGCTTTGAATCAGGTCTAGCGACTATACTGTGTAAAACCGGGGCCTTGATTAACGATACCGACCGGTACAATGGTTTCGACAAAACGCCGGTGCCGATCACGTTTGGGTCGGTGCTGGGTGAATGAGCTTAGCGTCTCCAGGTCGGCCTCGGGACCGAAATCGTCGAGTGGTACGATATGGGCGTGGCGCGGCGGGCTCCATCCCCCGGCGCGGTTCACCGGCTGGGTAAACTCGGGACCGAGGGCAGTGCTCCGATAAAGCTGAAGGAACCGCAGGAAGCAGCCCCGCTTGCCGACGTAGGAGATATGCGGCAAAAGCTCCACGAGCCGCGCCGCCACGAGCTCCTCAGCGCCGGCAAGGTCAAACGCCCATTTGGTGGTCTGATTCAGATATGCCAGTTCACGGTAGGCGATGGTCGAACCATAGGGGCGCAAGGGGTCTCCGGCACGTGATTGCTGCCGGACTTTGACAAAGGTATGAGTCACGACCACTTTGGGTGCGGGCGCGATACGCACCTCCACGCCAGCGAGGCCCCGCAGTAGCGCATCGCACTGAGCCGCCGAAAGCTCGGCCCGGAAGCCAGCATCGACCAAGGCCATCTTGATCGAATAGGGAGTTGGTATAACCAGGGTTCGCCCCACAGAGCTGGTCGCTGAACTGATCTTGAGCGAGAAGAGCGCCGTTGGCTCATACAGAGCAACGAGCCATCGGCCGGGCCCCGGTATCCCGGCCACGGGCTCGGGCGCTTCGAGCTTCGCCAGGCGTTGTGCAACTACCGCCTCGCTGGCGTTCGATTTCGGTCTGGTGAGCCTCTTGCGCATCCTCGTCAGTTCGGCAGCTCGAGGTTGTTGCAGAGATCGGTCAAAATTTTCACTCCAGCTGACAGAGAGTCAAATTCCTGAACTTGTATACTGTTGGGCTTGATGCCGTTGAGTACGTCAGCGGCCCGCTTCATTTCATTGCGGTAGTCGCTGTGCAAAGGGCTCACCGTGGGTGCGGGCAGGGAGGACGCAGAGGTGCTTAAAACGCCCTTGCAGTCGACGATGTGAGGATTCTGGGTGTTGCGCTGGGCGCCTGCAGGTTTCAGCAAGGTAGACGCTATGGCCTGAATCAGAGCGACGGCTCGTTGGCATCGGTCCTCTGGTTTGACGACATACTCTCGCGTGATGTCATTGAGGCCGATGCGGTACAGGTCAGCACTACAGATCAAGGCATAAATGCCTGACGAAGCCGGGCGGTGAAAGATGGCCTGCCGTCCGGCAGTAGTGTCAGCGCCGGCGGCGGTTCCGCGCCCTTCGGGTGCGTACTTGACGTGAAAATATTGCTCGGTAACGGTCAGCGGTCGACCCTGGCTATCCTCAGGGATACCGACCACCCAGCCGAACTCGACTACGGACTTGCGCCCGACGGCGCGGCCGCGGGTAACCAGCGCGCCGGCCATATCAGTGAGGCTGCAATCGGTAAGCATCCTGGTCATGATTTCAGATTCGCGCGCCATACGCCGGACTGTCCTGCCGTTGTCGGTGAATTCCTGTTCGCGCTCGCAGAAATTCACGAACGGCTGATTGAGAGCATTGATTCTGTCGGCGTCATGAATCGCCGCTCCGGGTGACAGGGGCTGTCCGGCTTCCTTTAGCAGCGGGACCAAATGCTCGACGAGGATATGCTTGAACATGTCGCCGCTGATGGCGTTGACGATCGCCCGATGGCCATTCTGATCAATTATGTGTACCATTCGGGTCTGCTGCTGATTGCCTTCGGTGCCTTCGCTGTTGAGGTTATGAAGGTCGATTGTTACCTGAGCACACAACGACAATGAATTGATCCTGGCCACCTGGGTCTCCTAGTCTCCTTCTTCGACGGTTTGCAAGTCGTTCTCGGTCTCTGCGGGCTCTTCTTCGCGAGCTAGTCGGCACGATCCGTAGGCACACAACATTGGGCCCACCGTTGCGGCGCCATGAGTCTCAATGAGCCGGATCAGTGATTCGAACTCCTCGGTCGTAACGTTGCGCGGAGCGGGCTTGCCCAATTCACGCCGCCGCGCGTTCTCGACGTTGTACAAAGAGATAAACTCTGAGATTGCCTGAACCAGCGGCTCATTTCCCGGGAGACTGGCTTTGCGCCTCAGGTCAGGTAAGAGGTCGTAACGGATTTCGCGGTAATCAGGACGATTCATTGCCTTCTGAGCTTGAGCGTTGACGGTAGCGGTGCGGATTGCAGCGGCGACCGCCTTAAAACCGGGTTCGGCCAGAACCGCACTCAAGCTTTGATCGTGTGCCATAATCAGCTTCTCCGTATTAGCGGTGGTGAACTGTGGTATTTTGCGTCCCTGTTCGCGTCCCCGAAGAACAAGAGATCCGTAGCGAGCCATGAAGTCGATGAGGATCGCAATTGCCTGGTCACCTCGAGTCTCAAGGAACCGGCGATACTGGATGAGCAGCCCGATCTCGTCCGAGTGATCATGACGCAATTCTCGAATGACGCGCTGATGCTCGCCGAGGATTGCAAGAAAAACGGAGGCGTCGTTTGGTTCCTTTAGGTTCAACCAACCGGGCAGAGCGACCGAGGAAATAGCGGACACGGCCTTGGCGTTACCTAAAGATTGGTAGTGGGTAACAGAAACCGCGGAGATGACGTCGGCGGGCGTCCTGCCCCGCATTCGCTGAATCAAGGTCGGTTTATCCGCGTCGTGAAACTCCGCGGAGTAACGAATCAAGAGCTCAGCCAATTTGAGCGCCGCCAGGCTGTCAAGCTTGGGCGCCGCGGCGGGAAGCGAAATGTCCCGGAGCACCGCGACCACTCCGCGGAGCCCGTCAACGTCGATATCGCGCGGCACCGGACATAAAAGCCGCACGTGTTCGGCCCCATCTCCCTGGAAATACGGGCATGCGGCTGCAAAGTAGCCGCGGTAGCGAAGCCATTCGACAAAAGGATCGAGCCACTGCTCTTTGGTCTTGTCGTTACGATCAGTGCTGTCGGGCTTCAGCCGCGAATATCCCTTGGCTGCATTTGGAGCAAAGAGCTGGACGGAGGTTGCGGGCCAGTCGAGGCCAGAAGGTTCGAATCGCGATAGCGAACCGAGGGCCTTGGCAACCGCCTGACGGAACTCAGCCGTCGACATGCTCAGGATCTGCGCATGGACGCGATTGGTGGTCTCGTCACCCTGCAGCGTGTTAAGCACCTGAAGCAGACGCCAATCTGCCCGCGGTTCGTCCTGTTGGAGGAGTTGTTGGAGCTCGGCGCCCGCTGCTTTGCTCCTTTTTGCCCGCTGGAGCTTTCTGCGCCGATCCGCCTTGGCCTTTTCGGTCTTATAATCGACCAGGTCGAAGTCCCCCGCAGGAACCGCCGTCTTCTCGTTGGTCTTGAGAAATGGGTAGCCTGGCACTGGTGGAATACTATCGACGGAAGGCTGTGCCGTCCTCACCTCGAAGCCCAAGCCGGTATCGATGATTCGCACTTCGGTCTCTACGGCCGTCTTAAGCAGGAGTGCCAGCCCCACCGCCGCGAAGATATCGCCGTGCGTACCAGTAGCCTTGGGAATCTCATAGCTGATGAGGTTTTGGTCGAGTTGCTCAGCCACACGTCCACTCCGAGGTCGCCCGCTGGTCTGAAAGGCGAACGATGCGCATAAGATATGCCACGAGCGGCCACCAGCGTGCGAGCTTTGCTCGGCCGGTAGTGGCATCCAGACATTGCGAGAGAAGTCCTTTTTTGTCCGAATACTTTGCCAGTTCGGTCACATTTTTCTCATGGGGACGGCAGCCTGTGCTTTGCTCAAGCATCACTTTCCAACCAGCGATGAAAGGGAAAATCCCCAGGTCCAAACCGCTATCGCCGGGTAGGAACCCGCCATGATGGGAGACGATCGCGGCCAGCGATGCGGAAACGATGTGAAACCTCATGTTCTCCGGAAGCCCCGAGTACAGGTCTTCCAGCACACTGAGACTCCAGTACGCACTGGCCACAGCATGGGGCGGCCGGCGCTTTGGCAGTGAGCGCTCGCGTTGGCGATCCGAAGGGTTGTCGGGATCGAAATCCGTGTGCGCCAGCGGCACTGTCATCCGATATGAGGGATCCTTGGAGGATTGAATAGCCTTCGCCCATTCCTGCCATGGCATCTGGAGTTTGCCGAGATCGTGTAGCGCCCCAGAGGCGCGCGCAGCGACTCTTAAATGATTGGGCGACAGTCCGTAGCGGCGCGTGAGGCCGGCGGCGAGTAGAGTGCCGGGGCCACCCTGACGAGCGACGCGGCGTTCGGCTTCGCTCGCCACCATTCGCGCGTGATTCAGCCACGACTCCTCGCGCAGAGGTGCATAGCCGGGTCGTTTTGGCTCGACCCGCCGGGGGCTGACTATTTTGCCCGGCAGACCGAGACGCAAGCCGCAATCCGCATCGTAGCGCGCCACTCGCGGGTCGAGGCATACGGCGTAGGTTGCCGCTAATTGAGAGGAGCTGGTCAGTGGTTTCCACGGGGAATCGTCGGTGCCATCCCAGTACCATCCCCGAGCGTCCGCGCAGTTAAGGTGCGGCGCCAGGGACCATCGAGGAAGGGAAATTGACTCTCGTTGTCCCGGCGTCTGTGGCAGATCCTCTTCTGCGCTGATGAGTGCGCGGATGCTTTCATTGTCGTCGCCGCGAATCAGGTGAGCTACGCCGGCGCTGTTGCGTCGCACCGCAATTTGAAAGACAAGGTCCAGAACATCCTCTGTCCGAGACTGCAAACCGGGCCGCACCGCTTGCTCATCATCCTTTGCGTGAACTTGTTGGATCCACTCCTCAAGCAGAACCGGATCAAGGCGAAGCGAGCGAACTCCGGAAAGCAATTCACGCGTGCGTGCAAGAACCGTCGCCTCGCCGTCAAGATTTCCGTAAGGGAGCCAGGCGCGGGAGACAGCTGGCAAAGGATGGACGTGAACTGTGCCTCTCTGGCCGGGAAACCTGGCGCATCGGCCCGCCCGCTGGACGAGCGAATTCATCGGACAAAGCTCCGTATGTAACTGATCGCAGGAGATGTCGAGCCCCGCCTCGATCACCTGAGTGGCGACCAGAATCGCTTGCTCCCCGGTAGCCTTTGGGCCAAAGAGCGAATTCACGAGAGTTTCTTTTTGCCGCCGATCGGCTTGAAAGAAACGCGAGTGCAGGAGGATGAGCTGGATGGCAGAGCCGACACCCAGCTTCTCACGCAAGGCATCGAACAGTAACTGGGCGCGATCGACAGTGTTGACCAGCGCAATCGAACGCCCATTGAAGTTGTTCAGGATGGATTGCGCGGTCAGCGGTTCGCATTCGCAGACCAGCGTGCGGGTAACCGAGGTGACTGCAGGCAGCGAATCGAGCAGCGCTCGTTCTATCGTTGGATCTTCCGGCACCGTGATCACATCGAGTACCGAGCGCAGCATATTCTGGAGTGGCGCGGTGGCGGTCGCCGTCATCCATACGGACTGACACAGATCTTTGAACAGATGCGTCCCGGCGACCGCGGTAAGGAAAGCCTGATCGGGCGCCATCAGATGGAACTCATCGAGAATAACCAGGGCGCCCGCAATCGTCGCGGCATTGACATTGTGTAAGCGAGCGGAGAGACCATAAGGAGCGCACAGCAGTCCGCTCAAGATCTGGTCGTAGGTAGTAATAATCACATCGCCTCGGTCGAAAAAGGGGTCGTCGGGCTGGTCCCCGGTCTGCAGGGTCACGGACCTGCCTAGCTTGAGAGCCAGGCTCTCGGCTTCGCGGTAAATCCCCTGGGCAAGAGTGCGAAGCGGGAGGGCATAGATGAGGCGGCAAGGCTTGGCTTTCCATCCTTCAGCGAAGAAGGGCGCGAGCACCGCAAGCGTCTTGCCAGCACCGGTGGGCGCGCGCAGCAGGAGATTGCGTCCTTCGAACAACCGACGCGCCACGCGCAGCTGATAATCGTGTGGAGAAAAGGAAGTCAGAGCTCGAAAATGACGCCTGTAGTTCTCCTCATCCATCGGCCAACTTCTTATTCCCTCGTGAGCAAAAATAAGAGTTTGACCGGATGTTATACGGATCGCTGCGCTGCGTTAAACGCTAATACGATACTGTCCCAGGCCGAACGTCGCGCCGTGGCCGACGTGGACCAGCTCCCCAAATTTCAGAAACTTCCAGAAGGGTGCAAAATCGCCCTTGTAGGTTGCCGGGCCGATGATTCCTTCCCATTCCATCCGGCGGTCCTGGCGTGAACTGTAACGCTCCCACTTCGTCCACCGGGTTTGGTTCCGAACCAGCTGGATCGATGCCGCCTCATCGATTAAGCCGCGAAAATCGATATCGAGCGGGGTGCCGCAGTGGAAGCGTGCAAGGGATGACAATCTACCAAGAAGCCGGCGAAACACGACCTGGAATTCGGGGTGGCGGATAAACCGGCCTGCATGCTTGAGACGGGTCTGAGTGAGAAATTCGATAGTGACGGGTCCGGACGGAGCTACCAGAGCCGCATACTCCTCCAGCGTCGTGCTCGGTGCGGCGCCTCGTACCAGATTATCGGTCGCATCGTAGACAATTTGGTGTGAGATCCCGAGATTCTGCCCGCAAGGTGCAGATGTCAGCTTCTGTCCGACTGAGCAGCGCTCCACCTCGACTCGCTTGTCGTTAAAAGAGCGTGGGCTCAGCGGTTCGCGATCCGCTGCCTTGCAATCCATCGGAGACGACGACTCGGAATCCTGCCAAATGCCCGGTAGAGCTTCGATGCGATCCAATTCGACCAGGTTGGCGCCGCGTCCAATCTTTGTGATCTCACGCAGCGCAACTACGAAGTAGGGAAAGAACTCCTGGGCTCGACCGATAAGGACCAGGTCGAAAAAGAGTTTATCGCCGGACTCGAATCGCTGGCGTCGGGCTGCTGGTATAGGCTGCCTCCGTGCCGGAGCAATCACGAACGGGCGGGGAATGTCCTCGTGGGTGCGCAGGGCTGCGGCCCTGGGCGGCGGTGAGGTTTCGAAAATTAGATGATACGGACACTGGTTCGGAATCGGACATTTACCGCCGACCGCAGGACAGGCGACGGTGCGGAAGGCATGACCGAAAGCGCCACGTAACGTCGACCCAAGATAGGACGGCAGGTCAAGCGGTTCCCTGGCGACAAACGTGACCCGGTAGCGGCTGACGGAGAGGGAAAGTGACGTCTTCACGGTTAGCAACGATGAGCCTGCTCTAGATTCCGAAATGAACAATGTCATCAGTCGGTTGGGTGTGCAAATCCTGCCGGGTCGGACGAGCACGTGGAGGAGTGGTGATCTTGCGCGGCGTCTCAATCGAACGAGTGAGAGTCGCGCGACCCGCTAAGCCCTGGACAGTTGAACTATGGTGACTCAGGGGAAGGGTGATGGGGTCTCTGGCGGGGCGCGTAATCAAGCCCACGCTCAATTTTGAACGGCGGAGACCAGAAGCAAGCGGGGAGAAGAGGCAGCTAGGGTTGCGCGGTCAAATTATCAGGCGTGTCGGCCGGGCCAAAGCGATCGTCGCCGCGGGTGGAGCGGAGCTTGCGCCGCGCTCCGCTCCACCCGCGGCCAGACCGGCTGCACAGTCGTCGCCCCCGATGTGACTGATAGTCAGCATAGGGGCGGCGGCATGCCGGTTGGGCGGAGCAGCGGCCACCGGGCGGCACGCCCGGTGGCCGCTGCTCCTGGCGTCAGCCGGGTGGGCACCAGCCGCAGCGCTGCGCCCACCAGTGTCGGTTACGCGCTCAGACCAACAACCGGATCATGCTTGCCCGACGCCGGCAGCGGCCGAGTCCCGGGCGTTTGCTCGAATGGCCCCGGCAGGCCGAGCTCCTTCGCGATTTCGCGAATCGCAGGCAGCACCTCCTGCCCCAGCAGTCGCAAAGAGGTGCGCCGATCCTCATAGCTCATCGGTCCATGATGGTACCATAGGCCGAGGATTCCTGGTCGCAGAGCCTCCATCAAATTGCGTAGCTTTTCGATGCAGGTTTTCGGCGTTCCGACGATGATCAATCCCTGTTCCTGAGAACTCTGATACTGACTGTTAATGCTCGCTTTGACTTGCTCGACATCGACCTCGCCTTCGCTGAAACGAATGATCTCGGCCCCTGTGCGCGGATCAGTCATCGCTTTGGCCAGGCGCTTGGTGGCAGCCTTGGAATTGTAGCCCGGCGGAAACATCCATTCCGGCCGAGCGAAGGAGCCGAAACCACCGCCATAGACGAACCCGCGGCCGAGCTGCTGCGCCTTTTCCTCAGTCTCTGCGCAGGCGATGGTCTGCAGATAGCCGAAGTTTTCCGGTCCAGCCTGATAGCCCATCCGTTCCGCAACGTCGGCATAAAGGTTCACCATTTCGATCGTCGGCTCGATATTGGTGCAAAGGGCGACGTACGGATAACGATGCTCCGCACACCAGACGACCGTTTCAGGACTGACGATTCCCGGGATCCAAATCGGCGGATGCGGCTTTTGCATCGGCAGGATCCAGGGATTGACGAACCGATAATGGTAATGCTCACCTTCGTAGCGCCAGGGACCAGGCGTCGTCCAGGCCTTAATCACGAAGTCGTGAGCTTCATTGAAGCGCTCGCGGTTGAATGCAGGGTTGGCATTGTTGGCGATCGATTCGCTGCCCGCACCGCGCACCCATCCTGGCACCAGGCGACCGCCGGAGATCACGTCGATCATCGCGAGCTCTTCGGCAAGCCGCAACGGATCTGCTACGGGCAGCGGGTTGCCCAGCAAAACGATCTTCACCCGCTTGGTAATGCGGGCGAGGACCGCCGCCTCGACGTCCATCACTGAGCCCATGCAGAACGGCGTCTGGTGATGTTCGTTCAGCATGACTCCGTCAAAGCCAAGTTCTTCGGCGTAAATGCGCTCGTCGAAGTACTCGTGGTAAAGCTGATGTCCCTTGGCTGGGTCGAAGCCGGTATCGCCCATGTTGGCTAGACCGAAATAGCTGTTTTGGTTGGAAATGATGTCGTCCTCGCGCACGTGGAAGTACGGACGCTCGGAGAAAGTCATTACATGCATACTCTAATCCTCCGTCGGCCTTTTCAGGCCAAAAATCTTTGCAGGCGTTCGCAGAATTCGGGCCGTTTTTCGATTTCGGGCCGGTGACCGCACCGATCCAGCACCATCAGTTCGGACCCGGCGATGGATTTGTGGTAAAGCTCACCCGCACTGAGCGGCACGATCCGGTCCTGCCGCCCCCAAATCAGCAGCGTGGGCAATCCACGCACTCCTTCCAACAATTGTGGCAGGCTGGGATTGTACATATACGGCTGCCAGGCAATCCGAGCGGTTTCAGCCCGGGCGTCTTCCCAGGCCTCGAATTGCTCGGGCGTCTGTGCTCCGCCGTACAGAGCCGCGAACTCTGGCGTGGCCTTCTGATCATAGACCGACGAATTCAGGTAGGCACGTGCGGTTACGGTGAACATGTCAGCAATTTCGCCTTCCGGGGGCTTGATGCCGGTCGCGCCGACCAGGACCATGTGTCGAAATTGTTTCGGATCGTTGACAGCCATCTCGGCGGCGATCCATCCGCCGAGCGAGAAACCGACCACATCGATGGGCGCCATTCCCTGTTCGCGCAGCAGGCGCGCGTAAAAGCATGCGAGATCGCGAACATTGCGCAGCCACTTGATCTGGGGTGTTTTTCCGAAGCCTGGATGCTGCGGAATAATCAGGGTGCGCGAGCGCGCCAGCTCGCTGTGCCACTGCAGCCATCCAGGGTCGCCAAGTTCTTCGTGCAAAACCAGCACCGGCTGGCCGCTGCCTCCCTGGACGACCGTTACATCATACTCCCCGACACGTAAGGTCTGTTCCTTGCCCTCGGGCGTTGCCATGGCTAATGAGACCTCCTACTAGGCACGTGGCAGATTCGATTCGGTTTCGGCTAGCTCGCCTTTGGGTCCGCCTGTATCGAGCAGTAGCACCGTAACCTGACTGGTCGCAATCGCAAAGCGGCCCTCGACCCGACTATTTCAAACATTAACTATTACCATTTGCAATGATTCGACCGTATCCGCACGGTTTGAGTGACCCTCAGGCACCGGGGGGCGCAAGCGCAACGCGGTCCAGCCTCCCGTAGCTCGGGCAGTCGGCCCACTGCCTGCGCCTCATGCGGCAGAGTGGCCCTGATTCCTACTTCATGCGGGAGGCAACCTGCTCAATTTTGCCGTCAGGGCGTTCAACCACCCAACGTTCCGGATTATGACCCTCCTGGCGCGTCCACAGCCGTCCCTGTGAATCGCGTGCGTGATTCTCATCGACGATTTCCGCCTGAATCCGATCCCATCCACGCAGTAGAGTAATTGTTGCCATTGTCGTTGCCCCCTGGATGCTTAGTTGCATAACTCGGGACGATGCTCTCAGCAACGAGTCAAATGTCGGGTGCGGTGATGCATCGCCCGCCTTGCCGACATCGCCGGCGGCTGACTCGGGTTGCTGCGCCTGGGAGCGTGCAACGAATCAATGCCCTCAACGGCGCGGAGAACTCAACTTATCGATGGCGCGAGCGATGCCGTCGATGCGGCAACCCAGTGCATAGAGCTGACGATAGGTCTTGAGCCGTTGGCGGGCGGTCAATCCTTCGCAAAAGACCCGAATTTGCTCGTCTTCTTCGCGTTCATCGAAGCGACCTCCTGCGATCGCCTGGTAGCCCAGTTCCTCAAGGAAGGCGGGCACGGCTTCGATCCAAACCCGCCGCCAATTAGCGGGCAGAGTGGTCCACCTGGGCACAGTCAGACCGTTACGAGTGGCTCGCTCGGCCAGAATTTCAACGAAACGAGTTGCCAATTGTTCATTGCTCATGCTCATAACTTCCACCACTTAGTCGCGCACTGTCGAGCGTGTCCATCTTTGGTTGAGCTTTTTGAGAGAATCCCCGTAAACGTCCAAATACCGCTTCTGTGCCAAATCGTCGAGAGTAACGACCTCCGGGCCGGCGCGCATGATCGGGCCATTTGGGGATCGCGATTAGGTCGCGCTAGGATTCGTCAGCAGGAAGATGGAATCCGAGCTATCGGTGAGCCGTTCGCGGGGCGGACGGAATCCGAGCAGGGCGCCACCTCGCAGCCCGCGGGCGTTTGCGTCGAGGCTTGGCGTGCGCTTCTTGCGGCACCGGCTGATACCCGTAATTCGCAGTCCGTGTGCTGCCCAAACCAGGGGACAACGCTATGGCAACAACAAAGCTCATCTCCGCTGATTCCCATTTCGTCGAACCACCGACGATGTGGGCCGAGCGTATCGACCGCAAATTTCGTGATCGCGCACCGCATACCGAGAGAACAACCGTCAACGGCAGAGAGGCGGAATATTTCATCTGCGAAAACATCACCCCGATTCCAGTCGCCGGATTCTTCGGCTCGGGCAAGAGCGCCGAAGAGCTGCCCGAACACACCAGACGCGGTTTCGAAGCTGCGCCCAAAAGTGTGTGGGATCCGGCCGAACGGCTTAAGGAGCAGGATCGCGACGGAGTCAGCGCCGAGGCACTCTACACCTCGATGGGGATGCTGTTATTCGGGCTGAACGATGGCGAGCTCCGCTCGGCTTGCTTTCGGGCTTTCAACGACTACGCCGCCGAGTATTGCAGCTATAACCCGACGCGGCTCATCGGCCTCGGAACCATCGAGCTCGAGGACATTCCCGCGGCCGTGGCCGAACTTCAGCGCTGCGCGAAGATGGGGCTGCGCGGCGTCTTGATCTGGGGCGCTCCGCCGGAAGACAAGCCCTATGGCCATCGCGACTACGACCCGTTCTGGGCGGCCGCTCAGGATCTCGATATGCCGCTTTCGTTGCATATCCTGACTGGTCGCAGGGGCAGTGGCGTCAGCTTTCAAAATATTCTGCGCAGCTACATGTCGCTGCCGCACACGATTCAGCTCTCCTTTGCAGAGCTGGTTCTAAGCGGTGTTCTGGAGCGGTTCCCGCGGCTCAAGTTCGTTTCCGCCGAAAACGACATCTCCTGGCTGCCCCACTTCTGTTACCGGCTGGATCATGCTTATGATCGCCTGCGGCATTTCGAGGGCGTCAACCTCAAGCTGCTGCCCAGCGAGTATATGAAACGTCAGGTATGGGCGACGTTTCAGTTCGAGACCCGCAACGTGGGTTTTACCGCTGCCGAATATGGCCCTGACAGGTTGATGTGGTCGTCGGATTATCCGCATACCGACTCGCCCTGGCCGAACTCGCGTGAGTTTATTCAGAGCTGGACCAGCAAAATTGATGCGGACACCCGCGACAAAATTACGGGAGGAAACGTGCTGAGTCTGTATCATGTAAACTGATAGGGCTGGCCAGTTGGGGATAAAAGCGGCGCCCGTTGCACCGCCAGATGCCGAATCCACCGATAAAGCCGGGGGCGGACGCTCCCCGGCTTTATCAACGGCGGGTTTTCAGGCAATCGAAATGGGAGAAGCGTGAACGCTTATATCTCCTGGTGCATGACCGAGGCAAGTATCTGATGAGCATCAAGTTTCCCTCACTTGACTACTTCACGGCCCTTAAGCGGGAGATGGCTCTCGAGCAGGAGCGCTTTAAACGCTTGGGCTTTATCGATACAACCTTTGGTATCGGTGTGAGCCAAAACGGCAGCTGGCGAAATTTTGTGCTCGTCTTCGAGGTCTTCGAGCTTAAAGAGGTGCAGGAAGTCAGTGAGCTAAACCTTGGGCAACTGGATTTCGCGATTGTCGGCGAAAACAACGTCTGGCGCGAGATGATCGAGAACATCAAACGCCATGGCCAGGCGGACACGGCGCACGACCTGAATACCCTGACCCATTTCGGCGAGGCCCTTCAAGTGCGCTATGCCGAGCCGGAGGGTCATGACAAGTTATATAGGTTCATGGAATCAATTCAGGAATTTTTTGACTTGAGCAGCAAGCTCGAGGTGAGCTTCTGAGGGGCCAGCGGTTTGGCTTACGGATGTCAAAACATTCAGCCGAAACCGATGAAGCGAGTGAAGGCAGATAGTGCGGACAGAACAACGGCTGCTCAGCCACTGCCGCGATCCGCGATTAGCGGCGAACACGAGGTTTGCAGACGGTAATGAGTTATCTATCGACTGTCAATTTTTTTGAGGATCGCGCGTTTGTCGATAAGTGGTTGTACAGGATTCGGACCGGCGAACTTGACCTCTCATGGATGAACGCTTCGACCGAGAAGGTCAAGCCACGCCCCGAGAACCCACGCCGGGGACTCATCTATCGGGATATTAACCTGGGAAGTTACGGGGTCGAAGCAATTCCGGAGAAGGTCCGCAGCAATCGGTCGTATGCTCCGCGAGGTGCCGAACTGCCGCCGGGATTGCCGGATGCCCAAGCCTGGGTTTCGCGCAAGAGTGAACTTTGGGCCCATAATACCGATGGCTATTACGAGGAGGCAGTCACGCGTCAGTGGAACGCGTCGACCGACATCCCCTGGGACCATCTCCAAGGCGTGGAATTGCCCGAGGCGACGGGCAAGGCGTTAGCTCAGCTGATGACCTTCCTTACTGAAGTCGAGATGATCGCCACCGATACGCCGGCTATGTGGCTACCGCGTTTGAATTCTGACTTCGTTGAGGTCAAGGCTTTCATCGCTGCGCAGACGATGGACGAGGCGCGGCATACCGAGGTTTTTCGCAAGCGTGCGCTTACCACCGGTTATGGCCTGATGCAGGCCAGTCCGATGAACGAGATGGCACTGAAGCATTTGCGTGATGCGGACTCGTTTAGCGAGATGTCGGTTGCCCTGCACCTGGTGGGTGAAGGCAACGTGCTCACCCTGTTCCGCTTCAGCGAATACCTATCGCCGACCGATGTGGACAAGAAGATCTTTCGCCTGGTGATGCAGGACGAAGCTCGTCATGTCGGCTATGGCATGCAGCATTTCAAATGGGTATTGGAGCACTACCCGCAGAAGCGCGAGATTCTGCACAGCCATCTGGACGAGGCCGAGAACATTTCCTTCGCCGCCGGCGCGGCCACCGAACTGACCGAAGCTTTTATTATTCTGGCCGGGGGCGGCCTGAAGTCAGAAAATATTGCTCAAGGCGTGCGGATTACCACCGCGTTCCAGCTGAAACAAATGCAGGAACATTTCGAACGGCTCGAGAAATGTGGGATGCCGGAACGCAAGAGCGTGGATCGTTCGAAATTGTTCGCGATGTTCGAGATGGGCAAAGCGGCCGCAGCTGAGGCCGGGATTAAGTTCTAAGAAGAGCGCCGGGCGGGTCTGTGGCCTTTTACGCTGACAAGGACTACACCCAGGATCAGTCGGTACTGGAAGCGATGGCCGCCGTGATGCAAGGTCAGCTCACCTTGCATTGGTTCAACGCACGCACTGAGAAAATCAAAGCTGCCCCGCAGGACCCACGTCGCGGGCTTACTTACCAGGATATCGACCTCGGCACTTACGGCTACCGCTCGATTCCTGAGTTTGTGCGCAATCAACAGTCGATGGTGGCCCGCGGCAGTGAGAAAGTCGGCAAACTGCCTGACATGGGTTATCTGGTCAACCGCAGGTCGGATGTCTGGTCCGACAACGTCGTGGCTTTGTACGAGGAAAGCAAGGCCCGCCGATGGGCTCCGGCAGTCGATGTTCCCTGGGCTGAACTCGACCGCTGCCCCCTCAGCAGCGAGCTCGAAAGAGCCTGCGCCCAGCTATACACCTTTGCTCAGGAGTGCGCCTTGGTCGAACTGGACTTCCCGGCGCGCTGGGTGGCACTGATAAATCAGGAATTCATCGAGCTCAAGAGCTTTATGTGTGCTCAGATGCTCGATGCCGCACGTCTGCTCGAGGCATTTCGCAAACGGGCGCTCTACGGCGGGGAGGGACTGGGTCGCGCCAGCGTGTCGGCCGAGCAGGGCCTCAAAGAATGGCTGTGGGCGGACACTTATCCGCGGGGCTCGCTTTGCATCAACGTGCTGCTTGGCGGATTCCTGCTGGCGCTGTACAGGCAGGTGGCTGCGTTCGCTCCGAGCAAGGTGGATCGCGTGATAATGGGTTATGCCATGCAGGACATGGCGCGCCATGTCAGTTATGGCGTCGGGGCTCTGAAGTACCATCTGCAGCATCAGCCTGAACAGAAGATCGCGCTTAACGCTTTTCTGGACGAAGCCGAGCATGTTCTGCTCGGACTGCTGGGCAGTCCAGAGCTGATCGAGCCGCTGATTATCATCAGCGGGGGTGGGCTGGCGCGTGAACAAGTGAGATCGGGCTGTACCGCGGTGCGCAAGTTTGTCGAACTGGAGCACAGCGAATACGTTCGACGGCTGCGCTACGCCGGTTTGGAGCGCTCAGACACCCGCTTTCAACGGACGGTCGGACAGCTGCTGGCGGGCTAAGTGCGGTTATTCGATGATCTTCGGTACCTTGAAATAATTGCCGGAACGGGCAGGAGCATTCGCCAGCATCTCGTCGGCTGCCGGCCGATTGGTAACTTGATCCTCGCGCATTAGCGTTCCCGGTTCGCCGACCTGCGCAGTTGCCTCGACCTCATCCGTATTGAGCTGATTGAGCTTATCAACGTAGCGTAATATCGCGCTCAGGTCTGACTGAAGGCTTTCCTCCTCAGCCGGGCTCAGTTCCAGCCGCGCCAACATTGCCACGTGACGAACCTGCGCGAGGCTAATCTTCTTTTCATCCATCGCTACGAATAATAGCAACTTCCGTTAGATGCGGGGAGAAAGCGAGGGAGGCCTTGATGCGAGCTGGTGTGCTTCAGGGTAAGATGATGCGAGTTAATCCGTTTGCTTATGCCGCACAGGATAAAGCAGATTGTGCGCGCTCCCTATGTGCGCGTGGGCGCTCTCCTGGATCGTTTGTATGAAGAAATGCCTTGGCGGCGGCATGTACCTGCGGGGCGTCGCGGAGAGCAGATTGCGGCACGCCATCTGAAACGATGCGGGTATATTATTCTAGCCAGAAATTACCGCGCGGCAGGTGCGGAGATCGACCTGGTGGCGCTGGACGAGAACATGCTGGTCTTCGTCGAAGTCAAATTTCGTACGCATGATGGCTTCGGTACGCCGACCGAGGCGATCGACGGCGAGAAGCGCGAGCGGATTCGGCGAGCGGCGCGAGCCTTTGCTGAGCGACGCGGAGTGCCGGACCTGCCGGCTCGCTTCGACGTCGTGGCACTAAGCGGATTCGGACGTTCCGGTCGCCTGGAGCTGATCAAAAACGCCTTCTGAACGCATTGGGTGAGCATCGGCTTTGAAACGTCCAAGGCTTCGTCGGAACGACGGTGACTACATACAGGCTGTCAGGCGTCCGGCAGTCGCAGTGCAAACAGTGGAATAAATGCTTGATATCAAACTAATTCGCGAACGGGCCGATTACGTTAAGGCGGAACTTTCCCGAGCCGGTGTCAATGGGACCGAGATTGACGCGATAATCGCATGTGATGCGGAGCGACGGCGATTGCAATTCGAGCTCGACGAGCTGCGCGCCCGGCGCACCCGCGAATCCAAGGAGTTGGGTCGCCTGGCGCCCGAAGCGCGCGAGGTTCGGCGGGCGGAAATGCGCGAACTTGGGGAGCGGATTACTGCCGGTGAGCGTCGGATGGCAGAAATCGAGCAACGGCTCACCGACCTGATGCTCTCGGTTCGCAACCTGCCGCGTCCGTACGTCCCCACCGGCAGCAGTGAGGCCGACAACCGCGTCGTCCGCCAGGAGGGCGAGCCTGCGAAACTTGATTTCCAGCCTCTTCCGCATTGGGAACTGGGCGAACGGTTGGGAATTATCGACTTTGAGCGTGGGGTGAAGCTGTCAGGGACGCGCTTTTATCTGTTGACCGGGATGGGGGCCCAGCTCGAGCGGGCCCTTATCGCTTTCATGCTCGACCTGAAAACGCGCGAACAGTCCTATCTTGAGGTTGCTCCGCCCTTGATGGTCACTACCGAGACGGCGACCAGCACCGGCCATTTGCCCAAGAATGCCGACACCATGTACCACGACGCGGAGGATGACTTTTGGTTCATTCCGACGGCTGAGGTGCCGCTGACCAGTATCTATCGGGGCGAGATCCTGGATGCCGAGCGACTGCCAATCTATCTCACTGCCTACACCCCATGCTTCCGGCGTGAGCGGATGTCGGCTGGCCGAGACGTTCGTGGCATCAAGCGTGGCCATCAGTTCGACAAAGTCGAGATGGTCAAACTGGTGCGGCCGGAAACCTCGGACGAGGAATTGCAACTTCTGGTTGAAGACGCGTGTGAGGTTTGTCGCCGGCTCGAAATTCCGTTCAGGGTGGTGCAGCTGTGCACCGGCGACCTGAGCTTTGCGAGTGCCGCGACCTACGATATCGAAATGTGGGCGCCCGGAATTGGCGAATGGCTGGAAGTCAGTTCATGTTCAAATTGTACGGACTTTCAAATGCGGCGTGCGAACATCCGTTATCGGCCGCATCGAGGTGGCAAGACGGAATTCGTGCATGCCCTAAATGGTTCCGGCCTCGGTTTGCCGCGCACCTTGATTGCGGTGCTCGAAAATTATCAACAGCCCGACGGTTCGGTGGTAATTCCGAAAGTCCTGCGGCCGTACATGAACGGGGCGGAGCTAATCCGGGCGGGCGCACGGCTGTGAGGGTAGCCAGTAGCGGTTATGAGCCGTCGTTCGCGGATGTGGGCGAGAGATTAGCTCGCACAAAATCGCTTAGCGGTTGGTCGACCATGTCGCCGAGCTGATGGTTTCCGTCGGGGAAAAACCTGGTTTCGACGTGGGCGCCGCGCTGGCGCAAAGCGCGAGCGAGCTGTTGTGCCTGCGCCAGCGGGTTTTTGCGGTCCTGCTGCCCATGCAGAATGAGGACGCTGCAGTCAAGTTTGCTGGGCATATTTTCAATTACACTGCGCTCCTGAAGCACCCGTTTGCTCGGCCACACCTGCCGCAAAATGGACAGCTTGGTGCCAAGTGTGGTCCCCGGCCAGAGTTTGACCAGATCGTAGGCGCCTGATTGGAGGACAACTGCGCGAACCCGGTGGTCGGAATCCATCAGCAAACCGGCTGCGACGGCGCCGTCCGCTATACCCCATACGCCGACCCGGGTTGGGTCCACATCGGGCCGTTCAGCTACAAGGTCAAGGCCGCGTCGCGCCGCAGCTACTGACTGAGGGCCAACGAAGCGGCTTGGCCCGGAAGACTTGCCGTAACCGGGTAGGCTAATACAGGCGAGCCGGATTCTTAGGTCGGCAAACTTGGCGACACGCGCGATACATTGACGTGCGTCACCACCGTTGCCGTTCAACACTAGTAGAGCCGGCATTCTGCCGGCTTCGTCGGTATGAGCGAAGTAACCTTCGATTTGATAGTGGTCTGACCCGGAAGCAACCTGGAAATTGAAAGGCTCGATCGTCAGTTTAGGCCGCGGGGGGACGGAGGCCTGGTGATGACAGGCCATCAGCATAGGAATCAGCAGCGCGCTGATCCTGAAAGCCAGCGGAGCCAGAGCTCGCCGACAGCCCTGAGCAGCGGACGAGTTTGTTTGAGGCTCATTCAGCGGAAGTGCTCGCGGCCGCACCTGACTCAAGTTCATACAACCTCAATCTAAGCTTCATTGCGCAATTTGGAAAACGCAAGACATTGTGAAATGTGACGAAAATTGGCCAGATTGAATTCGGCCCAACTTTCTCGAATACTGAAGGTCCATCTTTCGCTCAGTTTCAAACTCCGTTGGCATCGTCGCGCTGGGCGCATAGGTCGAAGGTTGGTGACGCAAGGAAAACAAAAATGAGCCAGGCAGCGCAGGAAGTCGATTTCGCCAAAGCTGATGGTGTGCTGCCGGTCGTGACGCAGGACTATCGAAGCGGACGGGTGTTGATGGTCGCTTATATGAACCGCGAGGCATTTGAGGAGACCGTCAGAACCGGCCGAGCATGCTATTTTTCAAGATCTCGCGCCAGGCTTTGGCGTAAGGGTGAGGAATCCGGCAATTTTCAGGCGGTTCGAGAAATTCGCCTCGACTGCGACGCTGACACAATTCTGTTACTGGTTGATCAGCTGGGTGACGGCGCTGCCTGCCATGAGGGCTATGAATCGTGCTTTTACCGAGTACTCGAAGGCGATCGCTGGGTCAACAAGGACGCCCGCAAGGTCGATCCTGCCAAATACGGCGCCACCTACGGACATCATCCGAAACCCACAGGCCGCACGGGTGATGGGGGGGATTGAACGCGCGCAACCAACTCACCGACGATTCATTTAGTTGAATGACCGCAGATAGCAAGCTCTTGAAATTCGGCATCCCCAAGGGGAGCCTCGAAGCCCAGACCCTCGAGCTCATGCGCAAGTCCGGATGGCGCATCTCGGTGGGCGATCGCTCCTACATCCCAAGGGTCGACGATTCTTCGCTCAGCTGTCGTCTGCTGCGCCCGCAAGAGATGCCGCGTTATATCGCTGACGGAACCCTCGACGCTGGCATCACAGGCAGCGATTGGATTGTCGAGAACGGGGTCGATTTGGTCGAGGTCGAAAGCTTCATCTACTCAAAGACCTCACTGCAGCCGACGCGATGGGTTCTGTGTGTGCCGGAACGTTCGCCGATCCAGCGACTCGAAGATCTCGAGGGCAAACGCGTGGCCACGGAGATGGTCTCTTTCACTCGGCGAATATTTGCAGAGCGACGAGTTCACGTCGACGTCGAATTTTCATGGGGGGTGACCGAGGCCAAAGCTGCGGACGGACTGGTCGACGCAGTGGTCGAAGTTACGGAAACCGGCTCGTCGCTGCGGGCCAACGGCTTGCGCATAATTGAGGAACTTCTTACCTCAACGCCCGTATTGGTGGCGAATCATCAAGCGTGGGCGGATGAGTGGAAACAGGCCAAGATCCGGCAAATCGCCGTGCTCTTGAAGGGAGCCTTGGACGCTGAGAATCGCGTCGGAATCAAGATGAACGTCCCTCGTGACAAGCTGGACAGCGTTATCGCGCTGCTCCCGTCAATTACGGCTCCTACGGTCGCGCCACTTTATGCGGCGCCTGCGTTGGGCGGAAAGCAGTGGTTTGCGATTGATACCGTGATCGATGAGGCGACGGTGCGCGAGCTGTTTCCGAAGCTGCTCGAGGCGGGCGCCGTCGGTATCATCGAATACCCGCTCAATAAGATTATCTGAGCCATTCACCGCCGGCGCTGCCTTCGGTTCAACAGGCACGCTAAACCAGCGCTCGGCTTAGCCCGCTTTAGTACTTCGCCATTTTCGTGGCCTTCCAATACCTGACGGAGCGATGACGCTATATTCGACGACGGCGACTCCCAATGCAGTCAGCCGGGCGCGTCCTCCATCGTGGCGATTGTGGCGGGCCTCGGCCAATCCAATTAGCTGCATGTAGTTGATCGCTTCACGCACGTCCTCAAGCTCACAATTGAAATCGAGACTCCGCAACACGCGCAGGATGATTCGCTCGCTCGCCGCACCGGGACGGCAAGCGTACAGCATCCGCAGGATTATCCATCGAATGAATTCACGTGTACGCTGTTCCAACTGAACCGAGTGGCTCAACCCCCCCTCCTTTGCAGCAGGCCAGATATAGCAGGCGAGAACCCACAGGCTGCGTGAGTTCGTTACTTGTCACCTTAGGCGCGGTGTGTGAATTGGGGGAGGGATGCCAACGTCACCTGTGCTGCAGGTCCGGCATGCTAATCTCAACACTGGGGAGGCACCGCCAACGAAGCGTCATGATTCCCGAACGATTTACCATCATCCCGGCGATCGACCTGAAAGATGGCCAGGTCGTGCGGCTGCGGCAAGGCTTAATTGACCGGCCGACCGTTTACCAAACAGATCCCGCTGAGGTCGCTCGAAGTTTTGCTCAAGATGGCGCCGAGCTGATCCATGTGGTCGACCTTGATGGGGCGGTCGCGGGAGTCCCGCGCAATCTCCAGGCGATTCAGAGAATTCGTCAGGTGACAAGCTGTTATATTGAGTTCAGTGGTGGCTTGCGCACGATCGAGTCCGTGCGTGAGGCGCTTTCCGCGGGTGCGGATTTCATTTCGATTGGCTCGGCCGCGATATTGGACCCCGATTTTTTAAAAAGGACCTGCGCTGAGTTGCCAGGCCGCGTGTTTGGTTCGCTCGATATCCGTGACGGACAGATGGTGATCAAAGGGTGGCTCGAAGGCAGCTCACTTACCGCGACCGAAGGTGTTCGACGATTCGACGAAGCTGGCGTTACAGCTCTGATCGTCACTGATGTTTCCCGTGATGGCACCGAGGCTGGCTCAAATGCGGAGTTTTTCGCAGAAATTGCTCGTGCCAGTAATCGGCCGATCATCGCTTCGGGCGGGGTCGGAGATCTTGACGACGTGCGCGCACTGAAGCGCTGTTTCACCGATGGCGTGGTGGGAGTGATTATCGGGCGGGCCCTGTATGAACGGCGATTCACGCTGCATGAGGCGCGCGCCGTAGCTGATGGCGGACAGTAACTAGGCCAAGACCAATTCTCCACCAGTCAGCTTTGTTTCGGGTTTGGGAAGCGTTTTACAGTTGAAAGGCTTGTGTCTAGACCTTCGCCATAATCTCATCGCGAAAACGCGACACTTCCTCGCCCTCAAGCGCCCTAAGCGGTAATCCTACCAGCGTTCGTTCCACACCGAGTGCGCCAAGCTGACGCACTTCATCTACAGTCAGTGGATGGCCGGTGCGGAGACTCAAAGTGATTTCGACGGGGCGCTGGCGTGCGGCCTGACGCTCGAGTTCACGCAGCCGCCCAATAAGCTCTCGAGCCTCGTCCAAGCTTCGCGCGATGCCGTACCAACCATCGCCGTATCGAACGGCGCGCTTAAGCGCGAGATCGCTGGTGCCTCCCACCACAATCGGAGGATGCGGCTTCTGTACGGGTTTGGGATTGAAGCGGACTCCGCTTATCGAAAAAGTTTTGCCCTGAAAGGTGGGTTCCTCCTGGGTCCATAGAGCCTTCATCGTTTCGAGGTATTCGCGAGTCCTCAAGGCTCGGTCCTTAAAATGGGCGCCTACGCCGGCGGCCGCAAACTCCTCGGCAAACCAGCCAATTCCGATGCCGAAGATCATCCGCCCGTTACTCAGGCAATCGAGCGTCGCCACTGATTTGGCCGTGGTTACAGGGTTGCGCAACGGTACCACAAAGACTCCGGTGGCCAATCGAATTCTTTCGGTGACGGCAGCAGCGTAGGTCAACGTCATCATCGGGTCGTGGAAGGGGACGTCCGGAGGGGCCGGAAATCTGCCATCAGGGCTGTATGGATACTTGGATTGGTAATTAACCGGCATTATCAGGTGTTCACCGATCCAGGCCGATTCGAAACCTGCATTCTCGGCCTGGCGAAGGTTGGCGGCAATTTTTTCAGGTCGGATGCTGGTGATGAAAGTGCCATATTTCATGGTCAAACCCCCGGCGTTTGACACGGCGAGTCCCGTGATTGCCAGCGCAAACAGCTTTAACTCATATGTTCAGAGTGCGGGTTAGCGAATCGAAACGGTCGGGCCCGGCCGGCTCGCAGTTCGGCGCACAGTTCCTCAACACTGTTGACCTCTCGCTCCAATTCTGTGGCACAAGTCATGAACCATTTCGGACTAACGAAGTGCGCGTCGCTACCGCCGACTGCTGTGAGTCCCAGTTTTTCGCATGCCGTGATCGCCGCAACGTTCTGCTCATGGGTATTCTGGCCATTTATCGCCTCGATCACGCTTAGTGCGGGGCCGACGCGGGCCAATAGATCATCCAGTCTCGGGCCATAGCCGGAATCACGAAAGGGATGGGCGGGAATGGCAATGCCGCCTTCGCTATGCACGGTTTCGATGATCAGGTGAGCGCGATGCATTCTGGCTTCAAGGTTAAACCTGCGTCGAAGCTCGCGGGTGACGCCGAAAATCAGCAAGTGACCGAGGTCGGTGTCGGCTTCGATCCCCTTGAAGATCCGAACGCCGAACCGTTCGGCGAGTTCAGCATATGTGCGGTCCAACTCCGCATCGGTTGGAAAAAGGCGGTGTTCAGTAAAGCAGATGGCGCCCAGTGGCACGGGCGCTCGCGAAGCTGCTTCAAGGTACTGGTCAGGTGCCACATTGGAATCCGACGACAGCCTGGTATGCACGTGCAGATCAATCAACATAGCCACTTATTTATGCCTGGTTGGCTGTACCGCCTACCTTGTTTTGGTTGTCGTCCATCTCGAATTGATACCTGTGAGCGCGTCTCGCCTCGGACTTACGGCGGCGCCCACCGCCGAGAGCCGTGTGCTTAATCCTCGGAGTCCTCGCCGGTCACCGTGAGCTGGTCGTTGAGAGGCGTGAGGCCGACCGTGGCGAGACAGATCGCTTGGACAGCTAACCGATCGTATTCCGACGCTACCTTTCCATAAAGCACCAACGTATCGCCTTTGAGGCGAAATCTGACTGCAGAGTACCCCTGCGCGTCAAGCCTGTAGCGCAACTCAGCGAGCCGGGCACTGCGGGCAGCGTAATTATAGTCGCCTGAATCCGGATATTCGTCGGGCGGAATTGCTGCGTGCGCGCGTGGCATTTCGTCCGGGCCCTCATCGGAACCTGTGCTATAGCCCGGCGGTACCGGATTATCGGTACGCGAAATCGATCTGATGACTTCAGCCGCCAAAAAGCCGGCAGCGAAGATCAGGGCGAGCACCAAGAATGGGCGTCTTAGGCCATTTCGCCGAATCCTCTTGGGAGAGGGGTTGAGCGGCGGATAAGTTCCCAGCACGGTTCGGCTTAGGTTCTCGGGCGACTGACCGTGGGATAACACCACAGTTTGATCGCCGGGGTTGGCTGAGTCCGGAAACACCGTTAGCCGGCTCAGATTGGCAGCGCAGTACGAGCAAAACCGCGAGTCGGCGGGGATGCGACGCGAACACAGCGGGCAGCTTATTTCAGTTGTAGCGCTCAGCAGGGTTGGCCCAGGAGCGGTTGAACCGCGCTTTGCGCCCAAACCTAGGTTGACGGTGGGATTAGAGGAAATGTCACCGAGCGGAAGCTTGAGCTGCGATCTGGGGCTTTGATTGGCAGGATTTGAAACCTCCCCAGCGGGATTGAGCGATTCGTTCTTGATGGCCAGCAGGCAACGCTTAAATTCAGCCGCACTGGGAAGCCGGCTGGCGACATCATAAGCCAGCGCCTGATCGACGAGTGCGGCCAACCGTGGCTCCAGATTTGGGCAGATCTTCAACAGGGGTGGAAAGCTAAACGGCGCCTCGGCGGCCGGGTCGCGCCCCGAAATTGCATGATGCATTGTCGCTCCCAAGGCATAAATGTCAGAGCGGGTCTCGACCTTACCTCGGTATTGCTCGGGCGGGGCATAACCTTGGGTGCCGATCATGGTCGCGTTAGAGAGCGGCTGGAAGTGGCGGGCGATACCGAAGTCGATCAACTTCGCCTGTCCGTCCGCGGTGACCATAATGTTGGATGGTTTCAAATCCCGGTAGATTACCGGTGGCTCGAGGTGGTGCAGATAATCGAGCGTATCGAGCACCTGCAAGGCGATGTCGACCACTTGCTCGGATGGCAGCCTGCCACCATTTTGCTTGATTTGGTCTTCCAGCGTGACACCGTCTATATATTCCATCACCAGGAAGTGATGGTTGCCCTCACTGAAGCGGTCGAATACGCGGGGGATATGTTCGTTACTCAGCTGTGCCAGCATATCGGCCTCGCGTTGGAAGGCGCTAATCGCTTGCTGCTGGGCTTCAGGGCTGGTAAACGCATCCACCATTTCGGCCAGTGCACATTTGCGGGCCGCGAGGCGCAGGTCCTCGGCCAGGTACACGAGCTTCATTCCGCCACCGCCGAGCAGCTTGACGATCCGATAGCGGCCGCCAATTATCGTGTGCGGAGCGATCATACGGTCTTAACCACCTGGCGTTGAGGCCTGGTCCGCCGCACTGCTGCTGGCATGCGATCGCTGCTGCGGTGACCTCGCGACAATTGTCTGAGGCACAGCGCCTGAAACCGCCGCATTACCCGCGCATATCATCCACAGTAGAACTCCAATAGGCGGTGCATACAGCAAAAAAACCGTCACGAAAATAAACCAAAGCAAGCCACGAGCCGCTTGTCCTTTGTACAATTGACCAAGGCCTGGGATGACGCTGAGGAAGATGGCGAGCATAGGTCGCCAGGAAATATTGTCGCGGATCAACAGCAGCGGCGCGCCGCAATTTTTGCAAAACTTGGCGTCGGCCACGACCACTGGCGAACCGCATTGTGAACAAAAGCGAGGACGTTCCGTGTGACGCTCACGCATGGAAAGTGAAGAGCGCGTCGCCCAGCCGAAGTGTGTCACCACCTGCCAGCGAGGCTTCGGTCACGCGACGGTCGCCGAGCCAGGTGCCGTTCTGGCTACCGAGGTCGCGCAGTAGATAGCTTCCATTGCGGCACTCGATGCTAGCGTGATGACGCGATACCGAAGCATCGGATACGACAATATCGTTGTCCAATGCCCTGCCGATGCGTGTGGGCGCGTCAGCCCGCAAAGGAAATCGTTGTCCGCCAGCATTTACCAGATAGGCATTTGCGATCGCGGGCTGGGCGGCTCGGCGATCGGTCCCGGTCGAGTTGGCCGGCGCGAGTTCGGGTTGTGCCGAGACGTCACTTGACTTTGGCGATGCCATCTGAACGGGCCGTAGTTGTGCTTGCGCAGTTCGTCGATCGGTCCGAAGGTGAAAGGTCAACTCATAATTGCTGATTTTTAATCGGTCACCATCTTTTAATTGGACTGTTTCGACGCGGTTGCCATTCACGAAGGTTCCCGCCTGTACTGCTAGATTTTTGAGCGAGTAGGTATCACCCTGACGCGTGATGATGGCGTGGCGCGGCTGAACGCCCGGATCACCGAACAACCCGATTGGATTTTCTTCCGCCCGCCCAAGCGTCGTCGCGCTTCCCTCGAGGCGGAACTGGCGGCCTTTAAGCCGGCCGGCCTCGACCACGAGCCACGCGGATTTGGTCAATTGATGAACGAGTCCGATAAAGAAGCCAATGGCCAGACCGATCACGCAAAAGCCGATAAGTCGCGAGGCTAATCCGCTTTGACTGACCCTGCCAATCAGATCAAACCCCGCACCCCCGACCAGGCCACCCACCAATCCGCCAAGCCCGCCCTTGAGTGCATTGGGCAGCGAAAGGCTGGCTAGCCCGACCCCGATACCGAGCATCAGGCCCATAAATGCCCAACCAATCAGTCGCCCCGCCACCAGATAAAGCTCGGAACCCTGATGCCCGATGCGCCAACCGCCTGCGCTGAGGATTTTGCTGAAAATAAGATCCGAGTAGTAGGTCTCGGGCAAAGCGAGTACCAAGCAGACCGCAAAACCAATTAAAAACCGCCGTTTTGCGGCCGAAGTGAGCTGCAGCGAGTTATCCTGCGCGGCGAGAATCATGCCGCCGATCATCCCTGCGACTATGGCGACTGAAACGATCCCGGCGACGATGCTGGCGGTTGATTGTTGCTCAGTTATCGAATGACCGTGCGTAGCGATTTCGACCGGAATCCACCCGATGGCTCCGCCCAACAACCCGGCGAGCGCCTTGAAGCTCAGTTCCCGACGGTCAACTGCTTCGCTTATTGGCGATAACGCATTCACGTCAATCGAGCCATCGTTATAATCGGCACCATCATAAACAATAATAACTCACCTTGGTACGTGCGTCAGTCATCTATAGCAATGGGTGGAGGCGCAGGCTAAAGGGCAGCTCATTCGCGTCGGCAGTTGGCCCGAGCCGCGGCCGCTAGTCGACCCCGGCGAGAATAAAGCGGACCTAGCGCTCCTCCATGTTTGACGGATTCACCGGCTTCAGCTGGCTGCGGTCATGACCTTCGGCAACCCAGGCCTCGACGTCGCGCCGCTCGCGCGACAGAAAGTTGGCAATAGCCTTACGGAGCCCAGGGTGAGCAATGAAATGCATGCTGCGGGTAAGCGCCGGGTCAAAGCCTCGCAGCCATTTATACTCGCCACCGGCTCCGGGTTCGAAGCGGATCAGTTTATGGCGGATGCAATGCTCGATCGCGGCGTAATAGCAGACGTTGAAGTGAAGAAAGGGTAGCTCGGCGAAACAACCCCAATAGCGCCCATAGAAGACGCCTGCTTTCTCGAAATTGATAGTGCCAGCGATTAACTCTCCTCGGCGGTAGGCCGCGACAAATCGGAGATGGCGGCGAAACCGAGCCCGCAGCAGCTCAAAGAAGTCTCGAGTTAGGTATTGTCGGCCCCAGTAGAGCTTCTGGATGGTGGATAAATAGAGTTTGAACATCGGACCGAACATCGCGTCGCTGATTTCATCGCCTGCATGGACCTGGATCGAAACTCCTTGTTCGTGCAAGGCCGCCCTTTCATGCCGGACGGCGTAGCGCCGCTTACTCTTGAGCTGGCCCAGATAGTCGTCGAAACTTCCAAAACCGGTGTTCTGCCAGTGGTATTGGTAACCGAGCCGTTCGAGATAACCAAGGCCCTTGAGGATCTCGGCTTCCTCGGCTGTGCAGAAATTAATGTGCACCGAGGACAGGCCGTTATCCCTGCACAATTCAATCAAGGCGCGCCCCAGCACTGCGACCGTCGCCGCTCGGTCCAAGTCAGCCGCTACCAGAAACCGCCGGCCGGTGTGCGGAGTAAACGGAACTCCCACCAGCAGCTTCGGAAAATAGCGGATGCCCGCGCGTTCGGCTGCCTCGGCCCAGCCGTGATCGAAGACAAACTCGCCCATACTGTGCGACTTAAGATACATAGGGCAGGCGGCGACAATTCTACCGGCGGCGCGAAGTATAAGGTGATAGGGAGCCCAGCCTGTTTTACGAGCCGCGCTCCTAGACTCCTCCATCGCCGATAGCCATTCCCATTCCAGGAAGGGCGAATCGTCCGGTGCCAATAGCCCGTTCCATTGCCCGGGCTCGATATCGCCCATTCTTTCGACGACCGACAGTTCCAGTCGCTGGCTAGTTGGATTGGTTGCAGTCACGGACCACGCCTTGCGTCTCAGCTTAATCGCGGTCTGGCACGATTCAAAGTGGTGGCGGAGACTTGGTTGTTTGAACGATGCGACTCGAGGGTAATTCTGGTAAACTTGGAACTCGACAAATTGTTCGACTGGCTGGGGAACAATGCCGAAGCAAGCTCAGCTGGAAAATGAAGAGGCGCGCAGGCGCGACGAGACTAGCGGTAATGGTGACGAACGCTACGGTGAAATTGTTACCGAGCGCCGCACTAAAGAGCAAACGCGTACCAAAAAGCCGCCGTTGTACAAATGTATCCTGCTGAATGACGACTACACCCCGATGGAATTCGTGGTGGAAATCCTTAAGCAGATTTTCCATAAACCCCATGCGGAAGCGACGCGGATCATGCTCCACGTCCATCAGAACGGCATGGGTGTGGCCGGAATCTATCCGTACGAAATCGCCGAGACCAAGGTGCGCACTGTCGAAGAGCTCGCGCGTGAAAGTCAGTATCCGCTCAAGTGCGTGCTGGAAAAGGAGTAGGTCCGACTTTGCCTTGGGCTATTTTACTGGTAGTTGGCACAGGCGCTGAGCCTGTCGCCGGGGAGGCTGACCGATGGCATCCTCAGGCGTGATGATAAGCCGTGAACTGCAGATTACCTTGCAGCTGGCGATGAACGAAGCGCTGGAACGGCGGCACGAGTACGTTTGTCTCGAGCACCTGCTCTACGCAATGCTCCATGACGTTACGACCAGTAACATTTTGCATCATTGCGGCGCCGACCTCGAAGCGCTTAAAAAGAAGCTGCTGAAGTACCTCGATGAGGAGCTCGAGCGCATTCCGCGCGGCGAGCATCTGCAGCCCCATTACGCCAATGGCGTTCAGCGCGCACTGCAACGGGCCGCGCTTCATGCTCAGTCGGCGGGACGCTCCGAGATTAACGGCGCGCAGGTGCTCGTCGCCATGTTCCACGAGACCGAGTCGCAGGCGGTTTTCCTGCTTCAGGAACAGGGTGTCACCCGCTTCGATGTAATCAATTTTATCTCGCATGGCGTTTCCAAGATCTCAGCCGATGAGGATCGAGAGGCGCGCGGCGCAGACGACGGAGAACAAAGCGACAGCGATAATGAAGCGGATTCCGAAGAGGGTGCGCCGAAGCTCTCGCCGGGCAAAGCTCTAAAAACCTACGCGATTAACCTGACCGAGCGCGCAGCGAAAGGGCAGATTGATCCTTTGATCGGCCGCAAGAACGAGATCGAACGCGCGATCCATGTGCTGTTGCGGCGGCGTAAGAACAATCCGGTTTTTGTGGGAGAGGCAGGCGTCGGCAAAACGGCTTTGGCCGAAGGCTTGGCGCTCGCTGTCCATGAAGGTCGGGTGCCTCCAGCCCTGCGAGATGTGCAAATCTTCGCGCTCGATATGGGAGCGCTGCTGGCAGGAACGCGGTTTCGCGGCGACTTCGAGCAGCGCCTGAAAGCGGTCATCAAAGCTGCAACCGGGAACCGGCGGATTATTTTGTTTATCGACGAGATCCATACAATCGTGGGGGCTGGCTCAGCTTCGGGTTCGACGATGGACGCGTCAAACCTGCTTAAGCCGGCGCTGGCCTCGGGCGAACTCCGCTGCATCGGCTCGACCACTTACCAGGAATACAAACGCTCTTTTGATCGGGACAAGGCTCTGGGCCGGCGATTCCAAAGGATCGACGTCGCCGAACCGACGCAGGAAGAAGCCATTCAGATCCTCAACGGCCTCAAGGCTCACTACGAGAAGCATCACAACGTGCGCTATACCGCGGCCGCATTGCGTGCGGCGGTCGAGCTGTCCGCTCGTTACATTAACGATCGCTATCTTCCCGATAAGGCAATCGATGTGATGGACGAAGCCGGAGTGGCAGCCCACTTGCGCGCGCGCAACGGTGAAGTGGTTACGGTCGGCGCCCGTGATGCGGAACGGACTGTCGCCCGAATGGCGAAAATCCCCGAGCGTTCAGTTTCGTCCTCCGACCGGGTGCGACTGCGAAACCTGGAGCCCGAGCTAAAGAAAGTTGTGTTCGGGCAGGATAGTGCGATCGAGGCCGTCTGCCGTGCAATCAAGCTTGCCCGCTCAGGCCTGGCTCATCCCGACCGACCGGTTGGTGCGTTTCTATTTGCAGGCCCCACCGGCGTGGGTAAAACCGAGGTGGCGCGGCAGCTCGCCAAGGTTATGGGTGTCGAGTTCATCCGCTTCGACATGTCCGAATACATGGAACGCCATACAGTATCCCGGCTGATTGGCGCCCCTCCAGGTTATGTCGGCTTTGATCAAGGGGGTCTGCTGACCGACGCCATAAATAAAGCGCCGCACAGCGTATTGCTGCTGGACGAAATCGAGAAGGCACATCCCGACTTGTTTAACATCCTGCTGCAGGTGATGGACCATGCCACACTGACCGACAACAACGGGCGCAAGGCCGATTTCCGCAATGTCATCATCGTGATGACCACTAATGCGGGCGCGCAAGAACTGGCCCGTGCGATGATTGGTTTCGGTGCCACCGTCAACACCGGTTCCCCGAAGGCTGTAATCGATCGAATGTTCTCGCCGGAATTCCGAAATCGCCTTTCGGCGATTATCGAATTCGCACCTCTGCCGCCACCGGTTATCGAGCAAGTGGTCGACAAATTCCTGGCTGAGTTGCAGCAGCGGCTCAACAACAGCAAAGTCAGCCTGGAAGTCTCCGCCGCCGCGCGCAAATGGCTGGCTGAACACGGTTATGACACGCGGTTCGGCGCGCGTCCTCTGGGTCGATTGATTGAAAACGAAATCTCTCGAGTGCTGGCAGACGAATTACTCTTTGGGAAGTTATCCAAAGGTGGCAATGTCAAAGTAGACCTTGCGGATGGCAGACTGGTTTTCACCTATGGCGATGAGACTATCCGCGAGAGTCAAGCTGCCTTGTAGAATCCGCGACGAAGGTTCACTCGAGGATTGACTCGTTTTACCGTTAGCCGAGGCCAGTTTGTCGACCCTGGGACTGGGCTTTACTTTGGCGGCCCAGGTGTTAATTAATGAGAGTGGGAAGGTGATCTTCCCACTGAGTTGCTCTTTTGGTAAGGGCCCGTTGGAGAAGCGTGCGCCATGAAAAACGCGCGCGGAGCTCCCAGGCACGGAAGGTCAGGACATGGTCAGCAAGAAGGTCCTGTTTCCGCCTCAGTGGTTGCTCCTACGAGTCACTGAGCGCGCACCTCCGGTCGCATAAGGTTGTTGACGGGAGCAAGCGGCCAATGTGCCGAATTGACGCGGTCATCTGAACCGCGCCGCAGCCCTGAGAATAGGCTCACCGACCCCTCCGTCACAGGGAGGCATTGGCGGTGGGCCTTTTATATTGAAAGGTCTGGGCTTCGGCTCGATCGCGAGAACCCCTTCGCTTTCGCGAGCTGATTCAAACAATCAAATAACCTTAATCGCGCGGAGCCGTTCGCGCCGAGCGGCGTCATAACCGATTTCAGCCAGGATTTCGTCGTTATGCTCGCCCAAGGCGGCTGCGCGTCGCCTGATCCTGAGAGGCGTGCGAGAGAATTTGGCCGCCGGGCCGGTAATAGGGGCTGTTTTTCCGTCTTCCTGTTCAACGTTTTGAAGCATATCGCGCTCAAGCACGTGCGGGTCTGTCGAAGCCTCATGGTAGGTGCGGACGCGAGCCGCGGGGATGCCGGCTCGATTGAATCGGTCAACCACTTCGGCCACCGTCTGGGCCTTCAGCCACGGGCGAAGCAGACTATTACAGTCCTCACGATGAGCCAGGCGGGCAGTGGCGGTGGCAAAACGAGGATCATCGGCCAGCTCCTCACGGCCAAGTATTCGCGATAGCACTCGCCAGTGGGAGTCCAGGAGCACAGCAAGATAGATCAACCCATCGCGACACTCGAACGCATCGACCGGTGCCGACAGCATCGAGCGATTCCCCAGGCGCGGTAACGGGTGTCCCAGCGCTGCAAGAGATAAAAGGCCGTTGGACTGGAACAACACCGAGTCCAGCAGCGCGATGTCGATATGTTGTCCTTCGCCAGTGAGGTCCCGATGGCGCAGTGCGGCGACGGCGCTAAGTGCCCCATGCAGGCCTGCCAAATCATCGCACAGGTAGGTGGCACACCGGGTGGGAGAGCCCTCCGGTGCGCCGTTAAGAGACATGAACCCGGACTCCGCTTCGGCCAACGGATCGTAGCCAGGACGGTCGTGATCCGGACCGAACTGACCAAAGCCACTGATAGAGACGTATATGATATCGGATTTCACCTGGCGGCAATGCCGGTAACCGATCCCCCATTTATCGACCGTGCCCGGACGGAAGTTTTCGATGACGATATCAGTTCGCGCAGCCAGTTTTAGGAAAATGTCGCGTCCTTCACTTTGCCGCAGATCGAGCGTAAGGCTGCGCTTGTTGCGGTTGACGGTGGCATGCAGGAAGCTTATTCGCCCAGTCTCTCCGGTCAGATAGGGTGGCAATTTACGGGCGACTTCGCCGTCCACCGCTTCCACCTTAATCACATCGGCGCCCAGATCGGCTAGCAGGCAGCCACACATCGGCCCCGCCCAACTCGTCGTCGCTTCCAGCACCCGAACTCCACTTAAAGGGCCGCTTAGGTCGTAGCGAGCATCCTTGAAGAAGTCAGCCTTGTGCATCGAATATTCTCTTGTCCAAAGTAAATTTCAGGCGAGAATCTACTTCGCTGGGCTTCGGAATGCCAATTGTTTGCCGGCATCAATGGGCAATGGCGTTCTATCATTGCTTTGCCGGGGGGCGCAGGGTGATTCATGGCCGCCGCCTGAAGCGCGGCTGAACGGTCTGTGTCGGGCCAAATGTACCGCTTAAGTCGAATACACGCTGGGCTTGTGACAGAAGCGCCGTTAATTAACCGAGAATACCCTTGGTCGACAGAATGCCAGTCAGGCGCGAATCGATGGCGGTCGCTTGGTCCATTGCTCGTGCGAGCGCTTTGAATGTGGCCTCGATGATATGGTGTGGGTTGCGGCCACTGTACAGGTTCAGATGCAAGTTCATTCCCGCCTCGTCGGCAAAGGCCTTCATGAAATCCTGCACCAGAACCGTTTGAAAATTGCCGACCCGCTCCTGCTTGATTTCGATATTGTAGGCTAGATAAGCCCGGCCGCTGATGTCTACGACTGCGCTGCACAGCGCCTCGTCTAATGGCACCGTTGCCTCGCCGAAACGACGGATACCGGAGCGATCACCCAGCGCCTGCCGAAACGCGCGTCCCAGGACAATTCCTACATCCTCGACTGTATGATGGTCGTCGATGTTAAGGTCGCCGTTGGCCTCGACGGTAAGGTCGAAAAAGCCATGACGCGCGAAGCTGTCCAGCATGTGATCGAGGAAAGGTACGCCAGTATTGATCCGGCTAAGTCCGTTGCCGTCGATCCGGAGCGCGACGCTGACTCGGGTCTCGCGCGTCGTCCGGTTGATTTCCGCCCTGCGTGGGGCTGAGTGGAGTTGATTTTTGTGCGACATGTCACTGGCGGCTGTGACGGTCGCGTGCGATTGGTGGCGATCCTCTGTCTTTATACGTGTTCGGCTCATGCGAACCCTCGGCCGCCGTTTGTTTCGCTCAAGTGCCAGGACGTTTTCCGCGTAGCCGGACTTCTACAGCTCGAGCGTGCCCTTCGAAACCTTCCATTCGAGCCAGACGGGCAACCTCAGGTCCTAGCTTCCTTATTGCTGCAGCTGTCCCCACGATTATACTAGTGCGCTTCATGAAGTCGTAAGCGCCGAGAGGCGAGGCGAACCGGGCCGAGCCGCCGGTTGGCAGAACATGGTTCGGGCCTGCCAGATAATCGCCCAGCGGAGCAGGTGACATCGATCCGATGAAGACTGCGCCCGCCGCCCTGACCTTTGGAAGCCATCGATCCAGATGGTTCACGTCGAGTTCGAGATGCTCGGGCGCAATACGATTAGCCAATTCAAAGGCCTCGTTCAAGCTGGGAACGATGATTATAGCGCCGCGTTGGTCGAGCGCCCGCCGTGCGTCCGCGGCTCGTGGCAGATCGTTGAGCGCTCCTTCGACGGCTATCTGCACCTTGTTCGCCAGTGCGGCCGATGGCGTAAGCAGAACGGCGCATTCATCGCCTGAACCGTGCTCAGCTTGGGCAATTAGATCGGCGGCGATCCATTGCGGATTCGCGCGATTGTCCGCGATGACCAGCACCTCGCTTGGGCCGGCGATTTTGTCGATGTCGACCCTCCCATAGACCATCCTTTTGGCTGCTTGCACGTATGCGTTGCCAGGACCAACAATCTTGTCGACCGGGCGAATCGACTCGGTGCCGTAAGCCAGTGCGGCGATGGCGTGTGGACCCCCAATGCGGTAGATTTCACGGACGCCAGCAATTGCTGCGGCGGCCAGGACCGCCGGCCGGTCGCCCTTTGATGTCGCGGGCGATACCATTACGATTTCCCGCACGCCAGCCACGCGTGCCGGGATCGCATTCATCAGGACTGACGATGGATAGGCCGCGGTTCCACCGGGAACATAGATACCGACTCTTTCGAGGGGCCGCACCAGCTGACCAAGCCGCATTCCAGTGCTGTCGCGATAGCTGAAGGATCGCTCAAGTGTGCGCCGATGAAATTGGGAAATGCGTTTGACCGCCAGCGCCAGCGCTCGGCGCTCGGGTACGGGAACTGCTCTTAAAGCTGACTCGACTTCGTTCTGGGTAACGCGTAAGCGGTCCTTTCGTAGTCGTACTTTGTCGAAGCGCCGGGCGAAAGTCACCAGCGCACGGTCGCCGTGGCGTCGGACCTGCGCAACTATGTTGGCGACCGCGGCCTCGACCGCGTCAGCGCGCTCCGCACCGACTCGAAGCGATTCAACAAAACGCTCCAACTCCCGTGAGCCGAACTCGATCAGACGAAGCGCCATTGGTTGTAATTGGTGCCTGCCAGCCCTCTCAGTGCAGACCGATTTGGTGCCTCCGAGCAATCGGCGCGGAATTCGTGCCGGCACGCCCTAACCTTTCCGGTCGGGTACCCGTTCGATGTCGGCGCCAAGAGAACGAAGCTTCGCGTCGACTTCCTCGTAGCCTCTGTCCAGATGATAGACTCGGCTCACTTCAGTCGTATTTTCGGCGACAAGACCGGCCAAGAGCAAACTCATCGAGGCTCGCAAATCAGTGGCCATTACGGGCGCGCCGCTCAGGCGGGAGCTGCCACGAACTATAGCCGTCGCGCCCTTCATGACAATGTCAGCTCCCATCCTGAGAAGCTCGAGTGCATGCATGAATCTGTTTTCGAAGATTGTTTCAGTGATTACCGAAGTGCCATGCGCTTGCGTGAGCAGCGCCATCATCTGGGCCTGAAGGTCAGTAGGGAAGCCTGGGTAGGGCAGGGTGCGCAGTTCGATGGGTCGCAGGGGAGCTGAACGCCATACCCGCAGCGCCTTGTCTTGCGTGATCACGGTCGTGCCGGTCTCACGCAGTTTGGCGATCACCGCGTCAAGTTGGTCCACCGGTGCATTTTCAATCGTCAAGTCGCCGCCAGTGATCGCCGCTGCGATCATAAGTGACCCAGCCTCGATGCGGTCGGGAATAATCTGATGCTCGGCCCCATGAAGCCGCTCGACGCCCTCGATTTCGATCACGTGGGTGCCGGCGCCGGCGATGTGAGCCCCCATCGAGGTGAGCATCCGCGCCAGGTCCTGAACCTCCGGCTCGCGAGCTGCGTTCTCGATCACGGTCCGCCCGTCCGCCCGAACTGCAGCCATCATGATATTCTCTGTTGCGCCGACTGAAGGATTGTCCAACCATACGCGCGCCCCGCGCAGCCGGTCAGCGTGTGCCTCTACGTAGCCGTTGCGCAGTTGGATTTTTGCTCCGAGGGCACGAATTCCAGAGATATGAAGGTTTACCGGGCGGGCACCGATCGCGCATCCGCCTGGGGTTGACACACGCGCTCGACCACAACGGGCCAGCAACGGACCCAAAACCACGAACGAGGCGCGCATGGTTTTGACCAGTTCGTACGGCGCCTCGCACGACTTAATGTTGGCTGCACAAATCTCGAGCTCATGCGGTCCAAGCCAACGAACTGTAACGCCCAACCGCTGGAGCAACTCAAGAGCGGTCTTAACATCGCGAAGCCTCGGGACATTGCTGAGAAGGACGGGTTCCGAAGTAAGAACACTCGCCATCAGCACAGGGAGTGTTGCGTTCTTGCTGCCGCTTAAGGCGATTGAACCGTGCAACCGCCTCCCACCGTGGATCACTATCCGGTCCATCACTTGCCCCCCCTGCAGCCATCGTCCGAATTTCAGAGCAACGAACAAATCCGCGCTTATTCTATTCAGTTCCAAGCTGTTGACGGCAATTGCTTCATCAGAATGCAGCGACAACCACCCGCGGCAAACCTGCCAGATCCGATTTCAGGTTCACGCCAACCGCACCGGCAGCGATCATTATTTCGCTAACAGCCGTTGCCTGTGCAGCACCAATTTCAAGCACTACAAAGCCTCCCTTGTGAATATATTGCCTTAATTGCGTCGCAATCCGCCGGTAAAACTTGAGGCCATCGAAGCCACCTGAAAGTGCAAGGCGCGGTTCATAGCAGCGGATTTCCGGAGCTAATAGTTCTATTTCATTGTCTTGGACGTAGGGTGGATTTGATACAATGAGGTCGAAAGTTCCGATTGGCTCGACGTTGTCGAGCGGTTCCCAGCAATCCGCCAGGCGGAAGTCAACCCGTGACAGAACCCTGAGCCGGGCGGCGTTGTCGCGTGCAATCAATAAAGCTTCAGATGATATGTCCGTGGCGGTTATCTTGGCGGTTGGAAGGTTCGCGGCAATTGCCAAGGCTATGGCACCCGACCCCGTTCCGATATCGCACAGACGCAATCCGGGGCGATTGCCAATCAGCTCAAGCGCGGCCGAAACCACGCTCTCGGTTTCGGGTCGGGGAATGAGCACCGAAGGTGCCACCCGAATTTCAAGCGAATAAAACTCCTTGTAGCCGAGAATGTAAGCGACCGGCTCGCGGCGCCGGCGACGCCCAATCATCGCCTCGAAACGTTCGCGAGCTTCTTCATCAATGTCGTGGGCACCGCACAGTAGTTCAGCGCGAGAGCATTGGCATGCGTGGGCGAGCAATATCTCCGCGTCCAAGCGTGCATCCTCGACCCCGGCGGCCGCAAGTTCAGTGGTGGCCTTGGCCAGCAATCTTGCGGCAGGCCCGCGATGGTAATTCTCCTTGCCGCGATTATCGAAAGACTTCTCAAGCACTCAACGCTTGCGCCTGCTCTTTGGTTGCTAGTGCGTCGATGATCGGATCCAATCCCCCATCCAGCACCTGGTCAAGTTGATGAAGGGTTAGATTCACTCGATGGTCTGTGACACGCGATTGGGGAAAGTTGTAGGTGCGAATCCGCTCTGAACGATCCCCGGTTCCAACCATCGATCGTCTGGCGTCGGCGATCTTTGCATCCTGTTCCGCCCGCGCCATCTCGAGCAGGCGAGCTCGCAGAATCTTGAGAGCCCGCGCCTTATTTTTGTGCTGTGATTTTTCGTCGCGGCAGACGATTACGATCCCGGTAGGGAGATGCGTAATGCGCACGGCTGAGTCCGTTGTGTTGACACTCTGGCCACCAGGACCGGAGGCACGCATTACGTCAATTCGCAGGTCCTTCTCCTCGTTGATATTGACCTCAACTTCATCAGCTTCAGGCAGCACTGCGACCGTAACCGCGGAAGTGTGGATTCGGCCAGAGGCTTCGGTGGTGGGCACCCGCTGGACGCGATGGACGCCTCCCTCGAACTTAAGTCTGCTGTAAGCGCCGCGGCCCGTAATTGCGGCAATCACTTCCTTGATACCGCCGAGGCCAGTGCTACTCAGGCTTAGCGTCTCGACTTTCCATCCATGGCGCTCAGCGTAACGCGTGTACATTCGAAACAGCTCGCTGGCGAACAGCGAAGCCTCCTCGCCTCCTGTACCCGCTCGAATTTCCAGTAGGACATTCTTGTCGTCGTTCGGATCGCGCGGCGTCAGGAGTTCTCGTAGACGTTCCTCAAGCCTGGCCTGGTTCCGTTGAAGCAAAGGCAGTTCGGCCTTCGCCAGCTCACGCAATTCAGCATCATTGCCCTCGATCAGAGTCCGGTGCTCTTCCAGCTCAGCGACCTGACGCCGATAGTCGCGGGCCACGGTGGCGATTTCTTGAAGTTGCGAATGTTCACGAGCAAGCCGCGCATATTCGCGCGGATTCGCCACGACGGTTGGATCGTTAAGTCGTTGTTCAAGTTCGTGAAAGCGTTGCTCGATACCTTTGAGGCGCTCGAGCATGCCGTTAGTGTCAACCATTTAGGATAGCGAGATTACGTCCAGCGCTATTATCGAATGCCGCCACCAGTAATAGGCCACCTCGTTCAAATGCTTGCTCAGAAGCCGCTGACCAGATTCACGGTCTGTCGGCTATTTCATGCCGTATTTGCGCTTGAATCGTTCGACTCGTCCAGCGGTGTCGACCAGGCGTTGCTGCCCGGTATAGAACGGATGGCAATTGGAGCACACCTCGATATGTATCTCTGGCAGGGTAGAACGAGTCTCGAAAGTGTTGCCGCACGCGCAGGTGACTACACAACGGCGATATCTGGGGTGGATATTAGCTTTCATTCGCTTGTCGAGCCTATCTGCTATCGATCTAAAAATAACATCGGGCGAGAGCAGGCACAATTAAAGAATTCTAGCCTCGGCCCGTGACATCTATCTAATTAACCATAACCACGGTTTGAACTCCGTGCCGAAGTGGTTGAGGCGCTCGGCCAAGAGCCGAGGGTTTCCGAACCAAGCGGATTGTTCCAAAGATTGGCCAACGACTACAATGGCCGGGCGCAGTCTTCTTGAGTCAACGTTTGGCCGAACAATGGATTCCCTGAAGACTTCGACAATTGTCCTGGTGTTAGTCCTCGCCATTGGCGCTTGTACCAGCCAACCATCCGTCCCAGAATCCAATTCGCAGGATCTCGCCCCGGTAACCAGTATCAATCCCGAAGAACCGCGCACGATCACCGATCTCTCCCAGATTTCACCTGCCAAAGCCCTGCCGACACCGCTGCAAGGCGTGAGCTCCAGCTCCGCTTCGCCGAGCGCCCGGGTTTCTGATGCGATCGTACAGCAGAACGTAGAGCGGTTGTTCGTCTCTAACCTCGATCAGCTGCGCTATCACGAGGGAGCGCGGGATGCTCCGGGCGAGACCGCACTACTTAACGATAAGGCGCGAGAATTTTCCGAATTCTCTTATCAGCTGCTAAACCAGACACTCAAAGAGGCGCGTAGCATCGAGCCCGAGCGACTCGCCGGACGCAAATTGCCACTCGACCTGGCTCCGATGATATTGACGGCGGTAATGGATGCTCAGGGGCGGCTGACCGAGATCGCAATCAATTCGCACTCTGGCGATCGGGAGGTCGACCAGATTATCATCGATGCCTGCAAACGAGGCCTATGGTCCCGCAATCCACCCGCCCAGGCGGCAGATTCGGATGGAATGTACCGGATCAGGGTTAAGGGATATATCCGAGCATACGTTATAGATTTGAAGGGCCGTTATAAGTACGAAACGCAATTGAGCCTTGGACTTCTTTAGCGGTCGCGAGCTTGATAGCGCCTGTCGTCTGATAGTGAGGTCGCTGCAATGAAATATGGAGTTGCGGTCCGTAACATGGGCCCGCAATCTACTGCGGCCACGATCCGTGCATGCGCGGCTGCTGCCGAGTCGCTCGGATATGACGCGTTGTTCGTCTCTGACCACCTTTGCATCCCCCCCGACCAGACAGAGGGTTCAGGCGGACGCTATCTCGATGTGCTGACGACCCTCGCATACCTGGCTGGAATAACCAAGCGAATCCGGCTCGGCATTTCGGTGCTGGTAGCGCCCTACCGACCGCCTGTCTTAACTGCGAAGCAGGTGGCGACAATCCAGGAGCTCTCAGGCGGCCGTTTGATCCTGGGCATTGGCGTGGGATGGATGAAGCCTGAATTCGAGGCGCTCGGAGTGGATGTACGGCAGCGCGGACGAGCGACTGATGAGACATTACGAGTGATTCATCATCTGTTCCGGAATCAGGCGTCGGCCTACCAAGGCGACCTGGTGAAGTTTCCCGCGTTTGTATTTTTGCCCTGTCCCGCCAGACCGGAAATCTGGATCGGAGGAAATAGCGAGAAAGCGCTCACCCGAGTGCTCGAGTTCGGTGACGGTTGGCATCCGATGATGTCGGCTGACCGGCTGAAGCCTGCCGTTTTTCAGCTGAAGCAACAACTTGCCTCTCGGCACAGGTCAAATGTTGAAATCGTCGTGCGAAGAGGGATGAAATTCGACGATATCAGTGCCGCAAAGGCCAAGCTGACGGCAGAACTAGACGCCGGCGCAACCTATTTCATTCTCGATCTCGGCCGCTATCGCAGCGAAAAAGAGTTCGCCGCAGGGGCCGAGACGTTTATTCAGAAAGTCGCCCTATAAGGGACTGGAGGTCTGTCGGGAAAACCATCTGTCAAATGACGTTATCCTGCTTCAGCTGCTCCAGCTCCTCGCCAGTGATGCCCAATAATTCACCGTAAACTCGCTGATTATCGTGACCTATTCCAGGAGAGCCGCGCCAGATTCTACCCGGAGTTAGCGAGAACTTGGGCACTACACCGATCCCCTTTACAGGTCCGGCCAGCAGATCCTCCCATTGTACGTGCATGGCGCGTGCCTGGTAGTGAGGATTTTCTGCCATATCTTTGGCGGTCATGATTGGTGAGCACGGCACCTGAGCTTCATTTAGAATTCGGACGACCTCGGCCGTGGTTCGCTCAGCGATCCATCCTCGCAGGATCGCGTCGAATTCAATTCCCTCAATCGACTCCAGATTGACACGCGCGCTTTCCCACTTAGGGTCATTAGGGTCAAGCCCGATCGCCTGCAGGAGCCTCTTATAGACTTCACTCAGGGCGCCCACGACCACCCATCCATCGCTCGTTTCAAAACTGTCAAGTGGCTGGAAACCCTGAGCCTTGTTGCCTGAGCGCTCCCGCACCAGTCCCTTTTGAAAATATTCGACCATTGTTCCACCGATAGTCCGATGGATGGCCTCGTACTGGGCGAGATCGATAACCTGCCCCTTGCCGAATTGGCGCGCGTAGATCAGACCTGCCAGGGATGACCATAATGTGAATAGAGCAGTAATGTAATCACCGGTCCACGGAGCCGCGCGCGAAGGCGGCTTGTCTGGAAAACCAGTCTGGTACATCGTGCCGCCGAATGCCTGACCAACGATGTCGTAAGACGTTCGTGACGGATACCCAGGAGCTCCGTCCTGCCCGTAGCCCGAGACGTGAGTAACGACCAAAGTCGGATTGACATTCAAAACCGTGGCATCATCGAGGCCCCAGCGCGGATAAGTGCCGGGCTTGGAACTCTCCATCCAAATATCGCAGAGCGGAAGCAACTGGAGAAAAAGTTCACGGCCTCGCGGCTTTGAAAAGTCGAGCGACACGCAAAAGACATTGCGCCGCTCCTGGACCCAGTTTGTCGCAATCGGCCCCGAGCCGTCATTAGTATCCAGACAGATTCCCAATTTGCGCCAGCCGACGTCACCCACTCCGGGCCGCTCGACCTGAATCACCTCGGCTCCCATTTCGGCCGCGAGCTCCGCGGCAAATGGCTGGGCAATCAAGGTACCGGTCGAAATGATCCTAACCCCCTGCAATGGGCCAAATGGCTCGGGAATCAACGATTTTGCTTTCATTTTTTCAACCAAGCCCACACACTCCCATTTTTAGCCATAATGCTCGGGTCAAATAATGAGATTGTGCGGCGACCAATTCCTCTCATCGCGTTCGGCTCCCCACGATTCTGCCTGACGCCAAGCAAATATTTCCAGGTTCGACCCCGTCGTTGAATTTGACAATTTTGTAGCGGTACCGGATAACTCGTAATGCAAATTGAAGGGTCGGCCTAGCATTCAAAAGCAAGGAGGTCCGGGTCGATGAGCCGCACATTCTTTCGCCATGTCAACTTAATCGACGGCATCAATCCGCCCAAGAAAAATTCCGTTGTGGTCGTTGAGGGCGAGCGCATTACAAACGTTTGCAGCGTCGCCGATGCTCCTGTGCCCGCGGTTAACGACCTGGTCTATGATGTGGATGGACGTGCCCTCATGCCGGGCATGATCCAGTGTCATTACCATGTAGCCTACGACAATATTAGCAGCCTGTTCGACCTCGACCTCAAGCATCCCCCTACGATGCTCACATTAATAGCAGCAAAGAACGCAGAATTATTGTTGCGCTGCGGTTTCACCGGTGCGGTAGGTGCTGGGTCACTGCATAATATCGACGTGACGTTGAAACAGGCGATCAGCCGAGGGTTGATCGAGGGTCCGCGCTTTTTGGCGTGCGGTCGCGACATTGTTACCACCGGCGATTCGGTCGACTTCCATCCCAGTTGGTGGAAGCTTCAGATGGAAGGTCTGGGGCGTATCTGCGATGGACCAGACGAATTTCGCAAAGCGGTCCGTGATGAGATTAAACAAGGAGTCGATATCATCAAGCTCTATCCGACCGGAGGCCATGGACTTGCGTGGCCGGCGGACGTCATGACGATGACCCTGGATGAGATGAAGGCAGCCGCCGACGCGGCACACGAACGGGGCAAGAAAATCCGCGGCCACATCGTCTCGAAGCGGGGTATCCTCGCTGGCTTGGAGGCAAACCTCGATGTCATCGACCATGCCGATATGATGGATGAGGAATGCATCGAGCGGCTGGTTGAGCGAGGTGCATTTGTGGTTCCGAGCCTCTACTTCCCCTATATGGTCGTCGAAGAGAAAAGACGCACCGGTCGAAGCAGTTGGAGTGGGGTCGAGGAAATGGAGCACGGCCTGGAAAATTCGCGCCGGATTTTGCCCAAGGCCAATGCTGCCGGAGTTAAGTTTGTCATCGGTGATGACTTCGGAACCGCGGCAATGCCCCACGGAGATTATGCGAAGGAACTCGAAGCGTACACCAATGGGGTCGGCATTTCGCCGCTTGACGTGATTCGCTGGGCGACCATTAACGGCGCCGAGCTACTCGGAATGAAAAACGATTTGGGCACCATCGAGCCGGGCAAGTTAGCCGATCTATTGGTCGTCAACGGCGATCCCTCGAGCGATATTACCGTTTTGCAAGACCGCGCTAATCTGCATGTGATCATGAAGGGCGGCAAGTTCGTCGAGTGCCAGCTTACCCCTTCCAAGGTTACTGCGAAGGCCGCCTAAGGTTGGCCTTGAGCACTGAACCGCCCATTTGGGGCTGCGGAATGACATAGGATCACTCGGCGCCAACCACCGGAGACCTCTGTGGCAAAGGTGAGGCCAACTCGCGCGGAATTGTATTGAGCGGCTCGAGCAAGGCAATTTCCTCTTTGCCGCTGACTCCCAATTCCTTGAAGCGCCGGGCCGCAGGCAGTACGCGCGATTCCAACGAGCCTACGACCCGGTTGTATTTGTCGACGCAACCTTTCATTCCCCTTCCCAAGTCGGCAAGCAGGCCTGCCACAGCGGCAAGGCGCTGATACAGCTCTTTGCTGAGTTCGCTTATTTGCTGAGCATTTTCGGCAAGTTGTTGATGACGCCAGCCATATGCTACGGCACGAAGCAGCGCGATGAGGGTCGTCGGTGTGGCCAGGATGACGCGCTGGCCTGCTCCATATTCGATGAGCGAGGGATCGGCTTCGAGCGCAGCGCTAAAGAAGCTCTCACCCGGCAAAAACAGCACGACAAATTCCGGAGTGGGCTTGAGGTAATCCCAATAGGATTTTGCCGCGAGCTTAGTCATGTGCTCGCGGACCTGGCGCGCATGGTCTTTAAGTCGTGCCAGCTTGCCCTCATCATTAGCGGCTTGCAGCGCATCGAGGTAAGCCTGCAATGGTACTTTGGCGTCGATGATCAGATTCCTGCCACCCGGCAGCAGCACCCGTAAGTCAGGGCGCAGCTTGCCGTCGGGCCCGTCAAGGTTTGGCTGCTCGATAAAGTCGCAGTACTTTACCATGCCCGCGATTTCGACCACGCGCTTGAGCTGGATTTCTCCCCAACGACCTCGTACGGCCGGTGTGCGGAGTGCGTTGACCAAATTAGCGGTCTCGGCACGTAAATCGTCCTGGGTATCGACTAATGATTTGAGCTGAGTCGAAAGCGCAGCATATGCTTGGCCGCGGCTGGACTCCAGCGCGCGAAGCTGATCGTCCATCTTCTGTAGGGACTCCTTTAGCGGAACCACGACCCCCTCAATCGCTTTGTGGCGGGCGTCAAGGTCCGCCAAGGCACGCTGTTCAATCGCCCCCAGGTTCTCTCGTGCCAAAGCGAGGAAGCGCTCACTATTGCGGCTCAATGCTTCGGCGGCAATTGATTGGAAGGCGTCGGTGAGGGCGTCTCTGGCCTGCTGTAGCAGAGTTCGTTGTTCTTCGATTGCACGCCGGAGCTCATCACTTCGAGCGTTCGCTTCCGCGCTTTTGCTTTCACTCTCACGCAGCGTACGCTGAAGCTCGGCAACTTCCGCTTTGCGTTCTTCCAGTTCCGCGCGTAATGCACCGATTTGGCCGGAGAGTCCAGCTGCTCGTGACTCGGCTGACCGAACGGCGCGGGCAGAGGTAACTTCGTGAAAAAACCAGCCGACGACGAAGCCGAAGATTATGAGGCCGAGCAAGCCCACAGTTGCCATCTACTCCACCTCCACGAGCCCATTTCACCTGTGGCTGAGAATTTATTTGATCGGCACCGTCGGGGCCTAGTCCGCCCGCATAATAAAGCCACAAGCTTCCATCATCACGATGAACAATGACCAGCGGCAACAGGGATGATAATTTGCAGAAATGAGACTCGGAGTTTAAAGGAGAGCTCCGAATGAACGGTGAGAGAATTACTTAAAGAAAGCTCTATACTGATAGTGTTAGGAAACGGCGGGGTTGGTAAGACAACCGCCGCCGCTGCCCTAGGCCTGGCCGCAGCCTGTGAAGGACTAAACACGGCGCTCATAACGGTGGATCCAGCGTTTCGCCTGCGGGAAGCCCTGGGCCTGCAGCACTTGTCAGCCGAGCCCGCCAGGATAGACCGTCGTCGCCTGAGAAGCGCCGGTCTTGATTGCTCCATTCGGCTGTCTGCGATGAGGCTGGATGTGAAGCGTACGTGGGATGCCCTGGTTGGCAAGTTCATCAAAGATCCACAGTTACGCCGCCGGATACGAGATAACGCTTTTTATCGAAGCCTGTCTGAGCAATTTGCTGGAGCCGAAGCATACGCGGCACTTGAGCAAATCGAGGAACTGCACAACTCCGGTAGGTTCGACCTCGCCGTGGTCGACACTCCGCCGGCCGCGCATGCCTTGGCGTTTTTCGAAACACCGGCTTCGCTGGTGGACTTACTGAACTTGCCCGCCGCGCGATGGTTTGCGAGGCAGGCTTCGACCAGTCGCCCGGCGTTGTCGCTGGCCAACCGTGCCGCCGGTTTTGTCATTGCGCAGCTCGAAGCCTTCACTGGGACAGCGACATTCTCTGCGATATCCGACTTCTTCTCTGCCGCGGCGGAGGCAATCGGCGAGCTAGGCGAACAGTTTCGCCGAGCTGATGCCATGGTAAGCTCCAGACGCACGAATTTCGTGCTCGTGACTACTCCGGAGGAGAGCCGCCTTAAGGACGCAGAGAAATTGTTAAGGTTCGCCGACCAGCGCCACCTGAACGTGGGCGGCGTTATTCTCAATCGCATCGGAGACCAACTTACCTTTGACGCCCTTCGCAGTCCGCGCCGCAAGCGTGTGGCGCATCTGGCAGAAATTGCGAGTTTACAAGAACTGCTGACACGCGATGGTTTCAACAGCACCCGGCTGATTACTTATCTCGAGCACTACAGGGAGCATCAAATAGGTGAGCTCGGGCGAGCAGCCAGGTTTGTCCGTCTTTTGCCAGAGCAGCTCCAAGTTGCAGCAATCCCGACAGTGGAGATGCGGATCCCCTATTTACGCTCATTGGCCAGCCTGGCAGACCTGCTAGCTCGCTCGCCCGCTCGTAGGATTCTGCGGCAGGCAGAACATCTCTTTTGAGGCCGGCAACTGACTCACAGCGAAAACGGTATGAAATGGGGGAAATATCAGCATTGGGGACACGCCGGCGCTGGTCCGACGGTGAGATGAAATGGATTCGTTTCTCTTTAAAGGAATTCATCTGTGGGCCTGTAGCAGAATGAGCTAGATTGCGTCTATTCTCCCGATCAACAATGCGACGCCGTAGGGGACCGTAAGCGACCAGGACCGACGTAATCTCGGACCAGACCCGGCCAGCGGCCCAAGCCACGGCAAGACGGAGGCGGCCTGATGAAGCAGATCCATACCGAACGCGAGCAGCGGTTTATTGACCTCGCGGCCAAGCTCGCCGATGACTTTGCCCAGCGCGCCGCGCAGCACGATGAGGACGAATCCTTTCCTTTTGAGAACTATGAGCAGATGAGGGAATGCAATTACACCAATCTGATCATTCCGGAAGAATTCGGCGGTCTCGGCGCGACGCTGCTTGAGCGGATCAAAGCCCAGGAGCGGCTGGCGCAGGGCGATGGCGCAACCGCGCTGGCGATTAATATGCATTTTAATGTTCTCGGCTTGCTGGTCGACCTCTACAAGCGGGATGGTCGTCGGCGCGCCAGCGAATCGTCGCGGCGGGACGGCCCGCCCCGCATTGTGGTGGAGACCGAGAACATTACCGAAAAATTGAGCAGAATCGGCCGTGAGCGCCTGATCTGCGGTGGCTCCGGTTCAGAGCCCGACAATGCCGTCATCAACCTCAGGCCTCGTACCGAGGCGCGGCGTGTCGAGGGCGGTTTCCTGGTGAATGGCCGGAAGATCTTCGGCACCCAAAGTGTTCGTCTTGATTATTTTTTCGCCGAAGCCACCTGGCCGGATGCGCCAAATGGGCCTACAATCATAACCTTTTTCATTGAGCCAAAGCACACGCCAGGTCTAATTTTCAAAGACGACTGGCATACGATGGGGATGAGGTCGACGGCTTCACGCGGTTCAGAACTAAAAGATGCCTACGTCCCTGACTCGGCAGTGATTCTACGGCGTGCCGTGTCAAACAGCGCCATTATCACACGGGTGTTCGCCAAAGCGCCGTTCTCAATCGGTGCGCCATACGTGGGCATTGCAGTGGCCGCGCGCGATTTTGTGGTCGAGTTTATGCGCGACCGACCCCGCTACCCTTTGAAAAAACCCATGAGCCATTTGCCGGCCGTGTTCAACAAGGTGGGTGAAATGGACTTGCTCATCGAGGGTGCACGAGCGGCTATGTGGAAGGCGGCGGCCGAAGTCGAGTATGATGATCCAGCTAGCTGGGCGCGCAAAGCAATCGCCGCGTGCATGATTGCGCGTGAGAACTCGGTTCGGGTGGTCGACCTAGCGCTTCGTGCGGTGGGTGGCGCGTCGTATTTTAAACGCCTACCCCTGGAACGCCTGTTCCGCGATGTTCGTGCAGGCCTGTATCATCCGTTTGATCCCGACGAAAGTATCGAGTTCCTGGGACGAAGCGCGTTTGGCCTGCCCATGGGCGATGCCGAAGACTACCTGTGACTGAGCAACACGTTCTGGCGTTCGCTTTGTGCTGAGGACTCGATGCGGCAATGGCCATGATGAGGTCAGCTTCGCCTGAACCGAACCGCCCTGCTTACCGGTCCCACGCGCCGGATCGTGCAGCTGAAGGATATCGGTGACACCCTGGGCTCAACGGCTTGCAGTTCCGCTAAGACCAAGAAACCCGGACTGATTGTCAGGTTGAAGTAACCCGGTGGCAAAGAGGAGCCGCTCGTTCTCGGTCGAGCAAGCCATCAACGGAACGGCATATCATTGCAAAGATTTTAGCGTTCGCGACTGGCTACGACGCGAGCCGAGAGCGCGCGTGGACGGTCCTATAACATCCATTCTCGTGTGCGCTTCACCGGCTCGGTCCTGATAAAATAGGGGAATCTATGTTGTCGCTGGCCCGCGGTAAGGAGGGTGCTTTCAAACTGGTGGCAGGCTATCAGCCGCAAGGCGATCAGCCGGCCGCAATCCAATCACTGGTGCAGAATCTGCGCGACGGCGTCAAGCATCAGGTCCTGTTGGGGGTTACTGGTTCGGGCAAGACGTTTACCATGGCAAACGTGATTGCGAGCCTCAATTTGCCGACCCTGGTAATTGCACCCAACAAGACTCTAGCGGCACAGCTTTATAATGAATTCAAGAGCTTGTTTCCAGAAAACGCGGTTCGCTATTTCGTTTCCTACTACGACTACTATCAGCCCGAGGCCTATGTTCCATCGACCGATCTCTACATTGAGAAAGATGCCAGCATCAACGACGAGATCGACAAGCTGCGCCACTCCGCGACCAAAGCTCTGCTCGAGCGAAATGATGTCCTGATCGTCGCCTCCGTATCGTGCATCTATGGTCTGGGTGAACCAGAAGTCTACTTCGAGATGCTGGTGTTTCTCGAAGAGGGCCAGACAATTGAACGCGATCGCGTGCTGCGCAAACTGGTCGATATTCAGTATCAGCGCAATGACTACGACTTTCATCGGGGCACCTTTCGCGTGCGGGGCGATACGGTCGAGGTATTTCCAGCCTATGAAGAGAGCCGAGCCGTGCGCATTGAGTTCTTTGGTGATCAGGTTGAGGGGTTGTTTGAAATCGATCCCTTGCGAGGCAGGATTATCCGCAAACTTCAGGCCGTCGCGATCTACCCAGCCTCGCACTACGTCACCACCTCGGACCGAATGGAAGCCGCCGTGCGCAACATCCGCGCGGAGCTGAAAGAGCGGCTCGAATTTTTTCGTCGCGAGAATCGATTGCTGGAAGCACAACGACTCGAACAGCGCACGCTTTACGATCTGGAATTGCTGGCCGAGATGGGCTTTTGTCCAGGGATCGAAAACTACTCACGCCATCTGACCGGTCGCGCCCCAGGACAGCCGCCCCCCACCTTACTTGACTATTTTCCCAGGGATTATCTGTGCCTGATCGACGAGAGCCATGTGACAATCCCACAGATCGGCGGAATGTACCGGGGCGATCGCTCGCGCAAAGAGACCCTGGTCGAGTATGGTTTCCGTCTGCCGTCGGCGTTGGATAACCGTCCACTCAACTTCGAGGAATGGGAATCTCTGACCGATCGGGTGATTTATGTCTCTGCGACGCCCGGCGACTACGAGTTGCGCAAGTCGGGGGGCTTGGTAGTTGAGCAACTGATCCGGCCCACCGGTCTGGTCGATCCTGTCATCGAAGTGCGCAAGGCCGGCACGCAGGTCGACGATCTGCTTGAGGAGATCCGCAAACGGGTTGCCGCTAATGAGCGGATCCTGGTTACCTGCCTGACCAAAAAAATGGCCGAGGACCTGACCGATTACTATCACGACCTCGGCGTCCGCGTGCGCTATCTTCATTCCGATATCGAGACGATCGAACGGGTGGAAATAATTCGCAGCCTGCGCAAAGGCGACTTCGACGTGCTGGTTGGAATCAACCTATTGCGCGAAGGTCTGGATTTGCCCGAGGTATCCTTGGTCGCGATTCTGGACGCGGACAAGGAGGGATATCTGCGTTCGGCGCGCTCCCTGATTCAAACCATTGGGCGGGCGGCCAGGAATGTCCATGGCAAAGTCATCATGTACGCGGATGTCATTACTGAATCGATGCGGATGGCGATCGACGAAACTAATCGCCGCCGAGCCAAGCAGCTGGCCTACAATGAAGCCCATGGCATAACTCCGAAAACTATAGTCAAAAATATCGATGCTTCGCTGGTCGAAATGTATTCACCAGAATGGGCAATAGTGCCGGAAGTAGACGCCCCAGCCAAGCCGATTGATGACGATGACTTGCTGCCTCCACTCGAACTGGCCGATCACATCACAGATTTGCGCCGCCAGATGATGGAAGCGGCAGAGAAGCTCGAATATGAACGTGCTGCAGAACTGCGCGATCGCATCAAACGGCTCGAACGGCGAATTTTTGGCTTCGACACGGCCGCGGCGCCATCGTCGATCTCATCTTCCGACGGCTCCAGGACGACCCGTCCGCGAGAAACTTCCGGCGTGGTGAGCAGCAATGTCAAGCACAATCCTACAGGTCGAGCGCGAAAGCCGAGAAGATCCGGCTCGAACGTGCCTAAAATGCCGCGCCAACGAAAGTCTGGCGCAGTTTCACCGGAGCAGGGCCGCCTGAAACTGGTTCCAGATCCTGACGACTGACCACTAGACCCATTTTTGGTCCCGATTAGCTCACACACACAGTCTATACCGCGGGCTCGTGAAGTCGGTCTGCGACTGCCAGGCCGAGGCCGGGTGACCTGCAACTATGCGGAGGAGAGAGCCGATGGAAGGGTTCAAACAGTTTTTATTACGGGGCAATGTGGTGGATATGGCGGTCGGAATCGTGGTCGGTGCGGCCTTCGGCACCGTGGTAACTTCTTTTGTCAAAGATCTCCTAACTCCATTAATAGCTGCCATCGTGCGCGCCCCAGATTTCTCAGGAATAGCGTTTGCGCTGAATGGCAGTAAATTCCTAATCGGCGATTTCATCAATGCGCTGCTCTCGTTTTTTATCATCGCTGCGGCGGTCTATTTTGGCGTGGTTTTGCCCATCAATGCGATTGTTGCTCGCGTGCGTGGCCAAGCCACAACCGACCCGACGACTAAGCGATGCCCGGAGTGCTTTAGTGAGATTCCAGTTCAGGCGAGGCGCTGCGCATTTTGCACCTCCGTTGTGCAAAGTTGAAGCGTTAAAATTGATTGGTACCATGGGGAATGGTGCCTTTTATCCTCAGCAAGCTCAATTCGGAGAGATTCATCACCGTATCCTGCCCCTTTGAACCATCTTATCTCGCTCGCCAGAGCGGCGCGGAGTTCGATTCGGTCCTGAGAAGTCGCTCGCAGATTGGACAACGCTTGTCCACATCGTTACAACTTGACTTACTGCCACTAGCTGCTATTTTTTCATCTTGCCTTGACTTGATGCATAGTAGTGCGAGTTCTGTTTGTTTTACGCGATATTTGCTCGGCCTCATGAGCCACGCATGATTCACGTATTACTAACAGACGCGCGTATCCGCTACTGAGACAGCGCCTCGGATTGTTGCGAGTAAGTCGCGCGCAACGATAGAGGCAGCGCGGCCGGACCGATTTGACTGGCGGACCCCCAATTAACGCCCTGATGCGCCACTGATCTGCCCCGGTTTTATCGGCTCGCGTAAACAGGGAGGGTCTTTTCCAACGATCGAGCTCTCGATTGGAGAGAACCTGGGAACAACCAAATCATCAACAGCTCTACCGACATGGTGCCTTTGATTTCGTGGCTTATGTTGGCGGATATGATTCCTTATTCCACCTTGTTACCCGGCGATCTGGAGACGCGCTGGTACTTGCATATGCCCTTGCTGGCAGCAATCTGCCTGGCCTCCCTGCCGAGCTTGTGGCAAAGCAAACTTCTGCCTACCGGTTATTGGTTTTTCCTGGGATGGGTACTGGTAACGGTAACCTATGCGCCCGACCCGGTGAGATCTCTCGGACGTTTCATAACGCTGGTGCTGGTGCTCGCCGGTGTCTGCAACATAGCCAGTCGTATTCGCAACGAAGACGATCTCCACAACTTGCTCGATATATACCTCAGGACAGCGGCAGCACTGGTGTGGGTTAATCTTCTGGCTGAGCCCTTTAAGATTGGCTGGGTATTCGACGATGAGGGCGGGCTTTATCGATTTGTGGGCTTCACAGCGCAACCTAATCTCATCGGCCAGCTGATGGCGGTTACTATCGAGGCGGGGCTATTGCATTGGAGCAGATGTAAGTGGAAGGCATGGCTTGGCCTAACGATGATAGTCGCCTTGATAATGGGAATAATGGCCGACAGCAGAACCCCGTTTGTGTGCTTGTCTGTCGCTATCGCGGCGTGGCTGGCTTACAAGCATGGGCTGAAGGGACGTCTCGCTGGGCTCGCGCTTTTAACGGTCCTGTTACTACTCAAGTCCTCATCAAATCCATACATCAGTCGAGGAATGGATACGTACAATGGACGTTCGTTGTACTGGGCCTATGAAGAGCACAAAATTGCTCAGAATCCGTTATTCGGTTACGGCTATGCTATTGAAGGACTATTGTTTGACAACCGAGACTTTCCGATTTGGAATGCTGATTTTGACTTGCACTCAACTCTGCAGAATTCTTATTTAAGCCTGTGCGTGGGCATAGGGATCATCGCCACGGGGGCATTTTTATTTCTTTTTCTGCGCCCCTGGGTGGCTCTCTTTATGCATCGCAATAGCAATAAGACATTAAAATCATTGTTTTTTCTCATCGTGCTCCCCGCGCTCGTTTACGGTATCAGCGAATCGGGAATCGAGTCTCCCAAGTCATTGGACGGACTTTTGCTGTTCATCAGCTGGCTGCTGGCGGAGCGATATCGAAAGAGTAGAGCTCTACAGCGCCGGAGACGACTCGAGCAACTTAATGCTTTGCCATCGGTACGTTGAGATTCGGGCTTAACTAATGAGCGGCAGTGGCAGAAGAAGCATTCCATCGGCTCCGCACAAACTGTCCCTGTGTGCGCTCATCAGGAGGAACTACTGTAACGCACCTATATTGTTGTTGCCGGGTACAAGTCCTGGCTGTCCATGGCCGATTAACAGGCTGTTGCGGATGGCAAAGTTGGGCGGAGACGAGCTGTCGGGCGGGTTAAAGTTAGGGGAGACATACTGCGGATCGACGTCGGAGAGATCATGCGGTCCGCTGCAGATCCATTTTCCCCCGCTTGGGGCCGTGTCTGTGGGCTTGCCCTGAGCTCCGCCACAATCGTTGTAGTCTTCGGCGAGAATCACTGATGGTTCGTTGCTTCCGAGATAGTTGAAGTTTGACCCATCGTAGATGTTGTTGCGCACGTCGATGTATCCGGTACCAAACGCGCCGCCTTTTACCGTCGCGCCGCGAACGTGCGAAGCGGCTTTGGTACCGAGGTAACCGCGAGTGAGCAGAGCCCATGAGGTTGAGCTGGATGCCCCGCCGACCAGAATATATTCGTTATCGACTTTGACAATGAAAGGTACCTGGAAGCCTGCGCTCGGGACAAAATTGGTCCCGCTGCTAACGGTCATGCTCGTCTGCGTCGCAGTCATTCCAGCGCTGAGCTGAGTGACGGCCGCCGAAGTGCTGCACCAGGGCCCCATTACGCCTGCGGAGCCGGCCCCGTTGGCATACACGGTATTGTTATAGATAAACGCCCTGGTGTTGCAATTAGGGCTGGCAGGACAGGCCTGCCCCCCAGCGCCATTTGCGCTCCATTGGTCAAAGGCGCATATCTGGAAACCGATCGCGGTGTCGTAGGCAATGTTGTTGTAATATTCAACCGACGTGTTTTGATTCCATTCGCCAAGCAGAATGAAAGCGGCCTGGCCTGGCTGACCATAACCGACGGAGACTCCTACATCGACTATATTATCGTGGACGAGCTCAGTTCGCGGGCCCGGTGCATTGGTCGGATTCCAACCTGAACTCTTCGTGTCAACCACTTCATGTCCGCAGCCGGGACCGACTATGTTGCCGGCCACGACAGGTTGCCCGTAGTCACCCTGGATTTCCATGCAGTTGTGGCCACCGACATAGCGCACGATGTTATTGATAAACTTGACGCTATCGCCGGCACACCCGCTCTTGGTGAGATTACAACTGGCTACGTTCACAAAGCTTATCTGGTTGTCATAGTCGTAGTTGCAACTATCGCCACTGCAACCAGTCTTGTCATCGCCCTGGCAGGGACCGTTGCTGTTTGAGCAACCGTTCCCAGAGTTGTGAACGTACATATTTTCAACAGTCCAGCCAGGCATACCTGGTGTTGTGCTGGTCTCCCCCGAATAACCAATCAGCAAGTTCACCCCTGAGTATTTGGCATGCTTACACTCAAAGCCGACTCCATAACCTAGCGTAATATATTTTGCTGTCGTCACGTTGGCGGCAAAGCAGTGATTTTTGATATTGTTCTCGTCAAAAACCGGTCTCGGGCCGTTGCCGTAGGTACCTACAATTGTAGGTTGGCTCGGTGAATATCCGATTGCATTAATGAAGTCGAACTCTTGACCCGTCCAAGTATCGCCCTGTTTGAACAAAACAGCCGTTGGCGTGGTGACGGCTTTGTTCACGAAGCTCATGGCCTTTGAGACCGTTTTATATGGGCTTTGGACGGTTCCGGCGCCGGAATCGCTCCCATTGGCAGCGAAGTAGTAACACGTGTATCCCCCAGGGCACGACGGCGAGAAATCAGCGTTCAGCTCGAGACCATGCGCTATATACAGGTGCTGAGATGGTACCCACAGTACCTCGATAGTGTCAGTGCAACCATTCGTCCTACAGACGGCAGCTCCGTGTGGCTCGGCGCCGCCGGTCCAAATCAGGCGGGTTTTCTTCGCAGACTCTAAATGCCAGTGAAAGGTCGGGCCAGTAGCGGGTTGTGTCAGGGTCAAATCAAGCAAGCGATCTCCTGTCTCGCTACCGCAAGCCAGCGTTAAAGTGGAGTTGGCCGCAAGTTGCCAGTGGTGCCATTGCTGCACGCAGTGCTTGCCGGTCAACGTTGTGCTGCGATTAAGCGCGGTTGGGATCAAGGCGGCTCCGAGCGGCCGCCCGAATAGGAAAAACATTATAGCAATGACGGCTCCCAGCGTGCGCTTGCGGAAATGTAAACTGCCCATCGATCTAAATACCTCCATACGCCTAAGCCGCCGTGCGGTCAGGGGCTCGAATCGAGTTGATATTCTGCCGTTCCTGGGTTGGCATGGTCCGCCCTCCCGCGCCGAGCAGAAAGGCTGGGCGAGGAGTTGACAAAGGCGAATCGGGGCCGGGTGAGAGGATTCATTTTTGGTGTGACATATTTACTGCTGTTCTGACCGTGCTGGTCTGGGGCCACAGGGCTTTTATGAGACTCGAGGGCCGCCTCGAAAACAAGCTTGAGCTGCTGATGCTTGAAGTGAATTTGCCGTTTGTTCAGCGCCACGCCCATACATTAGTTAGATCCAGTCAGTCGACGTGCTGAACGGGTGATGTGGGCATCCCTTGCGCTCAGCAACGCACCGCGCCGTGGCGACGAGTGAAATTTCGTCGGCACGCTGAGCTCGGAAACAGTTCAAAACCTCGTGACTCGAGACCTGCTAAGTTTTCGCGGTGTATCCAATGTGGCTTATGCCCAAGGGAGAGCAGATGAGTCATGAATTGAATTTCTGGATAAGCCTGACTGCAAACGCCCAGGAGCTGGTTGATTGAACGGCTCTGAGGTTTTCTGCTCGATGTGCTCTCAACAATATATTGAGCAAACTGAGTCACCGCATTTGAGTTGAGTCACTCCTCTGGCGACGGATCGAGTGAGACACCAATGAACCAGGAGCGAGTCGCCTGCAAATAACGAGAACGTCGATCTCCGAATTTGAAGTAACGCGTTTCTATCTTTGTCAGTGCATTGCGCAGGAAACCGGAGTCTACGTGGATCGGGACGATCCTCCGTGCGCTTTTGTCATAGCGTGGCTTGCGCAGACTACGCCCTGAGCAGTAGGGCCCCGGATTCGCCGCTATCTTCAATCGTTCATCGGCGGTGAACCCGATGGCTTTCGGATGGAGCGCACGAACGGATTGATCCAACGCAATGGATCCCGGCGATGAATCTGAGGCTTAAGCGGCGCGGAGAAAGATTGGGGGCATGACTGGGACAATTGATACTAGCTTGTTTGGTGCCTCGTTTTTGAATAGGCGGCTTTAACACATCCTTTGAGAGGGAGGAACAGGGTGTGGTCTGCTTCGAGCTTAGCTCTGGCGACAGCCAGCCGTTAGGGATGAGCTCACTTCCTTGGTGATGCCGCCGGTGTCGGTTGAGGCCTTGTGGTGTCGGAGTAGAGTCGGTTCACCGTGTTTTCCAGATCGGTCGCGGTTTGGAGCGGGATTTGGTAGACGGCCGGGTCAGCTCCCGCCGTGGCGTAGGCGAAGTTCTGTTTCTCCGGTTTCTCTGTCTCTTCGAGATCCGAGTTCAGGTTTTTGGGTTTGATGGTGATCTCCATCTTTGACACCCGTAACAGCCCCAATTCCTTTCCGTCTTTCGAGTAGGCGGTCAGCGTCAGCGTTGGCTTTACCATGCCATAGCGGTCGGGATGCGTCATAGGATTCTCGACGATTCGGTCAGCTTTGAAACTATGGAGCTGATCGAGCAGACTTTCCGCGACCAAAGTTTCCGCCGGTGCGGACTTGTCATTGCTCGTAATGCTCCACTTGTTACTGCCGCTTCGAGCAAGCGTCTCGCTGAATTTGGGAGAATTAATGACTATGTGGTCAACTTTTGAACGGTCCAAGCCCAGGACAGTTTTATCGCGCAAATCGTCGAAATTCTTGTTGAGCGCGTTGAAGACATAGTTGTCGACAGTGATCACAGGTTGGTCGCTCCCTTCACCGCGACGGGCGTATAACGTGCCTTTCTCGGGTTGGGGTAGCTTGAAGCCGAAGAGCAGCGACTCCTGAGAACGCGATTTACCTCCATAAAGGACTAGCTTGAAGGAGGGATTGCTCAGACCGTACTTGGACAGATCGGACGGGTTGTCATCGATGAACTCGGCAATCCGTGCATTGCTGACCGTATCGAGCAACTGCTGTACCGCGTTGTTATCAGCGGCATACGGTTTTGGCTTCGTAATGGTCCATTGGTCGCCTTTCTTCTTCAATTGCAACGGGTTGCCATTGCCGCTGTCGAGTACAACTTCTTGGACTTCGTCGGGCTTGAAGCTGATGAGCGTGCGTGGACGCAGATCATCGACTGATTTTTCAACCTCCGAAGGGAAAGTATTGGCGACCAGCAGGATTCCGGGACGCTGCGGACTCTTGATATATGAAGAATTCCCCACCGGCGTGTCCTTGCCGACCATTATGGTCGGAAGTACGTGATGATCTTTGGTGGTGACGATAACATTAACCGCAGGATTCTTTAGGCCGAACGGAGCCAGATCGCCAGGAGTCTCATTAATCGTGCCGGCGATCTGCAGATTTGCAATCGCGTCGGCCATATTATCAGCGGTGGTTTGATCAACTTCCCCGCGGATGGGTTGCACGAATCGCCAGCCGGTACCACTGCGCTCGATGATTATGTCGCGGTTGGTCGACCGTAGTTCAATCCGTTGAATATCGCTCGCCGCGATCTGATTTAGCTTAGGATTCGGTTCGGAAGGTTGGCGCGACAGGTAATATGCGTAGCCGCCAATAATGACCAGCAAAGCAACCGTGACAATCGTCTTCCACGCTTGCAACACCTACTTGCTCACCCCTTAAGTGTTACGGCAATGCCTTTAACATACCTTTGCTGGGTTGTTTCACCTTTCCCACTTATTCGGGGCCAATTGCGGCGCTGCTCGCAAATGACCAAAAAGGATCACCTTGAGGCAACCGTGCCGTTTCCTACCTTGGTTGCTGCGGGACATAGACGGTTCACGGTCAATCGAACAGGCGTGGGTCACGCGCGACGCTCCCACCAGACGGCGATCCCAACGATAAGCAGTAGCTCCGGAATTAGAAGCACCGATAGAACGAACACCGCATCGAACTGGGCTATTGTCAGACTGAATCGAGATGCGCGCAAAGTGCGCGGTCGAATCGAAATCGCATTGACCTGACCGGCAAGCCAATCGATGCTGTTCATTATGAAATCACGGTTGAAGAAATTTTCGATATATTGATTGCCGGCAAAGTCGGTGTCGCCGAACACCACCAGACGCGCTGTCCCCTTTCCTCGCTTTAGCTGGTCAAGGTTGGCTTCGACCGCTGCTGCAACGGTCACCGGTCCTTTAATGTCCCCGTGGCCAAACTTCGCGGTCTGTTTCTGAAAGATCCCGACGAGATCGGTTTCCGCCCACGACGTATCGGAGGTCCTCGCCAGAGGTGTGACAATCAGACCGGGCTTCGGCGATGTGGTGGTATCCAGGGAGCGGGTCATGGGAAATACCGTCTGTTTGTCGAAGGAAGCCGTAATTGGATGCGGTAGGTAAGAGGTCACCATCGGGTTAAGGCCAAGTGCGGGGCCGGCAAAAAGCCGCACGACTTGGTCGACTACGATGTCGTTTCCAGCTGTAACCCCCCAATCGCTCACCAGCTTTTGCAGAGCCGTCTGATTGACAGAACCGTCAGGCCGCGGCGGCTGGAACATCACCAGCGCGCGTCCACCATGGTTCAAATAGCTATTGATTGAATCGACCACATGGGGCACCAACGGCCGGGTTGGTCCTGCAATAACCAACACAGCGCAGGAAGTGGGGACCCTGGCCTCGGTTACCAGATTGACTTTTTTGAGCTCGTAATTCTCGCCCTCGAGAGCCTTTCGGAATTCAGCAAAGCCGTTGGGATTTTCGGCGTCGTCCGGGTCGGCTTCACCTTCACCCGTAGTGAAGCAAACCTGTTTAGAGCCGGTGCTTATGAGTTTCAAAATACCGTTGGTGATCGCCTCCTCGGTCAGCTCGGTGACGTTAGTGCCCTCACCCTTATCGCCTCCATATTGTAAATGCGTCGTGTTCATTGTGGTAACTTTGAACCGTTCGGCGATCTCCGGATGACGATTAGGATCGATCAGCTCATAACTGATTTTCGGTGAGGCGTAAGCGTACTCCTGATACAACGCTTCCGCAGTCGGGCTGTGGCCTTCCTGGACGAAGCCATACATTTTTAGTGGCTTTTTTAAATTTCTTACGACATTTACCGACTGCGGCGAGAGGCTGAAAACTTTTTCAACAGTCAGATCAAACTGGTATGGGTAGCGTTTGGCCAAATAGTTAATTGCGATTAGTACGCCAACGAAGGCCGCCGAATAGAGCGCGGCATTCGCCCCATAACGCGTGCTGCGGCTGCCGGCCAGCTCGCTAAGCCGGCCCCAACTGCTGGTGAGCCAAGCGACAAGGGCGAACGTACCGCCGATCAGGTTGACAGAAATGAAGAGTCGTGCGACCCCACCGCTGGTTAGAGCGTAGCCAATGATGCCGAAAGCCAGCAGAACCAGACCGAGCAAGCCGGTCAGCGCTGATGTCCGTTTCATCGTTACTTACCGGCGCACTCTGTCGTTCCGCCAGCTGATGAGAGGCCGCGAGGGTGCGCTGTTTCCCAAGCTTATGGTGTTCGGATTTAACACTTTCTAGGGGAGTGAACCTCGACTAGTTTGCTCTGCACGGTGTTGTCTCTTCAACGCCAGCGGGCCGATTCAACCGACCGTTGTGTTAGAAAAAGCGCGACAACGGTCACACTCAAAAAGAAGATAATGTCGCTTGTGTCAATCACACCGCGAACCATTGTTGAGAAATGATCCGGCAGGGAGAGGTATTTCATCAGCGCCCAGACCGCGCCGCCGCCGGATTCCGCCGGCCACGAAATCACATAGAGCAATATCAGAAGGCCGAAGGAGCTGACCGCAGCGATGATTTGATTTTGCGTCAACGAGCTGGTGAATAATCCCACGGCGACAAACGTAATTGCCAGCAAGGCGAGGCCCAGGTAGCCGGCAAACATGACCCCTACCTCTGGATTGCCGAAGATCATCAGGATCAATGGGAAGATCCACGCCAATGCGATCATGATTAACGTGAAGCAAGCGGCAGCGATAAACTTGCCGGCAACAATCTCACCGGTGCGGACGGGTGCCGTCAGCAGCAATTCATAGGTGCCGGTACGCTTTTCTTCCGCGAAGACCCGCATCGTCAACGCAGGCATTACGATCACCAGGACGATCGACAGATCGTGCAACAGTGGGTCAATGACGCGGGTGTTGAGGTTCATGTTTTGTAACTGCTGCTGCTGGCCCATCATCTGAATGAGCTGCACCATCTCGTCGAATTGACGCAGCAGCGCGAAAAAGAACCAGCCGGCGAGCAACAAAAAAACGGTGAGCACAACGTAAGCGACCGGCTGGACGAAATATCCTTGCAATTCCTTGCCGGCTATGACGAGCGTGTTCCTCATCGTTTAAAACCTGGCGGAATGACCAGCACCGACTTCTTCGAGAGTCTCCTCCGCGCTGCCCTCGCCGCCACCGCTCTCCTTGGCAATCGCCTGAAGGAAAACTTCTTCAAGTGAGGTGCCCGCCGGGATGTCCGAGAGTTGCTCCTCGAGCACCAGACGGCCATCATTTATGATTACGACGCGGTCGCAGATCTGCGAGACCTCGGGCAGGATGTGGGTCGACAGTACTATCGTACGTTTCCCCGCGAGACTCCTGATCAATTCGCGAATCTCATGAATTTGTCGCGGATCGAGCCCGATAGTCGGCTCGTCGAGCACGAGTACCGGCGGATCGTGGATTAGAGCCTGGGCGAGCCCCACACGTTGACGATAACCCTTCGACAGTTGACCGCAGATCCGGCCCGCCATCGAAGTAAGCCCGCAGACATGCATCACGTGTTCAACGGCATTGTCGAGCGCCGCGCGTCTAACGTTGCGGAGTTTTGCTACAAAGCGCAGATAAGCCTCGATGCGCATGTCGCTATACAGTGGCGGAATCTCGGGCAGATAGCCTATGCGGCGCCGTGCTTCGAGTGAATTGGCGAAGATGTCCAGTCCGTCGATTAGGACCGTACCCGAAGTCGCCGGCATGTAGCCGGTGATGATGCGCATCGTGGTCGTCTTGCCGGCACCATTAGGACCGAGAAAACCGAGGATCTGGCCGCTTTCAGCTTTGAATGAGATTCCAGAGACCGCGACGAAATTGCCGTAAGTTTTCGAGAGATCCTTAACCTCGATCATTACTCGATGCCTGCCGTGACCGGCGACGCGAACCTACTATTGTGGACGATCCCCGCAGCCCAATATTCAATGACGGAGACTAGTTAAACGACGCCCAATCAGCGTGTCAATATAATGGCTCTCGGGTTCTCTTCCGCTAAACCATCAGCGCCGCCTTGCATCGGAAGAGTCGCGGACCCATCAGCCGGATTTGGGCGCTAAGCGGAATGACCCAATGCCCCTGGTTTGTGTCCCTGGGCATGGCCTCGCGCGAGGCAATACCATTGCGTCTCATTGCCATCCTTGGGTGAAAGCTCCCTTCGACAATACAACTCGGCTATGGTTTCCACTCAACTGCTGCTTTGGTCACGCCACTGTGCCTCGGTTCGAGTTTAATCTGCCAATGTCTGACTCGGAGCAGCCTATGCCGATTAATCTCGGCTCCTGCCACTGCCAGAAATGGTGTGCGCTGGAGCGGTGTAAAGCGCGATTGAGCGATTCATGGAACCCAAAGAAACGGATTGTTAACAATGCGCCGGGAGGGCGGTGTATAAGGTTGGGCGAGCCGGGTGTTTCGCCTCTCAACGGCTTTCGCAAATAGCCGCCGTTGGCTACTGTGGTTTCGGTGTCCTGGGTCGACGCTGCGCGGCAGCATCATGTCAGAGACGAGCGCTTATGGTTGAGGAACGGCCGACACTTTACTTGATCGATGGGTCCGGTTACATCTTTCGGGCTTTCTATGCGCTGCCTCGCCTGAGCAACTCTCGCGGCTTGCCTACCAACGCGACTTACGGGTTTATTCGAATGCTTCTCAAGCTCCTGAAGGAGGCGCGGCCCACGCATCTGGCGGTGATCTTTGATTCGGCTCAAAAGACGTTTCGCGACGAGTTGTTTGACTCCTACAAGGCCAACCGGGTGGAGACCCCCAGTGATTTGGTGCAACAGATTCCCTACATCTACCGAGCAGTGGATCAGTTCCGCATTCCACGCCTGGTGATCGATGGGTATGAAGCGGATGACGTCATCGGGACGCTGGCTGTTCGCGCTGCTCGTGATGGCTTCAACGTCGTTATTGTCACGGGCGATAAGGATTTTATGCAACTCGTCTCACCCCACATTACTTTATGGGACACGATGCTTGGGAAGCGAACCGGGCTGCGCGAAGTGCGAGATCGTTTTGGAGTCGAGCCGCGCGCCCTGGTCGACGTGATGGCGCTGATGGGGGACTCAATCGATAACATCAAGGGTGTTCCGGGGGTAGGTGAGAAAACCGCCAGTGCTCTGATTCGGAATTACGGCTCGCTTGAACAGCTGTTCGCTGGGCTGGGCCAGCTCGAGCAGACCAAAATCCGGGGAGCCAAAAAACTCGCTGCCACCCTCGCCGAACATCAAGCCGATGTCGAACTCGCGCGCAAGCTGGTACGAGTCGACACGGATGTTGCACTCGACGTCGAGCCCAAGGATCTCGCTTGGCCGGGAATTGACGAAAGAGGCGTGGCTGACCTCTTGCGCGAGCTCGAATTCGACTCACTTTTGAATGAGTTAACCCCTTCGGCGCAGGAGTTGCCCCGGGCGGCTCTCACTGAAGAGGTCGTGGCGGACCGCGAGACGTTACCCACCATAGTTGACCGATGTGCGCGAGCGACCCGTATCGCGCTGCATATAGATGCCGATGATTCCGACCGGCATAAATTAAAGGTCAAACCCGCGGATGAACCGCGTATCTATCTTTTCGGTAAACAATCAATCCCCGCTGCCGCAGCCCTCCTTACAGGTACTTCGCCACCTAAGGTCTGCCATGACCTGAAACGGCACATCAGGCTATGCCGCGGCTACGGTATCGAGTTGGCCGGGGTCGACTTCGACACGATGCTGGCGGGCTTTTTGATAAATCCCGGCAAACCTGAGCCCTCGATTGTCGATCTGTATCATGAACATTTGGCGCCGTTGGGAGGAAGTGCTGCGGTAGGTTCTGACGCAGCGGTAGTCGAGGCTTTGCGTCAAACACTCGAACGGAAACTTCGTGACGACCAGCTTAACACTCTGTTCCATGAAATTGAGTTGCCGTTGGCGCGGGTGCTGGCGGATATGGAGACTGCCGGTATCGGGATTGACGGCGAAGCCCTGAAGGCGATGTCGGCCGAGTTTGCCCATCAGTTAGCGCGACTTGAGCAGGAATGCTACGAGCTTGCGGGCCGCGAGTTCAATCTCAATTCACCGATCCAGTTGCGTGAAATCCTTTTCGGTCACCTGCGGTTGTCGGTTAAAGGTTTAAAAAAGACCAAGAGCGGCTATTCCACTGACGCTGACAGTCTTGAGAAGCTTGCTGCCGTCCATCCAATGCCGCGCAAGTTGCTCGAATATCGGGCTCTGGCCAAGCTCAAATCCACGTACAGTGATGCATTACCCCAGCTCATCAACTCATCCACCGGCCGAATTCATACGCAGTTTCACCAGGCTCTGACTGCAACCGGCCGGCTCAGCTCAAGCGACCCGAATTTGCAGAATATTCCGACGCGTAGCGAGGAAGGCCGACGGATTCGACGCACCTTTGTGCCGGAGCCCGGCTACGTTCTGCTGTCAGCCGACTATTCACAAATCGAACTGAGAGTACTGGCACATTTGTCTGGCGAGTCCACTCTGATAGAGGCGTTTGATCGGGGCGAAGATATTCACACGCGCACTGCTCGGGAGATCCTTGGCGACGACGGCGTGCTTGACAGCGAAGCGCGACGACTGGCAAAGGTCATCAATTTCGGAATTATTTACGGCATGGGTCCTCAGCGCCTTGCCAACGAGTTGGCCATTCCTCTAGGTGAGGCCACAGACTACATAAGGCGATACTTCGAGCGATTACCAGCGGTGCGCACTTACGTGGAGCAGACGGTCAAGAATGCACGCGAACTTGGGTACGTCTCGACGATGTACGGCCGCAGGCGCTACCTGCCAGAGCTTAATGGACCCGATGGTGGCGCCCGGGCTCAGGCAGAGCGGATCGCGATCAATACCCCTATTCAGGGCAGTGCAGCTGACCTCATCAAGCTCGCCATGGTGCGGCTGCACGCAACGCTGGCCCGCGAGCACTTACCGGCGAGGATGGTGCTGCAAGTTCACGATGAGTTACTGCTCGAGGTGGAACGCTCGCATTTGGAGGTGGTCAGTCGAATTCTGGCACATGAGATGGAGAGGGTCGCCGAATTGCGGGTGCCATTGAGGGTCGAGCTCAAATATGGCCCCAACTGGGGTGATCTGCGCCCCCTCGGCTCCAGTGAGCCGCCGCTAGTTCAGTCGAGCGACACAAAAGCGCCTGAATCAACGTTTAAGAATCAGACTTGAATTTCTCCCTTTCACGACCGTCCAATCCTTTTGAGTAAAGAATCCGGGCCGGCAGGCGACGAAACTGAACTCATTCGGAGGGCAACACGAGGTGATCGCGAAGCCTTTGGTGTCTTGGTGGAGCGCTACCAACGGCGCGTAATCGGGGTAGCACTTGCGGTGGTACACAACCAGGAAGACGCCTTGGAACTGGCGCAGGAGACGTTTGTCAGAGCGTTTGAGAACCTCCGCAGCTTCGAGTCGCGTTCGAGCTTCTCGACCTGGCTTTATCGTATCGCGGCAAACTTGGCGATTGACTTCCGCCGCCGCGAGCGGCGGCATACGTTTGTCCGGGGCGAGGAGGCTGCCATAGAAATCGAGCGCCTGCCAAATACGGACAGCGATACTTTCGCCGAATTTTCCCGCGCTGAGCTGAATCGTCGCTTGCGTGCTGCCCTCGACGAATTGACGCCTGAGCATCGAGCAGTGATACTGCTGCGAGAGGTGGAGGGCCTATCGTACGATCAAATCAGCGATATGTTACAGTGTCCTCGCGGTACCGTAATGAGCCGATTGCATTATGCGCGCAATCGCCTGCGAGCGATTCTCAAGAGCGCTGAGCGGAATTGAAAGTGATGGCTGCGTGCGCCCAGGTACAACTCTTACTCGGGCCCTTTGATGACGGTGAGCTGGAACCTCACGAAATGGAGGAAGTCGCCCTTCATATCGTGAGTTGCAATGAATGCAAAGCGGCTCTTGACGACTATCGCTCGTTAGGAGTCGCACTGCGCGATTGCCTGGAGTTGCCCAACACTGACGGTTTCACGGCGGCGGTATTGAGCCGCATTGAACGGATTCCGCAGCCCTGGTGGGCGCGCTGGCGGGCTTTTCTCGATGCATCTGGAGAGCATGTTGCCGCTGCTGTATCCTTGGTAGCAACGGGCGCCTTGGCTGCATTGTTAACGGTATGGCTGGTAGCTCCGTACGCGCATCATCTTTTTCATCGCGCCCAAAACGTCAGCGCAGCGGCGCCGCGCGATGGCCATGATGACCTGGCCTCAGCCATGCCCGAGACTGCAGATGCGGGAATAGCTTTGTCGTCGGATCAACCTAAGCCTGCGATGCTCGCGCTCTCGAACGATCCCACGACCACCGTGATCTGGGTGCCCAACCAACCATAAGTATGAGCCAACCGGGTCCTAGCTCGCTGCTTCTGTGTGCCTTGGTTTTGTTGCCGTTAACGATGCAAAACAGGGCGGAAGCTCAGTGCGACAGTCCCGTGCTCAGCATTCACGTCGACTCGATTTTTGCACGTGTGACCGGCTCTGACATCGACCAGCGTTTGGGTCGGGAGACAGGACGGCTGCAAGCCCTATTCGACTACGGATCCTATCGCTTATTGCGCACCGAGGAGGCTGACACGTCCTGTGGCCAGGAAGTGGCCTTCATTTTGCCGGTTCAGCGGGTTTTGCATGTCAGACCATTAGCGACTCACGGTAATTCGGTGGCTCTTGATTTGGCCTTGTTCGCGGGTGCTCGAGCCCTACTGCGTCAGCAACTCAAGATCTGGAAGGGAGGGCTGCTGGTCTTCGTCGTATCGCAAAATCCTCAGGATGCCTACATTACGAGCCTTACTGTTGATACACCTCAAGGATTTTCGGCGAGAGAGCCCGCAGGCACCGCCACTGGGGTTGCGAGCCCTTGGCGCGGGACCAAGGGTCACGATTAGATTGCCGCCTGTCGATCATTCAGCTCTCTGCAATCACGTAGGCGATGGCAAATGTGGCGGTATGGCTGAGACTCAGATGGAAACGGGCAACATTGGCGCTGCGAGCGAATGCGGCTGCTTTGCCGTGCAAGACCACTGTCGGCGCCTGGCCGCGAGCTCGGAGGATTTCGATTTCTCCCCATCCGACATATCGGTTCCACCCTGTCCCTAACGCTTTCATCACGGCCTCCTTGGCGGCAAACCGTGCAGCATAGCTCTGATATCGAGGGCCCTCACGCGCTTCACAGTAGGCGATTTCCTGTTCAGTGAAAACGCGCCGGCGAAAGCGACTGCCAGTGGCTTGACGAGTAAGAGCGCGTTGCACTCGTTCGACCTCTATTATATCGATCCCAGTGCCGACGATAGCCATGTTGTCGATAGAGTGTGCCTCTAGGTGATGGTTGCTGCCGGAGTTCGTTGACTTGGAGTTGTTGTGGACGGTTTATCCCGTGTTTTGGCCACGACAATTCTGGTTTTCGGTCGCCGATCAGGCAAGCCTTTGCCACAAAGCTCATGTCGGAGGGTAGTCAATGGCCCAACTCAAGACTACAGTTAACAAGGCAAAATGTATTGCCAGCCAGGATTGTGTTCAAACTGCTCCTGGGGTGTTCCAGCTCGACGACGAGGGCAAATCGGAGGTGTACGACCAAAGAGGGGCACCGGATAGCGTCATCCTGGCTGCGGCGCGGGCCTGTCCGGCGAAAGCCATTATCGTCGTCGATGAACTGACGGGTACCCAATTGTTTCCACCGCCCAAGAAATAGCCATCAGCGCGGCCGGCACTTTAACCGGTCCCAGCGAATGGCCGTCGCAGATTAATGAGCGCGATACCGCGGAAAGTCCGCCGCCGACGCTATCCGGGGGAGCTGGTGGTGGAGCAAACCCGCAACGCAAAATTAGTCGACGCGATGATCGCCGCGGCGGGTGTTACGATCGCCGAGATCGGTTCTGCGGATGACTGTTTTCTGGCCGCCTTTGAGGGCGACGATCCGGTTGGAATCGCTGGCCTGGCCACGGAGGTCGACGCCGCGCTCCTGTTTATTCTATTTGTTGTTCCGGGTAGGCGCCGTCGCGGAGTCGGGGCTCGTTTACTTGCCGGTGTGCGGGAGGCAGCACAAGCGCGCGGTGTGCGAAGGCTCTATGCAGTTGCTCTGGAATCATCGGTTGATTTCTTTTGGCGGTCTGGCTTTGCGTCGGTTAACCAGTCGGAAATGGTTGAGACCTTCAGCTGGACGTCAACGTGGCCGCAGACGGGGTGCGGATCTCAGGGATACAGCGTCCTGCGGACCGACCTCTCGGCGTAAGCTTTTGGCACAGCGCGAGGCAAGCCACGGTGCAAACAAATGTGCTTAGCCTGAGCGAAGGATTACGAATAGGTTCAGCAGCAATTGCCACGATGCGATAACAAAGCCGATTACTCCAATCGCACCAGTGACCCAGAGTGCCAGCCCGTACTGAGGGGAATGCACCAGACGTGCGAGGCGATGAGTACCGGCTTCTCCCGCCTCGCTGTATTCCGCAATCCGCCGCCTCATCCGGCGATAGAATACAAGACAACTGATCGCGGCGTAGCCAAAAAGTAAGCACGCGAGCAAGGATGTAAGCAGTGCTTTTTCGGCCTCAAGCAAGTAACACCTCGCGGGCGATGGAATCGCAAGTGGTCATCGTATGCTGCGATCTGTAATGATAGCGGAAGCTGGAGCCTAAGGCTGGCGGAACCGAGATTTGTTACCAAAGGGGCCTAACGTTATGAAGATTGGCGTATTCCTGTTACCTTCGGCACAATCAGCGGATCCGGCGATAGTTGCCAAACGAGCCGAAGAACTCGGCTTCGCCTCGTTTTGGGTGCCTGAGCATCCGATTTTGCCAGTACATTGTTCCTCAGGTTACCCAGGCACTCCGGACGGCAGCATTCCACGGCAAGTTGGCATTATTGCGGATCCCTTCGTTGCACTTAGTCGCGCCGCAGCGGTGACCGCAACCATTCAGCTCGGAACCGGCGTCTGCCTGGTGCCGGAGCGCAATCCGTTGTTGTTGGCAAAAGAGGTTGCGAGCTTGGACTATTATTCTGGTGGCCGCTTCATTTTCGGTATCGGTGCTGGGTGGTTAAAGGAAGAAACGGAGATTATGGGGGGCGACTTCGCACATCGCTGGGGTCAAACGCGTGACGCGATCCTGGCAATGAAAGAACTCTGGACGAAGGAGGAATCAGAGTACCACGGCCGGTTTTATAACTTTCCAGCAGTCCGCTCGTTCCCTAAACCTGCCACAAAGCCGCATCCCCCGGTACTGCTGGGTGGGTCTTCAAAGCACGTTTTCCGACGGATCGTAGAATGGGGGGATGGCTGGCTACCGACCGGAGTTCCGCTCGAAGCTATTAAGCGCGGGCGCGCGATGCTCGACGAGTTGGCCACCAAGGCGAGACGAGATCCAGCCTCGTTAACCATCATCGCCTTCGGACAGCCCGGCCAATTCACCAAAGCCGAGGAAATTCAAGCGTTGGAGAACGCCGGTATCTCACATGCGACAATCTGGCTTAGGCGCACAAAGCCTGAGGAGGTACTCGGGGAGCTGGAGGAATTGGCCAAGCGAGTCGTCGGCTGATGCAAGGGTTTGCGAGGCCACGAGCCACACCTGCCATTGCAGTGGTGCGTAACGAGACACGAGGCACGGTTTTGTGCTCTCGAGTCCAAGTCGCGCGTACCGTCCGAGACCGAGCTTGTGGGTTAATCGGCCAACATTTCCTGAGTGATGATGAAGGGATGTTGTTCGAGGCTGAGCCGTTGCTGCCTCTGATGTGGATGCATACGTTCTTCATGCGTTTTCCCATCGACATTGTTTTTCTCGGTCGACGCGACATAGTGATTGGAATTGAGCCTTCGCTACAGCCGTGGCGGTGCTCAGCACTGACTTTTGGTGCCCGCAAAGCATTGGAGCTAAGTGCGGGGGCGGTGAGCAGAACGGGCACCCAAGTGGGCGATACACTGAGATTTGTCTATCGCTAGTTGCGGGTCTCTGGAGCGGACCATGCCAGAATTGAGTTTTTACGAAAAGCGCCGGGAATCGCTAAGGAGTACTTATTTGCAGTCGGCCGACGCTGGCTCACCGGGGGTGCAGACCGCAGGCCTCGATCATCTCGCCCTCATTTGTTCCGATCTGGAACGAACAATCCGATTCTATACCCAAATCCTGGGATTGCGCTTGACCCGGGTGGTGCAGAACCGCGATGAACCAACCTCGACCCACATATTCTTTGATATGGGTGGGGGCAATCAGTTGGCGTTCTTCGATTTTCCCGAACGCGGCAACGAACCGACGGTCCGCGGCATTGGAAGCATGCACCACGTCGCGCTAAAGACGCCACCTGATCAGATGCATGCCATTCAAGCGCGGCTCGACAAGCATCGCATTCCGTACTCGATACACGGCACCGCGGATAAGGGCTCTATCTATGTGCGTGATCCCGATCAAATTCTTATTGAGCTAACCACTGGCTACTAGGTCTTGTCTCTCGCGGTCAGCTCCGGCGCTGGGCGGTCGGGTCAGTCGTTCGAGGGCCACGCGCAGATGATTGCTGACGGGGGCTCATGCCACGGACACTCGGTCCGAGCAAACCCAGCCTCGCACAACCATTCTTGGTGCGTCGTTATACCGCCTGCGACCAAGTCGAAAAGGTCGTAGTCAAGGAAGATGCCGTTTGGAGATAGCACTTTGCGGATAGACCGGTAGCACGCGCGTATCAGGGTAGGCTCTTGGAGGTTGTGAATTGCCAGCCCAGAAACAACCAAGTCGAAAGGCGCGGAAAGCCGGGCGGTCCATTGCGGATCACGCAGGTCAGACATTACGTAGGTTATCTGGCTCTCATGCTGGTGAAGCCGCCGCCGGGCATGTTCAAACATTGGTGCAGAGTAATCCTGCAGGGTCAACTGCGCGCGCGGGAAAATCATCAGGACTTGTTCGCTGACCAGGCCGTAACCTGCACCGACATCAAGCACGCGAATTGGCGCCTCCCGCGCAAACGGCGCCATCCCGATCATCTTTTGCAGCAGTGGACGGCGCTGGTCGTCGCGCGTTACATCCCGCTCGATCCAGTCATTTACGTATTCAGGAGATTGCCAGTCGTGTTCGCCAATCGGCCGGTCGTACCAATCATGGACCGTCATTGTTTAAGCGCCTGCCCGGAAGCTTTGAGCAAATCGGTCACCGCTAATAGAAACTAAACCGGATCGCACCCGCTGAAAATTAGCTGTGACGATGCGGTCTTACTCAGTTCATCACAGCCCTGGGAGCTTGGGGATATCCTTCCAGGCCGAGCGCGCACGACAGAGGTCAAGATATGTCCGCAGCCTGGGGAAATCTTGGTAGCTGAATCCCGCTTTCTCGATGATGTTTAAGACCGGAGTATAAGCGCAATCAACCAGCGAGAAGTCATTGCCCAGCATCCACTTGTGGTCGGTAAGATGGCCGTCAATTATGCCAATCACGCCAGGCAGGGCCTTTTCGCCGCGCGCAATCGCATCCTCATCGGCCGGAATGCCTAATATCCGAGCCGCAATCCTGTTGAAAGCCAAGTCGCCAGCAGGCGGCGAGATATGCTGTGCGAGAAAGAACAGCCAGCGCAACGCGTCTGCGTGCCCGGCTGCGGTACTCGGCCACAGCCGGCCGGTTTTCTCGCCCAAATAGGCAAGAATCGCATGTGAATCCCACAGCTTGAATTCGCCGTCCACGAGTACAGGCACGCGGCCGAACGGATTTATCGCGAGGAACTCGGGGTTGCGCTGCTCACCCTTACCGAGATCGACAGGCACGATTTCGCATTCCAGGCCGAGCTCTCGCAGCGCGAAGGTGACCTTCTGCGGATTTGGTGAGGGAAAGTGATAAAGCTTCATGGCTTTGCCTCCGATGCCCCTTCCCGGTCGCTGACCACCGCATCTAGGCAACTAGTACGGTCGCACTCTGCGATCAAGGATCGTTCGTACGAACTTTACCGACCTTGCCGAGCCAGGCAAAGCGAACCTGCTCACTTTACCTTAGGTGAGGCTGGCCGTTTTGGATACGCAAGCGCGCTTGGAGATTGGCGGATAGTCAATCTCTTAATCCATTCCCTAGCAGGATCCGGTGGCGTTACCGTACTCGTGTCCGGTTGGTAAATCCTGATGGGGGAGTGGTACTGTCAAGTGCGTAAGCTTTAAGTCGCATTACAAAGAGCCTTGAGTTTGGTTCCTCCCACCGCCGCATCCTCATCCTACGGTCCAGAAATGTGCCAAATTGAGGAGATGGCCATGACAGCATATGTCCTCCAGCTTGTGATGGCGGTTGTTTTGGACCTTGTAGTGATGAGTGGATGTGTCGACCTGAAACCTGATCCAGACACCGTCAGTCCAGCAGAGGAGAATCTGTTTGGGGTGTGGATCGGGATCACGATGAACGATTGCAGTCCGGTGCAATCGGACCCTGGACGCTGCCGAGCTGTGGAGCGCATCAGTCTGACAATGCTCCGCCGAGAACGAACGTCCTGGGGATTTTATCGGTGCGCGCCGGGGAATGCCCCGTGCTACAACCATGCCGATCGCGGGCAGATCAAATATCTAGCGCTAAAAGGCAGGATTCTGTGGTTCCGCGTGATGCGAAACGATCACTCCAGCTGTTTGTTTGATACCGTACCGACGGCCGATCGAATGCGAGGAAAGTTCTGGTGCTTTCAGGGCTCCGAACTTGTCGAGCGAGGTTTCTGGCAAGCGGAGCGAGCTTATTGACACTCCGCTTTGTAGCCGGCCGGTTAACTTACCCGGAGAAAGGAGAACAGTAGAGGACGGGCCAACTCTCGTCCCCTGAAATCTCCTCCTTGTTTTCTCTGCTCTGTAGAGGTTCGTTAAATTCGGTGAAGTGCAGCCGCGTGTATGTACGGCGCCCGCGGCGCGGTAGAAAGCTTTAGGCGCCGCTTACCGTTCCGGTTTGTTCCGAGTTTTCAGAAATTATCATGATGCTCTCGCCATTTATGTTCGGCGTGTTCCCGGCGCTCAAATTTTTGCCGAAATTGCCAAGCCGGATGCGGGTTGGCCGCATAAATACGCCTATTATAGACCGGACTCGGCACTGGTACGTTGTACGGATGGTAATGCGGCACAGGCACGTTATAGGCATAATATTGAGGGACTGGTACGTATTCGGGGTAGGGCGCGGCGTAAGCGTGCCGACCATACGCCGGATAATAAGCTTCTTCAAAACAGGCTGACAACGAACTCAGCGCTACAAGTAGACCGAACAGCTTGATCAGGCGGAAAATCTTTGAGTTCATCGCTCTGTACCTCACTCTGAGGTCGGAGCATCTCGTGTGCCGTCGCCGCGATAGCGAAAGATTGAGATGATTGCGACGCTTAAGCGCTGGATGGCAGCAGGCAAAACCTAAATCTCTATACGAAAAAGTTCAACCGCCCTGGAAACCACACGAAAATGGCAACTCGCGGCTCGTTTTTAACGCGATTTGAATGAGGACGCAGTGAAGCTCTCGGTTATCGATCAGGCACCTGTGCCAGCGGGCTTTAAGCCGGCAGATGCGCTCCGTAACACAATTGAACTGGCCCAGCTGGCTGAGCGACTCGGGTATGAGCGCTACTGGATCGCCGAGCATCACGCGATCGAGGCATTAGCAAGCCCTGCTCCCGAAATTATGATCGCCCGGCTCGGCGCCGAAACCTCCTGTATCCGTATTGGCTCAGGCGGCGTTATGTTGCCTCATTACAGCCCCATGAAGGTGGCTGAGGTCTTTCGAGTACTGCATGCCTTGTATCCGGAGCGAGTTGACCTTGGTGTGGGGCGCGCACCAGGTGGCACTCCCTTGGAATCTTATGCCTTGTGGCGCAGCCGGGGTGAGCCGCCGCAATCCGATGATTTCGGTCAACAATTGTTGGAACTGTTGGCGTTTCTCAATCGCAGCTTCCCGGCCAGCCATCCCTTCAGCCGAATAAAACTTTCACCCGAAATGCCGGGTGGTCCTGAGGTCTGGTTACTCGGTTCCAGCACCTGGAGTGCCAGTGCTGCGGCCCAGCTCGGGTTGCCATACGCATTCGCCCATTTCATTGACCCGACGCCAACCCGCCGCGCCATCGAGCATTATCGTTCGCATTTCAAGCCGCGAAACGGCGGCCCGTCCCAGCCACGAACCATACTGGCCGTTGGTGCCTTGTGTGCGGACACTCAGGAAGAGGCGGAACGGTTGATTTCGAGTGCTCGGTTGTTTCGACGTCGGATAAGACGTGGGGAATTAGGTCCTATACCAACGCCGGAAGAGGCTATACGGGAGCTTGGTCGCTCGATTCCATCACAGGGTCAGTCGCTTAAGCTCGCCGAAGCCCACGAGTCCGACCATCGAAACCACGAGTCAAGCCAGGCGGAGGCTCCTGAATTTCCGCGTTATACCGTTGGAACGCCCGACCATGTTAGAGACCGACTTCTTGATATGGCTTCCGCCCTACAGGTGGACGAATTGATGGTCGTGACCATCGTGCATGGTCACGAAGAACGAAAACGTTCTTATCAACTTTTGGCAAATGCCTTCGGTCTGAAGCCCCGATAGAAGATTTGGGAAGCCCGTAAAAAATGTCCATTTAATGGGCTCGCGGCTTGCCGCGGGCAGCTCAAGCGCGCCCAATGCGCCGGACAGTTGCTTCAGCTTTTCGCGGTTGGTTCGAGGATCGAACTTTCATAGAATCTCTACGCCGAAGGTTATAACTGGTCAGGGTGCCACCTTGGAGCTGAGTAAAACATTTGATGCGAAGTCGGCAGAAGAACGATGGTTTCAGCTTTGGATTGATCGCGGTTATTTCAAGGCCGACCCGAGCCGTTCCGGTCCGGTGTTTTCGATTGTTATTCCACCGCCTAACGTTACCGGAGCTCTGCACCTGGGTCACGCACTCAACGGTACGCTGCACGATATAATCGTACGAGCGCGGCGCATGCAGGGTTACAACACCTTGTGGCTGCCCGGCACCGATCACGCCGGGATCGCGACCCAGAACGTAGTCGAGCGCGAAATTGCCAAGGAAGGTAAGACTCGTCATGACTTGGGGCGAGAGGAATTCGTCAAACGAGTATGGCAGTGGCGTACAACGTACGGTAGCAAAATTCTTGACCAATTGCGTCGATTAGGATGCTCGTGCGACTGGAGCCGCGAGCGCTTCACACTGGACGACGGACTCTCACGGGCAGTTACCAAGGTCTTCGTTCAGCTCTACAACGAGGGCCTTATCGAGCGCGACTATCGCTTGATCAATTGGTGCCCACGGTGCGAGACAGCGCTTTCAGACTTGGAGGTTGATCACAAAGAAACTTTAGGGAGTCTCTGGTACATCCGCTATCCGCTCGCTGATGGGTCGGGGAGCATCACCGTTGCTACGACCCGTCCCGAAACGATGCTTGGCGATACAGGAGTTGCCGTCAATCCGGACGATCAGCGTTTTAGCCATTTAGTCGGACGGGTTGTCAGGCTGCCGCTGGTCGGCCGCGCGATCCCAATCATCGCCGATAGTTGCGTCGATCCGGAGTTCGGTACCGGTGCAGTAAAGATCACCCCAGGCCACGACTTTAACGATTTCGAGATCGGTCGGCGTCATAATCTTGCACAGATTTCGGTGATGGACACGCGCGGGTTGATGAATGCCCAGGCAGGTTCATACGCCGGCATGGCGCGTGACGCCTGCCGTCAAAAGATTGTGGCAGATCTTACCCGTGAAGAGCTTTTGGAGCGCGTTGAGCCGCATCGGCACACACTCGGGGTTTGTTCGCGGTGCGACACCGTGGTCGAGCCGATGCTTTCCCATCAGTGGTTCATGCGCATGACCAAGCCCGATGCGAGCGGCCAGTCAATTGTGGGCCGGGCTATCGCGGCGGTGGAACAGGGCGATACAAAGTTCTTTCCCAAACAGTGGGAAAACACCTATTTCGCCTGGATGCGCAACATTCAGGACTGGTGTATATCGCGCCAACTCTGGTGGGGCCATCGGATTCCGGCCTGGTGGTGCGAGCGTTGTCCTGACGCTCAACCCATCGTTGCCGAAGGCCGCCCGTCCGCTTGTCCGCATTGCGGGAGCGGCGACTTGCGCCAGGATGACGACGTGCTCGATACCTGGTTTTCTTCGGGTCTATGGCCCTTCAGCACTTTGGGGTGGCCCGAGCGGACCGCCGACCTTGAAACGTATTATCCAACCACACTGCTCATCACGGCGTTCGATATCATTTTCTTTTGGGTCGCGCGCATGATGATGTTCGGGCTGAAAGTGAACCCCTTGAATGCCTCCAAACCTGGCGGCGCGGTTCCCTTCAAGCACGTCTATATCACGCCGCTCGTGCGCGATGCACAGGGCAAGAAAATGACGAAGTCGCGCGGCAACGTGGTCGATCCCCTTGAGATCATGAACCGATACGGCACCGACGCGGTGAGGTTCACCCTGGCTCAGCTGACCGTGCAAGGGCGTGATCTGGTGCTCTCCGATGAGCGACTGGCGGCCTCACGAGCGTTCGCGAATAAAATCTGGAATGCAGCACGATTCGTGCTGATGAATCTCGACGGTGCGCCCCAGCCGCTCGAGCAGGTTGAGCAGTCTGACCTCACCTTAGTTGAGCGGTGGATTCTTAGCCGGCTCAACGCGACAATCGATTCCGTAACGTCGTCAATAGACGCATATGAATTCAATCTAGCTGCGTTAGCGCTCTATCAGTTCATTTGGCACGAGTTCTGTGACTGGTATATCGAGCTGTCGAAGGAGGCGTTGAAATCGGGCGGTCACCGCCAAGCCGCGGCGCGTTTCGTGCTGGTCCGGTGTTTCGATCAACTGCTGCGTCTTCTTCATCCGTTTATGCCGTTTATTTCAGAAGAAATTTGGCAGTCGCTGCGGGCCTATTTGCCACCACAGAACCTTAGTGCGCATCTGGCGGTTGCGTCGTGGCCCAAGCCCGGCGATGGGCAACTGCTTAGCTGGCACGAGGCCGAGGCTATGCAGCGCTGCATTACTACCGTCCAGACAATCAATTCGTTGCGTTCGCTTGTCGGTCACCATCCCGGGCAGCGGGTCAGAGCCGTTCTCAGGCCGGCCGAGAATGGAGCAGCGGATGTTGAGCTCTGGAACTCTTATGTGATGACGCTGGCAAAGATTTCCGAATTCCGGATAGAGCCGGCTTCCAAAGCTCGCCCCGAAGCGATGGTGTTTGCCCCTTTGACCCAGGGAAATCCTGCTGCCGGCGCCTCCGTAGCGACCTGGGGAGAAGTCGGGATCGAGACGCCGGCTGAGTTTGATTTTCAAAAGGCTCGCGACATGTTGCAAAAGCGTCTAAACGAGGTTCGCTTGCATTTGGATCGCAACCAGCGCCGCTACGACGACCCGGATTTTCGTGCTAAGGCTGACGCGGCAACGGTCAACGAGATCGCTGATCGGATCGAACAGTTAAAGGTGCAACAGAGCCTTTTGGAATCGCAGATCGAGTTGATTCACTGATTCTTTTTGAACATATGGAAATTCTTCGCCAACTCGATCTGACCTCGCTTATCCGCAACGCCCTTGCCGAGGATATCGGTCAAGGGGACCTCACCACTGCGGCGATATTGGATACCGATCATCGAGGCCGGGCCGAGATCACCGTCAAAGACCGGAACGAGGTTGTCTTCTGCGGCGGTTTTATGTTTGAAAAGGTCTTCACGCTGACCGGCGCGGAACCGCGAATCATCTCGTTAGCGCCAGAGGGCGCAATACTGCCGCAGCGAGCTACTGCCCTAGAGGTTGAAGGGCGACTCGCCGGTTTGCTGATTGGGGAACGGGTGGCGTTGAATTTCGTGCAGCTGATGTCAGGTATAGCTACGGCAACGCGACAATACGTCAATGCTATTGCGGGCAGCCGGGCACGGATTGTTGATACCCGTAAAACCCATCCCGGTCTCCGTGCGCTGGAAAAATATGCCGTGCGTTGCGGCGGTGGCCATAACCATCGGTTCGGTCTCGATGGCGGGATTCTGATCAAAGAAAATCATATCGCTGCCGCAGGTGGGGTGCGGCCGGCTCTGGAACGCGTTCGCACACGCGTTCCCCATACCTTTAGGATTGAGATAGAGTGCGAGACCTTGGCCCAGGTCCGAGAAGCGGTCGCAGCCGGTGTTGACTCAATCCTGCTCGACAATATGTCACTGGAGCAAATGCGCGAAGCACGCCGGATTGCCGAAGAACCGATTCTTCTGGAGGCGTCCGGCGGTGTGACGCTCGAGTCTGTACGCGCGATTGCGGAGACTGGTGTGGATTTAATCTCAGTGGGTGCCTTAACCCATTCCGTTAAGGCTGCCGACCTGAGTATGCGCATTGAGGTCTACCACTAGGACGGAAAATATGCGCCGCAATGCTTCTGCACCTGGAGCTCCGGGCGACAATCCTTATCAGACAATTGCGTCGGGCTTCCCGGGCCACATCGGGTGCGATATCCGGTACTTTCAGGAGGTGGACTCGACCCAACGCATTGCCGCCGCGCTGGCGCAAGAGGGGGCTGCTGAAGGCACGGTGGTTATCGCGGAATCTCAGAGCGCCGGCCGTGGCCGCCTTGGCCGAAGCTGGCATTCCCCAGCCGGGGTGAACCTCTATGCGACTGCAATTCTGCGCCCTCGCATCGCTGTGTCCGACGTCCCACAGCTCGGATTGGCTGCGGGCGTGGCACTGGCAGAAGCACTGGAAACCGTAGCCCCTGGTCTGGTTGGCCTAAAGTGGCCCAACGACGTATGGCTGGCGGGTCGTAAGGGTGGCGGTATTCTCGCCGAAGCGCTGACCGATGCCAATAGCGGTTTAATAGCGGTATTAATCGGCATTGGCGTCAATTTGAACCTGCCGGCCAGCGAGATTCCTTTTGAGCTGCGTGACAAAGCAACCTCGGTTTTGGCGACGACAGGGGTTCGGGTTGATCGAGTAGGTTTCGCCGAACATCTATTCCGTCGGCTTGAACTGCGCTACCGGGCTGCCGAAACTGGGGGCTTCAGAGCGGTGCGAGAGCTTTATCAACGGTACTTTGCCTTGAACGGGCGACGAGTCAGTGTCCTTGAGGGGGACGCAACGACTCAGGGCATCGTCCGAGGAGTCGATGCAGATGGTGCTTTAATCCTGGAAACGACCCTTGGACGCCTCAGGATTCTCAGCGGTGACGTCACTTTGGAAGGGGTTTACGATTGATTAGCAGGCGCGTCCGAGCGGAGCGCCCTCCGGCGATGCGCCGGGTTCCCGGTTACGGGACGCGTTGCGAACTTGCGTCATAGAGGTGAATCGACATGGCAGTGGAGGAAATCGGTCGCTTAAGAACGATCGCGCTAGTCGGGCAAGGGGGCGCCGGTAAGACTCAGTTGGCTGAAGCGATGCTCTTCACAGCCGGAACGACCAGCCGGTTGGGTCGTCCCGACGACGGAACGGCGTTAATGGATTTCGAGCCCGAGGAACTCTCGCGCCATATCTCGATCAGTTCGTCGTTTCATCATCTTAATTGGAAACGTACTGAGGTAATCCTGGCCAACACCCCTGGATACAGCGCCTTTCTACCCGATGCTTTTGCAGCAATGCGGGCTGTGGACGGCATAGTGTTCGTGGCCAGCGCCGGTGGGGACCTCAAAGTTGAGTCAGAAAAGATCTTCGAGCACATCAGGGGACTCGGATTGCCGCACGTGGCATTCGTCTCCAAGCTCGATCGCGAGCGCATGGATTTCGAGGCTGCGCTCTCGGATCTCGAAAAATCCCTGGCCGCCAAGCCAATTGCCATCACTTTGCCAATCGGTGCTGAGAGCGCCTTCAGTGGAGTCATTGATTTGCTAACCATGAAGGCTCGCTCGTATCCCGATTCATCCGGTAAAGCAAGGGAAGAAGAGCTGAGCGGCGATCTAAGATCGCGCGCGGCAGCTGCGCGCACAAAATTGTGTGAAGCGGTGGCAGAGACCGACGATACTCTGCTGGAAAAATATCTTGAGCAGGGCGAACTTGACGAAGCCGAGCTTCGTACCGCGCTTCGAGGGGCGGTACTACAAGGTAAGCTAACACCTGTTCTCTGCGGTTCAGGCCTAAAGAATATCGGTGTCGATCTCTTGCTCGACGCGGTGGCAGCTCTGCTCCCTGCTCCCAATGAGCGGCCCCCGTTTCGTGCGCAAGGGCAATCCAACGGCGCTCCGGTAGAAAGGGGCGCTGACGTCGATGCTCCATTTTCCGCCTTCGTGTTTAAGACTGTGGTCGACCCGTTCGCAGGTAAGCTTTCGATTTTCAGGGTCGTCTCCGGACGAGCCACGAGCGACGCGACGGTACTGAATGCGACGCGTGGTTCGCGCGAGCGATTTGGACAGCTGCTGCGACTCGAAGGCAAAAAACAGGCCCCGCTCCCCTCGGCCCTGCCGGGCGAGATCGTCGCGGTCGCCAAACTAAAGGACACTACTACCGGCGACACCTTGTGCGACGAGAAATCGCCGATCGTATTCCCCCCACCGGAGCGGCCGCTACCAGTGATCTCGTTTGCGATTCGGCCAAAAACGCGCGGTGACGAGGAAAAGGCCTCTCAGGCGCTCGCTCGCCTGGTCGAAGAAGATCCGGCCTTGGAGACCCATCGTGACCCGCAAACTCACGAGATCATTCTCTCCGGCACCGGGCAAATGCATATCGAGGTCACGGTCGAAAAGCTTAAGCGCAAGTTCAACGTCGACGTGGAACTGACCGCGCCCAAGGTTCCCTATAAGGAAACTATCAAGGCACGGGCCGAGGCGCAGGGAAAGTACAAGCGTCAGTCCGGTGGTCGCGGCCAATACGGCGATTGCTGGCTTCGGGTTGAACCGCTGCCACGGGGTAAAGGCTTTGAATTCGGCGATGAGATCGTCGGTGGCGTGATCCCACGCCAATATATCCCTTCAGTTGAAAAGGGAGTGCGCAATACGCTCAACGAAGGTTACTTGGCGGGCTATCCGATGGTCGATGTTAAGGTGACGGTGTTTGACGGCAGTTTTCATGAGGTCGATTCGTCAGACATGGCGTTCCAAATTGCCGCTTCAATGGGTTTGAAGAATGCATTCGAGAAAGCGCGGCCCGTTCTGCTCGAACCAATAATGGCGCTGGAGGTCAGCTGTCCGGATGAGTGCATGGGCGACGTGATTGGCGATCTTAATGCACGCCGTGGTCGAGTGCTGGGGATGGAGTCCAAAGGGAGTGGCCAGGTAATTAAGGCGCTTGTGCCCATGGCCGAGGTTCTCAAGTATGCACCTGATCTGCGTTCGATAACTTCGGGACGCGGTTCCTTTGAAGCCCGCTTTTCACATTACGACGAGGTACCCGCGCACCTCGCAGAAAAGGTGATCGCGGAGTCAAAACGGGCCAGGGAGGCCGCGGGGCAACGCGCGCAGGCGTAATTCGGGACTGTGGAACCGGCCTTCTGACTCGGCTTTAACCATCAGATGCGCTGGCAATGGCGACATTGGGAAGGACACTAGTACTAATCGGGCTGATCCTCGCTGTCTTTGGGCTGCTGCTCTGGAGCGGGGGATCGATACCTGTGGTCAATCGGCTCGGCCGGTTGCCCGGTGACATCTACATCCAACGAGATAACTTTACCTTTTATCTTCCGATTACTACCTGTATTGTCCTGAGTATCGTAATTTCCTTGCTCATCGGATTTCTGAGGCGCTGGTGAGCGATCGCAGCAGCGCATTGGAGCGGACTGAGGGAAAGCGGCGACGCCGCGAACTGATCGCGGTGGCGGTCGCCACGGTCACCCTCGTGGCCTTCGTGCTGATGCAGACGGAGCTGCCCCCTCTCAGTTCGCATACCTCACTGCTGTCCAATCTGGTTGTCATTTTACTGTTCGATCTCAGCTTCCTGCTGCTCGGCCTGATGCTGCTGCTGGTAGGGAGAAATCTGGCGAAGGCTATCTTTGAGCGCCGGCGCGGATTGATTGGGGCCAAACTCCAGGCCCGCCTGGTGTTTGGCTTTACCGCGGTCGCGATTGTCCCGAGCGCCTTTCTGCTATACGTGGCAGGCTCTTTTCTGCGCAGCGACATTAATAGCTGGTTCGATCCAGAGTACGAGCGGATGCTCGATAACTCTTTCGAGATCGCCAAGGTCTACTATTTGAATTCGGCGAACAATGCGGCGCATTGCGCGCGTATCCTGTCGGGCAAGATTACCAGCGGCAATTTGTTGGCGCCCGCCAACCACAGCAAGTTGCGCGCACTTATTGAGCAGGCCCAGCAGGATTACAATCTTGGCACCGTCGAGGTGTTCTCAGCCGATCGCAAGTTGTTGATGTTCGAGCTCAGTCCGAGCACTCCTACTGGCATCGGCGTATCACCTCACTCGGCTTTGCTCCGTGAAACGCTTAAAGGGCGGGCGCTTACTCGCGCCGATCGGTTCGGTGCGTCAGACGTGATCCGTGGTAGTGCGCCCATTTTCTCGGCCAGTGATTCGGATGATGTCGCAGGGGCGATCGTAGTTGATTATTACCTGCCCAAGAGTCTGGCCGCCCGCGCCGCTGCCATTTCTCAGGCAGTTCAGGCGTATTTCCAGCTGCGAATATTGCACCAGCCGATTATGCACAGTTACATCCTCGCGCTGGCGCTGATTGGACTCGCCGTCGTGTTGCTGGGTAGCTGGTTTGGAATATATCTGGCGCGTGAGCTCACGGGTCCTATCAAAATGCTGGCGGAAGGGACTCATGCGCTGGCTGCCGGCAACCTGAATTATGAGATTCCCCCAGTCGGAGACGATGAAATCGCACACCTGGTTCAATCCTTCAACCGCATGACCTCGGATTTGCGCAACTCCAGGGCTGAGCTGGAACGGCGACGGCGATACACTGAAACGTTGCTGCGTAACGTCTCTGCGGGCGTCGTCGGTCTGGACGCCCAAGGCCGTATCAGCGCAATCAATCCCTGCGCTGAACGCATGCTGGGACTGCGCGCCGCGAATGTCTTGGGGCGCGAATACAACCAATGTTTCGCGCCCCACCTGAGGCGTTCGCTGGACGAGATTTTTGCGAGTGCAGTACGTCCGCGCGAAGTCCGACGCGCCTTGAAGGTCGAAGTTGGGGGCACGGAAACCGAGTTGATGCTTACGGTGAGTCGCCTCGACGAGGACGAGAGTGCTCCCGGCGGCCAAGACCTGGGCACGGTGCTGTTCTTCGAAGACGTAAGCCAGATCGCCAAGATTGAACGGATGGAAGCGTGGCGCGAGGTCGCTCGCCGGATCGCACACGAAATCAAAAACCCGCTAACCCCCATCCAGCTCTCCGCGGAACGGTTACGGCGGCAATTTTCCCGGCGCGGCAGGGGTCCTGAAACCCCCGCATCAGTCGACAACCAGCTGGACGGGCAGACCAACTCTTATTCGCAGCTAGTGGAAGAATGTACTCGCACGATCATCGCCGAGGTCGACGATCTTAAGCGTCTGGTCAGCGAGTTTTCGGCCTTCGCTCGCATGCCGCAGCTGAATCTCGTCCCCGGCAATCTCAATACGGTGGTAGAAGAAACGGTCTCGACTTTTCGCGAGGCCCACCGCGATGTGCTTTTCGAGGCCGAACTGCAACCCGGGCTTCCGCTAATCGACATCGATCGCGAAGCGTTAAAACGTGCCCTGATCAACCTCCTCGATAACGCGGTAGCGGCAGTCAAGCCAGGCTGGCTTAATGGTAATGCCGCGCAAATCGTGGTACGGACATCGCTCGACGCTGCCGCCGGTCTGGTCATGCTTGAAGTTGCTGATAATGGCACCGGAATCGATCCACGTATCCGTGCGAGGATTTTCGAGCCATACTTCTCAACTCGTCCCGGCGGCACCGGGCTCGGACTTGCTATCGTGGCGACGATCGTAACCGACCATCATGGGTTCATTCGAGTTCGCGACAACCATCCCAGGGGAAGTAGATTCCAGCTGGAATTTCCGATAAAAAAAGACGAATTTCGTATGGTTTCTGCCTGAAGCACGACACACTGGTCATCAATCTCAGAGGGCCGACTGCCGAGTTTTAAACCGCAGCGGCACAATCACGAGTAGGCAGTGAACGCGACAGTCCTGGTGGTAGACGATGAAGAGCGAATCCGTTCGTCGCTGTGCGGTATCCTGAGCGACGAGGGGTTCCGCGTGCTGGCCACTGGGGAGTCCCGCCATGTATTGGCTCTGATCGAGCAGGAGAGGCCGGCGGTTGTCCTGCTCGACGTGTGGATGCCCGAACTGGACGGAATTGAATTGCTCCGGCGAATCAAACGTGACCATCCCGACACGCAGGTAATCATGATTTCCGGTCACGCCAATATCGAGACGGCGGTTGCCGCAACTCGTCTGGGGGCCGCAGACTTCATAGAAAAGCCATTTTCGGTGGGCGCACTGCTGGCTTCCTTGAAGCGGGTGTTGGGTCGTGACAGCAGTAGTACGCATGGTGCTTCGGACCTATCGGCCCTAAGGGAGAACGTGTCGAGAATTGCGCGGACTGGCTCACGGCTGATGGTTCCGCAACGTACCATCGCGCGTTCAGTCGTGCTCGGTGGCCAAGGCTTACATTCCGGGCTCAAAACCGGGGTGATTCTGCATCCAGCGCCTGCCGGAAGTGGCATTAGCTTCGCTTCGCTTGCGGGGCAGTCGGCAATTCCAGTGCGGCTCGAAAATGTTAGTGAAACCGGTTACAATACGACTCTCAGCGGCAAAGGCCATTCGGTGCGCACGGTCGAGCACCTTCTGTCCGCATTGCATGGGCTAGGGATCAGCAATCTGCGGATTCAGGCAGGCAACGAAGTGCCGGCAATGGATGGCTCGGCGCTCGAATTTTGCCAACAGTTGCTGAAAGCGGGTATAGAAGATCAGGGCGAACAGATCGAGCCGATCGCCCCGGCACGGGCCATCCAGGTCGGCGAGAACGGAGAGTCTATTAGGATAGAGCCCGCAGAGCAACTTGTTATTGACTATACGCTCGAATATCCACCTCCAATAGGTTTACAGCAGGTTCATTTCGAACTCACTTCACCGGAGGTCTATCTGAAGGAAATCGCGCCCGCTCGAACCTTCGGTTTAGTCCGCGAATTTCAAAAGATGTCGGAACTCGGATTGGCTCGTGGGGGCCGACTCGATAACTGTATCCTGATCGATGATGAGAAGATTGTGAATACCACCCTGCGGTTTGCTGACGAATGTGCGCGCCACAAAGTGCTCGATCTGATCGGCGATCTGTACTTGCTTGGCCGGCCGGTAATCGGTCACATAATCGCGGTCAAAACCGGCCACTCCGATAACCTGGCTTTACTCCGCGCGATTGCAGCCTCCTCGTAAACGAAGTGGAACGAAACCGGCGCTCATGAATTTGCACGGAAAAGTTGCCCTTGTCACAGGGGCGGGCCGACGCGTCGGCCAGGCCATCGCCCTTGCATTGGCTGAACGCCACACCGCACTGGCCATTCACTATCGAAGTTCTCAAAGCGGCGCCCAGGAGACCGCCGCTCGAATCATTCAGCAGGGCGGCCGTGCTCAGATTTTCAAGGCGGAGCTCGAGAGCGTCGCGGAGATGGAGACCATGGTCTCACGTATCGTCGAGGCGTTCGGCCGCATTGATATCCTGGTCAATTCGGCGTCGGTTTTTTACCGCAAGCCGCTCGAAGAATTGACCGAACGGGACTGGGACCTGAATCTTGCGACCAATCTCAAGGCACCGTTCTTCCTCTCGAAGTTCGCCGGTCTCGCTATGCGTCGCCAGGGGGCGGGGAAAATCATTAATATTGGTGACTGGGCCGGTATCAGACCTTACAACCATTACCTGCCTTACACCGTGTCCAAAGCCGGTTTAATCGGCCTGACCCGCGCCTTGGCGAAGGCATTAGCCCCGCAGGTGCAGGTCAACTGCATTGCACTTGGGCCTGTGATGCCACCTGAGGATTATAGCCCTGAGGAGATCGAGCATTTGCGCAAGGCTACCCTAACCAAGACCTTGGGATCGCCCGGTGATGTCGCCCGCGCGGTGCTCTTTCTTTGTGAGGGAACCGATTTCGCCACCGGTTCCACGCTACTGCTGGACGGTGGCCGATTGCTTAATTAGCTGCGCCCAAATACATGTCCGCCATCAGGACCGACGACAATTACCGCATCGAGCCCATCGTCGGACGCGTTGCAGTCCTGGCCAGCGGTGGGCTGGATAGTTCAGTCATGCTGGCGACGCTGGCGCGAAATGGCCGCCAAGTCTATCCGGTCTATGTTCGAGCCGGACTGACTTGGGAATCAAGTGAACTGGCAGTTCTAAGACGTTTCATCCGTTCATTGCGCAACAGCTATATCAAGCCTCTGACTGTGCTGAAGTTACCGATGAGTGACGTCTCAGGCGACCACTGGTCGATGACGGGGCGCAACGTGCCGGGCTACAATGCCTCGGTTGCTTCAAACTACATTCTGGGCCGTAACCTCAGCTTGCTGGCGAAGACCGCGATCCTTTGTGCGCGGGCGCGGATCGGCGAAATCGCGATGGCACCGCTCGAGAGTAACCCATTTCCAGATGCCCGGCCGGATTTTTTTCGGGCGTTTGCGCGAGCGGTCGAACTGGGCGTCGGGATCAAACTAAAAATTCGCACCCCGTTTGCCGGAATGACGAAGGCTGAGGTCGTCAGGAGGGGTGCGGGGCTGCGCCTGGATTTGACGGTGTCCTGTGCGCGTCCCAGGGGCAATATTCATTGTGGTGCTTGTACCAAATGCGCCGAGCGGATCGAGGGATTCGCAGCAGCGCAAGTCGATGACCCGACGATTTACGCGCGCCGGCCGCGCCGTGCGCCCTGATCTGTCGGTCCCGCCGGTCGCGTAGCCAGAACCGACGAGTCCGGGTGCTCGGCTTAAGCAGGATCACTCTCTTTACAATAACCAGGGTGATGAGCGAAAATTGGGCGAAAATGCACAATGCTCTCACCATATGTTGAATTACGCGCACGCAGTGCTTTTAGCTTTCTCGAGGGGGCGACGGCTCCTGAAGAATTAGCGGAAGCGGCTGCGGCCGCAGGTTACGATGCGATCGCGCTGGGCGATCGTGATGGTGTGTATGGAGCTCCGCGCTTTTATCAAGCCGCCAGGCAATCGGGGTTACGAGCAATAGTTGGAGCGGAGCTGACACTGGATAATTCGAGTCTCGACAACAAAAATGATGCGGAGCCTCCCCGCCTCTATGTGCTGGTGCCAGATCGTGAGCGATACAAGAACCTGTGTCGCCTGATCACAGCGTCCAAGCTTCGGATCATTGGAAGAAAAGCCGATGGTTCTCCGCGATACCCGGCCAAGGGACAAGGCCGGGTTACATTTGCAGATCTAGAGGAATTCGGCCACGGGATGATAGCGCTGGCCGGGAGCGTAACTGGTCCGCTGGCGTACCTGCTGGCGCACGGCCGAGACCCTCGTCCGCTGTGTGATCGTCTTCAGGGGATTTTCGGTTCCGGCAATCTGTTTATCGATATCCAACGCCATCTCGATCCCGATGAGGAACGGCTCAACCGCAAGCTGATTGCTCTGGCCGATAGCTGCCGGATTCCTATCGTCGCAACCAATGGTCCCAGCTTCACCCGCGATTACGGCCGAGCGCGGCTTGGTTCATATCATCCCGGCGATAAATCAAGTTTGAGGGAAGCGACGGTTAATAGCGGGCAGCTGAATGAACGAGCGTTGCTCGATGTGATGACCTGCATTCGACTTGGGACGACACTCGACGAGGCAGGCCGCGCCCTCTGGATCAACAATGAACGGTATCTCAAAACGCCGGCTGAGATGGTGGAGCTGTTTCGCGATCAGCGGCGTGCAATCTGGGCTAGCCGCGAGATTGCCGATCGCTGCGAGTTTACTCTCCAAGCTCTCGGTTATCGCTTTCCTGATTATCCGCTCCCGCCGAACGAGACCGCTGACAGTTATTTGCGCACGCTGACAATGGCCGGGGCGCGCGAGCGCTGGAGAAAACTCGACCAGCCGCTCCGGCAGTTGGAGCATGAGTTGGGAATTATCGCCAAGCTTAAGCTAGCCGGGTATTTCCTCATAGTTTGGGATATTGTCCGCTTCTGCCGTGAAAATCACATTATGGCGCAAGGCCGCGGTTCTGCCGCGAATTCCGCCGTATGCTATGCGCTGGGTATTACCGCAGTAGACGCCGTCAAAATGGACCTGCTATTCGAGCGCTTTCTTTCAGAGGAGCGTGGTGAATGGCCCGACATCGATATCGATCTGCCTAGCGGTGAGCAACGTGAAAAGGTAATTCAGTACGTCTACCGCCGCTACGGCGAACGCGGTGCGGCGATGACAGCGAACGTGATCACTTATCGCGTACGGAGCGCTGTGCGCGAAGCGGCGAAAGTGTTGGGTTTTCCACCTGACCAGATCGACAGATTCGCCAAGCTGAACTATGTCTACGAATTTCAGGATCAGCATGATGAATTTACCGCCCTCCTGCGAAAGGGCGGGGTCGACCCCGAGGCTCCTCGAATTCGCCTGCTGACCCAGATCGTGCGGAGCCTGCAAGGATTGCCACGTCATTTAGGTCAACACAGCGGCGGCATGGTGATCGCTGGGGGGCCTCTGGACGAAATCGTACCGCTCGAACCGGCGACGATGCCTGGCCGGGTCGTTATTCAGTGGGACAAAGATGATTGTGCCGATCTCGGCATTATCAAAATAGATCTATTGGGCCTCGGCATGTTGGCAGTGCTGGAAGAAGCCCTGCCACTCGTACGTGAGCATGAACAGATCGCACTCGACCTCGCCCACTTGCCCGCCGACGATCCACAGGTTTATGCCATGTTGCAAAAAGCGGATACGGTCGGCGTGTTTCAGGTTGAAAGTCGCGCACAAATGGCGACGTTGCCGCGAATGAAACCGCGCACGTTTTACGATTTGGTGGTGGAAGTCGCGATAATTCGTCCTGGTCCCATTGTCGGGCGCATGGTTCACCCGTATCTGAACCGCCGGAGCGGGCGCGCTCCGGTCTGTTATGATCATCCTGCGCTCGAACCAATTTTGCGTCGAACTCTTGGCGTACCGCTCTTTCAAGAGCAGTTGCTACGGATGGCAATGGCGGTCGCGGGTTTTAGTGCAGGCGAAGCTGAGGAGTTGCGTCGTGCGATGGGATTTAAACGTTCAATCGAACGAATGGCCAGAATCGAGCAACGATTACGCGCCGGTATGGCGCGAAATGGCATCCAGGGCGAAGCTGCTGATCGAATTGTGCGTTCCATTACCTCATTTGCCCTGTATGGTTTTCCAGAATCGCATGCCGCCAGCTTCGCGTTGATTGCATATGCGTCGGCATACCTGAAATGCCATCATCCAGCCGCGTTTTTGGCTGCGATGCTGAATTGTTTTCCGATGGGGTTTTATCATCCAGCGACCCTAGTCAAAGACGCGCAGCGGCACGGTGTCAAAGTAATGCCGATCGATGTAACGCGGTCAGACTGGAAATGCACGCTTGAAAGAGACCAGTCGCTGCCGCCCTTGTTCAATGAATCAGGGTACCATCAGGGGGATAACCACGCGCCTTTATTTCCTCCGCCTATTGAGGCAATGGCCGCTAAAGCAGGTGAAGCACAGACAAACAAATTTACGACTGGCCGCAAGCTAGGGGCATCAGCCCCTGCAGTGCGCCTTGGCCTCAAATACGTTGGTGGTCTAAGCGAGGAGACCGGTTTGCGCATCGAGCATCAGCGGCGTCAGCAACCATTCCACTCGATTGCTGATTTTACGGCACGTGTCGCGCCGAATAAGCGTGAACTGGCGGCCTTGGCTTATTCGGGTGCGTTTGCCGCATTTGGTATGACCAGACGTGAAGCGTTATGGCAGTCAGCTGCCATCGAGCGTGACCCAAACAGCCTGCTGGCAGGGGTAGAGCATTTGACTCAAGGGGGTTCTAATGCTGATGAAAATTTTCAACTCCCCGTTATGACCGCTCTCGAGGAAACCTTGGCTGATTACTCATCCACCACTGTCACCATCGGACCGCACGTAATGGCGCACTTGCGCCAATCACTCAGATCGCGCGGGATTCTGAGCGCGGCGGATCTGGCCGCCACTGCCAATGGATCATGGGCAAGGACGGCTGGTGTGGTAATTGTTCGGCAACGTCCAGGTACTGCGAAAGGGTTGCTGTTTTTAACGCTCGAAGATGAAACCGGAATAGCCAATGCGATGGTGACGCCGGAACTGTTCCATGCTCATCGCGATCTGCTGCACCGCGCGCAAATGTTGATCGTTGAAGGCCCAGTGCAAAAACACGAGGGCGTAATCCATGTACTCGGTCGCCGCTTCAGCGAACTGAGGCTCGACGGCTCAATGCCCAGATCACACGACTTTCATTAGTCCTTTCAGATTGCCAATCAAATAATCCTAAAGCTGCATACTGGAGAGACGCTCGCTCGAAAGATATTTTGCTCAGCGTATCCAGTCGGCCATGTGGTTGTTTCGGCAGCGGAGTTTTGCCCCGTCTTCGACTCATATAAGCTTACTATGATGGCTGCCCACGCCAAGGAAGGTACGCGAAGACATAAGCTCCAGGTTCGGAGAGAAATCTCCGCGGGAGGTGTCATCTGGCGTCATCACGGGGACAACCGGATCCAGGTGGTGCTGGTGCGACCCGCCGGTCGCGACACCTGGGTGCTGCCAAAAGGCCACGTCGAGCCCGGAGAGGCGGTCAAGGATGCGGCCGTACGCGAGGCCTGCGAGGAAAGTGGTCTCCAGGTCGTTGCTGGCGAGCGCCTTGGCGAAGTCTCGTACGTATATTCCTGGTACGATAACCGCGATCTCCCCCCAGTGCGGATTTTCAAGCGGGTTTACTTCTATCTGATGGAAGTAGTCGGTGGCGACTTGTCGGCCCACGATGGCGAAATCGCTGAAGCTGCCTGGGTCGATCTGGAGGAAGCCACGCAACGGGCGAGCCATCGCAGCGAACGCCAGCTGCTCGCAAAGGCGCGCACATTGCTGCTTTCGTCAATTCCCCACGGCGAAGAAGCCTCTTAATGATCCCTATCCTCGATGGAGGTCTTGGATGATCCCCTTAAGTACCCCTTTGTCGTGCTCGCTTTTGATTGGGATTTCAAAGCCAATACGGGTCACACCCTCGAAGCGTTTTTTGATGATTCCAGCAATGTCAGCATAAGTGCCGACTGCTGCGAAGGCGTGCACCATTTCTTCACTGACGAGTCGTGGCATCTCGCTCCATTTCTGTTCTACCGAAAGTCTATGGAGCTTGGCGGCTTGGCTCGCCCATCCCGCCAGCTCGAAGCTCGCGCGGTACGAACGAGTGGAGCCATAAAAGGCAATCGTCGATTTAATTTTTTCCATGGCCGAGGCGAGCGAATCGCGGTCCGGCGCAGTGCAGATGAAACCGCCACCAGAGATTTCGAACTTATTCCAACTGGCTGGCGGGCGGCCCGAGCGCGCGAAGCCCTGCCTGAGGTTGGGAAAGGCGATCTCATCCAAATAGCGTCGAGTGACTATACCGTGGAGACGCACTCCATCGCCTATTTCGCCTGCGACCTGCAGCATGCGCTGCTGAACAGCCGCTATCATCACCGGAATCTGGGGGTGTTCGATTGGCGGTGGCGAAAAATTGGGCGTCATCAGTGACAGGTTGTAGTGTTCACTGCTGAAAGCCAAGGGAGCACCGGTTTGCCACGTATTCCAACAGGCTCGCATCGCGCCAACATAGTCCTTCATTCGTTGAGCGGGTTTCGACCATGGCATCCCGAAGCGCCGCGTCACGTGGCCTTTAACCTGGCTTCCCAAACCCAGTATGAAACGTCCTCCGCTCATCGCCTGTAAGTCCCAGGCAATGTACGCCGTAGCTACCGGACTTTTGGTGAAGGCCAGGGCAATGCCGGTAACCAGCTGAAGCGAAGATGGTTCCTGGGCCGCGAGAGCGAGCATTAAAAAAGGATCGTGCTGGGTCTCTGCCGCGACAATTGCGTCATAACCGAGTTCCGCAGCCTCGCGAACCTGAGCGCGAATGCTGTCCCATCGGGGCCGAGCTTTGGTGCCGACCTGCATCTCGGGTGCGTAAGGCACGCCTAGATTAAGCAGCTTTTCGACTTTGAAGCCTGACATCCCGTCCCTTATCGCGTTGCAACCCCACACCTGTCAAGTATCAGTGGGGTTCGCACCGGCGAGACTGGATACTTTCTCAAGGTCGTTGGAGTGTTGCGATATAATCAACAATCGCATCGATTCGTTGTCTCACCTTGGCTTCACTTTCCGGGCTAAATTCGCGACCCTGCTGCTGGAAACTTACTCCCCAGAATGGCATGTCGAACCGCTTGTGTGAGGGAATGATTTTGCGACCATCTATCGTCGCTTCAACGTCGCGATAGGGAAAGACTCCGCCGTTTCGAGTTGAGATCGTGGTTAAGTCCTTCGGCTTGATTCCGGGTATGACCTTCACCTCGGGTCCATTGCCTCTGCCATCCGCAGAGTGGCAAGGAGCGCAGTAACGATTGAAATCAGTGCGGCCCTGTGCGATCGCTTCCGCAGATGCGGGTTGCCATGGCGCTGGCGTTGGTGTCGCCAGATAGTCCTCGCCTTGGGCAGCAACGCCCGCCGCGAGCGTCGTAAGGATTGAAACGACTGAGAGTAGAGAAAGCCCCGCGAGACGCAGGGTCTGGGCGAATCTGAATTCAAGCTTCATATTTGGGGTCCGCCGGCTCAAAGCAAGATAGAGCCAAAGCATGGCAATGGCAACAGGCTCTGCACCTTAACTAATTCAGTGAGTAGGCGCCGGCTATGCGCTACACTTGAATTATCAAACAACGGGCACCTCTATATCCTGATTTGAGCGGTTGTCTCCTGCCGCCAGGGCTAAGGTCTGCCCACCGAAAGGACTAATCACCATGAACGAATTCATTGCTGATGTGAAACTCTTGCGCGAGCGCGCGCGTCAAAACATGCTAAAGGGGGCTGTTACCGAGAACTATAAAGCGGATCGCGAGCGTGTCCTGCAGGTGTTGAACACGGTTTTGGCCACCGAGATCGTCTGTACGCTTCGCTACATGCGTCATTATTACACCGCATCGGGGATCAACTCGGAAGCCGTCAAAGAAGAATTCCTTCAACACTCGAAAGACGAGCAGCAGCATGCCGACTGGATTGCCAACCGGATAGTGCAGCTCAATGGTGCACCGAACTTCAACCCTGAAGGCCTAGCTTCCCGCAGTCATTCCGAATATGTCGAAGGAACCGACCTGGTGTCCATGATTCGCGAGGACCTGGTAGCCGAACGAATCGCGATCGAATCATACGCCGAGATAGTAAGATGGCTTGGAGATAGCGATCCAACCACCCGCAAGCTCATCGAGGACATCCTCAAGACTGAGGAGGATCATGCTGAAGATATGAAAAGTTTGCTGGAAAGAATGGGCTAGCTCCGGTGTCGTCGCCCTCCTCGCGAGAGAGGAGGGCGACCCGGCTTGAGGCTACGCCTCCGTGGCGATCTCCGCTTTGACCTTTTCAGCCTCGTGCTCCAGGATCGTGCCCTTGAAAAAATCCGGGTTCATCCCGCAATGCAATTTAATGGGATTGACGAACACAAAATCGCGAAAATCGCGTTCGCTCATTAATCCCTGTTCAACGCCTTCATAAGCCTCGACTGCCGCGTCGCGCATATCTAGTAGGTCGTAGTGGCCTAAGTCCGAGCCAAAAATGGCATTGAGTCGCGCGCCGAGCGGGTTGCGTTTTTCATCAAAGGCCCAGGAGGTTACGCGATCGTCGCCTTCGCATCCGAAAAAGAAATGAGGGACAAACCGCCTATAAACGTCACGCGCCTCCTCGATTCCACATAGCTTCCATTCATCCCATTCCGCGGGAGTGCCACCCCCGCCGCCTGCCAGCTCAGACAGCACCAAAGGGCCCTCGACACGCCCTTGGGTGAATTTGCCGCCAAAAATCCGGCATAGTTCGCGATACTGTTCAAGGTCAAGGTTGGCCGGATTGACGTTTTCTAGTGCTCGAGCATTGCGTTTGTGCCAACGCTCGAAGAGTGCACAGTAAAGGCTGACTGCCCAACCGACGCCCCCCTCTTTAAAGGCAAACTTGATCGCCGGAAATCGCCGAGTGACCCCACCCAGGAACAGCGCCTTGCAAATCCCTTCTGCCGCGGCGGCGAAATGTCCAATCTGGTTGTAAACAAAGTTCGAGATTGAAGTGCGCATGCCCCAATTGAGGCCGAACGAATGAAAAGTCGGTGTCAGCTTCAGCTCAATACACTTGGCCCAGACCGGGTCATAATCGTATTCGCTGTCCAGGCAGAGATTGTCCATCCAGGTGAGATAAGGTGCCAGCGCAGGTGCTTGGCGAGCAAGCGCGGGGATTGGGCGCCGCACGAAAGCCGCCATCATCACCACCTTCAGACCTAGCCTCGCAGCATGTTCGAGCTCCTCAATCGCCTCTTGAGGTGTGTGCATCGGAATACAGGCTGCCGGCGTCAAGCGGTCCGAATAGTCCCGAAAAATATCCGCATGATAAATGTTAAATGCCCGGCAGACGGCGCCGCGCAGTTCGTCGTCCTGGATATGAGGCGCGAACAATCCCTGACTGGGATTAAGAATGGCAAAATCAAGCCCCATTTCATCCAGCCGTTGGTACAGGAGCTTCGGCAGCGCAGCAGTAGCACGATCATAAGTATTTTTCGCGGGATATGGCCACCAGACGGGGCGGGGTACACGATGATTGCGGCGTTCTGCTGGTGTGAGGTGGTTCCAACGAAAACAAAAGGCTGTGTCCCACGCCCGCTTGTAGCGCTCAATCATCGATGAACCGCCAACTTCGCCAATATAGTCGAGCAGAGCTGGCTCAAATTCGACTACGTGGCCGTCGGAATCAATAATGGGATGTTTGACGCTCGCCCGGATTTGTGCCGAGCGGCTGCTCACAGAATCTCGAACCATCATTTTCTTCTAAAGCTGTTTGCAGCTGACAGAGCTTGCTGGCGGCGCGGATAAGCGGCGCGCGACGAGCGATTTTCCCTGTCGGCACTGCACCCTAAGGAAACAGACTCGCGGTGCGCGTCAGGGCCGCAACTCGTACAGTACTGCGAAGTCGTCTTTTATTGGCAGGCGAGTGAAATGTTTAAAGCCTGCGGCCGCGGCCAACTCTCGAGCTTTGGCTTCGCCCATTGCGGTGCCAATCCCCGCTCCCCCGTGGGCAAGGGAGGTGGTCATGCAATAAAGCGTGCTGACCGAATAAACCATTTTGCCCAGCGGCTTCATGTTCTCTTCAACTTTGTCGGAGACATTAACTTCCTGCACCAGGTAAGTGCCGCCATCCTTCAATGACCGGCGAATCGCGGTCATTAGCCCGATCGGATCGACTGCATCGTGAACCACATCGAACGTTGAGACGAAGTCGAACTTGCCGGCCGGCAATTGAGCTCCATCGAGCACTTCAAACGTCACTCGATCGGCGACACCCTCGGCCTGAGCGTTGTGCCGCGCGCGGTTAACGGATTCGGCGTGAACATCGTAGCCAAAAACCTGCGCCTTCGGAAATGCCTGGGCAATCATGATGGCGGCTCGTCCTCCGCCGCAGCCAACGTCTGCAGCGGTACCGCCCGCTTTTAATCGCTCGACGACCTGGGGCATTGCCGGGATCCACTTGCGGAGCAATTTATGAAGATAACGGGTTCGCGAGTTTCGCTCCGCGGCCTCGAAGAACGAAGCAGGATATTCTTGTTGCGGTACCCCTCTGCCGGTTTTGAATGCCTCGGCCACTTTGGGCGCGACGGTCACAGCCGCTTGCGCCATCTGAAAATAGCCACCGATGAAAAACGGAGAATCTTCGTCGGCCAGTGCGCAGGCATATTCAGGAGTGAGCAGATAAGTATTGTCGTGAGGATTATATTGAACGTACTGTGCGGTTGCCATTGCACCGAGCCATTCGCGAACGTAACGTTCGCTAAGACCCGTTTTCGTGGCGAGTTGCTCAGCCGATAGAGGTCCCGCGCCCGCCATCGCCTTGAAGAGACCTAGGCGATCACCGATATAACAGAGCCCACCATGGACGAATGTGCCGACATCCGCGATGATGCTTTGCGCGACCAGCTTGGCCTTTTCGGGATCGATTTGCGCCATCGAATACTCCTGTTATCCCACCATCGTTAACCCACCGCTGACGCTCAGTACTTGACCAGTGACGTAGTCGGCATCGGCAGAGGCAAAGAACGCCACCGCGCCCGCCAGATCCTGGGGTTGCCCGAGTCGGCGCATTGGAATGCTGCGCAGCATCGCATCCAGAATTTTCGGCTGCTTCTCCATCACGCCGTGCAGCAGGGCCGTCTCAGTTGGACCGGGACAGACCACATTAACGTTGATCTTATTGCGCGCCAGTTCTCGCGCCAGGGTCTTCGAGAAACCAATTATCCCTGCCTTGCATCCCGAGTAAACAGCTTCCCCTAGCGACCCAACCCGGCCAGCATCCGAGGAAATTGAAACGATTTTGCCCTGGCCACGCGCCTGCATCCCAGGAATTACGGCTTTACAGCAATTGAGCACACCGCGGAAATTGATGGCAATTACCCGTTCCCAAGTTTCGGGACTGCTCTCAACGAACGGTTCCAACTGGTCCCATCCCGCATTATTTACCAGGATGTCGATCGGTCCCAACTGACGCTCGACTGTGGCTACGGCTTTTATGGCACTGTCCAGGCTGGTAACGTCCAGCTTGACAGCGAATGCGACGGCTCCTGCCTCTTTGAGCTCCGCCGCAGTCTTGGTCGCGGCATCCTCCTGGATGTCGGCGATTGCAACCTTTGCCCCTTCTTCCGCCAGCCGGGTGGCAATTGCTCGGCCGATACCACGCGCCGCGCCCGTGACGAGGGCAACTTTGCCGCTTAAACGACTGAGTCCTGTGGTCATCAAATCCTCCACGATTTGCTGCCACCATAGCGCATTCGTTCCAGAGATTTAATTCGCATTGCGGCAGAGCTTTAAGGCATTTAATGCAAACGCTAAATTCGCTGGCCGAGGGTTGTAGCGAAAGATTGGCAAAGCAATGCTTCGAAGTTGTATACGTCCCGGAGGAGGTCCGATATTTATGGCGATGAATTATAGCGACTACGAATTCTTGCGAATCGAGGTGGCTGACCGGGTGGCGACTGTAACCCTCAACCGGCCTGATTCACTTAACGCGGTCAACGCTGAGATGCATCACGAACTCGAGCAGCTCTGGATCGACCTCGCTGTCGATCAAGACGTCAACGCGATCATTCTAACTGGCGCGGGACGGGCCTTTTGTGCAGGCGGCGACGTCAAGGGCATGGCGTCTGGCGCTCTGGTCCAGCCGAGCGGAAAAACCGGAAAAGGTCGGGGACGCGGTCCTATTGCCGCGGCCAATGGGCGACGGCTGGTGGAAAACATGCTCGACGTTGAGCAACCGATTATAGGCGCCATCAATGGCGATGCCGTTGGCCTTGGCGCCACACTTGCCCTTTTATGCGACATCACTGTCGTTTCGGAAAAAGCCAGACTCGCTGACACTCACGTCAAGGTTGGCGTCGTGGCTGGCGATGGCGGCGCACTTATTTGGCCATTGCTGATCGGGCCGCATCGCGCCAAAGAGTTTTTGATGCGGGGTAACTTCATCAGCGGCGCGGAAGCGGGAAAGATTGGAATGGTGAATTATGCAGTCCCGCCCGATCAGGTAATGGGCAAAGCCCGTGAACTGGCTCAGGAGCTGGCGGATGGACCTACCTGGGCTATTCGTTGGAGCAAGCTCGCAGTCAATAAATGGCTGAAAGAGCAGGCGAACCTCATCATGGATACGGGACTGGCCTACGAAATGATGACATTTAAGACCAAGGATCACGAAGAAGCGGTAAAGGCGTTCATCGAGAAACGAAAGCCGAATTTCGTCAGGAATAACTGATTACAGCGGCCTCTCTTAACGTGTCCCCGGTGAATAGGATGCAGTTTTCTGGGTGACCGGTTGCGGGCCGAGTTTTGCTCGTCGCTGCGGCGACCGCTGCCGCGAACTCAAGCGTGCTGACGCCTCGGCGTAGGCATGGAGTGTTTTCTCGTGCTGAGCGTGCAACAGCAACGCTTGGGCCAACGCGGCAGCGCGCCCCCAATGAGCGGTGGCCTGGCGAACCTCCTGCGGGGTCGGCATCGCACCGCCCAAGTACGCAATTCCCACCGCTTTGCGTACCCCAAGGTCGCCAGCTGACACGCGTGGCCGTCCAAGTGTACGCGCCAAAACCCATTCGGCGGTCCATAAGCCTAGGCCGCGAATTGCCGTGACTCTCGCAATTACCTCCTCGTCCGACAAGGCAGATAGTTCGGTGAGATTTAGGTTGCCGTCCGCGATCGCGCGAGCAGCATTGATGATGTATTCCGCCTTGCGCGAGGTGAATTGGAGCGCCCGAATATCAGCAACCTGCAAACTCGCAAGGCTTTCGGGAACGAAACTGTAGACGCGATGAGCACCGACCCTGTGCTCCGTGCCGAACCTTTCAGCCAGCCGCCGCCGGACGGTGGCCGCCCATCTTAAGTTCACTTGTTGAGCACTGATGCATCGAATCAAAGCAGTCATTAGATCAGCCTGGAGAACCGGGCGAAAGCCGCGATGGCACAGTGCCAACTGCCCAATCAAAGGGTCGATCTCACATAGGTGCTCGAACTCGGCCACCATCGGCACGAAGGTCGCTTTGATCGCTGCTTCCACGGCATCGCGCTCAGCCGCGTCGCAAACCAGTACTCGCAGCCTCGGTGAGTCGATATCACCCAGGCTCTGACACGCATACGGGTGGACACCTTTGCCATCGGTGGTGGTGCGGATCATCCACTGACCATCCCAGCGATCCAGCAAGTCATCGCCGGAGCGCCGGAAGATCTCCAGACAGGCGGCAAAATCGAGCGGTCCGGGAAGCTGCAGATCAAATTCAAACGTGCTGGAATGCGTGGTCTCCATCAAGTCTTTGCAGTTGGCGATCGATGGCTCATAAGAGCGTTTGCAGCCTGGTGCGTTATGGTGTCGCCGCCAAAGTCATCAAAAGTCCCCGTGCGGGCCAGCTTGAGCGCCATCTTGCGTATCGCGGTCATGGCAACCCGCACAGGCCCCGAGGCAGTACTGACCCTGGCGACACCGAGGGCTTCCAGCTCGGCAACCGAAGGCATTCCAGGAAGCCCTGTAACGTTGAGGGGGCCTTTAATCGCTTTGGTTAGGGCCGCGATGGTAGGTACATCAAGGTAGCCGATCGGATACAGGCAGTCAGCACCTGCCTCGCGGTAGGCATTGAGCCGCCGCACCGCATGGTCAAATCGCGATGCTTTTTCGCCAATGCCAAGCAGGAAAACATCCGTGCGCCCGTTGATGACGATAGGAATCCCGGCCGATTGTGCCGCCGCGCGAGCGGCGCGAATACGTTCAACCGCCGAGGATAAGTCGTAAAGCTCGCTCCCAGAGCTATGGATACTGTCCTCGAGATTTATTCCGATTGCACCAGCTTCGATAATCATCCGAACCGTTTCGGCCACCTCCCGTGGACTATCACCAAAGCCGGATTCAATGTCAGCCGTAACAGGAACATCGACTGAACGGGCGATCCATCGAACCATAGTCATCATATCGTCACGCGGTATAGCTTCGCCGTCAGGATAGCCTGCGGTATAGGAGACTCCGGCGCTGGTAGTCGCGACTGCCTTGAATCCGACATCTTCAAAGATCCGTGCACTGGCGGCATCCCAGGCATTCGGCAACACCAGGATGCGCCGACCCTCGTGCATTTGCCGAAATGCCTCAGCCTTGGCAATCTGAAGCTGACTGACCATGCAAACCACCTCTTTGAGCAGGGTCTGATAAGTCCTTTCCGGACTGTTGCGAAGGTTGACGGCTATCCGACATCGGCGAGGCTGAAGCCGAGCTCCAGCATTCGCTCCAGGCCGATGCGCAAGCCGACCGACTCCTCGGTTGCGAGCTCCGGGTCGTGGGTGATCCATTCTGCTGCCAAATCACCCGCTTGCTCGATGAGCGCCGAGTCGTGAATCCAGTGAGCGAAGCGTAGGGGTAGGGAGCCAGTCTGGCGTACGCCGAAAAGATCGCCTGGGCCACGCAGCCTCAAGTCCAACTCTGCGACCTCCGCACCGCTCCGGCATCGGGCTAGCTGCTGAATGCGCGCTCGTGCCTCCTTCGAGCATTGCTGAGAAAGAACGAACCAGCATCGCGATGCCTGGTTGCCGCGTCCAACGCGTCCCCGCAATTGATGTAATTGCGCCATACCATAACGTTCCGCACCAATGATCACGATAGCCGATGCCTGAGGCACATCGATGCCAACTTCAACCACCGTGGTCGATACCAGGACCTGAACCGAGCCGTCACGGAACCGACGCATTACTTCGTCCTTTTCCGCGGGGCGCATTCGGCCATGCAATGTGCCGATCGAAAAGCCTTGCAAGGTTCCGGTCCGCAGACGTTTGGCGGCCGCGGTTACAGACTCTAAATCATCCTCGCTTTCAATCGTAGGCAATATGTAATAGGCGCGCCTTCCCGATTCGAGCTCCGCTCTGACCATCGAATCGACCATCTCCAGAGCTTCCTCGGTAACGACCGCGTTTTCTACTGGTATCCGTCCGCTGGGTGTCTCTTCGAGCGACGAGACGTCCAGGTTGCGAAACAAGGTCATGGCCAGGCTGCGCGGGATTGGCGTCGCGGTCATTAACAAGACGTTGGCTTGGGAACCCAGCGCTGCCAATCGGGCTCGATCAAAGACGCCGAACCGGTGCTGCTCATCGATGATTGCGAGACCCAGCCGCTTCAGTGCCACCCCCTCCTGTATTAGGGCATGTGTGCCAAAGACTACTGCGATATCTCCTCGCAGCAGCGCTCGCAGGATCCTGGCGCGCTCACGCGTGGCCATCTTTCCTGTCAACAGGGCGGCATTGATGCCGAGACCACCGCACATCAAGTTGAAGTTGGCGAAATGTTGCTCAGCCAAAAGCTCAGTGGGAGCCATGATGGCCACTTGCCAACCACTTTCCGCGGCCCGGACGGCAGCACAAAATGCCACCACCGTCTTGCCCGTGCCGACGTCCCCAATGAGAATTCGGTTCATTTGGCATGGAGCCGCCAGGTCAGATGCGATTTCGTCCACGGCGCGTTGCTGCGACGACGTAAGAGCGAAGGGCAACGATGCTTGCATCAGGCTTGATAAATGCCGCGGCCCGTTGACCACTGCACCTCTCCTGGTCCGCTGGCGCGCACGCTCGCGCGCGAGTGCGAACTGGAAGGTAAACATCTCGTCGAGCGCTACCACGCGATGGGCCGGCGTCCGGCCTGATAGCAGTTTCTCGATGTCTGCCTCTGCAGAAGGCCGGTGCAGGTACTGCAGTGCGTCGAGCATCGCGCCGATTTGCGCGCGTTTGCGCAGCGAAGTTGGAATAGAACCGAGAGATGTCTGATCAGCGCGGCGTAAAGCCTCCGTGACGATCCTCACAAACAGCTTCTGGGGAACTTCCGGTGGCAAGCTATAGACCGGACGGATAGGCGGAGGAGGACCGAAGCGCAGCCTGTAGATCTCGGGATGCACTAGTTCGATTCCTCTTTGGCCGCAATTGGTGCGACCGACCAAAAGCAGCGGCTCTCCCAAGGGCAGGCTCGCAGTTCGCAAATTGAACCACACCACGCGGATGCTCTTGCCCGAAGATTGTTTGAGGAGCGCACTGGCGATCCGACGTGACCAGCGGCCCGGCATTGGCCTATCGCTCAAACTTTGCAAGACGCCTTCTACAATCGCGGGTGAACCCGGTAGCAAGTCTCCGACATCGTCGCGTCTTCGAAGATCGTCATAGCGATAGGGCAAATGGGTCAGCGCATCGTACAGGGTGCCAATGGCACGCGCACGGAGCGCAGCACTGCGGTGGGGCCCGATCCCCGCTATGGTCCCAACGTCCGCTTCGAGCGACGATTTAACTCTAGGTGACGAAGCCGGCTCTTCGCCTGAGGGACTGCTCCTTCGCAAGCCGGCGGCTTTCCATCCCGGCCCACTCATTGGCCGCAATGATAATCTTGCAGAGCCCGTGCCCCAAGCGGAGTGGTTTGCAGCGCGGCGATAGCTTCAGCAGCAGCTTGCGCACCGGCAATCGTGGTGAAGAAGGGGATGCGAAGCTCCAGAGCAGTACGCCGTATCAGAAACGAATCGGCGGTCCCTTCCTCGTCAGGCGTATTGATAACAGCAGCTATGCGCCCCTCGCGCATCAGGTCGAGCACGTTCGGGCTACCATCGGTAACCTTATTGACCGCGGTGCAGTCGACGCCTGCTCGTTGGATGTCACGCGCGGTGCCCGCCGTCGCCACGAGGCTGAAGCCCATGCCCGCGAGCGAACGAGCCAGCGACTCGAGAGATGGTTTGTCTGAATCGCGCACGCTAATGAAAATCAACCCTTTCAACGGTAGGTCGGTGGCAGCCGCTAATTCTGCCTTGGCAAAGGCCAATGCAAATGTTTTATCGATTCCCATGACCTCGCCGGTCGACTTCATTTCGGGTCCCAGAACAGTGTCGACGCCAGCGAAGCGCATAAACGGGAAGACTGATTCCTTGACCGCCACGTGCGCAGGCACACGCTCCGAGGTGAATCCCAGTTCGCGCAAGGTTTTTCCACCCATTACCCGCGCTGCCAGTTTGGCGAGCGGCACTCCGATAGCCTTGCTTACGAAAGGAATAGTGCGCGATGCACGAGGATTGACTTCAAGGACGTAGATCGCCCCCTGGTAAATTGCGTACTGGACGTTGATCAGCCCGACTACCGCCAATTCCCGTGCGAGCAATTTGGTTTGCGCGGCCAAGTCCTGCTGAATGCTCTGGCTCAGGCTGCGAGGGGGCAAAGTACACGCGCTGTCTCCAGAGTGTATGCCGGCATGCTCGACATGCTCCATAATTCCCCCGATCACTACTCGTTCGTGGTCGGCGATCGCATCTACGTCCACTTCGATCGCGCCATCGAGATAACGGTCGAGCAGCAGGGGTCGTTGCTCCGACGCCTGCAGAGCCTGGTCGAGGTAGCGCTTTAGATGAGCTTCATCCGCAATGATCTCCATGGCGCGGCCGCCAAGGACATAGGAAGGACGTATCAGCACAGGATAGCCGATACTTGCAGCTCCGCGGATGGCGTCATCAGCACTACGGGCGAGGATTCCGGCCGGCTGACGTAGCCCGAGACTTTTGACCAGCTCGTTGAAGCGTTCACGGTCCTCGGCGCGGTCGATGGCATCAGGGGGAGTGCCAAGGATTTTAACGCCGGCACGCTCCAAAGGCACGGCTAACTTTAGGGGTGTTTGGCCACCGAATTGGACAATGACGCCCTCTGGTCGCTCGCGTTCAACGACCGCCATAACGTCCTCGAACGTTAACGGCTCAAAGTACAGGCGGTCGGAAATATCGTAGTCGGTGGAAACGGTTTCAGGATTGCAATTGACCATGACGGTCTCAAAGCCGTCTTCTTTCAGGGCCAGGCTCGCGTGGACACAGCAATAGTCGAATTCAATACCTTGGCCGATACGATTGGGGCCGCCGCCCAAGATCATGATTTTGCGGCGCGCGCTCGGATGCGACTCATTCTCGCCCTCATACGTGGAATAGAAATAGGGGGTGAAAGCCTGGAATTCGGCCCCACAGGTATCAACCGTCTTGAACACGGGGTTAATGCCAAATTCCCGGCGGCGCCGCGCGATTGCGTTCTCCGAGGTCGCTTTCAGTTCAGCGATTCGCCGGTCGGAAAAACCCATCGCCTTAATAGTGCGCAGCCATTCTGGAGAGAGCGGTTCACGCGCGATCTGACGCTCGGTAGAAACGATTTCTGCAATCGCCTCGATGAACCATCGGTCGATTTTGGTCAACCGATAGATTTCCGAAATCGGTATGCCCAGACGTAACGCATCGGCTAGATAATAGATGCGTGCGCTGTTCGGCTTGACCAGGTTGTGACGAACCTGGGCGAGGGCGCTTTCTCGAGACATCGCATCAATTCGGCTCTCCAAACCAAAGGAACCAATTTCGAGCGAGCGCAAGGCCTTTTGTAAGGACTCCTTGAAAGTGCGGCCTATCGCCATCGCTTCCCCGACCGATTTCATTTGCGGTCCGAGCTCATCGTCTGCGCCGCGAAATTTTTCAAAAGTGAAGCGTGGTATTTTGGTTACGACATAATCGATAGTTGGTTCGAAGCAGGCTGGCGTCATCCGGGTTATATCATTTGGAATCTCGTCCAGCCGGTAGCCAATCGCCAGCCGTGCGGCGATCTTTGCGATCGGGAAGCCCGTCGCCTTGGATGCCAATGCGGAGCTGCGGGAAACGCGCGGGTTCATTTCGATGACCACCATCCGACCGCTGGCGGGATCGATTGCAAACTGAATGTTGGAACCGCCGGTATCAACGCCGATTTCGCGGATGATCTTCAGCGCCGCATCGCGCATCAACTGGTATTCTTTATCTGTCAAGGTCTGAGCAGGCGCGACCGTAATCGAGTCGCCCGTATGCACTCCCATCGGGTCCAGGTTCTCGATTGAGCAAATGATGACGACGTTGTCGGCACCATCGCGCATCACCTCTAACTCGAATTCCTTCCACCCTTCGACCGATTGCTCGATGAGGACCTCATGGCTGGGTGACATCTCCAGGCCCCATCGCACTTTATGCTGAAAATCTTCCGCAGTGCGGGCGATTGAGCCACCGGTTCCGCCCAGGGTTCTCGACGGCCGAATAATGACCGGCAAGCCAAGTTGGGAGCGAATTCGCTCGGCCTCCTGAACTGAATGAGCAATTTCGGAAGCGGGCACAGACAGGCCAATCTTGAGCATGGCCCGTTTAAAAAGGTCGCGGTCCTCGGCTTTCTTAATGGCTGAGAGCTTCGCCCCGATCAGTTCGACGCCAAAGCGATTGAGCACCCCTGTCTCCGCCAGCTCGATGGCTAGATTGAGTGCAGTCTGACCGCCTACGGTCGGCAGCAGAGCATCCGGGCGCTCCTGCTCAATTATCCGGCTCACCACCGCCGCTGTCATCGGCTCGACGTATGTGCGATCGGCCAGTTCGGGATCAGTCATGATAGTGGCGGGATTGGAGTTGATTAGGATCAACCGCAATCCTTCTTCCCGCAGTGCCTTGATCGCCTGGGTGCCTGAATAATCGAATTCGCAGGCTTGGCCGATAATAATCGGGCCCGAACCGATTACGAGGATTGATTTGAGGTCCTTTCTGCGCGGCACTGAAGTCGCTTTCAGTTGTTGGCTGGGGCCGATGCGCCCTTTGCCTGGCCTTCGCGGTCGAGGTGGTCGAGAGCATCAAGGCCGTAACGAGGAAACAATTCCACTAACCGGCGAAACCTGGTGAAAAGATAACCTGAGTCGTGCGGTCCCGGGGAAGCCTCCGGATGATACTGGACAGAATAAAAGGGTAAACCTTTGCCGCGCAGTCCCTCTACCGTCTTATCGTTTAAGTTAAGGTGTGAAAGCTCGGCCTTTCCCTGCAAGGACTCGGCGTCGACCGCAAAACCATGATTCTGCGAGGTAATCTCCACTCGACCAGTATGCAGGTCAAGCACCGGGTGATTGGCTCCGTGATGACCGAATGTCAATTTGTAAGTCTTGCCACCCAGCGCCAGCCCCAAGATCTGATGACCAAGACAGATGCCGAAAATAGGTTTGCGGCGAAGCAGTCCGCGCACCGTCTCATGCGCATAGAGGACGGCCGCCGGATCAGCCGGTCCATTCGATAAAAAAACACCGTCCGGATTGAGCTCTAGCACCTGTTCCGCCGTTGAGGTGGCCGGGAGAACTTTGACGCGAAAACCCGCCGCGACCAGGCGGCGCAGAATATTGCGCTTAATGCCGTAATCCAGGGCTACGATCAAGGGAGCATCGCGCAATTCGGCGCGTGACGGCTGCCGATAGCCGGTCGCAATAGACCAGTCTCCCAGTTCCCACTCATAAGGCTGTGCACAGGTGACTTCTCGCACCAGATCGCGACCCACCAATCCGGGTGATGCTTTGGCTTTCGCCACCAGCTCGTCGATCTCGAGGTTTACGCTCGACAAAACCGCCTGCTGGGCACCATTGGTGCGGAGATGACGCACAAGGGCTCTGGTATCGATCAGTTCGATCCCTGGCACGCCCGCTCGTTCCAGATATTCACCCAAAGACATCTCGGCGCGCCAGTTTGAAGGGCGCGGGACGTATTCTCTGACGATAAATCCTTCGACGTACACTCGGTCGGACTCTTCATCCTCACGATTGATGCCGACGTTGCCAATTTCGGGATAGGTCATGCAGACCAGCTGACCCTTATACGAGGGGTCAGTCAGCACTTCCTGGTAACCAGTCATCGCGGTATTGAACACGACCTCCCCAGTTACCTCGCCGAGCGCCCCAAAGGCGCGTCCGCGGAAGATACGTCCGTCCGCCAGCGCCAGCACCGCCTCACGAGACATTATGAGCTCCGGAGTTTGGCAGGCGGTTGACAACGATTTTCCCGTCGACGATCGTCGTGACGGCCATGCCTTTTAACGTCATTCCAGTGAAAGGAGTATTGCGGCTTTTGGATACGAAATTGCCAGGGTTCACGGTCCATTCCAGCTCAGGGTCGATTACGGTGATGTTAGCGGGTCCACCAATAGTCAGACGACCATACTCGGGCAGACGGAGCAGCCGCGCAGGATTGAGCGACATCATTTCGACCATTCGCGCAGGACTGATCGCCCCACGATGCACCAGAGACATCGCGAGACCCACTGCCGTTTCGAATCCCACGACGCCATTGGCTGCTCGCGCGAGCGCTTGAGCTTGGCTCTCCGAGAGCCGTCGCGCGGGTTTGTGCGGACCAAAAATATCCTTCAGTTCATCCCAGCATTTGGACCGGGGATCATGCGGCGCGTGATCTGTCGCGATCATGTCGATAGTGCCATCAGCCATCGCCTCAACCAGCGCCTCGACATCGATGCGAGTTCTCAGCGGTGGCGACATTCGGGCATTGGGGCCCGATATAAGAATGGCGCTCTCGTCGAGAGTGAAATGATGAGGAGTTACCTCGCAGGTCAAATTCGTGAGACGTCTTTTTTCAGCGCGGATCAATTCTGTGGCCTCGGCCGTCGAGACATGTGCTAGATGAATCGGTGTCCGGGGCTCGGTGGCCAGTGCCAGGTCGCGGCTGATTCGTCGAGTTTCAGCGCACGTAGGGATTCCTATGATGCCGAGAGTATTCGCTATGCGACCTGCGTTCATAGCGCCTCCGGCCGATAGCGCCCGATCTTCTTCGTGGAGTGATATAGCGAACCCTGTACGACAGGCCTCACGGAACGCCGCCGTCAGTGTTGCCTCGTCGTCAATCGGCAGGCCGTCATCGGAGAACATTCGGACCCCAGCTTGAATCATTGCATCAAAATCAACCAGGTCGCGTCCCTCCAGGCCTTTGGTCACCGCTGCAACCGGGACCAGACGAGCGCCGCCCGACGCGCGCGCACGCTGCAACATGTATTGCGTGACTTCCTCTCGATCGTTTGCAGGTGATGTATTGGCCATGGCGGCCACAGCAGTGAACCCGCCGACCGCGGCAGCCAGCAAGCCAGTCGCAATAGTTTCCTTTTCGGAGAATCCCGGTTCACGCAGATGAGCGTGCGGATCGATAAGTCCCGGCACTATCCACATCCCGCTGCAATCGAGCAGTGACTGAACACTGATAACAGCAAGATTACCGGGCGCTTCGATGTGAGTGATCTTGCCCTCGCTTACGATCACGTCGTAGAGTCCGTCTCTCCTGGAGGCGGGATCGATGACACGCCCGCCCGTGAGCGCAAAGCTTGTCACGCGGGGTTCTCGGCGGTCTTGGGTGATTCCAGCAGGGAATACAACAGCACTCGCTCGCCTGGCTTACCTCCCTCGTCGGCGGCAATACGAACCTGGACCCGGTCGGTCCGCGAAGTCGGTATGCTTTTACCGATGTAATTGGGGCGAATTGGTAGGGCACGATGACCTCTATCAATCAGGACGGCGAGCTTCACACCAGCGGGGCGACCCTGCTGCCACAGAAGAGTCATCGCACGTTGTACGGTCCACCCGCTGTTGATGACGTCATCGACGAGTATGATTAGGCGGCCGTCTACGTCGAAACTGGCGGTGTCGTCGAGCGGCTGGAGCGCAGTCTGACCGTAAACATCGATAGCGGCGCATGGGGGCCGGACGCCGGTTTGCCTGCCGACCAATTCGCGAAGGCGCAGCGCCAGCAAAGCCCCGCGGCTTACGACGCCCACTATTGCCAGCATGGTCGGATCGACTACATCGGCCGTGATCTGCGCAGCGATGGCCTGGCAGGCCGCGGCAATTTCCTCGCTGTTCATAATCTCGCGTTGTGGTCCTCGCCGGTACGGTTCGTAACCGCGCTCTTCCGCCTCTTTGACGCTGTCGAACACCGCCAGGGTGCCATCCTCAACCCATTGACGCACATAGCCGTGAAGGCTCTCATCAAAATGGTAATAGCGGCGGGAAGTGGTGTGGCCGACATAATCAACGCGTAAATTGCGCTCGCAGAAGTCGCATCTGAGCGCAAGGTGTTCGCGGTTGGTGGTCGGAGCAAACCGGAATCGCGGCCGCAAATAGGCACCCTCGCGGCGAGTGATACAGCTCGGATTGGCACACCTCGGAGCAGTTCCACCTCGAAAGGGGATCGATGAGGTGTTACCTCGTTTGGCTGGTCGCGAACGATTTTCCAGTAGCCACGCAATCAGTGCCATCCGCACCGGGACTCCAGCCGCCGCCTGTTCGAAGTAGACCGCGCGGGGGTCGCTGTCGAGTTCATAGGCGACTTCGTCAGTCCTCGGCAGCGGGTGCATAACCACAGCGCGGTGGGTCCGGCTGCTACGGAGGGCGCGCGCATCAAACGGCGCGTAGTTGCACGGCGTAGCATTGCTGCCGGCCAGCCGCTCGCGCTGCAAACGCGTCAGATAGAAGGCGTCGAGCGAGGCCGGCGCACGCGCCGCCGGCACATCCTGTAACGGGTTCGCATCGGTGAAAAGCGCCATCTGATGGGGCGCATTGGGGGTGAGGTACAGAGCGTCAAAGCTACCCTGATCCGATTTCAATTCCTCGAGCGAGACCGTCGAGAAGCGGTAGTTGCGTTCCGCCGCTATCCGGTCCAGTACATAGTCCGGAAGTTCCATGCCACTGAAGGGAGCGGTGACAATATTTGCCCCGAACCGTGCCAGAGCATAAATCAGCGAATGGACGGTGCGGCCAAATTTCAGATCGCCGCAAATCGCGACTGTTAGTCCCTTGAGATGGCCCTTCTTCCGTCGTAACACATAGAGGTCGCACAATGTCTGCGTGGGATGTTCGCGGCTGCCGTCACCCGCATTAATTACCGATACCGAGGCATACTCGGCCGCGACTTGTGCCGCGCCGTCGGATGGATGGCGGAGCACGATTATGTCCGCGTATGCGGAGACAACCCGCACTGTGTCGGCGAGGCTTTCACCCTTTGCGGCCGAAGAGGTATGCATGTCCGGCGAGCTAATGACGGTTCCCCCCAGGCGATGCATCGCCGATTCAAAGCTCAGCCGCGTTCGGGTCGAAGGTTCATAAAACAGGGTGGCCATGATCAAGCCTTCGGCGATTCGCCTGGTCTCACCCCGCTCTATTGCCTGGCTGAAAGAATCGGCCAACTCGAAAATGCGCTCGATGTCGCTGAGCGGCAAATCTTCAATCGACACCAGATCGGATTTCGCCAGTCGGGGCATGCTCTATCAGCAGGCGCTATGCCGGACCATTTTTGATGTCTGGTCTGAGCTTCTGACCGTTTGTAGTGAGGCGACAGCCATCGCTCGGCGCGTTCACCCTAGAAAGCTTCAGGCTTTGTTTCACCGATCACGACCGCATCGACGCCATCAACCTCGCTCAATTTTACGTATACGCGTTGGCCTTCAGGTGCCGCGATGTTCTTGCCGACATAGTCGGCACGAATAGGTAGCTCGCGTCGGCCGCGATCAACCAGCGCCGCGAGCTCGATCGACCGGGGACGTCCCAAATCAGCCAGCGCAGCGAGGGCAGCCCTTACGGTTCGCCCTGTGTACAGCACGTCATCAACCAGCACGACGTTGCGATCATCGAGCGAGAAAGGAATATTCCGACCCAACAGGCGCGGATCGCCCGGCGTGCTTTTGTCGTCGTCACGGTACGACGATATATCGAGCGTTCCGACCTCAACCAGCGGACGGCCGGTTTGATTCAAAATCGTCGCGATCCGCTCAGCGAGATTCGCGCCGCGGCGAATGATGCCAATCAGGGCAAGACGCTCCGCGGCACTGTGACGTTCGTGGATCTCATACGCAATGCGCTTGACACATCTTGCCAGCGCGTCGGCGTCGAGCGCCAAAGATCCTCTCAGGACCACCCGACCAGTACCCGGACAAGCGAGCTTTTTGGGGGCGACGATTTGAAAAAAAACACCAGCCTTGCGACCTGACCGGTGTTGATGTTGACCGTTAACATCCGCTGTACCTTACTACCCTCTCGGGAGCAGCTTAAAGGCTAATTCAAGTTACCTTCCCTCGAAGGAGGCGTCAATTCTCCGCGCGTCGATTCTCACCAATCGTGGCCGATCAACCGTAGTTTCAACCGCATCGCGAAGCGTGAGTGGAGCAGCTGGATTTCCGCCTGAACAGCGGGCCTTGAGGCGAGCAAAGGCGATTTTGCCGCGAACTGCTGCTCGCCGCCAGGTGTTCAGGCACATCGACCGGCTCATCCAAGCTCAGGACATTTAAGCCGAAGTGTCAGGCAGTCAAAAATCCCAGCCGATCAGGCACCGTCGTCCCCTATCTCGGCTCCGCCGAGATTGACACAGCTGCTGAGTCCCCAGATCTCGCGGGCATACTCAGCGGCCGTACGATCACTGGAGAAACGGCCGATTCGAGCAATATTTAAAATGGCCTTGCGTCTCCAAGTCGCGGGGTTGAGGTATTCGCGAGAGATCAAGGCCTGCGTCTGAACGTAAGCGGCAAAATCGGCGACTACAAAATACTCATCATGATTGAGCAAGGTCTCAGGAATCCATTTGAAGAGTCCGGGCTCTCGCGGGCAAAACTGGTCTCCGCTAAGACCGTCGAGCACGCGCCGCAGCGACAGATCCCGCTCGTAGTAGCTGCGCGGGTTGTAGACCGGTCGCAATTCACCAATCTGGGGAGCGCTAAGACCAAAAATGAACATATTTTCGGCGCCGACCTCGTCACGAATTTCGATATTGGCCCCGTCCAGCGTTCCGATCGTTAACGCCCCATTCATGGCGAATTTCATGTTTCCCGTCCCTGACGCTTCGGTGCCTGCGGTCGAAATCTGCTCTGAAAGATCGGCCGCCGGAATGATCCTCTCAGCCAGCGAAACCCGGTAATCAGGCACGAACACGACTTTGATAAAACCCTGAGCGCGTGGGTCGTTGTTGATGACAGCCGCGACGTTGTTGATCAACTTCACAATCATCTTGGCGGCCCAATAGCCCGGCGCTGCCTTTCCCGCAAGCAAATAGGTGCGCGGAACCACAGGCGGCGTTTGGTCCTCGGTGAGGGCCAGATACTCGTGAATGATACCAAGTACCATCAGCAGTTGACGTTTGTACTCATGAATGCGCTTTGCCTGAACGTCGAGAATCGAGGCTGGATCAAGATCAATGCCGGTAACGCGATGTACAATCGTGGCGAGGCGCTCTTTATTGGCCCGTTTCACCGACGCGAAGCGATGCTGGAAGTCCGGGTCATCAGCGAATCGTTCGAGCTCCCGGGTGTGTTCGAGATTGGTTCGCCATTGTTCGCCGATTGTCTCATCGAGCAGGCGGGCGAGGCGCGGATTGGCCATGAGCAGCCAACGCCGCTGTGTCACGCCATTGGTCTTGTTGTTGAAACGCTCAGGCCAGAGCGAGGAAAACTCGGGCACGACGCGGGTTTTAAGCAGCTCTGAGTGAAGCTTGGAAACACCATTAATCGAGTGGCTACCGACGATTGCCAGATGCGCCATCCGCACCTGTGGCTCGGAGCCCCCTGCGACGATTGAAATTTCTCCCTGCTGAGTCCTGCCGGACTGAAGATTTATCGCCTGGGCCAGAAAGCGCCGATCAATCTCGTAAATGATCTCCAAGTGTCTGGGGAGCACTCGCTCCATCAGTGGGACCGGCCATCGCTCGAGCGCCTCGGGCATCAAGGTGTGATTGGTATAGGCCACCGCCGCCTGGGTGATACGCCAGGCAGTTTCCCAGGGAAGATCATAATGGTCGACGAACCGGCGCATGAGCTCGACGATTGCCAGGGCCGGATGGGTGTCGTTGAGCTGAATGGCGACGCGCGCGGGAAAATCGTCTACGTCCTCGCCCCGAGCAAAGAAGCTCCGAAGGATGTCCTGAATCGCGCAGGCTACAAAGAAGTACTCCTGTAGGAGGCGCAGCTCTCGACCGGATTGCGATGAATCGGAGGGATACAGCACCTTGGAGAGCGTTTCCGACACCATCTTCTGCTCGACGGCCTTGAGATAGTCACCTCCGTTAAAAATTTGGATATCAAACTCGTTTGAGGCCCGCGCCTCAAACAGACGAACGTGATTAACTGTGCGACCACCGAAGCCGGCGATGGGCAGATCCGAAGGAAGGCCGATAATTATCCGATAGTCCGTCCAAAGCCGCTTCGGCTTGCCATCGCGGGTCGTGTAAGGTTCTACTCTGCCATACACCGGAATGCTGCAAATATCCTCGAGCCGCGGCTTCAGCCAGGGCGACGCTTCCATTCGCCAGCTATCGGGTTGTTCGACCTGGTAACCGTCAACGATTTGCTGGCGGAACAGTCCAAATTCGTAGTTGATACCATACCCGTAACCTGGCATGCCCAACGTCGCTAAAGAATCGAGCATACAGGCGGCGAGGCGTCCCAAACCGCCGTTGCCCAGGCCAGCGTCGACTTCTTCATCGAAAAGTGATTGTAGATCGATCCCGTGGCCGGCCAGCAGCTCGCGGCAATGGTCAATTATTCCGAGATTGAAGAGATTGTTTTCGAGTGAGCGCCCAATGAGAAACTCAAGTGACAGATAGTACAGCTTCTTGGCTCCAATCCGATCAAATCGCGCCTGGGTTGCTAGCATCCGCTCAAACAGCATGTCACGCACTGCCTGAGCGGTAATGTAATACCAATCATGGCGCGACCAACGGCTGGGGGGCTTGGCGGTGCCAAACCGTAGATAATGGCCGATTAACTGTTCAAAGATAGCGGAGTTGGAAGTTCTTGCATTCGTTGCCTTTGCTGTCATTTGCAGTTTAGGACAGAATTCAATCTCAGGTGAGACAGAAGGCTATATAAAACTTGCTTCTGCGTAAAATCGTACGTCACCCATATACATAGCAGACGTGCAATCTGATGTCTTTAGAGTTCTTACGAGATCGGATTGGCCGACCCCGATGTAGCCACTGCCGTAAGGCTGTATGTTAATTCGTGCGTTCTTCGCCTCGCCAGCTGACTTATATTCGCAATATCTGAGACGCAGCGCCATTTATCCCGTTCACAGATCGCGGCAGATATTCTATCTGACAGAACTGTTACTCCTACGGGCTGGCGCTGGCGACTGCTACCGCTTAAAATGAGGGCTCGTCAAAAGAGGAATAACGCGATGGAACGCGTGGAAATTACCAGAGATTGCGAGGCGATTCAGATTCCCGCCGGGACACCGGTTACCTTGGAGAAAGGGGTCGAAGCCTACATCACCCAATCGCTCGGCGGTACTTTTACTGTCCAGGTTCCCGCCTATGGCGGTCTGTTCCGAGTCTCCGGCAAGGATGCTGATGCGTTAGGCAAGGAACCCGGCGCTGCGGCTGACGTCGCCCTAAGTGCCGGGGATTTGGAGTCGATGGTCTGGGAGCAGCTGAAAACCTGTTTCGATCCCGAAATACCGGTGAATATCGTTGACCTTGGGCTCGTCTATGGGATGGAGTTGACGCCGGTAGGCGATGGCACACACAGGGTCGACGTGAAAATGACATTGACTGCGCAAGGCTGCGGAATGGGTGCAACCATCGCAATCGACGCCCGCCAGAAGCTGTTGTCTATTCCCGGTATTAGCGATGCGAACGTAGAGCTTGTATGGGATCCGCCCTGGAATCCACAAATGATTTCACCCGAAGGCCGTGAACGCCTCGGCCTGGACTGACTAATCAGGCTCGTTCTCAGTCGAAGTGGACAGCGCATTTTAAGGGGAGATAAGAAGCTTCCAATGTTTGCAATCATCAAGACCGGTGGGAAGCAGTACAGGGTTGTTCCTGGCGACCAAATAGTGGTCGAACGGCTTGAAGGTGAAGTGGGTGCGGAGGTTTCCCTCGATCAAGTGCTGGCGGTTGGGGACGGCGACTCGGGGGCTATCGGTCGGCCGACGCTACCGGACGCGTGGGTTAGGGCACGCATCGTTCAACAACCTCGCGGCACCAAAATCATCGTGTTCAAGAAAAAGCGACGGAAAAACTATCGGCGCAAACATGGGCATCGTCAGGAGTTAACGGTTTTGCGAATCGAAGAGATAAGGCGGGGCTCCAGCGACCGCGCTACGGCCCCCGAAGCTCTGCCTGAGAAATCCGGTAGTCAATCGGACCACGAGGTGTGATGAGATGGCGCACAAGAAGGGACAGGGCTCTACACGCAATGGGCGTGACAGTCCGGGTCAGCGTCGCGGTGTTAAAGTTTATGCAGGTCAAACCGTAAAAGCCGGTAACATTCTGGTTCGCCAACTTGGGACGAGGATTCATCCGGGTCGCAACGTTGGACTCGGCCGTGACTACACGCTCTACGCTAGAATCGACGGTGTCGTTAAATACGAGAGCTATAGAGGCCGCGGGCGGCGCGTCAGTGTCGAGCCAAACATGTCATCGCATTCCAGCGAAGGACTAACCGCGCAGTAGCCCGGCGCCGCCGATGAAACGCGTTGCGCAAACACCCAGACAATCGTTGATCGCGATTCGCAATCACGCGGACACGCGTTGTGTTCACACCGACTGTGCGGTCAACTTCCATGCACGAGTCGATCGGTGAAGCGAATAGGGACTGCAGACTAGTTCCACGGCGCGTGAGCTTTTAGTCCCAGTGAATCAGCTACTGCCGGATGCACTACAGAGCCATTGTAAGTGTTCAGTCCTGAACGCAAAGCTGGATTGCGGTCACAGGCCTCGAGCAATCCGTGATCAGCGATTTCAAGTGCGTACGAGAGAGTGGCGTTGGTTAACGCGTAAGTGGACGTGTGCGGCACGACGCCGGGCATGTTGGTCACGCAGTAATGGACCACACCCTCACGAATGTAGATCGGGTTTGAGTGAGTAGTCGGGGAAGAGGTTTCAGAGATGCCCCCCTGGTCAATCGAGATATCGACCAGCGCGGCGCCGCGTTTCATCTTTGAGACCATCGAGCGCGTAATGAGTCGAGGTGCTCGTGCACCGGCTACCAGCACCGTCCCCACTACCAGGTCCGCCTGTCTGATCTCTTCCTCTAGGGTCGCGCGGTTCGACATGACAGTCACCGCACGATTGCTTAAAAGGTCACTGAGATAACGCAGACGCAGCGGATTGACGTCTAGGATTGTCACTTGTGCGCCGACGCCCTCGGCTACGCGACACGCGTTGAATCCGGCTATGCCACCTCCGATGATCAAAACCTTTCCCGGTCGCACACCGGGAGCGCCACTTAACAGAACTCCTGCCCCCCCGTTTTGCGCTTCGAGGCACCATCCGCCGACCTGGATGGCGAGACGACCCGCAACCTCGCTCATTGGCGCCAACAATGGCAGACTTGAATCTTCCAACTGGACGGTTTCATAGCCCAGCGCGGCGACCCGCCGCTTCAGCAGCACGCGTGCCACCTGCGGCTCTGCGGCAAGATGTAGGTAGGTGAAGAGGATGAGACCCGGGCGCAAGAACTTGAATTCGGAGGGAAGCGGTTCTTTGACCTTGAGCACCAAATCGGCTCGATTCCATACCGCAGATGCCGAGGTGACTACTTGCGCTCCCGCGGCGCGATACTGCTGGTCGGTAAATCCGCTGCCCAGACCGGCGCCATGTTGAACGTAAACCCGATGTCCATGGCTTACGAATGCGGCTGCGCCGGCCGGCGTCATCGCAACTCTGCGCTCGTCGGCCTTAATCTCTTTCAAAACTCCCACGATCATTTTTTTTCAACTGTAGAAGAGCAACCAAAGATCGGCAAGGAACTGACACCGGTTGCCTTTCTGTGCGCAAGTGGATTGAGTTCGATCGGAAGGTCGCCGTCAGTGCTTGACAACTGCTCTGTTGCCGCGCTTGATGAACACTGAAGCTCATTCAATGTCCGCTGCGCCCGGCTGCTCGATAACGGGCCAGCCGCTAGCGCTTTGGGAGGAGAAGATGGAGGCTCCGCCGGGACTCAAGTATTCGAAAGAACATGAATGGGTGTCGACTGAAGACTCGTTAGCTACCATCGGCATTACCGATCACGCTCAGGAACAGCTTGGAGAAATTGTTTACATCGAGTTACCGTCGGTTGGTGAAAAAGTGAGCAAGGATGACCCCTTCGGAGTTGTCGAGTCAGTCAAGGCGGTCTCTGACATTTACGCGCCGGTCAGCGGCACGGTAGTTGAGGTCAACGAAGACTTGGCTGAAAGTCCTGAGGTCGTCAATGAAGATCCCTATGGTGACGGCTGGCTGATAAAGGTCAGAGTGAGCGACCCGACCGATCTTGACGATCTTATGGATAACGAAGAATACGAGCAGATGATCGCCCGCGAGAAAGAAGAGTAAACACGAGCGTCGAAGCAGCCGCGGGAACGCCCTTTGGCGGCTGACCCGCGGCGGCCTAAATCAGCGATGCTGCCTCTCGCCATCGGAAAGCGTGGAGAGGGGCATCAAAGCCCGCAGATTCAGTGAGCTCGGATGCGTCCCGCGTATCGCGAGGCCGGATACAGCGCTCCAGTCCGCCAGCGTCTCCCAGGCGTGAGTCAGGCTGCTGCAGCGATACGTCCTGCCCTTACTCATCAACAGTCGTGCGTAATCGGTACTAAGCTTCGAGCCAGGCTCAGTCCCTGAGATCATGACGCTGACTGTTCAAAGTTAGGGGCCCGGACAGGGATCGCCTGTGAGACCGAAACCTCATAGCTGTGAGCGGTAGCCGAGGGATTCATCAGCACAATAACGAAGCGGCAAGTCGTCGACGGCTCGAGTACGAAGTTTTTGGCCGGCTCGAGCTTTTGCAGGAAATCGATTTCATGCGGGGTCATTTGGCCGACCATTCCGGGCGAAACCGAATTGCCACAGTATGCTGAGCCCGATGCCACTAACCGACGCTGCAGATCGCGCAGCCCCGCAGAGAGTTGCACGAGGTGTAGTGGCTCGGTGCCGACATTTTCTGCGGTGCCGCTAATCACCAGCGCTCGCCACGGGCCTTTACCCACTTGATAGGTTGCATCGACATCGCGCAGCGCGACCAGCTTTGCCGGCGTTGTCGGAACGGTAAAACGGTCGCCCACCAGCGGCAAATAGCTCAGAACCGACGCCGACGCGGCGGGAGCGTTGTGGATCAGCAGGGTGAGCGCCCCGAAGCCGAGCGCAATCAGGAAGATGAGCAGGATAAAGAAGCGCGACGAGTGAATGATACCGCGGTTGTAGATCGGGGCCTCGGCTTCGTCGATGAACTCGTCGTCGAGCAATTCTGCCCTTTGCCGGCGCCTCCGACCGCCGCTCCTCCTGGGCGTTTCGTCGCCGAACGTGTCGTCACGAAAGTTTTTTTCCTCGACTGCTCCCGGCGCCGCAAACTCGTCATCACCCACCCGCCATCGGCTGCCTTCCACGGTGGGTGGGTCCGCGAGCGAGGTCGGCCGCCGACTCCGTCTGCTTACCTTGAGGGGGTTGGGCTCGGGTTCTTCATCAGTGAAGTCGAACGATAGGTTCTCTCCGGAGTTGTCTGGCTCACTCCCGGTAAACAGCCGTGAGTAGAATTTTCGCGCCTCCTCTGCTGCGACTCGTGCTGCTGGTTCAGATGACGACTTACTATTCGACCGCGGGCTCTCGACGCTGGTCGCCGGCGTGCTGGTCCCAGAACGATTTGTCCGCTCTTGCGGGCCTAGACCGTTGGCGAGGCGCCGCTCGCCGCTCGCCGCGGAGGGTGCCCGACGGACCGCCGAAGATTCGGGGCGCGTCATTTCGTCGAAACCTGGAGGCACCTCTGGAGAAGGTGTTGCGGGAGCGGCTTGCTCATGATTAGGGAATTCCTTGGCTTGCGCTGCCGGCGCTTGTCCCTCGTCCGTTGCAGGAGAAGGCGGCCGATCATCGGGAGGTTCGGCCGTGCGTTCTTGCTCAGGCTTAAGCCTCCCATGCTGCGCGGATGCCCGAGACTTCCGCGGTTCACAGCTAAAAACATGACCGCATCGCGAGCACTTGAAAGTCGGCAAACCTTCCGGCAGAACCTGTTCATCGATACGGTAACGTGTATGACAGCTGGTACACTGAACTTCTATCATCCGCGCGCCTCATCAACTGGATTAGACGTTACCACAGTCCCATATTAGGATCAGCCTTGGGTAGTGAGAGCCCTTTGCGCGGACCAGCCACTGGCCGATTGTGGCATGCTTGATTGACTCGTGCTATGCGAATTGCCTTGGTAAATCGCCGTTTCGATGCCACCGGTGGCGGTACAGAGCGCGATTTATTGGTTACCGCGCAATTGCTCACCGCCGCAGGCCATCAAGTTACCATTTATGCCGCGGAAGTTCGCCGGCAAAATCCAGGTGTGGATGTCAGGAGTCTCATGAGTCTGCCCTTCGGCCGAGCCTTGAGACTGCTTGTGTTTGGACTCCGCGCGGCGGCGGTGGCGCGCAGAGACGGAGCTGACTTGGTGGTGAGTTTTGCTCGTGCAATAAACGCAGATATTATGCGCTCGGGGGGAGGGGCGCACAAAAGCTACATTGCCGCAGCACGGCAATGGCAGGGGACCACCGGCCAGGCCCTGATGAGGCTTAGTCCTTACCATCGCGTGCAGCTTGCGCTAGAGCGAGCCGCGTTCAGGTCACGCCAAACCCGGCGCGTAATTGCAGTCTCGGAACTGGTCCGCCGTGACCTCGTAAGAAGTTTTGGCTTGCCCGATCCGCGCGTTAAGCTCCTGTACAACGGCGTTGATCTAAGGCGGTTTGTGCCTAGTCGAGACCGATCGCGCTCAAACCCGCTGCGCTCCCGATTAGGCCTCGGTAGCGCTACCGCAATTGCATTCATCGGAAACGGTTTTGCGCGCAAGGGATTGTGGTTTCTGCTCGAGGCCTGGCCAATGGTCGATTCACGCGCCCGGCTGCTTGTGGCTGGGGTGGATCGGTCACTCAAAGCCTATCAGCGTCGTGCAACGCAATTGGGAATTGGCGACCGGGTGATTTTTCTTGGCAAATGCGCCGATGTCGCGGAACTGCTCACCGCGGTGGATGGGTTAGCTTTGCCCTCGTTGTTCGAACCCTTCGGCAACGTTGTAATTGAAGCGATGGCGGCTGGACTGCCCGTACTTTGTAGTCAACAGACCGGCGCGGCCGAGCTGATTCCACCGGTGTTACGTGAATTGATCGTGACCGATCCAACCGACGTCGAGGAGCTGGGACGGCGGCTCAAGCTGCTGTTGAAGATTGACGGCGACGCGACGCAATTATTGCGGTCGACTGCGGAACAATATAGTTGGGAGCGGTATGGTTGGGAGCTGCAGCGGATTCTCTCTTTCTAAAAGATATAAAATCGAAGTTGTGACACGCTATGCGGCCGGGCTGTAGCTATCGGATAACAAATTCAGTGAGCGTTCAGACGGCGCAATCCGTCGCGCATGCCCTGCGCTATCGCCAGGCGTCTTTCCTCACGGGCAATTCGAGCGACGGGTGCTTTAAGAGCGCGCGCCAGGGCAAGCCGCAGTGCTGCGAGGGTTAACTTGATAAGCACCTCTCCCCGAGAGTGGCGCTCGTGCAAGGTTCGGCAAAAACCGCGCTCGCGCGCGATCCTGATGAAGCGCGATCGCACTGCTCGCCTTGAGTCAACCTCGTGCCAAACCAGCGCCCTTGGAGCGTAGCCGATGTGCAGCCCCGCACGACGCAAACGCTGCGAGAGCTCGGTCTCTTCCTCATGACCCGCGGCGCCTGGCCCCAGGCGCTCGTCGAAAAGTCCAACCATGCGGAGGGCGGAGGCGCGAAAGGCCATGTTCGCGCCGATCACCCCGCGCACCTCGATAACCTCCTCTCCATGGTCTACGAGCGGAAGGTCCAGGTAAGCGGCATTTTCACCTGCGGCGACTTCGGGATTCTCCGCAGGGAGAATCCGTCCCTTCATCGCGGCAAACTCAGGATGATCCGCAAAGAAAGCTTCGACCGCCTTTAGGTAATCCCTTGCGGGCACAACATCATCATCCAAGAAGACGAGAATCTCGCCGGACGTTAGTGCGATCGCCCTATTCTGGATCCTGCATTTGCCGGGTCTTGGATCATGAAGGTGAACGAACTGGAGATCGGGGATGGCAATTGGAGTGGATGCAACGGTTCCGTTCTCCGCCACTAGCAACTCATGACGGTCGCCCACAAGCTGGGGCGCAAGACTGTGCAATAGACGAGCGAGAGAACTTGGTCGTTGATGGCTGGCGACGATAATCGAGAGCTTGGCCACGGGCTGCTCGCCTGCCTGGTTATGCAAAATGTTCTGTCAGCACATCCTCAGGACGAACCTAGAAGCAGATGCAAAAAATTCATCGTAAGCTCGTAGGTGAGGCCCCAGATAACCTGTTTGTGGTAAAGTATAGCCGGGCGTAGGAGTTCTACATGATCGCGCTGCCATCGATGAATTCCTCGGTAGCGCGGATCGGCCAATACCGCAAGAGGCACTTCGAAGATTTCGGCGACCTCCTTTGGATCGGGATGGAGTTGGGGTTCACCCTTGACGATTCCCACGAAGGGAGTAACGAGGATGTTGGTGCTGCGTGTACGGCGACCCTCGAAGGCTCCGAGAATATCCAACGAATGAGGTTCGAGACCGATCTCTTCGTGCGCTTCGCGCAACGCCGCACCTAAAAGGTCAGCGTCGCGCTGATCGAAGCGGCCTCCCGGGAACGCAACCTCGCCGCGGTGGTTAGCGAGGCGATCGGAGCGTCGAGTATAAAGCACCGTAAACTGGTTGTCACGGCGCAGCAACGCGATCAGCACGGCTGCTGACTTGAGTCCGCCGTCGACGGCTGGACGTTCTACAGAGTCCGCAGGTATGAGTCGCTGCCTCAAACGCTCGAGGCAGGCGTCGATCTCGCAAGCATCTGGCGGCTGATTCATGTAGCCTAGATCATCCTTGCATGTCGACAGCTGTGCAAGGATTTAGGCCGTTGGCACTGAACGGTTTGTCCTGGGCTCAGGTGAGCGGAGACCGTTTGATGGAGTTGTCAAGACAAGGTTGAGAAAGCCGATTAGGCGTCGGGGTGCATTTGCGAGCCGTGCGCGAAGGTCATTTTAACAAGGGACAATCGACGAGCGGGACGCGATATCTCATCGGGCGTTATCACGAGATTACGCTGAAGGGACGTAATCGCTGGCGCTTCGTTCGGCAGCTCAAGCACAATCTCGTCGAAGTCTTCGGAGACTATTCTTTAAACCGAATCCACCTGGAAGGCCCGCGAATTATTGTCGAACTGCCCCGTGCACTGACCGATCAGATTGCCACCGAGCGCGCCAAGCTGATCTTCGGCCTGCAGAATTTTTCGATCAGCCATGCTGTGCCTCTCGACATAGAAGCGATCAAGCGGCAGGCTGTGGCAATCGCTGCTTGCGGTGTTGCAGCTTGTCCGGAACGCACTTTTCGCGTCAGCTCACGACGTGCAGAAAAACGCTTCGGCCTGACGTCGATGGAGATCGATCGCGAGGTCGGTGCGGAAGTCAGCTCAGCGCTGGGGCTCAAAGTGGATCTGGAAAATCCACAAATGACCATCTCCATCGAAATTCTGCCGGGGGTGGCATACGTCTCCGCCGGCAAGATAACGGGAGCTGGTGGCCTACCAGTCGGAGTAACAGGAAGAGGTCTGGTTCTGCTGTCGGGCGGCATCGATTCCCCGGTGGCTGCTTACCGGATGATGAGGCGGGGAATGCGTGTCGATTTCGTCCACTTCCATAGCTATCCTTTGGTATCGAGTGCCAGCCGGGACAAGGCTCGCGAGCTCGCAGCGCATTTGACTCGTTACCAGGCGAGATCGAGTCTGATGTTAGTCCCGTTTGCAGCTGCGCAACGCGAGATAGTGGCGCGAGTGCCGCGCCCGCTCAGAGTCGTGGTCTATCGGCGAGTAATGTTGGCGATCGCCAGTGAACTGGCAGAAAGAGTCGGTGCACAAGTCTTGATCACGGGTGAGAGTCTTGGTCAGGTTGCGTCGCAGACACTGGAAAATATGATGATCATTCAACAGGCGGCGAGGCACCCGGTGCTCCGCCCGCTAATCGGTATGGATAAGAATGAGATAGTTAGTGAGGCGCGGCGCTTGTCTACTTTTGAAACCTCGATCCAGCCCGACGAGGATTGCTGCACGTTGTTCACCCCCGCCCACCCCGAAACGCATGCGCGCTTTGACCAGGTCGCCCAGGCCGAAGCAATGCTTGCTATGGATCAGCTCGTCCAGCAGGCTGTGAAGTCTACCGAGATCGTGCTTAATGCTTTCCCTCGCCCAACAACAGAATAGCGAGTAGAGGCCATGGGAATTCCATTCGTTGTTGCTGAATTGGATCACATTGTGCTGCGATGCCGCCAACAGGATCGGATGCTGGACTTCTACACACGAGTGCTCGGTCTTAAGGAGGAGAGGAGAATTCCACAGATCGGTCTTATCCAGCTCCGCGCGGGAGCCAGCATGGTCGATCTTGTCCCCACTTGTGAGCCGCGGATGGAAAACGCGCTCAACGTGGACCATTTCTGTCTGGGCATAGAGACTGACGATCTCAATTTGGCAATCAACTATCTGCGGGCAAACGGCACCGAAGTCATTGGCGAACCAGCCGCGCGCTATGGCGCCCGTGGGATCGGTAAGTCGATCTACGCGCGCGATCCGGAGGGTAACGTGATTGAACTCAAACAGCTACCCAAAGGATCGGTTTAGTTTTGAGCCCCGAAAACGGACCCGGGCTAAAGTGAAATGAGGTTCCCGACAACCACTCTGCCATTTTCCCTAGGGTCGCTTATTTTGGCGCTGGTGGTGTGCAGCTGGGGTTGCGTCAAACCGTCGCCGTATCGAATCGCGGAGCGCTATATCGAGAATCTGCGGCAATATAAATACGCGCAATGTTATGCTCTCCTTTCGGCAAAGGACCGAGAGCAGCGACCCTTGTATCAATTCCTCACTGAGATTCCACTGGCGCCGGAAGTCAGTCCGATTTGGTTTCGCCCGATTTTGCGTGCCATGCGTTTCCAACTGAGTGATGAACGTCGCAATTCGGATGGCAGTGCCTATGTAGCTGTGAGAGTGACCGCTCCCGACCTGCCCAGTTGGGAACGTTCACTCGACGCGAATGCTCGGGACAATGACTCAATAAGCCGACTAGTAGAGCGCTCGCTGGCCGCTGGCACTTACCCCACGATAACCTACGAGGACAGGATTGTCCTAATAAGGGAATATCATCATTGGCGAGTATTGGTAGGGTTCGAGGCGCGGGACAGTGTTCTCAAGAGGCATCGCCTGGCTCTGAACGATTTCTATGCCGGACGGCTCGACCAGGCCATTGCCCAATTCAGCTTACTTATTAGAAAGCTGCAGGAAATGCCCGGTACCGGCAATCTGGGAATCGCGGCGCGTTTGCGCTTGCAGGCTGCCACCTTGCAGCGGCTCAAAGCTGAAGAAAGCGCTCTCGCCGCCTACCGAACCCAGCTCAAGCTCGACCAAGTTGCCATGCGAATGGCAGCGGAGCGCGTACCCGCAATCTTTGGGACCATTACAAATGGAGGCAATAGGCCAATCGATGAGCTTAGACTGGCCGTAACTTGGTATGAGGGCCGAGGTCGCAGTCTTAGGGTAGTGCACCGAGAGGAGCACGCGATCGTTGTGACCCCGATTCAGTTCACCGATTTCACGCGTAGGGTAACTCCGTTTTTACCCGGTGAGAAGCGTCAATTCGGTTTCATTCTGAGCGCGCCTCCCGAGGTGCAGCAGAACGCGACACCGCGTGTGAGTGTTGCCTCGCTCGCGTTTACCGAAATTCCAGCAGTGCTTCCGATGCTCGCAACGCCTGCGCCCCCGCACACGGCCGGACCCGTGAGCGATTCGGTGCGGCGTTTGCGTGCTACGCCGGCCATGACACCAGGCGATGTATCGCTTGCCCCTGACGATCAGACCGGCAAGCTAGCACGCGGAGCCGCGCAATGATGGGGGAGCCGCGACCTGGGGGAGCGCCACTTTGCCAACTCTGGTTACGATAGCCGTGCCCACTTATAATCGGCGGCATCTCCTCGAAAAGACGCTGGCGAGTATAGCAGCCATAGAGTTGCCCAGCGGGGTCAACGCCGAGTGCATCGTTGTCGATAATCGTTCGACCGACGATACCCGTCAGTTGGTCGCGGAATTTAGCACCCGCTCCGTATTTCCGACCAACTACGTGTACGAAGAGAGACCGGGTTCCAGCCACGCGCGCAATCGGGCCGTAGAGGAAGCGCATGGAGAGTTTATCCTTTTTATTGACGATGACGCGGTGGCTGAGCCGAGCTGGGTCGCTGAGATGCTGAGCGAAATGCAGCGTCGTCAGCTCGACGTAGCTTGCGGCATGGTAGTGCCGCAGTGGTGCCAAACACCTCCTCGCTGGCTCGGGCCGAGCCTCTACGCGCGCCTAGCAATTCACGACGCCGCGCGACTCCTCAGCGCTGAACCGGCCGAACGTAACAAGATTCATAATTATTTCAGCGCGAACGTTGGTTTCCGACGGCGAGTCTTCGAACGATTCGGCGGATTTCGAGCGGATTTGGGCGTAGTCGGGAGCAATCCGATCTCGGGGGAAGACACCGAATTATTCACCCGCATCGTAGCGGGTGGAGGGCTTATCGGTTTCGCACCACGTGCTCGCGTCCGTCATATCATTCCAGCTGAGCGGATGCGGCGCTATTACCTGTGGCGAAAGAGTTTTGCCTTTGGTTATGGCAGTGCCCTGCTTGGCGGCCGCACCCATAATCACCTCGACAAGCTCGCGCGCAATGCAGTTCGTTTGCTAGCGGCGGCGGCGCGGGGTAATGGTGAACGTGTCGTCTATCATGCACTGGAATGTGCTAACTTTTTGGGATATGTACGCGGGCGCTTGGATGTGAGGCTGGCTCGAAGTCGTGCCGATGGTCGCTCGAGTCGCTAGCAGCTTAAGGAGTCCCGTAAGATTCAGCGACGGGTGAGTTTATCGATCTCCCCGAGATCCTCATTGGTCAGCTTCCACGAAGACGCCTTGACATTTTCGCTCACTTGTTCGGGACGCGTGGCACCGCAAATCACACTGGCTACCTGAGGCTGCGCTGCGAGCCAGCTCACGGCGAGCTCGAGCAGGGTGTGCCCGCGCTCCTTTACGAACGTTTCCAACTTCTGGAGTGTCGCGAAATTTTCTTCAGTCAACACCTGATCGGCTAAGCGCTGGGTGGAGGCCAGGCGTGTACCCTTCGGAGGTGGCGTATGGGGACGATACTTGCCAGTAAGAAAACCGCTGGCCAATGGAAAATAAGGCACAAGGCCGATATTGAAGTGCTGGCACGCCGGAATTAATTCGCGCTCGATCGAACGGTCCAGCAAATTGTATTGATTTTGGGCGCAGATGTAGGAGGTCAGGTGACATTCGCGTGAGATACTCAGCGCATTAACCAACTGCCAACCTGAGTAATTGCTACAGCCGATGTAACGAACCTTGCCTGATCGCACCAGGATGTCGAATGCTTCCAAAGTTTCCTGCTCGGGAGTCGAGGGATCGGGAGTGTGAATGTAGTAGAGGTCGATATAGTCTGTATTGAGGCGGCGCAAACTGGCTTCACACGCTGCGATGATATGGCGCCGAGAGGCGCCAGTGTTATAGGGTCCCTCGCCCATTGCCATCCCGACTTTGGTGGCCAGCACGACGTCGTGGCGACGGTTGCCCAATATTTTGCCAAGCATCTCTTCGGAACGGCCGCGGCCGCCGTAGATATTAGCCTCATCAAAAAAAGAAATGCCCTCGTCCAAAGCTTTGTGCACTACTTCGCGGGCTTGCTCAAAGTCGATTCGCATCCCGAAATTGTTGCAGCCAAGTCCCGCAAGAGATACTTTCAGACCGGATTTGCCAAGATTGCGAAATTCCATCTGCTTTCACCGGAATCATAACTCAGGATTCACAACTGCTTGGGGGCTCGCTCGAGCGATGCGGGTCTCGTGGGACCCGCGCTTCATCGCTCTGCTACCGGGTGCTGCCCCACAGAAAAAAAGCAGCAGGCAACCGAGCAGCGGTGCCATGTCGAGATTTAAAGCATCTGGCCGCCTTCGCGTGCAAGCATTAAAGGCGGCACCGACAGCGACTCGATTTGGGTCCGCGCCGACATTTGACAGAAGGCCAAGATTCCTGCGAAACAAACCCTGGGCTGGCGGCCACGAACCAATGCACAACGCGACGGGGGCGCCCAGACGACAGAGGAGAAGCACGGTGGACTTCAGATTCAGTGAAGAAGACGAGGCTTTTCGCCACGACTTCAGGCGCTGGCTCGAGGCTAACTTGCCGCGCGATTGGCGGGATGACGGCGAATTACACGACCCAGAGACCAAGGAGGAATTCGAGCGACGCCGAGCGTGGCATCGTAAGCTTTACGACGCGGGCTGGATGTGCATCCATTGGCCCAAAGAATACGGGGGTCGCGGCGCAAGCCTTATTCAGCAGTTCATCTATCATCAGGAGCTCGAGCGGGTTAAGGCACCCCCGACCGTGAACTTTCAGGGCATAGCCCGCGTCGGGCCGACCCTGATGCAGTGGGGCACGTCTGAACAGAAACGGCGCTATCTGCCCAAAATACCACCAGCCGAGGAGATCTGGTGTCAAGGTTTGTCCGAGCCTAATCACGGCTCCGACCTGGCCGCGGTCGAGACTCGCGCTGTGGACGAGGGTGACCACTTCGTCGTCAACGGCTGCAAGGTGTGGACCTCCAACGCGCATCATGCGGATTTTACCACCTTGCTATGCCGGACGGATCCGAGCCTGCCGAAGCACAAAGGTTTGAGCTATCTGCTCGTTGACATGCGCAGCCCCGGGATCACTGTTCGCCCATTGGTGCAAATCACCGGCGAACGAGCCTTCAACCAGGTTTTTTTCGAAGACGTCAGGGTTCCCAAGACCAACTTGGTGGGCGAGAAGAACCAGGGCTGGCTAGTCGCCATGACCAACATGATGTTCGAGCGCACGATTCACGGTGGTCGCACGGATATGATGGTGGAAGTGCGTCAAGTTGTCGAACTGGCCAAAAAGGTCAATTGGAACGGACGTCCAGCCTGGGAGGATGAATACGTTCGACAGCAAATCGCACGATTTGCCTGCGAAGCTGAAGGCCTCAAGTACACCAGTTTGCGGCAGCTCACCAGGCAATTGAAAGGATTACCACCCGGTCCCGAAGGCTCAATCATGAAGCTCGCAACCAGCGACCTCAACCTGCGTCTGCAGATGTTCGCAATGCAGTTGCTCGGACCATATAGCCAATTCGAGTACCGCGCACCGGGCGCTATTGATCACGGCAAATGGTCGCATCGAATGCTCGCGGCAAGGCGTGCGACGATCGCAGCCGGAACCAACGAAATCCAGCACAATATCATCGGTGAGCGCGTTCTGGGACTCCCGAAAGGCTAGAGGCCTCCGCCGGACAGCCCATTGCTACCCAAACAGCCGTAGATGCCTTCGACCCAGGAGGGCGCGGGTCAGAGCCAATAAGGCGGCGCGCGCATGTTCTGCGCTCACTCGAGGCTGCCGGCCGGATCATCGAGTGCCGGCGAGGGCAGGGGAGGATGCGAGCGACGGGCTGACCATAACCGCTTGAGCCACACCGAGATCAGCAGCGGAATTTCCAAGGCGGTAGGCAATAAGTCGTCGATAGCGAAAACTGCCGGTTGTGTTCGCAAGAACAAACCGCGAGCGTACGATTTGGGAGAAACCATGCCCTTCCAGATTCCGGCCGTGGCCGCCGGAATATCGGTCACCAGCCGCATCCATCGGCATCCGCTAGCGGCATGGATTTCTGTAATGGGCTGCTTGTAAGCGAGTCGCCAGAACAGGTAAGGGAAATCTATTCCGGCCTGTAGGCCGATCGTATGCCAGCCCCAAACACGCGGGTTTACGTCTAGAATCTTGTATTGCCCATCGCGGGGGTCCTGTTTAAACTCCACCTCAACCAAGCCAGTAAAACGCAAAGCCTGCAGAAATCTGCGGGCATCATGCTCAACTCTACTGTTCTCAATGGTCTCGACGTACGAACTCGACCGACCGAAAGCGGTTGGGTATTGACGTAAACGCCGAGCCGTCACGGTAGCCAACGGTTTCCCGTCGACACAAAGCGCACCGAAGGCGAACTGATACTCGCCGCAGCCTGGAATCATTTCTTGAATCATGACGGCGTGTGAGCCGACGAGCTTGCACGCTTCTTCGTAGCGATCCAAGAGCTGTTCGCGGTTGCGCACCAGCCAGGCTTTGGCCCGGGTGAAGCTATTATCGTTCTCTTTAAATGCTGGTTTGAGAATTGCCGGAAATGGGAAGTCCAGTGATGCCACTTCCTCAGGACTGCGGGCACATGCTGTGCGAGGGAAGCCGATTTTTAGCGCACGCGCCAGCCTGTACGTGAGTCGCTTATCGTATGCCCATTTGAGTACCTTCCAGGGTGAAGTGGCCAACGTGAAGTACTGACCCAGAAAGTTTTGATGCCGGGCAATTAGAGCAGCATGACCATCGTCGGTAGGTACTAAAAGCCAGTGGCGCAAACGAAACTCGGATGCGAGTTGGGTCAGAAAGCGAAGCTGCGCTGATTCTTCCTGAGGCCACGCAAAATGCCTCAGGGCGTACCGCGATTTGGCAGCGATCGATTGCTGGCCGACCAATACCCATACCGGTATGCCCTGGCGCCCCAGACTGCGGACCACCGTCAGTCCTCTGTAGTCTGCGCCGATTACAATTGCTCCCGGTTTTTCAGCGGCCTCGACGGACTTCGAGTCGCCAGGTTGCGATGGGGCTGCACTAGCCAAAGCGGCTAACCCCCAAAACATAATTGATCAGTGCACGCGAACTGTACTCGGTGCCGGAAACAAACCGCATCAGGGGGCCGAAGCTCCAGGCCCCACAAGCACCGAGAAAGTGCAAACCCGAAACCGAAGATTCCAAGCCAGGGCCCAAAACCGGATATCCCTGGACACGGTCAACGGCGCCCAACAGCTGCGGTGCGAGGAATTCATAGCGGGAAATATCAACCCGATATCCGGTGGCCAAGATGGCGTGATCCACCATCCGCCGAGTTCCGTCGCTCAAAGTTAGTTGAAGCCGACCGTTCAGCTTTTCGGCCTTACTGATCTCGCGGCCAGTGGTAATAGTCACCCGGCTCAACCGCGGCTTGACCCACGCCGCGCCGGCCGGCCGGATTGCCCTCCTTACCATCCAGTCGCGCAATCGCGAAGGGAACAGCTTCAGCAGCCTAGGGCGCGAAACAACGTGGGTGAGTATCGGCGGTCCCACATCAGCTCGAGAGCGCAGCAGCCGATCGGCACCAGTCAGGTCACGTCGCAACCTCGCTTTTCCGGTCAACCAGTAAATGCGCGGGTTTCTAGCGATGAGCTCCACTTGCGCCCCCGCCTCGCTCAACAGCGCGGCACTTTCGAGTGCACTCTGGCCCCCGCCCACTACGACGACGCTTCGTCCAGCAAAACCGGTGAAATCGCGATGTTGCGAGGAATGCGTAACCAATTCTTCTGCTAAGCGCACAGAGTCGAAAACCTGCGGTGTGTACGCGAAGGCCTCGATACCGGCAGCGATTATCACGCGGTCGACGCAGTAGCGTTCGCCGTCTTCCAGGAGTAATGCGAATTCTCTTCCATTGTGTTCGAGTCGCAGTACACGTCGCCGCTGGACGTCGGGAATACCCTGGCTCTGGAACCACATCCCATAACCAAGGAAGTGACGAAGAGGGATCGGAAGCGAAATCTCCAGCCGATGCTCACGCTCGTACGCATCCAGACTAAGGGCGTGGGCAGGGTCGGAGATGTTCGAAGCGTACCAGGCGGAACGCAACATCATTCCCTGCGGCATACGGGATTGCCAGAATCCCATCGGTTCACCGAAGACGACCGACTTGACTCCGGCGGCCCTCAAGTAAGCTGCCGCCGAGAGGCCATACGGGCCAGCGCCAATAACCGCGACCCGTTGCTGCGCGTACTTGGGCACAGCAATCGTGATCGACGAACCGTTTGAGATAGCCGCTGCGCGATTCATTTGGTGTTCGAATAACAGGTCCCGACGCCTATACGCTTAGATGGAATTTTGACCTCTCTCTTTATCGCTTCGCCCTACAGCTGAAATCTGGCGCGACGACCTTTCCCTGGCCAGTTTCATTGAGAGGCTCCTATCGTGCGTCGTCAGCGATTTGCGTTTGCCTAGCAACCCTCGGCTTCGGGCGGCGAATTGCGAATAATAGTTTCATCCGTCGCCACACGACGATTATAGCCGCTCAAAAAAGTGTACTGGAGACGAATCATCTTCAAAACAACCAGCGTCTTGATCGTCAGGATTGCTCACCTGTCCTCGCATTTGCGACCTCTTAAGGTTTCCGGCTCATTCTCAGACGTGAAGCGATTTTCTGTGTCAGGGCAAAGCCAGGACAGTACCATTACACATTGCGCAGACGTTCGAGGTCGATTGGATGGCCCACCCGCTGGCGGAGCGTGTTAACCTCGTACGACGTCGAGTTCTTTCGCTGAACCAAAAAATTATCAAGAAAAAGAAAATCTATGCCGCAATTCAGAAAGGTTTCGAGCGCCTGCTGGGGAGTATTGACTATTGGCTGTCCCTTGACATTGAAACTCGTGTTGAGAACCATTTCTCGCCCGGTCACCCGCCCAACTGCCTCAAGCAATGTGTGAAAAGCATGATTATCTTCGGGCGAGACCGTTTGCAGGCGCGCCGAACCATCAACATGAGTGACGGCGGGCAATGTGCTGCGATGGGCTTCGCGCACGTCGACCGTCGTGATCATATACGGGAGCTCCACGCCGGGAGCTATATCGAACCAGCGAGGCGCTTCCCGCAATGTCACTGCGGGTGCAAACGGCCGAAACGCTTCTCGCATCTTGACCATCGCATTTATTCGGTGACGCATATCGGGATCGCCTGGGTCGGCGAGAATACTGCGATGACCGAGTGCGCGCGGCCCAAATTCCATGCGTCCGCGGTACCAGCCCACGACGCAACCGCCCGCGATGAGTCGAGCAGCCGCCTGCGCAGCTTCGCTCAATCCGCCTAGCTCAACGTAATCGATCCGGTCGCGGAATCTCGCGAGTGTCTCAACAATGACCCGCTGGCCGTAGCTCGGGCCAAGAAATGGCACCGGAAGTCGCTTATTCTTGATTTCTCCGTGAACTGAAGCTCGAAAAGCGGCGGCACCTAATGCTGCACCGTCGTCGCCTGCTGCTGGTTGGACGAAGATTTCGTCAAACGCGCCGCTCCGGAGGATGCGACCATTTGCCGTACAGTTCAGCGCCACTCCACCTGCTAATGCCAGTCGTCGGAGTCCGGTCTTTCTGCCAAACGAGGTGCAGATGTGTAGCATCACTCGATCAAGGCATTGTTGCAGTGCTGCGGCGACGTCGCGATGGTCCTGGGTAATGTCGTCTTCGGGCTGCCGGGGTTTGACCAACTCCGCTTCGAGCTTACGTCTGGTCGCCGCGTAAGTCTGACGTTCCGCTGGCGAGCGATTAAGATGGAGAATCGGGACAGAGACGGTCCCGTCGGGATTCAGCTGGACCGCCTTTTCAAAAAATGAACGGAAGCGCTGCGGATCACCATAAGGCGCCAGTCCCATTATCTTGTATTCGTCCGCGTTAAAGTCAAAACCGAGGTGTAAGGTCACAACCGAATATAAGATGCCGATCGAATCGCGGGCTGGAACTTCAATGAGCTTTTGAAGTTTGCCGTCACTCGCTCGGTAGACTGACGCGCTTTGACTTTCGCCCATTCCGTCGATTACCAAGACCAGGCATTCGTCCCAGCCCGAGCAGAAATAAGCGCTGGCCGCATGGGCCAGATGATGATCGACATGATGCACTTTCTGGCGCGGGAAACCCTCCAGACATCGCGCGACCTGGGCAGCAACCGCATCTGGAGCAAGCACCTCACGATAAAGACGCGCATTCAGGGGATCAAGCGAATAAGCGATCCGGTGGGGACCATAGTTGAAGCCGTGGACCACCTCGTCGATCGCCTCCAGGGACAGTCCGGCTTCTGCCAGGCAATACTCAATTGCACGTATGGGAAAGGCGCCGCTGTGTTTGCGACGATTGAACCGCTCCTCAGCGGCGGCCGCGACTATTTCCCCGTCAACGAACAGCGCTGCTGCCGCATCAAGGCCTTGGACAATGCGATACTCACGTTCCGATAAGCCGGGCCAATGCTGCTGCTTGAACCGGACCGAACCATCAAATCCACTGAATCCCAGAATTTTCATATTGGCACGTTGGCTAAGACCCAAGTATCACTGTCACGTGAATCTCACGTATCGGGGCAACTCGTTTCGCGTGTGAGCTCACTGGCCTTTGGGACTGCATCGGCTGCCGATGCGCGTGGTTCGAGCGGCTTGAGATTCTGATAGAAGACCTTGAGCGGAGTGTCCCATGTCAGCGGTACACCGCAACGGGCAACGGGTTGGGCCGGGTTACCACGCACCATGGTCATAGGTGGGACAGAGCGGCTCACGACACTTCCAGCCGTAACCACGGCGCCTCTGCCCAGCCGCACATTGGGTAGGATGATCGCTCCGGGTCCAATATAGACGTCATCCTCAATACGAACTGAAACGTAGTCCTTTTCGTCTGTTTCGGGTGGCGGCAATGTGTGCATGTGAGCGAGGATCATGCAACGTGCGCCCAGTTGGACATTATTGCCCACTGATACCCAGTGAGGGTAGGCGGTTTCTATCAAAACATCGGTAGCCACATGGACCCGCTTCCCCATTGCTACACCACGCATTCGATGAGCCCATACACGAAAGGTGAACGCGCCGGGCATTGACCTCGCCAGGATTTGCAACAGGCGGTTCTTGATCCCGACGATCAGCCGCTCGCCGGGCATCGCACGCAGCTTGTAGCCGGCCTGTGATTGGTCGCGCGGGTTCATGCCAACTTCTCGACGAACATTTCCTGCGTCGGCCTTATGCACTGCGCCGCATTTGCGCCGAGTGCAAATATTGGCTCTCGATGTAACGGGAAAGAGGTCCCAGAGTGGTCAGCTGCTCGGGGTCGAGCTCCGACAAGTCGATGGTGATCTCAAGCTCCCGCTCCAGTGCAGCAATCAATTCGACAATGCCCAGCGAGTCGATGAGTCCCGAAGTTAGGAGGTCGAAGTCATCGGTGAGCTCTGCAGGGACGAGCCCCATCTCAGCAATCGAGGACCCTAGATGTCGTAGGATGAGCGATCTGACGTATTCTCCGGAACCGCAACTCATATCCCAGCCTCCAGCATTTTGATCAGCTGTCCGCGATCAATTTTGCCGCTTCCGTTTAGAGGCCAGCAATCAATCAGGTGTATCCTGCGGGGCACGGCATAACGTGGCAGTCTGGCCTTAAGCCGCTCGCGAAGCGTATCAACGTCGACGGCGGTCGAAGTGAGAAATGCTTCAACACTCGCCGCGCCATTGGTGCGCAAGGGCCAGCCGACCGCAACGGCGACGTCCACGCCGGCTTCGTCTCTGAGAACTGCTTCAATCTCCTGCAATTCAACCCGATAACCTTGTACCTTGATTTGATGGTCGAGGCGCCCGCGGAATTGCAAAGGACTGTCGGAACTGTTCTGGCAAACCCGGTCTCCGGTCCGATAATAAATTGATTGCTTCCCGGGTGGGATAACGAATGATTGCGCGGTTTTCTCCGGATCGCGCCAGTAACCCAGTGAGACTTGGGGTCCGGAGACGAGCAGTTCACCCTCCTGGCCGTAGGGCACTTCACGCAAATCATCATCGACAATCAGCGTTTTCATGCCAGGAAGAGGAGCGCCAATTGGCACTATATTGCGCTCAGACTCGGAGGGAGAGCGGTCGTTGTCCCATCTATAAGCCGTACACGCAATGGTCGCTTCAGTGGGCCCGTAAAGATTTTCGAGCGTGCTCGAGGGAGCGGCCGCGGACCAGGCCACGGCCAGCTCCACCGGTAAGGCCTCGCCGCAGAACAGGCTCCAGCGCAGCGAGGGAAAAGCCGCCGGCTTTAACGCTCCGAGTTGCTTCATCATCAAGGCAACTGAAGGTACCGAGAACCAGACGGTCAGGGTTGCATCGCGGATAAAATGAGCCGGGTTTAACAAAGCCTTGCGGCTAGGGCAGCAAACGCATGCACCTCTTTCCCAGGCGACGAACATGTCGAACACGGACAGGTCGAACGTCAAGTCAAACGTCTGCGAGAATCGATCGAATTGATTGATTGCGTAACGCTCGGCAGCTGTCCGCACAAAATGAACGACGTTGTTGTGGGAGACGGCGACAGCTTTCGGCTCTCCGGTTGAACCTGAGGTGAACAACAGATAGGCGAGTGCCTCGGGCGAAGATCCAACCGGAAGACTGGCGCTGCAGGAACTCAGGCTATCTTTACCGACAAACACGTGCTGAGGCCACTGACTGACGTATCGGCTGACATCGGCACACTCGGGCATAAGAACAACAATGGGCGCGGTCAAGCCTTCCAACACCTGCCCGAGTTGAGTCTGCGCGACCTGATCAACGATGATTGAACGGCATTCCGAGCGGCGCAGCATCAGGTTAGTTCGCCCCGGCGGAAAAGCGGGGTTCAGTGGAACGTAGCCATGACCTGCCATCAGGCTTCCAAGAACGCCGGCAAATCCGGTTATGGAGCGATCGGCGAAAATCGCGGTCAGTCGCGGTTCAGTGGGCGGCAGGTTCTCCAACAAGGTCGCCCCAAAGCTTCTCGCAATATTGTAAAGCGCCTGATAGGTGAGGCGCGCCCCGCCGGCTTCGATCGCAACCCGGTCGGGATAATGCTCAACCGAGCTCAAGAAACCACCGAGGAGTGAGCGCGTGAGACAGGGCATTAGCGTGATTACTCCGCAAACAGGCGTAAGCGATTCGACGGTGCTAAACGAACCAACACTGGCCAGTTCGCCAACGATCTATTCAATCGATGAGGCACGACCTGGCCTTTTCGAGGTACTTGGCCTTGGCCAGCGCAAACGTCTCCGCTGCCTCTTGCAGATCGGACGGCTGCAAGGGAATGTCTAGGATATAAGTGCTGAACCCAGCCATCATGTATTTTGCCAACTCATCCGCAACCTCATCTCGGCTGCCGACTAGATACGGGCAGAAGGTATTGTAGTTCTTGAATGGCCACAACCAGTAGAGCCCGTGGTGAGTTTCGCCGCCGGTTGAAATGTCGGATAGCTGTTTATGCCACTGCGAATCAGAAACTTTCATCGCGAGCATATGCTTCAGTTGACCCGCGCGATCGCCCGGAAAGCGACTATGGGCGGTTTCCCATGCCTGCTCCGAGGTTTGTGCCGTAATCAGGCCAACCCGAATGCCGCAATTCTTGCGAGGCTCGATGTTGTCGTCGCTATTTTTCGGTTGCGGATACTCTACCGCAATCGCACCAATTGAATGGGCGGCCTCACGGCCCGCCTCAGATGAACCTGAGATTAACAAACGGGGAAAGAGTTCGGCCGGTAAGCTTGGTTTCAAAACCAAATTCTTTACCTGGTAATAGTGTCCGGAAAATGAAAAGGGGCGATTCTGCGCCAGTAGACCCTTGATTATTAGGGTATACTCAATCAGTCGGCTGTATCGTTGGTCATGTGGGGTCTGATCGCATAACGCTAGCAAGTCATTGCGGAAGCCGCCGGCGATCATGTTGAGCGAAATCCGTCGGCCATATAAATATGACAGAGAAGCGACCATCTTCGCTGCGGCAAAGGGATGCATGTAGACTGGCTGAACCGCTACTAACGGCGAGAGTTTCTCAGTCTGCTCAATCACCAACTGAGCCGCGAGCCAGGGATCTACCAGCGAATTATCAGAATAAATCAGAATACCGGCACACCCCGCTTCTTCACTCCAGCGTGCTACCTCGGTCAACCGACGGCTAAAGGACTGCGGTGTATGGTCGGCTGACTGGGGAGCGGTCGAGAACAGTTCAACAGACAAGGCATCCGCCCGCCGGGTACACACTTCACCATATACCATAGCATGTCATCCCTGCCGGATCCGAATGTCATCAGTAAAGTAAAGCCTGTTCAGTAGGTTGAAGATGCCATTAGTTCTCAACAGCCCAAAGAAGGCCTCGGCAGCTCGCCACTCACCGATACAAGGATATTAAGAACAGGACTCAGGTAAATTGCCAAGTCTAAGGGGAATTTTCCTCAATTACTTAACCGTTGCACGTAAGAGAAGCAAAAAGTGAACCGTTATAGCTTCGAAAGATCGCGGCCAGAAATTCTCATTAGCTAGCGAGGAGCACATGCTCCATCCCTGCCCGGATGTAGTTTTTTTTACAGACCCAGCCCCGCAACTATTTGAACCGCCTTTATGTCCCGCGGCCAGCCTTATATTCAGAAGTGGCTAGGTTCCCGCTCCCGACGATTATCCCGTTCTAGTTGAACGGTCATGTGCCGGATGTTGAACTTGTGTTCAAGCAGAGCAGAAATATCGGAGAGGACGCGATCTTGGTCCGCGTCTTCTGCCACGACTGCGTGCGCTGAAAGAGCGAATTGATGGCTGGTCAGACACCAGACATGCAAATCGTGCAGCTCCCTGGTACCGCTGATCTTCAGCAGATCTTTCTTGAGCTCATCGAGATTGACGCCCGCCGGGACCGATTCCATCAGGATATCCACGCCCTCGCGGATCAGCCCCCAGGAGCCAAAAATTATCAGACAACCGATGAACAAACTTACAGCCGAGTCTGCTCGTCGCCAGCCGAGGTAGGTGAGCGCCCCCGCGATTAGGACCCCAGCCGAACCTACGAGGTCGGCCAGCGCATGTGTCATGATCGCCCGCAGAGCGATCCCGCGCGCCGAGCGGCGAGGTCCGAGCGTTATCCACACGAGGAGAAAATTCATGAGGATTCCGATCCCCGCAATTATCATTAGGGGCAAACCATTTAGTACTGGTGGGTTGCGCAACCGCTGAACTGCCTCAAGCCACAGGAATGCGACCAGAACCCAAAGAATTAATCCGTTGAAGACTGCCCCGAGAATTTCTGCGCGAACGTAGCCGTAGGTTTTGCCGGCGCTAGCAGGCCGCGACGAAATCCACAGCGTGAACAGAGCAAGGCACACCGTCGCAATGTCGGTCAGCATATGGAGGGCGTCGCTCAACAGAGCCAGACTGTCGATCAACCAGCCGGTGGTCAGCTCCGCGACAAAATAGAGCACGGTAATCGCCAAGACGACCTGTAGTCGCCATCGCTGTTCGTTGTGGAGATAATGCGAACGAATCGATTCCAAATGGCTATTCGACCGGGATACCTAGAGCAAATTAATCTGCACGGTCAAGTCGCCCTTCTACAAGCCGACATGCGTGGGGCAGGTTCAGTCGTATTCAACCAGTGAAGAGCAAACGATAGGCTCAAGCCTTTGCCGACCGCCTAAGGCCTTGAGTTCGATTACAAACGCGCAGCCAGCCACTTCGCCCCCCAATTTCTGTACGAGCCTCACGGCTGCCAAAGCAGTTCCCCCAGTCGCCAGAAGGTCATCGACCACCAAAACTCGCGAACGCCCTGCGAGTCCGTCCTGATGCACATGAAGAGCGGCCGTGCCATATTCAAGCTCGTAGCTCTCCGCGATAGTTTGGTAGGGCAGTTTGCCGGGCTTGCGGGCGATGGTTAACCCGACGCCTAAGCGGTAAGCCACCGGCGCGCCAATTATAAATCCTCGCGACTCAATTCCGAGCACCTGGTCGACTTTGCCGAGCCAGGGTTCCGCGATCTGGTCGACGACTGCCGCCAATCCACGCGGATCACTGATAAGAGGCGTGATGTCACGGAAGAGGATTCCCGGCTGAGGAAAATCCGGGATATCACGAATCATTTGTTTCATTTCATCAGGAGTCATCGTGACCTCCCACAATCAACTTCCCGAGCCTGCCTGGTGCCGGGTGTGCTCGATCGCACGAGCTTCTCTCGGCCAACCAACATATCATATCTCATGCATTGACTTGCTCGACGATTCGTCCGTCTTGAGTGGCTAGCGGGATAAAACCTTACGAGAACAAAGCGGTATGACCAGTGCAGCACTACCACCCGCTGTTGCGGGCGAATTTGACGGTGCCATCGGTCTGCAACGGTGGCAGGAATGACAAGGGATCCTGAGGTTGGCCATGATAGCGAACCTCGAAGTGAAGATTCGGACCGGTAGTCCGGCCAGTAGCGCCGAGTTCCGCAATTGCCTGACCTCGCATCACATAGGCGCCACTAGACACAAGGTTACGGCGATTGTGGCCGTACACCGTGACGTAACCGTTTAGATGGCGTAATATTATGGCGTTGCCGTATCCGCGTAGTCGCCCCGAAAAAATCACAGTGCCTTCGGCGGCCGCATGGACGGGCGTTCCCGCTCCGGCCGCAATGTCGATCCCGTCATGCATTACGCCATTGCGCATGCCGAACGGCGAAGACACGTAACCCACATCAACGGGCCACGCGAACAGTCGCCCGGTTCCCGGCAGGAACGGAACGCGTGAGTAGGTCAAAGGTCGATCGATTGCTGGGCTGGTCGGCACTACCAATACCTCGCCCGCCAGCAACTCCCTAGCATCGGTCAGCCCGTTAGCTTCCATAAGACTTCTGGCCGTCACTCCGTATGCGTGTGCTATACGATAAATGGTTTCACCGGGCAGGACTCGATGGGTCAGCGGGGAAGCTGGCCGGAAGGGTGACGAGTTGAGCCGCGGAGTCGGGCTTGCACAGCCCACGATTACGGCAGCCGCAAGCGCCGGCCACGGGACACTCGCAAAGATTCTCCGACCCCGTTCGAACTGCGTAGCCACCCCACCTCCACACCACCTCGAGCACCGTGGTTAGCGCTAAGGCTCAACGCAGGTATCAAAACCCGTGTTTACCAGTCATCTTGACGAAACGACATTCACCAAAATACTGTTCCTGCCACGAACCGTTAATGTTCTGCAGGCGAACAAGCGTTTGTAAATCCTCTTCGCCAATCGGCGCGATCAATTTGCCGCCCGGACTGAGTTGATCAACTAATGGGCGTGCTATCCCGGGCATGGCAGCAGTGACAAGGATTACATCGAATGGCGCTGCTTCGGGCCAGCCTTCAGAACCATCACCACAACGGAGGTGAACATTACGCACCCCGATGGTGTCGAGCGCGCGCCGAGCTCGCTCGAGCAACTCAGGAATTACCTCCATCGAGTAAACCTCTGCTGCCAGCTGCGAGAGCACGGCTGTCTGGTAGCCTGAACCGGTGCCGATTTCGAGGACGCGCTCGCTGCCTTTGAGTTCGGCTACCTCAGTCATTAAGGCAACAATATATGGTTGAGAAATTGTTTGCGAGGAACCAATTGGTAGCGGTCCATCATCGTAAGCATGGTCGACGTATTCGGGCGGGATGAATCGGTCGCGCTCGACTGTGCGCATGGCCGCCAGCACACGCGGATCTTTAATGCCGCGCCGTTCAAGCTGTTCGACTACCATCCGCTCGCGTGCCTGATTAAGGTCCAATCGCAAACGCCCCATGCCCTCGAGCTACTTTAATTATAGCCTTGTCGCTACGACCTCGGTAGGTACTACCGACCCTCAATCCGGAAGACCTTCGAGCACGCGTTCCATTTCGATTCCGCGCGAGCCCTTCACCAGCAACACGTCACCCGCGCGCACGATAGTGCCCGCTAGGAGGGCTGCTGCGGTCGTATCACGTGCGAGGTGAACTCGGGTGAGCGAAGGGCCGAGGGAGAGCCGATTAACCGCGGCTGTAAACTCGTGGCCGACGGCGATGAATTCTTCGGGTCGTGCATCCAGCACCTCCCGGACGGCGGCCTCATGCATCGCTGGGGCGAGCTCCCCCAACTCGAGCATATCTCCCAGCGCTACGACGAGACGAGCACGCAGCAGGTCGGCAGTCTCACGCGCCGCCCGAAGCGCCGCACGCACCGAACGTGGGTTGGCGTTGTAACTGTCGTCGATCACCAAAATCCCGTTTCGATCGTAGACGGATAGTCGCCCCGTCTCTCCATGGGCCGAAGCCAACGCCCTGCTGATTGTCGCCATCTGATCCGTCCCGAAAGGCTGAGCCCACGCCGCGGAAGCGGCGGCTATGGCGGCAGCGACATTCTCAGCGATGGGTTCCCCGATTAGATTTAGCGTTGTCCGGATTCTTGGCGAAATGGTAGGTTCGACCATCCAAGACGCCAGTCCCAATTCAATCTGTTGTTGACTCGGCCCGATTGGGGCGCGAGACAGGACTTGCACATCAGCGCCAATCCGAGCGCCGAAGGTCGTTAACCGCAACCCTGCGGGCACTCGGGCCATCAGCAATGGTTCTGAGACCGAAACCACTGCGCACCGGGCGTTACGAAACAGCCCGGCTTCTTCGTCGGCGACGCCGGACAGTGAACCCAGACCCGCTGTATGCTCAATGTCCACGTTCAGCACCACAGCGATATCCGGTCTCACAATCTCACCGAGCCGTTCGATCTCCCCGCGCTGATTCGTGCCGCACTCAAGCACTGCAGCGCGATGACGACCTGTCAGTGTCAGCACTGTCATGGGCACGCCGATGAGATTATTTAGATTCCCTGGGGTAGCCAGCACTTCACCGAAAAGGGCGCGCATTACCGCTGCGGTAAGCTGCTTGGTTGTGGTCTTGCCAGCCGCGCCACCGATAGCGACTACAGGCAGGGAAGAGACCGCGCGAATGCGCTCGAGATGGTAACGCGCGAGTGCCCCTAAAGCCGCCAGCGTGTCGTGGACCTCAAAGCAGGGTAAGGTCGGGTGACGCCGCCCCCGCTCAACCAAGGCGGCCGCTGCTCCTCTTGCTGCGGCGGCATCAAGAAACTCGTGGCCATCGCGAACGCCGCGGAGGGCCACGAAGAGCGAACCGGGTGCAATCGTCCGCGTGTCGATGCTGACTGCCTGGACGCGCACGCCACCCGTGTGGGAAAAGCTCGCGCCAGTTGCGCGCAGAATCTCGGCGCTCTCAAAAGCGCACTCATTCACTGGGATGGCTGTCTGCATTGGCCGCTTCCTGACAGAACTAAGAGGTGACCTGCGTTGCGGTTGAGGGTAGCAAAATGCAACTGGGGGCAGCGTTTTGCGCGCGGTTAAACCCGCTGTTGACTGGGAGCTTTTCCTGCCTATCGACCAGCCGGCTTGACTCGAATAGAGTGAATAACCGCATCCAAATCCGTGATATTGAATCCTACATCTTCAATTCTACCAAGCTTGCCGGAGGCATGTGGCTATGGCTGTGGAAAATCCTCTCGTTGCTATCGTCATGGGCAGTAAGAGCGACTGGGAATATATGGCCGCCGGTGCAGAGGTTTTGGATCAGCTTCAGGTCTCGCATGAAGTTAGGGTGTTATCAGCGCATCGCACACCGGAGCAAACTCTTGACTATGCATCGGCGGCTGCTGGCCGTGGGTTGAAGGCAATCATTGCTGGCGCCGGGGGCGCCGCGCATCTCGCAGGAGTAATCGCTGCCAAAACCGTGTTACCGGTGATTGGTGTGCCGATCCCGTCCACCACACTCAACGGACTCGATTCGCTACTCTCAATTGTCCAGATGCCCAAGGGGGTGCCAGTCGCTACGATGGCCATTGGAAAAGCCGGGGCGGCCAACGCGGCGCTGTTCGCCGCTGCGATTCTTGCGCTCGATGATGCTCAATTGGGCCAACGACTGCGAGAATGGCGTGCCGTGCGTGCGCGAGAGGTGCTCGAGGCAAAACTCCCATGAGCGAATTAACCCCGTTTGAATCGATAGGTATCGTTGTATGGCACGGTGGTTTGCACTTGAGGAGCCGGCTGCCCTGAAGCGAGGTCGATCCATACGTGGAGTGGAATGCCGTTGGCTTGGTTGGTGCAGGCAAGAATTTTTGGGCGTGGCAATATTGACGTTGGTCGTGGCGCCGGCCTCTGCTCTAGGATTTGAGATTAGGCAAGCCGGCAAGCTTCAGGTCTCACCGAAAGCCCAACTGTTCGCGTTTTCGACTGACCCCATAATCCAAGAGGTGTTGAGCCAGGATTTTCAAGCTGCCTCACGGAGCTCGATCGTTGGAGCGGCCTCGACCGTGACCGTTTCAGTCAACGTGACCCAACAGGTCCTGCGGCCGGGGATTTCGCTCGCCCAAATCGCTCCCGGCGATCCCCAGGTCGCGGATCTGATAAAAGCAGCCGGAGCCAACCCGCCGCCACTGGGTGATACTGGGACCGAATACGATCAGGCGGCTCTGGCGCGCAGATTAGCCGCCCGTGACTATATGCCCGAGAACACCATAAGTGACCGCCTGATTAATTCAAGTGCCGGTCCAGAACCTTACTTCCCTGGCATCGGTCCTCCAATTCCCCTGCCTTGCAGCGCCCAGACGGTTGCGCGACCGGGATGTCCACCGGTGCCGCAAAGCACCGTATCAGCCACAACGACCCCCGGTCGCTCAGTTGGCGACATTGACCAATATCTGGCACGCAGAAGCCACGACCGCAATTGGTTTGGGGTTCCAGACAGTAACGACTACGATACAATTATAGTCGCGCGGGCGTCTGCAACCGGATCGGCCGAGGAGATGACCCTGGTTGCAGTGGCTCATCCTGGCGAAGACATCGTGATGACAAAGAAAAACATCGCAGAGCGAATAGCCAGTAGTGTACTCAATTAAGTTATCCCAGACATGCTGCTGGACGACAGCGCGTTAATCATGGCGAGCAAACTGACCCAGTCAGTTCAGTATGGATCCACACTAGCGGGAGTGAATGGGTACTCGACGCGGATGAGATTGCTCGGGCAAGGGAACAATTAATTCCAGCACGCCGTTGTTGTAAGAAGCACTAATTTGGTCCGGGTTAACTCCACCCGGTAATTTTATGACCCGCTCAAAACTCCCGTATACCACCTCGCGGTGCATGAAATCGCGACCCTTTTCTTCGTGCTTCTGTTCGCGCTTGCCTCTGATAGTCAGTTGATCACCGCTGGCTGTGATCTCAACATCCTTCGGGTCGACTCCGGGCAAATCGGCTCTTACCACCAGGTTGCCACTCTCGACGTACGATTCGAGGGGAGGATGGGGCGTCTGCTCCTGACGAGAAAAACGGCGACCTAAGAACCGGTCAAAAACATCGTCGAAATCGCGTCGGAAACGGTCCAATTCGCGAAAGGGTGACCACGATTGAGTATCGCTCGCCATGATTGCTGCACTCCCCTTTGCACTCGTCTATTTTAACCTAATCATCCGGGCAGCATCAGCAAGCATCAGGCTTCGTTGATGCTGCGTGATACCTGACGAGGCAAAGAAATCCGTGGCTGGTCCAGCTACTTCCGGCAACGTGAGATTGGTGTAACAGAGCGTAAACAATGACCGGCTTGCGCCAAAACAAGTGCAGTCGGGCGCATCCCCTTTGCGCCTACCTTCTCCAGTTCCCGACGAGGGGTAGCGCGGATGGTTGTGAGTCTTGGGTCTCGGCAGAGGATGGAGCAGAGCTTAGTGCTCCCTGAAAAGTCGGTGCTTCGAGATTGGAATGGCGAGATTGGACGATGTAAGCGCCGATCATCACCGCAATTAACGCCCCAAAGAGTATTGGTCCCGCCCAATTGCGACGGCGGTGACGCTGACTATTTTCGAAGGATGGCGCAGAGCCCATCAGCGGTGGGCTGTTATCCGTTTGCTGGACGTGGCGCACTAAACGCATTGCGATTTCGTCCTGATCGATCTCGAGAAAACTCGCATATTTGCGCAGAAAGGGAAGCAGATAGAGTCGATCAGATATGAGATTGTAATCGTCGTCTTCAAGCATCCGAATGTAATGCGCCGGGATGCGCGTCTGCTGCACCACCGTTTCACGTGAGAGTCCACGTCGCTCACGGGCTGCGACTAATGATTGACCCAAGCTTGAGTCTTGCCCTTGTTTATTCCTTGCGGCATCCGGCCGGTTTCCACCCACGCTCCTACCCCTCATCCATGGGTTCAATTACGAAGTGACGACTCTCGCGGACTGATAAAATCTTATAGCTGCTGTTATCACCAAACAATACCTTGTGTCATAATTAAAGGCATGTTCACGCTGATGGATTAGTCGACAGAACACCGAGCATTTCCCCCAGTGTCCGCGTTGGTCAGCGCCACTTTCTTACCCTCGCACCCGATCGGTCGCGGCTTGGCTGAGAGTAGCCTCGCTAATTCTGAAACATCCGAGCGGTTAGCGACCAACACGATGCACTGACCGCTGCGCCACGCATCCCTGAGTTGTACATTTGTTGCAAACACGCTTCCGGTTGCCGCCCGAGGCCCAAACGGTTGGAGCTCTCCGCGATAATTCACCAAGACCTCTCTCAATCCCGTGTAGAAAGGCAGCGCCTGCTCGAAATGCCCGAATGACATCAATTTGCAGCGACTGCCAGCGTACCGGCTGATAGCCCCGGCGAGTTGTCGGTAAGAAACCAGAGAGGCGACTCGCTCGCGCGCATGAATAGCTGTCCCCATTTCCATGAGAACAATGATGACCAGCCCGAGTACCCTCACCGGGGTCGTGCTCGAAGTGAGAAGCACCGAGACGATTCCCATCGCAATCAAGATCAGCGCGATGATTCGGCTATCGCCGCTGAGGGCCTGCTTTAAAGGCACTGAGGGAATGACGAAGCCAAGAAGGATTAGGACAAGAGCGGCGGTTATATTGATAGCCGCAAAGACGCGAAAGATTCGCCGGCGCACAATCATCTTGTAATTGCCCGTGATGAGCAGGCCCCGGCCGGCTAGGATGGCAAGCGGAGGCAGTCCGGGAAGGATGTACTCACCAAGTTTCGAGCGTGGTATTGAGAAAAAGACGAAAACAACCCCAAACCAGATCGCCAGAAAATGTAAGCCTGCTCGCCAGAATTTCGTCGTACCTTCGAGTGATGGAGCCCCCTCGAGTGAAGCAGTTGATCCGCCGCAAGTCTTTCCGAAGGGCCAATAGGATTGCAACGTCGCTATCGGGACGACCGCGAACAGAATGAAGTAAAACCAAGGCCACGTCCCTGCGATCGTAATCGGAACGTAAAACCACAGACCCCAACTGTGTTCAGTGTTCTCGACATACCGCTGAAAATGTTCATGGATTAGAAAGAATTTGACGAAGCCGGGGTTTCGTAGCCCGACGATCACGAACCATGGCAGCGTCAAACAGAGATACAAGCTTAGGCATCGAAGCCAAGGCAACTCCAGAACGAGCTTCAGACGCCGCTCGACCAGCAGCCACAGGAACACGATGACTGCCGCCAGGACCAGAGCTACAGGACCCTTGGTCAACGTTCCCAGGGCGAGCATGCCTGCTCCCGTAACCAGCCACTTAACGTCAACACCCCGCGCCCAGTCGCCACCACGGAAGCCGGCATAAACGCATCCCATCGCCGCGGCGAAGAAAAAGGCAAGTGCCGGGTCCGGAGTCGCAAAACGCGAGAAGGCGAAAAACAGGGGACTGAGTGCCAGCGCGATCCCTGATAGTATGCCAGTCGCAGGCCCGAACATGCGCTCTCCAAGGGCTGCGGTTATCCCCACCTGGCCCGCACTGGCCAGGGCGGCCTGCAGTCGCACCGCGAATTCGTCGTGCCCAAAGACTCTTAAGCAGGCGGCAGTTATCCAGTACACCAGAGGCGGCTTTTCGAGGTACCGGACAAAATTGTTGTGCGGGGTGACATAGTCACCACTGATGACCATCTCGCGAGCAACTTCGGCATAACGCCCCTCGTCGGGCTCCCATAATGGCGGTCGCCCCAACGCGGGCAAGTATATGATCAGGGCGAAGGCCGCCAACAATAGCCCTCGATGGTTCGAGATCCGAGCGAATGGCCGGCGATTTCCTGGCACGTTTTTAAGGGTACCGTGAGGGCAAGAAGGATAAAATTGAGCGCTAAACACCGATGCTATCTCTGCGATAGAGGTTCAGTGGGGGGTCGGCTATCCAGAGGCCTGCTTTAATCGCCGGTCTTGGTTTGCCAAAATGGCGGACAATCGCCTGCCGGCGATAAAGATAAAATTGGGGTCTCCAGCACAAGCACAGAATATTGCTGCGAACGGCGCGCCCGCCAAGCGTGAATCCGTCGCAATCGTAGTCCCCGTATTCAACGAAGCCGCGAACCTGCCCGTGCTGTGGTCCCGGCTGCAGGGCGTTTTGGCGGATCCGTCACGCGAATGGGAAGTGGTTTTTGTAGATGACGGCTCGACCGATCGCTCGTTGGAGATCCTTCGCGAATACAGTCAGCAGGACGACCGCGTCCGGGTGGTGGAGCTCGCGCGAAATTTCGGCCAGCATTCGGCACTGCTCGCGGGATTTAGAAACTGCCATGCCGACGTCATCGTCACGTTGGATGCGGACCTGCAGAATCCCCCGGAGGAAATTCCCAAACTGCTCCGTGCGATCGCAGAAGGCAATGATGTCGTAGGAGGTTGGCGCGAAGAGCGGCAAGATCGACCGTACCGTCGATTGGCCTCGCGGCTGCACAATCGGATCACTTCTGCGATCGTCGGCGTTCCGATGCATGATTATGGGTGCATGCTACGTGCCTACCGGCGCCACATTGTTGACACTGTCGTGGCCTGCGACGAAAAGGCCGCTTTCGTACCCGCGTTGGCCAATACGTTTGCCAAAAAGGTAGCTGAGATTCCGGTAGCACACGCTGCGCGTCTTGATGGCAACTCGAAGTACAACCTGTTTCGCCTGATTCATTTGAGTCTGAATCTGATAACCGGATTTTCCAATTTTCCGATTCAGGCCATGAGTCTGGCGGCCATCGGAATCTTTCTCCTGGACGCGATTTTTGTTGCTGCTTTGTTGGTTCATCGCCTCGCCTACGGTCCGCAGCAGGAGGGTGCGGTCTGGGTGCTATTTGCATTCACATTTGCATTGCTGGGTTTGGTCATGCTCGCCCTTGGGCTCATCGGCGAATATATCGGGCGCATCTATCTGGAGGTGCGTCGCCGTCCGACCTACATCGTACGAGCCGTTCATAGTCGCGGGCTCACCGATGGTGAGTTAAAGCGCAATGTGCTGGATGAATGAGCGCGAGGAGTGCTGGTTTCTATGGTTTTGGCGACTGAGGCGCGGTGCGTGCTATTTGCTTATCACGAGATTGGTTACGTGTGCATGAGCGAATTATTGGCGCTCGACGTGCCGATCGTCGCCCTGTTCACTCATCGCGACGATCCGGCGGAGGAGGTCTGGTGGAGATCGTGTGAGGAGCTCGCGCGCCGTCACGGGATTCCGGTTTTTGTGACCGAAGATTTCGATTCCGGTTTGATTGCAACTGTCAGACGACTGAGTCCTTCGATTTTATATTCGTTCTTTTATCGAAGACTGTTGCCGGAAGAGCTGTTGAGAGTTGCGCCCCTGGGCAGTTTCAACTTGCACACATCGCTTTTGCCAAAATATCGGGGCCGATCACCGATCAATTGGATGATTATTAATGGTGAGACTCAGGCGGGTGTTACCCTCCATCATATGGTTGCTCGCGCTGACGCCGGCGACATCGTTGCGCAGCTTGCGGTCGAACTCACCGAGGACGACACTGCCCTGACTCTCTATCGCAAACTGCTTCCTCTGGCTGCCTCGGTGATTCGGGAATATCACCCGCTAATTGCCGCGGGGTGCGCACCTCGCCGCGCGCAGGACTTGCGCCAGGGCAGCTATTTCGGCAGGCGCCGCCCAGAGGACGGCCGCATTGACTGGAACTGGCCGGCTCGGCGAATTTACAACCTGATTCGTGGCGTGACTCATCCTTACCCCGGGGCCTTTTGCTTTGTCGAAGGACGAAAATTGATGGTCTGGGAGGCTCGCGTTACTCATGACTCGGGGAGCTTTGGCGAGCACGGCCGCCTCATCAATAGCGATCGGGACTGGGTTGAGGTCGCGGCCGGACAAGGCAGTCTCGCGATCCTACGTGCTCAATTCGACGGCGAGGCTGAGGCTGATCCGGTAAGCGTGCTTACCGAAGCAGGCTTCCCATTAACAGTTCGACTGCAATAACAGTCGGAAAAGAATTGTCAGGCGATTAGCTTACATGCGGGTTTTGATCACAGGCGGAGCCGGTTTCCTGGGTTCGCATCTTTCAGACTCATTCATTGAGCGCGGGGATGAAGTGTTCGTGCTTGACACCGGCTCGATTGCCAAAGTCCGGCATCTGCTCGACCATCCGCGCTTCCATTATATCCACGACTCGATTTTTAATCTCGAACTACTGGATGGCCTGGCTGCCAAGGTTGATCTCATCTATCATCTGGCCGCCGTGGTCGGCGTTGAACATTATGTCGCCGATCCGTATGAAACCCTGAACGTCAACGTGAACGGGACTCAGAACGTTCTCAAAGTTGCTTACAAGTACAATCGTAAACTGGTGTTCAGTTCAACGTCGGAAATCTACGGACGCAACCCCAAAGTCCCATGGCGAGAAGATGACGATCGCGTACTGGGCGCGACCACAATTGATCGCTGGTGTTATTCGACCTCCAAAGCGGTGGGCGAACATTTCTGTTTTGCCTACCACAAACTGGGATTGCCGGTCACCGTCTTACGGTATTTCAACGTGTACGGTCCGCGGCTCGACCGAGTGGATGTCGGCCGGTTATTCACTATTTTCATGGGGCAGCTACTGCGCAATGCCGACTTGACGGTCATCGGCGACGGCTCCCAGACTCGCTGTTTCACCTTTGTCAGCGACGCGGTTGCGGCCACCGTCGCTGCCGGACTGAACGATGCTGCCAATGGTCATGCAGTGAACGTCGGGGTCGACGTGGAGACCTCGGTGCTGGAATTTGCACAACTGATGCTGGAACTGTATGGCAGTACCAAATCCAAGATCAGATTCGTGTCGCAGGAAGAAGTCTACGGCGCGGGCTATGAGGATATTCCGCGCCGCGTGCCGGATAACACCAAAATGCGCAATTTGCTCGGAGTTGAACCGAAAGTGTCCCTGAAAGAGGGCACCAAAATGGCCATCGACTGGTTTCGCCGCGAAGCCAATCGCTAGGCCAGCTTGTCGACCATGCAGTGAACGCATCAACGGAGCAGCGCCAACAGCTTGAGGGTACTCTCGAACAGATCCTTTTCGCCAACGATAACAATGGCTATGTTGTCGGCCTGCTCGACATTAACGAAGAGGGACGGCGGCGCCGGATTACAATTGTCGGGAACCTGGGCGGCATTGAGGTAGGCGGCGCGCTCCGCCTTTTCGGTCGTTTTGAGAATCATCCAAAGTATGGTGAGCAGTTCCGGGTGGAAGAATATGAACTGCTTCGCCCTGCAGGACTGGCAGCACTTGAACGATATTTGGCCGCGGAGATCAAGGGAGTCGGTCCCGTCTTCGCACGCCGCATCGTGGCCCACTTTGGCGATTCGCTGACAACGGTTTTGGACACTGCGCCAGAGCGATTAAACGAGGTCGTGGGCCTGCCGCGCCGGGTCGTCCGTCACATCGCAACAGCCTGGCAGGATTCTTCGGGCTTGCGGGAACTGACTGTCTTTTTGCGGGGACACGGAATCGGTGGGATCCACGCGAAGCGAATTCATGGCGCTTATGGGCGCGACTCACTGGCCAGGATCCGCAGCGATCCTTATATTTTGGCCCGGACGATTAGCGGGATCGGTTTTCGCACCGCCGATGCGATCGCAGAAAAGCTTGGTATTCCGCGCGACTCACTCCAGCGTGCCCGCGCCGCGCTTGTCTATCTGCTCGAACGTATGGCCGAGAATGGCCACGTCTTTGCACCTTTCGAGTATCTCGCGAGCCAGTTTGAATCCGTGTTGGAAATGGACTCGGCACTGGCACGCCAGGCCTTGGACAGCCTTGAGCAGAGTGGCGAGCTGCGGAGCGAGCTTGCCGACGATTACACGGCCGTCTACCTGCGGCGACTCTACCAAGCCGAAGTTACTGTCGCCGAGCGCGTTCGGATGCTCTCGGCGGGGCGAGCGATGGGCGAGAATGCCGTTGAACGCGCTGTCAGAACGGCGGCCGAAAATTCTGGTGAACTGAAGTTGACGGATGAACAGCATCGGGCCCTCAGAGCCGTCCTAAAAAGCAGGACCGCAATCATCACTGGCGGACCGGGAACCGGTAAAACTACACTTTTGCGCTGGCTGCTACGGGCGCTGGATGCGGCTGGCGTGAAGCCGACCTTGGCGGCGCCCACCGGTCGCGCCGCGCGTCGGCTTGCCGAAACTTGCGGCCGAGAGGCTAAGACGATCCATCGCCTGTTGGAATACTCCTCAGAAACTGGGAACTTTCTTCGTTCTGAGACCCTGCCCTTGCGCAGTAATTTCCTCGTGATCGATGAGGCTTCGATGATGGACATCGAACTGGCATCGAGTGTCTTGCGCGCTCTGATGCCGGGTTCGTCGCTCCTGCTGGTCGGCGACCGCGACCAGTTGCCATCCATCGGACCGGGGACTGTGCTGAAGGATGCGATTGACTCGGGGATAGCACCAGTCGCGCAGTTGCGCGAGGTGCATCGACAGGCGGGTCGGAGCAAGATCGTGGCCAATGCCCATCGCATCAATCGCGGCGAGCTTCCGGAAATCGACAACGACCCAAATGGCGACTTCTTCTTCTTCGAACGCAATGCGCCCGAGGACATCGTGGCGACCATCAAGCAATTGGTGCATACGCGCCTGGTCGGACACTTCGGCATCGAGGATTCGCGCGACATTCAGATATTGACACCAATGAATCGTGGACCGCTTGGTACACAGTTCCTCAACCGCGAACTGCAGCATCTGCTTAATCCGACCGGTCGTGAACTACGCGTCGGTGACCGATTTTTTCGCGAAGGCGACCGTGTAATCCAGCTGCGCAATAATTACGAGAAAGCGGTGTTCAACGGTGCGATTGGCCGCGTCGTTTCGGTGGATGTGGCGCGGGGCCGGGTCGCGGTTTCGTTCGAAGAGGGCAGTGCCGAGTATGACGTGGCGGAACTCGATGAGTTGGGTCTTGGCTATGCGATCTCGATCCACAAAAGCCAGGGCAGCCAATATCCCGCAGTTGTAATGCCCATTCATCAGACGCATTACCTGATGCTGCGCCGAAACCTGCTCTATACCGCGGTCACCCGAGCCGAGCGAGTATGCGTGCTGGTCGGCAGTCGTAGCGCATTGGCCCAGGCCGTGCGCAACGAGGACGAACGTCGCCGATTCAGCCGGCTCGCCGAACGATTACGGCAATAATCCCGATCCCTTCGGCTACCGCCGAGGTATGAGCGACACGAGACAGCTTGGGTCAAAGGCGGGGCCATAAATCCGGATGATTGTGCCGTCGCTCGGAGAGCATTCCTTGAGCCAGCGAGCAACTATTGCCATCGGCCCGAGATCGGCGCGGGCCACCGCGCTCATCCTGTAGCGTTCGAAATTTTCCACAATGAAACGAGCGATTTCTGAAGCAGCCTGAGTTGAGTCGAGCTCGCGAATCAAGGCGAGCCTCCCGCTCAGCACGACATAGGCAATCGGAAAACAATCACCGAAGCGCCCGTCGATTTGGCCGGCTGTGTGGTGTGCATCGCTTGCCGGTGAACTCTGGTCGCCTAGTACGATAACCAGGTTGTTTTCGGTCACGACTCGGCTGAGCCTCTCAGTTCGGTGCGCTAAGGTAGTTAACAATCGCAGGTTCTGATGATGGCGACGAGCTTCCTCAAAGCGCATCGCCGCTGCAGCTCGCTCGCGCGCACGGACGAGTTGCGCAAGCAGTGGGGCGCTATGTCCGCGCAAAAAGCCGATGGCGCGCATTATTTGCCGACCATAAGCTTCCTGACTCACGGTTAGATTGCACGGTGCGGCACACTGCCCAATCTGGCCATAAATACACGGCGAGAAATCCGGGTGCGGTTCTAGCCGGCTGGCGCATTGGCGCAGCCCCAGTATCTTGGAAAGAGTTCGCAATGAATTCTCGATACTTCGTCGGCCGATGAAGGGACCCAGCTGAAGCACCCCGACTCGCGAGGTGAGGTTCCGCGCTGCCTGTAAACGCGGGAATTGGTCATTCAAATCGATCCGAACAAACCATGCCGGTGCGGCTGATTTGAGCATCCGATTGTAAGGTGGCTTCAATTCTCGAATCAGTTGGGCTTCCAGGAGTGCTGCTTCAAGTGCCGAGCGGGTGAGCCGCGTCTCGATTTGCCAAACGTGATTGACCAGCTCGGCCGTTTTGCCCTTCCGGTGAACATCATTGGTGAAATAGGCCCGGAGGCGGTCTTTAAGGTGAGCGGCTTTACCGACATAGAGCAGATCACCCTGCTGATTGCGCATCAGGTAAACGCCCGGTCCATCAGGCATCCGCGCTATCGTTTCGGGCGGGATATGTGGTTCGATGCGGCGACCGCAGATTCCACGCGAATGCTGGTCGAGCAGGCGGTCGAGCCGATTTACACCCATCTGCTCTGCGATTTCCAGGAAGATAGATAACAGCTCCGCCGCCATGCGCGCGTCGCCGAGGCCGCGATGACGCCCAGCGGTCGAAAGACCAAAGTGTTCTGCCAAAAAGTCGAGCCGCCGACGCCGAATTGAGGGCAGCAGGCGACGTGACATGCGCAGCGTACACAGTACCGGATTCAGCAGACCGATTCCGAACAGTCGCCTGAACTCAAAGTCGAGAAAGGCATGATCGAATTGAGCGTTGTGGGCGACGAGTACGGCATCGCCCAGAAAACTGCGAAAGCGAGGCAACACGTCCTCGATCGGTGGCGCAGTTGCGACCATTTCATTGGTGATGGAAGTCAGGCGGGTCACGAACCGAGGAATTGGCATGCGTGGCTTAATCAGGCTCTGAAACGCGTCGAGCATTCGCCGCCCATGCATGCGGTAGGCGCCGATCTCAATAATTGCTCCCGCAGCCGGACGGCTAGCGGCGGTTTCCAGGTCAACAACGACAAAATGTGCCTCGTCCAGTGCAACCCGCAACCTCGCGTTTCCGTTCAGCGACCACAAGCCCGAGTGTGCATCAAATACGAAGTTCGGATCATTTTTCAGGATTCCGTCGATGACTCGTGAGCCGAGCTCCGGATCTGATCCGACGCCATTGGAGAGTACGGCAACCAGCTCATGAGCATGCGCGCCGGCCGGGTGGGCGCTTAAATATGCATAAAGCTTCTCCTTGGCCGTGTGCGAGGCCAGACGTTGCGGCCAAGCTGAGCTGACTCCTTCGCGGCGCGCTTCTCTGACGGAGTTAGACGGCAGGTCAGACGAATCCCCGATCAGCAGGGGACTTGAATTGGCGTCACGAGCATCCATTCGGCCGCCTTGCGTATCTTAATTTCGATCTCTGTTCGCTTAAAATCCCTGATATTCTGTCTAGAGCTTAAGCAAACGCCAAGGCATTTACCGCAAACAATCCACAGGGCGTTACCCGGCTTGTGGGGTTATGATGAATGCTTCAGGCTGGTAAGAAATTCTTACGATTGCCAGGAGGGATGGTGCCGAATGGTCGCATGTGAGTTTGAACGTGGGCAAGTTGATCAACCATGACTTCCGAGCTATTCACATTAACAATTACCGAAGCGCGAGAGCGGCTGGTTAAGCGCGAGCTCTCGGCTGTTGAACTAACACGGGCATGTCTCGATCGGGCGGCAGCGATCGAATCCAGGCTGAACGCGTTCATAACACTGTGTCCGCGCGAAGCGATCGAACAAGCTGAAGTTGCGGATCGGCTTATTGCGCGCGGCAATTGTTCTTCACTGACCGGGATTCCTCTCGCCATCAAGGATATTTTCGCGACCAGGGGGGTACGCACGACGTGTGCCTCAAAAATTCTGGAGGGTTTTGTGCCGCCGTACGACGCCACGGTGATTGAGAGGCTTCGTGCGGCGGGAGCGATTTTTCTCGGCAAGACCAACATGGATGAATTCGCGATGGGTTCATCGACCGAAAATTCGTCGTTTGGTCCCACGCGTAATCCTTACGATCTGCGACGGGTGGCGGGAGGCTCTTCGGGAGGCTCGGCCGCCGCGGTTGCCGCCGACGAATGCATCGCCGCCCTTGGCACCGATACCGGCGGTTCCATTCGTGAACCCGCGTCGTTTTGCGGTGTCGTGGGATTAAAGCCAACTTACAGTCGAGTCAGCCGCTACGGGGTGATTGCCTACGCGTCTTCGCTCGATCAGGTCGGACCGTTTGCCAAGACTGTTCGGGACGCAGCGATCTTACTGGGCGAGATTGCGGGGGTGGACCCTCGTGACGCGACCTGCTCGGCGCGACCTGTGCCCGACTACGAAGCTGCTCTGACCGGAAAGGTCGAAGGCATCCGAATTGGGGTCCCTCGTGAGTTCTTCGTCGAGGGGATGCAGGAGGACGTCGGGTTGGCCGTGCGGTCGGCGATTAAGCAATTCGAGTCGCAAGGCTGTCAAGTCCGTGAAATTTCTCTACCTCATACCCAATATGCCGTAGCCGCCTATTATTTAATCGCAACCGCTGAGGCCAGCGCGAACCTCGCTCGCTACGACGGGATTCGCTACGGGCTTCGTGCCGAAGCGGACAACACCCTAGACCTGTACAATCGCACTCGCGATCGCGGCTTTGGTCCCGAGGTAAAACGTCGGATCATGCTCGGTACATTCGCGCTATCTGCCGGCTACTACGACGCGTACTACAGAAAAGCGCAGAAAGTGCGCACCTTGATCCGGCAGGACTTTTTCCGCGCCTTCAACGACTGCGATATCATTCTGACGCCTGTGGCACCTACCACCGCGTTCGAACTCGGTGAAAAGATCGCCGATCCCTTGCAAATGTACCTCTCGGATATTTTTACCATCTCCGTCAACCTGGCCGGATTACCTGGTCTTTCGGTGCCTTGCGGATACGATCGCAAAGGTATGCCCATCGGCTTGCAACTGATCGGCCCGCCCTTTGGTGAAGAAATAATTCTCCGTGCTGGTGACGCCTACGAGAGATCCGGCTGCGTTCAGAGGCAGCCGCCGCCCCTTTGAGAATTCGCCCATTGTTCAGGTAACGATAATCCTATGACCAGTAGCTCATACGAAGCCGTCATCGGTCTCGAAGTCCATACTCACCTGATGACCCGCTCGAAGCTGTTCTGCGGGTGCTCGGCCAGCTTCGGCAGCGGACCCAACGAAAATGTATGCCCGGTGTGCCTGGGGATGCCGGGAGTACTACCGGTGCTAAATCAGTACGCAGTCGAATTGGCATTGCGGGTGGCCCTGGCTACCCATTCTGAAGTGCAAACCCGATCCGTGTTTGCGCGCAAAAGCTACTTCTACCCTGATTTGCCGAAGGGTTATCAAATCAGTCAGTACGAGCTGCCGTTGTGCAAGGGTGGGTATATCGAGATTGCCAATGGCGGTGAGTCGCGGCGAATCCGTCTAGTCCGCATCCATATGGAAGAGGACGCCGGCAAGAATCTCCATGAGGCAAATTATAGCCTGGTTGATTTCAACCGTTCGGGCGTCCCACTGGTCGAAATTGTCAGTGAGCCCGACATCCGCTCGGCGGCTGAGGCAGGTGCCTACCTACGGGAATTGCGTGCCATCCTACGTTACGTGGGGGCCTCCGAGGGACGGATGGAGGAAGGTGATTTCCGTTGCGACGTAAACGTCTCAGTTCGACGTAAAGGATCGGACGAACTAGGAACCAAGACGGAAATCAAGAACCTGAATTCTTTCCGCTTCGTTGAAAAGGCTATTACCTACGAGATTGGCCGCCAGATCGAGCTTTTGGAGGCCGGAGGCCGTGTGACCCAGGAGACCCGACTTTGGGACCCCAATCGCGAGGAGACGCGGCCGATGCGCTCAAAGGAGTTCGCCCACGACTATCGGTACTTCCCCGAACCTGATCTGCCGCCCCTTGAGATTGACGGCCAGATGCTTGAGCGCGTACGGGCTGCAATGCCTGAATTACCCGCTGAGCGCCGGCGACGATTTCAGCGCGATCTAGGACTGGGCGCATACGAGACGGCGATCCTTACCGAGGATCGAGCAATTGCCGATTATTTCGAGGCGCTGCTCAATGGCGGTGTAATCGGCTCCAAGACTGCCGCCAATTGGACCATGACCGAGGTCCTGCGCATTGTCAACGAAACGGGCAAACCGCTTGAGGAAGCGGTCCCGCCGGCAGCTGAAACCCGGATCCTTCTAAAAATGGTCCAGGACGGCGTAGTTAGTCTTAATGCTGCCAAAAACGCTTTCTCCGTCATGTGTAAGTCAGGGCAACCCGCGGCGGCCGTCGTGGCCAGGCTAGGACTCGCTCAGGTTTCTGACGAGGCCGCAATTGCAGCGGCCTGCGATGAGGTAATCGCAGCGGAATCTGCCAAGGTGGCGGAGTATCGTGCAGGCCGTGACAAACTATTCGGCTTTTTCGTCGGTCAAGTGATGAAAGCCATGGGTGGTAAAGCAAACCCCAAGGTGGTTAATGAGATACTGCGCCAACGACTCCAATCTTAAAAGCACTGGCGCAGCTCTCGCGCTCCGCCAGTTGCTCTCGCGACCTTCCGCTGCTCGTTCCAAGAGTTGTCTGCCTGTGCCAGCAAGAATCGATTGCAGGCGGACGCGCTTGTTTCATACTATGGCTTTCGGTGCGAAACCACGGGCGCAACTCCGTCGGGGGATCCGGAGTCGCCGTGAAGGTCTGCCGAGTGGGGACTAGCGCAGGCCTGTTCGCGACGCTCTTGCTCACCCCCCTCCAAGTCACTGCTCACCCAAGCGGCGAGTCGGTTCAAACGCCTCCCCAGGCGAGCGCAAATGCCGTCGGCATCAGTACGAGTGCGGCTCCGATTTGGATCGTCAAAATGAACGACACTGATCCGATGTATAAGCCGAACATTATACGAATCAGCGCTGGCGAAACCGTGGAATGGGAAAACGACGGCCAGGTCAGCCATTCCGTCACTGACGATCCGGCTCGGGCCGAGAAGCCCGCCGATGCCTTGCTTCCAGCCGGTGTGAAGCCGTTCAATTCAGGCAGTGTGATGCCGGGAGGACGCTTTCGCCATACATTCTCAGAGCCAGGTCGTTACCGATATTTCTGCCTCAGTCATGAGAATGATCGGATGATAGGCGAAGTAATAGTTGAACCGCGACCGTCGGCGCCTTCCTTCGAGCGCGTTGCTCGGCAAAGCCATCCGGTTCCGGCGGTAACGGCACCGCGGGTCTCGACGGCCGCGCCGATCCAAATCGTCAAGATGAACGATGACGATCCCATGTATCGTCCTAACGTTGTGCAAATCACTGCAGGCCAAACCGTCGAATGGGAGAATGATGGGCAGGTAAGTCATTCGGTTACTGACGATCCAGCGCGGGCCAACCAACCAGGCGACGCGTTGCTTCCCGCCGGTGTGAAGCCGTTCAATTCAGGCAGTGTGATGCCAGGCGGCCGTTTTCGTTATACGTTTATGAGGCCGGGCCGCTACCGGTATTTTTGCCTTACCCACGAAAGCGACAAGATGGTTGGAGAAGTCATCGTGACGCCACCAGAGCAGGAACAGCTAGCTCAATCAAGCAATCGAGACGCAGCTGATGAAGGCCTCCCATCAGCGTCGCCTCCGGTCGTAGTCGGCATGTACGATGACAAACCTATCTATCGGCCACGTTCAATTCAGATCGTGGCGGGACAGACCGTCGAGTGGAAGAACAAAGGGCAGAACGTTCACTCGGTCAGTGACGATCCGACTCAGGCGTGGGATCCTATTGATGCGATGCGCCCGGCAGGCGTTCAGCCATTTAGCTCGGGTAATATCATGCCAGGCGGCCATTTTAGTCATACCTTTATCAAGCCTGGCCGCTACCGCTATTTTTGCCCGACCGCGAAGGCTGCCGATGAAGTGGGCGAGATCGTGGTCAAGCCCAGCGATGAGGAAGCGGCATCTAGACCCAACAGCAACACTCGGTTGTCGGCTGTTAACAACCCGGCTCTTGCAGAGTAGTTGCAGCCACGGCGGCCGGCTGTGTTTTCACTCGAGTTGCGGGGAACGCAAAGCGCGGGCAGCCACGTTTGATCGATCCTCCTTCTCGGGTCATTGTTTGTGACCAGCGTTTTCAGAGCCTTTCGAGCGTTAAGTAGCAGGCCAAGGACTCCGTTGGAATGGCCGATCACTGTGCGCCCGTGGGTCCGACCGCGACGCGTTGTGGTGAAGGAAGTCAACTGGCTGGGAGACCTCGTTATGAGCTTACCAGCCCTGCGCATCCTTCGTAGCACCTTTAAAGCGGCAAACCTGTCGGTAGTGGTTCGTCAGGACTTGGCCGGCTTTTTCGATGGCCTCAACTGGATCGATGAGGTGATTACCTACTCGGTACGGCCCGGGATATGGAGTCTGATCGACCAACAGAGAATTATCGCTGCCCTTCGCGTGCGGCGCTTCGATTTGGCCGTCATCTTCCCAAATAGTTTCAGGTCAGCCTTGTGGATGAAGCTTGCGGGAGTCCGGTACCGAGCTGGCTATGCCACCGACGGAAGAGGTCTTCTGCTCACGCACCGTGCCATTCCAAGGCCGACGTCGAGGGAGATCCATCAAAGATTCTATTGGATTCAGCTACTGCACGACGCCCTGGGAATTCCGGCGCCGAGAACTGATCCATCGGGCGAAAAGTTGGAGGTCTCGCCCTCAAGTATACGTCGGATGCGACAATTTTTGGAGGAACGCCGAAGAGCTACGGGGCCGCTCATAGCCTTGGCACCAACGGCTGCCTATGGTCCGGCCAAGGAATGGCCCGCACACTATTATGCTGAACTCATAGACCTGCTGGCGTCGTCAGTCGGTGCTGAGTGCGTACTGCTGGGGACTGCCGCCGATCGGTCGAGGTGCGAACAAGTGGCAGTGATGAGCCGGTCAGAGGCGATTGTGGCTGCCGGCGAGACCGGCGTGGCCGAACTAAAAGCCTTGCTGTATCTTTGCGATGGGTTTGCAGGCAATGATTCTGGCGCGATGCATCTGGCGGCAGCGATCGGCATACCCTCGATCGGAATTTTCGGTTCGACCAATCCCCGACGCACCGGGCCTTTCGGGGAGCGGACGAGCGTCATCCATCACCCGATCTCATGCAGCCCCTGTCTGAGGCGAACCTGTCGTTTTAATCACTATCAGTGTCTGCGCGGGGTTGAGCCGAGTGAGGTCGCCCGGGCGCTCATTGAGATTGGTGGCTTTGCCACCAGCTAATCAGCAAGCTTTGCGTCCCGTGGCATAGAGGTCGCGAAGGGCGCGAGACACGTTGGAGCATGAGGATGAAGTTGAGTGAGTTAGCGTCGCGGCTTGGGCTCGAAATGCGCGGTGACGGAGAGCTCGAGATCGTCGGCCCCGCACCAATTGAGGCAGCGATCGAGGGTACCATTACCTTCGCCGTTGGTCCGAAGTATAAGGCCAGATTACGTTCATCGCGCGCCTCGGCCGCGATTGTCACGCAGGAGATGGCGGACGATGCTGAATGCGCGGTGCTGCTAAGTGCGGACCCCGCCTTCGATTTTGCGCGTGTGCTCGAGCTTTTTTCTCCACCCTATCGACCCGCAACTGGTATTCATCCAACCGCGGTTATCGCCGCGGATGCGCGCATTGGAGAAAATGCCTCAATCGGTGCGTACTCTGTCATCGGCGGCGGGGTGATCATCGGCCGCAACGCCGTTATCCATCCTCATGTAGTCGTTTACCCTGGCGTGCGCATCGGTGACGATTTCACTTGTCATAGCCATGTCTCTATTCGCGAAGGTGTTACGATAGGCAATCGGGTGACATTGCTGAACGGAGCCGTAATCGGTGCCGACGGCTTTGGGTTTATTGAACACGATGGCGAGTTGGCCCGAATCCCGCAAATCGGCACCGTGATCATCGAGGATGACGTTGAAATTGGAGCCAACACGACCGTCGACCGAGCGACTATGGGTGCCACGATTATCCGACGTGCGGTAAAACTCGATAACTTGATCCAGATTGGTCACAACTGCGAGGTCGGTACTCGGACTCGAATGGCGGCTCAATCCGGCCTTGCAGGGTCGGTCAAGATTGGTGAGTGGTGCCAGTTCGGCGGTCAGTCAGGCTGCGCGGATCACGTCCAAGTGGGCGATCGTGTGCGAGTGATCGCTCAAGCCGGAATTCATAACAATTTGCCCAATGAGGCTTTGGTAGGCGGTGCGCCCGCGATCGACTTAAAAATTTTCCGTCGGATGGTTGCCGTGATGCCTCGATTGCCGGCAATCGTTCGACGACTGCGATCGTTGGAGAAGCGGTTACGTGTCGAAGCTGCCGACTAGATAAACAATGCCGGCAAACGGAGAACGGCAAGTCAGGCAGTCCGATCACTGACAGACATCCGCATCAATCACATAATGCATAATTCCGCATCAATCACATAATGCATAATTATGTTCGGCATGAGGATGCACGGCACCCGCTCGTCCGACACGTGCCCCTGTTCTTTATCGTAGCCTTGCTCAGTCTGCTGAGTGTCTGCTGCACAGGTTGCATTTGGTTGGCGGTCCCCAGTCTCGCCTACGAAGGCTACAAGTACGAACGGCAACTAAAAGCCCCCACCTCTCCCGGCCCTGAATCGGATCGGGCGAGTACGCGCGCCAATTCCGGAGACTCAACCTCGGATCGCGACCCGGCGAGATAGGCAATAAGAAGCTCAATACACTTTAATCACGTCGAGTTTAGTTCTTACGCTCGCCCTATAGCGTTGACTGCAAAAAACGAGTAATCAGCTCTCATGACGACCGAGGGCAATGGTGCGCGTCTGCGTTTGCTTTACGATTTGGGGTGTGCAATCACGTCGCGTATCGAATTGGATGAACTATTGCCATTTGTCATCGGCAAGTGCCGCGAAGCGCTGTCGGCCGGCGGTGCTGCCGTATTGCTATTGGACCGTGAGACTAACGAGTTCTATTTTCCCTATGTTGCGGAAAGTGATTCGGAGACCGCGCGACGACTTTCAGGTCATCGATTTTCTGCAAGTCTCGGGTTTGCCGGCTTGGCGCTGAGGACTGGTAAATCATTAAAAATCGATCACGTCCAAAATGATCCCCGTCACTACACTGGAACGGATAAGGCTACTGGATTGGCAACCCGCAACCTTATCGCCGTTCCACTCAACTCGCTTCAGGGCCCAATCGGGGTCATTGAAGTAGTCAATCGCCTGGATGGGCAGGCATTCTCCGAAGACGACGTACATTTTCTAGAAGCTCTGTCCGGATCTATTGCCATCGCGTTGGACAACGCTCGCTTATATGCTGAGGCGCGCCAAGCCGAGGCACGATTGAGAACCCAGGTAGGAGCGTTAAGACGAGATCTCGCCGTTCAGCTCCATTTCGAGGACATGATAGGCACCGGCCCGGCAATGGCTGAGGTGTTCCGCTTAATGGAAACCGCCGCGGGTTCCTCGATTACGGTCTTGATAGAAGGCGAGACTGGCACGGGCAAAGAGCTCGTGGCGCGTGGCATCCACCGCGCAAGTGCACGCGCAGATGGGCCCTTCCTGGCGATGAACTGCGCGGCGATGCCTGAGGCGCTAATGGAATCCGAATTGTTTGGGCATCGTCGAGGAGCCTTCACGGGCGCGATCCGAGATCAACCCGGCCTCTTTCGAGCTGCCTCAGGAGGAACCGTCTTCCTCGACGAGGTTGGTGAGATGCCGCCGCTGATGCAAGCGAAGCTTTTGCGCGTGCTTGAGCAGGGCGAAGTAGTACCGTTAGGCGAAAACTCTCCTACTAAAGTAGATGTCCGGATCGTGTCAGCGACGAATCGTCAATTGAGTGCGGAAGTGAAGGAAGGAAAATTCCGCAGCGACCTCTTCTATCGCCTTGCCGTGTTTCCAATTAAATTGCCGCCGCTGCGGGAAAGACGTGAAGATATTCCCGCTCTCGTCCAGCGTTTCGTCAAACGCGCGGCAGAGCGACAAGATAAGACCGTGACGGGTTTCGACGAGTCCGCATTGAGAATCCTCGTAACTTATGACTGGCCAGGAAATATTCGCGAGCTGCAGAATGAAGTCGAGCGGGCCGTCGCGATCGCACGTGAGACAACTCTCCTCGGCGTCCAACACATTTCGAGTTCCATCCGGGAAGCCGTAAATTCATCCGGCAAGACGCAGCCGAGTAGACTCTCAGATTCGCGAGCTCCGGTAGGCGACTCGTATGGCGGCGTCTCCATTGCGATCAGCGAGCTCGTTCCTCCCAAGTATGCTGAGACGTTTCGAGAAGCGCGAGCCGCTTTTGAAGCACGTTTTATAGCTGATTCCTTGACCCGTTGTCATGGCAACGTCTCACGTGCTGCCAGGTTGATGGGGCTGTCGAGAGTCCAGCTTCAGCGAAAGCTAAAAGAATACGGTCTGCGTTAGGGGACGTCACCACCAACCGGGACTCAGGCGCCAGCTGGGCGCAATGGAGAAAGCGTCCACTGGTGAGACTGTTCTCGGGTCAGGATGGCACTGATCATTCAGGCTGCCCAGCCCTGAGCCATATCGCGGATAAGGCGAGATAAGGCCGGTGCTGATAACGGGGATGCATCCAGGACGTTCGGTGCTAAGAAGCGGATACACGCCGTAGCGATCAGCAAAAAAACCACATGCTTCACCTAGTACAGGCAAGGCCAGCATATGCCTCAGTAAGCGCACCTTACCCGGTTCGTATCGCGGATGGCATAGAGGTTGCGCTACAGGCGTGCGAGAAACGTTATGCGAAAATCATCGCTCCCCAAGCCGTTGATCGCTGCCCTAATCGAAATCGCGAGGGTTCGCTTCGAACTTTTTCACGACCAGTTCGGCCGCGACCCTGAACCTGATGAGCCCTTGCTGTTCGATCCAAAAAAATGCGTGCCAACCGCGTGTACCAAGGCTGAAGGGCGACTGCAGCTCTTGAGCGCGGCGCTGGCGAGTGACGTTGATCCCGCCCCGGTTTTGGGCTTGCTTGGTTACGAATTGTCAGCTGACACCTGAGCGCCTAAGACAGTCTAAGTTGGTGAGGCAGGGGAGAAACGGGAGTTATTTGGGCATGGTTTCGCCTTGGGTTGCCGTCATACGCCGCCAGTGGGTAAAGGGTTCGACCAAATCGATCGGCAGCGGAAAAATCGTGGTTGAGTTCTTTTCAGTTGCGATCTCGGCCAGCGTCTGTAAGTAACGCAACTGGAGGGTGATAGGGTTGCTACTCATGATTTGGGCTGCATCCGCCAGGCGCTGAGCCGCCTGAAACTCACCCTCGGCCGCGATAATTTTGGCCCTTCGATCACGCTCCGCCTCGGCCTGCCGAGCTATCGCTCGTTGCATGTCCTGAGGTAGGTCGATGTTGCGGAGTTCGACCAGCACTACTTTGATACCCCATGGCTCGGTGTGCTGATCGATAATTTTCTGCACCGTCATACTGATCGCTTCACGTTGGCTAAGTATTTCATCCAGCTCGTGTTGGCCCGCAGTGGCACGAAGCGTGGTGAGGGCAAGCTCCCGCGTGGCAAAGCGGTAATCAGCCACTTCGTTCACCGCCTTGGGTGCGTCGATGACTCTGAAATACAGCACTGCGCTCAGCTTGGCGCTGATATTGTCGCGGGTGATAACATCTTGCGCGGCAATTTCCAAAGTAGTGACACGGAGATCGACTCGTACCCATCGTTCCAGAATTGGAATAATGAAGACGATGCCGGGTCCTCGTTCGGGCATCAGACGGCCAAGACGAAACACTACGCCGCGCTCATACTCGTAAAGCACTCTGATCCCGCTCAGGATGACCGCAATCGCGACCAGGATTGCGATTCCAAGCCCGGTTCCCATGTTGATCTTCCTCCGCTTCAGCACCGCTGCTGCAATCGATTGTTCAAGCGCACCTGGCCTTTGGTCTCTGTCACCTCGAGTTCCAAGCCACGGATTGACCGCACTTGTACCGTTGCGCCACGTTTAATTGGGGTGTCGCTCACCGCCCGCCATAATTCGCCATGAACGCGTACGCGCCCCGCAGTTTCGGGTGCAATAGCCTCGAGCACTTCTCCCAGTTCACCGATCAGTCCTTCTCGCCCGCTGATCGCCGGCCGTCGCCGCTCGCGCATGACTATGTAGCCAAGCCCTAGAATTAGGGCGCTGAAAATTATCGTGACCACTGCTATCGCGCCGCGATTCACCGCCAGATCGGTCTGTGACGTATCGATCAAAAACAGCGAGCCGAGCGCAAAAGCGAACACCCCGCCGATTCCCAACACGCCATAACTGGTGACAAATAGCTCCGAGATGAGAAGTCCCGTCCCCAACAGCAACAACAACAAACCCGCCGTATTTAACGGAATGAATTCGAATGAGGCTAGCGCGAGTAACAAACAGATCGCGCCGGCCACGCCTGGGAGGTACACGCCTGGATGGGCAAATTCGAAATATAACCCTAGCAGCCCTCCGATCATTAACAGATACATAAGGTTTGGATCGGCTAAGCGGTTAAGGATGCTTTGACCAAGACGCATCTCGCGCCGATATATCGTTGCGTCTGTCAGCGCCAGCACAACTTTTTTGTCGCCCGGAAGTGATACTCGGCGGCCGCTTGCCATCACAAGCAGGTCGTGCAAGCTGGGTGCAACCAAATCAATCACGTGGAGCTTTAATGCCTCGCGCTCGTCAATCGCGCTACTATGGCGTACGGCCTCTTCCATCCAAGATTCATTGCGGCCTCGTTGATGAGTGATCGCTTTGGCGAAGGACGCGGTAAAGTTCTCAATTTTTTGTCCTAAAGCACCTTGTAAAGCACCGCCACCGATTTCGAGTGGATGTGCTGCCCCGATGGTTGTGCCCGGCGCCATTGCGGCGATGTTGGCGGCTTCGACAATGAAGGTTCCTGCTGAAGCGGCGCTGGCTCCGGAGGGAGTGACATAAGTGATTACCGGTACCCGCGAATTGAGCAAGGCTTTGACCATTTCCCGAGCGGAGCTAAGCAAGCCGCCCGGAGTGTCGATTTCGATAACTAACGCAGAGGCGTTGTCGGCTTCGGCCTGTCTTATTGAATCGGTGACAAAATCGGCTGACGCTGGATTAATGGGTCCGGTGATTTCGATGAGATCGACGTGTCGTGCAATGTTCGACTTTTCGGCGCTCGCCGCTGGTCCGGCCGATAGCTGACCTTCGACCAGAATTGCCAACAGCGCGGCTACCACCAGGCTAAGACACCGGCTCGCATTCACGCTTATTACCCAAGGCTTTGACTTGAGGTTGCTGCCCCGAGTTAATCGAATACCCTTCTAGAGCCAGCAGAGAAAGGTTACTTCCGATATCAGGACCCTAAAGCTGCCGAAACTGCCCTATACCGCCGGGCAAACAATCAGAAATGCTGCTTTCGGGCCTTCTCGACCTGCCGCGATAGCCTTTGAATCCCGCCTGCTCTTAATTATCGGCGTGTACCTCGCGGGGGAAGCGGATGGCCCAAAAACTTCATCACTTCCTGTATATCTGCCCATACGAGTCGCTTGTCCGTTGGATTGCGTAGAAGATAGGCAGGATGGAACGTGGGCATCATTTTAATCCCACGGACTTCGTGCCATTTGCCGCGCAACTTGCTGATAGGGGCCTTAACCTTGAGTAAAGCTTGGACCGCGAAATTCCCCAAGCCGACGATAACTTTGGGACGTATCAGGTCAATCTGGCGAAAGAGAAAAGGCTCGCAGGCACTGACCTCATCTGGTTCGGGATTTCGGTTGTCAGGTGGTCGACATTTAATAACGTTACATATGTACACGTCGCGACGCGAGATGCCGATACCACGTTCGATAATGTCGGTCAACAGCTGTCCGGCTCGGCCGACGAAGGGCTCGCCCTGTAAGTCCTCATCGGCACCCGGAGCTTCGCCGACAAACATTAGCTCCGCTTTAGGATTGCCAACGCCAAACACCAGATTGGTCCGTTGAGGGGCAAGCTTGCAGCGAGTGCACGAGCCAATGAAATCGCGCAGCATGGCCAGATCCCGAGTCTTCTCGAGGCCCGGGTATCGGTAAAATAACTCGCCAGGGACACTGGGCCGCAATAAGCTCGGCGCTGAGGCTGGCAGCTGGTCGGCCAGAGACTGTGGCCCGGTTGAACCACCGGAGTTAACTTTGCTTACTTCCCTACGAAGTGAAGACGTGTTTGCGCTGCTCGGGTTCGGGTTTGGCAGACCATCAATTCCCTCTTCGCGCAATTGCTCCAGATAGTCCCGCAAGGAGGCGAGAAGCAGAGTGCGATCGGGCGGCATTTGCTGCATGGCGATTGGCTGGTGTGATATCAATTCGGGTACATTATTGCAGTGGCTTGCTGCCATGTCATCGCGGATAATTCAATATGTCCAACTCTGGCGGCCGATAATGCCATAGCTTAATCATCTACTTGCAACGAGCTGCAGGGACGGGTAGCAATAGAGCGCTGTGGGCAGGTAGCTCAGTCGGTAGAGCAGAAGACTGAAAATCTTCGTGTCGGCAGTTCGATTCTGCCCCTGCCCACCTCATGAGTACTGGCTTTCTGGTCTATGGCTTTTCAGCCGGCTCGAGCCGGAGGCTAGGTAGCGCAGGCGAAGAGTCGGAGCCGGTTGTTCCACCTACAGTCCCCGCATGTAGAGATGATAGCCCAGCGCCATGAGAGATTGCCGGAGGGATAACGCATTGCGCTGAAAGGCGGCAGTCGTTGGTCAAGTGCGTCAATGCCGCTGGGTACGTGATGCGGAGCAGCTTGGTACGTGCCGATATCTGCCACGGAAGCGAGCATAGTTAATCATTTCCCATCGGTTTAAACAGTGCCCGTGACTGTAAGTAAGATGCTCTACCGCCATCGGAGAGATCGTCAGGACAAAACCCCAGCGAGACCGATGCTGCTCGAATGGCCCTCTGTCACTGCAATTTGGCGGTCGGATCTCGCCCAAAGCCGAATACCAATCACGATGACGAATAGTGAAAGCCCGAGCGGTAGTGCGATTTGGTTTAATTCCAAACCGACCAGCTCCGCGCCGCTGAGAACGAAGGCGAAAATTACGACGGTCATGCCGAGAAGCCGCGATGCCGAGCGGGCCCTGGCTTGCCCGGATACAGCTAGGCGCCGAGCCAGCAAAATAATAACCGTCGAAACCATCTACCAACAGCATCCCCAATGAAAAAGCGGCTCCAGTGACAAGTGCATTACTCTGCCCTGCAAGCATAAGGGCGGAAAGCTGAGAAGTTGTTTCAAATCCCGCCGCCAGCGAAATGCCTAAGACGAACGGCCGAGCAATGGCGAAATGCTTTCGACTGATAACCTGGTTAACGCCACGAATGAGCCTCCACAGATTCAGCCCCACCTGTCAAGACCAAGGACTAAAGTCCCAGAAACGCAAACCTAATTGGCGAGGACCCTTCCTATGCCGATGGCTAAAGAATCACAACCAGGCCTTGACCCAGGGCGAAGAAAAGGCCGTTGCTGACACGAGGGCGAATGCGCGCGAGACCGTTAATGGCGGCCAAGTGATCGGAGTCAGTGCCCTGGCGCATGCCTAAAGCGAAGGCCACGATTATTACGGCATTCATGTGTCGACTGGGAGTTATGCTCGGACGCCAGCGTCGCCCAAAAGATTCAACTGATGCGACTCGCCAGCGCCGTGGCTGCGCCTGCAGGGGAATGAAGACTGAGAAAAAATTACTGCGTCCTCACCGTCCGGTAGATGGCCGGGTTGTTCATTTCTTGGCTGTCGAGACTTCCTAAACTGCCTCAAGCCGTGCCCTCACGGCACGCATGCGCTGGGCAAGATCGGTTTCACTTACCAGACCGCGGCTCAGCATGACGTGAACCAATGCGAGCAGCTGACGCTCTGGTGCAGGAACGTCGCGATAGACAGTCTCCCCGAGCTCATCTTCGGCCCGGCGCCAGTCGAGTAGCGGAAGAACGCCATTGGCCACGAGACAGTCGCACATGGCTGTGAGGCTTGTTTTCCACGGTGGATTCGGGTTGGTAACTCCGTAACGTGGCGCAAGGGTCTTCCAGGTTTTGTCCTGGTTACGGAGAGCCTCGAGCAACTGAAACGGGCCCCGTTCGACGTCGTCCTTGTCGCTCATCGATATTTCTCCCTTAGCGTTAAGAACGTTGGACCGGTCGGCGTGCCTTCTGAACTGGATGGACGTCTGCGGTCCTGCCTGGCCGTGGCAGGGCGACGCCAATCATGCAGTCGCGCGTGACGATGGCCGCCAACTGCTCTTCGGTCCAATTCTCAGTGCCTTCGGGACGCATGGGGAGGACCATGAAGCGGCATTTCTGATTGGAATCCTCGACCCGTATCTCAACCTCAGGAGGGAGTATCAGACCGAACTCGGCGAGTACCTGGCGGGGCCAGCGGACCAGCCGCCGTCGGTAATTTGTTGTACGATACCATTCGGGCGACATCCCGAGCAGCGGGCGTGGATAACACGAACAGAGTGTGCAAACGATCACATGATGCAGCGTTGGAGTGTCCTCGAGGACGCGCAGGTTCATATAGTCGCTGGGAGTGCCGAAGCCGGTAGGCTCAGCCCAATCGATCCCGATCTCTTTGCAGGCTTTAACCGCGTCCTCCAGTAGACGTTTTTTAAAAGCAGGATCGGTCCACGCTTTAGCAACCAACCGGGAACCTGCGGCGGGCCCAATCGACTCAGCCCATTCAGTAAATCTCCGATGGTCCTCGGCCGTAAAAAGGCCGTGCTCAATTGCAAGCTCGCGCACCGCAATTTCGAGAACCTCGAAGTCGGTTATTTCTTCCACCATCGGCGCAGCGGGATGGTCGCCCCCGCCATCCCCAGGCGAGTGTGTATGGCTCATGATCTTACTTCCTTTCCATTTCGCTCCGGTCAGCTATCGACCGGCTCAAGCCAGCGCTCGGGAGATTCGGTCTGAAGCGAGTCGTTTTCGAACGGGTATTCAGGCCAGAGATCCTTCTGCCGGAAGCGTACGATGTAGTATTGTTCCAGCCGGCCGTCCCGATTGAAGGCCTCATCTTCGGGGAGAACGTCCTGATAGGTTAATGCTGCGATTGTGCCCACTGCGCCACGGACATACATTTGCGTGCGGCTGTAGAACAGGTTCGGCAGGTCCTTGACGCGCACGCGGTCGCCGACCTTGAAACGAGCCTCGACCGCCCTCGTACGGTTTTTTGCTGAAGGCTTATTGCTTGGCATAGCGGGCTTTCACCTCGGCGATCTTTTCGATCAGTTCCGTCAATGACACATGGTTTTTATCCACGAGCATTCGAGCTGCCGCCAAAATCCATCGCCCGTAATAGGGGATGCCGAGATAGAGCGTATAGCCCAGATCATTGTCGGCGCGCCGACGCCTTTCCTCCGAGTTCCAGATACCTCTCCAGCCAAGAACTTCGCACGTAACATACGTGTTCAGTTCCCATTGCTCCTCCTCCTTTTCTTCATAGACCCCGGGCGCGTCGAATTGGCCGCCAACATCATGGGGTGGATGCAAGTAAGCCTTGAAAAGGGCGCTGTCCACCTCATAATTCCAGTTCTGCGGCAGATGAAGCGCGGGCTGGATGGCGCCGATAAGTTCCAGCTGCTGGCGAAGCTCGTCTCGCACGGCCACTTTATGGAGCCTCCTCTTCCTCTCCGGCTGAGATTGACGGTTTAATACCGTATTCGACGTTTTTACGTCAAAATCATCTCTTCTCGCAATATCCGATTGTCGCGAGATTTTCCTGACTACAGGAGGGTTCGACTCGATATTGTTCGTGGCTCGAACGAAGCAGATACAAGTGGTGCTAAGTGGCCGAAGCAGTAGTTTTGGGGAAAAGGTTCTGTTCTGCGATTGTACGTTCGCAAATCGCAGTCTGGTTGGTCTTTGACCGGCGGAGAACGCTGCACGACCCCCGCAAAAACAGCGGCCCGAAAATCGCATAGACGCCATATAGGCGTGGATACTTGGCCGACGCCGTGAGCTCCAACGGTTGCGCGGGACCGGCGCAGCTTGGAGACGCGTATTAGGGTCGAAATATGCGGTTAAGCTGGTAGTCCGCTTACCGCATTACCGATTAGGGTCCCCAGTGCGCCGTGCAAAGTTCAGCCCGCGATCTCAATCGGAACGAACATATGAGCGACGCTGCTATGAAACTTAAAACATTTGTGATGAAGCTACGGTCGCGCGCACCGGCAGTGTCTTCCAAAGTGATACGGACAGCGACACTCCTCCTGATTATCTGTCTGATAACGGTACCAGCTCATTCACAGCGGACTGTTCCCGCCCAGGCTTTGTCCGCCCACAGTCCCAATGGGGGTTGGTGGACCATCGAAGATGTTTATTCTGCCGCAAAACCGCTATTGGATCCCGATGACGCTGCACGCGGTCACTTTGATGCATCGCAAACTCCGGAAACCAAGGCGAAGGACTACCCGGACCCTCGACTGCGATTTAACTGGACCAATGTTTCTGCAAACGTTGGCGCAGAGGCCTATGCCGCAGCCTTGCTAAATACCGAGTACATGAGGATAAATTGGACGCTTTATAGAGGTCTGGCCTTCGCTTCGCTGAACACCAACTATGCCGCTTGGCTCGTTGGTCTTTCGGATTCCCGATCTCTAACGAACGTTAACGGGATGATTGTCTATCCGCTTTTCGAAATTGACTATGCGCAGTGGCGTCTGCCGGTCGCGCTGTGCGTACCACCGGCGCGCGAAAGCGGGGTGAAATGAATAGGTCGCGGCCCAAAATACGAGGCTCGGCCGCGATTGTGCTCATGATTTTGTGCGGCCTGTTGCCTGGCATGGTCGCAGCCAGCGGCGATAAGATCTGCGACGTGGCTGCGGATCTGGCGTTGGGGAATGAAGACTATCCTGAGGCTATCCTCTTGCACCGTCGTCTTCTTCAATCTCATCCTCACAACGCACTAGCGCATTATCACCTTGGTTTTGCCTATGGAATGATGGGGTTGAAGCCCAAAGAAATTAATGAATACCGGACTTCTGTCGGTCTGGGTCTGCGAAGCTGGGATCTGTTCCTAAATCTAGGCCTCGCCTATCTTGACCAGCACCAAATCGCTCAGGCCATCCATGCGCTGCAAACTGCTGCAGAGCTGGGTCCAGAGCATATGGAAACCCATTTTAATCTTGCAATTGCGTATGAAAGCCGGAACAGGCTCGTCGATGCGTCACGCGAGATTGCGATTGCCCAGCGCCTTGCGCCGACGGATCCTGACATCGCCAATATGTCCGCGATCATCTACGCAAAGGCAGGAGATCGGCAGCGTGCGCATCAAATCTGGCAGGAAATTGCACGGCATGCTCCGGATTATGAGCCGGCGGCGATCAACTTGGCGCTGTTAAATGCCTCGGGGTTCTGCGATAGTCAGCCCAGCAGTCTTTCTGAAGCGCCCTGCGCTCCCGCCCGCGCAACATATCACTTCGCCCCGGCGCGCTAATGCGTCACGAGACGGCGCTACGTGCCTCTCGATGGAAGCTGACCTCGTTTGCCCCGCGTGAGAAGGCGATTCTGTCTTTCTCGCCCCAACTGGCAAAGCCGTGGTGCTGCGATAGTGTTGCCCGAGCCCGTTTGAAGCCAATCTGTCGAACAGTACGGAGTTGCCGTTTTCATCTAAATTGAACTGAGAAACTATCGGTTTAGCGCGCAGGCTCTTTGGTTGATCGCGGCACCGGACGTGAATTTCAAAAGCCCGAGGCTCTCGATACTCAGGGGTCTGAGTGATTGAAGATTGACCGGGATCGGCACAAAGTTGACTCAAGCGCCGATGCTGGCGTCGAGCAGGCTGTTGGGAGGATAAGCACCATGGAGCGTGTGCAAGTCAATGGAGTCGATCTAGCCTATCAGCTACGGGGTGTTGGTTCACCGCTGGTAATGATCCACGGAGCCCAGGGAGATCAAACAATGTTCGATGGCCTCGCTGAGCGATTATCCGATAGTTTTCGCGTCCTCACCTTCGATCAGCGAGGCTCGGGACTAAGCGAAAAGCCACATTGCGAGTACACTATTGCTCTACTGGCGGACGATACTGCGAGTTTGATGGAACATGTGGGCTTTGAAGCCGCCCACGTGGTCGGCTTCTCGATGGGAGGAACGATCGCCCAGGAGTTGGCGCTGCGTCATCCGGCCAAGGTTCGTTCTTTGGTTCTGGGATGTACGACACCCGGTGGTACTCGAGCAGTTCGGATCGAGGGCAACGCGTTTGCCCAGGCCTATTCCACCAAGCCCATGACACCGGAAGAACGGGGCCGAGCACTGGCTGAAGCGGCGTTTACCAAGAGCTACATTGAGCAGCATCCTGAAGTTGTTCTCGCAATGATCGAGGCGCGCCGTCAGCGACCTTTGGATCCGATCGCCCTAGAGCGCCGGCTGAAGGCCGTTCTGTCCCACGATGCTTATGATCGTTTGCCCGAGATCGGCTGCCCGACACTAGTAATCACGGGTAGGAATGACGCGCTGGTGGCGTGGCAGAATTCCCAGTTGCTGGCGGAGCGAATTCCGGGGGCGAGAATAATCGTGTTGGAACCGGCGGGTCACTGCTTCTGGTTGGAGCAGCCGCAGACCACATACGAAGCGATTCGGGATTTTCTCGACTCGGTTTCTCAACGCAATTAGAGCAATCCGATGGGCGTTCAGCCGAGGCCTAATGTGCTGACAATTAACTCTTCAAATTAAACGCCAGAGAACAATGGTATCAGCACGCTGCAACTCATGTTTCGAGTTTCACGTGCAATCGCTTTTAACCTATGCCCATCATTTCGTTGAAGTTGGTTGCGTAAAAGCGTTGCTTGGACGCCTCATCAAGGCCTGTCATTGCTTGTTCGAAACGCTTGAGAGGATCTCGCCCTCCCTCAATATGCGGATAGTCTGATGAAAAGAGGAAAAGTTCGTCGCCAGCCTGCTGAATAATCCAACCGACCGGCTCGGTCGGATGCGGAGTGAACTTAATTTGTCGCCGAACGTAGTCAGACGCCTTGAGCGGCAGTTTCAAATACGGCTCACTCCGAGCGAATATCTGCTGCGCGATATCGAGGCGCTTGATCCAGGGTACTACCCATAGCGCGCCAAGTTCGATTACTCCGCATCGCAAGCCAGGAAAGCGTTCGAAGGTTCCGTCGAGCACCATCGCGCTTAGAAACGCCTCCGCCGGCAAGTGCAAAATAGTAAAGTCTTTAGAGTCGAGATCCTCGCCGCCGCCGAGCCATCCGGTCTTCTCATTTCGCCCATTATTACGGTAGGCGTCTGACATAGGACGGTGACCGCCACCGGGGATCTGACCCGCCCCTACGTGCAACATGAATGGCACGTGGGCCTCTTGAAGCACTGCCCAGACGCGGTCAAAGACGGGATGGCTGGGGGCGCGCCCTCGAGCAGGCCCCGCGGGTATCCAGAACGCCTTGCATCCCAGCCGGAGTGCCTCCCTAAGTTCCTGTTCAGCCCGTTCAGGTTCGTCAAGTGGGAGAAACCCGACGGCAATTAGCCGCGGGTCATTTCGGCAAAAATCGCTGATCCCACGATTGAGGGCCCGCGTCCCTCCGTATAGCAATTCCGGGTCGTACTCGAGCTGTTCATAGAGACCCCAGAATTGGCTCATCGCCAGGCTCGGAAACACCAGTTGTCGGTTGAAGCCCAACAGGTCGAGCGCGCGGCTGCGCTCAACCGAATCGAAGGCACCGAGCGCCGCCCAACCTTTGAGCGACATGAAATTTTTTTCGATCTCAACCTGCACCCAGTGGTCTGGAGTCGCGGGGGCGCTTCTCAGGTGTTCTACCATGTTGCCCGCTTTGGAAAGATCGAGTGGCTTAAGCAAGACCCGTATGTGCGCGTCCGCATACTCGGCCAGCCAATTGGTCGTTTCCATCAGGTGGGCGTCTGCATCGTTGTAGATACGGCCTTGAGCGTAGGGCATAGTACCTCAACTGGCTAATCTGTTGGGCGAAAATGCAAGATTGATCGGCGCTTTTGAGCGCCAGGAAGCGCTCGCGTCACTCGTCTCTTGCCTGACATAGAAAACTGAAGAGTGGGCGATGCACCCATTTCATGATACTCGGCTGGAAAAAGCTCGGAGCTACTTGATCACCTCGACCGCCACGTTGCCATGACGATCCAGGATCGCCACCGACGAGCCTTCGGGAATCCGGCGCAAAATTAAGGAAACCTTGCCGTCGCCAACCCTCAGATTCTCGATTTTGACCCATTCAAGCCATTCTGGCATTTCCGCCGAATCGATGACCAGTTTGCGCTCGAACCCTTTTACCTCGATACCGAGGATCGCCTGTAAGATCATAAACAGACTAGCGGCGGACCAGGCTTGCGGGTGACAGGCAACCGGATAAGGAACAGGTCCGAGCCGTTCGTCGCGCGGGATGCCACAAAATAACTCAGGAAGACTCTCAGTATTGAGATGACCAGCCGCCTCCATGAGCCCCTCGAGGATTCGAATCGCGTCCTGCCGCCTTTTCATGCGTGCCAGTCCCGCCGCGACCAAGGCGTTATCGTGCGGCCACACGGACCCGTTATGGTAACTCATGGGGTTATAGCGGCGCTCGCGAGAACTAAGAGTTCTAACGCCCCAGCCCGTGAACATTTCCTCGTCCATCAGCCGGTCGGCCAGTAATTCTGATTGTTCACGGTTGAGCAGGCCAGCGGCAAGACAATGACCAGCGTTTGACGACATCACTCGGCACGGCCGCTTATCGCGATCCAGCGCCAATGCGACGGTCCGTTCATCTTCGAGCCAGAAGTCGCGGGAAAAACGGGAGCGTAGCAGTGCGGCACGCTGGTTGAGCTTGGCTGCCAATTGCGCGTGCCCGAGCCTTTGAGCAACCTCGGCAATGGAGCCATAGGCCGAGTATACGTAAGCCTGCACCTCGCAAAGCGCGATAGGCGGTTGTGCGAGCGAACCATCGGCGTGCGAGATGGCGTCAAAGGAATCTTTCCATCCTTGGTTGGCCAAGCCGTGGCCCGCCTCACATCGATACTCAACGAACATGTCACCGTCGGCATCGCCCCAATGTTCGATCCAGTCCAAGGCGCGCACCGCGTTCGGCCATAATTCCTCAGCCAAGCCGAGATCACCGGTTGTCTCGACATAGCGGCCTAGCAACCACAAGAACAGTGGCGTTGAATCAACACTGCCATAATAGCGTCCGAAAGGTACCTGGCCCGTGAGCGCCAATTCGCCGTCGCGGATCTCATGGACGATCTTTCCAGGCTGCTCGTCGCGCTGCTGGTCAATACGCGACCCTTGGAGGCTGGCGAGGCATTTCAGAGTGCCGACGGCCAAGGCGGGATTAAACGGGAGCGTGAAAAGGGCTGTGAGAATGCTGTCACGCCCGAATAAAGTTGCATACCAGGGAATTCCAGCCATTAAAAAGGTGCCCTCGCGAGCGAACCGAATCATCGAAGTCAAGTCTGCCGCCGAGCGACTAAGCAGCAGATTGAAGGATTCGTGGCTGCTCGAGATCCTGGCCCATCCGGCATCCAGCCGTGCGATCTCGGACCGTCGCTGAGCCAAAGCGTCGGCAAATCGCAGGGGCAATGGTGGGGCTTCACCGCTATCTTCAGTTCCGGCGATGATCCGGATCTCAAGATCTCGGTACTCCTCGGGCTGCAAAGTAAAAACGAACGAAGCATGGCGCGGTTGCAACCAGGTGGGCGGCGACTCGAATTCGATTTTGGTGAATCTGGTTATTGAGTCTGATCCCCGATAGCGGAAGGTTACATTACTGTGTGCGACTCGTGTTTCGTAGTGCCGTGCTGAGTCGGAACGCTTAAATCCCCGTACCTCGAAGACATCGGCGAAGTCCGCTCCGAAGAGCAGGTCGATCGAGATCTCGACCGGTGTGCGCGCGTAGCTTCGCACCCGCAGCTTGTGAAACAGTGCCGGACCCACAATCACACAGCTGCGCTCGAGCTGAATCGAGTTGCGCGGCAGATAGTTTTCTTCACCCCGCGCGCCCAGATCGGGATTGCTCAGATTGACGCGCAGTTGCGCATTCTCCTGGCTGACGTCTGAATTAAGGTAGTAGGGCGTTTCACCTGCGATTCTTAGTTCGAAACAACTGAGGTAACGCGTGTCCCGGTGAAAGAAGCCGAGCGGCTCATCAGGCGACGCAATAATATCGCCACCCGCTTCAAATACCGCGAAGCTTTCGCCGTTGACCAAAACGCGGGTCGCGCGCCTGGAGAGCCGCACGGAGCTACGAATTTGGAAATCATGATCAGTCTTGCTAACGGGTGGTCCGAATGGCGAATCAACTTGTCCCGAGGTTTGGTCGCCAATGCTGGGTTGCTTCGTCACCTACGATACCCCCCGTTACAATTTTACCCGTCAACCGGCCGTCTGCGCGAGCCACCGCAAGACGGCCGTCGATTAGGTCATAATAGATACGTTCGTAATTTGCCGCCATGACGTCGGCGGTAAATCGCGATTCGAATTCAGCCCGACAGCGTTCGCGTGAGAGCGTCGGAATCCGACCCACGGCCTGCACGAGCTCCTCAATGGTCGAGCCGATAAATCCCGTTACTCCATCGCGCAATACTTCAGGAACGGACCCGCAGGGGCGCGCGATAACCGGCGTGCCGCAGGCCAACGCCTCGATCATTACCAAACCAAAAGGCTCGGGCCAGTCGACTGGGAACATAAGGGCGATTGCGTTGCCCAGAAACTCGCTTTTTTCTCGCTCGCCAATTTCGCCGATAAACTCTATGCCTTCGGCTCCCAGCAGCGGTCGTATTTTACCCTCGAAATATTCCTTATCAGTTGCGTCAACTTTCGCTGCGATTTTCAAGGGTATCTTGGTGCGCAGCGCGACCTCGATTGCGAGGTCGACGCGCTTCTCGGGGGCTATGCGGCCCAAGAACGCGAGATACTTTCCTGGCCGCGGATGAAACTGCAGCTGCCCCGGAGGCAAGCCGTGATAAACTGTTCCTACCCAATTTAGCTCCGGCAAAGGCTGCCTTTGAGCGTTACTGATCGATACCACCGGTGCTTCAGCATAGTACCGATACACCTCAAGCACCTCCGGTATATCGAGACGGCCATGAAGCGTTGCGACGGTGGGCGTGTTTACCAGCCTCCCAAACGGGAAACTCCAATAATCCAGATGGCAATGGATGATGTCGAAACAACTGGCATTACCGAACACTTCACTGAGCATCGGCAAATGAAGGCTGTTACCCCACGGCACCAGTCCCGCAGGTCGGAGAGCATCAGGGCGCATCGGCCGTAACGGAGCAGCCACTGTGGAATCGCCGGATGCGAACAGGGTGACCTCATGACCTCGTCGTATCAGTTCCTCCGTCAGGTAGGCGACTACGCGTTCCGTTCCACCATAAAGCTTGGGGGGCACGCTTTCATAAAGCGGGGCAACCTGGGCAATCCGAAGCCGACGGCGCGGCTGATAGGTTGTGGTTATTTTTTCGTTCATTTGTTGCGTTGTTGCCATTCTCCCTAAGGTTGTCGTTCGTGCTTGCGGCTAGGCTGCGAGGCGCGAGCTGACCAGAACTACATCGCACACACGTCTCGCGCTTCTGCCGGCTCCGCGCCAGATTCGGCGCAGCTGTTAATGCTTCGATTAGGCCTTCCTGAGCAAAGCCTAGCCGCCTTGGCATCGGCGGCGAGCGAGAAGTTCTCGCCGCAATCGGGGAGCGAGATCAGCGGACAGTAAAAACCAACCGAGCGTCCGAGCGCCTTCCATCGGTGCGCGCTCGTCACCCTGAGTGGACAAAACGTGTACGCCCTTCTTCACAGGATACACGCCCCCTTTGGCGCATGCACTAAGAGTTCTTAACTTATGGGTAACCATGGATCGCATTTAGGCAAGGTTCAGGCCATTTGCGCGAGCTTAATTGGAATCCGGGCAAATAGCGGCTATTTAGACTGGCTATTGCTGGCGAATTACGATGATACAGACTCCAGAGCCGACCAGGATTCTGAGTTTGGCTTGTGGATCAACCCGTTTGGTCAGTGGTCTAAAGCTCGCCAGGCGAACGCGATGCCCATCTTGCACAGGCTCGGAGCTGCATTATTTTTCAAGTGGAGTCAGTAGCAACCGCTGAGACTCACTCATGAGCAGCAAGGAGGTGATTGTGATGCTGGGTGAACTTCAGCCTTGGTTCTCGGCTTGGCCGTCTTTGGAACGGTTTCGCAGAGATATGGATGAACTTTTCACTCGCTTCTTCGGCGAAGCCTATCACACTCCGAGCCTGCCAATGTGGCATTGGCCTGCGGTTGAGTCGTATTTCAAGGACGGCAACTGGATAATGCGTTTCGACCTGCCAGGTGTCGAACCCAAAGACATCGACGTTTCGGTGGCGGGCGACACCCTGACGGTTCGAGCTACCCGGGGCCGCATGGGCGATCGGGAAAACGGCAACGCGGAAAACAACTACCGGAGATTTGAGCATTCCCTGACTCTGCCCAAAGGTGTGCTGCGGGATCAGATCAAGGCGAATTATCAGCATGGGGTCCTGGAGTTGTCGATGCCTGCGTCGCCCGAGGCCATGGGTCGTAAGATTCCGGTAGAGGTTGGAAGAGAAGAGCGGACTCAGCTCGAACATAAAGCTGCATGAGGATAGTCGGGCGTTTTCAGCTTTTGCCAACGACAACTGTTTGAGGTCCTAACAAAAGCGGAGAGCGTCGGCTGCTCTCCGCTTTCTTCGCTTAAGTTTCCTGCCTGGTGTACCGAGTGATTTGTGCTGAGGCGAATCCGCCTCGGGACCGTAACAGCTATCGCCGCTTCTTATAATAAGGGCGCATAACTTCCAAAGCTCTAGCCTGATGGTAGGCGAGTTCCTCCTCAGAGTACCGCTGTTCGGGTCGAACAACACAAGCCAGCCGCGAATGGCATCCATAAGCGCAATCGGGATGAGCCTCGACGCGATGCTCAAGGCAACGAGGGATGTTCCATCCAGAGGGAAATGAAACTGCTGAGGCCGGGCACGCACCAATGCAGGCGCGGGTGGCGCATGTGGGGCAGGGGTCGAATCCGACTGCATCTCCTGGATGGTCAATCTCACAGTCCATCAACAGTGCAGCGCGGAAGGCTATCCAGGGCCCAAACGCCGGATTGATAACCACGCCAATTATGCTGGGCGAAGCGAGACCAGCCAGAACAGCCAGCTGCATAAAGTTCAAGGTCGGGCCATTACTGAACGGATAGACAACATTACATAGCCGGCCGTGACGATGAATCGGCTCAACAACCGCCCGCTCGATGACTTCTCGGGTGAAATCATCGAGTGGGTGTTGGCGCGAGAGCCAGCCCTCATTTTTTGCAGTATGCGCCTTGAAGGCCTGCCAAAAGCTTCGGCCGCCATTTCCTATGACCACAATCGATCGGCATGTGGGCGAAATCACGGACGCCCGATAGGCTGCTGGGACGGCTGAATCGTAGCGCTCGCTTGGCAGCGCGGCTATGAGATTTAGTCCGTACGGACGAGCCTTCTCGGATATAAAATCAACCCAATCCACGTCAGCCAATTTATCCGATGGTGGTGAGGGCGCCTATACACAAATTCAACCCGACGCCGCGCTTTCGCTGTCGTGGTGATAAACCTGCAGACGCTACCGTGGAGCTTGTGCCTGCTGCGCGTTTGGCTTAAGAACAAGTAAGTCGCTAAGCGCAGTTCGCGCGACGGAGGATATCCCGATGAAGGTGGGCGCATCGTTCTTTTGCCAGAACTACTTTCGAGCAGAAAAGCCCGATTGGCAAATCTATCGTGAGGATCTCGAGCTCGCTGAGATGGTCGAACCGCTCGGTTTCGATTCGATTTGGGCCGTGGAACATCATTTCTCGCCCTACACGATGATCCCGGATGTCGTTCAATTTCTGACCTACATGGCCGGCCGGACCCGCCGCATCGGCTTTGGCACCATGGTGGTCGTATTACCATGGCACGATCCGGTCAGAGTCGCTGAGCAAATCGCCATGCTGGATATCTTCTGTGGTGACCGAGAGCTGACGTTGGGCTTTGGACGAGGCTCCGGACGTATTGAGTATGAGGGTTTCCGGGTCTCGATGAGTGAATCGCGCGACCGCTTTAACGAGGCGGCTGAGATTGTGCGGCTGGCCCTGAGCCAGCCGCGGTTCTCCTATCAGGGCAAATATTTTCAGATCCCCGAGATGAGCATCCGTCCGCAACCCTATCATCGGGACCTCGCCGAGCGCTTTTATGGCGCGATCATATCGCCCGAAACCGGCGATATCATGGCCCGTCAGGGGATGGGCATGTTGGTGATACCGCAAAAGCCGTGGGTCGAGCACCGCAAAGACTACGACCATTTCCTGGAGTCGTGCGCCAAGTTCGGTCAGCCGGCACGAAAACCAATCGTCGTAAGCTTCATATACTGCGCAGAAACAGCAAGGGAAGCCGAGCAGGCAGCCGACACTTGGATGGGCAATTACGCAGATACGGCAATCCGTCACTACGAGTATGACGAGCCCGAGCACTTCCGCAAAGAAAAAGGCTATGAGTTTCACACCAAAATGGCGGAAGCCACGAAGGCTAATGCTGCTGCATTCCGCCAGATGTTCACCAAGACTCAGGTTTACGGCACGCCCGATCAGTGCATCCAAACCCTGAGAACGATTGCCCAAACAATGGATGCGGCTGAGTACGTCGCAGTGTTCAAATATGGTGGCATGCCGTTGGAACTCGCCAAACGGAGCATGAAGTTGTTTGCTGACGAAGTCCTACCTCATATCCAGCAGGGCACTTCGCCGACCGCGGTCCAAAGCGCTGCCGCGGGTCGCTAGCTTCACCTAAATCTAAAAGCGGCGGTCTCTACAGTGGCCACGGCTAGTGAGATTGCCGCAGCACCACGTAGAGACCACAACGACTCGCGCCCTGGACCAATGCGCCGTTCAAGCGAAACTGAGCTCGACTGTTAGGGTCTTCTTAAGCATAGGCGAGATGCTGGGGAGCCAGGTCAGTCATAGCGGCTCGGAGTTCCGAACCAGGTTGCGGCGCGGTTTGGGGTCGGCGCTTCTCATTTTACTAGGAGTGGCTTTCGCGGTGGTTGTTGCCGAGGCCGGCGTTCGCTTAACCGCTTTAGCGAAACCAAACTTCTATGCTTACTCCCGGACACGCGGCTGGAAATTACGTGCGGGTGCGACTGGATGGCAGGTGCAGGAAGGGCATGCTTTTATTCGGGTGAACCGATGGGGATATCGGGGCCCTGATTGGACACGAACGAAGCCGCCCGACACTCTGAGGGTCGCGCTGTTGGGTGATTCTTTTATTGAAGCTCAACAGGTGCCGGAGCATGACACGGCCGGTTACGTGGTTCAGCAGGAACTTGGCCGGATCCTCTCACGTGTTCAGGGAATGCAAACCCTTGGGTTCAGACGGGTCGAGGTGATGAATTTCGGGGTAGACGGCTATGGAACTGCCCAAGAGTTATTTACCCTGAGTAATGATGTGTGGAAGTTTTCTCCCGATGTCGTCGTTTTGGCATTTTTCCCGGGCAACGACGTCCGCAATAACTCCGCCGTGCTGGAGGGTGATAAATGCCGGCCCTTTTTCGTATTGCGCCGCGATCATCTGGTGCTAGGCGGACCTTTTGAGCAATCGCGGCTCTTCCGTCTTCAATGCTTCCTGCGGTTTGAATCGCGTCGCTCCCAGCTGCTCAATCTCCTCGGAGAGGCGCGCAGCGGGCTACGGGCTCTTGAACGAAGAGCCGCAAAAATGCCCGATAACGCTCCGTTCTATCGCCGTATTGGTGTCGCCTTTCATACTTTCCATGAGGTGGGTATTAACGATCTCATCTACCGGCCGCCGATAAACGACGTTTGGCGAGATGCGTGGAGAGTGAGCGAAGCCGAAATCGGTATGGCCGAACAGGAGATTTGCCGGCATCACGCATTGTTTCTCCTCGTTATAATTGGCACCGGTATTCAGGTGATGCCTGACCAGGCATTCCAAGCCGCTTATCTGCGAGCAGTTGGTGGAACGGACCTTTTTTACCCTAGCCATCGCCTGGTGGCTTTGGCTGTGCGAGAGCACTGGCCCGTACTCGACCTCGTGCCATTGATGAGCGCGTATGCAAGAAGGCGCAAGATCTATTTCCATGGATTCCCGAATACGGCGATGGGGACCGGGCATTGGAACGAACTGGGGAATCGTTTCGCGGGTTTATTGATCGCGAACCAAATCGCCACGCTGCTGGCTGCACGCCATTGCCAGAGCTTGGTGCCAAAAGGTTCGCGGCTGAATTGTTCTCCCCGTTGAGCCGACGTTGCAGGGGAGTTGGTTTTTACGGTGATTCAGGATGGCTGAAGTCAGCGGAGAAAAAACTGGTCCATCGGCCAAAATTGACATCGAAGGACTCAAACGCTTTATCCGGTCCCGCAATCTGGGCGACCCTACACAATTAGAGGTGGACAATATCTCTTTCGGCCACTCCAATGAGGTTCATCTGGTCCGTTTCGAAGACAAGGTTTGGGCCCTGCGACGCCCGCCGCGCGGGCCGCTGCTGCCGACTGCGCACGATGTAATTCGCGAATATCGGGTGTTGAAAGCGCTGCAAGAGAGTCCTGTGCCGGTCCCCAAAGTATATGCCAGCTGCGAGGACGCCAGCTTCATCGGCGCGCCATTCTACTTGATGGAATATATGTCGGGGAAGGTGATCCGATCCGGGCTCGTGCCGTCGGACGAGCCGAGCTTCGCCGATACACCGGCTAAGCGGCGCGCCGTCAGTGAAGGTATGGTCGACCTGTTGATAGCGCTGCAATCAGTCGACTGGCGTGCAGCAGGGTTGGAAGGCTTCGGAAGGCCTACCGGCTATATCGAACGGCAGCTGCGCCGATGGACGGATCAATTTGTTCGCACCAGTCAGCAGACACGGTCCCTTCCGATAATGGACAAAATTCGTGACTGGCTCGCAGCTCATATGCCTCAGGGTCAGGCGGCGACCATCGTTCATGGCGACTTCAAACTCGACAACGTGATGTGGAAGGTCGAGGATGACAACGCTCGAGTGATAGCGCTGTTGGATTGGGAGATGTCAACTATTGGCGATCCACTGGCCGACTTGGGCTGGATGCTTACCTATTGGAGCGACCCAAGTGATTCCGAACTGCGGCGAAGCGTCGTGTCGAGCATGGAATGGGAACCAGGTTATTACCGACGCGACGAGATGCGAGACCGCTACGAAGAAAAATCAGGCAGGTCAATGAGGGATTTTTTATTTTACCAGGTCTTTTCGCTGTACAAACTCGCCATTATCCTGGAAGGCAGCTACTCCCGCTATCTCAGCGGGCAGGCTGACGACCCGCTGTTTGCAACCTACGATCAACGGGTTCCCAATATCGCCGAGGTGGCCTGGAGCCTGTGTCACAGCTGAGGCTTGGCCTTGGTGGATGTGACTCTGCCAATAGCCAATTACTCAAAAACGTCCTTAAACTGCAATCCGAGAAAGGTAAGCACAACGTCCGCGTATAGCCGCAATCCCCAGAATAGTCCGTCTACCGGCATCCGCTCGTCGTTACCGTGATAGAGAGAACCGAAAGGCATTTTCGGCTCCAAGCGTACCGGTGAAAAACCATAGCAGATTGCTCCAAGCTGCGTATAGAACTTGCTGTCCGTAGCGCCGGGCAACATCCAGGGAATCGCCCGCGCGCCAGGATCAGCCGCCTCGGTTCGGGACCGCAACAGCCGAAACAGAGGTGTGTCGAAGCTGGCCTCCGCAGGAGGGGCGCTCTTGATTACCTCCAGGGTGGGCTCCGGTCCTACGATATCGCGGAGTTCACGCAGAAAGCTCTTCTCATCTTCACCTGGCAGCGTCCGCCCGTCGAGCACCGCGGTTGCCTCTCCCGGAATAACATTGTCTTTGTAACCGGCGTGAACGATCGTTGGACAGACAGTGTTCGCCATCATTGGCCGAAACAACGGGGGCGCCTTGTCTGGAGGAATCCCCAGCTCATTCAAGGTTGTTCTGACCAATGGCGTTAGCCGTTGCCGCATCGGCGTATGAGTCAGACGAGTTAAAAGTTCCGCCATCCACGCAATAGCCGTATCGGAGCGAGGCATCGACCCATGTCCGGGCGAGCCCGCCACCGTCATTCTGACCGTTACGAAGCCCTTCTCAGCGACTTGAATCGGATAGAAGCGATGCTCGCCGATGAACATCGTAAAGCCGCCGGTTTCGTTGAGCACAAATCCGGCATTAACCAGGTCCGGATGATGTTCGACAAGATAACGTGCGCCAAGTTCGGAGCCTGCTTCCTCGTCGGCCACCGCTGCCAGGATCAAGTCTCGTTGCGCAAGGGCGCCCGAACGCTTGAGCGCCGACATTAGCATCAGATCCATGGCGCATTTCGCCTTCATATCAATCGCGCCGCGCCCCCAGACACATCCGTCAGCCAAGTCCCCGCCGAAGGGGTCTCGGCTCCATCGCGAGCTTTCGACCGGTACGACATCGGTGTGGGACGACAGCATTAGAGGACCTTGCGACCGGTTAGCTCCGGCAACGCGTGCAATCAGGCTGGTACGGCGCGGCATGGGTTCGATCAGAATAGGATCGATGCCGTGTTGGGCAAGCACGCGGGCCATATAGTTGGCCGCGATTTTCTCGTTTCCCGGCGGATTGGTAGTGTCGAGACGAATTAGTGCACGCAGGTGGTCCAGTGTTTCGCGTTCAAAATTCTCCCAAGGAATCCTCATTGATGGTCTTCCGAATCCAGGGTCAATGCGCAACGGTTTGCTCTATTTGCCAATCCGTCTGCGGTGTGCGTTTTTTCCTCATGCGCGGTCATCAAAGCGAACCAGTCTACGAATTCTGGACAGCGCCCGACGCCAACTACAAGCATAATGCGATTTATGCATGAGTGGGCTAGGATCGGAAGCAATTGCTTGGGCAAGGTGCCGCTCTTCGCTTGACGCACAGAGCGAACCAACCTAATGTCAAGGTGAGAGAGCGACAGTGTCTGAACTGCCAAACATCATTCCGCTGTTTCCGCTGCCCAATTTCGTGCTTTTCCCTGGACTCAACGTTCCCCTACATATCTTTGAGCCGCGTTATCGCGAGATGGTCAGGGACGTCGCACAGAGTCACGGGGTGATCGGGATGATGATGCTCAAGGGCGACTGGGAACGCGACTACTATGCCTACCCCGACATCTACGAGGTCGGTTGCGCCGGCAAGATCGCAGCCTTGTCGAAGCTGCCGGATGGTCGCTTCAATCTGATTCTGCACGGTGTCAGCGAGTTTCGCGTGGTACGCGAGCTTCGCCAACGCTCTTATCGGTTAGCCGAGGTCGACTGGTGCACGGTGCCGTCGGCGAGACTCGAGCTGGATGAAGCCACCATGATGACCCTTCACCAGCTGCTGATAAATTTCCTCGGTGACGCCGCCAACAAGGTCTGGAAATCACTGGTTGAAGAACGGGGATTGCGGGGTGCCGCTCTTATCAACTCGATCTGTTTCCACCTTGACATTGCACCAATCGAGAAACAGACGCTCCTGGAAGCGGGTGAATCGCGAGGCAATTGCTTGTTGGACGTGCTGACCTTTAAGGCGGAGGAACGCAAACTCGGACCGGGCGGCAACAGCGGTCGAGGTTCCTCTCCCACTCAGTGATGAGCGTCTGCTCGCACGCCCTCCGGTCACTGTTTAGCTCCATGGTTGTGGAACATCCTGCCATCCTTGGTACAGCGTCCTGCTCGATGAGCTTGTCGAACGGAAACATCTCGAGCAGTCGTCTGTTTGGGCAACTCTGAAATCGCCTTGTCGATTGATTGAGACACAATTTTGTCGCTATTGCGCGTTTTATGTCGTAGCGAAGAAACTGCTATTGAGAGCGTCTGACTGATACAACCGGGATACCTGAGATAGTTCGAACGTTAGCAAAGTGCTAAGCCCTCTTGGCAAAAACCAAACTCACCTGTGATAACAGTCGACAAAAGTTGCAATGAGCGAGTTATAGCTATAACCGAGGTTTGTCTGTAAAAGCCTTGAAAGCTGGAGAAACACGGCACGACCCTTGCTGTCCGGCATCAGCAATATGTTAGCAGCATTGGGGGCAGCTCAAACCTGCGGCCCGCGAAAGTGAGCAAACTGGCGATGGAGTGGGAGAACGGTGTGATGGGCTCGATTCTTGTGCCCGATTTTATAACCCCAGAACAGTTCTACGATTCGCGCCACGACGACAGCGCAATCGCACCGGTCAAGCGTCTGATGATGGCGGTGCTCGAGGACGCTTTGCGGTGTTTCCAAAATAACTCGAATGCGAAGAGCGGCGCTCGAAAGCGTTTGTTCACTGAAGCCGAACAATGGCTATGCGGCGAAACCGGTGAGGGTCCTTTTTCGTTTGAGACGGTCTGCGAAACGCTGGGAATCGAGCCCAGTTTCCTGCGCGGCGGTCTCCGCCAATGGCGAGACCAGCAACTCGCTGGGGTTTCAGCGCGCCGGCTGGCACGTCGCTCCCCTGTCGTGCGAAGCGGTAAAATCAGCGCCAATACTCGGCGCTCTTCTCGCCGGACCGCCAGCCAAGTGAGATGAGATCCAGCAGGCGGCTCTCTTCCCCAAGTGCATCAATGGCTGCGGCGGCCGCTTGGTGACGCCGCAGCCGTTCAGCCTCGGTCAAACCGTTTGATATACCGTGCGCCCATTGCGCTGACTCTTGCGCGCTCGGCCCTCGATCACGGCGTACTCCAGATGGGCAAGCGTCTCAAAAGTTGCTGCCATGACATGGAAGATCGGCCGTTCCTCGTCGCCAAATACCTCCATTGCCACGTCGAAGGCGCATTTCGGCGTGCGCTTGACAATGTCCAGCATCTCGGCCTCACGATAGCGATGATGCTCGATGAGCTGATTGGCCCGATAGCGATGGTCGTGGTAAATAGCCCCGTGCGCCGGTAACACCAATTGTACGTCGAATCGCTGTACTTTCAGTTGTGAATTAAGAAAATCACCCAGTGGGTTGGCACTCGGGCTACTGGGATAGAGTCCAACGTGTGGCGTAATCTTGGGCAACAGATGATCGCCCACGATCAGCACTTTCTCCTTGCGCAGATACACTACGCAATGACCCGGTGAATGGCCCGGTGTCCAGATGATTTCCAGCTCCCGATCACCAATGGGGATTATGTCGCCGTCAGAGAGGTATTTGTCCGGTTTCGGCACCGGGCTGTAGGCGCCAGTCCCCATCCAGGCCGGCCGCATACCCTCGAGCGGATACTTATCGATTGGGAAACCGTGGGTAAGGAAAAACTCTCTGGCTTCCGGACTCGCGGCCGGTGGCCCCAGGGTTAATATCCGCGTCACCCGTTCGGTTTCGTATTGATGTAACAATGTGAGCGCATTGCTGCGCTGTTTAATGATGGCGGAAGTTCCGAAATGGTCGACGTGATGGTGTGTCCCGATTAGTAAGTCGAGATCCCGGATGGTAATGCCAACTTGGCAGAGTGCGTCTTCCAACGTAGCGAGACTCTCGGGAGTGTTCATTCCGGTATCGACCAATGCCCACTTGCCGTGACAGTCGATAAGGTAGACGTTGATGATGGTTGGCCGCATCGGCAGCGGCAGGAAGATTTCGTAGATACCTGGATGAACCTCGGTGAGTTTTGCTGGCATATCGCGTCATTTCCTCGACCGGTCGAGTCACCATCGTCGCAATTCCTGCCCGACTTCGGGCCGTCACAAGTGCACCTGTGGTGCGGTCCAGAAACGCACAGACAGGATCTAATGTCGACTTGGTGTCACCGGACTGGTCTGAACACCACTAGCCCTTGGCGGCCGTACGATTGTGCTGGTGACGGTCAATCCGGTCCGCCTGGTCCAGAGATGTAGGTTATTCATGAAGCTGATCTTTAACAACGAATGAGGCCTGGATCGCTACCCTCCATTGCGCTACCCGGTTATTCTCCACTACTGCACTGATATCCTTGACCTGCGCTCGATGGATTCCAGAGATAGTTACACCCGCACGCGCCAAGGCAATTTGAACCGCGTCTTCAATTGAGTTTGACGAGATCCCAATTAAGTCAATAATCTTTTCAACCATGGCAGGAAAGCTCCATCTTTCGGCGATGGTCGCCCGCAATTGTGAAGCGGCCAGCGGCCGAGCGTTAGCTTTGGACCTCAATTAGCGCACAGGGCTGATTAGAAAACAAGCTGTCTCAGCGTAAGGGAATGCTTTGTTCTTGGATGGGCCGAAGGTTTGCGGCCGCGCTTGATCTCTACAACCAGGGTTTTCGTCGGAGGAGCAGATGAGCAGTCAAAGAGCGTCAGTTCGAGCAATTCTTGACCAGGCCAAAACCGAGGGGCGCTCAAGCCTAAGACCCGATGAAAGCCGCATTCTGTGTGACGCTTACGGGATACCCTTGCCTCGACAACGGCTGGTGAGAACCGTCGCTGAGCTGTCCGAGGCTGTCGGAGAGATTGGTTTCCCGCTGGTAGTGAAGATCGCTTCGGACGACATCCTTCATAAAACCGAAGCCAACGGCGTCGTAGTTGGAATAAAAACTCTCGCCGAAGCCTCAGAGGCATTCGAACAGGTAACGCGTAATGCACTGGCTTACAAGGCGGATGCCAGAATCGAGGGTGTGCTGGTTCAACAAATGGCAACGGCGGGCAGCGAGTTAATCGTGGGCGCGCTCACCGATCCGAGTTTTGGTAAGGTGGTGGCCTTCGGACTTGGCGGAATCCTGGTCGAAGTCTTTAATGACGTTAGCTTCCGCCTGGCACCCGCGACTCAGGAGGAGGCGTTATCGATGTTGAGCTCGATCAAGGGTGCCGAGATTCTCAACGGGACCCGTGGCGCTGCTCCGGTCGATCGCCAAGCTGTTGCTCAAATAATCGTCGCAGTTTCGCACGCCGTTAGCGATTTTCCCGAGATCAGGGAATTGGACCTCAATCCCGTCTTTGCTTGGTCTCAAGGTGCTATGGCCGCTGATGTACGGGTCTTGCTCGATTTTACCACGCCGCGCGAACGATACCGGCCCTCGCAACAGGAAATACTTCAGGCAATGAACCGGATTATGAGGCCCGACGCTGTCGCGGTGATTGGCGCCTCACCCGAGGATGGCAAAATCGGCAACTCGGTCATGAAAAACCTGATAAACGGAGGATACCAGGGCCGCATATACCCGATTCATCCCAAAGCCGAGGAAATTCTCGGCAGGAAGGCCTACAAGAGCGTCAAAGAGGTGCCAGATCCGATTGACGTGGCGGTCTTTGCCATCCCGGCCCCCTTGGTGGCCGGGGCGCTCAGGGAATGTGGCGAAAAACATATTCCCGGTGCAGTTCTGATCCCATCGGGCTTTGCCGAAACCGGCAATTTCGAACTGCAAGAAGAGATCGTCAAAATCGGGCGCGAATATAATGTGCGCTTGATGGGTCCCAATATTTACGGTTTCTACTATACTCCCAAGAACCTGTGCGCGACCTTTTGTACTCCCTATGATGTCAAAGGTCATGCCGCTCTATCCTCTCAAAGTGGTGGCGTTGGCATGGCCATAGTTGGATTCAGCCGAACAACCAAAATGGGAGTCTCGGCGATCGTCGGACTCGGCAACAAATCCGATCTTGATGAAGACGATCTACTGACCTTTTTCGAGCAGGATCCTGACACCCATGTCATCGCCATGCATGTCGAGGATTTGAAAGATGGGCGCGCATTTGCCGAAGTCGCATCGCGCGTTTCCAAAAAGAAGCCCGTGATTGTGCTAAAGGCGGGGCGAACCGCTATGGGAGCACGCGCGGCTCGTTCGCACACCGCCGCCTTAGCCGGCAATGACCGTATCTATGACGATGTGTTGCGACAGTGCGGCGTGGTTCGGGCCTACGCCCTTAAAGACATGCTGGAATTGGCGCGGTGCCTGCCGATTCTGCCCACGCCGCAGGGGGAGAACGTTCTTATAATCACCGGCGCCGGGGGGTCGGGGGTGTTGCTCTCAGACGCTTGCGTCGATAACGGCCTCAAACTGATGACTATGCCGCCAGATCTGGACGCAGCCTTCCGCAAGTTCATCCCGCCGTTTGGCGCGGCAGGTAATCCGGTCGATATCACCGGCGGCGAACCACCAACTACCTACCGCAACACAATTGCGCTGGGGCTCGAAGACGCGCGGGTTCACGCGCTTGTGCTCGGCTATTGGCACACGATCATTACTCCGCCGATGGTCTTTGCCAATCTGCTTGCCGAGGTGGTTGAGGAATTCAGGCTAAAGGGAATCCGTAAGCCCATCGTCGCCTCCTTAGTGGGTGACGTCGAGGTCGAGCAGGCTTGTGATTACCTGTTCGATCGGGGCATACCAGCGTTTCCCTATACCACAGAGCTGCCTTTGCTGGTGCTGGGTGCTAAATATCGATGGGCGCGGGCTGCTGGCCTGGTGGGAAGTTGACGGAAAGATTCGAGGATTAACTTTTCAGCCAGTTGACGATTCGATGGTGGATCCCGATCGGATCGATTACTCCGTAGCTATGACCAGCTTCGGGGATCATCAATACTTCGGCGTGCTCTATGCGCTCTTTCATCACAAAAGCATTTTGTGGCGGGATTATGATATCCTTTTCGCCATGAACGATCATGACCGGACACTTGATCTCGCTCAGCCTATCCCACGTGTCGAATTGCAAGATTGCCTGGCGGGTCAGCTCGATGGAGCGGGGCGGTGTCGGCGGAGCCATCTGAAACCCGGCCAGTATCATTGGCTTGAGCTCTGGATGCTGAGCGATGAATTCAGACGGGAATAATAGCGGCAGGATGGTTTCCACTGCTCCCTGAGGATTGCCCGCGATGCCGAGAAAGGCTTCCGTCAGCTTCTGGTAAACTTCCTCTGAGGCGTGAATAGCCGATTTGCCTCCCGCCATGGTGCAGCCAAGCACTAGCTTGTGAACTTGCTCAGGGTGCCGCAGCGCCAATTCCTGAGCGATCATCCCACCCATCGACACTCCGTAGACACTGGCTCTACGAATGCCCAGGGCGGCAAGAAGATTACTTGCATCATCGGCCATTTCCGCAATAGTGTACGGTGTTTCCGGCTTATCGGAATTACCCGTGCCCCGGTTGTCGTAATAGATGCATTGGAATCCCGCCAGAAATGGTAATACCGGCAGCCAGGCAGCCCCTGGCAGCCCAAAACCCATGATCAGAAGAAGTGGTTCGCCCTGACCATAGGTCTCGTAGTTGATTTGAATGGCGCCCGCCGTGATTCGAGGCATGTGGTAGCTAATGCAGAGCTGGCTGGCTGCCCGAACTAATCGGTGCTGAAGGTGGAATCGACTCTTCCTTAAGTGCGCCTAAACTCGATGCGGTTACCCGGTTTTGGGCACTCGTTTTAAATCGCTCGACCTTGTTAGTAGTCTCGATCCCGTTAGTAGTTTCGATCTTGTTAGTAGTGTTGATCACGTTAGGTCGAAACGTCCCGGGCGGCACCAAGCTGGCATTGTCGTTGTTGGTGAAAAATGGCGAACCTCGATCGCCGCTCAAGAGCGGGGCGGCTGCAGTCTGTGTAGCAGCATGATGAAGTGGCCGCATCACCCCCCATTCCAAAGCCATTCCGACCGGCATAAGAATATAACTCACCAGCTTGAGCAGCTGCCCATCGTCAACATCGTGGTATTGGCTGTTACTTGTTTCGTCAATATCGTCGTTTTGCGCTCGCGTTAACACTGGTGCCGCCAAGATTAGGGCCAAGCTCAAGACGATTAACCGCTTCATACTGTAACTTTGGCCGGATGGTATCGGCCGTGTCAATCGCTAAAAGCCCTGTGTAGAGTCCGTGCGTGCCTATTTGACCAGAAACGCAAGTCGAGCGCTTACGCCGACTGGAGGATTTTTGCGCGGCTTTGCTTTTTCATTGAATCCCTATGTCGGCTGTGCCTTCGGCGATAATGGCGGTTGTCCATTCTGTTATGTTCGCGCGATGCCGGTGGCGCGTGCAGTTGCCGGGCCTTGGGGGAAGTGGGTGATTGTCAAACACAACCTGGCCCAGGTGCTGCGGCACGAGCTCGAGATCTTGGAGGCGCAAGGGCGACTTGAACGCACTGCGGTCTTTATGGCCAGCGCTACCGATCCCTATCAAGGCGTGGAACGCCGCCTGGAGATCACACGGTCGTGCCTTGCCGTGATGGCAGACCGGCCACCGTTTCGGCTTCTGCTTCAGACTCGCAGCCCCATGGTGGAGCGCGATATCAGCATTTTGCGGCAACTCGGCCAGCGAGTGATCGTCTCGATCACACTCGAGACGGACGATGAGACGGTTCGGCGCGCCTTTACACCGACCTCACCCTCGGTTGCGAGACGGCTCGCCTGTGCACGGATGCTGCGAGAAGCGAAAATTTTTACTCAGATCGCAATCGCGCCAATGCTCCCGAATAACCCTTCGCGCTTCGCAGAACTCGTTGAGCAAGTTGTCGATCGCGTAGTCATCGACACCTATTTCGACGGTGATGGTTCAGGCGGTAACCGTTCGCGCTGGCTAGGGATGGCTGAACTGTACCAGCGACTGGGCTATGAGCAATGGTTCCGACCTGGCGCTGAGCAAAAATTGATGGCGGCTATGAGTGCGCGATTAGGGCCGCAGCGAGTACTTTTCAGCCGCGACGGCTTCAACGCTATTTATTATTAATAAGACCAGCGGCCTGGTTCGGACGTAAACCAGCTGGTTTCGAGTACTTCCGCTCAAAAGTTTTGAATGATCGCTGTGCAAGTGATCGCCTTTGCCGCCGCTCGGGGCACCCATTTCCAACTCCCCTCGCACCTATCTCAACAGCGACTTATCGTGTCAGAACTGCTAAGCAAAGGATGGCGTCCGGCACTTTGACAAAACCCGAAACTTACTGCCGATTTCAAGATCGCAGGGTGGCCTCCGCCTGTGTGTCATACATATGGCGACCTGGAGGGATGCCTGCCGACGGGTCGGCTTTTGTCTTTCATTCCCGCGGTTCTCATTTACCAGAGCAACTGTATCATTCTCGGGGCAGGTACGGAGGAGCCAGTGAATCATGGGTTCGCTGCTGCGCCCGCAACCCGGGGCAATTCTGGGTGTGCGTGCTGATGGGAGCGCGGACGCGGGTTTCCCGACTGCGCCGTGGCAAATGGCGAAATTCGTGAGACTGGAGCCAAGCAATTCCAGCCTGCCGTGACGAAATGGGATCCAACCTTGGTCTCAGCTCTACGGCGTTGCCGTGGTGACGTTGCGCTGCTCGAGCAAGTTTCGAGTCTCAAGAAACAGGGCCAGCTCGCGTCCGAACTTATCGGTCCCGCGCGGATTCATATGGCAGTTGTCGATGAAGTATCCGCTGAGATCGCTTGAAGGCGGCAAACCTTCGCGCAGGGCGTCAGCGCTCCTGAACAATGGGATATCATGCTTTTCGGCGAACGCAGCAAAACGCTTCTGAAACGGGCCCTCAGCATCATAGGTCCTCGTGTGGCCGTCGAACGAACAGAACAGGACCAGGGCCACTGTCACGTGTCTGTCGCGTAGGTCAGTTATGAATGCATCCAATTCACGTTCGTAGCCGTCGTCACCATCTCCTGGCTTAAGGCTCAATGAATGAGTACCGGGAACGAGTCGCCCCTTTATTCGGTCATAATAGTCACGCGCCCAGTTCTCGACCACGAGGTTGTATAAGGCGAGTCGTCGAACATAATTTTTCAACTTAACTCGCCGCTTAAACTGTGCCTTGGTCGTGGCATCCGCAGTCCGTAGCCGCCCCAACCACGGTTCGTTCATGCTATAGCCGATGATCACCAGACTTGGCCGGATGCCGCGATTCCACAGATAGAAAAACTTCTGGTGCATCAGCCATATTGGGTAAGCGTTAACTCCCCCGTTCAGAACCGCATACTTGCCGGGCTGTTGCTGATCGAGTGCTAGCTGCAGCCCCATTGGATAGGTATCGTTGTCATCTACGCCATAGCCATAAGTAATAGAATCGCCCAGACACAGGATGACCCTGCGGCCAGCAGGTGAGACGCCCGAACGCAGGCCGTATTGGTCTGTATGACTTCGCGACAGTGAGATCTTCTCGATGTACTCCTGGTCGGGCGCGGGGGTGAATAGCAAATCCCCATGCGACTCATAAACCAAAGCGCGATGAAGACTCGCTGTTCTTAACAGAAATTCACAGCTTGTCAGGATCATGACGATGATGACAACTGAGCGACCCACGACCGACCACAGGCTTCCTCCGAGCCCCGAAGACCCGGATATGCTCCACGCGCGACCAATCCGAGAGGCCAAGTACAGTGTGGCGGCGGCGGCGAACAGATTGAACCAGTCGAAACGAGCCGATGGGATGAGCACGAGCGCCATCAATATAATTGCTACGGCCGCGATGATTTTCCAGCGCTCTGAATTGTGAGCCGCTTCTTTCACGTTACCGCACCAAGACTCTCTTGAGGCTGTCAGGCGCGTACCTCGCCCCAGCTGCCGCCACGCCCATCACCGAACAAACTGTACCGTCTTCGTTCAGTTGAAGGCGGTTGTAAACCCAAGCTGCCTGCCCCGCGAGCAGCTGCTCGGCGGGCTACTAGAACAAGGTGTAAATAAAAGGAGCTATGGCCGACGATTCCACGAATAGCGCGAGCAGGCTAGCGCCGAGCAATAGCACGATCACCGGAACAAACCACCATGATTTAACGCTGAAGAAGGAAAAAAGCTCTTTTACCGTTCTGATCTTGTCGACTAATTGGCGCAAATTCGGTACCCCACCTTTTGCAAAGAATACTGACTCCTTTTCACAACGAGCGGCAGCTATCGGCTGCAGGCTCGGTGACGCTCTTTTTCGACAATGACATTGCCGAGCACAAGCATGTCCATGTCGCTGCGCACGAAAGTACTCAGCGCCTCAGCCGGACTGTTTACAATGGGTTCACCGCGCAGATTAAAGGAAGTGTTGAGCACGACCGGCACGCCGGATGCCCGCTCAAATCGTGAGATGAGCCCATGATACAGCGCATTTGAACTTTCACTGACCGTCTGCAAGCGGCCGGTGCCGTCGACATGAGTGACCGCCGGAATTCTGGCTGCGGCGGCGGGTTTCACCTCAGCCACCATCAGCATGAATTTTGTCGGCTCCTGCGCACTCACGCGATCGTCAAATAATTCGGCGGCCCGCTCCGCCAGCACCGACGGGGCGAAGGGCCTGAAGGGTTCGCGAAACTTGATCTTGGTATTGACGATCTCCTTCATTTCGGCGCGTCGCGGGTCGGCCAGGATCGAGCGGTTGCCGAGTGCGCGCGGACCCCATTCGAAGCGGCCCTGGAACCATCCCACCACGGCTCCGTGGGCCAGCGCGTCAACAGTCGTGTCGAGCAGCACGTCGTTCGAATTGACCACGCGAAAGGGCATGCCGACGCTGCGCAGATAATCGACTGTCGCAGCCTCTGAGTGCTCGTCACCCCAGTAAGCATGACTCATCTGAAATTTGCGCGGATTGCCTAGCACTGAATGCCATCCCCAGAGCGCTGCTCCCAGAGCCCCGCCCCCGTCCCCAGCTGCTGGCTGGATAAAAAGGCGATCGAACCCCGCCTGACGAAGAATTTTAGCGTTGGCGACGCTGTTGAGTGCGACACCGCCCGCCATGCAAAGGTTCTTGAGACCGGTGCGGCGCTGGACGCCACGAGCCATCAGAACGAGGACCTCTTCAATTACTGCCTGAATACTGGCCGCGATGTCTGCGTAGTGCTGGTTTCTGCGCGCCTGTTTGGCGAAGTCGGCAGGACGCTCTCCGAAGTAGGAAGGAAATCCGGTTGTTTCGGTGAAGAAGGGCATCTCCGGTGGCCGCGGGGCGCCAAACAATTCAACGAATTTCTGGCTGTAAGTGTCGGTCGACGAATGGTGGAACGAGAAGTAGCTCATATCGAGCCTGAAGCTGCCGTCCTCGCCTACACAGATCAGCTTTCGCACCTTGTCCGTGTAGCGGGGCGTGCCGAACGGCGCCATTCCCATTACCTTGTACTCGCCATCGTTTACCTCGAACCCCAAAAAGGCGGTAAAGGCGCTGTACAGTAAACCGAGCGAATGGGGGAATTTAATTTCGCCTAAGATCCTGATGTCGGTGCCATGGCCTTCGCCGAAAGTTGCCGTTGCCCATTCGCCAACGCCATCGACCGTAAGTATCGCAGCATCCTCGAATGGGCTGGCCAGGAAAGCGCTGGCAGCATGCGAGAGGTGATGTTCAGAGAACATTACCCTGTCGCTGGAAACGCCAAGATGATGAATCAGCAGGCTCTTGATCCAAAGCTTGTCCTTGAGCCACGTGAGCATCGCTTCCCGGAAGACTCGGCGAGCTGCGGGGAATTCAGCTACCGACGTCGTCAGAATCCGTTCAAACTTGAGGAACGGCTTCTCGAAAAATATGGCATGATCGATTTCTTTGCCGGTGATCCCGGCCTGGCGCAGACAGAATGCGATGGCACGTTCGGGGAATTCAAAATCGTGCTTCTTGCGGCTGAACCGTTCCTCCTCGGCGGCCGCAATCAACTCGCCATCGCGCAACAACGCTGCCGCGGAATCGTGAAAGAAACATGAGACGCCAAGCGTATACATAATTGCTAGTACTGTTGGTGCTTGTGATCCGCGGCACAGCGATAGTGCACCTCGCGCCAAGCTGGTGGAGCAACGGAATTGAGATCAAGCGGATCGCGCCGCCTAATGCCGACAAAAAAAACCGGCCCTAACACTACAAAGTAGAAGGCCGACATTAAAGCGCGGGCTTGGGCCTCACCAATCCGCTTACCCGCTCGCCGGAGCTCGCGAAAAAATCCAGCCAAGGAAGCCGAACGAAGGATGCCCGTGCTCACCCTTTGGCCACCAAGCCTACCAACGCGTGACCACTCCATCGTCAGCGACGAGAATAAGTTAAGTATTGTAGCTTAAAGCTAAGCATAGAAAGATGGCGAGTTGATGTCAAGCGATGTCATCGGCATCAGATTTGTCGTAATTGGTGCTATTTCACGCACTGAGAGTGTGTTTTGGTCATAAAATCGTCGACTGCTGCCAGATCAAGCTGAGACTAAACGGCTTCACTTGCGGACGGGAGCCCACTGGTAGGTGTTCACCATGCAACCAACACCCCTAATCGATGATAAAAAACAAAACCCGACGTTGCTCTGTCTGCTTGTCAGCCAGTTATTGAATCATTGCTCGAAGACGCCGGAATTGTCGGCACTATTACGTAGGAGGTTTGCGATGCGCGGCAGGTGTGCTCTGGCGCATCGAGCTCCGACATGGTCTTCCTCGGTTTTCGAGCGCAACCGCTTGAGATCGAGTATCCTTCCGGCATTTGGCGTCGGGGGTCACACAACCTCAGCGCGCTTCAGTTTTTGTAATCGAGGAGCTGGTGGCACACCGGGCGTCGAAAGCAGCGCGGAGTCAATTCTCGTCGAGTACATAAATGTCTCGCAGCCCGCGATAGCGCTCGGCGTAATCCGCGCCGTATCCGACCACAAAACCCGGCTCAACAGCGAGACCGGTGAAATCAATCGGAGGATGGCCCTTCCGGATCAACAAAGCGCAGCGTTTGATTGAAGCAGGCCTGCCGCTCTTAATCCGCTCGACAACTTTGGCGAGGGTTAGTCCTGTATCGGCGATGTCTTCGACCACGACTACCTCGCGGCCGTAAATATTTCCATCGATATCTTTGACAATCTCGACGTTGCCACTAGAGCTGGTGCCGAGGCCATACGACCGGACGACCATGAAATCCACTTCGAATGGAATCGTCAGTTCTCGAATCAGGTCAGCCAGGAACACGAAAGAACCTTTCAGCACTCCCACCAGAAGCGGGCAGGTTTCGGCATAAGTCTCTGAGATCTCGCGTGCCACACGCCTGACGGCGTCCTGAATCTGAGCTTCTGTAAATCTGAGCTGTAGCTTCATACCTGATCGGACAGCGTGCTGAGGCCAGCATGACGGCCATGACGCCGGCGGCTTCCAAGGCTAAGTTTGTTCGGGGACGCCCAAAGCTGGACTGCATATTTATCTCGAAAGGTCCCTGAGCCCGAACTTGTGCTTACCTTTGCGCGACGTGACCGGCTGAAATTGCGTTAATCCGGTTGGGGATTTGGGCGACGCATACCGGTTCACAATCTTTAATCGTTTCTCGGTCTAATTACGAGTGTACAGCAGCCTTGGTGACTGAACGGGATTTCTAATCGAGGCCCTTCCTCGAGTGACGATCAATTTCGAGAACGCTGCGCATTTCGGGGCCACAGCATTGACCACTTTATTTATCGCTCTACGGGAAGTTTTGAAACTTACCCGTCCACAACTTGAGCAACTCGCAGCAAACTCATTCAAGGCTTTGTTTCTTGATAGTCACACGCCACAAAAACTCTGTGCGAACTCGATAGCTACGCCGCACCCTGCGCGGAAACGGGCCGTCAACGTCGGGCGAACTCTCGGCTCGGGCGAATCGAAACAGCTTCTCAGCTGCGATCTTCCGGGAACAATCCCTGCCGGCCAGTACGCTCCAAAAACCATGGGTAGACCTCGCCTACCAGGTATACGGAACCAGTCACTAGCACCACGTCGTCAGGGGCGGATTCTGACATCACTGCATCAATCGCATCGATTGGGCGATCGACGATTCGGGAAGGGGCCCAGCGCGCGAAGAGCGGCAGGAGCTTCTGCGGAGCGACGGGGCGCTTCGGTTTGGCCCTGGTCAAAATTACCGATTTCATGCGTGGCGCCAGCATCTCCGCCATCTTTGCCCACTGCTTGTCTTCCAGACAGCCAAAGACCAGACGCGGTCTGATGTCGGGTCCGAGCTCTGAGTCGAGCGTTTGCAGTAACGCCTGAATTGAAAGTTCATTGTGAGCGCAGTCGAGGATTACCAGAGGTCGCCTCCACACCTGGTCAAAGCGCCCTGGCCAAAAGACCTCGGCAAAACCCTGACGGATGGCGTCTTCTCGAATTGGCCAACCCTGGCTGCGGAGGACCTCGAGTGCCGCTAATGCAATAGCCCCATTCTCATGTTGAAATTGACCGCCCAGAGCAATCTCGATGTTTTTAATGGTCAGTCCCAGCCCGTGATAGTCAAATCGATGGGCGGGGGCATGAGAGACGTAGGTAAATTCACGTTCAATCATGAATGCCGGGCTGTGCCGCTGAGTCGCGATGGAGCTTAAAGTCAGGCGGGCGTCTTCGTCACGAGTGCCAATCACAACCGGCCTACCATTTTTAATGATTCCGCCTTTTTCCCCGGCGATGGCCTTGATTGTATACCCAAGCTGCTCCATATGGTCGAAGCCAATCGGTGTGATTACGCTTAGTAGTGGTAGCACAACATTGGTTGAATCAAGCCGTCCACCCAGGCCGGTTTCAATCACAGCGATATCCACCTCAGCTTCGGCGAAGTAAAGAAACATCAGCGCGACGGTGAATTCGAAGAATGTTAGAGCAAGGCCAGCCCGCTCGAAAATATTGCGAAGACGCTCGATGTAAGCGAGCATCATGCGACCGTCCATTTCGGCGCCATCGATCCGAGTACGCTCAGTCAGGTGCACCAGGTGTGGTTTGGTGTATAAGCCGCACCGGAAGCCGGCGGCACGGAGACACGCGTCGAGAAGGGCGGCGACTGAACCTTTTCCCTTGGTCCCAGCTATATGGACCGCTCGTAATTTGCGGTGCGGATTACCCAGTAGCTCGAGCGCCTGTTCCATGCGCTCGAGCTTGTAGATCTCACCGCGTCCTTCTAAAGAGTAAAGCCAATTGAGAGTGTCGCTCTTTGGGTCCATTTGAATCGCGTCAGAACGATTGTGCCCGTCATTCTATTTGCACGAAGTACACTGGCAAGCTTTGCCGATCAGCAAATTGTATGCATGCCTCAGCGTATCACAAAAGTAGCTTCCGCGACGGGTGGCGCCGAGCTTTGCTCAGGTCGGCGTCCTTAGAAGGCACAACTTGCGATGTGAATAGAGAGTGCAAGGCCATCGCTTGGATCCGGACGCACGTGCTACTCTTCAACCAAATCGGTGGATGTTCCAATCAAACCTCGGGCTCTGGCGCCGGGTGACACAGTGGGGGTGGTTGCCGTAGCTGCCGCAGTCGACGCAGCTTGTCTGCAACGCGGCGCGGCAGCGCTGCTCGATTGCGGCTACCGGGTGAAGCTTTCACCGCATGCCTGTGAGAGATCTGGGATGCTGGCGGGCGATGACCGCTTGCGTGCGCATGAATTGACGAGGTTTTTTCAGGACCCCGAGGTTAAAGCAGTTTTTGCAGCGCGCGGTGGTTACGGCAGCGGACGGCTGTTGCCTTTGCTGGACTTTGCCGAGCTGGCTCGCACTCCAAAAATCTTCGTTGGCTTTTCCGACGTAACCTTTCTGCTGAATGCTTTGTTTCAGTCGGCACACATGATCACCTTTCATGGCCCGATGGTGGCAACGGACTTTGCCCATGGCCTGAGCTCGCATGCCCGGTGTCATTTGCAAGCGCTCCTTAGCGGGAGCCGAACTCTCGAGTGGCACGCAGCGGAGGTGTTGCGTCCGGGTAATGCCCAGGGACGGCTGATTGGCGGATGCTTATCAGTTATCGCTGCCATGATGGGAACCCCCTGGCAACCGCTCTTTGATGGCCGCATCCTGTTTCTGGAAGATACCGGCGAAAAAGCTTATCGAATAGATCGAATGCTGGTGCAGATGGCCCAGGCAGGTGTGTTGGATCGAGTGGCGGGTATTGTTTTTGGTTCGCTGCGTCCGGTTGACACGAGTGCGCAGGAACGCGCTTCGATTGCCGAGTCTGTCCGTGAGCATACCTGTCGTCTTCAATGCCCAGTTTTGGGTGGCATAGCTGCAGGTCACGGCACCGAAAACTTGACCCTGCCATTGGGCGTCAACGTGCGGCTCGATGCCAACGCAGGAAAGATGACTTTGTGCGAGGCCGCTGTGAGCTGAAAGCTGTCCGGAGCTGCAGTTACCGGACTGGAGTAATCAAAAAAACTTAGCGTTATTTCGGCCCTTAAAACGTTCAGAATCGGATTTTCCGCTTTGGGCTGTTAAACCATGGGATGGACTGAAGTCGAGCAAGCATTTGCCGATGCCGTTGAACGCAAGGTGATACCCGGCGCGACCATCGCGGTGCGCAAAGGCGAGGATCTTGCGTTCGAGGGCGCCTTCGGCCATCGAGCCGTCCAACCCGAAGAAGCTCCGATGCGCCTTGAGACTGTTTTTGATCTCTCGTCTCTGACCAAACCGCTGGCGACGACAACTGCCATCATGATCCTGGTGCGAGATGCCAAACTCAAATTGGATGAGCGTGTCACGCGCTTCTTTCATAATTTTGGGGTCCATGGCAAAGGTCATGTCACCTTTAGACAACTGTTGGCGCACTGTTCCGGACTGCCGGCGTGGCGACCTTATTACCAGCAGATCGCCGAAATTGAAAAGCGCGGTCGGGTAAATTTTATGGCAAGCCGGGGTGCCAGGGAGTTCGTCTACGACGCCATCCATCGGGAACGTCTTGAATACGCGCCCAGCAGCAAGACACTCTATTCGGACTTGAATTTTATCTTACTGGGAGAGATCGTCGAGCAGATAGGTGGTGTTTCGCTCAACCGGTTTTGTCGTGAAAAGATCTTTCGCCCGCTTGCGCTGCGTTCCACCGACTTTATAGATATTGCGGAAAATCGGACACGGCGTCTCGAACCCGTGCGCGAGATGTTCGCCTCGACCAGCTACTGCTCATTCCGTAAGCGATGGCTGGTGGGAGAAGTTGACGATGAGAACGCCTACGCGATGGGTGGGGTGGCGGGTCATGCCGGCTTGTTTGCGCCGGTTAGAGAGGTTGACCGTCTCGCGCTTGAGTTGCTGCGATGTTACAAGGGCAGATCGTCCTTTATCCCCCAGCCGATTGTCCGCGAGTTTTGGAGCCGCGATAAGGCCGTAACCGGTTCTACGTGGGCCTTGGGTTGGGATACGCCGTCACCTGAATACTCCAGCTCAGGGCGTTATTTCTCCGCTCACGCGGTTGGTCATCTCGGTTTCACCGGTACGTCCATCTGGATCGAACCTGAACGGCAAATCGTTGTCTCGTTGTTGACCAACCGAGTCCATCCGAATCGCGATAATCAGGCGATTCGAGAGCTGCGGCCCCGTATTCATGACCTGGTCATGGAAGCGCTGGGTGAACAAGAGAGGGTGAGCCTTACTCGGTGACCCAAACCAAGGCGAACACTTCAACCGCCCGCTTTGAGCGGGTCCCATCGCATGTTCGACACGTTCATTTGATTGGCGTCGGAGGCTCGGCGATGGCTGCGCTGGCCGGGATGCTCGCCCAGCGCGGCCTGCACGTTACGGGTTCCGACAGTCAAGTGTACGAGCCCGCCGCCTCCATCTTGCGCCGCAGCGGGATCCAGCCGCGCACCGAATACAGTCCAGCGAACCTTCAACCCGTGCCCGACCTGGTCGTGGTCGGGAATGTAATCACCCGCTCAAATCCGGAGGCGATTGCAGTTCTCGCCAGGAACATTCCTTACCTGTCGATGCCCGAAGCCTTGTGGCACTTCTTCTTGAAGGAGCGTCGCGTGTTGATGGTTGCGGGAACGCACGGCAAGACGACGTCGGCCGCGATGATGGCCCGGGTGCTGGAGATGGCGGGCCGCGATCCGTCAATGGTCATAGGCGGCGTTTCTCAGGACTTCGATTCGAACTACCGCTATGGAGCGGGGGGGGAGTTCGTAATCGAGGGTGATGAATACGATACGGCATTTTTCGACAAAGGACCCAAGTTTCTTCATTACAGACCGTGCGCTGCCATTATCACTGCCGTCGAATTCGATCATGCTGATATCTACCGCGACCTGGACCATGTTAAGGCATCTTTTCGAGCATTATCCGATCAGTTCGGTTCGGAACACATTGTCGCAGTCTGCGCCGATTCGGCCGATGCACTGGAGGTGACCAACAATACACGCGCCCAACGGCTGACATTTGGCCTGGATCACGGCGAATATCGTGCCGTTGACATTAGAGTAGGCGCACAAGGCGCAACTTTCTCTATTGTACGGAATGACCGTCTCATCGCGTCTGATCTGCGCTTGCACGTCGGTGGCCGAATGAATGTAGCCAATGCGCTCGGGGTATGGGTCCTACTCATGCATTGCGGTCTTGGCGAGCCGGAGTTGGCCAGAGGGCTGGCTGGCTTCAGTGGGGTGGTTAGACGCCAGCAGGTTGTCGGTGAAGTAAACGGAATCCTCGTCATTGACGACTTTGCTCATCATCCGACTGCGATTCGCGCGACCCTTGAGGCGGTAGCTGAGCGCTACGCTCGCAGGCGTATCCTGGTGGCCTTTGAGCCGCGATCAAACACCTCACGGCGTGCGGTGTTCCAAGACGCTTTCGCCGAAGCGTTCGATCGGGCGGCACGGGTTTACCTGGCACCAGTCTACTTCAAACAGAACGACCCGATTCCGCTCGAAGCTCGTCTCGACGTTCCCAAGCTGGCGAACTCAATTTCTCGACGCGGGCCGGTTGCGTTCGCATGTTCAAGTGTCGATGAGATCGTGGAGCAGATGATTGCGGACTGTCGTGCCGGTGACGTTCTCCTTTGCATGTCCAACGGACCGTTCGACGATCTGCCGAGACGCTTGCTGAAAGAGCTCTATCGGCGTGCGCAGGACTGAGGGCCAGCGCTGGGTTTTGCTTTTGTTCTTTAAAATTGCAAGCCTTGGGTCAAAAACCCGATTGCAAGACGCTCTGCTGGAGGTAGCATCAATGGACAAGGCGACTTTCCATGCCGCGATCGACAACCTCGTTGCCGAATACCGCTTGGATCGGCATCCCTACGTCAAGCTCGTCAACGAGGGCAGGGCAAGTCGCGAACAGCTTAAAGGTTACCCCATTCAACATTATGAGATGACTGTTCGCGATTCAGCCCCCCTTTCTGCCATGGCCTACCTTAAAATGTACGAAATCGATCCGAAGGTCGCCCATGGCTCGGCTAAGGGCTTCGCCGAGGAAGCACTGGGCCTGTACAGCAATTCAGCGGGTCATACCGAATTACTGTTCGAGCTATGGGAAGGTGGCCTGGGCTTGCCACGGGAGCAATTAGTGAATTCCATCGCTTCCGACGATGCGCGGGCTTTCAACGCCTGCTTGTATCGCATCATTCAACTTAAACCACGGTTCGTCGGGGCGATTGGACTTTGCGAAGAAATCGAGGTCGAAGCTTATAAGATGCTTCAGGAGGGACTGGAGCGCCATTACGGGTTGAAGCCCGAGCACACCCGCTTTCTGTCCGTGCATTACGAGGCTGACAAGGAACATGGCGAGGGTGGCCATCGAATGATCGATCGCTTTGTGACCGGTTCTGGCCGTGAGGAGGAGTTCCTTGCCGAAGCGAGGACGCTCGCACGATTTTTCTGGAAGGGTTTTGACTCTATGATGTCGGTCTGACCATGATGCGGGTCTGGCGGCTAAGCCTCGGATTCAGACACTCAACCGCGGCTGGGGAGCCGCACCAGAACGAATCAATGATGGTGGTTTAGCATCTCGCCGATAGTGCTGCCGATCGCGCCGCCAATCGCGGCCGAGAGCCCAGCGGCGACGGCACTACTATAGTCGGTAGACGGAGTCGCTGCGGCGACCGGGCTCGGATATCCTGAATAAGAATTTGCGGAACTACCGTATCCCGAAACGGAACCCGAGTAGCCGCTGGGAGCCGGCTGCCCCAGCGCGCGTTGGCGCATGACCTGCTGTTCTCGTTGGAGTCTTCGCGCTTGTTCTCGCAACGCAGCTTGCTGTCGCAGCAGTTGCTGGCGTTGGAGGGCAGCCTCCCGCTCAAGCTCCTGCTGCCGCAATGCAGCCTGTTGCTGAAGCTCCTGCTCACGTTTAAGTTCGTTCAATCTCTGCTGTTCGGCGATTGCCCGCTCCTGCTGCTCGATTTGCTCCATGGCTTTTTCATGGGCGGCAAGCGCGGCCTTTCGGGCTTCAATCTGATTCCACTCGTAGAGTCCACTGGCTGCCGCCAATGCAAGTCCTGCCGTGCACGCCGCAAGGATCAATCCTAACGAGCGATGCCGGTTGGCTTTTCGCAGACCGGCTTGGTTTCGATCAGACCCACGGATAGGCGCGGTCAGCTGCTGATCGGTACGAAGTTGAGTCGAGCTCCTAAGACTATCGGTTGGTGCGTCTTGGTCTGTGTTTAATTGTAAAGTCTGACTATCTGGTTGGGTCGGCACTTTGCGCAGCGGAACTGTACGATCGTCGTTGCTGACTGGCTGGAGGGGGGAGCTGGAAGGACGCGTGAGCTCTTCTTTGATCCTGAGCAATCTGTTTCGAAACTCGCCGGCATTTGGAATCCGCTGTTCAATATCGTCAGCGAGCGCGCGCACGAGCAAGTCAGAAAGCGCCTCGTTGCAACCCGGGCGGAGTTGAAAAAGCGGTGGAAAATCAAAAGGCACGGGAGCTCGACCCGAGAGCGCTTCGTGGAGTGTAGCTCCGAGTGCGTAAAGATCGGAACGCGGTTCAACCATCCCGCTATATTGCTCTTTCGGCGCGTATCCAACGGTGCCGAAGGTGGTCATGCGTGTAGACTGGAAGAAGCGCGCGATACCAAAATCGATCAACTTGACTTTCCCGGTGTCGGTGATCATCACGTTGCCGGGTTTCATATCTCGATAAATGACGGGCGGCTTGAGGCTGTGTAGATAATCGAGCGTTTCGGCAATCTGGAGGCCGATGTCTACCACTTCCAATTCCCCGAGCTTACCACCGGCGGCCTGCAGCTTCTCTTCCAGCGTTCTGCCTTCAACGAACTCCATCACGAGGTAGTGACTCTGACCCTCGCTGAACTTGTCATAGATTTGCGGGATACGCTCATCGCGCAACGAGGCGAGCATGTCCGCTTCACGTTGAAAGGCCGCGACCGCGCGCTTTTGTTCCTCCGGATCAGCGAAGTTGTCGATCATCTCGGCCAAGGCGCATCGGCGACGGTTGAGACGTTGATCCTCGGCGAGGTAGACGGTTTTCTGACCGCCACCGCCGAGTTTCCGTATGACCTGGTAGCGGCCGCCGATAACCTGAGCGTTTGTCGTTGGCATCGATTGATCCTCGGCAGATATTAGCCGGTCGAAATTCAAAAACTGCGCGTTTCCAGGCCTATTCCGTTCCGGAGCCTCGCCCGGATGCAGGCTGTCGTTTTCTGACGGAGAAAGATCGGCTCACTGCTTGCTCAAGTTGGAGCGTAGCTCGCGGTCTTTTCTAAAGCCCTTGGCCTCCAGGGCCTCTATTTGCTGTTTTTCCTGTTCCGAAGTTACACGGCTTAGGATACCTTCATAGACCGTTTGTGCGCTCGGTAAGGCGGCGCTGTCAGGGTAAAGGGCGTAAGTTACTTTGCAATGGAGCTGGTCGATAGATACGGGTGAATACTCGATAGTCTCGCGCGAAACGCTAGTCCTCCCACTGGGATCTTTCTGAAGATATTCTTCCTCAAGCACCACGTGCGAGGGGTCGATTGCACGCGCTTTCATACTGGCGACAGTCGCTCCCCGTTGAACATAACTTGCGACTGACATGACGACCCCCTGGTTCGCTTGGTAGAAACCAATTCCCTCATACAAATCGGCGTCGCTCGTAGCGCCTGATGGGACGCTGAATATACGGGGTATGGTGCCACCCCAATGGCCTATGAAGACCGAGCTGGCGTTTGGTAATTGGAAATTGTTTCGGTCAGCGGTCAAGCTCGCAAGACCAACACCCCCCTGATCTCTTGGTGCAAAAGTTTGGTCCGAGCTTCCGTGCCGGAGCGCCAAAAGTGTTGCGCAAGCGACAACTGCAAGTCCTGCGGTCGCGACCAGCTTCCGTTTGTGCCGCCACCAGGAAAACGCGCTCCCGCCCATACTCGATGCAGAGCAGGAAGCGTCATGACCGGTTGGATAGATTGAGTTGCTTACGGTCAGCTCTACATCGCCCAAACGGATTCGATCTCCTTCCTTAAGCTCCGCCTTATCGATCCTGCTTCCGGCAACGAAGGTACCATTGTGGCTACCGAGGTCCTCAATGGTGCAGCGGTTGTCTTCAATGCCGATTAGGGCGTGATGACGCGACACCGACCTATCGGAGAGGATGATATCGTTATCGGCAGATCGCCCCAATCGTACCGGCTTGCCAGGCTCGAGGAGGAATCGTTTCCCATCGGACCCTATTAACGATGCTTCTCGGTTTGCCATCGAGGTGTGATGAGCCTCCTGAGCTGGACTCAGGGCATTCTGGCTTGGAGCGTTCCGGGACTTGACTGCAGCAGACTGCGTTTGAGTTGGAACAAATCACTGCGAATCGTATTCAACAGCGGTGGTGCCGGCGGCGAGTAAGGCCCGAATCCGTGGTTCGGACCTAGATACTTGTATAAGTTCGGCGAAAGATGCTGGCCGGCTCCGGTCGCGGGCGGGTCGTCGAGGTAATTGTCGAGCAAGTGAGAATTCAGGAACGGCGCGTAAAGCTCAGCATTGTCTACCCCCTCGGTGGGAGTGCTGCCCATCAGTTGCCAAAATGGTGCACTACCGATGTCGCATTGAAAACTCCAATTGACCACGCCGCATCCTCCCGGGGGCCGCAATGAATCGAGTGAAAACACGTACTGTAACGCGGCGGGTGTAAAGGACCACAGAGGAGCGTCCGTTTCATTCATCGGCCACGGCCGCTTACCGTTGATAGCAAAGGGTCTTAAAGAGGCCAGCCCTTGACTGATGGGCGTCAGGATATTGATTGCGTCGTCCGCGCGCGTGCGATGTTTCACTTTGGTGGCGATGAATTGCGGCGGCAGCGAATCATAACTGGTGGGTGAGGCCAAGGATATAATTCCGAGCCGAGTCCAGAAAATCCGCTGGCCATCCGCACCATAACGAGTATAGAGGCGATACGCTACTCCTTCGACAAAAAAATTACCTTGAGAATGTCCGATAAGTATAAAATAGTTGGTATTGACTGGTTGAGCATTGGCCTTGCGTGCCATCTCGGACCGATAGCTTCGCACTATAGTGTCGGCGATGGACGCTACCAGCGAGTTATTGGCTGTGTTGTTGATACCGCTTGGCAGGAGCGGAAAACTGGTACCGAACAATCTGAAAATTGGTGGAGTCGTCGACTGTACGATGGATTCGATGAGATCACCTGGCGTCAATGGCATGCCGATCAACGCTCCCGAGCGGATTCCGTTGGCGGTGCTGAGAAACTGACAGGCAGGCACGTTCCACCATACCGTCCTAAACCGCGCAGCAGGTACGAACGGTTGACCGCAATTTTGACCGAACCATATGCCGCTCCAGGGATCCTGACCAGAGGGATTGCAAGTCAAGCCGAACATATTGTCGATTTCGTTGGCGACCTTGATTGGTGCGAGTGGTCCGACCGGCACCGGAACCTGTGGCCATGTCACCTGGTCGCGCCTATCGATCAGGTTCTGTGCGACGGTATCATGCTCGGATAAGCAACTTCCGCGCCAGTTATCTCGACTTTCCGTGAGATCCTTCGTGCGGGGAGTGTTGATCCCGTTGATGTAAAAATAGGTGAAGATCGGCCTCGATCGCCGGGGAACGACAAACCCCGTGCAGTGTGGTTCAATCAAGGGGCGCAAAAAACCTTCCAGGAAGGTCGATGCCGCTGCTCCGCCCCAAGCCTGATTTTCTAAAGGGTTCGGTCCGCAGGGAAAGCTTGGCGGAGGGGTCGGATACGGCTGCGGACGCTCCCCATCGCCGGAGTTGGAACTGAAGACGTCCCCACCCGCACTGCCACCGTTGTCTGAATTCGAGTTAAAGGTATCTCCTCCCCCGCCGCTGTCCGAGTTGGAGTTAAAGGTATCTCCTCCCCCCGTAGAGTCACCGCCGAAGTAATCGGTACTGGTGCCACCGCTGTTGTCGTCATAGGAAACCCCACCCCGCAAAGTGGTGGTGGAGCCGTCCGAAGAGGCGTCCTGCGCAGCTGCCGAGACGATCCCGATGGCAGCCAAGAGGAAAAGCGCACCGACTAGCGTCAGGCCGAACGCGATGCGTGCGCGTAGTTGAGCCCTGGGGCAAATCATCATCTTCAGGTGTGTCCGCGATTCATAGCGAAACCTTTATCCAGCCTTCACCTGTCGTTCGAATTATAAGCGTGATGCGCAATTATTGCCGAAGTCTAGCATATAGGCAGTGTCTGTGGCTAGTTATCGCACAATCGTCGAATTTCGTGCGCAAATCGGCGACCGCAGATCAATCGCTCCCTCAGCACAGAATGCTGCGATGTCGGCCGGTTCTATTGCCCGAGGACCGCGGTCGAGATCCTTGCCCTCGGCGTGCCGCCCCAGATAAGCGACTCGGCAAAAGATGGAATCGGCCGGAAGCACCCCCTGGTTGCACATTCGCGCCGTTGGCTCCAGCGAGATCCATGAGGCGTCGGCTGTGTGTTCGCGGTCAGTTTGAAGGATGGCTTGTCCGGCCGCGGTTGCGTTGGCGTCCTGGCCAGAAACTGCCCTTTTGTCAAAGAACCAGCCTCGTCGTGCAAGGTGATTCGCTATCGCGGGACTCCGGCTGGGATAATTGTCGCCTGCGCGAGCCGTTGTGGCGGCGGAAGGCTGTGGCCTTAACTGTCGTCGCAGTGCCAGCTCCGTCGCCCCGAGTCCCAAGACGAAAAACAGGACGATCGCAGCGGTGGAGTTCACTGAGAAGTGTCGTCGCCGCTTCGGGTTTTCGCCGCTGCTGTCTTGAATTTTCTGACAAGGCCGATTCTCGAATAGGAATTCTGCCTCGCCAAAGCGCAACAGGTCACCATTGAAAAGCTGAAGCTTCGTGATCCTGCGACTTCCCACCCAGGTGCCATTGCGGCTCCCAAGATCTCTGATAAAAAATCTGCCGTTTTCGAGCCTGATCTCGGCATGATGGCGCGACACGGAGGAATGCGCGATAACGATATTGTTGTCCTTGCTACGGCCGATGGTAGTTGTCCCGCCCGCGATTTGGAACGGCTTACCCTCGTTGTTGACCAGCGACGCCATGCTCTAACCTTAGACCTTCGCTATAGGATTGGGGCCATCTCAGTCCAGCTTGACCAGTAGGCCGCGCGCCTGTGCTGATTCGAACATCAAGCGGAAAAACCACGCCGCCAGGACAAAATAGAGAACATTCAGTTCCAGGCCCCAGGCAAAGTGCGAAGTGGAGAAAGCGCCGCGTTCAATCACAGCACGCATGCCTTCGAAGCAGTGGGTAGTCGGGAGCGCCAGGGCTGCGCCTTGCAGCCATTCGGGCAGTGATTTCAGCGGGTAAAAGACGCACGAAAGCGGCATCAGCAGGCCTGCGACGCTCCAGGCCATGGTTTGGAACTTGGTCGTATAACGGAAAATAAGACCCGTCACAGCTATTCCAACCGCAAGCGCGAATAATGCAAGGTTAAGCAGGAAGGGCAGCAGTGACGGAAAGACCGGAAAAACATTGTAATGGTAACACAGTAAGGCAATCCCTGCCTCGGCAATCAGTCCGATGATTGCCTTGCCCAGATTAACCGCGATCAATCCCGTTACATACTCTGAAACGCTGAGCGGAGAGGCGAACAAATTAACCAGGTTGCGCGACCATAGCTCATCGAGGAAGCCGACAGCGATGTCGCGTTGGAAACTGTTGAAAAGGCCCCAAAGGATGACCGCCCCCAGTAAGCAGTTGACCAGTCCAGGCTGCAAACGATCGCTGTGACGCAAATAGATCGTGAAAAATCCCCAGACCACGATATTGACTATTGGCCAATAAATCATGTTGCTGAGGTGGTTCCCGTTATGACGCACCTCGTAGAGGTGCCGCAGGATCACCGCCTTAATTCGATAGGACTTCATCGACCTACTGTTGTGCGATGCGGAGGAAAACTTCATCAAGCGCCGGTGTCACACGGTGTTCGTTCAAGATCTCGCGGGTGACTTCGATTGGGGTGCCGGACGCGATGATCCGGCCGCGATTAAGGAAGAACACGCGCCCACACATGCGTTGTATATCACGCATATTGTGGGAGGTGATCAAAATTGTCGTCCCGCGTCGCGCCTGCAGCTCGAGAAGGATATCGCGCACTTGCATGGCGCCTTGTGGGTCGAGATAAGCCGTTGGTTCATCGAACAAAAGCAATTCGGGATCATTGAGGAACGCCTTGCACAATCCGACGCGGGTGCTCTCGCCTGAGGAAAGGCGCGCGATCGGTTTGTTGCTCAGATGGAGTATTCTGAACTGCTCTAATAGACCGACGATCTTGGCGGTCGAGTTGCCTACATTGTAGATCTGCGCAAAGACTCTTAAGTTCTCCAAAACAGTCAAGCGACCGGGCAAGGCCATATAGGGCGAAGTGAAGTTCAACCGCTGGAGGATTTCCCGGCGGTGCTTGTGCAACTCCTTGCCGAATAAAGCGATCCGGCCCGAGCTCGGCGTAATCAAACCCAACAGCATGTGGACAGTGGTGGTTTTGCCGGCGCCATTGGGTCCTACCAATCCGACAATTTCGCCCTGCTGAACCGCGAAAGACACATTGTCCACGGCGCGGAGGTTGCCGAAGCGTTTCGTCAGATGTTCGACCACTACCAGCATGTGGCGTCACGGTACGCCATACGTTGGCGGCGGACAAGCCGACGAAGTACTAACAGGTTGTGGAAAAAGGAGGTACTTTGGCCCAACGTACTTGCGCTCAGCCGCTTTAAAGGGTAAAAGGCACAAGACTGCGCGACGCAGTCTTTCGCCAGTCCTGGCCCTCAACCAAAAAAGGTAAAAAATGGCTACCACATTTCCCCCTTTACCGCAGCCTGCTGTCGCCGGCGGGCACCCGCGCCGTATATGCATTGCCACCTGGGAACTCGAAGGATTGTCGCGCAATGCTGGTATCGGCTCCGCTTACGCCAGCCTTGCCGCTGCGCTGAGACGCGCCGGTCATGAAGTGACTATTCTGTTTTTACTGGGATGCCATCCGACCGACGGCAACATCATCGATTGGATCGACTACTACGCCGGCCAGGGGCTCAGGCTGGTACCCCTGCCGATGGCGCACCACCCGCGAATCCATGCGGCCTGGGCATCGAGCGTATCCTACCATACCTACGTCTGGCTTAAGGAGCATCAGAAAGAATTCGAGATCGTTCATTTCCCTGAATGTCAGGGGCTGGGGTTTTACAGTCTGCTGGCGAAGCGGCAGGGACTCGCATTCGGCGATATTACCTTCGTGATTAGTACTCATGGACCAACTCTCTGGGTCAAGGAAGGCAGCCAGGATTATCTACGGAATCTGGGTGAACTGGAAATCGATTTCATGGAGCGCACCAGTGTCGCTGCCGCCGACGTGGTAGCGAGCCCCAGCGAATATTTACTGGGCTGGATGCAAGAGAATGGCTGGCAGCTGCCGCAGCGGACCTACATCGCTCCTTATGTGCTGCCGGAGGGTATCTCGGGGCAGTGGCAGTCGCGGCCGCAAGCCAGCGAGATCAAAGAAATCGTTTTCTTCGGTCGCCTCGAAATGCGTAAGGGCCTGAAGCTCTTCTGCGACGCCCTGGACGAGTTATGCGCCGCACCGCTAATGCGGGATTTTGAAGTGACCTTCCTTGGAAAAGAAACCTTGATGTATGGTCGCTCCAGCATCAGCTATATCAGCGAGCGTGCGAAGCGATGGTCGATGCCTTGGCGGATCGCTTCGAACAAGTTTCGCGATGGCGCCATAGAGTATCTCCGTCAGCCAGGGCGCTTAGCAGTAGTAGCCTCACTTTCAGACAATTTTCCGAACACGGTCCTCGAATGCGCTGGTGCTGGAGTACCGTTACTCGCCAGCAACGTCGGCGGCATTCCCGAGATTATTGATCCGATTGATCGGGAAAAGGTTTGTTTCGAGCCCCGACCCTATGTTTTGGCCGAGCGGCTCCGAAGAGCCTTGCGGCACGGTGTTACCGCTCCCAAGCCATCGGCCTCCTTGGCCGATACCGAGCAGGCCTGGGTGCGTTGGCATTCTGATCCGAGCCTCACCGGAAAACCTGCTGCCGCAGGTTCCCGCCGACGGCTAGACGAAAATTCAATATTTCCGCTCGTCAGTGTCTGCTTTGCCTTCAATACGCGCGAGAGTGATGGCGCCGCGACATTGGCTTCTCTGCAGAAACAGGATTACCCGCATTTCGAAATCATAATTGCCGAATGCGGAAGCGATGGCATCGACGGCTCTGTTGAAAGCGATCCGCCACAAAATAATCGGACCCAGCGCTCAGTATCGAGACCCGAGAGTATTAACCGCATCCGGGTGCCAGGGGCCGAACTGGGCGCGGGGCGCAATGCCGCCGTCGAACAGGCCAAAGGGGAGTATTTGTTTTTCGTCGACGACCACACCCTGTTGCTGGCACCTAATGCGCTTTCCGTTTTCGTGCAGGTGGCCCAGCGCGTCAACGCGGACATCGTTACATCAGCAATTAGCTTTTTCTTTGGCTCCGCCAATGGTGCAACCGAAGAGCGACTGGAAAACTCGCGCCGCGTTTTTCTAGGTGGTGATATTGCGACGGGCGCCTTTGTGAACTGTTTTGGCAGCAGCAATGCTCTGATACGACGGGCCGCTTTCGACAAGGTGGGCGGCTTCAGCAATGATGCAGTCTCCACCATCGATGACTGGGAATTTATGGCGAAAGCGGCTTTGATGGGTTTATCTATCGAAACCATGCCCGAAGTATTTTTGTGGTACCGCGAGGACCAGGATCGGGAGAGCTTGGTCCATTCGCTTGTGAACGCCGTAAGGAGTGTTCGGCCTTACTCAGCCCCTGGTCGCAAGCTGACAGCCGAAGCAGAAGAAACTCTTGCGAGGGTAATCCGGTTCGGACAAGGAATGAAATTTGAAGCCGATGCAATGAAGGGGACTCCCCTCTCGCGAGGAGAACAGGGTCCAGCGGTCACCGGCTAACCTCAAGACGCACAAGTGTGCGAAAGCAAGTTCCCAAGGGAGCCGTCCTGCCTCAGTTAAGAAACAAGCACATGCGAGGTAGGTGAAGACAGTGGAGGTCACGGGAGGGAAATCGCGCGCGGTGCTGATCCTCGGCATGCATCGAAGCGGTACGAGCGCATTCGCGCGCGGGATGCAGGCCTTGGGCGTTTACCTGGGCGCCAATTTCCTGGAGGCGCGACCCGATAACCCAACAGGTTATTGGGAAGATAAGGAGATCTGCCAACTGAATGAACGCGTGCTGGAAACGCTTGGCCTCAAATGGACCGACAACTCATCAATTCAGCCGGATTGGAATATGCCAGCAATGGCGAGGTTGCGGTACAGCGCAGCTCAGTATCTACAAGAAAATTTCATGACGCATCCGCTATGGGGTTTCAAGGACCCCCGTACCATCCGGCTGTTGCCATTTTGGCAAACGGTCATGCATTCGCTCGTAACCGATGAATGTTACCTTTTGGCTATTCGAAATCCGTTGAGTGTAGCCGCTTCGTTGTTTCAACGGCAGAGCATGGATGCGGTCACTGCCCATAAATTGTGGTTAGCCTATGTGGTGCCTCATCTGGGCAGGCTCGCCGATCGGCGTTTTGTGGTTTCCGACTACGATCTGATGTTGGAGCGGCCGGAAGCGGAGTTCCAACGCATTGCATCGGAGCTGGATATACAGCTGGATGACAGCAACCAAGCCGAACTGCATGTTTATGCCAGGGACTTTCTCGATTCCAAGCTCCGCCACAACGTCTTTGGGGAAATGGATTTTGATCCGGACCAAAATCCGCTTAGTCGCGAAGCGTATCTTTGGTTGCGTCAGCTCGCGACCGGCGAAATAGCCAATAACTCCGCTCGCTTCTGGTCCGCCTGGGGGCGCATCCAGCGCTCAGTCGAAGACCTTCTTCGGCAGCCTGCAATGTGAGCAGCAGTGGCAATAACTGGGCGTCGTTTAGTTCCCCGCTAGCGCCAGAAATTTCCCTTTGGGTTCGGAAGCGCGTTGTGCGGCTTGGAAGCTAAGGAAGTCGAAGGCGATGGCTGAGTCGGCTCATGCCACCGGCTGGTTTGTTGTCATCGGGGCGCGGCGCACCGGCACCAATCTGCTGCGCGAGATTCTGAATACGAATTCAGGCATTGCAATGTTGGGTGAAATCTTTATCCCGGCTGCAGCGCCCTCCCACTGGCCGAACTTCATCAGTGCTCACGACTGTATCAGACTGCCTCCCGCCAATGCTGGCGACGCGACGAAGCTTGCTGATGACTATCTGAACTTTATCGAATATCGCATCCGCAACCACTGGGAGGAGAACAAAAAAGCTCACAGTCACGTGCTAGGGTTCGATATGAAGTATGATCAGCTTCGGGCGATCCAACCCGCAGATCAGCCGCTGAGCGCTCCCCCTTTTCTACTGTCCTATTTCAAGACGCGTCGGTTCCTTTTGCTCCATGCAATCCGCGAAGACGTAATTCGATGCTCAATTTCAGAGATCATCGCTCAGCAAAGGAACCTCTGGCACAACTACAATGGCGCCACGCTTGAGCGAGGCTATCACGTCGAGCCGGAGGATTGTCTCGATCGCGCAAGGCTAATCCTTCGTCAGCGGGCGGAGTTCGAAAGGTTAAGCGATGGGTGCCGCGTTGTTCAGGCCGGGTATGAGCAGGTAACTGAAGCCATCGCGGGAGCCACGAACGGCAGAATCTCAAAAGACGCGCCCCCTTTCCGTGACATAGCGCAAGCTCTCGGGGTCGAATGCGACTTTAATTACGAGGGTCGCTTGCAGCGGGCGATAAATGTGCCTTATTCGAAGGCCATTTCAAACTTCGGGCAACTCCGCGCAGCAGTGGCAGCCTCGGAATTCTCGTGCTTCGCGTCCACGTTAGAGTGACGCTTCAGTTGAACGTGCAGTTGCGGCAAGAGCTCAGTCAGTTTCCGCGCTTGGGAAATAGTGATCAGGATCGTGATGGTATCGAGAGCAGAGACCATGGTTCAAGTTGCCGCCCAAGACGATTAGGATGAAATTTCGGTTTATCGACAGGCCGTCGCACCAGTTCGATAGTTTCGGTTTGCTGTAACCTTCCCGGGTACTCACTCCAAGTCAAGGTCACGCTCGCAGCTTCCACATTCGGTCTGCGGAACATAAGGTATAGCCATAGTTGCTGCACAAGCTGCCTTCGCAGGCAAAATTTCGTCGTCCCGCTCATATCTAGCTGCGAACTTTACGGAGGTTTGCCCGTTTCGTGTCCCTCGACCGGACATCAGCGCGGAAGACTGTTCGGCTCACCCGTATTTCTTTCTATTCGCCGTTTTTGAGCATCTTTGCTCAACTGCGCCAATCGGCTGGGTGACCTAGGATTTGTTGCTCACCTGGCATATTCCATGCTCAACCGCGTGGAACGATAAGAGTATCTAAATCAAAATCCAAGATGGGGTGAGGTGTGCGATGACAAATTGGCGTCGGGCGCGCAACGCTACCGCTGACGGATCGGACACTGTAAACTCAGCTTGGCTTTGCCGAAGCAAGCAATTGGCTAAATCTTGCCGCTGTATATTCTACTTGCTGTTCGTGTCGACGGTAGTGCTGGCCTCGAGCATTCCCGCCATTGCTGGCGGATGTCCAACCGAACCCGACTGGTCATACTCCGGTAACGATGGCCCGCAGTATTGGAACCAGTTGTTTCCCAATCAGTGCGGGAATGGATCGCGCCAATCGCCGTTTAATATCGCGACTGTCCAGTTCACCCGCAGTTTGTTGCCAAAGCTGGATTTTCATTACGCTGAGGCAAACGTGATTTACCTTGACCATGACGATCAGGTTCAGTTCGACCACGGGGAAGGCAATTACATCACGATTGGCGGGACACGTTATGATCTAATCAATATCCACGCACATACTCCTTCAGAGTATACAATCGACGGCCAGCAGTTCCCGATGGAAATTCATTTCGTGCATCAGAACAGTGTCAGCGGCCAACTGGCGGTGGTCGGTGTAATGGTCGCACTTGGAAAATCCGATCCGGGAGTCATTGAACCGCCGACCCCCGAGGATCCTGCGCTGGTGGACCTCAAACTGACGGATTTGCTTCCCAAACGGAAAAACTATGTGCGCTTCAACGGCTCGCTGACGACCCCGGGCAATACCACCACGCCGCCGCGATGCGCTGAAGGAGTGCTTTGGACCGAGATGCTAACGCCCATCACGATGTCGGCAGACCAGATAGCCGCGTTCGAGGATTCGGCCAGAGCGTGCTGGGGCACTAGCGTTACGAACCGCCCGCTCCAGCCGAGCAATGGTCGCTTTCTTTTGATACCGTGGTCATTCGCGACTACAGACGATGCCAGCTAGAGAAGCGGAGGGCGCGCCGCTGCAGGTCTCGCCGGCTGTCATTGTTGGCCGGCGGAAACGCCGTCTAACCTCCTTGGTGCCAGGCGAGGGGGCAAATCTTGTCAGAAGATTCGGTCGCTCGGCATAGCCGAGCGAGAACAATGCTTTGCCCGCAAACGCTTCGGCAAGCCTCAAATGCTCTGAGCGATCTGCTTGCGCTGGCTGCCAGGTCGTGGCCGCGTCACGACCGCTTTTCAGAGTAAGCTGATGAGTCGCCCCATAGTGATGCTCATGCGCGATCTTGTAGCAAGGCTTCGGCGACTCTTGCATCACGCTCCTTTTTAGGGATCATGTGCCGCGCGAACATGGAGTAAGCCGCCGGGACGACAAACAGCGTCATCATAGTTGCTGTTAGCAGACCGCCGATCACGGCGCGCCGCAGGGGAGCACTAAGCTCCGAGCCCGCTCCGATTCCCAGCGCCATCGGCAGCATGCCCAGAACCATCGCGAGTGCCGTCATAATGATCGGGCGCAGGCGAATTCGCGCCGCCTCGATAGCCGCGCTGGTAGAGTCGTATCCTTCATCGCGCAGGTCATTAGCGAAGATAATCAGCAGGTTACCGTTGGCCACTCCTACACAACCGCCATAATTGTGCCCATCAACGACTCGACGTTAATCGTTGTATGGGTAAGCGCCAACATCCAAAGGACGCCCGCAAGGGCGCCCGAAACCGCCAGCATGACGATCAGCGGCTCAAGCCATGACTGAAAGTTAGCAGCCATTATCAGGTAGACGAGAGCGGCGGCGAGTAATAAGCCAAATCCAAGTGTGCGGAAAGATTGGCGCATCGCCTGGCTCTGTCCGCGGATGTTTATCGCCATTCCCGGCGGGAGCACATCAAGCTTTGTTATCTCTCGAGCCACTGCAGCCGAAGCACTCCCCAGGTCGCGCCCAGACACAGCACACTTCAAATTGATGACACGCTGAAGCGTATAATGATCGATTACTGCCGGGTCGGCAGTGTGGCGCAATGTTGCGATGTTACCCAGATGCTGGACCGGCTGAGTGGGGCCGGTAGCATCAAACATGATCCCGTGCCCCGGCGTGTTGCTTACCGGGCTTTCCGTTTGCCCGGCGCCGGCGGTCAAGGGCAGATTGGCAACATCCTGGATAGAGGAAATAAGATGCTGTGGCGACTGGGTGATAACATTGTAATTCACACCATTTACCGGGGTAGAAAGCTGAGTCGTAGTAGAGCGGAAGGCCGATGTTGTCGCTGATGCTTTGAAGCTCGGAGGGCGGGATAACCTTGCGAATCTCGCGATCCATTTCGTCTTTCAAGCCCGAACTGAGCGTGAAATGCGCGCTTGCCGCGTAAGTTTACTCGGTGATGAGGCCCGCAGGCTCATCCGGGTCGCGGCAAACGTTTCGGAGCCGATAGGTCTGTTCACCAAAGCCTTTCGGATAGTCTTCCAGAGACATCTCTGAGGCGTCAGACTCGAGCGATTCAGTGTTGCGCGGTACCGTCCAAGAAGATTTCGCCGATCGTTCCTACTACCTCGCGGTCCGAGAAAGTCTGGGACGCGGAGCCTTTAAGTAGTTTCTGATTAAACCAAAAAACCCATAGCATGCCGACCAGACACCGGGAGGCTGGCTCTGGTCTAATTGTTCGTAACTCGCCCCGGTCCACATGGGCTTTAAAATAACCGGCGAGTACTTTGTTTCCGGGAGCGATGACGTATTTTGCAAATAATGAACCCCGTACAGGATGACTAATAATTTCGCGCGTCAACACACGCGCGATTTGGCTTCGCGACTTCAGCGATTGCCACATTTGGGTCACTAGTTGCGGTAACCCCTCACGAATCGGTTTGTCTTGAACCTGCGCCACGAGCTCACCGAGTCTGGGTAGAAGAGCATAATGCCTGACTAATTGTTCAAGGATTTCATCTTTGCTCGCAAAATAAAGATAGAGGCTACCGTTCGCCAGGCCGGCCTGCCGCGCGATCTAGCGCACCGGAGTCTCCATGAAACCGCCTTTCGAACACAGCCTCAGCGCAGTCGATAAAATTTTCTCCCGACGCTGGGCGAGATGGGTTTTGCGCCGAACCAGCGATAGGGGCTGTACCCCTCAAAAAATGACCGACCGGTCGGTCAGAGTTAACACCTCCCAGGTTTTGAACGGCTATCCTCTCTGGAAGCGCTTTGCCGACTGGGTTTCAAACAATGCGCTCCGGTGGGCCGCTCAGCAGCGCGCCAAACGACGCCCGGCGCTGTCTATCAAGCCTAGACTGGGGCAAAAGCGGCTTGACCCCGGGGCGGTGTTCGAGTCGCACACAAAAAGAAAAGGATGAAGCTTGGGGATTTCAGCCGATTCTGCAACATCCAATATAATCCAATGTACAGAGTCCGGTTACGGAGGCCATAAGGTGATCGATTTTCAGACGAGCCCTGACCGCTACCGACATTGGAAACTGACCTCGGATGGTCGCGTCGCTATCCTGGCAATGGATGTGGACGAGCGCGGCGGTTTGAGCCCCGAATACGAGCTAAAACTCAATTCCTACGATCTTGCGGTCGATATCGAGCTTTACGATGCGGTTCAGCGGCTGCGGTTTGAGCATCCCGAGGTGGCTGCCGTGATCCTGACTTCGGCTAAGGAGCGTGTGTTCTGCGCCGGCGCGAACATCCGGATGCTGGGCCTCGCCGACCACGGCTTCAAGGTTAATTTCTGCAAATTCACCAATGAAACGCGCAACGCGATAGAAGATGCCTCGGTCAGTTCTGGCCAGCATTATATTGCCGCCATCAACGGGTCATGCGCCGGCGGCGGCTATGAACTCGCTCTGGCCACCGATTACATTGTGATGGTGGATGACGGCAACACAAGCGTTTCGCTTCCTGAGCTGCCGCTGCTGGGCGTGCTCCCAGGAACCGGAGGCCTGACGCGGCTCGTCGATAAGCGCAAGGTGAGAAGCGACCGCGCCGATTTCTTTTGCACCACGGAAGAGGGAGTCCGCGGCAAGCGGGCGGTTGACTGGGGGCTAGTGGATGCGGTCGTCTCACGCGGACAGCTAATGGAGGCAGCGAAGAGCAAGGCACGAGAGTTTTGCCGGCAGTCACCCCGTCCTGCTGACGCGCAGGGGTTAACGCTGCTTCCGCTAACCCGGCGTTTCGAACCCGATCGCGTGCTGTATTCAAATCTTTCTGTTGAGCTTGACCGCAGCCGCGGTCTCGCCCACCTGGTCATCCGCGCTCCTCAGGCGGAGCCACCCTCCGGTCCGGGCGTGCTCAGCAGCATTGACCACTCCTTTTGGCCATTGGCGCTGGCGAGGGAATTGGATGACGCGATCTTGCATTTGCGTTTTAATGAGGAGCGAATTGGTACGTGGGTTTTTCAGACGGTGGGTGATGGCAAGAGGGTTGCGCAATATGACCAGGTTCTGCTCGATAACCTGGATAATTGGCTGGTGCGCGAAATCGTGCACTACCTCAAACGAGTCTTAAAGCGGTTGGAGATAAGTTCGCGCTCGCTTTTTGCGCTGATCGAACCGGGTTCGTGCTTTGCCGGGACATTGTTCGAGTTAGCCTTGGCCTCAGACCGTGCTTACATGCTGGATGGCATCCGAGAGGGGCGTGAGGAACAGGCCGCGCAAATCAGCTTGACCGGAATGAACTTCGGCCCCCTGCCCAAAAGCAACGGGCTGACCCGACTGGAGAGCAGATTCCTCGGAGATCCTGCACCGATCGAAATGCTCAGCCATCAGACCGGGCAGGAAATTGAGGCGCGTCGCGCCGCAGAGCTCGGTCTGGTTGGATTTACGCCAGACGAAATCGATTGGGACGACGAGGTGAGGCTAGCGCTTGAAGGGCGCAGCGCGTTCTCGTCAGATGCGCTGACCGGCCTCGAGGCATCGCTCAGATTTGCCGGGCCGGAAACACTCGAAACCAAGATTTTTGGTCGCTTGTCGGCATGGCAGAACTGGATCTTTCAGCGGCCTAACGCCACCGGCGAGCATGGGGCTCTTAAGCTGTATGGGAGCGGCAGGCGCCCGATTTTTGATCCGCGGAGAGTCTGATGTCAATTGACTACTCGGAGCGTATCCCCAATAACGTCAACCTGGGTGACAATCGTCGCCTTCAGCGCGCACTTGAACAGTGGCAACCCGCTTTTCTGCGATGGTGGCGTGAACTGGGTCCGGTCGGCTTCCAGGCTGCTGATGTCTATCTGAGAACAGCGATTTCGGTTGATGCCGAGGGATGGGCCACTTTCGGCTACGTTAAGATGCCCGACTATCGATGGGGGATTTTTCTGGCCGAGCCCGAACCCAACCGTACCATCGCGTTCGGCGAACACAGGGGCGAGCCTGTGTGGCAGGAAGTCCCGGGCGAGTATCGCGGAACATTGCGCCGTCTGATCGTGACCCAAGGCGACACCGAGCCGGCGTCGGTTGAGCAGCAACGCCATCTTGGCGCAACGGCGCCCTCGCTCTATGACTTGCGCAATCTGTTTCAGGTAAACGTCGAAGAAGCACGACATCTGTGGGCGATGGTCTATCTTCTCCACGCTTATTTCGGACGCGACGGGCGCGAGGAGGCCGAAGCTTTGTTGGAGCGTCACTCGGGTAGCAGCGAGCGTCCACGGATCCTCGGGGCATTTAACGAACCGACGCCCGACTGGCTGTCGTTCTTCATGTTCACCTATTTCACTGACCGCGACGGCAAATACCAGCTCGCGAGCCTCGCTGAATCGGGTTTCGACCCACTTTCGCGGACCTGCCGGTTCATGCTCACGGAAGAGGCACACCATATGTTCGTTGGAGAAACTGGCGTCGCACGTGTGATAGCGCGCACATGTGAGCTGGCCAAGCGGCATGGAGTCGAAAAGGTTGGGGAACACGGCGGGATCGAACTACCAATTATTCAGCGCTACCTAAACTTTCATTACTCGGTATCGCTGGATTTGTTTGGCTCGGAACTGTCGACCAATGCGGCTAACTATTATACAGCGGGTCTCAAGGGACGCTTTCGGGAAACTGAGCATTCCGACGATCATGTTCTAACTCAACAGACCTATCCGGTTTTGCGCGTGGACGAAGGGCAGATCAGAGAAAGTCAGCAGCCCGCCTTGCTGGCAATCAACGAAATGCTGCGCGACGAGTATATCCGCGATTCGGCGCGAGGAGTGGCTCGATGGAACAAGATTATTCGCGAGGCCGGGTTCGATTTTGAGCTCCGCCTGCCACATCGTGGATTCAATCGCAAAATCGGCCAGTTCGCCGGGTTTCGCATCAGTCCACTTGGTGAGGTGGTGTCCGAGGAGACCTGGCGCAGCAACGAGAGCTCATGGCTGCCTACTGAAGACGACCGGCAGTTCATCGCCTCATTGATGAAGCCTGTTCTTCGCCCGGGTGAATTCGCCTCGTGGATCGCGCCGCCGACCCGTGGCATCAACCACAAGCCGCTGGATTTCGAATACGTGAGATTATAGAGCGCTGGGGTCGGCTGACAGGGGCCAAGGCTCTACCGAATCGTGCTGTTGAGGCGAGCGTTGTGACCGTTCGACAAAAGACCAATGGGAGGTAAACAATGTCGCTCGCGAATTCAACAATCGTTATCCTCGGAGGCAGCTCAGGGATCGGGCTCGCCACGGCCCGAGCGGCAATCGCCGAAGGCGCCCAGGTCACCATCACCGGGCGCTCGCCGGATCGTCTGGAAACCGCCAAGGCCGCGCTCGGTAACCGCGCGAAGGGCGTGGCGCTGGACGTTCTTGATCAGGCCGGAACCGAACGGCTGTTTACCGAGCTGGGGCGCATTGATCACGTCTTTATCACTGCAGGGGCGGTTTTGTTCGACCCGGGATTGGGCGTTGAACTCGATTCCATTCGGCCGGCACTTGAGACCCGCTTCTGGGGTGCGTTCAATGCGGCGAAATTTGCCGCATCTAAAATTCCCCCGGGCGGCTCGATCACGTTCATGTCGGGTGCCGCTGCGATCCGGCCGATTCGTGGGGCATCGGTGGCAACTGCCTCATGCGCGGCGGTGGAGGCATTTGCTCGCGCTCTGGCGCTTGATCTTGCTCCGGTCAGAGTCAATGCAGTTCAGCCCGGTCTGATCGATACCCCTTTTCTAGACACCCTTGGAGCGCGGCGTGACGCGTTTATCGCTGAGTACGCTAAGCGGCTGCCGGTAGGCAGACCGGGACGTCCCGAGGAAGTCGCCGACGCGGTGCTGTTCCTGATGAAGAACGGCTTCGTGACAGGAATAACCCTGACTATCGACGGCGGTGGTGTGCTGACATAGAGCTGGCCTGGTTTGCGGCGCTGATAAGAATGCTGAGCGCTAAGGCTTCAGTCGCCATCAGGTGGAGCAGTTTTCAATAGCCTTCGTCGTCAATCTTCACCTTGCCGGCAAAACCCCAGTAGCCGAAGCGAAGATAGACGAGGGCCAGTATGATTCCTGGAATAAACCAAAAGAGTGCCAGGCGCTGTGCCATTGGTGGAGCGGCAGCATTTACGATACTGAGCGACAATCGCGGGTCGATGGTCGATGGGAGTACGTACGGACACAATCCGAATGCTGTGCTGGTCGCGATACCGAGCATGTAAAGGGACGAAGCGACGAAAGCCTGAACGCTGCTTTCATCTCGGTTGAAGTAACGCATTCCCGCCAGTCCCGCCAGCGCAAGCGCCGGGAAAACGTAGCCCCAAGGATGATGTGCTATTCGCTCAAGCAAATGCGGCTGAACCATCGGGCTTACGGTCGGAATCAACCCAGTGAAGAGTAACACCGGCCACCAGAAAAAATTCGCGGCTCGACGACAGCGTTCCTCCAACTCGCCATCGGTCTTCAAGGCGACCCACAAGGAGCCATGCAAAGCCATTGCGAAAAACGTCGCGAGGCCGACCAGGATCGTGAACCAGTCCAGGATTCCCACGTTTCTCCCGACTCGGAAGTCAGTCCATAGCGGAAGAAAGAAGAACCCACTGTGGTCAAGCGACACGCCGCGCACTACATTGCCAATCGCAACACCATAAAACCCGGCCAGCCCAGCACTGGCACCAGCAAAAACGACGTCCCAGAATGGCGACCAGACAGGGCTTGCGAGCTCGCTGCGAAACTCGATCGCAATTCCTCTCAGTATCAGAAACCAAAGCACAATGACCAATGGCAGGTAAAAGCCACTAAAGCTTGACGCGTAGAGCGTCGGGAACGCCATGAAGAGCGTTCCACCCGCCGCGATAAGCCAGACCTCGTTACCGTCCCATACGGGGCCAATCGAACGCAGCACGAGGCGACGCTCAGTGTCGTTGCGCGCGACAAACAGGTGAACGATGCCGGCACCTATATCAAAGCCATCCAGCACGGCATAAATCGCAAGCATTACGGCAATTGCCCAGAACCAGAAAAGCACCATCGCCCACGTTTCCTTTTGCGACCGTCAGTTGGGAGCGCTTACTCGTCCGTTCAAAGCCTCTTCGCCTGCTGGGCCGCGTTGCACCTCAAAGTAAATCAAGAACAGAAACAGTACTGAGAAACTCCGTAGACTCCCATGAAGCCAATCAGCGTAAAGAGCGCGTTGCCTTCGGAGACGCGTGGAGAGGCGCCGTGGACAGTTCGCATCAGGCCATAGATCAGCCAGGGTTGCCTTCCCAATTCGGCAGTCATCCACCCGAATGTGGTTGCTATGTAAGGAAACGGCGCAAGCAACATCAAGATCCACAGCAGCGGCCGCGACTTATAAAGCCACCCGCGCCAGAGTGCCAGTGCCGCGGTTAGAAGAATAGCAATGAAAAACGTGCCCAGTCCTACCATGTTGTGATAGGCGTAGTATAGCAAAGCGATATTGTCGGGCCATTCGGCTCGGGGAAAGGCGTCCAGACCCTTTACCTTAGCTTCCCAGCGTCGATAAGTGAGAAAGCTCAGAACCTTGGGAATAATCAATGGGTTGTCAAGCGTTTGGGTCTGCATGTCGGGTTGACCCAGAATCGCCAGTGGTGCGCCTCGCTCAGTATGAAAGAGTCCCTCCATTGCAGCAAAGGTCACCGGCTGATAGAGCGCGACGTTGCGGCCCTGGCTGTCGCCCAATGGATACATCATCAGGCATGAGGCGATTGCTCCAGCGATGACACCCGTTCGCAAAAAGGTCCGCGCGTAGTCTACGTGAACGGTTGGAGAGCAAATAAAAAGCTCCGGTTGCAGCCATTACGATGCTTGCCGTAACTACTGACGCCATCATGTTGTGGGGATATTGCCAGCGCAGCCAGGGATTCGTCAGCAGCGACACGAGACTGACTAGATCGATCTCTCCACTGGGCTTGATTTGGTAACCGACCGGATGCTGCATCCACGCGTTAGTGGCGATGATGAAAAAGCCCGAAAGCCACGATCCGAGAAAGACAAGAAAAGCGCTAAGCCAATGAGCGACGGGCCCCAGCCGTCGCTCGCCGAACAGGAAGAGCCCGAGAAAGCTTGACTCGAGGAAGAAAGAAAAGATTCCCTCCATGGCCAGGGTTTGGCCCAGCACGCCGCCCGCTCCTTTGGAGAACGCTGCCCAGTTGGTGCCAAACTGAAACTCCATCGGGATGCCAGTAACCACGCCCATCGCGAAGTTGATTGCGAATATCCTCCCCCAAAAGCGCGCGGCTTCGTGGTAGTGTTCATTCCCTGTTCGAACCGCAATCGTCTTGAAGATCACGATCAAGAGCGCCAGCCCCATCGTGAGTTGGGGGAACAGGTAATGAAAAACGACAGTAAAGGCGAACTGTATCCGGTCGACGGTCAGCGCATCCATATTCTCCAGACTCTCGCTCAGTGGAAGTCCAAAATCCCTGCCTTAGTGCGCGGCACGGCTGAGACCCATGCAGAGTAATTATGGCAGTTAGGTAATTATTTATATTGGTAAAAAGGCCGACATCACTTCGGAAGGAAAAGGCGAATTGCCAACGCAAGGAGCAGCAGCGCAAACAATCGGCGCAGGACAAGGCCGGAAAGCTGCGTTGCGATTTCCGCTCCGAAGTAGGCGCCCACCGCCAAGCCCACGGCCAGCACCCCAGCATACCGCCAGTTGAGTGCTCCTTCCCGCCAGTAAACCAAGGCGCCAAAAATTCCGACCGGTGGCAAAAGCGCCCCTAATGACGTTCCGATCGCCGCCTCGGTCGGCATCCCGATGAGAAAAATCAGGGCGGGGACGATGATCACGCCTCCTGCCACACCGAAGAAGCCGCCGAGAATGCCCGCGATCAAGCCTATGATCAGAACCAGCAGAAGTTGATTCATCGCATGTTTGGTTTGACTGTGCTCCATGAATGACACGTTTGACAATGACCGGACGGCGATCCAAATGAAGAGCTGTTGGAAGGCGAGTCCCTGACTCCTGTTCGCCAAGGCCTGGCTGTAGACATTCGACACATGTCTGTTTATCCGGCCCCTATGACGGGCTATGATGGGCCAACCACCCCGCCGGAGAAGTGCTGGATCACGGGCAACTATGCGAGAGGTAAGTAGTCGTCACAAAACTACTGTTGAGGTTTTCCCGGGAATCGCGCAAGAGCGAGACAACTTCCGACTTGCATCTGCAACTCCTGGTGGATTATTTCCGACATGATGTGAACCGCATTAATCGCGTTACTTGAGCCCTATGTTGGCTACTCATACAGAAAATGGCCCGCTACTAAAGTTCGGACGCTGCCACGGATCAAAACAAAGGAGAATTTTGCCGACCCACCGCTTTGTGACCCCACAAAGCCAATTTCAGCGCCCCACTGGGCCCGACCGCAGCGCTTTCGCGACCAACACGATCCTTACGACCTCCGTTCATCTACTTTAGGCCCAGCGCACTGCGTCAGGAATCTTCTGCAACTCGCCTCCGCGAAAAGCCTCTGCCTTTTTCGGTGTGAATGGAATCGCATCGCGACCTCAGACGCGCGATGCATTTCTCCCCAGCGTTTGGCTCGTGGTTGAGGACTACCGATCAGTCAAATATCGCACCTTGGTGCCCTCTCGCAGATCGCTGCTGTAAAACGAAACTACTAGATCGTTAGTCGTAAGGCCCGAGAGGATCTCGATTCGCTTAGAATCGGTAAGGCCAATGCGCACCGGCTTCTTTTGCAGTTGTCCATTTCTTACCAAAAAGACCGACGCAGTCGCACCTTGGCGATTTACCGCGCTGGTTGGCAACAGCAGCGCGCCAGGATGGGAGACTAAATCGAGCCTAACACGAGCGTACATTCTGGGGTAAAGGAGAGCGCTCGGGTTGTTGATATCGATCTCGGTCAGCATGGTCCGTGTTGTGAGATCGAGAGCGCCGGCGTAACGCACAACGGAGCTCTTCACGACCATGCCCGGCACCTCGTCAAAGGTCAGCGTGGCGGGTGTGCCGCGCCGGATGTAGCGACACCACCTGCCGGGGACGTAGACGTAAACCCGCAGTCTGGACACATTCGCGAGCGTCAAAATCGGACCCCCACCCGTGCGGTGGCCACCTGCCCCCTCGGTTGCGCCCGGAGAAATCAAGGCTGAGCTCTCGTTCACGCCGAAGTCTCCGCCTCCGGCCCGGACGAGAGCCCCGGGATCGGCGAAGCGGCCTGTAACAATTCCGTCGAAGGGGGCGAGAATGCGGGTATAACCGACCATTGTCTCGAGCGTATGTACCGTCGCTCGGGCCTGCCGGTATTTCGAATAGGCAATGTCGACATCCTCTTGGGAGACCAGGCGTGAATCCGACTCCTGTACCCGCCTTATGCGCTCATATGTAACCTTGTCGATGGCCAACGTGGCTTGAGCACGCTCGAGGTTGGAATGAAGTTCCGGTACCTCTATCAGCGCCAGGATTTCTCCCTTCTTAACACGGTCGCCTTTATCAACTAGTACCGATTTAAGGTAGCCCGTAACCTTGGCGTGGAGCGCCGCCTCATAGAACCCAACTAAATCTCCGGGCAATTCGATACTGAGTGTCATCTCTCCCGTCTGGGGATGGACCACCTCGACAGCAGGTTCGGGCGCGGGCGCGTCGACGTGTTGGCTTCGGCACCGAAACGATAGTAGCGAGGCGGCCGCGACTAGCCAGGCGGCCATCAGCCATTTTCGCCTGTTGTTATTCACCTGCTTGCTATCTGCTTGTAGAGACGATCGCATTGGCGACATTATACGTTTTGACCGGCAGTGCCCTGGCCTTGCTTCAGCGCATAGAACAGCTCCCACACTGTCGGAACCAAAAATAGCGTCATCACAAGCGAAACGCTGAGTCCGCCGATGACCGACCTCGCCAAAGGCGCCGAGGCTGCGGAGCCAGCCTCAAGTTTGAGCGCGAGCGGCGCAAGCCCCGCGATTGTGGCCAGCGAGGTCATAAGGATCGGACGCATCCTGATGCGAGCCGCCTCAACGGCTGCGTGCCGCAGGTTGTGGCCTGCACGCCGGCGCTGGTTAGCGAAGTCGATCAGCAGGATTGCGTTGGACACGACAATCCCGATCATGACGATGACACCCATCATGGATTCGATGTTGATGGTGGTGTTGGTGACCCAGAGCATCCACACAACACCGATCAGTCCCATTGGTACCGAGAAAAGAAAGATAAACGGGTCCAACCATGAGCGGCCTTGCGCTACGCCAACCAAATAAACGACCAGCACGGCGAGCAGAAATCCGCTCTCCATGCTTTTAAAAGTCTTCTGCATGTTGACCACCGAACCGCGAAAGTAGACCTTTATATCGTGCGGCGGCTGCAGCCCCGTGAGCGCGCGTGTCACAGCATCCAGAGTGCCGCCCAGATCACTGGTGCGAGGCGAAATCAAGACATCCACGACCCGCTGTATGTTGTAATGGTCAGCTTCGGACGGGTAGCGCATCTCCTGAACGTTGGCAACGTCTCCCAGGAGAATAGACTGCTCGTGCCCTGAACCCGAATCCCATTTCGGACGCGCGCTGCTGTAGTTGTAGTCGTGATAGTTCGAACCCATCCGAGTGCCCACTGGAATATTAAGTAGCGTTTGCAACGAGTCGATGTTTTCCTCGAAATACTGGGCACTCAAGTAGTAGTCGTCACCATTCCGGGGATCGATCCAGATAGAGGGCTGAATCATGTTGTTGCTGTTGATTGCAGTGATCAAGTTTGTGATCACCGAGCGCTGCGTAATTCCCAGCCGTGCCGCCTTGGTCCGATCCACGTTAATGTTCAGAGTGGGGTAGTCGGCTACCTGCTTGATCATCATCTGGCCTACTTCAGGCACGGAGCCCAGGCGTGATTCGATCCGCCGCGCGAAATCGAACATCGGCAGAAAGTCTTCGCTCATTGGCGCGCTGAGCTGAACATCGATGGGAGCCAGAGCGCCGAAATCGAGTACTGCGTCGATGATGCTGCCCGAGCTGAAGAAAGTCCTCACAGTAGGTAATTGACGCGCAATGGCGGTTCGCACCGCGCTTTCGTAATAGTCCGTGGACCGTTGATGTCCGCTCCGGAGAGCTACCATGATCTGGCCGGTATCCTCGCCGGAATTGGGTGTATAGAGCGCCGAAATATTCGGTACCACGCCCAGGTTGGCGATAACGTTTTCCAAGTCCCGGGGAGGAATAATCTCGTGGATGATCTGATTGATTTTATCGGCTGCAGCTTCGGTAAGCTCAAGCCGTGTGCCCACCGGGGTGGTGATGTTTATCACAAACTTGCCGGAGTCGGTCTCGGGAAACATTCTGGTTCCGAGCATCGGGAACATGAACATCGAAACAACAAAGAGTAACAATGCGCCCCCGATGACGGCGAGTTTGTGGTCCATTATGCGGTCGAGAAGATCGGCGAAGCGCCTGGCGAAGCGATCATAGCCCCGGTCAAAGGCGGCGAGTGGTCCACGCCGGTTGTCGATCCCCGTGGCCTCCCGTGCCGCGGCCTCGCGCGCTTCTTCCGGATTAAGGAAGCGCGCACAGTAGATGGGGATAATCGACATCGAGACCACGTAGGAAGCAGCCATCGAGAAGAACACAGCTAGCGCTAGAGCGCTGAACAGATATTTGCTAACGCCGTACAGGAACACCACGGGCAGGAAAACTACGATGGTGCTGATGGTCGAGGCGAGCACGGCGTAGGTTACTTCCTCGGCCCCGTCGGCTGCCGCCTGCTGAGGCTCCTTGCCCATAGCCAAATGACGATTGATGTTCTCCAGTACTACGGTGGAGTCATCGATCAAGCGACCAATAGCCAACGTGAACCCGCCGAGTGTCATGAGATTGATAGTTTGGCCGCAGAGAGACAGACCGACCACGCCGGCCAGAATCGACAGAGGTATCGAAAGAAAGATGGCGAATGTGGAGCGCAGGCTGCCAAGAAAGATCAGGATCATGAGCGACGCCAGTAATGCCCCAGACGCGGCCTCGTGCTCCAGGGCATGTACCGCGTCGAGGATAGTTCCCTCTTGGCTGAATAACGTGCCCACCTTCATGTTCGGTGGCAATCCGGTGACTTCCCTTACCGCGCGCTTAACGCCATCGATGACATCCAGTGTATTGGCGCCGGTTTGCTTGAAGATGGGAATATAGACCGAAGGTTTCCCATCTATCAGAACCTTGTTGTACTGAATTTGCGCTGCTTTTTCCGCCTGGCCGACGTCTCCAAAGAAGGTAGGACTCTGGCCGGGGCCGAGTTTGACCGGGACTCCATTGAGTGCTTCCGGTGCGGGGAGCTGAGCGTTCGAGTAGATATACCAATCGTAGGGACCAATCTTCGCGTCACCGGAGGGAAGTATTTGATTGGTTTCATTGACCGCATTTACGACATCCTCCAAGGTGATTCCTTGAGCCTGCAGCTTTTGCCGATCGACGTAAGCCATGATCTGGCGAATCTTGCCGCCAAATGGGTACGGTACCGACGCGCCTTCCACTGTCGCCATGAAATTGCGGACGTTGTACCGTGCTTCGTTCTGCAGCTGGGTCTCATCGTAGGGACCCGAGACGGTAACCAGGATCACGGGTATGGATGAGGAGGCGTTGTATTCCAAGACTAGTGGCGGCAAAGTCCCTGGGGGCATCAGCCCCAGATCGCCCATCGCGAGCGTAGCCAGGTTGGCGGCTGCCACGCCGATGTCCACGTTGGGATGAAAGTATACGGTAATTGCGCTGACTCCCGGGATCGAGCGCGACTCGATGTGTTCGATTCCGTTGCCCAGAGTGAAAAACCGCTCGTAGCGACTGGTGATGTCCTGCTCCATCGCAAGGGGTGCGAAGCCAGGATAGAAGGTCGCTACCACGGCGGCCTTTATGTAAAGCCTCGGGAAGACGTCCACCGGCATCTGCGCGAATGCCAGCACCCCGAGAATTGCGACTAGTAGTGCCGTGACGATTATCAAATGTGGATTGCGTAGCGAAAACTTGGGCATCGCTGATGCTGCTCCCTGGCGCAAACGACTATTACGATTAGGCCTTGCCGGAGTGGAGGGGCTAAGCCTTCCGAACGCGCTCCAAATTTGAGCGACCTGCCGCGGTTTTTCCGAGCAAATAAGGCGAATTGCGCACCGCAAGACGGGTGAGCGACCGCCGACCACCACGGCTTATTAGCGTGTTTCCCTACGATCGTCGTCGTCGTTCGTCAAGAAACTCAGGCTGCCTCGGGCAGGCACACACATCGTGTCAAGCGCTGACCGACACTGAAGCCTGCAAACGAGAGCTATTTCGAAGCTCTTATACTTCACAAAAAGTCAACCCAACCAGCAAAGCAGCGCGAAAAGCTGGTGCAGCGAATGCACTCTTTGCGGTGGTCTCTACTTGCCGTTGCCCAAGCCGGCGGAAGGCGTGAATTTCTTCGGGCACAGCCAGCCCGTAAGTGCGCAGGAAGCAAACCCGATAAGAACTCATCCCCCGTTCGCGAAAACCACAGCGGCTCGCCCGCGGAGGGTGGCCACTTCGGTGTAAGCCATGGCGGAGAGGGGGGGATTCGAACCCCCGGTGCCAGCGAGGGCACACGTGATTTCGAGTCACGCCGGTTAAACCTGACTCCCGAACCTCTCCGTGAGCCTCAGCATTTCCGTTTAAATTGCGGCAGTCAAGTTGTTCCGGGCCCTCGCGCAACCAGGCTATTCTGGTCGTGGAGCGAAGTATGCGACAGGTACGATTTGGCTGACTGCCAGTAACCGTGACCGACCCGCGGCGCCGGCACAGGATATAATGTTTATTCGGGACGCGATAACTAAGACCGGTCCTAAAGGGTATCCTTTTCGGCGCCGCGCGGTGGAGTAGTGACGAAAGATCGATGGGATGAACATAGATGGATCACCAGCGAAAGATTCGCGTGGCGTTGACAAAGGCGGGTGCATACGGCGCGATGCTCGGTGTCAACTGCGAGCTGAAGCGGTTGCTGCGCCTCCGCGAGCAGAGGGCGGATCATGCTGGACGGCCAGTGCTTCGCGCTTATCAGTCGACATTCCTGGGCAGAGGATCGCCACGAATCCGTGCTCGCGTATTTTCAACGCTGCGAGCCTTATCCGTTCATCATGTAAACCCGGCTCAGATTTTTTTCCGATTGCCTTGCGTGCTCGGATTACCATGATGTCGGAGAGCCCACGGCCGATAACCAACGATTTGTAGGCGAACAGGATTATCAATCCTCCGCAAAGCGCAACGATGATCGAAAACCGGTTGAGGATGATTCGCAGCCGCGCGATGGTATATACATCGAAATTTGGCGCGCCTGGTCGAGCACCCCATGCCGGTCGAGTTCAGCAGCAAAGTCTAAACGGAGTTTAGCGCCCCGGGGCGACCGGAATACTTAGTCTTGACGAAGAGGGCAGTCTTAACAAACCTTCATCATGTCGGGATTTTTCTAGTCAAGAGGATGCTCGGATGGCGACGGCGTTGAAGCTCGACTCATTTGATTGGCGTGCTCAGCTAGGAGCGAAGTTGGTCTCGGCAGACCAGGCAGTTAGCCATATCAAACGTGGCGATCGAATTACTATGTCGATTTCACATGCCACTCCCTTTACCCTCTGCGCCGCACTCGCAGCACGTCTGATGGAGATTGATGACGTTGTTATCAACCATAGCGCTTCGCTATTTAACTGGGAGCTGCCGGGACTTGGCGAGCGTTACCGGTTCGAATCCATGTATCTTTCGCCAGTCGGGCGCCACCTGTTTGCGGAGGGGCGCGCAGACTTTGTTCCGGTCTCGTATTATCGTGCAGGTGTACTGCCGCCCGGCTTGGATAATTTCAACGTCTACCTTATGAAGGTATCGCCCCCTGACCGGGAGGGTTTCGTCAATTTCGGCGATATCCAAATCATGTCAAAGCTTCTGGCGCGCAATGCCGAGCTGGTTATTGCCGAAATTGATCCGAGCCTCGTGCGAATCGCAGGTGACAATTCAATGCATATTTCAGAAATTGATTGGTTCGTCGAGCGCTCGCCCGATGCCCCGGGTCTGCCAGTGAATTTGCCTCCGGTTCCGGAAGATGAGAAGCGTATCGTGGCGACGATCTGTGAGACCGTAGCTCGCGAATTGATCCCGGACCGAGCGACGATTCAGATCGGCGTCGGCTCGACTTCCGGAATGATCATGCCTCATCTGAGCAACCATCACGACCTCGGGATGCAGACCGAAGTGATCCCATGGGGTACCGCGCCTTTGGTTCGCGATGGCGTGATCACGGGGAAATACAAAAAGCTCTTCCCGGGCGTCGTTGTGGGTAGTGCATTTGCTTTTGCTACGCCGCGCGAAGAGTTGGAATATGCCGCCGACAACCCGGCTTTTCAGCTACATGATTTCAATTTCACTGACGATATCCGGCTGGTCGCGCGCGAGGAGGGCCTGATCTCGGTTAATAATGCCCTTGCGGTTGACTTAACCGGCCAGGTCGGCAGCGAATCTATTGGTCATCAGATGTACACGGGAACCGGCGGCCAAACTGCCTTCGGAATTGCGGCGTCGCTTGCCGGTGGCAAGTCAATTATCGTGGTGCCTTCCCGAGCCGTAGTGGATGGCAAGCCAGTGTCTCGCATAACTTCGGTCCTCCCCGCGGGCACGGTCGTGACTCTGCCGCGGACGTTCGTGCACTATGTCGTAACCGAATACGGAATTGCGACCCTCCAGGGAAAATCCCTGCGCCAGCGCGCCAACGAGCTGATAGCGGTTGCTCATCCGGATTTCCGCAGTGAGCTCCGAGCGCAAGCCAAGCGTATGTACGGATGAACCGCGCAGCGCCCAAGGCCCCCGCTCCCCAATCGATTTGTGGCGCGTCTTGCAGGGGTTGGCCGCTCTGTGGCTCAAAGGTCGGTTGCTGCATTCGATTCGCATTCGGTCGGGAGGCGGTCTAAATGCGGGTTGACTCGCGAAGTCGGAGGGTCTGATCTCGCTCGGCAATGCGCTGCCGTTGAGGTTCTTACAGCTACCATAGGCCAATAGGACGGCACTTGGTTAAGCTTAGAGGGTTAAGAGCCCACCTTTTGCCCGTTTTCTGTGTGCGGTAATTTGATAACAATAGATTTCAGCTGAGCGAGGATGCGAGTTTATTTGGACCATAATGCTGGTGCTCCGTTGCGGCCGGCTGCCCGCGAAGCGATGATCCGCTTCATGCGCAGTGCAGCCGAAGGCAATCCTGCTTCGGTGCACCGCTCCGGACAGCGGGCGCGGAAAATGCTTGAGCAGGCCCGCGCAGAAGTTGCGTCGCTGATTGATGCTCCGCCCCGCAGCATCGTGTTTACCAGTGGCGGGACCGAGGCCAACAACCTGGCCATCTGCGGAGCAGTGGGGAATACGAAGCGCCGCCGGATTGTCAGCTGCCCAATTGAGCACTCCTCGGTGCGTGAACCGCTTGCCGCCCTGAAGCGACAAGGGTTTGAGATTGTAGAGCTTAACGTCGATCATGAGGGCAAGATTGCCGCCGAGCTCGATCCGATTGACCGCGATACGGCGTTGGTGACGATCGGCCTGGCGAATTCCGAGGTCGGAACGATTCAGAATCTCCAGGCAATTGCCGAAACCGCTCGAAGGATCGGTGCGCTTTTCCATGTCGACGCAGCACAGGCGGCTGGGCGTATTCCGATACGCATAGCGGATCTTGATTGCGACCTGATGACCATTAGCGCACATAAACTTGGAGGTCCGGCCGGAATTGGCGCACTCTATGTGCGTCCAGGTTGCCGGCTGGAACCGCAGTTACTCGGCGGTCCCCAGGAAGGTGGATTGCGCGCCGGTACTCCGAACCTCTGCGGCGCTCTTGGTTTTGCGGCTGCAGTGCGCGAAACGCTCTCTCGCCTGGCGGAAGAACGCGATCGCATAGCATCGCTCTCCCAGATTTTGTTAAGTCGTTTAAAGCAGTCGATTAAGGGCCTGCGCCTTAATGGACCACCCCAGGACCGGCTTCCGAATACCCTCAACCTGACTTTTCCTGGTGCCTTCGGCGAGACACTGCTTATCGCGCTTGACCTGGAAGGCGTTGAAGCCTCCATCGGATCCGCCTGCGCGGCGGGAAGTGTCGAGCCTTCGCATGTGTTAGTTGCGATGGGTCGCAGCAGAGACGAGGCGCGCAGTGCAATTCGCCTAAGCCTGGGTTGGAACACGACATCGGAAGAGATTGAGTACGCCGCCGAGATCATACCTGCCGTTTGGCGAAGGGTTGCCTCCGCCCAAGCAGGGTCGCTTGCGGCTGCAGAGCTAGTAGGGCGGCCATCGTGAAGAAGCGGGTTTTGGTAGCTATGTCTGGCGGCGTGGACAGCTCGGTAGCGGCGGCGCTGCTGCACGAACAAGGCTACGAGGTTATCGGGGTAGCCATGCGGTTGGCGCCCGAGCGATCGTCGCTTTCTTCGGAGTCGAGGCGCGGAACGTGCTGTTCGTATGAGGACTTCGAGGACGCGCGCCGCGTGGCGGAGCGATTCGATTTCCCCTTCTACGTGATCGACCTGCGCCAGGAGTTCGGCGCCGCGGTTATCACCAATTTCGTTTCCGAGTATCTTAAGGGCCGCACGCCAAATCCGTGCGTAATGTGTAATCGCGAAATCAAGTTCCACCGATTATGGCAGCATGCGCAGGCAATCGGCGCTGAACTGCTGGCGACCGGCCATTACGCCAGGATTGAGCGTGATATTACCGGTCGTTTTCATCTCCTGCGGGCCTGCGACCGGGCGAAGGACCAGTCGTATTTCCTGTTCTCTTTGGGGCAGCTGGAGATGTCACGGACACTCTTCCCACTGGGTACTTACAGCAAAAGCCAGGTCCGTGCCCTGGCCCGGTCGCTCGGATTGGCCAACGCGGAGAAGCCTGATAGCCAGGAAATTTGCTTTGTGCCTGAGGGCAAATACTCAGAATTTGTCTCGCGCAACGCCCCGCCGGGGACTCTGCGACCAGGCCGGATTTGCGACATCAGCGGCCGCCAACTGGGAACGCACCAGGGCATTCATCGGTTTACTGTAGGCCAGCGTCGCGGCGTGGGAATATCAGGGGAGGTGCCATTGTACGTGCGCGCGATTGATGCTGAGACGGGTGACGTCACGGTCGCTCACCGCCATCAGTTGCAGTCGGTTGGACTTATAGCAGGAATGGTGCGGGAGGCGCAGCCGGGAATTTTCGCTAACGAGGCAACTCCCGTTGAAGTGAAGATCCGATACCGCCACCCACCTGTGGCCGCACGCGTTCGCAGCATCAGTAGCGCGCGCGTCGAAGTGCGGTTCGAAAATGCCGGTCCCGCGGTCACCCCAGGGCAGGCCTGTGTATTCTATCGCGAGGAGGAAGTACTTGGTGGCGGCATTATCGAAGCCGGCCTGGATCACTAGATGATGAGCGCCGCGGTTTTGAGCTCCGGGCGCCCCGTGCAACGTAACGGCAGGTGCGCTGTCCTAAGCGGATCCATGCCGGGCCTACTATCGAGTAGAGATTAAGATGCGATTTGCGATTGCCACGCTGGGCTGCAAGGTCAATCAATACGATTCGGCATTGATCGAGGCGCGGCTGCTCGCACTGGGAATGGAGCGGACGGAGTTCGTTCAACCGGCGGATGTCTACGTCGTAAATACTTGCACCGTTACCCATCGGGCGGACGCCGAAAGTGTCCGACTCGCGCGCAGGGCCCGCAAGCTCAATCCAGACGCTCGGGTCATTATGACCGGGTGTCTCGCACAGGCAAATCCCGAGTTGCTGGCCCAGGCTCACGAGGTGGATGTGGTGGTTGGTCTGGGGCGTCCAGGTGACCTCGAACGGGCGGCAACCGGCAATAACACCGAGCGCGTGATGGTCTCTAATCTGCGCAAGCACACGGCGCCGATTGAAGTTGGAACCGCTGCACTCGAGGGGCACACCCGTGCGTTCCTCAAAGTGCAGGAGGGGTGCGACCAGTTTTGTTCTTTTTGCATTGTGCCGATTGCTCGCGGGCGATCGCGCAGCGTACCGCCGAGGCGTATCTTCGAGACACTGGACGAACTGGCCGCGCGCGGATTCAAAGAGGTGGTCATTTCCGGTGTGCATCTGGGAGGATATGGACGTGACCTCGACCCGGCGCTCGACCTGACACGGCTCCTCGAAATGATCGCCGAGCGCTGTCCCATCCCGCGGGTGAGGATCAGCTCGCTGGATCCCGAGGAACTGACTGATCAGATCATTGCAATCGTCGCCGGTAGTGAATGTTTTTGCCCACATTTCCATCTTCCGCTTCAAGCTGGCGACGACCAGATCCTGGTGCGGATGCGCCGCCGCTACACCACCGACTATTTTCGTGCACTAGTCGAGCGCGTGCTTGCGGCGATGCCCGAGGCAGCCATTGGAACTGACTTGATCGCGGGATTTCCCGGTGAAACGGCCCGGCAGTTCGATGAATACGTTAAGTTTGTCGAGAGGCTACCGCTCGCCTATTTTCACGTATTTCCGTATTCAGCACGAGCCGGTACCACCGCGACCAAGCTCAGCGGAAGAATTGCCGCGAGCGAAGTGAAACGTCGGGCCGCGGTCATGCGGCATTTGGGCGAGCAGAAGCGGCAGCAGTTCACTGCTGGACTGGTGGGTAAACGGCTCAAAGTGTTGCTCGAGCGGCAGACCATCGCCGGCGAGTGGCAAGGCTACAGCCGCAACTACGTTTCGGTCTTGACTAACGGTGACGGTAGGCTAACAAATTGTGAAGTGGAGGTCGAAGGCGAGTTTGCGCAAAGGTCTCAGTTGGTTGGCCGCCTGGTTAACGACGCGCCAGCCCAACCGGCATCAGTCCCAACCGGAACTATCGCCCGATAAGCGCGAGGCCGAACTCGAGCATACCCTCGGCTACCGCTTCCGGCGGCCGCACCTGCTGCAGATCGCGCTAACTCATCCGAGCGCCACGGCCCCCGGCGAGCCACATTACGAACGGTTGGAGTTTCTGGGGGACGCGGTACTCGACCTTGCGATTGCGGACCTGCTGATGCGGCGTCTGCCGGATGCCAAGGAGGGGACGCTGTCCAAGGAGCGGGCCTCGATTGTCAATGGACGGACGCTGGCGCTCAAGGCGGTTGAGGTGGGCTTGAAGGAGAGGCTGCGTCTGGGCAAGGGTGAGGAGAAGAACGGCGGCCGCGACAAGACTTCAATTCTTGCCGCATCCTTCGAAGCTGTGATTGGCGCTATTTATATAGATGGAGGCCTCAAGGCTGCCCAGCGCGTGGTGGAGGCGCTTTTTGCCGCTGACATCGGGGGCCCTTCGGCCGAGCGTGATTACAAGACCGAGTTGCAGGAGATCTCTTATCGCCGGTTCCGTACTCAGCCAATCTATGAACTGTTGGCTGCGCGAGGTCCGGACCATGCCAAGCGATTCACCACCAGGATCCGAATTGCCGGGCGCGAATTGGGAATTGGCGAGGGCGCCAGCAAAAAACAAAGCGAACAGGCCGCCGCCAGAGCGGCGCTGGTGCAAATCCAGCAGGAGCAGCAATAGCCACCCGACTTCCCGGCCACGTGACAACGTATCATGAGTGAGCCTCAGCCATACCGCGCGGGCTTTGTGGCCCTTGCCGGGCGAACCAACGTTGGCAAGTCGACGTTGGTCAACCAGATCGTCGGACAGAAGGTAGCGATCGTCACGCCCAAGCCTCAAACCACCCGTCGCCGGATTCTTGGCGTGCGAACCGACGCCGATGCCCAATTAATTTTGATCGATATGCCGGGTTTACACGAGGCTCACAACGCGCTTAATCGGCGGATGCTGGAGACGGCTCGGCGATGCATCGCCGAAGCTGAAATAGTGGTGCCGGTGATTGAAGCGGCTGAGAGTCTCGACAAAGCCGATCGGCGAGTCCTAACCGAAGTATCAGAGTTGAATCGTCCGGTTGTTGTTGCCATCAACAAGATCGATCTCGTGTCGCGCAGCAGACTGCTGCCGCTCGCGGAACAAGTGCATGAGGTTCTTCCAAGAGCTGAAATAGTGCCGATTAGCGCGCTTACTGGCGAAAATATCGAAGAGTTGCTGCGCGTAATCAAACCGCTCCTGCCCGAAAGCGGGCCGTTGATGTCCGTCGACGAGTACACTGATCAGACTGAGCGGATGCTAGCCGAGGAAATCGTTCGCGAAAAGCTGTTTCTGGCGATGCGGCAGGAAATTCCCTATTCGACCGCAGTCAAAATCGAGGATTTTAGCGATGATCCGGAGCGCAAACTTACGCGCATCTCAGCGGTGATCATCGTCGAACGCGATTCGCACAAAGGGATGGTGATCGGCGCGGGGGGGCGAATGCTCAAGGAAATCGGCACTCAAGCGCGACTTGAACTCGAGCAGATCCTGGGGCGGCGGGTTTTTTTGGAACTTCATGTAAAAGTTGAAAAACGGTGGACCAGTGATCCCCGCAAACTCAAGGAATTGGGTCTGTGAATGAGCCGGAATATTAAGAGTGTGCTGGATATTCCCAGTTGGGTGGGTGACCGCCCCGTGGTAATGCTGGCGGGGCGAGCCAACGTCGGCAAATCCACACTCTTCAACCGACTCGCGGGTACCAGCCGCGCTATCACCAGCCCTGTCGCCGGAACAACACGAGACCTTAATCTTGCGGTGGTCACCCACAACGAGCGCGAATTCGTGGTCGTTGATAGCGGTGGACTCGAACCCTACGCGCGCGAGCCCGCCGCCGAAAGAGCCGCGGAAACAGCGTTGCAGGCGCTCGGCACAGCGGATTTGGTGATCTTCGTGATCGACGCTCGTGTCGGCGTTTGTCCGGGCGATCAAGAGGCGCTGGCGCTGGTGCGGCAGAGCGGGCGTCCGGTAATCCTGGCAGTCAACAAAGTTGATACACCGCGGCAAGAGGCAGCAGCGGCTGAGGCATGGTCACTCGGGGTGAAGTACGTCAACCTCATTTCAGCCGCGCACGGGCGTGGAGTGGGCGAGTTGTTGGACCAATTATGTGCGATGCTGCCGTCCGTCAATCCGCGGCTCGAACCGCCTGCGGCTTTGCGGCTGGCGCTGATCGGTCGGCCCAATGTCGGTAAATCATCGTTGCTCAATCGACTTTCAGGATTTGCTCGCTCAATCGTCGATGAGCATCCGGGCACTACGCGAGATCCGGTAGAGGTAGCGGTTGAGCTCGATGGCCACCGGATTATTCTGATTGATACCGCCGGCATCCGGCGTCCGGCCAAGGTTGAGCAGGGCCTCGAAGGCCTTTCGGTAGCACGTGCCATCGCGACCGTCCGGCGAGCTGAGGTATTGGCGTTAGTGATCGATGCGGCCGAAGGGCTGACCGATCAGGATGCCCGACTCGCGCGACTCGTCGAAAGCAATGACCGTGGGCTGGTGATCGTCTGCAACAAATGGGACATTGCAGCCAAGGTGGGCCGGCGCGCGTCGGTATTCGTCCGTGAGACGCTCGAGCGGTACCCGTTTTTGGAGTTTGCGCCTTTTGTGGTGGCGTCGGCGCAGACCGGTGACGGCGTCAACCAAATAATTCCCACGGCTAGCCGCGCCGGCGAGGCATGGCGTTCGCAGTTCCGAACCTCCTCGCTCAATCACATTCTGCGCGAGGCGCTTATGGCCTTGGATCCGCCTTTGGTTGGAGATCGGCGGCTCAAGCCGATGTACGTTACTCAGGTAGCAAAGGCCCCGCCAAGGCTGGCGATATTTTGCAACCTGGAGCAGGGGATACCAGCACATTACGTTCGCTTTCTCGAGAGCCGCTTTCGCACAGCATTGGCCTTGGAGCACAGTGGCACGCCACTGCGCATCGAATTTCGTCGCACACGCGCCGTGCGCGCTGACATTGGTCGTCGGATCGATAATCGCGGTCCCGCCGTGGCGCAAGCCACTTGCGCCTCTGGCCATGATGCAGAGGCGAAATAGCAATATTTTGAGTTCAAACAGAGCCTGATTGCAGTCCAATGCCCGACTGGAACCCGGAACTTTACCATCGCTTCGCAAGCTATCGCGCGGAACCCGTAACGATGATATTGGCGCGATTGCAGCTGGGGCCGCGCGAGGAAATCGTTGACCTGGGCTGTGGCACCGGTGAGCACACAGTCGAACTGGCTCGCCGCACTGTTAACGGCCACGTTGTCGGAATCGACTCGTCACCAGCGATGCTCGAACGAGCCATCAAGTTGCGCAACACGCTCGACCCGGAACTCCGACAAAGGGTGGAGTTCAGGCTGGCTGATTTTCGCACCCTCAATGCCGACCGCGAGTACACGATCGTTTTCTCGAATGCCGCGCTTCAATGGGTGAGTGACCATCGGGCGGCGTTCGCGGCTATCTTTCGCGCCCTCCGGGAGGGTGGGCGAATGGCAGTTCAAATGCCGGCCAATGAGAATGAAACTGCTCAGCTCACGATGCGCCGCATGGCGGCGGAGCCACCCTGGAGCGCAACGCTCGGGGCAGTGCGAACCCCCTCAGACGAGAATGTCCTTCCAGCGGCGGAATATGCCTGTCTTCTGCACGATATTGGCTTCGAGCAGGTGAGTTGCTTCTATCATATATTTCGACATCCGATGGCTAACCCGGCGGAAGTGGTGGAGTTTTGCCGAAGCACTTCGTTGCGGCGTTTCCTCGACCGTCTGCCAGCCGCCCAGCATTCGGAATTTATTTCTGAGTTAACCCGGCGCCTCGAAGGTGCTTACGGCACAACGGGTCCGTTTACCTTCACTTTTCGCCGGCTGTTTCTATGGGGGCGGCGCCCTGTCACTACACGAGGACTCGAAAGCTGAAACCTTGGGTCCGGCTCCTGGCGGCTCACAGCCCGCCGCATCGATTGACTTGTAGCGCAGGAAGAAACCCAGCGCCTCGTACTGGCGAGAAGGGAGGTTTTTCGGTTTTCCATGGTAAGGACCGGGTGGGAACAGGCTTGTATTTCGGCGATGAGATCTACTGGCAGTTCGCCGATTCATGTGGAACCGTCCCATGCGGCCATCTTGAGCACTTAGAAGTCTGTGCGATACCGACCCGAGCTCCGTAGCAAGGATTTTCGGCCAAAAGCGTCTATGTTGTTGGTCTCGAAATTGCTCGTCCTGACCGGTCGCAGTCTTACGCCGGGGCGTCTTAAGCCTACTGCAGTCGATTTCCGAACTTGATAGGGCCAGCCAGGATGCTCAGGATGGTTCATCGCGTAGTAGCGGACATCTATCGAGTGCCGTGTCTTGTCCCGGCTTGACGGCAGCTGGCTTCCAGCGGTTTGGTTTTGCTCCTCTAGCAGTCTTGTTGCGCGCGCGAACTTGCGGGGGCGCACAGCCCAGCGCTTAAAGCAAGTGGAGTTCGTGCGCGCATTTTATGCACAGCGTTCCAAGGGTATCTCGAATGCACGACTGTTCGACAAGAGAAGCTTGGCATCGGTGGCAGGTGTTCGGCCGGTTCTCGTTTTGATCGGAACCAATTCCTGCCTCCGGTTGGCCTTGATCAGGAGGATTGGCGAATTCATTCCGAATCAAATGATCGAGTTCTATCGCGTTCGCGATCTTTTCCAACAAGCCTAGAATCATCAGGACAGGTGTTTGGGGACGAATATAGACGCGTACCTGGGCCTCGGGATGGTCGTAAACCTCGAGAGTCACTTCTCTGGCCGGTTCGATCGTAAAGTTAGTTCCAGTCTTCGATTGGCTGTTACCAACGGCAGCTTCTGCAGTTTGGCAGCAACCTAAATACTCAGAGTAGTCGAGTCGTAGACGTTCTGGTTGCCTATCTTCCGCCACCATGCTGCATCCTCCTCCTCAACCGTGAAACGTTCAGTAGCCCGGCCCTACTGCATCAATCTGCACGCTTGCGTATCAGTTTGAGGTAGCGTTGGCAATCTTTATCTTGTGCTAGCAAAAAGGGTCTCTGGTTGTCTGCGGGTACTCGCCGCAGATTGCTCGGTCATGATAAGGTTGATTGACGAAGAAGACCTGATGCGCCCGTAGCTCAACTGGACAGAGCATCGGACTTCGGATCCGAGGGTTGGGGGTTCGAATCCCTCCGGGCGCGCCAACTTTTCCCGGACAACCTGCGCTCGGTTGCAATTCAGCACTCCTTTTCGCCACCTCAGGACGATCAACCTCTAGGATGACGTCCGGATTCATCTTGGGCGGATTGGGTTTAAACCCTTAGAGCTACCGCGAAGTTCATCATCCCAGGCGCAGAAGTCATGATTGCTTGTGGCTCCCTCGGTCTCGGAGACAGGTTTTGTTGTGACCGTGGCGCTCCTACGGCGGTCGCCATGATGCTTGAATTGAAGTTTGAAAAACAAACGCTGAGTCGAATCTGCCAACCAAGGTTACCGGCATTAAGCCGAGATTGCGATCGACAATCAACAAGCGGTTCAGAGAGGATCGGCAATCACGCCCGAAGCGCCTGCAAAGGTCTCACGATTGTTTATCCGCGGCCGAGATTGCAATTTTCCTTTGCTTTTGTGCACGGTTTATTTCTTAGGCCCAATGCTCAAAACCAACTGCAATTCGTCAATGTCTTTGAGGTTAAAGCGCCAATTTCTGCCGACCCGGAACGCCGGCAATTCATTCCTTTCTATCAGGCGATAAATGGTTGAGGTATGAACTCGGAGATAACGAGCGAGTTCTGCGACCGTTAAGGTCGGCCCCAAGATGGCCAAGTGGTTTTTTGCCGGATTGCCGTCCACTCCGGTCGTCCCACGTCATCGCTTATCCCGAAATCAAGAGGTAAGCGCTCACCCGAGAGTAGCGCCGAAACGGCCACGAAGGCTGCGCAATACGTGGACATTCATTCGCTTTTTCCGGAAATGCTCACAGAACGGAACGGTGCTTCGGTTAAAATTAGCTACGCGTAATGCACTTGACCACATATATTGAGGCTACTTAGAGCCACCTCATGTTGTTTCCAGTTCTACTCACTTGGTTGAGACTGAGTAGCGCAGCATTGCTACTGCAATGGTCTAGAGCGCAGGCGAATCGTTATTTCTGATTTCAAGCGAACTGGTCATTGCCACGTGAAACTCGGACTGAGCATAAGAAAACGCTTAATGCTGTTGGTCGGACTTATGATTTCGGCCTGCAGCCAGCAGGCCGTTACGAGCACAACTTCGGTTCATCCACCGCTCGACCCGGCGCCTTACATCATCGGAGTCAACGACGTTTTGGAAGTAGTCGTTTGGAGGCAGCCGCAATTAAGTGGAAAGATTACAGTCGAAGAAGATGGCAGCATTGCGGTCCCGCTCGCCGGGCGTGTACCGGCAGCAGGAGTTAGTTGTCAAACCCTCGAGAAGACCCTGTATGCCAAGCTGGTGCCTTTTATCCATGATCCGCGCGTGACTGTCAGAGTGTCCGATCCTCGCAGCAAAGTCTTCTATGTAATTGGCGAAGTCAAGAAGCCCGGCGTCATGCGGCTGGTATCCGGTGAAGTGTTGTCGCAGGGGCTGGCGGAGGCCGGAGGCTTTACTGATTTCGCCAACCGGCGGGCGATTAAAATCGTCAGGCGCGGGCCCACGGAAGATGTAAAGATAACGATCAACTACGACAGGATCGAAAAAGGTGACCTGGCTGCCGACATTCCGTTGCAGCCCGGCGATACGATTACGGTACCCTGATGGATCAGACTGACTCGACCAACCTGGCGCCTTATGTCGATATTATCTATCGCTATCGAGCGGATCAAAGCCGGCATTTCTCCCTCGCTCCATATATCGACATCGCTTATCGCCACCGGCTAAGCTCGGTGTGCGTTTTGGCGGTTGGCACTGCACTCACCTTGGCCACTGTCTTGTTACTTCCCAGCGTCTTTCGATCGTCTACGCTCGTAATGATTCAGCCCCAGGAGGTTCCCTCGGTCTACGTATCAGCGCCGGTCACCGGCCACATCCGCGATCGGTTGAAAGCACTGAGCGAAATCGTCCTGAGCCGCACACGCCTTGAGCAAATAATCGGGCAGTTTGGACTGTACAAGACGCGTCGCAGCCGAGGAGCTTCGATTGAAGAGATTGTGGAATACATGCGGCGGCATATCCATATCGACGTTACGGAAGATCCCAACAACACCCCCGAGAAACGCACGCCTTCGTTCACTCTTTCCTTCGAATACTACGATCCGGTTACCGCGCAACGAGTGACGCAGGAGTTGGCCAACCTGTTCATCGACGAGGATCTGAGGCAGCGGGGGCGACAGGCTGCAGCGACCACCGCGTTCCTCAACGAGCAGCTCGCCAAAGCGAGCGCCGCCCTGGAACAAAAAGGGCGCGAGATCAAACTCTTTAAGGACCGCTATCAGGGCAGTCTGCCGCAGGATCTAGAAATCAACCTGAAGATGCTCGGCGACCTTCAAATTCAGTATCAAAAGGACAACGAGGCCTTGGTCGCATTGCAGCAACGCCACGCACTACTGCAGCGAGATCTCGCCCGCGCGCAGGAGGACCAACTAGCGGTTATTTCGGCCAGCGGACAGCGAAGCTCCGCCTCCCCGGAGGCGGCTCTGATTTTGAAGGAAACCGAACTGGCCGAGCTCCAGGCCCGCGACACAGAGGCACATCCGGACGTGCTCCGACTAAAAGCGGAGATCGCCAGACTCGAATCGCTGATCAAAAGCCGCGCCACCGGGGAAAAAGTTGCGAGCCGCTCACCAATGGAAGAGGAGTTAAGCAAGGAAATCGACAGCACCGAGGTCGATGAGCGGCGCCTGGAGACCGAGCTGCCAGGTCTCAAACAAAAAATCGATGACTACCAGCGCAGGATCACCCAGACGCCAGCTCACGAACAGCAATTCGCTGCTTTGACCCGCGACTATAACGGACTTGACGCTGATTACCATAAACTGCTCGACAAGAAGCTGGAGGCGCAAATTTCACAAAATCTCGAGCAGCACGAGGAAGGCGAGCGTTTTCAAGTGCTCGATCCCGCCAATCTGCCACTCGAGCCCGAGGCACCCGATCGTGAGGCATTAGCGATCGGGGGATTGCTGTTGACATTGGGATTTGCTGTCGGTTTGCCCTTTGCTCTGTACTTCACTGATAGCTCATATAAAGATCCCGACGAGCTGAGGCGAGAGTTGGCCGTCGCCGCAGTTACCGCAGTTCCGGACTTGCCGGAACTAGAGCCAGGCAGTTCTCGTCGCTATCCGCTTTATCGCTCGCTAGCGATCTCCTGTGCGACTTTCCTGCTGGGGGCCGGAGCTCTGTGGATTTACGCCGGGTCGTTGTAGATAGAGGCAGGCCAGCCTGACCGCTCTACTGGCGAAAAGCACAACCACGCGTCGGGCAACGCCGAAATTAACTACGAAAAAGAGTCAACTGCGGTGGGGATATACGAAGCCTACTACGACTGTCGCTCGGAGCCTTTTAGTTTAAGTCCCGACCCTCGGTTCCTTTACCTGTCTCCAACTCATCGCGAAGCTTTGGCGCAGTTACGCTATGTAGTCGAAATGCGGAAAGGGTTCGCGGTGCTTACGGGAGAGGTCGGCCTGGGTAAGACCATTTTGCTCCGCACCTTGCTGCAGCAAGTGCGCGCCCAGGTACGGACGGCTTACATGTCGAAGCCGCCGCGATCGGTATCCGAGCTGTACGCGGCAATCGGGCAGGATTGGGGATTGAGCCTGGACAGCGGCGAGAGCCCCATTTTCCGACTCAATGTCGCTTTGCTAGAGACTTACCGCGCTGGAGGCACCTTCGTTTTGGTATTTGATGAGGCCCAGCAGTTACCTATCGAAGTCCTCGAGGAGATCCGTCTGATATCTAATCTCGAAGCGCCCGATGCCAAGTTGGTTCAGGTGATTCTGGCGGGACAGCCGGAATTGGAGACGTTGCTTGAGAAGCCAGAGCTACGAGCCCTGCGCCAACGGGTGGTAATGTGGCACACTCTGACCGCGCTCAGTCTAGAGGATACGGTGCAGTACATTTCCAGTCGGGTTAGGATTGCAGGCGCCCGACGGTCGCCTTTTACGCTCGAAGCTTGCCGCGCGGTCCATCGACTATCGCGTGGGGTGCCGCGTCTTATAAATCTGATATGCGACAAGGCGATGTTATTGAGTTATGCTTCCGACAGTCCGCGTGTGGATCGGCGGTGCGTGGAGTCCATCGCCGAGGAACTGCGCCTTACGGCGCCACCTTCCGCCAGGTTTTTCCGCAAAACCAAGCTGAGCACCACGCGGTGGGGAATCGTATCGCGCGGTGAGGCTTTGAAAAAAAAATTAGCGGTTGCTTGCATAACTCTCTTCCTGGTATTGCTTACCGCCGCCTGTCTCGTCGCCTCACGTCATTATTTCACGAACAGAAAAAGTCACCGGTTGTTTTCTCCGGACGCAGATACGAGGGCTCACGATTTAACGTTTTCCCCGGTAAAAAGATGGGCTCTTGTACCTAATCGAGTGGAAACTTATCAGGCATAGGACTTGGTGCCGGGTCATGAGCAGAGTCTACGAAGCTCTAAAAAAAGCCCAGCGAGAGGGGCTGTGGTTCAACGACACCAGTCAAACCCATGGCGACGCTGATACTCTGGAGATTCCCTCACTCGATCGGGACTGTGCGGTAGCCTGTGAGCAAGCCACGCTACACTCATCGGGCACGTCAACGAAGGGCGCTGAACAGTCTAACCAACCTCCCGGCGTGGTGGGCGTGCAGGATTCAACGAGACGCGATGGCCGAGATTTCACAATTGAGACAGAACTGCCAGAGGAGGCAGTCCCGTATCCGAGTGTGCTCTCGTTTGGGACGAAATTTCTCAGCCGCATAAACGACTGGTGGCGACTCTGGCTAAGCGACGCCAGCACTGCCACCGGTCCTCGCCTGATCATCCATCAAGAGTTGCTTGCTCGGGCGGCAGAGCAGTTTCAGGTGCTGCGCGCGAACGTCGAAAGCTGGGTGCTTGAACACAATCAGCATCTCCTTCTGGTGACCAGCGCTTTACCTGGCGAGGGCAAAAGCTTTGTCGCCCTCAACCTGGCGGTTGCTCTGTCGCACGCTGGCTGGAACGTGTTGTTGGTGGATGCTGACTTGCGTGCCCCCTCTCTACACATACCTTTCAATCTCGTCCCCTTGGGAGGTTTGCTGCCGTACTTGGAGGGTCGACAGGAATTTTCCGAAAGCATCACCCTGACACCCCAGCCTGGCCTTAAGCTGATGGCGGCCGCGGGCGTGACTTCATTGGGTTCAGAACTTTTGGGCGGTCCGCGAATGCGAGCCTTAATAGAGCAGATACGCGGTCTCGAACCAGTGCCGATTGTTTTGTTTGACTCCCCGGCAACGGCAGTTGGTACCGAGGTTCAATTGCTCAGCAGGCTGGTAGATGGAGCGCTGCTTGTGGTTTCCGCAAATGCGACTCCGCGCGCAGCGGTGACCAAGGCTCTGGAGTTTATTAAAGGCGTACCAATGGTAACCGCGGTCTTGAATCGATTTGAGACCTCGTACTCAACCTTGCGACATCAGCGCCATTACGCGAAACGCAATGTAGACGAGCAAGCATGAGGGGACGAAACAGTTGCTTGTTCGACTGTGCCTGGAGTCGAAGGAGCCTCGGAAGGCATTTTTATGAATCCCACCACCGGTTCGATGCCTTCGAAACTGATGCTGCTGCCCGCGGTAGTGGCTTTTACGGTGCTCAGTTCACCGCTGTTTGCCGCTGACAAACTCGAAATCTGGCCTGGCGTAAGCCTGGCAGGCGAGCTTGCCGATAACCTGCAGCAGACGTCGGCTACTGGCTCCGATGCGATTGGTTTCTTCGGGATTGGCGCCACGGCGATGATGAATGCTCCGGACAGACGATTCAGTCTTGATTACAGCACCGATGCCCAGGTCTATGCGCGCAATTCCGGCTTGGATCAGCTGTTCGAGGACCAATATGTCGGAGTTCACGATTATGAGCGACTGAACGCGCTGACAGAGGTTTCGTTGAATGACACGTTCATAAACGGTCAGTCGACCTTTGGCGAGACGTTGATCGGCAATTCGGCTGCGTCACCACTGCTGAGTCAGGCGTTGCTCCAGAACAGCTTTCTCACGAACGCGTTCAACCTGGAGATTAGCCACGAATTTGGCGAGCGATTCTTGAGCTCGATAAGTGTACATCAGACCTACTTCTCGACCGGCAATGGCCAAACTTCAGAATCTTTTGACCAGGGCGGGAACTTGACACTTTACTACCGTTTATACCCGCGCGTTTTGGTCGGGCCCGAATTTGACCTTAGCGATTTTCGCTTTTCCAACCAGCCACGCGCCGATTCGATCCAACCATCGCTTCGCGTTAACTTTAACTTGAGTGCAGAGTTAATTGCTTCCGTGCGTGTCGGACCAATGCTTCTGACATCACCGTCAGGAAGCCTCTTAGAGGTGGGCTACGCGGTAAGCGTCTCTTACCGGTCACCGCGCTGGTTACTTAGTTTGTTCAGCAGTCGGGCGCCGAGCATCAGCGGCGGGGTTTCAGGCATCGCAATCAGTCAGTATGAGGGGATTTCCGCCCAATATCTGCTAAGCCGCTGGACGAGTGTCTATGTGAATTCGAGCTTCTATCAGCTCTCGCAAAGCGCGGACAATGGCTACAGCATTGCCTACAGTGCTGGAGTTACTCGGCGATTGACCAGGAGCGTTTCGATTTTCGGAACTTTTATAAGATTTGAGACGAACTCGCCGGGCTCGTCAAACGCCGTAACGGATATGCTAATGATGGGCATTAAATTCTCTCCTCAGTGCTGGATCTTGACCTTTTGAGCACAGTGTCCGCCTTGCTCTTCGCTGAGGTCCAGAACCAGAGTTACCGATGCCCGTCAATTGGTGAGCCGGCGAGCGCCAGTTAAGTGTAGCCTGAGCGGGGTTGGGTCAGTTCCTTAGCCGTTGAGAAACGAGGCTGCAGGATCGGGTAGCCGCTACACTCAAATTGGTAGGCGTAAGAGTTGTCGAATCGCTCGCACGATCATTAGGTAATCGAGGTCGCCGCGTAGCATACCCTCAAACAGAGGACTGGTTTCCGGTGCGACTCCCATTCGGGGAATGCGGAAGGGTTTAACGTTATCCGGAACGATGCTATGTCGGACGGTGACGGCAGTCTTGTACCCAGCTTCCCTGACCCAGCGAGCGTTATCGCTGTTAAAAAACCCGTAAGGATAGGCGAAATGCTCGCATGCTCCACCGATCTTGCGCGATATGATGTCCTTGGACGAGATAAGCTCGTGCATCGCCGCCTCGTAGCTCAGCTGCCTCATATCAAAGTGATGGCAGAGATGGGAGCCGATAATAACGCCATTTTGGCTCATCTCTACAGTCTGGGACCATGTGAGCGTTGGCTCGTGCGGAAAGAAACCCTCGATGTGATCCCGCGCGGCATTCCGATCGAGTGCGGCAACAGTCACATAGAGTAAGGCGGGAAAGGAATAGCGGCGAAGAATGGGATAGGCGTACTCGTAAACGCCGGCATAGCCGTCATCAAACGTTATGGCACAGGTTAGAGGTGAGGCCGTCTTCGGATAACTCCGGTTTGCAATTTCATCCAGCGCAACAACCTGGGCGTGAGCCTCGAGATAGGCCATTTGTTGTGCGAATTCTTCGGGCTTTACAGCGTAGGTCGAATGGCCCACGGCGTGGTACATCAGAACTATTACGCGGCGCTTGCGGCGCCGGGCGGAGAGTCTGCTAACGGCGCGCAACACACTGCGAATTGCGCGTCTTTGGTAAGTGAGGGTCATCGGACAAAAACTTGTAGTACGGCTCTACGCTGCTCTTATATCGCGAGGTTTAAAGTGATGCGAACCGGAGGTGGCGATTCCAGGCCTCTTCGCTGGCACGCGCCAGCTCCAGGCGTTGCAACTTCTGCGAACTCGCCGCAGTACCGAGGAAATTGCTGACGGTTCGAGTAATTTCCGGACCCGGTGGGCTCTCCAACGATATCTCGTGCCAGAAGAATTCCAATAGACAGCCACTTGCATAAATCGCGTTAGCTAATGAGCCAGCGCGAAGCGCGGCCTTTAGAAGGGACTTAATCCCCTTGGCCGTCTCGCCGCGGCGCACTCCGCGCAACATGAGTCTCGTCCAATCCCGCGCCCGTTGACCGAATGTTTCGATGCGGCGCAAGCGCTCGGGCACAAGATGCCAGTCTGATTGATGCGTTTCGGCACCGAGCATTCGTCCGGTTGCCCAAAACCAGATACGGCAGGCGGCGCGCGCGACTTCGTCGAAGCGTTCGTCAACGCTTTCTCCTGTTGGCGGAGTCTGTCCGAGCTTGAGGGCCATCGCCTGACGAAGCCGGTCGATTAGCAGTGTCTGGAACGGGCTGTCGAAGAGATGAGGCCGAGATCCGAACAGTGACTCAATCTCAGCTTGACGTTCACGATAAGTGCTTCGATAGCAACCCAGGAACACCGAAAGGGAGGTCGCGAGTTCAATCCAGAATTTGCCAATTGCGTATTCGGCGGCGGTAACCGTCTGATGTGAAATGTCGTGTTTAGCCCGTGCAGTTAGTTGTTCGATGATGCGATTGTTGAGCAGACGTAGTCCATCCTCTTGCGGAATGTCGCGTTGTCCATTCCTCCACCAGGAGGGGAGCGGAAGGGCTGAGGGTTGACCCCACAAGAGCTTGCCATGCTCCAACAATTCTCGATTGAAGATCGACGGGCGTAGTCGGCTCAGTTGCTGCGCAGGCATGCAGGTCAAACCAACCTCGAGGCCTCGCCCTTGCTTTCTCAGCTCAAAATTGAGTGCATTGCGAACGCGGCAAAGCTCACTATCAATTCGCTTGATGGCGGTCTTCCGATCCTGAGTGAGCAACAGGCACTCGATATTGCCCAGCCAGCGAGTGCCGCCGGCGCTATCGGCTATTAGGGTTCCCTCGCCTCGTGCGACACTCCCCGTCAGGATCATGCCCACCAGCGGAAATTCTTTCATTGCATCGCGAACAGAATCGGACACGTATGTCAGGTCACGAGCCGCGTCGGCCTGAAAAGTCGGATCGGCACATAACGGAAAGCAGCCCGGAGGTTGTAGTTGAAACATCAGATTCCGCTCTCCCAGTGCGGGAACCGCTGGTTCAAAGTTGCTGAGTGATGAGTTGGGTTACGTCCATGCATTGGTTCGGGATTCGCCAAAAATCGATCAACTTGAACCCTCACGCTGCTGTGGAACCGGAGAATGAAATCCATCTGAAATACCTTGCGAAGCCACTTCGCGAATCCCGACACGCTGGCATCTTACATCCGAAGGTTTCGATGAGCCCGGCGGATCTCAGGGAGATGGCTAGGACGACAGGCGCCATTTGCCCCGAGCCGGGCGTCGATTCCGTGCTTGAAGTCGCTGTTTCCTCTCATGGAGAAGCTCACGATACAGTGTCACAGTACGCGCCGTCTGCAAACGAACGTCAAAGTGCTGCTCAACAAAGCGGCGGCCGTTCATTCCCAGGTAAGTTCCTAGGTTGGGGTTGCCGAGGACTCGGTCGATTGCTTGAGCCAGGGCAGCTGGGTCATTGGGTGGAACCAGCAGCCCAGTCTGGCCGTCTATGACTATTTCGGGAATGCCTCCGACTCTTGTCGCAATTAGCGGACGGGCGCTTGCGAGTGCCTCCACCGCGGCCAGAGGTAAGCCTTCTGAGATTGACGGTAATACGACCAAGTCGCTGGCAGCCAAAAGCCTCGACAAGTCGGACCGATAACCCAGGAAACGTACACGTGCAGCGAGTCCCAACCTGTTCGATAGTGCCTTCAAAGGATCTTCGAGCGGGCCCACTCCTGCAAACATCGCCATCAAGCGCGGTTGGCGAGACCTAAGGATGTTGAGAGCTTCGAGCAGAAGAGCATGGCCCTTTTCAATCGACAGCCTCCCAAGGAGAAGCATGGCATGCGCGCTCTCTAAACTCAGCTCCGCGCGTGCGCTCACACGGTCGGCGAAGCTCGGGGGTGCCAGTGAAGTCAAATCCCGACCATTATGAATGACTACTATCTTGTTGGAAGGAATTCCTTTGGTTGCGGACAGAAACTGCGCCGTTGCGTGTGATACTGCAATATATTTATCGACAAAACGACTGGATTGGCGGTCCAGCCAAAAGCTGCCCTTAAGTCGTTTGCCCTCGCGCCAAAACTCACGGCCGTGATTGGTTTCAACAATGGCTGGGCTCTCCGACAGGAACGAAGCGGGAATGCTACATAGCGTACCGAAGACCGAATGGCAGTGGACGAGATCAATTTGTTCTTTTTTGAGAATCCTAGCAAGCTCAGTGACAAGTCGCGGCCAGTATACTGTGGACGCCTGGAGGCCGATGGTTTCAACTTCAGAATGAACCAAGTCCGGCTTGATTTCCTGCAATAGCTGTGTCGGCAAAGCTAGGTATGGTCTATAGCCATGACTTGGGAGAGCTCGCAGAAGCGCTAGCGTGTGCTCTTCAGCGCCGCCACGAAACGAAGCGAGGACGAGGTGCAAAATTCGCGGGCGCCGCGGGGATTGCCGTTGTGTATCAGCGCTGACAAACGTGGCGTCGGGCGCGACGAGCGCTGGCGACGCGCTGGCAACCTCACCACCGAAAATCATCCCTTTCTCGATAACCGGGCAGAAATCCTGGTGAATCAAAAACCGCTAACGCATTCGGGCGGTCTAGTCTCTAATCTTGAATATAGCAATGTAATAGATCTTGCTCGCATGTTCTCTTTTTTGGGTGTTTTCATCCTGGACTCATTATGAGCAAGACTAAGTTCACTGACAGCGGCTTTGTAGCGAGATTGCGCGTGTTATCTGCTTGTTTTGACCGCAGACGCAATTTGCCAGTTCAGATTTTGCCGATAGTCAAAATTTGATTGGAATAGCGAATCTAGCCATCTTAGCGATGCGCAAGCAAATCGACGCTTCAGTTAGACGCTGAGAAATAGCTGCTGTAGTCGGAGTTGTTGATAGTTTTTGAGTTAAGCGTTTGACTCGGGCTTAATTGACGTCTTCAATAGCGCCGCGGTGCTAATTGGATGCTCGTCGTAAAGCTTCGCTACGAAGCGCAAGCAGGTTCAGCTTTTATCTTAGGGCTGGGGAGGAGCCCGCGGAATATGATGGCTAGTGTTGAATACTGGCCTCGACAGCGAGACCAAGCATATTCCGAATGCCAGATTGCGGCTCGCGGCTGGGTAGTAGCGAGTATTCACACCTTCGGCGGCCGCGGATCGCCCGCCTGATCCTTTGCCATTTCAAAATAAGACATCCGCAAAAAGATCGTTAACCTCGAAGCGGGGCCCGGTACGGTGTTTCGGCAGCCGAGGAAGCTCGGGCCTGGTTGCTTGAGCAAACCCAGGCAGAGCGTTTTTCGGTCATTCCTCCGGATTGGGGTGAAAACGGTTCTCAAGTGACGGCTGGCTACCGCCCAGCCACGAAATGGCTACACCGCCAAACTTTTGGCGGTGCCAAAACTTGAGCGGTCGGCGAGCCATCTCACCACGATCGCACCCAAGCGTGTGATATTCGGCGGTAGCTGTCACGAGCTCCCTCGTAAGTTTCCCTGCCAATACCAAGGCTTCGGCCGGCGCGCACGCAGCGAGCTGTAAGAGAGCGGTATCGGAATTGCGTTGCCTCGGGCGGAGCGCCCAGCCCACACCCTTCCTCCGCTAATGGTACTCAGCGCACACGATTCTTGTGCTTTGGGGGAACTGCCGAATCTGCGGGCATTCAGAAGAGAGTCTCCAAAGAGTCGCGAATAAACCGACTCGAAGACGGCCAAAAGGGGGGTCATTATGCCAAAGACAGCAGACAAGACACTTTATTTTTATCGCGTTGTCGTTATCGTTTCGGCTGCTTCGTTACTCTCTATCTTTTGCTGGCCCAACCATGCGGAAGCGCATCGCCGCCGCAGGCCAAGTCCCACACCTTCGCAGACGCCGACCCCTACTCCGACTCCGACGCCAACGAAAAGTCCGACTCCCAGTCCGACCGCAAGCCCGAGTACGACGCCAACGGCTTCACCGAGCCCGACACCGAGTCCAACCGCAACTCCATTGGTCACCAGTGACTCCAATCTGACTCTTGGCACTCCGGCGTCCGTGTCGCAAACAAACGCAGCCAGCGGCAACATTGCGATCGTAGTTGCCAAGTCAAATCCCGGTGACCAGTTGTGGGAACTAGATCCCTCGGCATGGGGCGTGACGAGCGGTAATGGCTCGAGCAAGATGTCGTATTCGGGCGCGGGTGCGATCACAACAACGGTAAACTTCAGCGGTCTGAACACCACGGCAGTCAACGGTTATCCGTTCATCTTTTATGGTGGCGATCAGTGGGGCGACCAGATAGGTGGCCAACCTCCCCAATTTCCCGCGCAGTTGAGTGCGATGAAGTCGCTTATGATGGATGTTAATTACTCGCTCTCGTTGACCCAAGCCCCCGGAAACCTGGACATTGCCGACGACGAGTGGCTTATCCCGACGCAAGGTTACACTGGGGGAAGTGGCGGAGCCCTGGAAGTATTCGTTGCATGGTATTTTAATTTTGCCTATGGGCCAGCCGGCAGCTTCGTCAAAGTGTTCACCGAGCCTGTGACCCTGAATGGCACTGCGACCAGTATGAACTTTTACGAATACTCGACCGGCAGTGGTCCAGGCAACTTTATAGCCTTCTATCCGGAGTCGAATATTGCCTCGGGCGATATACGTTACAATTTGCTCGATTTTCTCAATGAAGCAGCTATTACGGCGGGATTGAATTCGAGCTGGTGGCTAGCTGGTATCGAGTTCGGGAGTGAGTTCGGCGACGCTTCGTCGGTCAACTACAGCTTGACCGTTACCAAGCTGCAAATTGCGCAGATGGTCAACTGACGTCGGGTTCAGTAGCCGAGATAAGGTTTAACAGGTAACTTGGTAAGTTTCCATTTGGGTGAAAATTTGACGCGATTTAATTGCACTACGACCAAGATCAGAGCTGCGCCAATCAAAAAAGATCGGCATATCCGTTAACGGCCGCTGCTATAGGCGCTTTAGGGTTGCACGTAATGCTCCAGCGTGAGGCTGATTTTGCGGGAGCAAATCAGCCGATCGCCTGACCCCCAATAGGGTTGGTAGCGAGATGCAAGGGCGGGAATAGTGTCAAATTCAATGCAGCAGCGAGCTGCTGGGCAAGTGCGGACTGCGACTCCCTGTAGTTAAGTGCTATTAGCTGTGATTCAGCTGACAAGCCTGGAGTTCAGCGGTGGTTTCGACTGAGGCTTGCTTCGTTGGCGATAACTCAACTGTTACGTCTTCGAATGTACGCATCATTAGCTTGAATCACAAGGAATGGCACGAGGTGTGGCTCTCTCGCGTGTCAGTGCTGCCCGGCTACGTGGCCGCATGGTCGCGATTTTCATCAAATCAAAGTGCCACAAGATCCTTGGCGTTCGACGTGAAATGGGCGGTCACATTGTTCCGTGCAAGCAGGCAATTCGCCGCCGTCTATACGACCTGCGAGCGGGCGAGCTGGATTTTCGCGCTGATGCAGAGCTTAATCCCGGGAAGAGCAAAAATTCATCTGCAAGCTGATTTGCAATGGACCCCAGCTGACGAACGGCCCAGGCAGTCACTCAAGCGGGCTCTTTTTCGGCTCGGACAGAGATCGATCTCTGATATAATCGTGTACTCACGTTCGCAGGCAGAGCGCTACGCGCGTTACTTCCCGTTTGCCGCCGCGAAGTTCAACCCGATCCCCTATCACAGCACGCTGTTTGGCCGGCCGGTTCAACCTGGTGACGGCGACTACATCTTTGCCGGCGGTGACACAGGGCGTGACTACCGGACTTTGATCGAGGCCGCGCGACGATTAAAGTACAAAACGATCATCGCCGTGCTGCATCGTGACCATTTTTCGGGAGTTGACATCCCTGCGAACGTGAGTATAGCGAGTTATCCCAAACCGCGGTTTTTGCAGCTGATGGCGAACGCCGCGGTCGTTATCGTTCCTCTCCGCAAAACCCTCCTGCATTCCGGGGGGCATCAAACCTACTTGAACGCAATGGCGCTGGGTAAAGCGGTAATAGTGGCTGACGACAATGGAGCAGATGAATATATAAGCAATGGTGTTTCAGGGATGATCGTGGAACCAGGCGATGTTGACGCGATGACTGACGCCATCGCATCGCTGTTGGACCACCCGGCGCTGCGCAGGGAAATGGGGGTGAGGGCCAAAGAAACAGCAGCTCGCTACACACCGGAGCTCTTTTTTCGGCGCATATTCGATTTAGCCGATCAACGCTGCAGGGCGGCGAATTTTGGCCGCCTTTGATCATTGGTGCGCACCGCTGCTAACCATTGGCGCCGTTCCGGAAAAACCACGAATTAGGATTTCACAAAGCTGGAGATGCTCGAGGATTCGTTTTCGGATTGTACCACTGGACTCTCTAAGCGGGGAGCCATGACTTACTGGGTGGCTCGATGCCAGAGAATCGCAGCGGCACCTGTGGTGCGTTGTACCGGGCCTTATTGGGTGAGAACGCAACCAGCATTTGCTTTACCGGTCAGCCGCGCCTAGCAGGTGGGACTTCAGCAATGCAGGCTGGATCTACCACCTTTTTACCTTCATCTTCGATCAACGTTTCACCACAAGGACTGGGGCGCTTCATCACTTTATGCCCCGAGGTGCTCTTTCGGATAAACTATCAGCAGCTGCGCTGGGCGGCTTCGTGAGAGGGTACTAACGCAGCCTGCCACGTACCTTAGCGTGGCACAGCCGAAGGCGAGGCGAGGGGCCGAAGTAGCCGGTGCTTATTCTAGGGTGTGCTGGCCGTTACAAGTCTCGCGTGCACGGCGAATACCAAGTAACAAAGCGGACACGGGCTGGAGCGACCGGCGTTTCAGGCAACTCAATGCAACAGCTAGCCCGAAACCAACGTTCAACCATAGGAAGCGCAGCCGATTTGGTACACCGTTACGCCAATTTCGCCGGTACAGGTAGTAAGACGACTGCGCTTGCCACCAAAGCCAGTGCTCGTTAGCACGTCCCTTGGGGCTGCGCTTGTGAATCAGCCGAGCCCGGGGCGCCACGACGATCATTCGCGGGCCAATCCGCGCGGCGAAATCCACATCCTCGGCTAGCGAATAACCGCTGAGAGTCCGATCGAACCGCAGAGTCCGAACCGCCTCCGCGCGAAAGGCCATAGCCGCACCAGTAAGCTTGCAGACGCGAATCGGCGCCGAGTCGTGCAGTCGCTCGGCGGCCCAGTAGATTGGCTGGCGCTCGTCATAAAAAGGGCCTAGCGCGAAAAGGCGGCTCCAAAGCCGAAACGGCCACGGTGGTGGCGCATAATTTGTTATGATTCCCCCTACAGCGGCGACCTCGGGGAGTTCGCGGAAAACCGCAGTGATTTCTGCGACGAAAGTGTTTTCAAGCTCAACGTCGTCGTCGAGGAAAAGCCAGATGTCGCCCGTCGCTATTTCCATCGAGCGATTGCGAGCTGCGGTGAGTCCGGAGATCGAGGTATCAAGCACATATTTGAGACGAACCGAAGTTCGGACAGTCTCAGGCGCTGCGTCGAACACGTTCATAACCAGGGATCGCCCCGTGTCGTTCGCGCTCTGATCGATGATGACAATCTCGGCCGGCAAAATAGTTTGGTTTAGCAAGTCGCGTGCAACGGTCACCAGATCGTCGGGCCGGTTCTTGGTGGGAATGATCGCGGACAAAGTCAAACTCTCGCTCTTAACCGGTGCCTCGGGTTCACGCCCGCTGTTCGGCTTCATCTCGCTTCCCTCACAGGACTGAAGGGACATTTTCACCTTAGCTCCGCAGCGCAGCGAGCAGAGTAGTCACTTCTACATCTGGCACGGGTTCAAGTTCGGCTGACAAGTCCCAGTTCGCTCAAGCCTTCGGCGCGGTAAAAAGTTACTCACCAGAAATTCCAGCTCCGGGATGCTATAATCGGCGACCCACAAAAAAGCCCCGACTGCCGCCACCCAGACAGTAACGGCGGCGACGGGACTGACCGGCATCCACCACAGGGCCAGAGCTCCAACGACAAACAGCACCGCGGCAGCTCGGAGCCAGAGCCCGCTCACCGAGGGTGCAAAGCCCGCCACTTTGAGACCAATGATCATGAGCGCCCAGTTGGAAACAAGGAGGGCAAGGCCGGCGGCGCAAACGGCGCCTAGGAGATGCCATCTGGGCCAAGTTGCGAAAAACAGTGCGGCGAAGAGGGCCGTGCCGAGCAGCGACGTGCCGATCGCGAGTCGCTGGCGGCCAATACCGCATAGCAATGTACCTCCATGAATTCCTGGACTTCCAATTGCCTGAAACGCGGTCATGAGCACAATTAAGCTTGCGAACGGCCGATACTTGGGTCCCATCACTTCTGTGGCCGGTACGGCCAGCAATATAAGTGCGCAACCCGCGGCAACCGTGATCGGAAACAGGAGACGCATGTGCATCATGAAGACTTGTCCCGCGCCCCGACTGTTGCGGACCGAGACCATGTTGGTCAGCGAGGGTAGTAGCGTATCCATGAACAGATTGCTGACCAAGGGTACGGTGGTTGCCACCGCCGTGATCGCCACATAGCTTCCCAGTAGCGCAAGCCCGCCGAAATTGAGGAGCAGGACGTAATCGAGCCGACCAGACAAAAAGCGGATCGCCCCTACCATTTGGGTGTCGATAGCGTACCACCAGAACTCTTCGGGAAGATAAAAGCGCAGGTGAGGGCGCCCACACAGTTGAAATAGGCGGCGCGCTCCAGATAGCGCGAGCAGGCCGCTAGTAGCCACGTAAACAGTCCAGACCACCGCTGTAGGGTGACCGGAGAGCAACTCACGTGCAAACACAAAAAGTACTACATACGCCACCATCGAAATAACGGTCAAAAGCTTTGCCAAAGTCTGGGCGAGACGCATTTCAAGCATGCCCTTGAGCGCTGCGACGACAACATAGAAGGCGATGGGCAGAGGCGCCAAACATAACAGGAAAAAATTGCTGCGGCTGCTCCTCCCGTGACCGAGCACAAGGTCTAGGGCTCTCGGGCAAAGCCACGCGAACAATAACCAGCCGCCGACAATGCAAAAGACAATAGTGAGGTATGAGACGAGGAAGGAAGCGCGATCGACAGGAGCGCATTCAGGAATGAACCTGATGACTACCGTGTCACCGCCGAAATAAAGCAGCGCGATAATAAGGCCGATGTATACGCTCAACAAGCCGTAAGTGCCAACGGTTTCGGGGCTGACTCGCGCAAGTATCAAATTGATAACCGCACTGCACGGTACTGCGAGAACTGACAGCCATACTGACCAGCGCATGCCCGAAAGAACGCGCTCCCGGTGGTGAACTGGCACGTCCCTCAGCAAGATGGCCTTGCAATTGTCGCTCTTGAGTTTGGCTGCAGTTTCGCGGGTATTAGCGATCATGCAACTCATTCCGTCCTGGTCGATTGGTCTCGGCCACCTTCGCGGCAGGCTCGAGCTCCGCAAACGCCGCTTTCAGGCACGCGGAAACGAAGAGTCGCGGCATTCTTCGCGGAAAGTAGACCCGCTACAGGAAAAGCTCAGCCCCATGAGATCAGTCAGCCGACAGGTCTCGAATGGCTCTTGCTAAGCAAAGCTTGTTGGGATTCACGATCCTATCTCCGGTTAATTGCACTTGTTCTTGCCACTCGCGGGTGGCGCCCTAGTGACGTGGACGATGGTAGTTGCGGAGCGCTGGAAACTGATCGAGGATTCGCGCCCTGTGGGTTCAATACCATGGAAGAAGAATTGCGCTTCTTTCTTAGAGTGACTGGTGGAGATGAAGCTGAAATTGAAACGTTTCCGCTGGCCGCCATGGCCTGAACTGAACGATTGACGACTTGTTTCCTCGCGCCAGCGACATCCGTCTCTGCGATCTCGCGAAGGCTGTGGGAAAGGAAGAGCAGAATCCAAAAGGGCAGTTCTTCAGCAGTGATACTCAAAGCGGCCACGCTGATACCAGCTAATGACACCTGCATGGCGGTTCCGAGTGAAGCGATCGCTGGTGCGGAGGCTTGCTGGGCAATTCTGAAGTTGCGCGCACCAACCGCCAGCATCGCGATAAACAGCGCCAGCCCGGGCAAACCGCACTCCGCGCCCAATTGTAGGAAAAGGTTGTGCGCGATATAGCTGCGGCCTGCGACTTCGGCGAGGTTCGGATTGTACTCGGGTGCGACGGCTTTAAATTGGCCCATGCCGACGCCAACTACGGGGTGACGCTCGATCATCAGCAGACCGGCTTTGATTAGCTCAAAGTGAATCCGCGCCGATTCCTCGTCGCCGTTACGGGCCGCGCCGTTGAATTTGATGCTGCGAAACCTCTGCGAGAGACTCGCGGGTCCATAGGCGGCTAACACTAACGAAGCCGCAGCGAGCATCAGGAGAGCGAGGAGTTTGCGCCGTGCGCTGAGAGCAGCCAAGAGAGCTACTACCCCTAGCGCAATAATTGCGGCGCGCGATTCGGTAAGTACCACTCCGCCCACAAGTAGCAACCCGCTGACCAATCCAGTCAGTCGCAACCAGGAGCTCTGTTCGTAACGCACCATCCAGAACGCCATCGGCGCACAGAGCAGCAGCATCAAGCCTTCATAATTCGTCTCGCCCTCAAGTCCCCATGCTCGAGCCTGGTGCTCTATGAAATGCTCTTTGTAGACCCATAAGCTACCGAAGGTGAAGGCCGCGACCAGAATGCGGACACTGTTGATCATGCGCCGTTGCGTCGTGACCATTGACCGAGTCGCTACGAGCAGCATGCCTCCGGAGATTAGTTGTCCGGCCTGGGGCCCCGGTACGGGCAAGCCGCTGCCGAAGGTTACGACAACCGGGATTAGCGCGAACAGAACAAAGAGTAACGGCAGTGAGCTTGGAAGCCTGGTGGCACTGCCTTTTGCTGTGGGCGCCAGGCAGGCAACAATCACCGTCAAGAGACCCAGCACCTTGACCGGAGTGATTATAAACGGTCCCGCCTCGAGGAGCACCTGGCCGACTCGGGGATCGGCGTGAAAGGGAGTCAGAAACAAGAGCAGGTAATAAAGCGCCACTTAGATCGCTCGCGCGCTCTCTGGCGCGTTCCCCGTCAGCTTGATCCATCTGGTTAAGCGCTCAAGATAAACTTCGACCAGACGCGCCCCAATGCTACTCCAGTCATAGGTTGACTTAACCAGTTCCCGCCCAGCAGTGGAAAGCTGTTGCCACCACCGAGGATTGCGACGCAAGGCAACCAGCTTCTGAAAAAATTCATCCGGGCCTTCCGCCAGAATCAGATGGATGTCAGGACGTACGCGTAGGCCCTCAGCCCCGAGTGACGTGGAGATCACTGGTACGCCGGCTGCCATCGCCTCAAGAATCTTAAGCCGGGTGCCGCCACCGACTCGCAACGGGACCACCGCCGCGAATGCTTCCTGATAGTAGGGGCGCACGTCATCCACCGTCCCAGTCACGGCAATTCCGGGCCGAAAGGCCAACTCCCGGATGCTGGCGGACGGGTTTCGACCGACTATGGTAAACACCAACTGGGGAAACGCGGCGTGAATTTTTGGCCAGGTCCCCGTCGCAAACTCATATACGGCGGAGACATTGGCTGAGTAATCCATCGCACCGACAAAAAGGAGCCGATTGCGTAGCGCTATCGAGTTTATGGCTTGGACACCTGTCCAGTGGTCGAACAAACTTAAGTCAACGCCGTTTTCCACGACCGCAACGCTCGCCTGCGGCCGTATGCTCAATAGCTGGTCGCTCTCACGTTGGCTGGTAACAATGTGGAAATGACAGCTCTCGAGCATTTCGGCCTCAATCCGTTTGAGTTGGCTGGCTGCCCGCTGCATATACAATCTGTGCAAAGGAGTTCTGGCGTGCGATGAATGTCTGGTTACCAGCTCGGACTCTATGTTGTGCCAGTCCAGGGCAACGAATGCACCATGTCCATAAGCCTCGACGATGGGCAAATAGGGCGACATCTCCACTCCCTCTAGTAAGACGGTGTGATAGTGAGTCGCCTCGAGTTCCTGCACCAGAGCCGCCGCCAGCTCAAAGGTGAAGTAATTCAGCAAATTGACCGGTGTCTTACCAAGGGCCCCGCGCGCTAACTTCCCGATGGTGTACGTTGTAGGTTTGGGAAACAGCTTGAGTTGGATGCCGTCATGCCGAAGGGTGGAAAGTGGTTGGCAGCGGTCGCTCAAACCGAGATGAGTTACCGACATTACCTGCGCCAGATGGCGGGCAATGTAGTAATTGCGAATATTCATACCCCCCGAAAGCTGGGCAATATCCGCGGAAGCAACTTGCAGCAGCTTCAATTCCACCGAGCGTTTCCTGTTTTGAGACAGCAACGTTGTTGTTTCTGAACTTGGCGACGCTCCCAAAACGCTATCGCCACAACTTCACCAGAGTCACCCAGCCGCTGGTTTGGCCAGACTCTGGTCCGGTTCTTTTTTGGCTCTGTTCTCCCATCACCGAAGCGAGAACTATTAACTCACGGCCGCCGCCAGACACGGATAAATGTCGGCTATTGTATTCAGCGGCAGTGGCGGCGTCCGATTGCTCAGAAAAATGGCGTCGGAGTTGGGATCTGACGGGTCATAACCATGCATCCCTGCAGGATTCCATCCACCGCCGTTGAAGTCGCTCCGGGTGAAGAGCCACCCTGGATTAAGCAGAAAGACCAGTTCCCCGTACCGGCGGTCCGGAAACAGTATGCCGAGGCTGTTTAGTTCAGCATCTGTCAATACGCGCCCGCAGGCAGTGGCCTTTAGTTCGGCGATGATCGCAGCGCGAGCAGCCGAGTCGAAGAACCAGTAACGCGCCATAGTTGAGTCGTAAACGGCGAGATATTGCTGAGGTATTTTGAACCCGAGCCGGGCGATGCGCCCTACCAAGTCATAGCTGGAATGCACGGGGGCCATGCCATGATCTGAAGCGACCGTCATCGTTGCATTGCGGTCGCGTTTTAAGGCACAAACAAAAATCTCGCGAAGTTCCCGTTCATACCAGGATAGACGCTGGCTAATTAGCGTCTCTTGGGTGCGATTGCGATGTAGGAGGCCGTCCACCTCACATAGATACAGGAAATAGACACTTTCGCGGCCCGATTGGATGTCGGCACGGGCTTGGCGCAGAATCTCCGCATCGGAGAACTGGTGATAAGTGTAGGACTTATATGGAATTTTGTGGCTTTCGAGCAGGTCGAAGATCGAGCTTGCGCCGGAAATTCCACCCTTTCGGTAAATGTTGAGCTTCTCAAGATAGTTGAACAGAGGCAGCAGACGCGGACTGACTGAGCATTCGAACAGAGGCCCCATTCCAAGCAAGCGCCGACCGAGTTCTTTGATCAGTTTGCGAACGAGCCGGTTATCTAGCGCCCACTCTGGTAAAACGGAAAACCAACGTAACCATTTGAACGGGGAACCTTGCGGATCATAGTAGAAAAGGTTCCAGTGACCAGTCTCGACCGGCTTACGACCGGTCAAAAGCGTGGGAATCGCTCCCGAGCTATAGCCTAGGACGGTTTTCAGTGGCATGCGCACCGGAAGTTCGTCGTTCAGGAACGGCCGATCCTTAATGATCTGCCAGCCCAATGCGTCAATCAGCACGAAGACAAGCAGTTTTCGTTGTGGGATGCCCTCTTGAGGAACACGCAGAGCGCCCGCAGTTTTACCCCGCCGCTCTGCGGCGGGCGCCTGCACAGATGTTTCATTCGTCTGAGGCAGCGACAGCAGTCTCATTTTGAGGCTCCGCATCCGTAACCAACCGTAAACAGACAAACAGGGCCATCACGGAATACAGCGCACCACTCTGGGTCCCAGGGTATTGGCTACTGCCAGCGGTAGCCGCTTCCAGAGTGCTGTGGCCAGTCTGAACTTCGGATTATCAGCGCCGAAGGTTCTAATTGCGGTCCCGGGTGCCAACCAATAGTACCAATTGAGTGGCTTCGCGATCGGTTGCCAATGCTGCTTGAACTGATAGTTGCCGCTACCCGGCACGCAGCGCCCAAGGTCAAGACGTTTGAATCCCTCTTCAATGGCCTTCTCGATCAAACTCCAGTACAGCAGTGTTGGTGCTTCTTTTCTCCGTGACTCGGGGAGAGAGGCTGCCCATGGCAATTCGAGTGTCTCTCGATAGGCAGAGACAAGGCCCGCAGCCACCGCCTGGGAGCCGTCTCTTAAGATCAGTATTCGAACCTTATCTGAGAGGCGGCAAAGCTGTTGCTCGAAAAACTCGCGCGGGTAAACAGGTGTACCCAAGTTGCGCATGTTAACCGCAAAAATGCGGTAGAATTCGGATACTCCTTCGAGCCCGGTCCATTCCGGGCGCAGCTGATGCTTCAGAAGATATCTGATTCTCTTACGTCGCGCGGAACTCAATCGCCGCAAGTAGTCGTCGATTGTCGCGGGCAGCTCAATCTCCATCACAACTCTGTGTGAATGCTGGTGCCAGGCAGTCGGGAGAGCCGTTCGTTGGCGGAGCTCAATATGATGCACCCTGAGCTCGCGCGCGAGTTCCGCTGCCGCCGCCAACAAAGCATCGGCAGCTTCCTGGTTGTCGGCGAGAATGCCACCATGGCTGCAGAAAGGTAGGGAGACCAGGAAATCGCCGAAGAGCCGGCTGGATATTCGGACTAACGGTAAAACGCCGCAGATTGTGCCGTCTCGCACAGCCGTCAGATAAAATGCCTGGTGACCGAAACTGTGCTCGATGACTTCGCGCCATGCCCACGTGTGATACAAAGTGCCGAGTCTCGCCGATTCGACATAGCGATCCCATCGTTCGGGTTGTTTGGCAAATTCGATTTCCATTCCGCCGACGGACTGCCCGTTTTTTTGTTCGCGAACGAAGGGATTCAACCCCACTCCCGCTTACAGGATACCGGGGGCGCTGCCGCGCTGGGCGCAAGAGCTTCGGCATCGCCTCGGGACAACGCCGGTATCTCCCAAATGTCGAACCGCTTCCCGAGCAGCGCCTCCAAGACTCCCCATAGTGCACCTGTCACACCAAGCACTACGTAAAACGGTACCGCTGCCCAGTGTTTGACCGGCCGTCCCCCAAGCGCACTAAATAATCCTAAAAGCGCAAGGCCATAAAAGATTGCTTGCAGAGCGAGCAATCCTGCGAGCCAGACCGAGTCTGCGGCTCCGGCTGCTGAGCCCACAAGCACCATGATCATTGGCACGAGCGAAGTCCAACGCAGGAATTTATGCGAAATGAATTGCCAGCCGCGAACGCCGCGCAACGTCCCGGGCAATTCAAGCATGGCGGTCATTCCCTGGGCGCACATCCGCCGTCGACGGCGCAGTTCCTCGAGCGGCGAACTCGTGTCGCGCTCAAACACCAGAGCGTTAGGTTCGCTTATAACCCAATAACCAGCCGCTCCGATCCGCATCGGCAATTCGAGGTCATTTGCCAGTTCCGGATGTAAGGGCTCGTAAAGTGAAGACCGGGTGCAAAAAATCGCACCGTCGCAGACTAGAACCGAGCCAATCCTGCTCTCGAGGTGCTTCACAATCGATTCGAAACCCCAGTAGGCCTGTGCTCCCTTGGCGATTGCCGGACTTTGCATTTCGTCGATCGGTCGAGAGTGTCCAGTCACGCATCCCACCCGCGAATCGGCAAAGTGTCGCACCATGAGGCGCAAAGCCTGGGAGCTGACGTGCGCATTGGCGTCGGTGAAGAAAAAAATTTCGCCACGTGCAATTGCGACCAGATGATTGAGAGCCCGTACCTTACCCCCGCGCTGCTCCATCCGAACAAAGACCAGCCGCGGATCTCGAATAGCTCTAATGATTTCATCGGTTAGGTCATCTGACGCATCAGAGGCGATTAAGAGCTCGAATTTGTCCGGCGGGTAGTCCCAAGCCAGCGTTTCATTAATCTTCCACGCAATATCGCGCTGTTCGTTGCGCGCAGCGATTAGGACCGATACCGTTGGAAGATAGTTCGGCGCGCTCAGAACGCGAATGGATTTCCGCCAGGTTATAAGTACAAGCAGAAAAGAAGGATACCCAATATACGTATAAAGTAACCATGCCGCGCCAACGAGCAAAATAATTCTCATAATGTCTCAACACGAATCCGCGGCTGGACGAGGCGAGACCCAAACAACCTTTGGATTGAGCCCGATTCGTTGAGCGACCGGGAGGACAACTTCATAGCAAACGTTAAGCTTATACTCTTTTGTTCTGTAGTACAGAGATTTGCTGCCGCTTGATAGCTAATACTGAGCATCACGAAGTGCCATGATGGTGAATATTAGCTAAGACTTCCGTCGACGACTGACATTTCGTTGCACTGCATTGCAACAAAAGGAAAAATTGTCCAAAGCTTTGAGTGTTAAGTCACTTCGGCGGGAGAACGGCAGAGTCGGTGACCTTCGTGCCTTGGTTGACGTTGACTCTTCGGAAGGCCGTGTCAGGCGACGTCGACCAACATGCTATTGGAAAGATAGTCTTCGAAGGTCATCATCGGAAATTCATTAAATAGGCGATGGAGTTTGCTCTCGGTCGTCTTCAGATTGACGTAGGATTTGAAGCTACGAAGCAGCGTCATAGGCATTCGCGGATGATTGGGATCAATCTCGCGGGGATGCACATAGAAGATCACTGGCCTGCCTTCAGTCATCACCTGGCGGGTCATTCGTCGAATGACCCAATACGGAAAAAGCCGAAAATAGCCACCGCCGAAGAAACACATCGGACCTCCCCACACCTGGACGACTGAAATCGGAAACTCGACCAGTGTTCCGCAGACGGTTTTGACAACATAGGGTGTGCGGCAAGCGCCCTTGAGTCCACCATGGGCACGGCGCATGGGAAACACCGAAGAATCATAGCTAAAGCCCGCCTGAGCGAGCTTTTCGAAAAACCAAGGCGTGGCTTCTGTGACAGAAAAGCCCGGAGCTCGGTAGCCCCGCACCGGCTTGCCGAGGATGTCTTCGAGAATGCCTTTGGCGTGAGTGACATCCGCCAAAAATTCTGGTGGCGTCAGCTTGTGACAAAGTACATGGGCGTAACCATGGCAAGCGATCTCATGACCGCAGCGTGCAGCCTCGCGCACAAGCTCGGGAAACGCTTGCGCCACCCATCCCAAAAAGAAGCACGTTACCTTGACTTCATACTGACTGAATAGCTCGAGCAATTTGATGAAATTGCGCGTTACATGAGACGGGTACAAATACCAGTCCTGGACGTCCGGCGTGCGCTCCAACTCCAGTATGTGAAACCAGTCTTCGACATCAACCGAAAATATATTGGCCGGTTCCATAAGCTACTCGGTGGGAGTGCGCTCCATGAATTTACACGCATGAAGATCGAAGAAAAGTAAAAGTTGACGCGATTAACTAGGAAGGCGGTGCGAAGTTCTGAGAGCCAAATCCGTCGCTCGGTCAACTATGTCCGGATCCGCAAAAGACAAACGCGACCCCGAACTTGGGGAAAAACGATCTCGAGAGAGCGACGACGCCGCAGTCTAAGTCAGGTCAATGCTGTTCGTCTTGGATCGAATTCAGCGGGCCCCCCGGCGCCAAATGCAGGTGCGGAGCGTTTCGGCCATTATCATAAGATCGAAAATCAGACCAGCGTGCTTTACATAGTACAGATCGCGCGCTAAGACCTCGTCCGCCCTGTTAAGGCTGTCGGAGTAGTCGCATCGCACCTGGGCCCAGCCGGTGATTCCCGGCAGTACCAACAGCCGCAGGTTGAAACAGGGTATAGTCTCCATCTGTGCACTGTGAAGCGGATGGAACGGCCGGGGGCCGACGAGGCTCATGTCGCCTTTGAGCACGTTTATCAGTTGGGGCAGCTCATCAAGGTGGAACCCGCGCATTAGAGAACCGATTCGGGTGATTCGCGGGTCACGGCGCAAGGTTGCCCAGGCCAGCTTTTCTCCGGCCGGTGTAGTCTGGTACATCGAACGAAATTTGATCATTTTAAAGCGGCGGCCGTGCCTGCCGACGCGATCCTGAAAGAACAGCACTGGTCCCGGGGAATCCCACTTGATGGCTATTGCCAGTAGCAACATCAGCGGGGAGGCGAGAATCAACCCAATACCCGCAATAAGTACATCACGCCCGCGGCGTATCGCCTGGTTTAGCGTTCGACGTGGTTGGCTGCTGCTCAATCGAAGCTCGTCGAGCAGGTGCGCTCCGGGCTGAACTTTGCCGAACGCGCGTTCGCGAAAAAGGCCGAGCCTTTCCGTCTTGATTCCGCGCCGCCCGCATTCTTGTAGAAACTCCAATGCACCGGGCTGGTCAAAGCAGGCTTCGTCGACCACGACTCGGTGCAGCTCGGGAGCCCGTTTCCCAAGCTCTGACGTCGCTGGGGCGGGACCTTCGCCGAGAAAGATGAGCGCAAAGCCGAGCCAGCCCAAAACTTTTTTTTCGGCGTCCAGCTGCGTATACGTCGCGCGACGCCCGACGAAACCCAAACGCAAGGACTCCCATCGCTGACGGAGTAAACGACTAATTGTCGCGCGAGACGCGACAATAAAGTTTGCGGTCAAACCAGCGTGGACAAGCACTAATTTAAGCGGAAGCTGGAATCTGTCGAAACATCGCTCGAACAGAGCGATAATCACGCATACGAGGCCGATTGACTGCGTTAAGTTTAGTACCAGCTCACGTCGCGTAGCTACCAGATCAAGATCGTACAAATCCATCAGATAAAAGGCGAATGCATATGCAGCCAACACAACGCCAATCTCACCTAGTGACCACCACCAGTTGAACCGTTCGTCAGTCAATAGATGGCTTAGTCGGACTAATAGTGCTGCACTCGCTAGCAACCAGATTAACTCGAGACCCATGATCAAGGCCACGCGCGAGCGCAGAAATCGAATCACGGCTGAGGCGCCGCGGGTGGGCTGATCGAAAACGGCTGAGAATGTTGATAACGAATGTTCAGGAGCTGCTGACATCGGCTCAACGGAAAGTTGGCGACGGAAGCGCGCCGATTTTCGATGATCTTGCCGTAGCGGCAAGCGCTTAGCATCGAAGAGCTTGTCTGAGTCAGCTTGCTTCCGACTTCCAGCGCCGAGTCAAAATAGCTTGGTCGTCGGCACTTAGCTACTAAGCCGGCTAAGATAGGCGGTAAGATAGTAAAGTATAAATTAGTTAATTGTGTGAGCCTCTGACTTTTCGTCTCGAACGTATTGTCAAGGCGAACCTCGGGCTTGTCATTGGTTTTTTCGAGTAACGTCCGTATCCCTAGTTGCTTTAGAATACCCAGCGAAGACCAGTGTGATTCTGGGACTTAGCTGGCGGGAGTCGCAAGACAAGCATCCAGGGGAAAGTGCTTTCGGAAACGGGCAGGTAGACGGCGTTGAGCGAAAAAGCTTGCGTACTACAAAGATTGAGGTGAGTCGCTCGGAGTGGTGGCAGGATTGGTGAATGATAGCAAGCGCCGACGTACGAAAGAAGCTGAGAACAGGAGTGTTAACCCGAACAGAAGTAAAAAGCCGGGCCGTGGGTGAGCGGGGCCAGGTTGGGAGGAGAGGAGGAGTTTATGGTAGTGGCGAGGATCGGAAAGTGCGGGCGCCACAGGTCTGCCGAGAGACGACCGACCGACGATATACGGTTTGGCCAGCCGAATCATGGCACCGGTTAGCGAAAAGCACCATGCAGGGTTCCGAGACAAAAAACTCAAACTACAGCTTAGAGACTTTGTCAGACTGTAGACGTTGTTACCGGAGCGTCCGGGAAGGATGACTGGACACTCCGCGGATAGGGTTGCATGTCTTGGGCTCCGGCTGGTGTTGAGTTTGGCATCAAGTTGGTCACCGTGATTCGCGCAGAGGAAGGCTTTGGCATTCGCGGCTCGAGGCAAACTGAAGAGACCTGTTAACGCAAGGAGCGGTGCAATGATCCAGGCGACGGTCGTCCTGCGGAATATTGCCTTGATCCGAATAGCCATATCAGCCACCTTTGGCTTCGTCGGCCGCGGTTTCATTTGTGTCGCGTTTTCATACCGACCATTCTAGCGATCAGAAGTTGGCTTGGGGTTCGGCAGGAACGCATTAGCCGGATATTCGGGATCGTTGATAGTGAATTCGGGCACTCAGTAAGGTTAATATTCACCTCGCCGTCGGAAGGTCTTGTGCGACGAGCGAGATAATTATCGGCAGGGCTGACCGTCGTTCAGCGGGCCTTAGCCCGTAAAGGTCCGCCACGCGTAGCTACCGTGAGCCTCGCGACTGGTGGATAAGGGCATACAGGTAATGACTAATCTAGGACTGTCTGAGTGACTCCTGTCGCTGAATACCGCTTGGATGCCGGTGAGATGCGGCAGGAGCTTATCAATTGGACAATACTCAACGCGCGCCCGGAGCGACCCGCGTTGCCCAGAGTTTTCTGTGCTTGAGCTCAGCGGCGTCACCGCTGGCCCGGCGCCCTCGGTCGGGTTCTGGACTATCAGGACTGCTAGACGACGCGGTAACTATTTTGGAAAAGACCGTTGAGTGCTCCGCTAGCGGACAGTGCGCGCCCGTTGCCTTCTCCCCGAATGCTAGCTTGAGTATCCGCAAGTGGCTCCAGAAGAAGAAACCGCTTGCCTTGGCGTGCAAGGAGACCTTCACTGGCCATTTCAGCCATCAAGCGGGTGACCATTGGACGGGAACTGCCGATCATGTCTGCGAAATCGGAATGAGCCAATTCTGGTGTGAGTAAGATGCCACGGGCGTCGCGGACACCGAATCGCGCTCCCAGATCTTTTAGAACGAGCTCAAGCCGCTCTCTGAACGACATGCCCAGGAAGGTCCCAAACCAATGTGCCAACATCGACCAGGCCGTATTAAGCCGTTCAATTGCTCGCACGAGAGCTTGACGGTCAAGCGTATTCAGAACTTTCAGAATGTGCTCACGTGTAAAGAGCGCCAATGAACTTTTGGTCAATGTCTCGACCTCGAAGACCTGCGCCGGGTGGCCCCTGAGATCAAAATCCGCATAGCCCACGAAATCTCCAGGGCCCGCGAGGTTTACCATGATCCGGGCTCCGTCGGGACGTGGGCAATAGACCTTCAGCAGCCCAGTTAGAACATAGAAAAGAACATCGGCCGGAGACCCCTGTCGGAAGACAACTGCACCCTTGGTGTAATTCACCAGCGTGTGCTGGCTGACGAATTCATCCACCGATTCTGCCGGCAAGCCAAGCTCGGCGAGACGCTTACCTAGGCGGGTTTTTGCATACGTTGTTGCTTCTGAGTAAGTCATGCGGCTCTAGGCTCCCTTGGAGAAAGCGCGATCTTGCTGGCCAGCTCAATAGCAGCTCTCGCTAGCTGCAAGATTAAAACAGCGCGCTTCAGACCGAAATCGGATGTTACTACCGTGTTAAGCTAGTGTGAAACCAAAATGGAACAGAAGATTAGGCGAGAAATAACGAAGTTGCGCGATAAAATGGTCAGTCTTGACTTCTGTTTGGCCAAAAAGTGCACCCGCCGCAAGAGGTGCGCGATAGAGGATTTGTTGATAGATAAAAGTGGTAAATGGATTACATAAGCGATGTCTAGTAATTTATACTATCAATAACAAGTATTTGCTGTAATGTGACGTCATTAGCCCGCGTTTTGTCAAATTCTAGGTTTTTGAGCTAGCAGTTTTCCTGAAGCCAATCGCTTCAAGTCCGTCCGCATGTCTTTCAGGGGTTCGGACGGGTCCGCAATGGGGCAATTTTCACGCCTTGGGGAGAGTCTGATACCGGAATTGAGCTCGAGCGTTTTCTCCAGGTAGCTTTGAGCCTACAAAGCTAACCAACGAGGATTTTCGATCCTAACGCTCGTCGCGGGCAATGGATGACAACCGCAAAGTCACTCTTGGTTCGATCCCCTGGGAGCTCGGGTCAGCTGAACATCACTGGCTTACTGAGGTGATCTGACGCGAGGTTCCGGGAGCGGCTGCTCAGGCGTTGGTGGAGCGCCCGTTTAACATTCGCGATGGCTGCGTTTTCGGAGCATCGGTCAAAAGCGTTTTAGCATAAAGAGCTGGCAGCGGCCGTGGCAACACCATAACATCGGCAGGTATCCGTATGATTCCCTAACAGGACGGGAGTCGATGACACAGTCCGCCTCTTCCCAGATGAGACAAGTTACATTCGTCCTTCGGGCTACGGCCGCGACGCTGGCCGTTATTGCGGCTCTGGTTTTGATTGCTCCGCTTTCGCTGACAGTGAGCAAACAAGCTTTCCTCCTTTACCAGTCGCTTGGCATCGCGCTGTCCGCCCTGGTTTTCGTTCTCACTTTCGCCGAGCATTTTTCTAACTACTGGCACATTGAGGCGGCGGTTCTCTTTGGTGCCTCGCTGCTCCTTTGGGGGGGCATTGGGATAGTGATCAATAGCTCGCTGCCGCTGGCGATCCTGATAGTTGGCCTTCCAATTGCAACGGTGCTTCTGCCGTGGGGCTGGCAGTTCGAATTGGTAATCTGCGGATTGTGCGTCGGCGCCGCAGTCATGGCACCCAAACTCGGCCACCGGGTGAGTACCGACTGCTACCCGCTCTGGTTGATCGCCTTGGCCGAAAGTGCAGCTGCGGTGCTGGCCAGCATTCAGCTCGAACTTCAGAGCCAGCAAACGGAGGCGTACGTTCGTGCGCTGATTGCGGATGAAGAGCAATTCAGATCGTTGATCGAAAATGCTCCGGACGGGCTCTGCGTGTTTAGTATGTCGGGCTCGATCGTTTTCCAAAGTCCGTCGGCGAAGCGAATGATGGGCGAAGAGCTGGTCGGACGCAGTATCTACGAGTTTCTACATCAAGACGAGGTTCCCAGTTTTCGCTCAATGCTCGACCAATGCAGGAAAACTCCCGAGAACAGTTACCAGATAAGACTTCGTTGCCGAGATGGCGGGGACTGCTGGCGAATCATCGAAGGTGTCGGCAAACAACTGGAAAATTATGGTGAAGAGCCGTTGGTGGTTTTCAACTGGCGCGACGTCACCGATCGTGTCAATCAGGAAAATCAGCTTCGCGAGAGTGAAGATCGATTTCGTAAGATCTTTCAATACAGCACCAACGCAATTTCGCTAATTTCGCACGAGGGTAATTATCTCGACGTAAACGACGAGTGGCTTAGGTTGTTTGGACACGAGCGTTCGGAAGTAATTGGCAAGAATCCGTTGGAGCTCGGCAGATACGCCGATCCCGATGAATATATACGGATTGCGACCGAGCTTTTGATGAAAAAGGAAGTACGTGACCGCCCGGTTACGTTTAGAGCCAAGGAGGGTCGCCTGATCGAAGGCTTGTTGTCGTCCGTTTTATTGCAGACCGGGGGCGATTTTGTGGTGCTTTCGGTTATCACGCCGGTGAGCCGCCGTCGGTCATAAACGCGTTTGAGCTAGCGCGACGATACGGCTGGCATTACGAGGGGCTCAATTCGGGATCGCCGAGCAGCCGGCGGAGGGCGAGCAGAATTTGAACGAATTCGCGAGGCTCACGAACACGGCCGATGACCCGTACGTCGGCCAAAACCTGTAGTTCGTGCGGCTGCACCTTGTAACGCTCAAGCAAGTTCCTGTCGTGTATGAACGCGCGCCACATGGCACGGTTGGCAATGTCGCACGAGGCCAGACGTGAGCCTTTCACCAGCTTTGCGTCTGGCGAAGACAGCAGAAACAACGGTTCATGCCTAATGTCGAGAACGCTCGCGATGCGACGCAGTAATGTGGCGGAGGGGCGTCTTCGGTCGTGCTCGATCAGCGAGATCGTAGCCTGTCGAAGTCCAAGCCGACGCGCCAGCTCGGTTTGGCTCAAGCCAGAGTTGAGGCGGTGGTTTTTAAGCCGTTCACCGAGCGTGGTCTTGCGTTTGGACTGGGCCATAATCCGGCTGCCTTGAGCGGCTCGACAGACAAGTTCCAGCAGATGCGGCGTGCTATTGACAATCGATGGACATCAGCATGGCACAAAACGTTCTCGGTAACCAGCGCATCCGATAACCCTCAGTACGAGTTCGAGTCAGAGCTCTTCCCTACCGCTACCCGCCAACGCCAACAGGAGGTTATAAGGGAAAGACTGACGATCGGATAGGCGTCTGTGGAACAAATACTGGCTGTGGACGGATCGACGCGGCAATATGCCAGAATTGGAGACTGGAATGAGAATTTATGTGACCGCAGCACTGGGCATATTAATCATTTTCGCAATCGCACCGAGCGGAGGTGCAATGGACTGCACTAGCCAATTTTCCGCGGACCAACGTCAGGTTTATGCCAGTCTCTCACCCTCAAACCGGCATATCCTGAGTACACAAATCAAGGATAAGAAGGGCGAACCAGCGTCGTGTAATTTTCAGCGAGGCTTGCTGGATATACTAGCGAACTACTCGCCGGACAAACGGGATGCGGATTTCAAACAGCTCCTCGACCACCTGCTGATCCATACGCCTTGACCGCTGCTTAAAGCGAGCATTGAGTGTAGCCGGGCATCGGGAAGTTCAACCTCAGAGGGACTTCAGGAACTCCACTAGATCGGCTTTTTCCGCCTTGGTAAGTCCGATGCTGAAGCGCTGGTCATAGAATTCAACGACGTCGTTGAGCGTTGGGGCTGAACCATTATGGAAGTAGGGTGCGCGTGCTGCCAGGCCACGCAAAATAGGACCCTTTACTTTTCCGACGTCGGCGCATCTTCCGGATATCATCGCGCGACCCAGGTCAGTGACGCGCAAGATTCGGCCCGAGAGCGGTCCTGCACTTGGGGTACATTCAACGGTAAACACCGGCAGTCCGCTGGTGTCGAGTACCGGCGCAGACGCAGCGGCAACTCCGATGTCAAGCGCTAGCTTGACCGAATGATTCCCGATATTTGGCGAGTCGTGGCAGGTGCTGCAGGTGCCGACTATCGGCGTGGGACCAACCGGATCGGTAGGCAAAGAGTTTAATCCGCCGACTTTGCTGATCGTGAACGTCCTTGTGTTGAAAAGAGATTCTCCGCGCGCGATGGAGGCTCGGATCGTCGTTGCACGTGCCTCCGGCCCATTGGTCGTTGCTGGTGCCTGCCATTGATCAAACAGCGTGAAGACCACGTTGTCGAAATCCGATCCGAGAGAGTCGTTGATGCCGATGGAAAAATTCTGCATCGACAGGAATAGCGGACCGCCCTGAGCGCCAGCGCGATCCAACCGGCCCGCCCCGAAAATAGATTCTTGGGCATCATAGATATTGGATTCAAAGTTTACGATTTCGCTTAGCTGGATGCTGGAAGGCGGGTCTGGTGACTGAGCATGGACAAGCGTGGCATCAGTGGCTTGGCTGGTTAAGTTGGGCTCGCGCCCGTCCCACATGATCGATAGCGGCGCGCAGGAAGGGTCGTTGGCGGGGCATTCTAGCAGGAAACGCAGGTTCGCGGCCGGTAAGGGACGCCGGTAGAATGATAGAACAGGCGGGTCAGAGCTTAAATTGGTGCAGCCGTAGGGGTCGCTGACAGAAGTGATTTCGAAATCGGGGGGTTGGGGCGGACTGGTGCCGGCCTCAGTGTCAGGCAATGGCAGAAAAACCCTGATCAGACCTTTGGCGAGCAATAGGCGGTAGGCGGCCTTTCTGGCCGCGAATGAACTCACGTCGTCGGTATCACATGTCGCTCCGTCGAGCACGCGGAAAATTGGATCGGTTCCCTGGCTAGTATAGAAGCGCTGTCGAATTGACGCAGCGCTGACGCCCCAGCCACTGCGTGGTTCGTGGCAAGTTACGCAGGCCCGTCCGTTACTACCCAAGCTGAGAAAGAAAGCGTTCGCGTGGGTAACGGTCGGAGCAACCGAATTGTAGGTCGCGACTACTCCGGCGGTATCGCGGGACCGAAGATATTGCCCGATCTGCGCGGGAAAAACGCCAGTTGGAGGCATGTTAGCGGTGACGCCGACGGGCGCACGCAGTGAGAGAGCGTGAGCTACAGCAGCCCATCGAGGAATTGCAGGCGGATTGGTCTCAGCGCAACCAATCCGCCCACCACTCACTTCAAACAACATCAGCGTGCAAGCTAAAATTTGTTTTATCGTCACCTTTGAACCCGACTGCATTGCTCCTCTCGCCACCCTCTCTGCCAAACTGGCATTGGCTCATGGACGACCTCGGCGCAAATCCCGGACCAGCCCCCTGGCAGCATGAAGGCGTAGGCGTAGACGAACGAAAATCGCGTTGAGTATGTGCCAAATACTTTGCATCGGCGCTAACTATGGTTGGCAGCAGCCTCAGCCAAGTCAGTGGTCAGAGGCCGAGCGTGGCGCCATCAAACGCTGAAGACTGGAGCCTCATTAGCCCTGCTCTGGATGTCACAATCGCTTTTGGTATCGGAGCTCGACCGCGAGCGGCTACCGGCCAGCAGTATCTTACTTCGAGTTATTGCACTCCTCAGCGGCTAGCCGAAGCGTCAACGTCGGCCCGTAATCGCCTGGATCGCCAGTCGGCGTCCGAATGTCGTAAGCATAGTGCGAGCAACCGGCCTGCCGAGGTCCCGCAGGGTGACGCCACAATAGCAGATAGCGAAGCCCAAGATAAAAGCGCACCCGAGAATTGTCGGAGCTTTATTTCCCAGCAGGTTCGCCGGTTGAAGGCGGGCTCGGGCCCGCTGAAGCTTGCGTTCGATCTGAACTAAGTCGCGCCTCAAGTCGTCCTTGGACTTTTCGAGTTCGGCCTCAAGCCACTGGGTCCCTTCGCCGGTAGTCATTGGTGGTTTCGCCCGACGTTCGCGCGGCTGGTGCATTCGCATATCCTCTCGAGACTCGAGTCGTCTACCGACTAATGGTGTCTGCGTCATCGACCACGTAATTTTTCGCAAAACCCAAGAGGCTAATAAACGAACAAAGTTATGGATGACGCGCTATTCTATTTGGGTCTCGCGATCGCTTCTGGTTTGAATTAGCTCTCGAATTGATCGGGTGGTGGGATCCGGCGCAACAACTTACTGCGGCGCGTGCCCACGGTCAGCAGATGCTAGTCGGTCTGGTGCTTGCGGACAGCACCGTTGCTCGGTGATGCTTCTGGCATGAGTTTGTCCTCGAGGCAGTCCTGCCGCTGCTCTATTTCCTCGAGACGTGCCCCGAGCTGATTTATTTTTTCGACCAAACCGTTTATTGCCCGAGCCACAGGATCCGGCAGATGGGCATGGTCGAGTGTGACAATATCCTGACGGGTGCTCTCACCCTCGATAACTTTGCCAGGAATGCCAACGATGGTGGAATAGGGTGGCGCCGACGACACGACAACCGCACCCGCTCCAATCCGACTGCCGCGCCCAATCCTAACGGGCCCAATCACCGCAGCACCGGCACTGACCATGACGTGGTCTTCAATGGTAGGGTGACGTTTCTCCTTCCGAAGACTGGTACCGCCCAATGTGACGCCTTGGTAGATCAGGACGTCGTCGCCAATCTCGGCCGTCTCCCCGATAACCACGCCGCTGCCGTGGTCGATAAAGAGTCGGCGTCCGATTTTGGCCCCCGGATGAATTTCAATCCCTGTCAAGAAGCGCGATAACGCGCTTACCATCCGGCCGATGAGTTTGAAATTATGCTGCCACAGGAAGTGGGCAATACGATGGAGCCAGATGGCATGAAGTCCGGCGTAGGTGAGCACGACTTCGAGCGTTGTGCGCGCCGCCGGGTCACGATCAAATACTGCCTGGATATCTTCGCGCATACGATCGATCAGCATCATGGCTCGCCTTTATTACGCTCAACTTAATAGGAAGGCTTTCATGTAACCTTGGTTTTGGCAACCCAGCCCGTCGAATGCCGCCAAATCTGATGACTTACTACCTGGTGGAGCCAATCTGCGAACGAACTTTTGGGGTTTTTGAGGCTTTTCGACGCTCATTGCTGGCAGTCATTTCGTCCAGGCTCTGGCGCAATCCCGATGAGCGGTCCTGCATCGCAATGCCATTAGCTGTCGCGTTCGTGGCAGCAGTGGCGACTGGCTTACGGGGTTTGAGACGATCCTTGTGGAGTTTAAACTCGACGGAATCGAGCAATGCCTGCCAGCTGGCTTCGACTACGTTGGCCGAGACGCCGACAGTTCCCCATCTTCGCGAACCGTCGGTTGATTCGATCAATACGCGGACCCGGGCACCGGTGCCCGCCCCGTTATCGAGCACGCGCACCTTGTAATCCACCAATTGCATCTGGGCCAAATTGGGGTAGTAGGGTGTGAGCGCGCGGCGCAGAGCCGAATCGAGCGCGTTAACTGGACCGTTTCCGATAGCTGATGTTCGCGTCCGCTGGCCGTCCGGGCCTTCGAGGACCACCACGGCCTCGCTGAAGGGCGCCTGATCTTCGTGCCACTTGTCATCGAACACGCGAAAGCTGACGAAATTAAAATGGTCAGTAGCCAGGCCCAACGTGCGCAGCATCAAGAGCTCGAAGGAAGCGTCGGCGCCGTCAAAGGTATAACCCAGAGCTTCGAGTCGCTTTAGTTCATTTAAAAGTGTCTCGACCTGTTGTTTGTTCAGCTCAGTCTTGAGGCCGAATTCGCGGGTTTTGTACAGGATGTTGGCGCGGCCAGATAATTCGGAGAGTACCACGCGGCGATCGTTGCCCACAACAGCCGGATCGATGTGTTCGTAGGTTTTGACGTTGCGCTGAATGCCCGAAACATGAAGCCCCGCCTTATGGGTGAACGCGCTGCGTCCAACATACGGTTGGCGCGGGTTGGGCGCCACGTTGGCCAACTCATAGACCAACATTGATGTCTCCTGCAGCATCTTCATCCGGTCTGCAGGGATACAGTTGTAACCGAGTTTGAGCTGCAGATTTGCGATAATCGATACCAGATTGGCGTTGCCACAACGCTCGCCAAAGCCGTTGATCGTGCCCTGTACTTGGATTGCGCCGCTACGAACCGCGGCAATAGTGTTGGCGACCGCGACTTCCGAATCATTGTGGCAATGTATCCCGAGTGGGGTTCGCAGGCTTTGCCGGACAGCCGCCACCGCTTCCTCGATCTCGTGCGGCAGGCGCCCCCCGTTGGTGTCGCACAGGCAGATCAGGTCGGCGCCAGCCTCCTCGACTGACTTCAGACACGACAATGCATATTCGCGGTTGAAGTGGTAGCCGTCGAAAAAGTGCTCGGCGTCGAAGATAACTTCGTCAACATGTCGTTTCAGGTAAGAAATCGTGTCATGAAGAATCTCAAGGTTTTCGGCTAAAGGAAGCCGCAAAGCTTCTCGTACCTGCATATCCCAGGTTTTCCCGACGACACATGCTGTCGGCGTGTCGGCACGCAGGATCAACAATAGGTTCCGGTCACTGGCGGCCTTCAGACCGGCGCGACGAGTCGAGCCGAAGGCTACGATCTTGGCGTGACGGAGCTTAAACTGCTTGATTTGCCTGAAGAATGCAGCGTCACGTTCGTTCGAACCCGGCCAGCCACCTTCAATGTAATCGATACCAAGGTCGTCCAAGCGTCGAGCGATCTGCAGTTTATCTTCCAAAGTCAGCCAGACGTCTTCTGACTGACATCCATCGCGCAGGGTCGTATCGTAGACTTGGATCTTGCGTGCTGGCTGCATTGTCACACCGCATCAGCTGCGAGTTGTCCCAGAAAGGCATCGTGCAACGCCCGCATGGCCAATTCGCCGTACTTGGAATTTACCACGACCGAAATCTTGATTTCTGACGTCGCGATCATCTCGATGTTGATGCCCTCTTTTGCCAGCACCTGGAACATTCGAGCCGCCACCCCGGCATGGGTTCGCATTCCCACGCCCACGATTGAGACCTTGGCAACCTGGTCTTCGAAGCTGATACCACCGGCGCCGATTTCATCCGCCACCAGTCTGATCTGGTCAAGCGCCCGACGCAGATCATTACGTGCGACGGTGAAGGTCATGTCGGTTCGGCCGTCGGCGCTGGCGTTTTGAATGATCATATCGACGACGATCCCGGCTTCAGCAATCGGACCGAAAATTCGGGCGGCCAGCCCGGGCCGATCAGCAACCCCGTTGATGGTGATTTTGCTTTGGTTGTTGTCCAGCGTAACGCCTGAGACCAGGACGTCTTCCATACTGGTGTCTTCTTCGCCCACCCAGGTTCCCTCCGACGCATCATCAAAACTCGAGCGCACGACCAGTGGCACGCGGTAACGGCGGGCTAGTTCGACCGAACGCAGCTGCAATACTTTGGCGCCGAGACCTGCCATTTCGAGCATTTCGTCATACGAAATTCGCTCGAGTCGGCGCGCTTTCGGACAAATATGCGGGTCAGCGGTGTAAACGCCGTCGACGTCCGTGTAGATTTCGCAGGCCGAAGCCTTGAGCACCGCAGCTAACGCCACCGCGGTTAGATCAGAAGCACCGCGTCCCAGGGTGGTAATATCGCCTTTCTCGTTGATGCCTTGGTAACCCGCCACCACGGCTATGTTGCCTTCACTAAGCGCATGGATAATTCGGTCACATTCGACGGATTTAATCCGAGCCTGCCCATGACAAGCATCAGTCAGGATCTTCAATTGATAGGCGAGAAAAGAGACCGTGGGATATCCTAGTGCCCGTAGTCGGATAGCCAATAAGGCGGCTGAGACCTGCTCGCCGGTGGCAACTAGCACATCTGTTTCGCGCGGATTTGGCGCATCACTCAACTGTTCGGCGAGTTTGAACAGCCGATTGGTTTCGCCAGCCATGGCTGAAACCACAACCACTAACTGATGGCCTTGCCTCCGAACTTGAGCCACTTTGTCGGCGACGGCTTTGATTCGCTCGAGCGAACCAACCGACGTACCGCCGTACTTCTGAACGATCAGTGCCACAGATGATCAACGCCCTGCTGGGGATTGAATCGTCATTATGCCCGATTGATGAGTCGGCGCACTAGGCCCCGCGGCCAGTGACCAAAGCGGGCCACCCGAACGCGAATTCGGGTTGTGGTCGCCCGGGAACTTCGGGTCCAGGCCTACATGCCGGCCCAGTCATGTCTCAACCGTTTGGCATAGCCGCGAGAGCAACCGCCCCAAAAGAACGACTAACGCGATTATTCGAACGTTTTCCCATGGCTAACGCGGCAAACACTCAGTTAGATCATTGCGGTGGGTCAAGCAAGGGCGCAGCCACACGGCTACGGAGGGTGGCGCGGACACCGCTTCTCTAACTTGGCTCGTTCGCGGCGCAACTGCAGAATTGTTCCGGCAACCGGCAGTTAGGCAATCGGACTCTGGGCATTTTCCTGATTGCGCGAGCGTTGCATCGCTCCCGCATCACTGAGCACAGAGGCGACGCCTGGCTAAAGGGCTCGTGGCTTGAGTCTCGTCGAGCGTACGTGGCTTTGTGACTTTGCGAGGCCGAAATGAACCAGCCTTGTCGTTCTTGATTATTGTGAGCACCGGTCAGGAAATGCGGGGATCAGGTTCGTTGAAGTCCATAAGGTGCCAGTTTGCGCGGTCGCCAACAAGGCGACCACACAGCAACGTCAGACGTAAAACAAACCTAAGCGCCTTTCTTCAGGCCCGAAAAAGCATTGCCCGAACACCCGACAAAGAGAAATGAAGCAGCATGAGCCGAGACTAAATTTGCGGACGTCGCCTCGAGAAAGAGGCGCCGCCAAATCAGTGAAATCGATCGCCGTCAGCCGGGATAACCTTTGGCGAAAAAACCGTCGGGCTGACACGTATCGCCAGGAGCAATGGCAGCCCTCCCGATGGCGCAACGACCCGCGTGCATGACAACCGCATCGGCAAGTACAGTTTCGGAACAGCCGTGGGCGTCGGAACGCTACAATGGTTCCGAGTTGAGGCGGTTTACCTCGCCGTTCGTAAACCGGGGCGCATCGTACCAGCGTTCGAGATGCAGAGTCGGAAAGTTTTCCGGACATACTTGCCAGTTATTTGGACCAACAACAGATGTTCTTTATATGGGCAGGGTTCAAACGATCAAACGCGCCGGTGATGCTTCTCGGCAGATATTTCGATCTCAATGAGGGAGGCGACATGGGAGAAGTAGTTTTTAGCGACGTTCAAGCGTTGCTTCCAGAAGACTAACGACTCCTATATTCGGGCCGATTCAGCCGCGGAGCAATAGAACTTCCGCCACCGCTTGCTTGCCGACTTGGACCTATCGCACCTGTTGCGCGTGAGCATAGGGCTCCTACTGGAGTGGCTGCAGTTCTGATAGGTCGCATGATGATGAAGGAAATAGGCAAGAGCGCTCGAGTGTGCTCGTCTCGGACCCAAACCGGAAAGCCGCGCGAAGCAAAGAATCGTGACAGCCGCCGACTCTAAGTTTTACAAAGACTGAACCCGAAAGACATGCGGTTAGCCCAGACAACGAGTGGCGGAGCGATGACTAGCGAAAACCTTTTCCTTCAATTGATTCCGCTACGGCAAACGCAAGACGTCGAGCTTGGAGCCGCTCAGGCGGTAAGTCGGTTCCCCAAACTCCTCGTCCTGCCGACCCGTCTCTACAAACCCGAGGCTAAGGTAGAGCCTGGCTGCAATGTGATTGGCTCGGAAGCAAGTTAACTGCACGCCGAGACACCGTGGATATCGGCTTAAGATCATCCTGATGGTTGCCGTTACGGCCGCTCGCCCGTACCCCTGACCCTGATGGCGCGCATCGATCATTATGTCGTCAATCCAGTAGTCATGGTGGCTGCCCGGGTTACATGCAATTGTGGAGTAGCCAATTGCCTCCTCGCCACTGTAGATGAGATGCGGCAGATGCTCGAACTGGTCGCCAAAGCAACGAACGTAGCAACGGGCCAGTGACCAAGCGGGCGGCGACACGAACGCCGTCTGCTCAGGCTTGAGCTGCAGGCGTACCATCGTGCGCCAATTGTTTCGGTCAACGGGTCGGAGAATGATATCCATTCAAGGCTGCAATACCACCACTTTAACGCGCCGAACGTGCTGATGCACTAGATCGAGGCTGCGTTCATCTGCGGCGCGATGGCCGCGGCGCTGGGATTGAACGAAAAGAAGCCGCGCCGCATGGCGCCGCTTCACGATATCGGCGAGGCGCTGACTCATGAGGTCGAAGGATCGGACGCGCTGATCGGCGGCGAGCTCGGGCGCAAGATCGGAACCGACATGACCTATGCGGGACAAATCCAAGTAAGCGGCAAACGCGCGCGACCGATTTGGCGCGTTGGTCCAGCCACGCGATGCGCAAGCCGGAGCGGGCCTTGGCACCGCTCCGGCTTTTTTGCCCGAAATCCCCATCCGCGGACGGATCAGATTGGCATGCGATAACCGTAAAACTCGTGGTCTTCATTATAGCCGCCTTGGCCCGCGCCGAGGTGCCTGAAGTCGGCGACGAACTCGATCGCAGCAATCCATTTGACCTGCTTGAATCCAAGCTCGTTTTCGCAGCGCAACCGGAGGGGGGCACCATGCAGAACGCTGACCGGGCGACTGTTCATCTCATACGCTAGAATCGTCAGCGGGTGCCGCATGTTTTCAAGCTTGTGAACGTCGTAATAGCGTCCGCCGTCCGCTCCATCGGCGAATGAGTAAAAAACGGCGTAGCGCGCGGCGGGCAGCGGCTTCACCTCCTCGATGATTTTCACCATCGGCACGCCGCCCCATTTAGCGACGCCAGACCATCCCTGAATGCAGAAATGGCAGGTGATCTGCTCCTGCTTGGGCATCGCCTTGAGTTCGGCGAAGGAAAACTCCCGCGGATTCGCGACGAGGCCGTCGATACGGAGCTTGTAGTCGCTGAATTGGCCGGCGACCAGCGCATTATATTCGTCGGACTCGGGCATCGTGCCATTGGGCCAAAAGTGCTCAGAGATGTCGCTTTCGGAATATTGGTTGGAAGGATCCCACCATTCGGCGACACCCTTCAGCCAGCCGATCAGGAATTCTCCGGTTTTCTGGACCGCGCGCGCGTGATTCAGCGTGATCGGCGTGGCGAGCGCCCACGCGACGCCGACAATTATCATTGCTGCGACGAATATTACCAATCCTTCCGGACCCGTGCCGTCATTGCCGGCGAACATATGATTGAGATTCGGTAAAAGACCGGTGACAAAAACCATCGTCACATGGATAAAAATAAAAAACAGAAACCACGCAAGGACGATGAAATGTATCGAGCGGGCGGCCTGCCGGTGCAGCACCCGGCCGAACCATCCGGTCTTGTTTGAAATCGCCGGCGCCTGCATTAGTCCGGTGACGATAGCAAGCGGCGCCGCAATAAATACCGTCACGAAGTAAGAGAGTAGCTGCAAGCCATTGTATCTCACCCATCCCTCTTCAATTGGGAAATTCAAGGAGAGATATTGAATCGCAGTCGAAAGGGCGTTGGGAAATACGGCCCAGGTGCGCGGAACGATTCGCTCCCATTGATGCGTGGAAAAGAGCATCACATAAAAGATCCCGCCGTTGAGCGTCCACAGCAGGTCACATGAGAAATGCCACCAGCGCGCCAATCCAATCGAATGACGAATCCCGGGAATGCCCAACCACCCGGGGAGCGTCACCGAGTCGTCTTTGGCGGTCCAGATGCGATAGAGCGGCACCGGATGCTGAAAGCGAAACCATTCGGTGCCGGGGGTGCAATCACGGTTCCAGTAGAGTCGTGGATGGTCCGCGAGAATTTGCAGGCCAGCGCGAATGATGAAAAACATTAGGAACAAATTGAAAAAATGCTGCCATCGCAGCCACGCGGGGAAGCCCGCATAGTGAATTGGCACGGAACTTTGCCCGGGATAGCGCGCGATGAAATGTGCGACGATGGGAATCTGCCGCAGCTCCTGCGCCACCGGAACTCCAATGATCAGAAACGCGAGACCGAAGGGAATCAGCCACAGCAGGTTGAACCAGCGCCGGCCGATTCGCACGCGAGGTGTCACGCCCCATTGCGGCGGCAGCCAGTGACTGAGCCGCACGCGGTCATCGGCGTGAGTCAACTGCGCTTCAAGCGGGTCGTTCAATTCGGCCATTTCCTCAAACCATCCAGTCACCCAGATTGACCGATTCCACGGCTTGTGCAGTTTTGCTTCGAGCCAGAAATTTCCGTTTTGACTCTCCGATTCCATCTGGTCGTGTAGACCAAGCGGCTTGCCCTTGCAAGGTTTTTAGGCTGGTTTGGTGCCCGCTGCTAAAGGCGACGCCGAGTAAGGGCGTTTCACGTCTGGAAGGGCGCGCAGCGAGCGCGAATGTGCCCTTTTCGAGCGCTTTTGCAGACACTTTTCTCGCTGCTCCAGAGTCATCATTGGTGATCTAATCCGCTTTGCGATTGCGTTATCCTGCCGGGGGAGACAGCACCGCGCTTTTCCCGCACCCGTGGCGGCAAACACCTGCCGGGTGAGATGGCGCTCCGCCAGCAGCAGCCAGTGATAACGCGCTTGCTCGACCAGGCGGCCGGTGGTCTTCGCCAGGGGCTGCTGCAAGCTCGTGGGCGACCAGTTGCCCATCGCCCTGAGCAGCTCAATCCGGCCGCCACCGGTTCCGAGGTTATACGCGATTACACTCAGCCAGAGCTGCAGCTCGTTAGCGCGCGTACAGAGCAAAACAGATACAGTGCGATATGCTGCTTCGCCGGGTTAATGCTGGTCGGTACAGATCGCGGCAATCCGCTCGACGATCTCACCCAGGTCGTGATCCTTCGGCGTGAAGACCTCGCTGACACCGAGGTCGAGTAGCAATTTACGATCTTCGGCCGGAATGATTCCACCAAGCAGCACCTTGATCCCAGTGGCGTTGTGCTGTCGAAGCAGAGTGATAACTTCGCGAGCGATGGTCAGATGGGCACCTGACAGGCTGCTTATTGCTAGCACGTCCGCATCTTCCTGGATCGCGGTCTCTACCAGTTGTTGAGGGGTCTGTTTAAAGCCAGCCAAAATCACTTCCATCCCCGCTTGCATAAAGGCATGCGCAAGAAGCTTCATCGCATTAATATGACCATCGAGACCGGCCTTACCAAGGGCGATCCGAATCCTGCGAGGTATTTTGGGGACGTTGAAATGAGCGATGGGCACGCCCTCCTGCAAGACCGGTGGAACATATCGCCCTTGAGACGCGCGCTCTATCGTTGCCGCCCATTCGCCGACCGTCCCGCGAGCGCGGGCGAGGTCAAGGCTTGCGTCCATTATATCGCCGGAATCAGCAACAGCTTGATGGAGACGCTCACGCGCCCGCGCGATTGCCTGGTCGTCGCGAGATGCCCGCCATTGTCGAAGCGACTCGATACGACTGCGCTCGAGCCGCGAATAGTCAATGGTTTCATTGGGTGGGCGGGTGCGAGCGAGGCCGATCTCGCCTCTGAAGGCATTTACGCCCACCCAAATAATCTCACCGGTCTCGAGCTTGCGCTGGCGTTCAGCCAGTAATCGGGTCAGTTCGGTGCTGACGATATTGATCGCCTCGCTGTAGCCGGCACCCCGCAATCTGGTCGCAATCGCTCGGGCTTTAGCGGCTATTTCATCGGTCAGCTCTTCTATAATGTGGCTGCCGGCAAAGATATCGCCATAGTTGGCGATGCCGGTTTCGTGCATAAGAACCTGTTGGGTGCGCAATCCGAGCAGCTGCTCGGCCTCGTCGGGCAGCGCGATTGCCTCGCGGAACCCGGGCAACTGCAGGGCATTGACCCGATGGTCAGCTGAAATCACAACCGGCAGCGCTTCGTAGGCGATGCGGATGATATTTATCTCGGGTTGCTGTTCGCTCAGCGAGAGCGAACGTACCTGGCATCCGGCGCGAAAAGCCACATCATCGATGCCATATTCGCTGCGGCACAACTGTCGCCAGAGCTTGGAGTACGCGCGAACTTTACAGATTTCAGGTACCAGTTCAATGCCACTATTGATGAAAAATGAAATGCGCCGCACCGCACTCTCGAAGGCCGCCGGACTTAGTTGAGAGCGAAGCGCATCGAGAAGAATCAAGGCATTGCCAAAGGTGTAGCCAATTTCTTCAGCGGGACCAGCGCCGCTTTCCATGTAGTGATAACCACAGCAGTTGATTGGGTTCCAATTCGGTACGCGCTCAACCGCAAAGCGGATTAACTCGGTCGATAAGCGCATAGACAGCTGCGGACTAAAGATCGATGTACCCCGCGCGACGAACTCCTTCATCAGGTCGTTTTGGGTGGTGCCGCGCAGTTTATCCCACGGAATACCCTGTCTTTCGGCTAACACGAGATAAAGGGCGAACAGAAAAGGAGCCGTCGCATTGATTGTCATCGAGGTATTGATTTGGTCGAGCGGAATACCCTCGAGCAGCTCCTCCATATCGCACAAATGACAAATCGAAACACCCGCCCTTCCCACCTCACCCGCAGCCAGAGCAGCGTCGGGATCGTAGCCATTCTGGGTCGGGAGGTCGAAAGCGATGGAAAGGCCGCGTTGACCCTCTTTCAGATTGCGCCGGAACCGGGCATTGGCCTGGCGCGCGTCACCAAACCCCGCGTAAGTGCGGATAATCCATGGTTCGCGCGCCCTTGATTTTCCGGAAGGCGTTAGCGGGGGCTTTGTGGTTTGATCTCGAGCAGTGCCGGACACGCTTTCCTCCTCTCTGAATCGAGGTCCGATCCTTTCGCTTGATTTGTATCGTCAATCGAAAACGGCTGACCAACTGCGCCTTGCGAGCCCCTTTTTCGGAATCTCGATTCGGGCGCCACACTGAAAACGCTCAATTGCTATCGGCAAAATTCGTTGGCCATCGCCGCAGCCAGGTCGCGTTCCGAGGAGTCGAGATGTTCATGCACAATTGCCACAGGAGCCGCAATATGTCGCTGGACAATACCCAACGCTCGCCGTTCCTTGACACGGCGTCGCAGGTCGGCACGCGCGATCTCGGCAATCTGCTGAACATGCCTCAGGCGAGAGTTCCCGGATGTAATCGCAACCATTCGGTCGACGTCGCTCGCCTCAAAGGTACCGTTCGACGTGCGATTAAAGAAGACCCCGCTGGTGGCAAGGCGCAGACCTTCGAGGCCATGATGAATTTCCAACGCCTCGGAAATCGCCAAAGGTTCGGCAGTGGTAACCACCACGATCGCGCATTTGGCAGGATCGCGGAAAAATTCCGCCACTTTTGCCGCTTCTGCCGCGACCAGGCCGCCCCCAAATACCTGGTGCGCAACGAAGGGCATCCTGAGCATTCCCAGAGCCTGTCCACTGGCCGGTGCGTCAACCACGATTAGGTCCCAAGGCGGTTTGTTCTTCGGACGCCGCTCAATTTCGTGATAAATTTTACCCATCATTGTCAGCTCGCGCAGAGCTGGCGCGGCATTGACGAACCGCTGATAAAGGGAACTCGCGAAAACCTTTCGGAGTATAGGCCGCGGGACAACCAGGCCGAGGTAATCCTCAAGTGATTCCCTGCCGCCCAGAAACAGCGACCAGAGATGAGGCTGTTCCAGGACAACGGGCTCCAAGCCCGGCATCCGCCCATAGCTGTCGGCGATGGGCCTACGAGGATCAGTTTCCATAATCAGCGTGCGCATGCCCCGCCGAGCTGCAAACAACGAAATCGCGCGGACTATGCTCGTACGTCCGACGCCTCCTTTGCCGAGGGTGAGGATAACGCGCCGCCTCAGTAGACGGTCGATCAAGACTGCCTGACCGATAAATCGCTCCGGTGGATCAGTGTAAAGTCACGGATGGAGTGCTCGAATTGCGCGCCTGACGCCGCTCGCCCGATCCTCATTGACTGGGTTCACGAAGATTATGGCCCAGTCGATACCGGGCGCGGTCAACTCCTGCAACCGCTGCCGTACTCGCTCCTCGGATCCAACCAGGAGGGTCGCATCGATCATTCTGTCGCTGACGGCAGCCATCGCCACCTTAGGGTCAGCGGCCGAGCGGATGGCCGACATTTCCTGCTCGAATCCCCAAGCGGCCAGCATATTGCCGTAATATGGCATTGCGCCATACCTTGAAAGCAGAGTACGAGCGGGCCGGCGAGCGGCTTCGATGTCATTAGAGATAAAAGCCGTCGCAAACAACGCCGGCACTACCTGCCGCGGGTCACGCCCAGCTTTACCCGCTCCCTCGCGGAGCTCTTCAAGCGCAGCTTTGATGCGCGCCGGTGGGAAAAAATTAAAGATGACGCCGTCGGCGATTTCGCCCGCCAAGCGTACCATCGGCCGCGACACTCCTGCCAGGAAGATTGGCAGCTGGCCGGAGATGGCGGGGTTGGTCCGCCCTGCAAACATCTTGCGCAGTGCTGCAACCGTCTCCCGCATCTTTTTCATCGGGTCGGTTTTACCTCCCATGTCGATTCCCAGTGCCGCATTGGCCGGCCGATGGCCCGTGCCGAGGCCAAGCATAAAACGACCGTTGGTAAACTCGTGGACCGTCGCGGCTTCATTGGCTAACAGATTCGGGTGCCGCAAATAAATATTGGTAATAGCGGTTCCTAAGGTAATCCTGCGGGTTTTAAAACCCAGACCGAGGCAGCAAGCCAGAGAATCGTTGTTGGCTTCCGTGATGAAAACGCCGTCGAAACCAGCGTCCTCTGCTTGCTGGGTCCACTCGACAATGGTCGCCAGGGGGCTGTCGGCCATAATTAAGAATGCAAGAGCAATTTTGGGCATCACTGGCTAGTCCTGGGTTGGTTGGCGTTGAACGGTTGATGGGGTGGTCTGGGCTGGAAGCGCTGCAGCCCATTGGTGACAACGATCTCCTAGTCCGCCTCACTAAATCCGCCGGCTTCCGGCTGATGGCCATAAACGTCTTCTATATAATACTCCGACTGGTGTGTCGCCGGCCGGCCGCCGCAGCCATACTCGAACATCCAGCCTGACGGGTTGCGGAAATAAAATGAGTACATGTGGTCGTTTGAGTGCTTCCCGGGAGTAATGGTCACGGGAACATGATGTTTGCGTACCAGGTCCAACGTCAGTCCGACGTCATCGAAGTTGTCGACTTCAAGCATGATGTGATTGAGGCGTCGCTTCTGCGGCCCGACGCCGAATGCAATAGTATGATCGCGCTCGTTACAATGCATGAAAACCGGGGTCACGAGCTGCCTGCCCATCCGGATCTTGTATTCGACCCCGCCGCGCATTCCCAGGTGCATATAGAATCGCCGCGCGGCGGCCGGGTCATGCTGCCTGACGATGCAATGGCCTAGGCCACCGCTGCCAGTGTTAAACCGTCCGTGCATCCGCCGTCCCGGGTAGAACGGTTTGCTGAATTGAATCTCGGGTCCATGAAAGATCTCGACGGGATTACCGCCTGGGTCTTCCAGCTTCATGACCTCAAGCACGTGGCGTTCGACGGCCTCATCATCGGATCCCACACGGAATTTGATCCCTGCTTCCGTCAATTGACGTTGCATTTCGCCGAATTCGTCCGGCCCAGCCACGCGAAAGCCCAGATATTCCAGATCGTCGCTGCCGTTGGTATGCACTGTCAGTCGGTGATGCCAATTGTCCATTCGCAAGTAGAAGCGGTCGGGCTCCTCATCTTCGACCAGTTCCAACCCGACAATTTGGGTGGCGAATTGTTTCCATTCGTCGACTTTCTTGACCCCAAAGCCGATGTAACCCAGTTCAGTGACCTGGACCATATCGATCTCCTGATAATGACCTAGGCTGCGACAGCCCCGGATATCTTCCGCACGTTGCTCGCCTCTATGAATTACCTCACGAACTGTTACGGTTCCAACCCGAAAGACCACCATTGAGGGGATAGCCATGACTTCACCAATTCGTCCGCCATTTACCTTCGAAACCGCAGTCCGCAAAGTGCGAGCGGCGGAGGACGCCTGGAACAGCCGCGATCCCGAGCTGGTATCACAAGCCTACACGGAGGACAGCCGATGGCGTAACCGCGCGGAATTTTTTTCCGGCCGAGCAGCCATCATTGAGTTTCTACGGCGAAAATGGGCCCGGGAACTGGACTACCGGCTCATCAAGGAAGTGTGGACCTTCGGCGACAATCGCATTTCAGTCCGTTTCCAATACGAGTGGCATGATGACTCGGGCAATTGGTTTCGTTCGTACGGCAACGAGCAATGGGAATTCGCCGACAATGGCCTCATGCGCCGGCGCGACGCGAGCATCAACGATGTACCAATTAAAGAAGGCGACCGCAGGTTCTTCTGGCCTAGCCCGGGACCGCGGCCAAGCGATCACCCTGGGCTGAGCCAGATGGGTCTGTGATGGTGGATGCGCTCGAGGTGGCAGGTTTGCGTGGCCGGCTACTGTTCAAAGAATGGGATGAGATGGTGCAGCGTGGCTTCAGGAGCTTCTTCCGGAATAAAGTGTCCACACTCGATAGGCTCGCCACGAACGTCTTCTGCCCAGAGTTTCCATATTTCGTCAAGCCGCGCTCGTGACCGCCGTGCGCCCCATAAGACGAGCAGCGGGCAGCGGATCTTGCGGCGCGCCTCGCGGTCGGTGGCGTCATGGGCACAATCGCACGTAATGCCTGCGCGATAATCCTCACAGGTGGCATGGATCATCTCCGGATTTCTAAATGCCTGCCGGTAGGCAGCGAGCGCCTCGGGCGTGAATGCATCCGCGCGGCCACGCCAACTTCCCAATGAATGGTCGAGAAAATAGTCCGGGTCTCTTCCGATTAGGGTTTCGGGAAAAGGCGCTGGCTGCGCGAGAAAAAACCAATGGTAGGCGGCGCGTGCGCTCACCCGATCCATGCGCTCGAACTGTTCAAGCGTCGGTATGATATCGAGTACGGCCGCGCGGCGGACGCGTTGCGGATGATCCAATGCCAGACGGTAGGTTACCCGCGCGCCTCGATCATGTCCGGCGATGTTGAACTGCTGGAAGCCGAGTGCGCTCATTACCTCGACCAGATCCAGTGCCATCGCCCGCTTGGAGTAGGCCAGATGGTCATGGTCGCCGCTGGGCTTGCTGCTGGCGCCATAACCGCGAAGGTCTGGCGCGATGACCGTGAAGTGTTTTGCCAGCTCGGGAGCCACCTTGTGCCACATTACGTGGGTCTGCGGGTAGCCATGGACGAGCATGAGAGGAGCGCCATTGCCGCCTCGCGTTACCGCTAGTTCGGCTCCGGAGGTTTTGATGCGTTCAGTAGTAAATCCTTCGAACATTCCTTTCTCCATCCTGCTTTCTTGAGGACCGATCGCTGTCTGGCCGAGGATTGGTCACGATTGGCGAGTTTGCTCTCAGCCGTCCAGCCCCTCACCCTTGGGTTGTCGCTCGAAAGCCTTGGCCTGCGGAGAATCTGGTACGCGTCACTACTTTGGTCTCAGTTTCCCCAGACAGTTCCGCCATCCACGTTGATGGCCTGGCCTGTGATCCACTTTCCGCGCTCACTCACCAGAAACAGGACGAATTCGGCACACTCATTGCCGTCGCCCGGATAGCCAAGCGGGATCATGGTCTTGACGAAATTCTGCCATCGTTCGCCGCGACCAAGGTCATCCATTCGGAAGGTATCGATAACGCCGGGACAGACCGCATTAACCCGTATCCGATGAGGAGCAAGTTCGAGTGCCATCGAGCGGCTGAGTGCATTGATTGCGGCTTTCGACGCAGCATATGCGGCAGTATTCGCTGGCGCCAGCTTGCTGGCGATCGATGAGATATTTACGATGCTGCCCCCGTCGCCTTGAGCTATTATCTGCCGGGCAGCCGCACGCGACATCAGGAAGGTCCCGTCGAGGTTAGTGAGGATGACATTGCGCCACACTGGATAGGGCATCTCGGTTACGGGCACGCGATCGGGTCCGCGCGCCGCACTCGCATTGTTGACGACAATGTCCAGACGCCCGAACTCGGCGACGGTTCGTCTGATCGTCTCCTCGACCGCCTTTTCGTCGCGAACGTCCGAAACCAGCGGCAGGCATCGAGCCCCGAGCTGGCGAACTTCTTCGGCAACGCTTTCGATATCGCGCCATCCCGCTGCTTTTTCGTCTTCCGGGTAGTCCTCGGGGCGCCGACCGCTCCCTGTAATCACGATGTCGGCGCCGGCTCGCGCGAGTAATTTAGCAATCGGTCGTCCGATGCTACGCATTCGTCCCGCACCAGTAATGATCGCGACTTTACCGGCAAGCTCCCGATCCATGTCCGAACCTCTCGATTGGCGGCTACCCCTGTGTTGAGTCTCAATACCCTGCTGTTGGGAGCCTAGCGAACACGGTTACGCAGCGACAAGCGGTGCTAACCTCGGAGCTGGTGCGCAGTGTCTCGCGATTGCGCTTGTCGGTCGAAGCCGGTTCACTTTTATGAAGGAAACGCAGATGAACTATGATGAGCTCGATACCCGAGGCTATCTCCCCGTCCCTTCAACCTTCAACATTGCGGCGGCCATAGTTGATAGGCATGCGCGTGCTGGCCGAGGCGCCAAAGTTGCGGTGTGGTGCAATGGTCGCGCATATACGTATGCGGAATTACAAACGTTGTCCAACCGCTTTGCCAATGTGTTGGTCGGACTCGGAGTAAGGCGCGGCGAGCGAGTGCTGTTACGATTGGGCACAAATGTTCATGCAATGGTTGCAATTCTGGGATGCTTCAAGCTCGGTGCGGTTGTGATTCCGTCGAGCACGCTCCTACGTGAATATGAGCTCGAAAAGATCCTGGGCAATAGTGATGCAGTCGTCGCGCTCTCAACTCCGGAAGCCGCTGGTCCGATCCAGGCGGTGCGCGCCGGGACAGCGCTGCGGCATCTGATTTTGACCGGCGACAACGGCGAGTATAGCTGGGATTTCCTGATGGCACGTGCCTCCGGCGAATTCGCCACCGTTGGCAGCTCGGCGCGCGAGCTCGCGTTCATCATGTACACCTCGGGTACCACGGGTGAGCCTAAGGGTGTTGAGCATGCCCATCGCTGGGTGCTGGGAACGGGCGATCCGGTGATCCGCGACATGATCGGGTTAACTGCAGATGACATTTGCTATCAGCCGCAGGACTGGTCCTTTATGTATCCGCTAGGGTCAAGTTTCCTACATCCTCTGCTGGTTGGGGCAACAGTTGTTATCAATGAGGGTCGTTACGATCCGGAAAGAGTGCTCTGGACCATCGAGCGTTACCGAGTGACTGTATTTGCAGCTGTCCCGACAATTTACCGCTCGCTGGCGGCAGTTCCCCATGCTGAGTCCCGTTACCGTATCCGTTCGTTGCGGCTTGGAATGAGTGCGGGTGAGGCCTTGCCACCCGATACTTTTCAACAGTGGCAAGAGCGCTTTGGTGTGACGTTGTATGACGGTTTTGGTCAGACCGAGGGACACATTTTTATCGCAAACCGGCTCAACATGCCCATCAAGCCAGGCTCGATGGGCAAACCTCTGCGTGGCTATGAAGCCGCGATCCTCAATGATGCGGGTAGCCCCCAGCCGTCAGGGGAGCCTGGCTATCTCGTGATCCGTAACGCGGACCATCCTGGGTTGGCTTTGGGCTATCGGAAAGCTCCCGAGCGCTGGGCCGCGGTTAACCGCAACGGCTGGTATTACACACAGGACATCGCCTACGTCGATGACGACGGCTATTACTGGTACGTGGCGCGCGCCGATGATCTGATTAAAAGCCGCGCTTACTTGATCTCACCGAAAGAGGTGGAGTCAGCACTGGTCTCGCACCCCGCGATCCTTGAGGCGGCGGTCATCGGGATACCAGGCGCAGTCTTGTCCAACAAAATAAAGGCGTTCATCACCTTGAAGGCGGGCCTTCAACCATCAAATGAACTTCATGCACACATCCGCGAATATGTGCGCGCGGTTATCGCGCCCTACAAGGCGCCGCAGGAACTCGAATTCGTTAGCGAACTGCCCAAAACGGCCACCGGCAAAATCCTACGCCGCGAACTGCGCGCTCGAGAGCTCGCAAAGCGAACTGCGGATGCGAGCACTCCCTGACTTGGGACAGGATGTACCGCTTTTCACCGGTGTGTTTCGCCCGGGCACAAAAGCAGGCGCAAACCTCATCTAACGGTGAGACCTCGCACCTGACCGGAGCGTCGATTTAACCGGAGCCGAGTACAAAGCGGTGACACGCGTCGCACCTGCCACCCGGGTGAGCAATCAAGCAGGGTTTCGTCTTCTGCCTTCAATCGTCCAGCGGGTCAGGCTTAGTTCCGCACAAGCTCGTCGCGCTACTTCTCCGATTTCTCTTGGTTAGCCCAGCCTTTTTCGTATGGTGCTGTCATTCGGCCAATTGCCCGCAGGTGCTGAAACTTCCATTGGCCGTCGATTTTTACGTAGTCGTCTTCATAACGCGCCGAAAGCCAATAAGCGCGGTTGCCTTTGCGAAAGGTAAAGGGGCCGAAGAAGTACCAGCTTGCTTTGGCACGATTGCCGTCGACCTCGATGATCGGGTTGATTACGTTATGTTGCGAGAAACTGATACGAGCGCGGAAACTCTCGAACAATTTGCGAATCGCGGCATGCCCTCGATGTGCCCCAACGGCATCTCCTTGCCAGATACCGTCCGCGGCAAAGATAGTGGTAATTAGGTCGGGATTGTGATCATCGTCGCATATGGAGCAGTAACGAGCTTTGAGTTGCTTGATGGCCTCGATATCTTCCAGAAGGGTGACTCGCCTTTCCAATTCCTCTGTAGTCATGGGCTTTAACTCCCGTGATCAGATCGTGAGCCGTGCGTGAACTTAGCGTAAGCCTCACCGCAGGAGCCGGCGTTACACGATAACACGTGCACCCGCCCATACGCCCGCCGTGGGTATGAGCTGTACACGGTTAATTAAACCGCGAATTCGCAACCGACCTTTACTTCACCCGCGACACATTTACGCTCAATCATGAGGGCACCGCAACCGATTGCGGAGACGAAATGCCATGGGTTTGGCACGGGTGGCGAGAACAGATGAACTATCGTAATCTTGGTCCGTTTGGAGAGGTGGCCGAGCCCGGTTTAAGGCGCACGCCTGGAGAGCGTGTAGACTCGGAAGAGTCTCGGGGGTTCGAATCCCCCCCTCTCCGCCACTCTTGGCTTGCATAAGCAAACTTCGGTGGCAACTGCGAGCCTTCACGAACCTCTGATACGTTCAGTTTCCCGCAATCTTATGAGGCCTTGGCTTTGTCGGGATCATCGCTTTGCTCCCGGAGCCGGACTCTGAGCTTATGTGCCGTCTGTCTTGAGGCTGATAAGCTCGGGGGAGATTAGTTGCAGCTGGCCATTGCCGGCGTCTAGATATTCCTGCGCGATGCGATCTTCCTCGCGCTCGACTTTTTCTTCCTGGTCCAGGAGCGCGGCCATGCTGTCCAGATGACGCCGAATTTCGGTCGCCAATTCACGATTGACACCCTTGACCAAAGCGAGTTGCTCGACTGAAGCCTCCCGGATGCGTCGCAGACTGCCGAAGTGACGCAACAATGCCCGGCGCCGGACCGGGCCGATACCCTCGATATCGTCGAGTACCGAGCGCAGCCGCGCGCGACGGCGAAGTTCGCGGTTGTAGGTAATTGCGAACCGGTGGGCTTCGTCACGCACCCGTACGAGAAGGAACAGGGCGGTCGAGTTCCTGGGCAATATCAGGGGGTCTTTGCGATTGGGCAGGAAGATGCGCTCTTCCGATTTTTCCACCCGGCGCTCACGCGGGTCATTGAGGACGTGTTGCTTGGCGATCGAAACCACATCGATCTGATCAGACAGCCCTGCTTCTTTAAGAACTTCAACCGCTACATTAAGTTGACCTTTGCCACCATCAATTACCCAGAGATCGGGGAAGTCGTGCTCTTCGATTGCGCGCCGCAGTCGCCGGCTAAGAACTTCGTACATGCTGGCGTAATCGTCCTGGCCTTCGACGGTGCGGATGCGATAGCGGCGATACAGCGCTTTTTGGGGTTCGCCCTCATCAAACGTGACTTGCGAGGCGACCACCATTGAACCCTGTAAATTGGAGATGTCGTAGCATTCAATCCGCTTGGGAGAATTGCGAAGATGCAGTTTGGCGCGGAGCTCCTCCAGCATCTTCTCCCGCGTATTCTCGTTGTCGCGCCGGGCATGAAAGCTCTGACGCGCGTTGTGCATCGCCATTTCGAGCAGACGCAGCTTTTCGCCCCGCTGCGGCACCACGAACTCGACTTTGCGCCCGCGCCGTTCTGACAATAGCTCAGCGCGCACCTGGGCATCTTCCAAGGCAACCGGCAGGATAACCTCATCGGGCAGGAATCGAGCGCCGGAGTAATACTGGCTCAACAGATCGGCGAGTACCTCTTCGTCTGGCAATTCCAGGTCCTGAAAACTCCAACTCTGCGTGCTGGTCAATTTGCCATTGCGGATCATCAGCACGAGCGCTTCGATGAAGCCCCCCTGGCGGTAGAGGCCGAACACGTCCTGGTCACCGCCCCAGTGGTGAAGTACGGTTTGTCGCTCGACCGTTTTTTCGATTGCACGGACCCGATCACGTACTCGAGCTGCCTCTTCGAATTCAAGCCGCTCCGCGTGGGCCTTCATCTTTTCGCGCAACTCCTTGAGCAGCTCCAGGTTCTTGCCTTCCAGAAGCATCTGCGCGGCCCGCAGATGGCGCTGGTACTCCTCGCGATCTACGGGCAGGCAGCACGGTCCTAGGCATCGTTTGATCTGGTATTCAATGCATGGTCGCGAGCGATTTCTGAATACCCCGTCAGAACAGGTGCGCAGAGGGAAGACCTTGCGGATTACGTCGATGGTTTCGCGCAGTCCATCGGCGGAGCCAAACGGGCCGATATAGCGGCCGCCGTCTCTGACAATTCGACGAGTTACAGTAATCCGCGGCCACTCATGATTGGTAATTTTGGCGCTCAGATACGATTTGTCGTCTTTGAGGCGAATGTTATAGCGCGGCTTGTATTGTTTAATCAGATTGTTTTCGAGGATTAAAGCTTCCTTTTCGCTGCGGGCAACCAGCGTATCGAAGTCGCGCACCCGCTTGATAAGAAACCGCACTTGCAGGCGACCATCGCCGTTTTCGCGGAAGTAGGCCCGGACGCGCGAGCGCAGTGACTTGGCCTTGCCCACATAAAGCACCTTGCCATTACGATCCTTGAGCAGATAGACACCGGGTTCCGAAGGAATTCCTTCGAGCTTGCGCCATAACGGGTCATCGGCCGGTTCAAAGCTGGGCGCCGGGGGTTGATCGGTTGATGACTTGGGATAAGTCACAAGTGAATCAAAGCGCGCCGAGGTCGCTCGGCCCTCGTGCGACTGCGCTTCGGCTTGCGAGACGGGCGTGACTTGACCTGACCTGGCGCGAGCCTGTTCGCTACTGAGTTCGCTCGTCAAGATATACTGTCGGTCGTCATTGTCGCGGCGACTATCATGCTCGGCCCGCAAGTTGACTTCCTCGCTCGAACAAATCTTCGCCCCTGGCCGGTTATAAGTGTCAGGTCGCTGAACCACTGGGCTAATTATAACATTGGAAGGCCGTTTGGGCGCCGGGAGCGAAAAACCTTGGCTGCTGCAAATCTCTACGGAGAACTTTTCGCGGCTATGGAGTAGAGATAAACCATGCTCGCAGGGGGTGGATCGTCGCAGCCGCGCGGCCCGGTCTTCTTGCATAATATCATGGAGCGCGGCTCCTCTGCGTCAGAGCTTAATAGCTGCAGTCGGTTGATCTGGTAGTAAATCAATGAGCGAGGTCTGACAATGGGAAAATTGAACAATAAAGTTGCGGTCATCACTGGCGCGGCCAGCGGGATGGGGCGCGCGACTGCGATTCGCTTCGCGGGGGAGGGGGCTGCGGTTGTGGTTGCCGATCTCAACGAACAGGGAGGGCACGCCACGGTACGTGACTGCAAAGAGCAGGGTGGACGCGCGATTTTTCACAAGACCGATGTCGAAAAGGAAGCCGAGATCAGGGCGGCAATCGGACGCGCCGTCAGCGAATTCGGCCGTCTTGATATAATGTACAATAATGCCGGTATTGCCGGGGCATTGGGCCCTCTCGAAGAGATCAGCGCCGAAAATTGGGACCGTACGTTCGCTGTACTGCTCCGGTCTGTTTTCTTCGGTATCAAGTATTCGATTCCCGAAATGCGCAAGGTCGGAGGCGGCTCAATTATTTCCACTGCCTCGATTGCCGGAATTCTCGGACAGGCCGGCCCGCTCGTCTACAGTGTCGCCAAGGCCGGGGTGATTCACCTGACCAAGTGTGCCGCAGTCGAACTGGCCAAGGACCGCATTCGAGTGAATTGCATCTGTCCAGGCGGGATCAATACACCCCTCCTGCACAAACATATCCCCGGTGGTGAGGCTACAACTTTGCAGCTTTTGCAAACAACGCAACCGCTGGCGCGACCAGGCACCCCCGAGGACATCGCGGGGATGGCGCTATATCTTGCCAGTGATGACGCGGAATGGGTAACGGGAACTGCGATGGTTGTTGACGGTGGCTTTGTCGCTCGCGGCAATGCGTTCGCACAGCAGTCCGCGTTTCAGGTCCCAAGCAAGTGGTCGGGCCCGAGTTTTGAAAAGGATTAGTACTGATCGGCTTTTTTAACACACCCTGAGCTGGCGGCAAGCGAAACAGTTGGCCAGCGACGGGTATACAGCGAAAGCCACTTGTAGCTATAGCGAGGCTATCGCAATGGCGAGAACTTACACCACTTCAGAGATTGCCAAGCTCCTTGAAAAGGTTAGCAATTGGGGTCGTTGGGGTGCAGACGACCAGCGCGGGGCGCTTAATTTTATTTCCAATGACAAGCGCGCAGCTGCGGCGCGCCTGGTTCGGACTGGCGAGGCCGTTTCGCTCGCGCTGCCCTTGGCCACGCGGCCGGCTCGCGACAATCCCAACCCGGTGACCCACCTAATGATCCGTTCCGGCAATGTCGGTCACCCGCTCGGTTCATGGGGATGTGCCGATTACTTTGCAATCGAACCTCACGGGCTGGCGACCACGCATCTCGACGCGCTTTGCCACCACTTCTACCAGGGCAAAATGTACAACGGCTTTGATTATACTGAGGTCGATTTTCAAGGGGCTCACAAATGTGCGATCGATGTCGCTCGCGACGGCATCATCAGCCGAGGCGTACTGTTCGACATTCCACGAGTCAAGAAAGTCGACTGGATCGAGCCCGGAGAGGCGATTTTCCCAGAAGACCTCGAAGCGGCCGAACATGAGAATGGCGTCGAGGTAGGGGAGGGTGATGTGATGTTGGTGCGCACCGGTCGAGTCAGGCTGCGGCGCATCAGAGGAGCGGGCGCCTTCGATGGCATGAAGATGCCCGGCCTACACGCATCGTGTCTAGAATGGCTGCATCAGCGCAAAATCGCCGTGCTTGGTACTGATGCGGTAAGCGACGTGCTGCCGACCGCCTACGACCCGCCGCTCCGCATGCCGATCCACACGGGAACTCTCGTCATGATGGGGGTGCATCTGATTGATAATGCTGATCTGGAGCAACTGGCCGAGAAATGTGCCAGCCTACAGCGGTATGAGTTTATGTTCAGCCTATTACCTTTGGTGCTGGAACGGGGTACTGCTTCGCCGGCCAATCCCGTTGCTCTATTCTAGGCTGAAACTTTAACGGACGCGTTTTATTAGGTGGCTTGGCTCACTGATTTAAGCAATGCTAGCCTCTCAGCCGGGCTACCGGGGTGCCCAAATGCTCAAGCGTAACATAAGTCACAATGCTTGGCGCGCGCTTCTGCTCACAATCGCGATGGCCCTTGGGCTCGTTGCAGGGCGCGGGCGGGCGCACGCGCAGCCCTTCAAAGACAACCAAAGTTTGGCAAATTCGGTGAGCAATGCCACAGCGAGCACCGTGGAGCCTGGTGCGGACAGTAGTGAGACAGGCTGGGGTTCTGATGAGGTAACAGCCCGAGACCTTAAGGGTGACATCACACCTGGCGCTTCACCCGATGGTGACGGTCGCGAAGCTACCGCCGATAGTTCAAGCGTGGTCCAGCCACCCGCGGACAATTCTGCAACCGCTCAGCAGGTACTTGAACTTCCCCAGTTAGTTGACCTCCAAAATGGCAACAGCTCTGGCGGATCACAAGATGATGGTCAGAGCGATGAGAACCAGCCAGCGCAATCTCAGGTCAGCCCGCAGGACCTGGCTAATAGCGACGGCTTGCCCAACGTGCCGGAGCAGCTGGGCACCCTGCAGGATTATGAAAGTCAGGTCAACCAGGCCCCGCCCAGCATAGTTTGGTTCGCACCGGGTATGGCAGCCGTCCGATTGGCGCCCTCATTGCCGTTGAATCCGCCTCTGCGACTGCCTTCGGCACCTCTGATGGTGAGCCCTCCGATTGTTCTGGCGCCTACCAGTAGCAGTCCATTTCCGTCTACCAGTCCAATGCTGATGGCACCAAGGACAAGAACGTTTGGTTTTGCCCCCAGAGGTGGATTTATGGCATTTCGCCGCTAAGCTTCTTCTATCGAGGATTTGTTACCCTGAAGGAGAAGCAGAACAACCAAGCGGCAAGGGACAGCAATGTTGGTCACGATCGACGTCGGCAACACCCATACGGTTATTGGTATCTACGAAGGTGAGCGCCTAACGCACCATTGGCGGATTTCGACTAATCCGGAGCGTACCGCTGACGAACATGGCGTAATGTTGCAAGTGTTGTTGCAGAGTGCCGGATTGCCCATACCGTTTCGGCCGGAAGGGGTGGTGGTCGCGTGTTCGGTGCCGCCATTGAACCACGTGATCGAACAACTGGCGGAGAGGTATTTTAATTGCCAGCCATTGATTGTCGGTCCCGGCATCAAGACCGGTATGCCGATCCTGTACGAAAACCCGAAGGAGGTGGGTGCCGATCGCATCGTCGACGCCGTCGCTGCTTACGAACGTTATGCCTCGGCGGTTATTGTGGTGGATTTCAGTACCGCGACAGCGTTCGATTACGTCACCGGTCGTGGTGAGTATGTCGGAGGTGCGATTGCGCCAGGCTTGGAAATTTCGATGAATGCGCTGGTGGAGCACGCCGCCAAACTCTATCGCGTCGAATTGATTCGTCCGCGCGACGTCGTTGGACGTACTACCGTCGGCGCTATCCAGTCGGGTTTGATCTACGGCTATACAGCCTTGGTGGATGGCCTGATCAAACGTATTATCCGCGAACGGGGTGAAAAAGCTCACGTGATTGCCACTGGCGGTTTCGCCGAGTTGATCGCGCCGGAATCGGAAATGATTGAAGACGTCGACGAATTTCTCACTCTAAAAGGCCTGCGCCTGATTTTTGAGCGCAACCGACGCATATAGACCTTCTGCGAGAAAGGAACGCCCATGGCCGAACCCAAGCGAGTTGTGACCGATAGCATGATCGGCCTGCGATTGCCTGATTACGCCAGGCTGTCGCCAAGAGTTGCGACGGTGCTGGGACATAATCCGGGTCCGTTCACGGGGCCCGGTACAAACACTTATATAATAGGCACCGGCCCTCGCCGGATTCTGCTAGACACCGGTATCGGTGTTCCGAAGTGGGCCGAGAACTTGCCAAGGGGCCTACGCGAGATAGCGGGCGCAGACGAGTTCGAGCGAGTGGTGCTAACTCACGCTCATCAGGACCATATCGGCGGCGTAAAGGACGTCACTCGGCTGTTTGGCCGCTTGGAAGTGGTAAAAAAGCCCTGGCCAACCGCGGGCCCTGACGAAGCCGCCGGCGTCCCGATTACCGCTATCGACGACGGAACAGCGATTGCGACCGAAGGGGCAACGCTAAATGCCGTTTACACCCCGGGACATGCGCCGGATCACCTGTGTTATTATCTGGTTGAGGAGAAGGCTTTATTCACCGGAGACCTGATCTTGGGAGCTGGGACGACGGTGATTCCCGATGAAACAGGCGACCTGGGTCAATACATGAATTCGCTTCGTCGGCTGCTGGCCTTGGAAGTGGAGAAAATTTATCCCGCCCATGGCCCGGTGATCCACAACGCCCGTCAAAAGATCCTTGAATATATCGCCCACCGCGAATTGCGTGAGCGTCAGATCCTCGGGGCCTTGCGTGATGGCCCGCTCGACGCAATGGGGATTGTCAAGCAGATCTATATCGACGTGCCCGAATTTCTCCATCCAGCCGCTGCGCAGTCGGTACGGTCGCACTTACGCAAACTGGTCAGCGAAGGACGCGTCCAAGAGCATGAAACGAGGTGGTCGCTTCGATAACAAGGGCAGTCGCCGGCCCCATCTATTGCGCGTCCCAGAGTCAGCTCACTTGTTCGAAGCTCGAGGTCGCACTGGGCACGTCGTTTGCGCACTGGCAGTACTCGCTATTGCCTCCTTGGCGCAATTAGTCCCGCTGAACTCGATCGTTTCGGACCTGTCAGCCGCACAGCAACCGAACAGCAATGCGAACACGACCGAAATTCCACCCGCCGTGTCGATTAGCGCCACGGAGCGCCCGCAGCCGCCAGCTAACGCCGAGTTAAACCTGAATCAGCCAAACGAGGTCGCTCCGGGTCAGCCGACCAGCCCTGCCTACTATGACGACGGAATTATCAGCTACGAGCGCGCCAAGGGCCCTGAGTTAAGCGGTCCCCCGCTAGGCTCACTCGACGATTTTATGAGCGAGGGGGATATCACCTCACCCTTAGGCTTCCAGGTGCGAGAGGATAAGCGCCGACTTAAGCACGGCGGTGAGGCTCAGGGTTTGCTGATCATGGACGTGTTCGCAGGCAGTCCGGCAGCGCGCGCCGGGTTGCATCCCTATCACCGCGCGGTCCGCGATGTGCTGGAAACGGCGGCCGTGGCCGGAGCGATGTTTCTGCCGCCTGTGGTACTATTAGTACCGGTATTTGATCAGGTCCATGTCGGTGAAAGTTACGATCTGATAATCGGAGTGGATGGTTCTCGCGTCACCAATTTCCTCGAGCTTCAAGATCGGCTGCGAGATCTTCAACCGGGTGAGATCGTCTACTTCACGATCATTCGTAACGGCGAACGAATGCAGATCCCGGTACCCGTGCCGTCCGATTTCTCAAATCCGGCCTTTTAGTGCGCCTCTGAGCAGAGCAAATTGCGGAGGCGGACATTTATACGAGACATAGACAACATCTATGGCTGGTTGGCACCGAATAGATAGCGCAACAATTAACGGATTTTGAGTATGCCAGAGTCTTATTCAAGTTTGAAGCTCACGCCGGAATTGCACAACAAGATCAACAATGCCCTCGCGGACGGCCATCCTCTGGTCTTGGCCGTCGTGGATCCTTCGGGTCAACCAGTGCTGTCCTTTCGTGGTTCTTTGCAGACCTACAGTGATACTCAGCTCGGCTTCTGGTTACGAATCCCGCAGGGTCGTACGCTCACGGCAATTCGCAGCAATCCCAAGGTCGCATTGATCTACCGCTCACCAACTACTCCTCTGTTGCAATTCCACGGGCGCGCTCGCATCGCCACCGACGAGAACGAACGAGAACGTGTGTTTGCGGCCGCGCCCGAGGTCGAACGACGGGCCGACCCTGAAAAAAAGGGCGTTGCGATCATTATCGACCTGACGCTGGTGGAAGGAGTGATCGCCGTTGGCCCCGAAGGACCGGTATGGTGTCGGATGGCCGCAGACAACGCATAGGATGAAGGCTGCTAACGCGGACGATCACGCTTTGAAACGTTCGGCGAATCGGTTGATACCGGTAATATGTTCGGCGGGCCAAGGGGGGCTCTGAGGCTGTCGACACTCGCTCAAGCGCCAACCAAACCTCCGGCGTCAAGCACACTCAGCCTTCGCCGGTTAGACGCCGTCCTGTCGCAAACCAACGACGATCTCAGCAGTCGGATCGAGGCTTTGAGTCGCCATTTCCTCGGACGACCCTATAAGGAAAATCCGCTCAAGGGTTCGCCTAACTCACCGGAAGTGCTCACCGCCTCGCTGACGGGATTCGATTGCGTAACATACGTCGAGACCGTGCTGGCGCTGGCCCGTGCACGAAGGCTGAGAGACTTCACAGAAGAGCTGCAAAAAATCCGATATAAGCATGGCCAGGTTCAATGGAGCAGGCGAAATCACTACATGACTGACTGGATCCGCAACAATTTACAAAATCGAGTAGTAGAGCCTGTTCCGCTGCCGGCGGTCCCTATCGTTGTCCGGGTCCGTCTTCTAAATACCGTACCCGGACTGGCGCCGCGACAAACCCGCGTTAAGTGCATTCCTAAAACAGCAATCTCTCGTGCAGAGCCTTATTTGCAAAGCGGGGATCTGATTTTCTTTGCATCCACGCGCAGGAATCTCGACGTCTTCCATGTGGGTATCCTGGTGCGTGGCCCTGACAGCATCAATCTCCGCCACGCTTCACGGAGCCAGGGCAGAGTAGTGGAGCAAAGATTGAGGGATTTTCTGAAGGCAAACCGGATGGCCGGCGTGATCGTGGTACGGCCGCGCCAGTTGGCCCCAGTTGACGCCCCGGGAAAATTGCCAGCGTGAATATCATCCAGCCAAAAGACTACTCGTCCGCAACCATCCGAGGACTGCTTGAGACGGCGAGTTCCGACGTTCTTCTCATCGGTGACCCGCGGGTCGAGATCGAGCCGGGACCGCGCCTGTTCGACCGCATGGCGCAGGTGATTCATGAGACTGGGGCCGCCTGGGTCTATGCTGATGCGGTGGACGCTGAGCGGATTGATTATCAAAGAGGCAGCATCCGCGATAGCTTCGACTTCGGTCCATTGATCGGCCTTTCGGTGCACGCCGCTCGCCAGTGTACGAGCGACACCGAATGGAAATGGGGAGGTCTCTACGATCTACGACTGAGGCTGTCTGAACGGTACGCTATATTACGGATTCCGGAGCCTTTGTATCGAGCTTCAGTCGCTGACCGGCGGCCAACCAGCGAGAAACTGTTTGATTATTTGGATCCGCGCAACCGTGATTACCAGCTCGAGATGGAGACAATCGCGACGAGCCATCTAAAGCGTATCGGAGCCTGGTTACCCCCTCGGTTTCAAAGACCTCCGACCGCGTCAGAGAAATTTTCGGTGAAGGCCAGCGTCATCATTCCGGTTCGAAATCGGGAGCGAACCATCCTCGATGCCGTTTGCAGTGCCCTTGAGCAGAACACTACTTTCCCATTCAATGTGCTCGTAATCGATAACCATTCGACCGATCGAACGCCGGAGGCAGTGCGCAGTATCAGAGACCCTCGCCTTCATCACATCATTCCGGAACGCCGGGACCTTGGCATCGGTGGTTGCTGGAATGAAGCTATCCATTCAGAGCTTTGCGGGCGCTACTCAGTGCAGCTCGATTCCGACGATCTGTACATCGACGACACGGTGCTCCAGCGCATTGTCGATACGATAGAAGGCGGTCCCTATTCGATGGTGGTCGGCTCATATGTGACCGTCGACTATACCTTAAAGGAGATTCCTCCAGGCCTAGTCGATCATCGCGAGTGGAGCCGAGCCAATGGGAGGAACAACGCCTTGCGTATCAATGGCCTGGGCGCTCCGCGCGCGTTCGATACCTCGATTCTGCGCCGTTTGGGATTTCCAAACGTCAGCTATGGTGAGGACTACGCGGTCGCCCTGCGGCTTAGCCGGGATTATGAAATAGGTCGCATCTACGAGCCACTTTATCTGTGCCGCCGTTGGGAGGATAACAGTGACAGCGCTTTGCCTGCTGAAGTGGTTAATCGCCACGACTATTACAAAGACTGGCTGCGCACGGCCGAAATCCTCGCTCGCATTAACCTCAATCAAAGAAAATCATCTTTAAAGTGAGCCCTTTGAGTCGTTCCGAGACGATACTGGTAAGAACAATCGAAGGGCTCTTTGAACGTCAAAGGCGGGTCTGGCGCCAGCTCGCAGATGGCGTTCAAGGGCTGGCGGCGGCAGAGACCCGGCCGATCACGATCGATTGGTTTCAGGTCTTCGTCCGTCACATTCCACATCGTATGAGGAGCACGATGGCGGCCGTCGATCCAGCGTCGATTGCTCGACGCGCCTGTTTCCTGTGCGCCAGCAATATGCCTGGGGAAGAAGAGGGAATAGCCTTTGGAAAAGACTTTACCATCTACTGCAATCCGTTACCGGTTGTCGAGCATCACCTGACTATTGTACACCGGGAACATTGTCCGCAGCGGATTCAGGGCCGATTCACCAACATGCTGGACTTGGCGGCCGCTTTGCCCGGTTATTTTATTGTTTACAACGGTCCGGAATGTGGAGCTTCGGCGCCCGACCACCTGCATTTCCAAGCCGGCTCTCGAAAATTGTTTCCAATTGAAAGAGACACCGTCGGAATGACCGGCCCGCTCGTGCCGGACTACCGGCGAAATGTCCTCCTATTTCGAGGATGCGACCGTTCAGCTTTGGTCCAGAGGATGGAACGAGCAGTCGAGAAGCTGGCGCTGATCACCAACCAAGCTGCCGAACCACTGGTCAACATAGCGGTTTTTCATCAGCAAGGGGCGTGGGTAGTTTATCTTTTTCCGCGCAGCAAGCACCGCCCTGAGGCCTTCCACAGCGGCGACCTGATGGTTAGTCCTGCCTCGATTGATTTGTGCGGTATATTCGTTGTGCCGCGGCGGCAGGACTTTGAAAAGCTGACCGGCGAAACAATTGGCGCAATCTTCGATGAGATCACGATTTCGACCGACCAGTTTTGTCAACTAGTGGCTCGGCTGGAGAGAGCAGATTGAACGTCTCAGTAGGTTTGGCTGAACGGCTCTCGGTCGTCGAGGTCGAACTAATCGGCGGATCCTTTGTCGATTCGTTCGGCCAACAATATGGTCCGGGCCGCTACAGATTAACTTCGGAGGTGAGACTTACTCCCACTGACCCGAGCGCGTGCGCGTTTGCTTTGGCTGATATTACCATCGGCATCGGCTTTCATTGGCAGAGGAACGAGCGTCAGGTGTTTCGGGGATGTCTTCGCCTGCTGAAGCGAGGTAGCGGGCTAACGGTTATTAACGATGTCGCGATGGAGGAGTATGTCGCTAGCGTGATAGCGTCCGAAATGAGCCCGACCTGCCCTTTAGAACTGCTCAAAGCTCATGCTGTAATCTCGCGCAGCTGGCTATGTTGTTCGCAAGCTAATCAAACCTGCGCATCGGAAGTTACCGACCGGCAATCCAATGGTTATGAGATCATTCGCTGGTACGACCGGCAAAAACACGCGGATTTCGATGTCTGCGCCGACGACCACTGCCAGCGGTATCAAGGTTTCGCCAAAGTGTCTTCTCAGCGGGTGACTGATGCGGTGAGCGCTACCGCAGGCCTGTTTCTCCGTTACGAAGGGGCTATTTGTGATGCGCGTTTTTCCAAGTGCTGTGGCGGCATCACCGAGCGATATTCAACCGCTTGGGGAGACGCTGACGTTCCTTATCTTAGCTCGGTGGTTGACGGGCCGATGCGCTCGGTTACCGGCAGCGTGGAAGAGTGGATACGGTCTAGTCCGCCTGCTTATTGTAACACGACCAGTGCAGAACTGCTTTCGCGAGTGCTCCCAAAGTTTGATCAGGAGACAAGGAATTTCTTCCGCTGGAAAATTGACTACTCGAGCGAAGAACTGGGCAATCTGATCAGCTCGAAACTTGGCGTGGATCTGGGTCGCATTCAGGATTTGGTGCCACTGGCGCGGGGACCTTCGGGCCGAATCTATCGTTTGCGAGTGGTCGGTGAACGTGACCAACTGATTATCGGCAAGGAGTTGGAAATTCGCCGATGCCTTTCGCCAACCCATCTTTACAGCTCAGCCTTTGTTGTTGAGCGTGCGCCAGACCGCTTGATTCTGCGAGGTGCCGGCTGGGGCCATGGCGTTGGCCTCTGCCAGATAGGTGCCGCGGTTATGGCCGATGCGGGCAGAAATTATCTCGAAATCCTCCAGCACTATTATCCCGGCACAACCGTAGCCTGATTGTGAGGGCGCCCGTGCTCACAGGAGTGCGTTCAATTTCTTGTGGCGCCGCGGTCTTATCGCAGCTCGATAGAATCCGGGCAGAGAACTTGCTTCAGTTCAGCAACAAAAGCCTCGGTCGGCGCCACGCGATAGTTATCGCCGAAGAGGAAAATAGCTTCGCGTTGGTCACTAAAAGCGACATGCAAATAGATGAGGGACTGTCCTTTGTGGCGCTGGAGAAGTTCCTTTAAGCGTAACAGTTCAGCTTCGGCTAAACGCTCGCGTGCCGCTCGAATCCGCACTTCGCGCACAGCTTCGCTCAGCGCTTTACCCAGGGGATGGACTTCGTCGAGGATAATCTGTGCTCGTTCGTCGTCGACATCGAGCCTCCCTTTCACTACGACTGGCTGATCGCCTGAGATTACAGTTTCATATTTTTGATACGTTTCGGGCCACGCTATGCACTCGACTGTGCCCTCGCGATCTTCGAGCTGAAAAGTTGCGTAGCGTTTACCCGCCTTGTTGTTCTTGAGCTTGACCGCATGAATTACCCCAGCCAGCCTTACTTGTGTTCCATCGGCTGCGGATGGCAAATCGGCGGTCGTTAGCCTGCCAATCCGGCGGAGCTCACGTTCATATTTATCGAGCGGATGGGCGGTGATATAGAAGCCCAGCGCTTCCTTTTCGAAATTGAGCAATTCGTGTTGCGGCCACTCGGTCGCGGGTCCGCGCACAGTCAAAGCCGGTGGCAAAATCTTTTGACTGAACAGGCTGATTTGATTGCGCACGGCGTCATTTTCTTCACGCTGCGCCAGTCTTAAGGCGTCATCAACTTGGGCCATCAAGGCAGCACGGGGCATCCCGATCGAGTCCATCGCGCCACATTTGATTAAGGCTTCGAGTACCCTGCGATTGGCCAGTTGTGTGCCAACGCGAATACAGAAATCGGCGAGGCTCTTGAAATCGCCACCTCGTTCACGCACCGCGATTATTTCTTCCGCGGATTTCACCCCGATCCCCCGAATGGCACCGAGACCAAACCGAATCGCACCATCGCTGACCGTGAACTTGACGCCGCTGCGATTAATGTCGGGTGGCAGCACGGGAATACGCATTTCGCGCACGGCTGCGATGTTTTTATAAGTCTTGTCGGTGTCATCCATATCGAGCGACATCAGGGCCGCCATAAATTCGTGCGGGAAATGGGCTTTGAGATAAGCGGTAGTATAAGAGGTCAGCGCGTAGGCCGCCGCATGGGAACGGTTGAAGCCGTAGGAGGCAAAGGTTGCGATTTTCTCGAAGATCGATTCCGCCAGACTTTGCTCGACTCCGTTTCTGATGGCGCCGGCGATAAACCGCTCGCGCTCTTTTTGCATTACCGCGATCTGCTTCTTGCCCATCGCAGCGCGTAGGATGTCGGCTTCTTCCAGCGTATAGCCGGAAAGGGCCTGTGCCGCCCGCATCACCTGCTCCTGGTATATGATCACGCCGTAGGTATCCCGCAGCACCGGCTCAAGCAGCGGGTGATCGTACTCGACCGGCTCTTTGCCGTGCTTGCGTCGAATGAACGGCTCGACCATGCCCGCATCGAGGGTTCCCGGCCGAAACAGTGAGATTGCCGCGATCACGTCTTCGAAGCAGGAAGGCTTGAGCTCGGTCAGAAACCGACGCATTCCCGATCCTTCCATCTGGAAGACGCCGACGGTGTCGCCACGCGCGAGCAGCTGATAAGTTTCAGGGTCGTCAAGATTGAGCTGGTTGAGGTCGGGCACTGCCTTCCCACCGCGCGCGGCGAGCTCGAGTGTGTCCTTAATCAGGGTGAGGTTTTTGAGGGCTAAAAAATCAAATTTGACCAGACCGATTTCCTCGACACCCTTCATCGAGTACTGAGTAATCCAGGCACCATCGCCGTTTTGTTCCTTGTCGACATACAGGGGCACCATCTCCTCCAGTGGCCTGTCCGAGATAACCACTCCCGCAGCATGACGCGACGCATGTCGGAGCAAACCCTCGAGTTTGAAGGCGTATTCAAAGAGCTCCGGATACCGCTCGCGCTCGGCCCGCAGACGCGGTTCCATTTCCAGAGCGTCTTTTAAGGGGTAATCGCGGCCTTGCTTGGGTGCAGGATAAAGCTTGACTATGCGATCGGTCTCTGCGAAGGAAAGTCCCAGGACACGGCCCACGTCGCGGATGGCTTGCTTGCCCTTTATCGTGCCGAAAGTGATGATTTGCGCCACGCGATCATCGCCGTACTTACGACGCACGTAGTCAAGGACTTCGTCGCGCCGCTCGAAGCAGAAGTCAACATCGATATCCGGCATCGAGCGGCGGCCCGGGTTGAGCCAGCGCTCGAACAGAAGCTTGTGTTCAATCGGGTCAACCTCGGTAATGCGAAGGGCGTAGGAAACCAGGCTGCCGACGACTGAGCCTCGTCCGGGTCCGACGGGGATCCCGAGCTGGCGGGCGTGATTTATAAAGTCAGCGACTATCAGCATATAACCGGAGAAGCCCATTTCCCGGATGACAGGGAGTTCCCGCTCGAGCCGCTCGAAATAGGGTCTTTCATCAAAGGCACCGCGCCGCGCATGTAATTCGTTCAAGCGAGCTGCCAGACCGCTGCGCACCTGCTGTTCCAGCAGATGGTCCAAATTGGCTGCAGTCGGGCTCTCCGTCTGAGCCCCGCTCGAGGCCGCCTGCAGGTCGCTTTGCGGTTGGTAAACGGGGAAGTGAAACTTGCCGAACTCGAATTCAAAATCAACCTGCTCGGCGATCGCCACTGTATTTCTGAGTTCCTCGGAGTCAGCGCCAAACGCCGCCGCCATTTCCTCGGGAGTCTTGACATAGAGCTGGTCTGTATCAAAGCGCCAGCGGGTTTCATCCGCCAAGGTTTTGCCAGTCTGTATACACAGCAGGACTTCATGTGCTTTCGCGTCCTCACGATGCAGATAATGGCAATCGTTGGTCGCGGCCAGGGGCAGACCCAAGGAACGGGCAAGGTCGCGCAATGGAGCGTTGAGTTGCCCATGCAACTCGTTGTCTTGCAGTTCCAGGTAAAAACGGCCTGGAAAGGTTCGAGCATACCATTCAGCCGCCTCGCGGGCCTTGTCGAGCCGACCCGTTCGGAGAGCCCGTGCGACCTCTCCGCTTAAACATCCGGATAAGACGATCAGCCCGTCTGATAGCTCGCTGAGAATTTCGCGATCGATGCGCGGCTTATAATAAAGACCCTCCTTGTAAGCAGCGGTCAGCAATCGGCACAGGTTGCGATACCCGGTGCGCGACTGGGCTAACAGAATCAAATGGTAGTTGCCGGCTGCTTCTATATCGTCGCTTCGCGGCTGAGTCCGATCATGGCGGCTACCGGGTGCCAGGTAGACTTCACATCCAATAATCGGTTTGATCCCGTGCTGCTTTGCCTTGGAGAAAAACTCGACGGCACCGAACATGTTTCCATGGTCGGTCATCGCAATTGCCGACATACCCGAGTTTTTCACGTGTTCGAGCAGGGGGCCGATTTTGTTCGCCCCGTCGAGCAGGCTGTACTGCGTATGGACATGCAAGTGGACAAAGCTCATAACCGGCACCACCTCCCTGCGGCCGCTCACGCTTACGTAGCTGCCGTCGTTATTGTAGCCCAGAAGGCAGAGTCGCGGATGAATCTAGTCGCCACCGTGATCCTCTCCAAGGCGTATCTTTCCACAGCTGCGCAACTCCGAGCTGTGGACCGCCCTGATCAACTCGTCCACAGGGTGTGATTGGCGAAGCACCTCCTGCGCGCATTGATTCGGGCGAGGTAAAGGGTGAAGGCCTGCAACCTCACCCAACCACGCGAAAGATTACTGGAGGAATCAGAAAGCGCTGCGGAAGACGTTAATGGCGCGAGATGGGGGTTCGGGCTCCAGATGGAGCCGTAAGAGATGCTGGCGGCGCGACTCCCTTCTATGCACGGCGCGCGCCCGTTTGTGAGCCCGCTCCAGCAGAGCCTTCCGATGACGGGGCTTGTGACGCAGCGGTAGCTGTACCTTCGGTCACTGGTGCTATTCCTTCTGGTGTCGCCTCGGCGGCAGCTGCAGGTGCTTCCGCCACGGTTGGCGGCAAAACCGTTGCGACCGGATAATCAGTGTCAAAAATGGGGCGAACATTGCCGCTAAACTTTAGTGCGGAAACGTGTAGAACGTCATGGATTCCCAGTGGTGCAACATCAACTTCGATCGACTCTGGTATCTCTAGTGGAAGGCACTCGACCAGAACTTCGCGTTCAAGCGGTTGGAGAATACCACCTTGAACTGCTCCCGCGGGGCGACCGACGAATCTGAGAGGGACGGAGACCCGTAGGGGCTTGTTGAGGTCGACTTCGAGGAAGTCAACGTGCAGGATATCGCCTTTGACCGGCGTCCGCTGTACCTGTTTTAGAATAACATGCTTGCCATCAAGTTCTGGTGAGGCCGACTTAAGCCGAATGAGCCTCTGTCGCGCATTGGCGCTGACCTGGTGATTTAATTCTCGAGCATGCACCGCGACCGGCGTGGCGGCGCTCAAGTTGCCATAAAGAATTCCAGGAATCCGGCCCTGCCGGCGCAGTCGGTTAACCAATCCCTTGGGCCTTACCTGTCTTTTTTCGCATGTAAGATCGACCGTTTCCATTGGCTCCTTAAGGATCCAGACAATAGCTGGAAATTCCCGGCTGCTCTAGTTAAAGAGCGAGCTGACTGATTCTTCATTGTGAATCCGCCGAATAGCCTCAGCTATGAGGCCACCGACCGATAGGACTTTAAGGTTAGAGAGTTCGGCTTGGGCTTTCGCGCGCAAAGGAATCGTGTTGGTGGTTACCAGTTCCTTAATCGAGGAGGCGTTGAGCCGTTCGCAGGCCGGGTCTGAGAGAATCGGGTGTGTCGCACAGGCCATTACTTCGCGCGCGCCGGCCTCCAAAATGACCTTGGCCGCCTCAGTTATCGTCCCCGCGGTATCGATCATGTCATCCACCAGGAGAGCAAACGAATCGCGCACATCGCCGACCAGTCTCATCTCGCTGACCTCGCTAGCCCGAGGGCGACGCTTGTCGATGATTGCAAGATCAGCATTGAGGCGACGCGCGAAGGCTCGCGCCCGTTCCACGCCGCCGGCGTCGGGTGAGACTACCGCCACCCGGTGACCGTCGACGCGTTTGCGCAGATACTGCACCAGCACCGGCATTGCGTAGAGATTGTCAACCGGGATATTGAAAAAACCCTGAATCTGGCCCGCATGGAGATCGACGGTTAGTACGCGGGAAGCTCCGGCGGTGGTGATGAGGTCGGCCACCAGCTTTGCGCTTATTGGTACTCTCGGCGCCACTTTACGATCCTGACGAGCATAGCCGAAGTAGGGGATGACCGCCGTGATACGTCCGGCTGAGGCACGCCGCAGCGCGTCCATCAGCAACAGCAGCTCCATCAAGTTCTCGTTCGGTGGGGTACAAGTCGACTGGATTACGAAGCAGTCGCCACCCCGAACATTTTCTCGCACTTCCACCAACACTTCGCCATCCGGAAATCGGCCCACTTCAACCTGCCCGAGCTTGACGCCGAGATGTTCGGCGATTTCCCGCGCCAACGCTGGATTTGAATTGCCGGTGAAAATCTCGAGTTCGTCTTTCACCCGGTCAGACATCTGCGAGCCCTCCGTTTGGGTGAGAAATCGGCGTTTCTCCTACAACGTAGTTTTATTCGTCATCGGGCTTCAGCCCGCACGCCCATCATCTCACGTGCCGCTTCGGTCAGCGTGGTGGCAGGCGTTGTTGCACGGTAGGCTTCCGCTTAGGCATCAAGGGCAGGCTCGGCTCCGTGCTCCGCTATCGAGCCCCGGAATGGCTGGGCGGGAAGGATTCGAACCTTCGAATGCCAGGTCCAAAGCCTGGTGCCTTACCAGCTTGGCGACCGCCCAGCAGCGACCTCACCCATTCAGCGGCCGGCGGAGTTCCGTCACTACCTGGCCCGCCGAGCCTTAAGCCTAACTAATTCACGAGGAGCTAACCATGCTGTGCTCCTCATGCTACCATGAACGCGAGAACCGATCAGTCGTGGGACGAAGTCCCGAGGTAAAGCCGAATATCCGCTGTACAGAGCGCCGGGAATGGTAAGGACGAGCGAAGCGAGTGTCAACGACCTCCGCCGAGCTATCAGCCACCATTTACCGTTACAGACTTGAAACCGCGAAGCATCGTACGTCGGGTGCGTGCCGCGCCATCTCTTGGGAGGCCTTGAAAGCTTGCTCGGCGGAATCGAAGAGACCGAATACGCTGCCCCCGCTACCGCTCATCGCCGAGGCGCGAGCTCCCAGCTGATCCATCAACTGCTTGAGCCGCTGGATTCGTGGCCATTTAGCAAACACAACGGATTCGAGGTCATTGACCAGATGATAGGGCATAATGTGGCCCTTGATGATTGCGCGGAGATGCTCCTCTGGCGCAGGTCCACTCCAATGGCTGGGTTGCAGCTCGCCAAAGACACTCGCGGTCGAGACTTCGAATGGGGGCACAGCAATCACCGCGAACACCCTCGCCATCGCGGGGATAGGTTCTATCTTTTCTCCAATTCCTCGCACGCGAGAGGGGACCGGATTGAGGAAGAACGGCACGTCCGCACCAAGTCTCGCTGCCAAGATATTCAAAGCGGTTGAGTTTCGTGATCCGCAAACCTTGACCAGCATGCGAAGAACTGCGCCCGCGTCGCTCGAACCGCCGCCTAAACCAGCCGCTACCGGAATTTCTTTCTGCAGCCTGATTAGCACTTTGGCTCGAACGCCGAACTCGTCCATGTATTTTCGCGCAGCTCTAACGGCCAGATTGGCCTCGCCCGTGGGAATTTGGGCCGAGCTACTGTGAAGCTCCACCGATCGCGACTGAGACGGGCGCAGCTCAAGATTGACCTTATCGTACAACGAAACTGGAACAAAGATGGAGTCGATTTCGTGATAACCGTCGGGCCGCCTTCCTGTTACGCGCAGGAACAGGTTGAGCTTTGCCGGTGCCACCTCGCCCAGCGGTTTAATCATAATTGACCGATGTGAAGACTGGGCGATGGTGCAATAATCATCATGGCCTCGGTTCGACCGTGTCACGCCCGGCGGTAGCGTCGGTTCTTGTTATTCGTGCGGTAGCTCGGCGCGCGTCTTTCCTGATGACGCTCAGGAAACCGACCACAGTCAACAGCAGGCCGCCGACTACCAGAACATAACCGGTCAGAAATGTTGCATGATAGAAATCCATCCGAGCGGTGGCGTAGGAGAGCCGCCGTTGCTCGGCGGTGAGGGGCGCCAGCACTGCTGCAGCGCCCGAGTCAAGGTCGTCAAAGCTGAGATACGCAGGATCGGCGGCGGCAACTCCTGCACTTTTGATCAACTGGCTATACCGTTCGGTGTTAAGACGGCCCACCAGCCAATTGCCAGTTCCGAGCAGGATTAACGCGATGCCCAGCACTGCCCGCCAGTCATGATAGACGTCAGGTATTTTCATCTGCGTTGATGGCTCCGTCAGATTCAGCTCAGGACATCAAATTTTACGCTAAACATTACAGATAACCACGACCCGCAGATATGACTGGACGACTGGTTGGTCCATTTCACTTCTGACTGGCGCGCAAAGCGTTACGAACGCATTCGCGGAACAAGGCGGCGTAGTTCATGGTGACTCCGAGTCCTTTCATTATGCCGTCGAGTCCGATGAGCGCTCGTAGCAGAAAGATGCTGTGGCGGGGGGATTTGTACAGTTTGTGCTCAAAGGCAATTTCGCCGACCGTTGCCGCTTTCGAGACTGCGTCATATTCGTTGGGGTGATACATCCGGTCAACAATCACCGGCTCGAAAAGAATGTAGATGATCCGTACCATCGGGGCTGGATCCTGCTCGGGGCTCAGGTACCCAAGTTTCAGCAGAGCTGACGCAAGCGAGCGGTCATTCTGTTCGATAATCGCTTGAGCGAGCTGCAAACTGGCGCGCCTTACAATCGGTGAAAAGTACCGGACAGAGCCAAAGTCCAACACTCCAAGCCGCGGATGCCAGGTGACCAGGTAGTTGCCCGGCTGGGGATCGGTGTGCAGAACGCCGAACTCGAGAATTTGCCGCCAGACCAGCTCGTAGTACTTGCGCGCCACCCAGGTTCGAAGCTCAAGGTCGGCCATTTCGCCGAAAATGTCGGCCAACCGATAGCCGTCGATGTAGCTCATTGTCAGCACGCGGCGGCTGCTAAGATGTCTAATTACGCGCGGGATAAGGACAGACTGGTCGTTGCCGAGCAGGCGGCGGAAGTGCTCCATGTTACGAGCTTCATTGACGTAATCGAGTTCTTCGCGTAAGCGTTCTTCCAGCTCATTGTAGATACTTTTGGTGTCAATCCGCTGTCGCATCAGGTCTCCGGCGATTGCCTGCAGCGTTCGCAAGAGCAATTTTAGGTTACCGAGATCCTGCTCGACGGTTGCGTCGACCCCAGGATACTGGATCTTGACCGCAACCTCTTCTCCACTTTTAAGTCGCGCCCGATGGACCTGTCCGAGTGACGCGGCCGCGAAGGCTTCGGTGTCGAAACTGGCGAAGAGCTGTTCGGGCGGTTTCGACAGTTCGCGCCGGATTTGTTGTGAGATCGCCCGATAGTCCATTGGTGGCACGCTTGCCTGAGTGGTCCGCAGGATATCGATAGCTTCGATCGGCAGCAGATCCTCACGCATCGAGAGCATTTGCACCAGCTTCATGAAAGCGCCACGAAGTTCTTTGGACCCTTCAACAATCCGTCGCGCATTTTTGAGGTGAATATCGAACAACTTCTGTTCATAGCGTGCGCTGGTAAGGAAAGGTCGGCGCAAAGAGGTCCACAGATAGCTCGAGCCCACCTGGGAGGCGAGACTTCCCATCTTTAAAGCTCGCCGTGTCCGTCCGCTCGTAAGGCTCTTGCGTTCCACCACGTCTATGTCCTGGACCTGCGTTGTTCTAAAACTTGTGGTTTGCTCTTGGTGTGGACCCGATTAATAAGCGTTGCCGCCAATGCCGCACCAAAACCGTTATCAATATTGACAACCGTCAAGCCGCCCGCGCAGCTGTTTAACATCGATAGCAGTGGTGCAATACCGCCCAGGGCTGCACCATAGCCAATGCTCGTCGGAACTCCGATTACCGGGCTGTTCACCAAACCCGCAACGACCGATGGAAGCGCTCCTTCCATGCCGGCGACAACAATTATTACATTGGCCTCCTCGAGCAGCTCGAGTTGCGAGATGAGCCGATGAAGCCCGGCGACTCCAACGTCGTATAGGCGCTGGACTCGATTTCCGAAGAATTCGGCGCTGACCGCTGCTTCTTCAGCCACCGGGAGATCTGAGGTCCCTGCACTGACCACAACTATAGCACCTTGCCCCAATGGTTCGGGTCGCTTTCGCAGCAGCAGCCCAATTCGCGCATCCGGTCGGTAGTCGAGTTTCCGGATCTTGCGCCGAATCGCGATAGCCTTGGCGGAATCGAGGCGCGTAATCATCAGATTGAGCGCACTCGCATTAGCTCGCTGCGCGATTTTGACCAGTTGATCCGCGGTTTTCCCGGCTCCGAATACCACTTCGGGGACTCCGCGGCGAAGTTCACGATGGGTATCCAGCCGGGCAAAGCCAAGGTCCTCATATGGTAAATGGCGCAGGCGGGCCACCGCGCGGGCGGTCGATAGGCGACCCGAGGCAACCTCATCCAGAAGGCGGCGGATTTCTGCTTCCGTCATCGGCATTGCTGAGAGTCGAGGGTCAGGGGATGATCAAGGTGTAGTACCACTTCTCGTACGGCACGCGCATCACTGCGGGCCACGGTCAGCATAGCGCTGCCCGCTCTGAGCTGTTCGCCGACTTTGGGAATATGGCCGAGCCGTTCCACTATCAAGCCGCCGATGGTGGTGTACTCGTCGGCTTCGGGAAGCCCGAGTCCGAACCGCTCGTTCAGGTCTGCCACTGTTGCGTGGCCTGAGACGACCAGCGTTCGGGGCCCAGCGACCCGAGTCAACTCTTCACCCACATCATGCTCATCCTCGATTTCGCCGACGACTTCTTCGAGCAAATCCTCGATTGTAATGATTCCCGACGCGCCGCCATATTCGTCGACCACCACCGCGAGAGTTTCACCAGTGCGCTGGAGCGCAATCAGAATCTCATCAAGCGGTGTCGATTCGGAAAAGTAGCTCACCGAACGCATTACCTCCCGTACCTCACCGGCCAGGTCAGGCGCTTCGAGCAGATCGAAAGCGTGCACGACACCGACAATATCGAAAATCCGTTCATGAAAAACCGGGATACGTGTGAAACCTTCCCGGCGCACCACTTCGATTGCGCCTGCGATGGTCGTTTCCTCGGGAATGGCTTGAACCTTAACCAAGGGCACCATCGCCTTGCGCGCCTCAGCCCGAGAGAAGCGGAAAATGCGGCTGATCATCTGTTGCTCGTCGGGCATGATGGCGTCGGTGGTTTCGGTAGCGGCGCTGCGGCCGTGCGGTTGCCGCCGGATGAGGAGTGCCAGATCTTCACGGCTGAGGAACACCGTTTCGCTGTCGGAGGGAACTCCGGCCAGCCGACGCAATTGCCGACTGAGCGCTGTTTCGGCCGCAAGCAAGGGGGCGAGAACTGTGGCGAGGAAGCTCAACGGGCGAGCCGCGAACCGGGCGAACCGCAGCGGAGCTTTGAGTGTCGCAATTTTGGGAATCGACTCACCCAACAAAAGCGATACCGGAGCTAGAATGAAGGGCGCGAGGTAGGACGCCTGGGGGCTTAAGCCGTGTAAGAAACTGCTAAGCGCAGCAGCTGCTATCACGGTGGCAAGACTAGTTCCGGTGAGTAACATGGCTACCACTCGATCGCGCCGCTGAAGCAGCTTTCCCAGCACCACCGCGCGTGGATCCCCCCCTTCCCGTTCAGCGTGGACCTTGAGGTCATCGGCTGCCACCAACGCGACTTCGCTCGCCGCAAAGAAGGCTTGACACAGGACACAGGCCAGCACTACAGCAAGCAGCACCACGATTCCCATGCTAGCTGGCTCCAGCCTCGCTCGAGGGCCGTCTGAGCCGCACCACCTCGATGTTGGCACCTCGCACCCGTTCGACGGCACCATCAAGATTGCCCAACTTGAAGCGCTCACCGCGGCGGGGTACTCGCCGGAGTCGCTTAAGGAGATAGCTGCTGAGGGTATCTCCGCATGCGGAAGGGAGAGTAATGCTATCGCCGATTGCCTCGCGCAGTCGGTCGAGGGCGATGGAGCCCGACGCGATCCATTCGCCTGGGCCCACTTTGGTTAGTTCCGGCCCTTCAAAATCGAATTCGTCGCTGATTTCGCCAAAAAGTTCCTCGAGCAGATCTTCGAGGCTGATGAGGCCCACCACCCGCTTGGATTCATCCAGAACTATTGCTAGTTGAACACGCCCACGGCGCATTTCATTGAAGAGCTCGCCCAGCGGCTTGTTGGGCGGCACGAAGTATGCCGGCCGGAGCAGTCTTTCCAATCGTGGCGGCGCGGCTTCCAAGCGCTGCGTCACAAAGTCTTTGACATGCAGGATGCCAATAATGTTGTCAGGCTGTCCACGATAAATCGGTATGCGCGAAAAGTGACCGCGAATTACCTCGGTCAGCAACTGGTCTGGGGGTGTTGCCAGGTCAAGTGAGAAAATTCGCTCGCGCGGCGTCATTATCTCGGCTGCTCGGCGGTTGCCAAAATCGAATACTTTGTGAATCAACTCGCGTTCCTGAGGTTCAACTTCGCCGAGGACTTCGCCCGTACGCAGCAACGCCTTGAATTCCTGTTCCGAAACCAAAGCCGGACGCGGGGGTTCTATTGTGGGTGTAAGCCATCTCACCATCGGATGAAGTAGGGCACTCAAAGCTGCGAGCGGCCGGGCAGTCACCGTGGCGATGGCGACCGGGAAGGCGAGCGCGAAAGTCTTGGGCGTGATATCGGCAAAAATCAGCACGAGCGATATCATTAAGGGCACTGACAACCATGCGCCGAGCGGACCTAGCCAGGTCAGCAAGAAGGTGGTCGCCAGACATTCAGCGAACACATTTGAAATTTCGTTAAGACCGATGATCACGAGCAAGGATTCGAGCGGTCGAGCCATCATTCGCTCGAGGGCTTCTCGAACCTGGTTTGCCAACCTCTGACGGGTAGATTCCATTCGCAATAATGCGAACAGGGCAGTTTCCGAGGCCGCCAGCATTGCGCTTAAGAAAAGGAGCAGCGCTACGATGATTGGAAGAAGAGCCATCGAGAGTGTGCACAGAGCATGCGTTCCACTCAACTGGGGCGCAGCTGATCCCAGCCGCGATGGGATACGGCAGAAATGTTGCCGGTCGAATTAACCAGCAGGGCCTGCTTATCGCGTGTGATTTCCCCGATGCAGCTAACCGCTACACCCAGGTGGCGCCGCAACGCAGCTTCGGAAATCTCGTTGCGCAAGCAAAAAAGCAGCTCATAATCGTCCCCGCCGCTCAGCGCCAGATCGCAGTCATCTCCGTAGACTCGCCGGTAGGCTGCAGATAGCGGCAGGCGAGTGCTGATGATCCTGGCACCGACGCCGCTGCATTCAAGGATGTGGCCGAGGTCCTGCCACAATCCGTCGCTGATATCAATCGCCGCCGGCGTCGGTTGGAGGCGCGCCAATTTGCGACCTGCAGCAACTTGTGCTCTTGGTTGCAGAAATCGCTTTACGAGTTGATTGCGGGCGGAACCCACTGCTGGGATCTTGTTCTGAAGAATGCGCAGGCCTAAGGCGGCGTCGCCGATGTTCCCCGTAACATAGACTTTATCGCCTGGGCGGGCAGTGTCCCGACGCATAGCTTGGGTTTCGACCTCCCCCAGCAAGGTGATTGTAATGGATAGTTGGTTGGCCCGTGTGATGTTTCCACCAACCACCGCAACCGCGGCTTCCGCGGCGGCCTTCCGTAGCCCCCGATACAGCCCATCAAAGAATCCAGCATCCAGTCCTGGTCGAACAGCGAGGTTGACAACGCAACTCGTCGGGACCCCGCCCATCGCGGCGATGTCGCTCAAGTTGACGTTGAGTGCTCTTGCTCCGAGCATCGCCGGGGTGCCCCATTGAAGGTTGAAATGCACCCCCTCGACCATCGAATCGACAGTGATGAGTTGAGGTCTGGGTGAAGGGGCAAGTAGCGCACAATCGTCGCCGGGTCCAAGGATGACGCGCCGTGTTCGCGGCAGTTTGCCGCACAAACGTGCGATAAGCTCAAATTCTCCGGGTGGCTCCTTCACGGCAACGGCCTGAATCGCGCAAGGATCCCATTGGCCGGTGACGAAAAAGCTCTACGCGAACGGTTCGAGAGCAACCCGGACCCGAAGTGAACCGACCTGACCATCGACAGCAAGGCTAAAACACGTAGATACCAAGAGGCAAGGTACCGGGACCTAAATTAGCTTAGCTAATAATTGCCCTCTTTGAATCGGCCGACCGGTTGGGCTAGGCTCGCAGCTACGGTGATAAGCTAATCGGTTGAAAAGCGGCGAGGACCCCCTTAACAGGTGTCCTTAACCTTGGCGATTATGCCACAAGCTTCAGTAACAAACGTTTCTAGCTTGTTTGCGACAGGCTCCAACCTTATGAGCACGCAGTCCCAAACTCTCGCAGTGGCTGGCTCGAGTGGACCACGGTTCATGGCTTACCGTTCGACCTGCAATTAGGAGATGCACCGATGGCGACAACGCAATCGGAGGTTGTTGAGGACGATCCGATTGAATTGCTGTTTCAACGCGGCGTAACTGACGGCTTGCCGGTGGTTCCACCCACTCGCGAGCGCGTCGACCGTATGCTCGCAGCTGCCCCTGGCCGACGACGCGACGAGTTGATCGGAGTACTCGGCCCGCAGATGGGACGGGCGACGGTTGAAAAAGTCGCCATCAACGCGGTGATGGCGGGGTGCAAACCTGAATACTTCCCAGTCGTTCTGGCAGGAGTAGAAGCCTTGTGTGACGCTGCGTTCTGCGCGCATGGCCTTAGCATCACGCTCATGTCAGGCGCTCCACTGGCGATCATCAATGGGCCGGTGCGGAATCGCATCGGCCTTAACTCGGGTCACAACGCGTTAGGACACGGATTTCGGGCCAATGCAACTATCGGACGGGCGTTGCGCCTGGTCACGATGAACATTGGCGGTGCGCGGCCCCATGGCGTGACCAAGGCAACGCTGGGACATCCAGGTCAATACAGTTTCCTGGTGGCCGAGTACGAAGAAGCGTCGCCCTGGGAGCCGTTTCATGTCCAACGCGGCTTCCGCAAGGCGGACTCGGTTATCACTCTCTTTGGTGGCACCGGCTTTTTTCAAATCGTTGATTTTGCCAGCAATACGGCGGAGAAGCTCCTGTCAACCATCGGGGGGACCATGGGATGCATCAACAGTTATCGCGAATATCCCCTGATGTCGGATACCGTTTTGGTGCTGAGCCCGGAGCATGCGGCGACGATTGCTCGCGACGGATGGTCGAAGCGCGACGTCTCTAACTATCTCTACGAAACGGTCGTCCGCCAGCAACCGCCGCAGGGGATCCTTGGGCCGCCACGTGGGCGGGTTGCGCGATGGACCACCGCCGAGGGAGCGACGCGCAAGTTTCGCTCTCCCGAGTCTATAATCGTACTGGTTGCCGGGGGCACCGCGGGGCGCCTTTCCGCAGTGATTCCCGGATGGGTATCGGAGGAGCTGGCTGGTAGTTCACCCGTCAGCAAACTGATACGGCTCGAATAAGGGTGCCCACTGAAGGAGGAAGCGTTGCGCGGGTGGAAAACGATAGGTACCGAGAGGAAGAAAGGAGTTTTAGTCATGACAGATGATCTTCTGGATCCTGTTGGCTTCGAAAGTGCTGGGCCGCCCAAGCCGATGGCCAAGCGCCTCGATAGTCTAAGTGGCAAAACAATCGGAATACTCGATATTGGCTTTCCCAATGGCAATCTCTTCCTGGATCGGGTGGAAGAGGTACTCCGAAGCAAGTATGGAGTGGCGGAGTTCGTAAGGCGCGCCAAGCCGAGCCCTGCGCGACCAGCGGATGACGAGGTAAGGAGGGAGTTGATCGAGGCCTGTGATGCGATTGTAGAAGGGACCAGCAGTTGAGGGTCTTGCATGTCGTGCAGTTCGCACGACACCGCCTATTTCGAGGAACAGGGAATTCCCACCGCGAATATAGCGACTACAGAGTTCCGGGAAGCAGGGCGTATCCAGTACACCAATCTCGGATACCCCAATTATGACATCGTCTTCATTCCTCACCCAATTTTTCCACTGACCAAAGAGGAAACCTTCGCCAAAGCCGACGCAGTGATTGACGAAATTGTGAAACGGCTGACTGAGGATCAGACATCTCGGCGAGTTTGAAGCGACGGCAGCCGCGACCTCCTGCCCGCATTTTAAATCGTGCGGGGCGGGGGGTCGCATGGGCTTAACGGGTAACTCGCCACTTTCCGATTTGGCGTCGGTCGCGAGCCGCTAGGCTGCTTCGCCGAGCATCCGGCGCAAGCGCTGAATTCGGCGCGAGAGGGGCGGGTGAGTCGAAAATAAATTGTCCAGAAACCCTTCATCGTCGTCCCGGGCGCCTGTGAGGGGATTGACAATAAAAAGATGAGCAATGCCGCGAGACGCGTGGGCGAGCGGTGACTGACTTTGCGCGATCTGTTCGAGTGCGCGCAGCAGGGCCCGCGGATTGCGCGTAAACTCGACGGCTGAAGCGTCAGCGAGGTATTCGCGCTGGCGCGACACAGCCATGGCGATCAAACCGGAGAAAAGCGGTGCCAGCATTGCCAGAATGAAGACCGCGGTTGTGAGCAACATTCCACTTTCCCCTTGACTTTCCTCACCGTCGTCGCGTCCGCCCAAGCCGCCGAAGAAGGACCAGCGCATCAAAAAGTCGGTTAGCATTGCCACGCCGCCAACCAACACCGCGATCATCATCATTGTACGAATATCATAATCGCGGATATGCGCCATCTCGTGGCCGATGACGCCTTGTAGCTCTTCTCGATCCATCTGATCCACCAGCCCCTGCGTGACACAGATAACGGAATGCCACGGATCGCGCCCAGTGGCAAAAGCGTTAGGTGCCGGGTCATCAATGATGTAAAGCCGGGGGACGGGCATGCGCGACGCCAAGGCCATCTCCCGCACAACGTCTGTAACCACTTGGTGTTGTGGTGAGTCCGGCAGTAGGGGACGTGCATGGGCTGATGCGAGGACAAGAGTCGCACCACCAAAGTAGGAGATCAGTGATTGGAAGGAGCCAACTACCAGCGCGGAAACCGTGAGTAGAGGAAAACCAACCAGTTGCCCGTCTTTTAGCCGTACAGTGCCCAAGACGAAATCGAGACCGAAGCCGAGGGCAGAGAAGAGCGCGAGAAACACCAGGACAAGCAGGACCGTGGCGCGGCGGTTGCGACGCTCCAATTCACGAAAATCGGCGCGCGTAGCTGCCATCTTCCCGGGATTGTCGATTTAAGAGGCGCGCTGAGTTCCCAACGAAAGGTCGACCTTCGGTACGGCCTGGTCTTCTGCCGAGGTCTGGAAATATTCAGCCGGGCGAAAGCCGAATTGTGTGGCAATGATGCTGGCTGGGAAGGTCTCAATGCGATTGTTCAGATCCAACACCGCATCGTTGTAGGCCTGACGAGCGAATGCGATCTAATTCTCAGTGGTGGTCAGCTCTTCCTGCAATCGTAAAACGTTGCCATCCGCCTTTAACTGCGGGTAATTTTCCATTAACGCCAGCAGCCGACCGAGACCAGCGGTGAGCTCGTTTTCCGCTCGAACTCGTGTTTGCTGACTGGGAGCTGCAATCGCCCGATTGCGGGCTTCGATTACCTGACCAAGTGTCTCTCGCTCAAATTGCATGTAGCCTTTGACTGCTTCTACCAGGTTTGGAATGAGGTCGTGGCGACGTTTGAGCTGGACGTCGATTTGACGCCAGGCATTCTCGACAGCGTTGCGCATCCTGACGAGCGAATTATAGGTAAAGATCAAATATAGCGCGACAATAACGATAATTCCGATGACTATCCAGGTGCTCATTGAGGCTGTATTCTCCCCCTCACTGACTCCGCTATCCATCTATTAAACAGTCTTCTTATAAATAGTCGTTCGTTGTGCGGGCGCTGGTTTGAAACCACCAACTCTCTTTCTGAGACGAGCGCCGCTGAAGAATGATAACAGAAAGTTTTTCTGCAAAAGCGTTTGTCGGGAGGGATCTCGGAGGCATGGACGGCTCGGCGGCCGTCCATGCCTGGCCCTTAAAAAAAGCGTGATTTCGACTCAAAAGGAATGGCTTTTAGTTGATCTGAATCTTGACCGGCCGTGCTTCGGCGCGCTTCTCGATCCTTACTTCAAGCACCCCGTCTTTGTAGCTGGCCGTCACGTGTTCAGGGTCAGCATCTTTGGGTAACTCGAAACTGCGCCGTATCGGACCGTAATGACGCTCAGCCAGATGAACCTCAGCGTTTTTTGGCCATTCCGGGCGCTTCCGTTCGGCCGTCACCCTAAGCGTATGATCCTCGACCCTGAGGTCGACGGAATCATTTTTCAAACCCGGCATATCGAAATAGAACCGGTAGCTTTCGTTATCCTCCATGACGTCGGTAGCTGGACGTATGGGAGTTTGAAAGCTCGGCTCAAAATCTTCAAACAAGTGATTAAATCCGTTAAATAACCAGCCACTGTTCGGAAATGAGCTTTCATACCTGATTTCCATTCAATAATTACCTCCTGCGAGTCGAGTCGGGGAAAACGTTGATCGAACCAACTGTCCGCTAACCTCGTCCGCTGCTAATCAACTTAAGTACGATTCCCTAGTCGTCAAGCACAGTGAAGTGGGCCTGGGTGTAAGGCTGCGACCTGTTATTGCGCGCGGCCTGATTACAACGCGGCGCGCGAGAGACTTTGTGCCAGGTTCCGTGAAATGGTCTTGTCTGATGCGAGAACCTGACGCTGCCGACTCTGGAGTTCACTCTTTGACAACCTCAAGGCAGGATTAAAGCCTGTACTTGCTTAACCGCACAGTGCCCTGCTAGCCATTGAGGTTCAGACCGGCTGGCGAGAATCAAGGCCCGGACCAATATGGAGGCTCCTGCGATGAAGGGCTTGGCATTCCTTGGAATTGGGAAGGTTGGAGTGATCGATAAGCCGATTCCGCGTCCCGGAGTGAATGACGCGGTAGTCCGGACCACTGCCTCTCTGATCTGTACCTCCGACGTTCACAACGTCAGAGGTACGATTCCGATCCCTGAAGGTCAATTTCTCGGTCACGAGAGTGTTGGCATCGTTGATCAGGTTGGCGCCAACGTCAGTCACTTTAAACCAGGAGACCGAGTCGCTGTTTGTGCAATCACGCCGTGCGGGCGTTGCGACAATTGCCAACGAGGCTACACTTCCCAATGCGGGGGATTACTAGGTGCTTATCAATTCGGTCCGCGGCGAGACGGCAATTTGGCTGAATATTTTGTCGTCAACGACGCCGACTTCAATCTGGTTCGTATTCCCCAGGGGCTGTCCGACGAGATGGCCGTTTACACCACCGATATGCTGACAACGGGTATAGCAGCGGCGGAAAATGCCGAAATTCCTGTAGGTGGCAGCGTTGCGATCTTCGCCCAGGGGCCCGTCGGCTTGTGCGCGACTATGGGTGCGCGGCTTCTGGGAGCGGGGCTGATCATAGCCGTCGAATCCAAGCCCGATCGACAACGACTTGCCATGCGCTTCGGCGCCGATGCAGTTGTGGACCCGAGCCGTGGCAGAACAGTTGAAGAAATAGTTGAAATGACGGATGGCGTCGGAGTCGACTCCGCTATCGAAGCGTTAGGGCATCCGGAGACGTTCGCCAACTGCATCAGGGTCACCAGACCAGGGGGCGTAATCTCGAACGTCGGTTATCACGGGGAAGCGGGCAATTTCCTGCAGATTCCGCTGGCGGAGTTTGGCTTGGGCATGGGCGATAAAACGATCCGCACGGCACTCTGTCCAGGCGGCCGTGAACGCCTCTCCCGGCTCATGCAGTTGCTGCAAAGGGGCCGTATAGATCCGACCCCGCTGACCACCCATCGGTTCTCCTTTGCTGAAGTCGAACGCGCATTTCACATGATGGAGACCAAAGAGGATAATATTATAAAGCCTCTGATCACTTACTGAGCCGGCCAAGGTGTGAGTGGGCCATGTGTCTCAGTCGGAGGATGTGGGCAGGTGATTGGCGCGCGCGATTTCAGCGGCAAACCGTCGCGCCATCCCAGCGTCGCCCCATTGCTCGGCTAGTGATCTGCCGTCTTCGAGCACCTTAATGGCCTGGGCGATTCTTCCTTTGCCGAGCAGCGTGCCGGCCTTGCGAAATAACCGCGCATAGCGGGCGGCTTTGTCGGTCGCATCCATGGCAATCGCGGGAGCACAAAGCGTCGATCCCATACTAGGTGGTGCACTTAGAATCGTCCAGCCAGCCTGCGGTTATCGCTTCGCGATCGATTCGATCCTACTGGCGCGCTTCGCGCGGCCGGCTCAATCGGCCCGAGTTTTGGAACTCGGCGCGGGCTGTGGGGTGGTTTCAGTAATAATCGCGGCCCTGCATCGCCCTAAACAGATAGTAGCGGTGGAACTGCAAGCACAGTTGGCCGAAATGATTGCCCAGAACGCTGCGCTGAACGGTATCGCCATGTTAACGGGGCTGTGTGCCGATCTCCGAAGTGAGCTTCCAGGAATTACGCCCGCCTCCTTTGACTACGTCGTCGCGAACCCACCTTATCGCATGGTTTCCACCGGACGTCAAAGCCCTGACGGGCAGAAGCGGGTGGCCCGCAGCGGCGACAGCGAAACGCTTACCGCATTCGTCAATGCGGCTTCGCGTTACACGAAGTACAGGGGCAAAGTCGCCATGGTGTTTACAGCTTCACGGACCGCGGAGCTGATAAGCGCATTGACGAGCAAAGCGCTCGAGCCGAAACGAATACGCTTCGTGCATTCACGCCCCGGAGAGAGCGCCAGGCTAATACTGGTGGAGGCTCGCAAAGCGGCTGGCATCGAAGCATTAATCGAACCTCCGTTATTCGTTTATGATTCGTCTGGTGCCTACTCTGACGAAGCCCGAGCGATGCTCAGGACTCTGGCCTGAGTTCTGGTCCGAACCTTCTGAGCGAGGAGCAAAGGGCACGGCGTTAACCTTGCTCTGGGTTGCTGCATTGTTTGTCCTGACGGTAGCTGAGCCGACCGTCGGGGCCGATATGGAGGTATGTTTCACTCCACCGTTGCCGGGAACATGCGACCCATTGGCTACTGTGATCAGGGCGATCGACGGTGCTCGGCGTACTATTAGGCTTCAGATGTATTCGCTGACGCTCGATGAGATAGTGAGCGCGCTGGTGCGAGCGAAGCGACGAGGCGTGGATGTGCGACTAATTATCGACCGCGGCCAATTCCTCCAGGATCGAAATGACTCGTTACGCATTGCGAACCTGGCTTCCGCGGGCATTCCGGTCCTATTCGATACCGTTCCGGGACTAATGCACAACAAGGTTATGGTGATCGATGACCAGACGGTCCTGACTGGCAGTTTCAATTACACCTGGGGAGCTGAGCATTTGAATGCTGAAAACTTGCTCGTGTTGCACGATCCAGAACTGGCAGCCGAATATCGACGCAATTGGGATCGTCGAGCCGTGGAGTCAAAGGCACTGCACATTTCTCGCGCGCCTGCGTCTAGGACAGTAGTCGGGAACCGTCGCACCAGAATCTATCAATGGCCCGGATGCCCTTTTTATGACCACGTCGGAGTGCGTAACCGGGTTGTGTTCGCCGACGCCGCGGCAGCCGAGGCCGCCGGCTATCGTCCTGCGCGAAATTGCCCTCGGTAAGGTTTCGATTGCAGCTTTTGATGCGGCCTTCGCGGCGCCACTGAATTCGATTTGCCAGCACTTGTACGCGGTGGGTGTCAGCGTCACCGGTACGCGCCCCCGCTTACAGGACCCTTATAATGACTTGCCGGAGAGGTCGAAAATCTGTGGTAAGCAAAACTTCAATCCTGATCGGCGATAACGTGGAGTTGTGTGCCCAGGAGCTGGTCGAGAATGACTTCATCAGAAATTGGCAAAGACTCGCACCAGAGCACGCCGATACTGCTCGCATCCTCATCGTAGCTTTTGGTGGTGAATTAGCTTATGAAAATGCTTTGGACGAGGTTATAGCCTTTGCCAGTCGGCATGGCGCGGTCTGGCGCCACGAAGACTATCTCACATACGGCGACCCGCGCGAAAAAGAGTGGATAGTTCCGATGTGAATTGGGCTGCGAGCGGGGGCGAACTTCAGAAAATCAACCTCGCACTGTCCGCGCGATTATCTCCAGTGCTATCTCGATGCCTGTCACCATAGTTGCCAAAGACATACTGGGGACAGCACGATGACGGGCTGCCTGCCTCGCTTCGTACGGCAGATGAATAAATCCTGCCGGAGCACGACGGCGGCGGAGCGCATGAAGAGTCGTGTACATCACAGCGTTGCAGACATACACGCCGGCACTCAGCGACAGCGCCGCTGGAACACCGCGGCGCTTGAGCGCCACCAGGATGTCCGCAATGGGCAAGCGTGCGAAGTAGGCATCGGGTCCGCCGGCGATCACCGCTCTGCTCTGCATGCCGCCTTCGCCCTCGCGCTGCGCACGTGTATCCTCCAAGTTGATTGCAACCCTCTCCAACGAGAGGACCGGGCGACCACCAGCCTGACCCAGCCCGAGCACGGCGGCAGGGCGCAACCTGGTGATAGCCCTCATAACCTGCTCGGATGCTCGACGGCAGTTGACCGGCAGGCGCATCGATTTCACCTTGATACCGTTAAAGCTGCGGGTATCGAGCTGCGAAGCGACTTCCCAGGAGGGATTGAGCCGTTCACCGGCAAAGGGAGCAAAGCCAGTGAGCAGGATGACCCTTGACATCGCGCGGCGTCAATGCGCACGTCGGCGTGTAGGTCTTTCGATAGGCAGGTCTTCGCGATTACCCCATTCGCCCATGATCCAAGGTAATTGCGAACGTGCGGGTACCCTGCCAGGCGCAGCGCATAGAAGGCGTGGGCAGACCGGTATCCACCCTGGCAGTAGGGGATGATTTCGCGTTCGGGCCGCAGTCCTAATTGTTCAAATTCTGCGCGCAATTGTGCGGCTGGTTTGAAAGCGCCGTTGCTGTCGAGACTGTGACGCCAGTCGCAGTGAATCGCGCCCGGAATGGCACCTCCTCGGCGAGCGCGTAAGCGTTCGCCGAAATATTCCTCGTCGCTACGTACGTCGAAGATCTGTGCAGTTCTGTCGCCCAAACGTCCTACTACATCCTGGTAGGTCGCCAGCAGGTCAGGCTGTGGAGTTCCTTCAAATTTCGTCGGGGTGATAATGGGAGGCGTCGTCACCAGCTCGGCGTCAGTTATCTGATTGAGCCCGCCATCAAGGATCCGCAGTGATGGGTGTCCCATATACTCGAGGAGCCATGCGCCTCGAGCGGCACGCATGCCTGATTCGCTCTCGTAAAAAACCACGGTTTCCCCACCCGTTATGCCGAGCGCCGAAAAAATCCAGGCGAGCTGGCTGCGGAATTCGTTCATGCCCGCTTCGCCGGTACCACTATGATGGAACGGGAAAGGATCGAAATGACGGGCACCAGCGAGATGTCCAGCCCAGTAATCGGCGGCGGGCCGAGTATCGACCAACACCACTCCGGGCTGGCCGAGTCGGTCGCGGAGCCATTCACTGTGAATCAGAATTTCATGTTCATTGAACGCCATTTTTGTTTCCCCAAGAATGCATACCATTCATCACGGAAACCACTTTTCCACCTCATTCGCCCACGCCCGTCCTGTCCTGACCCTCCTTGGGTCATGGCACCACCCGCAACCCCTGGTGCTGACAATCCTGCGCCGGACCGTTCAGGTGTCGCCGCGGCCAACAGCCTCGGCAATATTGCGAAGCCCGTCTCGGGTCAACAGTTCGACGAGGCCGGATTTAATCCTGGCGACCAGCCCAGGCCCACGGTAGATTAGGGCAGTATATAGTTCTACCAGGCTGGCGCCAGCCCGGATGTGTTTGTAGGCGCTCTCGGCGCTGGCTATTCCGCCAACTCCGATGATTGGTATGCGGCCTTGGCTCAACTGATAGATCGTGGCGATCATTGCGCGACTTCGCTGCTCCAGAGGTTCGCCGCTCAATCCTCCTTGGAAAGGAGAGACGACGCCGAGTGCGGGATGGTCGAGGCTGGTATTGGTGGCTACTATTCCTGAGAGCTCGAGCTCAAGCGCAACGGCGCAGATCTCGGCGATCAAGTGCGGCTCTAGCTCTGGCGCAAGCTTAATTAATAACGGGTGCTCAGTGGCCAGCTCGGCGGAGGCGCTGCGTGTGGCTTGCACAATCGCCGCGATACGCTCGGGGCTTTGGAAGCTGCGCAGCCCTGGTGTGTTGGGTGAAGAAACGTTAATAACGAGGAAATCGCACAATCCCGCTACCCGCTTGATTGATTCTGCGTAGTCACGAGGTACGCGATCCTCAGGTGTGTCGCGATTGGGCCCAAGATTTACCCCAACACGCATTCTGTGGCTGACGGCACGAAAATGTGCGAGACGCGAGCGCACTTGTTCGATCCCGGCGCTGGGAAAGCCCATTCGATTGACGAGCGCGCGCTCCCTGTCGAGCCGCCAGATCCTCGGCGGTGGGTTACCGGGTTGTGGACGAGGCGTAACTGTGCCGATTTCCACGAAGCCGAACCCGAGACTCTGCCAGGCACTCAACGCGAGGGCGTCTTTATCCAAACCGGCGGCCAGTCCAACTGGATTCGAAAAAGAGAGCCCAAAGACCGAGGTTTGCAACGCGGGCGGGTCATGATGCCGGCCGAGTGGCAATCCGTGCCGCAACATTGCCAGCATTAGCCGATGGGCGCGCTCAGGCTCTATTCTGAACAGCAAAGGCTTCAGAAGCAGGTAAGGATAATCCAGCAGGATAGGCATTGTCGCGATAATGGGCTCGCGTGAGTTTCAACGCAACTCTGGGCGCAACCCTGTTGATTACCGACGTCTGCTCGCTGGCGCGAACCCAGCTAGCCGTAGTAGGGCATAAAGTGCAGATTGGTATAATCGAACGCCGGAGACGGGCTTTGAACAACTTGCAGGCGAGCATGCAGGTCAAATTGATCGATTTTGCGCGGGCGCCACTGGAAAAGCTTTACGCCGCCTTCCGCACCTGTTACTCCGCTGACACCCCGGTTGAGATCTGGGAGAGGATCGAGGCTGAGAGAATCAGTCGCGAGCGCATCAGCGAGTTCGTGACCGAGCGGCTAAAGACAGGCCACGCTTCGCCGCTTGAACAGGTGGTATTCTGGTTTGCGATCGCCGGCGTGTCCCGCTCGCTTTCGCACCAGTTCGTCCGTCATCGAGTTGGTATCAGTTTCGAGCAGCAAAGCCAGCGCTATGTCAAGTTCAAACAGGAAAAACTCGCCTACGTGATGCCGGAATCATGGGCTCGTGCTCACTTGGAGGATGAATTCGCCGATCTCCTAAGAAAAACCTCAGAACTCTACCAACGCGCCTTGGCGGCAGGGATTCCGGCGGAGGATGCGCGCTTTATTCTGCCGAATGCTGCACCGACCAACTTTCATGTAATGGTTAACTTTGCGGAGATGCTCCACATCTGCGATTTGCGGCTGTGCGTTCGAGCGCAATGGGAAATCAGACGCATGGTCGCGCTAATGCGCGCCGAGATCAAGCGGGTATTGCCTGAGATCGCCGTGTTTCTGCAGCCCAAATGCGGCGAGAAGCGCATGGGTTATTGCGATGAGTCTCTCGAGGATTGGAAGAGATGCCCGCTCGGGCGTGTGCGCCCACACAAGTCTCTCTTGTTTGAGTTGTACGAACGGCATGGTGGTAAAAAACCCCAGGCTTTGGGCGATGCTGAGTTTCGCGAAGTCGAAGAACGGGAACACCTGTAAACGGACCCTCCCCTCACGCCGCCTGATTCTCTTCACCGCTGAGCAGCCAGCCGGAGCTCAAACTTGCGCGCGCCGTCTCCGACATCCATTGCGAGACGGCAGCGTGCTAACCTGTGGGGGTCGTTAAACCGCATGCTATCGTGCTGCTTCGCGGGCCGCTGCTATCCCGGGCGACTGGCAGTCTCAGCCTCGCCTGGCCTCAGACTGCTTGAGTGAAATCAAATGAGCCCAACGGACGTTCCGCACGAAGGAGAGTTACACAAATTGATGGCCGCGCAGCACGCCATTCTGGACGAACTCCTTGCCAAGGCTGCACAGCCGGATGAGATCGACGAAGACGCCTACAGGTGCTTCCGGGAACGATTACTTAGGCATATCAGGATAGAAGAGAAGATCCTCCTCCCGATGGCAGAGCGCAAACGGGGCACGCCGCTCTCCATAGCAGCCCGTCTACGGCTGGACCACGGAGCCTTAGCCGCGTTGCTGATGGTTCCACCCAGTGCCAAGACGTTTCACGCTATACGGGCGGTGCTCGATGCCCACAACCCGCTCGAAGAAGTCGCAGGTGGCGTGTATGACCAGTGCGACAGTCTGAGCGGTGCTGAAAGTAACGTGTTGCTGGCACGCATTGCGGCTACTCCAGCAGTGCCGGTGTCCTCTTGGGTCGACAGTCCGAAGGTCGTCGCCGCTGCGCAACGGGCATTAAGCCGCGCGGGTTACGACCCGAGGATCCTGGATGCAGCGGAGAGTAAGTCCAATTAATTGGTTAAAATGAAACGCCTCACTGCTTCAATTAATCGGATAACATGCGGGGGCAATACTAGCCACAGAGAGGCCGCGGTACCTTTGGTGTGGAGTAAGCCAGCCACAGCAGCGAATTTACTCCCCCGACCGCAAACCTTCACAAGCGCCGCCTCGCGCCGACAGTCAACCTCAGGAGCGGCACCATCTTCTGCGTTGAGGGAAACCGGATCGTTGCTCCAAGCAATAAACGCTTTCAATCCAAATCAGAGCTTAACTATTATCGCCGTTATCAGCTGAAGGAAAGTGAGTCGCAGTATGGGTCTCATCGAAGCCACTTTTCCATCCCTGAATCAGATTATCGACCCGTGTAGTTACTGCCATCGTGACGAAGGTGTCTTTTTTGTTCCGTGGCCTGATATCCCGCCAGACGTTCTATTCCTGGTATGCGGACGATGTTTGTGGCGCAAATTCCATGAAGTGCCCAAGGGTCCGAATCGGCGAGCACTGTTGAAAAAGGTCTTTGCTCAGCGGCTGTTTGGGCGAGCGCTGAGGAACCGCCTGAGCGGTGCCAGCTGATTTCCACATTCGACCACCAATGGCGCAGCTGGCAGCAGAATATTCGCTTGACCTGGGCAAACTGTGAGTGTGCGCGCGACCGAGTGCCGACCCGATGAGGCCATCGTTGACGGATCTTCAACTGCGCTTTTGCGGCTGCAAGCTTCGATCCGGAGCTGTGTCAGATGCCCGAGATTGGTACGCTGCCGTTCTCGTGTCGTCCCTGGCGATGGCAACGTTCCCGCTGACGTCATGTTTGTTGGAATTGCCCCGGGGCGCTTCGGTGGCGACCGCACCGGTCGACCCTTCAATGGCGACCGTTCGGGCAAGCTGCTGTGGGAAATGATTCAGCGCTGCGGTTTCGCGCGTACCTTTATTACCAATCTCGTCCGTTGTAACCCCCGCGACGCGGCGGGACGGAATCGTGATCCGACCGCCGATGAGATCCAACGATGCCGGAGCCATCTCCAAGCCGAGATCGCACTTGCTCGGCCACGAATCGTGGTTTGCCTAGGCCGACTAGCATGGCGATACCTGGCAGGTCGGTCGGTTTCATTTAACCCCCGGCGCGCTGAGCCGGTGAAGATCGGGCACTTGCTGCTCTTTCCGATGTATCATCCCGCGTACGTCAATCGTGGGGCGTACCCGCGACGTTCGTATCTTAATGACTTTGATCGACTTAGCGGGTTCGTCCGACGCTTTGTGTCGGTTTGACTGCCGGCTCAGCTCACTCGGTAGAAGCAGAGGTCGTCGCCAGCGTAACATACTGAGGAGTTATGAGATATTTTGGCCTGCGCGGGCGAACGGTGAGTTTGGTCAGGGACTGTCACGGCTTGACAAATTTCAGCACAAAACGGTCCTGATGGTGATCCAGCTTCCAGAAGGGCTCGGTCCGCGGATCCTTCGGATTGCGCAATACATCGGAAGTGGCGGCTAAGCGAAAGCCGGCCTTTTCAATCTCCTTGATTTCGAAGTTTTCGTCGATACGGTGAAGCGTATTGGCGTCATTGGCACCCGTCCCGGGCCGGGCACTGTTGTCAACGAGCCCGTAAATACCACCCGGCTTGAGGGCTGTGAAGACCGCACGATTGATAGCGTCACGGTTGAAACCACGTCCCACGATGTCATGGTAGTTCATGTTGATAATCACGGCATCAAGCGAGCCGGGTTTTACGGGTAAGAGGTGGGGTGAGTCGAAGGGCTCTTCGATCTCAACAACATTTGCCATTCCCGGCTCTTTGAGACGTGCCTTCCAGCTTGCGCCGGCCTCTTTGAGCCCAACGGTTTTCATGTTCTGCGAATAGACCTTTCCGGTCGGGCCGACGGTTCGCGCCAACAGCTCGGTCGTATATCCCCCGCCCGCCCACAGATCGGCCACCTTCATTCCTGGCTGGATGCCGAAAAATGCCAATAGTTGCTCGGGTTTCCGTGAAGCATCAAGCTTGCGGTCGACAGCAGGCCGCTCGGGTGAATTTACCGCATTAATAATGTACTGAGGGATCTGGCCCGGGGCGCGCTCGTGCTCGAGCTCAGCCGGCAGAACTGATGTGCAAGGTATAATCAACAGTATTAGCAGGATTAAAATTTCGACCGATGAATTTCGTTTCAAAGTTTCCCTCCTGCGTGCTTCGAATTGCTCATCACTGGCCGCAGTATACGGATAAACTATATTCTCAGTCAGCGGTGAAAGGCGGACAACAGATGCCTAGCATCACGGATCAGTCGGAGCCGAATTTTCGCGGGCTGCGGGTTTTCGCGTTCGAGAGCCGAATGGCTGCCGAGACTGCAGCCCTCATCGAGCGCTTCGGGGGGCTTGCCACCGTCGTACCCGCCATGCGCGAAGTAGCCTTGGAGGACAATCACGCCGCTTTCGAATTTGCCGCTCGACTGTTAGCGCGACAGGTCGATGCTGTCGTGTTCCTGACAGGAGTCGGAGTGCGACAACTGTGGCGGGTAATGGAAACGCGATACGCGCGCGACACACTGGTTGAGGCGACAAGAGAAATCATCAGCGTCGCCCGCGGCCCAAAATCGGTGCGCGCGTTGCACGAACTGGGAGTGGAGCCAACTATAACGATCGGTGAACCGAATACGTGGCGCGAGGTTCTCTCCGCTCTTGACCGGCTGATGCAGTTGGCCGATAAGCGGATCGCTGTTCAGGAGTATGGCACCTCAAACCACGACCTGATTGCCGGCTTGGAGGCACGTGGTGCGACGGTTTTCACTGTTCCTGTATACAGGTGGGCGCTGCCTCGGGAGCGCGAGCCGCTGCGGGAAGCGGCACGAGTCATCGCCGATCGTCAAGCGGACATCCTCCTGTTCACCAGCTCGGCTCAGGTGACGAATCTAATCCAGGTGGCCGAGGCCGCGGCTCTCGGCGATGAAATGAGGCGCGGTATGTCGACCTGCGTGATTGGGTCGATTGGCCCAGTGTGTTCGCAGGCACTGCGCAGTCATAATATCGAGCCCGATTTCGAGCCGGCGCACCCGAAACTGGGTCATTTGATTAAGGAAGCGGCACAGCGGGCGGCAGAAATTCTTGGGGAAAAGCGGCGCTCACCCGCTTTGCGGGTTCGGGTCGAGGACTCATTGCAAGACAAGTCAGCTGCCAACGGAAGTTCGAGCCTGGACATGCTTGCCAACCACCCGCTGATGCGAGCTTGCCGCCGCGAGACAACGCCTTACACACCGATCTGGCTAATGCGGCAGGCGGGTCGGTATCTGCCGCAGTATAGGCGGGTGCGCGAGCGGTACTCCTTCCTCGAAATGTGCCGCAGGCCAGAGGTAGCGGCCGAGGTGACGCTGTCCGCGGTCGAGCAACTGAAGGTCGACGCCGCGATAATCTTTGCGGACATTTTATTGCCGTTGCTGCCGCTGGGGGTCGGCCTCAGCTACGAGCGAGGTGACGGGCCGATAGTCGAACGCCCCGTACGGACCGCTGCCGACCGGCGCAAACTCCCAGACATGCCGACCGTGGAATCGCTCTCGTTTGTCGCTGACGCGATCGAAATTGTCCGAGGTGCGTTGTCAAATCGAATACCAATCATCGGATTCGCTGGGGCTCCGTTCACCCTGGCTTCTTATTTGATAGAAGGCGGCGCGTCGCGTCAGTATCAGGCAACAAAAACGCTCATGTACACTGACTCGGCACTGTGGCATCAGATAATGGAGTTGCTCGCGCGGATCACGACGGAGTATCTCAAGCTACAAATCGAGGCCGGCGCCAGCATCGTACAACTCTTCGACAGTTGGGTAGGCAGTCTCGGTCCGGACGACTATCGTCGCTTTGTGTTGCCCTATACCAGTCGAGTCATCAGTTCGGTACCCGATCATGTCCCCGTCATCCACTTCGGCACAATCACGAGCGGTCTGCTTGAGTTGATGCGCGAAGCTGGCGGCGATGTGATTGGTCTCGATTGGCGGGTCGATCTGGCAGACGCCTGGAAGCGTTTGGGTCCGGGCGTCGGAGTCCAAGGCAATCTTGACCCAGTCGCATTGTTTGCCGAGATCCCTGAAATCCGGCGCCGCGCTAGTGAGATCCTGGACCGTGCTGGAGGACGACCAGGCCACATCTTCAACCTCGGGCACGGCGTTCTACCGGAGACCCCTGTTGATCATGTTCGCGCGTTGGTTGACATGGTTCACGAGATGAGTACGAAGTAGACTTCAGCGCGCTCGCTAAGGACCCGATAACATCTCGTGTCCGACACGAGTTGCGGGAGCACTAATCCTTACCCTGGCCCTTGGACTTTTTGTCCACACGTTCGGGAGCTTTTTCCGACCTGCATTCGTCTGTTATAGGAGCATCATCATGCCCTGGGATGAGACGTACTACCCAAAATCGATGCGCAATCTGCCGTTACCAGTGCGACTCAAGGCTATCGAGATCGCGAATGCGCTGCTTGAGGAAGGTTACGAGGAGGGGACGGCGATCCGGATTGCGATTGCCAAGGCCAAGGAATGGTCCCAATCACACGAATAAACAATCCTTCAATTGACAGCTGATTGGAATCCGAGGTTCAAGCTGACATGCACAACTCCGTTTTCATAAGAGTTGTGCGAGACGAAGCCACTGTTGGCAAAGACCTCGAGCATTTGGTGATTAGCCCCCAACACATCCGCGCTGAATTCGCTGATTCCATTTTTTCGCGCAATTGTCGCAAGGTGTTTCAACAGCAGAGTGCCAATACCGAGACCTTGGTACTCATCGAGCACCGCGAAGGCGACTTCCGCACGAGGCCGATTATCGGTGCGAATATACCGGCCCACTCCAACAAACCGCTCATGTGCCTCCACGCCGACTGTAGCAGCGAGTCCCGCATGATTGACAAAGTCCAGTTCGGTGAGACGGCGGAGCTCATCGTCGGAGAGCGATCGCTTAATGCCAAAGAATCGGAAGTAGACCGACTTCTCGCTCAAACCCTCAAAGTGCCGCGTTAGACGTTGCTTATCATCCGGGCGTATTGCGCGGATCAGCACGCCGGTGCCGTTGCGCAAGACCTCCCAAACCGAGTAGTTAGCCGGATCTTTGGTCTCTGGCTGAGCTTTGAGCTGTATTCTTGTGTCCACCCGATTTCGTTTATCCACTTTACCGAAGACGCTTTCCCGAGTGGATACGTTCCCCTTGAAGAATGGCCAGGGGCACGCCCCGCTATCGTGGCGGAGTTGACTTAGGGGTCGCACAGCGGACGGCGGGTGGTTTCAGCATCATGCCTGCACAGACCTAAACATTATGAAGTGTGCCTTCCGGCAGTCCGGTTTCGGCTCGAGCCCTCACACGATCAGGTTTATGCCGATTGCACGAGATCCAGGGGAAGGCATTTGAGTCCGGTCGCCTCCCTGAAAAGCACACTCGAAAATTACCTCACAATTGGGCCGGTGGCATTCAACCTGCAACACCTTCTGAGAGTGTTCAAGGCAAACCCGAGGAGGTAAGCAATGGAACCGACGAAGGTTCGGGATGTCATGACGGCACCGGTGGTCACGCTCAGACGCAACGACAAGCTCACTCTCGCCGACGATCTGATGCGACTTGGGAGGATCCGCCATCTTCCCATAGTTGACGATGATGGCGAGCAGTTGGTCGGTATCCTGAGTCAGCGCGACCTTTTTCGTGGCGCCCTCGCTCAGGCACTCGGTTACGGCCGGTACGCCCAAGGCCGGCTGCTGGAAATGTTCTCGATAAAGGAAGTGATGACAACCGACGTCATTACGACCAGCCCCGAGACTCTACTGACGGAGGCAGCCAGAGTTTTGATGGAACGCAAGATCGGCTGTCTTCCGGTGGTAGAGAACGGACGTCTGGTCGGAATCATAACCGAAAGCGATTTCGTCGCTCTGGTAGCACGACAGGCGCAAGAAGCGGGATAACTGCGTTCGCAAAGAATTCATGCCCGGTGCTCGTGCGCGGACGTTATTGAAATAAGGTTCGGGGCGCCAGGTCGCGGCAACCAGGAAAAGATCAAATCATCACAACTTCAGGTTCTAGTTGAACAGGGGTCGACAGTGAAGCCGAAACCAGACAAGTCTCTTCACTCCTGCGTAGAACCCTCAACGCTTTTTCTCTACTTTCACCTGCCTGAATTGTCAGGCGCGGACGAAGAATAATGCTGGTAAAACGGGTCACTCCCTCCTTGCGGTCGACGGTGCCCTGCGTGCTTAACTCCAAAGACAAGTACTCAAGCCTGGAGGCGCGAGCTACGACTTTGAGCGTCAGAGCAAAACAAGTTTCCACAGCGGCTAATAGTAACTGTTCGGGACTCCAGGCATCACCCGGTCCGTCGAAGTCTCGGGGCGCTGCAGCTCGAAGATCGGGCAAACCCGGGGCTGATATGCGACAATATCCGTCAGCTCTCAGAGATGCTTCCGCGCTATAGACATGCGGTAGTGGCTTCATAAGCTCCTCCTTCTTTCGGTCCAGAGATAACCGAGGCGCCGGACGCGCATCAGTTCATCCCCGAAATCTCGATGAGCAATTGCGCTAAGTCCCAGCCGCCTTGAGCGATGGATTCGCCGATGAGAATCGCTACGTTCGTCCTGCAACTGAAGAATTCGCTTTGACTATCCATCATGAGCGGGATATCGATTCCTATCCCGGCAGGGCATGCTGCTGAAGTTGCCCGGCAAGTAGTAAACCACCTTGCGCCCACGTGCTGAACTCTCTCGGCGTAAAAATAGATGTGACCTGATGAGATGCATACCTAGTATTTGAGGACCGCGCCGGCGGCAGGAGCTGAGGTGGAGTAATATGTACGTAACTGCTCGATCTTTCGCGCCGTGATGCGCGCCGCGAGCTCCAGGGGACTGACTAACTGCTATACTGATCGCCATCGAACCACGTGCCGCAATCAAGTGGACCACCGGGGTCCGCCGTTGTCACTTTGTGACCATTTTCATGCTCCGCCGTCGTGGCCTCGCGCGTCCGCGTCAATTACGCCGATGCGGCTTGTTTTGAGGCGGCTGGCCGTATGGTTAAAACCGGGCAGAGCGCTTCGCGCAGGACCTTTTCGGCAACGCTGCCGAGGACGACGCGAGCAAGACCTTTTCGGCCATGTGTGGCCATCACAATCAGATCGGCGCCGAGTTCATCTGCCATCTGAATCGTCAACGCAGCTGGATCACCTTCGCGAACCAATAGGTCATGGATGATCTGATCGCCAAGCTGACTGCGAGCAAAATGTTCCAGGTTGCGGCGCGCCAGCTCGGCAACTGGCGGATACGGTTCAGTGGCAACCCCATAGAGGTTGGGGATGACATGCAGCAGGTAAAGCGTGCCACCCAGATCCAATATCTTGTAGGCGAAGTGCAGCGCTGCAGCAGAATTCTGGTCAAAATCGACCGGGCACAGGATCTTTTTAAATTGAAGCATATAACTCTCTCCTATCGAGTGCTTGCATGGCTAAGGTTTTGGCTCACAACCGAACCCGTCCTTTCGGCTCAAAGATGAGGGAAACCATTTGGGCGCACGCCATGCATGTCTGCTACACGTCACTTTGCGAAGCCTTGAGCGAGAACTTGAAGGCTTGGGCGACTACCAATTGCCACCAATAAGTCACCCGGCTGGATTTCGGTGCGCGCATCGGGGACTAGGGTCATTGGTTCCGATCCCCGCTTCAGGCCAACAATTCTGAGGCGGTCGGCGTTATGCTCCAGGCTGCCGATCGTTCTTCCAGCCAGACTGCTTCCGGGCTCAACTCGCACTTCTTCGAGCCCAAATTCTTCCGGGCGAAGACCAGGCAGCAGCAGATCGAGAAAGTCGACCACCGAGGGACGAGCGATCGTGTTAGCGATGCGCATCGCACTCCAATGATAGGAAGAGATGGGTTGATCGACACCAGCGAGCTGAAGATGCTTGAGGCCTAATTCGGATTCGGCTCTGGCATGGATGCGGATATGGGGATTACGGTTTCTGGCTGACAGTGCAATGAAGACGTTGTCGGGATCGGATGCCGTCGCGATCACAATTGCGCTCGCGGTGTCGATGCCAGCCCGCGCGAGCGTGTGTTCCTCCAGCGCCGAGCCGAGAACGTAGGGCTCGCCCGTCTGCGCGAGGATGTCCTCTTTTTCCGGGTCTTTCTCAATTATAACCAGCGTGGTGGCGTGACGGCGTAATTCCTCGACCACCACCCGGCCGAAACGGCCATAACCACATACGATGACATGTCGGCGAAGCCGTTGAATTTTATGCATCATTGCGCTGCGACCAATTAACTCCCGCAATTGGCCGCCAACCACCATTTCGGTGACGGCCGCCAGAACGTAATAGGCGGTGCCCACGCCGGTCAGGATAAGTGCAATTGTGAAAACCGTGCCTCGCGTATCGAGCGGTTTGACCTCTCCGTACCCCACGGTCGTAATCGTGATAACCGTCATAAAGAGGGCATCTTCGAACCGCATGCGCTCCAACAGCATATAGCCGCCCGTGCCAACCGCGATGAGCAACGCAATCAGGCCCAATGCGATTAGTAGCCGCTGTTTCCCCAACTCCATTACGGAGAGAGTTTACCGCCGAGCAAAGCGCGGCACGATCCCGCCACCATCTCACAGCAGGTTTGATTCCCGATATCCCAACAATTACTTAGGTTTGCTCTGCACCTTGACAGCAAGTTGCCTGCCAGGTTGATGCCGGGAAACGGGATCGCGGTTGGACTGGCGACGGGGCTAGCTGCGAAGCGAGGCGTTTGAGTTTCGATGACACGAACGAAGTGGCGAGCCACGGTGGCGCTTCAGGCTACATGTTCGCTCTCTGTAAACGGTCTTTCTAGAGACTTGAGTTATCCTGAACCAGAAAACTGCTACATGGGGCGGCGCGTCGAAGTGCACGAAATGTTGCCAGGGGATACATCTTTGAGCTGCATCCACCGATACGCCTCTTTGAGCGGATGGAAAGATGTGGCCGCCGCGATTTCGTTAGCCGGAGTCGTTATTAACACGCCATCAACCGAAAGTGCGCCAGTTCTGCGTCCACCGGAAACGAACAACCGTCGCCGCGGAAGACGGCTCCTCGGGTTCGGCGATCAGTACTCACGGTCGCCTGGGTTCGTGTTTCCGTAAGCGTAAAGGGTATGGTACGGTCCTTTTTCTACCGGATACTGACTCAGTAGCAAGCGACAAATGTCTAGCGCCAAAGCCGTCAAACCGTCGGTCGCCGACGGAGAGATCCACCCTCGAGCAGGGCTACCTCGTCACTTTCATTTGTTGTGGGATGAGGACCTCGAAGAAATGCGTCCCATCTTCCGAGCGATTCGCGATCGACGATCGGAAGTCATCGCTGGCTGGTACCAGCTCTATACCTTGCATTTCGGCGAGGCGCGTTCGCTGTCCGAGGCGGAGTTCTCTCGAATCTTCGAGCCGGCGCTTTTCCGCAACAAAAACGACCTGCTCGAAATGAACATGGATCGCTACGCCGGAGATGTCAGAAATCTGGGCAAGCTGTTGGCTGAGCGGGGCGTACCCCTTCAGGAAATAATCGCCTCCTTACATCTTTTCGAGGAAGCTGCCCAGAGGGTATTTCCGGCTGAGCCACCGCTGACCCTGGAGACCTACGCCAAATTCGACAAGCTTAGCCATATTCGTATTATTTTACTGGTCGACGCGTATCTTCGTGTTTGGTCCGCCGCGACTGGCACCAGAATCGACGGGCTCGAACGCGAGGCCGCTCAGCTGCCGCACGACGGGCGGAGCCGTTTTCACGGCATAGTCGGTGCTTCGCCGTTGATGCGCGAGCTCTACAAAAGAATAGAAGCGGCGGCGAAAACCCGTGGAACCGTCCTAATCGTAGGGGAAAGTGGCACGGGAAAGGAGCTGGTTGCCCGCGCACTGCACGAAGCCGGGAGCAGAAGCAAAGCGCCATTTATTGCGTTTAACTGTGCTGCGATTCCTAAGGATCTGATCGAAAGCGAATTGTTCGGCTACAAACGAGGCGCTTTCAGCGGTGCCAATACCGAATATCCTGGGCTTTTCCGCGCCGCCGAGGGCGGGACGCTGTTCCTCGATGAAATTACCGAGATGGGGGCGGAAACGCAGACTAAACTCTTGCGAGCGATCCAGGAACGCTCGGTACGGCCCGTGGGCTCGACGCGGGAAATCCCTGTAGACGTGCGTCTGATCGCATCGACCAATCGCGATCCGGAGGCTGCTGTGCGTTCCCATTTCCTGCGCGCGGACCTTTATTACAGGCTCCAGGCCAATGTGCTGCGCGTTCCACCGCTTCGCGAGCGATTAGATGACATACCCCTGCTGGTTGACCATTTTATCAGCGTCTTCAATGAGCGACTTGGCCGTGGCATTGTCACGGCCGGCATCGAGGAGCGCGCGCTCCGTGCTCTGTCACAGTACCGCTGGCCCGGTAACGTTCGCGAACTCGCCAATGCTATCGAGAGTGCCATGACTTTCGGCAGTGAGGCGCTGATTCGATTGGAGGATTTGCCGGAAACCATTAACAGGGCGCAATCGTCGAGCCGAACTACTTCGCGGTCGTCGGCTTCGGCGTCGAATTTAGCTACCTTTGCTGAGGTTGAGCGTGATTTAATTTCACGTGCCCTCGAGGCTTGTCAGTGGAACAAGGTTCAGGCTGCGGCTATGCTCAAGATCTCCCGCAAGAAGCTTTACGCGAAGATCAACAAGTATCGACTCGAGCGGCCCGCAAGAGCGGGTAGTGGCCAAGCGGAATGAGTTTTTGCAAAGACTCCTGTGGCGGCATGGCTCGACAAGCAGACTTGGTCGAAAGCATTTCAGACGCTGGTGACCGCTGACTCGTTGGCAGAGACTCGTGGATCAAGACTAGGGCCGAAGCACGGGCAAATCTGCATGCTCAGGCCGCCTCGGCAGTGCGGCCGTTGCCGCTGCCAACATGCAACCCAGGGCCGCGAACGATATGAGCGTAGGTCTTGAGCCCAGCGATCACCAGCGGCAGGACACCGAGGACGATAAAGACCAGGTCGGCTGGAAGTCGCAGCCACTCAATAACGTGCATCGGTCCTGAGAGCTCAAATGCGGCGCTACGTGCGTGCCAGTAGCCGTTTTCAATCGCGTCATAGAGTTGATAGACGCCACCTGGAAACAGCGTCAGCAACACCATCAGGGCGAGTCCGGCGTTGAGGCCCCAGAAGGACACACGTATGTACTTCTCCAGGCCAGGCCAGGCTGAATCTGGGGTTAGGTGGCGCAAGGCGAACACCATCATTGCCACGGCCAGCATTCCAAAGACGCCCATCATGGCAGCATGGCCGTGATTCGGGGTAAGCATGGTGCCCACCTCGAAGTAACTAACTATGGGTAAATTGATAAGAAAGCCGAAAACCCCGGCACCGACGAAGTTCCAGAATCCTACGGCCATCAGAAAGTAGAAGGTCCACCTGTGAGGCATTCCGATCTGCTCTCCGCAGATTCCGCATTGACCAGAAGTCAGCTTGATGAAGTCCCAGGCATCAAGCGTCAGCAGTGTCAGCGGAACCACCTCCATGGCCGAGAAGGTCGCACCGAGCGCCATTGTGAGTTCGTTCTGGCCGGTAAAATACCAGTGGTGACCCGTGCCAATAACACCGCTGCCGAGATATAAGAGTGCGTCAAGGTAGACGACGCGCGTGGCAGTCACGTTGGATACAATGCCGAGCTCGTAAAAGATGAGTGCTACAGCCGCGGTTGCGAACAGTTCGAGGAAATTCTCCACCCATAAGTGGATGATCCAGAAGCGCCATAGGTCAACCACCGCGTAATTGGTGCGCACGGTGTAGAAAAAGGCAGGAAGGTAGAAAACGGGGATAGCCGTTGCCGAGCATAGAAACAGCCGCGGCATCTCGCCATGGACCCTCTCAGTTAATGCCGGTCTTGCCGCTCGGTAAAGCAGAAAAACCCAGAAAAGAAGTCCGGCGGCCAGCAGTATTTGCCATGCGCGGCCCAGGTCGAGATATTCCCAGCCCTGGTCGCCAAACCATGGCCAGAGGCTTCCAATCAATCCCCGCACTCCGAGCCATTCGCCGATGAGACTTCCAATCTGAACTACGACCAGTGCCCAGAAGAGCAGATCGACGAGGGTTTTCTGGCCCGGCGGCTCACGCCCACCGATTACCGGCGCGAGCAACAGGCCGCCGGCGACGTAAGCTGTCGCGATCCAGAAAATCGCCAATTGCAGGTGCCAGGTCCGCAGGACTTGGCTGGACAACAGCCAGGAAAGATCGAGGCCATAAAAGCTCGACGGGTCAGCGCGATAGTGCTCAGTGGCGCCACCGACCAGCACTTGTCCGGCCAACAGCAGAGCGACGAGCACGAAATACTTGACGGTCGCAAGCTGGCTCGACGTCACTGATCCCTTTAGCATGCGAGGATGAACATGCTCCCCGGTCCGGCGCCATCCGAGAAAATCCCAGCGCCCGAAAGCGAACAGCACCACCGCCAAACCCGCCAACAAGCTTATCAAACTGAGTGCACTCCACAGGACAGCGGCGCCAGTCGGAGTGTTGCCCGCTTGAGGGTCAAAAGGAAAGTTGTTGGTGTAGGAATGTGATGTGCCGGGGCGGTCGGCCACCGACGCCCATGCCGCCCATGCAAAAAAGGCCGTTAGCTCACGGATCTCCCGAGCATCTCTAATGTAATTGCGGGGCAAGCCACCGTTATTGGACGGACGGGCAAAATACGAGCTCCAGTAGGCGATTTGCTGACGGAAGGAGTCGGCCTCGCCGCTGGTAAGTTGCAATGTGCCAGTGGTCGCATCATAGCGATTTTGTTTCAGTTGACGGCGTACCTCATCGGCAGATTTGTTGTGCTCCGACACCGTGAGCACCAGATTATGAAGATAGAGCGCGGAGAAGTCAGGACCTAGGTACCCGCCATGTCCCCAGAGCGTGCCGTTTTCCATGAGACCGTGCCTCAAGAAAACTCCTTGACCCTCCAGGACATCGGAACCCGTGAACAGCAGGTTGCCGTCCGGTCCCACGACTCGCTCGGGAATAGGCGGCGCTTCTGTGTAGGTTCGTGCCGACAGCCAGCTAAGAATCGTAAAAGCGACGACAATAGCGATGACTGTCGAGCGACGCCACCACGGAGACAGTATTTCGGTCTCAGGCATTAAACACTCTCCCGTAAAACTCACCGGAGTGAGCAACTGTCAGTGAGCAACCAGCTTATGAACCGCTCAACTAGTCGATACGCGGCGATTGATCCTTTTTCTACAACCCCAACGCGCTAAACGGGTTGCGTATCAGATCAGCCTCGTTAGCTTGACCGCTCTCTGTCAAGCGCCTCATCAGCCCGGCTGTAGCTTCGGCTGACTTGAGCCTACCAGATTGCTGAGCCGCTAGTTGGCCGAGCAAAAGCCGAACCTTTAATCTCCGCTCGAGCGCTGGCCGCGGCGACGGCTAGCGCAGGAGGGCTGGCGCCAAAAGACACAGAAACTATGGCGCCAATGGTCACATTGACTGGCGCTGATTGGCGGAGCTCGCCGCGGAGATCTGGATACTGTCCTGACCAATGATGCGGGTCTGACCACGCGTCGCTCCGACGCTTGAGCCGCTGGCACAGTAGCTGCTCATCCGGAACATAGAGACGAAATGGAGGCGGCCACAATGCTCAAGCGGATTCTGTGCCCAGTCGATTTCCACAACAACTCATTGGAAGCACTGCGCCTCGCGCGTCGGCTCGCTGAAGAGAATAAGGCCAAACTGTATATGCTGCATGTTATCCCCCTGACCGACCCGACCGTCGTCTCCGCTCCCCTGTTTGCCGAGCAAGAGGCGGAAATTGCTCGCGCAGACCTTGCGAAAATCGCGCGCGAGGAACTGGCGGGCGTCGAGCACGAAACACTTCTGCGCTTCGGTCACCCGGCCAAGGAAATCGTTGCGGCCGAGCGCGACATCGATGCCGACCTGGTTGTCCTGGCAACGCACGGCCGCACTGGTATTTCCCACCTCATTCTGGGCAGTGTTGCTGAGAGGGTGGTACGCGAATCAACCTGCCCGGTGCTAACCGTTCGAATGAAGGGCGCCAAAACGCTCGCAGACGAGGCATTGAACCGCCCGTCAGCCTGAACAGGTCATCAACACTGGAGGCCTTGAAGCGACACTCGATGACCCGCTCGTGCTTCTTGTCGAGGAGGTGTCAACCGTGAAGTTTGGAATGTTGCATTTCTTTGAGCATCCTGCCGGAGGCAAGAGCGAACTCCAGGTAGTGAGAGAGCAGCTTGATTGCATGCGCGCAGCTGAGGACATGGGTTTCGACTCGATCTGGGCGCCCGAGCACCATTTCACGGAGTATGGTTTCTGCGCTTCGCCGATGGTGACGTTGGCTGCAATATCATCGGTTACCAGGCGAATTCGTTTGGGGAGTGGCGTGGTCGTCCTGCCGTTTAACGATCCGGTTCGCGTGGCCGAGGAAAGCGCAATGCTCGACCTGATGAGCAACGGGCGACTCGAATTGGGTGTGGGTAGAGGCTTCCAACCGGTCGAGTATCGGGGCTTTGGGATCGACCAGTCCAAATCGCGCGACGTATTCAGGGAGGCTCTTGAGGTGATCGTGCGCGCTTGGACAGAGGATGAGATAAGTTTTAAGGGGAAGCACTTCGACATCCCGCCACATTCGGTTCGGCCGAAGCCCCTCCAGAAACCGCATCCACCGATATGGGTTGCCGCAATCAGCGAGGAAACTTTTGCGTTGGCGGGTCAGTTGGGGTTCAACCTGCTCTGTTCTTTGGTTTATGGCTTCAAACAGGAACACACAGCTCAGCTTCTGACGAGCTATCGCGACAGCCTCCGCGCCCGTGGACCCGATCTTGGCCAACGAGAAATTGGCGCGCTGTGCATGGTCTACTGTGCCGATTCGACCCACCAGGCGCGCCAGGACTTTGCTGGTCCAGTTCTCTGGTACTTTCGTACCATCGCGAATTACGTAGCGCCCCCGGCATCTCAGCAATCCATACATGGTTACGAAGCCTATGGCCACATCCGCTACGCAGCACGAACAGTCCAGTGGGACGAACTTCTTGCTACTGGAGCGGTGATATGCGGAAGCCCTGACTCCTGTATCCAGCAGATAGAGGAGCTGCAGCAGAGGTACGGTTTCACCCAGCTACTATGCTGGACGCGACTGTCCGGCCTAGACCATCGAAAAGTTCTCAGAAGCATGGAGTTAATGCAGAGGCATGTGATTCCGTATTTTAAGCGGGGCTCGAGTCGTGCAGCCTCGCGTCCCTGATGTGGCCCCGACCGGACAATGAACGCAGCCTGAGTGCGAACGGCCAGGGGCAAAAGGCTGCAGTTTGGGTCAACGCCAAAGGGTTTGAGGAGGAACAATGGGACGGCTGGTGTTCGGTTTGTTAATGCCTGTGGTGCTAAGTTTGGTCTCTTCGCCCCGATCGGTCGCGTTAGCCGAAGGGGATCATACAAGCTCCAGCGCCGACCCCGTCTCGAGCCGTGACCGCGAGATTCAAGAGATAAAACGCGAAATCCGCCTATTGCAGCAACGAGTCGATGAACTTGAAGGTCAGAATGAGCGGCTATGGAAGGCGAACACGGAGGCCAAGAGCAGCAGCGAAAAGTTTGAAGCCGCCACCACCCAGCAATTGCAGACGCTCCAGGGCCAGGTAGATTCGGCCTCATCTCCGGCCTCTTTCGCAGAAGCTTTTAATCGCTACCTGGGCAATTACCGCTTTACGCTGGTGGGGGGTGCGGCAGGGAGTTTTATTTACGATCGCCAGAACAACATCAACACCTTTGCACTCGACCTGGAGCCAATCATTCTCTGGCGGATCAGTGATCGCATGCTGTTCGAGGGAACTGTCGAGGCCAACCTGCCGAGTGGTTCGAGTGCGGAGTATCAGCTTCCGGTCGCGACCTTACAGTATTTTCTCAACGATTACGCTGAATTAGAGCTCGGCATTTTCGATCAACCCTTCGGCGATTGGTATGAGGATCAGAGCCCATTCTGGGTTAACCGTTTCATCACTGCGCCGCTGCCGTATGGTGCCAATGCGCTCGTTCCACCGACTGATGTTGGGTTGCAACTTCGTGGTGGTTTCCAATGGGGCGCAATGGGCCAGGTTGCCGACTACACACTATGGACGGCCAACGGCCCCGGCTTTAGTCAGGCGACCTGTACTGGCAACACCCCTCCTTCACCGCTACCGACCTGCACTCCTGAGGCTCTGGTTGGCGATACGCTTGTGTCAGTAAACAACATTCATCTGAACACGCACACGCCCGCTTTCGGGGCCCGTTTCCGTATCTATCCCTTGCCGGTCGACTCGGACCTCGGACGGCTGGAACTCGGCGCCTCGACCTACGACGGCAAGTGGCTCAACGGATTTTGGCTCAACGCGTGGGGCGTTGATTTCAATTATTTCAAAGGCAATCTCCAGACTCGCGGCGAATGGCTGCAGACCTACCGGCAGATGCCGAACAGGATTGGCGCGGACAATCGCCAGGGTTGGTATATCCAGGCGGGCTATTTCTTGACGGGGCTGCGGCTACCTTTTCTGCCAGCCGAGGTTAATCAGCTTATCGATAAGCTCGAGCCTCTGGTCCGTTACTCGGGCATCAATCAGCGCGCTGCAGTTCAAAACGAGATTCTTACCACACCCGAGATCGGCTTCAATGGTTCGCCCGCTGTCTTCGCACCACATGCGCGTGAAATCGCGTTGGGCTTGGACTATTGGTTCGCGCCGTCAATCGTCTGGCAAAACGAGTTTGACTTCGAGCTGCCGAGAGCAGGTGGCTTCTACAGCGATACGGGACGGGCTGTGGGAGCAACTCCTAACGATCGTGCTTTCCTGAGCCAGTTTGCGGTGGGTTTTTAGGAGAGGGCGGACATGAGAGCAATCGTGAGCTTAGCCATCCTCATCGGTGCATTAAACATGAGTACTGCGGCGCGGGTCTGGGCTCGACCGGCGGAGTCATCAGGCGACGCCGAGCGGCGCGCACTTTTCCTGCGTGGCGCGCAGCTCTGGCCCGTGTATTGTAACACTTGTCATAACGCTCGCCCGGGCGCCGAATTTTCACCAGCCGAGTGGTCGATGATCATGATGCATATGCGGACGCAGGGAAACCTGCCGGCGAAGGACGCCCGCGCGATACTCGAGTACCTGAGGTCGTCGCGATAGCCCGTTGCACGGCAATAATCCACGGTCCGTTTCGACGCTGCACAAACGGGGATAAATAGTGATCCGATTGCTCGGTTGGATGATTTGTCTAAGTGCGTTTAGCTGCGCTATTGGGTTGTCGCCAGCAACTGCGAGTGGCCAGGAAGCCTCGCTGCTTTATAAGGTCTACTGTGCGCGATGCCACGGTTTTAGCGGCCGCGGGGACGGGCCCGATGCCGGAACACTCAAAAGCCAGCCCCGAAACTTTACCGACTGTAAGCTGATGCAGTCGATCTCGGACGACACGATGTTCAAGGCAATAAAGAACGGCGGTGCCGCGGTCAACCTGCCTAACGATATGCCGGCGTGGGCTGCCGGACTTAGTGACGATCAAATCAAGTCACTGATCGAATATATTCGAGGTTTTTGCCCAAAGTGACTAGATGTGAAGCTTCGATGGTAGAGTGTTCTTTGCGGCGACGCGGGGAGATGTTAACAAAGGGTTTCCCGCGCGGTAGGACTTTGCGGCCGCAGTCATTGTGCCTTTATGGGTTGCTGGTTATGAGCCTGCTGATCGGACCGCTTTTGTTAAGGAGCGCTGCCGCGGAGAGAGCATTCAGGCTCACAGCTGCTCGAACCCAGGTGTCGATTGGCTCAGGGCTTTCGTATCCTGCCTGGACCTACAACGGCACGGTGCCGGGGCCGTTGATACGGGTCAATGAAGGTGACCGGGTGACGATTACTTTGACGAATCACACCAGCGACTCACATGGAATGTATTCCCACGCCGCGCAGCTCAATGACGAACGCTTTGCCGGACCGCCTGGCGCAAAGGAACTTACCTACAGTTTTGTCGCGCAGATTCCGGGCGTGTTCGATTATCACTGCATCGCCGAACCGGTTCTCGACCATATTGCCGGCGGAATGTACGGAATGATGATCGTTAGGCCCAAGGGTGGATGGCCGAGCGGTGCCGCTCATGAGGTGAGCCTGGTGCAAGCTGAGCTATATGGCCTGCCTGACAACCGCGGAGTACTTCGGCCGGATCACGCCAAGATGGTTGACGGCGAGCCGGATTTTGTCGTGTTTAATGGCCAGGTTGGTCGCTACAGCCTCGCCCATCCAATTGCGATCAAGGTCGGCGAGCTGGTGCGCGTGTTTTTCGTTAATGTGGGTCCCAATCTCTTTTCCGATTTTCACGTGGTCGGTGCAATCTTCAGCTCCGTCTACCGTAGCGGTAATCCGGCCGACGCCGTGCACGACGTTCAAACGTTCGAAGTTGGGCCCGGCGATGGGGCGGTGTTCGAGTTTCGGGTGCATCACCCTGGAATTTATATGTTCATGGATCACGCCATGGGACACGCGTACAAGGGAGCCATGGGCGTTTTTCGTGCAAGTCAATGAGACTGGCGAAGGATCGACCTTCGGACCATTTTCGTACTGAGCGACCGCGAGTCGGGCACCAATCAGGGTGTGTCGTCTGATCGAGCAGTCTGCGATGGTCTCCTCGGCCACTGACGAGATATCCGCGCTGGTGGGACAGTGCTATCTATTGCTGCTCGTTGATACTTAACGGAGCCGACGCCTATTTCTGCTCTGATAGGCGTTCCGAGGAAATAGCCGTGACCCTAAAGCCGTAGCGTTTCAGCGAGTTCACCGCCAGCTGGGCGGCGGACGCCGCCACTCGCACATACACAATCTGGCCGCAGGAGTGTGCGCGGCTGTAGGTCCCCATGTAGAGAAATGGGCAGACGGTCCGCACGAGGCTGATCGCTGCGCTTATCTCGCCCGAGCCAGTCACGTCGAGCTCGATTCGGACCGCGTCCTCCTTGGGGTCTACTTGTATAGATGGATAGAGAGAACCGAATGTCATCGGGTCCAAGACCCTATCTGATGCCTCTGCCATTGGAACCTCACTCGGCGTCGGCAGACTGTTAATAGATAGTCAAGCAACCGGCGAGCCAGGTCTCCGTGAGTCTGGTGTTTGATGTTCGCCTTATTTGGTCTGACTGCGCTGATGCAAAAGGGTGCAAGACCTCTGGCGCGAATCGCTACATTCAGCACAGCCACTATATCGCTTAGCGGGCCGTCAGGTACAGCGCGTTGAGCGACTGCGGATTTGCCTTAGCAAGCTCTCGGTTCATCGGCCAACCGAAAGAGGCGCCCGCTGGCATGTCCGATGCTCGATGACGTTTGTCGAAACACATAGGAGGAGTCGCGATGAATGAGTTTCAGTTTGTTCGTGAAGTAGCGCAGCGCACTTACGGCGATGAACGACGTGCAGAAACCTTGATTTTTGCCGTATTTCAAGAATTGCGCGATCGACTGACCCCCGGTGAGGCGGCTAACGTTGCGGCCCAGCTTCCTTCGTCACTTAAAATGTTGTGGCTGTCTTTCGACCGGCCGGATCGCAAAATTCGCCATGTGCACGAAGGCGCTTTTTTGCTCGACGTGGCCCGGATGGCCGGGCTGGACGATATAGTCGAGGCCGAGGAAGCCGTTACCGCGGTATTCGCCGTGCTTCAACGAGCCCTCAGCAGCCCGAATGGCATGACGGGCGTAGCTCGCCATATTTTCAGCCAGCTTCCCGAAGATCTCAAACAATTATGGCTTAGCGCCAGCGAAGTTCAGTGAAAGGCCGGAATTTTCTTTGACCAGGTCAGCCCGATCGAAGAATTGTCCCAACCGAGCCCAAATGAAACTCTTGTGCCTGGTGGCAAGTAGCGCGGCTAAGCGCCCTGCCACCTGTGCCATCAGGTACCGCGCCCGTTGCATACCTTCAGGATCTCGCCGTATCCCCCAGCGATGGCCGCCATGCGTCTTCCCGGAGAGCTCACTCATTTTGGAGCCGCATCGACTCTCGCTACCGGCTTAGCTTTTCTAGCAAAAGGTATTGATGCCGGGTCATAACGCACCAAGGCCGGCTACGCGTGCTCGTCATGGGTGGTTTGTTCTTTGGTCAACAAGAATTCGGGATACGGCCTGCGCTAGCAGCACGTGACTTGCCGCCGATGCCGTGCTCAAGCTATGAAGCGGCTTCGTCGAACCGCTGAATCTGCAACCAATAATCCCAGGTGGAGTGACGACCATTCACCCCGCTTGGGCGAAGCGCTTCATAATGAAACGAATTTCTTAGCCGTTAAGTGTCGGTCGCAAGCTCGCCGAAGACCCGGTGCGGCCATCCTGCAGGTATCAGCAACCACGCGCTGAGTCCCCTACTTCGCAGCGTGCACCGTAAAGTCCGGACTCTTGACCTCCTACGACGCTCGTCGTAGGGTTTTCTCAATGAAGGATAGGTTCAGGCTGCCCGGTGGCGATCTGGAATATGCGGTACTGGCAAAGCTCTGGGAGTTGGGCAGCGCCTCGACGCGCGACATTCACCGGCAAGTGGGCGAACCTCAAGGGCTCGTCTATACGACCATCGCAAAGGTTTTGGATCGCCTGCACGCCAAGCGCCTCGTGGACCGTGAGCGCCAGGGCGTGAGCTTTGTCTACCGGCCGCGCGTGGATCGCGATGTGGTAGAGAGAGCCCGCGCCCGAACGTTTTTGAGCCGGCTTTTGGGCGCCACTCCTCGTTCCGCGGTAGCCACCCTCGTGGACGCGGTCGAGTCGCTGGATCCAAAGCTACTTGATGATCTCGCGCGGATTGTAGCTGCGCGCAGGAGGTCAAGGCATGGAACGTGAGAGCTGTCTGGCCATGTTAGTGGTTCTGATTGGCGAGGTAGTGCTGCTAGGGTGCGGCTGGTGGCTGCCCTCTCTGGTGCGAAACGGTAATGCTCGGCAGTTTGAAGAAGCTGCGTGGCGACAGTTGTGGTTGCCCGTTGTGCCCGGATTCGCCGTTACAGCATGGCTCTGCGGATGGGCGCTGACGCAGCCTGACCCCGTCCCAACGAGGGCGCCAATTTCGTTGATCTTGACCGCATCGACCTTTGCGCTGGTTTTCATCAGAGCTGCTGTGCGAGCAGCCTGGTCGCTGGTCGTGGAACAGGGAGAGCCGGGCTCAGCGACTGTCGGTTTACTGCGGCCGTGGGTTTTGATTTCCCCCCGCCTGGTGCGAAAGCTTGATGATCGCGAGCTCGAAGCTGTGCTGCAACATGAACGGGCGCACGCGCGCCATCGAGACCCGTTGCGCATCTGGCTGGCGCAGTTCGTGACGGACTTGTTGTGGCCGTGGCCGCAAGCCGAGGAGAGGTTGCGGCGATGGCTTGTTGCGCTAGAGTTTGCGCGCGATGAGGAAGCGCGTCTAGCAGGTGTTCAAGGCTCGGATTTAGCGTCCGCTGTTGTGACCTGTGCCCAGTTGCGCGCAGCAGCCCCTGTCATGCCCATCGCTAGGTTAGCCAGCGACGAATCAGTCGTAAGGCAGCGCGTCGATTGGCTGCTCGGTCCCTTTTCTTATTCGCAAGCGCAAGAATATAGGAACCCTCGCTTCGTTTCTCGACTATTGGGGTTTGTTCTCGTGTGTGGGCTGGTTGCGGGTATGACAACCGGCGCAACGGTGATTCACGCAATACTTCGATTTGCCCCATAAGCGCCGTTAGGGCCGAACCGTACAGCCATCGAAGCATGGAGGCGCCAACCGATCAGATAGCCGTCCACTGCCGCGGAGTGACGAAGACCTACGGGTTCGGCGATGCTCGGGTGACTGCGTTGCGAGGTGTCGACCTCGATGTTCGTTGCGGCGAATTGCTTATGCTGGCGGGGCCTTCGGGATGCGGCAAGACAACCTTGCTCGCCCTCATTGCAGCGATACTCGATCGCGACGGCGGCGAATGCACGGTGCTCGGCCTCGATCTTCAGAAGATGGAGAAGACCGAGCGGGCACGCTTCCGGGCTCGCTCGATTGGCTTCGTATTTCAAACATTCAATCTCCTGCCCGCGCTCAGTGCGACCGAGAACGTCGCCGCGCCGCTGTTAATCAACGGGTTCTCACGTTCGCAGGCGGTTTGTCGGGCGAGGGAGATCCTCGACGCAGTGGGTTTGAAGACGCGCAAAGATGCCCTTCCCAGCAATCTCAGCGGGGGCCAGCAACAACGGGTCGCGATTGCGCGCGCGTTGGTTCACAGTCCGCGGGTGGTCATCTGCGACGAGCCGACCAGTCAACTCGATCGCGAAACTGGGCAAGCCGTGATGGAAGTGCTGCGAACTTTTGCGCGGAGCGTGGACCGCGCTGTGATCGTTGTTACTCATGACAACCGCATTTTCGAGTTCGCAGATCGCCTGGCTCGAATGGACGATGGCAGGATAGTTGAGGTGCTCAGGGGCGGATAGTCCGTGGATGGCAATGATTCGGAAGTACATCCTCCCGGGCCTGGCGGTCATCGGTCTGATTGTTGGCATTGGGACCGTGTTACGCGGCCATCGACCACCGGCAGTGGAACCCCCTGTGTCGGCGCCAGCACAAGCACCGTACACGTCCTATGTTGCAGGTGCCGGCATTGTCGAGGCGGCGACAGAGAATATCGCAGTTGGCACCCCGGTATCAGGAATAGTGACTGCGATCTACGTCAAGTGGGGCGATCACGTGAATGTGGGAGACCCGCTGTTCAAGATTGACGATCGCGATCTTCAGGCAGATCTCCTGCCCGCAGTCGCAAAAGTTAAAGAGGCGGAAGCGGCGCTGAGTATGGCAAGGAATCAGCTCAGGTTGGTAGAGAGGGTGCCGGATAAACGCGCGATTAGTGTCGCAGAGCTGACCGACCACAGTTCCAAGGTAGCGGTCGCTGAAGCCGCGGTTGAGCTCGCGAAGGCTCGAGTCAAGCAAATCAGAATGGAGATTCAGCGGCGAACCATTCGGGCGCTGGTCTCCGGACGAATTTTGCAAATCAAGCTGCGATTGGGGGAGTTCGCGCAGGCGGGAGTTCTGGCCACGCCGCTGATAGTTTTGGGCCAGGATTCGCCGTGGCTCCACGTCCGCGTCGATATCGATCAGAATGACGCGTGGAGGTTCCGGCCGGGTGCGCCGGCAATGGGCTTCGTGCGGGGCAACGCGCGGCTTAGGACCCCACTCCAATTCGTGCGTGTCGAGCCATATGTCATCCCGAAGATATCGTTCACCGGCCAAAGTTCCGAACGCGTCGATACTCGTGTGTTGCAGGTTATCTATAGCTTCGATTCATCGGCGTTGCCGGTCTACGTAGGTCAGCAGCTCGACGTCTTTGTCCAGGCTCCTCCGCCGAGTTGGGCTTCGAGGCAACAGCTCACCGACCCGCTCAAATGAACTTGTCGCATTCTCGGCTGATGGCGGCACTGCTGGCCGCTGTCGTTGGCGGTTGCGTAGTGGGGCCTGCCTATCACCCGCCAGTTGAAAATTTGCCCGCGCACTGGAGCGAAATGACGCCCGCGACCTCGCCATCCACGAGGGCGGTTAGCAGGACCTGGTGGCAGGAGTTCAAAGATCCGGAACTGAATTCGCTCCTGCAGCGGGCCGCGCGCAACAACCTCGGAATCAAGCAGGCTGAAGCGCGGATCCGCGAGGCTCGCGCGAAGTATAGATTCGCTTCTGCCGCGCTGTGGCCGTCGGCAGACGCTAGTGCTTCCTACACGCGTCTTTTGCAGGACGAGGACATTTTCGGACCGCTATCAGCCGGGCCGTTTCCGGTTGTGCTTGGTCAGCAACCCGAGAACCTTTTTGAAGCTGGCTTCGATGCGCAGTGGGAGATCGACCTGTTCGGCCACGCCCGACGGACGGTGGAAGCGGCACAGGCGGATGTGGCGGGCTCTTACTATCGTCGCGCCGAGGCAACATTGACGATTATCGCCGAGGTGGCGCGCAATTACATCGAACTCCGCGGTTTCCAGCAACAACTGGCAATTGCGCGCCGTAACCTGGCCGTCCAGAAGGACATCCTGGCCCTGACGAGAGCGCGCTACACGGGCGGCTTGGTCTCCGAACTCGACGTGCAGCGGGCGCAGGCGCTGGTAGAGTCGACCGCGGCGAGCATTCCTGCGCTGGAAGTCTCGTATCAAAATGCGGCCCATCGTTTGAGCGTGCTGCTGGGGGAGTTTCCAGGAGCGCTCGACAGTGAACTGCGGTACCCGCAGCCGATTCCTGTCGCTCCTTTCGATTTGCCGCCCGATCTGCCGTCGTCCTTGCTTCGACAACGTCCCGACATCCGGCGCGCCGAGCGGAAGGTGGCCGCAGCGACGGCACGAATTGGCGTGGCGACGTCGGACCTTTATCCGAGGTTTTCGCTGATCGGATTCGCGGGGCTGGAGAGCTTGGCGGCCAGTGAGTTTTTTGATAGCGGCAGCAGGTTCTGGGGGATCGGCCCCTCGATCACCTGGCCCATCTTTCGGGGGCGACAGCTCGTGGCTGTCATAAAGGTGCGCCAGGCGCAGCAACAGCAGGCGGTTATCGCGTACCGCCAGACAATCCTTAAGGCGGTTGAAGAAGTGGAAAACGCGCTCGCCGCCTACACTCACGAGCGAGATCGGCGCATGGTCCTTGCGAATGCTGTGACCGCGAAGCGGCGGGCCGCGTCGTTGGCGCGTGCCCTTTACCTGAGCGGTCTGACAGATTTCTTGAGCGTGCTCGATGCACAACGGGATCTCCTGCAAAGTCAGCGCGACCTCGCGCGCAGCGACACCGCTCTGTCGTGTGCGGTCGTCGCCTTGCATAAGGCGCTGGGCGGCGGATGGCGGGATCCGTCGCAGTAGTCTGGCCCGCGGACAAAGCTCGCTCGGCCAGGGTTGAAGCCAGGGAATTTGAAAATGTTCGGTATTGCGCTGAAGATGCTCATCGGGGATCGCGCTAAGTATAGTGGACTGGTCTTCGGGGTCGCTTTCACCTCGTTTTTGGTCACCTTCGCGATGTCCTTCTTCTCGGGCTTCCTGACCCGAGGGTTTGCGCTGATCGCGGAAAATCCCACGGTCGATGTCTGGGTGATGGACCCGAGTGTCCGCTCGGTCGAACTCACTACAAATCTGCCGGCATCGGCACTTAGCGAGGTGCGTAGTGTGGTCGGCGTGCGGTCAGCAGTGCCGCTGGCTCTTGGTATGGCCGAGGCGCGCTTTGCCAATGGTTGCTTCCAACAAGTTCAGGTGATCGGCGTTGATGATTCGACTCTTGGCGGCCTGCCACCGATAGCCGATGCCACTAGTGCAATTGTGCTACGTGCGTCCGACGCCGTGATTGTCGATTCGGGTGGAACGTCTGGGAAACTTGAGACCCCGCGACGACAGAACGATCAGTGGGCGTACGGCGCACCGCGCCTGGATGCCCCGACTCGCCCGCTGTCAAGGGGCGATGAGCTACTGGTCAACGACCACCGGGTGTGGGTCGCGGGGCGCGCGCACGGGTTATCGCGCTTTCCGCCAAGGCCGCTGTTGTACACCACGTTCTCGAACGCCGATCGTATTCTGCTGCCTGAGCGTCGGCGCCTTACCTTCGTCCTCGCCACTGCCATGCCAGGCGTGTCTTCCCGAGAGCTCGCACGACGCATCGAGCGTCAAACTGGCCTGCGCGCGCGCACCTCAGCCGAATTCAAGGCTGATACCGTGCGTTGGTACCTGGCCAATTCCGAAGATGTCGAGGATGTAGGCTGGATGCTGGCGCTTGCGGGAGTAGTCGGGCTCGGAATCACCGGAGTGATGCTTTATATGTTCACGACCGAGAACCTCTGGCAGTACGCTGTGCTGAGCGCGATGGGTGTGACCCCGCGAATGCTGATGATGACTATCTTTGTTCAGGCAGGACTCTGCGCATTGCTTGGAACCGGACTTGGAATCGGATCATGTGCAGTCGCTGGCAGCCTTGCCGCAGATATTGCGCACTATCCCTTTCGGATGATGTGGTTCACGCCACTGGCCGGAGGCGCTGCCGTGCTGCTGGTGAGCCTGGTTGCCGCCTTACTAAGTAGCCGGCCAGTACTAAAGCTGCAGCCAATGCTAGTATTTGAGAGGCGCTAGAAAGCAGGGCGAACGAATCATGGCCAGAGAAATTCAGCGAGAAACAGAGAAATATGGACGAACCAGGGTAAAATAGGGGATGAGTTCGACAGGTCGAGTAACTCGTTGGCCGCAATAAGGTCAGGCGCTAAGGCAGATGAGCCCGCCGCCCTAACCGCGAGGACTGAACAGCCGCGCGAGGGAAGTGTCTACGCGATGTAGGCGCATGCCTGGTCGAGGTAGCACCTTGCCATCTCACGACACGCGATTCGTTCAGCAACCGGCCTGTCGAGTTGGTTGCTCGCGATCAGCTCGACTTTGGCCCGCACGAGTGCGCGATAACATTGGTAAAATGGAAGGAGCACAGGTAACGCTCCATCGCCGGTTGCCAGAACGTAAGATCGGACCAGCTCGGTCGCAAGCTCGGGTGCTTTAAGACGATCCAGATCCATCGCCAGAAACGCAACTTCCGAGGCAGTATCCCCATAACGTAACGCCGCGCTGAATTCCACGCAGTCGATAATTCTGATTCCTCCGTCGGTCAAATAAACCGAGTCAGTCCGTAGGTCTCCGTGACCGTCCAGAACATAGCCGTTAAGTGCCCTTGTATTAAGAAATTGCCAGCGCGCAGATATGTAACTTCGGGCATAGGCTTCGATTAACCTAAGTTTATCGCGGCTGACCGTATCTGCCAGAAGTCGTTCTGTTTCGGCGATATTGCCGACAACTAACCGCCAGATAGCGGCTGCAGTTCCATAGCGCCAAGCTTCCTGTCTCGAGGCGGTGGCGTGAAATTCAGCCAGGCGGTTTGCAACCCCCTGAATCTCGGCGGCGCTGATCTTTCTGGCAGCAATTCGATTGTCGAGTCGCTGGTCATCCGGTAGTCGGCGCATTTTCACGGCAAATTCAATCGCAGCTTGCTCATCTTTGGGCGCTTGGCCGAAACGAAAAGTGCCGTCTCTAAACGTTATCGGGACGACTGCAAGGTACACATCGGGCGCCAACCGACGATTGAGAATTATCTCGCATTTACAGAGCTCGTGACGTTTGCCGAGCGTTGAAGAGTCGAGCCATGGCAACCGAAGGGGTTTCTTTATTTTGTAAGCAAACTCTTCAGTGAGAAAGACATAAGAAATGTGGGTTTGTCGTAGCTCGATTGGACTGGAACCAGGTCCGTAGAAATCCGACCGCATCATCGCATCGACGAGACTGGGAGGAGACTGATCTTTGAGTTCTTCGGCTGTCGCCATTTGAGTCACTCGCCTTACTGCAGCTCGATGCAGGCCTTGAGCAGGTCGGTTGTAGAAACAATGCCCACAAGAGTGTCGCCGTCCAGGACGGGTAGTGCCCCAATTTTCCGTTCACTGAGAAGCCGAGCAGCATCCCAGACTGACGTCCGAGGTGTCACGGTTATCAACTTGGTGGTCATCACCTGGTCGGCCGTCAGTGAGTCAAGCGAGCTCAAGTGTGTTCTGATATCGCGATCCGTGAGAATGCCAACCAGTCTGCCGTCCGCAACGACTGGCAGGCTTCGGAATTTGCCCTCCTGCATCAGCACGACAGCTTTAGGGAGTCTCTCGGCGGGCGTAATTGTGATCGGATGAGGTGTCATCCAGTGCCGGACTAAAAAGCGGTCGGCGGGGTAGATTTTGACGGTTAAGACCGGGCAGCTGACCTCGCTCATCACAGCTTCCGCCACACTGCCGAGAAAGAAACGGGAGAAACCTCGCCGGCCATGGGTCGACATGACAATCAGATCGGCTGGGAGCCTCTTTGCCGAGGCAACAATGATCACGGCGGGGTCACCGAGGGCCGTTTCCGCTATCCAATGAACGTTACCAAGATAATGCGAAGCCAGCTCGGCAAGGTCAGCCTTTACCTCCTCCTGCTGCCTCTTTGCTAGATTACCCAATGCTGGCAGGTCCTCTCCTCGCAACACCACTGGGACGACGTGCAGAACGTGCACTTCAGCATCGCTCTGCCGTGCCAAGTCCCCAGCTAGCTCAAGCGCATTTCGCGCGCTGCTATCGAGGTCGACTGGGCAGAGAATCTTCTTAAAAGCAGCCATTCGGGCTCCATGGATATCTCAAACTGGCCGTTAGTTAGCAGGTGAAGCCCCGCAGAGTCGCGATTGTCAATTCGCAACTCTGCGATGAGCACCGTTGGTTATCCGACGGACTTTGCTGAGGTCGCGGAAGCCTCTTCGAGAGGGATTTTCTTCGGCGTCAATGCTTTTACCACCGGCATCGCTATCTCGACGACGCCATTTTTGAAGCTCGCTTTGATCTGCTGGGCGTCGACTTCTTCGGGTAGTGTAAGGCGCCGCTCGAACGAGCCGTAAACGGTCTCACGCCTTATATATTCCTCTTGTTTAACCTGCTCTTGCTGCTTGCGCTCTCCTTTGATTGTGAGCACGTTGCCGAGCACGCTGAGTTCGATGTCTTTGGGTTCCAGACCCGGAACGTCGGCGCGAATCACCAGATTGCCATCCTTGACATAGCTCTCGATGGCAGGGAGATACGGCGCCTCAAGGTCCGCAGGCTCGAGGTCGTGAAACAGTCTCCCGAAGTGCCGGCTGAACTCACGATCCATCTCACGGCGCCAGCGCTCAAGTTCATGAAACGGTCGCCACAAGGTCAAATCTGCCATTGGAGCACATCCTCCTTCGCACTAGAATTGCGGCCCTTTGGGCCGTGCAGAGTATACGCAGCCTGTTGTTTCAACCGCGGAGAGGTGCAGCAAATGTGCCATACTGCAGATAGTCCAAAGCTGTGGCGGCGATGCGACGCCGCATCATCTTTTCCCCGGTTGTTGCCGGAGGAGTCAGGTTAGCCGACTGCGTGAAAGAGGCAGCGGTCACGTCGCTGCTCCGCTGAGCGCAAGTCAACGAAAGTGGCGGGCAAGCCACAGCGTTAACAGTCGCATCCTGCCTGGCAGCTCGGTCCGAGACGTGATGACGAGGGCGGAACGTACTTTACGCGGCCGCAGCTCTCGCGGCGAAGTGGCAAGGGCGACCGCAGCCTTTTTTCTCCTCATGCGTCTATGAAATGATGTTTGCAACGGAAAGGGCAGGCTGACATGGAATCGCTTCCAGAAAAATTGCTCGAACGGGTCGTGCGACTGGAGCATGAACAGACCGAGCTCCGGCGTGCCAATCGTCGGTTGCGATTACTGACCGGTGCGCTGATGCTGTCGATGGGGGCCCTTGTCGTGATGGGTCAGGCAGTACCAGAACGCACTGTCGAGGCCCAGCAGTTCGTGCTGCGGAGCAGGGATGGTACCGTTAGAGGTTCAATCGGTATTACTGACAATGGCGCCGTTGGCATCAACCTCAACGACTCCAAGGGCCAAACGCGCATCGATTTGGATATCGCAAGCAACGGCTCACCAGGCTTGGACCTGTATGACCCTAACGGCAAGCTGCGGGCCACGCTAGCACTCGGGCCGGAGGGAACTCCGGGCTTGGGACTTTATGACCCCAACGGCAAATTGCGCTCCAGTCTCAACATTCCTGCAGCCAACACTCCCGGCCTGGCCTTCTATCACACCAACGGCACACCGTCCTGGGGTGCGCCCTGAAAGGAATGCCTCGCTGGTCGTTCATCAGGTGGAGGACTGCTGATCGTGCCACGGATCATCCAAGTAATACTGGTCTCGGCTCTGCTCTGCGGGCTGAGCGGCTGTTTTACGGGAGTCGGTTACGGGCCTGATTATGGGTATCCAGCTTACGGCTATGCGCCTTATTCATATGGCTGGCCAGTGTACGCAATGGGCTATGCGCCGGTCTTTGCCGTGCATCATCCCTGGGAAGAGCATCATGCCTTCGGCCATGAGCGCAGCTTTTTCCATCCCGAACCCCGCGTCGCCCATATCATGCGACCCGGTTTCCATGGTGGTGGCCTTCCGGGAGGTTTTCACGAAGGCAACCATCGGTGAATCCAATCAGCGAATCAAATGAGCAATCGACGGCTCTCGAGCTGCTCGCTTCGCGCCTGAATACCAAGAGTCTTGACTCACGCCCCGGTTATGACGAGGTCGCCGGCGTGTGCTTGCGAGAAGCCGAGCAAATGATCCCAAGGGCTTGGCAGCCTCTCCAGGTAGCCTCGTTGCGCGAAAGAAACGCGACATTACAAGAGGACGGTTTTTTCTTTGCTGCGATTGCACACTGGCCGGCAGCTGCCCAGGCAGGCTCCGGTGGGTTAAGAAGTCCTGCCGTTTCTCTCGCATTCCATGACGTTGTCCGTATCCAATGGATACAGGGGCGGTCAGCCACGCAAACCGCTGGTTCCTAATGGCACAGCCGCGTTAGATGCAAACCGGTCCAAATTGTTTCGAACATGCCGAACAGGCGCAAGTGTTCGAGGAGTGGGCAGAAATCGTGTCGCTCCGGCAGGGGATTTGGCCAGGTTTAGGGCGCGCTTCTCTAATGCGAGCGGAACAGTGGCCATTGCAAATTAGATTGGGAGCCAAAAATTGCTGGTATCGGCGACATGATCTTCAGTGGCACAGGGTGTGCCGCGACCAGCGTTTGTCCCGCCACCGATTCACTCCCGACCGTTTCGGAGCGACCCGAGCAGCTATACAGTCCAGACTGGGCTCAGCGCGCCCAACTCATGATCCTGGAACCGAAAGCGGAGACGGTTCGGCCAGATTGCCAGGTGGCATGGCGGAACAGCAGAGGATTCGCCGATAGACGCTGGTTGATATAGTGCCCGTAATGCGTGCGAAGTAACCTCGAACCGTCTGAGGTTTTCGACCTGTTTGCCTATAATTTCTGTCGAGTGCGACGTAGCCTTTAAGGTCGATGAGCGCGGAGAGCAATTGCCAGGCTGTGATGCTGCTCGGTTTCGGCGGACCTGACACCGCCGCTGACGTTCGCCCTTTCCTGGAACGCGTGTTATCCGGCAGAGCGATTCCTCACTCCCGCTACGAGGAGGTCGTTCGTCATTATGAACTGTTGGGTGGGAAATCGCCTTACAATGAAATCACGTCGCGTCAGGCTCAGGCATTACAGGAAAAACTCGAGCTCATGGGTCTGCCCGTGCCGGTGGTGGTCGGCTTCCTCCACGCGCGACCATTCATCTACGATGCCTTGAGTGAATTGAAAGATAAGGCAATTGGCCGAGCGTTGGGGTTTGTGCTTGCTCCCCATCGCTGCGAGGCGAGCTGGGACCGGTATTGGAGATCGGTGAAGTCAGCTAGCGATCGGCTTGGTCCAGACTCTCCACACGTACAATCACTACCGCCATGGCACAACTCTCCCTTGTTTGTCGCAGCCGTCGCCGATCGCGTTCGTGCTGCATTCGAACGACTTGGCCAGGGCTCGCCCGAGCAACTGAAGCTGATCTTTACCGCTCACAGCATTCCGCTGGCAATGGCTGGCCGAGCGTCTTATGTTGAGCAGCTCAACGAATCGGCCCGGTTGGTCGCTGAGCAGCTAGGAATCAAGAGTTGGACACTTGCATATCAGAGCCGAAGCGGAAACCCGCGTGAGCCATGGCTGGAGCCGGACGTACGGGACGTGGTGCGAGCAGCCGCGGGGACGTCGGTGGTGATTGTTCCGATCGGCTTTACATGCGATCACGTCGAAGTGCTCTACGATCTTGATATCGAGACTGCCAAGGTGGCACGCGAAGCTGGCGTGACGATGGTAAGGGCGGAGACCGTCGGCGAGCATCCAAAATTCATCGAAATGCTGGCAACTATGTCGGCTCCGTACCTGTCTCGGTCGCCTCAGGAACCATCTTGAGCGTTTATGCAGCTATGCCGGCTCAAGTCACAAAGCTTCCACGCGTTGCCGTACTAGGTGGTGGGATAACCGGCCTCGTCGCGGCCTATCGGTTGCGCGAGCTGACAGCGGCCAACGAGATCCCGCTTGAAACCATTCTGCTGGAGAGCAGCGACCGAGTGGGTGGAGCGCTGGAGACTATATGCGACAATGGCTACGTCATCGAGAATGGCGCCGACGCGATCCTAACTGAAAAACCCGCGGTCCTGAGGCTGGTTAAGCGATTGGGACTCGAGGATAAGCTCATAACCACCCAGGAGCGCTTCCGGCGCAGCTACGTGGCGCGTCGCGGCCGGCTTGTGCCGATCCCTGATGGTTTCTCTTTGATTGCTCCTACAGTTCTTGGTCCTGTTATCCACAGCGAGCTGTTCAGTCCGCTCGGCAAGCTTAGGATCCTGGCCGAACCTTTGATTCCGCGCCGGCGGCGACGTGAGGACGAAAGCCTGGCGGCATTTGTCAGGCGTCGGCTCGGTCAGCAAGTACTGGAGCGGATCGCACAGCCCCTGGCTGGGGGAATCTATACCGGTGACCCCGGGACATTGAGCGCGGCCGCGACAATACCCCGCTTCGTTGAGATGGAGCGTGTCTACGGTAGTGTTATTCGTGGACTCAAGGCCGCCGCCCGATCAAATCGCGCCGCCCGACAAGCCAGCGGCGCGCGATGGAGCCTGTTCGTCAGCTTCAGTTCCGGCATTACGCAACTAACTGACACTCTGCTCAAGCGTATCAGCGACTCGGTGCGCTATCGGTCGCAGGTGACGGGCATAGAGCGCCAGGTGCCAGGAGAACATCCTCGCCGGCGGCTGTGGCGTCTTAGGCTCGAGGACGAGCTAAGCGTGGAGGCGGATGCCATCATTTGCACTATTCCGGCATATGCTGCGGCGCCGTTACTCCGTCCTCATGACGAACATGCGGCGGGATTGCTGGACAGCATTGAATACGCCTCTTCGGCGGTGGTTAATATGGCATTTCGCGAAGCTGATCTTGCGGGTGTGCCGCAAAGCTTTGGTTTCGTGGTGCCCGCGATTGAGCGGCGCAGCATAATCGCCGGGAGCTTCTCGAGCTTCAAGTATGCTGGTCGTGCGCCGTCGGGGATGGTGCTTGTGCGCGTATTTCTCGGCGGGGAGCTGCAAAAGCACATGATGCTGCTGGACGATGATGAATTAATCACCGCCGCAGTCGAAGATTTCGGCGCGCTTGTGGGGGTTCGAGCACGGCCCGTCTTCACGCGTTTACGGCGATGGCCACGAGCGATGCCGCAGTACTCCGTCGGACATCTGCAGCGCGTAACAGAGATCGAGCGGAGTCTTGAGCGGCTTCCCTGTTTTGCGTTGGCCGGCGCGTTTCTCCGTGGTGTTGGTATTCCGGATTGCGTACAGGCTGGTGAGTCTGCCGCAGAGACCGTCTTCAGTCAGTTTCAGCGGAATCGGGCCCAGTACTAGCTTGACACTCGGCTCGCGCGCTCCGAGGGATTGAAAAATTTCACGGGAAAGCGATCGGCAAAGCTGCCGTTGACTAACATGAAGCCGCCGCCCCGCATTCGCTCGTCGCCCGGAGACTTGTTGTCGGACCCATCAGCGGCGCCACGCCTCATAGCCCATGCTGACATGGACGCTTTCTATGCCTCGATTGAACAACTTGATAATCCGGAACTGCGAGGCAAGCCGGTGATAGTCGGTGGCACCTCAATGCGTGGTGTGGTTACGTCAGCTTCCTATGAAGCCCGCAAGTTTGGTATTCGGTCGGCGATGCCCACCGTGGAGGCACACAGGTTGTGTCCAGATGGGATCTTCATAGCTGGGCGAATGGGGCGTTACGTTGAGATTGCCCGCCGGGTCCGCGAGGTGTTCGAGTCTTTCAGTCCTGTGGTTGAACCGCTTTCGCTGGACGAGGCCTTCATCGATCTCACAGGCACGCAACGTTTGTTTGGTACCCCTGTGGACCTCGGCCGCGCGCTTAAACGGCAAATGCTCGAGCGTACCGGGTTGATAGTTTCGGTCGGCATCGCGCCAACCAAGATGGCGGCTAAAATCCTCAGCGATCTGTCCAAACCGGATGGTCTATTGGTGATAACGGCCGAATATTTGCGGTCTTTCCTTGACCCACTGCCAGTCGACCGGTTGTGGGGCGTCGGTCGGGTCACGCTTGAGAGGATGAACCGTGCAGGAATCCGCACGATCGGCGATCTCGCGCGTTACGACGTCTCTGTCCTGCGCCGGATGTTTGGCTCCGCCGGACCTCATCTCCATGAGCTTGCCAACGCCCGCGACCCACGCCCGGTTATCCGGGACTGGCAACGGAAATCCTATGGTGAGGAGAGCACCTTCGACCGTGATCTGGAGCTCGGCTCCCTCGAGCTCCGACGTGTCTTCGTCGCGCATAGCGAAGCGATCGGCCGCCGCCTGCGGGCTGACCGAGTGCGCGCCCGAACGGTGACAGTGAAGTTAAAACTTGCACGTGCGTTGGGCAGCGGACGCTATCCGTTGCTTACACGTTCCGCGACCCTCGAAAAATCAACCGATGATGGCGCGACAATCGCGCAAACCGCGCTAAACCTGCTCGCACGGGTGCGCGTGCCGGAACGGGTGAGATTGGCCGGCGTTCAAGTTCACCATTTGGAACGCGACGACGAAATGCAGCTTCAATTATTCGACTCACCAGCTGGTCATGAAGCGCGCAGGTGGCGGCTCAACCGAGCAGTTGACGATGTGATAAGGAAATTTGGTGACAACGTTATCAGCCTCGGTTTGGTTCAGGCCGCAAAAGCGTCTCCCACGCGCAGGATTAAATAGCTGGAATTTCGTCGTACGGCTAAATTTCATGTGTTTGGTGGCGGACTTGACGGAGGGTTCCGTCAGTTCCGCTACCTGACCAGGGCTTTTTTGTCGCTTACCTACGTATTGGCGCCTTGAGCCCAGGAATGGTTTGATGCTTGGCACTCCATATTGAGCTGCGCTAGATGAATTAACCACGTGCGCCAAACCGGGAGGCCCGGACTGTGAAGGATGTATTCAGCGTAGAGGGCAAGGTCACGATCGTGACGGGCGGCGGCACCGGCATCGGCATCGCAATCGCGCGTGAGTTTGCGATTCGCGGCGCGCCAGTTTTGATTGCCAGCCGTAACGCCAACCATCTCGAACCGGTCCGCGATGAGATCCGCAGATTGGGGGGAAAATGCGAGATGTTTGTCGTTGACGTACGGGATGCGGCCAAGTGTGAGGCAATGGTCGCCGAGGCGGTTCGGCTTTATGGCCGACTCGACGTGATGATCAACAACCATGGTGGCAGCATTACCGCCCCCAGCTTGAATCTGTCGCCCAACGCCTGGCGTGCGGTGGTTGCGATTAACCTCGATGGCACGTTTTTTTGCTCGAAAGCGGCGGCGCGGCAGTTCATCGAACAAAAGAGCGGTGGATGCATCATCAATTTGTCCTCGACCTCCGGTGTCCACGGCTCCAGCACAATGCTGCCATATGCTGCCTCGAAAGCCGGGGTAATCAAGCTGACCGAGTCTCACGCTGGCGAATGGGGCCGTTACGGAATTCGTGTGAATTGTATCGCTCCCGGACCTGTCAGTACCGAAGGTGCGGCAGCGCGGATTTGGCCAAATGCCGAAGTGAAGCAGATGATGCTGCGCTCTCGCGCCTTGGGTCGCTTCGGGACAGTGGAAGATGTCGCTTATCCCTGCATTTTTCTTGCCTCAGAAGCGGCCAGTTGGATTAGTGGGGCGACCTTGGTGGTTGACGGAGGCAACATTCGCCCGGCAGAAATAGTGCAGATGGGCTTGTGAGCGCGAGCAGGAAAAGAGAGGCAGGCCGGTGGATTTTGGTTTTAGCGAAGAACAGGAAATGCTGCGTCAGAGTGCGCGAGCACTCCTCGAGAAAGAATGTTCATCGGCTGTGGTTCGCCGGCTGATGGAAGATGAGCGCGGTTTCGACCCCGCCTTGTGGAAAAAAATGGCCGAGCTGGGTTGGTTGGGCCTGGTAATCCCCGAAGCCTATGGTGGTGGCGGGCTGAGCTACGTCGACCTGGTGCTCGTGATGGAAGAGATGGGTCGCGTGGTGTTGCCCTCGCCTTTCATCTGGACGGTGATGTTCGCCGAAGCGATCAAGCGAGCCGGCACGGACGCGCAACGGTCATCGTTGTTGCCGAAAATCGCCGCCGGAAACCTCATCGCCACCGTCGCTTATCTGGAGCCTTCCCCCTCATGGAGTGCCGACGGCATCAGAATGGCGGCACGCCCGGACGGGACCGGGTTTTTGCTCGACGGTACTAAACTGTTTGTCAACGACGCTCACATAGCGGATTGGTTCCTGGTCGCGGTGCGCACGGGCGATGCCGCTGAGCGTGGCATCACTTTGTTCGCACTCGAGAGCAGTCGGACCGGAATTTCGGTAACGCCGCTAAACACCATGGATCAAACTCGCAAACTCGCCGAGGTCAAATTCACAGGGGTTAAAGTTGAGCCCTCCGATGCCGTGGGTGAGGTAGGGAGCGGCTGGAACATACTGTCCCAGGTAATTGATCGGGGCAAGGTAATGCTGGCGGGCGAGATGGTTGGCGGAGCTCAAAAAGTGCTTGAGATGGCGGTCGACTATGCCAAGGTGCGGGTTCAATTCGGACGGCCGATCGGCAGCTTTCAAGCCGTTCAACACAAGTGTGCCAACATGATGATCGACGTGGAAGGCGCCAAATCCGCTGTTTACTATGCTTCGTGGGCGGTCAGCAACGAGGTCGCGGAAAGCTCCTTGGCTGCCGCCGTGGCTAAAGCTGCTGCATCCGATGCCTTTCGGCGTGTCTCAGCCGAGGGCATCCAGGTGCATGGCGGTATCGGGTTCACCTGGGACCACGACATGCACCTGTATTTCAAACGCGCCAAGTCTTCCGAGTTCACGTTCGGTGATGCCAACTGGAATCGCGAGCTGGTTGCCCAGGGAATTAACCTTTAATTCCGACTGGTCTGTTCTCCTTTAGCCCGGAGGGAGGTGTAGATGGCAATCGATAAGAGTGTCATCGGCAAAACGGGAAAACCGTTTACGATGCCGATCGAATGGAGCAAGGTCAGGGAATTTGCCAGGGCGATTCGTGATCCGAACCCGGTCTACTTCGATCCCGAGCTCGCAAAAAAGGAATGCGGCGGCATCCCGGTTCCACCGACTTTTCTGCAGATTGCAGCCTTCTGGCAGGATTCCGACTCAATGCCCACGGTCCATTTTGACCTGCGCCGAATCCTGCACGGAGAGCAGGAATTTGAACTGTACAAACCTATCCTGGTCGGTGACGTGCTCACCGGCACCGCGCGGATCGCCGATGTCTATGAACGCGAGGGAGGGCGCGGCGGCAAGATGACCTTTATGGTCACCGAGATCGAATACAAGAATCAGCGAGGCGAAAAGGTCGCTCTCGCACGCAGTACATTGATCGAAACCGGACAGGCGGTAAGCGGATAGATAACCTTTTTGCAGACGAGCTGCCGGTCTGCTGCCTTTTTATCCAGACTTTAGGATTCGGCAGCGTCGTGGTCGGCAATCAGAAAAAGGCTCAATCAACGACATTCGACGATACTCTATGGCTCCCAAAATAAAGTACGAATCGGTTAAGATCGGAGACGCGCTTCCAACGATTACTATCGACAACGTTTCGCGAGCGGACTTCGTTCGCTATGCGGGTGCTTCGGGCGATTTCGTTCCCCTCCATTACGACCAGACCTTTGTCGAGGCAGCGGGCATTCCGACCGTTTTCGCACAGGGGATGTGGACCGCGGGGTGCCTGTCGCGTACTCTGACTGATTTTGCCGGCGCAGGAAATGTCCGACGTTACAAGGTTCGGTTCGCGCGCCAAGTTTGGCCGGGCGATACACTCACATGTCGCGGTAAAGTAACGGGAAAAACCGAAAAGGACGGAGAGAAACTCATCGAGGGTGAGGTCGAGGTCCTCAATCAAAAGGGCGAAACCACGGTTCGGGGGAATTTCACCGTACTGGCTTCCTAGCGCCGGTCATCGGGCTGTCGGGGGTTGCAACGGAATGGCCGTATCGCCAGCGCCCGCTCGGTAGCTCGCCTCTCTCCGATTCAAGCAGTCCAGTCTTCAATGCGATTTTCCCGGGGAGCATTGAAGGCACTTATTTGATCCAACGGTCTCCGCGTTGGCCGGGGCGCAGACATATCAGGGGCCCCGCGGGTTTCTAACGTAACCGCGGACAGGCCGGGTGAGTCGCCGATTCTAACAGGCGTATTCGCTTGACCTTGACCATCAAGGCCTCAGGCGCAACCTGTATTTCGCTAATGCAGTCCACGTGGAATCATTAGGTGAAAGCACCCTATGACTTCGCTTGCAAATCAGTGTTAACCAGAAAGAGCTTCTATGACCGAACCTCGATATATCATTCTTCATGGCCATTTTTACCAGCCTCCGCGCGAAAGCCCATGGACGGGCATCATTGCCCACGAAACGAGTGCCGCTCCCTTCGCGAACTGGAACGAGCGCATCCTGAGCGAATGCTACAACGCCAATGCGCAGGCGCAGATCATGGAAGGGACAGTCGTCTATATTCGCAATAATTACGAATCACTAAATTTTAATTTCGGTCCTACTTTGGCCGCGTGGCTGCAGAGCCATGGTAAATCAGCGTATCGGGCGCTGCGTCGTGCCGACGAGCTCAGCCGCCAAAAGCGCGACGGACATGGCAACGCGATCGCTCAGGCTTATAGTCATTCCATCTTGCCGCTGTTAGAAGCACGGGACCGCGAGCTGCAGATAGCTTGGGGGATGGAGGACTTTTCGGCAAGGTTTGGCCGGCCGCCGGAGGGTATCTGGCTGCCGGAATGCGCAGTTGACAGGGATACGCTCCGCACAGTAGCCGAAGCTGGGCTCCGATTCGTCATGCTGGGGGGCGATCAGGGACACTTCAGCCGCCCCGGACGAGACGCGGGCCCCTTTTTATGGGAAGAGGGTAATCTGAGGCTCGCGGTGTTTCGGTTTGACCGTCTGTTGTCGGGCAGCATTGCCTTCGGCGAAATGTTGAGCGATGGGACCCGGTTGGCCACAGCCCTGATTGATACTGTTCGAGCACTCGCCCCTGGCCAGGCTTTGCTGGTGGCTACGGACGGTGAGACCTTCGGCCATCACAAGCGGACGGGCGCCGCTGAGCTGGCGCGAGCGATCAAAATGCTCGAACAGCAGGACGATGTCGTCTTGACCAACTGTAGCCAATACCTCGCAGTGCGTGGGTGCACCGGCCACTTTGAGAGCGACGCTCCGACCTCCTGGAGTTGTGTACACGGCATTGAGCGATGGCGTTCAAACTGTGGGTGTCGAATCGACTCAAGCACCAATCAGGAGTGGCGGCGCCCACTGCGCGCAACCATGGATTTCGTGCGCAACCATTGCGACGCGCTGTATGATCGATTTGCGGCGGGCTGCGTGAATGACCCTTGGGCAGCGCTCAAAGCCGCCCCGCGGCTCTTCGTGGATCCGTCGCCCGCGGTGCAAGAAGAATTTTTTGCTGCGCATCGGCCCAAAGATGAAAATCGGCGCGAGCAACTGGTGCGCCTGTTCGAAATGGAACGCGCGGCGCAAGCCGCGCTGACCAGTTGCGCCTGGTTCTTCGACGATTTCGGCGGGCTTGAAGGACGGATTGCTTTACGATGGGCCGCCCGCGCAATTGAGCTCGCAAGCGAATTGGCGCCTTCGATCGAGTCGGAGGTTTTGCAACAACTTCGGGCGGTTCGATCGAACCGCCGGGAGATTGGCGATGCCGCAACGTTATATCTTAGTATCAAGACTCGTGAAGCCCGTGGTCGTGTCTAGCTGCAAGGGTCCGTGGTGAGGCTCGCCGAGATCAAGTCCCAAACTTAAGCTCAGACACGCCTCAAGTGACGGAGAACTTCGGTCCAAGGTGGTCTAACGATGGCAGGAAGCGAACAGCGCCCCGATATTGAGTCAATTCTGCGCGAACAGCGGAAGTTTGTGCCTCCTCAGGATTTTGTCAGCCACGCCCGCATTAAGAGCGAAGCGGAACGTCGCGAGCTCTGTCGTCGTGCTGAAGAAAGTCCGGAGGCGTTTTGGGCCGAACAGGCGCGTCGATTGGACTGGTTCAAGCCTTTTGACAAGGTGTTGGAATGGCAGCCGCCCTTCGCCAAGTGGTTCGTTGGCGGTCAATTGAATGCTTCCTATAACTGCATTGATCGCCACTTGGCTGGTCCTCGACGGAACAAAGCCGCGCTGATCTGGGAAGGTGAACCTGGCGACTCGCGAGTCCTTACTTACCAAATGCTCGCCAGCGAGGTTGCTCGCTGTGCTAATGCATTGAAGCAGCTCGGAGTGCAATCAGGCGATCGCGTGGCCATCTACATGCCGCTGGTGCCAGAAGCGGCGATTGCGATGCTCGCCTGCGCGCGGATAGGAGCTATCCATTCCGTGATCTTCGGCGGTTTTTCGGCGGAAGCTCTTATCGACCGGATCAACGATGCCGAGGCCAAGCTGGTTATTACGGCTGATGCCGGCTGGCGGCGCGGTCAAAAAGTTGCCCTAAAACAAAATGTTGACGTGGCCCTGAACCGGTGTCCATCAGTGGAACATTGCCTGGTGCTGCGCCGCACCGGTGACCAATGCGAAATGCGTGACGGACGAGACACCTGGTGGCATGACCTGGTGCCATCTCAGAGCAGCAGCTGTGAGGCGGCAACTCTCGATTCGGAACATATACTATATACACTTTATACGTCGGGCACGACTGGTAAGCCAAAAGGAGTAGTGCATACCACCGGCGGGTATCTCACTCATATCCTGGCCACTATGGAGTGGGTATTCGATTTGAAAGACGATGATATCTATTGGTGCACTGCCGACATTGGCTGGGTCACCGGACACAGCTATTCCGTCTATGGGCCGCTGGCGGCTGGCGCAACGGTCGTAATGTATGAAGGGGCGCCAAATTTTCCCCATGAAGACCGATGGTGGTCGATCGTCGAAAAATATCGAGTCAACATACTTTATACCGCGCCGACGGCAATCAGGACCTTCATAAGATGGGGAGAGTCGTGGCCCCGCAAGCATGATTTGTCGAGTCTGCGCTTGCTGGGGACCGTCGGAGAACCCATCAATCCTGAAGCTTGGATCTGGTACCACCAGGTGATCGGCGGTGGCCGGTGTCCGATCGTTGATACCTGGTGGCAAACCGAGACCGGCGGAATCATGATTTCGCCGATTCCCGGAGCCGTCTCGACCAAGCCCGGGTCGGCTACCTTGCCATTGCCGGGCGTTGCGGCCGACATAGTGACGCGCGATGGAAGCCCGGTGGGACCCAACCAGGGTGGGTTTTTGGTAATTAAGCGCCCATGGCCTGGAATGTTACGCACGATCTTTCGCGATCCCGAACGATATCAGCAGCAGTATTTCAGCCAGATAGACGGCGTTTACTTCACCGGTGATGGCGCTCGTCGTGACGAAGACGGCTATTTCTGGATTATGGGTCGGGTTGACGACGTCATAAACGTCTCCGGCCATCGCCTCGGTACGATGGAAATCGAAAGCGCCCTGGTTTCTCATCCTCTGGTGGCGGAGGCTGCGGTAGTGGGACGTCCAGACCCTATCAAAGGCCAGGCGGTCTTCGCCTTTGTCACGCTCGAGGGGGGCCGTAAAGGCGACGACGCCCTGCGCAGGGAGTTGCAGCAGCACGTGGTTAAAGAGATCGGTGCATTAGCTCGCCCTGACGAGCTTCGATTTACAGATACGCTGCCCAAAACCCGCAGCGGCAAAATTATGCGACGCCTTCTTCGGCAAATCGCCGCCGGAGACGAAAGCCTGGGGGACATCAGCACATTAGAAGATCTTTCCGCCCTCGCCAAATTGCGTGAAGACGAGGAATAGGCCGCCGAAATTGTTGCGCAAAGCCCGTGCCTCAGCTTAGCCTTGGGCCCGAAAGGGTTGCGCTAATTAACTAGAAGTTTTCTCCCGCGAGGTAAGGATCATGGCAGTTGAAAGCTTCATTTCAGCCGATTCGCATGTGGTTGAACCCCCCGACTTGTGGATTACTCGGATGGACAAGCGCTTTCGTGATCGCGCTCCGCGTCTCGAAGCGCGAGCAAACGGTGATTATTGGGTAGTCGAGGGTCTCAATACTTTACCCATCGGCCTATTCGGCCCGATGGTTAACGACAAGGAAAAGGGAGCTATCGAACGAGGCCAGGAGCGTCGTTACCAGGAGACCCGCCCTGGTGCTTATAATTTCGAAGCTCGAATCGTCGACCAGCGCCTCGATCACGTTGAAGCTGAGATCGTGTATCCTGGCTTTTGCCTGACGTTGTTCGGAATTCCCGATGCCGAATATCAACGGGAATGTATCCGAGTTTACAACGATTGGCTCGCGGAATTCTGTGGAGGTGCGCCGAAAAACCTGATCGGCGTCGGAATGCTGCCGATGCGCGGACCGGTGGAATGGGCGATCAAGGAGGCTGAACGCTGCGCCAAAATGGGGCTTCGTGGTTTGATGATTCCGGCGGTCAAGCATAAGCCCTCATACCATGAGCCGATCTATGATCCGATGTGGGCAGCGCTGCAGGAGCTCGGTCTTCCGATCGGCGTGCATAGCGGGGCTGACGATGAACCGCTGACCATTGAACGTGATATCCCGCTTCACGCCACTATTTGCGATAACAAAATGTTCATGATGCAGCGCAGTCTTGCCTTGTTGATAACGTCGGCAGTCCCCCAACGTTATCCGAAGCTCAAGTTTGTTATCGTGGAAGGCGGAATTGGCTGGATTGCCGCTCAGTTGCGCTTCATGGATCATTGGTGGGAGGATCACCATCGCTGGATGACGCCGAAACTCGACGAGCCACCCAGCTTTTATTTCAAGCGGCAATTTTGGGCCACCTTCGAGGACGACCGCCCAGGAATTCTAACTCGTCATTTGCTGGGAGTCGACCGCCTGATGTGGGGATCCGACTATCCCCATACTGAAGGTACGTTTCCTTTCTCGCTTCAGCGGATTCAACAGGACTTTGCGGATGTGCCCGAAGACGAAGTGCGTCTGATGGTACGTGACAACGCCGCACACCTGTTCGGCTTGAACTGACGGTCGGACAGTCGAAGGCTGGCACCGGTCAGGTCTGCCTGTCATCATGGCAGGCAGCCTGCCCGCAAACCGCAATCAGATTCTAATATCGGCAGGACGGTTTTCCTCCCATGTCACCGTAAGAGTATATTTTGGTATCTTCCAGTCCCCCCCGACCCGCACCAGGTGATAGGTATAATACCCATACATATCCCAGGTTGGGTGACCGCGTTTGAAGTGCCGCGCCTGCATGTAACTCAACCACCTCGCGGAATTACCATCGATCTCAACATGATAGTCGGTCAGGAAATGCTGCGTTACGTCGAAGCGGGTGATGATATCTGTGACCCGCTCGGTGAATCTGTCCGCGCTGACCGTCCGCATTCTGAGGTTGGAGGTGGGAGGGCCCAAATAAACCTCGATCTCATCAGTAAAAATTGACCGAAAGAGTTTCCAGTCTCGCATATCGATAGCAACGGGATAACGATGAACAATCTCGCCGATTTGAATTCGGTCGAAGAGGTATTGAAGCTTTTCACTGTCAGTCATTATTGGTCCCCCTTCGGGTGCTGCGTTTCGCCAAAGATCAATTTGCGACCCGGTGATCAGGCCAGAGCACTCACGGTTGGCAGCAAGTGGACGCTCTATTGATCTGTGCGATCAAAGCTCTCGTGCGATCGGCGCTCCTAGTAATCAGGGCGTCGTGGTTAACCGTTGAACGGCTCGATCAGCTCGAGGAAGGTGCCGTCCGGGTCTTTGAAGCAGAAAAATTTGGCACCCGCGTTGTTGGCGAAGCGAATCGTCACAGGCTCCGACACCATCTCGACCCCGTTCGCCTTTAATCTGGCATACTCCTCGTCGACATTCTTGGTGAACAGGGCGATACGGGCCACACCTGTGTGATAAAGATGCGGATATGGCGAACCCTCGGTTGGCGGCTGTTTCCATTCAATCAGGTCGAGACGAGTAGCCCGCGGATCATCACTTAAGGTGAGCAAAGCAGCGCGTGCACGGCTGTTGGGAATGTTTAGTCCCTGATCGTTTCCCCTGTTCGGCCCGTCTCCCAAATCCAGGGCGACTTTGAACCCGAGCATCTTGTAGAACTCGAGCGAGCGTTCGAAATTCTTGACATTTATGTTTACGTGAAAAATTGATTTGATCATCAGCCTGTCCTCGCCGTTCAGGGCGTTATTCTGAACCCCGAGCCTCCGGCAATGCAAACGTCGCGCACATCAGCTTGATCTGGCGCCGTTTGACTTGCGAAGTGGTTTTCAATTCACATCTGCTCGGCTATAAACTCCTGCCATCAGCCACGAGCGAGTTTTATGGCGCTGAATGACGGAAGATCGATGGATACTGCTCGCTATTAACCGGGGGGAAGGATTAAACGATGGATCCGGATGCCGGCCCTGAGTTTTGGCAAAAAGTTCTAACCGAAGGTCATCCGCCGCTGCGCGTAATGCATAAGCTTTTCCGCTACTTGCCTTCACCTCCTCGCTGCAAAGTCTGCCACAACCCCTTCGGCGGAATTGGAGGCAAGCTGTGCGCTATCTTTGGGTATACCCCGTCACGCAAGAATCCTAACGTCTGCATGACTTGCTGCGAGAGGCTGCCACCAGGAGGCGCAGAGGTGGACATTGCGGTTCTGTTTGCCGATGTCAGGGGCTCTACAGAGCTCGGAGAAAAACTCGCGCCGAGTGCCTATGCTGAGATGTTAAATCGATTTTACCGCACCGCGACCGAGGTCCTCATCCGTCACGACGCCATCATCGACAAACTGATCGGTGACGAAGTGATGGCCTTGTTCATACCGGGAATCTGTGGGTCCGAATACCATCGACGGGCGGTTGAGGCGGCGTCGGCGTTGCTGAAAGCGGTGGGTTACGGAGCAGAGGCGGGCCCGTGGCTGGCTCTCGGCGGTGCGGTGAATTCGGGAATGACGTACGTTGGTAACGTCGGCGCCCAGGGCATAGTAGATTTTACTGCTCTCGGTGACACGGTAAACACGGCATCGCGGCTCGCCTCCAGCGCCGCAGCGGGCGAAATCCTGATCAGCGCCGCTGTATACAGCCGGGTAGCAGAACGCTTTCCGGATCTTCAAGAGCGCACTTTTTCCTTGCGCGGCAAAGAATCACCAATGACCGCTCGGGTTCTCGGCGCAGCATGAGCGGCGATTTAGTCCTCTAGTTTTTAGTCGCGGCTCAACACTCCGCAACGTTTGGACATCTCTAAGCTAAACACTCCGGCTATCATGAGCAGTTATCGACAGGTAATCCTTGTCAAACTGCAGAAACGATGACGCTGTTCGGGGCCAAGGTGGCGAAGCGACTCTCCAAGACCTTAATGGCTTCGTTTTTGCGTCTATGTAGGCCGATTCGTTGGAGGGCCGTGATGCTTGCCTATATAGACGTATATCGGCGCCAAAAGGCCTCGCTGCTGAATCCTTGGGAACAAATTACCTCTCAATCCAAGGAAGAAGCCGATGGCTTAGTTGCTCTCTTGTACGCGATCGTAGACTCCTCGGAGGACGCGATCGTCAGCAAAACCCTCGATGGTATTGTCACTTCGTGGAATCGGAGTGCCGAGCGAATTTTTGGCTATACCGCCGAGGAAATAATCGGCCGATCTATCACCGTGATAATTCCACCTGAACGACTGGAAGAGGAAGAGTACGTCCTCGGCTGCCTGCGGTCCGGCAACAAGGTCGAGCATTTTGAAACGGTGCGCTTAACCAAGGACGGGCGCCGTATTGATGTCTCCTTGACAGTTTCGCCGATTAAAGACTCGACCGGCCGGATCATAGGCGCCTCCAAGATTGCGCGCGATATTACGGAGCGGAAGCGCCTGGAACAAGAACGCGAACTCGTGCATCAGCAGCTTCTTGCAACCCTTGCGGCGCGTGACGACCTGATCGCAATCGCAGCTCATGAGCTCCGTAACCCCCTCAACGTGCTCACACTAATGTGGCAGTTGATGGGCCGCGTACTCGGCCAACCCGAGAAAGCGGATCGCGCCAAACAGCTTTTCGAGAAGTCTCGGGCGCAACTCGAGAGATTAAATAGCTTGGTCGATCGCTTATTCGATGTGGCACGAGTTCAAGGAGGGGCCCTTGACCTCTACTGGGAAAAGTTTGATTTATGCGAGCTCATTCAGCAGATCATCAATCGCTTTGTGGTGGAAAATCCCGATGTGGCGATCTCGAGCGAACTAGAGCCGCGCATAATGGGAACGTGGGATCGGATTCGGGTTGACCAGGTAATCACCAACTTGTTGTCTAATGCCATTAAATACAGCAATGGGAACCCCGTTGCGGTGAACGCCTCCACTGTCAAAGGCCATGCCTTGGTGAAGGTTCGAGATAGCGGCCTCGGGATTGCTCGCGAAGATCTCGGCCGAATTTTCGACCGCTTCGCACGGGCCAGGACCGCGGTGCCGAACAGGGGCCTGGGAATCGGACTGTGGATTACGAAGCAGATCGTCGCCGCCCATGGCGGGACCATATCAGCGGAGAGCGAGGTCGGAAGGGGTTCGATCTTCACGGTTCGGCTGCCATTGAATGCGAATGGACGCGCTCCCTAACGCGCCAGGATGTGGATGTTCGGGTCCAGAGCAGGTGGGCGATGAGAAAAGGCTCGGGAAATCTCGCCGCCTGCACCAGTGCAAATGACAGAAAGCGCGACTTCGAGGTTCCTTCGAGTCGCAATTTTAGAGATGCGAGCGCTTCGCGACTATAGCAGATGGTTTTTGACCCGATCTTCGGCTAACAAGCGGCCAGCCGGCTATCGCTTTTGTCCATGAAGGTAGGGGGCCTGTTCAAAGGTTTTTGCCGAAAGCAGGTGATGTTTCTGTCATGGCCAAGGCGGCCGAGGACGCCCCCGGCGGCCCAGAGTTTTGGTGAGTGTATTCTAAAATGAGTTCATCCTCCGGCAACCGTGAGCCAAATGCGGGAGCACCTGCTTCGATGCCTTATCCTGATTGGCGAAATATCGCTCAGTTACGATTTCCCGAGCTGATGCAACTCTATCGACCCGAGGCCGCGAGCCATGTCGCGCATTTTTACCAGGATGACCGAGTAGTGATCGAGAATATTGTCGATCTCGCCCGAAAGGCGCTGGACTGTGGCAGTTCGGTTGTCCTGGTGGCGACGAAGGATCATTTGCGCGAGATTTTCCAGCGGATCGGTCCGAAGCTTGATCTTGAGTCTCTGCGCGCCAAGCGCCGCTATATCGCGGCCGATGCTGCCCAGGCGCTATCTCGGCTGATGCTCCACGGCTGTCCCGACGAAACGAAGTTTAATGAAGTTATCGGTGCGACCATCATTCAAGCAGCCAAACGTAGCACAAACGACTTTGTTCTGGCCTTTGGTGAAATGGTCGCGCTGCTGTGCGCGGAAGATAAGCCAGACGCTGCCTGGTTGCTGGAGCGATTTTGGAATCGGCTTGCATGTCGTCAACCCTTGTCGCTCTATTGTGTGTACTCGCTCGACTGCCTTGATACGGAGCGTACCTTTGACCACATCGTGCGGCTCTCCGCCGAACATAATCTGGTAGTCCCATCAGAACTTGTTGGGTTGAGCGTTAAATCGCCGTGACAATTTGTCACGCACTTGCCGCCGCTTTGCTGAGACTTGAGGAGCTGCTTAGTAGCTAGGAGGCGGCGGTGGCACTTCTTCAGGGGCGCAGGACAATGTCAGACAACGGGTCAGTGACCGGGGATGCGAGAGCCCGCTCCGGGGCTTCCCATTTTTCATTCCGGGTGATGCGCCGTATTGCCCTTTCAATGTTGCGCTCGGCGACCGCGGCAATCGTATGCGAGGGATTGGCTCCGATGGCCACTGGAATTGCTGCACCGTCCAAAACGAACAGCCCCGGGTAACCAAATACCTCGCCGTCGGGAGTCAGCACACCCGAAGCAGGCGACTCGGCAAGTGGGCAGCCGCCTAGATTGTGCACCGTTACAGGAATATGGAGAAGCTCCCAAAACGGGTTGAAGGCTGCCTTCCCGCCCATCGCTTGCGCCAAGGCCTTGACGAAAGCAGTTTCAGCATCGTAGAGGGGCATGTTCGCTTGCACGTCCCATTGAACTTCGAGAGCGAAAGTCAAAGGATGCAGCGCCAGGCGGCCATTTGCCTGATCTCGCCCCATCGCCAGAAAAACGGCTGAATGCTCCGCGTCGGGGTGCGGTCCGGGGATTGGGGCGTTGCGCCGCAGCACCTCATCTAAATCGAACCGAGACAGGGTTCGCACTCCCGCCAGCAACTTGTTACCGGGGTTGAGGATCTGTAGCAGACTGCCAATTTGGCTTGGGTAGCCGCCCTCCTCGACGATGAACCAGATGTTTGGCTGACCATCTCCGCGAGCATTTACAATGCCGGAAGTGATCGTCGGCCCTTCACTCGGCTTGAACGGCTCGCGCGTGTTGAAAGCAAAAGCCAAAAAATCGCCATTGCCGGAATAGTTGGCCCCGAGGCGAGAGCTCAGGTGAGGCAGGGTCCTAAACTGGTCGCGACAACGCAGGAGAAGTTCCGTCGAGTTCACCGCACCGGCACACAGGAATGCGTACCTCGCGTTCAATTCCCTGGGCGTTCCGTTGTCCCGATAGTCGGTAAAATGCACCCGATAGCCCCCATCGACGGTTTGCTCGATACGTGTCACCTCACATTGCGTTTCTATCCGAGCCCCTTTGTCTTGGGCGATTTTGAGATAATTCAAATCGAGCGTGTTTTTCGCATGATAGTTGCATCCAATATCGCATTCGCCGCAGTATCTACAGCCTTCCTGCAGCGCACCAAATTTATTCAGGTGGGGGGCTTGAGGCTCGCCGAAATCCACCGCGATATTGGGCAAACAAAACTGGGCGGAACGGCCCATCGCGGCCGCAATTCGCTGCATCAGAATCGTTTTGGCTGGCATTCCCAGGAACTTTGACGCGGTGATCGGCTTGATATCGAGCATATAGGCGACAAGATCGTAGTAGGGATCTAACAGCTGGCGGTTGTAACCCGTTGGCCAGCCGTTTTGAAACACTTCGTGTGGAGCCCGCAAATGGACATTCGCGTATATCAGCGAACCACCACCTAGTCCGGCTCCCTGCACTACCATCATCTGCGAGAAGTGCTTGAGCTCGAACAGGCCTTGGCCCACCTGCCATAACCAACCTGCAGCCGGATCTTTCCAATCACGCGGAAACGAATTCCGATCGTAGCGTCGGCCGCGCTCGATCACCGTCACCGCACAGTCGGCCTGAGCCAGGCGGCACGCCGCAACCGCGCCACCAAAACCGCTACCAATCACAACCGCATCGTAAGTAGTCGCCATGCGAAACTCGCTGTTAGCAGCCGGGCTCAGCGCGATCCAAGCTCAGCGCCTTGCACGGCTCGGCAGAGGTATTTTTTCTGTCGTTTCAATAACAAAAAGTGCGCCTGACGCGCGATGATGATTGACCCGAGCCATTTGAACGACGACTTGAGGCCCGAAGTTATCCGCAGAGGGAGAAATTGCCTGCTTTCGGAACGCTTGTGTCCACTTACTTAGCCAGACAGCATCTTCGACCAGGCCGTACTTTTTAGCTCAAGCCTCCTACCCTTGCGGCTCCAGGCGAGTGGCAAGCGGTTGGCTGTGCGGTGGGAAATCAAATGATTGGAGCGGGCGATCGGGATCGAACCGATGACGTCCAGCTTGGGAAGCTGGCATTCTACCGCTGAATTACGCCCGCTCGACCTATGATTGTGATCTCTTGGCAGAGCTTTTTCAAGTCTTTTTTATCACCAGCTGATGGAGCGGGTTGTAGCAGCCGCTTGGGATGCGATAAACGGAAAACTTATGAAGCCGAGCATTAGCCCGCTCCATCGCCAATACCAAGATTCGAGCAATTTCCGCAAAAGAGCCGCCCTGGTCGGTAGATTCAGCACCAATCGGTATTCGTGGTACCGATGGGTCTATGATCAGTTCTATCCTTTGCCGGACGATGCCGCTGTACTCGAGTTGGGATGCGGACCAGGCAGTCTTTGGAAGCGAAACCTCGACCGCATTCCCGTGAACTGGAAGATTGTTCTGTCGGACTTCTCGGCAGGCATGTTGCGAGACTGCCAACAAAATTTGGGCTCGGCCGTCTCGCGCTTCCTGTCCTGCCAGCTCGATGCGTCGCGACTCCCATTCCGCGCAGCCCGCTTTGATGCGGTAATCGCGAATATGATGTTTTATCACGTGGAGGATCGGGCCGCCGCACTGCGCGATATTCGGCGGGTGCTGCGCGCGGATGGTCACTTTTATGCCACGACGACCGGAACAGAATATATGCGGGAGCTGAACGCCGTCGCGACCCGCATTTTACAGGTTCCTCGTTATGCGCCCTCTGCTCAACGCTTCGGGCTCGAAAACGGTATCGAGCAGCTACGAGCAGAGTTCGCCAACGTTGAGCTTAGACGTTATGAAAATGAACTACGCGTCAACGAGGTCCAGCCTCTGATCGACTATTTCGCGTCGATGGAGCCGCTGATAGCGCCACGCGCCGAACGATGGGATGAGCTGCGCGACTATTTTCAGCGCCAGATTGATGAACGGGGGGAGATAGTGATTCCAATTGAGGTGGGAATGCTGATTGCCCACCTTTGAAGGGGCATTGGACGGCCACACCAGTGGACAAAATCAAGGAATTGGTCCGACGACATTGGGACAGGCGGGCGGCTGAGTTCGACAAAGAGGCCAGTCATGGTCTCCTCAATGATCGGCAATCACGAGCCTGGCACGACTTGATTGGTCGCGTCATTGGTACCGGAGCTCTGGATGTGCTCGACATCGGATGTGGCACGGGCTTCCTTTCGCTATTGCTGGCAGAGTTTGGGCATCACGTGGTTGGAATTGACTTTGCTGAGTCAATGCTGACAGCTGCACGTCGCAAGGCCGCGGCTCGTGGGCTCGATATAGATTTTCGTTATGCTGACGCCGAAGCGCCGAACTTCGCGCCTGGCAGCTTTGATTTGGTCGTCGAGCGGCACGTCCTCTGGACTTTGCCCCGGCCAATGCTGGCACTCGACAGTTGGCGTCAGCTTCTGCGCGAACGTGGCAGGCTTTTGCTGATCGAGGGTCAATGGAAGGGAATGGTGCCCCGCGATGAGTACATCGAGATCGCCGATCAACTGCCATTCTTTGGCGGAAGGCCCGATAAGGAGGTTGCTGAGCTCATCCGTTCGTGCGGATTTACTTTCGTTGCAACCGAGCCGCTGATGGAGGCTGATCTATGGCTCGAAACTCCCACCCATATGCGCTACCTGGTAATTGCCCGGCGATGACATGGACTCGGCCGAATGAATCAAAGCGTCGACAAGAGCAGGTCTACGCTCCGGCCACCGCCAAGAGACTAACGCCACCACCGCTGGTGCACAGTCGCGCAACGATCTAGGCTCTAGAAGCGGAAGTTTGGCGTGTTTGCGTGAGCGCGGAGAAGAAGTCGTCAGACAGGATTCTTTGCGGTTCTCCGTCACGTGGAAGTCGGATTGACCTCAGAAAGGGGTCGAACGTCACCAACCGCCCTGGGGCTGGTACTAGGGCTACTTTTCCCGGGGCTGGCCGCGGCGGTTTTTGACGGATGCGTCGCAGTAAAAGCTTCCCCACCGAAACCAGCGGTCGAACTTTCAGGGGTGTGGCGCGGTGAATCGCTGCTGACACCGTGCGGGTGGATTGGGCATTCAGAGAGCGTCTGCAACGCGATGAATTTAATAACGTTTACGCTGATTCAGTCTGACGCGCAGCTCCGCGGTCGCTACACTTGCGCTTACGGGAATTATATCTGCCGTCATGACGGGTTGGATCGGTCGGGATATATCACGTCAGGCCACGTGAGCGGACGGCGGCTGACGATGCGCGTGATGATTCCCGCAGACGTCTCAAGTTGCATGTTTTATGGAACTGCCACTCAGGGGCAGATAGTCGGTCGCTACATATGCTATGAAGGGGGCGGCATCGCTGAAGAAGGAGATTGGCGCGTGGTCAGAGTTTACTGAACAGTAGTGCGTGCTCGAACGCGACTCGGTCAAAGCAGCTTGCACAAAAGATTCCGACCGATCGAACTGAGCTACTGCGTGACTTATTTTGCCGATGCGGGCCATACAACGTCAGCCAATGCCCTGGACCAGCGAGAGACCCGACAGCGAGGCTGCTTTTGCGTAGCGTAATGAGCGGCGGATGCCGCTAATAGCGCCGCTTGATAATTCAGCTGCGCGGACAAAGACCGGCGTCGTGCCCTAAATCGAGCGATCTTGAAGAGAGCTATCCCGCGATGGTACGGCAATCCCCGCTCGGCGTGGCGAGGCCACAGCGAGGCGTGGGAGTTATCTGACGGAGCGTTACAATGTCACAGGTTGCGAGCAAGAGACCATATACCAAGGGTCTCCATGATTTGGGCAATGGTTGTTACGGATGGCTTCAGCCCGACGGTTCGTGGGGATGGAGTAATGCTGGTCTGATAGCGGACGGCCGCGAATCGCTGCTAGTGGATACGCTATTCGATCTCAAACTGACAGCTGAAATGCTAGAGGGTATGCGCAAGGCTGAGCCGAAGGCTGCCGCGCGGATCGGCACCTTGGTAAATACTCACTCGAACGGCGATCATACGTTCGGGAATCAGCTCGTGCGGGGCGCCGAGATCATTGCTTCCAAGGCCTGCGCTGAAGAAATGCGGCGCGATAATGGAGTCCAGCGCCTCGCAGAGATGAAAAGGGCAGCGATCTCAGATTCAGATAGCGACGCAAGTGCGTTTCTTAGACAGATCTTCGCCCCGTTCGACTTTGAAGGGATCGAAGTGACGATGCCGACATTGACCTTCGAAGGCGAACTTGTACGACAGGTGGGAAACAAAATTGTCCGGATAATCGAGGTGGGACCCGCCCACACCCGTGGCGACGTCCTGGTTTATGTACCAGCCGATCGTGTCATGTTTACCGGCGATATGCTTTTCATCAATGGTCATCCTATTATTTGGGCGGGTCCGGTAAGCAATTGGATCAAAGCTTGCCGGTTGATGCTCGAGCTTGATCTTGAAGCCATCGTTCCTGGCCACGGTCCGATCACCGACAAGCACGGTGTTACGGCCGTAAAGCAATACCTGGAATACATTGCAGCCGAAGCACGCCGACGCTTTGACGCCGGTATGTCGGTGTTCGAAGCGGCCCAGGATATCTCGCTCAGCGATTATGCGTCCTGGGGGGACAGCGAGAGAATCGTGGTCAATGTCGCGACTCTATATCGAGAGTTTTCGGGCGGTCAGCCAACGACTGATATCCGTGCCGATCTGTTCGACATGATGGCCAGGTTACGAAAAAGTCGTCGTCATTGAGTGTCTGAAACGCGAACAGGACGGTCCCGTGCCATCACAATCAGTCAGCCAAGTGAGTGAAACGTCACGACCGATCGTGAACCGACCTGCCGAGGAAAGGGCGCTGTTCGTTTATGGCAGCCTGTTAGACCCGATTCGCCGCCACGAAATAATCGGCCATCCGGTGCAGACCACCCCCGCCACAATCGAAGATTATGAATTGGGCCGCGGCCGCTATTTCTTTATCCGTCGCTGCCCGGGCACAAGGACGACGGGACTCCTGCTCCTGAACCTGAGTGCCGATGACTTCAAGCGGCTGGACCGGTACGAAGAGCTTCCGCGCTTGTACACGCGCGAAAGAGTTATTGTGTCGGACCGACAGGGCAACAAGTTAAGATGCTGGACGTATCTGCCGACTCCTCTCCTTCTGAGGGGGCGCAGGTAGATCACCGAGCGACCGTCCGGTATCTGTCCTCAGCCGCGCCCATCGCGCATCGCCGAATTGGCCAGGCGTATCAGTCCCCTGATGGTTGGGCAGGACGACCTGGTTAAGGGAAGAGCGGTCCAAAACGTGATACAGGCTGGAACGTGTCGGTTTCGGCCGCACATTGCATGCAGTCAGACGAGGGATGCTAAACCATCGTTGAGCGCTATAGATGTCTGCCCCGGCCCCATTTTTACTGAGGCCAGACGCCCGCGTTCCATCGGGCACAGATGACCGAGCGCGCAACCGAATCCAAGGTTGCGCGCTCGCATTTTCAGATGCTGCAATCTCCCTATTGGTTGGGAATCTGCCAGAGCGTGCGGGCGGCACTCGCCGAGCGCTCGACCAGTTTACGAGCTATGGATTGTTGGGCCTCGAACAAGGGCGCAAAGGGGGTATATTTGGCCCAACCAGTGGCCTTTTCTTGGAAATCGAGCGCTTGGTTGGCGATTTTCTCAGTGGTCTCGATGTACCAGGTGGCCGCCTTCTTCAGCCCTTCCAAGCTGAAGACCGATTCGCTCATTTTGGTAAAGCTCTCAAAAACGCTCTCTTTGTTTTCTGCCACTCTTTTACCTCCAGATTGCTGCCCTGTTTCGGGCTCTATTTCCGATGTTTTAGTTTCCTCGTTGCCAAGCTGCTCAGTGAATTGCCAAGTCCCCGATGACATGTCTGCCGCGGCAGCCGGGGTCAGTTCGGGTTCAGAACTTCCAGCCGCTGGACTGGTATCAGCTTGGTCGTTAGCTGCGGGCATGGGGCCATCAGCCTCCAGAAGATGATTTTGTGGCTCGGGTACAGATTTGGGGGACCCCGCCTCTGGCAATTGTTTTTTTCTCACCGGGTTCCTTCTCCTGTTCGAGCTCAATTGGTCCACCCCGTCCCTGCTGCCGCAGCTGGGCGGTCGGACGCTACACGATCGTCGGATCTTCGTAAACGTCGAGCACCCAGCGTGCGTTCACTGATCATGTTCCGCTAACCATCGACCCACCTGCGGCCACAGTTTGCTAATAGCTCCGGCGCTGACCACCGCTCCAATGTGTCCGGTGGGAAAGGTTATGTTACGTTTGTCTGTGCTGCCGACATGCTCGAGCAGCCCCAGGCTCGACCGCGGATGTACGACATCATCCTGTTCCGCCACCACGTTTAAGAGTGGACAGGTGATGCGGCGTAGATCGACCGGCTGACCAGCGACGCGCAGTTCGCCGCGCTTCAGAGCGTTGCGTCTGAAGATTAGCTGGTGCATTTCCCGGTAGAGCTGTCCTGCCAAGGGAATGTCACTTCTCATCCAGCGTTCGAACAGCTCAAACATCTCAGCGTAACCATCCCGGCGACCGTTCCGGTAGCGTCCGACATACTTGTCGAGGGCGTGATGAACCGGAGCCATCAGGTTGAATCCTCCGTTTATCATCCACGCCGGGCAGTTCCCATAAATTCTCGTCACCAATTCGATTACGTCGTCGGTAATGAAATCGACCAGATTGTAGAAGGGCAGGTCGCGAACACTCATGTCGAACGGAACGGTTAACGTGATCAAACCACGGACGTTCGCGGGGTGAAGCGCCGAGTAAATCAGTGACAATAGGGCGCCGAGGCAGTAGCCAAGCAGGTTGACGCGCTCGACTCCATTTTGGATCTGAAGCACGCGCACTGCGTCGGCTATGTCCCCGTTGACGTAGGCATCGAAGCCCCGCCATGAGTCCTCGCGCGCCGGCGGCAGCCAGTCGGTCAGGTAAACGTCGAACCCCCGCTGGACCAGGCTTTCGACCACGCTCTTGCCAGGCAGCAGGTCCAGGATGAAGGGCCGCTTGATCAGGGCGTAGACGATTAGCAAAGGAGTTTTGAAGCGTCGCTCCGGTGCTTCATAATGGCGTAAGCGAAGCAGTCCGCTTTCGTAGACTACGCGGTACGGAGTGGTTGCTGGAGGGTCTGTCGCCGGCGAGCCGTAGCCTTGGCCGAAGGCTTCGACCGCGCGAATTGTGCCGTCCATCCAGAATTCAGCGATCTCATTAAGCAGCGACATTGCGTTCTCCCTGCCGAGAAGGCGGCCGGATCGGGTGACCGTTTGCCGGACCATAGCCCGTTTGCGTCTGCTTCCAGAGCGGAACCACGCTCGGTGAATCCGAGGCCAGGCGATCGTGTGCGTCTGATAGGTGGGCGAATGACCGTAGTTCTTCGCGCAGTGCGAGCAATTCCTGTCGTAGTGCAACCAGCTCCCGATGCGTTGGCAAACCAATCAGGGGCCAGAAATTGCCGAAGAAGGCGGCAGCCGCCGCGCCGGCGAGATGGCGCAGACGTAGGGCAGTCTCGATAACGCGGCCGCTGACCTCACCGAAGAGCGGGTCCGAGTAGAGCGTGTTAGTCAGTTCGTTGGCCAGTCCTATCCAGGCATCGTAGACCTTCCATCCCACCCTCTGGAGCTGATCGTCGTCGCTCACGCCCGCTAAGGCTTTGGTGACCTCGGCCGGGAAATCTAGCCAAGCAGTTTCAATGAAAGTGCTCAGCCTGTCCAAAACAAAGGATTGATTGCCGAGCATCGCGTCTTGCCTCCTTGCTCGCGGTTCCAAAAAACTCACCACCCCAGCACGCGGTCGCTAGCGCCCTGTGGCTAACGGGAAATTTACTTGGTGTTAGCGTCAGGACCGGTCTCGGCGTAAACGAAGCAACTGCCGGTCCACATTGAAAGAGCGTTTACTCGGGTTGAGTTTACGCCCTTGAAGTGTAATTCATGTTAAGCGGCAATCAAGATTGCATGGCGTGAAGTGTGTCGTCCCGGAGACAAAATCTGAGCATTAGCTGACTGAAACGGCATCAATTGTCACTCACGGGACAGTAATGCGGGATCGACGCAAAAACAACTTTGGCAGGAAGGCCAGCTGTGGCAGAGCGCGACCGCAGGAACGGGGTTGATGCGCAAATTCTCGGCCGGCTTAGAACGCTGGCCTGGCTCAGCCGCGATCAACTTGAAGGGCTGGCGCAAAGCCTGGAAGCGATAAAGATAAAGCGTCGCCAGCCAATTTTCTACGAGGGGCAAGCATCCGACAGAGTCTACGTACTGCTCTCCGGCGTGGCCAAATTGTCGTTTCTCAACCGCTCGGAAAAAGTCCTGGTTGGCCTGGTCGGGCCTGGGGAGGTATTCGGCGTCTCGTCGCTCCTACCAAATGCGACCCGGCCTTTTCGATGTGAGGCTTTTAGTGACTGTCTGGTTGGTGTCGGTCGGCCCTCGACCTTCGTCGGCTTGATGCTTGGTGTACCATTGGAACGCTTTAGCCGCACCTTGGACGTGACCGTCGGACGCTGGTGGTCGATGCTCCAGCGATACACGAACTTCGTGGGCTTGACGGTGCGAGAACGGCTGGCCGGAGCGCTCCTCGAACTGGCCGCCAAGTTTGGTGCCAACGATGCTCGCGGGGTCCTGATCACATTGAAGCTGACCCATGCAGATCTGGCTGAACTAGTGGGTGCTTCACGTCAACGCACCACCGAACAGCTGATCGAGTTCGAACATCAGCGAATGATTATACGCGACGGCCGGCGGTTGATTATTGTTCCCGATCGGTTGCGCAATCTGGCCGACTATGAAGCAGTTGCGCCACCGGCCCGCACGGCCATTGCGCCGCCGGGAAGCATACGTGGAGGATAATCGCGCGTTGCATCACGCTGCGTTGATAGCCTCCGAAGCTGTTTTTCCGAGTCTCAACATGCGAGTTGGAGCAAATTGTGTCGGCCGGAGGCGGGACGAGGGTTGTCTGACCAGAAGCGACGCTTCGCCCGGAGGCCCGCACGAGCCCGCCTGGGCAACGGCACCCCAGCACGCGCGGGGTAGCGGCGTGGTGTTCACCCTTAGAGAAAGGGGCAGAGCAATAGCATCCCGCCACGAGTCAACAACCGCAGAAGGGCAGGGGTCCAGCGCTCAGGCAGCTGAAGAATGCGTGCGGCTATTCCCAGCGACCACGGAACTTCCGCATAAGCCCCGGAGAGATGTAAAGCTGACAGCAGACTAGGCGGCGGATAAACCACGAGATCGTGTTCCTCCTCTGGTCTCAACCCCGCCTTCTCCCGTGCTAGCGCAACCGCGCGTCCAAGTCCTCCCAACTCATCGACCAGACCGCGGGCTTTTGCCGCGACGCCGCTCCACAGGCGCCCGCGGGCGACCTGTTCGGTTGCTTCGGGGTCGAGTTTGCGTCCCTCGGCGACTCTGGCAGTGAACGTAGAGTACAGCTCTCCGACAACCTCGTTTAATTGTGCCAGTTCAGCCGCCGTCATCGGCCGAGCGAGCGAGAGGGCATCGCTTATGGAGTCCGACTTGACCACGTCGAGCCCGATGCCCAAGCGCTGCATCAGTTCGGCGACGTTGAACTTCGCGTAAACCACCCCGATTGAGCCAGTGAGTGTTGCCGGACCAGCGACGATCGCGTCAGCGGCGGTTGCCACATAATAACCACCCGAGCCGGCGACATCGCCCATCGAGACAACGACGGGTTTGCCAAAACGCTGAGCTTCACGCACCGCTCGCCAGACCAAATCCGAGCCTGCGGCAGAGCCTCCCGGCGAATTAACCCGAAAGACGATAGCCCTAATTCTGTCATCACGCGCCGCGCGGCGGATTTCCTCGGAGACGCGCTCGCCGCTAAGAAACTCGCCGGCCAGTGGCCCTTCTCCAACCACGACGGGTCCCAGTCCGTGGATGAGTGCCAGCTGGGGCCGTGCTCTCCCGTCGCGGGTATATGAGAGATGCCGCAGATAACGCCCCAACTGCACGAACCGGCTTTTCGACTTATCATCTGGGTCGAGCTCGTTACGGATATCATCGGTGTATCCTGCGCGATCGATAAGCCCGTTCGAGCAAGCCGCCCTCACGCTGAGGAAGCCGCTGCCAAGGAGCTCACGTGCACGTTGGAGGCTCGTGCGCCGGGAGTCCGCGATACTTTGTGCCAGCAGCGCTTGACAATCGTTGATGACCGCCTGGATGCTCTCGCGAACCTCGGGAGACATGCTGTCGCGGGTGAATGTCTCAGCAGCGCCCTTGTACTCCTTCCACTGAAGGGTTTGCGCCTCAATGCCCAGTTTGCTCAGCGCTTGCCTCAGGAACAGGTTGCCCGCCGAGAGGCCGAGCATCATCAGGGTGCTATCGGGATTCGCGACTATCTCGCTTGCGCCACAGGCGATTAGATAATCACGTGGAGTTATCTGGTCTCCTTCAAGTATCGCGACCACGCGTTTGCCGGCTGCGACCGCGCCCCGCAGAAGTTCATAGAGCTCATGAGCAGTTGCTAGCCCGAATCCCGGTGAGCAAATCTCTACCAGGACGGCCTTGAGCCGACTATCTGCAGCAGCTGCACTCAATGCTTTTCGAAGGTCGAATAGAGTAGGGGCGCCGCGGCTGCGCAATTGTTCGAGCGGTGTGCGAGGCAAATCCTCGCGTATTCCATCCGCGAGCCGCAGACTGAGCACCGCGTCAGGCGGAATGCGCGACGGCCGGACGACGAACAAATAGAATACTCCGGCTATCGCAACTGCAGCAACAATGGACGCCAGCCCAGTGGTGAGCCATTCGTGGTCGAGGGCGATGCTGCCCAGCGCGATCAAAGATGCCACCAAAAGTGCAACTCGCGTCTCCCGCCGCAGCATCGATAGATTGCAACTTAACAGCTCCATCAAGTACTCCAATCCGCCTATGATTGTATACGATCGACACGAGAGGTTGGCATGTTTGTTTCCAGCTGGTGCAGGAGACAACTCCGTGCCGCAGGGCCAATGATTCTTAACCTTGCGCAAACAGCCCGGACTTTGATGCTTGTGACTCGTTGTCGCTCATTGTTGGTTTCTGTTCTTATGACCCTGGTTGGTTGTGCGAGCATCCGCCATCTCGCTGGACCAGTCCACCCATCCCGGATAGCAGCCAACAGCAGTAATCGGGCACGAGCGAAGTCTCATAACTCTTTAGTTACGCCGCCGCCTTACGCGGCTCGCACCGCCAGCCTGGATGTAACCTTCGGCCTCCAGGTAGCTGGCATCGCACCCCTGCCTGACGGTTTCGAACCAGATATGAGCCGTCCTCCCGTCTGGCTCGATCGCGGTGAAATCGGCATTTTCGGTATGTTTCAGGGCCGGAAGGTAGTGTGGGGGATTGGCGGGACGGGTTTGTCGAGTCAGAGAATCATTGTTGACGAAAGTGGCGTCGGCGGGCGCTTGCTGGACGTGGCGCTGAATGTCGATGGGCAGGTTGCGAGCGCGGTTAGTATCGATGCAAACCGGAGTCTGAATGTAGATGTGGCGAATGCTTACGCCACCAGTGGTGTCAGGCGGGTGACGACCTTGCCCGGTAATTTCGACTGGGCGGAGTTAAAATGGCTCAGCAGGACGGAGCTCGCTCTGGTAACTCACGCGGCCCCCTTGCCGAATGATGAACTGAACAGTAGCGTCCCACAGGCACCCGCCACCGGCTTGTACTTGATTAGCGTGAGTTCTCATCCATCGACACGGCGTCTGGAGCGGATAACCTGCCCATTGTCATCACTATTTTTCAGCCCTGACGGATCGCTTGCCGTGGCCCAGGGCGCCGCGGATGCTCCCGCAGCGCTCGTCGATCTGCGTAAACAACGGTGTCTTACGTTGCGCGCCGCTACGCCCGTGCAGCTCCTCGGATGGGCTCCTGGTTCGACGGCTTTTCTTTACCGGCTGGCTGATCCACCAGGTGTATATCGATTTGATCTGGAGAGCGCCGAGCCGGCGACGATTGCGGTTTCATCGGGCGCCGCGGCCTATGCAACTGACGGTGCGATCATCGCCCTGGGATCGCAGCAGCTTTCCTGGCGGCGTGTGGTTTCGGAACCGTTGGCGCCGGTGAACGTTCAGATCGCGATCTTTGAGCCACGCGAGAATATCAAAACAATCAATTCGCTGGGTTTTGCGACGCTGCCGACCTTGCTATTCCGCAGCACAATGGTTCTCTCGCCTGCCACCAATAATGCGATTATCGAGACCGCAATTCCGATGGGTCCGGGACTGGAGCGAGAGATTATCGAATATTCGTATCCAGCACGTGCAGCGTTTCTGATTGCACATGGCCAGGTCCAGGGGCCAATCGCTTTCAGCTGGTCGCCGGATGGCAGGCAAATAGCTATCCTTGATGCAGCTGGAGTTCATTACACGTTGTCGGTAATAAGGCCACCGCAGTAGCGCTGGGTTCGAGCTTTAAGCTGCCAAACTTTCTCGTGTCGTGCTTTGCTAGGTTGCAGCTGGTGCTCAAGCTGCCTTGCTGAGCGGGTGAGGTGATGGTAATTTGGTAAGCGGGCAGTGTGCCCATTTTTTTTGGTCCGTTCGCCTCTTCCTCCAGTACATCGCGGATTTCCTTAGAACGACCGGGAGGGCGAACTGTAGGGGTACGGCCGGTGATGGTATTGCAACTTGAGCCGCTGGCTAGGAAAGTCGCGGACTTGCTGGAACCTCACATAGAGCGACTCGGATTTGAACTGGTGAATATAGAGTTTAGGCGGAGTACGAGAAACTCACTGCTCCGGCTCCTGGTGGATCGACCAGAGGGAGGCATCACGCTCAACGATCTGGAACGGCTCAGTCCCATTCTAGGTGATCTGCTGGACGTTTACGACCCAGTGGATGGCAGATATACGCTGGAAGTCTCGTCGCCAGGCATAAACCGTCCACTCGCGCGGCTCAAGGATTTTGAGGCATACAGGGGGCAACGGGTCAGGATTAGAACTCACCGGCCCCGCGACGGCCGGAGGAATTTTGAGGGTGTCTTGGTCGAAGTGCGTGCGGATGGAATAGCGGTCGAGGAAGAGGCCCGACACCAACGGCACGCTTTTGCTTTCAACGAAATTCAGGGAGCCAATTACGAGCATAAGTTCGATTAACCCCGAGCGACGGCAATCTGTTTCTCAGACCAGACCAGGTTTTGGCATTTCAGGGCAAATCGAGCTGGCGACGCTCCGGCCCGTGCACAGGGGTCGGTGTAGCAGGGTCGATTGGATCACTAACCAGTTTCCTCAAGCGGTGCGTGTCAATCAACTGCGCGGCAAAGTTGGCTTGATTAGCTCGGTCCTGCTCGGTTCGGGTCGAACCGGGAAGGCTAGTGGCTGGGCGCAGCCGGAGGCGATATGGCAATCGATCTGAACCGCGTTATCGAGCAGGTCTGCAAAGAAAAGGGAATCGACAGAACTATCGTCATTAATGCGGTCGAAGAGATGATGCATTCGGCGGCGCGCCGCACCTTTGGGCCTGAGCGCAACATCGAATCTCGTTACAACAATGAGATTGGTGAGATTGAACTGTTCGAGATTAAGACCGTGGTTGAACAAGTCTCGAACCCGGCCGCGGAGGTTGAATTGAGCGAAGCTCATGCCAAATACGACCCCGACGCTCAGCCGGGCGATGAGATCTTGATCAAATTGGACACCGCAACGATGGGGCGCATCGCGGCTCAGGCTGCCAAGCAGAATCTCATCCAGCACATTCGTGACGCCGAGCGCAAACAGATCTATAACGAATTCAAGGACCGCAAGAACGAGATCGTCTCCGGTATCGTTCAGCGTTTTGAACGCAAGAATATGATCGTCAATCTCGGGCGCACCGAAGCAATTCTGCCCGAGAAGGAACAGATCCCGCACGAGCGTTATCGTCAGGGTGACCGCATCCGTGCGCTGATTCTCGATGTCGAACTGTCCGACAAGGGCTTATCGATCGTCTTATCGCGCACATCCAATCTCTTCCTGATGAAACTCTTCGAGCAGGAGGTCCCGGAGATTTACGAGGGTATTGTCGAGATTCGCCAATGCGCTCGCGAGCCCGGTGGCCGCGCCAAGGTTGCGGTCTACTCGAAGGACAGCGACGTAGATCCGGTCGGTGCCTGCGTTGGGGTGAAGGGCACACGAGTCCAGGCCGTGGTTCAGGAATTGCGCGGAGAAAGAATCGATATTGTGTCCTGGACCGATGATCAGGCTGAGTTGGTCTGCCGCGCACTGGCACCCGCCAAGGTGTCGAAAGTGATTATCGACGAAGACGAGCACGCGATGGAGGTCATCGTCCCTGACGACCAACTTTCCCTAGCGATCGGCAAACGGGGGCAGAACGTCCGGCTGGCTCATCGGCTTTCCGGATGGAAACTCGATGTGCGTAGCGACTCCGAGGCTGAGGAGGAAGCCCGGGCGGCGCGGGCGTCGCTTAATGCTATCCCAGGAATTGGCGACATAAACGCGGAGTTACTCTACCAGTGGGGCTTCCGTTCCGCCGAACAACTGGCTGAGGCCAACGAGAACAATTTCGAAGTCGAGGGAATCAGTCCTGAACGAGCTCGCCAAGTGATCCATGCTGCCCGCGAATGGGTCGCCAAGAAACGCGCGGAGCAAGCCAAACAGGCGCCAGCGGGCGATGCAGCGGGTCGCGCGCTGACCGAGGCCGATTCAGCGGCCGCAGCAGCGGCAAGTTCAGCGACAACCGATACTGAGATCGGGATGCGCGCCAGCGATGCCGACAACGTTAAAGCCAAATAACCGTCCAGAACGCATGTGCATCGGATGCATGCAGCGCGATGCCAAGCAACGGATGTTGCGAATTACTGTCGCGGAAGGTTCCTTAACACTGGATGAAACTGGCCGAATGCCGGGACGCGGTGCTTATCTCCATCAAGACGATAGGTGTATAACCGGCTTTGTTCGAAGCAAATCACGCGAATTGCGTTCGTTGCGACGAGCGATTAGCCCGGATGAGCGGCGCAGATTGGCAGAACTGATTTACATGCGGCTGGATAGGCATGCCGCACTTGAATAAAGTAGAGACGATGGCGCGAAAGCGGATAAAAACACTCGCAGCTGAATGGGGCCTCCCTGTTGACGAAGTGCTGGCCAGTTGTGCACGCTTGAACCTCACTCATGCTCATTCCGAATCGAGTCTACTTTCACCCGGCGAGACCGAGAGGGTGAAACACGAGATCGAGGAGTATGCGCAGCGTGCCGCCGCAATTCCTCGCGAGACGGTACTCGAAACCAGTGCGGGCACTGTGGTTGAGAAGCGTCTTAACGCAAATGTGATGCGCCGACGCCATTCCGAACCACCGCCTGCACCGGCGACCCCTAAACCAGCTGAACCTTTTCAGTTCGAGTCCTCCGTCGTTCAACCTGAGCCGGCCTTTGTCGCGCCGGTTTTCGACGAGCCGCCAAAGTTTGAAACCGAAATTCCTGAGCTGCCGGTGATTGAGCCGGAACCGCTTGAAATTCCGGAAGACATTAAAATTCCGGAGAGCCCGATCGAACAGTCTGAGGAATCAGCGGCCGCCTCCGAAGGCGCTGCTTCTGAGGTTTCCGAGACCACCGGAACTTCTTCTCCGTCGCCCTCCGTCGCTGCTATAAGTGGTGAGCTCGAACGTGAAGCGGCACCCGGTAGCTCGCGGGAAGTCGAAACTAAAGAACCGGCACAGACAGAACCTGCCTCGACTAGTCTTGGCGCAACGTCCGACGGCGTTACCCTCGGGAACGGAGCGGTTAGCCTGCCGACGGGCACAGCTTCCGCCGAGGGAAAAGATAAATCGGATCTCGGCACGGCGGAACAACCACCGACCACACTTGGGCAGCAGACCGGTAAGCCAAGTGGTGAAAGGGGAGCAGGGCGAGAGGAAAGACAACGAACAGCGCCTGCCACTCGTCCGCAAAGCCCGACCATGCAACGTCTGGGTGTAGCTCCGCGTCCCGCAGCAGGTACACCGCCCAAGCGCACTGAACCGCGCTTTCAGGAGCCTGGGCGCGCCATCAATCTAACGGGTCGGGAACATGCCTCAGCACCGTCCTTGGATGACGGTCCGCGCGGTCCAAAGGTGCTCGGCAAAATCGATTTGCGGAAACCCGCGCCCGCTCCACGGCCGGCGCCTCCAACCGGGATGCGGCCGGGCGGTGCTGTGCGTCCCCCAGAGCGCCGCGTCAGCACGCCGATGCCGCCGCTGGTTCCCGAGGCCTTCCCGCCGCCAGAGACTGCCAAGCCGGGAGCCCGCGCGATCAAGAAGAAAAAGGTCGTCAAAAAGGGTGTGCCCGATATTGCCGCCGAGCGTGAGATGCGCGGACTGCGGGTACCCAAAAAAAAGAAGGCACTTCCCGGCAAGGAGCAGCGCAAAACTGAGATCACTACTCCTAAGGCCTCCAAGCGAATCGTCCGCATAACCGAGGGCGTTACCGTCGCTGATCTGGCTCGCAACATGGGTGTCAAGGCCGCCGAGATTATTAAGAAGCTCATGGATCTCGGTGTGATGTCGACGCTGAACCAGGTTCTCGATGTTGATACCGCAACCCTGGTAGCAGGCGAATTTGGCTACAGTGTCGAGAATGTTGCCTTTGACGCTGAATCGGCGATCGAGGAGACCGAGGAAGCCGCGGGTGGCGAAGCTGTGCCGCGACCACCCGTAGTTACCGTAATGGGACATGTGGACCACGGGAAGACCTCTTTGCTCGATGCAATCCGCCATACCAACGTGACCGAGGACGAGTTCGGCGGTATCACACAGCACATCGGCGCTTACAGTGTTGATATTAACGACCGCAAGGTTAGCTTCGTCGATACGCCGGGTCACGAAGCATTTACCGCGATGCGCGCCCGAGGGGCCAAGGTCACTGACATCGTGGTGTTGGTAGTAGCCGCGGACGAAGGCGTGATGCCGCAGACGGTTGAGGCGATCAACCACGCCAAGGCAGCTGGTGTCCCAATAATTGTGGCGGTTAACAAGATTGACCGACCTGAGGCGAACGTCGACCGCGTAAAGCAGCAGCTCACCGAGCAGGGTTTGATTCCAGAAGATTACGGTGGCGACACGATCGTTGTACCAGTGTCCGCCCGCACGCGCGAAGGCATTGACCGTTTGCTCGAGATGATACTCCTGCAGGCCGATTTGATGGAGTTGAAGGCCAACCCAAATCGCGCAGCACGCGGTACGGTCATCGAGTCACAGCTCGATCGCGGTCGCGGTCCCGTGGCGACGGTCCTCATTCAGGAAGGGACATTGCACACCGGCGATCCATTTGTTTGCGGAACAAGCTATGGTCGTGTACGCGCCATGCTGAACCATCTTGGACAGCGCGTAACTGAGGCGGGACCGTCGACCCCGGTTGAGATCTTCGGCTTATCCGGCGTCCCCGAACCCGGTACTATCTTCACCGTGGTGGCCGACGAAGCCAGGGCACGCCAGGTGGCAGAGTTCCGCCAATCGAAGGCTCGAGAAGGTATCCTGCAGAAGACCAGTCGGCTTTCGCTCGAAGAATTGAGTGAACGAATGGCTGCAGGCGAGGTTAAAGAACTGCGCGTTATCATCAAGGGTGACGTGAATGGTTCAGTTGAAGCGCTGGCGGACTCGCTCCAGCGACTTTCAACCAACGAGGTCAAGCTCGAGCTGATTCACAAGTCGGTTGGCGCGATTTCCGAGACTGACGTCACGCTCGCTTCCGCATCAAAGGCACTCATTATTGGTTTCAACGTCCGGCCTGAGCCTAAAGCCGCTCAGCTGGCAGAAAAAGAAGGCGTTGAAATTCGCCTGTACACCATTATTTACGAGGTCATCAACGATATTCGTGACGCCATGGAAGGCTTGCTTGCACCGACCTACCGCGAAAAAAGCCTCGGGCGCGCCGAGGTCCGCAAGATCTTCGTCGTGCAAGGCAACACCATTGCCGGCGCGATGGTTCTGGATGGGCGTATCCTCAGAAACTCACGAGCTCGGCTGGTGCGCGATGGCAGGGTCGTGTGGGAGGGCCGCTTGGCCTCCTTGCGGCGGTTTAAGGACGACGCGCGCGAAGTGCAGGCGGGTTACGAATGCGGCATAGGCCTCGAGAATTTTGGCGATATCAAGCCCGGCGATATCATCGAAAGCTTCGAGCTCGAAGCGGTGCTGCGCAAACTCGGGACTCCACGCCCAGAAGTCATACGTGGGACTGGCGGACCTTCGGTCGAAAAGCAGCTCCAGCCCTGACCCCTTAAGTCACCTCGAGCGGGGTCAATGACGGGCACGAGGTGATTTAGTGCTAGACGATTTTAACCCTCTAGTGCGCTCAGGGGCTGTGCGTCGTCGACTTTTGCCTTGTGCGTGCTCGATATGTTTATTCGGAGAGCGACTGCGGCGTGCGCCGGTGCTCGCTGCAGCTTCACCGGTTGCGTCAAGTGATGCAGGTACGAATGCGCGTTTTTTCACGATAACACGCCGCTCACCCTCAAAGACGGTTTCGCCGCGCTGATTTACTCCCCAGTGGCGGAAGTGCACAAGTCCTGCATTTTGATGCCCGCGCGTCTCAGTCGGCCCATCCTCCTTATTGAGCACTTCGGTGAAGGCATAGAGAGTGTCGCCGTGGAGAACCGGAACCCGAAAACGGACTTTATCCAGACTTACCTCTTCAATCGCGTTCTCGCCTGTATCCTGCATGGCAAGGCCGATGACGAGTGAGGCAGTGACGCCGCCGAAAGTGATTCGATGTTTTTGCTCAAGCGATTGGGCGAGGTCCTCGTTGAAATGAGCCTGTGCAGTATTGAGAACCAAATTGGTAATCAAGACGTTCTCAAGCGCCTCGACGGTTTTGCCGCGTGCATGCTCATAGACGTCGCCAATATTGAAATCCTCGAAGTAGTTTGCGTTGCCGGTTAGGGTGGAAAGGTTGCTGCTCATTCCGCGCCTCCGCCGAGTAGCCGATCAGAAATGATTCGCAACTGGATTTGCGAGGTACCTTCAAAAATCTTGGTCAGCCGAGCGTCCCGCCAGTAACGCTCGATCGGCAGGTCGCGGGTGTAACCGTACCCACCATGCAGCTGGAGGGCGTCGCTGGTGACCCGTTCCGCCATCTCGGAGGCGAAGAACTTCACCATCGAGGCTTCTTTATCGCACCGCCGTTTGCTGTCGATTTCATCGGCGACGTAGTACATCAGCTGCCGTGCGGCCTCGATATTGGCCGCCATTTCGGCGAGCTTGAAGCGCGTGTGCTGGAACTCGGCAATCGGTCGTTTAAATTGAACCCTCCGCTGCGAGTAGGTTATCGAATCTTCCAAGGCGCCTCTGGCCAGACCGATGGCTCGGGCGGCGGTATGGACTCGGGCTGTCTCCAAACCGGACATCATCGCGTAAAATCCTCGCCCTTCCTCTCCCATTAGGGCAGAAGCGGGGATGCGACAGTTGTCGAAGTGTAACTCCCAGGTCTTCCAACCAAAGTAGCCGATTTTGCGAATGGGCGTGCCTGTCACGCCTGGGGGGAGCTTCCCGCGTTCCTTTTCAATCATGAACTGGCTGATACCCACGTGTCGGCGTTTTTCATCCGGCATGGAAGTCCGCGCGAAGAGCTGGATAAAATCGGCGCCGTCGGCAAAGGTACACCAGGTTTTTGTTCCATTAATGACCCAATGATCGCCTTCGCGCGTCGCACGACACGAAAGATTGGCGAGATCCGAGCCGGCGTCCGGTTCCGACAACGAGAATGCACCAAGAAACTCGCCGCGAGCCATACGGGGGAAATAAGCCCGCCGCTGTTCCTCGGTGATTCCGCCCCACAGTCCGTTTCCGCGTGCAATGATGCTGGCAACGCTCATCCATCCACGAGCCAGCTCCTCGGTGACTAGGGCGTACTCGAAGACGCCGAGGCCCAGCCCTCCGTATTCCTCGGGGATTAAAATGCCAAAGTAGCCGAGGTTCGCCATCTTCGCCCGTAACTCCATAGGGATTTCTCCCTCAATGGGGTCCAGTTTGTTGGCGACGGGCAGCACTTCGTTCATTGTGAACTCCCGTGCGGTCCGCTGGATCATCTTGCGTTCTTCGGTGAGATAGCTCATGGGTTTTCGCTAATAGCCTTTCTGCTTTGTTGAACCAAGCCTGGCGAGCGGCTCAATTCCTGCTGAGATCGTGGTTGTTGCCAAGTATCTGCGCCAGCCGAGCGGCCTTTCTTGAGGGCATCTCGATCGTCGTTGGAGATCACGACAGTGTCTCCCCACTGGGCATTAACTGGACAGAGAACTCCGCTTAGGCACCAGGTTTGAACGTCTAAAATCAACCACAAGGTTTTCGCTGTGGTTGCTTGGGTCGTTCGGCTGGAAAAGAAATCCTTCGGTATGCCAAGTTACGATCCCGCTTCCGGGCCGGCTCTGTGATTCTCGCTTGTCGACAACGGTGCTTCGCGCGACCAACGTATCGCCCGGATAGACTCGGCGATGAAAGGTTAACTGATCGACTCCCAGGAAGAGGCCACCCGCCTCGCTCAGGTCCTCCACCGAGAGACCGAACACGGTCAGAAATACAAGCATTGGATTGATCACAACGCTGCGATGACCATGGGCGCGTGCGTAAGGAGCATTAAAGTAAAGTGGATTGAAGCTTAGCGTGAGTGTTGTGAACAGAGAATTGTCTCCCTCATTTAGCGTTCGTCCCCAATGGTGCGGAAATACCTGACCAATTTCAAAATCCTCGTACAGATGCCCTTTAGGAATTCTACGGGCACGCGAGCGCCATTCCTCATTTGATGCCATTCCAGGGCTCCAGCTCGGGTTTGGATATCGGGTAAAATGGTGCCAGCGCAATAGGCGCGTCCGCAAGCATTGAATCCGGGAGGCGAGAATTTTGAATCGAGCGCAGAGCCGCGAGCCGGCGGCATTCCATCAGAAGCCCAAATCCTGGGGGTTAAGTCAAATGCGCGTTCGAACGGTTGCTATCGGGATTGCCATGGGAACTTTTGTGGCACTGCTCCCGGCATACGGGTACTCGTTCAACCTCTCCCAATTGCTCGGTAGCGGCCGGCAGGAGTTCAGCACATTCAAACTGATTCATGTCAGCGACCTAAAAGCGCTGATGTTAGCGCGCGGTAAAGATCACGTCGACGATGCGAACTCCGAGCTGAATCGTATCAGTAAGTTGAAGGCTCTGACGTCAGAGCACCGCAAAATTTACGTTTACGATGTGAATTCCGATTCCACGCGAGCCAAATTCGGAGTCATCCCCGGAGCGACGCTCCTGCCCTCGTATGATAAGTACCCTCTATCAATGCTTCCTGCGAACAAGCGGGAAAAGCTGGTTTTCTACTGCGCTGACAGCCATTGAATGGCTTCACATGAGGCCGCCCGTCGGGCGGTCGCGGCTGGATACACTGACGTCAGCGTGATGGCTGATGGAATTGCGGGATGGAAGGCAGCCGGCGAAGCGACCGAGGCTGTGACAACTGCTCGACCCGGTTGAGCGGTCGTCTGTTGGTTAGTGCTCGCTATTTCCGAAAGAGTTCGGCCGAATACTGTCAATGTATTGCGGGGCTAGCTCCCGTTGGATCTCGCCCTGCCTGACGTGAGCTGCGTCAGCTTTCGCCATTCCTGATCATAATTTATTCTAGATCGGATTTTGCTATCTCGGTTGCGATGCTACTGAATCCGAGATTCAATGAGACGAGCGTCGCGAACCACCGGCAGCTGACAAAGCAATGATAACTGACACGAAGGCGGCGCCCGGTTCTTGGGCCTTCATGATTCCAGCGGATCACCGGCGGCTGGGAACCAGGACCATTTCGCGGAACAGACTCGTTGGGCTGATCGCCGCCACATCTTTGGTGGTTACGCGTGAGTTGCGGTAAGACGAAGGGAATTGACCTCTGTGTGGTCGTTGCAACCGCAAATCGGGTAAACATTTGCTCCATCTATACCGTCAAAGCTATGGAACAGTGTCGGAATCGGGGTCTACATCGGGTCTAGGCATCCGACGAGTCAAGCTGAACGGCCGGAGACGTTTAAATAAGCTCGAGCAGATACGGAGATTGTCAGATGGCACGCATAAACGGAGGCGAAATGCTGGTGCGGGCGCTGGAACGCGAAGACGTTCATGAGATATTCACGCTGCACGGCGGCCATCTTGATGCGATTTTTAAGGCGTGTCGGGACCACAATTTTCGCATAATTGATACGCGACACGAACAGGCTGCTGCTCACATGGCTGATGGGTGGGCGCGCACGACCGGCCGCCCCGGCGTCGCCATGGTGACTGCCGGACCTGGCGTGACTGACGCAGTTACCGGGGTGGCTAACGCGTACCTCGATTCAATCCCGATGGTTTTAATTGGTGGTCGTAGTCCCCTGCTGGACGATGAGCTCTTGCCGCTCCAGGGTGGTATAGACCAGGTTGCGTTGATGCGTCCGATCACCAAGTGGGCGCGTTCCGTTGTCCATACGGCACGCATTCCCGAGTACGTCGCGATGGCTTTCAGGCAGGCGGTGTCAGGACGACCCGGCCCGGTGTTCCTCGAACTGCCGATTGATGTGCTTTTCGCACGCGCTGACGAGGAAAGCGTGGTTTTTCCTCAAAACTACCGACCTAGGTCGCCCGCAGGGCCGAGCCGCGACGCCTTGGCACAGGCGCTACGCTGGATCGACGAGGCTGAACGGCCCGCGATTCTGGCCGGAGGCGGCGTGTGGTTTGCCCAGGCCGGCAAGGAGCTTACTGAATTTGCCGAACTGACCCATGTGCCGGTGCTCACCAACGCCAAAGCCCGCGGCTCGATCTCCGAGGAGCATCCTCTGTGTTTTGGGGCTTTCGGTGCAATCCACCCTGCCGCTCATGCTCGCAGAGGTGGCAAGAGTGCCGATCTCGTTATCTTGCTGGGTACACGGATTGGCTTGGCTACTGGCGGCCGGAACAGCGTCATTCCTGGGGACGCTCGCGTAATTCAAGTCGATATCGAGCCCGAGGAGATCGGCCGGGGACGCAGTATCGAGCTCGGGATCGTCGCCGACTGTGGTGAGTTTCTGCGCCAGGCGATTGCTGCGGCCCGCAATACCAAATTCAATCGCCACGAGGCTTGGATCGAGCAACTCACAGCCATACGTGCCGGTCAGCGACGGAAATGGGACGAGGCAATGAAAGCGGAGCAACCGATCCACCCGGCGCGGATGGCGCGCGAGGTCGCACAGGCGCTCGATGCAGATGCTATCGTCGCCGCCGACGGAGGTGAGACTGCAGCTTGGATGGCCAATGCATTCAAGGCGCGGTATCCAGGCAGTTTTCTCAGCCATGGCTATCTGGGATGCCTCGGCATCGGCCTGCCCTTCGCGTTGGCCGCCAAAGTGGCACATCCACAAAGACAGGTTGTCTGCGTCATTGGCGATGGTTCAGTCGGACTGAATTTCGCGGAGTTCGACACCGCCGTGCGCCACAATCTGCCGGTCATGGTGGTAGTCAACAACGACATGCAATGGGGTATGTCGAAGCATGGTCAAGTGCTCGCCTGGGGCGCAGGAAATGCCATCGCTACTGAGTTGGGCGTGGTTCGCTATGATCGAGCCGCGCAGGGGTTCGGCGCCCACGCTGAGTTTGTGGAACGTGCAAGTGAAATCGCCCCCGCACTGCGCCGCGCGATCAACAGTGGACGCCCGTCCTGCGTCAACATTATGACCGACCCGGACGTGATCGAGCCGGGCACGCTCGCCATGTATAGTGCCTTCAGCAGCAAACCAGGCAAAACGGCACCATCAGAAAACAAGAGTGATGAAACGATGCTGCCCTACTACGGCAAGCGCAGGATCGATTAGGCCACTCTTGCTAGGAACAATACTCCGTTCGTCTGCCTCTAGCCGCAGCCCAATGGGCGCCGAACGTGATGTTCGGCTTCGCGGTTGATGACACAAGCCGACGGTTGGTTCGTGCAAGCGCACCAACCGTCATCCGCCGACCGCAGTGCGATGCCGGGACCGAAGCATACCCGGTCGTTGTCAGCTTCTATCCAACGGCTGGACCTCGAGAGCCCGACTGTGCGAGAGTCGCCATGTCGCGACGAGTGTGCGTCAGCAATCCTGCTATTGCAACAGGAAGGTGGCACATGATTAAGCGCTATTTAGCAGAGATGATTGGGACTTTCGTGCTGGTGTTCGGGGGTTGTGGAGCCGCGGTTTTGGCCGGCAGCAAAATCGGCTTTGCCGGCATCGCACTTGCCTTTGGGTTTTCTCTGTTAGCAATGGTCTATGCGATCGGGTCAATATCGGGATGCCATGTTAATCCTGCGGTCACAGTCGGATTGCTTCTGACCGGCAAGTTTGAGGCAAAGAACGTCCCCGGGTACATCATGGCGCAAGTCATTGGAGCCATAATCGCGGCCAGCGTGCTGTTCGTTGTAGCCCGCGGAACGGCGTCGGGCTACGATCCGGCGGTGGCCGGATTCGCCGCCAACGGCTATGGTGCTCATTCCCCCGGCGGATACGACCTGACGGCCGCGTTTGTGACTGAGGTGGTCCTGACGGCTTTCCTCGTCTTCACGGTGTTGGGTTCAACTGACATTCAGGCGCCAGTTGGTTTTGCTGGAATACCGATCGGAATAGTGCTCACGCTTATCCATTTGGTCGGAATACCCGTGACAAACACGTCGGTTAATCCAGCGCGAAGTATAGGGCCCGCGCTATTCGTTGGAGGCTGGGCTATCCGGCAACTTTGGCTGTTTATCGTGGCCCCCCTTCTTGGCGCTGGCGTCGCCGCGGCGCTCTACGGATCAATTCGTGTCTCGGAGTCGCTGATACCTGCGCGCACGGCGGAGTCCGCTTTGGCAAGTGAACGATTGGAACGAGCACGGTAGAGCGGTTCACTTATTTCTGCCACGAAGTCGCCCGCCTTCGAATTAACCAGCTGTCGTGAGCACAGCTTCTCAGCCTGCTGGTTAGTTCGTCAGCCGTTGAGGCCCTCGTAGCCTAACCGATTCCCAATTCGGCCAGAACCTCCGCCGTGTGCTCGCCTGGCTTGCCGCCTGGGCGAATCGGCCCTACCGGGGTCCGACTGAATCGCCACGGCAGACCATCGACCAAGAGTCGGCCCCAATGCGGCGTGTCAAGTTCGACGATGTGATCGTTTTCGCGCACCTGAGGGTGGTAACGGAGTTCCGCAAAGCTCATTACCGGACCATTTGGCACTTGTTCCTTGGTTAGCCGCAGCATCCACCAAGCCGCTGGTTTGGTCTTGAACTGAGGCTTGAGAATCTCTAACAGGGCGCGACGGTTTTTCACGCGAAGCGGATTGGTGGCGAACCGTTGATCGCGGATCAGCTCTGGCAGCTTCATGGCGCGGCAGAACCGTGGCCATTGTTCATCTTGTTCCACCCCTACGGCGACAAACCGCTTGTCCTGGCATTCGAAAGCTTCGTGCGGCGCGGTCGTGGCCGAGGCGCTCCCCATGGGCCGAGGTTGAACTCCAGTTGCGAAAAACTCCGCCAGCCGCGTCGTCTGAAGCGCCATTGCGGCGGTAAGCATCTCGATCTCTATTCTCTGTCCGGCGCCGGTGCGTTCGCGAGCGAAAAGCGCCTCGAGTACCGCCTGGGTGATGGTTGTGGCAGTCGTTAGGTCAATATGGGCCAGGTGACGGAACATTTCGCCGCGTCCGCCTTTTGGCCCGGTGATACTACACCACCCACAGAACGCCTGCACGGTTGGATCGACGCCGGCTTCAGCGGCCATCGGTCCCGTGCGGCCATAAGCGGAGGCGAGCACATAAATGACGCGGGGATTGACGCGAGCAACCACATCATAGCCGAGGCCAAGCCGCTCGACGGCGCCAGGACGCATGTTATTAACAAAAACATCACACTTTTCGACGATTCGAAGTGCGATCGCGCGATCGGCTTCATGCTTGAGGTCGAGTTCGATCATGCGCTTGTTGTGGTTAGCCGATATGTAGAGCACCGAATCGCCATTGATCCGCGGAGGCACGGCGTGTGACAGATGATCACCACCAGGTGCTTCAACCTTGATGACATCAGCACCCATCGCACCCAGGAGCTTGGTGGCCCAAGGGCCGACCGCGGCGACGGTGAGATCGAAAACGCGGATACCGTCGAGAGGTTTGGGCATCGGCTCAGCTCCGTCGAATTTCGATCGGTCTGAATTTGGCCAGCGTGATGTCGCTGGTCACATCTTCAAAGGTGATCTCCACCCGCAAGCCGGCGCGGATTTGATCGTTAGGAATGTCTACGAGATTAGTCAGCAGGCGGGGCCCCTCATCGAGTTCCACCTCGGCTACATTGTAGGGCAGTTCGTCATCGAAGCCCTTGAAGTAAGACTGATGAAAAACGACCCAGGAGTTGACGCGGCCGCGCCCGCTCAGTTGGACCCAGGTGAACTTGCGTGCCCAACAATCAGGGCACAGCGGCGCTGGCGGGTACCAGATTAGTCCGCATTTGTCGCATTTCTGCAAGCGGAGTTCGCGATTTTTGAGCGCATCCCAAAAAGGCTTGTTTAACGAAGAAATTGCTGGTAGGGGCTTTTGGTATTGGGTTTCAGCCATCGTCTGAATTCCTGATGCGTTTGAGCACGCTTCAGAGTCAATCCAGCAGTGGGTCATCGGTGATAGATTAGCGAATCGCCGTAGGCATTTGCCCACTGAATTATTTCAGCCTGCTGAATTTGCCGCTCACCACATTCACCACGAAGCTGCCGAACGATTTCAACCTGATGATTCCATCCCATGATGTGGCCTTCTGATAACAAGCCGCCGTTAGTGTTCATGGGTAATTCGCCGCCCAGCTCGATCCGGCCCTCTTGGGTAAAAGAGGCTGCCTCGCCCGGTTTGCAAAAACCCCATCGTTCTAAAGCAATCCAAACCAGAATCGAAAACGCGTCGTAAGTGAATAGGCCATCAACATCATGCGGTGTTATGCCCGCCATTTGATAAACAGGTTGCAGCCCAGCCTGGTAGTCGAAGCTTCGTTGCTGGGCGACCCCTAGTCCGGGATACGCCCAGATAAATTCGTCACGTCCTGCTGGCAGGCCTTGCATTCCACTGATGTACACGGGCGCTTTCCTGCAATCGCGAGCACGTTCGCTGGTGGTCACGATGACGCACGAGGCACCGTCGTTTATCAGGCAATAGTCGAGCAGATGGAGTGGCTCACAGACAAAGCGCGATCGCTGGTAGTCGTCGACGTCGAATACGTCGCGCATAATCGCTGCCGGATTTTTCGATGCATGTTTGCGGAATGCGATAGGCACAGCCGCAAGCTCACGGTTGCCGCAGCCGTACCGTTCAAAGTAACGTCGCGCGACCAAGGCCGCACCCGCTCCCGGCGAAGTCATCCCATAGACCGGGTCCTCGCCATGACCGCCACCGGCCTCGCGCGCACCCTCGCGGTCGCCGCTGCCACCCATCATCGGGCGTCGCAATCCGGAGAAGCTCACGGCTGCCAGACAGGCAACTGCGTTAGCCAGGCCGGCGTTGACCAGCATTGCTGCCCATTGAATGCAACTGGCGGTGAATCGGCCGTGCGCCCATGTCTGATTGTAGGTTCGTAACTCGAGACCCAGCACCTGAGCGAGTGTATCCGCGTCGGCGCCGATCGGTGAACCGAAGCTAACGATCAGGCCGTCGAGCTGGCGCTTCGTCAGCCCCGCATCGTCAAGTGCGTTAACGATTGCATCGCATGCGAGGTCGATTGGGCTTCGCATCAGGCGCCGGCCGAACAGCGAGTTACCGACGCCAACTATGGCTGCGCGATCTTTCAAATCGAAATTTGCCATCTGACGTGTCCGAAGGCCGGCCGGAAAAGCTCGATACTACTCAGCAGCCCGGCTTCAGCGGGGTCACCAGACCTTTCGCCGGGAGCTGTACACGTGACGCTGAGACCATACCAAGCCGCATAGTCGAAGCCACCATCGCGGTGTACACGACTCTTATCCTTGAATTATAACGGCTCCTGCGCATCCTTGCCCTGGTAGCGCTCGAGACGATTATAAAGCGTCTTCAGGCTGATGCCGAGTACTTCCGCCGCACGGGACTTGTTACCGCCAGTGTACTCGATAGTGCGCATGATGAGTTCGCGTTCGGCTTCGTCGAGTGATATCCCAAGGCGCAATTCAAAGCTGGAACTCGAGCCCGTGCTCCGCTTCATCTCGGGTGGCAAATCCGCAACCGTGATCAACGGTCCGCGGCTGACAATCAGAGCGCGCTCAATCACATTACGCAACTGCCGAACATTGCCGGGCCATCGATAAGATTTGAGTACTTCCAGGCATTCGGCGTCCACGCCGGTTATGTTCTTGCCCTCGGGCTGCTTAAGTTCCCGCAGGAAATGATCGACCAAGGCAGGAATGTCATCGGCACGCTCACATAAGGCTGGTAGCTCGATCGCGAAGACGTTGAGACGGTAGTAAAGGTCTTCACGGAAGCGGCCTTCCTTGATAGAAGCGTCGAGATTTCGATTGGTGGCAGCCATGACTCGCACATCGACCGCCACTTCGGTCGAACCGCCCAGCCGTCGGAGCTTCGATTCCTCGAGTACCCGGAGCAACTTGGCCTGCAACTCGGGTTTCATCTCGCCGATCTCGTCGAGCAGCAGGCTTCCGCCGTTTGCCAGTTCGAAGCACCCTTCGCGTCGGCGGTCAGCGCCCGTGAACGCACCGCGCTCGTGACCGAACAACTCGCTCTCCATCAAGGTTTCGGGCATAGCTGCGCAGTTGATGGCGACATAGGGACCGTTGCGGCGTGGTGAGAGCTCGTGAATGGTGCGGGCGACCAGTTCTTTGCCGGTACCGCTTTCACCGATGATAATCACCGAGGCGGAACTTGGGGCAACCTGCTCAATCAATGACATCACCCGCCGCATCGCCAGTGACTGCCCGATCATCGGACCTAATTGCCCAGCGTTGATTAGGCGACGTCGCAGACGCTGATTTTCCTCACTTACGGTTAAATGGGTGCTCAGGTTGTTTAGCAGCAGGCGTAGATGGGAGGGATCCACTGGCTTGCGCAGGTAATCGTAAGCGCCGAGCTTGATCGCCTGCACGGCGTCAGGGATCTCGCCTTCGCCCGAGATCATAATGGTGGGGATATGAAGCCCCTTTTCACGCAACTCGCTGAGAACCTGAATACCATCCTTTTGTGGGAGACGGAGATCCAACAAAAGAATGTGTGGCTGGTAGCTTTCTATTAGTTCAAGAGCACGTTTGCCGTCTTCGGCAATTTCAACTCGGAACCCCCAGGCAGCGATGAGTTCGCTCCACGCCTGGCTGGTTGCGAGATCATCTTCTGCAACCAGAATCCGTTTTTCGTTTGCCATAAATTGCGTTCAATGCCTCAATACGGCTCAGAAGGGGTTATTGCTTCGAGTTTCTATCAGGCCTAGTGAGTCCTCGGGTGCGGCCAGCGGTAGCCATCCGCTCCATGCGCGCGGCGTGGATGTCGGTTATCAAGGAAGTTCTCTGGGATGGAGCACCTCGACCATTTAGCAGCCATGGCTACTTATGGTAGCAGTAGGTTTTGGATTTGGACAAACGCTACTGAACAATGCTGTCGGTTTTTGGTCGTACGCGCTCTGCTGCAGAGGCGGTCTTCACTGCCTCGCTGCGCGGCGACGTTCATTTATAGCAGCGGGGGTCGGAGGCTCAAACGTTGATGTTCGACGATGTTCGATACGCGACCGACAAATTCTAGATGGACGCCCGCAGATGACAAAGATGCCCGATTTCCCGTTTACGGATGTTTTCAGGCAAACTGCATTGTCTAAACCCCTCGCTCAAGTGCCCTCGAGCTTGGCAACACTTCCGCCACGGGTTTGATCAGAGTGCTGATGCGCAACCAACGCTTGCTGTCGGGATTCGCCTTATGCTTTTCGCTGCTGATAGTTGCTGTGACGACGGCTTGTTCGTCCCATCGGCGAACAGCAACTGCGCAGTACCTTTATGCGACTATCCCTGAAACCGGACTCATTGTTGTTTATGCGTTGTCCAGCTCTGGCAATTCAGAACCAGTCGCCACCATCAAGGAACATCCGCCTGACAAACCAATCGACGTCTCGGTGGACGGGGCCGGCGAAGTCTTCGTGGCCAACGAAAACGGCAATGTTCGCGCGTACGGCGGGCCAAACTTTCATTACGAACTTATACACACTATCGAAGGTCCGCACACAGGGATCGAACACCCTACCGCGATCGTGACCAATGTCGACGGTACCTTCTATATAGCCGACGCGGGCGGGCCCAACGACAAGCCTCACGTTGAGTGGTTTCCTGCCGGCCAGAACGGCAATGTCTTTCCAAATCGGGTCATCAGTGGTCCCCATACCGGCATTACTACGCCCCGCGGCCTGGCACTTGATGGCTCAGGACGTCTATTCGTGACGGATCAGGCGACCAACCGACTCTTAGTGTTTGGCCCCGACGACACAGGCGACGCCTCGCCGCTCCTCGTATTAAACGGGCTGCGTTCGCCGGAGCGCGTGTTCGTGGATCAGGACCTGAATATCTTTGTTTCGAACAGAGGCGATGACAGTATTTCGACGTTTTTTATGACCGGGCCACAAAGTTGGAGTCCCAACGCGACAATTAGAGACGTGCGCATGCGTCAGCCTACAGGTGTAGCCGCGGATCAGAGCGGACGCCTTGCGGTGGCAGCAACAGGCGGAATTTTCTTCTTTTCTCCAGCCTCAGGCGGTGAGTTCGCTCCCAGCGGTGAGTTGCGGGGACGGTTTCCGATGAATCCATCAGGAATTTTTATTCACTAAACGTCAGCATTTCCAGTTGGCAGCATTCCAGGGAGGTTTGAAGTTAGCCACGCGTGGTGTTGCGCCTCGTGTGTCGAAGGGAGATACGCCAATGCGACAAGCAAAGCCAGTGCGCTCCGCGCTATTTGTTCCGGGGAACCGTGAAGATCGGATGCAAAAAGCCCCCCGTTTTGGGGCGGACGCCCTCATTCTTGACCTCGAAGACGCAGTTGCGGTTCCCGACAAGCCTCGCGCACGGATTTTGGTCCGCAAAATGGTCGAGCAGCTGGGCAGGGCCGGTCAGACCGTGTTCGTGAGGGTTAATGATTTCGGAACTGGCATGACCTGGGCCGATCTCGATGCAATCGTCTGTCCGGAACTGTACTGCGTGATGTTGCCGAAAGTGACGGGGCCCGAAGATGTGCGCAAGACTGACGTTATCTTGGAATTCCTGGAACGCAAGAATGGAATGGAGCCGGGCTCAGTGCTGATCGATCCGGTGCTCGAGACGGCGCAAGGAATGCGCCAGGCCTATGAAGTGGCGACCGCGTCCGAGAGAGTTGCACATTTGGGTGGCCTCACTGGCAAGGATGGCGACATCGCACGCGCCATCGGTTTCAGGTGGACCACCGAAGGTCATGAGGCTTTTTACTATATCTCCAAGGTTCTACTGGACGCTCGCGCGGCTGGAGTGCCGTATCCGATCGGCGGACGCGGCTGGTGGGACATTCAAGACCTGGCAGGATTGCGGGTTGAGGCCGAGCGTACCAGGAATTTCGGCTATACCGGCATGCTGCTCATTCATCCTTCTCATGTTCCGATCGTCAACGAGGTATTCACCCCCACGCCAGAGGAGATTGCGCATTGGAAAGAGCTTATCGCGGCAGTTGAGCAATGCGAGCGCGAGGGGAGGTCGGTCGTCACCTTCAATGGCATGATGGTTGATACAGCGCATGTGAAGGTGGCGCGGGATATGCTTCGCTGGGCCGCTGCGCTCGGTGTCGTCTGAGCGCGTGTTCGATTAACCCTTCGAGTCTCTCTCGGGGGTTTATAGACGGTAAACGTATTGCGTAAGACACGAGTAAGGAGGACCGCTGTTTGTGCATCTTTTTACTTCTCTCTTGAAGGCCCGAAGGCGATGAACAACCTCGCGGTGTGGCGTGGAAGACCCTATCCGCTCGGCGCGACCTGGGACGGCGAGGGGGTAAACTTTGCGCTCTTTTCCGAGCATGCCGACAAGGTTGAATTGTGCCTGTTTGATCAGGGCGGGCGTCACGAAGTCGCCCGTGTCCCGGTCCGATGGCAAACCGACCAGATCTGGCATTGCTACCTGCCGGAGGCACGCCCCGGGCAGCTGTATGGCTACCGGGTACATGGTCCTTATGACCCACGTAATGGACTGCGCTTCAACCCGGCCAAGCTTCTGCTCGATCCGTACGCCAAGCAGCTCGTGGGGCAGTTGACGTGGAGCGATGCCCTGTTCGGTTATCGGATTGGTTCCGCACGCGAGGATCTCACCATCGACCGGCGGGACAGCGCGCCGGGCATGCCCAAGTGTCGCGTGATCGATACCGCATTCTCATGGGGTGACGACCGGCCGCCCCGAACTCCCTGGCATGATACCGTGATTTATGAAGTTCATGTCAAAGGGTTCACCCATCTGCATCCGCAAGTTCCACCACGCTTGCGCGGCACTTATGCCGGACTGGCCAGTTATCCAGTGATCGAGCATCTCCAGCGTCTGGGAGTGACCGCGATAGAACTTATGCCGGTGCATGCCTTCGTTGATGACCGGGCCCTGATCGAGAAAGGGCTGCGCAATTACTGGGGGTACAATTCGATCGGCTTCTTCGCGCCCGAAATGCGCTACTCGGAAAGCGGGACCGTGGGTGAATTCAAATCGATGGTCAAACGCTTTCACTCGGCCGGCATCGAGGTAATTCTGGACGTCGTCTACAATCACACCGCGGAAGGCAACCACCTGGGCCCCACACTCAGTTTCCGTGGTATCGACAATACTGCCTATTACCGGTTGGCCCCCGACAACCCGCGTTACTACATGGATTTTACCGGGTGCGGCAACACTTTGAACATGGTTAATCCCCGAGTGTTGCAGCTGATCATGGATAGCCTGCGATACTGGGCTCTGGAAATGCACGTAGATGGCTTCCGATTTGACCTGGCTGCCGCGCTGGCGCGGGAGCTTTATGACGTTAATCGGCTAAGTGCCTTCTTTGAGGTGGTTAATCAGGATCCCGTGCTGTCACGCGTCAAGCTCATTGCCGAACCTTGGGACGTTGGTGCGGGGGGATATCAGGTCGGAAACTTTCCACCCGGATGGACTGAATGGAACGGTAAGTACCGAGATTCAGTACGAGCCTATTGGAAAGGGGATGGCGGTTTAATTGGTGAACTCGGCTATCGCCTCACCGGCTCAAGCGACCTTTATGAGAAGAGCGGCAGAAGGCCGTACGCGAGTATCAATTTCATAACCTGCCACGACGGCTTCACCCTCTACGATCTGGTCAGTTACAACGATAAACATAACGAGGCCAATCTCGAAAATAATCGAGACGGCGAGTCAAATAATCGAAGCTGGAACTGCGGCGCTGAGGGACCCACCGATGATTCCGCCATCCTGCAGTTGCGTGCACGGCAGATGCGCAATCTTCTCGCCACTCTGCTCCTTTCACAAGGGGTTCCGATGCTTTATGCCGGAGATGAGTTCGCCCGCACGCAAAAGGGCAACAATAATGCCTATTGTCAGGACAATGAGTTAAGCTGGATTGACTGGCAGTTGCAGAAACAGAATTCGGGCCTGATTGACTATGTCAGACGTGTTATTGCAATTCGCCGAAGCCATCCAAGTTTCCGACGCCGTAGCTTCTTTCAAGGCCGGCCCATTAAAGGTGCCGAAGTTAAAGACGTGACGTGGCTGACTCCTGGCGGCCACGAGATGACCGATGACGAATGGAACAGCTCGTTTGCGCGTTGTCTGGGCATGTACCTGGCGGGCGACGCGCTGGGTGAAGATGACGACCGGGGAGAACCGTTGGTGGATGATGATTTCATCCTATTGCTCAATGCACACCATGAGCCGATCGAGTTTGTGATTCCGGAACTGCCGCCCGCGGGTGCCTGGCAGGTTGTGATCGACACGTCAAGCGATGATGCCGGTTCGATGGACCAAAGAACCTTTTGTGGCGGCACTAAATTCCCCCTGCAAGGGCGCTCGCTGGCCTTACTGACGCGTCCCAGGACCAGCGCACGAACGTCGGATTCGGCGATAGCGAAGGCGCCGATTGCGAGCGCTGAGGTGCGGCAGAGTCCAGGACCGTGAGCAGGAACGTTTCGACCAACTGGTTTTGAGAAAACTGGGTCTGCTAAAATTGAAGCCAGGCCTTAGCGCGGCTGCTGGTCTTCGCTCGAGCGCCGCTGGGGCCGTTACCCCCTCATTGGCGGCTGTCGAAAAGCAGTACGATTGGCTGGTGCAGGTAAGGCGCAGACGTCTTGGCGAGCCTAACAGATTTGCCATTCCTCCGGTTCGGCAAATGCGGCTTCGCAGTACCCGAGGCAATCAATACGTCCCGAATCTAGGCTATGGACGACCGACTTTTGTCTCGCGTCACTGAAATCCCGCTGGTCTCACACGCCTCACCAAAGAGGCTCGCGCGACATGTGATTGAGGGCGTTGCGCCCATGGTGGATTGTGGGCGTTTTCCCGCAAAACGCATTGTTGGTGACGATTGCGTGGTTGAAGCGGATATTTTTCGTGACGGGCATGACGTCATCCGCGCCGCGATAAAGTGGCGGCGCAAAAATGACACCGTCTTCGATGAAGCGCCGATGGTCCCGGTGGGCAATGACCGCTGGCGTGGCCGTTTCCCTCTCCGCGAGAATACGCGCTATGTCTTCACCATTCAGGCATGGACAGACCTCTACGCGTCGTGGGTGCAGGACTTCGTCAAGAAAGCAGGTGCCGGGCGCGACGTTGCTTCCGACTTGCTCGAAGGAATCCGGTTGTTACAGCAGCTCAGAGCGCGCACCGAGGACTCCGAGCTTGAAGTTATCGATCAAGCTCTGGCCAAAGCTCACGAGTGTCTTTCGGTAAGACCGGCCGATGCCGCCGATTTGCTCAGCTCACCGGAAATCGTTGCCATAGCGGCGCGGTACGGCGAGCGCTTCGACGCCAATACTTTTGAGCCTCTGCTCGAGGTTGTGGCTGATCGCCCGCGCGCTCGCTTCGGTGCGTGGTACGAGATGTTTCCGCGCTCGTTTGGGAAACCTGGTGAGCACGGGACGCTGCGCAGCGCCGAGCGTCACCTCCCTTATATCCGCGACCTGGGGTTTGACGTGGTCTACCTGACGCCGATTCATCCCATAGGAAGTACCAATCGCAAGGGTCCCAATAATCGGCTCGCCGCCGACGGCTCATCGCCGGGCAGTCCCTGGGCCATCGGAAGTCCGGCGGGTGGTCACAAAGCTGTCGAGCCAGCGCTTGGCACACTTGCTGATTTCGACCATTTCGTAACGACGGCCAATCGTCTTGGACTCGAAGTGGCACTTGACTTTGCAATCCAGGCCTCTCCGGACCATCCATGGGTGGTCGAGCATCCCGAATGGTTCCGGCATCGTCCGGACGGTTCGATCAAGTACGCGGAGAACCCACCGAAGGAGTACCAGGATATCTATCCGATCAATTTCGATACGGAGCAGCAGTTCGAGTTGATGGAAGAGCTGCGCGAAACCGTGTTGTTCTGGGTCGGGCATGGGGTGAGGATCTTCCGCGTCGACAACCCACACACCAAGCCAGTGCGCTTCTGGCAATGGTTAATTGGCGCAGTGCAGGAACGCCACCCCGACGTGATCTTCCTATCAGAGGCATTTACACGCCCGAAGATGATGAAAGCGCTGGCCAAAGTTGGGTTCTCACAGTCGTATACCTATTTCACCTGGAGAAATAGCAAGTCCGAACTGACCGAGTATATGACGGAGTTGACCGAGACCGAGATGAAGGAATATTTCCGGCCTAATTTCTTCGTCAATACTCCAGACATCCTCACCGACATTCTCCAAAGAGGAGGGAGAGCGGCATTTAAGATGAGACTGGTTCTGGCCGCAACGCTGTCGCCCGCCTATGGAATTTATAGCGGTTACGAACTTTGCGAAAACGCGGCAGTGGCTGGAACCGAGGAATATCAAGACTCGGAAAAGTATCAGCTGAAGTGGCGCGATTGGGATGGGCCGGGAAATATCAAGGAATTCGTCGCGCTGCTGAACCGGATCCGCAACCACAACCCGGCACTCCACCGATTGGACAATTTGCAGTTCCTGCCGGCCGATAACGACCAGATCCTGTTCTATGCCAAGAGCACGCCGGACCTCAGTAATGTCCTGCTAATTGCGGTTAATCTCGATCCCTGGCAGTGGCACGAGTGTACCGTGACGGTACCGCCCTGGGTAGTGGGAACTACCGCCGGCCAATCCTATCGCGTGGTCGATCAACTGACGGGATCGGTATACACCTGGGCGGAGCGCAACTACGTCAGGCTGGAACCGCAGGGCCAAGTCGCACACATAATGAGAGTCGAAAGGGGCAGATGAAACGGCGCCACCATAACCGGGAACATTCACTTTGGTACAAGGACGCGATCTTTTATGAGGTTCGTGTCCGCTCGTTCTACGACGCCTCCGGCGACGGCATCGGCGATTTTGCCGGCTTGACGCAGAAACTCGACTACTTGCGCGACCTCGGTGTCACCGCGCTCTGGTTGCTGCCTTTCTATCCCTCACCTCTACGCGATGATGGCTACGACATTTCCGATTATATGGACGTCCATCCTGACTGCGGTACACTTCACGAATTCAAGACGTTCCTGCGCGAGGCCCACCGTCGAGACCTGCGTGTAATCACCGAGCTGGTAATTAACCATACTTCGGATCAGCATCCGTGGTTTCAGCGTGCGCGGCGTGCACCCAAAGGGGATCCGGCACGTGATTTCTATGTGTGGAGTGATTCGGCCGAGCGGTATGCCGACGCACGCATCATCTTTCAGGACTTTGAACCTTCCAACTGGACGTGGGACCCGCGGGCCAAGGCCTACTATTGGCATCGTTTCTACTCCCATCAGCCGGACTTGAATTTCGACAACCCCGAGGTGCGCAGAGAGGTGCTGCGGATTCTCGATTTCTGGCTCGAAATGGGCGTGGACGGGCTGCGGCTCGACGCAGTCCCATATCTCTATGAACGGGAAGGCACGAACTGCGAGAATCTGCCCGAAACTCACGCTTTTCTGCGGGAGTTGCGGGCACATGTCGATCGGGAATTCGATGATCGCATGCTACTGGCCGAGGCCAACCAATGGCCCGAAGACGCGGTGGCTTACTTCGGCGAAGGCCGCGAATGCCACATGGCCTTTCATTTTCCGCTAATGCCCAGAATTTTCATGGCGGTGCGGATGGAAGACCGCTTTCCGATCACCGATATTTGGGCGCAGACCCCGCCGATCGACGAAAGCTCGCAATGGGCGCTGTTCCTGCGCAATCATGACGAGCTGACCCTCGAGATGGTTACCGACGAGGAGCGCGATTACATGTATCGCGCCTATGCGCAGGAATCACGCATGAGACTCAATCTCGGCATCCGCCGACGCCTGGCGCCGCTGCTCGGCAACAATCGGCGTGCGATTGAGTTGGTCCACGGGTTGCTCTTCGCGCTGCCTGGAACACCGGTGCTCTACTACGGCGACGAGATCGGGATGGGCGATAACGTTTATTTAGGTGACCGTGATGGCGTGCGCACCCCGATGCAATGGAGCGGTGACCGCAATGCGGGCTTCTCCACTGCTGACTCGCAGCGCCTGATTCTGCCTGTGATCATTGACCACGAGTATCATTACCAAACCGTCAATGTTGAGGCTCAGGAGCGCAATCGGCATTCGCTGCTGTGGTGGATTCGGCGTTTAATCGCGATGCGCAAGCAGTTTAAGGCATTCGGCCGGGGAACGATTGAATTCCTTTCACCGGAAAATCCGCGGGTGCTGGCTTTCATTCGGAGCTATGGCCGGGAACAGGTGCTAGTCGTCGCCAATCTATCGCGGTTCGTTCAGTACGTCGAGCTTGACTTGTCGCGCTTCAAGGGATGCGTGCCCATCGAGCTCTTCGGACGAACGCAGTTCCCAAGAATCGGTGAACTGCCTTATCTGCTGACGCTCGGCCCGCACATGTTCGACTGGTTCTCAATCGAGCGGCGCGAGGATTCGGTCCATGAGGTTCGATCGCATCATGTCCCACGGCTGGAGGTCACTGAGACCTGGGATCATCTGATGCGAAGCGAAGATCGCGAGCGTCTCGAGGCGGTGTTGCCGGATTACTTGCCGCATTGCCGCTGGTTCCGTAGTAAGGCCCGACAGGTCAAGGCCGCCCGGATTAATGAAGTTCTACCGGTCGCCGACGAAGGCTCGCTCGCCTACTTGAGCCTGGTGGACGTCGAGTACGGCGATAGCGAGCCGGAGACATATGTATTGCCATTGGCTGCAATTGACAGTAACGACGCCCACCATCACACTACCGCCAACCATTCTGCCCTGGCCCGTCTCAAGTTTACCGGGCGTAACAACCATTCGGGCAATCACGCGGCCCATAGCGAGCAGCTGGTGTTTGACGCGACCGGCGACAAGCACTTCGAGGCCGCGATGTTGGATGTTATCGAGCATCGACGTCGATTGCGGGGTATGCACGGGGAGGCGGTTGGCACCACTTCGAGTGCGTACCATGCGATCAAAGCCGCCACGGAAACGGGTGAACCCCATTTGTTAAAGGCTGAACAGACGAACTCCTCCATCGCCTTTGGCCAGCAGTTTATTTTCAAACTCTTTCGCCGGATTGAACCGGGTGTCAGCCCCGATCTTGAGATCAGCCGCTTCCTAACCGAGCGCGCGGGCTTCCCGCATTCTCCTACGCTAGTTGGCTGGCTGGAGTATCGCGTCGGACGAGCGGAGCCGCTCACTATGGGAATCATGCACCGTTTTGTGCACAACCACGGTGACGCCTGGGAGTATACTCGCAGTGAGCTGAACCGTTACTTCGAGCGCGCCGCAACGCGAACTCAAGTCGTGACGCCTCCTGCCAAACCGCTGGTCGAGCTTCTCGCCGAAGAATCGCCGGACCGGGCTGCGGCCGACATGATCGGTGCATATCTGGATGCCGCGCGGCTCCTAGGTATCCGGACCGCCGAATTGCATCTAGCCCTCTCCTCCGAGCAGGAGGATCCGGCCTTCGCGCCCGAGCCTTTTCTGCCCCAGGTGCGATCAACTTACCAGTCCATGAGAAACCTCGCCGGCCGAACGTTTCGCCTGATACGCGACAAGCTCGGGAGTTTGCCAGACGAAACCCGCCAGCGGGTGGTCCGTTTGGTTGAGCTCCAGGACCGGGTCGCCGCCTGCTATGAGTCGATGCTGAAGCGCCGGTCGACCGTCGTGCGCATTCGCACTCACGGCGATCTCCATCTTGGCCAGGTACTTTATACCGGCAAGGACTTTGTGATTATCGATTTCGAAGGCGAGCCAGCGCGGCCCTTAACTGAGCGCCGGCGCAAACGACCGGGGCTTCGCGACGTCGCCGGGATGCTCCGGTCCTTTCATTATGCAGCCTTCGGCACCCTACTCGAAGAAACGCGCGCCGGCCAATTGGGGGGACGTGATTTTGCGTCGATGGAGTCGTGGGCGCGGCTTTGGCAGGCATGGACCTCGTGGGCATTTCTCAAGGCCTACCTCGACACCGCGGCCAATTCGCCCCTGCTACCCAAGGATCGAGACGAGCTTAAGGCGTTACTCGATGCTTTCGTCCTGGATAAAGCTGTCTACGAACTGGGTTACGAACTGAACAACCGGCCTGAGTGGGTTACAATCCCGGTACATGGGATTGAGCAAATCCTGCAAAGCTGTGCGCGATAGGAGTCGGTTCACTGCGCCGTCTGTCCGACTTGAACGCGGATATTCAATTGGTCATGCTTGCCCGGCTGCGTGTGTGACCAGGTTGTGACCTTATTCGTCGTAGCCACGCGGCGACAAAGACCGGCCAGCTAGGCCTTCAGACAATTGCGGCAGCGCCGCGGCGCTGATGTAAAGGAAATCAATCCAGGGTTACCTGGCCTGTCCGGGACAAGAAATGATCTATCTTCGAGCATCCTATCGAGTTCAACTCTTTGCCGGGTTTGGTTTTGATCATGCCGCCCAGCTGGCGAGCTACCTGAGCGAACTCGGCATTAGTCATCTTTACTGCTCCCCCTATTTGCAAGCCGCACCGGGAAGCCATCACGGCTACGATGTGATGGATCCGCGGCATGTGAATGTCGAGCTCGGGGGTGCCGAAGCACATGCCCGCATGTGTGCTGCGCTCCGTGACGAAGGGATGGGGCAAATCCTCGATATCGTGCCAAATCATATGGCGATCAGCGGGCCAGGGAATCCTTGGTGGTGGGACGTGCTGGAAAACGGTCCGTCCAGCACCTATGCGAGCTATTTTGACGTCGATTGGGAGCCTCCCGAGGCGCGACTTCGCAACACGGTTCTGCTGCCAGTGCTTGGTGCGCAATATGGGCGGGTCTTGGACTCCGGCCATATTCAGCTCGCGCGTGAAGGCAGTACGTTCATCATTCGTTATCATGAGCACAAATTCCCGGTAGCTCCCCGCTCATTGTCTGCGATATTTGAAATCGCGGTAAGCCGGTGCGGCTCGGACGAACTCGCCTTTATTGCTGACGCACTGTCACAATTGCCGCTTTCAACTGCAGTCGACTACAACAGCGTACGTCGCCGTCATCGTGACAAGGCTGTGATCGGAAGGCTCATAGCTCGACTGCTGAACGAAGATCCGGTCTGCGCCACAGCCGTCGACGAGGCGATTCAGCAGATCAATCAGGATCGCTCAGCACTGCATAGTTTGCTCGAACGCCAGAACTACAGACTGGCCTATTGGAAAGCCGCTGGCCGCGACCTCGGCTACCGACGTTTCTTTGACATCAATTCCTTGATCAGCCTGCGGATGGAAGACCCGCGGGTCTTCGCCGACACTCATGAGTTAGTGCTGAGCTGGCTGAGAGCCGCTCAGCTTGACGGACTTCGCATTGACCATATCGATGGCCTGCGTGACCCGCAGGAATATCTCGAACGACTGCGCGATGCATCGCCGGAATCCTGGCTGGTAGTTGAAAAAATTCTGCAGCGTGATGAGAAGTTACCCGATTCATGGCCAATTGATGGCACGACCGGCTACGATTTTTTGAACCAGGTGTTGGGTCTTTTTATCGACAGTCGCGCCGAGCAACCCCTCACTGAGCTTTACCGCGACTTCAGTGGTGAAGCCACTGACTTCGAGTCAGTTGTGCGGGATAAGAAAGACTTGATCATGCGCGAAGTTCTGGGCAGCGATCTGAATCGGCTCACCGGAATGTTCGTCGATATTTGCGAACGGCAGCCACGATACCGGGACTTTACTCGTCATGAGCTTCACGAGGCGCTAAAGGCGGTAACCATTCGGTTACCGGTTTATCGCACCTATTTTCGCCGGGTCGAGGAGAAAGCCAGTGCCGAGTCGGAGCGCTACGTCACCGAGGCTATGGAACTGGCAAAGCGGGACCGGCCTGACCTTGACCCGGAACTGATGGATTTCCTGCGAGAGATCCTGACGTTGCGCAACAGCGGCGAGCTCGAGACCGAACTTGCCCTTCGTTTCCAACAGTTTTCTGGCCCGGTGATGGCCAAGGCGGTGGAGGATACCGCATTTTACTGCTTCAACCGTTTTATTTGCCTCAACGAGGTCGGTGGTGACCCGGGACAGTTTGGCATTAGTGTCGAGCAGTTTTATCGCGCCTGTGCCGAGCGCCAGCAAAGATGGCCACGAGCGATGTTGGCTACCTCGACCCATGACACCAAACGGAGTGAGGATGTGCGGGCCCGCCTGGCCCTTCTGTCCGAAATACCTCATCAATGGAGCAGGGCGGTACGCAGTTGGGCACGGCTCAACGAGCCCCACTGGAACGGCGCTGCCCCTGACCGCAATCTCGAGTATGCTTTATACCAGACGCTGGTCGGTGCTTGGCCAATCGAGCGCGAACGCGTGGTCCGCTACGTCGAGAAAGCGATCCGCGAAGCCAAGCAACACACCTCGTGGACCACTCCCAATGCGCAGTACGAATCCGTGATACTTGAGTTTGTCAACAGGATCCTCGAGGATTCCGAGTTCATCGCAGAGCTTGAACATTTCGTTGCGCCTTTGATCGCGCCCAGTCGGGTCAATTCGCTGGCGCAGGTCTTGCTGAAGTTGACTGCGCCGGGTGTACCTGACATCTACCAGGGCAGCGAGCTATGGTATTTTGCGCTGGTCGATCCGGACAACCGCCAGCCGGTGGATTACGAGCGGCGTCGTGCCTTGTTGAGCGAACTGCGAAATTGTTCATGCCAGCAGATTCTGCGCCGCGCCGACGAAGGAATGCCCAAGTTGTGGTTAATTCATCAAGCACTTGCTGTCCGCCGGCGCTGGCCACAGGCGTTCGGTCCAGAAGGCATCTTTACGCCGTTAGCCGCGCGTGGCGAGCGTCGCCAACATGCCGTTGCCTTCTGCCGAGGCGAAAGCGTAATCACATTAGTGCCGCGACTCGTAATCACACTCAACAATGACTGGCAAAACACCACTCTCGTGATCCCATCGGGTCACTGGCGCAACGCGTTTACGGGTGAACGATGGCGGGGGGGCGAAATCGCCATCGCAGACCTGCTCTCGAATTTTCCCGTATGTCTGCTAACCGCCGAATAGGTGGTGTACACTCAGAGTAGAATGAGAAAGCTGCGAGTATGGGCTCCGAACGCCAAGCAGGTAGCAATCGAAATTGCCAATCGGCGGATTGCAATGCAAAGCGAGGGCGACAATGGATGGTGGTGGATCGAGACTGAGCTCGCCACGCCGGGGGTCGACTACGCATTCGTCTTGAATGAGGGACGTCCTTTGCCTGATCCCCGCTCGGCCTGGCAACCGTATGGGGTCCACGGCGTTTCGCGGCTCATCGAGCACGACTCGTTCCCCTGGAGTGACAAGGGTTGGAGTGCCCCACCGCTTTCTTCAGCAATTATCTACGAACTCCATGTAGGCACCTTTACTGCCGAAGGCACTTTCGAAGCTGCAATTGAGCGGTTACCGCACCTCGTTGAACTCGGAGTAACACATGTCGAATTGATGCCTGTCGCCGAATTTTCAGGCGATCGAGGATGGGGTTACGACGGGGTTGATCTGTACGCGCCTCATCACTCCTACGGCGGAGCCGAGGGGCTGAAACGGTTGGTTGATGCGTGTCACCAGCGCGGGCTCGCAGTCATACTTGATGTGGTCTACAACCATTTCGGACCCGCAGGCAATTACTTGGCAGATTTCGGGCCATACCAGACCAATCACTACCGGACCCCATGGGGAGATGCCGTCAACTTCGACGGCCCTGACAGTTGCGAGGTCAGGCGATTCCTGTGTGACAACGCGCTTATGTGGCTGCGTGACTATCATATTGATGGTCTTCGCTTGGACGCCATCCACGCAATTGTCGACATGTCGGCCATCCACTTTCTTGAACAACTGGCACAGGAGGTAACGCGCCTCGAGGCGAGCGTGGGCAGGCGTTTGGTACTGATCGCTGAGAGTAATCTGAACGACCCTCGTGTCGTCCGCTCAGTTGACGCCGGGGGCTTCGGCCTCGACGCCCAATGGAATGACGATTTCCACCATGCTCTCCATTGCATTCTGACCGGCGAGCGAGTCGGCTATTACGCTGACTTCGGCAGCGTAGCGCAGCTGGCCAAAGCCCTCCGAAACGCCTATGTGTACGACGGATGTTATTCGCAATTTCGCCGACGATGTCATGGGCGCCCGCCATCGGGGCTCTCGGGTCATCGGTTTATCGGTTATGCACAGACTCACGATCAGATCGGGAACCGGGCAAAGGGTGAACGGACGTCCATGCTGATGAACCTTGGTTCCCTGAAGATTGCAGCGGCGCTGGTGATGGCAGCGCCATTCGTGCCGATGTTGTTTCAGGGAGAGGAGTGGGGCGCATCAACCCCGTTCATGTATTTCAGCGGGCATCCGGACCAGGAATTGGGCCGCGCCGTGAGTGAGGGCCGCCGGAAGGAATTCGCCTCATTCGGCTGGCCTGCTGAGGAAGTACCCGATCCGCAGGCGATTGAGACTTTTGTTCGCTCAAAGCTCGACTGGACCGAGCTCTCGCGACAACCGCACGCTGAGTTGTTGCAATGGCATCGCGCACTGATAAGGTTGCGCAAAGCAAACGTCGAACTGACGGATGGTCGCCTAGATCGGGTAGAGGTGCGGTGGGATGAGCGCGCAAGGTGGCTCAGCATGAAGCGGGGAACGATTGTGCTATTTGCAAACCTAGCGGTTGAGCAACAGACTATACCGCTGGCTACAGCCAGGGATTACGACACTCTGCTGACTTCGCATTCCGAGACTCGCATAGCAACCGAGGGGCTACAGATGCCCGGTCAATCGGTCCTTATCGCTCGTGTGCGGTGAATTCAAATCCGCCGCGCGCCGGCCGGACCACCCAGTGTGCAGTCGCGCTTAGAGTTTCTCAAAAAGACGCTTATTCATCATACGCGCGAGAAAAGCTCTGATGTCGAGAGCGGTGAGGCGTTCATGAGGCTTGGATTCCGCGCGATCCTCACTATCATAAAAGTGGTTAAGGCACGGGAGGCTGTTAGCCGTCTTTTGCTATCGGCCGCTGCCACTGTAAAGGGGTAATCAAGCAATAATTCTACTGTCAAAAGCTGGTTAAGGCTCCGTGCTCCCTTCAGCGTCTTTGCTGCCCGAGAATGCTTGTTTCTCTTCATCCGGCCGGATCAGATAGCAATTGATGGATTAGTGGCTACCTCGAGTCGCTGTACTGAGTAATAACGTAGTATATCAGTCGCGAAGTCTGTTAATATTATTGTAAGTAACGCGTTTAGAGCCTTCGAATGCATGCCAGGCGAAAGCGCTTTCTGCAATGAGTACGGAGAAACACTGCCGGCTCAAGAGGCCAGTGCGAGATCGAGCTGGCCGAACTCACTTTGGTGAAACGGCGCTGATCCTGCGCGAGGTCCATAACTTGGGCCGTTTGATGTATTTGGTTCGTTTCGACGACGGAAATACGACCTTCGTGTTCCCTGAGGAAATCGAACTTATTTCGGAACCGGACGGCGACGGCCGACACGGCTTATGAGGACTCCAGACGTCCACATACTGTCCGCAGAGTCGACCAGACGCTATGCGCAAGCTCCCACTTGATCCCCGCTCTAGAGTTTCATGCAGGAAGTACAAGCTACATGCTCGAACAGTTATCCGGTCTTTAGTATGAGCGACAGTTGGCCTGCAGCCGGTTTGGGCGGAGGCTCCAAAAGCGAGCGCGCGTTCCGCATCGCGGTGTAGCAGTTGGCCGACGGCATTGTCCCTAGGAGAGGTCAAATAAGGGCGTTGGGCGCACACTTTTTATTTTACGCAACTGTGCACAAAGCTCCCGCCTCGTATGACCTCAGCCGCGCGCCCTTCGCTGGTCTTAGAGACGCTCCCGTCCCTTTGAGCTCCATCCTTTCGGATCAGTATCATGTCTCGGACGTGGTAAAAGCGATCATGCTCGGCAGCACCAGGGGGAGCAGGGTTCAGCGCGAGCCAAGCTGCCCCTGCGTGACCTTGTATGCCAACGGACAGGCAAAGTTACGAAGCCAATGAGCGCTCCCGAATCGGTGGGACGCGTGGCGATACATGTCCGCTCGGCGTTGCCTGGGCGACCAGCCGTTGTGAGCCTGGTCGATGGCGACCGCAGGAGTGAAAAGCACACTCAGGGTTTGCGCTGAACGCACGGACCGCAGTAAGGTTCGGGCAAAGACCAGGCGGTTCGAACGCGGAGGGATTATGAGCGTTGAAGCGAATAAAAAGATCGTTGCCAAATTCTTCGAAGACCTGAGCAGCGGCAACGCGGCGGCGGTTCTGGACGCGTTGTCAGATTCCGCAACCTGGTGGGTAGCCGGCAACTTCCCGTTGTCGGGGACCAAGACGAAAGCGCAATTTGCCGAACTGATCGGCTCGCTCGGCAAGAATATCGAGGGAGGCCTGCGGGTGACACCGATCGGAGTGACCGCGGAAGGTGACCGGGTAGCCGTTGAAGCGGAATCTTACGCAAAAATGAAAAATGGCAAAACCTATCAGAACAAATATCATTTTCTCCTGATCGTGCGCGATGGCAAGATTCAGCAGGTGAAGGAATACCTGGACACGATGCATGCCAACGAGGTGCTGTGTAGCTGAAAGCGTTCGCGCGGCGGAGGTTGCGTGAGCCGCTGCCCGCGCAGGTGATCGTGGTTGCACGTGCCACTGGAGCCGCAAGCGTCATCGAGCCAATGGCCTTGCAGCCCTTGGTCGGTCGGCCTGTGATAAGAGCGCGGCAAACTTAACATCGATGATTTGAGTGCAGTAGTTTCATTGCGATCGGAACCGGGATAGGGCAGCGATGGGAGCATTGACGGACAAGTATTGCATCGTCGGCGTAGGCGAAACCCCACATATGAGGCCCTCGAACCGTACGACTCTTTCGATGGCGTGCGAGGCCGTGAGCAAGGCGCTTGCGGATGCTGGGCTAAAGCCTTCCGATGTTGACGGCATGACCAGTTATCAGGCGGGAGATTCTACTACTTCGGCGGCGGTCGCGACCTCACTCGGCATGCGCCTCAATTACTCACTCGATATCCTCGGCGGTGGTTCGAGCACCGAGGCGCTGGTGGCACATGCAATCGGTCTGATCGAGGCTGGGTATGCCAAAACGATCGTCTGTTTCCGCTCGATGAATGGCCGCTCAGGCCGACGGATGGGCGGACAGGTCCCGGGTGGACCTATTCCTATCGCCAACGCGGAAGGCGACAACCAGTTCAACATGAGCTGGGGCTGGACTACACCGGCTCAACGCTTTGGCATGAGCGCGATGCGCTATCTGCGCGACACCGGGTGCACTACCGACGCTTTCGGCGAAATTGCGATTGCGCACCGCTTACATGCGAGCCTGAATCCGAAGGCGATCCATCGCACGCCGATTACCATGGAAGATCACCACCGGTCGCGATGGGTGGTGAAGCCCTTCAGGCTTTTGGACTGTTGCCAGGAGACCGACGTTGCGGCCGCAATCGTCATAACCTCGCGCGAGCAGGCGTATGACCTGAGGCAGCCCCCGGTCTTCATCATGGGTGGTTATGCACGCACGATGACCGATAATCCGCAGTGGAATTATTCCCGGAGGGAGATTCACTACGTAGCGGGCAACTATGGGTGGAAACGGGCATTTGGAATGGCTGGAATCAGCCACAGCGATGTAGATTTCATCTCCTGTTACGACGCGTTTACCTTTACCACGCTAATTCAGCTGGAAGCCAATGGCTTTTGCGGCCGCGGCGAAGCAGGGGAGTTCGTTAAGGGTGGCCGATTGCAGATCGACCACGAGCTGCCGAGCAATCTCTCGGGCGGCCATCTGTCGGAGGGATACACGCACGGCATTCAGATGGTCATTGAAAACGTCCGACAGCTTCGCCATCGCGCCGACGACGCGTGTCCACGGTGGGCAGAAGGTATTCATACGTACGATCGCAAGGCCGGATGCCGGCAACTGCGCAAAGCGCGAATTTGCTGTGGAATGGCCTGGGGCTACGAAAACATGGCGAGTTGCCTGATTTTGCGCGGAATTGCGGCGTAAGTTTCAGAGGCTGAAGGGGCAGGGCGATGCCAGGACCGATTGATTATACGAAACTGCGGATTATTCCCGATTTCGACACCCGCGAATGGTGGGAGGCCACCCGACAACACAAATACCTCGTTCGGCAATGCAACCGCTGCGGGCATAAGTGGTTCCCCCCAACTTTCCCAGCTTGCGGTAAATGCGCCTCGATGGACATTGGCTGGTTCGAGACGGCTGGCAAAGGTGTGCTGTATAGCTACGTAGTGGTAGTGCAGCCAATCATCGGCGCCTTCGTCAGCGCCGTTCCTTATGTCGTCGCTATTATTGAACTCGACGATTGCCGAGAGGAAGACGGCACGGTCACGCGGGTGGCCGGCGTTCTCACCAATGATGAATCCGAAGTTGCGATCGGGCTGCCGTGCGAGGTGCTCTATGAGGCAACGAATGATCCCAAGATAGTCGTGCCGCGCTGGCGCATCTGCGGCTCCGCCCCGAACACTTGGAAGTTTGAGGAGTGACTCGACAACCACCTTGACAGGAAGCTTCATTCTCGAAGGACTTGGCCTTTTGTCACAAGCGTTCCTAACAACTAACGAGTGTTCGATGACGTGAAGGTTACTCACCGATGTGGAGCCACGTCGCACGATAGGTTCGGTCCAAGCGGCTACAATTCGAGCGGGAGACGTTTGCGTGAAAAATCTTCCCGTTTCAGTTATGGGCAAGCGGCTAAGCTTGTTGCTTGGCCGCTCGGCTGGATCATTGGGCAAACGCTATAAATTTCAGCTGGTGTCTGTTTGGCCTACCGTGCCCGAGGCCGAATTAGCGCGACTCTCGACGGACGAGAAACGAGCCTACATCGGCACGCTAACTCCTCTGGTTCGTACCGGTCATCGTCTGCACCGAGAAAACCTCAGTCGGATCTACCAGCTCTTCGCTTTCATGCAGATGCCGCCCGCCGACCGATACGATTTATTGAGCAAGATCGCTGGCGGGCACCAAGACGCGAGGGGAGTTGTTTTTCAGCCCAGTAGTTGGGAGGTTAGGTCCTCACTGGTAGAGGAGGTTGACCGTTTAGCTAGCAATGCCCCATCGCGGACTGCATTTGAGTATGCAGCAAGCGTTCGCGTTCGCCTGGGTGTCAGGACTACAAACCGCCGGAAGCTCAGTTTCATCCTTGAGAAGCTCACGGATATAGAAAATGCGGCAGCCGTCGTACTCGGTAAATCAGGCCATGTCGTGCGGCAAGCTGATCGAAGGCGCGAGCTGCTCAAAAAAAGTGTGGCGGCAATCGGCGTGCCTGCCGCGATTCTGTACCCGCTCGGGACGATCGGTTTATCCAGCGAAGGAGTTACCACCGGCCTATTGGCCCTGGGTGGCGGGTTTTTCCTGCCAGCCGGCGCCGCGATGTTCACGGGACTCGCGATTGCAGTGGCAATTGGTCTCACCAGCAAAAAGATACTCGACATGCTCATGCCGACCGTTGATTCGGATCGCGCGTCAGTTAACGTTGAAGAGCTCGACAAGAGCGTTGCCGCAATCGAAGGTTTGCTGAATGAAGCTGTCAATAGGCCCGATGCCGCAGCCCGTGCGTACCTGCGACAGCGAATCGTCCAGATTATAGAGCGAATTACAGCCCTGACCGAGACTCAACGCTCCCGTATTCAGCGGGCGCTCAACCACGCCGACAATCTGAGGGAATATTATCTTTCAAGCCTTGAAATTGATGGCAACGCCTTGCGAGAGTGTCACCCTGAGCTAGCGAGGGAATTGCGACTCTTGCGGGAGGCTTACAGGACTACTTCGTTGGTGACTTAGCCCCGTTCTGTCCAGGGTTGATGAGCAAGTAAGGCGGAAGCAATGTAGCGTGGTGGTCGCGGCTCTATCGACGGCGTGGGTCGTAGTGCGAAGCAGCGCAGGCGCGAAGCGAGCGGAATGATGGGCGTGTTGCACCGCCAGTTACCAGAACGGCATGCCAGTTCGGTCATACGCTGCGCCTCATGGGTCCGCATTTCCGTCGCTGCCGCGGGGAAGTCGAGAGGCGACACGGCATTGCTGACCCTGGATCGCTCCCGATATTTCGGTTGAGTCTGTCAGGCCTTGCCGACGGAGTGTGAACGCAGTGAGGGGGTGAAGCGAACCGGCATGTGCTTGATTCCCGCAACGAAATTGGAACGCAATCGCTCAGGCTTGCCGGCCAGTTCCAAATCCGGCATCCGTTGCATGACCTGTTCGATCATCACGCGCATCTCGAGACGGGCCAGATGCGCGCCAAGGCAGAAATGCTCGCCGTGACCAAAAGCGAGGTGATCGTTCGGGCTGCGAGCGACATCGAAGCGGTCCGGCTCTGCAAAAACCTCTTCATCGCGATTGACGGAGATGTTCCAGACTACCACCTTGTCGCCCTCCCGGATTTTCTCGCCCCGCAATTCAGTGTCCCGTCGCGCAGTGCGCAGGATATGAGTCACGGGAGTTGTCCAGCGCAGGAATTCCTCGATCGCAGTCGGCATCAATGCGGGGTTGCTCGTAAGCTTGGCGCGTTCGAGGGGATGATTGATGAGCGCGAGCATTCCGCCGCTGATGGCGTTGCGGGTGGTCTCCTGACCGCCGATAATCAGCAGGAAGGCATTAAACAGAATCTCAAGATCGGTCAGCTTCACTCCATCGACTTCGCCCGCCGTGAAGGCGCTGATGAGATCCCTGCCTGGTGACTTTCGGCGTTGATCGATCAGCTTGGCGAAATACCCGAAGAATTCGGCCTGCGCGTTGCGCCCCGTTTCCATTGCGCTGCGACCCTGGTTGTACTCGGGATCCTGCGACCCAATCGCAGCATTGCCCAGTGAGTACATCAAATCGCGATACTCGGCGGGTATTCCCAGCATCTCGCAGATCGCCGCAGTTGGCACTTTCGCAGCAACGTCCACGACGAAATCGCATTCACCCCGTTCCACAACTGCATCGAGGATCTCGGCACAAATCTTTCGGATCTCGGGTTCATATGCGGACAGGGCGCGCGGCGTAAAGCGAGGGCTAATTACCTGTCGAATGCGGTTGTGGCGAGGCGGATCGGTCAGGATCATCATCATCCCGGAGCCGGCCTGCTCGGGCATCACGTTGTCGAAGGTCAAAGATATACCGAATTCGGAGCTGTAGGTGTGCGGATCATGATAGACCTGCAGTGCATCATGGTAACGGGTTATCGCCCAGAATCCTCGCCGCCCTTCACGGTGATGCCAATAGACGGGTGCTTCTCGCCGTAATAGCGCGAAGGCCCGGTGCGGATCGCCGTTTACGAACAAGTCCAAATCCTGGAGGTTGATATCGTCAAGTTTCATCCGCACCCTTTGACACTGATGGTTTCAGCGCCGTGAGATCAGTCACTCTCTTGGATCGAAAGGGCTTGCTTGGGACAGACCCGTATCGCCTTCATTACGCGCTCGCGCGCAGACTCTGGGGGGTGCTCATTCAGGACGTAAAGTTTGTCGTCGTCGCGCACTTCAAAGATGTCCGGCGCGACCTGCATGCATCGCGCGTTGCTCTCGCATCGATTGTAATCAACAACTATCTTCGTAGGCGTTCTCCCCAATGGACTGTAGCATCATCCTAGGCCAAAGCTGACCCGTCGCCAATGGTCAGACGTGCGATTATTAGCCGGCAACGCGCCGGTTAAGGGTAAGCGAATCGCGGTCGAGGTAGGTTTGAACGTAAGAACCGTGTATTCTCAGGAAGATGCCGCAAGCCGTGATGTCGGCGGGGCTCGCTCTTACCCCTGACCTGCTGCTGGCGGGAGTGCGCCCCGATCAGGGTCTCACGTGCTGTGACCGCGGACCCTCCGCAGGCGAGGTTGGGGAACCTGCGGCGGTGCAACTCGGCTTCGACGATCACGGCTTGGGCGAGATCTAGGTTCTGTGTTTTTGACTGTCACTTCGCCTCTGCGCGCCTGTTGGCGAGCTGTTTCGAAACCTCCGTGAATGCCGATTCTCGAATGCGCACCGCTGGAAGAGCTCGACCGGTTGCGTTTCTTGGGTTTCATCAAGCAAGTCAGGCTTCGTGCGAATTTTCGCATCCGGCGGACCGCCGCCAGGTCCGCCGGAGCGCAACGATCGGGCACCCTATAGCAGGTTGAAGTTGTACTGGAACTGGGCGATCAGGTAGCTCTGCCCTTTGAACAACCCGATACCCGCTTCCTTGTCACCGCCGAGAAGTTCGATTGCCTGTAGTTTCAGGAAGTATTTTTTGGTCCATGGCGGATTTAGGACGAGTGACGGGAAGAGTGCGAACGTGTCCCCCTTCGGGTTCCAGATCATTGTCCAGGTCGGCGCGAAATCTGACCACCACCATGAAGTGCCGATGTTGAACAACACGCTGACGTCGTTCTTGAGCTGATGCTCGCTCAAGTCGTTACCGACATAGCAGAGCTTACAGTTGTCCATAATGGTCGTCTGGATCATTTCCAGATTCGCAGACAAGTTACCTGTGCTGGTCAGCCACGGCGCATAGGCCTGGTCCAGGTCGATGGCGAGCATGTACTTGACCACGTCGGTCCATCGCTGAGCGTTCATGTTTTGGAACTCGTTGCTCTCGAGCGAGACGTGATTTTGATAAAGCACTTCGCCGCGGAAGACGGCCGGGAAATATTCCGCGATCGAGGCGGGGGCGGGGATTGGGCGGTCGACCGTGACCGCGACTTCCTGGATCGGGTAAAAGCTATAGTTCCAGAGGTTCGTATAAGGGGTCCACTTGAGAGTCCACGGCGCACCCCCGCTGACATTATCGTTGTAATACAGCACGGTCCATTCGGTGGCTCCATACAACGTGTGGAAGCGAACACCCTCATTCCAATTTTCGGGCTGCATGCCTGGCACATGCCAGAATCCAGTGTCCGCAATCGCGAGATCGCCAATAGGCGAGATCCGGTTGTTGTTTTTGTTCAGCCCAAGATGACAGGTTGGATGGAAATGGGTCAGAAAAGCAGCGTACGGGTTGAACCCCGGGCGTACGGCTCCCGGCAAGCACACGAAAAAGAGACGTGAAGCCGGAGGATCGACCATCGCATGATAACCCGGCAGGATGCTTTGGGCGCCGCCCGTCGCATAAGGTCCAAGCGGGGCTAGCGGCGCGTCGGCCCCGAAAATGGGCTCGGTCGAGTACTGCACATCGAACCGCGCGCTTGGCCCGTGGCTGGCGGCTGGAAAGCAAGGCTGAACCCTTCCCGCAGTCACGGCTGTACGGTACTTGTGATACGGATCCTGGTACTGCTCCGGCCACCATTTGGGCTGAAATCCAGGCTGAACCACGAGCTCGAGAAAGTTCGAAGTGAACGGTCCGAATTCAGGCAGATTCAGGACCGGATGGATCATCCATTGTGGTTCGCGCGATTGTTCCAGGTTGGCGAAGCCGAAAGCCCAACATGTATCGGCGGGGTTAATTACATCTCCGACGCGGAAGGCCAACGACTGACCCCAAACCACAATCTGGTTGCCGATGAAGGTGGTAAGCGGTCCCGTCTTGTTCTCCCACCATGCGTCGCGCAGGGAATAGACGTTGTAGTAGCTGTTCATCATGTGGCCATAGCTCAGGCCCTTGCCAGCGCCATTTTTGTACTGTGGGTTGTTGGCGCTGTTGTACGAATACGGCGGTTCGTAGACGAACCACTCCCGCGCGAAGAAGGTGTTGTTTTCGTTCAAACGGTAGTTTTCGTCGATTTGCAGCAGTGAGCGCGCAACCGCCAAGTTATTGCGGCTCGGCGTGTAGGCTCGCAAAGCCGTTGGGTTTTGCCACATTCCGAACGTTTCACTGCCGAATCCTGAAATATGCAGGCCGCTGAGCCATGATTGCTCACCCCCTGCGGGCGGCGGCGACCCCGCGGCGGCCATCTGAGGCAAAGCGTTACTCGCGGAATTTGTGATGTTGAGTGCGTTGACAGGCTGACCAGAAATATCGCCAGCCCGGCTGGTGGCGACCGTCAAAATCAAACCCAACGACATGACGGCCAGCGCGGTCCATCTTTTTCCGGCTCCCCCGAACTTAGCACGACACCAACCTTCGAACCGCATAGCATCCTCCTTCGATCCCAAGCCTTGTCCGTCGTCCCCAGACAGACGGGCGTTGCTCTCCGGAGCGAAGCTCTTGTTTAGCTGTCCCCTCAGCAAACAAGAACTCTTGCGATTGTGCCGTTTATATACCGGATTTCAGTTTCGTTCCCCCGTTCTCACCTCCCTCACCCGTACAGGCGTCGGCTATAGTACAGTCGGTAAATGAATGCAATAGCTCACTTGGACGGCCCGGACAAACTAGCACTTTCGTCGCTGTCTCGCACTCGCCGATCTCACGAGTCGCAGCTATTGCCTGTCCTCCGGCTGCCGACGACCAAGAGGGAACATTTGTGCAACAAGATTTAGGAGCGCTGCCTCATAATGCCTTGAATCGAGAAGCTCAGCCGGATAAACGTCTATTGAGCTAGCAGCGAGAGTGGCGGAATGGCAGACGCGCAAGGCTCAGGACCTTGTGGGGGCAACCTCGTGGGGGTTCAAGTCCCCCCTCTCGCACCACCCGAATCTGCTCGGTGGGTAGGTCGGCACATGGCCCGGACGCACAGGTAAAACGACTGAATCGGTCGAGCGAGTGCGCACTGCTACTGGGTTCCTCGAAGCAGACGGTCAAAAGAGTGTGGCTATGCGCTTTCGCCCTCTGCCATTCGACTAGCCACCAAGTTGATACATCGAGCGATCTTTGGTCGAACGGCCCTCCAAAAGATGATGGCCGGTAGGTTTGGCTTCGACGGCGTGAAGCAGGATGCGGCTGACCTGCCCAACCCCACCATCCGGATGGCCGGCGCGCAATGCGCTGCGCACGTCGAGCTCATCGTCATTCAGCAGGCAGAGGTGAAACTTGCCATCAGCCGTCAACCTCATTCGATTGCAGGTACTGCAGTAGGGTTCACTGACCGGACTAATAAAACCGATAACGCCACGAGCGTTTGCGAGACGGTAGTTGCGCGCCTCGTCGGACGGGTTGTAGGGTTCAACCTCACGCATCGGACCCAGAGCGGCTTCGATACGACGGCGTGTTTCAATGTTTGAAACATAGCGCTTGATCGACAGCGTGGCGCATTCTCCTCCACCGAGCGGCATTAATTCTATAAAGCGTACATGCCAGTCGCGGTCGAGAGTTAGCCGCGCCAGATCAACTACGTCTATTTCGTTGTAGCCGGCCGCGACCACCGAATTGAGTTTGATGGGAACGAGTCCGACTTCCTCAGCGGCAATGATCCCCTCCCAAATTCTTTCGAAGCTACCCCATCGCATCTGACGCGCGACGGTATCAGGATTGAGGCTATCGAGATGCACGTTGATCCGCTTTAAGCCAGCGTTCTTAAGCGGGCGCGCCAGTTTGGTTAGCAGCAGTGCATTGGTTGTTAGTGCCAGATCATGAACTCCAGGGAGAGCGGCGATCCGTTCCACGATCTCGAGCAAATCGGCACGCAAAGTCGGCTCGCCGCCGGTTAAGCGAAACTTGTTGAAGCCAACATTGAGTGCGGCGCGCACCACGCGCTCGATTTCCTCGGCCGTCAGCAGGTCCGGCTTGGGGAGGAACTGCAAGCCCTGTAGCGGCATGCAATAAACGCATCGGAGGTTGCAGTTATCTATGACTGAGATCCGGAGATAGTTGATTTCGCGATTGAAGGAATCACGTGGCATGGGAAAACTCCCCCGCTGGGGAGGTAGGACATATTTTGAATTTTAGTAGTCTCGGATTTCTTCTTCTCTCCCAGTGTCGGTACCAGGCTCAAGCACGGAGCGGCCCTTCTGCCACATCCGAGGGTTGCAGCCCTTATCTTTAATCTACTGTCTCAAAGGCGCCCGGCACAACGCAGTCTACCGCTCTTCGCCGAGTAAAAAGATAGCGAGTGTCAGAACTGCAAAAATCATGTTCGGAGTCCATGCTCCGACCCATGGCGGGATGATACCGGAATGCCCGAGCGATGAGGTCAGGCCGAACGCGAGCCAATATCCAAAGCCGATTACGATCGCATGACCGAAACTGCGTCCTAGACTGAGATGTCTTGGCAAAGGGTCGAGGCTCAGAGCTATGCCCAGCGCAACCATGATGATGCACGACAGCGGCATCGCGTACTTGAGGTCCCGATCAACCAAGTACCCTCCGGGATCGAGCCCCTTGCGCTGCAGGTCACTGATGTAACGATCTAGTTCCCATAAGCTGAATTCTTCCGGATCGAGCCGAAGCAGGCTCAAATCTGATGGTTTCAGCGAAGCCTCCAAGATCCCACCGCTGCCCCCGGAGACCGAGCCATTGCGGCCCACTCGATAGCTGGTCGAACTGCTTGCAACCCATTCGCGTCCGTTCCATCGCGCCGCTGCGGCGTACACGATATTTCGGACGGAGTAATCCGGAGCAAGGTGATAAAGCGTCACGCCGCGCAAAACGGCTGCATGCGGATCGTAATTGTCAGCCGAGAGAAAGCCGCTGCGAACCCGTACCCAGATGGACCGGTTGGCAAACACGCCCTTGAGCTGGCGCTTTTTCAATTCCACCTCGTACAGATATCGTGACGCACGTGTAGCGCTCGGTACCACCGTCTCGCTAAGCGCGAAATCGAATACCGAGATTAGGCTGGCCACCACCAGTACGGGCACAGTCATTTCCAGTCGGCTAATACCGAGTTGCTGACAGGCTAGCACCTCGCCCGAGCGGTTAAGCATCGCAAAGCCGAGCAAGACGCCGGCGAGACTTGCAACCGGCAAAAGCTGCGACACGATGAGCGGCAGCTTAAACATAAAATACTTCAGCCCAAGCATTCCGAAGCCGCCATATTTCAGGAGATCGTTGAACCGATCGAACATGTCGCCCAGGAGATAAGCGATGGTGAACGCAGCGAGGCTAACGGCGAAGGGACCAAAGAACTGAGCCGCCAGAAAACGGTTGATGGTGGGAGGAAATGCGCGGTGCAGTTTCATGGCGTGACGCCCTCCGAGGCTCTTGCGCCGCGCCGCGGCGAAGACAGCCAGAACAGACCCGACGGGATATCGCTTCGAAACTCCTCCACACCACACGTCCCAGGTTTACGCATTGACCGTACGCCGACGTTCGAGTCTCTCGACCAGATCCCACACAAAATCTCCGGCTCCGCGCCCCTGGTCGCCACGGTCCGTGGCGCTACGCAGGAATAGCCAGATCGCCAGGACTGCAAAGACCAGGTCCGGGATGCTCATAGCCAAAAAGGCGTTAACTTGGGCACGTTGGGCCAAAGCCTCTCCCGCTCGCATCAGCGAATAATAGAGAAAAAAAAGTGCGATGGCGACGCCGAAGCGCTCCGACTGACCGCCTCGTGCCGGTTTGAGGCCGAGCGGCACGCCGATCAAGGCGAACAGCAGCGTGGTAAACGGTACCGTATACTTGCTAGCAAGTTCGGTCTCCGCTTCATAGTCTGGCTGCCCGGCTGAACGCGCGTTCAAAATCGTCTTCCGCAGCTGATGATAACTCATTTCATCCGGACTGCGTCGTCCCATATCGAGCGGATCTTCCGGTTGAATATTCAAGTCATAAGTACGAAAGCTCGTTACGTGACTCGAGTTGCGGTCGCTTTCGACGCCAAAGAGGGAGCCGTCGAACAACCTGAGGGTAATGGATTTGCTGTCGTTGTTTGGAAGAATCACGCCCCGTTGGGCGATAATCGTGTTCTGTTGGCTAGGGTTGCGGGCGTCAGAGATCATTACGCCATGCAAACTGCCGTCGGACGGGGAAATAGTGTCAACGTATACAACGAGACCGGCGAAATCGCGGTTGAAGACTTTTTCCTTCAAATCAGCAGTCCCCGTGGTGCGCGTCAGTTTGAAGATTCGCTCTTCGAGGTGACGGTTGGCCCAGGGCCTGACGGAAAAAGCCAGCCAAGTTGATAAAGCGTACACGGCCAGCGCGACACCGATAACAGGCATTGCCAGTCGATAGAGACTGATGCCGCAGGCCCGCGCCGCGATAAGTTCACGATCGCCCGACATGCGGCCAAAACCCATTAACACTCCGAGCAATACCGCCATCGGGAAAGTCAGTTCCAGGAATGCGGGCATGATAAAGGCGATGAGGCTTGCTACCGCACCTAGGCTGACGCCATGGTTCACAACCATTTCGGTCAGCTTCAGTAGACGTCCCGTGACCAGGGCAAAGGTGAGCAGCAACACACCCAAGCCGAAGGGAGCTAGGATCTCACGAGCAACGTATGCATCGATTATCTTGGTGCGCAACATCGACGAAACGGTTTTATAGTTGGTGTTCAAAGGGCCTGCCGAGGAAACCGCGCTGACGCGAGCGGCTGAACTCAGCGGTTTTATTTTTATTTTCTATTTTTCCAACATACATATTATTCGACCGCCGATGAAAAAACGTCGAGGCCCCCGGCCGTCTAAATCGCCACCGCATCTCTCACCACCAGTTTCAGCCAATGATGGGCTGGTGGGCCGTCAACCCTATGACCCGTGGGATGGAACGGTCGGACTCGTCTTCGGCGTGCAGCCGGTGCGGGAGCTTCTCGCCGCAGCTCCCTCACGCGTTCATAAACTGTATGTCAGAGCGGGCACAGAAACGAGATTTAGCGAACAGATATGTGCGGTGCGGCAGAGTGGCGGCGAGGTCGTCGCCGTTGGGAGCGGTGAGCTGGCGCGCTTGGCCGGTCCCGAAGCCTACCATCAGGGTATCATAGCACAGCTTCGCGAATATTCTTACCTGAGCTTGGATGAATTGCTTGAGTCCGAGCCAGACCCTTTAGTTTTGCTCGACGGTTTGACCGACCCGCGCAATCTTGGAGCAGTTCTTAGAGTGGCTGAATGCGCTGGAGTGGCTGCTGTCATCTTAGCGAAAGATCGAACCGCTTCGCTAACGCCGACGGCTATCAAAGCTTCGGCCGGCGCGTGGATTCATTTGCGAATCGCCAGATGTGGTAACGTCGCACAGACATTGCGATACCTCAAAGCCAAAGGGTATTGGATTGCCGCAATGGACCCGGGCGGCACCGTGTCTATTTATGAACTGGATGTTGACCGACGACTGACCGTGGTCCTCGGCTCGGAAGGTAGAGGCATTCGCGACATCGTCCGCAAGGCCGCGGATTTCGTCGTAAGGATTCCTCTGTACGGTCGTGTGAGTTCGTTGAACGTTTCCGTGGCTGCTGCATTAGCCTTATTCGAAATAGCCCGCCGACGGGCGAAATGCGCACCGGCATAAACAAGCGAGCTTTTTGGAGAATGAGCCTGGTTTATGCAAAAGCGATTGTTGTAAAAGTGCCGCCCACATGGATTTCCACTTGACTTCACATTGTCTGGCAGATAAGGCACAATGCTTCAGTTGTCAGGGCCGATGTAGCTCAAAGGTAGAGCAACTGACTTGTAATCAGTAGGTTGCGAGTTCGATTCTCGCCATCGGCTGAGGCGAGCGCATATTATCGCAGTGATCGAGGGAGAGGTTCCCGAGCGGCCAAAGGGAGCAGACTGTAAATCTGCCGGCGAACGCCTTCGGAGGTTCGAATCCTCCCCTCTCCACTAAGCTTGAGGTCCGGAAGAGCGGGAATAGCTCAGTTTGGTAGAGCGCGAGCCTTCCAAGCTCGGGGTCGCGGGTTCGAGTCCCGTTTCCCGCTCCAATTTCCTGCGCGGCACTCGGCTTCAATTTGCAGCGCCGCCGGGCACAGCGGTCATTAGATGAGAAGAAAAACGCCCACGTAGCTCAGTCGGCAGAGCACTTCCTTGGTAAGGAAGAGGTCATGGGTCCGATTCCCATCGTGGGCTTTCCGAATCTGTCGCCAACCTCGGGGGTGAGACCAGCGCGATGAGAGACCTTATTGGACTTCAATGCGACGGATGCAAACGGCGGAACTACGTAACCAGCAAAAATAAGAAACGGCAGACCGAGAAATTTGCGATCAAAAAGTTCTGTCCCAGCTGCAGGAGCCACACTGTGCACAAGGAGGTCAAGGTCTGAAAGCCGGCTGAAGATGGGTTCGTCGAAAACTGCTGCCCTCTGGGTTTACTGGATCGGCGCAATCCAGGAGCCCCATTTCGAATCTTTCTGAGGCCAAGTTCTGAGGTCAAATCGGCGTCTAAACCGAATGAAATCTGTGGCTCAGCCAAGTTGAGCCCGGACGGGCATGGGTCAGTAGCTCGAATGGCTAGAGCATCGGACTCCAAATCCGAGGGTTGCAGGTTCGAATCCTGCCTGACCCGCCAAAAGATGTGCCACTTGTAAGTCCTCGGCAAAATGAATAACTTTAAAAGATACATCGAGCAAGGCACGAGTTTTGTCCAAGAGTCGTGGACAGAACTCTCAAAGGTCCACTTTCAGTCGCCCAAGGAAACAGTTCAGGCGACAGTAGTCGTGGTGGCACTGACGCTCGTCATGTCTATATGGCTCTGGATGGTCGATTTAGGCGCTACTTGGCTCGTACGGTCGTTATTACGCTGAGCACGGAAGGGCGGAAAGGCGAAAGGGACGGAGGAAGTAAAACGTCTCTGTTAAAATAACTATTATGATGGATATGGCCAGTACGGAGCCCAGAGGAGCGACCACCAAGAAGTGGTACGTGGTGCACACTTACTCCGGTTATGAGCAAAAGGCAAAAGCTGCGCTCGAAGAGCGAGTCCGTGCACTCAAAATGGATCACAAAATCGGCGAAATCGTCGTTCCGGTGGAGCGTGTACAGGAACTAGGCAAAGGGGGTCAACGTAAGGTTTCAAGCCGAAAATTCTTTCCCGGTTACATCTTCGTCAACATGCACCTGGACGACGAAACCTGGCATGTAATCAAGAGTACGCCGAAAGTCACCGGGTTTGTCGGTCACGCCAATACACCGGTCAACGCTTCGCCACCCGCCTTAGAAAGTATTCCTGAGGTGCCGGAGTCGGAGGTTACTGCGATACGGCAGCAGATGGAAGAAGGGGCGCTGCGGCCCAAGCCCAAGATGCTTTTCGAGGTCGGCGAGTCGGTGAAAGTGATTGACGGACCCTTCCAGGATTTCAATGGGACGGTTGAGGAAGTACGCCCGGAAAAGGGCAAAGTACGCGTCCTGATATCGATCTTCGGTCGAGCCACGCCGGTAGAATTGGATTTCGTTCAGGTCGAAAAGTCTTGAGTGTCACATCCGTTCGACGCAACGGAGCTGCGGTGCGCTGCCGGCGTCAGCGCTCTAAAGCGCAGCCCCTTCCGCGGTCGTAGTGCAAACTAGATGGCCAAGAAAGTTACCGCTCAGGTTAAACTTCAAATTCCGGCGGGAGCTGCCAATCCTTCACCGCCAGTGGGTCCGGCGCTTGGGCAGCGCGGGGTCAACATCATGGAGTTCTGCAAGGCCTTTAATGCACAAACGCAGAACATGCAGGGATTGGTGGTTCCGGTAATTGTGACGGTCTATGCGGACCGTTCATTCACATTCGTAACCAAGAGCCCGCCCGCGTCGGTGTTATTGCTGAAGGCGGCCGGCGTGGAAAAAGGCTCACCCAATCCGAACAAGAATAAAGTCGGCAAGGTGACTCGCAAGCAGGTGGAAGAAATCGCCCGCACCAAGCTTAAAGATTTGACTGCAGCCAACCTTGATGCTGCCGTGCGGACGATAGAAGGCACGGCGAGATCAATGGGTATCGATGTCGTTGAGTAGTCGGGACTCTGCGCTCGGATTGCGCCTCCGGATCCGGGGCATGTCACGACGACGAGAGTCGAAATGGCAGGCAAGAAGTACGAGAACGCAGCTAAAAAAATCGATCGGCAGAAGAGGTATGCGCTTGACGAAGCGCTCGAATTGCTAAGCGCAAACAAGGTGGCAAATTTCGACGAGACCGTCGAAATGGCTGTCCGCTTGAACGTCGACCCCCGCCAAGCCGATCAGAATGTGCGCGGTACCGTGGTCCTACCCAACGGGACCGGCAAGATTCCGCGGGTGCTCGTGTTGGCGAAGGGCGAAAAGGAGAAAGAAGCGCGCGACGCCGGTGCTGACTACGTGGGGGGAGAGGATCTGGTCAGGAAAATTCAGGAAGAGAACTGGCTGGACTTCGACCGGGTCATCGCGACTCCTGATATCATGGGGGCGGTAGGGCGAATCGGCAAGATCCTCGGGCCGCGGGGCCTCATGCCAAATCCCAGGGTTGGTACAGTTACATTTGACGTCTCCAAAGCGGTTCAGGAAGTCAAGGCCGGTAAGGTTGATTACCGTGTCGACAAAGCCGGAGTAGTGCACGCGCCGATTGGGAAAATGAGTTTTGGGCAGGAAAAACTGGCCGAGAACGCACGCGCCCTGCTAGCCTCGATCATCCGCGCCAAACCTGCGACTGCCAAGGGCAATTACATCAAGAGCGTTGCAATTTCGTCCACGATGGGTCCAGGGATCAAGGTCGATACCGCGAGCACAACCAAGATCGCAGCTGCCGCCTAACTGCATCACCCGCCTCTGGGAGCTTCATATTATGAAGAAAGAAGAGAAGGCTGCGCTGGTGACTGAACTCGCGGCAAGCCTGAACCGAGCAACGATCGCGATTGTCTCTGAATTTAAGGGGATTCGAGCCACTGAATCGGACGAGCTTCGCCGACGGTTCCGGGCAGCCAATGGTGAATTCAAGGTTGCAAAGAACACCTTGGTCCGGCGCGCGATAAAGGATACTAAGTTCGAAGCCCTTGAACCCAGCCTCGGCGGTTCAGTGGGGTTACTGCTCTGCTATGCCGACCCCGTCGAACTGGCCAAGACTGTAACCTCGATGCGGGAGTTGGGCGATCGTTTTAAGATTCGTGGCGGAGTGCTGGAAGGCAAACCGCTGACTGCAGCGGAAATCTCAGCGCTGGCCTCGCTCCCACCCCGGGAGGTCCTGCTGGCGCAGCTGCTCGGATTGCTGCGCGCCCCCGCTACCAGGCTGGTGCGGGTGCTCAACGAGCCCGGTTCCGCGCTCGCGCGTTTGCTCGATGCGGTTGGCAAAAAGACAAGCCAGGCAGCCGGAGGCAGTAACTGATAGAGCAGCGTTTGGCCGCTTAACCGAATTTCAGGAAAACTGCGTGGGTTTCCATACAGCGCGACTAGTTCTCGCGAAAGGTCATCGGGTCGAAGGAGATTAAAAGAAAATGGCAGAAGCAGCAGCGCTAAGCCGCGATCAAGTGAAGGATTTCATCAAGAATGCAAGTCTTCTCGAAATCTCAGCACTCGTAAAGGAATTGGAGCAGGAATTGGGAGTTTCGGCGGCTGCACCGGTCGCGGTGGCCGCGGTTCCCGCCGCCAGTGGCGATGCTGCGGCTCCCACTGCCGAACCTGAGAAGGATGAGTTCAGCGTGGTGTTGACCGCGGCGGGCGACAAGAAGATCCAGGTTATTAAAGTTGTACGAGAGCTGACCGGATTAGGCTTGAAGGAAGCCAAGGACCTGGTCGACGGCGCTCCCAAACCGATCAAAGAGGGGATTACCAAAGCGGAGGCCGAGGATATTAAAAAGAAGCTGGAGGAGGTTGGAGGGTCGGTCGAGCTTAAATAACGAGGTCGATAACCGGTTTGACCCACCCCTCTTGTCTTGGTTGCTGAGTGTCGATGGCGGTCCCGCATGCCGCAGGTCGGCAGCCGTCCGTTCGTTGCCTCGGGAGAGTATGTTGTAACGGCCACGGCGCTGCAGGCGTCAATCGGACTGCAGGGGTATTGTGCCTACAGAGCCGGGGCTTGAACGGGATTGACACTGAAAAAGAGTTGAAGATCGGCCGCACGCCCGCAAGGGTGGCCCTAAGCAATTCGACCAAGAGGCGCGCCGCACCGAGCGCGCCTCTTAGTCTGCAGCTCCATCCCAAGCGGGTCGGGTTTTAGTGCCGGACGAGGTAGAAATGGCTCAGCATTCGCAGGTCACAAGTAATTTCCGTCTCCGCCGCTCTTTCGGCAAGATCAAAAAAATTATCGATATCCCCAATCTGATCGAGATTCAGAAGCGCTCGTACGAGGATTTTTTACAGGCCGATGTTCCTCCCGACCAGCGGACCGATACGGGCTTACAGGCTGTCTTCAAGTCGGTCTTTCCAATCAAGGATTTCAACGAGACCGCCTCGCTCGAGTTCGTTAGCTATGAGCTCGGTCAGCCCAAGTACGACGTTGAGGAATGTCATCAGCGGGGAATGACGTATGCGGCGCCACTTAAGGTAAAGATCCAGCTGGTGATCTGGGACGTCGAGGGGGGGAGGCGGTCGATCAAAAACGTAAAGGAACAAGAGGTCTATTTTGGCGAAATTCCATTAATGACGCCCAATGGCACGTTCATGGTCAATGGCACTGAACGGGTCATCGTGTCGCAGTTGCATCGCTCACCCGGCGTGTTTTTTGAGCACGATAAGGGGCGAACGCATTCGACCGGCAAGCTGCTTTATTCGGCCCGAATAATTCCCTATCGCGGCAGCTGGATCGACTTCGAGTTCGATCCGCGCGATGTTCTGTACGTGCGCATTGATCGCAGGCGCAAATTCCCCGCCACCGTGCCACTACGGGCCCTCGGGATGACTACGGAGGACCTGCTCAACTACTTCTACAAGAAAGACGTGATCATCCTTGATGGTCCCCGGCTGGCCATGCAATTTATTCCCGCACAGCTGCTCGGACAGCGGGTCACTCGCGACGTCAAGGATCCCAAAACGGGCGAGGTCATCGTCCGCGAGGGGCGCAAATTCAATAAGGCCGTTATCCGTCAGCTCGAACAGGCGCACGTAACTGAGATTCCGATCGGGCCAGAGGACGTCATCGGACGGGTGTCGGCGCATGATGTGGTCGATACAACCACCGGAGAAGTCCTGCTTAAGTGTAATGAGGAAATTTCAGAGCAGGCGCTGGAGCAGCTCCGCCAACATGGTGTGCGACGAGTCGAGGTGCTCTTCACCGAAGATCAGCCAGGCGGTGGTCCCCTTCGGCTGACACTCGCGCAAGACAAGCTAACCACGCCTGAAGAGGCGGTCCTCGAAATCTATCGTCGCCTGCGGCCGGGTGATCCGCCGACGCTGCAAACCGCGACCACCTTTTTCAACAATCTATTCTTTAATCCGGAGCGCTACGATTTATCGAAGGTCGGCCGTCTCAAACTCAACCATAAGTTGAAGCTCGATGTACCGCTCGAACAGGGGACTTTAAGACGCGAAGACATCCTGGAGGTGGTCCGCTATCTCATCGAACTCCGAAACGGCAGTCCTAATCACCAGGTTGACGATATCGATCATCTGGGAAACCGGCGGGTGCGCGCGGTCGGTGAGCTGGTGGAAAACCAGTTTCGCATCGGTCTGGTGCGAATGGAGCGCGCGATTAAAGAACGGATGAGCCTGCAGGATATCGAAACTTTGATGCCGCAGGAACTGGTGAACTATAAGCCAGCTTCGGCCGTGATCAAGGAGTTCTTCGGCTCCTCTCAGCTCTCGCAGTTCATGGATCAGACCAACCCGCTTTCCGAGATCGCGCACAAGCGCCGCCTGTCAGCGCTTGGGCCGGGAGGGTTGACGCGCGAGCGCGCGGGCTTCGAGGTGCGGGACGTTCATCCGACTCATTATGGACGCGTCTGTCCCATCGAGACTCCAGAGGGCCCCAACATTGGTCTTATCGCTGCGCTTTCCACATACGCGCGCGTGAATGAATTCGGCTTTATTGAGACCCCGTATCGTGAAGTCGATAACGGGCGTGTCACCGATCGGATAGTGTACCTGTCGGCTCTTGATGAGGAGGACAAGGTAATCGCCCAGGCCAACGCACCGCTGGACCCTCACGGCAGATTCGCGACTGACTTGGTGTCGGCCCGAATCGGTGGTGAGTTCACGCTGGTTCCCGCCGACCGGATTGAGTACATGGATGTCTCGCCCAATCAGCTGGTCTCGGTGGCAGCGTCGTTGATTCCCTTCCTCGAGAACGATGATGCCAACCGGGCGTTGATGGGCTCTAATATGCAGCGCCAGGCGGTTCCACTACTTAAGACCGAAGCGCCGCTGGTCGGTACCGGCCTGGAGAAAACCGTGGGCCGCGATTCGGGTGTCACCACGATTGCCCGTCGTGACGGTGTGGTCGAGAGCGTCGACGCCGAGCGGATTGTGGTGCGTGCCGAACGCCAAGGCCGCGAAGCTCGCGACGCAGGCGTCGACATTTACAATCTGGTCAAGTATCAACGCTCCAATCAGAACACGTGCATCAATCAACGGCCAATCGTGGTTAAAGGCGAGCGGGTCAAGGCGGGAGATGTGTTGGCTGATGGGCCTTCTACCGACATGGGAGAACTCGCCCTCGGTCGCAACGTGTTGGTCGCATTCATGCCCTGGGGCGGCTACAACTTCGAAGACTCGATTCTCATCTCCGAGCGAGTGGTCAAGGACGACCTGTTTACGTCGGTTCATATCGAAGAATTTGAATGTATCGCGCGCGATACCAAGCTCGGCCCTGAAGAAATCACCCGCGACATCCCCAACGTTGGCGACGAGGCGCTGAAGAATCTGGACGCGAGCGGAATCATCCGAATCGGTGCCGAGGTTCGGCCGGGCGACATCCTGGTCGGTAAAATCACGCCGAAAGGGGAAACTCAGCTCAGCCCTGAGGAAAAGCTGCTCCGTGCCATTTTCGGCGAAAAGGCCGGCGAAGTGCGTGACACTTCGCTGCGAGTTCCTCCGGGAGTCGAAGGGGCGGTTATCGATGCCCGCGTTTTTGCCCGCCGAGGAGTGGCGCGTGACGACCGCACACAAGAAATTCAGAACATTGAAATGGAGCGACTGAAACAGGACGAGGCTGAAGAAGTCCGGATCGTGCGCCAGGAAACTTTGCGCAAACTAAAGCGCCTTTTGGCAGGTAAGAAACTGGCCGCGCGAGTGATGTCCGACGACCGGCGCGTGTTGTTCAATAAAGGCGACACCATAACGGCTGACGACCTCGATGAGCTGCCGCCGCCGCTGTGGGGGCAGCTGCGTGTCGAACCCGAACACATTCAGGCTGAGGTTACCCAAGCGCTCGAAGCAATGAGTGCAAAGGTGCGCGAAGTGCAGGAGCATTACGAAGCCAAACTCGAGCGCCTGAAAGCCGGCGATGAACTCGCGCCCGGCGTGATCAAGATGATCAAAGTATTCGTCGCACTTAAGCGGCGTTTGCAGGTCGGTGACAAAATGGCCGGGCGCCACGGGAATAAAGGTGTGTTGTCGCGGATCCTGCCGGTGGAAGACATGCCACGGCTTGCCGACGGGACGCCAGTCGATATCGTCTTGAACCCGCTTGGTGTCCCGTCGCGGATGAACGTTGGCCAAATCCTCGAGACCCATTTGGGCTGGGCCGCGCTCGAGCTTGGACGCAAGCTTTACGAAGAGGCCCATAAGGGCGCTCCGGTAGCTCAGATCCGGAAGCGTCTGCGGGAATTGTACCCGGAGCGCGAGCACCAGGAGTTTATCGAAGGACTCGATGATGCCGATGTGATACGGCTGACTGAAAAGGCGCGAGACGGGATTCATACCGCTTCTCCGGTTTTCGATGGTGCGCGCGAAGATGAAATCTTCGCACTGCTACGGCGTGCTGGGCTGCCCGAGACCGGCCAGGCCACGCTCTACGATGGCCGTACCGGCTTGCCGTTTGAACAGCCGGTCACTGTCGGAGTGATGTACATGATGAAGCTGCATCATCTGGTGGAAGAGAAAATCCATGCGCGTTCGACCGGCCCTTACAGCCTCGTGACCCAGCAACCCTTGGGCGGCAAGGCGCAATTCGGCGGTCAACGGCTTGGCGAAATGGAGGTCTGGGCGCTCGAAGCTTACGGCGCAGCCTATACCTTGCAAGAGATGCTGACGGTCAAATCCGATGACGTGGCCGGTCGTACGCGAATGTACGAGGCCATTGTCAAGGGCGAAAACACGCTTGAACCGGGCCTCCCCGAGTCGTTCAACGTGATGGTCAAAGAGCTCCAGTCGCTCTGCCTTAACGTGGAGCTGCTGGAACATGCATGATGCGTGGCAGAAGGGCAGGCTCGCGTGATGCTGGTCAAGATGATGCGGACCGAGGAGCTGCCGAGGGACGTTGCAGCCGCGCCTGGAGCAGCTAGGATTGCGGCGCGCAAGGTGTTGACCGCAACGGGCAGACGAGCCCGCGCGACGGGCATACAAGGTCGGTGACAAAAATGGAAGATCTGTTCGGGATTTTTGAAAAACCCAAAAACCCCCTCTCGTTCAACGCTATTCGGATTGCGATCGCATCGCCCGAGATGATTCGCTCGTGGTCGCACGGCGAGGTCAAAAAGCCCGAGACCATAAATTATCGCACGTTCAAGCCGGAACGGGACGGGTTGTTTTGCGCCAAGATTTTTGGCCCGACCAAGGACTATGAGTGCAACTGCGGAAAATACAAGCGGATGCGGCACCGCGGCGTCGTCTGTGAGAAATGCGGCGTCGAAGTAATTCAGTCCAAGGTCCGGCGTGAGCGAATGGGACATATCGACCTGGCGGCACCGGTTGCTCACATCTGGTTTTTGCGCTCGTTACCTTCGCGTATCGGCACACTGCTCGATATGACGCTGAAGGAACTTGAGAAAATCCTCTATTTCGAAAACTACGTCGTTACGGATCCTGGCGAAACCCCGCTTCAATACAAAGAGTTGTTGACCGAGCGCAAGTATCGAGAGGCACGCGAACAGTACGGGGAAAGCTTTCGTGCGGAAATGGGTGCCGAGGCGATTCGCACCCTGCTGTCGCAACTCGAGTTGGACAAGCTGGCCGACGAGCTGCGGGCTGAGATGAAGTCGACCTCGAGTGAAGCGCGCCGGAAAAAGGTCGCCAAGCGGTTGAAGGTGGTTAACGCGTTCCGGGAGTCGGGGAACAAACCCGAGTGGATGATTCTGACGATCCTGCCGGTGATACCACCGGATCTGCGGCCGCTCGTGCCGCTGGACGGCGGCCGCTTCGCGACCTCCGATTTGAACGATCTTTATCGTCGTGTGATCAATCGCAACAATCGCCTCAAGCGCCTAATCGAGCTCAACGCACCAGACATTATCGTACGCAACGAAAAGCGCATGCTCCAGGAGGCGGTTGACGCGTTGTTCGATAATGGACGGCGCGGCCGCGCCATCACTGGCCCGGCAAAGCGCCCGCTCAAATCCCTCTCCGACATGCTCAAGGGCAAATCGGGGCGCTTCCGGCAGAATCTGCTGGGTAAGCGGGTTGATTACTCCGGGCGCTCGGTCATCGTGGTCGGTCCGGAGCTGCGGCTGCATCAATGCGGGCTGCCGAAGAAAATGGCGCTGGAGCTCTTCAAGCCCTTCATCTACAGCAAACTCGAAGAGAAGGGCTACGTCACTACGATCAAGAGCGCCAAGAAGATGGTGGAAAAGGAGGGCAAGGATGTCTGGGATATTCTCGATGAAGTGATCCGAGAACATCCGGTCCTGCTCAATCGTGCGCCAACCCTCCATCGGCTAGGCATCCAGGCGTTCGAACCGGTCCTGATTGAGGGCAAGGCGATCCAATTGCACCCCCTGGTGTGCGTTGCCTATAACGCAGACTTCGATGGCGACCAGATGGCAGTGCACGTGCCGCTATCAGTCGAGGCCCAGGTAGAGTCGCGTGCGCTGATGATGTCAACCAACAACATCCTCTCCCCCGCCAGCGGAAAACCCATCATTGTCCCGACACAGGACATGGTGCTTGGGCTTTATTACATGACGCGCGATCGGCCATTGGCCAAGGGGGAAGGCAAGTTCTTCTCATCTCCGGCGGAAGTTCGAGTTGCATATGACCACGGCGAGGTGGACCTGCATGCGCGGATAACCGTTCGCATGCCGAAAGCCAGCGAGCGGCCCCCAGTCGACGAAGATGAAGACGGAACGCAGCCGTCGCGCGCATTCGATGGTCGAACTGGCAACGGGAACGTGGCCACTGAACGCGTCGAGACCACGGTCGGGCGTGTGCTGTTGTATGAAATTGTTCCTCCCAACGTTCCTTTCTCCGAAGTCAATCGCACGATGAAGAAAAAGGAACTGGGGAACCTGATTGACATCGTATATCGTCGCGCAGGTAACAAGGCGACCGTTATTTTCGCCGACCGTTTGAAGGACGTGGGCTTCGAGTTCGCAACCCGAGCCGGAATCTCGATCTCGATTCGCGACATGACGATTCCGCCGCAAAAGGCTCAATTGTTGGAACAGGCCCAGAAGCAGGTCTCTGAGATTCAGAAACAGTACAACAACGGCGTCATTACCGACGGCGAACGGTATAACAAGGTCGTCGATATCTGGGCCGAAGTACAGGACGAAATCGGCGGTGCGGTGTTGAAGGGGCTGTCCACCCAAGTTTACGGGCACGACAAGGACGGCAAGGAAGTGGTTGGGCCGTCATTCAATCCAATCTTCATTATGGCTGATTCGGGTGCGCGCGGTTCCGAACAACAGATCCGCCAGCTGGCGGGACTGCGCGGGCTGATGGCGAAGCCCTCGGGCGAGATTATCGAGACGCCGATAACCGCCAATTTTCGCGAGGGGTTGACGGTGCTTCAATACTTCATCTCGACTCACGGCGCGCGCAAAGGTCTCGCCGATACTGCCCTCAAGACCGCCAACTCCGGTTACCTCACCCGCCGCTTGGTCGACGTCGCGCAGGACTCGATCATCACCGAGGAAGATTGCGGCACCCTCGATGGCATCGAGATGACGCCACTGGTGGAAGGCGGCGAGATCATCGAGGGTCTCGGTGATCGGGTGCTCGGACGTGTCGCCTTGGAGGACATTCGCGACCCATTCACCAACGAGATCCTGGTCCACGCCAATGAGATGATTGACGAGGATAAGGTCGCGGCTATCGAAGACGCAGGCGTCGAAATGGTCAAGATTCGTTCAGTGTTGACCTGCCAGTCACGCCAGGGTGTCTGCGTAAAGTGCTACGGGCGCGACCTCGGGCGTGGCCACTTGGTCAATATGGGCGAGGCGATTGGCATTATGGCCGCACAGTCAATTGGCGAGCCCGGAACACAATTGACGATGCGGACTTTTCACATCGGCGGTACGGCCAGCCGACGAGCCGAGCAGACGACGCTCGAAGCCCGTAACGAAGGCATCGTCCGGCTGCATGGAGTGAACACGGTACGCAGCCGCGACGGTAGTCTGGTCGTAATGTCGCGGCGCGGCGAGGTTGTAATCGCGGTGCCTGCGGGACAGGCGGAACGTGAGCGCGAACGATATCCGCTCGTCTATGGCGCCAAATTGCGCAAGAACGATGGTGACACGGTCAAAGCCGGCGAACTTATCGCGGAGTGGGATCCATTTACCACTCCGATCATCACGGAAGTGGCAGGCACCGTTAAGTACGGCGATATCATCGAAGGTAAGACGATGGAGGAGAAGCCGGATGAACGCACGGGTGCGCGCTACAACGTGATTATCGAGTCAAAGGACCTGGATGTTCGGCCGCGCATATCGATCAAGGATGAGACTGGCAAAACCGCTAAAGTTCCTTACAGCGACAACTACGCGCGGTACTTCCTCCCAGTGGGAGCCTACATTACTGTCGCCGAGGGGACTCACGTCGAAGCGGGCGATATCCTAGCCAAAATTCCGCGTGAACAGACCCGCACCAAAGACATCACCGGAGGGTTACCACGCGTCGCGGAGTTGTTCGAGGCGCGCAAGCCTAAGGAATTTGCGGTTATTTCCGAGATCGACGGCCAGGTGTCGTTCGGTAAAGACACCAAAGGCAAACGGAAGATTGAAGTCACACCCGAGATCGGTGAAAAGCGTGAGTACCTGATCCCCAAGGGAAAGCATCTTGCCGTTCATGAAGGTGACATGGTGAAGGCGGGCGAGCCGTTGATGGAAGGTTCCTCAAATCCCCACGACATCCTGACCATCCTCGGTGAGAAGGCGCTCGCCAAGTACCTGGTGGACGAAATCCAGGAAATCTACCGTTTGCAAGGCGTTCGGATCAACGACAAACACATCGAAGTAATCGTTCGCCAGATGTTGCGGCGGGTGCGAATCAAGGAGGTCGGCGATACCGGCTTTTTGGTGGGCGACCAAACCGAAAAATGGCGTTTCGACGAAGAAAATGCCCGAGTTTTGATGAAAGGCGGCGAGCCCGCCATTGCCGAACCGCTTCTGCTCGGGATCACCAAGGCTTCGCTGTCGACCGAAAGCTTCATTTCGGCGGCTTCATTCCAGGAGACCACGCGGGTCTTAACCGAAGCTGCGATCAATGGCAAAGTCGACCGCCTGATCGGTTTAAAGGAAAATGTGATAATGGGTCGCTTGATCCCTGCGGGCAGTGGTCTGCCAAAATATAATCGAATTGAGCTGAAGTTGGAGGGCGGACCGGCGGAGGTGGAGGAGGCGAAGGAGGAGCAGACCGAGGCGATTGCTCAAAGTGACTGATATTTGCTGCTGGTATGGATAGATCGTAAGACTCAGACCCGAGCGCGATTGACAAGCCTACGGTTTATCCGGAAAATCTATGATTCCCCCCAAGAGCGGAGCGCTCTTGGGGGTTTGTTTGGGTTAAGCACAGTCGGACGGTGGTTGCGGCGTTTACAACAAGACTAGACTAGTGCGTGCTTGTGCAGATCTGGAACTGAGGTCCATCCCTCGCCATCGCAGAGCCTGCGCGCATCGAGAAACTCAAGTGCCTACTATAAATCAACTAATCCGTAACGCGCGGATAAAGAAACGATACAAGATCAGTGCACCTGCTCTGCAAGGTTCGCCGCAGAAGCGCGGCGTCTGCACTCAAGTCAAGACCACCACGCCTAAGAAGCCCAACTCGGCGCTGCGCAAGGTTGCGCGTGTGCGGCTATCCAACGGTTACGAAGTGAATACCTATATTCCAGGGGTGGGTCACAATCTCCAGGAACACTCCGTGGTCTTGATTCGTGGCGGGCGGGTGAAAGACCTACCCGGTGTACGCTATCACGTCATCCGGGGGACGCTGGACTCAATCGGGGTGCAAGAAAGGCGTAAAGGGCGCTCCAAATACGGGTCGAAAAAGCCCAAATAAGAATTGCCCGCGTGGCTGAGCAGCACGATCCATCTCGGTAGCCGGTAACGGATTCGAGAAAAGAGCTGGACTAGTATGTCACGGAAAGGACAAGCTCGCGTTCGGGAAATAGTTCCTGATCCGAAGTTTCACGACCGAACGGTTGCCAAGTTCGTTAACGTAGTAATGGAGCGGGGCAAGAAATCCCTCGCCGAACGTATTCTTTATGGCGCCTTCGACCTGGTTGCCGAAAGGACAAAGGAAGACGGCTTAACCGTCTTTAAGCGAGCACTTGACAACGTTCGTCCTTCGGTGGAAGTGCGCTCACGCCGAGTCGGCGGTGCTAACTATCAGGTACCGGTTGAGGTGCGGCCTGTGCGGCGCTCATCGCTGGCGATGCGATGGCTAGTGACAGCGGCACGTGCGCGCAGTGAGAAATCAATGATCGAGCGGCTGGCCAGTGAGATAATAGAGGCGGCTAACAATCGCGGCGGAGCGGTGAAGAAACGCGAAGACACGCATCGGATGGCCGAGGCCAATCGCGCCTTCGCCCATTATCGCTGGTAGGCTGAGCTGACAGGATTTGAGATTGCAATGGCGCGTCAGACTCCCATAGAACGGGTGCGCAATATCGGCATCATGGCTCACATCGATGCCGGCAAGACCACTACTACGGAGCGCATCCTGTACTACACGGGAATCAACTACAAGATTGGCGAGGTACACGAAGGTACCGCGACCATGGACTGGATGGTGCAGGAGCAGGAACGCGGTATTACCATCACCTCGGCCGCGACAACCTGTTTCTGGCAGGATCACCGCATTAACATCATCGATACCCCCGGACATGTCGACTTCACGATCGAGGTCGAGCGCAGTCTACGCGTCCTGGATGGCGCGGTGGCGCTGTTCTGTGCCGTGGGTGGAGTGGAACCGCAGTCGGAGACGGTATGGCGTCAGGCCGACAAGTATCGGGTGCCGCGCATCGCCTTCATCAACAAGATGGACCGGGTTGGAGCGGATTATCAGCGGGTGGTAGGCGAAATCCGCGACAAGCTTAAAGCCAAACCGCTGCTGCTGCAGATTCCTATTGGTACTGAAGATAAGTTCACCGGAGTGGTCGATCTGATTGAACAAAAGGCGATTGTCTGGGAGGAGGACCGCCTGGGCGCCAGTTTCCGGTTCGAACCGATTCCCGAATATCTGCGTTCCGAAGCAGCCGCCGCGCGTGATGACTTGATCGAAAAATTGGCCGACCACGACGAACGGATCCTGGAATTGTACCTCGAAGGTAAGTCGCCGGAGCCGAGCTTGATCCGAGCCGCGCTTCGCCAGGCTACGCTTAAGCTTGAAGCTGTTCCGGTTCTGGTGGGCTCGGCGTTCCGCAATAAGGGTGTGCAGCCAATGCTGGACGCGGTAGTCAGCTATTTGCCTTCGCCCCTCGACCTGCCGCCGGTCATCGGGAAAAACGGAGAGAAAGTCGAGGAACGATGGCCGAGAGATGATGAACCGCTGGCAGCGCTCGCCTTTAAGATCATGACCGACCCGTACGTCGGGACGCTCACCTTCCTGAGGATCTATTCCGGGCGACTGGAGAGCGGGAGCTCGGTGCTTAATTCCACCCGAGGCAAGCGGGAGCGCATCGGCCGCCTGGTTAAAATGCACGCCAACAAACGCGAGGAAATCTCCGAGGTCTTCGCCGGAGATATTTGCGCAGTCGGCCTGCGTGACACCACTACGGGTGACACCTTATGTGACCCTGCGCACCCCATAATCCTCGAGTCGATCGAATTTCCTGATCCGGTAATTCAAATTGCGATTGAGCCCAAAACCAAAGCCGATCAAGAGCAACTCGGCGAGGCACTGCAGAAACTCGCGAAAGAGGATCCCTCTTTCCGAGTCAGCGTCAATCGCGAAACCGGTCAGACGCTAATTGCTGGGATGGGTGAGCTCCATCTCGAAATCGTGGTCGACCGGTTGCTGCGCGAGTTCAAGGTCGATGCCAACGTCGGCAAACCTCAGGTGGCCTATCGCGAGACCATCCGGCGCGCCGCTGAGGCCGAAGGGCGCTTTGTACGGCAGTCAGGCGGACATGGTCAATTCGCGGTGGTTGATTTGCGGATTGAACCGCTGCCCAAAGGGAGCGGCTTCGAGTTCGCCGACGAGACCAAAGGTGGGGTTATCCCCCGGAATTTCATTCCCGCGGTCGAAGAAGGTGTCAAGGAGGCGATGGAGACCGGGGTGCTCGCCGGCTATCCAATGGTCGATATACGGGCGGTATTGTTCGATGGCAAATACCACGAAGTCGACTCGTCCGAACTCGCCTTCAAAATTGCCGGCTCGATGGCTTTCAAGGAGGCGGCAGAGAAGGCTCAGCCAGTGTTGCTGGAACCGGTAATGGATGTCGAAGTAGTCACCCCGCAGGAGTTCATGGGCGATGTTATCGGTGATTTGAATTCGCGCCGTGGCAAGATTCTCGAAATGGAGAGTCGTACCGGAGCGCAGGTAATCACGGCACGGGTGCCGCTAGCGACTATGTTCGGCTACGCGACGCGGCTGCGTTCCTTAACCCAGGGACGGGCGACGTATACGATGCAATTCGCCGTTTACGAGCCGGTCCCGCCACAGATTCACGACGAGCTTACCGCACGCAGTGGCGGCTACAGCGAAGCGCCGGCGCGCGCATAAAAGGAGAGAAAGCCGGGAGGTCAAATCATGGGCAAGGCCAAGTTTGAGCGGACCAAACCTCATCTCAATGTCGGTACTATTGGACATATCGACCACGGCAAGACGACGCTGACCGCGGCTATCACCAAGGTGCTGTCGTCACGCAAACTTGCCCAATTCACCGCGTTCGATCAGATCGACAAGGCGCCCGAAGAACGCGAACGCGGCATCACGATCGCAATCGCACATGTTGAATACGAGACGCTCAAGCGTCATTACGCGCATGTCGATTGTCCCGGCCACGCCGATTACATCAAGAACATGATCACCGGCGCAGCGCAGATGGATGGGGCCATACTCGTGGTTGGGGCCAATGATGGTCCGATGCCCCAGACACGTGAACATATACTGCTGGCGCGTCAGGTCGGTGTGCCTTCGATCGTTGTCTTCATGAACAAGGTCGACATGGTAGACGACCCCGAATTGCTGGATCTGGTCGAATTGGAGGTTCGCGACCTGCTGAAGCGCTATGAGTTCCCAGGTGATGACATTCCGGTCGTTCGCGGCAGCGCTCTCAAGGCGTTGGAATGTGGTTGCGGTAAAGACGATTGTCCGAACTGCAAGCCGATTCTTGAACTGATGGAGGCAGTCGACAGTTACGTCCCGCAGCCGGCCCGAGAGATCGACAAACCCTTCCTGATGCCAGTCGAAGACGTTTTCTCGATCTCAGGACGTGGCACGGTTGTGACCGGAAGAGTGGAGCGAGGCAAGGTCAAAATCGGCGATGAAGTCGAGATCGTCGGCTTTCGCGAGACTACCAAAACCGTCGTTACCGGGGTGGAGATGTTCCGCAAGATCCTCGACGAGGGCCAGGCCGGCGACAACATCGGCGTGCTTTTGCGCGGGATCAAACGCGAGGAAGTGGAGCGTGGGCAGGTGCTGGCCCAGCCAGGCTCGATCACGCCCCACACCAAATTTGAAGGCTCGATCTACGTTCTGACCAAAGAGGAGGGTGGACGTCACACCCCCTTCTTCAATGGCTATCGACCACAATTTTATTTTCGCACGACCGATGTCACCGGCGTCATCACTCTCGCGGAAGGGACGGAAATGGTAATGCCCGGCGACAACATCAACGCGACCGGCGAGCTGATAACCCCGGTAGCCATGGAGCAGGGATTGCGGTTCGCTATACGTGAGGGCGGCCGTACCGTTGGCGCTGGCGTTGTTTCCAAGATCTTGAAGTGAGCCACTGGGTCGCTGACTGGGAAGGTTGCCGGGCTGCCAGATAGAAGACAGATGTCGCCGTCGGCTTAACCCTGTAGCGAGATTGAAATCATGAGTCAGTGAGTAAAGCCGTGGCTGAGAGGATGAACGACAAGATCCGGATACGCCTAAAAGCGTATGACCACCGCCTGCTCGATCAATCTGTGCGTGAGATCGTCGATACGATCAGGCGCACGGGGGGTCGAGTCGCTGGGCCGATCCCATTGCCAACGCGTATCGAACGATTTACGGTCAACCGCTCGCCCCACGTCGACAAAAAATCTAGAGAGCATTTCGAGATTCGAACGCACAAACGATTGCTGGATGTGCTCGAACCCACCCAGCAGACCATCGATGCTTTGGGCAAGCTCGACTTGGCAGCGGGGGTCGATGTGGAGATCAAACTCGAGTAGCAATTTCATGACGCGGACAGACAGCAGGCTGCTCAGCCGCATTCCGCGTGGGATTGGAAGAAAGTGCTGACCGGACTGATTGGCAGGAAAATCGGCATGACGCAGACTCTGGACGCCAGCGGGCGTATCCAGGCAGTGACCGTTCTTGAACTTGGTCCCTGCGCCGTGAGCCAGATAAAGACGCGTCCCATCGATGGTTACGATGCGATTCAAATAACCTGGGGCCGCAAGAAGCATTCGCGCACTTCGTCGGCCGAGCTAGGCCATTTCAAAAAAGCCGAAGTTGCGGCGGGAATCGCCACGCGGGAGTTTCAACCCCGAGGTGATGTTCAACTCAAGCTGGGCCAGATTATCAGAGTGCACGAGGTGTTTGCGGCCGGCGACCTCGTCGACGTGACTGGAATTAGCAAGGGCCGCGGTTTCGCGGGGGTAATCAAGCGTCATCACTTCGGAGGTTTCCCCAACTCGCGCGGTACACACGAGTACTTTCGTCATGGTGGATCAATCGGCAATCGTTCGTTTCCTGGGCGCGTCCGCAAAGGCCTCCGAATGGCTGGCCAGATGGGCAATGAGCGCGTGACGATACTTAATCAGAAGATCTTGGAAGTGCTACCGGATGAAAATCTCGTTCTGGTGGCGGGGGCGGTGCCCGGAGCAAACCACGGAATCGTCGTCGTGCGACACGCGGTGAAACAACAACGTGAGCTGGAGCTGGCCGTCAATGGATGAGCAGCAGGGCATGATCAGAGTGCCTCGGTTTTCGGCTGCGCGGGAACGGGCCGGCGAAATCGAATTGTCGGCCTCGGTCTTTGGCCGTAGCGGCAACGATTCCCTCCTTTACGAGGCGGTTCGGATGCAGCTGGCGAATCGACGGGCCGGAACCGCTGCAACGAAAACCCGAGGATTGATCTCCGGCGGCGGGCGCAAGCCATGGCGGCAGAAGGGGACGGGGCGGGCGCGAGCAGGCTCAACTCGCTCTCCGTTGTGGCGTCACGGTGGGACGATTTTTGGGCCTCAGCCACGCGATTATTCCTACAAGATGCCCAAAAAGGCGTGGCGGCGGGCGCTGACCTTGGCGCTTTCTGACCGCGCCCGGAACGGTAAACTGATCGTCGTCGAATCGTTGGAGTTGGCGGAGCCTAAGACCAAGCTCGCCAAGGCGGCGCTTGAGGCGCTGGGCCTGCGACATGCCTTGATCGTGGTCGGCGAGGCGGATGGAACCTTCTGCCGAGCGGCGCGAAATCTAGCCGCGCACAAAGTGCTGCCGCTGGCCGGCTTGAACGTCTACGACATCCTTAAGTACGACGAGTTGCTGATGACCGAGAGTACGGCCAGAGCGGTCGAGGCGAGGATTCTGGGTCATTCGGTCGATCTCGCAGCCAACGGGTCTGAAGTATGAGCGCGGAAAGTCTGGTCATCGCGCCACTGGTCACAGAAAAGGGCACGATCGTTGGCGAGAAAAACAATCAGGTCGTGTTCCGCGTGCGGCCAACGGCAAATAAGAATCAAATTCGCCACGTGATTGAAGACCTGTTCAAGGTCAAAGTGGTAAAGATTCGCACGGCTAACTTTCTTGGCAAAGAGCGCCGGCGAGGCCGAACCATAGGCCGACGCCCTAACTGGAAGAAGGCATATATAACCCTCAAGGAGGGTGACCGTATCGAAATCTTCGAGGGCTTGTAACTCCGTGCTGAACGTAACTACGACCAGAACAGGCGTTAAGCTGTCGGTCACGTTCGTCCGGACGCTTGACAAATTGTCGGCCAGTTCGAGCGGCCCTGATTATTGCTGAGCATAGCAAAATGGCGGTTATTCAGCTCAATCCTCGTACTCCCGGTCAACGGTTCATGCAGGTCGCCGACTTCAAGGTGTTGTCTCGCAAACCGCCGGAAAAGCGTCTGCTTGCGCCGATTCGCAGCTCGGGTGGCCGCAACAACACTGGCCACATGACTAGCCGACACCGCGGCGGAGGCCACAAGCGGCGACTGCGCATCATAGATTTCAAACGTAATCGCGACGGGATTCCAGCGGTGGTAGCGGCAATTGAATACGATCCCAATCGCTCCGCCAATATCGCACTCCTGAACTACGCCGACGGAGATAAACGCTATATTCTCGCCCCAGAAGGACTGAAAGTCGGCGATACTGTTCAGTGCGGTGCTCAAGCTGATATCAAGCCCGGTAATGCGCTCCAGCTCAAAGACATCCCGGTTGGCACCATCGTTCATGCGGTCGAACTACGGCCGGGTAAGGGTGCTCAACTGGCCCGTGGGGCGGGCGCCCAAGCTCAGCTCATGGCTAAGGAGGGCAAGCTCGCCTTACTTAAACTGCCCTCGGGAGAACAAAGGATGGTGCTTGCGGAATGCCGGGCAACTGTTGGTCAAGTCGGTAATGTCGATCATGAGAACATCTCCATCGGCAAAGCGGGCCGTAGCCGCTGGTTGGGCAAGCGTCCCCACGTGCGCGGAGTTGCAATGAATCCAGTTGATCATCCACACGGAGGAGGCGAGGGTCGATCCAAAGGCAATCATCCACAGTCTCCGTGGGGGATGCCAACCAAGGGCTACAAGACTCGCGGCAAAAAACCCTCAGACCGCTATATTGTTACGCGGCGGCCGCGAGGCAAGCAGAGTTAAGGTAAATGACCGGTGGTGGGATTTGTGAACGACCAAGGTGCATCGGGCCGCAATTGAAAGCGGCAACGCGTCATTATTGGTAAAAAAGAAAATGGCGAGGTCATTGAAGAAAGGTCCGTTCGTCGACAGTCATCTGCAAAAGAAAGTCGAAGCGGCCAAACGTGCCGGAGACAAGCGCATAATTCGAACGTGGTCGCGGCGGTCGATGATCGTTCCGGAGATGGTCGGGCTCACTTTCGCAGTGCACAACGGGCAGAAGTTCATTCCGGTTTATTGCACCGAAAACATGGTGGGTCACAAACTTGGAGAGTTCTCACCGACCCGCACTTTCCACGGCCATGCAGGCGACCGCAAGGGCGAGGTTCGGGCAGCGGCGCCGGCCCCACCAAGCAGCGGGGCGCGCGCGTCGTAAACGGGCTGGAATTTGAGTTTCCCGCTTCAGAGCTGCGGTTGCGCTCTATTCTAGGGCGCTGAAGCGGGTGATGCGGCTCGCAGGTAACGAGGAATTAGAGGATGGAAGCGGTTGCACGTACTCGGTTCGTGAGGATTTCACCTCGCAAACTGAGGTTGGTATGTAACCTGGTTGCCGGGAAAAAGGTCGATCAGGCGTTGTCCATCTTACAGTTTACGCCCAAAAAAGGCGCCAAAATTCTCTCGAAAACCTTGATGGCTGCGGTGGCGAACGCGCGCGACCAACAGAACGTGGACGAGGATCGATTGTTTATTAAGCGGGTCACGGCCGACACTGGGCCGACTTGGAAGCGGTCGCTGCAACGTGCGCACATGCACGCAACCCCGATCCTTAAACGTACTAGTCATCTAACCGTAGTAGTTGACGAAAGTGCCACTTGAATCGGCAGAGACCAGCTCGGAGCTTCTTGTGACTTCACTAGCAAAGCAGGTCAATGGAGGCTGAGGATTGGCCCACCAGACTTATCGGTAAATAAAAATGGGGCAGAAAACACATCCGCGCGGGTTACGCCTCGGCATTATCGAGGGGTGGGACTCAAAATGGTTCGCGACGCACGACTACGCGACATTGCTGCACGAAGATCTCAAGCTTCGTGACTTCATCAAGAAGCGGCTTTATCACGCAGGTATCTCTCGGGTCGAAATTGAGCGGATGGCTAACAAGGCTAAGATTAACATCCATACCGCCCGCCCGGGAATAGTTATCGGTAAAAAGGGAGCTGAGATCGACCGGCTGAAAGCTGATATCCAAAAACTGATGAAAGGCAAGGAAGCCTTTATCAATATCCATGAAGTACGCCGGCCGGATCTTGATCCGCAGTTGGTTGCCGAAAATATCGCTCTGCAGCTAGAACGGCGAGTCGCCTTTCGCCGCGCGATGAAAGAGGCTGTGCTGCGGGCTATGCGAATGGGTGCGCAGGGGGTCAGGGTGCAGGTCGCGGGTCGTCTGGGTGGAGCAGAAATCGCGCGGACCGAGTGGTATCGAGAGGGACGGGTGCCGCTGCAGACCCTACGAGCCGACGTCGCATATGGCTTTGCCGAAGCAAAGACCACCTATGGCGTTATTGGAGTCAAAGTATGGATTTTTCGCGGCGAGATTCTGACGCGTCAGGAAGAGTCGGCCAAGCGCTCGGGCCTGCAGATGCAGGCGTGATCTTTCGTCGCGTGGAGTTAAGCCAATGCTCGCACCAAAAAGGGTTAAACATCGCAAAATTCAAAAAGGCCGAATAAGGGGTGCAGAGTCGCGCGGTCTGGAATTGGCCTTCGGCGATTTCGGACTCAAAAGCCTCGAGACCTCACGTATCGACACGCGTGCACTAGAGGCCGCCCGGATCGCCTTAACCCGTCATATCAAACGTGGCGGGCGGGTATGGATCAGGGTTTTTCCCGACAAACCGTTTACCAAGAAGCCGGCGGAAACTCGGATGGGTAAGGGCAAGGGGAACCCCGAGGGTTGGACTGCGGTGGTACGACCGGGTCGTATTCTGTTCGAGATGGAGGGTGTCGATCGCGCAACCGCGCTGGAAGCCATGAGGCTCGCTTCACACAAGCTACCTGTAAAGACAACGGTTGTTGAACGGGAGGCTGAAGCAGTTGGAGCTTGACGAGCTGAAACAAATGAGCGTCGCTGACTTGCGCGTCAAAGAGCGCGAGACGCGCGAGGAGATCTTTCGTCTGCGGATCAAGCTGCGGACCAACCAGCTCGATAATCCCGCTAATTATCGCAAAGCAAAGCGCGAGTTAGCGCGAATTTTGACCCTGATCGCTGCTCAGCGGACGAGGTGATTGCGATGCGCGAGCGAACCAAACGACGCGAGGGGACGGTAGTATCCGCCAAGATGGCGAAGACGGTCGTGGTTCAAGTGGATCGCTTGGTCGAGCACCCGCTGTATGGGAAACGGCTCAGACGTATAAACCATTTCATGGCTCATGATGAGAAGGGCCAGTGCCGCGAAGGAGATCGGGTGCTCATTATCGAATCCCGGCCCCTGTCGCGGCACAAGCGGTGGCGCGTTAGTCGGGTCCTTAGAAAAGCTGCCCAATAGGATTTGCTCCCATGGTACAGATGCGGACGATACTCGGAGTGGCGGATAATTCCGGGGCGCGCAAGGTTCAATGCATTAAAGTGCTGGGCGGTTCGCGCCGTCGCTATGCGACTATCGGCGACGTCATCGTGGTGGCCGTTAAGGAGGCCATCCCGAACGCCAAAGTCAAAAAGGGCGACGTTTCCCACGCCGTAATCGTCAGAACAAACAAGGAAGTAAGTCGGCAAGACGGCAGTTACATCCGCTTTGATGACAATTCGGCGGTGCTGCTCGATAATCAGCACGAACCAATCGGCACCCGGATTTTTGGTCCGGTCGCCCGTGAGCTCCGCGCCAAGCGGTTTCTAAAGATCATTTCGTTGGCGCCAGAGGTGCTATGATGCGAGGCGCGAGCGGACTGCCAAAGGTCAAGATTCACAAAAACGACACCGTGATGGTGATCACGGGGCGCGACCGCGGCAAAACCGGCAAGGTCCTGCGAGTGATGCCTGCGGAGGGTCGCCTGGTGGTGGAGCGTCTCAACATGGTCAAGCGGCACACGAAACCGCGAGGCGCAGCCAGTCCGGGCGGCATCGTCGAAAAGGAGGCGCCCATCCACATTTCCAACGTGATGGTAATGTGCGACCGTTGTAATGCGCCAGTGCGCATCGGAATCAAATTGAACGCCGATGGTAGCAAGTCGCGGATCTGTCGGCGGTGTGGCGACGTGTTGGGGAGTGACTAGGATGCCCGACGAGCAAAAGACCACAAAGCAGACCCGCGCCAAGAAATCGCAAACCGCACAGTCACCTGTGGCATCTGGCAGCGAAAAAGGTGCACGCCCAAAAAGAAGCCCTGATACTGGACCGACTCCCGAGACCGCAACCGAGGCAGCGGAACCGGAGCCGAAGATCCCGGCACGATTGCGGATTCGCTACGAACAAGAGATTGTCCCGGCGCTCATGCGCGAGCTCAAGATCGAAAATCGTATGCGGGTGCCCAGACTCGAGAAGATCGTCATTAATATGGGCTTGGGCGAAGCGCGGGACAACATCAAGCTGCTCGATTCCGCGGTCGAAGAGTTGCGGCAGATAACCGGCCAGAAGCCGGTGATCACGCGCGCGCGCAAAGCTATCTCAAATTTCAAATTGCGTCAGGGCATGCCCATCGGCGTGATGGTCACGCTGCGGCGTGATCGCATGTACGAGTTTCTCGACCGAACCGTGAACATCGCCCTCCCACGGGTGCGTGACTTTCGCGGTATAAGTGACAAAGCTTTTGATGGTCGGGGCAACTATTCGCTCGGGATTCGCGAGCATACGATTTTCCCCGAGCTCAACCTCGATCGAGTCGAGCGGGTTAAGGGTATGACAATTTCGATTATCACAACCGCTCGAAGCGATTTCGAAGGTTATTCACTGCTGAAAGCACTCGGGTTACCGTTTCGCGGTAGCGGCGCGGAACTCGCCGCGCGTGCAGCGTAGAGTAGGTTGTAACAAGATTTGGCTTCGTTTTGGGCTTTATCGAACACGGCTTAGATTGGTCTACATTGTAGCGGCTGCTGGCCGTAGAGCTGGGTATCTCGAATGGCGAAGACCTGTCTTAGAGTCAAGGCGACGCGACCGCAGCGATTCAAGGTGCGTCGTTATAACCGCTGCCCCTTGTGCGGGCGTTCGCGGGCTTTTTTTCGACGCTTCAGAATGTGTCGGCTGTGTTTAAGAAAGAACGCCTTGCGCGGCGCGTTGCCCGGCGTGGTAAAAGCGAGTTGGTAGGACACGATGTCGCAGACTGACCCAATCGCGGAATTGCTAACACGCCTGCGCAATGCAGTGCGAGCTCGATACAATCAGGTGGATATTCCCTATTCCCGCCTGCGCGAGGCGATCTGCCGCGTATTGCTGGCTGAGGGGTTCCTGGCAAGCGTCGAGATTAACGGTGAGGGTTATAAAAGGAGACTCGTGCTTGGGTTGCGCTATTCCGCGACTCGTGAGCCAGTTATAAGAGGGATTCAGCGGGTGAGCCGACCCAGCATCAGACGTTACGCCGGCGCCAAGACAATGCCACGTCTGTCTGGGGGAATTGGGGTTCACGTGGTCACTACGCCGCTGGGCGTTATGACTGACCGCGAAGCAAGGCATCGTAATGTCGGCGGCGAGGTACTGCTAAAAGTTTGGTAGAAAATCTTTGATGTCACGAGTAGGAAGAACTCCAGTAATACTAGAAAAGGGCGTGAAAGCGGCTTTGACCGACGGCGTCCTAACAATGGAGGGACCGAAGGGCAAACTGCAAACGCGGATCGCACCTGGCTACACCGTGGAGATAGGGACCGACCGCATTGAAGTAAAGCGGCCAGGTGACTCGCCCGAGCAAAAAGCGCTGCACGGGTTGACGCGCAAGCTGATTGCCAACATGGCCGAAGGTGTGAGCAAGGGCTTTACGCGCGTATTGGAGATAAATGGGGTGGGATATCGGGCAGAAGTGAAAGGTAATAATATCAACCTGGCACTTGGTTATTCTCATCCCATCGTTTATCAGTTGCCCCCGGGCGTAACGGCCAGGGTCGATCGCCAGGTGCTGATTACGCTGGAAAGCGCCGATCGGCAGCTATTGGGCTCCGTCGCGGCTGAAATACGCAGCCTCAGACCGCCCGAACCGTACAAAGGCAAGGGGATTAAATACGCGACAGAGGTTATTCGGCGCAAGGCCGGCAAAGCAGCGGCTGGTTCAAGCGGCGGTCGATAGTCCAACGAGGACAGCAAAAAATGGGTCTCGGACGAGCAGAAAAACGTCGCACACGCCAAGCCCGTGTCCGCCGCAAAATCCGCGGGAGCGCAGAGCGGCCGCGCCTCTCGGTCTACCGATCACTGCATCACATTTATGCTCAGGTGATTTCCGACGACACGGGCCGTACACTGGTGGCTGCCTCGACCATGTCGCCCGGCATCAGAGAGCAACTTGCAAGCAAAAGCAGGAGCAACGTGGCCGCAGCCAAGCTAGTAGGTAAGGCCGTTGCTGAGCGTTGCCGCGAAGCCGGAATCAGCGAGGTAGTCTTTGATCGCAATGGGTTCCTCTATCACGGGAAAGTGAGAGCTGTAGCGGAAGCGGCGCGTGAAGCCGGACTCAAATTTTAGTTGTGATGAATGAGTCTTCCTGGCGGGACCAATATATCCACAAAGACTCAGTAGGCTCTTAGCTTGAACGTCGACTAGGAACTATCGTGGCACAGCGAATTGATCCTCAGGGCTTGGATATCAAGGAGAAGGTCGTTCACATCAACCGCGTGGCCAAGGTGGTCAAGGGGGGCCGACGGTTTAGCTTCAGCGCATTGGTGGTTGCAGGCGATCAGAACGGATTGGTAGGGTTTGGCTTGGGCAAGGCCAATGAAGTCGTTGAAGCAATTCGCAAGGGCGGCGAACGGGCCAAGAAGAGCTTGATTCGAGTTCGCCTCAGAGACGGCACGATCCCGCATGAGATCGTAGGTCATTTTGGTGCAGGCAAGGTTATTCTGAAGCCCGCGGCTGAAGGCACAGGTGTCATCGCCGCCGGCGGGGTCCGTGCGGTGGTCGAGTTAGCGGGTATTCGGAATGTGCTGACCAAACGGCTGGGCTCTTCGAATCCTCACAATCTGGTGAAAGCGACTCTTGAAGCATTGGCCGAGCTGCGCGACCGCGAGGACGTGGCGAAAATGCGTGGCACGTCCACGAACGAGGCCCCAGCTCCTGCCGCTGGGTGAGGATTAGAATGCCGGAGACGATACATGTTAGGCTCGTTCGCAGCCCCATCGGGACCAAAGAGCGCGTGCGTCAGACTCTTAAGGGCTTGGGGCTGGGCAAGGTCGGCAGTAGGAGCAAGCTACCGAAGACACCTCAGGTGATGGGAATGCTGCGCCGGGTCGCGCATTTGGTCGCGGAGATCAGGGAGTAAATTGCTTTATTGGCTGAGATGCCTGAGGATGCATGAAGCTAAACGAGCTTAGACCAGCTGCTGGAGCGGTTAGACCAAGAAAGCGCGTCGGGCGCGGGATCGGTTCGGGTCATGGCAAGACGGCCGGACGCGGACATAAGGGGCGTGGGTCGCGTTCGGGCGGCAATACCCCACCCGGATATGAGGGTGGACAGATGCCGCTCCAACGTCGCTTGCCCAAGCGGGGATTCCGACGCCTGCAAAGGAATAGCGCGCGGCGCGAAGAATACCAACCGGTAAATCTCCGCCAATTAACGGTCTTTGGCGAAGGCGCAACAGTTGATCCGACATTAATGGCTAAGCGGGGATTGGTCCGAGCCGGCTACAAAGTCAAAGTGCTGGCGGACGGTGAGCTGAGGCTCAGGCTGGCAGTTCGTGCCCATGCCTTTTCAAAAAATGCCCGCGAAAAGATCACCGCCGCCGGCGGCAGCGTCGAATTAATCGAGGAACCAGCGAAACTGGATGCTTGAAGGATTTGCCAACGCCTCGCGCATTCCAGAGCTGCGTCGTCGACTCTTTTTTACGGCGGCGATGCTGGCCGTTTATCGGATCGGAGTCGCAGTTCCAACGCCCGGGATTGATGGACAAGCGCTAGCTGACCTGCTCTCACACATTTCCGGCACCTTATTCGGCTGGATTAATCTGTTTTCGGGCGGAGGGCTGGAAAGGTTCTCCGTATTCGCACTGGGGATTATGCCCTACATCTCCGTCGCGATTATTCTCGATCTGTTGAAAATCGGCTGGCCTTATCTGGATGAGCTCTACAAGGAGGGGGAAGCGGGGAGACGTAAAATTTCGCAGTACACGCGTTACGGAACTGTGGGGCTGGCGATAGTCCAGGGCGCAATGATCGCGGTGGGTTTGGAAAATTACGGTGCGCAAAGTGGGGGAGGAAGTGCGACGCCGCTGGTCTATCATCCTGGACCGGGTTTCATCGTCATGACGGTCATAACGGTGACCGCCGGTACGATTTTTGTCATGTGGATTGGCGAGCAGATAACTGAACGCGGCGTGGGCAACGGAATTTCACTGATAATCATGGCCGGAATTGTTGCCCGACTGCCAAGCGCACTTAGCAGTACCGCTCAGTTTGTCAAAAATGGCGAAATGAGCATTTTTGTGCTGATTTTGATTCTTGCCTTAGCCGTTTTAGTTACCGGCGGGATCGTCTACGTTGAAACTGGTCAACGGCGTATTCCTATCCAGTACGCAAGGCGCGTTGTGGGTCGTCGGATTTACGGCGGGCAATCAAGCCATCTTCCATTGAAGATCAATACGTCAGGCGTGATTCCGCCAATTTTCGCATCCTCGATCCTGGTCTTTCCTGCTACGGTGGCCACCTTTGTTCCGGCCCTGAAGCAGTGGTCGGGATATCTGACTCCCGGCGGACTAGTATATAATATTGTTTACGTAGGGTTGATTATTTTCTTTTGTTATTTTTATACAGCGGTTACGTTCAATCCGGTCGACGTCGCTGATAATCTGAAAAAATACGGTGGCTTTATCCCGGGTATTCGTCCCGGCCGGTATACGGCTGACTATATCGATAGAGTTTTGTCGCGGATCACTCTGGGGGGCGCGATCTACGTGAGTGCAGTTTGTGTTCTGCCGACCATTCTGATCCAGCGCTTTAACGTTCCCTTTTACTTCGGCGGCACTGCACTCTTAATCGTAGTTGGGGTAGCGCTGGATACGATGGCGCAAATCCAGACTCACTTGATAGCTCGCAACTACGAAGGATTCATGCGCCGAGGCCGCATTCGCCGGCCAGGAGGATAGCGGGATGCGGTTGGTGCTGTTAGGTCCACCAGGCGCGGGCAAGGGTACTCAGGCGAGAGCGCTGCAGCGCATACTGCGAGTCCCCCAAATTGCCAGCGGCGACCTGCTGCGCGCAGCGGTGCGCGATCAGACGACGCTGGGGCAAGAGGCCAAGGCTTACATGGACCGAGGAGCACTGGTCCCCGACCACCTGGTCCTTGGCATGATTGAGGAGCGGCTGAGACAGCCTGATGCGAGAGACGGATTTATTCTCGACGGATTTCCTCGCACCGTGGCCCAAGCTGAGGAGCTCGAAAAAATCCTGAGTCGAGGGAACGGTAAACTGGACAAGGTTGTTGTGATCACCGTTGCGGACGAGGAGATCATCAAGCGCATTTCCGGCAGGCGAACCTGCCGTTCGTGCGGCGCCATGTATCACGTGATTTACGAACCGCCCCGCGCGGCGGAAGTTTGTGACCGTTGCGGTGGTGAACTATATCAGCGCGAAGATGATGCTGAGCGGACCGTGCGCGAGCGGCTTCGGGTGTATGAGTCAGCGACGAGGCCGCTGCTCGACTATTATGGACGCAAGGGAATTGTGGCAGCAATCAACGGAATAGGGCGGCCAGAGGAGATCGAACGTCGGATTCTAACGGAACTGGGTGTGAAGTAATTGCCTCGAGGCTACCAGTGATAACGCTCAAAAGGCCTCATGAGATTGCCTTGATGCGCCAAGCCAATCGCATCGTAGCGGAAATCCTGGACCAGCTGATCGCCGCCGCCAAACCGGGCGTGAGCAGTCTCGAGCTCGATCGCTTGGCCGAAGAGCTGACTCTGATGAAGGGGGCGAGACCCGCCTTCAAGGGTTACAAACCTCACGCCGTGGAATACCGTCACAGCTTGTGTGTATCAATTAACAACGAGATTGTGCATGGTATCCCATCTGCCAAACGGCGCCTGAAAGAAGGGGATATAGTAGGGCTCGATTTTGGCGTCTGTTATGAGGGTTACTTTGGTGATGCCGCACGTACCATCGGGATCGGCACGGTCTCAGAAAGCGCGCGTAGACTGATGAGAGTCACCCGTGATGCCTTATACGCCGGAATCGAGCAGGCGCGCGTTGGCAATCGCATCAGCGACATAGCGCGAGCGATTCAAACCACGGCGGAAAGTGCTGGCTATTCGGTAGTTACTGACTTTGCCGGCCATGGAATCGGCCGCAAGTTACACGAAGAACCTCAAGTGCCCAATTATTTCCGGCCAGGTATGCCTAATCCGCGGCTGCAGGAAGGGATGGTATTAGCTATAGAACCGATGGTTAATGAGGGCGTGGCGGATTTGGAGATTCTGGCTGACGGTTGGACCGCAGTGACGGCTGACGGTAAGCTGTCGGCCCATTTCGAACACTCTATCGCAATTACCAACGCCGGCCCGGAGATTTTGAGCGAGTCGAACAAAGATGTCTAAGGGAGATGCAATCGAAGTCAGCGGGACCGTGCTGGAGGCGCTCCCAAACGCGATGTTCAGGGTGTCGCTGGACAACGGTCACCGCGTGCTCGCACACATTTCCGGCAAGATGCGCATGCATTACATCAAAATTCTGCCCGGCGACAAGGTTACGGTCGAACTGTCGCCGTATGATCTGAGTCGGGGGCGCATCACCTATCGCATGCGTTAAACACGGAGAGTCCAATGAAGGTTCGTGCTTCGGTGAAACGAATCTGCAAAAACTGCAAGGTCGTACGGCGCGAAGGTGTGGTTCGTATCCTGTGTTCGAACCCCCGCCACAAACAGCGCCAAGGTTAACTGGAGGAAGATCGATGGCTCGCATCGCAGGCGTCGAACTCCCACACAACAAGCGGATGGAAATAGCGCTGACCAGTATTTATGGAATCGGCCGCTCAACCGCCCGCAAGGTGCTGCAGGAGGCCGGGGTTGACTTCGGACGCAACAGTGACGAACTCACCGGCGATGAACAGGTTCGTATTCGGCAGATTCTCGACCGTGATTACAAGGTCGAGGGCGACCTCCGGCGCGAAGTCCAGCAATCAATCAAACGCTTAATGGATCTGGGTTGCTATCGCGGTCTGCGCCATCGGAGAGGCTTACCGGTGCGCGGTCAGCGGACCCATACCAACGCCCGAACCCGCAAGGGCCCACGCAAGGTGGTGGCAGGAAAGAAGGCGCCACCGCCGAAAGGCTAACCGCGTGGATCCGACAGCGGGGCAATTCGCCGACAGGCGGCATAGCTCCGCGACGCAGAAGCTGTTGCCGCGACGCAGAAGCTGTTGCCCCGTCTCCATAATGACTTGAGGATACATGGCTGACGATAATCGAGAGCAGAGCCCGACTCCCTCGGGAGGATCGAATCCATCAACAGCAGGTGCGAGTGGCTCAACACCTACTACAGGTACCACGGCCGCAGGCGCTACGGCTGCGGCGGCACCACGCCGACGCCGAACGCGCAGAAATGTCCCGGAGGGCGTTGCCCATATACATGCGACATTCAACAACACCATTGTCACTATAACAGACCCCCAAGGGGCAGTGGTGGCATGGTCGAGCGCAGGCTCGGTCGGGTTCAAGGGTTCGCGCAAGGGCACGCCCTTCGCGGCTCAGATGGCTGCGGAGGCTGCGGCTCGAAAGGTGGCCGATTTCGGAATGCGAACGGTCATGGTCTTCGTGAAAGGCCCTGGGGCGGGCCGGGAGTCGGCCGTGCGCGCGCTGCAGGCGGCTGGATTGAACGTATCCTCGATCCGGGATGTAACACCCATTCCGCACAACGGTTGCCGCCCTCCGAAGCGGCGTCGAGTCTGAGTGGTTGATGGCCTGAGCCGACCGATCCTTCGTTATCTGAAATGAGCTCTGCCCAGACGAAAGCGCTTACCGCGGGTAAGCGGCTGAACAATTGCAGGGGATGCGGGAGTCGAGAGGTATAGCGGTCAACCTCGAGGAGAAAGTAGCGTTTGGAATTAGGTCAACGATCTGGTTAGCAAAGCATGGCTAGAAATCTTGGTCCCGTATGCCGGCTGTGTCGGCGCGAAGGTTTAAAGCTCTTCTTGAAAGGCGAGCGATGCTATACTGACAAGTGTGCGATTGAGCGGCGCAACTATCCGCCGGGGGCACACGGGCAGTCTCGGACTCGATTTTCTGAATTCTCGATTCGACTGCGCGAGAAGCAGAAGGTAAAACGGATCTATGGGCTGCTCGAAAAGCAGTTCGCGCGGTATTTCGAATTGGCCGAGCGGATGCCCGGAATTACCGGCGAAAACCTGCTGGTGCTATTGGAGCGACGACTTGATACGGTAGTGCTGCGCCTGGGATTTGCGACTTCACCTGCGCAGGCGCGCCAGCTTGTGCGCCACGGGCACGTCCAGGTAGACGGCAAGACCGTGACCATTCCTTCATTTTTACTCGACGTCAACCAGACGGTGAGTATCAATGAAAAAAGCCGGCAAAAGAAAGTAGTGCTTGACGCGATCGAGCTGGCTCAGCGGCGTGGAGTGCCATCTTGGATCTCGCTGGACCGCGAACAATTCCGCGGCTCGCTGAAAGCACTACCGGCACGCGCCGATCTGACCATGCCGATTAGCGAGAAGTTAATCGTGGAGCATTATTCACGATAGGGCTTGCTCAAGACGACCAAATTTTCGGTAGCAACAATAAAAAACTATGCACAATGATTGGCGTGACCTGATCAAACCCAAGGCAGTTGAGTTTGACGACAAAGAGCTCACTCCTACATACGGCCGTTTCTTCGCGGAACCGTTGGAGCGGGGCTACGGAATTACGATCGGTAATGCGTTGCGCCGTATACTTCTCTCGTCTTTGCCTGGTTTCGCCATCACTGCGGTGCGAATCCGCGCAATCGATCCAACTTCCGGAAAATCGAAGGAAGTTTTACACGAATTCTCAACGATTCCGGGCGTTAAAGAGGATGTCACTGATATTGTCCTCAATCTCAAAGAGGTGCGTTTGCGCTTGCATGAGGGCGACCAGCTGACTGCAACTCTGCATGCAAAGGGCGAAGGAGTCGTAACCGCACGGGACATTACCGGAGGTCCTAACCTGGAGATCCTGACCCCGGACCAACACATCGCGACGCTTGACAAGGGTGCCGAGTTCGACATGGAGCTTGTCGTTAAACGAGGACGGGGTTATGTGCCAGGAGAACGCAACGACGAAGACGAGCCGATTGGCACAATTCGCTTAGATGCGGTGTACGCGCCGATACGCAAGGTTAATTTCGTCGTCACCAATGCGCGCGTCGGCCAACGGACGGATTACGACCGGCTGGCTATTGAAATCTGGACCGATGGCTCTATCTCACCGCGCGACGCGCTGACCTACGCGGCGCGGGTGATGCGTGATCAAATGTCGATTTTTGCCGGGCTTGAGGAACAAGTCGAAGAACCCGAGGTTGGCGAGCGGCCGGAGAGTCGACCAACCTTCAACGAGTACCTGTATCGGCCGGTGGAGGGATTGCCAATTTCCGTACGCGCGTTCAACGGGCTTCAAAACGCCGATATCAAATACATCGGCGAGCTCGTGCAGCGAACCGAGCAGGATATGTTGAAAATCAAAAATTTCGGTCGCAAGTCCCTCAACGAGATCAAGGAAGTCCTCACCGATATGGGACTTTCCCTAGGAATGCGGCTCGAGAACCTGCCATCGCGCGGCGAACTCGATCGGATGTGGGAGGAGCAGGAGCGGCGCGAGTCAGCATAGGCTCCTGGGGTATTATCTCAATGCGTCACCTTAATCAAGGTCGAAAACTTAACCGCACTTCGGCGCATCGCAAGGCGCTTCTACGAAACCTGGTGCTGGCCCTGGTCAAACACGAACGTATTAAGACAACCGATGCCAAAGCTAAGGAATTGCGCCGATGCGCCGAACGGATGGTGACGCTGGGGAAGCGGGGCGATCTGGCGGCCCGCAGGCAGGCTTTCGCCTTGATGCAATCCCGAGAGGCTGTCAAACGGCTGTTTGATGAGATCGCGCCGCGATTCAAAGAGCGTAACGGGGGCTATACGCGAATTGTCAAGTTCGGGTTCCGTCGAGGCGACGCGGCGCCCTTATCGATCGTCGAGTTCAGCGATCATTCCGAGCGGTCAACGCCGCAGAAGCCTCGGAAAAAGGCGCCACGCCCTCGCAACAATGAGCGGCAGTCAGCAGCCGCCGCCGGTTGAGGCCTCGTTTTTCATTCAGCGTTGGTTCTGGCTACCAGAACTACCCGGCCTTCGGCGTCGGTATGTCCAAGTCACCCTGCACGATGGTGACTTCATTGGGGAAGAGGAACGTGGTGCTGCCGTCATCGAATTCAACCAAAAACATGCGACGGTCTAAATTGATCACCTCGCGCAGCACGCGAAGCCTCTCATTGAAGTGACTTACTCCATCGCGATCACGTACTGGTCGCTTAAGGATACAATAGCGGCCGGCCACAGACTCGGTCGCGTCAACATGCATATTCTCCATTCTAAGTGCGCCTCCTGCCCCTCCTGCGCCAGCTTATTGCCACCAATTCTATTTTCTAGCAAAAATCAGACCCGCCCGGGATTGTCGCCTAGAGTAGCTGACGGAGGTTAATAGGCGCGGATAAAATTTCCAGAATTTGGCTCTTCGCCCAGTTGTCGGGCGCAACTATCAAATCTTTGCTAATCGCTTTTGCGGCTTTTTGACGGTGAGGGCAACTTACTAAATGACGACGATCTATCCACCTATCATGGGTCGAGAGGCGATGGTATGCACCGAACACTATCTATCAGCCTCTGCCGGCGCGCGAATGTTTGCGCGTGGCGGGAATGCAATTGACGCTGCCGTAGCTGCTACCTTGGTAGAAGGTGTTGTCAACCCTCATATGCATACCATCGGCGGTGAGGCACCGATGCTGATTTACTTGGCGAGTGGCAGACGCGTTGTCGCCGTCAACGGCAATACGGTAGCGCCGGCTCGAGCCACTCTTGCCCATTATCGAAGCCTGGGTCTTGATCTGATCCCGGGTGAGGGGCTCCTGGCGGCGGGGGTGCCAGCGGCTTTCGACGCCTTGACCGCAGTCTTGGGACAATTTGGGACGCTAAGTTTGGCGGAAGTTGCAGAACCCGCTTTGAGACTTTGTGAAGACGGCTTTCCAATGCACGCCGGTCTGAGCGGAGATGGAGACACGCCAGAAGATCTGGCCGGACTGATCGGAAGAGCTTCAATTCGCAGCAACGAACGCAAATTTCGATCAGAGTGGCCGACCACAGGCGCGATCTACTTGCCTGAGAACCGACTGCCGCGTCCTGGAGACCTCATCAAGAACCCAGCCTTGGCAGGTTTCTTTCGTCGGTTGCTCGACGCCGAGGCCGGCGCGCGTAAGAGCGGTCGAGAGGCAGCGATCAAGGCGGCTAGAGATCGCTTTTATCGTGGCGACATCGCCCAAGAGATTGTCAAATGGTCAAAAGCGAACGGCGGGCTCCTGGAGGAGCACGATTTGGCCCAGTTCATGACAAAGTTCGAGGAGCCGGTGACCGTCGATTACCGCGGAATTGCGGTACACAAATGTCAACCGTGGTCTCAGGGTCCTGTTTTCCTTCAACAGCTCCGTATTCTGGAAGGTTTCGACTTGAAGAAGATGGGGCATAACTCCGCCCAGTATATTCATCACGTGGTCGAGGCCGCAAAACTGGCTTTCGCTGATCGCGAAGCATATTACGCGGATCCGCAATTCGAGCAGGTGCCATTAGAGGGCTTGTTGTCCCGAAGATACGCCGATTTGCGCCGCCGCTTGATTGATCCAAGCGTCGCGTCCATGGAGCAACGTCCTGGCGACCCTGTCGGGTTGCGAGCGTTAGCAACTCATCGCCCCCAAGCTGGGCGCTGGGATAGCGGTACCATACACGTCACGACGGCCGATCGGGACGGCAATATGGTCGCTTGCACTGCCAGTGGTGGATGGATACCTAGTTCTCCGGTAATTGATACGCTCGGTTTCCCGCTTGGCACGCGCGTCCAGACCTTCTACCTCGACGAACGACATCCAAACGTGTTGAAACCGGGCAAGCACCCACGGACTACGCTGACGCCTTCGCTAGCGACACGAGATGGGCAACCATTTATGTCCTTCGGTACGCCAGGTGGCGATCAACAAGACCAGTGGACATTGCAGTTCTTTCTGAACGTGGTCGACTTCGGAATGGGAGTGCAGGAGGCAATCGAAGCACCCAGATTCTCCAGCGCACATTTCCCTTCCAGCTTTTTTCCGCACGGTTCGATGCCAGGTGTCGTGCGAGTTGAAGATCGTGTCGATAGGAGCGTTATCGACGAACTAGCCAACCGCGGACATCGAGTCGTCGTAAGGCCCGGATGGTGCGAAGGGCATGTGCTCGCGATTCGATTCGAGCCCGCTAAGCGGCTTCTCGAAGGTGGTGCGGACCCACGAGGTCAGTTGGCGGTCGTGATGGCGGCACAAGCGATAGGCTGGTAGTCCCGGAGCCGAGCGAGCTATGACGTTAATTGTCACAACCATTATGGTCTGGATCAGCGCCGTTGTGGCGGTCCCAGCCTATGGCGCAACAAGTTACTCAGCTAACGTCATGCTTAACCCTGCTAAATTAATTGACCTGACCTACACGTTCGATAACTCAACTATTTATTGGCCCACCGAGCATCCCTTCGTTCATCAATTTGAGCACTATGGCATGACTGCGGACGGCTATTTCTACTCATCGGCGAAGTTCGCTGCGCCGGAACATGGCGGCACTCATATGGACGCGCCAATTCATTTCAGTAAATCGGGGCTTACGGTTGATCAGATGCCTCTCACCTCGGTTATCGGCCCTGCCGTGGTTATCGATTTTTCAGCTCGCGCCGCGAAGAATCCGGATGCAATGTTGAGCCTTGAGGACGTTAAGAAATGGGAGGCGGAGCACGGAAGCCTACCCCAAGGGGCAATCGTCGTCGCACGCTCAGGGTGGGGCCGGTACTGGCCGGATAAAAAACGCTACCTCGGTACTGATAAATTCGGCGACGTCGCGCACTTGCGATTTCCCGGTTTCTCGGTTGAGGCTGTCAGATATCTGCTCGCCACCGGCAAGGTCGCCGCCATCGCCATTGATACACCCAGTATGGACCCGGGCAATTCGAAAAACTTTCCGGTGCATCGCCTCTGGCTGGGGACCAACAAACCCGGTTTCGAGAATGTTGCTCACGCCGAAAAATTGCCGGAATCGGGCGCCACAATCTTCTGCATCCCAATGAAAATAGGAGAGGGTACTGGGGCACCTACCCGAATCTTTGGGCTGTTGCCGTAGAACCTGAAATTCCCCACAGGGTCAAACTCAGCTTTTCAAGGAGATCTAATTTATTATCTTCTCCTTTCGAAGCGCTTGCAGGTCCTCGCTAGAGTAGCCGGCATTCCGAAGCACGATATCGGTGTGTTCACCCAAACGAGGCGGCATAATCCGCTTGGCTGATTTTTGACCGTTGATACTGACCGGAATCTCAACCAGCTTCATCTCAGGAATGCGGAAACCGGGAAGGACAGGTGGGAACATCCCGAGCGCATTCACATGTTCATCGGCGAACACCTGATCGATCGTGTTGATTCGGCTGGCCGGCACCTCCGCCTCGCGCAGTAGGTCGATTAGCTCGTCGGTCGAGTAGCGCTGCGTTACCGACTCCAACAATTCGTGCAGCTCGTCGCGCCGCGCGACCCGGTCGGGATTTGACGCGAACCGGGGATCGACACTAAGCGAAGCACAGCCGAGTACGTTGCAAAGTCTGCTAAAGAGCCGGTCGTTGCCGGCCGCAATCAATACCCAACTATCGTCTCGCGTGCGAAATGCCTCGTATGGCGCCGCGGCGGGAGACGCGGAGCCTGCTGGCCCCGGGACCTGGCCGGTCGCTTGATAGTTCATGATCAGAAGCGTTGTCCAGGTAACTCCGGTTTCAAGTAGACTGGTAGTTACTTTCGCTCCCTTGCCGGTCCGGTTGCGCTCGAGTAACGCAGCAAGAATTCCAGTAAATAGCCACAGCCCGGAGCCCATATCGATTATGGGCACGACCACACGTGCAGGCGGCGACCCTGGGTGTCCATTAACACTGATTATCCCCGAGTAGGCCTGTCCGAGCGGGTCGTACCCAGGAAGATTGCGCAACGGGCCTTTCTCACCAAAGCCACTGATGCAAGCGTAGATCAGGCGCGGATTTTCGTCGCGCAGCTGCTCATAGCTGAAACCGTGAGACTCGGCGCTGCCCGGTTTCATGGAATGCACGAATACGTCGGCCTCCCGCGCCAGCCGACGCACGATTTCGCGTCCGCGTGAATGGGATATGTCTACACAGACGCTCTGCTTGTTGCGGTTATACGAAAGGTAAGGCGCAGCTTCGCCATGCCATAGGGGTGCGAAGCGACGAACATCATCGCCGCCGTCCGGGCGTTCGATTTTGATAACACTAGCACCGAAATCGCCCAACAACTGCGTGCAATAAGGACCCGCAACATTCTGCGTGAGATCAACGACGGTAATCTCGTCCAACGTCATCATGTTGGTTCTTCAATCGAAACCAGTTGCCTCTCCCGTCGCAGCGAGGCAGCCGGTCGCGCCTGGTTAAGCTGCCGCTAAAACAGCGCTGGCGAACTTTGCCGGGGGTGTTTGCGTCGCGATGCGTTCCACCGTTTCTATTCTCATGAAAGCTGCCGCAGACAGGTCTTGATTGCCTCAAAGTTCGGGAGGTTTCGAGCGTCTGCCAGAACCTCGGCATAACGTACCACCCCCTGTTTATCGATCAGGAAAGCAGAGCGTTTACACACTCCTTTGAAACCCATTAGCTCATCATAAAGCGCTCCGTATTGGCGCGCCGTCTCCTTGTTGTAGTCAGACAACAGCGGGAACTGATATCCCTGCTCTTTGGCCCACGCGTCGAGCGCAAAGGGGCTGTCAGTAGAAATTCCAAAGACTTTACAGTTAAGCGCCTCGTATTCCTTTAGCGAATCACGCATACCGCAAAGTTCTTTGGTGCATACGCCAGTGAATGCCAAGGGCACGAACAGCAACAACACGTTATTGCCGCGCAGGTCTGAAAGTTTGACGTCCTGCATTTTGTTCGATTTCAGGGTGAAGTCCGGTGCCGGTGTTCCAACTTCTACCGCCATTTGCTAGCTCCTCTTTTTTGCTTGGAATTCTCCGCGCCTTTAGACGTCGTCTGGACCGACGGCAGGTGCATTTTTGGGGCTTTTTTCACGCGAGCTCAGAGGCAATCGCGCAGAGACGCTTAATTTCGCGCACAAAGGCTTCTTCTCGATTACGGGCTTGGGGCAGATTTCATCGAAAACGGGACTTAGGCACGGCCAGACCGGGAATATCCGCCCGCATTCGAAAAACGGTGCCCTTTTTCTCCTTATCCTCAGAATTGTCTGCCGTAACAATATAGAGGTCCTCCAGGCCAGGACCGCCAAAGGTCAAACTGGTGACCATCGTCGCTGGGACCTTAATCCGTTTGTCGAGCGTACCATCGGGTTTAATTCGCATTATCTCTCCAGCCTCAGGCACTGCGACAACAACACCACCAGCTGCATCTACTGCGAGGCCATCAGGGATACCCTGCGGAAGCTTAAAGAAAATCCGGCGGTCCTTGACGCTTCTATCAGGCAGGACATCGTATACCCAAACTGCCCGCGTACCAGAATCTGAATGGTACAACAGCTTGCGATCGGGACTGAAGCCCAAGCCGTTGGTGACCTCGATTCCGTCCCACAACTTTGTGACCTTACCATCGGGATCTACACGGAAAAGGCTGCCAGGAATCGGCTTGCGATTTGAGAATGGATCGAACTCGAGAGTTCCGCAGTAGATCGAGCCTTCGATATCAGGCTGAATATCATTGATGCCCTTAAGTGGCTTTCCTTCCCACTGCGAGAAAAGCTCGCGACTGGTCCGCGTCGCTTCGTCGAAATAAATCAGGTTGCGACCGCTGCAGACGATTCCCCCAGTTTCATTGATTGCTATCCCGCCAACACCGCGTCGCTTCGGGATCAAGGTTTCGATGCGGCCGTCGGGAGAGCGACGATAAACGCCTCCATTGGTTACGTCACTAAAATAAAGTCGATTCTGATCGTCAACCCGGGGTCCTTCGATCAGACCGAAGCCGCTGGCCAGTGTCTCTAGCTCCGCCATGGTGATTTACTCCAAGTCTCAGTCCGGGAATTCCACCAGAACCTTGGCGTGGTCGCCCGGCTGCCGCAGCATCTGAAACATCGCAGGAACTTGTTCGACCCCAATGATATCGGTAACCATCGGTCGAGGCTCTATGGTGCGGCTGTTGAGCGCCTCAATCGTTTCATGGAAATCGGCGCGATCGTAACCCAGGACGAAATTGACACTTACTTCGCGCAGAATACATTGCATCGGGTTAATCTCATCCGTTTCCATGCAGACTCCTACTACCACCACCTGCCCACGAGGCTCCAGCATCGAAATGGCGTCTCGCAGCGTGCCTTTCACGCCAATACATTCAAAAATTAGAGCAGGGTTTTGCCCAGTTAACTCGCGAATCTTCTCCGCTGGATTGTGCACTCGCGGGTTGACTACGATATCGGCTCCGAGCTTCTGAGCCAGACGGCCGCGCCCGTCGGCGAGTTCTGAAACTACCACCCGAGCGCCTTTGGCTTTTGCCCAAATTAAGGTAGCGAGGCCGATTGGACCGGCACCCATAACCAGAACTGTCATGCCTGGCTCGAGGCGGGAGCGCTTGATGGCGTGCAAACCGACCGACAGAGGCTCCACCAATGCCCCCTCGCGCGAGCTGACCTGGTCGGGCAAAGGAAACAAGCTCGACGCGGGACAACTAACAAATTCGGCATATGCGCCTGGCAACTGTCCGAGACCCAGGCCTTGAAGCTTGTGGCAATGAATCTCTAGGCCGGCCTTACAGCGTTCGCATTCGCCGCAAAAGCGAAAGGGCAGAGCAGCGACCCGCTGACCAATTTTAAAACCGCTCACGCCGGGGCCAAGTTCGTAGACGGAGCCACAGAATTCATGGCCCATAATGGAGCCGGGAGTCATTCCCAAACCATACTGGCAGGCATGGAGATCGGAGCCGCAGATTCCACAATCGTGGACTTTCAAAAGCACCTGGCCCGTGTCCGCCTTCGGCTCAGGCACATCAATCACTTCCATTTCGTTCTGACGCTTGAATGCGGCTGCCTTCATTTCTAGTACCTGATTTTGGTCCTGCGGGCGGAGTCCGTTTTACGCACTACTTTGCTGCGCTCCTGGACTGAGCCTTGTCTAGGACCGTTCCTCGGTCTGGATTAGTTCGATCTTGTAGCCATTAGGGTCTTCGATGAAAGCGATTTCCGGCCCGCCGAATTTCATGGGGCCAGGTTCACGAACCACCTTAACACCTTTGGCTTTTAGTTCCTGGCAAGTTTTATAGATATCAGCGGTACCGATTGCCAGATGACCGAAAGCATCTCCCATTTCATACTGCGACCTTCCCCAGTTGTGAGTCAGTTCGATTACGGTACTGTCGCGCTCATCGCCGTACCCGACAAACGCCAGCGTGAATTCACCATTCGGGTAGTCGTGCTTGCGCATCAGCTTCATCCCCAGGGCGTCGCAGTAAAACTTCAAGCTCTCCTCGAGGTTATTGACCCGAATCATAGTGTGCAGAAGTCGCATGCTCGATTCTCCTGACATGAAGACTTGTTTTCGACTGACCAAGCCGCTTTGCCGGCCACGGCCAAACGGTCTTTACTATGGTGCCCAATTTCCCGTGATGCTCGCAGCTTGTCAATGATGCCCGGGGCCGGTATTCGTGAGGACAGGATAAAATTAGGTGGCGCCGGACAAGTACCGGCCGCCAGCGAGGCAAACAGCAATGGACTTTGGCTATAGCGAGGAGGATGAAGCATTTCGCCGCGAGTTTCGAACCTGGCTTGAACAAAACGCCCCGCGCGACCGGACACCCGTCGAGGGCATGTGGGAGGAAAGCGAACAGGACTGGCAGCGCAAGCTGGCGTGGTGGCGAAAACTGGCTTCGGGCGGATGGACCTGCGTTGATTGGCCCAAAGAATATGGCGGTCGCGGTCTGAGCCTGCTGCAGACGATCATCTATCATCAGGAACTTCAACGAGTGAATTGCCCTCTTCCGTTCATCGGATCGGGACCAAATTTGCTCGGACCGACGTTGATGCACTGGGGTACCGCCGAACAAAAGGCACGCTTCCTCCCAAAAATCGTCAGTGGCGAAGAGATCTGGTGCCAGGGTTATTCGGAGCCTAACGCCGGTTCCGACTTAGCCTCGTTACAGACTCGCGCGATCGAGGAAGGCGATTATTTTCGCATCACCGGGCAGAAAATCTGGACCTCTCAGGCCCAGTACGCTGACTGGGCGTTTGTGTTGTGCCGCACCGATCCTGAAGCCCCTAAACATCGCGGCATCAGCTACATCCTGGTTGACATGAAAACGCCCGGGATCACGGTGCGGCCTCTGGTGCAGATGAACGGCGCGAGAGGTTTCAATGAAGTGTTCTTCGATGACGTAAAGGTGCCGCGCCGCAACCTGGTTGGAGAAAAAAACCAGGGTTGGCAGGTGGCCATTACCACTCTGATGTACGAACGTAATATTGGAGGCGGCGGCAGTCCGCTGCTCGGACTAATTGATGAGCTCGCACGGCTCGCGCGCCGGGTGCAGCGCAATGGCAGGCCCGCCTGGGAGGACAGCGACGTACGCCAGAAAATAGCTGAGTTCAAATGTGAGGGCGAAGCTTTACGCTACACTAATCTGCGTCAGTTAACTCGTAGGCTAAAGGGTCTTGCGCCCGGACCCGAGGGTTCAATCATGAAGCTCTGCGCGAGCGAGCTGAACCTGCGAATCCAGTCGTTCGCAATGGAGCTGCTCGGACCATATAGTCAGTTGGAGTATCGTTCACCATTGGCGCCGGACGAAGGCCGGTGGTCTTTTCGGATGTTAGGTGCTCGCGCGGGCACGATCGCGGCCGGCAGTAATCAAATTCAGCACAATATTATTGGCGAGCGAGTACTCGGATTGCCGAAAGGTTAGTATGACGATGCTCAGGAAACTCTGATGGATTTAAACTATAGCAAGGAGGCCGAAGCTTTCCGCCGGAAGTTCCGTCACTGGGCCGAAGCCAATCTTCCTCCACAACCATCGTCCGAGAGACGCTACGAGTTCATGCGACAGGCTTGTCTTGCGCCATCCGATTTCGCCTCCCGGGCTTCAAGGGGTAACGATGAACCATTCATCGCTGCCAGAAGTAATCCGTGCAATGTTGAAGCCGGAGTTTTATCCTCATCCGGTCAGTGATGTTACACTAAAGCAAACCCACACATCCTACGTACTATTAGCCGGAGAGTTTGCCTACAAAGTGCGTAAGGCGGTGCGCTTCCCCTTCATCGACTGTTCCACCGTCTCTCGCAGAATGATTCTTTGCCGCCAGGAAGTCGAATTAAATCGGCGTTTGTCTCCCGATATCTATTTGGGTGTTGTTGCAATCGACCGCATCGCTGAAGGGTTTGTACTTGGTCAAAACGGCGACAATCACACTGGCGCGGTCGAGTTTGCAGTCAAAATGCGGCGTTTACCGGAGAATCAACGGCTCGATCTTAGGATTCTGCACGGTACAGCCGCGGTCGCCGAGATTGAACAAATCGCCAATATCATCCGAAAATTTCACGTGCACGCGCCGCGCACCAATGCTTGGGCCTATGGAGCTGCCGCCAGCATATGGCAACTGACGATTGACAACCTTATTGAGGTTGAGCGACTCTCGCGTCGACAGTCGATATTCGCGAAGATCGCTCAAGTCGAGGCTTACAATCGCCACTTTATTGCCTCACACTGGGACTTGTTCAATCGCCGGGCCCGTGATGGGCATGTTCGTGAAGGACACGGCGATCTGCGTGCGGATGCTATCTATCTGACGGCGGATGGCATCAGGATTGTCGACTGCCTGGAGTTTGATGAGCGGCTACGGTACGTTGATCTGGCGAATGAAGTTGCCTTCCTCGCAATGGATATCGACCGCCTCGGTCGACCCGATTTGTCGCACAAGCTGATCGCGCACTTCATGGATGACCCCGATCTCCCAGTTTTGGTTTCCTTCTACAAAAGCTACCGCGCGACGGTACGGGCGAAAGTTGAATTACTGAGGGCTCAGCAAAACGATTATGACGCGGCAGGCAGGCAAGCTTCGATGAGCAGCGCTGAGCGGCTGCTCGACTTGGCGCTCAAGTATGCCGCCCCGCCACGCTCGCTGCTGATTGTGTGCGGCCTTTCCGGTTCCGGCAAGTCAACTCTGGCCCGTGCGCTGAGCGAACGGCTGGGGGGCCTTACGATTTTGAACTCCGACGTAGTACGAAAACGGCTCGCTGGCATTACCGCGACCACCTCTGCGGCGGCCGATTTTAATCGCGGAATCTACTCGCCGGAGTTTACCGCTCGCGTTTATGATTCGCTTGCAGAAGAGGCCAATCGCTTATTGAAAGCTGGGCAGGGGCTCATTCTCGATGCAACCTTCGGGAGCCGCAATCAACGTCATAAGTTGATAGATAAGATGAAGGGAACAGGCATCGAACCGTTATTTGTCGAATGCCAAGCGGCGCCAGCGGTGATTATCGAGCGGCTGAGGCAGCGAGAGCAGCAACCGACTCGAATCTCTGATGCAAACGTCGCCGTGTACCAAGCTCAGCTAGAGCAGTTCGAAACCCTCGACGAAATTCTGCCCGCGTGGCACGAGGTCGTCGATACTGACCGCGACTTGAACGAGACCGCCAACCAAATCGAGCGCAGAATCTACAAACGTCAATATTCTACGTTCCGACCTGGGCGATGATGCTCGCCTGCTGTTCGTAGGGACCGAGCGACGCAACCGGAGCGAGTCTGTAAGCCGGGTTCTGTACCCTCGCGGGCGGCGATCATTCATCTGGGCCGCATGATTGCTCATGGGCTCTAGCGACCATACCCGAGGGATATGAGCGGGCCACTCACCCTCCTATTTGGTCTTGCACCGGGTGGGGTTTAGCATGCGCGTCCGATCACTCGGCCGCCGGTGGGCTCTTACCCCGCCATTTCACCCTTACCCAAAACGGGCGGTATGTTTTCTGTGCCACTTTCCGCGGATCACTCCGCGCCGCCGTTAGCGGCCACCCTGCCCTGTGGTGCCCGGACTTTCCTCTCCTGATAGGAGCGATCGCCCGACTCACTCCGGTTGAGACAAAGTATATCAAATTGTGGTTATCTTCTCTCCGGGATGGCGAGTTCGTCGGCGGAAAGCTTGCCTGCCCAGAGGTATCCTCACAGTTCAAGAATTTTTCTAGCTTCTGCCGGGCTCGCCACTTCATGGCCCATGGCGCGGATTGTCGCAGCTGCCCGCTCGACGATTTGCGGATTGCTTAATTGACCATCCTGGGCATACTGCCAATCTTCCAGCCCGACGCGCACGTGACCACCGAGGCTCACGATAATTGGCACCAAAGGCAGGTTGTCTCCACCCAACGTCGCGGCGAACCAGTTTGCGCGGACGCCTTTTATCATGTCGAGATAGGCTTCCAGGCTCTTGAGCGTGGGCGGCATTCCGAAGGGCAATTCAGGCCCGCCCAGATAAAATTTCAACAACAAGGGTTCGGTGAGGAGACCTTGGTCGAGAAACACCAGGACCGCGCGTAGAAAGCTTGGATCAAAGATCTGAAGCGTCGGCCGCAGGCCCAGCTCGCGCGATTTGGTCAGGAAATAACGGATTGTAGCGTAGGAATTACAGTAAACGAAATCCTCGTTGTAAACCTTTTTTGAAACCGGGTCGTAGCTAACCAGGTTCACGGAACCCATGTCGCCGGCGCCGAGGTCGGGTTTGGTGGCAGGATCCTTCGACAATTCGACAAAGTGACTAAAGCGCTTCGCAGGATCATCACCAAAGGGAAATGTCGGCCAAAGTAATGCGTCGCATCGGCGGCGTGTTTGCCGATAAACCTCCGAGTAGTAGGCAACGTCCTGTACCCATTTGCCAGTGTCCGGCTCCCGCACGTGAAAATGGATTAGGGCGGCGCCAGCCTCGCACGTCGCGATGGCGTCGGCGGCGATTTCGTCGGGACTGTAAGGAATGTGTGGGTTGAGCTTTCGCATCGCATTTCCGTTGATTGCCGCTTCGATCATTACTTTGGCCATGTCGACCTCCTATTTAGGTTGGACGCATCGAAGAACCGAACGCCAGCTAGTCCAGCCAATTATCTCAATGTGTGCGCCGAAGTTCAGTCGGGTTCGATTCGCGCCCCCGCCTCGTGCATCTGCTGACGCGCTCTCTTGCCACCCTCTGCGGAGACCGGCTTGGTTCCATTCGCGATAAGGACGACCTCAAAGCCGCACCGCCGCGCATCAAGCACGCTCGCGAGCACACAGACATCCTCAGCCAGCCCGCCGATCCAAAGCCGAACGATCCCTTTTGATCGAAGTTCGTGCTCGAGACCGGTTTCATGAAAAATCGAATTCTGATCCAAGTCAAAGCGCACGCCCTTTGTAATCTTGATCACCGATTCAGGCAGCTGAAGCTCGGGGTGAAATTGCGCTCCCTCGGTGTCCTGAATACAGTGCGGCGGCCACGGCCCACCTCGCTGCTTAAAGCTGATGTGATCACGGGGATGCCAGTCGCGCGACGCATATACTGGCAGCCCCTTGGTAAGTGCCGCGCGAATATAGCGATTGAGCACTGGCACCACTTCCTGCCCCGCGGCGATAGGTAGCGCGCCCCCCGGGCAGAAGTCATTTTGGACATCGACAATAGTCAAGGCATCACCTGGTTGGAAGGCGTCTTCGATCTGGCTTGACATTGTCACTTACCTCGGTCGGAAAGTGTAAATTCCGTTAAAGTTTGGCGGCCGCCATCCATCCTCGGCGCACATTACGCACACCGGAAAGTAGCGGAGACGACCATTCTCTTGGCCGGCCAGCGCCACCATCAGTTCGGTTGACTGTGTTTTGTTGCATGCAACACAGGTCGCCACTAGCGCTTTGTTATCTTTGGCTTTTTCACTGGGCATCTGAGGCTAATGTCGTTGACGCATTCGAGTAAGAATCTTGTATCAATAGTGACTCCTCACTATCGTGCCAATAGCGATGCCGATCCCGAGCACCAACAACGCTCCCATGAGCATCAGCACCATCGTGATGACTCTATCGGCGATCATCTTCGATTGTGGGTTTACCGGTGTTTCAACATGTGCCGTGTGAAAACCACTGTGGCGTCCGGTCCGCGAGGTGTAGTAGATGCCCGTTCCGGGAATTCCAATAGTTCGCACGACGCCTCGCGGGCCGAATGTCAGATGAGCCCCGCGCACCCCAATCGTCAGGCTTGGCCCGGACTTTGAGATATTAACGGACAGGCCGGGAAACAGGTTAAGGCGCCGATAGAAGCGAAAATTACCCAATTGGGACCCCTCGCTAACAAGCTACTGATTGGCGGGTGTGGTCATGGTGTTGGCATTCACCACGAAATCGGCTGAGATGTCGCAACACAGTCGAAAGCTATCGCCAGCGCGCGGTTCGGCTGCGTATGCTTCCAGACTGCCATCGCCGTTTACCTTAACAGCCTCGTAACTGGTTGCTCCCGAGGCTCTGGTTGCTGCAAAAATATAGTAATGATCTGGCTGCAGCGGCTCCGGCGGCCCGGAGTCAGGAACATTTGCGATAAAATCAGGCGGCAGCTTGCCGTAGACGATTTCCGTAATTCTGCGCGGCTTCCGCTCGCCTACCAACCGGACTTTCAAAAACTTTTTTTTAATTCCGATGTCCCAAATAACCACGCCCCCGTCAAACCTAATAATCTGAGCGTTAGCGCCTTTATCAGATTCGGCCAAGATGGTATCGGCTCCCACATACTCCGTAACAGTGAGAGCAGTCAGAAAGTCGTCCGGGCGACTATAGCTGATACTGATCCTGGCCTCCGGACCCGGCGATGAGTTTTCGCTCGTTGTTTGAGCTGCGCTTGATGTGGTCGGCACCGGATGTTCCCGTGAAGCGCACCCGCACGCAGCCATCATAATAAGTAGGATACCTAGGCCAATTGTCGCGACAGGAGCACGGCAGCTGAATTCCGAAAATCCACTGAGCGCCGGCATCCCGCGACTGGATAAAAGGGGTGCGCAAATCGACTGAACTGCTAAGCGTTTATTTCGAGAATTCGATCGGCTGCGGTAGTTTTCCACCCGCATTATAACCGAACACCATCCAGCCGCCATAATCGGCCCCTTTGGCGAGCACAAGAACCATTACCGCCAGCCCGATCACGAACAACGGGCGTCCTCGCCGCGGCATCGGACGTGCCACGAGCGCCCATCCGGCCAGCAGAATACTCAAACCCAACACCGCCAACATGAATGCCTTATGATACACCAGGATGTGCTGCCGGACCGACTGCGCAATCATAACTCCTTCGCCAGCTGACCATCCGGTGTAAGCCGCGGCACCAGCTCCTAGGGTACCAAGAGCCAACAACCAGAGACCGACCAGTTCCAGCGACTGGTTACGAAAGATCCAAGCCAGAAGGTAAATCGGAAACGAAGCTGTCAGAAACGCAATAGGGTAGTGGACAAAGAGCGGATGAAGATTTTGAAGGTCTTGAACACCCCGAAATTCAAGCAAATGCCGCAATACATCGCTCATCAAAACTTCCGGAGTGCAGAGGCCAAACTTGATTTCCAGCCGGCAGACGCTAAGTTGTCATCTGTTACGCAGAAAGACAAACCAAGCGGACTACGTGGGGCCGTTGGCGTTACTTGATTGCTTTCACGGTAAGGTAGTGAGTTCCCGCCTTGTCGTATTCGTCTCCGGTCACCGTTACCTGATTTTCCATCCGCTTGATAACACTGTCCGGTATAGGTTCGTTGTTCTTAGGAGGGAGGAGAACGTACGCAGTGCCGGTCCCTTTTTCGACCAGAGTCACCGGAATGCCCTTTTTTACACATTCCTGGGCACAATTTTGATGACTGGCACCGTGCGCACCCATCGTTATGTAGCAGAAGGAGTCTTCAAGGGTGCCGGTAACCGTCTTTTCGGCGGCCCAGACGCTGGCCACCTGCAGCAACGGCAAAATGGCACTTAGGCTCAAAGTGAGTAAAATTTTAAACATACAATAATCCCCCTCGGTGCTCGCCGTACCATCCAGTGCGGAAGGTTAACTTACGAAAAGGCGTCGCCTAGACGCGATGGCTGGACGGCATGGCGCATTCGCCATGTTGCCCGCCCGAACAGCATGAACCCTTGGGGCAGCAGCTCTCATGCTTTTGGCAACATTGCGGCGCGTCAGCCCAGTGAAAGCCACCAGCAAAGCCGGCAGCGCCCAAAAGCATCGTAGCTGCGATCAGCGAAACTATAAAGCGTTTCATGGTTACCTCTGCCTCGAGACCCTGCCAATCGGGTCTGACTACACTGACATTTAGCGGCGAACTGAACGGGGTTCCATCGGCGGACCCACATCGGCCAACCGCTCCCGCCATCGTGCGCGGCTGGCACTCAAACTCGACGGCTCGAGGCGCTGCAGATGACGCTCCAGCACTTCCTTAAGTTGCTGATTTAGCTGTTCGATTTCCAGCTCTTCGGGAGTTTTGCGGGGCTGCTCGCCCTCCTCGAGGCCACGCCGTCGCCGTCCGTAGAGCTCCTGGAAACGCAATTCTGCTTTAGCCAAGGCCGCCTTGTATTTATAGTCGAGGCGGCGCAGCGATTCGTTCATCTCAGCCACCGCGCGAAAGCGGCTGCGCATGAGTAGCCACTGGACTACTGCCACCAGCATCACCACAAGTGCAATAGCCGCGGTGCAGGCAGCAACAATCGCGGCAGCGCGCCACCAAGGAAGCAAGCGCAAGTCCCGCTGCTTCTGCTGGTTGGCCACACTCAGCTCTTGTACCCGGGTACGTAAGTCATTGATGGTTTGTTGATACTTCGCGGCCCGTTCTTCAGTCGCCTGTCTCTCTGCCGTGAGCCGGTCGAGCTCCGAAGTGAGTTCGCGATCACGGGCCAAGAAGGGATTGGGTATCCGCAGCGTGTCTCCGATCATGAGCTCGCTATCTTCACGCAGATGATTCAGTCTGAGGAGGTCAGCAAGTGGAACACCGAAGAGCGCGGCTATACCCCTCGGTGTGTCCCCCGAACGGACCGTGTATGGAAAAACCTTGTGCGGGGTGGGCGGTGTCTGCGAAGGTCCAGTGCCCTGTCCTTCAGGGCCTTGCGGCTGTAGTCCTTCCTCATCTGTTACTTCCTGAACGTCCGTAACAGGGTCTGCAAGCGAACCCCTTTGCAGATGACCACGGCCTCGAGGCATTGCAATCGTATTGGACCCGGATAGGTTGTCCTGGAGAGAGGCCGATTGTGCCCGGGTCGGGCCCGGAAGCATCCAACTGGCCGTCAAGATCACGAGGGCAATCAAGCGTTGCGGCCGTGAAAGGGAATAACTCATGCTCCAAAAGCCTAGACTATCATAAGCCTAGACGATTCCGCCTCCCGTGGAAATGGAATTCCTCTAACCAAAGGCGCCATTAAGACCCATTAGATGCGCATTGGCGCATATGTGAAAGGAATTCCTGATTGCCAGACGCTCCGCGAATCGGCGATTCAATGACTCCGCGCACCTCGAGGCCGAGCTGACCCGCCGTCGCCACGACTTGGTCGACTGCCCGTTGGCGCTGAGCCGCATCACGAACGATACCACCGCGCCCAACATTGCCCCTTCCCACTTCGAATTGTGGCTTAATTAAGACGATTATGTCGGCGATGGTGGCCGCCAGCCTAGTTATTGCCGGCAAGACGAGAGTTAGTGATATGAAACTCGTATCGACCACCACGAGGTCAGGCTCATACGGAAGCGCAGCTGCTGTAACGTAACGAATATTGGTACGATCGAGAACTGTCACTCGAGGGTCGGTGCGCAGTCTTTCGATCAACTGCCCGTAGCCAACGTCCAGTGCGACCACGTGAGCGGCGCCGCGCTGCAGCAATACGTCGGTAAAACCCCCGGTTGAAGCGCCTACATCCAAAGCCAGTCGGTCTTTAACGTTGACCGCGAAGTGATCGAGGGCATGTAACAGCTTGTAAGCACCTCTACTGGCATACTCGTTGGTCGGGCCAACGACCATAATCGGCGTCGCCGCATCGACTCGTAAATCGGGTTTCGCCGCCGGCCGCGAATTTACTCTAACCCGACCCGCCAAGATGAGGCGCTGCGCCTTCTCACGGCTGAGCGCGAGGCCACGGCGGGCCATTTCGAGATCCAACCGGTGCATCATACTGGTCTTAGCCTAGCACATCCGTTCACGGCTCAGCCTCGGTGGTCAGCCTGATCACTTCGAGTCGGTCACTTTCCTTGCGCTAACTGCCCCCTGGTAGATTTCACGGCGGCTTATACCGGTAATCTTCGAAGCAGCCAGGGAGGCATCTTTGAGGCTCAGACCGACCTCAAGTAAGGCGCCGACCACGCGAGATGGGTCTAGCTCGGGGCATGTGGTTATCCTGCCAGATACAGGCGCCCCTTCGACCAACAAGGTCACCTCGCCAAGCGCCTGCCTGGAACTAAAGTATTCCGCCACCTCGGCCACGGTTCCCCGCACTATATCCTCATGAACTTTGGTGGCCTCGCGGACCACGGCAACGCGTCGTTGTGGACCAAAAGTGGCAGCCACCTCGGACAGCAGCTGAGGAAGCCGGCGCGCCGCCTCGTAAATTATCAAAGTCCTTTTCTCTGTGGCGAGCTGCAGCAGCAAGCGCTTACGTTCTCCAGCCTTGGGAGGCAAAAAGCCTTCGAATGCGAAACGATCAGTCGGTAAGCCGGCGATTACCAATGCGGTGATCGCGGCGCACGGCCCTGGCACGGCTGTAACTCGAACGCCAGCTTCGATGCAGGCCCGCACCAGACGGTATCCGGGATCCGAAATAGTGGGCGTGCCAGCGTCGCTTGCCAGGGCGATCCTCGCACCAGCGCGCAGCCGCGCAATCAGGTTGGGTATGCGGTGCGTCTCATTGTGCTCGAAATAGCTGACCGTTGGAGTGCCAATCGAGTGGCTGGCGAGGACACGAGCCATACGCCGGGTATCTTCGCATGCAATCAAATCGACCTCGCTCAGCACGCGCAGGGCTCGCGCTGAGATATCTTCGTCGTTGCCGATAGGCAAGGCAACGACATAAAGCACTCCCGCACAAGTGAGTTGACGGCCAGATCTGGTCTGCGATTTGACGTCGTCCTTAGTTAACACCGGCCGGCGGCATCAAAGTGCTTATCCGGAACGTGTGGCTTGCCCTGGCATCTGCTCCATGTACGCCGCTTGAAAGGTTCGCGATTTGAATTTCCAGCCGGCTGCTGTCTTAACGTATTCATCCTGATAGAAGCCGCTCCCGGCCCACTGGAAGTTCTTTTTCGCGTCGCGAATTTCGACGTAACAACGGCCGTTGGCCTCACCGGCGCCGGTCAGGTTGATGACGTGATTGTGAATGTATGGACGCGGAGTCATTTCGCCGCTGGTCAAACCACCGTAAAGCTTCAGCAAAGCTTCCCGTCCTTCTGCACGATGCTCGCGCTTGCGCCCTTTTGTGATGAAGGCTCCATTTTCCACAAATAAATCAACTATTGCGGCCACGTCGTTGCGCCAGACGCAATCACAATATCTAATCGGCAACTCGCGGATTTGTTCCCGATCAGCCAAATCCGCAATAATTTGCTCAAGACGTTTCTCCATTGCCCTTGCCTCTCGATGGTGGCTGGGAGCTAGCGCTGTTCCATATAAATCTGCTGGAAGCGGCGTGATTTGAATTTCCACTGGTCACCAACCTTGACGTACTCGTCATTGTAGAAACCGGTGCCGAGCCAGGCCATTTTGTTGCTGGCGTTTCGCAGCTCAACGTAGCAGCGTCCGCTCGCTTCACCGTTGCCCTTAAGATCGATGACGTGGTTGTGTATGTATGGCCGTGGGGTCAAGTTCGCCAATCCTTCAGCATACGATTTCAACAGGTTGGCGCGACCCACAGTTTTGTTTTCCCGCCTGTTTCCGATGATGGTGAACTCGCCATCCTCGGTAAACAGGTCGACGATGCCTTGGACATCGCCCTGCCACACGCAGTCGCAATAGCGCTGAGGTAGTTCACGGATAGCCTCGCGATCAGCCAGCTCAGCAGCGACTTGCTCGACGCTCTTCGCCATTTTTTATTCCTCCTGTCGATGAGCCATGCTTACCATCGAAAGGGCAGCTGTGGAAAGCCGGGCAGGGCGGCGACCCGCTCCAGCAAGTACGACCACTAAGATCCCAAGTTGAGTGATGCTCTTTCCGCCCCTAAACTGTGGCTGACCCTGAAGCAAAACTATGGCTGACCCTGAAATCAGCAACTTGGTTGAGCTGATGAAAGTGAACGCAAGGAGGTGTTACGACAGTGGGCGACCGTGTTGAGAATTTCCACCAGTCGGGCCGTCGGAATCTAGACTCCTCTGTAGGCTTAGGTCGTGCGATGCCTCCGCGACCAGCACCGTTTCAAGGTTGATCGTTTCCTCCGTTCCCGGCCTGCGCGCCGAGGGGTCGCTATGCAGTCTTTGGCCACAGCCCGCCCCTACAAAAAAAGGGTCTGCAGACCCGAACTGCCGGCTCGAGAATCACCGCGTCGAAGGATCTGACTAACCTATCAATTACCATCTTGTGCGAGGGGATTTTATTTATCTTAGCGCCCTTCTCAGGGTTCTCCTTTAAGTGGACCCTCGACGAAGTGCCTATGAGGCAGTTGAATGCTCAGTCTATAGGCAAGCGCGACAGGCACTCACTCAGAATTCTCGGCACGGAGCATTATTGGCATAAACCCAAGTCGCAGGCTCAAATTGAGTTCCGGAAGACTCTAACGCAGTTGAAATCAAGGTTAAGCAATCTTAATCATTCCTGACGACGGTATCGGCCGGCTAGCTCGGGACATGACGCACCAGCGAAGGAGCTGGCGATGCTTTGCCCCGAAAGCCTCTCCAAGATTCAAGAAGCTCATCTCTCGCTCGAATCTTAAAGCACGCACCAGGATTATCGCATCGTGACCTCCACAGAAGTGTCGCTTCGGCATTCATTTGCTCGGATCGTCGAATTCCCGGGCCAAGCAACGGAAGCATTGCCATTTGACAATGCAGCTAGCACCCTTGGGTAAACAAATGTCTACAAGGTAAAGCGACGGGTCTTGGACACACCTTTCGGCGTCGGCATGAATACTGCTCAGAGGGGAATGTTTGATCAGTGCTCGCTCTGATCTGTCAACCTGTTTCGCGAAAAGCAAAATAGTTCGCAGTATGAAGCATAAACCAAGAACCAATCCGAAGTTGGAGCGGTCAAAGAAATAGACGATCTAAGAAAGAAATATATGAGAAGCCAGCTATTGTTATTGTGCGGACTGGGTATCTTGATTAGCCAGTCGAGCTGTCAGCAAAAAACCTTCGATCCTGCCCTCGCGGGCTCGTTTTTCCCGCTAAAGCCAGGCCTGACATGGACGTATCGGTTTATTGACAACCGTTACGGCAATGGCACGTGGACCGACCGTGTGCTGGGTACGGCACACCCGCAGAGCCGAGAAAACGGCAGCGAAGTTGTATCGCGGTATTCGAGCCCGACCGGTGTCCTGGACTCTTCGATCGTTTACGTTCCCGAGCACGGTTATTTCACGCGTCGCTTGATCATCCGGAAAAACGATTGGATCACCTCAGAAGATGCATTCTTGCCGCAACTACTCAAGCCCGACTTAGTCTGGTCTAGCTCGCTCATACCATTTGGCGAGCAGGGAGGGACTTTTCAGGTAGCACAGACACACCGCAGTTTTTTCGATTCGAGAACTATCGAGGTGCCCGCCGGACGCTTTACCGGTTGCATACGGATCGAAACAACCGCCCGTTATGAGAGCATTCTTAAGGTAAATCCGCCGCTCCAGTTAAAGTACTTTGACTGGTATGCGCCTAATGTGGGGCTGATCAAGACATTGGTTATGCAGCCTGGCCTATTCGGTTCGGAAGTCGCGCGGATAGAGCTGATGAGGTTCGGCTCCGTACAGCGCGATGTCGTTCTCGCTCACCCAACCGCAGCTCGGGCTGAGCCCGGGTAGTCGGATACGGAAAATCTCACCCTTCAGATTATGGCCTTGTGGGTCAGCTAGCTGGTTCAGGTTTCGTTAAGCGGGGTTAGAGAGTCGATGTTGATTCGGCGCGATTTGAACTTCCACTCCCCAGCTACTTTTGCATATTCATCATCGTACCAACCCGCCAAGTAATGCTTCTTGCCGTTGCGTAGCAGTCGAACCTCTACATAACAAGTGCCTTTGGCTCGATCCGGCCCCAGCAACTCGATCACATGGTTATGGATAAATGGCCGGGGCTGCGACGTTTCGAGGCCCCCCGCAATCATGTTACGCAGGGCATCGCGACCCTTCGCCGCTGGTATTGAGGGATCGGTGGTCGAAATCTCGCCATCGCTGGTGAATAGATCCGCCCAGGAATCGACATCCTTTTGCCATACGCAGTGACAGTAGCGCACGGGCAAGGTACGAATGGCTTCTCGATCGAGTAATTCTTGGAGCAGAGCTTCGCGATCTTTATTCGCCATAAATCCCTCGTCTCATTGAGTTGATGGAAACCTAGGGACTCAGCAGGAGCTGTCGCTGAGCCCAGCCATGCGCAATCGATACTCGCGGGTTGGGCGTTAACCTCGACCGCTCCACACGATGGGCCGCTGACTCGACATACTCAAGGTCACTTCCCGTAACGGAGCGCCCACCTGTAAGCCACTCTCTACTTGACTCGGCGAAGACCGTCAACCCGACGCTCCCTCGTAGGTTGTCAGCAGCAAATTGCCAGGTACCGTCACAATAAAGCTAGATGGTCGCGGAAAGTCGCGCTTTGCTCCTGAGCACCTCGTATGATTGGCGCTTCAATTACGACCTGACGAACAGCTCATGACGCATTCAACGTCGGATTCGCTCTTTGCAGTGGCGCCCGCAACCCGCAGGTCGATGGCGCGTCTGTATGCTGTCTCAACATCACGTCCAACGCCCAAGCCGTGGAAAAATTCATGCGATGCTCATTGCGTCACCGAGATGATTAGGCCGCACACTCCGGCGAATCGTCGCAAACAAGGAGCGATACTACGGAGCATGCCGGCTGATTGAAGGGACATGGTTAATCAGCCGTTTAGAATCGCCACGCCATGCTCCCTGGCACTTGCCGACAATTTCGGCGAAAAAGGAAGGCTTTGCCACGATCGAACAACGCCACGGTGTGACTTACGATCGACCGTTAGTTCGAAGATTCGTGTGTTCTTAAACCTGTAGTATTCCGTTCGCACCGACAAGCAGGATGTCTTCAGCGGAGATGATTGAGCTATCGGTTATCCGAGGTCTTCATGACATTTTACACGATGGCACTTCGGATTAAGCTTAATCGTTGTCAAGGATCCGAATCACTATCAGGCTAACGGGATGAGCAGGTGAAGAAACGGGTTCTAATAATCGGCGGTGGTGTAATCGGTTGCTCAATCGCGTGGCGCGTAGCGCGCGAAAATAATGCGGTGACACTTTTGGAACGTGGCCGCCTGGGTAGGGAAGCCTCATGGGCGAGTGCCGGAATGATCGCCCCGCAGGCGGAGGCCCAGGCTCCTGGACCCTTCTTCCAGCTGTGCCTTCGCGCCCGCGAAACGTTCGAGGCGACTCTCGAGATGCTCAAAGCCGATAGCAATATCGACCCGGAGTACGACCGCGAGGGCATTCTTTACCTGGCCCTAAACGAACAGGAACGTGACGAACTACAACAGCGAGCTCAATGGCTGGCAAGCGCCGGCGGGACTATCGACGAATTAAGCGTCTCGGCTGCCCGACAATTGGAACCTGCAATATCGCCTAATGCGATTTACGTCTTACGGATGCCGCTGGAGCGACGGATCGAAAACCGGCGGCTGACACTGGCCTATGCCAGCGCTGCCGTCGCGAAGGGCGCCGTGCTTCTCGAGGGGGTGAGCGTTAAGCGCGTGCGGGTCAACGCGGGGAGAGCCACTGGTGTTACCACCAATGATGGGCGCGATTTCGAAGCTGACGTAATCGTCAACGCGGCAGGTGCATGGTCAGGCCAAATTGAGGGTCCGGGCGAGAGTTTGGGTAGTTACCCGGTCCGCGGCCAAATAATCTGTTTCGACGGTCGCCCCGGTCAGCTCCACTGGTCGGTCTTTTCGCTTGGGGGGTACCTGGTCCCACGGCGTGACGGGCGAATTCTCGCCGGCTCGACCATGGAAGAAGCTGGGTTTGACAAGAGCGTAACCCTTGCCGGAGTCGCGAAGATCACGCGTGCAGCACTAGAGATGGCACCCGCCCTCAGCGAGTTACCCTTGCGCGAAAGCTGGGCGGGATTGCGGCCAGCGACGCGTGACTTCATGCCGGTCCTCGGCCCTTCTCCGTCGGTGCCCAACTTGTTCTACGCTGTCGGTCATTTCCGCAGCGGAATTTTGCTGTCTGCGATCACGGGCGAAATCCTTTCGGACCTCATTCAGGTACGGACTCCGTCTATCGATCTCGCGCCATTTTCACCCCAGCGTTTTGCGTCAAAGCCGAAAATCAGCACGATCGCCTTGGTGCGCGACATTCTTTTTCGTTCACGAATCGACGCAGTTGCGCAAGCGCTCGGCAAAGAAGTGGCCTACGTATCGGATCTGGAACAGGCCCTGAAGCAGTGCGATGAGATCAAACCAACGACCCTGTTTGTTGATCTCTCAGAGTCTGGGTCATCGACGGCCAGTGTCGGCGCGCGCGTTCGGGCTTTAGCCTCAACGGTTCGTTTGGTCGGGTTCGCCTCGCATGTGGATTTGAAGGCGCTCAAAACCGCTCGGGACGCCGGGTTTGATCTGATTCTCTCTCGCAGCGAATTCACAAACCGCCTGGAAGAACTTTTAAAGCAGTCCTGATAAGTCTCAGGTGTGGCTGTTGAGTGAGCGCTCCTACTTTCTTTTTTTCAAGTAGGTCACTAGCCCATGTGAACATTGATCTGAAACTGATCGTGTTTTAACAAAATTCGGTAGTCAAAGGAGTTTTTAGGCTCTGTAAACGTCTGGCCACAAGGAATGCTCCACAACTACCCAGCGCTGCGGTGCTAGAGGTTGCCTGCGAGATGGCCATCACTTCGACCTGCACTCGTGCCTGTTTTTCCCTGTGCACCACCGTCCGGAGCCTGCCTACCCATCACAGGGCAAACCATCTTTCGCCTGCTGAGCGCTAACCTGACAGCCTCGCGGGGATGGAGCTCGTTTCGACTTTGCCATCCCCGCGGGGTAAATGCTTTGCTCGAAGTTGTTGAAAGTGCTCAGAACTGCATTTGCGTCTATAGGCATGCTCGCCTACCGTATGTTTTATTGAGGTAGGAAGCGCATGTCGGTAAATAAGGTCATCTTGGTAGGCAATCTGGGGCGTGATCCTGAGCTACGAGCAACTCCGTCCGGCCAAAGTGTTTGCAGTTTTTCGGTCGCCACAACTGAACGGTTCACCGATCGCACCGGCCAGCAACGGGAACAAACCGAATGGCACAACGTTGTGGCTTGGGGCAAGCAAGCCGACCTGTGCGGACAGTACTTGAAAAAAGGCCGCCAGGTTTATGTCGAGGGTAGGTTGACGACCCGTCAGTATGAGGCCAAGGACGGAACGGGCAAGCGCTATCGCACGGAGATAGTGGCTCAGCGGGTTCAGTTCCTCGGGGGCCGCGGGACCGTAGGGACCGACGAGGGATTCCCGGATTACAATCCGGCCGACGTTCCTCCACCTATCGAGGACGAAGACATTCCCTTTTAATCACTGACCCAGTGAATGGTCGGCGGCCGATTCCTGTGGAGGCGCTCCGAGCACCGTCGCTGGGGTTCGTCCCCAAGCGTCGAAAAGCGCCGGAGCCCTTCGAAGTATAGCGCCAAATCGGCACGAAATCGCTCGAGATCAACCTTCATCCATACCGCCGGCAAGCGTTTCAGCTTCATGCAGCATTTCTCATAGAGCGAAAATGCACCGCGGCGGTTACGGCTCGTCGTGTGGATCAGTGCGGCTGCGGCCTGAATCATTCCCTGAAGGAAGAGCTTGTCGTCTCCTTCAGCGGACCTCCAAATTTTCTCCCAGATTTCGTGCGCCTCGAAAAACTTACGCTGATTGAAAAGTTGAACACCGAAAGCGAAGTGCGAGACTTCATCTGGTTTCATCTTGAAGGCGAAAAAAACCGGCGTTTCCGAGCGAGGACGTAGCTGCGAAGTCTTCCAAGCCGCGCAGTGCACGTTCATGGATGATTAACTTTGTTATGGACTCTGGCAGCGCGCCGCGGCATTGGCCCTGGCAGACCATCAAACACGAGCGCGCGGCCATCGGAATGGAAGCCCATTGCTGCCATCGCTGATACACGCGTGGATTCTAACGCCGGCTCGTTATCAATCTCCTCAAGCACCAGCCGAGGCCGCAGCTTCATAAGAGCGGAAATCGCACCTTCGAACAATTCCTGGTCGAGTGGGCTCGCTACGGTCAGAGAACGGCCGACCAGACCGGCTATTACCATCCCTCTATGAATGACCAACAAATTGTCTTTTTCCCGAGCAATCCCACAACCGGGTAGCAAAACACCAAATGGATTGGCCGGATCGGCGGCGCTGATTGCAGCCGGTCGGCACGCCTCGTCAGCCTCCCGGACGTTACGCAGTAGCTCCAGCGCATCAGGCAAAGCATATTGTTCACCCGACAGCGATCGCACGAACCATCCGCGACGAATTGTGCCCGCGTATTCCAGGCGCCGGAGCGCAAACAAAATTTGTTGCCACGGGAGACCGATTTGTTCCAAGGCCATCATTTCTCGCGCAAGCACGCCGTGGCGTCGTAGGAGCAGCAAAGCGACTTCGCGAGCGTTATCCGAGCCGTTTGCATAGGGGTTATCGGGCGAATCCGGGTCAACAGAGATCTGCTCAACATGTTCCACTAACGACCAGCGCCCGCTCAGGCTGGATTGCAGTCGCGCACGCAAAGCCGCATCGTGCCGGTTGATAGCGCGGCTGGCTTGTCGTTCACGCGACGGAGCGCGATCGCTAACGAAGCTTAAGGCGTTGGGTTCCAAAGCCAGCAGTCGCAGCGGTGCAAAACTGTCATTTGAGACCAATCCGGCCGCGGCCATCCGCCACAGAGCGGCAACCACATCGCGCTCTGACAGGTTAGCCCGGTCAGCAATTTGGTCCAGATACTGGGCACCAAAGGTAGTCAGCACGCGGGCAACGGTCTCCACCCGCGAATCGGTTGGCAGGCGTCGCGCCGCCCAGTAGCAGCGTCCGCGTCGTGGCAAAAATGCAACAACCGTCGGCCAGTCGGTATCGCCCTCGGAGGCGGGTACCGCGACCCACGAGTACTCACCGCTGAGACATAAGAGATCCAAAAGCTCGGGACGATAATCGACGACGCGCGCGGGAAGGATCGCGCGCTCCCAGAATTCCGGCGCGAAACCAATCCCCGCCATTTGTTCGAGCGTGCGGCGCACGCCGTCAAGCCCCATACGGGCCGGCGTTTCACCAATACCGTTCCACTTGAGCCGAAAGGCGGTGAATTCAGAGTCAGTGCAAGGCTCGACGCTCGCTCGAACCAGATTCAAAGTTTGGCGATGGATCCGCTCCAACACGTAGCGATCGCACCATTGCGCAGTTGGATTTGGCGAGTCATTGGCACTAGCAAGAGGTACGTTGCTCACGCGCTTCTCTTCAGCCGGCTCGCGCATCCCATCGCAATCGTTCGTAAAGCGCCCCCGGAAGATCGTGCCTTTGGCTTCGAGTGCAACCAGTGCAGCCTCAACATCTTGGGTTGGAAGCTGGAGGCGCCGGACCAAAGAACCTCGGTCTGTCGGGCCGGACGTCGCTAGTGCGCGTCGCACTATCTCCTCAACGGCACTAGCCCGGTCCCTCGCTATGGCGTCTTGGCCCTCATGCTGTGGCGCTTGCCGCCGCGACAGCGAATCTCCAAGCGCTTCTCTCACTGTGCCCGTATTGACGTCGGCACAAAGCCGCAATTCCGGATAAGCGGTGATAAATAGTGACAAGTCCTCAGTGGCCACAATCCGTTCAGATGACGGATCGTCGGGTTTGAGTCGTACGCGTTGTAAGCGTCCCTGACCTTCCAAAGTTGAGAGCATTGCTGCTCCGTCAGCAGCTGCTCTGCCGAGGCAGTCTCGATATTCGATAGAACCATGAGCCCGAATCAATTCGTAGAGTTCGTCGCTGTTCCTCGCGCGGGCCGAGTTCGCCGTTCCTTGAACTTCCTGGATGACATGCTCGACCGCCTCGGCTGCGAGCATTTCGGCGAGATTTTCGCTGCGGAAAACATCCTCAGCCATTGCCCTGTTCATGGTAACAGTGCGGCTGCGCCGGTTCGCTCGCTCGCCATCATCCAGGAAAGAGTAGTCCCACGCCAGCAGGACCCGATGAGCAAGCGCCGAAGGGGCCACATTATCCACCAAAACGGTGCGGACTGTCCCTTGCTCGATTCCACGTAACAATGCTTGCAAGCGTGCGATATCAGCAGTCTCTTGGAGACATTCGCGCATCGTTTCGCTTACGATAAAGTGATCCGGTAGGGAAACGGTCGCCGGACGATTCTCGAAGCATGCGTTGCGTTGTGGAAAGATGGCGGTAATTAGTTCCTGTGATCGGAGCCGCTGAATCCAAGCAGGTACCTTGCGGCCGCGCGAGGAACGCATGACCGATAATGCGCGAGTTGCTACGTGACGGAAGCGCACTTCGAACATCGGAGCATCCAGCAGCGCCTGCTGCAGCACCTCGCGAACGTTGCGAGAGTTTACCAGTGCGAGAAAATGGTCGAGCGGAATGCTGTGGCGTGCGTTGAGGGCCAGCAGAACCGCGTCGTCAATTGCAGAGGCTTGAATTTCGAAATCGAACGCCTGGCACAGACGTTTACGTAGGGCGAGACCGAGCCCGCGATTGACCCGCATACCCCACGGCGAATGGATAACGATCTGAGTGCCACCCAGGCCATCAAAGAAGCGTTCCACTATAAGCGTACGCTCATCGGGAAGCGCCCCTAGCGCGGCCAGTCCACGGCGAAGATACGCAACGGCCTGCGCTGAGGCCTCTGCAGTGAGGCCGCATTCAGACTGCAGCCAGTTGGCAGCATGCTCATCGTTGCCGGCTTCAATGAACCTGCCGACTGTCTGACGCAAATCATTTAACTCCGCCGATAAGGCTGGGGAACGTCCTGCTGCTTCGGTGAGCCAAAATGGAAGGCTGGGCGACATGCCGGGCGCAGCTTCCACCAGGAAGCGATTGCGCGATATGCCCAGCACTCGCCACGGCATCGAGCCGAGCGAAAAAATGTCGCCACGAGACGATTCTTGTGCGAAATCCTCTTCGACGTCGCCAATCTTGCGGCCTTCCGAGGCGATGACAACGTCAAGATTACCGCTTTCGGGAATCGTACCGCCGGAGGTAATAAGCGCCAATCGGGCTCCGCGCCGAGGGCGCACGAGCCCGTTTCTCTGATCGTAGAAAATCTTGGGACTGGCGCCTTGAATGCGCTCGGGCAGCTGGGTTGCCATCTCGCTGAGCAAGCGACGTAACGCTTGAAGATCCAGCGCGGCGAAATTTTCCACCGAACGCAGAATCTTCAACAACTCGCTCTCGCTAATTTCGTTTTCGTCGCATGCCAGCGCGATAATCTGCTGGGCGGCGACGTCTGCGCAGCCTCTGGGAATTTCGATCTCATCCAGCCGACCTTTTCGCATTGCCCGAACGGCCGCGGCGCATTCAAGCAGGTCATCCAGCGTGAGGACAAAAAAGCGGCCCTTCGGCAGGCCGCCGAGATAATGACCCGAGCGGCCAATCCGCTGCACCGCAGCAGCTATGGATTTTGGCGAATCAACCTGGCAAACCAAGTCAACCGCTCCCACGTCGATCCCGAGTTCCAATGAGGACGTCGCGACGATTGCTTTGAGCTTGCCATGCTTGAGACGCTGCTCAGCCTGCAGCCGCTCGCTCCGGGCCAAACTGCCGTGATGGGCCATCACTGCGTCGGCGCCAACCCGCTTTTGCAAGGCAAGTGCAATCCGTTCCGCCCAGCGCCGGCTGAGCGTGAACACAAGAGTGGTCCGATGCTCCCGGATGAGACTGGCAAGCGCGTCGTACATCGCTTCCCAGTGCTGATGGGTCGCGAGGGAACCAAGTTCGGGTCCCGGCGCGATGATCTGCAGATCAAGCTGCCGAGGACCTTTGTCAGCCCGGACCACGGAGACTTGGCGGGCTTGCCTGGTGCCGTCATCGCCCACATCGGCGCCGGCCAAGAAGCCTGCCAGCGCGTCGACTGGATTGAGAGTCGCGGATAGACCAATCCGGATCGGGCGAGTGGAGCCCGTATGACAGACTAAGCGGTCGAGCCGCTCCAGTGTTAACATCAGATGGGCACCGCGCTTGTTTCCTGCGATCGCATGTAATTCGTCGACGATTACCTGTCGGACGGAGCGCAGTTTCTCCCGAAAGCGCATCGAGCTTAGCAGAATGAATAGCGATTCCGGCGTCGTTACGAGGATATGGGGCGCTCGCCTAAGCATAGCCGCGCGCTCTGCCGCGGGTGTGTCGCCGGTCCGCAGTCCGACACGAATCGATGCAAGATTTAGCCCTAGCTCAAGCGCAAACTCCCGAACGCCAGCAAGCGGTTCTTCAAGATTAATTCGAATGTCGTTAGCCAGCGCCTTCAGGGGTGAAACATATAGAACAGAAATCTCATCGGACAGCTCCCGCTGTTCGGCCTTAATCACGAGGCGATTTATCGCCCACATGAAAGCGGCAAGGGTCTTACCGCTGCCGGTCGGCGCACACAATAAGACCGCGTGACCGGCGCCTTTTTTCTGGGCTTCTCCAATGACAGGCCATCCGAGTTCCTGGACACAAGACGGTGCACCGAATCGCCGGGCGAACCAATTCCGGACTGCCGGATGAAATGCTTGGAGGGTCGAAGTCACAGCGGTGAAATGTAGCGCGCAGCCAGCCGGAACGTTGCGTGCGCGGACCCTGAGGCGTCACTGGCCATTAGCCGCGAATTTCAAACTCGATTTCGAACGATAGCAAAAACTCTCGAGTATCAGTGATGCAACAGGTAATTGAAAGAATAGCTTGACCTAATGGTAGCCGCAAAGTACGGCCCGTTGGTTGTTTAGCCAAATAGGCGCGGCTTTTGCTGCGCAACTACAAGCTTGAGGCGCAAAAGTCCGGTGACGACCTGATACATACTAAATAATAAACCCAGTATACCTAATCGGTCAGTTCCTAGCGGACAGTGCCCGATTGGTTACGTCATCATCACGTGGGAGTTAACGCGTCGATAGTTAATCAGGAGGATCCAAATGTCGCCAAAGGGCTTAGTTTCACTCTTACTTGCTCTGAGTCTTTCAATTGGCACCGCGGCTTGCTCAGATACCGCACTCGGGGCTGGGGCGGGTGCTGGCGGCGGTGCCCTGGTCGGATCTACAGTGGGCCACCCGTGGTTGGGAGCGCTTCTAGGCGGCACGGGCGGCGCCATCGTCGGGCATGAGATTGGCGAACAGAAGAACAAAGGTGACTAGATTGCGAATTGTCCCGCAACTCCGGTGCAATGTGCGTCTCTTTTTTGGACGCGGCGACCTAATGCGCCGGACTCGTTCTATCTAGAAGCGTCTAAAGCCCGTGAGCAAATTTTACGCTCACGGGCGAGCGTAAAAACCCTCCCGTTCCTTGGCGCAGCACCAGTGCTGGGAGATAGAAAGAACCCTCGAGCTGAACGATTTTGTTTGCCGCTGAAGCGGTTTGGTCACCTCTGCCATTTCAGCGCGCCCGTGTGGCTTTAGGCGACAAGATTCTGCTACCGCCCGCCGTACGGGAGAAAAGTGTCTTGAACGGCCAAAGGTACTCGAACATATACGCTAGGAGCTGCAGAGGAGAGCCCGTACAATCGCGGCAGATTCGCTCGCTTCCGAAACTCGCGGGAGCGACGGAAAATCGCTGATCGAGGATTTGGCGATGACACACTCCGAGGCCGCTCAACTTCCTGACAACCATGGACATGCCACAGACCCTGTCTGCGGTATGAGAGTCCGCGCTGACAGGGTTTCGCGCTTTCACAGATATGAAGGTCGAATTTTTTACTTCTGTAGCCAGAGGTGCCTGGACAAGTTTACGCAGGCGCCCGGCAAATACGTTGCGGAGACCGACAGTCCAGCACAAACGACCACTGTGGCTGGTCCATCAGCATCGATTCCTGCCACTGAATATACCTGCTCAATGCATCCGGAGGTGACGCGACACGCCCCGGGAAGCTGTCCGATCTGTGGCATGGCGTTGGAAACTCGAACGCCATCTGCAGCCATCGATGACGTTGAGCTGAGGGACATGACCCGGAGATTCCTGCTCGGAGCAATTCTCAGTGTTCCAGTCGTTCTCCTGGCGATGCTGCCCGAACGTCTATGGTTACCCCTGCTGTCACCGCACAGCGCAACCTGGGTCCAGTTTATTTTCGCGACGCCCGTCGTGACCTGGGCCGGTTGGCCATTTTTTGCGCGCGGATACGAGTCGATTCGCAGCCGTCGACTGAACATGTTTACGCTTATTTCGTTAGGAGTCGGAATAGCGTTTGCTTTCAGCCTTTTGGCCCTGTTGAGGCCGGACCTTTTGCGTGGCTTGACTGGCGATCCCCACCAGCAGCCGCCCACTTACTTCGAGGCGGCCGCGCTAATTACCGTACTTGTGTTGCTCGGACAGGTGCTGGAGCTCCGAGCGCGCAGCAAGACAACCGGCGCGATCAGAGCTCTGCTTGAGCTCACGCCCCGTACGGCGCGGCTTATCCAGCCTGATGGCACGGACCACGATGTTCCGCTCGAGACAATAAAGCCAGGCGATCGGCTACGCATAAGGCCGGGTGAGAAAGTTCCGGTTGATGGCGTGGTAATGGAAGGTTCGAGCAGTGTCGATGAATCCATGATAACCGGCGAATCGATGCCGATTGTGAAAAATCCCGGTGACAAAGTCATTGGGGCTACCGTGAACCTTGCTGGCAGCTTCGTAATGGAGGCAAAACACGTCGGGGCGGATTCTTTGCTAGCCCGAATCGTGCAAATGGTGAGCGAGGCTCAACGCAGTCGCGCTCCCATTCAGCATCTGGCCGATAGGGTCTCGCAATGGTTTGTGCCGGCTGTGATCCTCATCGCCCTCATCACTTTTACAGCTTGGTTGCTGGCCGGGGACAGCCTTGGCGTTGCAGTCGTTAACGCCGTTTCTGTTCTGATAATCGCCTGCCCATGCGCCTTAGGGTTGGCTACACCGATGGCGATCATGGTCGGCACCGGCCGTGGCGCTAGTGCTGGAGTCCTTATCAAGAACGGCTCAGCTCTAGAGATGATGGAAAAAGTGGATACACTGGTGGTCGACAAGACCGGAACGCTCACCGAAGGGCGGCCTCGGCTCGTCAGAATCGTAGCGCATCCGCCATGGGAAGAATCTGCTGTGCTACAGATCGCTGCGACACTGGAACGTGGAAGTGAACATCCAATCGCAGCGGCACTGATTTCGGCCGCGCAAGCCGCGGGCCTCAAGCCAGCAGAAGCGACCGAATTTCGCGCCGTTTCAGGAGAAGGTCTTAGCGGTTTGATTGGCGATTGTGAGGTCGCATTAGGGAGTCGCAGATTGTTGGCGAAGCTCGGGATCGAACCTGAAGAGCTCGGAGTAAAGGCCGAACAGCTGGCATCCGAAGGGCAGACGGTAATGCTCTTGGCCGTCAACCGCAAACCCGCCGCTCTCTTCAGCGTTGCCGACCCTATCAAGCCTTCCAGCCTGGAAGCCATCAAGCGACTCCACGCAGATGGTATCCGGATCATCATGCTCACCGGCGACAACAAGACGACAGCGCAAGTGATTGCCGCCAAGCTCGGGCTTACAGAGGTCCATGCTGAGATGATGCCGGAGGAGAAAGCTACCGAGATCGTCCGCCTGCGGCAACAGGGCCGAATTGTCGCTATGGCCGGTGATGGGATAAACGATGCCCTTGCGATGGCTCATGCCCACGTCGCAATAGCAATGGGGACCGGGACGGATGTGGCTATGGAGACCGCAGCGATTACACTGGTGAAGGGTGACTTGCGCGGCATTGTCAAAGCTCGATTACTAAGCCGCGCCACGATGCGAAATGTGAGGCAAAACTTATTTTTCGCCTTCGCCTACAACGCGCTCGGGATCCCGGTTGCGGCGGGGCTGTTGTACCCGTGGCTCGGTATTACGCTCAGTCCGATCATAGCCAGCGCCGCGATGGCGATGAGTTCCGTATCAGTCGTTAGCAATGCGCTCAGGCTTCGACACATCCCAATCTAACGGACTTCATCATGACGTGTCGCCAGCACTAGTTCCAATTTCCTCGGTTTTCCAAGCACTTTTGCAGCATTTGGCGGCCGAGTATAATTTTGGCGGCCGCAAGATGAGGCTGTCACTTCTGTTAGGTGCATGTCGGCGTTGAGAACACCCCCGGTCAGAATCGTACCGTTGGGCGGATTGGGGGAAATCGGGCTCAATTTGCTAGTGATTGAGTGCGCACAGCACGCGATCATCATTGACGCGGGAGTCATGTTCCCCGAAGAGCGGGGATTCGGTTTTGGCCGCTTGCTGCCTGATTTAAGCTATCTGGAGCACTCAAGACTCCAGATAGATGCTATTATCCTCACACATGGCCATGATGATCATATCGGGGCTCTCCCCTATCTGCTTAGAAAGTTTCACGTTCCGGTCTATGGGACTGAGCTGACGCTAGCGTTTGTCCGTCGTGCGTTGAGCGAGGAGGGACCGGTCGGAGTTGACCTGCGCCCTTTACGACCGCCAATGCTGTCGCAATTGGGCCCCTTTGGCGTCGAACCGCTGCGCGTCACCCACTCGACGCCAGATTCTATCGGGTTAGCAATTCGAACCCCAGCAGGGCTGATCGTTCACACAGGCGATTTCAAAATCGATCCGGCGCCAATTGATGGAATTCAGTTCGATACTGAACGCTTTTCCCAGCTAGGTGCAGAGGGTGTGGATCTGCTCCTGTCGGATTCAACCAACGCCGAGCTGGAAGGCCGCAGCGGCTCCGAGAGCTCGTTGAAGTCTGTTCTCAGCACTTTGATTGGGCGAACACCACGTCGATTCTTTTTATCCTGTTTCTCCTCGCATTTGCATCGGATTCGGCAGCTGGCGGAAGCAGCTCATGAGGCTGGACGCTACGTGGTTCCGCTAGGACGCCGAATGGCGGAGAGTGTTCGATTGGGGCTTGAAACGGGACAGCTAAACGTGGCCCGCAATACCTTCATCGACCGCGCTGAGGCAGAATTCGTTGAGCCGCGACGTCTCGCTTTTCTGACGAGCGGCAGCCAGGGCGAACCGCTGTCAGCCTTGGCCAAGCTCGCTAACGATACTCAGCCCCAGGTACACATCGAAGAGGGTGATACGGTCGTCCTATCGTCGAGGTTTATTCCGGGCAACGAGCGGACTATTCATTCGGTTATCAATTCACTGTGCAAGCGTGGCGCTGAAGTTCTCTATGAGCCGCTGGCCCCGGTTCATGTGTCCGGTCATGCCAGGCGCGACGAACTGCGTGAAATGATCCACATGGTTCGACCCCGGCATTTTGTACCGATTCACGGCGAGTATCGGCATCTAGCGTTGCACCGCGCGCTTGCCATCCGCAGCGGTGTGGCGGAGCGTGATTGCTTCCTGCTTGAGGATGGCGACACGCTTGTGATGGCCGACGGTAAGGTTCGTCGTGGAGCTTCAGTGGCAACGGGCCGAGTCATCGAAGATGGCGAAGAATTTGCCGATCCTGGTCTGCTCAGAGAACGGCGCGCGCTCGCCCAGAAAGGCACGGTAATCGCCATCGTGGCGGTCTCCATGCGCACGGGCAAGATTGTCACGGGGCCGCATTTGCTCTCACGAGGCGTCATCTCAGGCGATGGCACTTCTTCGCACATGACGCGTGCTCGGGGAGAAGTTTTGGCCCGATTGAAGATACTCGATGCGCATGGACGCACTGATGGAACGCAGATTCGGGAGGAGATGGTACGAACGCTGCGTCGCTACTTCAGCACTTCAATCGGCAAGCGACCGATTATTCTTCCCTATGTAATGGAGGTCTGAACGCCGTCCCGCAAGAGGTTGCAGCTCGACCAGACGTCGCCCATGCACTCCGACTATTCTGTTCCGGTCCAACGGACCGGGGTCATTCACGATGTACGTCGTAACAGGATGACCCATGAACTCGCGGCGCTCGGACTAGTTGCCTTTTCAATTTACATCTTTATTAGCCTTGTCTCTCTGGATGCCGGGCGGGACCCGAACCTCGGAGGTCCGTTGGGCAGCCTGCTGGCTGGAACGTTGGAATGGTTGTTCGGTTTTCAAGCTTACATGCTAGCGGCCTTGATAGCTTGTTTGGCGTGGCCGGTGTGGGTCGAGATGCCTTTGTGCACGTTACTGCGTGAAACGGCAGGTGGCATCTTGTTGCTGCTTTCCCTGGTCGTGGCGGCTGGTTTCTGGACCATTGGAAGCGTGGCGCCGGGTGGCGCTGCGGGGGCAGCAATAGCTGGTGCGTTGCGGTCGCGCTTGGATTTCGGGGGCGGTTATCTGGTTGTGATGCTGGCGCTCGTCGGTGCACTTGCCCTAATTGCCGGTCGCGCACCAACTGAACTGGCGGCAGCATTGGCTGAGCTTGCGTCAAAACGCCCGCGCAAGGGCGACCCTCCGGAAGTCCATCGTTCCCAGGCAAACACCAGCGCTGGTCCGGACCCGACGCCGTTGTCGTCAGGCTGGCAGAGTAGCCGGATACTAACTCCAGTCGAGAACTCGGCAACATCCACTGCCCAAACACAACCACGCCCCCTGGCGGCGCACGAGAGCCACAAACTGCCGCCGCTGGATTTGCTCGACGAGCCACCACTGGAACATGCGAAATTCGACGAGACAGCTCTCCAGCAAAGTGCACAGTTGTTGGAGCAGAAGCTCAGCGGCTTTGGTGTACAGGGCCATGTCGTGGAGGTTCAGCCGGGTCCGGTTGTAACCATGTACAAAGTACAACCTGGGGAGGGTGTCAAAGTCAGCCAGATTGTTAATTTGGCCGACGATCTTTCACTCGCGCTGCGCGCCGCCACTGTGCGCATTCTGGCACCTGTCCCGGGCGAGGCCGTTGTCGGCATTGAGGTCCCCAATCGGCGGCGCGAAAAAGTGTACCTGCGCGAAATCCTTGAAGCTCAGGAGTATAAGCAGTCGCCGAGCCGACTGGCCATTGCGCTCGGTAAGGACATCGCGGGCACGCCGGTGGCAGCCGACCTGGCATTGATGCCTCATCTGCTGATCGCGGGGGCAACGGGCAGTGGTAAGTCGGTATCGATCCACACCATGATCGCTTCGATTCTTTTCAAAGCCACTGCCGATGAGGTCCGCTTTATTCTGATCGATCCCAAGATGTTGGAATTGTCGGTCTACGAGGGTATCCCGCATCTCCTGGTGCCGGTGGTGGTCGATCCCGAAAAGGCGGCGGCGGCGCTGGTTTGGGCGACCGGGGAAATGGAAACGCGTTACAGGCTGATGCGAGAACTCGGTGTCCGCAACATTGACGGTTACAATCGTCTCATTGGGCAAAACGGCGAGCTAGTCGAATTAAGGCGCGGAACGTCTACCGAAAATTCTAACGACAGCCCGGAATGGGTCGATACACCGGTCAAACACCGTCGCCTTCCGAAGATCGTTATAGTGATTGATGAGCTGGCCGATCTGCTGCTTAGCGAAGGAAAGACGGTCGAACGCGATATCACCAGACTTGCCCAAAAGGCCCGGGCTGCCGGGATTCACCTGATATTGGCGACTCAACGACCCTCGGTAGATGTGATCACGGGGCTAATTAAGGCAAATTTGCCGGCACGGATATCACTGCAGGTAACCTCACGCGTGGACTCCCGCACCATTCTTGATTCAATTGGCGCGGAGCGTCTGCTCGGGGCCGGTGATATGCTGTTCTTGCCGCCTGGAACGGCTAAGCTCCGTCGTCTGCACGGTCCCTTTGTCTCTGAGGCGGAAATCCGACGAGTCTGTGACTTTCTCAGGGCCCAAGGCGCCCCTGATTACCGCATGGAAATCCTTGAGACCCCGACGCGTCCCGAGGGCGATGGTTTGCGAGCCGCGGATGAACGCGACGAGCTCTATGATCAGGCTCTGCAGATAGTGCTCGAAAGCGGACAAGCCTCGATCTCAATGATTCAGCGCAGGCTCCGAATCGGATATAACCGCTCGGCGAGGATCGTTGAACAAATGGAACGGGATGGCATCGTGACGCCCCCGGATGGCGCGCGGCCACGCGAGCTCCGAATTCGAGGCGCTAATTGACCTACTTATTTCCACCTAAAGCATTTTTCAAAAGCAGGCCGCGGAGCCTCAGACTGTGCGTAACCGGCGTCATCTGGATCGTGATCAACGCCCACCCACGTCTACTGCTCACGCCGGCGCTGGCCGCGATGCGACCCAACGGTGAGACAATTACTCTCAATCGGATGCTCGAACGTCTACAGCGACATTATCAGGAAACCCAATCGTTCGTGGCGAAATTTGACGAGGACATCAGCCGACCCGGAGCGGCACCAGTTACTCGAAGCGGGACAATCTACTACCAGAAGCCGGGAAGGTTACGCTGGGAGTTTGACGGTCCACAGCCAGAGACGATTGTCAGTGACGGTCACACGATTTACGACTATGACCCCGGGCTCAACCAGGTGGTTGAGACCCCCGTGGAGCAGGCAGTTCACAGCCAGGCGGCCGTTGCGTTCCTCTTGGGAGCCGGTGACCTCAAGCGTGACTTTGTCGCCGATGGCATCGCGGATTCGAACTCTGCAAGCGGGCTTGTCCGGCTCAATCTGACACCCAAGAGAGGAGCTGAAAAAATTGAAGCCGGAATCGATCCCAGGTCCGCCGATATCGTAACCCTCTCGATTACCGACGTAATGGGAAATCGGACCACTTTCAGGTTCAGCAATATCGAGCTCAACCGGCCGATACCGGCGTCACGATTCACTTTTACGCCCCCGGATGGCGCGGACATTGTCAGCGGCGGACAATCCGTTGAATGAGCGTCGTTTCGCGATTCGAAGCACCAAACTTGTTGTCTCAAATGAGGTCACCGATTGCACGACTCCGGTCGTGCGAGTAGACGTATAGACCCCGGGAAAACTCCGCGGACCTGGTTAAAATGGAAACAGTTCACCTGCTGACGCTGGGATGCCCTAAGAATCTAGTTGACAGCGAGTTAATGCTGGGGGCGCTTACCGAGGCAGGCTACGAGATAACAACCGATCCATCCAGCGCGCAGGTGTTGATTGTGAATACCTGCGCCTTTATCGAGGCGGCCAAGAAGGAATCGATTTCGGCTATTTTGGAAGCGGCCGAGCTCAAGGCTAAAGCTCCGGGACGACGCCTGGTGGTCACCGGATGTATGGCGCAGCGGTACGGTGCTGAACTGCGGCAGGAGATGCCTGAAATTGACATCCTGGTCGGCACGGGGAATTTTCTGGACCTTCCCAAGCTGCTGCGTCGAACGGAGTCGGCAAGCTCATCTTCAGCCAGAGGTGGGCTCCGAGAACCAGTTCCTTCCTCCGGCGCGGCCCACCTGTTGCCGTATCGAGGAGCAACCCGCGTAATTACGGGCAACTTCTTTTCCTCCTACTTGAAAGTCTCGGAAGGGTGCAATCATCAGTGTGCCTTTTGCATCATTCCGAAAATCCGGGGGGTGCACGAGAGCCGACCGCTCGCGGATCTGGTCGAAGAAGCTCGGCGACTGGTCGATGGGGGGATGCGAGAGCTTAATCTGGTCGCTCAGGATCTAACCGCATATGGCCGCGATCTGGTGCCGCGAAGCTCGCTGGCTCAACTGCTGTTCGCCTTAAACGAGCTTGAAAATCTTAAATGGATTCGGTTGCTTTACTGTTATCCCAACTTCATCACAGATGAGCTGCTGACCGCTGTCGCGCAATTGCCCAAGGTGGTCAAATATATTGATATGCCCCTGCAGCACGCCGATGATGAGATTCTCCGTGCGATGCGCAGAGAGCGTTCCGTCGACGCCGTCCGCAGACTGCTTGATCGCATACGGCGTCGGATTCCCAATGTTGCCCTTCGTACTTCCTTCATCGTGGGCTTTCCGGGCGAGACCGAGCAGGCGTTCGAACGGCTGCTAAATTTTGTCGCTGAGCAGCGATTTGACCACGTTGGTGTGTTCACATACTCGAGGGAAGAGGGAACCGAGGCTTACGATTTCGCCGGTCAGGTCCCCGAAGCCGAAAAGCGGCGGCGCCGACGCCAATTGATGCAACTTCAGGCCGGAATCTCGGCGAGGCGGAATCAAAGCTTTCTCGGCAAGGAAATCGAGGTTCTGGTTGAATCGGAGATCGTTGGTCGTCGCCAGCGCAAGCAGGGCCGAGCCTGGTGGCAGGCTCCTGAAATTGACGGAGCAGTGCTGTTACAAGGCGCCGCTGAACCCGGCGAGTTCATTCGGGCGCGAGTCAAACGGACCTTCACCTATGACCTTTTGGCGGAGACATTGGACCCAGATCATTTGAGAGGTGCGAGCAATGGCAAATCACGCAATGGCGGCAAACCGCAGGAATTTCATGGCCGACCTCCGGCAGCAGTTGCTCGATATGAGAGCTAAATTGCTCCAAGAGATGGACTTGGAAGCAAAGGCCGAGCGTGAAGGTAATAAAGACGAGGGTCTCGACACGTATGACCTGGCATCAGAGGAACGCGACCGCGAAATCAGCTTCATCCTGTCCGATCGCGAACACAGCAAGATCAAAAATATCGACGACGCCCTGGAGCGGATGGATGAGGGAAGTTACGGAGTCTGCGACAGTTGCGGACTGGAAATAGCGGAAGAACGTCTGACTGCAATGCCGTTCACCCGGCTCTGCCGCGATTGCCAGCAGGAACATGAGCGCGAGGCCCGCTCCCAAAAACGCGTTGAAGATGAGCGCAACGTATATCGCAAGCTGGGCTCGACTGATGCAGATGAGGAAAGCATATAGTGCCATACGTGCGCACCCAAAAGTATTCGTCTGCAAACCAGCTTTACCGCTAAAGGCGGAGTAGGCATGCTGAAGGGAGAGCAACTGAAACGCTAGTGCGACCGCTCGGCCGAGCGGTCCAAGTCGACAGGTATCAATGAGAGTTTTCTGGGACGCTGATTTCGGGGAGCCGGGTGGGCCTTCGCGGGTGGAGGACGAGGCGCGGATCCGCAGCAACCTGTCCGCAGTCCGCGCCCTTATCGCCTGGGTCAGCGCCCGTGGCGGAGTTGGCAAGAGCGCACTGCTTGCCAATATCGCTGCGGTCCTGGCTTTGGCTGGGCGCAAGATTGCCATTGTCGACGCTGATCTTAATTCTCCCAGCATCATGCCGATGTTGGGCATGAAAGCGGGCAGACGGGGTGCAATCGGCGACGAACTCGAGCCAGCCGCTGGTCCGCTAGGTTTGCGAATTGTGAGCAGCGAATTTCTTCCCGAGGGCGACCTGCCGATTAGCTTCGCTGATATAGATGAAGGCCCAACCTTGCCACAAAACGGCTCCCGTCCCAAGGAGTGCAGCTACTTAGCCGCAATGCGTCGCCTACTAGGGCGTACCCGATTCGGAGCGGTCGATCTAATCTTCGTCGACCTGGCGCCCGGTACCGAGCAAATTTACCGAATGCTTAAAATAGCGCCGCAAACCAAGCTGCTATTCAGCAGCCATCCCTCAGAGCTCTCGGCACGGGCAACTCGTGCAGCTATCGAGATTGCGCAGCAATTCCCTGATTCAGTGCTCGGCGTTATCGAAAATATGGCCGGCTTCAACTGTGACTCGTGTCATCGAGTGCGGCCTCTAATGCCGTACGGGTCTCTCGGCGCCCATGCGCGTGAAGTGGGGATCCCGGTACTGGAACGCCTCCCGTTCGACCCCCGTTTCGCCGAAAGTTGTGAGCGAGGCGTCATTTTTGTCCGCGAGTACCCGCAAACACCTATGGGTAAACAGCTGGTAGCACTTGCTCACGCGATCGACAAGGCAGCCAGCAACGCGCAGGCTGGAGTAGCGACTTCAGCTTGAGTTTTCTACTCTTGTTGCGTCATCACTGTGATTGTCCCCGCGAGGACTGTGCTCCGGTCCCACCCTACAGGAGAATTCATACATTCCGGCACCGCGTAGATCGCCTAGCTTAAATTCGGCAAACCCTAACGTGGTATGGAGGCGTGTCTGGTCTGGGCCTGGTCGCGAGAGCATTACGAAGATTCCTGGTTTCCCCTCGATGGTCAGCCGCGCGCCCGCAGGACCTGCTAGATAAGCTTCAACGCGCTCGGGTGGGGCAGCGGGCGACGAATGCTGAACCCTGATTTCATTGAGCTCGCAAGTGCTCCACTGTCCATTGCGAGAAACCCGCGCAAGCCGATGGTATCGTCCATCGTCGAGCTGGAGCTCACGCGCCTCACAAATCTCATGCCCAGCCGGTCCCCGGAATTTAGACCAAAGCATCTCTCGTCTCACGAACTTCTGGGAACCCAAGCCCGTGAACGATCCACCCAGACGGAAGTCTGCATCCAGGCGGCGCCGACAGCCGCCCAGTTGAACGAACCCCTGCAACCGGCCATATACAGCGCGCGGAGCAACCGCGAGCTCAGGTTCGCGGCCGTACGATTGGACAGGGCGGGCGGTCATTAACGAATCGTCGAGCTCCGGGAGTTCTTCGCTGAAAAATATCATACGTTCCTCGAACTCCAGCGTTGCCTCGAGCTCAACAGTTGGGTCGATCCGACTATGTGCGAGCGCGTCTTCAACGCTCAGATAGGCTTTTCCATCGTCGACAATGACCGCGGGTCCACGGAAAAGCAGCTTGCCATTGAGCCTGGCGTTCAGGCTCAGCGGTCCCAGCGAAAGGAGCTCTCCGATACGCTCAACCTGACCTTCGGCCGTGAAGAGCGCGACCCGGGAACCGTCGAATAAAATCATGATTCGTCCGCCGGCGGCGCCGGGTCCGAAGTCAAAGCTTACCATGCCACCGAGCGCCGCTGCGGGATCGTAAAATTCGACGCCAACGCGCGAAGGCGGCACCTTTAGACTGTCCACTTTCGGCGATGTCGGCGTCCGGCGCACTATATAGATGGGAACTTGCGATACCCCGCCACGTTGTCTGCCTGACCCCCGGTTTGTAGCAAAGGTCTCGGTAACCGCATCGATCGCACGTTCACGCAGCTCGCCCGGCAGTCGCAGGGTAACCGCCAGTTCCAGTTGAAGCGCGTCGACGCGACCCCCCGCAGCGATTGCCGCGAGTCGGCGAAGGGCGGGGGATTTGGAACCGGCATGACGCGGGGTGAAACCCTGCAGAAGATTGTGTGCGGCCGCGCCAGGATAACGAAGCCCAAAGGTCGGGTGAATCCCCGCACGGTGCAGCCGCGCCGCCAGTGCACTCACCGGCCCCCGAATGAACCCCTCATCAGCAGTTACATAAGCGCCTGGCAGGGGACGGAGCATGCCCCCCATCTGCTTCATGCCAAGTCCCAGATCCACGCGCGGTTCGATTATATTCCAGCCGTGGATAACCAGCACGGTTGCACGTCCCGCGTGCTCGATTATGGCGATGAGCTGATCGGCTATCAGCTCCAGGAGCCAGGGGGCGCGCTGGCTGAGCTGGGACAGGCGATTACAATCAAGTTCATTGCGGTCCATTCCCGCGTTGATTAACGCTCGCGCGCTGAGGCGCCACGCGAGCTCGCGAGTGATAGTGGCCGTTCCTAGGTCGTTGACTTTTGGATGGAGGACCGCTCGAGTCGCAGGTCCTGCTCGCCCGCCATGCGGAGCGATCAACAAAATTGGCGCGCGACCTTCAACGATCTCTAGCCACGATTCGGCCATCGCCCTCTCGATTCAGGTGCCGCGCTGTGTGTCTGCGCGGCTGTGAACCGCGGAGAGCCACTCGGGCCGGAAATGAAGAAGGAAAGACGTGGCGAAGTAATAAACCACGAAGGCAAGTGAGGCCGAAAGCAATAGGGGATTGTACGAGGGCGCCGCTGGTAGCATCAAAGCGGTTACTACCGCCCAAACGAACCCCAAGGTGAGGGTTAAACCTCGTAGTGGCTGAGTTCGATTGGGGTAGATAAATTTAATCGGCATGAACGCCATTACAGCCAAGAAGCACAGGACGATATAGTTGGCCAGCCGCGGCCATTGCAGGCAAAACAGATAGAACGCCACGATATTCCAGTATGAAGGAAAGCCGCGAAAATAATGATCGGCTGTCTTGGCATCTGTTCGGCAAAAGGCATACGCACTGGCCACCATGATCAGCGAGCCGACCGTCAAACCGATGAGGTCTTCGACCATGATTCCAGCTCGTAGCATGAAAAAAACCGGTACCGCGACGTAATTCAAATAGTCAAGAATATTGTCCAGCAAGTTGCCGTCGAAGCATGGTAATCGAGCCGCTACCGCCAAGCGACGGGCTAAGGGACCGTCGGTACAATCAACGAAAAGTGCAACGGCCATCGCGATGAGCGCGCTGTGGAAATCCTCGAGCGCGATCCGATCAAGGGCAATGAGACTCGTGATGGCGCCGATCGCCGTATAGAGATGCACGGTCCATGCGCAGTAGTGGAGCGCCCCCTCGGTACGCATCGTGGATCGTTATGAAGTCGAATCCTTCCTCTCCCGCAGCCCGAAATGCGCTTCGAGGACCGTCATGAAAGGTCCGCACGCGCGCCGGCTCTTGACGTGTGCCATGGCTTCGTCCAACGACATGCCAGCGTTGGCATGGAGCCATGCGATAGCCAGCGTGGGGGCCCGGTTAAGCCCTGCGTTGCAATGTAAATAGACCCGCTCCCCGGTTCCTAGCAATTCTTCCAATGATCGCAACGCCTCACCGAGCCGTGCGGCCATATCATCGGAGCTGCCATCGCGGATCGGTGTTCGAACTAGTTTGATCTGATGTTGGCTACAGGCCACCTGCAAGCTGTCCACGTCGATGCCATTGATTCGTAAGTCTTCATCGTCCTGGAGATTTTGGATAGCAGTTATGCCGAACCGCTCCTTGAGCCAGGAAATGTCGCAAATACGCGGGTACTCGCCTACCAGGAGCGAATCAGTGATCGTGCTTACAGATGGCCGTGCATTGCCGCGCGTCGGACGTGCTTCTTCGTAAGCTCTTCGCGTAAACCAGTCCATTCAGCAGCATCATATCTTGCCGGCGCCAGAGCTAAAAGCATCACTGTCGCATGCTGGCCCGTGAAAAGACGCGGCAAATTATGATACACAAGGTGCCGGAGCTTCGTATACAGTCCGATAAGTATGGCGGATCAATCAGCCAGCAAGATGACGCTGCAGAGCTCGCTTTGCCCAGGAGGTATCAAGTGGCTAATACAGTAGGGGCGGGACAGTATACCTACGAGTTGATCGAAAGATGGGGTACCTTGCCTTCTGGCTGGACCTTCGGTCCTGTCAGTGCGGTCGCAACCGATTCACAGGATCGAGTCTATGCGTTTCAGCGCAAAGATCCGCCCGTGCTGATCTTCGACCGGCTGGGGAACTACCTGGGCTCCTGGGGCGAACACGCGATCACTGACCCACATGGCTTCTACATCAAGCATGACGTCGCTTACCTAACCGATCGCGATGACCACGTGGTGCTCAAATATACACTTGACGGCAAGCCATTAAGATTGATCGGAGAGCGCGGTAGACCTTCCGATACGGGATGCCAAACCGACGGTGGCCCGGTGCTGCGGGCTGCCGGACCCTTCAACAAGCCCACTGAAATGGTTCCCGGGCCCAACGGCGACCTGTACGTTACTGATGGTTATCGGAACTCGCGGGTTCATCGCTTCTCAGCCGATGGCCGACTAATCAGTTCCTGGGGTGAACCGGGCAAACAGGATCCTGGTCAATTCCATCTTCCGCACAGCCTTTGGATCGACGAACAAGGCACGATCTATGTCTGCGATCGCGAAAATAATCGAATTCAATTGTTCTCACTCGAAGGCCGGTACCTGGCTCAATGGCGTGACCTGGACCGTCCTGCGGATATCTATATTGACGCAAACGGGACTGTCTACGTCAGCGATCTCAAGCCTTCCGTAATCATAATGGACACCTCGGGTAACAAGATCGCACGATGGGAGTCACCCGTAGGCCACGGCTTATGGGTGGATTCGCGCGGCAACATATATTTGGCCGATGTGCCCGGTCACGCAATCCACAAATATCGCCGAAGGCGCGCTTAGGCGGTCGAACTGCACGAGGCTTGTTTGGCCCAGACGCTATTGTGGCCCAACGCGAGATCCTCAGCGCCGCTAAAATTCGAGCGTCGCAACAAGGGCAAGTGAAAGGAGATGACTATGACGGACGCCGAACTCGAAAAACGCGTCACCCGGCTCGAAGATATCGAAGCAATCAAACAACTCAAGGCACTTTACTGCGATATTTGCGATGACAACCACAACCCTGACCGAATCGTGAAAATCTTTACGGAAGACGGTATCTGGGAAGGTGGCGATTTCGGCAGGGCTGAAGGCCATGATGCCATTCGCAAACTCTTCGAAGGATTCGCCAATCTAATCAGTTTCTCGCAACACAATGTCTTCAATCCAAGGATCGAAGTTAACGGCAATCGCGCAACGGGCATATGGTATCTGCTCGGACCGTTTACATTTCGCCGGGATAATGGCGCCCGCTGGATTGCCGCGCGCTACGACGACGACTATGTCAAGGTAGGAGGCGTTTGGCTTTATAAGCATCTGCGCGCCACAATCCGAATGGTGGCTCCTTACGAAAAAGGATGGGCTAAATGACCGGGTCAGCCGACCCAATCGTTTTTGCTGGTTTGGAGTCACCAGCAAAAACTCCAACTCGGTCAGCCTCAGACCCTTATCATCTCAAAGAAGCCCAACGGGCCGGACTTGTAAATTAGAGAGGGCGGTTGCGCGCTCATCAGTTGTTGCGAGACAAAGCACCGTGTTCGCTTGTCCGTTTTCCTCCGCATGATGACGCTGCCGGAAGCCGGTTGATTTGATTGAGAAAATGACGGTTAGGAGCGGGTACGGAACCGTATGGAGCCGCGCCTGGGCGGGTTAAACAGGGCAGCTGCCGCTGTCCTGTTTAACCCCTGATGGCTATCAGTTCATCGCCTTCGCCCAGTTGAGTGCATCCTCGCCGGGGGCGTATCGCATTATGTTCTGCGACGGATTCCGGTTGACCAGAGGACGCAAATACATCGGATGTTTCATGCTGCGGACTTCATGCTCAATGGTAAACAAGACTTTTCCGGTCTCCGGATCCACGATGTCCTGAAAGCGATACTGGTGTTGGTCACTTTCCTGGAAAATTAACCCGCGTTCCTTTAGCCGGCGATGGGGACCCGAGAAATCGTTGATGTATATCGCCAAATGATGCTGATCGTAGGGCGGAATCGGGCGATCGGTTTCGCGGAAGAATAGATTCTGCCCATTTCCGGCGGTCACACAAGCGAACCGGCCTTGCCCATCCTCGAGCGTCGCAGCCTGAGCGCCCATGATCTGTGAATAGAAACGGGTAATGCCATCTGCAGTTCCAGGCGGCACCTCAAACTCCACATATGGCAGACCGAGTTGCATCGCGCCGAAGCGCTTGCTGGGGGGATACAGTCGAATGCGATTACCCCAGGGACAGGTCGCTTCGATATAACCGTCCCGTTCATGGCAGTCGAAGCGTGTGCCGGCCAGCGCTTCCCGTACCCGGTTGAGCCGCTGGGGCAGATCTTGATAGTCGGGAATAACCACGCCGACGTGACCGCGCACTACCTGCGGTTTGCCGGTCGGCAAATGAAACTGCTGGCGTCCGACATTGACCCACATATTCGCTGGTCCGGTCATCATGTAAGGGTCGCGGGTGAGTCCCAGAGCATTAATGTAAAATAAAGTCGCCTTTTCCTGGTCGGGTACGGTGACGTTGACGTGTTCAAGGGCAACAATGTTACCTAGATCTTCGGTGGTGCGGTCGTAGTTTCTTTTCTCGCGCATGGCCGTGAGCAACGCGCCACCGTCAATGCTTGCATCTCCGGTGATGCCACGCATGAGCATTGGTGCCGCCGGCCTCGGCCTGCTGCCCGCTGGTTGCCCATTAGCGGCCAATGCCTGCCCCTTATCGACGGATGTGGTTGCAGCGCTCTGGCTGGTGGAGATCGCCGCGTGGCCTTGACCATTCATGTCAGCGCCGATTTCGGCCATCTGCTGCGCGAACAGGTCATCTGAAATAATGCCCTTGCGATAAGCCTTGAGTAGCTGCTGCACCACGAATTCCTTGCTCGCCATAACGCTCCTCCAATAAGGCTCAAAGGTTTACAGATCTCGTATGCGCTCGTTGGGCCACCAAACGAACAGAACAATGGAGCTACTAATCAAGACTTGCCGCTGGCAGCCACCATTCTCAGTCGCCCTCAACTTGAAGTATGCGCTCGAAACTATCAAATAGCCAAGGCCCGGATGCGGCCGACTATATTGACCAGAACTATTCGCCCATTCGCGAAGGTTCAGCCTTTCGGCAGGCCCAGCACCCGCTCGCCGATAATATTGCGCTGGATTTCACTGGTCCCGGCCCCGATCGCCATGCCTCGAGCCGCCAGCATCCGGTATGACCACTTGCCTTCGTCGACGGCAAACGGTGCGCCGTACGACAATTGGCTATAGGCGCCAAGCAGTTCCATCGCGAATTTCTGTAGGTGCAAGTTGAGTTCAGTGTACGCGAGCTTTTCGATCGAGCTTTCGGGACCTGGCGGACGCCCCTTGAGGCGGCCCGTCAATTGGCGCAAACCAAAATAATGAAGAGCCGAGGCCTCGCAGGCGAACCGGGCCAGGGTTTGGCGCACATAGGCGTCGCCCAAAGTTATTGAACCATTCCGTCTAAGCTGCCGTGCAAGCGCCACCAGCTCATTGACGATCGGGGTCATGTCCCGAGCTCGACGCTCGTACATCAATGAGGTGAGCGCCACCTGCCATCCGTTATTCTTCGCCCCGACCAGATTTTTCTTGGGAACCCGGACGTCTTCGAAGAACATCTCGTTAAAACCCCGGTCACCGGTCATCTGCACCAGGGGGCGCACCGTCACGCCGGGACTGTGCATGTCAACCAGCAGATAGCTGATTCCTCGATGCTTGGGCGCAGCCGGGTCGGTGCGGACGAGTAAGAAGCACATGTCGGCATGATGTGCGTCAGAGGTCCATACTTTTTGGCCGTTGACCACGAAGTAATCGCCGTCTTCAACGGCCCGCGTCTGGAGCGAGGCCAGATCAGAACCAGAGCCGGGCTCAGAATAGCCCTGACACCAGATCTCTTCGGCAGCCAACATTTTCGGCAGGTAGCGGCGTCGCTGCTCCTCGGTGCCCCAGTGCATCAGGGTGGGGCCGACCAGCTCGATCCCCTGACTATTGACTAACTGCGGAGCACCGGCGCGGCTTAGCTCCTGCTGATAAATGTATTGCTGAGTGACGGTAGCATCGCGTCCGCCGTATTGCTTGGGGTAATGTATCGCGACCCAGCCAGCGGCGTGCATCTTCTTGTGCCACGCCAGCCGCTTTTCCCATCCCTCGCCCTCCTCGTTGGCGAAAAATTCGATCGCGAACGGATTTTTACGGTCTTCGGGCGGCAGATTGGCTTCGAGCCATTCACGCAGCTCGCGCCGAAACTGCTCGTCGGCTTCGCTAAATTTGAAGTCCATTTTGGCAACTTTCCATCACTCTGGTCAGTTATCTCACGCCTTGGTTACAAGACTTTTTCACTGCGGGCATCCTCAACTGCCCGCGACGACCGCACCCGCGGCAACGCCGCCGGTTCATAAGAAGCAGTGCAGGGCGGACCAGCCGCGAAAAAATGTGCGACCTGCTCCGGCCGGCTCCCCAAAAAAATAAGGCTCGAGGACCGCGTGCCGTAATCCCCCAAGTGTAGGCAGAGGGAGTTTGGCCGCCCGGAGCGCGGATCCAATTGTGTCGAATGGTCAGCAAGCAGGCGGTGCAGGACTTCGCGATGCGCGATCGGATCGCCGGCAAAATCGGCACGGCCGCAAAGCTCTTCAAAGTGTTTGCGTGACCGACTAATCCGCGGACATTCAAAATCGTCAACATCAAGGTTGGTCAGGAGGTGAAGACCTGGGGTCAGGCTGACGATTTCGATTTGGTTCTGTCGATTATAGGCGACAAAAGCTTCGTCACGTGAAGCGACCAGCAGATTGAATGGATTGTAGTCGCGACCATTCTGACCGGCCACAAACCGTATCGCCGCTCGCGCCGTTGGATAATGCAGAGCGTCGAGGCACAGCAAACCACGCGAGCGGAGATTGGGGTCATTCTCGGATGCGCCATTGCGCCGGTTGAGAAGGCCGGCGACAATTCCGTGCTCGTTCAAGCCCAGCCACGTACCGCTGGCGCGAAGGTCTTTGCCACCGACAATATGGGGTGATTCAGCCAGCGTGGTGGGGGGTAGGGCAGGGCGCGCCAGGTACTCATCGCGATTCGCGGCTACTATAATCGGGTAGTCCGCGAACGCCTTGAAGTAGATCGCCAATGTGCACATAGCACGAAATTGACCAAACACAGCCTCGGGATACAAGTCCCACCGAACAATCGGAAGTTCTTGCGCAGTCACATCTGCTATAATCCGCAATGTGCCCGAAGCCTATGATGTAATTCTCATCGGCGGCGGAGTAATCGGGAGCTCGACCGCGATGGCACTGGCCGAGCGCGGGCTCAAAGTGGCTGTGGTCGACATTGACCTAAGCGGCAGGCTGAGCTCGAGCGAGAAAAACGCCGGCGGCGTGCGTGCAACCTGGTGGCAGCCGGTAAATATCATCCTGTGCCGGGTTTCCATAGCGTATTATCGGTCGATCCGAAACCAAGTCGGTTTCCGCCAAAAAGGCTACCTTTGGCTTTATGATGAGCGGACCTGGGCCGGAGCATGTGCGCATCTCGGGTTGCAACGGTCGCTGGGGCAGCCCATCGAAGAGCTCACCCCCAGCATGGTGCATGCGAGGGTGCCTGAAATCGATAAGCTCGAAGGAATCGCCGGTGCGACCTTTTCGCCCGAAGACGGCCTGATCAACCCTAATCTGTTGAAAGAACACTATCGTTCGCGCTCGCGTGCCGCCGGGGCGATCTACCTGGACCGGGTCTACGTCCACGCCGCAGAGGTTGACTCGCACGGGGTCAGGCTCCAATGCTGGCAGGCTTCCTCCGCGCTGAGCGACGATGCGTTGACCAGGCTGATGAGCGAAGACGGTCCGGGTGAGCCACAGCTCGGAACCCTGTTCGAGCTGGCCGCCTCTGTCGTGGCAATCACTACGGGAGCGTGGTCGGACAATGCCTTGAGGTTGTTCGGCCTTCGCAACTTCACTGCACCCGTGCGGCGCCAGCTTTGCCTGGTGGACAATCGCCAAACCAACTTTGCCAACTATGGAATGATCGTCGACACTTCGGGCCTGTATTTTCACAACGAAGGTGCTCATATTCTGGCAGGCTACTCGCCACCCGACACCCCCCCGGGGCACAATTTCAACTACGACGGGGAGACGTTTTTTATCAGTGAGATCTGGCCACGAATGTTCGCGAGAATGAGCTGCTGTGAACGCCTGCGCCATATTACTGGGTGGGCGGGCCTTTACGAAATCAGCCCAGACCGTAGCGCGATTCTCGGACGGGCTGCGCCGCGCATCTTCGAAGCACACTCGTTCAGTGGACGCGGTGTTATGCAGTCATACGGTGCGGGCCAGGCACTGGCAGAGCTGATTGCCGAGGGCCGATATTGCCGATTCGATGCTTCGGCGCTCACGCGCGAGCGGTTCGAACGCGGCGCGCTTGTCACCGAGGAGCTGCATATCTGATTGTCAGAGCCGCGAATGATGAAGCAGCGCCGCTGCTTGATGGATCGAATATCTGGCTACTGATAAGAGGCTCAATCTTGGCGGACGACGGGTATTGGAGGTGGCACACCGGCCAGGCTTACGGTTTATGAAGGGGCGATGCTTCGATGCCTCTGGAGCCGGTACCGCGGGTGCTTCGCGGCGGCGCGAGGGTCGCGGATTCGCGCATTAAATGCTGGTCTTGTGGACGATGGCATGATAAGGAACTAAGGGCGCGCGGCAGGTATTGCACCAGCCGCAGCGAGCAGGAGGCTTAATGTTTTCATCGATCGACGACGTCATCGAACGCTTCAGTCAGCATCAATACATTGCCAGCCGGCGGATTGGGACGGTTGTCTATCTCGCCAGCGCTTTAAAGAAACCGATTTTGGTTGAAGGTCCGGCCGGGGTGGGCAAAACCGACCTCGGCAAGGTGTTGGCCGCCGCACTTGGCCATCAACTCATTCGCCTGCAGTGCTATGAAGGGCTCGATGAGGGCAAGGCCCTTTACGAATGGGAGTATGCAAAGCAGCTCCTGTATACCCAGATCCTTAAGGACAAGATCAGCGAGGTCCTTGTGGGTGCGCAGGGACTGGCGCAGGCGGTGGAAAGGATCGCCGCCGAAGACGAGGTGTTCTTTTCGGAAAAGTTTGTCTTGCCGCGGCCGTTAATGCGCGCGATTACGTCGGATCAACCAGTGGTCTTGCTGATCGACGAGATCGACAAGGCTGACGCCGAATTCGAGGCCTTCCTTTTGGAATTGCTGTCCGATTTCCAGGTAACCGTGCCCGAGATTGGTACGTTTAAGGCGAAGCACACCCCGCTTGTGGTGCTCACCTCAAACAACGCACGCGAGATGTCTGATGCGCTCAAGCGCCGCTGCCTCCATCTTTACATCGACTTTCCCACCAAGGAGCAGGAGTTGGCCATCATTCGGCTGAAGGTTCCGGAGGCCGCCGAGCAGCTCAGTCAGGAGGTGGTCAATGTTGTGCAGTCGCTGCGCAAGCTCGACCTCAAGAAGACCCCTGGAATCAGCGAGACGCTCGACTGGGTGAAAGCACTGACGCTTCTTAACGTACAGAGTCTTGATAACGCGCTAGTTGATGAGACGCTTGACACCATCGTCAAGTACGAAGGCGACGTGCGTAAAGCGCAGGAAGAGTTGAAAGAGTACATGCGGCGTGTGCGCGCTCGCCGAGGCGGAAGCGAAACCGGAACCTCCGCGACGTCGCGTTCGGACAAGGATCTACTCAATTAGCCGGTGGCCTTCCAGAGCCATTCTCTGGCGGTGCTGAGTCGGATAGCAGCCGAGCCCGGCTCGCGGACGGTATTAACGGCGGGAAATCATGGAAGATAAGCTGGTCGAATTCGCCAACCTGCTGCGGCAGAACGGCGTCAGGGTATCTTTGGCCGAAACCCTGGATGCGGTAAGAGCTTCGGACGTAACAGGGCTTGCGGAGCGCGACCTGTTCCGGTCCGCCCTCCGCGCGACAATGGTTAAGCGCGCGAGCGAGCTACCGGTTTTCGAAGAATTGTTCGACATCTACTTCACTGGTCTCGGTGAGATTATCAAGGGCGCCAGCAAGGCGGTGCAGGACGCGCTCTCAATGTCTGACGAGGAGTTCCAAAACTTTCTCGATCAGATGGAGAAAGTGCTCAAGGAGCACGGCAACGAGCTTTCCGAACTTGCCAAACACCTGCTCCAGAATCGTGACGGCCAGTTAGAGCAAATGATGCGCGCGGCGGCGCGAGCGATCCGAATGCAAGGGATTCAGCGCACCATCGAGGAGAACTACTTTGCGCGTGCGCTCGCCCGGGCCCTGGGCTTCGACAAGCTCGAACAGGAAATCAAGGAACTGCGCGAGCAGCTCTCGAGACTCGACTTGGGTTCAACCTTGCGCGCCAGGATGGAGGAGTATCTCGACCGCCGGCTCAAGATGCTCGATGATATCATCCGCAAGTACGTGCGCCAGGAGCGCGAAAAGCGCGACCTTAAGTCGCGCGAGGAGGCACGGCTGAACCAACTCGCCGACAAGAGCTTCTATTATCTCAGTGACGAAGAGCTCGAAAAAATGCGCGAGGCCGTGACCCGGCTGGCACAACGGCTGAAGAATATTATTGCCGTCCGACGCAAGCGCATGAAAAAAGGCCGCTTCGATATAAAACGAACATTGCGCGAGAACCTCAAGTACGGCGGCGTGCCCTTTCACCTGAAGTTTGACCAGCGCAAACGGGAAAAGCCGCAGATTGTGATCCTGTGCGATGTCTCGGATTCGGTACGCAATGCATCGCGCTTCATGCTGCAGTTTGTGTACTCGTTGCAAGATCTGTATTCGCGGGTGCGCAGTTTTGTCTTCGTCGCTGATATTGGCGAGGTCACCGAGCACTTCCGCACGCATGACGTCAAGCATGCGCTAGACGTTGCGCTCAAGGGTGATATCATCAATGTATACGCGCATTCCGATTTTGGGCGGTCATTTCGCAACTTCGTGTCCGACCATATAGGCGCGGTTAACAAGCGAACAACCGTCATTGTCCTGGGTGACGCGCGCAACAATTACAATCTCCCGCACGACTGGGCCCTGCGCGAGATTGCACAGCGCGCGCGGCGGACAATCTGGCTCAACCCGGAGAGCCGTAACACGTGGGGATTTGGCGACAGCGAGATGGAGCGGTACGCAGTTCATTGCGACCTGGTGGAGGAGTGCCGGAACCTCAACCAGCTCTATCGAGTGATCGATCAGTTGGTGCCACGCTAAGAAGGCTGGCGGTATCACGTTTTAAGACCGTCAAGTTGACGCTGGCAGCGGTTTGGTCCAAGATACAGAAGAGAAACGCAAGCATTGCCGCGCGGCTGGGGCGCGCGCGAAGGTTAGCCTACAAGAGAAGCTCTATGGCGGGTCCCAAGGAAGATTTCATTCTGATGATGGTCGGTGGCCTCACCCTCGATCCGACCACCAAGATGCCTATCGTGGTGCTCAAGGATCCCGACAACAAACTTAACTTGCCGATCTGGATCGGCCCCTTGGAAGCTGCCTCGATGGCTACCGAATTAGAGGGAATCCGGCCAGCACGGCCGATGACCCATGACCTGCTGCGCAACCTGCTTGGTGATCTGGGCGCCACAGTCGAAGCAGTCGAGATTACGGAGCTACGCGAAAACACTTATTATGCCCGGATCGAGGTAAGGACCCGGGAGGGCAGCGCTGTGCAAGTCGATTCGCGGCCCAGTGACGCCATTTCTATAGCGCTGCGCACTAAGTCGCCGATCTATGTTGCCAAGGCAGTACTCGAAAGCTCCAGTGAGCTGCGGGAATCGGCGGAACAGGCTGTGAGCGTGGCGGATCAGAATCTGGCTGGTGTGTCGCGCGACAAATGGTCGGAAATTCTCGAAAAAATGTCCCCCGAGGACTTCAAGTACAAAATGTAAGTCCGGGCTGGAATTACTGCAAGCTCCGGTCCGACCATCTTTGAGCCGTTAATGGCGGCACCTTCTCACCGTCGCGTTACTCGCAAGACTCTGCGACAACCCGACCAGTTCGTTAGCGCGGTCGATCGCATTGGCGACTGGGTAGCCAGTAACTTAACACGCCTGGCCTTCGGAATACTGGCCCTGGTCGCAGTTATCGCGATTGTGCTCGGCTTTTCCTTTTATGCGCAGCAGCGTCGGCTGACCGCCTCGGAGCACTTTTACAAGGCACTGCACGCGCTGAGTGACAAGGATTATCGCACTGCGGAAAAAGATTTTGCCAGACTGGCAAGTCACTATTCGGGTAGCAAACTAGGGCGTCTGGCAAAGTTCTATTTGGGCAACACCTATCTGGCCGATCAGCAGCCTTCCAAAGCGCGTGACGCTTTGAGGCAATATCTTACCGAGAGTAACCATCGCCTGTTCAGACAAATGGCGCTCGTGCAGTTGGCTGTCGCCAGCGAAGACCTGGGTGATTACGCTCAGGCGCATTCCGCCTATGCCAACGCTGCGAGCTTAAACGGACCAGAGAAAGAACGCGCGGAAATTGGCGTTGCGCGAACCCTTTTGCAGCTCGGTGACCGTCGAGGTGCCATCGCAGCATACCAGCGATTTCTGCGCGACAACCCATTTGCTCGTGAGCGAGACGAGGCCACTGAAGCCCTTGCCCAAATGGGCGTCGCAGCACAACAGCCGCCTGAGGTAGACAGCTCGGTCGGGACTAAACCATCCAACCCTAAATAGTCGGACGGGCTGCCGCACCGCGGCGCGGCTGTCCAATGTGGCAGATCAGCTCGATCACAACGTTTACTCAGTGTGCGGCAGCTGGCCGGTCGCCAGCCTTCTTCAAGAGCAGAAAGGCTGGAACAAACACTGCAGCTGCCATAGCCAAGGTCCGGTACATGTCGTTGTAGGCGAGCAGGGAAGCCTGCTGTCGCAGTATTTCGTAGACCAGTGCGAAACCGCGTGGGTGGTTAAGCACGACGCCGCTGGTTAAATGCAAAACGGGAGAGCCAGGCATGTGCGGGCCGACTTGGTCGAGGCGCCAAGCGCTGAAGCTCGTCACATGTTCCCCGAGATAGGCTTGGTGCAGCTGCTCACGGCTGTTGAGCATATTGGTCACCAGCGAAACTCCGATCGCGGACCCCGTATTTCGCATCATGTTGTACAGGCTCGCCGCGTACCCCATTCTTTCCTTGGAGACGCACGCGAGGGTGGCCGCCGACATCGCCGGAAAGATCAGCCCTGAACCGAACCCTGAGCAGATCATAGGCCAATAGACGTTACTCATACTCACGTCGAGCGACCACAAACTCATTGTCCAAAGTGCGTATGCTAAAAACATAAATCCGACCCCGACGAGCCAGCGAGTGTCGAAACCCCGGCGCGAAAGCTGGCCAATCAGGAACATGCCCGTCAACGTACCAAATCCGCGGGGCATTACCGCGAGCCCTGATTTCCAGGGCGAATAGCCAAGCAGCTCCTGGAAGAACAGAGGATTAAGCAGGTTGAGCCCGTAAACCACAAGCATCATCACCAGCACGATCACCACGGAGACGTCGAAAAGCGGAATCGCAAAGATGCGCAAATCCAGGATTGGCTCGGGGAAGCGCAGCTCACGAATGATGAGCAGAATCAGTGCTATGGCTGCAATAGCCGTGAATATCCAAACCCACGAGGCTGCAAACCAATCGCTGCGCTGTCCACGATCGAGGACGATCTGCAACAGGCCCAGTCCAAGTGCCAGATACAAGATCCCCAGGTAATCGATTCTTCTCGCCGCCGCCCGCGACTTTCGGATGTGCTCCGGGTCATGAACAAAAATTGACACCATGATTGCTGCGAACACGCCGATTGGCAGATTGATGTAAAAATTCCAGCGCCAGTTCCAGTTGTAAGTAATCCATCCACCCAGGGTGGGACCGAGCATCGGGGAGGTTAGAAGACCCATGCCCCAGACTGACATTGCCAACCCCTGCTCTTCGGGGGGAAAAGTCTCCATCATGATAGCCTGAGACGATGGGATCATGGCCGCTCCGGCTGCACCCTGCAGCAGACGAAATATGACCATCAGAATCAATGAACTCGCGGCACCGCACAGCCCGGACGTAATAACGAAGACCAATACCGAGAATAGGAAGTAACGTTTGCGGCCGAACCGCGCCGAAATCCACCCGGTGAGCGGGATCATAATCCCATTAGCAACCAGATAGCTGGTCAACACCCAAGTAATCTCATCACGGCTAGCCGAGAAGCTTCCCTGCATATGAGGCAACGAAACGTTCACAATGGAGGTATCGAGCACTTCCAAAGTCGCCCCAAGCATGACCGCGATGGCGACCAGCCACTTGCCGTGCCCCGTTGGGTTCAAGCCTTGATTGAGAGTAGTACCACTGGTTGGCTGTCTCGTTCTCGAAACCAATCTCCTCCTCCTGGTACGGCGGCGACCTTCACCTGCCGTCCGATGAGACCATTCAAAGTTACCTATAAAAGTTTAGACCGAGATTTCCGTTTTCCAAGTCAACTTTCAATTCGGGAAACCTGTGCAGCTCCGGTTGTACACACCGCTTTCGATACGTCTGGCTAGGGGTGGGCCCAACCTAAGGTTGTAAGAGTCAGGAACAGGCTTCAGCTATGATTCAACGGCAGTTACAAAGCCGCATTCGAGGACGGCAAGCCAAGTGAACGGACAACCCCTGCGTAGAAGTCAACAAAATCCCGTGTCCGGGAAACTGCAAATGCAAGGAGCCATTGGGCCATACGCTCGCGGTACAGCCACGGGTAGCATCACCTGCTCAACCCGGCTCTCATGTCCGCGCGCCTTCGCTTCTACCCAGAATATGTTTCACCTGTCCCGCGTCAACGCTTGCAGAAGCAGGTTGTGGAGCTTATACAGGATCGCAAACTTAAATTAGGGTCATTGCAGGAAGGCGAGGCTCTGCCGGCCTTTTGATCTTGACCCGCCTGGGAACAACACGGAGGTTACAAGGTCTTTGCATGGAGCGCCGTCAGGTAGTTGCGTCGCTTGATTCGTTGTGTCGGGAGATGAGTCTGTTAGAACATCCCTTCTACCAGGACTGGACGGCGGGGAGCCTCGCGCGCACGCGACTGCGCAACTATGCCGTGCAGTATTACCGTCAGGTCGAGGCTTTTCCACGCTATTTGAGCGCAATTCATTCGCGCTGCGAAGATTTGGCGATACGTCAAGCACTACTCGAGAACCTGATCGACGAAGAGCGCGGCAACGAGAATCACCCCGAACTTTGGCTCAGGTTTGCTGAAGCGCTGGGTCTGGCGCGCCAAGAAGTGCTCGCGGCGGAACCCGAGCCAGCGGTCATCTCGCTCGTCGATACTTTCACCGCGCTCAGCCGAGAGGCGCCTCTCGAATCGGCACTGGCTGCTCTGTACGTTTACGAGGCGCAGGTTCGCGACGTCGCCGACGCAAAAATTGACGGTCTTCGTCGTTTTTACGGCATCACTGACGAATCTGGCCTGAAATTCTTCACCGTTCATCGCGAGGCCGATTCGTATCACACCCAAGCCCTCGCCAGCATGATTCAACGATATTGCAATTCCGCCGAAGACGACTGCGCGATGCTCGAAGCAAGTCGCGCGGCACTTCAAGCGGTCTGGCGCTTCCTCGACGCCGTTTAAACATTGATTGATTTTGACCTGAATCGGACGCAACTGTGCGCTTTGACGAGCGTGGCCACAGGATTGTTGTTAATACTCGCTGCGAAACCCAGGGGGCTCATCGAAAAGCGCTGGTCATATGCCGCGGGACTTAGACTCGTTTGTCTGGGGCGCGAGGGAGAGTTGCACCAAGTGTAATCCATCTGGCCGGCTTCAAACTCGGCTCGCACATTCGATTTCGGTCTCGCGTAAAAACAATGGACGCAATGAAATTCAAGGATCTGGACCTTGAGGAAGTAGTAAAGCGGGTACTTTCCGGTACGCAGCTGGATCGACCTGAGGCACTGGCGATTTTGAACTGCCCTGATGAGAACCTCGATGAGCTACTCGCGGCGACTTTGAGAGTTCGTGAAGCGATGTTCGGGCGACGCGTCAAAATCTGCGTGTTGCGCAATGCCCAAAGCGGGATTTGCCCGGAGGATTGTGGCTATTGCTCGCAATCGCGTGTTTCGCGTGCGAACATTCCTGTCTATAGAATGCAAAGCGTCGCCGAATTGTGTCAAGGCGCGCGGAGTGCGGTCGAAAGCGGCGCCCAACGCTACTGTATCGTCGCGAGCATGCGTGGACCCACCGATCGCGAGATTGCCCATCTGGCGAGCGCCTGCGAACAGATCCGGGTACGTTATCCGAAGCTCGAGCTATGTCTTTCGATCGGACTGCTCAATCTGGAGCAGGCGCGCCGGCTCAAGGACGCCGGAGCGGATTGGATCAATCATAATCTCAACACGAGCCGGCGGTTCTATCCACACATCTGCAGCACCCATACCTGGGACGACCGCGTGCGAACAATCGAAAACGTTCGCGCCGCGGACTTGCTGGTGTGTTCGGGCGGGATTGTTGGGATGGGGGAGAGTGACGACGATGTCGTCGATTTGGCCTACGCGACGCGCCAGCTCGGGGCCGAATCCGTGCCGGTCAATTTCCTGCACCCGATCCCGGGCACACCGCTGGGAGATTCGTCATTTCTGACACCCGAACGGTGCCTTAAGGCAGCCTGTCTGTTCCGAATGCTCAATCCACGCAGCGAGCTCCGAGCCGCCGGTGGGCGCGAACTGAACGTCGGCCTGCGCCAAGGCGAGCTGTTCAATGCGGTAAATTCCGTGTTTGTCAATGGTTATTTGACCACAGCGGGCTGGGCTTACGATCGCACCCGAGAGTTGATCGAACGGGCTGGCTTCGAGGTCGAACCCCCGCTGGCGCCCTAAGTGGCTTCGCGCCCCGCAGCTGACTTGAACCCGGCTTAATGGATCACAATCGCACGACTGCGGCAACCAGGAGAACATGATTACGGTTCAGAAGTGTTTCGCCCAGTTAGGACTCGGCCTGCTGCCCCAGCCGAACGCGTTCGCAGTGCGCCGAATCCAGCTCAACGTCGGCCACTTTGGGGCTGTCGACAATTAACTCAGCGCGACGCGGTATGGGACTGCAGTTGCGAAGTTATGACGAAATCGAAGACATTGCTGGTCGGCAGTCCCACGACTGGCACGTCATTTATCAGGAAGGTAGGAGTGGACATTACGTGCACCGCAGCCCCGTCCTGTTTGTCCTGATCAATCCGTGCTTCGGCTGATGAGCCGAGGATACAGGCGTTGAGCAGCTTGGTGTCAATGCCCAGGGAACTAGCGTAGTTGTAAATGTGGTCCCGCAGGTTCTGCGGAGTTATTTCATTCTGGTCACGATAGAAGTTTCCCGCGATCGTCCAGAACGCCTGCGGATTCTGCTGCCTGACACACTCGGCGGCGATCGCCGCTTGTTCAGCCCACGTATGACCTTGTAAAGGGAACGCTTTCCAAACTAGCCGCACCCGACCCTTGTAGGTCGTATTCACGAGCGTCTCGATTTCATTGAAAGCCCTGGCACAGTACGGACACTCGAAGTCAGCAAATTCCACGATAGTAACAGGCGCATCCGCGGGACCGAGGGTCGGGCGATCGTGAAGGTGGAGCAATTTCGCGTCCACACGTTCCCATGGGTCTGAAATGTTGAACGCTGCGAAACGCTGAGCAAGGATGCCTTTTTCGCCGGATGGGCCGGTGAAGAGTTCCACCTGGAATTTTTGTCCATCGCCGGTGTTAACTGTGATGGTTCGTTGCGTAACCCCAGGAAGCATACTGGGCGACGGAGGCCCGAGCGACAAGTCAGCGATGTTTGGTACCAATAGACGTTTCTGCAGTGCGGCCTTGAGTCTCGTGTCGTAGCTAGTGGAAGGGGGCTTGGGTGAATCAGCTGCGGCAAACGCGCCGGCCAGGCGCCAAGTTGACATAATATATCTTATGCGAAGTTGGAGCCGGTCCCGGCTACCCACCGCTCCGAGCTTAGGCCCCGGTGTCCACCAGCCTGCTGGCAATGGTCCAATGGTTGTCGCCAGTGCCAATGACACCAACATAGTTGCCGCAAAAGCTTTCCGCGTCATAGCGGCTCTAAATAATAAAGATGCTTTCGTCACTCCGCCACCTCGTCGGCGGAATTTTCCGATTGCAGTGTATCTATTGCAGCCTCCACGGGCGCGGTTTCAGCGTGCCTGACGATCCGGTTCGACAGTCAGGCTCAGGTCTGCTTGACGACTGGCTTGAGCGGTGCTGTCGACGAGTTGTGATGCGTGCGGTGTGGCGGTCTGGGCCTTCGCCCTAATTCTGCCAAAGCGCGTCGCACCCCGAAGTGGCTGGGATCCAGTTCAAAGCCTTTTTCCAGATAGCAGATGGCACTGGCGGTGCGCTCGGCCTGCATGCACACTCGGGCAAGCGCGTGCAACAGATCGGCCGTTTCCGGTCCGCTTTCGCGCGCCAGTTTGAGCATTGCCAAGGCTTCGGCATGGCGCTTGAGGTCCGCTAGGAGCAGTCCCAGGCCGTGCAGGGCTTCGCGGTTAAGCGGATCCAGATCCAAAGCCTGGCGGTAAAGCGCGATGGCGTTACGCTTAACGCCCTTGCGACTCAGGTCGTTAGCTGCTGCCGCCAAGCGGTTCGCCTCCTCGGCCAAAGCCCGAACCTCAACTTCGACCTCGATACGCTCAGAACTCACTTCTGCATGGATCACACGAACGCCTTCGCCCAGGTAGTCGCGCAAGCGCGAGATGATTTCGTCACCCTTTTCGGCGGATGGATCAAGGAAGATAGCGCCAAGGCTGTCCCCAATGTGATCATCACGCAGCAAGACCATTCGCCGCCGATATCTGATCCCCATCAAACCACCACTACTTCTCCGGCTCTGTCCCTATGGTCGGTTTAGCTTACACCCGCTCGTCGGGGTCGAACAATTTTCGATATTCATCGAGAGCAAAGCGGTCGGTCATGCCCGCGATGTAATCGGCGATCACGCGAGGGAGTGGCTCCTGTTGGCTCCGCAGCAGAACGTGTTCGGGAATCTGACGCGGTTCGGCCATGTAAGCCTCGAATAGCTGACGCAGTACCCTACCCGCCTTTTCCGTCATGCGAGTGACCCGATAATGCCGGTAAAGTCGATCACGCATGATCTGGCGGAGTTCCTTTACTTGTTCGCCGACCTCTGGGCTAAAGCTGGCCAAAGCGCGCCCCGCATGCCGAATCTCCTCAACCTGGCGAATGCCGGCTTTGGCCAGCTCACTATCTATGTGAGCAACCAGGTCGGTTACCAGCGCGTTTATCAAGCGCCTGACGGTCTGATACCGTACCACCTCCGGGGTCTCTATCCTCTCCTCCCGGAGCGCGGCAAGGCGAGCTTCGCGATATAAGCGCGAATGCTCGAGATCGGACTCGGTCAGCATCTGCGCCTTTACCCCATCGTCAGCGTCATGAGCCAGGTATGCAATCTCGTCGGCAAGGTCCACGATCTGAGCTTCAAGGCACGGATACAAAAGAGCGTCGAACTCCTGCGCCGCCGACCGATTTTTGAATGTCGAGTGCTTGATGATCCCTTCCCGGACCTCGTACGAGAGATTCAGGCCCCGAAACCCCGGGTACCGTACTTCGATCCAGTCAACCGTTCTAAGGCTCTGCGCATTGTGGTCGAAGCCGCCGTGTGGCCGCATCAGATCGTCCAATACCCGTTCGCCAGCATGACCGAAGGGCGGATGGCCCAGGTCATGAGCCAATGCGACGGCTTCGGCCAGATCCACGTTCAAGCCCAGGATGCGAGCCACTGTGCGTGTAATCTGGGCGGTTTCAAGCGTATGGGTCAGTCGAGTGCGATAGTAATCGCCCTCATGGTTTACGAACACCTGGGTTTTGTACTCCAGGCGGCGAAAGGCGGCCGAATGTACAATTCGATCCCGATCACGCTGAAAGGCCGTCCGCATCGGATGAGCCGGTTCAGGAAAGCGTCGGCCGCGGCTATCACGCGCGCGCATAGCATAGGAAGCCAAGGTCTGCTCCTCGAGCCGCTCCCAATCTTCTCTTCGCCGCAACATCTGCCCGTCAGTTACTCCGTCACCGGATTTGCCGATCCCATTTAGTTCAAGTAAAACTTTAAGTTTAGCTGCAATCCCCCCCCCGATCTTCGTGTAGCATGACGCCCTGTTGGAATTGAATCTGCACCGCAAGTTTGATCAACAGGACGTGTGGATAAAATTGCTCACTATGCCAAGCGGACGCCTCACAATATAATGGGCCGAAGTGTTGGAGGTGGCCATGGCGAGAGGTGGCGTCGTCTTGCGCCTGTTGGCAACTGGATGGGCCGGATTATTTGTGCAAGGCTGTTTTATCGCCTCAAAGCCGCCCTCCCCCCCACCCTTCGTGTCGGTTCCCGGAACGTCAGTGACAGGCACCGCTTCCTGGTATGGGCCGGGTTTCAATGGTCACCGTACTTCAAGCGGCGCAATTTACAATCAGGAAGATCTTTCGGCGGCCTCTACGCTTTTTCCGCTTGGCACTTGGCTGATGGTCACAAATCTGGCCAACGGCCGGACGGTCAAGGTGGTCGTCAATGATCATGGTCCCTATGTCAAGGGACGAGATCTTGATCTTTCTCATCGCGCCGCGCTGGTGCTAGGTATTATCAAGCCCGGCACCGCACGAGTCCGCATGCATGTACTGAGCACGCCTGCGGGAGGGCCGGTGCTTGGTCCGCGCTATTTCGTCCAGGTTGGCTCATTCAGTGACCCGCAAAAGGCGCAACGACTTCGTCGGCGGCTTGGGCGCTACTATCATGATGTTGAGGTGATCGAGGCGGCTTCCAATGCGAGCCGTCATTATCGGGTACGGATGGGAATGTTCACGGACCGTGCCAGCGCGGAGGCGCGAGCGCTGACCGTCACTCATATCGGCTTGCACCCCTTGATCATTAGTGAGTAAACATGTCCCTCTGCATCATCTTACTCGCACACAAAGGCAGCCCCGACAGCAAGCAGTGATACTCGAGTCCTTTGTCAAACCCAGCCTGCTTGCGCAATTTTCGCGCGCATTTGCATTGGTATTTGTCATCACGGGATGCGGATATTCGCTTGACTCGCGTTTACCCGACGAAGTTACACGGGTGGAGTCGATAGAACCTGCGCTCGCCCGGGAGCGAAAACTCGACTTCATCAAGCCGGTCAGGGTCGCGGTCGATACCCCGGAACAGGCGCAGAAGGCCATCGCGAACCAAATTACCCGTGACCACACCGATGAAGAATTGAGTATCGGTGGTGAAAGCGGAGCGATGACCGGTTTGTACCCGCCCGATATCGATCTGAAACTCAAAACCTTGCAACTGATGCACGACCAGGTCGTGGCGTTCTACGATCCTGATGCCAAGCAGATGGTCATAGTCGAAGGTCGCAACGGCTCGGCGGCTCAGCGTGCCACCACGGGTGCGGCAATGGACGAATTAGTAATCGCCCACGAGCTCACTCACGCGCTGCAAGATCAGCACTTCGGTATTCAACAGATGCTCGAGCGCGTAAAGAACAACGACGACAAAACCCTGGCACTAAAGTGCGTCGCTGAGGGTGACGCTACGCTAGCAGCCTTCGGCCTGACCGCAGGCGGTTTGCGCACGGCCGCGCTTGAATCGACGCTGAAGCGACTTGCCGCGCTCTCCATCAATCCCCCCGCCGAGCAACATGATATGCCGCTGGCGGTAGTGATGCCGATGTTATTCGAGTATTCGGCAGGCTCGCGTTTTGTCGCGGAAGCCTGGCGCCACGGTGGCTGGAAAGCGGTCAATCAACTTTATCGGCATCCGCCCCTTTCAAGCCAGCAAATCATCCATCCGGAACTATACTTTAACCGCCCCACCCCGCCAATCGAAATCGAATTGGCCGGCTACAACAAGCTGCTGGAGGGCTGGAAAAAGGTTGACGACGATACCTATGGCGAGTTGTTGCTCGAACTGCTCCTCCGCCGAAACCTGCCATTCGATGCTCCCGCGTTGAGTGTGGTCGCACGCTGGGCCGGTGACCGAATAATTACACTGCAAAAGGGCGGTCAATTGACGCTGCTGTGGGTGATCGCGTTTCACGACGAAGCGTCGGCTCAGCAATTCGCTCACAGCTACTCGCGCATCCTCGCGCATCTGGGAGGTAGCTCAAATCCGCATGGTGTTGCTACGCGTTCGGCCGCGGTCTTCGTCGCCATCGGGCCCGGGGTCAGAGATTTTTCGCGACTGAGCGAAGCGGTCTGGAAGATGACCAAGATTGGCGCCGCCTCGGTTCGGCAAGCGGCACGCTAAACACGGGTCACACCTATCTTGGCTGAATTACTTGCTATCTGCGTGTCATGGTGTTCACCTGCGCTGCCAGAAGGGCCCGACTTTCTTCGGATTGGTTGATACGCGCAACTTTATGAATGTCTTCGATATCTTGATTGAGCACTCGTGCCACCGCCTCGGCTTGGATCTGCTCTTTGGTGTGCGCGTAGGCCAGCCCTCCGTGGGCGCCCAAGCGCCTGGCCAATTCGACGCAGCGAGACTCAAGCTGGATCGGTTCCACAACTTCATCCACAATCCCCAAGTCCAATGCACGGTGGCAATCGAACAGGCCGGCTTCCAGCGCCACCCGTCGGAGTTCTTGATTGGAGAGCGCCAGTCGGGCGATCTCAAAAGCGCCACGCGGGAAGGCCAGGCCGATGGCTACTTCGTTGAGTCCGAAGCGTTGCGGGCCTTTAAGGGTGATGCGAAAATCGCAGGCCAACGCCATGATGACCCCGCCCGCGATTGCATGGCCGTCGACCATGGCGACCGTAGGCTTGGGTAAGGTCCACAATATAAATAAACCATCGTCTCGTGAGCCGGCCAGATTTCCTACTCGATTCGTGCCAGCGACGGCCTCCTTGAGATCGAGGCCACCCGAGAAGAACCTGCCGTTACCCTTGATGATCACGGCTCGAACATTTTCGTCGTCACGAGCAGCCCGGCATTGGTCGGCCAAGCTGGCCAGCAAGTCCGCATTAATCGCGTTCGCGGGTGGGCGGTTGAGGACTAACATACGTACTCCGTGGCCCGCGTCGTACGACTCGACTAACATTGCATTTCCTCCGTCGGTACCGAAAAATGTCCGGTAGCAGATTACTTTGTTTTGGTGCAGGTGGAACCGGCCTTGCAACCAAGCTAAGCGGGTCGCGGAACCGCCCCGCCGGCTGTATATGGCTTCCCTTCACATCCTTTCATATCCTTCGTAGTACGGCCCACCAGCGCCCCTGACACTGCTCCAGCGGCTTGTTCAACGACAGATCTGCATAGCCGGCAAGCATTTCAAATTTGCGGGACGCGAGCGCCATCAGCTCCATCACCGGAGGCGTGATATAGCGCACCGGAATGACGTCCCGTGTAACGACCGTCCGATCAGAGAAATGAATCGTACACTCCAGTTCGTAAATTGAATGTAATCCCTCATGCCATTGAATCGGACGACGGTATTCACGCACATCGACCACAGCCCGTTCGGTTATCACCGTCCGTTCACGCCAGAGGGAACGACGATTGAGGAGTTCGATATCTCCCTGGTAGTCAATATCAAGGCAATAAAGTCCCTTGCGTCTGACCACTGCCGCAACCGATTCAAGATGTGTGATAATGTCACGGTTGCGAGTAATGATGGGAAAGGTTTCCGACATGAAGAATGCTGCATCGAACCCTCTCTCGGGCAGCCGGAACCGTTCGATACGCCTCTGATAGAAGCGGACGACTTTCAAGTGTTGAGCCTCCAAACGGCCGGCTGCGATCATCGCCGGCGAACCATCGATTCCAGTTACATGGATTCCGGCCCGAGCCAAAAGCTGCCCATGCGGTGAATTACCACAGGCGACGTCGAGGACTCGGCGGACTGGTTGCCCTAGGTGTTGGCGCCAGACCTCCTGCAGAAAGCTGACTTCGCGTTCGATGTCGCCAGGCTCCTCCATGTGTACGCGGCGAAAAATATCCGGGAAGTCGTAAATGCTACGCTCCATTTCAGAAAAGCTTAGCCGGTACCGTTTCACGCGCGAAGTCGCCGGCGCCTTCAAGGGCTTTGCCGGACGCTTTATGCGCAGCGAGTTGCAATCGGAACCGGTTGCCCTGCAGGCCAACGTGAAGTTTTAAATTCAAGAAAGGAGAATCTTGTGGATTTCAACATCCCAGCGGAGATCCAGGCCTATCTAGCTGAGTTGGATGAATTTATCGAGCGCGAAATAAAACCGCTCGAGCGTGAAAACGACAACATCCGCTTCTTTGATCATCGGCGGGAGTGGGCTCGGACCGATTTCGAACGAGGCGGGCTACCACGTCGTGAATGGGAAGCACTGTTAGCTGAAGCGCGACGACGTGCCGACCGAGCAGGTCACTACCGCTACGCCCTACCCAGAGAATACGGCGGCAAAGACGGCTCGAACCTGGCCATGGCGATTATCCGCGAGCACCTGGCGGCTAAAGGCCTCGGATTGCATAACGATCTTCAGAATGAAAGCTCGATCGTTGGCAATCTCCCGACCGTTCTGATGTTTCGCGATTTCGGCACGCAACAACAGAAAGACTATTTCATTCCTGGGATCCTGGACGGGTCACTAAGCGTCGCCTTCGGCTTGACTGAGCCGACACATGGATCGGACGCGACCTGGATGGAGACCCGCGCGGTTCGCGATGGCGACGGCTGGCGCATCAACGGTGCCAAGATCTGGAATACGGGTCTGCACGTCGCGACTCATGATTTTGTTTTCGCGCGCACCAGTGGGCGCGATGGCGACGCAAAAGGTATCACCTGCTTCATCGTTCCGACCAACAGCGAAGGCTTCAAGATCGAGGAGTATCTGTGGACCTTCAACATGCCGACCGACCATCCGCGAATCTCGCTCACCGACGTCTACGTTCCAGGCGATGCGATTTTAGGTGATCCGGAAGATGGGCTTGCAGTCGCCCAGCATTTCGTACATGAAAATCGCATCCGACAGGCAGCCTCGTCGCTCGGCGCCGCACAATATTGCATCAATGAGAGTGTCGCGTATGCCAAAGAGCGCAAGCCCTTCGGGCGGCCTCTCGCCCTTAACCAGGCAATTCAATGGCCTCTGGTTGAACTCCAGACCGAAGCTGCCATGGTGCGCGCGTTAATCTACAAGACGGCCTGGGAAATGGACCAGATGTCGAAGCCGGAGGTCGCGCGCAAGCTCTCCGATAAGGTGGCGATGTGCAACTATCGCGCGAACCGTCTGGTTTGTGATGCGGCCGATCGCGCCATGCAGGTGCACGGTGGTATTGGTTATTCACGTCATAAGCCCTTCGAGCATATCTACCGGCATCACCGCCGCTATCGAATCACAGAGGGCACAGAAGAAATTCAGATGCGCCGGATTGCCCAGGTAATGTTCGGCTTTGGCCGGCGTGAGTAACCAGGGTCGGCGTTGTGCGCAAATGTGAATTTCGTTTGACAAGCCGACTCGATCAGCCTCATTGCCTTTTTGCCCAGGGCACAGACATGAGTGATGGCGAATTTATAAAACGGCTCCGTGCGGCGCTCGTCCGTCATATAGGTGGGCCTGGCACGATTCACAACCTCCAGCGACTGACCGGGGGCGCCAATCGGACAACGATGTCGTTCGATGCTGATATTGGCCACGAACGCCTCGAATTGGTGATGCAGCTCAGCGCGCACGTGAGCGATCCTCTCTCCGGGATCACTCCCGAAATTGGAACTGCCAATCAGGCTCGACTAATGATGGCGGCGCAGCGCGTCGGCGTCCCTGCGCCGAAAGTGCTGGCCATCCTGGAACCCAGTGACCAACTCGGAGAGGGCTATATCGCCTTACGTATCGCGGGAGAAACGCTCGGGCCACGGATCGTTCGTGATGATCGTTTTGCCCCGGCACGCAAGGTCATGACGCGGCAGTGCGGCCAGATTCTGGCCGCGATTCATCGGATCGAGCCGACCGAAGTGCCGTTTCTGATGGAGCAGAATGCAGCTGAACACGTCGCGGCTCATCGCCGGATCGTTGACTATTATGGCTTCCGATTGCCGGCACTCGAGTTCGCGTTGCGTTGGGCTGAGCTGAATGTGCCAAGTAAGCAACGCCGCACTGTCGTACACGGCGATTTTCGGGTCGGAAACCTCATCGTCGGTGATGAGGGAATCCGCTGTGTTCTGGACTGGGAGTTGGCGCAGATTGGCGACCCAATGCAGGATCTCGGCTGGCTGTGCATTCGGACGTGGCGCTTTGGCGGCGCAGCCGCGGTTGGCGGCTTCGGCTCGCGTGAAGCGTTGTATGCGGCCTACGAAGACGCCAGCGGACATGCGGTTGAACCCGGCCACGCCAGGTTTTGGGAAGCCTTTGGCAACGTGAAATGGGCCATCGATTGTTTGCGCCTCGGAATGCGGGGAGTCCAGGAAGGCCAAATTGAACGCTCGGCCATCGGCCGCCGAATTGAAGAGCCGTTGTGGGATTTCTTCAATTTGATCGAAGGGCGGGGCTAACAGAATTGCGACCTCGCATGCACCTCCGTAATATTCCGCTGATTTTGAGCTGTGAGACCTTTATGCCAACAAGCATACCAGATGTAACGACCTTACTAACCGCTGCGGCAAAATATCTCGAGCAGGAACTGATGCCTACGCTGTCAGGCTACCATCGCTTTCAAACCCGAGTGACGGTCAATGTTCTGAACATTATCCGGCGCGAGACCGAGTTGCGCGTGGCTCAGGAGGCGGACGAGCTCAACCGCCTGCGCCGTATGCTCAAGCACGATGGCACACTCGAAGCCCTGAATGATGAATTGTGCGAACTCATCCGAACCGGTCAGATCGATTTAGATAACGCCGAACTGCGAGCGCATCTCAGACAATCTCTTGCGGACGCCTTGGCGATTAATAATCCGAAGTGGACATTGGTAGAAAACCGATGATTGACCGAAGTAGAATGAGTTTTTGCGTGGAATCTATTTGTGCCCCGCTTGGACGAGGAAGGTGTGAATGAGCAAGCCGCTTGAAGGGATTAAGGTGATTGAGATAGCGCAGGAGATCCAGGGTCCATTTGCGGCACTCCTTCTGAGCGATCTCGGCGCGCAAATCACGAAGATTGAAAATCGTGAGACCGGTGACTTGAGCCGTTGGCTGACAGCAGAGCTCATCGGCGGACCGAACGTCAAAAACGCAAAATCCTCCCATTACTATATTGCGATGAACCGGGGGAAACGCAGTATTACGCTTGACCTCAAGAAAAAAGCTGCGATCGGGATTGTTCAACGGCTAGCCAAAACCCATGACGTCTTACTGACCAACTACCGCCCTGGAGTCCTTGAGAGGCTTGGCCTGGGCTTCGACGAGCTGCGCCCGATCAACCCACGGCTGATCTATGCCCAAGCTAGTTCCTGGGGCCCGAAAGGCCCGTGGACCACACGCCCGAGTCGCGACACACTGGCACAGGCTGCCAGCGGTCTGATGTCAAAGACGGGAATGCCACAAGACCCTCCACTGGCCGCCGGTGCTGCGATTGCGGACCAGGCGGGCGCGCTCGCCCTCGCCGGGGGAGTGCTGGCCGCCCTCTATGCGCGGGAGCGTACCGGCAAGGGCCAGCGGGTCGACGCATCAATCTACGGAACTATGATCGCTATCCAGGGCTTCGAGCTGAACTATGCTTCGATGACTGGCCAGGAACCTGAACGTGCCGGGCGGGGCCACCCCTTCTTGCATGGCGTGTGGGGCGCCTTTCGCACAAGCGACGGCTATATTTGTATCGCCGGAGTCGACGACCAACGGTGGCCACGCTTTTGCAAGATTATGGGAATAGAGCACATTCAGAATGATCCCGAATGTGCTGACAACGCCACGCGCAATTTCCACGGCACCCGAATCGAGGCGATATTGGATGAGATATTCCCGAAAAAATCCACTGCCGAATGGCTAGCAGAGTTAAACGAAGCTGACATTCTAGCCACAGAAGTGGCTTCACACCAACAAGTGCTGAATAGCGAACAGGCTCGGCTCAACGGCTATCTGATGGAACTTGACCATCCGACCATCGGCAAAATGACGGTGACCGGATGTCCAATCACACTAAATGGCGAAGTAACCCACCAAGCCGGGCCGGTCGCCGAGCACGGCCAACACACTGAGGAAATCCTGCTTGAAGCAGGCTATACTTGGGAGGAAATCGGTGCATTCCGCGATGCCGAGGTGATCTGACGAAAATCTGGCCTCTGACCGGAGAGGCCAGATTGGTTAAGACCGTAGGAGCGGCGGAAACAGCCGGCTTTTGGCCAAGGCGTCGATCCAAGGCGCCTGCTTTTCTGCAATCAGGTCGAATCAGTCCTCTTGAAGCGACAATCCAGACCTTCCCCTGTAAGCGTCGTGTGCACTTGTCTCGAATCTGCGACCAATGGCGCAGTCCCACGGACGGAATCTGGGGGGAGCTCGCAAATGTTGCGTGTCCAATTCAAACTTCCCCTCCTCGACCTGCCCCATGGTCGCGCGACCAGGTTCTCCGACCGACGCGTCAGCCTTAACTTTTTTGCGCACCGGGCAGAAAATCGTCGAGCGGGACACCGAAGCTGTTTAGCGCCCACGAGACGAGATTGTACTGTCCAATCGAAAACACCAGATCCATCAACTGCTGGGTGTTGTAGTTCTCCGATAGGACCTGCCAGGTTTCATCCAAGACAACCGATTTTTCAAAAAGGTCATCAGCAGCTTGTACTATGGCTCGCTCGTGACGGTTCCAGCCGGCGCTGGGGCCTTTTTTGATCTTCTCGACATCCTCATCAGTGAGGCCCACGCGCTTCCCGATCAGAACGTGCTGTTCCCACTCATAAGGAGCCTGATTCAGCCATCCGATCCGCAGAATAGCAATTTCCCGTTCACGCGCTGGCAACGTCGATCCCTGCAGGATGTAGTTTCCGAACCTGCCCCAGTTGCGCACCAATCTGGGATGATTCAGGAGCACCTTGAAGATGTTGAGGACCTGCCCATTGACCGTCGCGCGCTCGGCCATTTGCCGCCCTTCAGCATCCAGCTTGGACAAATCGCAAAATGGAATTCGTTGCTTAGATGCGATCATTATCGAATTTCTCCCGCGAACTTGAATCGGGTTCCAAGTATCACCGCTCGAAGAACTTCTCAACTTCTCCGACCCGGATTTCGGAGGTCGCTGCTTCGCCTAATGCAGCCCACGTTCGGTGAACATCCCGCCGTTGTGAGCCAAATGGAACGGCATCGCCGCAGGCACTGTTACTGTCGATTTCCAGAGACCCTTTTTTGACCTGCCGTGTCGGGGTGCTGCGCGCGAGACAGAACGTCTATTGCTCGATCCTAGTTTTTTCGATCGATTCAATTTTTCATTATCGTTCCGGTGCAGATGCCGGAAAGGATGGACCGCTAAGCTGTGTTGGTTTGGGCCGATCGAGAGAGCCGACCCGGGAATTCGATTTTTGGCGTCGCCACTGGCTCAGACCACCTGGAAAATCAAAAGCCCGACACTCACAATTAGGTCGGGCTTTTGACTCCTCTGGGCTGACTAATCGAATTAATTCACGACCCAGGTATCGCCTCGGTTCAGGAGCGATTGCAAATCGCCCGGACCTTGCTTTGCTTTCGCCTCTTCGAGCTGCTTGTTCACCGCCTCCTCAAAGGTCGGGCGCTCGACCGCATAAAAAACTCCGATAGGTGTTGGAAGTGGTGGCTCGAAATTCGCCAACATGAACGCCAAGGCCAAATTGGTTTCATCGTGCACCACGAGGTCCTTTTCCGTGATGCCATTTCCGAGTTCGACGACCTCCGCGCGCTGACCGTTCATCCGAATGCCTTTATTGCGATTCTTGCCGAAGATTAACGGCTTGCCGTGCTCGAGGACTAGTTGATAATCAGCCTTGATTTGTTTGTCACTCAGTTCATTGAACGCGCCATCGTTAAAAATGTTGCAATTCTGCAGAATCTCGATATAGGAGGCGCCGCGATGCGCATGGGCGCGCTTGAGCATATCCCCCAGGTGTTTCTGTTCAACGTCTACCGTCCGACAGACGAAGCTGGCGTGAGCACCGAGCGCCACCGTTATGGGGTTGAATGGATAATCTACGGAGCCTGCTGGCGTCGACTTGGTGATCTTTCCGACTTCGGATGTCGGCGAGTATTGCCCTTTGGTCAGGCCGTAGATTCTGTTGTTGAACAGCAAGATTTTCAGGTCAACATTTCGTCGGAGGCAATGGATGAGATGGTTGCCACCGATGGACAAGCCATCGCCGTCGCCAGTCACTACCCATACGTCCAACTCGGGTCTGGTTACCTTCAGACCGGTAGCAATGGCTGGAGCACGACCATGAATGGTGTGAAAACCGTACGTGTTCATGTAGTACGGGAAGCGGCTTGAACATCCGATCCCGGAGATGAACACGATGTTTTCTCGTGGTATGCCGAATTCGGGCATAACCTTCTGCACCTGCGCCAGAATGGCGTAGTCGCCACATCCCGGGCACCAGCGCACTTCCTGATCCGAAACGAAGTCCTTGCGGGTAAGTGCCGTAGCCATTATCTCAGCCCTCCAGGGCGCGGGTAATCCTATTGGTCAGTTCGCTCACTTTGAACGGACGTCCCTGGATTTTGTTGCATCCGATTGCATCGATCAGATATTCCGCGCGAATCAGTTTCAGCAGCTGCCCCATGTTCATCTCTGCTACCATCACCTTTTCGAACCTGCGCAGCTTCTCCGCCAGATCTGAGGGAAGCGGGTTCAAGTAACGGAGATGTATATGAGACACCCGCTTGCCTTTTTCACGAAGTTGCTTTACCGCTTCGCGAATCGAACCGAACGTCGAGCCCCAGCCGACAACGACCAAAGGCCCGCCCGTCTCGTCGCCAAATATCTGGCAGGGCGGGATCTCGCGCGCGATACCGGCAATTTTCCGAGCGCGTGTGCGCACCATCAGCTCGTTATTGGCCGGTGAATAGCTGACATTACCGGTCAGGTCCTCACTCGAGAGCCCTCCGATCCGATGTTCGAGACCCGGCGTACCCGGAATTGCCCAAGGCCGCGAAAGCGTCTCCGGATCTCGAATATAAGGCATGAAGCCCTCCGGATCGGTGCGAAAATTGACCTTGATCTCCGGCAATTTGTTGACGTCAGGCAGCAACCACGGCTCGGCTCCATTCGCCAGCTGACCGTCGGTCAAAAGAATGACCGGCGTCATGTATTTGACGGCGATGCGCACAGCCTCATAGGCGCAATCGAAACAGTCGGCCGGAGTCGCGGCAGCGATAATGGGCAGTGGCGATTCACCATGGCGCCCATACATCGCCATCAAGAGATCCGCCTGTTCCGGCTTGGTCGGCATTCCGGTGGATGGACCCGCGCGCTGAATATCTGTAATCACGATTGGCAGCTCGGTCTTGACAGCGAGGCCAATCGCCTCGGCCTTGAGATTCATTCCGGGGCCGGAGGTAGTAGTGACGCCGATTGCCCCGCCAAAGGCGGCTCCAACGGCCGCCGAGACACCTGCGATTTCGTCCTCGGCCTGAAAGGTATAAACGGGAAAGTTCTTATATCCGGCGAGCTCATGCAACACATCACTGGCTGGCGTAATCGGATACGACCCGAGAAAGAGCGGGCGCCCCGCTTTGACGGCAGCCGCCACGAAACCCAGGGCGGTGGCGCTGTTCCCCGTGATGTTGCGATAAGTACCTGGAACGATGCGAGCCGCCGGCACTTCGTAGGAGCTGGTGAATAGTTCCGTGGTCTCGCCGTAATTGTAGCCAGCCTTTAATGCTTTCAGGTTCGCATTCAGAAGCTCGGGAGTGCGCTTGAATCGACCCTCCAGCCACTTGATCGTGCTTTCGATCGGTCGCTGGTAAAGCCAGGAGATCATTCCCAGGACAAACATGTTGCGACAACGAAACACCGCTCGATTATTCAGTCCGCTGTCGTGGAGAGCACGAGTGGTCAATTTCGTTACATCGACCTGGATCACCTGGTATTTGTCGAGCGAATGATCGGTCAGCGGATTGGAGGTATAGCCGGCACGTTTTAAGTTAGCCTCGGTAAAAGCCTCACGGTCGATGATTATGACGCCGTTTGGCGGCATGTCATCGATGTTGGCTTTGAGCGCTGCCGGATTCATCGCGACCAGGACGTTGGGCTCGTCCCCAGCCGTGAACACCTCATCGCTGGAGAAATTGATTTGAAAGCCGCTGACCCCCGCGATCGTACCGGCAGGGGCGCGGATTTCGGCCGGAAAGTCTGGCAAGGTCGCTATATCGTTGCCGGCGAGCGCGGATTCTGCCGTAAACTGCATGCCCGCAAGCTGCATTCCATCGCCCGAATCCCCGGCAAAACGGATAACAACGCTCTCGACCCGCTCGCCGCTCTTGCGCGTGGCACCGCCGAGCGCTGAGGACTGGGCAGCATGTCCCGCCGCCTCAGGTGGTAAAGCCATTTCAATCACCACTCCTTGTGCTAGAGAGTCGCAACTCCCACTTCTCCGCTTACGCAAGCCGCGTCAATAAATCAACATTACGAAGTGAAGTATAGCTAATGGCCAATGGAAACAAAAGGGTTCATAGCTCGGCGCGGTTAGCGCACTTCAAAGCCAGTGAATTTACCTTCGTATGCGCCCCATTGCACTCGCACCGTTTCGACCCGGGCAAGTGGCGGTCCGTGATGGGCCCAGGCCAAAAGCCTCTCGAGATTTGGTCGTTTGCCCTCGCCGACGATCTCCACTGAGCCGTCGCTGAGGTTGCGTGCCCAGCCTTTGAGCTCCAGTGCTCGCGCCTGCTCCGCCGCAGAGCGACGGAAAAAGACGCCCTGTACGCGACCGGTAACGACTATCCTGACAGATGCCAGTTCCGGGATACTCATGAGGATAGGACATCGGGACCGGCGTTCAGCAATTTCAGGAAAGCGGATTCGTCGAGGACCTTTACGCCAAGTTCGCGCGCCTTCTGGAGTTTGGAGCCGGGTTCGGCCCCGGCCACCAGGAAATCGGTTTTCCGACTGACAGAGGAGCTAACACGCCCACCCGCGGCCGCGATCCGCTCTTCCGCCATCTGGCGCGTCATCGTCGCTAAAGTTCCGGTAAGTACGAAGGTTCGATTGCGCAGGTGATTGCGTCCATCATTGGCTGCCGGAGCGATTATCCTGAGCTCGTGCATAAGTCGCTCGACAGCACGCCGGTTACGCGGCTCGTCAAAATATTGGCGGATGCTGCGCGCAACTTCGGGGCCGATGTCTCGGATCCCCAACAGGTCCTCTTCACTCGCATTCATCAGGGCCGCAAGACTGCCAAACCGAAGCGCGAGCTGGCGCGCCGTATGTTCGCCGACGTGGCGGATGCCAAGGCCGTTGATGACCCGTTCCAGCGGAGCCTCTCGCGAACGCTCGATCGCCTCGAGCACATTCTGCGCGCTCTTGTCGGCCATTCGCTCCAGTCCCAGCAGGTCTTTCTTCGTCAGCCTGTAGAGATCGTCGAGTTCGCGCACGAGCCCTCGACTTACGAGCTGGCCGACCAGCTTGTCGCCCAACCCGTCAATATCGAGGGCACTTTTGGAGGCAAAATGCCGAATCGACTCTCGCATTCGCGCCGGACAGTTAACGTTAACACACAGATAGGCAACTTCACCCGGTTCGTGGACGATGGCGCCGCCGCATTCCGGGCATTGCTTGGGCATATCAAAAGGAGCAGCGCGCGGCTCGCCATACGCGGTCACCCGCACCACATACGGAATCACATCACCCGCTCGCTCGATCAACACCGTATCCCCGACGCGAACGTCTTTGCGCCGAACCTCATCAAGGTTATGTAGCGAGGCATTTGAGATCGTCACTCCGGCAAGCTGCACGGGTTCGAGCTTGGCGACCGGTGTTAATGATCCGATCCGCCCCACGTAAACGCTTATTTCGCGAACTTTCGTTTCAGCCTGCTGGGCTTTGAACTTATAGGCTATCGCCCAACGTGGCGAGCGCGACACCTCGCCGAGACGTTCCTGCAGTTCGAAGGAGTTGACCTTGGCCACCACTCCGTCAGCTTCATAATCCAGCTCATGGCGCTTCTCACTTAGAACATTCCAGTAGTCAAGGACCTCGTTAACATTGTGACACAGACGAGAGAGTGGATTGGTCCGCAGGCCGAGCTGCCTGATGCCATCGAGAAATTCCCACTGGCTCTTGAATTCAATTCCCTCAATGACTCCGGGTGAATGACAAAAGATTTCGAGCGGACGCGACGCCGTGACCCGCGGATCGAGCTGCCGTAGAGAACCGGCCGCGGCGTTGCGTGGATTTGCGAAAGGCGGCTCACCGGCTTTCAGCCTCTCCTCATTGAGCCGTTCAAAGGCGCGTCTCGGCAGAATCACTTCGCCCCGGACTTCGAGCAGTCGGGGCACGGGTATTGTCCCTTTAATCAGGCGCAGCGGAACGCTTTTGATGGTTCGAATGTTCGGGGTAACGTCTTCACCATTCAGACCGTCGCCGCGAGTGGACGCGACCAGCAGCTGTCCATCTTCATAAACCAGCTCAACCGCCAACCCATCGAGTTTGACCTCGGCGACGTATTCGATCTCGTCAGTCGTGCGCAAAAAACGCTTGATACGACGGTCGAACTCGATCATCTCCTCCGCACTCATTGCGTTTCCCAGCGACAGCATCATTCGCCGGTGGCGTACGATACCAAACTCCTGGCTCGGTGCTGCCCCGACTCGCTGGGTGGGCGAATCCGGAGTCCGGATTTCCGGATGAGCGCGCTCAAGCTCCTCGAGGCGCCGCATCAACTGGTCGTATTCGGCATCGCTTATCTCGGGATCATCGAGTACATAATAGCGGTAGTTGTGATGGTTTATCTGCTCGCGCAGAGCTTCAGCTTCGGCTTCGAGTCGCTGCAGGTCGCTTTCGTCCATTAGAGCTTAAAATGCCAAGGTCGCTGACCACCGTAACCAACTATCATCTTCGCGGCGGCGAGTCGGCGAAATTTCGGATGTGCAGCGGAGGGCACAGCGTCACAAAAAGGTGACCGTTCTAGCGGCCGTATCCCATAGCCATCAGGAAATCGTCCAGATTATTGAAGCGCATGTACATATTATGTCGTTTCTGTTCGCCAATGGTGGTGCTGGATTCCGGAGCGTAGGCGTGTCCCGGATATACCACGGTGCTGTCATCCAGATTCCGCAAGATATGGTTCAGACTGTAGTACATCTGCTCGGGATCGGAACCGGGCAGATCAACTCGCCCGCACGAGTTAACAAATAAAGTGTCGCCGGAGATGAGATTGCCCTCTACCAAAAAGCATTGAGAACCCGGCGTGTGACCCGGAGTGTGGATAAATTTGATCTCGAGCCGGCCGACCCTGAAAACATCGCCAGCGTCAACCTTGACCAAATCCGAGTCGCTTAGTCCAGAAACCCGTTTTACCCCTTCCGCCTCGTTCCGGTTCACGTAAACCTTGGCTTTCACTCGGCTGACCATTTCGGCCGCTCCCTGGATATTCTGGCCCATCAAATTGCCGCCAAGATGGTCCTGGTGATAGTGGGTGATTAATATCTTGTCGAGTCGGTAGCCTTTCGTCTGTACATAGTTGATAATGCGGTCCACGTCCCATGCGGGGTCCACAACTGCCGCTTCGCGCGTGACCGGATCGGCAATGATGTAAATAAAGTTAGCCATTGGACCGAGCTGAGCCTGGACCAGTGAAAGCTTTTTTTCCTGATCTGCCATGATGATCCCGTGTTACTGATGAAATCGCCTCGATGATCGTTTTTACTTTCGAGAGTCGCTTCCACCAGGCGACCCTGCCTGGCGAACCAGCCTGTCGCCCAACGCAACCTTGTTACTTATTTGCGAATGGGCAATCGCACGCTATTCCGTGCGGGAATTGTCGGGATTTTTTTGACCGGCCGACCGCGCAGCCAATCGGAGTCCCCGATCCCAGAGAAACTCGGCCTGGCCAAGGCGCTTCGCCACCCAGCGTGATTGGACAAACAAGTGATCGCTCAGGCGATTCAGATAAGCCAGGAGGTGGTTGTTTAGCGGCTCTTCGCGGTTCAGTGCCCAACACACCCGTTCAGCACGACGGCATATGGTGCGCGCCTGATGCAAAAAGGCATTTAGTATGCCCCCGCCTGGTAAAGTAAACGAATTGAGCGGCTGCAAGCTCGTCTGCATCCGATCGATCTCGCGCTCGAGTTGGGTGACTTCGGCTTCACCGATATGGTGCATACCCTCGTACTCACCCGACGGCGGGGTGGCAAGCTCGCTACCGACGTCAAACAGTTCATTTTGGAGCCGCCGCAGCATTTCGGCGAACCAGTCAAAGTCTTCACCGAGACCAGCTCGATACTCCGGGAGATAACTGCGAACAATACCGAGCGCCGCATTGAGCTCGTCAACCGTGCCATACGCTTCAAGGCGGTCCGACTCCTTCGGCACGCGGCTTCCGCCAACCAGCGCCGTTGTCCCTTGATCACCGGTACGAGTGTAAATTCGCGTGAGCCGAATAGCCATGCTTCACCACCCTGTGCGACGTCTGATTCTCTAACAACGCCTTGGTCGAAGTTTGCAAACACGCGCGCAGCATTGAACTTCGACTAGTCAATGAGGATTGGCTTTGGCACGTAATGCCTGGTAGGAACACTGGCCAAGTTCCCTGGAGACCGGTAACCCGGCATCGCGCCAACCGACAACCACAACTGTGCCCGAGGCGTCGCGAGCACCACCGAATCCGCCGCGCACGTTGGTTAGATCCTGGTAGCCCGCCTGCTCGAGAATTTCACATGCCCGTTGCGAACGGCCGCCTGCCATGCAGCCAACCACCAGTTTTTTGTCCTTGGGAAGGACCTTCTCCGCAACTGTCAGAAAAAGATCATTCGGTTCAGGCGGCGCTCCAGCCTTGAGAAAGACGACCGGTATATTCAGGGCCCCTGCCGGATGACCTTGCGCAAACTCCTCTTCCGTACGTACGTCAAGGTAAACCGCGTCAGGATTGTTCTGCAAAATCTGGTATGCTTCAGCCGGCTCTACCTGCTTGATCGCCATCAGCAATCTCCATATCTCGAAGAGATGGTTAAGGGGGAGCTGCCCATTGGAGTCCCGGTGGATAAGAGTCTATCCAAAATCGCAAGAAATTTCCGAGCCCGAAATGGACAAAGAACACAGCAGCAAGATGCGCTGTCTGAGGTAGAAAGCCAAATCGGCTATCGGCTTGGTCCAGCCGACCGCCGACGGCCTACGAATGCGGCGGTTGTTGCTGGCCCCATCGCTCGTAGTAGACAATTTCGCGCAAGGGTTTGAGTGGACGGGTCTGGGGCGGGTTGGCGGGACTTGGATAACCAAATGCCAGAATCGTGAAAATCACCCACGGGGCGGGAACCTCCAAGATTCGCGCAATGCTCGGTCCATCAAAATTCCCGACCCAGCAGGTCCCCAAGCCCAGGCTCCAGGCTGCTGTTGCCATATTCTGAACGGCCTGCGCGCAGTCGATGTCTCCCCACCGCGTATTGCTGCTGTCTTTCAACACCACCACGACTGAGGGCGCATCAGTAACGAATTTGCCGGTGGAACAGAGGGTACCAATCTCGCGTATGCGATCGTGATCGTAAACCACCACGAATCGCCACGGCTGAAGGTTTCGCGCGCTCATTGCATGGCGACCAGCGTTGATAATCTGGCGCAGCTTGTCGCTTTCCACCGGGTCGGGCGCAAATGCGCGCACCACCCTGCGTGTGGTGATGGCTTCAATTGCGTCCATCGGTCTTCAGCTTCTCCTGAAGTTCAGGTCTTGCGATAGACCGAAAATTCTTCGAGCAACTTGGCGGCCCGTTCCTGGGCGGAGGAAGTTCGCTGGGTACGAAGGAAGAAACGCACCACTTCCTCATAGCCTGCCTGGCCAGGCGGACTCGCAATCTCCACCAGCTCCTCGATCAAGCTGGGGAACTTCTCACCGGGGATATAGTAATTGGCCCAACCAAAGTTGCAGTAACGGTGCAGAATTTTGGCGATCGTCTTCTCCAGCGATTCCCTCCGGCTGGCCGTCCCTTGTTCCTTTCCCAACTGAGCTCTCCAGCGGCGCCGCAGTAGCAGCAGGCACTGTCGGTTATGGGCGTGGACAGTTCGCGTCTGTTGCGGACGGCGCACGTTCTACACTTTAAAAAGATCTATATCGCAGAGTGCAACGCCCTTCATCAAGTCCCTCAGGCGCTTTTTTCGAGGTCAGCGGCCTGATCGGACCAAAGAAGCCGGTGATAGTCGAAGCCCGAAGCATCGGACACGCTGCACTTCACTACCTGAAAGTATGGCGAAAGGTCGAAATCGCGCGGGGTAATCAGGGTAGGTGAAACCATCTGCAACAGACCGGGTAGCGGTCGGCCGCGCCGCCGCAAACGATCTATCAGACCTCCAGTTCGCTGGACCGGCTCGAAGCCCGGTGGGAAAGGCTCATAACGGGGCACTATTGGATAACGCACGCGATGAAAGCATTCCGCAATCAGGCTGGAACAAATCACCCGGGTTGGATCGCCGCTGCCGAATTGAAGAGCCTGCCGGCGCCATCGTGCTGGAACCATCGACACCGGCAGAAAATAACGCATCAGGTCCAGGATGTTGCGAAAGTCATATTGATGGCCGACGTGGCTGAGTGCGTAGTCAATGATCATCCTCTGATCCGAGGCGCTCAATTTATAGGGCCGACAAATTCGGATATTAAAGTCCCGGTACTTGCTCAAGGGCGTTAGCACCACACCCTCTTCAATCAGCGCCTCCAGAACCAGTGATTTCGCTTCTTCGCCATATTTACTGAGCAATGCGCTATGCAGTTCAGGATCGCGTTTAAGTGGCTCATCGCCGACATACAGCGCCGAATGCGACCAGGAGCTCTGCGTCAAGTATTTAATACATTCGCTGATGCGCTCGTTACCTTCCACCAGAATAACGTCACATTTGCGAACAACGCGGCGAAGTTGGTCGATGTCGTTCGGAACGGCCAGCGTGTAACGCGCGACTGGCTTGGTCAATAATGATATTGCGAGCTTTCTTGTTCTGCGCAACAGCCTCGGAAATGGATTCAGCTTTCGCAACACCCTCATTGGTCCAGACAGCATGGGGCCGAAACGTAAGAATCGGCAGATCGCAACGCCATTATGATACGTCCGCCGCTTGCATGGTACAACGCGGCATTTTCACCAACTGGTAGCTTTAGATATCCTTGTATAGCTGTAAATGATGAATATACAATTAATTGCACGATCTGAGTTTTGACCAATGTCAATCTGAAGCTCCTTGCCCGGGATTGTCCTGGTGGCGGCCTGGATGTGGGTGCCAATACCGCTCAATCGTCCCCGGGCAGCGCACTAAAAGCGACGGAATATTGGCTCAGCGCCCAGCTTCTACGATCCGCAGAACCAAACAGAAAACCGGCCAAAAGCGAACAGCATTATGGGGCAGATCACGCGAGCCTCGACCCATAGCCATCACCATACCCGCTGCTCCCCGAGCCTCTCCCGAACGGGTTAAGCGTTAAGCTTGGCGTGTAAATGCTCGCATGCAATCGCCTTATGCTGATAATCGGACGGAGAGCCTGCTTGAGTGTAGAACCGTGCTGTGAAGCTATGCTACAGACCCTACGATGAGTGACCGCATTCAGAGTTAAACCCAAACTGGGAGGATCCAGATAATGGCCAAGTACACGTTTGTCGTGCTCACCAACCCGACGCCAGGTAAGGAGGAAGAATACAATCGCTGGTACAATGAGCAGCACATTCCCGATGTGCTTCAGGCTCGTGGCTTTGTTTGCGCTCAACGGTTCCGGCTGGCTGATACGCAGATGGGTGGTGGGAACGATAAGCCCTACAAGTATTTGGCGCTCTATGAGATCGAAACGGATGATCTCAAGGCCACGCTCGATGATCTGTCCGCTCGCCGAGGCACATCTGATATGGTCATGAGCGATGCGATCGATCTTAAGGGCGCTGCCGCTTTCATTTTCAGCCCGATAACTGAAAAAGTGATGGCGAAGGACGTAGCTCGTCCTCGGCGCGCCGCCTGATGGTCGAACCGTCTCATTCCAGGTCCGCGATTGCGGTGTCATTTCGGTTGCGGTGGTGCGCGATGCGGTTCCGATTCAAATGTCGGAATTTCCTGCGGCGGTGCGACGACGGCGGCCGTTCGTCCGAGTGACGGCTGCGACCTCGTTGTAGTTCCTGTTGATGAAGGTTTTGGTGGTTGGTAAAGGCGCCCGCGAACATGCCCTCTGCTGGCGCCTTAGTCAAAGCCCCGAGGTCAGGAAACTGTTTTGTACCAGCGGTAATCCCGGGATGTACCGCATCGCCACGCCGGTCGATCTCTCGCCGGTCGATATCAAACAGCTCGCTGACTTTGCGCAGTCACAGATGATCGATCTCACCGTCGTCGGCCCCGAGAATCCGCTGTCCCTGGGGATTGTCGACGAATTCGAGCGTCGAGGTTTGACGATTTTCGGCCCAACTAGAGGTGCTGCTCAGTTAGAAGCGAGCAAGAGTTTCGCCAAAAGCCTGATGCAAGAGGCGGGAGTTCCAACGGCGCAATGGGCGGCGTTCGACGATCCAGATGCCGCTCGCCGTTACGTCAAAGCGCGCAGCTCTCCGCAGGTTGTCAAGGCCGACGGCTTAGCCCTTGGAAAGGGAGCAACCGTCTGCGACGACACGGATTCGGCACTGCTTGCAATCGCTAAAGCCATGGAGCAGAGGCAATTCGGCGAGGCTGGTGCGCGCGTGGTAATCGAAGAACGTCTGACTGGGGAGGAGTTATCGTTCTTCGCTCTTTGCAATGGCGACGCAGCTATACCTTTAGGTATCGTTAGAGATCATAAGGCCGTGTTCGACGGCGACCAGGGTCCCAACACCGGAGGCATGGGCGCGTACTGTCCGGTCCCCCCCTACGACCAGCAATTTGAACATCGGGTGATGCAAGAGGTGGTGCATCCTATCCTGCAAGCCCTGGCACGGCGGGGCACGCCGTATAAAGGAGTGTTGTTTGCAGGCTTGATGGTCAACGGTCATGAGATAGCGGTTCTGGAATTCAACGTACGCTTTGGCGATCCGGAATGTGAACCGCTGATGATGCGCTTCGAGGGCGACTTGGCGACGACCTTGTTGGCTGTGGCTCAGGGACGCTTGGCCGATATCTCGTTCAAACTTTCACCGCGCAGTGCGGTCACCGTCGTGCTGGCATCGGCCGGCTATCCAGGTGATTATCGCACCGGGCTACCGATCAGTGGATTAGACCAAATCGAAGGCGCGGAACCCTCCGACCTCAAGGTGAAGTGGGCACTGGACAGAGTGCGGGTCAAGGCTTTCCATGCTGGGACAGCCTTGCGAAATGGTCAATTAGTGACCGACGGGGGCCGGGTCCTCGCCATCACGGCACTGGCCGAAGGTTTGGAAGCAGCGGCGGCGGCCGCGTATGAGGCTGCAGCCACCATCGATTTCGAAGGTAAGCACATGCGCCACGACGTCGGCCGCCGAAATCCGCTGATCGTCAGCTAACGTCTCTCAATGTCATTGTTACTCAGCCGATGACTGATAGTATTGACAGTGCCGCCAGCGCTCTGAAAGCAGGTGAGCTGGTGGTCTTTCCCACAGAAACCTTCTACGCGATTGGCGCCGACCCGGCGCAGCCCAAGGCTCTTGATCGACTCCTTAGGGTGAAGGGCCGCGAGCCGGACAAGCCCATAGCATTGATTGCCGCTAATAGCGACGCAGCCTTTTCCCTCGCCAGGGAGATCCCGCTTGGAGCGCGCTTGCTAGCAGAGAGGTTCTGGCCCGGACCGCTGACTTTGGTGCTGCCCGCCCGCCCCGGTCTGAACGAAAGCTTGGTCGGGCCGAGCGGGGGCGTGGGCGTGCGGGTCTCGTCTGAACCAATCGCGGTTCGATTAGCCGCTGCCGCCGGAGGCCTGATCACGGCTACTAGCGCCAACCTGTCGGGTCAACCAGCCGCCCGGACAGTAGCTCAGGCCCGCCAATCGTTCGGTGGGACGATCAATGTCTACATCGACGGAGGCCTACTGGGTGCGAATGCGCCCAGTACGATCCTGGAATTTGCCCCAGATGGTTCATGGCGACTCTTACGTCGAGGGGCGGTTGACGAGAACCAAATCGCCGACGCCTTGAGGCTATCGCGATGAGCGGGCGTGGCGGACGAGTACAACCATTTCCTGCGCTGGTGTTTAATCGGGAACGTGCGGGCCACCTCAAGGATCTCATCGCCCCTCCCTATGATCTGATTGATGAGACCCTGCAGCAACAGCTCTATGCCCGCAGCCCACACAATATCGTCCGCCTGGAGTTGAACCGCGACGCCGACCCTTATGGTTCGGCTGCGGCCACCATGGCACGCTGGATTGACGAAGGGATCCTGCGGCAGCTCCCGCCGGCCATATTTCTCTACACTCAAGCCTTTGAACTCGATGGCCGGCGCCTGATCCGTACAGGATGGGTGGTGCGTATCCGGTTGGAAGAGTTCGAGCGCGGCCACATTCTGCCGCATGAGCGCACATTTCCGAAAGCCAAAGAAGACCGGCTCAGACTGCTCAGAGCCACGCGTGCCAACATTAGCCCGGTTTTTGGTCTCTATCGGTCGGGCAGCACAGCGCTCAAAGCCCTGATGGCCGCCGTCGCCGGCCGTCCCCCGCTGCTCGAGGCAACGGACGATCTCGGCATCCTGCACCAGGTGCGCCGAGTCGAATCCCCCGCCGAGATTGCGGTCGTTCAGGAAGCTCTCGAGTCGTCACAGGTGCTGATCGCTGATGGTCACCATCGGTACGAGACCGCCCTCGAGTATTGCCGTTTGATGCGGGCCAATTTGGGCGATACCGGGCGAGTCCAAAACAGGACCCAACCGCTGCACAGCTCCTCAAGCACTCGTCATCCAGGGACGATCAGGCAGTTAAGTGACAAACCGGCGGGTTCTGACTTTAGGCCCGAGGCCTACGTTATGATGACCTTGGTTGCGCTAGATGACCCGGGCCTTGTGATTTTACCCACTCATCGACTGGTTCGTGTGCTCGATCAAGCGCGGCTGGAGCTCTATAAGGCGCGAGTCCACGAGAAGTTTGAGATTGAGGAGTTCACTGATGCCGAGGCTATGATAACGCAGCTTAAGCAGCGCGGCCCAGGATACATCGGAGCCATCATCCGAAACAGTTCCGCAGCGATTCTTCACCTGCGCGACCAGGATTTTATGTCCCGCGCATCGCCCGAGATCCAACCGGAAGTGCGTGGGCTGGATGTCGCCGTGTTGCACAAACTAATCCTTGACGAACTGCTCGGGATTACGCCGGAGACCGTGCGTCAGGGCGAGAATATCGCTTATACGCACGATCGGCACGTCGCCCTGCAGGCGGCGAGGTCCGGTGCGGCGGCAGCGGTGTTTTTGCTTAACCCGCCCACGGTGTTCGACATTGAGAAAATCACCAACGCCGGGGCTCTGATGCCAGAAAAATCAACTTACTTCTACCCCAAGTTGCAGACCGGTCTGCTGATGAATCCGCTTTATTGACCGGCACGGCCATGGGCCATTGATGAGCGCCGCGCAATCTGCGCGGTTATGAGATCTACTTGATGAAGTTGCTGGGAATTGTCGGCAGTGTCACACCGCCGGGCCGCTTGCTCAGAGCAACCAGTTGGTTGCTCGACAACACGCGGGCTACCAAACAGGGACTCGAGACTGAACTGATCAACCTTGCCGATAAGCGCATCGCCTTCGCCGACGGGCGCCCACCGCACGAATATGGTGACGATACCGCAGAGGTCATTCAGCATGTAAGTGCTGCCGGCGCGTTGCTCATCGCGAGCCCGGTATATCGAGGCTCGATCACGGGGGCGCTCAAGAACCTACTGGATCATCTCCCAGTGGAATCGTTGGCGGCGAAACCGGTGGGAATAATCGCCATGGGCGCCACAAGCCATCATTTCCTCGGGGTCGATTGGCATCTACGCGACATTCTCGCCTGGTTCGGCGCGCTAGTCGTGCCCACCAGTGTGTATCTCACTTCAGGCGATTTCGTCGGAGGCGAACCAAGCGAGGTCGCCCGACGAGACCTCATAGAGCTGGCCGAAGCAGTCCTTCGGTTGTGTCAAATCGCGCCTCCTGCCGGACGCTTTCTCGGCCCGCAACCCTTGGCCAGTCGGCGTTAAAACGTCCATAGAACGGGTTTGCTTTTGCTTGCACGGTCCGTCGAATGAGCGATCATCGGTAGGCTGCACGAGGTGGCAATGCGCGATTAATATTGAAGAGCGCAATTTACTGAAAGTTGGATTCAGAGCGGCGTTTTGAGGTTTCTCTGCCGACACCGTCTTGTTGGAGTCGCATCAAAAGCGTCTACTGAGGTCACTCGTATTAGATGTTAATTTCGCTTTGATTCCTTTCCCAAAGCAACAATTGCTGACTGGGAGCTCATACGAGTTGCAACCTGAGCGGGGCAAAATGCCACGACAAGCGTGGCATTTATCCACGCTGAATAGTGCGCAACAACTCGACTAATCATTTAGGTCCTCAAATAATCCTTGTAAACCCTCGAACTTCAGATTGACTGGCCGAGTCTTCAGATCGCGAAAACCGCTCGATACGAGATGCGTTGAGTGGCCTTTTGTATATTATCTACGATTCTTTCTAGTCTGATCCCGTCGCTCCTCTTTTCTCGGGGGTATTAGCTGATCGCTCGGCGCCGCGCCTTCTTCCTGAGACCGACTAAGTGTCGATACGCTTCGCCACACTCCGAACCGGCGCTGCGTCACACCCCGTCACCGTTCGAAGCATAATTCGTCTAAATTCGACGCTTGCTACCTATTCTTGAAAGACTTTCCGATCGCATCTCGTACTTAAACTAGAAGCTTTTCGCTGCCGCGACCAAAACTTGGCTAGGCAGTCGCCATGCCGAAGCTGTCCCAGACTCTAGCACTACATCCTTTTAACCGTTGAGCGCCGTAAAACTGAATAGGAACCGACAATATTGTTGTCCACGCCGAAATCGCAGTGCGATCCATTTAAAATACATTTAGTCGTTCCTACTCGATATCCTTCAGACCTCAAATAAACGATGCGAAATGCTAATTAATATTTGCAATTAAACACTGGGTGCTGCCGCAAGTTAGCGTGTAGTTAAGTCTGAGGGCTCATTGGTCACAATCAGAGTGCAGTGCTCGCATGGTTAAGGTCGCCTCAGCCCGGACCCTCGTAAGGCACCAGCAAAGTGAACATGAGGCAGCGGATTCCCTACCCAACAGCGTCAATGTTACGAGCGTGAGCTCTTTGCCAGCTGCGCTGCAGCAACTGGAAACTTCTCCTTCAGACCACCGTCGCGGTTATGTAATGGGACACCGTGTCGGAAAAGAGCATTCGCGGAACAGGATTTGCTCGGTGAGAACTCGCGACACACCGGATTACTAGTTCATCCTGGTTGATATCCAGTCCGACAAGTATCCGACATCGCATTTCAACCTAGGAGGTAGCTATGGCAGAGCAGGGTTCACAATTTGGTCCCGGCAAAATGAGTCTGCGGCTGGAGGAGAACGAGTGCGTCACTCTATCCCCGGAGTCTCCGCGCTTCCGGGAGTCCTACCAGCAAGTACGACCGCGTACGATTGAAGAAGTTCGAAATATTCTCGGGCTCACAGGCGACGCCGCTAAAGCCTTGCAGGAGAAGGGCTGTTGCCGGCCGTCCGCGGTTTCTTCGGCCTTAATCTCCGCCGACGATTTGACTGCACAGGACGATCCGACACGCATCCGCGCGCGGTCACTCGCCTATGCAGCCTCACGTGAATACGTCAGGGCTCCGAACCCGACGTACCTTTCACAATGGCAAGCTGTACTGAATCGTTTTCTCGAGATAAGCAACTCCGTCATAAATGTCGTGGTATTGCTCGACATCGATGTCGCTAACGGTGCTACTCTGACCATCTCGCCCAATACGCATGCGATCTACGCCAACAATGTTCGCATCCACGGCAACGGCAGGATCGTCTGCCAGCGAGACATTACCTTCAAGATCAACTCGCTGGAAGGGATTTCGGCTCGGCCAGTCGCTGTGCCGCTCAGCTCGGCAGCGGCAAGCTTGATCGGCAGGTAATTCTTTGCGCGGCTACCTGCAGACCAAAGTTTTGGAAGAGGACATCTATCCAAAAGGGAGGAAGACATGCCGGATATAATCGCTAAAGGCGTTAACGGAGCCAATGGAAACAATGGTACGCCGGGCCAGGACGGACAGCCGGGCCAGCTCGGCGCTCACGGAGTCGATCATTGGAACGGCGATGATCCACCCGGTGATGGTCAGCGCGGCGGCGACGGTATGCCTGGCTCGCCAGGAACCGACGGCCAGAACGGGAGCAGCGGTAGCAACGTTACAATTCAGGTCACTGACTTTGTTGTGGGAGTCAATATCGACACCAGCGGAGGTCTCGGTGGCACCGGCGGTGCTGGGGGCAATGGCGGTGCGGGCGGACCCGGCGGCGGCGGTGGATTCCCTGCGGACAGCGGCGACCCGAGGGGCAACGGTGGGCCTGGAGGAAACGGCGGTGGTGGCGGTAACGGCGGCAATGGAGGACGCGGCGGCGATGGAGGCAATATTACGGTCGTCGCCAAAACCATAACCACCGGTACAGTGCATGCCAATGCAGAGGGTGGCGCCGGCGGCCTGGGTGGCGCCGCCGGTTTCGGCGGCGGATTCGGCCCCGGGGGCGAAGGCAAGAACGTTGGGCCGAATGGCGCTCCTGGTCCTAACGGTCGCACTGGCGCCAACGGCGCCCGTGGCCTCGACGGGACAGTCGATATAATCCAACAGTCTTAGTTGAAATCACCGAGCTGAAGCGTGAATCCATTTTCCCCGAATAGTTCGATCTAGCGGAGTTTATAATTTGCTAATCGCCGATTATATTCGCAGCCAATTGGTGGCGCTAATCGATTGGGCCGGCATGAAGCCAAATTCCGCGGCGTCGCTGACCCAGTCGTTCCTCCTGCTAACTCGGGAGTCGCTCGACCAGCCGGTTCAACCTTGCTACCCGGGGCTGTCGTATATAAACGCCAACGGGCTGCCATTCCAGTGGGTTTTGCGCTTCGGCTCGGACTTGAATGGGCTGGGATTTCTCTGCGAAGTTGGGACGCCTGGCGAACTGCCTACCCAGCGCTTTACAAAATCGCTCCACAGGCTCGACCAGGTATGTGAGGCTATTGGGTCAAAACGACCGCTATGGCTTCGGGATGTGGCAGCGCGTCTCGTACCGCGAGATCACTGGCCTTTAAAATGGCGAAGCGCGATGTGGATCGGGATCGGGGCGTCAGCCAACGCGTTGCTGGTCAAGCCTTATTTTAACCTCAACCGCGATTCGGCTCGCGAGCGCTGGCTCCGCGTCGGCTGGGTGTTGCAGGATTTGGGGCGCTCGCGGTCGCTCGAGTACTTGTGCGCGCTTTCAACTCAAGTCTCCGCTGGCTCCTGGCCAGTTGGAATCGCAATCGACGTCAGACCCGATGGTACTCCGGGACGCGTCAAGGTCTACTTTCGCTCAGAAGCGGTTTATCCGCTTTGGCTGCAGCATTGGTATTCGGCTACCGGCTACGACTCTGACTCAAAAATAATGCGATGTTGCCTCGATTCCTTGCCGCTGACCGGCAATCGGCCGTATCCGGCTGGCGCATTTATCGTCAGCATCGAGTTCCATCCCTCCGACCACCTAAGTATCAAAACTGACTTGGCGGTCACCAAATGGGTGAAAGGTGATCAATCGATCGTCCCCGGAGCTCGACGACTCATTGCCGCGGTCGGTGGCGAAAGCGATTGTCTGGAACACGCACTCGCAGCAGTTGGGGCCTGGCCCGTTTCAACACCGGAGACCTCGAGCTTACGGTTTATTGGGCTGGGTTCCGAGCCAGACAAATCGTGTCACGTGAACGTTTACGTCGAACCGCCACTGCTGACGCGCAAGCCCCGCAACATAGTAGCCGGAGCGGTTCCCTCGATTTCTGCCGCAATTACGCGCGGACTTTACTTTTTGAGCTCGCAGCAGCGCGACGCCCATTGGACGGACTTCAAGCTGCCAACAGGTGAATCGAACGCGTGGGTAACCGCCTTTATTTTGACACGTTTAGCGGAACTTCCACATGAGTCGATTTCGGCCACGATCGGTAAACAGATCGAACAGGCGCTCGACTGGCTCCAGGCCAGCCGCAGCCCTAGCGGCGGATGGGGATACAACGAAACAGTCGATAATGATGCGGATTCAACCTCCTGGGCCATTCTAGCATTGCGCCGCTTCAATCGGAGCGTTCCGGCAGAGGCCTTGAATTTTCTGTACCGATGTCGCCGAACGGATGGAACAGTTGCGACTTTTGCTCCTGAAAGCGGCCTAGGACCGGGATGGACACAGGGAGTTCCTGATGTCACGGCAGTTGGCGTCAAAGCGCTCGAACAGCGACCTGATGCTTCCACCTCTTTGTTCACCCGCTGGCTGCAGCCGGACGGCACACTACCCGCCTATTGGTGGTCTACGCCGCTCTACACAGCTGCCGAAGTGCTCGACTGGGCTGGAAGCGAGACGACGTCACCGTTAGTTCGCCGGCTTGCCGAAGGTTTAAGCCGATATGTGGCATCCACCCTGTTTGAAGAGGCTTTACTACTGAGATGTCTTGTCGTGCTGCAGATGAAGCAGGCCTCCACCACGGTCGCAACGCGTCTGTGTAGCGCACAGCGCAGTGATGGTGCGTGGCCCTCAGCTGCGCTACTCCGACTTACTGTGCCCGAAGTCATCGAACCATGGCGGGCGATTAATGCGGGACGGCTGTATCCCGACCATCAAAGCCTTTTCACAACGGCGACGATCTTGTCGGCACTTGGACGTTACCAATCGAGCTGGCAGGAATAAGCATGGGCTGAGGTAGCCGGAGTTAATCTCTCATTGAGTGAGCGGTTGCCGCCCAGGCGAGACTGGATCGATTCCTGCCAGCTAAGTTCATCTGAGTAGCGCTCCTCTGTCTATCCTGCAAAGTATAATTCACGCAGCAGCGGCCGACGCGAGGATTGTAGTGTCACCAGCTCGTTCCTCCGCGGAGAAAGCAGATTCAAGAAACTGCCTTGATAGTAGATGTCGACCGCTTCCGTAGAAGAAGCGTCGCGGTCGAGGTGAATATCGCCGCACGATCAGCAAATTAGAACACGAGTCATCCCGCTCACAGCTGACCGCGCGCACTGGCTCACTGTCAGACTGCGCGACTCAGCTCGATCCCTGCAAGCGAAAGCTCGAAAGGGGTCGATAAGGTCGAACGGCCGAGAAAAGTGCCCCCCGGCAAAATTTTGACCGTATACTGAAAGTGCACTGCGCTATCATCAAAATCGAAGTGTCATTCCCACTCAGCCAGCAGTGAATTTTTGAAACAAACGCTCGCTTTGCAAAATATCGGGCAGATGTAGAATATTAGGTTTGCTGTCCGCGTCAGGCTTAGTTCCATTTGGAGGGACCTATGAAATTTGGCTTGTTGTATGAAATGGAAACACCGCGCCCGTGGCATGCGCTGAGCGAATATAATACCTATTGGCAGGCGCTGGCACAGATCGAGCTCGCCGATCGCATTGGAATCGACTACGTCTGGGAGGTCGAGCATCATTTTCTCGAGGAATACTCTCATAGTCCCGCGCCTGAGGTATTCTACGGCGCGGTAACCCAACGAACGCGGAATATCCGTATAGCACACGGTGTGCGTTTGCTACCTTTCAATTTCAACCACCCGATCAAAGTTGCTGAACAGGCAGCGGTGCTCGACATCATGAGTAACGGCCGGGTCGATATCGGTACAGGCCGATCGACCACCGCCCAGGAGCTGGATGGCTTCGGCATCGACTACGATCGGACTCGAGAGGAAGTGCGCGAATCTCTCGAAATCATCGTTAAAGCGTGGACCGACGATATCTTGGAGTATGACGGTAAACTCATGAAGATTCCGCCCCGCCGCGTGGTGCCAAAACCCATTCAGAAGCCGCATCCCCCGATGTGGATGGCCTGTGTGGCGCCAGACAGCTATGAACTTGCTGCTGACCGCGGGCTCGGCGCGTTGAGTTTCAGCCTTAATTTTGAGCAGGTGCAGAAACAGCTGGAAACCTACCATAAGGTGTTCGCTCGGCGAAGCGACCAGATTCCCAAGGTCGCCAACGAAGCCTACGCCGGCCTTGTTATTTGCCACGTCGCGGAAAACAAGGATGACGAGGCCATTGGCCTGGAGGGAGCACGCTGGTTCATGCACAACGTGGCGAAGCTGTTCGAACCGCTTATGGTTAAGAACAAGCTGTATTCTTATGAGTACCTGCGCAATCTGATGTCGTTGGATCTCGATCCCAAGGATGTGCCTGACGCGCAACTCAAGCAGCATCACATGGTCGTGGTGGGCAATCCCGATGAGGTCTGTCGGAAACTGGAGAATTTCGAACGCGCCGGGGTGGATCAGGTCATCATGTTCAAACAGGCTGGCCGCATTCCCCACCAAAATATTATGAAATCCCTTAAACTCATCGCGCGCCATGTTTTGCCCCATTTCAACCCGCACAAACGCATCGCCGAGCCGGAGACCGAATTGGCGGCGGCCGGCCGCTAGTAATTGGTTGAAATGATTTGGCACCGCGACCGTTGACTGGAATCCCCCTGCGCGAGATCTAATCGCAACCGAAGCGCTGAGTCCCTTAACCCCGACATCAGATTATCCAGAACATCAAAGAGGCGGGCCCGCGACGGACCCGCCTCTTTGCCGTCAGTGATTCGTGCCTTGCTTAGTCAATGGCGCAAGGCACAAACCAGCTATAACAGGTTAAAGTTGTATTGGAGCTGAGCAATGAGATAGCTCTGCCCCTTGAACAAGCCGACTCCTGCTTCCTTGTCACCGCCCAGAATCTCGATCGCCTGCAACTTTAGGAAGTACTTCTTGGTCCAGGGCGGATTCAATGTCAGCGACGGGAACAATGCGAAGGTATCTCCCTTGGGATTCCAGATCATGGTCCAGGTCGGTGCAAAATCCGACCACCACCACGAGGTGCCAACGTTAAACAGCACACTTACGTCATTCTTGAGATTCTGCTCACTCAGGTCGTTACCGACATACGAGAACTTCGCATTGTCCAGGATAGTGGTTTGAATCTCTTCCAGGTTTACGGTCAGGTTGCCCGTGGTCGTCAGCCAAGGAGCGTACGCCTGGTCGATATCCAAGGCTAGCATGTATTTTACGACATCCGACCACCGCTGTCCGTTCATATCCTGGAATCGGTTGCTCTCGAACGAGACGTGGTTCTGATAGAGCATCTCACCACGGAACACGGCGGGAAAATACTCCGCGATTGAAGCAGGCATCGGCAGCGGCCTGTCCATCGTTACGCCGAACTCCTGGATTGGGTAATAGCTATAGTTCCAAAGGTTAGTGTAGGGAGTCCACTTCAGGCTCCAGGGAGCCCCACCGCTCACGTTGTCGTTGTAATAGAGCAGTGTCCATTCGGTTGCTCCAAAGAGGGTGTGGAGACGTACCCCTTCGTTCCAGTTTTCGGGCTGCATTCCTGGCACCCGCCAGAAGCCCGCATCGACCAGCAGTCCGTCACCAATTGGGCCGTAGTTGCCCTGTCTCCTGCTTAATCCCAGGTTACAGACGGGATGGAAATTCTTCGGATAGGGATTAAAGCCGGGGCGCACCAAACCAGGGAGACAAACGAAGAACTCGCGCGCCGCTGGGGGATCGACCAGATTAGCTCCAACGCAAGGTCCGGGGAAGTTCACACACGGTCCAGCAAGCTGCTGCGACGAGGTCGCATATGGGCCATGCGGCGCCAATGGAGCGTTTGCACCAAAGATTGCATCCGTCGAGTACTGAACGTCGAATCGAGCGCTTGGACCGTGACTCGCAGCCGGATAACACGGGTTCACGCGGCCGGCAGTTAGCTCGCTGTTGAACTTATTGTATGGATCGTGAGTCTGCTCCGGCCACCACCGCGGCTGAAAACCGGGCTCGACCACAACCTCGATGAAATTCGACGTCAGAGGTCCAATTTCAGGTAGATTGAGAATAGGGTGGATCATCCACTGCGGGTCGCGTGACTGCTCGAGGTTGGCAAAACCGAAAGCCCAACAGGTATCAGTGGGATTAACCACGTCGCCCACGCGGAAAGCCAGTGATTGTCCCCAAACAACTATCTGATTACCAATGAAAGTGGTAAGCGGGCCGGTTTTGTTTTCCCACCACGCGTCGCGCACCTGATAGTTGTTGTAAAAGTCATTGGTCACGTGACCGAAACTGGAGTGAAACGGCGTTGCCTGTGAATAGAAAGGATTGTTCGCGCTATTGAACGAGTATGGCGGTTCATACACGAACCACTCGCGCATGAAGAACGTATTGTTTTCGTTGAGCCGATAATTCTCGTCGATCTGCAAGAGGCTCCGAGCCACGGCCAAGTTGTTGCGGCTTCGCGTATACGCTTTCAGAGTTGTCGGATTTTGCCACATACCGAAGGTCTCGTTGGCGTAACCCGAAATGTGCAGACCACTGAGCCAGCCTGCCTCCGCCCCAGCTGGCTCGCTGGAGGTGCCGGCCCCGACCGCCGGCGCACCCGCGGCTCCCATCGAGGCTGAACCACCCGCGCCCCCGGCTTGGGGCAAAACATTTGATACTGAATTAGTGATGCTCAACCCGTTGCTCGGCTGAGCGAAGATATCGCCAGCTCTGCTGGTGGCGAACGAGAAGGCAATGATCAAGACGGTTGCCGCGATCGCATTGAATGCTCTCAAGCCTTGGCGGAGTACGCCAGAACACAGCCAGTCTCCGATCCCCATTGTTTCCTCCTTCGAGCGTCAAGTGGACAGGCCTTGCTTTGCCTGTCTCCCCCACCCGATCAGTCGTCCCCACGACCGATCTTTTCTCCATTCCGAGCGCCAGTAACTCTGCCGCATAGGTGCTGGCGCCGATGAAACTGCTCGTTATTGAGACTGCGTTGACAGTGCTATAGATTTCGCTTCGCTTTTATTTACTTGTTTTTAGCCCACCTCCTTCGAAGGTTTCCCCCAAAACACGGTTAGACCGCCCCTTCTTAACGGAGCTATAAAAAAAGGTCAATAGTCCGGTAGGTTGGCTATTGTTCCTTGATGCCTCCGAAAATAGCGAGGTCTAGATAGCGCCAATAGCAATCCACGGAGCGAAACCCCGCTTGGGATAACCAATGGAGCTGGTCGGTGAGGGACGCGATTCGGCTCTCATGCTCGCCTCCAGCTAATCGCCGCTGTTCACGTATCTCCGCCTCGATTTCCTGCCGTGAACGGCTCATGCCTCGTTTGGATCGCTCCTGCTCCTGTATGGCTAGGAGGTTCAGCCTTTCGAATTGCTCCTTTAGTGCGGGTGGAGTACTAACGACATCGTTGTTGAGAAAGATCCCTCCTCGAGCGAGCAAGTCAAAGATCTCCCGGTAGAGTTCCTGTTTGCGCCGGTCGGTCAAATGATGAATCGCAATTGCCGAAACGGCGACATTGAACGGCCCGTTGGGCGTGCTTTCAACGTCTATTGGTCGCGCTCTATCTTGTAATGCACCAATCCACGAACTGTCCGACAGATCAGCTTTGCGGATTCGTGCGCGGGAGCCATATTTCAACAACCGCTCAGTAGCATGGGCGATCATTGGCTCCGAGCCGTCGACACAGGTCACGGTTGCCGACGGAAAGTGCTTTAGGATCCTTTCCGTTAGCGAGCCGAAGCCCGCCCCCAGGTCGAGGACCGACAAAGACGCGTTGGGCGAGTAGGGAATAAGCTCTACCAGCAGCTTCAGCTGTTCCTCACGGCGAGGAATAATGATCTCGGAATTTTCGAGGAAATAAGCGACTTTCCTTGCGTCGCCCCAACCACCGAGTGTATCGTGCCCAGCGACCATTTCGCTCCTCCAGCCGAGAGTTGGCAAAAACCAAGCAAAATCCGGATCAGAGGTTTTTGCAAACGGTTCCGTTGGAGATGAAAAAAGCTACGCGGAATCCTGGAACTGCCCGCCAGATTTCGAACTCAAAGACGAAGCTACGCCGAAACGTCAACGCCTATTTGCTTGTCGTCATGGTCAAAAGGATGTCTACTAATTCTGACAGCTAGTGTCGCGTCGCACCCATAGTAATCGTCGAGGCCCGGCCTTCGACGAACTATTGCTAGCCGGCAATAGTTATGCGAAGTAAGCAAGTAAAGATATGCAAAGTTCAATGACAGGAAAGCCCTGACAACGAAAGGAGGCAGTTCCGTGTCGCACAAAGGCTTTTCGCATATCGGGTTATCAACCTTAGATCTCGACAAGACGCGTGAGTTTTACGAAGGAGTCCTGGGTTTCAAGCCGGTTCGCTGCGATACGATAACTATCAAGGAAGGCGGCAAGATTCGCCACATTTTCTTCGATACCGGGCGTGACCAACTCATCGCCTTTATGGAAGCAAGAGGCGTGGAGGGTATTCCGGCGGAGTATGACGCGGGGATCAATCGCGGCTTGGGCGTACCCAGCGCCTTTTACCACTTCGCCTTCGAGGCCGGCAACGAGGCGGCCCTTGAGCAGAAGCGCCAGGAGCTGATCAGTAAAGGCGTTCAGGTCAGCGAGATAGTCGATCATGATTGGGCCAAATCGATCTATTTCAAAGATCCCAATGGTATGCAGCTTGAATACTGCTGCTTGACCCGGGAACTGAATGAAGACGATGCCAAAATGCAGGATCGGTTCTCGCTCTCCGTCAAGGCGCTGGGACTCGACGACGTAAGCCGCTTGCGTTCGCAGTGACACTTTAGATTCCGCGGAACATCCAGCCAGGGTTGGTTGGCCTTCTCGGCTCGAGAATGGTGCGGCGGCTGTCGGCAGTTAGCCGCCGTCACAGGAAAAAGGGAGAGTCATCATGGGTGTGCAAGGTGGCTGCATGTGCGGGCTGGTACGCTACGAATGTACGGCCGACCCCATATTCATGGGCAATTGTCATTGTCGGGATTGTCAGCGGGCGGCCGGCGCCGCCTATGCGCCCGCTATTGGCGTACCCCGCAATGCCGTAAAGATTACGGGAGAGGTCAAATACTACGAGTCGAAGGCTGACAGTGGCAACATGGCCCGGCGGGCATTCTGTCCGAATTGCGGGTCACGTCTGTTTTCGTTTCCGCCATTTGCCCCTGATCTGATGGTTATCCTGGCAACGAGTCTGGATGATCCCAGCATCTTCAAACCTGCCATGGACATCTATACTTCCAGCGCACAACCGTGGGATCACATGAATCCGGCCTTACCTAAATTCCCAAAGATGCCACCACCAGGGTGATTGCGAAGTGCCGGCGTGACGGCCTTTCAGACGCCATCGACCCTGGACGCAACACGTGAGCTATTGACGCCTAATCGTTTGCGCCCGGGCTGCGGAGACTGAGCCATTATACCGGTTAGACAACCGCACCGGCGCTGGTGTGGATGGTCTGGCCGGTTATTTGTCGGCTGCCTGGCAGACACAGGAAGACGATCGCCGCAGCTACATCTTCGGGCATCGAGACCCGATGAAAAAGATTCTCGAGCGGCCCTGACGAGGCAATGCGTTGCAATGCCTCCGTATCGCCCAATACGCGTGTCATGCCCGTGGCGGTGATGCCCGGAGCCACGGCGTTTACGTTGATATCGTACTTTGCCAATTCGGCCGCAGCGCTGCGAGTCAACTGAACGACCGCCGCTTTCGAGCTGGCATATGCGATCGGTGATTGACGCGCCCGGAAGGCTGAACTGGAGCTGATATTCACGATGCGGCCGCCGCCACCCCGGTCGATCATGTGGCGCGCAACATACTTCATCATCAACATCAAGGCCTTCAGATTCACCGTGTGGATGAAATCCCAGTCGCTCTCTTCCTGCTCGACCAGAGTTTGAAAGCGTCCGGCGACTCCTGCCGCATTGACGAGAATGTCAATGCGGCCGAACTGCTGAATCACGCGCTCGACGATGGTCGGAATGAGTTTTGTGTCAGCCAGATCGATGGTATAAGCGACAGCATCGCCGCCCTTTCTGCGCCCTTCTTCGGCTGCCGACCGAGCACCGGCTTCGTCGCGATCAAGCACCGCGACGGCCGCTCCCTGGTCAATGAGAGCGGTAACGGTAGCTCGCCCGATACCCGATGCGCCGCCTGTAACTATGGCCTTTTTGCCGATAAGCTCAGCGTTCATAATCGAATCCTTCGAGCTAAACAATGCGCATTCGTTAGCATCACGCCAAGCTGCGGAAAAGACCTGTGTCTCCGTAAATCAGGCCTGCTCCGGCTCGAAAGAGGGATCGTGCGGAGCGGCCGGCATGGTCTCCGGCGAGAGTTCCTCCAGTGTTCTACCCCGGGTTTCAGGGATAAAGGCCAGCACGAGAATAGCACCGATCACCGGGCCAGCGGCAAACAACGCCGCGGCATTACCCAGTCCCCCGAGACAATCAGATAAAAGACCCGCCAAAACCGGTGCGAGCGTCCAGCCCATCTGGCCGACCACCTGGACGGTTAGGCTAAATCCGGTGGCTCGTGCGCAAGTCGGAAAGAGCTCCGAAGACAGAGCCGAGGTTGCCGTTCGGGCACCTTGATAAGCAAACATAGTTGCCATAAAGGCCAACTGGATGGTCGATCGAGTATCACTTTGGAACAGTATCGCCATTGCAACTGCGGTAGATATACAAAAAAAAGCGGCGGTAGCCCGCCGCCCAACCCGGTCGAGCAACTGGCCACTCACCAAGGTGCCGACGGTTCCCAACAGGTAGGCCCAAATAACCGCCGAGCCGACCTCACTAGAACTCCAGTGATGGTCGCGCTTCGCGTACAAGCTGAAAAAAGAAATCGTAGGACCACCTGCAAGACCGATACAGTTGCAAACCATCGAAATCAGCAACATCCTCCTTGCCCAGGGTCCGGCGGCCGAATCCAGGCACCTTCGCAACGGCTCAAAGAATGGGGGACGCTTGTCACCACGCTGTGCACGCTCGCGCTCGAGTGTGGTGAAGCGTGCGGTCTCGTGCATCGCCCGCCTCAACCAGGCAGTTAGCAGCAAGGGCGTTACGCCCAGCAGATACATGCCTCGCCATCCCCACCTGGAATCCGCGATGCGCCCATAGAGGAGTGCGGCGGCCGCTACTCCGAGAAAGGCCACCATTAGCAGCAGCGAGATGGCGCGCGCCCGCCAGTCCTCGGGAAATTCCTCGCCGATCATTATCACCGCAACTCCGAACTCGGCGGCCAGAAAAACCTGCGCTGCACTTTGAAAAATGGTGAAGGTCAAAAGACCGGTCGACAGCGCGGTGAGCAGAGTAAAACATCCATAACAGAGTACCGTGATACTGAGGATCGGCTTGCGTCCCCAGCAATCGGCCAGACTTACGACAAAAAAAGAGAACACCCCGCCGAAACGGACGACCGTGGCAATTGCGCCGATCGCGGCATCGCTTATTTTAAATGTGCGAGCGATATCTGGTGTGCAGAGATGGAAAATTGTGATGTCATATCCTTCGAAAATCGTCGCCGAAAGTAACATTCCCAAAAGCGCGCAAAGATAGCCGCGAGAATGGGCTGGGATGGGCGTGGTCGCGACGGCTGCTTCCGGCGCCAGTTCCATAGAGATGTTCTCAGAGCGCTAACCGGGCCATCCTGGTAACGCTTGTTCTTGTGCCTAAACTGCAACCCGTTTCGGCTCTACCGAAGCTTATGCGGGGCGGGGGTAGCTGAAAAGTAGGCTTTTCGTGTCTGCCATTTCCAACACCGACCGCAGTTCCCGCGGGCCTTGGCGGTCACAAAGCCCCGAGGAATTCAGAAAGCTTTGCTACGGGGCGGTTAATCCGCCGGTTTCAAATGAAAACGCGCTGCTTGAAAGGTTTAACGTTTAGGTCAACATGGAGCTCAATCGGGATCTTGATTTCAATATAGGTCGCGGATCCCGTAGTAGATGCCTCGGAGCACCTCAGCGAATCGGCCGTAACCGATGACATATGTTCACGGCTTGCCGCGGTCGAAGTCTCATCGAAAAAATGGCCAAAAAAGTGCCCGTGTAGTCGGCTGGATGGGTATCCGCCGCCACTATCGCAACGGCGAGATTCGGAGGACGCTCCCTCTCGGAGAATGCTCAGAAGTCGCGCCGATAACTGACAAAATTAGCGCTGACCTTGGCTCCCAGACTTTCCGCAGTTCGTCGCGAGGGCCAATTGTCGTCGAGCACCAGGGTGTAACCAGCAAACGCCATTCGATGTTGTGCCATGGTAAGAAAAGAGCGGGCCGCCATCGCCCTGCCGATGCCGCGGCCGCGGGCCATCTCGAGCACCCCGATGTTAATCAAAGCGCCGCGGGTGCCGCCGCCACGCTCGGGCTTAAGCCGGACACCACTGCGGACCCGAGCGAGCGTCCCGCTAAGATCCGGCACGGAAAAAACCGCGCCAACCGGTTGCTCCTCGAACACTGCGATCATTGACAGATCGCTGACCAGGGTGCCGGCCAGCGGCAGTAGCATCGGTCGCACTTCCTCGCGTGAAACCGGATTCCATCCCCAATGGCGAGCGAAGGCCGAATTGGTTACGTCAGTCCAGACGTCGATCGCCGCCAGAAATCCGTATTCGCGCCAACTTCGGATCACCACACCGCGTTGACGGGCAGCTTCGATCATTTGCCGGTAACGCGCCAGAGTCGGCGGAGTCAAGGGAGCAGTATAGTCGACCTGTCCCTTTTCCGTCATAAAGTGGGCGTTTTTAAAATAGCGATGGTAGCAGTCAGGGTTACCGCGCAGCAGAAACGAAGGAAGCTCCCCGTAGTTATCAATCGCGTACGGATAATCGAGAAAGGCGGCAAAACCACTTCGGGCCCCGGTCATTCCACGCTTGGCCAACCAATTAACCGCGGTCTCGAGCAGCGCCCCCGCCGCCTCATCCTCTCCGGGCAGCGCTTCGAAGTGGATCAACTGACCGAGCTTTTCATTCCAGTGTTCGTTGTAGCGGTAATTCACCACTGCGCTGACGCGAGCGACGAGCTTATTGTCGCGCCACGCGCAGAAAGGAGATAGATCAAGATGGGCGGCAATCAATGAGCGACCGGCCAGCAACTCGATCTCATTGTGAATATCGGGTGGCCACCACGCGTCGCGCCCTCCGTAGACTTCGAATGGAAACCGCGCGAAATCCTCGAAGCGCTCGCGCGTGCTGATTTGTTCAACTCGGACGCTTTGCGCACACAATGTGGCTTCACCCCGGGGGCGACTGCTACAGCTAGACGCTGACTTCCAAATAAGTCAGAAACGCAAAGACTTTGAGACGATATCGCTAACCGCCGTTGTGAGCAGTCAACATTACGCAACTCGGCAGGTGACTACTTCCAAGCGGATGCTTCCCCCTCAGTCTCGTGGGACTTCCATTACCACAACCACCGAGCTCTAACCTGTTAAGCAGCCAGGTCACGCTCAGAATAACCGATCAACCATCGAGTAGCAAAATTTTCCTCGGGTAAGCAGAGCAATTCAGATCTCCAAGCGCAAGTGCTACATGTCCGGTGTGCTCTGCTGGTTTTGCTCATCGGGGTTCAGATCATTCTGCTGATCGTCAGGGTTTGGCTGATTTGCCTCTGGATTTTGATAATTCTGGTCATTACCTTCATCCGGATTGACGTCTCCCTGCGGGACGCTCCCGCTATCATCTGTTGGGCCGGCCTCAGGAAGGTCGCCATTTTCGTTCGACTGCGCGTCGGGCTGGTCGGAATTATAACCGCCGACTGCGTCACCGGACTGATCCGGCGCTTCGTTGACATTCGAATCATTCGCATCGTTCTGCGCAAGAGGCTGAAAGACAGATGAGTCGTAAACCAGGCTGGATCGGCCGCTGAGGCCAAGCTTCGACGGCGCGAAGCCCACTGGCCCGGGCAGGAGGACAGCGCAAAAAAACGCTGCGCTGAGCTGCCGAATAGCCAGTCTCAGCCTCGCGTAAGTGCCGGGCCGATGCTCAAAAATATTATGATTATTGTGCGGACTCGCCGACGGGGAAGAGCTGCCGCTGTGGCTCGGTCTGCAAAGATCGCGCATCGAACACTGACCTCCAACTAGTTTAAAGCGGTCACACGCCCAGCGGTTGATTCACCTGGTAACGCTAAAGTCTAGGCCTAAGTGTCTCGTCTGGCCAGCATCGATCAACGAAGGTACAGCCCAAACTCTCGCAGACACACCGACTCGACGGTTTTTTTGGAAAGTCGCCTGCCGACTGAGCTCGGATTAGTTCGTGCCCCAGTGATAAGATGCGTCGCTGGATTTCAGGAAGCGGGTCTAAGGCCAGCGCAACCGTCTTTCCTGGCTCCTTCAAGAACACTATTTCAGCCTCGATGGTTGCTTGGGGATATGCGGCCGCGACCGCCAGCGTATAAGCTTCCATCGGCAGCCTGTAGGGCTTTACGTCCGAAACAGCGGCATACTTGTAATCACGAACGATGATTCGATTCGCTTGCTGAATTAGCGCATCGATCTGACCGCGTATGAACAAGCCATCGCCAAGGTGATGAAAAAATGGCACTTCGCGGGCGCTAGGAGCTGCGAGTTTCCCGACACATTTCGCCAAGTCTGCGGCTATCGACCTGCGCTCGGTCGAATCGAGTCCGGCCGCGAGGCCGAAATGTTCGGTTAGTTCGAAAATCTCCTTTTCGTTCTTTGCCGAAAAATGCAACCGCTCCAGCACTGCGTGAGCCACGATCCCCATCACCAAGCTGTTCGATTTTCCCCCACCATTCGTCCGGATCTCGGGGAGTTTCAGGTTATGGCGCAGATGAAACTGGCGGGGACATCGCTCGAAATCAGCAAGTGCCGTCGGACTAATCACCAGTTCCTGGGCAATAGATGGCTTAAAGGCTAACCGACCTGCCGCAAGCGTCTCGATTGACGAAGTGTCGTCCGATGAAGCCTTTGGAACGCGGGATTCGCTCGAGTATTTATGCGGCTGAGGTCTCATCAGCAGGACCCTTGAATTGCCACATTCGACGAGCATCTGATCCCTGTCAGAATTGATGAATCTTGCATAGGCCTCATTGCCAATGAAGCTGCGGAGCTGTTCGGCCCAGCCGTGAACCATCGCGCCTTCGCTAATTATGAGGCGATCGCGCGCTCTTGTTAGTGCCACATACAACAGCCGCCGCGATTCCGCATCCTGCTCGCTCCGACTCCGCTCACGAAAATCATCCAGGAGTTGGTTAGGGATTTCGTCCATTCCGCTACCGGTCGTGTCACACATCAACAACCCATTTTGAGGATCGACCACCGTGCGGCGTGAATCGGTCTCCCACTTACGACCGCAATCGGCCAGGATAACCACCGGGAATTCGAGACCTTTCGCCTGATGGACGGTCATTAACCGAACCACATTTTCGCCTTCGCCGAGGATCTGGGCGGCGGGTTCATAGGGTTGCTGCTCGGCCAGACGACGCAGATAGACGACGCAGTCGTGGAATACGAAAACTCGGCGTGACTCAAACTCACGTGCCAGATCAACCAGTTTGCGCACATTGGCGACTCGCTGCGTGCCCTGAGGAAGCCCGAGCAAGACGGCTTCGTAAGAAGTGGCGACGAGCGCATGCTCGATTACCGCTGCGATCGCACCACGTTGGCGAAGCCCGCGCAGTTCATCCAAAATCCGCCATGCGCGCGAAGCATCCTCCCGTCCCCTGGATAACCACGAAAAAGCAGGCCCGGCCTTAAAGAAAGCGGTGGAGAAACTACTGGACGGTGGTTCCTGCCGACCATCATTAGCGCTTACGCCACAAAGGGCGATCTCAGTGAGACAGTCATCCGAAAGGCCAAATAATGGTGAGCGGAGGGCGGCCACCAGCGCCAGCGAGTCGGACGGATTGTCAACTGTGGTCAACAACTCGATTAGGTCAAGAATTTCTTGACGACCGAAAAATCCGCGTCCTTTTACCGTATATGCCGGAATCCCAGCGTTGAGCAGCGCGGTTTCATAAATCGCGACGTCAGTAAACGCCCGCAACAGTATCACCACGTCGCCGTATCGCACCGGCCGAACGGCTCCGCTGACCGGGTCCGTCACAAGCTCTTTATCCACCAGTTCGACGATTCGACTAGCGAGGGCGCGCGCTTCCAGTACCCGCTTGTTGCTCGCATTCCCTGCAATTAAAGCGCTGCTTGAAGAGCTCGGTTGCTGCGGCAAAGTCAGGTTCGCAATACCTGACTCGCCGACCGCGATCACGACTTCAACCGGGGGATTCAAAGTCGAGGTGCGAAGTGGAGCCAGTTCGTGTTCCGGACCCCATTGGATCCAATAGGCAGGCGGAGGCGACTGCGACGCTCGCATGAGTTTGGCGCCGACACCGTTGACGAATGCTATGATGTTGGGCGAAGAACGACGGTTCCCCTGCAACGGCAACTCGCGAATCTGTAAATCTTCGAGGCGTTTGATCCGCTCAAATCCGCCAACGTCAGCGCCCCGAAAGCGATAGATCGACTGCTTTTCGTCCCCGACCGCAAACAAGTGTGGCGACGGCACATCGCGTTCGGGTTCAACCAGAAGTGTGACGATTTGCTGCTGAATTTGATCGGTATCCTGGAATTCATCGATCAAAAGCTCTCGCAGTTCAGTTTTATAGCGGTGTCGCCTGTCGGATTTGCTCGCCAGCAATTGCCGGGTGCGGAACAGAAGATCGTTAAAGGTGACAAGGCGTTCTTTGATCTTGACTTCATCGATTCTGGCTGCGACCTCGCGGATCAACGCTGCGACTTCCTGCGCTCTTCGAACGGAACGGCACGCGCCATAAAGTGAGACAAGCTCGCCTTCGAGCCCGTAAGCGGTCGAGCAACGCCTGACAATCGCCTTGATCGACTTGACGCATTCGGCAAGCTGTCCCCGCGCCTCGGGCAGGCAATCACAAAACTCGCGTAACAGAGCGAATCTTTCAGGTTCGACCTTTGCGTCAAGCGCCGTAATGCCTTGACGAAATTCGTCCTTGCGCATCCGTAGCGCGGCCGTCTTTTGCGCCGCTCTTTCATTCGAACAACTGAATCTCAGCAACTGTTCAACGAGGTTGACGAGTTGATGAGCGAGCTGGCTTATTCGATCCGCACCTTTCGCTGTGCGAACAGCCGTCGCCGAAGTCGCCTCCAACAGCCACTGTGACGTCTGCCCGATTCGTGCCAGCTCGTCGAGAATTCGCATGACCGTCTCGACGGCACCTTCACGCATCATCCTGCCGTGGAAGCCACAAGCGCGAACCAGATAAGCGGCAGCGGGATCCGACCGGCGCACTTTGTCGATTAGGAATTCTCGGCAAACGCGTTCGAGAAAAGTCTGACTTTCGTATTCGTCCAGCACCTCGAAATCAGGGTCAAGAGCAGCAGCGATGGCATTTTCCCGCAAAATCCGCCCACAGAAGGCGTGGATAGTCGAGATGCGTGCCGCTGTCAGTTGTCGATGCGCGGTGAAGAGATGGGTCCGAAGGTCACCGCGGCGCTCCGATTGAAGACGTTCCTCAAGCACTGCCGCAATACGCTCGCGCATATCGTAGGCAGCTTTCTCAGTGAAGGTTATTGCGGCCACCTGGAGCGGTGATAGCGGTGGGTAGTCTTTAATGTCGCCGGCGACCAATGCGACGAATCGGCGCGCCAGCACCTCGGTCTTGCCCGAACCTGCCCCCGCTCTAATCAAGACGTTGCCTGGCGTCAGGATCGCGGCTCGCTGTTCGTCACTGAGAATGACAGGGTTCAGGTTCACCAATCGCCTTCTATTTTTCGATAACGGCAAACGCGCCGATAGGGGCAATAGTCACTACATTGGAGCGGATCGACGTCGAAGTGGCCGGCGAGTGCCTCATTAACCAGATCCGCGAGTCGATCCCGTACGGTTTTCCGACGGCTGGACTCAACTTGGGAGCCCAAAAGGTCCAACGGAATCTCCTGCTCGGCCTGTTTGGCCCGGTTTTTTAAGACTATGTAACTGAGCTTAATCGATGCTCGCGGTGATAATTCTGAGCGGAAATGTTCAGCGGCGGCGAGTGCATATACAGGCATTTGCAAATCCTCGGCCGCGAAATAAGCCGGTTTTAATCGCTCCTCGTACTGTTTGAGTCGGCGCGACGTCTTGTAGTCAATCAGCCTGAGACTGCTGATCTGTCCTCCCTGCTCACGATAAATCTCCAGGCGATCGATGCGGCCCGCTAGCACAATCTCGGCGGCAGCCCCAGCCAACCCGGGCCGGATCGGAAGTTTAAAGTTGAACTCCAGCTCATGGAACAACTCCGAAGCTGCCTGGCCGGTTTCCAAACGAACTGCCTCATGCTCGATTAACTCTTCGACCATCGCCTCGATTATCAGCCAATCATTTTGGAAGAAGGCGGGGTCGGGCGCGGCGTGGCTTTCTCGCTCATGAAATTCCTCAAGCACTTCGCGCGCACACACACGCAGCGAGGCGGGGTCCGAATCCTGTGCCCGAGTGAAGATCTCCCTGACGATTTCGTGAACGAGCGTCCCGGTCTCCGCTGCGGTCCGCTGATAGTCACCTTCGGCAGTTTCCCGCAGACGCAGCACCTGCCCGGCTAGGAACTTAAAACCGCAAGTGGCCAGGTCCGTCAGTTGGGCGGCGCTCCAGCTTCGCGGCTGGCCATTGGGCAGGCGGAGCAATGAATGTCGCAAAACTGAGCTTGCTTGCACGCGGCCGTCATACTTCGTGGCACGTGAAAACTTTTCCGTATCGCTCGAAAGATCGATCGCGAGCCACTCGGCGCCGGATGTTCCTTTCGCTTGACGGCGGCGTTGCTTGACGAGTTCTTCCCTGGTTGGCAATGCGAAATATTGTTCGCGGCGGCGCTCGGCTTCGGTTCGACGCACAATTGAGTCGACCTCAACGACGCCCGCTAAAGTCGACATTCCCTGCTCTGGCAGCATTGAATCGAGCGCGGCGCGGGCCAGAAACTCCTGGCGCCCGAAGCAGTCACTCGCCCGGGGAATCAAACCATCACCCGAGATCTGTTCGGCGCTCGTGTCCAGGATACGGCTTACTTCCTCAACGAAAGGCGAGACCACAAGCGGATTACCGGAAATATCCGCCTTCGAGTAAGTCAAAACGACCGACTCCGTCGCCATCGACATCGCCAAAAAAAACAAGAATGGCTCTTCGAGGTTCCGGTCAGCGTGGGTGCGAAGAATTGGTCCCGGTTGATCGGGTGCGAAACAGCCCAGCCGCTGCCGAATAGCGGCGCGCAACGATGCATTCAATCTCCCAATCGCGTGGTCTGAGATTAACGAATTTTGAAGGTGATGGATCGGAAACAGTCCATCGTTGAGGCCAATGATGAAAACCTGTTCAAAATCGAGACCCCGCGCATCCGTCACCGTGATCGCGCGCACCCCGTGCAGATGGTTTGATGCCGCCTCGGCTGTGGTTCGTTCAAACGTCTGCTCGACCAAAGCGACAAACTGCTCGAGGCTGAGCTCGCGTTGCGGGCAAATAATTTCGCCCTCGCGCGCCAGCGCTTCCAACGCCGAGCGCACAGGGCCTGCTGCCGCGGCAGCGGAATCCGTCACCGATTCCCGCAAGGGATCAAAGCCGAGACGCGCCAAAACATCTGCGGTGCGCGCGACATGCCCCGCAATGGTCGCCGGATGTTCCAGCGTGACCAGCAAATCCAGGAATTGGCTCCACGGCCCAGCTGCGCGCTCGAGTGCTGCAAGCTGCCGTCGCAGTTCAACCGCGCGAGCATTATGAGGGTTTTCCGTCAGAGCTCGCCTTAGCTCCGCTCTTCGCTGCTTGATACAGCTGCCCAACGGCCGAGTCCTGCGATCGATATAGCCTACCAGGCCAGGCAGCTCGTCATACCCGGAAGCGGCGAAACGCAGAAACGGCGCGCGGCACAGACTCAAGAGGCGGTCACGATGATAGTCCTCAAGGGGGATCCGGAGCACATCTTTAACCACTCGCACCGCAGCATACGACAACAAAGGCCGTCGCTCATGGAAACACAGTGGGATCCGATAGGCACGGAACGCGGCTTCGAGATAATCTCTGTAGGGTGCCAAAGTGCGGGCGACAATCGCAATTCGCTCCAGCGGGATGCGCTCCGCAGGCGGCAGCTCCAGCATGCGACGAATAGCTCGAGCGACTTCTTCCGCCTCCCGCCTGCGATCGGGTGCCGCGAGAATTCGGACGGTTCCATCGGGCGGCGGAACATTTGCGCTGGTCACCCCACCCTCTCCCTTACCTTTGCCCGGCTCCATAGATTCAGACCCGCCCTGCTCGGGCGTAGCCTGGTCAGCTGAACCTGCAAACAGGTGTGTTAGCACGAAACCCAGGCGCCCCCTGCGGCCATTTCTGCGGACAAAGTTCGGAAGGACTTTGTCAGCGATTGATGCCTCCGCGACGAAACGGTTCCAGGTAAGCTCGGCGAATCTGCGAACCTCAAGATCGAAAGGTTCGGCTTGAATCGTCAAAGTTGCGTCACCGATCAGTCGGATCAGCGATGAGACGAGCATGAACTGCACGAGACTCGGGTCGTAGACCTCAGCCACCAGCAGGCGTTCGATTCCGTCCAGGAAGTGGGGGCGCTGGCCAGTTTGCTCGGCACGATGCAGCCATTGAAGCACTAACCGCTCCTGGCCATGCGCGTCCACCGCCCCGGCCGCCTGAAGCACGGCTTCATACTCCGCGAAAATTTCGGCGATAGCGCCAACCCGGCTGGAATCTTCGTCGAGCAACTGCGCACAGGCCGCTCGCAAGTCGGTCGCCTCTACAGCCGCGCTTTTGAACTCATGGATGATGCGTAACAGATGCTCGCGGACGCCCACACTGGCGGGAAAAGGCAGCTGGAGGCCCCGAGCGGTAACCTGATTTATCGCTTGTTCGAGGGCCAGTCGCTCACCAATGGGTCCGATAGTGAGGTATTTGGGGTTTGCTTCGCGGCATAAGGCATCAACCAACTGGGGGAAAGTCGTGAGCCGATGACCTATCAGTACCGAGTGTGTTCGAGTGTAGTGCTTGAGAAGATCTTCGACTTTATCCGCGGTCGGATAGATCGCGAGCACCGAATTCATCGTCAGGCGAATCCTGGCTGGGCGTTTCGGCCAGGCAGTATCATCCGGAATTTACCGGATGAGCGCAGCTCGCAGAAGCATCACTGTCCCAAAGCTGGACTTTTTCGAACAGCTATTCGCATGATCATCATTGTTAACAATTAACTCAAACGACCAGCGAGGTCGCCGCCTCTGCCCGGATTCACGAAACAACCGATCACGCTTTCAGCAGCTGGTACAGGAAAACACAGGAAATCGCCGCTCGGCTTCGTGGGCCGCGGCACGTTTTCGGCACAAGTCCAGCTCAAAAGCGAGGAGCGGCCTTGACGCAATGAGCCCCTTTAAACAGGTTCATAACTATTTGACTCTTTCCAACAATTGATGTGACTGCAAATGCGGGTGGGCCGTCGGAGACTCGAACTCCGGACCCGCTGATTAAGAGTCAGCTGCTCTACCAACTGAGCTAACGGCCCCTGCCTGTTCAGTGGAAATTGGGGTGAGTGAAGGGACTTGAACCCTCGACCACCGGGGCCACAACCCGGTGCTCTGCCAACTGAGCTACACTCACCGCCCTCATCATCATTGTAGCGTGGCTGCCACGGCGGCTGATGAATTCGTCCTACCGCATTATTCGCTCCGCCAGGCTTTCCACGCGCCAGAAGGGATTCGAACCCCTGACCCGCGGCTTAGAAGGCCGCTGCTCTTTCCCCTGAGCTACTGGCGCATCAATCGGGGCGAGCCGATTTGAACGGCCGACCCCCTGCTCCCAAGGCAGGTGCGCTACCAGGCTGCGCCACGCCCCGAACTTCTGATGGATTAACATAGCGGCGGTTCGCTCTCAACCAGCCCCTGCTGCGCGAAACTCCTGCCAGCCGTCCACCACAACCGATCGACTGCCTATCGCCATCGCGGCCCTCCCCGTTTCCCATCAGTTGAGCTAAAGGATCAAAAACCTTTGCTACTTGTGGATGTAGTGGCCCGGCACCGAGCCCTGCGACCCTCGTGCAGGACGTACCAGCCTTCCGATTGGCATTGACAGGATTAGACCGGTTTCACGCGGCTCATCGCCAAGCCGCGTTCAGATCGGCACCATAGTCCCGCAAAGATACCTCCTCTGTCCAGGGCCGACGCAAAGCCTCGACGCTCAGGAGTCGTTCAGGGCACGGGCACCCAATGTACCCACCAATGTCAACGATGCTGATCGCGGGCCGCGCTGCACCAGATAAGACGATTTGCTGCCTGTTCGGAGCCGGAGTCGCAAATTGCGGCACTCCTCGCACCATGGTCTGGCCCTCTTCACGTCTCCTAATAGCGCTTAGAACAGTAAATTCGGAGGACTTATCCGTTAGCGGCCGAGGTTGCGTACCAAAGATCCATCTTTAAATTAATTAGCAAAATGCAAAAAGCCTTAATTTTCAAAGACTTACCCAGGTATCCAAGGGGTTGGGCTGGATCATTTTCGCACAATAGGAAAATCCCGGGATCGAAAGGAGTCGATTTATAGTTAGTTTTCTCCGGCATTACCCTTGCTTTACTAGCAGTCAGCGCTGCCATCTCCCCAACACGCCAGCGCTGTGTCCCCCAAGCAGGCCGGGCTGTCCCTCCGTGGGTCCCCCAACGTGCGGTCGCAAATCAGGCAGCCCGGCCTTTTTTTCAAGAATTTCCCAGCCAGGCCCAATCGCGGCTAAATGTCAGTGATGAAATAATCACGGCGCTCATTCTTCCTTACTTAAAGGAGGCATCCGACGTGTCATCCCCTCATTTTGATCCGCTGAATTCCTCTGCCCCACTCATCATCTACATCGACTACAAGAGCCCATACGCCTATCTGGCGAAAGATCCGACCTATGCGATCGAGGATGAGCTCGGTATTGAGGTCGACTGGCGCCCGTTTACGCTCGACATCCCGAGTTATTTGGGTTCGGCTCGTCTCAATGACAAGGGTGAGCTGGTGGAGAATCAGCGCACTCCGCGGCAATGGAGCGTGGTCAGATACAGCTACCGCGATGTGAGACGTTACGCGTCGATGCGCGGTTTAATTGCCCGAGGGACGACCAAGATTTGGGATTCTTCGCTCGCAGCCATCGGCATGTTGTGGGCAAAGCAGCAAGGCCGGGCCGTGCTCCGTCAGTACTCAGATATCGTGTACGATCGCTTTTGGAAACGTGAGTTAAATATCGAAGATGCATCGGTCATCGAAGCCGTTCTGCGCGAAGCAGGTGCCGAAACACTTGGATTCAAGGCTTATCTCGCCGGGGAGGGCCGTCTGCTTCATGACACCATCCAGCAACTCGCATTCGACGCCGGTATTTTCGGAGTGCCCAGCTACGTGGTCGACGGTGAGTTGTTTTTCGGCAGAGAACATTTGCCGCGAATTCGCTGGATTTTGACGGGACGCTCGGGACCGGCACCAGATGTGGCTTACGAATCAGAAGGTCAGCTGAGTGGAAAACCGGAAGGACCACTCTCAGTTGCGATCGATCTGAAAAGCCCAAGCGCTTACCTCGCGATAGCTCCAACGATCGCAGCTGCTGAACAGCTTCGAGTTGCTATTGAATGGCAGCCTCTGCTGGTCTCATCAAAGGAGCAAAGCGGCGCTTCAAGCAGCGAACGCGGGGCACGACATCGCCGAATGCGTGCCCAATATATCGAGCGTGACGTAATGCGATATGCTGCCGATCGTGGTCTCACGATGCGCGATTTTGCTCGTCAGCAGGACTCGACGCTGGCCGCAATTGCACTTTTGTGGATCCGCCGCGTCGCGGCTCCCCTCGCCAATAAGTTTGTGCAGCGAATTTTTGACGGTTACTGGAGGGAGGGACTCAATATCGAGGACGAAACTGCCATTTGCAGCTTACTCACCGAAGTCGGGGCCCCCGTCGCCGGCTTCCCCTCGTACGCAGGCGCAGAGGGGCGCGCCGAGTTGGACCATCTGCAAAGCGAATTAATTAATGCCGGCTTGTTCGAGGTGCCAACTTATATTTTCGGGGGCGAATTGTACGTGGGTCGCCAACATCTGCCTCTCCTCCGCAGACTGCTGTTTGAAAGGGCAAAGTAGTATCTCTGCACCGCCAGAGCTCCAAGGCTCCGTCGCGTGCGCGGCTGGCAGGAGCAGCACGCTATGTTTAAGGCACGAAGCTTTGACGTTCCCAGGGATAAGGCTCAACGTTCGCTGGATATGCCTCCAGCCGATGCACAATCCATCCAACGCAAAAGTTTCGTCGCGCTCGAATTTCGTGTGGTTCGAGGAAAAGAGGACGATGCCGCCGGGATTTTGATTGCCCATGGAGCACTTGGCTGCGAAGTCATCAGCATCAAGCGCCCTACCCCGGCCGGCAAGAAGCAAAAGCCCGAGCTTATCCTGCGCACCTATTTTGAGCGGATCAGCGCTTCGACGATCGACCGGCTTACGAATCAACTGACCGCGGCTGGAATGATAGCTGGCGCCTCAGCACCAAGACCGCAAGCGGTAGTCGACCCAGGATGGGCCACCATGTGGCAACAGCGCTTCACCCCAGTTCCGGTCGGCGAGCGTCTGCTCATCGTGCCGCCCTGGTACCGCAACAGGAATACAAAGCGGTTGCCAATCGTTATCCGACCAGGTCAAGCCTTCGGTACCGGCCATCATCCGTCAACCGCACTGACACTGAGAGCGATTGAGCGCCTCTGCACTGAGCAACGAATAATCGACGCGCTCGATGTCGGGACTGGTTCGGGAATCCTGTCGATCGCGATGGTGAAACTCGGGGTGCCCAAGGTGATCGCGATCGATATCGACTCAGCCGCTCTCGTCAACGCCAAAGAGAATGCACAGCTCAATCGGGTCTCCGGCCGGATTCGCTTTTCAATGATGCCGCTCGCTAATCTGTCCGGCAGGTTCGGCCTGGTCGCGGCCAATATTCTGGGTCCGACCCTGATCGGCCTGGCCGCCGATCTGAAGCGGAAGCTTCGCCGCGGCGCTTACCTTGTGCTCGCTGGTATCTTGCAGCGCGAGGTTGATGCTGTCGTTCGGGTTTACCAGGATGATCTCGCCTGTGTCGACGTGCAACATCAAGGAGTTTGGGCCACTCTCGTTTTCCAGAAATGAAAACTCCACCGCGCTTTGTGATCGGCGATGACGCCATTCACGGCAGAGGCGGGCGAATTGTGCAAGTTACCGGGCGTGAACTCCATCATATGCGCGACGTACTGCGGCTGCCTGTCGGAGCAGACATCGTGCTGGTCTGCACGGCTGGAGGCGAATATCCCGGACGCATCATTGGCTATGGGACCGATGCTGCGATTGTCAGGATCGCGCCAGCCCTGACGCAGCCGGCAACCGTCCTGCCGCGTCTGATTCTCGCGGCAGGAATACTAAAGACGGCGCGAATGAACATGCTTGTGGAAAAAGCCGCCGAATTGAACGCGGCCGAATTCTGGCCGCTAACATGCGCCCGCTCCGTGGTGCGCGAACCGAGCTCGGGTCGCCGAGAACGTTGGTGGCGGATTTCGCTGGCGGCTGTCAAACAGAGCCAAAGATCCGCCACGATGGAGGTCCACGACGCCGTTGACGTGATGACGATGCTCAAGCAAATACCCCATGCGGCGTTCCGCATCGTATGCCTACGCGGCGGAGCTCCCCTCGCCACAGTTCTGCAACCTCTGGGTGATGACCTGAAAGCCCCTCCTGCTATAGTTTTGGCCGTTGGCCCTGAGGGCGATTTCACAGATGAAGAGATCGCCGCGTTGCGCTCCGCAGGTTTCGTTGCCGCAGCACTCGGCCAAAACCGTCTGCGCAGCGAGACGGCCGCTTTGGCAGCATTGAGCGTCACGGCCGCTTTTCTGGCCGCGCGGCAGGAGAGAAAGCCCGGCTAGCTGCGCTTAACCATCATACGGCAGTCGAGCCTGCGAGGAGTCGAGCGCGTTTGCGCAACCAATACCCTGAGCTGACAAGTTTGTGACAGTCAAAGCCATTGATTTCCAAAGCCTGAAGACGGGTCGAAACGAAATTGAAGCCGGTGAAAAAAAGGTTTGCCTTTGTGATGGATCCGCTGGAGAACGTGCTGCCCGACAAAGACACCACGTTCGCTTTCATGCTGGAGTCCCTCGCCCGTGGGCACGAGCTCTATCATCTCGGGCTCAAGGATCTTTTTACCCTTAATAACCGGGTATTTGGGCGGGCTCGACGATGCCTGGTCATGCGCGAGACGCCCCACTTTCGTTTCCTGGACAGTGGCGTCGACTACCCGCTTGAAGATTTTTCGGCGATCTTCATGCGTAAGGACCCGCCGGCTGACGCCGCCTATCTGTATGCGACGATGTTGCTAAGTCTTACCGATCGTCGGTGCACGTTCATCCTTAATGAGCCCGCCGGGCTGCGCGAAGCGAACGAAAAGCTCTATTCACTGAATTTCCCTGAAGCCATTCCTCCAACCATCGTCACCTACGAAATAGCCCGGCTCAAACAATTCATGGCCGAACAAGGTGGGGAAATGATCGTCAAGCCGCTGGACGGACATGGTGGCGAGGGAGTGTTCCATGCTCATAGCGGTGACCGCAATTTGAATGCAATTCTCGAAACTGTGACGCATTTCGAGACCCGCCCTATTATGGCTCAGCGCTACCTCCCTGAGATACGTCATGGTGATAAGCGCTTATTGGTCCTCAATGGCGAGCCGCTGGGTTGCACGTTACGGGTGCCGCGTGACGACGAGCATCGCGGCAACATCCATGTCGGCGGCAATTGCGTCAAGGCCGAGATTACTGAACGCGATCGCGAAATTTGCCGGATTTTGAAACCGCGTCTGGAACGCGATGGGCTCTATTTCGTCGGACTGGACATTATCGGCAGCTATCTTACCGAGGTGAACGTCACTAGTCCGACCGGTATTCAGGAAATCGACCGCCTCAATGGAGTCAACCTCGAAGCCAAGGTCATTGATTTTGTCGAATCTAGGGTGCCGCGATAGCTCGACAAGTCAGCAGAGGTCCTATTCCAGGACCGTCGCGATTACTGGAATCCGAAGTCCATCGCATCCCTGACGCATCAGCTGGCCAAGTGCGCCGACTTCCACAATCGCCACCGCTACTGCTGCGGAGTCATAAATCAGTTCAGGCTCCGTGAAGCCTGTCCTCTGAGCGCGTCCTCGTGAACAGGATCCGGCAGTTTGGCGCCGGCACCAGCCTCGCCATTGAGGAATTTTGCCCCATCAACTGTTGTGACCGTGGAAAAATCGAACAAATGATCGATTTCACGCGCCGAAGATGCAGCGATTCTCAATCAGGCGATTTTGGTACAGCTCGTGCGGAGCCAACCGCGAACACTTCAGTTTGGAAAACGGCTTTGTTGGATGAAGTCAGCTGGGCGGAGGATCCAATTCTTCTGGGTAGTGCCGTGCGCTTTCGGATTGCTGCTTACCCTCCCATCCACGCTACTCGCAGAGGAAATAACCCTCGATCAGGCAGTTGCGATCGCGGTTGAGAAAAACCCCGACCTCGCGGCAGTGCGCAACGAACTTCTCCTCGCTCGCAGCGAGGTGCAGCGTGCCAACTACGTAAGCCAGTTTAATCCCGAGTTGCTGAGCGAAGGCAACTATCGCGATCGTGCCGGCCATTCAAGCTCACAGGAGTGGCGCGGCCGGTTACTCCAACAATTGGAGATCTTTGGTCAGCCAGCGCTGCGGCGCCGGTCGGCGGCTTTCGGCTACCAAACTGCCCAGGCCAATGTCGCCAACCAGATTAGGCTGCTCACCGCGGTTGTGCGAATGACTTTTTTTGAAGCAGTCCGCGAGCGGCGTCGGAGCGCATTGCTGGAGGAGGTCGAAGCGCTCGATCATCGATTGGTCGATGCCGCGCGAGCTCGTTTTGAGGCTGGCGAAATAGGGCAAATCGATCTCAACCTAAGTCGCGTGCGTTACGGTGAGAGCCGGCGCGCCCGGATCGAAGCAATGGAGGCTTATCGCCTCCGGCGTTCGAGTCTTGGCCGTTTGCTCGGCAATGCCGTGGGCCCCGAACCCGAACCAGCCGGCGACCTCGAGGTTGCGCCGTTGAAAGCCAATCTTGACACTTTACTTGCCGCGGCACGGATTCATCGGCCGGATCTGCAAGCTGCTCTGAGCGAAATTTCCCGGCTCCGCACCGAGGCACAGTTAAATCGAAGACTGACTTTGCCCAATCCGACGGTTGGTCCTTTTTTCGGCCACGAGCAATCGAACGAGCGATTTATCGGTTTCGCCGTTGGATTCTCGTTGCCCCTCTTTAATCGCAGACAGGCAGAAACGACTGCGATTCAAGCTCGTCTGAACCAGGCACAACAGACGCTGCGGGCAACTGAATTGAACATCGATCATGAAGTGCGCGACGCCTACAGCCGCTTTCTTGCCGCCGAGCAGGAACTACGTGCCAGTAGAGAGGACGTGGTCGTCCCGGCACGTGACAGCCTCGGCCTGCTCGAGGATGCCTTCAAGGCCGGCAAACTTGATCTGTTGAGCGTTTCAGTCGCAGAGCGCCAAGCCTTTGAAGCGCGAATAGGTTATCTCGATGCCTGGTTCAACCTGATGTCGGCCAAGGTAGCGCTTGAGCTGGCAGTGGGTGGGGAGTCATGGTGAGAACTCTTTGCTGTTTGATTCTGTTGGCTGCCTCCCCGCTGCTGGCCAGCGTCTCAGTCGCAGCTCAGCCTCCGCCTCAATTCATACACGTCAAGAGCTCGTCAAAGGTCTTGCGTGACCTGGTCTTGGCGCCGGTTATCCGAAAGCCGGTGACCGCACGCGTCACAGCGACCGCCATAGTTGAGCCCGATGCTGCTGCAGTCGCTCAAATAACCAGTCAGATCCCAGCGCGTGTCGTACGACTAGTCGCGGAGCTTGGTCAGGCTGTTCGCCCCGGGGAGCCGCTGGTCATTCTAAGCAGTATCGAACTCGGTCAAGCCAAGACCGAGTATCTAAAGGCCCGTTCGCTGGAGGCGATCACCAATCAACATCTCCAGCGAGAAGAGGCGCTCTTCGCCAAGAAAATCACGCCAATGAAAGATCTGCTCGAGGCTCGAGCACAACATGACACTGCGCTAGCGGAATACCAAACCGCGCGAGAGAGACTTCGCCTGCTGATACCGGCCTCGCAGATCAACCATCTCCAATGGTCCCGCAACGGCGAACCACTGTCAGATTTTGCACTGACCTCGCCGATCGCGGGCACGCTGGTCAAACGCGACCTCTCAATTGGAGCCATGATCGATCGCGACCGTCCCCCTCCCCTCGAAGTGATTAATCTCGAGCGGGTCTGGGTCATTGCCAATGTTTTCGAGCACGACCTCGGGCGTATCAAAACCGGCGATCAGGCCGACGTTACCGTCGTTGCCTACGGCGATCGGGTCTTTTCGGGGCAAATTACTTATATTGGCGACGAGGTTGATCGCACCACTCGCGCAGTCCGAACTCGAATCGAGGTACCTAATCCAGAACACCTGCTGAAGCCCGGAATGTTTGCTAAAGCCGCGATCGCCGCCCGCAACTCGCGCGAGGTGGTCGTCGCTCCCGAGTCGGCGATCTATCGGGTTAACGGCCATCCAGTCGTGTTTCGCGCCGCGGGCAATGACGGATTTGAGGTCCGGCCGGTCGAGCTGGGCCGCCGGGGAAACGGCGAAGTTGAGATTGTCGCGGGCCTGGAGGCCGGTGACAGGGTGGTCGCGAAAGGAGGACTCGAGCTCAAAAGTCTCATCTCAAACAGCGCCGCCAACCAGGAGCGTTGAAAGGGCACTGAGCAATTTGACTGGTTGGTGAGGACAGCGTAAGCATGGCGGCCAAAATTTTCGACGCAGCGCTGCAAAACCGCTTGATGACGTTCATCCTGATCGTCGTGTTTGTCGCGCTCGGGCTGCGCGCGATGGTGCAGCTGCCGATCGACGCCTCGCCCGATGTCACCCCCAATGTAGTTCAGATAGTTACTGACGCGCCCGGCCTTGGTGCCGCCGAAGTCGAGAACCTCATCACTTTTCCAATCGAGGTCGCTATGCGTGGACTGCCCGGCATCAAGGAGATTCGCTCGGTCTCCCGCTTCGGGCTCTCATCCGTTCAAGTTTATTTTCGCGAGCAACTCGACACTTATTTTGTGCGCCGACTGGTAATGGAACGCTTACCGGAGGCTGCCGCGACTATTCCTCCTGGTTACGGACCGCCACAGATGACTCCAGTTTCGACCGGGCTCGGTGAGATTTTTCAATTCGAGGTCTTGGATCCGCACCGCTCGCCGATGGAGTTGCGTTCATTGCTCGACTGGCGCATTGCTCCCCGCCTCAAAGAGGTCCCCGGTGTCGTCGAGATCAACAGTTTCGGCGGTGAGCTCAAGACCTACGAAGTAGAGCTGCGCCCGGAAGCGCTGGTCGCTTACAAACTCACACTGGCCGAAGTATTCCATGCGCTACAGAAAAATAACCTCAGCGCCGGCGGCGGTTACATCGTCCATAATGGCGAGCAGGAGGTGATCCGCGGTGCTGGCCTCGTCACCAATCTGACAGACATTGGCAACATTGTCGTCGCTACTCGAAATGAAGTTCCCGTTTATATTCGCAATCTCGGCAGGGTCACCTTTGCACCGATGTTGCGGCAGGGAGCGGTGACACGTGACGGCAAAGGTGAAACCGTCGCCGGGATTGTAATGCTACTGATTGGTGAAAACTCGCGCACGGTTGTTGACCAGGTCAAGGCCAAGCTTCGCGAGATTGAACCGACTTTGCCGAAAGGTGTGAAAATTGTTCCCTACTATGATCGTGCCGAACTGATTCGGCGCACGATCAACACTGTTGCTCACAATTTGGCCGAGGGCGCAATTCTGGTTTCGCTACTGCTTTTTGTCTTTCTCGGCGACTTTCGCGCCGCCCTAATCGTCGCTTCCGTCATCCCGCTATCGATGCTGGCCGCCTTCATCGGCATGAATTGGATGGGCGTATCAGGCAATCTGATGAGCCTGGGGGCAATCGATTTCGGCCTGATCGTCGACGGCTCGGTAGTGATGATCGAGAATATATGTCATCACCTGGCGCATGATCCTCAAACCAAGCGCTCGATGGTCCGTCAGGTATTTGAAGCAGGACATGAGGTTCTACGGCCTATCGTTTTTGCCATCGGCATCATCATCGTGGTTTATCTGCCTATCCTCAGTTTCCAGGAGGTCGAGGGCAAGATGTTTCGTCCAATGGCCTTAACGGTCATCTTTGCGTTGTGCGGCTCTTTGCTCTTCGCCCTCACCTACGTCCCGGTAATGGCGTCAGTCTTTCTGAAGCAGGGTGTTGCGCAGGAGCCCTGGATCGTGCGCCAATGCAGTCGAATTCATGAACGGCTGCGCCAGCTTACAATGACCTGGCCCCGAGCGGTCGTACTCGTCACCGCGGCGATACTTGCTGTCAGTCTGATCGCAGCGCCTTTTCTGGGCAGTGAGTTCATACCGACTTTGGATGAGGGCACGGTTAATCTCGACGTAATGCAGACACCGAGCATTTCCCTGGAAGAGGCCATTGCCAATTCCACTGAGGCCGAAAAGGCGCTGCTCGAATTGCCTGAAGTAACCCGAGTGGTCAGTAGAATCGGCCGTCCGGAAATCGCTACGGCGCCAAACGGGCCGGATGAGAGCGATGTCTATGTCTTCCTCAAACCGCGAGCACAATGGCAGGTTAAGAGCAAGGAGCAACTGATCGAGCAGATCGACCAAAAGCTGCGCGAGCGTGTGCCCGGGATGAGCGTCGCCTTTTCGCAGCCAATAGAGGCTCGCATTAATGACATGATCTCCGGCATCAAGGGCGACGTCGCAATCCACATCTATGGTGACAAGCTCGACCGCATGATGGCGCTGGGTACCAGGATAATGCAGATTCTGGGCTCGTTGCCCGGCGCCGCCGACGTCAAAATGATCCCCCGCAGCGGGCTTACCTCGGTCAACATCGAGATAGATCGCGGCGCAGTAGCGAGATATGGCATCAATGCCTCTGATGTGCTGGACGCCATTGAGACCATCGGCGGTCACGTGGTCGGCCAGGTGGTTGAGGGTCAGGCTCGCTATCCGCTCCAGGTCCGCTTCGAAGAGACTGCGCGGCAGAATCTCGATCAGCTGCAAAATATCAGTGTGGCTTCACCGGCCGGCGCTCTCATCCCACTCGCACAACTCGCGAAGATCAGCGTAACCGAAGGTCCAGTCGCCATTTGGCGTAACAATCTCAGTCGGCGCGTGACGGTTGCCGCGAACGTGCGCGGCACCGATTTGGGCAGTTTTGTGGCGGCGGCCAGGTCTGCGCTCGCGAAGCAGGTGCAACTGCCGCAGGGATGGTGGCTGGAATGGGGTGGCCAATACGAAAATCTTGAGCGCGCCTGGAACCGGCTGATGCTGCTCGTTCCGGCCGCCCTCCTTTTAATCCTGGTGTTGCTTTACAATACGTTCTCGTCGATGCGCCTGGCACTGCTTATCTTTGGTAATGTGCTGTCAGGGGCAAGTGGAGGGATCTTCGCGCTCTTGCTTCGCGGCTTGACGTTCTCGATTACCGCGGGAGTGGGTTTCATTACGTTGTTCGGCGTGTCGGTGCTTAACGGCGTGGTACTGGTGTCCGAGATCAATCGACTCTGGGAGGCCGGCGCCAATATCGATGAGGCAATCGGGTCCGCTTCGCGCTACCGTCTGCGACCTATTCTAATGGCCTCGCTCGTGGCGCTGTTCGGCTTCATCCCGATGGCCATTTCCCACTCTTCGGGAGCCGAGGTACAGCGGCCGCTCGCCACCGTGGTAATCGGTGGATTGATGACTTCGATGCCATTCACTCTATACGTGATCCCGATCCTCTATCGGTGGATTACACCTCAGAGCGATTCACCATCCGCGCCTACGAGTATCTCGACCGATTAGAAGTTTCAATTCGGTTTGAAATCGCTGTCCAAACCGGTTGTGGCGAAAACCAACAGGGTTTTTGGCAAAATGCCCCGATAGCCGTATCGCCCCGCATATCAAGCGCGGCTTGAAGCCAAAGATCGCGCCGGCTTGCTGGCCCACCGTTTGCTTCCACAGCTTCTTGCCCTGCCCCTGAGACGCCGCGCTACCAGCATACTCCTCCCAGGTGCTGTGGCGCGGCGCTCCTCTTTCAAATTGCGCTTGAATCTTGAACCGCAGTGCAACGGAGGCTTGCGACGCGAGCCGTATAGACGGCCATTCAGGCGTCCGACTCGAGGCGGCTCGCCACAAAGAAGGAGCGGAGGGTGTGTCCAACGCTGAGATCGACACTCCGTCGACCCTGGTAAGGAGAAAGGCAATACAGCTGGCGAAGCCGCCAAAAGACCAGACCGCCAGCTAAACACTTGCGCAGGCTTTACAAATTAATCGCAGAGGAGCGATTGAAGAAGGTGGGGGAAGCCAGAGCGCCTGCGATTTAGAACATAAGGACGATTTGTTTGAATCTCAGTGACTCTGAGGAGAAGGCGTCCCCCACGGCCTCTGAAACGGAGCACCAATCGTGCCATCCATGGTAAGGGTGCTCCGGGAGCTTGACTTGGTGCTTTGCGCCTTTTTTGATCGGCGTGTAGTTCGAGTTGTGGAGAGACGCTACAAGTGGTGTGGCAATTTGACGCACTGAGCAGAAACGAGCTGGACCGTGCCCGCTACAGCAGGCTAGCTCAAAGCAGCGTGGCTGACCATGGGCCGCGTCGCCGAGCCCACTATTCGCAGGATTAGGCGTCAGAACCGGCAACTCACTGGCGTTTCAGCCGACGTCTAGGCTTTCGTGCCTTTGAAGACTCATGCCGAGCTCGGCCCAGGATTTGTATTCAGACAAGCATGAAGTACACGAGAACGAGAGTTACGCAATCCGCTTTCGGTCAACTGCTACGGCGAGCCGTTCGAAGCAAACTGTGTATCAGCCGGTCTGAAACCGCGCTTAAAATTTGCCTGTGACTATCGGTAGACGTCTTGTGTTGGTGCTGCTCCTGGCCATGACGCCCGTGGTGGCGGTCTACACATATTGGAGCGCACGATGGTCGAGCCGGAACTACATTGCTGACTTGAAACGCGAAACCGCAGCTACCACCCGGGCCTTGGCACCCGTGTTGGCTACTTATCTGCAGCAAGAGCAGTGGGCAAAAGTGCGTGAAATACTCCAACGATTGAGCGCCGACGAAACCGCAAGCGCGGTGCTGCACCGCGACGGCCAGCCCTGGTACTCGGTTCCGGAAGTCCCTGACAAACTGATCGTCAAAGCGATGGATCGCGTTCGCCAGCAGCAGGATCTCGATTTCGAGGCAAGCGTCGCCGGTCGTTACTGGTTCTGCCGCATCGTTCCTTTGAATGGCAACGGCGTGATTGGATATCTGCTGGTGGCCCAAGATTGGAGCGACATCGGCGAGGACGTCCGCCAGCGGATGCTGCCTCCGGTTGGAGCTGCACTTTTGGTGACAGCGTTAATCGCCGCTTTGATACCGATCTTTGTTAATCGTTATGTGTCCCGGCCGTTGGCGGAACTCTCGCGCCGCGTGCTCCGCTTCTCGGGCGCGGACCAATCGGGCAAAACCGTAGCCAACAACGAGGTCGAGCTGCTCAGTGAGGAGTTTCAAAGACTCGATCAGCGGCTGACGAAAGCCCACGCGGACCTGCTCGAGCGGCACCGCTACGAGCTGGAACTCGACCGGCGACTTCAACGCTCCGACCGGCTGGCAACGATTGGAACCCTCGCCTCAGGACTGGCGCACGAGATCGGAACGCCAATGGCCGTTATTAGAACGCGGACTGAACTGCTGCTTGAAAGCAACCTTGGTCACGAAAAAACTCGAGAAGGATTGGAAATCATCCTGCACCAGATCCAACGCATCTCGCGCATCGTGCAGATGCTTTTGGATTATGCCCGCAACCGCGAGCCTGTGCGCGCCAGGCACGACATCACGATGATCATCGAGCACGTGGTCAAGCTGGTTGAAACCGAAGCCAAGCGGCGTGGCGTAAGAGTTGAAGTGGAACACGATGGGACACCCCTCATGGTCGAATGCGATCCGGAACAGCTCCAGCAGGTGTTTATAAACCTCGCGGTCAATGCCTTTGACGCGATGGTGCCGAACCGGGGGACGCTTCGCGTCACCGCTGAAGTTGAACACCAAAGCAACCAGACTCGCTTTGCCAAGGTGACCTTCGAGGACAACGGGTCCGGCGTTCCGCCACAGTTTCAGGACCAGGTGTTCGACCCATTCTTCACGACCAAACCGCCGGGAAAAGGCACAGGAATGGGTCTGTCCGTCAGCCAGGCGATAATCCATGATCACAATGGCGATATCAATTTTGATAGCCAACCCGGCGTTACCCGCTTCTATGTGCGAATCCCAATGCTGCCCGATAGCGGAACCGCGCGGATTTACAAAGAGGCAATCGCGGAGCATTCAACTTGACTGAACGGCAAGCAACGATCCTGGTCGTCGATGACGACGCCGAAATGTGCAGCGCTGTCTGCGACGTCCTGAGGCAGTCTGGCTATCTCGCACTGAGTGCCCAGTCCGGCTCCGAGGCACTGGAGACCGTTCGTCGGGAGCGGCCCGACTTGCTCATCTCGGATCTGCGCATGACCGAAATGTCCGGCCATCAGCTGCAACAGGAGCTCCAAGCGATTGCGCCCGATCTCCCGGTGGTAATAATCACCGCGTTCGGCACTATCGAGAGTGCTGTCGAGTCGATGAAACTCGGCGCGCGTGACTTCATCACCAAGCCCTTCAGCAACAAAGAGTTACTCCTCGTGGTGTCTCGCGCGTTGGAAAATCGGCGCCTGCGGCAGGAAGTCAAGCAGCTGCGAGTCGAGCTGGCCCGCAGCTACGGTCTGCCAAACATTATTGCGGCAGACCCGAAAATGGCAGCAGTTTTGGAGATGGCTGAACGTGTTGCTGACAGCCTCGCTACCGTCCTCATTACAGGCGAAAGTGGCACTGGAAAAGACCTTCTGGCTCGCGCGATTCATTTCTCCAGCGCGCGGCGGGAGGGCCCCTTCATACCAATCAACTGTGCAGCAATTCCGGAAAACCTCATCGAAAGTGAACTGTTCGGTTATGCCCGGGGCGCCTTCACCGATGCGCGCCAGGCCAAGACCGGACTTTTTATTGCCGCGCGCGGTGGCACGTTGTTCCTCGATGAAGTAGGTGAAATGCCGGTGCCGCTCCAGAGTAAACTCTTGCGTGCCATCGAAGACAAAAAGATCCGGCCTTTGGGAGCAACCGAAGAGATCCCCGTGGACGTCCGGATCCTAGCTGCCACCAATGCTAACCTAGACAAGGCTCTCGAAAGCGGCAAATTCCGCTCCGACCTTTATTACCGGCTGTCCACGGTCACCCTCGCCATTCCGCCGCTACGCGAACGACCGGCCGATATCCCTTTGCTCATCAAACACTTTCTGGCGCGCGCCAGCGCCGAAGCCGGTCGCGATGTGCCCGAAATCGAACCACAGGCAATGGCGCGACTGTTGCGCTACCCGTGGCCAGGCAATGCGCGCGAACTGCAAAACGCGATTCAACGCGGGGTAATATTGGCCCGCAATAATGTCCTTACTATTAACGAGTTGCCGCCGAAAGTGGCCGGGACCGGCTTTTCCGCCGCCCGGATGCTGAGCGAGGCAGTAGACAAGCGGTTAAGCCTCGATCAGCTCGAGCGCGATTACATCCGCGCGGTGGTCGAAGCAGTCAACGGAAACAAAACCGAAGCCGCCAGCATCTTGCGGATCGATCGCAAGACCCTCTATCGCAAACTGGAAGAAGCGTCTGAGACTGAGTCGAATGAATCCAGCGCTGAAAATTGAGCGGCCGACTCAAGGCGGCCACGCTAATCACGCGTTCAGCGGCGGTCCTCGTCCGATTCCATCATTGCCTGGCCGTTGATGCCGGACGGTCGCGGGCTCCCGTTATGCCGGGTAAAGCTCGGCACGTCGAGGGCGCTCTCGTCAATCAGCCCGAGACGACGAACCGGTTTGCTGGTACCGTTCGTCGCGACAGGTTGCCCTGTCGGTGCAGACGTGGCTGGCTCACCCTGAACTGATTCGGACGCGACTGACTGGATCTGCGTCTCTTTGGTCGGAGAAGGCATAGAAGCCGAAAACGTATGACGTGCAGCCCGCGGCTCTCGCCCGTATTCGCCGAAGCCAGTTGCGATGACCGTGACGCGGATCTCATTCGCCATCTGCTCGTCAATTACGGCGCCGAAAATAATATTGGCATCTTCGTGCGCCTCCTCCTGAATCAGGCTGGCGGCTTCGTTCACCTCATAGAGCGACATGTCAGGTCCACCGGTAACGTTGATCAGCAACCCGCGAGCGCCCCTGATCGACGTATCCTCCAGCAGTGGACTCGAGATGGCGCGCTGCGCCGCATCGGCCGCCCGATTTTCTCCCGAGGCACGAGCCGTACCCATCATAGCCATACCCATATCGGCCATAATCGAACGGACGTCGGCGAAATCAAGATTGATTAGCCCATGAACGGTGACCAGTTCCGAGATCCCGCGAACCGCCTGCAGCAAGACGTCGTCGGCTTTCTGAAAAGCTTCTCTCAGGGTAGTGGTGCGGTTGGCAACTGATAAGAGACGATCGTTCGGAATTGTAATCAGTGTATCAACGGCTTCTTTTAACTCGCGCAGACCCTCTTCAGCCTGGTTCTGGCGCTTGCGGCCCTCGAACTGAAAGGGTTTGGTAACCACTGCGACGGTCAGAGCACCGCTCTCGCGCGCAAAACGGGCGATCACTGGTGCTGAACCGGTACCAGTGCCGCCGCCCATTCCGGCTGTAACAAAGACCATTTCAGCGTCTGCCAGCAGCTGGCGCAAACGCTCCTCATCCTCGAGCGCTGCCTTACGGCCGATTTCAGGATTACCACCCGTTCCCCGTCCGCGGGTTAAGCTTTGACCGATCTGTAGCCGGCTCGGTGCAGTATTGTTGAAGAGCGCCTGCGCGTCGGTGTTTACGGAAACAAACTCCACATTGCGCAGACCAGAAGCGATCATGTGGTTGATCGCGTTACCACCGCAACCACCGGCGCCGATTACTTTGATCCGGGCTCCTGGTTCGTTCTCAATGACGTCGACCATAGTTCACCTCCACGACCACTCATTCTTTAGTGGAGCGATGCTCGCTGATGGGCCCCACAACCAGACAGTCGCCAAGACTATCCGGCCGGCACGCCGAGGCGAGCTCCTTGGCAGAGTCAGAAACAGCTGTTCTGAGCCGACGCCTAAAAACCCTGACGAGGATCAGCGTCGCCGAAGCTTAATTGATAGGCAGCGAAACAACCCAGCCGCCCAACTCCGCAACCACCATATGATTGTGACGCGAAACGGTCCAGAGTAGCCAGTGGGTCGTTCGTCAGCTTTTTCCACAAGTTATGCAACGACTTTTCCCCAAAACCGGACTCCGGTTGGTTAATCTCAGGCCATTGTGTCGACTGCGGAATCAGCAACAACCGCGCGAAGCTCTCCCCTTTCATCTCACCAAAAATCCGTCGGTCGACCGGCGGGTGTACTCATCCTCAATGCGAATGACTACTAAGTGAGTTAGACATGAGAAAACACAAGGCGATAAACTTTCCACTATAGAAAGACACACTCGGTTTCTTTAGAAGCTGCCGAGTATCAGTTGCTGATTTCGATCGGGCAATGCCGAGCTTCAATTGTCCGAATGGCTGGTCCATTTTTTAGTGACTGCGCGAAAGCTCACAGGCGTCACGCCGCCGTCGAACAAAACTCCTGGTGCTCCGTTCTGCTCCGCCATTCCCGCCTCACAGCATCGATCGGAACGTGCTTTAATTACCAAAGGCCGCTGCCAACACACAGCACGCGCTACGCCCCGACCAATCGAACGTTGCGATTTCACCTCACTTGCAAGTGGCCTCACCGTCGTGCCGGCCGTGAGGAACGGCCGAAGGTCAAGAGCCCCTCACCGCAACGTCGCCGAGGCATTCGCCTCCTCTAAATTGAGCCTGCCTGCGAAACTGCCCCGGCCCGCAAGCTTGCGCCCGTCCCGCCAAGCTCAATCGGCCCTGCGCGCAGTGATTGCTTTACAGGATCCCTGTGAGAACGGGCTACCTGCAGCCTCCGAGCCGGAGAGGCTTTTATACAAGGGGATGGCTACACTTGCGGCCAATACGCGATCCTATAGTTTCTATCGCAGCATCTGACACACAATCAGTAACTCAGTGACTCAATTTGAATCATTTGCATAATTAGTGTCTTTTTATGGTACATAGAGTCATTTAGTGTTGACTTGTAGTCATAGGCATTGGTATAGATGAAAGTAATTCATCGTAGCTTGTTTAAACCAATGACATTTGCAGGCCGAGCAGCATCGGGTCACACGGTATACGAGCAAGGGGGGAACCAGATGCAAAATCAGCAATCAGTGTGTTCGACGGACGACTTACTCTCACAGACCGATATCATTTTGCCGTCGCAGTACTTCGGTTTGATGGGTAGTGCGGGCTTGTCAGGTGAACAGCGCCTGATGCTCGCGGTGCTGGTAGACGCCATTAACGTTTTGCAGAGCTGGAAAGGTGCAGGGGGTGCTCACAAGCGTCGCAATTATGCCGAGGCCGCGCGATGGGTAAATACCCCAGGAACTACCCATCCCTTTTCGTTCGACAGTGTTTGTGATGCGTTGGGAATCGACTCCGAACTGCTGCGGTCCCGTCTCCGTGGACTGACGGTTCCGCCCGCCAGCCTGTCGAGTCGCACTCGTCTTGCCCGTCTCCGACTGAAGGAATTGAGCCGAAGACAGCGCGTCACGGTGAACCGCTCCCGCCGGCGCGGCAATGTCCCCGGTAGGCGCCGTATAGTGGTGGAAGACCACGCGGCGAGCTCCTCCTGGAGGGTGCGCATCGAAGACGTTCAGGAGCGTACGATGCCGGTCTCGGTTTGGCCACCGATCTCGTAACTCAGCGACAGACTTAATCAACAGACCGCCAGCGGGATGTTAACAATAGGACAGCAGAATCTTGATTCGAGCTAAAGGAGAGTCTAGTTTGGTGTGCGGCATGCGAGGTCCGTCAGTTGAAGGGTTGCGCGTCCCGCTAACCAAAGGATAACTTGATCAGGCGATGAAAAATGAGGCCAATGCAGCCGTTCGAGACGATATCATCACAGTGCGTGAGCTCGCCGATCTCCTACGGCTGCATCCTGCCTTGCGTGCGCACGCTTCGAATATCTATCGCCTCTTGCGGCAAGGCAAGCTTCCCGCTTTTAAAGTAGGCTCCGGTTGGGCTTTTAGTCGCGAGGCGGTCGGCCGGATGATCGAGCGCGAGCTCAGCCAGTAGACCCTCCCGTTTTCAGCCCAACATCAGGCCCCCAGGGACCTTGTTAACGAGCACGATGTCTGGGGAATTTCTCTTTACTTGACTGCTACCAGTGGAGGTTGGCGCAGCGCCCTGTCTTAGCGCCAGCGTTTACGAGATGCTTTTGCTCTGAATAGGACCGTCGAAGCGGAAGACTTCCACGACCAGAGCGCCGATGAACCGATCAGCATCAGCAACCAATCATCGTTGAAAAAAGCCCTACGATGCGGCGTGGCTGGAGATTCACTTAATGATTCATTACCAGTCTGCAGCACGTGCGCCACAAGCGTGAGGGTTCACTGGCAGTTTCAACTTTCCACCTACTGCCTTAGGAGCAGTTCAAAACTCCACAAAGAACAGGAGTTTATCCGGCGCCGCCAGTGCGAGCTTTTCGCGATAATTCACCTGACTTCAGGCGATAGTCTGACTTCACTTCAGTTGAACAGTGATTAGATTGCTTGGTGGAAGAACTCCCTCAAAAAGGAGGTGATGGCTGTGCTGGCGATCGTCGAGAAGTGGCTCGCATGGTTAGCCTCCTCGTGGAGCAAGTTGTTCTGTCAGAAGCGAATGCCTCCGGCAGAACTTCTTCCCGCAAGGGGTGGTTCTTCCGGAGCTAGCCTGCCGTGGTCGAATAGGCGGCTGGATCGCGCCTAGCGCGGTCTGGTCCAGGTTTCGCCGAGGACTGGCGTCTGTTTTCGCCAGTTTGAGGCGATACCGGCGCCCACGAGGATAGGCGGCGACTAAGCCGTTCGGCCGGCGGCTCGTCAGTTCGGAGGTAAGCCGGCGGGTCGAAAGGTGGTGTGCAAAGGGATGCGCGTTTTATGCGCGACATCCCGCCCCGCCTGACGGCAGGCGGGCCGAATACCGCTCTGTTCGGGCGCCGAGCCCGGACGGCTCTTTTCGCTGATACCGAGTCGGTCGCTGTTTTCCAATCAGAATCACATCTCTTAGGGAGGGCTCAAACGATGGCGAATTGGGATCCTTGGCGGGAGATCGATGAGCTACGTCGTGAGATCGATCGGGCCTTCGAAGACTTTGGTCTTCAGATGGAGCCGCGCTTTCGGGCGGCGTTTCTTCCGGGGCGTATGGCGCGCGGTTACCCCCTGGTTAACCTGCAGGAAGACCGCGAGCATCTGTACGTTGAAGCGATGGTTCCAGGAGTCGATCCGAATGCTCTTAAGTTAACTGTTGTTCATAATTCGTTAACGATTTCCGGCGAAAAGAAGGGACCACCCTCCGAGGTAAAGGCGGAATCATTCCATCGTGAAGAGCGTGCCGCCGGGAAATTTGTTCGCAGTATCACTTTACCCGTGGAGATCGACGACCAGAACGTAAAAGCTGAGTTCAAAAATGGCCTGTTGCTCGTGACTTTGCCGAAAGCCGAGAAGGCCAAGCCGAAGCAGATCAATGTCCAGGTCTCGTAAAAACCCTCTACCAATCAAAACCGGTGAGCTTTGATAGCAGGAGGCAATCGCCATGGCGGAGAAAACTGCACCGATAGCGACGGAACCACAGCGCGGCGGCCGAAGCCGCGAAATTACCCGCGCCAGGGAGCGTCACCTACGGCCCCCTGTCGATATTTATGAGACCTCGGAAGGCCTGGTCCTGGTGGCAGATCTTCCGGGAGTCACAAAAGAGACACTCCGAGTCGACGTTGATGGCGATCTTCTGACCATCAGTGGCAAGGCAGGTCACATCGCTCCGGGTGATGCGATTTATCGCGAGTATGAGCTTGCCAACTTCTATCGCCAGTTCGAACTGGGCGATGAAGTCGACCGCGACAAGATCACTGCCGAACTGAAGCAGGGGGTACTGACCCTAAAATTGCCCAAGGCCGAAAGGGTTAAACCAAAACAGATTGAGGTCAAGGTCGGCTAACCGCGAGCGAGCACGGCGACGCCAGAATTAGTCGGTCGTCGGCGATGGCTCGCTTGCCTGGCCGTTTTGCGATGGGAGGACGACCATGGCTGAACTTGTCCCGGAAAGCTGGAAGGAACCTCTAAGGCGGCTGCGTGAAGACATTCTCGACGCCCTCGACCGATGGTGGCATCGCCGCCGGCAAAACAGTGGCGAAGAGGGAGCAGAGCTGCCTGTCTCCTTGAAAGAAAAGTTGACGGATTTGCGCGCAAACTTGCGACGGGCGGCTGACCGATTACTGCCCGGCCGCATAAGCTTCTCGCGCGTGCGTGACGATGCGGGCGAGTTCTGGTTCCCCTCGTTTTTCGAAGCCGGCGGGCCGCCGCTCGATCTTGAGGAAACGAGCGACAAGATAGTGATCACCGCCGAGATGCCGGGCCTTGCGAAGGATGAGTTCGCGGTTGAACTAAGCCAGGATCGGCTTGTTCTGCGTGGTGAGAAGCGGCGTAGTACCGAGGAAGAGGGCAGCGGATACTATTACGCCGAGCGCAGCTTCGGCTCCTTTTTCAGAGTGGTGCCGCTGCCTTGCGAAATAGATCCGGAACATGCAACGGCGCAATATAAGAATGGTTTGCTGAAGATCATTCTGCCAAAGAGCGCCGGCGCGCGGGCTCGACGGATTGAAGTTAAAGTTGTATAGGAGGCTGCTTCGGCCGCTCAGCAACATCGCACCATGCTGGCGAAAACACAATATGCCATCCTTGGCGTGACGCCGATCGAGAGCCCGGCTGGGTTACGCCGGGTTTTTCGTCGGCTGGTCAAACGCTACCATCCCGACCGCGCTGGTTATGGAGCGACCGCCACTTTCCAGCGAATCGTCGAAGCCTACAGGATGCTGGAACTGACTGAGCGGCGTAACCGTCATGAGTCTGCGCTAACCGACGCTGCACCGCTGCAGACCGGTTCTGCTTCGTGGACGCTCCAGCCTGGCACTGAGCCGCGCGCCTTCCTTCCCGCGGAGGTTCCCACCATCAAGCTCGAGGTGACGTCGTTTCTGCCGTTCGACTCACTCGCTCGCCAAGTGAATCAGCAACTCCATCCCGGGCATACTTTCAACGACGACGATTGGGGGCCGGTGGAGCTCTCTGTCACACTTGCAGTCGATGAGGCTGCGCGCGGCGGAGTCGCGCTTCTTGACCTTCCCGCCTGGTATCCGTGCAACGCATGCGGCGGGACGGGTCAGGCCGGGACCGCGCCGTGCGAAGCATGTGATGGAGAAGCGCTTGAGCTTGGGGAGGAACGAGTCCGCGTCTGTATACCGGCGCGAAGTTCGGCCTACACGCGTCTGGAGCTGCCCGTGCCGTCAATGGGGGTCGTCGGAAAGTATCTTCGCTTACATATCCGCGTCGTATCGAGCGCGCGGCTTGAGCACCTAAGGGCAAATTACACGTGACAATCTTCGATGCTTTCTGGTTCTTCCTGATACTGGCGAGCTTACAGCCCGTAATTCGCCAAAAATTTCTGGAAGCGAGCCGCACTCGGCTCATCCGCGCGCTGGAAAGGCGGCGCGGCAGTCGCGTTATCGCGCTGATCCACCGCCAGGAAACCATGTCGCTCTTGGGTTTCCCGTTGGTTCGTTACATCGACATCGACGATTCAGAGGAGGTGCTTCGCGCGATTCAGCTGACTGATGCGAAGGTGCCGATCGATTTGATCCTCCATACACCCGGGGGATTGGTTCTGGCCGCCGAGCAGATCGCCAATGCCTTGGCAAGCCATCCGGCCGAGGTGACGGTGTTTGTCCCGCACTACGCAATGTCCGGCGGAACGTTGCTTGCCTTGGCGGCGAACCGCATCGTGATGGCACCGCACGCGGTGCTGGGCCCGGTAGACCCGCAACTCGGCCAGTGGCCTGCTGCATCAATACTCGAGGCGGTAGCGAAGAAGGACAGCAAGGATATTGACGATCAGACTCTGATCATGGCCGACGTCGCGGCTAAGGCAATGGCTCAGGTGTGTAGCTACGTGAGGGAATTGCTGTTATCTCGCGGATGGACAAAAGAAAAAGCCGAACAGTTGGCACGGACCATGACCGAGGGACGCTGGACTCATGACTATCCGATAACCGTCAAAGAAGCGAAAGCCCTCGGCCTGAACGTTTCAACCGACATGCCGCCGGAAGTCTTTAGCTTCATGCGACTCTTTCCGCAGGTTGCGATGCGCCGACCGAGTGTCGAGTACATGCCGATGCCGTATAGCCCCCCACCACCACCCCGCGGTGAAAGAGGGCCGAAGTAAGAATCCAGTCAGGGAAACACAGAAAAATTCGTGCGTTGTGAATGGCTTGACCGTCAATGTGTGTAAAGCGCGGCCGCCTCGCGCGCCAGCTTTGCGATTTCCTTGCGGAGGGCAGGCGGTTTCAGCACCTTAACCCACGGACCTAGGCTAAGGATGAAATTACGTAGCTCAGTGGTCCCCCTGACACGCATGGTCAGGACGGTCTTGCCGTCGCGTCGCCGGTAAAATTTCTGCGTCGGATGGATCTGTCGAGGTCGCAAGTACGCTTCAGTATCGCCAAGCAGAAGCAGCTCAACGTCAGTCTCCGGCCCATCGATGAGCCCGAAGGTCCCGTTAAGATGTTTTTGCGGGTGATAGCTCCTCGGATACACAAATCGGATCCGATTGTTGTCACTGTCGAGAAGGAATTCAGCCTTCCGGATCCGCTCGACCGCCAGATAAATGATTCTCTGATACAGTCGGCTCAGACCGAGTACATAGAGTCCGCCTCGGTAGGCGACGAGCGTGTAGGGTTCGAAGTCATGCTGCCTGCCCTCCCCGGCGAGCCCAATATAGTCGACGCGGATCAGGTTCTGCCCGATCAGTGCCCTAAGTATCACGTCGAGCTGATCATCGTAGGCCTGATAGCTCTTGGGCGCGTATGGGACCGTGTAAAACTTGCGTTCGAAACCGCTAAGTTGATCTTGCTCATGCGGTGGCAGTTTGCCGAAGTTCCGTTCCCACAGGTCTTCGATGCTTTCCTTCATCACGGTGCCTTCCAGGAACCTGAGCAGAGTCAAGGTAAAGTAGAGGGAGGCAGCGCGATACGGATTAGAGTCCGATGAGCGCGCCGAAGAGCTGAGGCGCAAGTAGCGCCGCGGGCCCCGCTGAACGACTTCGATCAATGGACGGCCCAGCGAATCGCGCAGGCCGTCGCGACAGGCGGCAACATAACGGAGCAACGTCCGCTCCGTGATGTGGAGCTCCCTGTGAATGGCCTCGAAGCTCCAGCCGTAGGGGCGCGAGCCCAGTTCGAGCACGATCCGTGCGAGGCGGAGCGCCGCCGGGTAGGTGGGCCGTCTTCCGTTGCCCATGGATGCTTCTTTACCCCACTCTCTCGTCAGCGGTTGACCAAGCGATGGTTTATCTTACAGCTGGAAATCGTTCAGGAGGTAATTGCATGGACGAGAGGCTGGCCTATCCAGCCGTGCCAAGATGGAGCGTCAGCCCCGCAACTCACAATTTCGCCGCAAGCGTGTTCGAGGCGATTCTCATCAGCAACGGCTTCGGTGTGCTTGTCAACCGCAAACTCGCCGAACAGCGGGAGCGACTCCGGCCTGACAGCTTTGCGACGCCCGTCATCCTGTGGCGAGATGGCGAGTACTCGCGCAGCCTGCTCTTACGTTGGCGGCAGCCCGCTGCGATCGCATTGATCGATCAGCATGCCGACCGAACGCTTGAAGTCTCGGTGGCGAGCGACGACCTGCTGGCGGCACATGAAATCGTTGCTGAGGTCGACAAGGTCGTCCCGCGCGAGGATTCGAGCGGCGAAACGGTCGTTCGAATGCTCTTTTGGCATGCAGCGGACACGGCGGAAATCACTGAGCGCGAGATCGAAGTTGCAGAGTGGCACAAAATCGCCACCAATTACGCCGACGAAACCCGCCGGCGCCTCGCAGGACTGATGGAAGGTTTCAGACCGACCAAGAGTAAGGGACGGCTTTTGCTGTGGCACGGTGAGCCAGGCACCGGAAAGACTTTCGCAATACGGGCGCTCGCCTGGGCATGGCGCGATTGGTGCCGGTTCGAATATGTGGTCGATCCAGACCGGTTGTTCGCGAGCCCCAGTTACCTTACTGAAGTGGCCCTCGAAGGACCTGCTGGCCGCTTCCTCTTCGAGGAGAGGTGGAACAGCGCAAAATGGAGGCTGCTGGTCATCGAAGACAGCGGCGAGCTAATGGCGATAGACGCAAGGAACCAAATCGACCAGGGACTGTCGCGGCTTCTCAATCTCACCGATGGCATCCTCGGACAAGGGACCAATCTCTTAATCCTGGTCACTACCAACGAGCAACTGGGCAGCCTAAATCCCGCTGTGCGGCGACCCGGCCGCTGTCTCTGTGAGATCGAGTTTCGGCGATTCAACCGTGAGGAGGCCAATGCCTGGCTGCGAGGCGCGGGCTCCGATGCACAGGTCACGCAGGCTTTGACCCTCTCCGAACTGTACGCGCTGCGAGACGGCCAAAAGCCCATGAGTCCACCAAAAGCCATTGGTTTCCGTCCCGCACAAACCCGTGTCGAGGGTAATAGAGCCGGCGCCTGAGAGTCGAACCCGACCTCAGCGGACGCGAGGTTGCGCGCTTGTACGACTCCTTCGCTCGGTAGCGCAAGACCCCTGCAGAAGAACAAGGCATGAGGGCGAGCCCTCTGCGCAGCTGCGCGTCCGCGGCCTGCACGACCGGTCAGGTCCAAACCTCGCAGTCCCAACACCTGCTCTTTCGGCCGAACTGGCTGAGCATATTCTCGGATCGCAAAGGCCTGGTTGCCTCGCCCGATGTTTGCAAAGCCAAATCTGCTTGATGTTGCGGGATTTCCGGCTCGCGACGGGTCACGGTCCCCACATGAAGACTCGCGTCAGCCGCCCCCGTCGGATTCGCTCGACTCCCGTCAAGTCGATCACCAGCGCCACTACATAGAACATTGATACGCTGCCAATGCCGAGTACACCCGGCAAAGGCAATCTCCGTCACGGTTTCCAGCCTACGAGGAAAATCAGCGCTTTCCGTACGCGCATTGTTCAATACCGTCGCGCTCGCTCCCCGTCGTCGACCTCGACAAAGCTGCTCCTCTTCCCGAAGCGAGCGTTCCAACATCAAGGATTCATATTCCAGGATCGCGCACGGCTCGCCCGATTTACCGGCTAGCGGGAGTTCCTGCTGAACTCAACTCTTGCACTATCCACAAGATCATCGGCAGATGCTGAGAGTTGATTCGGAAAACTTGGCTCACGTCGACGAAAGCTCCTTCAAGGCTGCTTTCTGCTTTTTTGTTATGGGGTCCCAGCCAAGCGTTCCTTCGGCACTGCGCTCCAGTAGAGCCCGTGCCTCGGCAGCCGTCCGCCGATGCTCGAGCTGAAGGTGCTCTAACGCACCGCGCTGCACGTGCGCGAAACACAGCGGGCATCTTTCGCTTCGGAGAGCCTGAGGTAATCCCATGATTTTGACTCACCGCAAGTAACGTGATTACTGCAATCGCGAAACCCAAGCGAGCGACGCTTTGTTGGCTCGCGTCATTGATGATTGGGTCCGACTGAATTTCGTGAATTCGTAGTCACACCTTGGCAGTTTCGCCAGAGGTCGATGGGCGGTCGATGCAGAGAGCAGCTCCTAACCCTATGAGGGCCAGTAATCATCATTTTGCCCAAAGCGGTTTCCGCACACGTGAGACAGAGGCATTCCGCACACCAGGCAAGATATAGTCTGACCGGCTCAATTTGATGAGGCAGACAATGGTGTGACCATAAAGAATGGCCGCCCTTGTGTTGGTAGGCTTCTCGGGGCGACGGATCGTCCCCTGTAAAGCCTAGCAGATCACACAGCAGCCGTCCGATCTGATAACGTAAGTAGGCCGCCTGACTCACATAGAGAATTCGATCCGCCTCGGTCGGCAAGCCTCGCCATGGCTTCTCAGACACGAGGTAGACACCGGCCGCTTCAGGGGGACGTTGCCATGGGCTGTGCACCACAGTGGCAAGATAGTCGCCAATCTTGTGAGGTCCTTGCCAGCTCATACGAGCACCAGCATTTTCTACTAGCAGTAGACAAAATGCCCACCGCATGCACGCAGATATTCAAACAGGCCACGCGTAATGCCTTCCGCTCCACTTAGCCAACTGCGTTGAAAGGAGTTTCCTCTCAAAATCGCGCCGTCGAAGCGTGCCCATCGAAGATCGCAGCCCAAAAATATAGCTCCCGTCAGGTCGGCTCCGGAAAAATCGCACCCGCACAAAGAAACGTTTTCAAAGCAAGCCTCGTGGAGATCGGCCGCGGAGAAGTCGACATAATCGAGGGTCGTTTCACGGAAGTGTCTGCCGAACAGTTGCTGCTTTTCCAAAGCGGTGAATACAATCTTGCGGGGCTTAGCTGTTGTGCGCGAGCGCCTGACGAATAAGTCGTAAAACAATGTAATTTTCCGCCCAGATTGTAATGTATTGTAAACTGACGTAATCTGATGTCAATGTCAAACCCTACCAATGCCAGTCGGCCCTCTGCTGATCGGCTCCTAACGCTCAAGGAATTGGCCGCCTACCTAAGCGTCAATGAGCGAACGCTCCTCAAGCTCGTCTCGGAAGGCGAGGTTCCTGGCGTCAAAATCGGGAACCAATGGCGTTTTCGCAAGGCGATGATTGATGCCTGGCTTGATGATCAGATGCTTGGGGTGGCTCCGCGTCGCTTTGAAGTCCGTAGTCCTGCTTCACCGCGGCGCATGCTCGCTCTGGAGAGTTGCTTCCAGCCAGGTCACATCGTTCCAGAGCTTGCCGCAACGACCAAGCTCGGTCTGGTGCAAGAGCTTGCCACGCTGGCTGGTCGTCTTGGTTTGGTGACGGACCCGAGTTGGTTTGCCGACGCGCTCATCGAACGCGAAAACATCATGCCCAGCGCGGTCGGCAATGGCGTGGCCTTTCTGCATACCATGTACCGCCATCCCGAGCATGTGGTGCGGCCGTTCATGGTGTTAGGACGATCCGGGAGGGGTGTTGACTTCGACGCGCTCGACGGCAAGCCTACCCATCTGTTTTTTGTGTTGGGTCTGAAGTACCACGAGTTGCATCTGCCCTGGTTGGCGAAGCTCTCGCAGATGTTCGCGCGAGCTGACGCAGTGCAAGCATTGCTCCAGGCGCCCGATGCTGAATCCATATTCGAAGCTCTGCGCGGGGTGGAGAGCAACCTCTTTCCGGCCGAGAAGAGGTCGGTCGCATCATGAATTCCGCAAGTCGCGAAGCGCCGAATGGCTCCGCGCCGTCCTGGCGTCTGGGCAATCGAAATAGCCGCGTTGACCCTGGCTAAAAACCTGCTCTTGGTGTGACGGCTCAAGGGCGGAGCGACAGCGGCTTAGCCACATTGATGCTGTTCCGGACACTCTGGCCTCTTAACCTCGGCTTTGCGCAATTCTTGACGCCGAGCGTCCGGGTGCAAAAGCGGTACAGGGACGCTTAGCCATGAAAGTGGAACTCCAGGATCCGCTCATCGGCATGGTTGAATTTGTACCTACCATTGAACGGTTGCTGTACGGCGTTTCCACTGTCGAAGTTTACCTTGAATCCGAGGTTGAGCGTCTAAACGGCCGCCGCGTGTTAGTTCTCGCGCCGCGCTCCTTGCAAAGTCAACCCTCCTTACAACGCGTATCGGCAATTCTCGGCAAACGGCTTGCGACGACCTTCTCGGCAGCTTTCGAGCACGTATCGCTCGACGCCGTAATCCAAGCGGTTGCGGCCGCCCGCCGCTGCAACGCTGACCTGATTGTCGCAGTGGGCGGCGGCAGCGTGATCGACGCGGCCAAAGCGCTGCGCACCTGCCTGGGAGCGGGCCTGGAGACGCCCGCACGGCTCAGGTCATTCATGGAGCGGCGCGAACCTTTGACCTCGCGCCTCATTCCGCAACTAAGCATCCCTACTACTCTTTCGGGGTCTGAATACACGCGAAGCTTTAGCGCCACCGATTTTCAAGCAGGCGTTAAGCTTTCGTACACTGCATCGGCCGTCGCCGGGAAGGTCATCATCTACGACCCGATGATGACCATGTCTACGCCGATGACTCTATGGTTGAGTTCCGGAGTGATGGCTATCAATCATGCGGTGGAAGTCCTTTGCAGTTCAGCGCCACACCTGTTCGGTGATGCGATAAAAGTAAGGGCGCTCTCGACCTTGCTGTCCTATCTGCCACGAACGATGCAGAGAGCCAACGATTTGCAAGCGCGCCTGCACTGTCAGATCGCGAGCTGGCTGGCAGATCACTCACCGCTGCGTACCCCGGCTTTCAAATCGGTCGCAGCGGCGCTTCCCAGCCATGCACTGGCGTACGAGCTGGCGGCGCTATGCCGCTTGCCGTACGGACTTATTGCATGTCTGACACTGCCAGCCGCTCTGCGATGGATGGCAGCACGCGACGCTGGGGCTGTGACTCGTCAGGCTTGGCTTGCACGGGCATTGACAATAGCTTCGCCCGACTCACCGGACACCACCGCATCCAAGGAGCTCATCGAAGGGCTCGAAGGCTTGATCAGCCAGCTCGGCCTGCCGTGCAGGTTTAGCGCTGTCAATGTCTCGCGCGAGCACCTCCAGACCGTTGCCAGCCGTTTTGTAGCGCGTGCCGGGTCGCTCATCGCTGGCGAGCGCGCTACTGAAGACCAGGTGCTTTCTCTGCTGGAAAACGCTCTATGATCGCCGCGCGAAAGTTAATCCACCATGAGAGATTTTGTCCGTTACCAGGCCCGCCGACAGTGGCATCCGTAGGTTTGCGTTTCTTTGTCGACCGCGACTCGGGTGCTCAGCTATCCTTCCGTCAGAGGAAAGCTTTCCGCCGCGGTCGCCGATCCGGATGAATGCCAAAGGACCGCGATCGCGGGCTCTATTCGGCGCCGCCGTAATGGCGGCTGTGCTCGGCTTATCTGGCTGGGCGCTGATAGGGGACAAACTCAAAGAAGTAACGTTTAAGCAATACTTTAAATTTGGGGCGGGCATAATCGCCGAGCGTCATCAACGAATTTCACTTAGTGTATACGGTTGGGAGCGCCAGGTGGAGGATCAGAGGCGGCGAGACTGCGGCTTGCCGCCTGGGCCCTCCCAAGAACGGCCATACCAGCTGTTAATCTCTCGCCTCTCTTTCCGCGTCAGGCTTGTCTCGCAGGCAAGCCAACACCACTTGCGATATTTTTCGGAATTAGAGTTGCCAATCGTCCGGTTATGCGGTCTAACTGGCTCGCTAAGCGATGCCGGCAGGGCCGATTTGAGTTGTCGACGCGGGATGGATTTTAACTGAACAGGCAAATCGCTGCCTACACGTCAGAGCTATCCACCGCTCGCGTCTCTTCTGTGACCCGAGAAGGCCCACAAGCGAGCTCACCTTTGGCTAAATAGTGGAGTCGACAATGACCATGAGCGCTCCGGTTACTTTGTTCGCGCTAAGCGGTCGCGCTCACCTACCGTTATGGCTCGGCGTCTTCGGCGTCGCTGGATTCGCAGAACAAGCTTCCGAAACGATTACCTTTTTGGCTCCGCAGGCTTTACCCAACCTGGCGGGGCAATGAATCTTCTGCTTGGATCCGTACTCATCGCATCATGGATGCTTGCCTTCGCAGTATGGGGAACCACGCGGGGGTATGAGGCAACCCAGCCGCCGTGCAGCCACGACTTGATCCTGATGGCGATTTCTGATTTTTCGTGGGACCTTCATGAGTAGCCGAATCGGGCTCATGCACGCTCAGGCACATTGGGGCCAGCCGCAGAGCCGGCCGATTGTCCCTGCCCGGTGGTGCGCGCGACGAGCGCTCGCTCTTTCATTAGGGCGAAGAAGACTGGTACCAGGATGAGCACGTGGATAGTGGACGTCAGCATACCGCCAACTATAGGAGCCGCTATAGGCTTCATTACGTCCGATCCGATACCTGACTCCCATAATATCGGTGCGAGACTCAGCATTACCACGCTTACCGTCATCAGTTTGGGCCGCAGACGTTGCACAGCGCCCTCAATGGCGGCGGACTCTATGTCCTCGTATCGCAGCGGCGCAGCCGCCTGCTTACGGTCCAGCGCCTCGTGAAGGTAGATAACCATCACTACGCCAGTCTCGACTGCTATTCCCAGCAGGGCAATGTAGCCGACCCAAACCGCCACACTGAAGTTGAATCCCATCAGGTACTGCAGGATTAATCCGCCGGTCATCGCGTAAAGTGTCGGGAACAAAAGGACCATCGCTTCGGCGACGGAGCGGAACAGCAGATAAAGCAAAACAAAAATAGCGGTGAATACACACGGCAGGATGACTCTGAGGCGCTTACGCGCCCTGAGCTGGAATTCATATTCTCCTGACCATCGAACGGAATAGCCGGGCGGCAGATTCAGTCGGCGGTCAAGTATGGCTTGTGCACGCCGGACATAGCCGCCGTAATCGGAAGTAGCGAGATCGAGGTAAATATACCCAGTTAGTTGACCGTCCTCGTCGCGGATCATCGATGGTCCGGAGGCGATCCCCAAACGGGCGACTTCGCCGAGCGGAATCTGCGCGCCGGATGGCGTTGCAATCAATACGCGCCTGAGCGAGTCGAGGTCACTGCGGTAATCTCGCAAATAGCGGACGTTGATTGGGTAGCGCTCCCGCCCTTCAATCGCGGTGGCGATGTTCTCGCCACCGATCGCAGAGCGGACGACATCTTGCACGTCACCGACCGTCAGCCCGTACTGCGCGGCAACCTTGCGGTTAACGTCGATGTCGATGTAGAGGCCTTCTTGCACGCGTTCAGCGAACACCCCGCGGGTTCCGCGAACCGAGCCCAGAATTTCCTCAACCTGCCTGCCGATGCGTTGAATTTCTTCGAGAGACGGTCCTTGAATTTTCAAGCCGACTGGCGTCTTGATTCCGGTCAGCTCCATGTCGAGCCGATTCCGAACCGGCATCGTCCAAGAGTTGGACAAGCCCGGAAATGCCAGCTTAGCGTCCATCCGGGCAACAAGGTCCGGGTACGTCAAGCCTGCGGGCCACATGCTCTGGGGTTTGAGCATGACAGTCGTGTCGTACATGTCGAGTGGAGCATTATCGGTTGCACTGCTCGAACGGCCGACTGTGCCGAAAACGCTCGCGACCTCGGGAAAACTTTTGATGATCTGATCCTGCTTCTGCAGCAAATCGCTCGCAGCCCTAATTGAAAGCCCCGGCAGCGCCGTTGGCATATACAGAGCCGAGCCCTCATACAACGGTGGCATGAACTGACTGCCGAGCTTCAGTCCAAGCGGAAGCGTTAGAAGCAAAAAAACGAGGTTCACCGCGACCGTGGTTTTGCGATGCCTCAAACACCAGCTGATCACCGGCAGATACAGCGCCTGAAAAAACCGGGTGACAGGGTTGTCCCCCTCCGGTCGAAGCCGGCCACGGATCAGGAGTACCATCAGGAAGGGCACCACGGTAATGGCCAGGATCGACGAAAATGTGATCGCCAAAGTCTTGGTGTCGGCGAGCGGCCGGAACATCCGTCCTTCCTGGGATTCGAGGAGAAACACCGGCAGGAACGACACGACAATGATCACAAGTGAGAAAAACAGAGGCCTGCCAACCTGCCTGGCCGCCGCCAGCAGAATTCGCTGCCGCTGAGCCGCGTCGACGACCGCGCCGTGTTGCGCCGCGAGGCGCTGTTCCTCCGACAGGTGCCGATAACCATTTTCCACCATCACGATCGAGGCATCGACCAGTACCCCAATCGCCAGCGCCAGTCCGCCCAGCGACATGATGTTCGAGCTCACCTGCAGGTAGTACATCGGAATGAAGGTCGCGAGCACGGCGAGTGGCAGGGTTAGAATCGGAATCAAGGCGCAACGCACATGAAACAAAAACACGATGATGACCAGGCTGACGATCGCCGCCTCCTCAACCAGATCATGCTGGAGGGTGCGAATCGATTTTCGGATTAGCTCCGATCGGTCGTAGCCCGGGACGATTTCGATGCCAGGCGGGAGGCTCTTTTTCAATTCCGCAATCTTGCGCTTGATGCCGTCGATCACATTCAGCGCGTTTTGCCCGTATCGCATCACGACGATGCCGCCTACGCTCTCGCCCTGCCCGTTCCATTCGGCTACGCCCTCCCGAATGTCCGGACCCAGACTCACTACTCCAAGGTCACGAATCAGCACGGGCGTGCCGTCGCGCTCGGCGACCGGGATATTTTCAAGATCGGCCACCGACTTTATGTAACCCAGCCCCAGGATATTGTAGGAAGCAGCCGACATTTCGAGTACGCGGCCACCGACCTCGCTGTTGCTCCGCTGGATGCGTTCGATGACCGTGCGGAAAGGAACGCCCAACGCGAGCAAGCGATTTGGATCGAGCTGGACCTGGTACTGTTTGATGAATCCGCCAATCGTCGCGACCTCGGCCACGCCGGGAACAGTCTCCAGCGCATACCGAATATGCCAGTCTTGCAGGCTCCTTAACCGGGCCAGACTGTAGGTGTGACTCCGATCTAACAGCACATACTCGAACACCCATCCGGCCCCGGTCGCGTCGGGGCCCAGTACCGTCGTTACTCCCGCGGGTAGCTGGGCACTGAGTTGTTGGAGATATTCCAGAACTCGGCTGCGCGCCCAGTACATGTCGGTACCGTCTTCGAACACAACGAATACGTACGAATCGTTAGGCATAGTTTGGGCGCGCACAGCCTTGACGTGGGGAGCCGCCAGCATCGCGGTGACGATCGGATAAGTGACTTGATCCTCGATCAGCGTCGGCGGCTGGCCCATCCACTGGGTGTGGATGATCACTTGCACGTCCGAAATGTCAGGCAGAGCATCAAGCGGAATCCGGCGCAATGACCAGATTCCAGCCAGCACCAACCCGACAACGCCCAGCGAAACGAGGAAGTGATTTTCGCTGCACCAATCGATCATTCGGTCGATCATCAGCCGTCCTCACATTCCCCCTGTAGCCGATAAGCTGAACTGTTTGCTTGCAAGTGTGCGGCCTTCCTTGCTGGCCACCGCAGTAACCTGCCAGGTGCCACCGCTTTCCAGCTTCAGCTCGCCTTCGTAAACCCCATTCTTTTGATCCACCAGGTCGATTCGTTCGCGCATCGCCGACATTCCCATCGCCGGCATGGGAGGCATATAAAACGTCACCGTCACGGTCGCTCCGCTGATTGGATGACCGTTCGGCTCTCGGAGAGTCACACGCACGCGGTTTTTTCCGCGCGCAGGCGGATTCGGACTTGTGAACAATTCGAGAGTGGCGGAAGCTTTCGCCTCGCGCTGAATCGAGCTGGCCATCACGCCGGGAGGGGGCGGAACAAAACTGCCGATCGCGGCTTGAAGCTGGCTTTCGGAGTCGACCAGAAAGTTTGCCGACGCAACGATTCGCTGGCCCGGAAAAAGACCACCCTCGACTACCACGTCGTCACCGACGCGCGGACCGAGCTCGACGTACTTGGGAAGCAGATAGCCGTCACCACGGTCAATAAAGGCGACATTGTGCTTACCTGTCCGCAAAACCCCGTTTGCCGGTATAACGGTCCGCTCGCCGAGGTTAATTTTGAACCTGACTCGCCCGTACATGCCGGGCTTCAGTCGACCATCACGGTTGTCAAGGGCTATGCGCACTCTGGCCGTCCGCGTCGCGGAGTCGAGCTGCGGCCAGACGTAATCGACACGACCAACAAAGCTCTTTGTGGGATACGCGTCGACTGAGAAATTAGCCCGCTCCCCCACTCTGACCGCTGCGATCTCATCCTGAAACACCGCCGCGTAGACCCAGACGGTGGAGAAGTCGGTTATCATGTAAAGCTTCATTTCAGGTTGCACATACATTTTCGGAAAAGCATTCCGATAGACGACGTAGCCGGAAGCAGGCGAATGAATGGTCAGAACGTTGCGAGGTTCACCACCGCGCGCGAGGCGGGTAAGTTCGGTTCGCGAAATCCCTAGTAGACGGAGACGTTCCGCGGCGGCCCGGACCAGGGAATCCGCTCCTTCGGAAACACCTTCAATCGTGCTTCCGGCGACCCGATCGCGGGCATGCAACGCCAGCACGTACTCTTGTTCGGTGCTGGCCAGCTCGGGGCTATAGACGGTAAAGAGCGGCTGACCTCGACGCACGTACTCAAACGTTTGATCGACGAACACCCGGTCGATCCAGCCCGCAAAACGGGTCTGCACGTCAGTTTCCAGCTGCTCGTCCGGCTCAACGTTTCCTGTGGTGTCAATTGTTTGGTAGACTTCGCGGCGCTCTACGCTCGCGAACCTCAAACCAATCAATTGACGACGTTCGGGGGTAAGCTGGATCGCCACACGCTCTGATGTGCGGCCAAGCCCGGATGACATCTGCAGCGTTCCGAGCGATATAACCATCGGAACCAGCGTAAAAACCCATCGCTTCATTGCACTTCACCGATGATTTGTTTGAGTCTGGCCACCGCGATTTCATGGTCGGCCAGCTCCCGGTAGTAGCTCTGTTGAAGATTGAGGAGGTCGACGAAGGCGGAAATCACCGTCTGGAAGTCGACCTTCGCGACTCGATAGGCGGCCAGCGCTGCCTGCAGCGAACCTTCGGCCTGGGGAATCAGCCCTTGCCTATAGATCCTGAGCACACGCGCTGAAGCTTCGATCGTTACAAGCTGCTCCTTTGCAGAGGCCAAGGAGTTGAGTTCCTCCGCACGAGTCCGCGACTGCGCCGCGGCCAAGTCGAGAGCGGCCTGCTCAATTGCTGGAGTCTGTTTGCGCCAAAAATAAAGCGGTACCCTGGCGCCAATCGTGAGCATGTAATAGTCGCGAAAACCGGGGCCGGTCTTTTCGTACGAGTAACCGAGCGTGAAATCGGGAATGTAGCTCTTGCGCGCGAGAACGAGAGCTTTCTCGCTGCGTTCTTGCATAGCTTGAGCGACCATCAGATCGGTCGAGTTTTCTTGAACTGCTCGAGCAAGCCGAGTTTCACTAAGACCGATTTGGGTGGGTTCAATCTCTCTGACCACGATGTCGGGAGAGTCGAGGTCGCGCCCCAGCTCTGCCTTAAGCTCGGCCTGAAGCTGTCGCATCGCACGATGGTGATGCTCGATCTCATTGAGCATCTGAGTCGCCTCAAGCTGCGCTTTGAGGACGTCCTGCGCCTCGGTCAGGCCGAGTCGGTAACGCGTCTGCGCAATCCGTTCGACTTGCAGCAGCTCACCGCGGGAGCGCTCAAGCAGGCTCAGTGTTTGGGTCAGGTACGAGAGCTCGAAGTAAGCTTCACGGACCTTTTCCGCGGCAAGGCGCTGCGCCGCCTCGTACTGATGGTGGCCGATCTCGGCGTCCTGCTCCGCGATCTCAGCCTGGAGCCGCAGTTTCCCCGGCCCGGGAATATCCTGCGACACGCCAAGACCTGTGTAGTAGAAATCGCTGGTTTCATAGCCAGCCGCAGGCTTTGGACTCCCGACCGTGAACTCCTGCAATTGAATCTGGGGATCCGGCAGCGTGCGCATCTGCGTAGGGACGTGTCGCAGCGCCTCCCAATGGTTCCTGGCAGCGACAACGCTTGGGTTGCGTTCCATTGCCTCGCGCACCAACGTATCCAGCTCGGATGAAGCGCCGGGCGGGGGGGAGGTGAGTTGCTGACCGCTCGCCGGGAAAGACATCACAAGCGCCAGCAAAAACAGAATTAAGCCGAGCGGGCCCGGTTCGGGCGCCAGCCGATTGGTTCTTTCCATAGATCGCCATTGAAGTCAGTTGAGTCCTTGCGCCGAAACCCTCCTTGGCGAGTTTCGGCAGCAGCGAAGCCGGCGCTTATGACCGACCCTGAGCCGGCGTAGCGCACCAGCTTCAACCGGAACGTGCAACTGTGGTGGCGATCAGATTTGTCGCGAACAGAGCAGAGCGAGTGGGCTGGATCGAGCCTGTGGCTCCAAGCTATGAGCAGACCAGCGGCAGATCATCGCGTTGGTTGTGCAAAACCGCCGCGCTATCGATCGCGCCTCGGGCAGCCAGCTGACGTTTCCAGTCAGAACCACGGAGCGAAAAATCAGTGCGCGTTCGCTCAACCGACAGCAATTCTCTCCTGCCCGAAGCGAGCTTGACGGACAATTGCTGGCACAGCAGCCTGCCTGAATCGTTTCGAAGAAGGGGCAAAACGGTCGGCTTCCGGCAACTTGCAGGAATGCAACTAGAGCAACTAGCAAGGGCGCGAGCGCGCGCATGCAAACGAACCTAGATGATCATCTCAAATCAGGCAAGCCTGTCTATCTTATCAATGATGCGAATCGAAAACTTCACCGGCGGCCGTCCGATTGGGGCCGAGCGTCGCTGAGCTGGCGGTGTTTAACGACGGTCCTGATGCCCTGGCAGCAGGTCGCCGAGTACACTCCAACGTTCGCGAAACGCTCATGCTTGCAAATGATCTTCGCCGCCTGGGGCTGCCAGAATGGCTTTTTAGGGAATTGACGGCGCGGCCAGAACTCATTAGTTGTTATGAAGGTGATATGTCAGCCAGGCCACTAAAAGGCTCGGCGCCGTGTAGATGGCTGCGTGGCTCGGTCTGCACACTTAGTGCTCTCGCACTAATCGTTGCACTGTCCGCGATTACCAGCCACGATTTTGGCGATCACTACCGACCCGGTGAGATTGGCCGGCTGAACATTCACTACGCTGTTCTCGCGCAACCGAGCGCTTCGCAGAGCGGCAAAGCGCGAGCGATCGGCCAGATACAGCCGAGAGCTGTGCTGCTTCGCGGCGATTCTGCGCATTTTGCTCAACCGCCAAAACTGCAGCAGATAACTCAGCCCTCCCTGTGCCGCCTGCTCCTCCGTTTGAAGCTCGGCCCCCGCTCTGCCTCCGAAGACCCGTCCCCAATTTCGATCTAAACGCAGCTATTCGATTCTCGCTGTTCTGATCCGGATCAGTGCGGTGTCGTGTTGTTCGGAGTTGCCGGCATCAAGAAACTGATGGACGTCCCACCGCACTGTCCGCAGCTGAACCAGTCAGATGAGCGCTCGAAAGGATCTCCTTCGGCGCCAAGCGACGGGGAGAAATAAAATGAGTCTAAAAGTAATCAGAATTATGTTCACTTTGGCCGTAAGCGTATCAATGACCTTTGTAGCCTCCAGGGCATTTGCCCAGGCGGCCGTCCTGAGCGGTTCGATCATGGATACCGCGGGGGCACCCGGAACTGAAGCACCCGCCGACCCCGCTCCCATCGGCAAGATCTCCAGTGACTGGATGTCTCACGCAAACCTGGCGATGCTGTCGCATAGGAGCGCTTTTTCGCTGCCGAGTTACAAGCAGATTCGGGCGGAGGAAATGGCACGTACGGAGGAGAACCGGCTCGTGCGTCAACTGGTATTGGCTCGCACCAGAGGCCAGAACGTCGATGCAGCCGCGCGCAACCAATGGCTTGGAACCATCTCCCTCGCACGTGGCGACCGAGCGATGGCCGAAAATTATTTCCACCGCGCCGAGGCCGAGCTGGCCACTGATCGAGTCACGGCTCACCATGTGGATGCAATCGGCCTTGGTGATGATCCGGACGCGGTGAATCTGCATCCTAACAGTGGAACAGCAACAGCCTACTAGACTAGACCCTATGTATGATGGTAGCCGAGTGAACCTTGTCCCACCCTCGGCTTCAGTCAAATCGTAATTCTCGAACCGCGACGCGGCGACTTACCCAACGATCGCCGCGTCGCGCGACCTCGGTCCGGACAGCTGAGCTGCAGCGACTCACTGGAAACACCATATTACGCCAGGACTCGCTCCGGGTCGCAGCGAGCGTGCGCATGCTTCCAGCCACAGATCGATAATGGGCCGAGCGAGGAGTGATGACCGTAACATCGCCCCGCCACCCGATTTTCCGAGAGCATGCAAACGTTCACCGGTTGACAGGCTTTTGCTGCTCGTCGACCGCGTTAGTTTAACTAACCCTTATTGAAAAATTTCGCACTTTATGTTCGTCCGGCTGCGTGTGACCGAACGAGCAGTAAAATCTTACTATCAATCCGCCCCTGCGATCATAGTGACGGCAAATTATCGATTCTGAGGTTCCCTTTCCCATGCCATGCGGGACGGATCCATAACTGCATCTGTCGTCGTGCTCAACGAGGAGCCGCGGTTCCCGGCTGGAAGATTTGGCTGGACAAACGACTTGTGATGCCCTAGGCTGCGGGGCCGGGGGATAAACCGGTCACTGCGGAAGGAGGTCCGCCCGTAACAGCGCTCGCGCTATGCGGCTCGCGAAACGCTCCGCAGGACCAAATGGGGTGATGATCCTGCGGGGTGTGTCCGGTTTCGACCCGGCAGCCCGGGCAAAGCTCGCCTGCTGGTATCCACCAAGGGAGGCCTTATCCCCTTCACGCACAAACCCAAGCGCGGTACGGCAGCGTTCAACCATCGGCCTCCCTTGATCTTTGAACGAAAGACCTGGCCGCTCACAGAATGTTGAAGTTGTACTGGAACTGGGCGAGCAGATAGCTCTCACCTTTAAAGAAACCCACGTTCTGCTGGCGGTCACCTCCCAGAACCTCAATTGCTTGCAGCTTCATAAAATACTTCTTGGTCCACGGCGGATTGAGAGTGATCGACGGGAAGAGTGCGAAATTGTCACCCTTTGGGTCCCAAATCATCGTCCAGGTGGGCGCGAAGTCTGACCACCACCATGAAGTCCCAATGTTGAAAAGCAGCTCCACGTCATTTTTGAGCTGATGCACACCTACTGCGTTGAACGCCGCAAAATACTTGCTGTTGTCCATGACAGTGGTTTGCACCTCCTCCAGGTTGACCGTGAGATTGCCGGTCTGCGTCAACCACGGCGCGTATGCCTGGTCCAGGTCAAGCGCTAGCATGTAGGTCACAACATCAGACCATCCCTGTGCGGTCAGGCTCGCAGGACTCTGGTCATCGAACGACTGATGGTTAGCGTACCGCATCTCGCCGCGAAACACTGCCGGAAAGTACTCAGCGATCGACGCTGGCATCGGTAGCGGCCTGTCGACCGTGACGCCGAACTGATTTACCGGGCTGAATGCATAGGTCCAGAGGTTCGTGTATGGAGTCCATTTGCCCTCATAGTAGGTGCCAGTACCAACACCGTTGGTGTTGTCGTACATGTAGAAGAGGGTCCACTCGGTTGAGCCGAACAACGTGTGGAAGCGCACGGCGTCGTCCCAGTTCTCGGGCTGCATCCCGGGCACGCGGAAATTGCCGAAGTCGAGCAGGGTTCCATCCCCGATAGGAGAATACGGATTGTTATGTTTGTTCAGGATCGGGCAGAAGCGTCTTTGGCTCAGCGGCACCGGATCGAAGACATTGACCTTGGTTAGGCTTGCACCCTTGATGAAGGGGATCAGGTTGGTGCAGTGCCAGAATTCGGTCTCCGCCGGTGGGGCGAGAATATTGTTGCCGTTGTAGGTGAAGGGTCCGTTTAGCGAAGGCGCGGTCACGAGTATTTCATTGAAGGGCGGATTGAAGCGATTGTCATAGTGAACATCAAACCGTCCGCTCGGCCCGTGACTCGCCGCCGGGAAGCAGGGATTGACCCGTCCTGACTTGATCATTTCATCTTTGTAGATGCCGTACGGCGTGTCCTGCTCCGGCCAATACATCGGCTGAAAACCCGGCATCACCACCAGCTCGAGAAAATTCGAGGTGAAGGGCCCCCACTCTGGCAAGTTCAGGATCGGATGAACCATCCATTGGGGTTGTCGCGACTGCTCGAGGTTGGCGAAACCGAACGCCCAACAGGTGTCCTGCGGATTGATCACGTCACCCACCCGGAATGCGAGCGACTGGCCCCACACTACGATCTGATTTCCGATAAAGGTGGTCAGCGGCCCGGTCTTGTTTTCCCACCAGGCGTCGCGGACCTGGTAGTTGTTGTAGAAGCCATTCATGTAATGACCGAAGCTCGCATGATTGGCGCTCGCTATGCTGTATTGTCTGTTGTTCGCACTGTCGAAGGAATACGGCGGCTCGTAGACGAACCATTCCCGCATAAAGAACGTGTTGTTTTCGTTGAGCCGATAGTTCTCGTCAACCTGTAAAAGCGATCGTGCGACCGCCAGGTTGTTTTTGCTGGGAGTGAAGTCATGCAGGGTTGTGGGGTTCTGCCACATGCCAAATGTCTGGCTGCCAAATCCTGAGATGTGCAGACCACTCAGCCAACTCATTTCCGTGCCAGCCGGAGTCGGCGTCGCAGGTGCAGCGGCTGCTCCGGCCTGTGATAGCGTGTTGGTTACTGAATTGGTCACTGTCAGATCATTCGTCGACGGAGCAGCCACCTCCCCCGCTCGGCTGCTTGCGGCGAATAGCAGCAAAATTGCGGTTGCCGCCGCGGCTTTGATAAGTGTTCTCTCGATCCGCGCGAACCTTTCGGCGACTGCGCTGAGCATCGATCTCATATCCTCCTCCCGCGTAACTCCCTGGATGATGCGAATCCTCGTTAGATTCGTGTCGTGCAGGAAAGCCGAACCCCGCTAATCGTTGTTGCCGAATCACCTCCTTCGCTTACCTGGACTCGTAAGAAGTCGAACGCAGCGAGCAGCCCATGGGCGGGCAGGTTCGGAGCCGCCACACCTCGGTGTTTGTGTATTCGCCCGCCACGATCGCCCGGGTACCCGACGGGCTCGGTCTGCGAGTCAGATACCGCCACCTCGAGCCCTGCCGCTCCAAGCTTTTCTTTTCGCTCCCTAAAGATTAAGCTTTCCGTCCGACTATCACGGTCTGTCGTGATAAGTCAATATTTCGCAATAGCGAAATATTTGTATACAAATGAAATTCTTGCTGGGGGAATCCGCTTGATGCCTCGTGAAGCGCAGGACCAACGGTCCGCGTTCATCAACCGATTGGAATTGCTGGCAGCCAAGTTGGGTAGTCGCTACAAGCTGGCGCAGAAAGCGGGCATAAAGCAGAGTACGCTGCAGGCTTATGCCTCAGGCAGCGAACCGACCCGGCCAGCGTTAATCAAGTTGGCGCGAGCCGCTGACGTCTCGATTGATTGGCTCGCTGCGGGCCAGCGTCGCGAGATTGACGTCGAGCTGCTGCGCCAGGTGATCGAGGGTGTCGAGCGAGGCTTCCGCGGCTCCGGCATCCGGCTCGATGCGCGGTCGCGTGCGCAAATGATCGCGGAGATCTATGCGGCGGTCACGGAGGAGGAGCTTCCGGATGAAGCGCGACACGCCAAGATAGTGGAGCTGGTCCGTTGGCGCCAGCGAGCATAATCGCTACTCCAGCAGCATGAGCAGCAATACCAGGTCGTCTTCTCCCATCACCGCCGAAATACGACTAATCAAGCCTTCGGCAGCCTCCTTCGGTATGCCACCTGCGACGGCACGCTGAATTGCCGCAAGAGTGAGCCTCTCATTTATTGCTGCCGACTTTCGTTCGCTGATACCCCGCCGACGCAGCTCGCGAGCAATAATTTGTGCGATCTTGTCTTCCAACGTGCTTTGCCGAAGAGGTCTAATCTGGCCAAAGACCTTGGGGCGCGACGGGCCTTTGGATTCTCGGCTATCCATTCAGTCCTCCTCCCAGCGGGATTGGACATGAACAAATCAACGACTCGTCTTCGCCGCCTGGACCCCGGGAGAAGCACTCCCGTTCGCCAGTGCTGCGAAGTGCCGCCCGATTCAACGGCGGCGTGTTTCGGACGTTTGCCGCGTCCTATCGTTGACCGCCTAGGTCAGCCCCTCGGGATCTTGCGAGGAGGATCGGAAGGCCAGTTTGAAACGTAGCAACAGAAGGATTTGTCGAACTTGTGGACGGGATCCGGCGCCGCGAGTCAGCGTCATCTTTGCCTGACCGCATGCCTCGGATGTGACCGGAAGCTCAGTCAGTCGCTCACAACTCACCCTGGGAAGAGGTGAGTCACTTAGCGGCGGAGCAATGAAAGTGTGGCGTTCGACTGTCCGAGAAAGATGGATGCCCCGAAGATGGGCACTGGTCTGGTGCAGCCCGAAAGAGGACACTCCCGACAACAAAATCAGGCCCAGGACAACACCGACCGTGGTGGCTCTTGTCCGCTCACACCCTGTGCGGCGCCAAACGGTCCTCACGAAGAAGCCGCTATCTAATATCCTCACGAAATGCAAGACTCGGCTCAAACTCGAACCAACAATCGTTGCTTTTTGAGGAGCGATGACGTTAGCCAACTTGACTCCGGCACCCGGCCGCATCGAATGCCACTGCTTGCACTGCAGTGAGTGCTGCGCTCGAGTCAGGCTGGGCTGACTCGGCTGAAAAAGCGTTGCAGTTTAGCGCAGCGCCCGCCAACAGGTATAAGCCGAAGGGCGGCAAACGCGGATCCGCCGAATCCATAACGCCGGAAAGTCCGGCACGCGGAAGATCGTCAAGAAATCATTCCAGTCCCGGGTATGTTCGTTTAAATGTCGTTTGGGTGCTTTTCAGCAAACCGCTTCAGCTCGACAGGCCGGATAATGACCGCCCGGTCGACGCGTCCACGGCGGCATTCGCGACCGAATAACCATATAAGGCGTTGGCGTAAGCCGCATCGTCATAAGTGTAATGCCGTTGGGCATCTTCCAGTTCCACGATGTTGGCCAGGCCCGCCTCGTAACGCTTCTCTGCCAGCTCGAGCTGGGCACGCGATGCGGCCAGGGCTTTTTCCGCACGCGCAATCCGTTGCAACGCTGCACGCCGGTCCAGGAACGCGGTCTGTACCTGAAGGATAATGCGTTGCTGGAGATCTTCGATCGCATCCTGCACCGCGCGTTGCCGAGCTTTGGTCTCTTCGATCTGATCAGTAGTCAAAAAGCTGTTGAAGATCGGCCAGGTGACCACAACACCAACATCGAAGTTGTTGGCAACCGGTAACCGATACCCCTGGGCGGGCCCGGTACCCATCGCCGAATAGCCACCGATGACATTGGCGGTGGGAAAATAGTCACTTTTATACTCAACGATCTGAGCGCCCAGGGCGCGCGCCTGATTATCCAGTGCCTTCAAATCCGGTCGTTCGCGCATCGCCAATGCCAGCAGACTCTGCAGGCTTTCCGTAACCGGTGCATAGGTGAGAATATCGGCCAGGTGGTATTCGGGTGAACGATCGCTGAGACCGAGCGCATTATTCAGCGCGGCTTTCGCATCATCGTAAGCATTCTGGGCATCGACCAGGTTGAGTTGGGCGCGTTCGAGTTCAGCCTGCGTTACATAGACATCAAGCTCCGGGCGAAGCCGCGCTTCGGCCTTTACCTGCGCTTCACGGAGATGGAAGCGCCGTTGTTCAACGGCTTTTTGGTAGACTGCGATCAGAGCCTTGGCCTGCAGCACGCTGAAATAGCGTTGCGAGACCTCGAAGATCAGATCCAGTTTGGCCATTTGCTCGGAGGCGGCGGCCGCGGCCGCCTCAAACCGGCGCTGCGCTACAAAACCGCGATGACGGCCAAAATCGAATAAGAACTGCGAGATCGACAGTCCGCCCATGTAGTTGTTGTTGATATCCCAGGCCTCGCTAAAGTCATCAGCCGGCAGCGCATGGTCGCGCCCGGGAATGCGCGGATACATCCCTAATGGGTTAAAGTAACTCGTATCAGCAATGCCATTGTCCGAGGTGCCAATATCCTGCGCGATGCCATCGATTTGTGGTCCGAGAAAGGAGCGGGCTTCGCCCACGCGGGCTACCGCCGCCGCAGTATTCTGGGCGGCTTCTCTGATTCGAGGATGATACTGGAGGGCGATAGCGATCGCCTGCTTTAGCGTAAGCTCTGCGTTGGGTGGAAATGGCGTAGTCGCCGGTCCAGCGTTTTGGCCTGCCACGGGCTTCTTTTCGTTGGACCGTGCCGAGGCGAAGGATGACAGCTGGGGCACCCGGGTCACGCCAGGCGCAGCTTGAGCTCCAGACAAGGCAATTGGCTGGACCGCCTGGGCTCCGGTAGCCAGAAGTAAGAAGCAAGGTAAGAGCCAAAGGCCATATCTGTGAGTCATGATTCCGCTCCGCCGAACGAGGTTCGAGCCTTGACGCCAGGCACCTTAACCAACATCGCTGGAGCGATCGGTTGCCTCCTGTGTGCCATTGTTCCCCCCATGGGTGTGGTCGATGAGCACCTTCTCGCCAGGACTAAGCGCACTGCTGTAAGTCGAGACCACCAACGACTGATCGGTAAGACCGGAGGTAACTTCCACGCGACTGCCGTCGTCGATGCCGGTTGATATCGGAACTTCTCTGATCCGACCATCATTCACTACCAGCACCCGCGGAGAACTTCGTCCGCGGTGGATCGCCGACGCCGGGAGACTTAGCGCATCGGGGTGGCGAATGAGCTCCAGGGTTACGTGAGCATAGCTCCTGGGGTAAAGCACGTGACCCGGATTGTCGAGATCGATCTCGGTTAGCATGGTTCTGGTCGCAAGGTCGAGCGAGGTCGCGAAACGTGCGACCGAGCCGCGAAAAACACGGCCCGGAAATTCATCAAAACGCAAAGTGGCGGGCGTCCCGCGCCGTATCAGCGGATAGGAATCCTCCGGAACGTACACGTAGACACGCAGTTTATCGATGTCGGCCAAAGTCAGGATGGGCCCGCCTCCGTTGCGATGGCCACCGGCGCCCTCGGTGGCACCGGGAGAAATTAAGCCAGACGTCTCATCAACCCCAAAATCACCACCGCCAGCGCGGATTAGCGCGCCGGGATCGGCGAAGCGTCCGGTGATCACGCCGTTAAACGGAGCAATGATCTTCGTATAAGCGACCATCGTTTGAAGCGTGCGCACATCGGCCGCTGCTGCCTGATATTTGGCGAACGCCATGTCGACATCCTGCTGGGAAACCAAACGCGGGTCGCTCTTTTGTACTCGCACCAGCCGATCGTAGGTGATTTTGGCGATGGCCATCTTCGACTGGGCGCGAGCCAGATTGGAGTGCAGTTCCGGAACTTGAATTTGCGCCAGGACCTGACCAGCCTTAACCCAATCGCCTTTGTCTACCCCGATCCATTCGAGATAGCCCGTGACCTTGGCGTGGAGTGCGGTCTCATAGAAACCCACTAAGTCGCCGGGCAACTCGATCGTCCGTGCTATCTCGCCTCGCTGGGGGTGAATCACTACGACAACCGGTTCCACCGGTCGGCTGGGTGGATCAGCCTGTCTGGCGCAGGCACAGACCAGCGTCGTCATTAGCGCGATTACCACTGCCCGAGTCTTGGCGATACTCACTGTCCTACGTTCCTCTCCCTACGTGAGTAAAGCAGCTCATACACGCATGGTACCAAGAGCAGAGCTAATAACGTCGAAGCAGCCAGACCGCCGATAGCGGCTCGCGCGAGCGGGGCCGATGCCTCTGAGGTCAACGCAATCGGCAGCAGGCCGACCACGGTCGCCAATGCCGTAATGAGTATTGGCCGCATTCGAATTCGGGCTGAGTCGACGACCGCTTTCCGCAACTCGTCGCCGTGCCGCAGGCGTTCATTGGCGAAGTCAACCAGAAGAATTGCGTTCGACACTGCGATTCCCACCATATATATGATGCCCATAAAGGACTCGATATTCAGGGTGGTGCCGGTCACCCACAGCGTCCAGATCACCCCGATGAGACCCATCGGAACCGCGAACATGACAATGAACGGATCCAGGAAGGAGCGGAACTGCGCTACCATCACCAAATAAACCAACAACACCGCAATCAAGAGCCCAAAGTCCATGCTGGCAAACGAGGCACGCATCGCGGCGATCGATCCGCGATAATGAATCTGTACATTCGGCGGCAGTTTGAGGCGGCGTAGCGCATTTTCGATCGCGGTCTGAGTACCACCCAAATCCTGACCTCGCGGCGCCACCAGTAAATCGACCACTCGCTGAATGTTGTAATGATCGGCCTCCGAAGGATGGTATTGCGGAACAATTGATGCCACATCACGCAACAGCAAGCTCTGAGCGTGTCCGGTTTCCTTCGAATAGCCATGCACCGGAATGTTTTGCAGGGCCTGCATCGAATCAAATCCGCCTTCAGCCTGCGGATATTGGACCGTCAGAAAATAGTCATTGTTATTGGCCCGATCGATCCAGATTGAAGGCTTGATATAGAGATTCGAGTTCACCGCCGTTATAACATTCGAGATGATATTCTTCTGATTGATCCCCAGCCTGGCCGATTTGACCCGGTCGACCGTAATGTTCAGGGTCGGATACTGCGATTCCTGCTGAATGAAGGTCTGAGAAACCTGCGGAAGACCTGCGATGATTTTCTGTGCTGCCTCCGCTGCCTGATAGAGCTCTGGGAAGCGACTGCCGGCAAATTGCACGTCGATCGGCGCCAACATTCCGAAGTTGAGTACGGCATCAACGATACTGCCCGAGGAAAACAGGGTTCGTATTTCGGCTAATTCAACCAGCAGTAGATGCTGCAACTGCGCGATATACTCGACCGTTGGTCTGCGATGCTTAGACTTAAGTTCAACCTGGATAAACCCGGAATCTTCGGCTGCATTCGGCGAGTAAATCGCCGAGATGCTCGGCGCAAGACCGATATTGGCAACCACCATATCCAGCTCGTCTGCCGGTATCGCGCGGCCGATAAGTGCCTGAATCTTGCGCGCCACTTCCGTTGATTGTTCGATGCGAGTTCCGGGAGGTGCACGGAAATTGATCGTGAAGGCTCCAGCGTCAGTTTGCGGAAACAGCTCAGTGCCGAGCAACGGATACATCGCCATCGACACCATGAACAACAAACTGACGCCGCCAATCACGTACCATTTGTGGTCCAGCGCGAAGCTTAGCCAGCCCTCATAATGGCGAGAGAACTGTTCGTAGCGCCGACGAAAGCCCGAAAAAAGTCCGCGGCCGGCTTCGATTGCGCGCGCTTCCGCCGTCGTTAGAAAGCGCGCACAGTAGATCGGAATAACCGTCATCGCGATCACATACGACGCCGCAATCGACAGGACCACTGCGAAGGCCAGCGCACTGAACAGATATTTGGCCACCCCAAAGAGGAACATCACCGGAAAGAACACGATGCAGGTGGTAAGTGTAATTGCCAACACTGGCAACGCCACTTCGTCCGCTCCTTCCCTCACCGCCACTGCCGGCTCGCGGCCCTCGGCGAGATGGCGATTGATGTTCTCGAGCACGATGACCGAATTGTCCACCAAGCGCCCGATCGCCAGGGCGAAGCCGCCGAGCGTCATGATGTTGATGGTGGAGCCGTTCATGTAGAGGCCGAAGGCCCCGGCGAGAATCGACAGCGGAATCGACAGAAAAATCGCCACCGTCGAGCGAAAACTCCCCAGGAAAATCAGGATCATCAGCGAGGCCAGAACCGAGCCTGACACCGCCTCGTGCTCCAAACTCTCAACCGCCTGTCGGATGTAGGTCGACTGGTCAAAAATGGTCTTCAGCTTCATCCCCGGCGGCAGCCCAAACACCTTCGGCAGCAGATTCTTGACCCCGTCCACCACTGAGATGGTGTTGGCTCCTACCTGACGCAGAATCGGGATGTAGACCGACGGCTGCCCGTTGATAAGTACCTTGTTGTACTGAATCTGGGAGGACAGTTCGACCCTACCAATGTTATCCATCAAGACTGGCGCCTGGCCGCGACCGGTCTTAATCGGTACTTGGTTAATATCCTTGGCATTCTCGATCATGCTGTTGGAGTAGATGTAGTAGTCCTTGGTGCCGATCTTGACGTCGCCGGCGGGCAGGATGAGGTTGGAGTTGTCCAGGGCATGGACCACGTCCATCAGGGAGAGTCCGCGCGCCTGCAGCGCCTGGGGATTGACGTAGGCCATCACCTGGCGAAACTTGCCGCCAAACGGAATCGGCACCGAGGCTCCCGGCACCGTCGCCAGCTGGTTGCGGATGTTATAGCGGGCCTCGTCCTCCAGCTGCGTCTCGTTGTAGCCCTTGCCTTCCACCGTTACCAGCACCACCGGCAACGACGAGGCGTCGTACTGTAACACCAACGGCGGCAGAGTCCCCGGCGGCATAATCCCCAGGTCCGCCATCGCCAGCGTGCCCATCTGGGCCGCGGCCGCCTCCACGTCGGTCCCCGGCTGGAAAAACACCTTGATGATGCTCACGCCCGAGAGCGAACGCGATTCCACATGCTCGATATTGCTCCCCAGCGTGAAAAACCGCTCATAGCGAAAGGTGATGTTGTCCTCCATGTCGAGCGGCGGCATCCCCTGATAAAACGTCGCCACCACCACCGCCGGAATCTTGATGTTCGGAAAGACGTCAACCGGCATCCGCAAGTATGCCGTCACGCCCAAAATCACGATCACCAGCGCCCCAACGATTATCGTGTAAGGATTACGCAGCGAAAAACTCGGCATTTTGCCACTCTTATTTTGCCGACGAGGGAGCTGTATCTAGTTCCTCGCATTCTCGATCCGGGCATAAAAAAGTTCGTAAACACACGGCACCAACACCAGGGTAAACAGGGTGGACACGGTCAGGCCGCCCACTGCCGCACGCGCCAACGGCGCTGAGGCCTCGGACCCGGAACCCAATTTGATCGCGATTGGTGCCAAACCAGCGATAGTTGCCAGGGCTGTCATCAAAATCGGGCGCATCCTAATTCGCGCCGACTCGATCACCGCGCGGCGCAATGGCTGACCCTGTTTGCGGCGCTCATTGGCGAAATCGACCAGCAAAATCGAATTCGACACCACGATTCCGACCATCACGATGATGCCCATGAACGACTCGATATTGAGTGTCGTTCCGGTCAGCCAGAGTGTCCAGATAACGCCGATCAACCCCATCGGCACAGCGAACATGATGATAAAAGGGTCAAGAAACGAGGTAAATTGCGCCACCATTACCAGGTACAAAAGAACCACCGCCAGCGACAGTCCGAAGCCGAAGCTGGAGAAAGAGGCATGCATCGCCGCCACTGAACCCCGATAACTAATTGATACTCCCTTGGGCAGATCCAGCCTGTCCAGGACTTTCTGAATGGCAGTTTGCGTGCCGCCGAGGTCCTGGCTACTGGGAGAGACTAAAAGATCAACAGCGCGCTGGATGTTGTAGTGATCGGCCTCCGAGGGATGGTACTCCGGTACCACGGTCGCGACATCCCGCAGCAGCAGGCTCTGAGCATGCCCGGTTTCCCCCGCGTAACTGTGCACCGGAATGTCCTTGAGGCTCTCCAGCGAATTGTAGCCGGTGGCCGAGCGCCGATATTGCACGGTCAGGAAATAGTCATTGCTATTGTGCCGATCAATCCAGATCGATGGTGCAATGTACATATTCGAGTTGAGCGCGGTGATGACGTCGGAAACCACGTCTTTTTGCGTCAGCCCCAACCGTGCTGCCTTCACCCGGTCTACCTTGATGTCCAAGGTCGGATACTGAGCTTCCTGTTGGAGGAAGGTCTGAGACACCTCAGGCAAGCTGCTGATGCTTTCGCGCGCCTCGTTCGCCGCCCGGTAGAGGTCACTGAAATTATTGCCGGTGAACTGCACGTCGATCGGCGCCATCATGCCGAAGTTCAAAACTGCATCAATGATGCTGCCTGATGAAAACAGAGTGTGCAGCTCCGGAAGCTGTCGCTGCAGCAGCCGCTTCACCTGGTCGACATAGTAGGCGGTTGGCTTCTTGTGGTGCTCGGTCAATTCGACCTCAAGGAAACCGGAATCCTCCGCCGCATTCGGCGAATAGATCGCCGAAATGCTGGGGGCAAGACCGATATTGGAAACGACCATGTCGAGTTCATCCGGCGGGATCGTTTTGCGAATCAGGGCCTCCAGCCTGCGCGCCAATTGCGTAGTCAGTTCGATGCGAGTTCCGGCCGGCGCGCGGAAATTGATCGTGAAAGTGCCGGCATCCGTCTCCGGAAACAGCTCCGTGCCAAGCAGCGGAAACATCAACATGCTTGCTGCGAACAATACGGCGACACTGCCGATGACTATGGACTTATGATCCAGTGCTCGCTCGAGGAAGCGTTCGTAACCAAACGCAAAACGCTCATAAACTCGGTTGAAGGCTCCTATTAGTCCTCGGCTCTCATGTTCGGGGCCGTGCCCTGGCGACAGGAAACGGGCACAGTAGATCGGAATCACGCTCATCGCGACCAAATACGAGGCGCTCATAGACAGCACCACGGCCAGAGCCAGCGCACTGAACAGATATTTGGCCACCCCAAAGAGGAACATCACCGGAAAGAACACGATGCAGGTGGTGACCGTCGACGCCAGCACAGGCAGCGCGACCTCTTCCGCGCCATCCCGTGCTGCCTCCGGCGCCGGCTTGCCTTCGGCCAGGTGCCGATTGATATTTTCGAGCACCACAACGGAGTCATCCACCAAGCGCCCGATCGCCAGGGCGAAGCCGCCGAGCGTCATGATGTTGATGGTGGAACCGTTCATGTAGAGGCCGAAGGCCCCGGCGAGAATCGACAGCGGAATCGACAGAAAAATCGCCACCGTCGAGCGAAAACTCCCCAGGAAAATCAGGATCATCAGCGAGGCCAGAACCGAGCCTGACACCGCCTCGTGCTCCAAACTCTCAACCGCCTGTCGGATGTAGGTCGACTGGTCAAAAATGGTCTTCAGCTTCATCCCCGGCGGCAGCCCAAACACCTTCGGCAGCAGATTCTTGACCCCGTCCACCACTGAGATGGTGTTGGCTCCTACCTGACGCAGAATCGGGATGTAGACCGACGGCTGCCCGTTGATAAGTACCTTGTTGTACTGAATCTGGGAGGACAGTTCGACCCTACCAATGTTATCCATCAAGACTGGCGCCTGGCCGCGACCGGTCTTAATCGGTACTTGGTTAATATCCTTGGCATTCTCGATCATGCTGTTGGAGTAGATGTAGTAGTCCTTGGTGCCGATCTTGACGTCGCCGGCGGGCAGGATGAGGTTGGAGTTGTCCAGGGCATGGACCACGTCCATCAGGGAGAGTCCGCGCGCCTGCAGCGCCTGGGGATTGACGTAGGCCATCACCTGGCGAAACTTGCCGCCAAACGGAATCGGCACCGAGGCTCCCGGCACCGTCGCCAGCTGGTTGCGGATGTTATAGCGGGCCTCGTCCTCCAGCTGCGTCTCGTTGTAGCCCTTGCCTTCCACCGTTACCAGCACCACCGGCAACGACGAGGCGTCGTACTGTAACACCAACGGCGGCAGAGTCCCCGGCGGCATAATCCCCAGGTCCGCCATCGCCAGCGTGCCCATCTGGGCCGCGGCCGCCTCCACGTCGGTCCCCGGCTGGAAAAACACCTTGATGATGCTCACGCCCGAGAGCGAACGCGATTCCACATGCTCGATATTGCTCCCCAGCGTGAAAAACCGCTCATAGCGAAAGGTGATGTTGTCCTCCATGTCGAGCGGCGGCATCCCCTGATAAAACGTCGCCACCACCACCGCCGGAATCTTGATGTTCGGAAAGACGTCAACCGGCATCCGCAAGTATGCCGTCACGCCCAAAATCACGATCACCAGCGCCCCAACGATTATCGTGTAAGGATTACGCAGCGAAAAACTCGGCACTGAACAAACCCTTCTCGAGTACGCGACATCGGTCGCGGATTCCTGGAAGCTTGACCCACCCGCATGGCGACCTCAGTATGCCAAGCTGCTCGGGTCAGGGACTGAATGGCTGTTCAGATAAGCGAATCTTCACCGTCAGCGTTACCGAGACGGCGCTTGTGAGGGCGGATAAGCTGCGTTTGTGGAGGAACCACAATCGCCAGGCTGCGACACCGATGAAAATCGCAGCCGACCGCCGCCGGCAGCACCGGCTCAAAATGCAACACTAGGTGGGGATCACTTGGGGTCGCTTCTTCAACGGCGAAGGAGTCGTCGACGAAATGATAAGGGCCGCTCCAGACATTCTGCTGAAGCTGCCGGTAGCTGAGCGTGATGTGGGGAGCCCGCAGCCTCGGCGCGAAGATCAGGGTTGCCGTTATGATTAAGCTAACGACTCCCAGCTCAGCCAGTATACCACGTCGAGTCGTACGACCCACAGGCTTTTATCTATCCTCTGGTCGCCAGAAATGCAAGGTGATGAGTTCCGCCCAAGCGCTCGCTGGCAGAAACTTGAGCACTTTGCCTTCAACCAGGAGCTACCCGACCACGACATTATTTGATCCAATTGACGCACTGGATGCCCTGGTTATTCAGCAGAGCGCGCCGGGAGAATAGCGCTTGAGCAAAGAACACTTTTGGCAAGGGAGTTCGGGTGCAATAGTTCGCGCGAGCTGTCGGCGATGGCGCTCTGCTTTTGATTCGGGATAGCCCATCGCAATATTTACGCAAACCGCACATATAGAGCCAATTTGGGATCAGAAACAAGAGAAAAGCGCGAGCTATAGAGCGCGTGCGGGCCGCGGTCGCCCTCGGTTCCGGGGTCCGGCTGTGATTTTTGTGCGCGCTTTCGCACGGGCGGACGAGTTTCGGGCTTGCGGCTTCCCACGCTCATGGGATTTTGCCGCTCCGCAACACGTCAACCAGATCATGCTTAACCTGCTCGGGCAATCTCAGCGAAAGAATCTTGCGGACCGTGGTTTCGACCGGATAGTTATACGCCTTAAGCTCGAGGTGGTCGTCCTGCCACAGCATGTACCGGGCGCGCGCGTCACCTGCCTTTGATTGTCCCAGACTTCCGGGATTGGCCACGACGCATCGCCCAACGGTTCGAATGAAAGGCCGATGGGTGTGACCTCCGAGGATCACGTCAGCGTGGCCGCTCGCTTCCTCTTCGCCCTCCCATAACGGTGAATCCGGCGGGCGATATTCGAAGAGCAGATCAGATGGCGTTGCGTGACAGAGAAAAAATTTGCGGCCATCTACAAGGCGCCACGCGCACGTCGGCAATTCGCCCAGAAACTGCCGATCGCGACCCTGCAACACCGAACTCGTATACTCACCGGTGGCCTCGGCCATCGCGCGGAACCGTGCCGAGCAGCGGCAATCCACACCAAATGCCACGGCATGGTCATGATTACCTCGAACCGCGACCGTCGCGTGCGAGCGCACAAAGTCGATCGTCGCCCAAGGATCCGGTCCGTAATTTACGAGATCGCCGAGCACCCAAAGCTCGTCATAATCGGTCGGCAATGCCGCAAGCGCCTCCAGATTGGCGTGCAGGTCGGAAATGATGCAGATGCGCATGATAACATGTCGTCCTTTTCAGTGTGGCTTCGTGTTGGCGGTTAATCGGCCGGCCGCAACGAGAAGTTGATCGGAGTTCACCCGCTCGGACGTGCAGGACTGCCTGATGCGCCTTGTTGGCCAGCCTGACTCGCCGATACTCGGACAGCGGGCCGCCCCGTATCTCAGGCCTGTCAGGCTGCTTTCGAGCGCCTGCCAAATACCGAACAACCGCTTCTCCCTCTTCACTGTTTGAAGTCGTCCGTCTCCGTGGCTACGCGGCGAGCCGTCTGCCTATCTGCCCTTCGCGTGCCCGTGTCGGCTTCGTAAGCCGGGCCGGAGAAGTGGAGCGGGACGTCAGCATCAGATCCAGCTGCCGAGCGCAAGACCCGCCGTTACCGCCACACCGCCAGACACGACGCTTCCGAGCAGGTACACCGTACCTAAGAGTAGCTCGCCATCCTGCAAAAGCCGAATCAACTCGTATTCGAACGTGGAAAATGTCGTGTAGGCACCGACAAAGCCGACCGCGAACAGCAATCGGGCCGGCGGCGCCACCCAGGGCCGGTCCTGCGCGAAGGCCAAGAAGAAGCCGAGGATGAAGCTTCCCGTCACGTTGATGAGGTAGGTTCCATACGGAAAGGCCACCCCCAGGCGGCTGGCCACCCATCCGCCCAGCAGGTAACGCGCATTGGCGCCGAGGAATCCGCCCAAGCCGACCCACAGCAATGCTCCCAACGTCCTATTCCTCTGCCAATTCGCTGTGTGCCAGCAGCGCTCGCATCATCGCTGTCCTGCCGACAATCCCCAGCAATCGACCCTCGTTGTCCACCACCGGGAGCCGTTTGACGCGCCGTTCAGCAGAAAGCGCCAGGGCGCTGGCAACCGGCATCCTTTCGTGCACAGTGATTACTTGACGCGTCATCAACTCGCTGACCGATTTCGCCCGCAATTTCTGCAGATGCGCCCGTGCTTCGCCGCTTATCCTGGCGATGGGTATCCTGGCTCGCAGTAGTTCGACCACGCTCCGCCAACTCTCACGGCTTACGCGCGAAATCAAGTCAGAATCCGCGATGATTCCAACCACATGGCGCTGGTCATCGACCACCACCACCCGCTTATGCAGTGATGAGACCAGAAGCTCGAAGATTTCTTCGACGGTGGCGGATTCGTGCACTGTCGGCACCTCGCGCGTCATCACCTCCGCGACGGTAACCTGTTCGCCCACCGGATGGGCCCCCGGATGCCACTCGGGCAAGTGGACGGCTGCGATCGTATTGAGCACGTCGAGGCGGCCCAGGATTCCGACCAGCTTCCCTTCCTGATCGACGACCGGCAGGCGCTTCAAATGCCGATCGACCATCAGCCTTGCAGCCTGCCCGAGGAGCGCCTCGGGACGGGTCGTCACCACCTGGCGCGTCATCACCTCAGAGACCTTGCGATTGGGATTTTCCAACGCTTCGTGCAATTCGCGGACGAATCCGGGATCGGTCGCCCGCTTGAGGCTGAGCGCGACGTTCATGCCGCCGCGCGTCAGCAGGTCGCTGTCACTCACCATCCCCACCACCCTGCCCTGCGCATCAACCACTGGCACCGCGGTGAAGTCTTTATCCAGCAGCAAATCGATAACCTGAGTTATCGGACTGTCGGGACGCACCGTGGCGACTTCGCGGCGCATCACTTCGGAGACTTTGACCTCGGGCAGCCCGTCCTTGAGCGGAACTCCACACTGCATCACTTCCACATCCTGAGCGATAATCAGCGCGTGCGGCGCCAACTCGCGCAGCGGCTTAATAAGCCGCTCCACTCGATCCGGCCGATCCACCAGCGTGATGATGATGGGCAGATCCATCGACAGCCTTAGGATCGCCGCCGTATGAATCACCGAAGAAGCTCCAAAGCCTGCCACTCCGCGGATCGCCGTCGCGCCGCTGCATCCTTCGCGGCGCAGCATCTCGATAATCGCCGTGTATAGTGCCTTGTGGTGATATTGGTCCGTCTCACCAATGAAGATGGTCAATTGCTTGCCCCTGCCAGTGAACATCATAGGCGCCCTCCCGGATAACGGGTCGATGTCGGATCCGCTGCGGCGAGTCTATGGTCGACCTGAAGAATCGGGCCCTGTCCTTTCTCGGCAGAGGCCCTTAAAACAGAAAAGACCCCTACCCGTGTTCACCACCAGTAGGAGTCATCAGCTCACGCCGGTGAGCGGTTTCGGTGGAACCCCATCACCGTCGACAACAACATCAAATAATGAAACCCGCGAGTCAAGTCACAACCTATGCGGCCCTTCTCGGAGTGCATCTGCCGGATACGGTTCGGCGTGGGGCGCTCGGCAAAAGCCATCGGCTCACGGATACGGGTAGGACGGATCGTCAGTGCGTGGCACGTCGTAGTCAGCGCGAAAATGGCGCTTCAGCGGCGCTCTGAGCGCCGCCAGCGCGCGAGCGCCTGCGCGCACGCACGAAGCGCGGCACGTCCGATCAGTTCGCCGAGTCGCGTATGTTTTCCGCAATAGCCATGAATCGGCGGAGCCTCAGGAGCTGCGACGACGATGCAATCGGTGCCGGTACCCGTCGCGATGCGCCGAGACCGGGTGCTTCTGACCCGTGCTGCGCTTAGCGCGGCCGCGCGCGCCTCGGTCGCGATTTGGATCGCCTCGATCAGGGCGGACTCGGTCAGCGACTGATTGATAGCAACAATGAGGTTGATCGTTCCCATCTGCGGACCGTCAACCGTCGCCCGATCACCAACTCGCAGTGCATTCGAGCATCCCGCAGTGCACCATGCACTCACGATCAGATCTCCGTGCCACAGCGACACGGCGGCGGCGCGGCGCATCGGCACGCCGGTCATCATCGCGACCGTGTGACGTGGATCGAAACCCATCGAGCGCACCACGGCGCTCAAGTAACGGCGCGGCGGGCAGTTCGTAGAGCGATCGTTAGCATCGATCTGGTGGTTGATGATCACTTCGGCCCGTTTGACGCCTCCGTTGAGCGGAGCCCATCCGAGCACGCGATACCGATGTGGTAAGCGCAGAACGAGCGAGCGCTCACGGATTTCAGCACGCCACAGAGGATTGGGTTTCAAGCGCCCCGTGTTATGGCATAAAGCAGGCTTTATGCCTGTCGTGAAAAGCAAAGAGCTCGAACCGCAGGGCAGCAACTCGCAGTAGAGGGCGGGTCGGTCCGCTGGCCACGAGGTCCGGGGCGGCAGTGGACAGCAACAACACGTTCGCCCCCAATGACCCGGCATCGGCGTTTAACATCTCGCCGAAGGGCAGCAACGCTAGGAGAGGACCGATTACGACCGGTATCTCGCGAGTTGGCACGTTACAATTGCGACTCGTGGATACACGCGTTGAAGCGATTGACGATACCGCCAGACGCATTCGAGTTGGTTCGATCGCTTGGACCCACGACCTGCTCCCCAACAACCCGCTACCGCAATGGCGCGCAGGCGGCAAGGGCTCGCAACATTCCCATGATAAAAAACTTCGATCAGGTCGCTGGGTTGCCCTTCTACCCGCAAGCTGATTACGAATACGCCTCAGCATCCGAACACCGCCGAGGAGCCTGGGGAAGGCTCAACAAAAATTAAGGAAAACCGGCTGCTTGATCTTGGGGGTACTTCTGACTTTTTCATACGGTTACGGCACCTGATAGGCACCCATGCGAGGTGAGGCTCTTCGATGATACGCTGGCATCGGCCGTGCTTCCGCCATCTTGCCGGAGGCCTTTACTCCGCCAGCGCCTTGAACGCCGCTTGCGATGGCTCACTGTAAAATTCGATCCTAAGCTTGTCGAGAATTTCTGGCGGGAGCGACGCGAAATCCCGGCTATTCTCCGTAGGAATAAGGACCCGGCGCGCGCCCGCATCCATCGCAACTCGCAACTTGTCGCCTAGTCCATCGACTCTTGAGAGCACGCCGTGAATGCTCATCTGCCCGAGGACGACCAGTTGAGCGCCGATGGACCTGCCCAGGATGGCGGAGAGCAAGGCTATGTATAAGGCCATCCCGAGATCCGGTGCATCGCCGGATGGCCCGTGACTCATGAGCTGGATGTTAATGTCGTATTCTCCCAAGTCGCGATCGATTCCGATTTTTCTGCCCGTAGTCCTTAAATAGTCATACGCCATTCGTCCCGATTCTCTGATCCGCTTCGCCACGGCGCCAACCATGGAAAATCGGCCGCCTCCGGGCGTGACGGAGCATTGGATCCGAAACAGCGAGTACCGAGCATCATCCGCGTCGTAGCCCACTGTGAAAACATCGCCGGGCGGCAATGGCGCGTCCGGTATCACAACGCGATCCGCGATCGCTTTGTCGACGTCTTTCGCGGCGAGCACCTCGGCGGCGAGCAGGCCGGCCTTTTGCAGCGGCGCAATGTTGACGCGCACGCCGTCGTTGATGTCGGGGTCGTAGCGCCTTTCCTGAGCCAGAAAGGCGCCGCGCTCGCGCGGATGTTCGCGCTCGCCGTCGCGCGAGGTCCACTTGTCGAGCGGCTCCTTGTTGGCGATTTTCGCCAGGGCCTCGGACTCAAAGCCAGCCTGCTCGACGCGCTCCAACCGCGCCTCGAAATCCTTCAGTTCTTCAATTCTGACGATCAGATCAGCGCGGCGCTGTTCCTGTGCCACCGTCCGCGTCTTCGCGTCGATTCGCTCAAGCTCACGAAGTTCGGTCTCCAACCGAAGCCGCATCGGATGGGCATATTGGGTTCGGATCGTGCCGAGTAGCTGGTCATCGAGGCGATGATAGTAAACAAGGCAGCAGAAGATCGGCGTGCGATCGGCGCGGATTTTCCGTCTGGCCCGCTTTCCGCGGCCATTGCCTGACGCGCCAGAGGTTTCCGGCGTGCTCTGGATCTGCCATGCGATCGGCCGCTTGCGGAATTGCGAAATGTGATTGCGGAAGAAGTCGCGCGCAAGCCAGACGCCGAGCGGCACGCCCATGATCTCCTCGAACTCGCGCTCGATCGCCGAGACCCGTTCGGCGCCGAAGTCGACGCCGATTCGCTGGCGCACCCGCGAGAGCAGGCTGTCGGCTCCCGCGCCTTCGGTTATCGGGATTATTCCCGACGGTTCGGCCCAATCCGGAACTGGTTCGTTGGCTTCGATTTGCCGGGGCCATCGATGGCCCAGCATCCGGAGCACCATCACGGTGAAATGGTCGCTGACGAAGCGGCGAAGCTCGGGAAGGCAGACGACGCCGTCTTTCTCACGCAGCTCGCGAAGCAACCAGTAGATTGAGATGGGATGGATTTCGAGCTTCTGCGAAAGCTCTTCAAGGAAGGTTTCGGGCGGAATTGGGATGCGCGCGCCGGAGACGACGGCTTCTTCCGATTCGTCATCATCGCTGTCGGCGGCTTCCGCTTCTTCGGCGTCCGGCGATGCGCCGGGACCGGCTTCGTAGAGCGCGCGCAGGCGGCGCTTCAGGTCGGCGAGTTCGTCGGGTGTGGGGTTGATTCGCGGATCGTCCTTCAGCGGCGCGAGCAGCTTCGGATCGATGTTTACATCTTCGGGGAGCGGCGGGATTTCGTCGTAGCCGGCGATTAGCGGATGCCAACCGGCGGGCGTGCCAGTGTCACTCAGAACATCAGAAAGGTTGTCGCCCTCTATCCGGTACGCGGCAAGAAGGACCTTCTCGCAAATCCCTTCAAGGGCGTGGAGAACTGCTATCTTCGCTTCCAGTTGGCTCGTATTGCCCTTGCAGCTCTCCGAAAGCGATGTATCCGGTCGAGCAGCCTCATTGAAGCTCCGCTCCGTTGGATCGCGAGACACGTAGCCCAACTTCAAGCTAACTGCCACGCGACTGATGTGCTCGTGTCCAAAGCCATGCGGAACGGGCCCTTTGAGAACTGAGTCGATCTCGAAGGCTAGCGTCGGCGAATTCGAGCGCACCGAAAAGCTGAAAGCCCGCGAGTTCATCGCAAGCGCGTGAGCTTCGCTCGAAAGGTAGATCCCTGGCCCCTTGTGGCCGATCACGCCAAGGGAACCTTGCCACCGTGCACCCATCGCTCCTCTCGCGATCAAGCTGTACGTCCAGCCTGGCTTGAAATAGTACTGCTCGTTGCGAACAACGCTGCCAGGGAACGCCTTGATTCGCGCGCCGCTGTGCTCCCAATCCACGGCCCAGAAATGATGCCCGAACCATTTGCCGTAGCCCCCGCCCTTCTCGAATGGCGCCCAGCGCCGTGCGCGTACTTCGCGGCCCCATTCCAGCGGCGGCACTTCCCAGACGAAGCGCACAAAACGCGGGTCGTTCGCCGTCGCGAGGCCTTGCACTACGTCCGCCACGTCGCCGAGCGTTGGCCCGGCAAGCAGATCGAAGAATCGCTCGCGCAGCCAATACGAAAGCGGCGACTGCGGAATCGTCAAAAATCGCGCCTGCTTCGGGCGGAAGACGACACCTCCGACGCTGGCGCTCTCGCCACTCACACCGTCACCTCCTTTTCATCCGCACTTCGCGCGGGGTCATGCGGCATCGAGCAAACTTCCCTCGCGAAGAACAGTTCCGGGGAGCGACGCCTTCAGATGCCGGCGGGCGTCCAAGTAAGACCGCGTGCAGACCACAACATCAACCGCGGTTCCCGTACCCCTGAGCATCTGGTAAGCAAGCCGGCTGCGCCGCTGTTCGGGCGGCGCATCGTCGAGAACGACCACAAGCGAGTCATAGTCGCTATCGCGACCGGCATCGCCGCGGGCCTTGGAGCCGAACAGATAGATGCGAAGCGGATGGTAGGCATCAGCCAAACGGCGCACGATCTCCCGCAGCGCCGGGTCCTCGTTGAGAACCTCTGTTTGAACCTGTGCACTCATTTTTCCACTACCCTTCAACGCTCGGCTGCTTGTTGCGTCATTTGCTTGAACAACCCTTTTCTGCCTCAGGGTTGCCCGGCACGGTCGAGCCTTCAGCTCCAGCTGTCCACTCCTTTTCAAATCGCGGATCATCCGAGCGTGGTTTGGGGACGGCATCGGGTAATCGAAGATGCACGGGGACGGAAAACGCGGAGCCGAATGCGATGGCTTCCTGACGAGGCAACGCGGCTATCCGTTGAATCGTAGTTTGATCGGCCCATTCGGAGGCGTGGCGAACCCGCTCTAGGTCACTTTGGGCGGTTAGTCGAAGACAGAACCATGTGCCACACTGTGCAAGCACGGTTTGCGACAGCTCAGATGGACGCTGAGTGCTCAGCCACAAAGAGACGCCAAACTTCCGCCCCTCTTTGGCCAGTCGTTCATACGCCAGCAGCTCGCGGAGCGATGCGTCACCCTCGTCCGAATACAATCGGCGTAGATAATGGTGAGCTTCTTCCAGAATCAACAGGAGCGGGGCGGTCTTTCCTGGCCCCCGACGAAAGAGCTCGTCGAGAAGGGCAGACAGTATACCTCCCAAGATAAACGGAAGGACGTCATGCGGCACAAGGTGCAGATCCACAAGGTGCAGTCTCCATCCGGGATCTGCATCGCCACTCTTCAAGCCATAGATTTTCTCAAGAAGCTCCTTCTGTGCCTCAAGCCATGGATCTGCGTTCGCATTCGGTGGAATACACCCAGAGCCGTCCATGTCCACGACGCCTCTTAGCGCGACATCTTCCGCGATGGAGTGGACACGGCGCACCAGCGTCCACACGTGCCCATAATGAAACCAGTCTCTCCTGGATGAGCCCTGGTAGGGCTGAAGAGCGGCATACTCGGCAATAAGCGGCGCTAGAGTTTTAAGCGGAGGCCACTTTGCGGCGCGGTTGTTTCCGGAACGGATTGCTTCTCTGAGTTTGTCAAGCGCGTCTTTGGCGTCTTTCTCCTTTCCCGTGCGACAGTCGTCGAATAGTGTCGGCCTCGGCTCCCCTACCCGCCTTACGCCATCTTCATCTTTTTTCCACTCCACGTAGGGAAGCGCTGACAAGCCGAAGCGAAGAGCGGGACGCTGAGCACGTTCGCTAGGAACCAGGAGAGCCTCCAAACCATTCCTACCTAAGGTGTAATAAGGAAGCTGCCAGTGATCTCGCGCCGATTGATCTGGCGCCGATTGATCTGGTGGCGCCAAGCGAGTGACCTTTACTCCGTCGCGAAGCTTTCCGCCCCCCGTTTCCTCGAAAGCTTGGGTATACTCACCGTTTACATCGAACAGCACGGACCTCATACGGGGATAGTGGGCGAGCAAACGCTGAAGGATCGCTGCTGTCAGACAACTCTTGCCCTGTCCCGTGCTGCCAGTAACGATCACATGGCGAGACAGCAAATCGTTTAGGCACACCCGAACGTGAATGGGGACGTTGGCTAAACGGCCAACCTCCAGTGTACCGCTACCCGACCGCGAGCTGACCGCTTCCACCTCATCAGGCGATAGAGGAATAGCCTCGGTTCCGAGGGCGGGCGTGATCCTGCTGCCCCGGATAAATTCAAGGATCCTCCCGTCGCCTGCCGAGGATCGACTGTTATTGATCGCGTCATGGGCCGTGGAGCTGTCCCTGCGGACAAGTCTGCCTACTATTCGCGCTTTCAGCTGACGAAGAGGCTCGTCGCCAACGATGCTCGTACCCGCGCGAGCTCTGTGCGCTTCCCTGGATTCGGCAAATTCAACTGAAGAAACTTCCGCGACCAAAAGATCAGTACTTTGAGGGATGCCGAGCAGAGCACCAACTTGGAGAACGGGCGTTACGCCTCCTTCAACAACTGCCATTCTGCCGCGATGCGTATCGCGAATGTTAATTGCGACGGTAC